>Ga0185299_10000006_pt1 | contig 765670 bp, 621 predicted proteins | sample PaiPotPPA55metaG_FD_128002 | JGI IMG/M metagenome (GOLD analysis project Ga0185299, IMG submission 128002) | Iron sulfur acid spring bacterial and archeal communities from Banff, Canada, to study Microbial Dark Matter (Phase II) - Paint Pots PPA... ...
CCAGTTCAATCCCGGTGCCCATCTGCTGGGCCAGCGCTTCGGCTGCGGAACGCGTGCCGTCCGCAATAATTCTTTCCGCAAAGCCCTGAGGAATAATGTTCGTAACTTTCTGGCCGGCCAGTTCGTTGCGGCTGTAGCCAAAGGTTTTCTCCGCCTGTGCGTTGAGCAGGACGATCTCCCCGCCTACGTTCACCACCACCATGGCGTCGGGAGCCGCTTCCATCAATCCCCGGTAGCGGCCCTCCATCTGCGCCAGATGGGTCTCTGCCGCCTTGCGCACGCTGATGTCCCGGATCGCCGCCGTCACCAGAATGCCCTCGGCGCTTTCAAGCGGGCTCAGCATGATCTCAATGGGGAAGTCAGTGCCGTCCTTGCGCCTCCCCACGAGTTCGATCCCGGTGCCCATCTGCTGCGCCAGCGCCGCGGCGGCGGAGCGGGTACCGTCGGTAACGATCCGTTCGGCGAACCCCTGGGGAATAATGTTTGTGACCTTCTGCCCCACCAGGGCGTCGCGGCTGTAGCCGAAGGTTTTCTCCGCCTGCACATTGAGCAGAACGATTTCTCCGGCCACGTTCACCACCACCATGGCATCGGGAGCCGCCTCCAGCAATCCGCGGTACTTCGCTCCCGACTCTTTGCTCTCGTTCAAGTCCCGGCCGATCAGCTTCTGGTATTTTTCTTGGCTGTCCTGCAGCGCCCCTTCCGCCAGCGCCCGCCTGGAACTGTCACGCTGCACACTCCACCCCGCACCGGCGGCAATCAACAGGCCGAGGATGGTTCCGAAGATCACCACGGCCCTGGTCTGGCCCAGGCGCCGCTTCGCGTCGGCGTTGCGCAGCCCCAACAGTCGCACTTCTTCGTCCTGCATACTGCGAATCACGGCTTGAAACTTATCCGTGATGGGCTGGTCCTGTCCGTTCCGAATCGCATCCGCTGCCGCCTCCCTGCCCTTGGCCTGGCGCAGGCTAATGGCCGCCTCCGCCAGTTGCATCTTCTCCGTCACCAACTTCTCGAGATCCGGAAGCTGGCGCTGTTGTGCCGGATTATCGGCCGTCAGGTTCCGGACCGCGGCCTCATCCTGCTCTCCCCCCAACCGGCTGGCGCGGTAGGCCACAAGATAGGAATCGTTGCCGGTCACCACATATCCCCGGACGCTCGTTTCGACGGTCTCCATGGCAACGCGGAGATCCTGCAGTTGATCAAGAACCTCTTGGGTATGCCGCACCCAGAGGTCGCTTTCGCTGGAGACCACGATGCTGCGATAGGAGAGCGCACCCACCACAAGCAACGTCACAATCGCCGATCCGAATCCGACCTGCACCTTCCGGTCCTGTGGGAAGCTGGCTCTCATTTCACTTGATCCTTACAAGGCGCCGGAGTGATGTGTTTCCGTTTCGAGCAGGCTCCGGTGCCTTGAGGCAAGCCCGACGAAAGTGCCCGAGGGCGACACTCTTCAGTATCCGCTCAAAGCAGTCGGAGCTTGATTAATAAGGTCTAAGAACGCCAGAGATGGATTTCAAAATTGGCCGCTTCCCAATTGTGAACGGTCTTGAGCGCCATGTCCCCGTCCTGGACTGCGGCATGGAGTCAAGCAACCTCTCCGGGCCCGGGGCTCCGTTATGAAAAGGGTCGATTGTAGCTGGGAAAAATCGGCCGAAGCTGGAAGCCAGAAACAAAATCAGAATTTAGTGGAGAGGTAAAAAAACGATACGGGACCGCGCGCAGGCTCCGTCGTGAATGGCGAGGACCGTGAGGCCGCGGCCTCAACCTGCTGCTGCAGCCGTTTCTGAGTTGGTTCGTCGAGACCCGTGAACTCAATCCCCATGCCCACTCCGCCATCGCACGTCCGGACGATGGCAGCCGTGCAAACCGGTTCGGAATTAAGCCAGAAAGTGATTTCCAGGATGTGGTTCACAGGGAGGGGCATCCGAGTCTCGATATAGCAGCCTTTACCGGCGATGTCCGACGTGTTGGTGCTCATGCGAATTCCCGCACCCCCTTCTTCCCGGATTTCGACCGGAAATGGGATTCGATACCGGGAGAATTTCCTCTTCTCACCCGGTGCCGCTTTGGGTTCTTCCGATGCGCCCGCCGTGGCCCGCTGGGCTCCGACCTCTTCCTGCCAGGGACAGGTTTGCCCCTCCATCAATCTCACCCCTATATCAATTCTCCGCGCCGGCCCTGCATCGACTACGTTCATCACCTCGAAGCGCGCCTTCTTGTTGCCGAAATGAGCCCCGATGATGTCTCCCAGCGCCAGTTGGGTTTCAAGTCCCGAAAACTTGGCGCCGTGATCGCTTATATTTCGCACATGCACCTCCTGGGAGAATGGACGTTGATCCGCTCCCATGCCAAACACTCGGATCATGAGCTCTACATCGAAACGGGGTTCTGGCATGCGCTGCTGGAGCACCCTCGACCTTCTCTAACCTTCGGCATGAGCGACTGATGTTTCCCTTCGCAAGGATTTCATCATTCTTGTGTCGACTAGTCTCTTGTCACCGTGACAATAGCCCGCGCCTATGGGCGACTCCTAAGTATGTAGCCGAGCCGTGAATCAGTACATAATAAATGCCGACACTTAGGTGCACGCATTTTCAGAATGGGACAAAGGCCCAATCTTGCACCGCCGCGGCGCCTCTCTTTGGCTCCCAGGATGCATTAGAAAATCTCAACCTCATAGAGATGGTCCCAGCATCGGCATTCTCGCCTGTAACGAAAGTCCCTCCACTCTCACTATCCGGTAAGCAGCATCCCGCGCTCAAGCGCGGCGAGTCTACATTCTGCGAAATCCGTTGGAGGGAACCATGTCACCGACCGAGCATCACGAAACCGAGAAGGCCTTAGAGGAACTCACCAAGTGGGGAAAGAATCCGAACATCGATGGGGGAGAAAATATTAATTTCTCGACCAGCCGGCAGGGCGCTCCCAGCGACGCGTTTCTGGCTTTTGGAGATTGCACCAATTTCACGCCCGGGGGCAAGCGCGGCACGCTTAACGGCGCGAAGGTGGGAAACACGGGAGCGCCCCTGGCCTTTTTCGACAACTTCGGGGGGACCGTGGCCGTGCTGCAGCAGCTTCCATGCACGTTTTCATTCGATCTGAACAACGGCAAGGTTACGCTGAGCGGAGCGTTTCCCAACCTGCCCGGCACCTTGAGCTTCCATGTTGCCTACCTGAAGACGTTCGACGGCGCCGGCGGCAAGAACATCATGTTTTACTCCGAAAAAACGTCGGATAACGCGGGCTACATCATTGCCATGCAGTTGGTAGGAGCCTCGTAGCGGCCAGGTCGTTCTAGCGACAGTGGGGTGTAGCAGCAGAGCGTTGCATGCGCATCTCTGAAATGCCGATCGCGAGCAAGGAATCGCGATCGGCATTTTCTTCACGGCCAGGAACTGTCTGCCAGGCGACCAAGTTTTTTTAACACTCCGTTAACCGAAATGTTCTTGAACTTGGCGTTTCTAGCCTGATATAAGGGCAGACTTCTTCTAATCCGGAGGCTGCCCGTGGATTCCCTGCATACGACCGACGGTCATTTTTCATCGAGGATGGCCCGCTACATCCTTTCTATATTCGTTCTTCTGATTCTTGCCGGTTTATTCCAACCCGCGTTCGCGCAACAAACGCTGGGCGCGCTGAACGGAGAAGTGACCGACAGCAGCGGCGCCGTGGTGCAAGGGGCGAGCGTGAAGGCTCGAGCCGTGGCTACCAACCTAGTGGTGACGGCCGCGACCAAACCCGACGGCTCGTTCAGCATCGCTGATCTGCCCATTGGCACCTATGAGGTGACGCTGTCAAAGGATGGATTTGACACCGCCGTCTATCCCCAGATCGTCATTCAAGGGAATCGTACCGCGACCCTGAACGCCAAACTGAAGCCGGGCAAAATCTCCTCGACAATTACGGTCGAAGCCACGCCCTTGCTGAATGAGACCGACACCACCACCGGCTATACCCTGAACGAGCAGCAGATTGCCGAATTGCCTCTCGGTACCGGGAGCTTTACGCAACTGGCCATCCTGAGTCCGGGAGTTAGCGCTGATTTACTGAACACCGCCGGTACCAACGCGGGCCTGGGAAATCAGGCGATCTGGGCCAATGGACAACGCGATACCAGCAACAACTTCACGGTGAATGGGGTCGATGCCACCAATCTATTCAACGGAAAGTCGACCAGCCAGGTGACTTCGAGCCGGGTGGCGGTGAACATTGGCGAAAGCGGCAACAGCGCCAACAACCCGAGCGGTGAAATCATTACGAGCACATCGGTGTACGGCGCCATCGGAGAGGCTCTACCTTCGCCTCCGCCGGAAACGATCGAGGAAATGCACGTCAACACGGCTATGTACGACGCGTCCCAGGGTGCGAACAGCGGCGCGCAGATTGGGCTCACCACCAAGTCGGGTACGAACGCGGTTCACGGCGGCGCCTACGAGTATCACCAGCAGACGGGATGGAACGCTAACGAATGGTTTTTCAGTCACAACCAGCTGCAGCGCCCCAACATGCACAGGAACGTGTTCGGAGCCTACATTGGCGGCCCGATCAAGAAGGACAAATTGTTCTTTTTTGGATCTTACCAGGGCCAGCGGGTCAGCGATCAGCTGCTGGCAACGAACTATGTGGCCGTCCCGCCGGGCCTTTCCGATGCCCGCGACGCTACCAGCATCGCCAACGTGGTGAATGCCGATTTCGGCACGACCATCGCGCCCAGTCAAATTACGCCCCAGGCATTGGCCCTGCTGCAGGCCAAAGCACCCGGAGGGCAGTATTTTATTCCCGATGCTTCGCCTAATTACGCAACCTTGCAACAATTCGAAAATGCGGACGCGATCATCCAGGGCCCCAATTCGCAATTCAGGGCCGATCAGGTGAACGGCAACATCGATTACAACTTCGGCGCTAAAGACCGGCTGGCGGCCAAGTACTACTTCCAGCGTGATCCCAATACCACACCTTTCGCGGAGAGCCAGCTGCTGGGCTTCCCGCAAACCATGAAAGCCGGCAGCAGTACTTTTTCCCTGGACAACACCACCGTGCTCACTCCCAACCTTACTTGGGAGCAGCGCCTCGGATTCATTCGGCAGACAGCTTTCTCGAGCACGAGCCAGTTCCTGACTCCTTCGGCAGCGCAGATCAGCCTGCCCGGCCTTACACTTTTCCCAACCATCAACATTAAGTATGCGGATAATGCTTCCTCCACCGACAGTTTGTCGATTGGCCCTTCCGACAATTTTGCCAACGCCGGCATCTTCCAGAATCGATACGAAGCGGCCAGCAACCTCAAATGGATTCACGGGCGCCATTCCATTGCGACAGGCTTCATTTACGACTACACCCAGCTGAATGTGATCAATAAGAACAATGACGTGGCGCGCATTACCTTCGAAGATTTCCCCGGTTTCCTGCTGGGGGATGTTTGCAGTCCTAATCCCGGAGAGGCGTCGTGCTCTGGACAGGATCCCTCAGAAGTTCTGAACGGCGCCAGCAACCGGCACTATCGGGCTAAGCAAGCGGGCGTCTACGCGCAGGATGGCATCCGCCTGAGCTCGAACCTGATCCTTAACATCGGGTTGCGGTGGGATTGGGATGGGCCGCTTTATGAGGAGAACGGGCTGCTCACCAATTTCTACCCGCAGGACTATTCCTACAATCCCGCTACCGACACTTTCAACAACATCGGACTTGTAGTAGCAGGCAACAACAAAGCGTTTGGGACAAAAGGCGTAAGCGCATCCACGATCACCGGGCGCCAATGGGGTTTTGCTCCGCGTATCGGCATCGCCTACAGCCCGGCATTCTTAAACAACAAGGTGGTCGTGCGGGCCGGGTTTGGCATGTACTACGACCGCGGGGAATATTTTACAGAGCTTTCCCCGCCAGCTGGCGGCGGCATCAGCGGCCCCTTCGGGGTGACGGTGGAAGAACCGTTTGTCGTTCCCTACTACGCCACTTCGTCGTTCGCCCAACCATTCGGCACCGCCCCGCCCCCGCCACCTCCGTCCAATCTGTCTTCCGTCCAGGCGCTTATACCCAACGCCAGCCAGCTTATTAACGAACAGACGCCATACTGCAACTCACTCGGCGAAGGATTCTGCAGCCCGTTGTTTTTCGGCGGCTACGATCCCCGAAACACCTTGCCTTATTCCGAGAACTGGACTCTGGATTTTCAGTGGCAACCTAAGAATGATCTGGTGGTTTCCCTGGGATATGTGGGCAATCACGGCGTTCATGAAACCATCCCGGTTCCATTCAATCAAGCCGGCATAGCTACATCGCAGAACCCGCTTCTGAAGGGGGGACCGAACGTACAGACCTATTCTTATGGAACCCAGGTTCCGGGAGTGGCCGCGGAGAGCATTTGCTCCCTGGCCGTAGGCTATTGCGCGGGAAACGCGGACCTTCGCAGCCCCTACCTCGGCTACGACCCGAACTCGGATTTCAACCGGGCTGTTGGTATGTCGAACTATGACGCGCTTCAGTTCCATCTCACCAAGCGCATGAGCCATGGCTTGACGATCACGGGATCTTATACTTTCTCTCACACCCTCGATGAACAGAGCGGCCTGGGCCTGTTCTACAACGGAAACGACCCGAACAATACGCGCTCTTCGTACGGGAGTTCCGATTTCGACCGCACCCATCAATTGACGGTAAGCTATGTCTACCAGCTGCCTTCGCTGGCTAACGCTCATGGGGCCGTGAAACAGCTGGTAAACGGGTGGGGGATTAGCGGCATTACCGTTTTGCAAAGCGGCCAGCCTTACAGTGTGATTGACTTCAGCGGAGGCGCCGCCAGTATCTACTGGGGGGATGGTCAGGATTACATCACCAATCCGATCGTGCCTGTCGGCGGCTACGGTTCCACCGCCACCAATCCCATCCTTCAAGGTACGACCGGGGTAAACGCTAATAAGCCAGTCCTGAACGCCGCCGCCTTCGGCATCCCCACGCCGTACACACCGGGAACGAATGGGGTACCACTGTGCGATTCAAGCTCGGGAACCACCGTATGCGACAATTTTGAGAATGGATATGCCCTTGGAGGCCGCAACATTTTCCGGGCGCCGTTCCAGGAGCGATGGGACTTCGACGTTTTCAAGAATTTCATTCTTAGCGAGCGCTTCCAACTAAAGTACGACTTTAAAGCATTTAACATCTTTAACCATCCCAGCTTCGACATCCCGAATAACGACGTGCAATTTAATCCCAACTATTGTTACCCGCCCTCCGCCAACCAGTTTTGTGCTCCTCCTTTTGGATATCAGTTTCCTCCAGCAGGAAACCTGGGTGTGCTGCAGCACAGTATCGGCAGCCCAAGGTTCATCCAGATGGCGCTGCACCTGACGTTCTAGGGATGGGGGAGAGCGGTGAGTTGCTGGAGTCCCCGAAAGGGACAGCACCGCCAGAAATATTCAGGATCAAGGTCCTATCGGACCGCCTGAACCGTAAGCTTCAACCCAATCGCTTTAGTCACGGCAACCAGCGTAGAAAGCCGGGGATTTCCGCGCGCCGACAAAGCACGGTACAGGCTCTCGCGCTCGATGCCTGCGGCCTTGGCCACCTTCGCGATGCCGCCTCTGGCCTCGGCAATGCGCCGCAACGCGATTAGCAGCACGCCAGGGTTTTCAGTGTCTTCGAGCGCCTCTTTGAGGTACGCAGCGGCGAATTCAGGGTCAGCACGCAGTTCCTGAATCGTGCATTCATCGTGCGAGACGCTGGTGATGTCTTTGGTTTTGTTGCGTGCCCTGGTTTTCACTGGATGCGTGTCCTCTCCCGGTAATCTTGTAAATACTCTCGTGCGCGCTCAATATCTGCAGATTGCTTTCGTTTGTCTCCACCACAAAGGAGTAATATGCACATTCGGCTGATCATGGCATAGTAGACCCGATAGCCTGGCCCATGGTGAACGCGGAACTCAAACAGTCCTCCGCCAAGCGACTTGCAATCGCCGAAATTTCCTTCCTCAATCCTGTCAATCCGATCTGCGATTCTTGCCTGGGCATTCTTATCCTCCAACACAGCAAACCACTCGCTGAACACGATTCTTCCAGCCTTAGTCACGTAACGGCGGATTTCGATCATGGAAAGCGAGTAACTTATAAGTTACAGCGAGGGGCACGCGAAGTCAACCCTTCCCGCGAGGAATTTCGTCCCGAAAGAATGCGCCAGCCGCCTTCACCCGCTGGAGTTCTACCCCGTCCCGGGCTCCGGGCCAAAACAAAAAACGAACCACCCGATCCCAGCCCCCGGAGGGGGCGGCATACATTAGCCCCGGACGCAAGTCCGACGTAAGCACAAAAATAAGGAACCAAAGCCCCCACGGGGGACGGCACCACTTCCGCCATCCGCTGCTTCCCCACTCCCGATGTAAACTTATCGGCCAGATGTCCTTGCAGCTCAAGTCGACCCACGCCGCGGTAAAGAACTACTACGCCGCCCTGAATCAAGTTGGACAACTTCACTTCAACAACGAAGCCCAAGTCAGCGACGCCTTCGCCAAACTTCTTGCCGATTGCGGAAGAAAGCTCCATCTCACTTTCATCCCGCAGTTCCCAATCCAGCGCGCCAAGAGCCGCGTCGTCGTAGACGGAGCCCTGCTCGACACCTTTCACCTCGCTCACGGCTACTGGGAAGCCAAGGACGAAAAAGACGACCTCGACCGCGAAATCAAAGCCAAGCTCGACAAAGGCTATCCTCGCGACAACATCATCTTCCAGGCTCCCGAACGTGCAGTGCTCTACCAGGCCGGAGCCCGCGTCGCCGACGAAAACATTTCCAAGCCCGACTACCTCGTCCAGCTCGTCAATCACTTCTTCGACTACAAAGCTCCTCACATCGAGGAGTGGGAACAGGCCGTCAGCGAATTTTCCGACCGTATCCCGGAACTGGCCGCCGCCGTCAAGAAGATCATAGACGCAGAGCGGAAACACAGTCCCGCCTTCGTCCGCAGTTTCGAAGACTTCTACGCCCTTTGCCGCCAGGCCATCAACCCCAATCTCTCCGAAGAAGCCGTCGAGCGCATGTTGATCCAGCACCTGCTGACCGAGCGCATCTTCGAAAGAATTTTCGACAATCCCGATTTCACCCGCCGCAACGTCGTCGCCGCCGAAATCGAAAAGGTCATCGTCGAACTGACCAAACGGGCGTTTAATCGAAATGAGTTCCTCCGCCCGCTTGATCGCTTCTACAAAGCCATCGAAGTCAGCGCCGAAAACACCACCGGCTTCTCCGAAAAGCAGGCCTTTCTCAACAAAGTCTACGAGCGCTTCTTCCAGGGCTATTCGCCCAAAGAAGCTGACACTCACGGCATCGTCTACACCCCGCAGCCCATCGTTAATTTCATGGTGCGCAGCGTCGAAGAGATTCTGCAAAAAGAATTCGGCCGCTCCCTCGGTGACAAAGGCGTCCACATCCTCGATCCCTTCGTCGGCACCGGCAACTTCATCGTCCGCATCATGCAGGAAATCAAAGCCACCGACTTGCCGTACAAATACGAAAACGAACTGCACTGCAACGAAGTCATGCTGCTGCCCTACTACATCGCCAGCATGAACATCGAGCACGCCTACTTCGAGCGCAGGGGCGAGTATCAAGCATTCCCGGGAATTTGCTTGGTGGACACGTTCGAACTGGCCGAAGCCGACCAATCATTGTTGGGATTTATGACCGCTGAAAACGCCGAGCGTGTCACCCGGCAGAAGCAATCCCCGATCTTCGTGATTGTCGGTAATCCGCCTTACAACGCGTGGCAGCTCGACGAAGATGACAACAATAAGAATCGGAAGTACTACGAGCTCGACAAGAAAATCTCATCGACCTACCGAAAGGACTCTAAAGCTGGCCTCACAATTGCGGTGAACGATCCGTATGTAAAAGCTATCAAATGGGCGTCTGATCGCATCGGGGAGGAAGGGATCGTGGCGTTTGTTACCAACAACAGCTTCATCGATCAGAATGCATTCGACGGTATGCGCAAGCACCTAGCCCAGGATTTCAGTTCGATCTATGTGCTCGACCTTGGCGGAAATGTCAGGCGGAACACGAAGCTTTCCGGGACGACACACAACGTATTCGGGATACAAGTAGGCGTGAGCATCAACCTCCTCGTGCGACAAAAGCAGGCTACTCACAAGATTTGGTACGCCCGAGTTGACGAATGGTGGCGCAAGGAGCAAAAGTACCAATTTCTCGAGGAGGCGGGTTCGCGTAAGAGCGTGGGATGGCGAGCAATAATTCCCGATGGTGCGTCAACGTGGCTTACCGCCGGACTGATGCACGAATTTGGTGGATTCGCCCCGCTCGGCAGCCGCGCACAAAAATCCGAAGAGCAAGTCGAAGCGATCTTCCGCAGTTACTCGAACTCAGTAAAAACGAATCGTGATGCCTGGGTTTACAACTTCTCGCGGCAAGAACTCGAGAGCAACGTCTCCCGGATGATCGAGACGTACAACAACTGCGTCCTCAGATGGACAGCTGCAAAGCCGAAACCGAAAAACCTCGACAAGTTCCTGAAGGCCAAGGAAAATGAGATTGGCTGGAGTGGCGATCTGAAGGCGGCTCTGAAAGCAGGCGAAACGGGAGCATTCCGGTCCAATGGCGTGCGAACGTCCCTCTACCGCCCATTTACGAAGATTAACCTCTATTTCGACCGCCTATTCAATAACAGCATTTACCTCATGCCCTCAGTGTTTCCGAACCCGCTGAGCGAAAACTTCGGAATTGTCGTCACCGACGTGGCGGGTCGCTCACCATTCAGCGTTCTCGCGACCAACGCAACGCCGGATATCCACCTCTGCGCCAGCACCGATACCTTCCAGTGCTTCCCGTTCTACGCATATACCGAAGACGGCGCCCACCGCCGCGAGAACATCACCGATTGGGCCCTCGAACAATTCCGCGCCCACTACCACTACCCCTCCATCACCAAGTGGGACATCTTCCACTACATCTACGCCGTCCTGCACCACCCCGAATACCGCGAGCGCTACGCCGCCAACCTCCGCCGCGAACTCCCCCGCATCCCCTTTGTGGGCAACGACGAGACCTCGCCCTCAGCAAGCTCCAGCCCCGGAGGGGCCGCAGATAATAGCCCAGGGCGTAAGCCCTGGGTAGACGAAAAAAAAGAAACCAACTCCATTCTGCCGAAGGCCGTTGCCGCAGAGCGAAGCTCGCAGGCAACTGGAACCACCACCGGTCTCGACGCCTTCCGTTCGCTCGCCAAACCCGGCCAGCGCCTAGCCGAAATACATGTCCACTACGAACAACAACCCGAATACAAGCTCACCAAAGTAGAGAAAAAAGGCGAAAAACTCGATTACCGCGTCACCAAAATGAAGCTGAGCAAAGACAAAACCACGCTCATATACAACCAATTCCTAACCCTGAGCGGCATCCCGAAAGAAACCTACGACTACCGCCTCGGCAACCGCTCGGCCCTGGAATGGGTCATCGATCAATACCAGGTCTCCACCGACAAGCGCAGCGGCATCACCAACGACCCAAATCGCGAGGACGACAAAGAATACATCTTGCGCCTAATCGGGCAAGTCATTACCGTAAGCTTGGAGACCGTGAACATCGTCAGGTCCCTGCCCCGGTTAATTATCTCCAACGCTGAATGAGGCACCTATGCTGGTCGAATTTGTTCTCCGCTCACCCGATCTCCGCCAGGCGATGAGCCAACTTAAATCGAACCGGGGAAGATTCAAAGATACCGACTTCGTCGATATTGTTGTGTCCGAAGAGGCCGCAACGTTCCGGGCTGTAGGAACCGAAACGGAAGTTGCGGCTAACGTGAAGCTGCCCGGTTCGGTCAGGGTTCCCTTAAGAATCGTCGACAAGATCGGGCAAATTGCCCCCACCCTCAAGAAGAAAGACCTGGCATTCCTATGCGAGCCAGGAATGATCAGCATCGGGACATGGTCCGTCAAACACCCTGATATTGAGATAGGGGCGACTCCCGAGAAAAGACTCGAAATCCCGATTGATCTCTCCGCGATCGACACTCTTGCGGTCGCAGAAATTCTCGGCCCCTCCCGCACTGCCACGGAGGGTATGCGGGCACGAGTTGAAGATGCGGTCAAAGCCCGCACCGAAGCCTCACAGGCGGCGCTGGAGAGTCTGGAGCCATTGGGAATCACGAAGCGGCAGTTGCAGACATTTATCGACGGCGTGATAAACGACGCCGCCGAAAGGCTGCGTCCAAACCTGGAACGGGAGTAGCCGCCCCGGGACCATTTTATGCTCTCACCGAAAACTGAAAATCGAAGAACTGACAACTGGTCCCCAGCCCCTTGACAACCGCCCACTCACATCCTTATAATTAGCACTCGATGGGCAAGACTGCTAACAGCTTGCCCTAACCCACTACATTTCATAGGTTTACTGCACGTTAACCTTCTAATCAATACGAAAGGAGTTGCAACCATGGCGAAATTTACCCCGCTCCACGACCGCATTCTGGTCCGTCGAGTGGAAGAAGCATCCACCACCCGAGGCGGCATCATCATCCCCGACAGTGCGAAGGACAAGCCGCAGGAGGGCGAAATCATTTCCACCGGCAAGGGCAAAGTCAACGAAGACGGCAAAGTGTTCCCTCTCGCCGTAAAAGAGGGCGACCGCATTCTGTTCGGCAAGTACTCCGGCACCGAGATCAAGATCGACGGCGAAGACTTCATCATCATGAAAGAAGAGGAAGTTCTCGGCATCCTGACCGGCGCAGCCAACCCGTCCAAGAAGGAATTGGCCGGCTCGCGCAAATAGGCTTCGGGCTTCGGCTCCCGGGCTTCGGCAAAACCGCAGACCGGCGGTCATCGCTGCACGCGGGATTCCTTGCCCCGCCAGCGAAAACGCGGGACTTCGGAATGACGCCACGAGGAAGACTTGGTTGGCTCAAAGCTCACAGCTCAAAGCTGACGGCTGATAGCTGACAGCACTAGAAGAATTCACGCAGGTAGACCCTGCAAACAGAAATCAGGAGACAAAAACATGGCAAAGCAAATCGTACACGGCGAAGAGTCGCGGCAGGCAATCCTGCGCGGCGTCAATCTTCTGGCCGACGCAGTTAAGGTCACGCTCGGTCCCAAGGGTCGCAACGTGGTCATCGAAAAGAAATTCGGTTCGCCGACCATCACCAAAGACGGCGTTACCGTAGCCAAAGAAATCGAACTCAAGGACGGCCTGGAAAACATGGGCGCCCAGATGGTTCGCGAAGTCGCCTCCAAGACCTCCGACGTAGCCGGCGACGGCACCACCACCGCGACCGTTCTCGCCCAGGCAATCTATCGCGAAGGCGTCAAGACCGTGGCCGCCGGAGCCAATCCCATGGCCATGAAGCGCGGCATCGAAAAGGCCGTCATCACCGTCTGCGGCCGGGTCAACAAAGATGGCGAGCGCGAGAAGGGCGAACTCGACAAGTTCTCAAAGCCAGTCTCGGGCGACATGATTGCTCAGGTTGGCACCATTAGCGCCAACAACGATGAGACCATCGGGCACATCATTGCCGAAGCTATGAAGAAGGTCGGCAAGGATGGCGTTATTACGGTGGAAGAGTCGAAGACGCTGGAGACGCAGTTGGAAGTCGTCGAGGGCATGCAGTTCGACCGCGGCTATCTCTCGCCCTACTTCGTTACCGATCCCGAGCGCATGGAAGTCGCACTGGAGAACGCCTACATCCTGATCAACGAGAAAAAGATCAGCTCGATGAAAGATCTGCTTCCATTACTCGAGCAGATTGCCAAGAGCGGCAAGCCGCTGCTCATCATTGCTGAGGACGTTGAAGGCGAGGCGCTGGCTACGCTCGTGGTAAACAAGCTGCGTGGAACGCTGCAGGTCGCGGCGGTCAAGGCTCCGGGCTTCGGCGACCGGCGCAAGGCAATGCTGCAGGATATCGCGATTCTGACGGGTGGCAAGGCCATCACGGAAGATCTCGGCATCAAGCTCGAAAACGTACAGGTCAGCGATCTGGGTCAGGTGAAGAAGCTCACCATCGACAAGGACAACACCACTCTGGTCGAAGGCAAGGGCAAGCACTCGGAGATTGAAGGCCGGGTGAAGGAAATTCGCAGCCAGATCGACAAGACCACCAGCGATTACGACCGCGAGAAGCTGCAGGAGCGGTTGGCCAAGCTGGTCGGTGGCGTGGCCGTGATCAAAGTCGGCGCCGCAACCGAAACTGAAATGAAGGAAAAGAAAGCCCGCGTGGAAGACGCGATGCACGCGACGCGCGCAGCCGTGGAAGAAGGAATTGTCCCCGGCGGCGGAGTGGCGCTGGCACGCTGCGTGCCGGCACTCGATAAGCTCAAGCTGGAAGGCGACGAGCAGATCGGTGTCAACATCGTGAAGAAAGCCCTGCAGGAGCCTTTACGCCAGATCGCCGAGAACGCCGGCGAAGAAGGCGCGGTGGTTCTGGGCAAGATCAGCGAGTCGAAGGACATCAACTTCGGCTACAACGCCCTGTCCGGCGAGTACGAAGACCTGGTCAAAGCGGGCGTGCTGGATCCCACGAAGGTGGTGCGCACCGCACTGACCAACGCCGGCTCGATCGCGTCGTTGATGCTGACCACCGAAGCTCTGGTGGCGGAGATTCCGGAAAAGAAGGAAGCTCCCATGGGCGGCGGTCACGGTGGCGGCGGCGGTATGGGCGACATGTACTAAGAGGCAGCTGTCAGCTATCAGCTTTCAGCCGTCAGTGAAGTCAAAGGCCCTGCTCGGGAGAGTGGGGCCTTTTTGCCGGTCGTTGGTCGTTGGTCGTCGGTCGTCAGTCGTCGGTCGTCAGTCGTTGGTCGTTGGTCGTCAGCAATGTCAAAAGAGCAGCGGGGCCTTTCCGTTTTCGGACCGATTAGGGAACGGAATTTATCGCGGCGGTGAAGGCGGCAAAACCGGGCGGGTGTCGGAGGAGGTGACCGATGTGCTACTTCCCTTTTATTCAGATGTCCAATCGACCTTAAGCGCCGCTCTTCCACGGTACTAGCCACCACGGTACTACCCAGCACGTTCCCACCTCTTCCCTGGCCCTCGAAGGCGAGCCCTTCCCAGTTTCGTTGCGTCGGGTCTTTTGAGCTAATTCATATTGTTGCGAATTTGCTTGACGCTATGTGACGGACGCGGGATTATTTTATTATCGTCGCGAAATGCGGCGGTGGTGGCCTCTGCGGGAGATGATCCCGGCGGGGGCTTTTGGTTTTTTGGGGGTGTTGTCAAAGGATCCACGGAGGTGGTACCCACGTCTCGCAAAAGACGCGAGAAATGGGGCACCCGCAGTCGATTAATTACAGGCGAATAGCAGGTTCCTCACCGGGCTATCCGCCGGTTCGGAATGACAGACGTGTAGTCAAAGCCAGGAAGAGAGGATGCGGTGGGAACGGGCGTACACATTGGCGAGTTGATGGCTATGGCAGAGGCGGAGGAGTGGCAGGCGCGGGATGCGGGGTGGTGGCGGAGCCTGACGCGGAAGCGGCGGGGAGAGATGGCGGAGGCAGCGTTTCTGCATAAGGCGTCGAGGATGGGGTTTGGGGTGTCGAAGCCTTGGGGAGACAGCGAGCCTTACGACTTGATTGTGGATTCGGGGACTCGGCTGTGGAGGGTGCAGGTGAAGTCGGCGTACCGGGCTGCGGAGTATGGAGGGTACACGTTTCATGCACATGGGAACGAGAACAAGAAGGTGTATAGCCTGAAGGACATCGATGTGCTGGTGGCTTACATTGTGCCGGAGGACTTGTGGTATGTGGTTCCGGTGAAGGTGTTTCGGAACATCGCGGGGATGAAATTATTTCCGGGGAGCCGGCGGCGGAGGTCGAAGTTTGAAGTGTACCGGGAGGGCTGGGAATTGTTCGGGAAGTAAACGAAGGAGTGCATATTGACAACCCGCGCGTTTGGGGCGAAACTCCGCTACAGCCGGAACAATTTCGTTCGGCGTTGCTTCAACATGGCTCATCCCTCCATACCCGAGCCGGACCCTGGGTGGCAGGCGTCCCCATCATCGTCAGGCACGAGATTAAGTGACGAAACTGATTTTGAAAAGCTGGTGGCCAAGTTTGTGGCGAACGGCGGCGGGAATTTGCCGGCCCAACTGGCGACTGATTTGGCGTTGGAGGTGGTGCTCAACCAGATTGCGGAGCAGGCTTGCACGGCCACCGGGGCTACGGGCGCGGCCGTGATGTTGGAGCGCGCGGGAGAGATGGTCTGCCGGGCCAGCAGCGGAGCGACGGCTCCGGAGTTGGGGTCGCGGTTGGGGAGTGAGTCGGGGCTGACGGTCGAGTGTATTCGGACGCGGCAGATGCAGCGGTGCGACGATGCGCAGGCGGATGCGCGCGCCGACGCGGAAGCTTGCCGGGGTCTGGGTGTGCGTTCGGTGATGATCCTTCCGCTGGTGAGCAAGGGTGAACTGGCGGGCGTGCTGGAAGTTTTTTCGTCGCGCGTGGGAGCGTTTGCAAAGCGGGATGGATTTGTTTTGGAGGAACTGGCGCGCCGGATTGTGGCCAGTCTGGAACGAGCGGCGGAGCCTTTTTGTGCGGGCGCGAAAATGGCCGGGCCGGTGGCTGTGGATTCGCCGGTTGCCGTAAGTGAGGATGAAGGATCGTTGGAGGGCGCGGCGCGACCGGATGGAGGGGCCGGGATGGCAGCGCCGCGGCGGCGCGGCGTCGAGGTAGTGACTTACGCTCTGGCTGCGGCGGTGGTGGGTTGCGCCCTGCTGCTGGGAAGTTTGATCAGTGTGCGGATGGGGTGGGTGGGACGGGGCGGGCGTCGGAAGGCTGCGCAAGATACGGCGGGTACGCGCCGGGTTGCGGACGGCTCCGTTGCGGATGGTCCCGGGAGTGGGGAGTCCAAGGCGGAAGCTGCAAACTCTTCGGCGACAGTGACCGGCGCTGCTGCTGAAAAGAAGGACGTTGTACGGGCAGCGAAGAGTGCTCCGAATGAGGGCGAGATTTCGGACGGAAGTTTAATTGTTTACGAGGATGGAAAAGAAATTTTCCACTTGCCGGGCAATGCGGTTCCCACGTCGGGTCAGGGGATAGAGGCGGGGGTGGTCGAGGTGCCGGCCGAGGTGGCGGAGGGGAGTTTGGTGCATCGCGTGGAGCCGGATTATCCGGAAGAGGCGCGGCAGCAGTGGATTCAGGGGGCGGTGGTGCTGGATGTCAGGGCTGGGCGCGATGGGACGGTGCAGGAAGTGAAGTTGGTCAGCGGGCAGACGGTGCTGGCTGACGCGGCGATTGCCGCGGTGAAGCAATGGCGATTCAAGCCGCGCGTGGTGAAGGGGCAGGCGGTGGAGATGCAGACGAGGGTTACGCTGAATTTCAGGCTGCCGCAGTAGCCTGGCGTTGGCAAGGAAAATACCGTTTCGCGTCCGGGGAGATGCTTACGGCGCCGTGGGAAGCCGCGCCTTTTCAAGGCTAGGACCGCCTCGATGCAGAGCGCAAAACCATGCGTCTAAAGTCGCTGAAAACAAGCGTGTTATCGCAGCTCTGAAGCGCCGCGCCACCCAAAGTCCTAGTCCCGGCGGCAGCCGTGCAGGGTAGCCTGCGAATCGGCGGCCGATAGAGCCTTTTTTCTCATCACTTCGGACCACTTGCAGTAAATTGCGATGCCACGTAATCTCGACGGAACTGAGCGTAGTTTTCTGAAGTTGTCCTCCTTCCCCAAAACAAGTTTAGACAGGTAATGATTCCGCTGCGCTATCAAGTGAACTGAAATTTTGCTCGCTTTTGTCGAGCGTAGTTTTTGTCAGAGCTATTGGTGTTGGCTGGCGGTCCTCTGGCGGTTGTGGAATGTGAGTGAGAGGGCGAAGCTGTATCGGCTGGAAGATTTGCAAAGTTCAAAATTACAGGAGAAAGAGCAATGAAGTTCGTTCAGACCGCTGTTCGGAACGTCAAAACCGCCGGTGAGTTGTTTTCCTACTTTGGCGGACGGCGCTGGTGGGTTCTGCCCATTATTATCACGCTATTCCTGCTGGGGGCCTTCATTGTCGTGGCGCAAAGCTCCTCGCTCGCACCCTTCATTTACACCATGTTCTAGGCAATCCGGATTGGGCGTGATGGGCGAATCGCCCGCGGGGCGGAGCGCAAATCACCTCCAGTCCCAATCCCGGTTGCCGCAAGCGGCGGGAGCAGTTCGACAAAACATATTTCGTAAATGCGTTTCTTAAATGCGGTTCGATAAATGCAGTTCGATAAATAAGATTGGAGCCAGGGAATGAGTTCAAGTACGACTGCTGTAGCTCCGGTGGCGGCTAAGAAGAAGCACGGATTTTTGAAAGCTGTGTTTGTGTTTTTCGTGCTGTGCCTGCTTTTTGAAGGCGTGCTGCGGCTGTTCGGCTACGGCCATTACACGATTTATCGTCCGGACAACCAGTTGCTGTGGGTTCCTGTGCCGGGGCGCACGCTGACCGTGGTCAATCACCTGCCGATCACGATCAACGATCAGGGCTTCCGCTACAACGTGAATTTGACCCAGAAGCAGCCCGACCAGTTCCGCGTGATCGCATTTGGCGATTCTTCAACACAGGGCTGGGGCGTCGACGACAACTCGCACTACAGCGCCGTGATGGAAAAGGAACTGAACCATGGAAGCTGCACCAAGGAACATTTTCAGGTGGTTTCGGCGGGAGTGAATGCGTATCCGAACTCGCTGGTGGCCGAGAAGCTGAAGCTGGTGGTGGAAGATCCGAATACGCGGCCCGATGTCGCCATTGTTGCCTACAGTTACAACAGCAACTTCGAGAAGCTGGTGAAGCTGCAGGGCGAAGATCGAAAGAAGTTTCTGCGCCGGGTGGAGTGGAAGTCGATAGCACGGCGCAGCGCGATTTATAACTATGTTATTGAAGACCTGCTCCGCCGGTTCGCTTATTACCGGCTGCGGCACCTGCTGATGGCGGGCACGCTGGACACGCTGAAGGGCATGGACGATCTGGACCTGGACCAGTTCAACCAGAATCTGGAACAGAGCCTGGCGCTCTGCCAGCGGTATCACGTGCAATTGATGTTCCTGATGCTGGGTTCGGATGGCCAGACGCCGCAGATGCCGATGCATCCCTTCCAGACGGCGATGATTAATTTCGCGGCAAAGAATAATGTGCCGATGGTGAACATGATTCCAATCATCAGCACCAAGGATCAGGCGGCGATGTTCATGGATCCGGCGCACCCCACGGTGGCGGGACATGAAATCATCGCAGGCGAGCTGGTGAAGACGGTGGAGAGCCTGCCGAATTATGAGGCGGCTTGTGGGATTATGCCGCCGCAGACTACCTCGGCTCGGGCGACAACCCCGACTCCGAGCGGCACCGTAACCTCCAGATAAAAGCTTCACTACTGAGGAGCTAGTTCATAGAATTTTCGGAATAGAAGAAAAAGGACGAACAAATATGCTGAAAAGAACGTGGCAGGCCTGGAAGGAGTTCGCGCACCGAATCGGTAATTTTCAGGCGCGGGCTATCCTGACGGTTTTTTATGCGCTTCTGGTTCCGTTTGGACTGGGAACGCGCATGCTTTCCGATCCCCTACGCATTAAACGTCGGCCCACCGAGTGGCTCGACCATCCTGGAGACGCCCGCGACATGCAGGCGGCAATGAGGCAATAACATCGTGTATATCCTTGGAGTTTCCTGCTATTTCCACGACGCGGCTGCGGTACTGTTGAAAGACGGCGTACTGGTGGCGGCTGCCGAAGAAGAGCGCTTTTCGCGCATCAAGCATGACTACGGTTTCCCGGCCAAGGCCATCAAGTTCTGCATGGACCAGGAAGGCATAACCGGCGCGGACCTGGATTATGTGGTCTTCTTCGAGAAGCCGTTCCGCAAACTGGACCGCATCCTGATGATGGCGCTTGCGACTTATCCCAAGTCGTATAAGGTCTTCCGCGAGTCGATGATCACGTGGATGGCGGACAAGCTGTGGGTCAGCGCCAAGCTGCAGACCGAGATTGGCATACCCAAGGACAAGGTGCTGTTTTCCGAACACCACCTTTCGCATGCGGCCAGCGCGTTCCTGTGCTCGCCGTTTGAAGAAGCGGCGATTCTTACCGTGGATGGCGTGGGCGAATGGGTGACCACGACTTATGGCGTGGGACGCGGGACCGAAGTGAAGCTGCAAAAGCAGATCGAATTTCCGCACTCGCTGGGCCTGCTGTACAGCGCGTTCACTGCGTTCCTGGGCTTTGAAGTGAACGAAGGCGAGTACAAAGTGATGGGCATGGCGCCCTACGGCGTGCCGCGCTACGTGGACAAAGTGTGGAAGATGGTTCAGCAGAATCAGGATGGTTCTTTCACGCTGGACATGGATTATTTCTGCTTCCACCACTCCACCTACAAGACCTACGGCGACAAGTTTGAGGCTTTGTTTGGAGCGCCACGGCCGCCGAAGAGTTTGTTCTTCACCGAAGCGACCGGGTTCCCGAAATATTTTGGAACGCCGCCGGGCAACTTCCAGGAACTCTCGAAACAGAACCAGCACTACGCCGACATTGCGGCCAGCATTCAGAAGGTGACGGAAGAAATCCTTCTGACCATGGCCAAGAATCTGCGCAAGACCACCGGCCTGAACAAGCTGTGCATGGCGGGAGGCGTGGCACTAAACAGCGTGGCCAATACGCGCATTCTGAACGAAGCGGGATTCGACGAACTCTACATTCAGCCCGCGGCCGGCGACGGCGGCGGCGCGCTGGGTGCGGCGTTGTGGGCTTATAACACTGTGCTGGGCAAGCCGCGCAATTTCACCATGCAGCATGCTTACTGGGGACGTTCGAACTCCGATGCGGAGACCTCGGATTTCCTCACCAAGAACAACATTCCGCACAGCCGCTTCGACAACGAGGATGAGTTGCTCGACCGCGTGGTCGGTCAACTGATCGATGGTCAGGTGATCGGCTGGTCGCAGGGACGCTTTGAGTGGGGTCCGCGGGCTTTGGGCAACCGCAGCATTCTGGCCGACCCGCGCAATCCGGACATGAAGGAGATCGTGAACTCGAAAATCAAGTTCCGCGAGCCGTATCGTCCGTTTGCGCCGTCGGTGCTGGCGGAGTCGGCGGAGAAGTACTTCGATTTCCCGAACGCGGCGAGCCATTGTCCGGCGCGCTACATGCAATACGTGGTTCCAGTGCGGGAGAAGGAAAAAGAGACGCTGCCGGCGATTACGCACGTGGATGGCACGGGACGCCTGCAGACGGTTTTCAAGTCGGAGAGCCCGCGCTACTATAAGCTGATCGAGCGCTTTGGGCAGGCGACGGGAGTGCCCGTCATTTTGAACACTTCGTTCAACTTGAAGGGCGAGCCAATCGTCAACACTCCGGCCAACGCGTTCAATACCTTCTCCAAGAGCGAGATGGATGCGCTGGTGCTGGGGAACTTTATCATCGACAAGCAGATCGGGTAGGATTGATTAAATTTAAGCTTTCGGTAAAAAGCTTTTGACCGCAGAGTGCGCTGAGAAATGCCGCTGAGGGCGCAGGGGAATTTGCAAAAAACAATTGGAAGCTACGCCGCTAGCGACTTAACACTAACAGGGGCCCAATTCAAATGACCACGCTTGCAACACAAGCTCCACCAGCAACCTTATTGGAACGCTCGATTGACGCTTTGGCCTGTCCGTATTGCGGGGCCGGCGTCAGTTATGAAGGCGACAGCGTTCGCTGCCAGGGTTGCGCGAGGATCTTCAACATCGACAGCGGAATTCCGCAACTGTTCGCGCCCAACGATCCGGAGGCGCAGAAAGGCGATGTCACGGAGATCGTGAAGTCGTTTTACGAGGAGAATCCCTTCCCGAATTACGACGACATCGACTCGGAGCAGACGCTGATGGAAAAAGCCCGGCGTGGCTTGTTTGCGAAGCTGCTGGACGAGCAGATTCCGCAGGGAGCGTTGTGCCTGGAAGTGGGTTGCGGCACGGGGCAGCTCACGAATTTTCTGGGCATGCACTATAACCGGAGGGTTTTTGGTTCGGATATGTGCCTGCATTCTCTGCGGCTGGCGAATGGCTTCCGGCAGCGCTGCAGAATCAAGAATGCCGGGTTCGTGCAGATGAATCTGTTCCGGCCGGCGTTCAAGCCGGGCGTGTTCGATCTGGTAGTTTCGAACGGCGTGCTGCACCACACGGCCGATCCTCTGGGAGCGTTCAAGTCAATCTCGCGGCTGGTCAAGCCGAACGGCATCATTATTATTGGGCTTTACAACAAGATTGGACGGTTGACCACGGACTTCCGGCGATTCCTGTTCCGGGTTACCGCCGACAAGCTCGCATTTCTTGACGCGCACATGCGCAACAAGAATTACAACGCCGACCGCAAACGGGCGTGGTTCTACGATCAATACAAGCATCCCCACGAGAGCAAGCACACGTACAGCGAATTGCTGGACTGGTACGAGTCGAATGGGTTCGAGTATTTGTCCAGCATTCCCAAGATCGACCCGGGGCCGTTCACCGACGACGAAAAGCTGTTCGAGCCGCACGACAAGGGCACGAAATTTACCCGCTTCATGACGGAGATGGAAATGCTAATGACCGGCGGCGCGGACGGGGCGCTGTATATCATGATCGGGCGCAAGAAGAAAACTTAGGACCGTGGCGTCGGGCGGATCGCACGAACAGCTGATTAACCTATGTGACGGAGTTGCTATGAGCCTCTCTCCCTGCCGCGTGTCCCTCTTATCCCTCTTCGTTTCATTTGCCGTCTTCAGCCTTCCCAGCGCCCACGGCTCGACACCCACCGAGCTAACCGCCTTGGTCGGAGTGGCCAACAGCAGCTTCGGCCAGTCGGTCGCGGTAAGTGGTAGCACAGTTGTTATAGGAGCGCCGGGCGACGACCAGACGCCAGGCGAAGCTTATGTGTTCACCTATACCGAGAGCGGCTGGGCGCAGGCCGCTGTGCTAACTCCCTCGGACTGTGCCGAGCAAGACTTCTTCGGCCAATCCGTAGCCATCTTCGGGAATACTATCGTCGTCGGCGCACCTGAGCACAACGTTGGTTCGAACCTCCAGCAGGGTGCAGCGTACGTCTTCGTCGAACCGCTCGCGGGCTGGGGTAACATGACGGAGACGGCGGAACTAACCTCCGATGACGGGCAAGCTTATGATCGCCTAGGCTGGTCGGTAGCTATGAACGACGCGACCGTGGTGGCGACCGCGCCCGACGCAAGCGTCGAGACCGGCGCTGCATACGTCTTCGCGAAGCCTGCGACAGGTTGGGCGACTACCTCCCAATATACGGCTAAATTAACTGCTTCGGATGGTGCTGCGTACGCAGTCTTTGGCTGGTCAGCCTCTCTCAACGGAAAGACTCTGGTTGTGGGCGCGTACGATGCGAACGGCGGGCACGGCTCCGCGTATGTGTTTCTTCAACCCTCTGGGGGCTGGTCCAACGGCACCCAGACTGCCGAGTTGACGGCCTCAGACGGAGCCTCTTATGACTTCTTCGGGTGGTCGGTTGCGGTAAGCGACAAGACGATTGGGGTCGGCGCGAACCAATTCGACCTGCCCGCTCCGGGCAAGGCGTACGTGTTTCAACAGCCGGCGAACGGCTGGGCGGATATGACTCAGACGGCGGAGTTGACTCCGTCCGACGGCGTCGCATTCGAAGATTTTGGCGCCTCGATCTCCCTATTCGGCCCTGTCGTGGCTGTCGGCGCGACACATGGATCGTCCTGTTGTGGCGCCGCATACGTCTTCTTGGAGCCCTCGGGCGGGTGGCGGAACGGATCGCAGACCGAGAAGGTGGTTGCCAGCAACGGCTCTTCGAATAACCTTTTCGGGGAATCCGTTTCCATCGAGGGGAAGGTGATGTTAGTCGGAGCGCCGGGGGAAAGTGTCGGCTCAATCTACGCGGGCGCGGCTTATGCTTATTGACGCGCTGCGCAAGGGCGCGAAACGCGCCGTGATGGGGCTTGATGCGGCATTGCCGGTTGTAGCGCTGCTAGCGGTTTCCGCCTTCGCCCAGGTGAACGTCACCACTTATCACTACGACAACGCGCGGGTCGGGCAAAACACCCACGAAACGGCGCTGACCACTGCGCTGGTGAGCATGAACACTTTCGGGAAGCTTTTTTCCCAACCCGTGGACGGGCAGATCTACGGCGAGCCTCTCGTGGTCTACAACCTCTCGATTGGCGGCAAGCCGCACACCGCGGTGTTTGTGGCGACGGAGAACGATAGCGTTTATGCCTTTGACGGCAACAGCAACACGGGCAGCAACGCGGTTCCGTTGTGGCAGGTAAGTTTTATCAATCCGGCGATGGGAATTACGACGGTTCCGTCATCCGATCTGGGCACGATTGCCATCAGCCCTCAGGTGGGAATTACAGGTACGCCGGTCATCGACCCCAACAACGACACGCTGTACGTTGTGGCGGCGACTAAAGAGAACGGCGTTTATTTCCAGCGGCTGCACGCCCTGGATGTCACAACCGGAGCTGAGAAGTTTGGCGGGCCGGTGGTGATTTCGGCGAAGGTGAAGGGCACGGGATCGGGATCCGTGGGCGGATATATTTCGTTCGATCCGTTCCGGTCGAATCAGCGGCCGGGACTTTTGCTGCTGAATGGGGTGGTTTATATCTCGTGGGCTTCGCACGGGCTGGAAGCGAAGTATACGTATCACGGCTGGGTAATCGGCTATAACGAGACGACGCTGGCGCAGGCGGGGGCGTTCTGCATCACGGCGAACGGCGACCAGGGCGGGATCTGGCAGGCGGGCAACGGTCTGGCGGCTGACTCTCTGGGAAATATTTTTGCCATCACCGGCAACGGCACCTTCGACGCGAACACCAGCGGCCCTGACTATGGCATGAGCTATGTGAAGCTGGCCTCGAGCAGCATGAGCGTGACCGACTACTTCACGCCTTATAACGAGGCCAACGAGAGCGCCGGAGATAAGGATTTGGGATCTGGCGGGATTTTGCTGATCCCCTATCAGAACAACACGACGAATCATTATCTGGGCGTCGGAGCGGGCAAAGACGGCAACATTTATCTGGTAAACCGCAATAACATGGGCAAGTTCAACTCCAAGAGCAATTCGCAGATTGTTCAAGAGATTGCCCGTGCGTTTAGCGGACACAGCGTGTATAGCTCTCCCGCCTATTGGGAAGAAAATCTTTATTACTGGGCGACGCAGGATTATCTGCGGATATTCCAGTTCAGCAACGGACTTATCGGAACGACGCCGATTGCCACATCGACGTACACGCTGGCTTCGCCGGGAGCGACGCCGGTGATCTCCTCGAACGGAAGCTCCAATGGCATCGTATGGGCGCTGGACACCAGCGGCTCGAACTCGACCCCAGCCACTGCGGCGGTGCTGCACGCGCTGGATGCGCAGACGGCGGCAGAACTTTACAACAGCACGCAAGCGGGATCGCGAGACACAGCCGGCAATGCGGTAAGATTCACTTTGCCTACCGTGGCTAATGGCAAGGTGTATGTGGGTACGGCAACGGAGGTGGATGTTTATGGGCTTCTGCCCTAGGGACCTCGGGTGTCCTCGGGTGTCATAGAGACTTTCGACAGGGGTTCTTTCGGCCTCTTGCAACTCTTTGCAATGCCGCGTAGCGTAGACGCACACCGTAGGAATCTGTTGGACCCAGTGATTGCCAACGGTTATTGCTCCCCCCGGAATTTGTAACCCTGAACCAGAAAATCCCCCGGCAGCAACAGTGACTGTCGAATTGACCGGAATCAGCGCCATTCTTGCGAGCGAACTTTTGCGACCGAGCAGTCGATCCCCGGGAATTTGAGGAACGATCCCAAGATTTGTTGGAGGTATTTGTGAAACTGAGTCTCGGCTCCGCCCACTCTCACCAGAGGTTTATGATGAAAATTGCCAAACCGACATTGATTATCTTATTTGTGCTGGTCGCAGGACTGCTTTGCAGCGCTCAGCAACCGGTCAACACCATCAATACGATTGCCGGCGGCGGAGCCACGCCGACCAACCCGCTATCGCTTGATATGCCGGGACCGACGTCGGTGCTGGAGGATGGGTCGGGGAATCTTTACTTCACCGCTCCCGCCTCGGCCTACGTATGGGAGATGCTGACCAGCGGCAATATTCAGAACTACTCGGGGCTGGGCTGGGGATACTTTGCCGGCGACGGCGGCCCGGTGGGCTCCGCCAACGTTGGGCAGGTAACCGATATCGTGATGGACAGCAAGGGCAATATCTACATGGCGGATATTGGCGCGTCGCGAATCCGCATGGTGAATACCAGCGGCATCATCAACACGGTGGCAGGCAGCGGCACCAAATGCGATGACGAAACCGGATCGCAAGCTTGTGGCGACGGCGCGTCGGCCACGGCCGCAACCGCGGAGTTGAACATTCCCACTTCGATCACTGTGGACAGCGCGGGCAATATCTATATAACCGACACGGTCGACAATCGCATTCGTGTGGTCAACCCCAGCGCGAGCGCGGTGACGATTGCGGGAACCAGCGTGTGCGCGGGTTGCATCGCTACCATCGTAGGCGACGGCAACGCCTGCAGCACCACGACTAATCCAACCTGTGGCGATGGCGGCCCGGCCAGCGCGGCGGAAGTCAACGATCCCAAGGGAATCTTTATTACCAGCACCGGCGACCTCTACATTGCCGACACCGGTGATCAGGAAATCCGCGTGATTAAAGCCGCGAACGCGGGAGGAACAACCATTACCTCGTACGCGGGCCAGGTGCATGCGGCATGTCCGCAATCGACCAGCGGTTGCAATGACGGCTCACAAGCAACATCTGGGTTGTTGCGGCTGCCGCAGGGCATCATGCTCGACTCGAACGGCAACGGCTACATTGCCGACACGGGCGACCACAAGCTGCGCTACGTGAACGCGTCTACCGGCGTGATCAATACCATGGCCGGCACCGGCGTGCAGGGCTTCGCGGGAGACGGCGGGCTGGCGCAGCAGGCTGAACTGGATGCACCGAACGGCCTGTTTGTGGATTCGAGCCTTCATATCTGGGTAGCTGATACCGGCAACCAGCGGATTCGCGAGTTCCTGCTGGCCGGGAATATTTCAACGATTGCCGGCGGCAGCCTGGGCGATGGCCCGGCACTGAGCGCGCAATTCGCCGAGCCCTATTTCGTGGCCGAGGATGCCAGCGGGAATATTTACTTTACCGACCAAGCCAACAATCGGGTTCGCAAGCTGACGCCCGGTGGCGGCACCTACACGGTCTCGACTGTGGCCGGCACCGGCAGCGCGGGCTTCAGTGGAGACGGCGGGCTGGCAACGGCTGCGACTCTGAGCGCCCCAACCGGTTTGGCGCTGGATAATCTGGGAAATCTCTACGTCAATGACACCAATAATCTGGTGATCCGCCAGATCAATCTCAGCTCCGGCATCATTAAAACTGTCGCTGGAACCCCGGGAGTGGGTTGCCCACCTCCGACGGGCTGCGGCGACGGCGCGGCGGCAACCTCGGCCAGCTTCACCAATCCGCTCGGAATTACGACCGACAGTCACGGCAACCTCATCATTGCGGACTATCTCGGTTATCGCGTCCGCGCGGTAAACATGGGATCGAGCACGACGACGATTTCCAACATCTCGATCGGATCGAAGGATATTGCGACCATCGCGGGAATTGGCACCCAGGGCGACTGCAGTTTCGGCCACACCTGCAACGGTACTGCGATCAAGCTGGGGATCAACCACCCCGGCGGGGTTGCGGTCGACGGCAGCGGCAATGTGTACTTCTCGGATCAGTGGAACAACCAGGTGCGGATCATTACCACCGCTGGAATCCTGAACAATTATGCTCTGAACGGCAAACCTGGTCCGATGGGCGATGGCAACGCGGCGGCGAATGGCGCCATGTGGAATCCGCTGCTGGTTACGCTGGATCCCCTGGGCAATCTTTACATTTCGGGCGGCAACGACAACCTGGTACAGCGCGTCGATGTGTCGACCACGGGGCCGGGCGGGCCGCATGAGATCGGCACAGTGGTAGGCCAGCCGAGTAACCCGACGATCGGGGGATTCGGCGGCGACACCAATCTGGCCACGGCAAACAACGTGAGAATCGCCAACCTGGGCAGCAGCGTCGACGCCGCGGGCAACCTGTATATTGCCGATGGGGGCAACAACCGCATCCGCTATGTACCGATGGGGCCGTCGGCTACTTCTTCGGTCACCTCGATGAACCTGGGCAGCTCGCCGATTGGCACCAAGAGTTCCGGCAAGACCATGACGCTGACCAGCGCCGGCGGGGTTGAGTTGGTGGTCAGTTCCATCGGACTGACGGGAACGAATGCCAATCAATTCGCGCAAACCAACACCTGCGGCACCACTCCGGTCAACATGGGCGAGGATGCCCATTGCACCGTTACGGTGACCATGACGCCGAGCCAGTACGGAGCGATCAGCGCCACGCTGAGCGTCACCGACAACGCTCCCAACAGCCCGCAGACGGTAAGCCTGACGGGTTCGGGTCCTGACTACACAATTTCGGCTTCGCCCAGCGCTCTGAAAATAGCGCAGGGGGCGCAGGGGACCTCGACCGTTACGCTGACCCCGGTGGCACAGTTCAATCAGTTAGTCGGGCTGACCTGCACCGGCGTTCCCACAGGGACGACCTGTTCGCTCAATCCGACATCGGTGCAGATGAACGGCAGCACAACTTCCACCTCCACGCTCACGATCAACGTTGGGAGCACGACCCCAACTGGGGCGTACACCCTGGTGGTCGGCTCTACCTTCCAGAACCTGACCCACAACGTCAATGTTCACTTAACCGTAATCAAGTAAGCGCGTCACGGTTGCGCTAAGCAGGCGACCGTATCGAAAACAAAGAGGCGGACTCTTCCAAGAGTCCGCCTTCGTTATCTCGATCTTCTTCATTCGCCTCTTTCTCGTTTCATCTCGATCGGGGAGTTCATTTGGTTCGCAGACTCAAAACGCGCTGGAAGACCGGTCACTGGCTGGCGCCGTTATTTGCCTTGCTGCTAGGTTCCAATGCCGGCGCGCAAAGTTTTGGCGGAGTGCTTACCTGGCACAACGACGTAGCCCGGACCGGGCAGAATCTTAACGAGGCTATTCTTACTCCGCAGAATGTGAAGGACACGCAGTTCGGGAAAGTGTTTTCGTTCTCGGTTGATGGACAGATTTATGCGCAGCCGCTTTATGTGCCGAGCGTCGGCATTCCCGGACAGGGCGTCCACAACGTGGTTTATGTTGCCACGGAAAATGACAGCGTGTACGCCTTCGACGCCGACGGGCTGAATGCGGCTCCTCTATGGCAAGTCAGTTTCATTAATCCGGCGCAGGGCGTCACCACGGTGCCGTGTGGAACCGACGGAAATACCAGCATCAGCTGCAATGTATTCCCTTTCTACGGCGTCACCGGAACACCGGTAATCGATCCCACCACCAGCACCATGTATCTGGTGGCGCGGACGGCGAATAACGGAAGCTATTATCAGAGCCTTCATGCGCTGGACATCACAACCGGGGCGGATAAATTTGGCGGCCCGGTGGTGATTCAGGGCAGCGTGCCGGGAACGGGAGCGGGCAGCGTGGGCGGTGTGGTGAGTTTCGATCCGCTGGCCGACATACAGCGCACCGCACTGCTGCTGTTGAATGGGACGGTTTACATCGGATGGGCGGGCGCGGCCCATGGATGGATCATGGGCTACGACGCGGCCACGCTGTCGCAGAAGGCGATCTTCAATACCACGCCGAACGCAGTGATTGGCGGAGTCTGGGGCAGCGGTGCGGGATTGGCGGCGGATGGTTCGGGGAATATTTACGCCAGCGTCGGAGACGCCACGTTCGACATTAACACCGGCGGCGTGGATTACGGCGATACCGTGATGAAGATGAACGCAACGCTGGGCGTGGAAGATTACTTCGCGCCCATGGATCAAGCCTGCCGGGCCGCAAACGACATTGATCTGGGATCGGCAGGAGTGATGTTGCTGCCGACACAACCCGGCGCCAATCCCGATGAACTGATGCTCGCGGGCAAGGGCGGGAATCCCTGCGATGCTACGGGGGACAGTCCGATCTATCTGCTGAATCAGGATAATCTTGGGAAATTTAATCCAAATCAGGATCAGATTATTGAGGAGATCAACGGCGCGACTCACGGGTATTGGAGCAATCCTGCGTATTGGCAGGGGCCCACGGGCGAGTACGTTTATCTCGCGGGCACCACTGGAGACGCCGGCAAGGGCGATTACTTGAAAGCGTACAGCGTGACCAACGGATTGCTCTCGACAGCGCCGGTGGCGCAAAGCACGAACATTTTTCCGGTTGGGGCGACTCCTTCGGTTTCCGCGAACGGCACTTCTGACGGCATTGTATGGGCGGTGGAGAGGGCGGACTCACTCGATACGCAGCCCGGCGCGAAGGCTGCCGTCTTATATGCCTTCGATGCCACCAATGTGGCCACTATGCTCTATAACAGCGGGCAGGACGGCAACCGCGATCAGTTGGGCTGCGGCAACAAGTTTCAGACGCCGACAATCGCCAACGGCAGAGTTTATGTCGGCACGGAATCGCAACTGGATGTGTTCGGGTTGCTGGGAACGCAGTCGGGTCCGGCGGTTTATCTCTCATTTCCCTGCTATACGTTCCCCAACCAGACTGCGGGAACTACGAGCGCAGCAAAAATTGTGACCCTCAAGAACGGCGGCAACAGCACATTGACGTTCAGCGGCATCGGAATCAGCGGCAATAATCCCGCCGACTTTGCGGAGACGAATACCTGCGGAACTTCACTCGCCGCCGGGGCGAGTTGCACGATCAGCGTTACGTTCACACCGGCATCGGCGGCGACGTTCACCGGATTTGTCACCATCAGCGACAACGCCGCCGGCAGCCCGCACAACGTCGGATTGGTTGGGACGGGAACGGCTGCGGGCACAGTCACGCTCTCGCCGGCCTCGCTGAATTTTGGCAAGGTGACCGTGGGTACGACGAGCGCATCAAAATCGGCCACGCTGAAGAATACGGGAACCACGACGGTCGCGATCAGCAGCATTCAAATCACCGGCGCTGACCCGGCCGATTTTAGCGAGACCAATAATTGCCCGGCATCGTTGAAGGCCGGAGGCAGTTGCACGATCAAAGTAACGTTCAGTCCGCTGGTGACCGGCGGCCTGAGCGCTTCGGTTTCAGTGGCGGACAACGCCGGCGGCAGTCCGCAGACCATCAGCCTGAGCGGTTCCGGCGTGATGCCGAATGTGATGCTGAGCCCGAAGTCGCTTACTTTTTCCGCGCAAAAAGTAGGGACTACGAGTCCTGCGCAGAACGTGACGCTGACCAACAACGGCGGGGGCACGCTGACCATCACCGGATTCACCGTCACGGGCACAAATCCCGCGGACTTCACACAAACCAATAACTGTCCTGCGAGTCTCGCGACTATGGGGACGTGCACCATTACGGTAACGTTTACGCCCACGGCAACGGGAAGCCGGAGCGCGGCGGTCAGCGTCAGCGACAACGCTTCCAGCAGCCCGCAGAAGGTATCGCTTGCGGGCACAGGGGATTAAAGATTTCACACCATCGTCACGCGCCATCGTCACGATCGAGCGCAGCACGGATGCACGATCGATTCAGGGAAATGCATTGGGGGAAGTCATGAAGACGGTAACGGGCATATTCATAGTGGTAGCGGCGGGTGCACTGCTGCTTCTGGCAGGAAGTTCGCGGCGCCGTGATCTGCACATCTTGCGACCTGCAGCTTCGGCGAACGCCAGCGCGACCTCGGACCAGAAAAGCAAAGCATTAGAGGCTTTCCACAAGGCGCCGATGAGCTTTACGGTGAATCAGGGGCAGACGGACGAGCGCGTAAAGTTCATTTCGCGGGGCGCGGGATACATTCTGTTCCTCACTCCCGATGGCGCGGTGATGAAACTGCAGAGCGCGGGACCGGTTGCGGAACAAGCTGCGCAGGAAAAGGACAACGCCACGGCGGCGTCGCTGATGCCCTATGTCGGGGACCATCTGGCGGGGGTTTCCGGCCGCCAGAGTTTCAGGGACGCAGCGGTTTTGAACATGCGGGTGGTGGGGGCGAACCCTGCGGCTGGCGTTACGGGGTCGGATCAACTGCCGAACACCAGCAATTATTTCCTGGGCAACGATCCTGCCAAATGGCGAACCAACGTGCCCAACTTCGAGAAAGTTCGTTACACCGGTATTTATCCCGGTGTGGATATGGTTTATTACGGCAGTCTGGGGCAACTGGAGTATGACTTTGTGGTGAAGCCGGGAGCCGATCCCAGCGCGATTGCGCTGCGCTTCGGCAGCGGCGCCGAAGGCGAGAAAGAACTCTCCGCCGGCATTGACAGCAATGGCGATCTGGTCGCGCACCTCGATAGCGGAAACATTCACTTTCACAAACCGGTGATTTACCAGACCGGCGCCGGAGGGAAGACACTGATCGATGGTGGATACGTTTTACGGGCGGGCGGGCAGGTTGGCTTTGAAGTCGGCGCCTACGATCGCAGCCGCGAACTCGTAGTCGACCCCAGCATCGCCTATTCCACATACCTGGGCGGCACGAACATTGACGTTGGTTACGGCGTCACCGTGGATTGCTGCGGCAGCGCCTTCATTGTCGGCGGAACATTCTCGACGGATTTTCCTGTCACCGCGGGCGATGTGCAGGGCACGAATGCCGGGGCTGAGGACATCTTCATCACCAAGTTCGTGGCCAGCGCTTCCACCGAAGAATATTCCACTTATGTCGGCGGCTCCGGCGACGATGTGGCTACGGACATTCATCTCGACGACCTCGGCGACATGACCGTGACTGGTTATACCTTGTCGCCAAACTTTCCGCTGGTGAACTGGATTCAGGGCTCGTTCGGCGGGGGCACGGTCACGGGCGATGCTTTCCTGTTTCAGATCGCCTCCCACGGCACCGCGCTGGTGTACTCGACCTACCTCGGCGGGGACTCCGACGATCAGGGGTACAGCCTGGCGATTGATGCCAACAACGACGTTTATGTAGTCGGATATACCAGTTCCACGAACTTCCCTGTCACTCAGGAAAGTTTGCAGACCACCTGTCCCGCTACCGCTGCAGGCACTTGCTCGACCGGGTTCGCGCTGAAGGTTAGCAGCAATGGCCAAGGTTTGAGCTACTCCACTTACCTGGGAGGCTCGAATGGGCTTGGAGAGTCGGTGTACGGGGTCACGACGGATGCCAATGGCGATGCCTACGTAGTTGGAATCACCGGCTCGCCGAACTTCCCGACCACCACCGGAGCTTTTAAGACCTCCTGCGGCACCGACGGCAAATGCAACGGAACCTATGACGGCTTTGTGACCGAGATTAATCCCGCCGGAAACGGGTTGGTTTTTTCGACATTTCTAGGAGGCAGCGGTTACGATTACGCGGCCGGCGTTGCCCTGGACTCGACCGGCATTTATGTTTCGGGCAACACTACGTCGACCAACTTCCCGGTCACGACGGGCGCGGCACAGACAACGTTCGGAGGAATGTCCTCAGGCTGCGTGCCTAACAGCACCACCACCTGCGGCGACGCAACCATAACCAAGCTGAAGACGAATGGATCCGGACTGATCTACTCCACCTACCTTGGCGGCAGCCAGGACGAAAATCCCGGATTCTCCATGGCGATTGACGGCGGAGGAAGCGTATATGTTACCGGCCAGACCAGCTCGCTGAATTTCCCGCTGGTCAATCCTCTGCTCCCCAGCTACAACGGAGGGCCGACCGATGCATTTATCACGAAGCTCAATCCTGCAGGCAGCGCGTGGGTCTACTCCACGTACATGGGCGGAGACGGGCCGGACAACGGTTCCCGCATCGTGCTCGACGAATTTACCGCCGCGTATGTCGGGGGCACCACGGGATCGCTGAATTTCCCCACGACCGGCGGCGTGTTCCAGCCGCATTGCGCCTCCTGCGGCGTGGGCATGAGCGACACCTTTGTGTTTAAGGTCGCAACCAACGCCGCGCTCACTCTCGGGATGACGGCGCCCACCACCATTCCAACCGGCTCCACGCTTTCGTACAAGATCACCAGCGGTAATACCGGGCCGGACGCAGCGAGCGTAGTCGTGATTACAGACACCGTGCCCACTGGCACGACATTCAAGAGCGTGACCGCGAGTTCCGGGACAACCTGCAGCGCGCCGACCGTGGGTGGCACCGGTACCGTAACCTGCTCCAATGGCTTGCAGAATTCAGGAGCCAACATCACGGTCACGCTGGCGGTGACGGTGACGGCGGCATCGGGATCGGTAATCACAAACACTTCGACCACGACAGCAGCCAACGAGTCGAACAACAACAATCCTTCCGTCACCGACACGACCAATGTGACAACGTCTTTGCGCCGACGAAGACACCATGCGGGATTGCAAGACTAGTTAAGCTCGACCGAAAAACTAATTGGGGGAATTGATGGTAAGTATCAAGGGCATGCTCGCGACTCTCGTAGGATCGGCGCTTCTTCTGGTCTTGCCCGCGAGTTCACACCACGCCACGCCAGAGAACACAAAGCTGGCACAGGTGAGTGCGGAGCGCGACGCGGCTGCCGGTGCGAAAGCAGACGCGCTGGAAATGTTCGGCAAGTCGCCGATGAGCTTTGAAGCCAACCGGGGCCAGGCAGACGCGCGCGTGAAGTTCATTTCGCGGGGCGCGGGATACGTTTTGTTTCTGACCCGGGACGGCGCTGTGATGGCCCTGCAAAATGCGACGCCGGTGCGGCCAGTGCAAGGCGCGACTGCTGAGGCCGCTTCTTCGATGGCTTATGTCGGCAGCCACCAACCGGCGGCGCGCAGCCCGCAGGTCCGTCGCGAAGCTGTGCTGAGTATGCGGGTGGTTGGAGCGAATGCGGCGGCGAAGATTGCCGCTTCCTGGCAACTGCCGAATACCAGCAATTATTTCATCGGCAACGATCCCGCCAAATGGCGAACCAATGTGCCGAATTTCGAGAAGGTTCGTTACTCCGGAATCTATCCCGGTATCGACCTGGTGTATTACGGAAGCCAGCGGCAGTTGGAGTATGACTTTGTCGTAGCCCCTGGTGCCGACCCGAATCAGATCGCTTTGCGGCTTGACGGCGCACCGGATGGAGCCGACAAAATCTCCTCCGGCATTGATCACAACGGCGATCTTCTGGCGCATCTGGAAGGCGGCGACGTCCGCTTTCACAAGCCGGTGGTTTACCAGAGCGACGGCCAGCAGAAGAGGCTGGTTGACGGCCGCTATGTGCTGCGAGCCAATGGTGAGGTGGGCTTCGAACTGGGCGAGTACGACCACAGCCGGGAGTTGATCATCGACCCATCGGTGAATTATTCGACTTTTCTTGGCGGCAGCAACGCAGATGCCGGGCTAGGCGTAACCCTCGATCGCTTTGGAAGCTGCTTCGTCACCGGCAGCACACTCTCGACAGACTTTCCTTCGATGAATCCTCTCCAGTCGACCAATGCCGGCGGCAGGGACATCTTCATCACCAAATTCAATTCCAAGGCGACTGCGCCGGAGTATTCGACCTACGTTGGCGGCTCCGACGATGATGTCGCAACCGATATTCATCTCGATAACCTTGGAGACATGACCGTCACCGGATATACGCTGTCCACGAACTTTCCGCTGGTGAAGCCGATCCAGAGTACGTTTGGGGGCGGCACAGTAACGGGGGATGCATTCTTGTTTCAGATTGCCTCACACGGCACCGCGATGGTCTTCTCGACCTATCTGGGAGGCTCCTCCGACGATCAGGGCTTCAGCCTGGCCATTGACGCCAGCAATAATGTTTATGTTGCGGGTTATACCAGCTCCACGAATTTTCCGGTGACCACTGGAGCCTTGCACACCACTTGCGGAGCCACCGCTGCGGGCGCGTGCTCCAACGGATTTGTTTTGAAGGTGCCCAGCAAAGGGAACGTGCTGACCTATTCCACGTTCCTCGGCGGGTCGGGCGGGCTGGGCGACGCGGCTTATGGAATCGCAGTTGACGCCAGCGGCGATGCTTACGTGGCAGGAATCACGGGCTCACCCAATTTTCCCGTCACCAGCAAAGGCTACGATCAGTCTTGCGGCACGGATGGTTTATGCAACGGGACCTACGACGGTTTCGTGAGCGAGATCAATCCCAGCGGAAACAGCCTGGTTTTCTCTACGTTTCTCGGGGGCAGCGGCTACGACTATGCGGCTGGAATCGCGCTCGACGCCACCGGAGTCTACGTTTCGGGAAACACCGTTTCCGCGGATTTTCCAGTAACTCGGGGGGCGGCGCAGAAAACGTTTGGTGGAATGTCTGCGGGATGCGTGCCCAGCAGCACTACAACCTGCGGCGACGTGACGATTACAAAGCTGAAGGCGGATGGCTCCGGGCTGCTGTATTCGACTTATCTGGGCGGCAGCGGAGATGAAAATCCTGGACTGTCGATGGCGGTGGATGCCGGAGGCAGCGTGTATCTGACAGGACAAACCGATTCCACGAATTTCCCACTCGCCAATGCATTTCAGTCTGCCTACGGCGGAGGCACGAGCGACGCCTTTCTTACCAAGGTGAACCCAATGGGTACGCTGCTCACGTATTCGAGCTACATGGGCGGTTCCGGGCAGGATGGCGGCTCTCGCGTCACGCTTGACGCTTTTGCCGCTGCCTATGTTGCCGGAACTACGGTGTCGCCGAATTTCCCGGTCACCAGCGGAGTATTTCAGGCGCAGTGCGGAAGCGATGGAAACTGCAACGGCGGGTTGAGCGACGCCTTCGCGTTCAAGGTCACCACGTCGGCCAGCCTCACCATCTCGAACACAGCGCCCCAGAACGTGGCCAGCGGAGCGATGCTGACTTACACGATAACCGCCGGCAACACCGGACCCGACGCGGCCAGCGCAGTTGCCATCACCGACGTGCTGCCGGCCGGAACCACGTTCCAGAATGTGACCATGAGCCCGGGGACTTGCACGGCACCGGCACAAGGCGGCACGGGAACGGTTACTTGCACCGTCGGTTCACAGCCCAAGGGGGCGAAGATTAAGGAAATGTTGGTGGTCAACGTTACTGCAGCGTCGGGGACGGTAATCAGCGACACCGCAAGCGTCACGGCCGCCAATGGGACCAAAGCGTCGGCCACCGCGAAGACGACAGTGAACTGAGCTGGCTCGAAGTCATGGCATGGCACGCATCCCATTGAACCACAATGGTTTATTTAACTTCTTCGAGTCGCGCGGAACTCGCCTTTTTGAATACTAATTTCCAGAGCTTTTTGACTCTATACCCAGGCAGAGATTCTGTATTAATGTGCTATCACCTGTTAAGAACAGTCCCCCACGCACAGGAAATGTCTGCTTGGTAATCCTTTGGGAGGTTTTCCGTTATGCATGTCCGGCTTTCAGCGGGGTCAATTTGCCTCAGTCTGGTGTTAGCCTGCAGCGCGGTGGCGCAGCAGCCGGCCAAGTCTGCGCCGCCAGTTCCGGGCGACATGACCGTGATCCAGCACGTGGTTTTCATCATGAAGGAGAACCGCAGCTTTGATAGTTATTTTGGAACCTACCCAGGCGCGAGCGGGGCTACCAGTGCGCCGATTTCAACCGGGCAGACTATCGCGCTGGGGCATACACCCGATGTGACGCCGCGCGACATCGCCGGGCACGGATGGTACGACTATTCCAATGCCCTCGACGGGGGCAAACTCGACTACTTCGACATTATTCCCGGTGGAAGCGTCAACGAGGATTATCTTTCGCTGACGCAGATGCAGCAGGCGGATCTGCCGAACTACTGGAAGTACGCGCAGAATTTTGTGCTGGCCGACAATGCTTATTCGTCGATGCGAGGCGCGACCTGGCCGAACCATCTTTATATGGTGGGCGGGCAGTCGGAAGGCGTGTTTTTGAATCCGCTGCTGGGCAGCCAGACTCCGAATTCGTGGGGCTGCGACTCTCCCGCCGGCACTTACACCCGCATGCTGGACATCACGACCGGCATCGTGACTTCGCCGTTCCCCTGCCTTGATTTTCAAACCATCGTTGACAACCTGGAGACAGCCGGCGTGAGCTGGAAATATTACGCACCGGGCGAGGGGAAATCGGGTTACACATTTTCGGCTTTGGATTCGATCAATCACATCCGCAACGGCCCGCTCTGGGCGAACGTGGTTCCCGATACGAATTTCATCACGGACGCAACCAACGGCACTTTGCCGGCTGTGAGCTGGCTGGTGACGGGATCGCCCAACAACGAGCATCCTCCGGAGAGCACGTGCGTGGGGGAGAACTGGACTGTTACCCAACTCAACGCCTTGATGAATGGGCCGGACTGGAATACTACGGCGGTGTTTATCTCCTGGGATGATTTTGGAGGATTTTATGACCACGTGGTGCCGCCGATGGCCGACTACTTTGGCCTGGGCGGCCGCGTGCCGTTTCTGATAATTTCCCCGTACGCCATTGCGGGTCAGGTGACCCACACGCAATATCAGTTTGAGTCGGTGTTGAAGTTTGTTGAAGAGCGTTTCGGCATTCCGCCGTTGACCAGCCGCGACGCCGACGCCAACGATATGACCGACAGCTTTAACTTTGGGCAGACTCCACTGTCGCCGCTGATTCTTACGCAGCGCAGTTGCCCGTTCGTGGATCCGAGCGTTTACGTGGGGGCGCAAACTGTCGGCAAACCTTCTCCGCAGAGCGTGCTCTACCTGGTCAACAACAGCAACAAAACGCTGACCGTAAACAGCATCGTCGCCAGCGGCGATTTTTCGCAGAAAAACAACTGCACCTCGACAATCAAGGTAGGGCAGAAGTGCACGATCAACGTTACCTTCACGCCGAAAGCGGTCGGCAATCGAACTGGCGCGGTCACGTTTACGGACAGCGACCCCAGCAGCCCGCAGGTGATGAGCCTGTCCGGCGTGGGCATCGCCTCGCAATTCTCGGCAATTCCGAACTTCGGTGCGGTGGATTTGGGCTCCACGGAAGCCAAGACTCTCACCTTCAGCAACACGCAGAGCACGCCCATCACGATCAACAGCATTACCACAGCGGGGCAGTTTACGCAGAGCAATACCTGCGGCTCGGTTGTGTCAGGCAACAGCAGTTGCACCATCACGGTGAACTTCAATCCCACGATTATGGGGACGCTGTTCGGCGGCGTTTCAGTACAGAGCAGCGACGCGGTCAGCCCGCTGACCGTGGATTTGGTCGGTAGCGGCCAATCGATCGGTTATACGCCCACCAGCCTGACATTCCCCAGCACGGCAATCGGCAAGTCGAGCAAGCCGAAAACCGTTACCATCACGGCGGAGCAAGTGACGCTGCTGATCGGCAGCATCGCGACCACTGGCGACTTCTCGCAGACCAACAACTGTGGAACGAGCCTTGCGCCGGGAACTTCGTGCACGGTAAGCGTGGTGTTTACGCCGACGGCCTCGGGAACGAGATCGGGAACACTCCCCATTACCAGCAGCGACGCAGGCAGCCCGCAGTCCGTGAAACTGAGCGGGACGGGGTCGTAGCAAAACAGAATCGATGTTGTCGCTTAAGCCGGAAGCAAAAGCTTCCGGCTTTTTTTATTGCCCTCTTGGGTAGAGACGTAGCTTGCTACATCTTGCGGCGCCGGGGAGAGGTTGCCATCAACGTCTCTACGGCCAAGACGTGTGCGAGCCAGCGACGTCGCCTCCCCCAAGAATTAGGTTTCAACAAAATCGGTGGATGGTCTATGATGGTTGGCCAATCGAGTGCTGCCTATTGCCGGCACTCGGTAACGAGGGTGACCCATGGCGATTTGCGCAACACCACGTTCACGTAGAAATCTCCGCGGCTTGTTTTCACGCACAATAGTCGCCGCTGTTCTGGTATTATCCCTCCCTTTTTCGCTGCGAGCGCAGACCACGGTGAGCCAGGGCAGCATTCAGGGTACGGTGACGGACCAGACCAACGCTGTTGTGCCCGGGGCGATGGTCACCATCACATCTCTCAGCACAGGACAAGTCGTGACGGTGAAGACGACGTCCGCCGGCACCTACAACTCGGGGGGCCTTCCGGTCGGGGACTACAAAGTTCGGGTGCAGGCGAGGGGCTTCAAGGGTGCTGAACTGACGATCACAGTGCAGATTACTGTGACTTCGTCGGGCAACGTGAAGCTCGAGGTCGGCCAGGAAACCACCACGGTGGAAGTGCAGGGCGAGGCAATATCGGTTAACACGGAACAGTCCACAGTCCAGGGCGTGCTCAGCGGCGAGCAGATTGACAACATGCCGGTGAACGGGCGCAGTTTTCTGGACCTGGCGCAGCTGGAACCCGGGGTTCAGATGCAGGATGGAGGAAATTTCGATCCCACGAAAGTCGGGTATAACTCCCTATCCATCAACGGCGATTTCGGGCGTACGCCGCGCATCGAAGTCGATGGTCTTGACGTGAGCGACGAAACCGTTGGCACCACTACGCAAAATATCGCGATGAGTTCCATTCAGGAATTCAGTATTGCGCGCTCTTCATTCGATATTTCCACTGAGATCACCAGCACGGGCTCGGTCAATGTGGCCACCCGATCCGGCACCAACGGTCTTCACGGCCAGGGCTTCTACCAGTTCCGTGACTACACTGCCGGCTTCGCCGATCTGCCCGGGGGCGTATCTTCGCAGTTCCAGCGCAACCAGTTTGGCGGGCGGGTCGGCGGCCCCATCATCAAGAACAAGTTTTTTTTCTTTATCGACGCGGAGCGGCTGAAGCAGGATAGCGCCGATTCGATAGTGGCCGGCGATCCCTTTCAGGCGCTGACGCAAGGCATCGATTCTCCTTTCAAGAGTTCGCAGGTCAGCGCGCGGCTCGACTGGCAGGCCACGGAGCACATCCGCGTTTTCTATAAGTTCGCCTATGACTGGAATTATTCAACGTCCTCGGCGTCCACCGGCTTTTCTTATTACGCCAACCGGGACTACGCCCCGACCCACGCGATTGGCATTGACTTCAATAAAGGCAACTGGTCTCACAGCATCCGGCTGGGATACTTCAAGTTCCACAACCAGATTATCGGGGACACCAACTCGCAGCCGCTCTCGATCAACCCTTACCCCTTTGCCGAGGTTTTCTTTAACGACACCAGTTTGTACACGGGGCCGAATTATCTGGCGCCGCAGCAGACTTTTCAGAGCAACAAGCAGATCAAATACGATGGCAGCCGGGTTTGGGGGGCGCATATCATTCGTTTCGGCGCGACCGTCAATGGCATCGCGACCGGCGGGTTCGCTTCTTTCAACGGGCTGGCGCCCCTGCTTTATTCAAATGTCAACTTCGCCCTGTTGCCCGCGAGCAACGATCCAACTCAAAGCCTGCAAACAACTCCGTATTACTCCTGCAACCTGGGCAACAACTTCAGTGGCTGCGATCCCAATATCGCCGACTATCCGCTAACCGGCGCTTATGTGGGTAATGGGCAGGGCTACAGCACCGAATTGCCCGCCTTTGGTTACCCGGCCGGCGGCCTCTTCGATACTCGTTTTGAAGCCTACGTGGGCGATTCCTGGAAGATTAAACCCAACCTCACCCTGAACTATGGGCTGCGCTATATCCGTGACACTGGACGAACCGATAGCGACCTCGCGCCTATTCCCTGCTCAGCAACAACGCTGATCACCTGCACGGGAAATCTGCTGGATCAGTGGGGATCCGGATTGGGCAACCGGGTGCGCCAGCCCAATCTGAACTTTGCTCCACAGGTTGGTTTTGCCTGGGATCCCTGGCATAACGGAAAAACTGCGATCCGCGGCGGGGGCGGCCTGTACTACGAGAACAACATCTTCAACAATGTTTCGTATGATCGCAGTAACAAACTGACAACCGGCCTGTTCAACCAGACTCCCTATCTCAATTGTCAGCCGGGTGCCAGTGCAGGTTCACTTCCCTTCTACATGCCCGTGGCCGGCAGCACTCAGGGGACTCCCGTCTATACGGTTGACGGATACGATCTGGCAACGCAGGTCTGCTTCGCGCCTTTAGGCCCGAGCAGCATTAACGCGGAAGGTGCGGCCAAGGCAATGGCTGATTTGCAAGCCCAATATATTGCTGCAACCGCGGCGGTGGGCAGCGCCGGCGCGAATCCAAATTTTGTGGGTAACACTCTGGAGCTGGGTTACCCTTATGCCCCCAACTTCCGCACCGCCCGTTCCTATCAGATGAATATCGGCATTCAGCGTGAACTCACCAAGGGCGGCGTTTTGACGGTGGACTACCTGCGCAACATCGGTCTGCACTTTCAAGTCGGCGTGGATGTAAACCATGCCGGCGATTCACGGTACCTGGAAATGAACGCGGCTCTTGATGCCATCGGCACCACAGCATTTAACAACAGTTCCTGCGCACCTGGAGGGGCTGCGAACACGAACTACGGCGTGACCCAAGCCAATGCCGTGGCCACGGTGCAGTGCTATATCAATAGCGTCCCTGGGGCCAGCATCAACGACTTCGCGAACTTCGGCCTGGATTCCAGCTATGTGTATTACGGTGGATATTCCGCTCCTTACTACGGACTCACGGCCGACACCGGCGCAGCGTTCGGTGGCATCAATCCGAACGTGGGGAGTATGTTCATGAATTTCCCTATGGGCCGGTCGGTGTATAACGGACTGCAAAGCGAGTGGCGGCAGCGGGTCAAGGATCCCTTCCACGGACTGGCGAGTCTCGATCTTCAGGTCAACTACACGTTGTCCCGCTTCGTAAGCGATGGCGGGAGCGACCAGCATTTCACCCCCAACGCATGGGACTTCCGAAACCCCACGGCCTTCTCGGGTCCCACACTGGAGGACCGCACGCACCAGTTCAAATTCGGAGCGACCTTGGAATTTGCCCGCCGCGGTCCCCGCCTCAGCCTGATCGGAGGCTTTGCGTCGCCTCAGCCTTCCGATCTGAGGGTGCCTACACAAGGCAGCGTGGGAGAGATTTTTCGTTCCGACCTGACGGGGGATGGCACGACAAATGATTTTCTGGATTCTGCCGCGACCGGCATCGGCCATCCGGGATCATTCATGCGCTCAGTCTCGCCCGGTAATCTGAATGCTTATATCGCAAACTTTAACAGCACAGTGGCGGGCACCCTCACCCCGGCGGGCAAGGCCCTGGTAACAGCGGGTTTGTTCACCCAGTCTGAGCTGGTGAGTCTGGGCGCGGTTGTTCCTTCCATCCAGGCGCCGCCTCCGAATGCTGCCGGAAACGGCTATTACAAAGACATCGACACAATTATGAGCTGGCCTTTCAAGTTGCGGGAGCGCCTGACCATTCTCCCCAGCGTTTCATTCTTCAATATATTCAACTTTGTAAATTATGGAGCTCTGGGCATACCCAGCAGCGCCGGTCTGACAGGTGGCCCGGGAACCATCAACGGAACTCCGGCCGGGGTTAACGACGCGACAAACACGGTTCGGATCGGTCGCGGTTCGGGAGTGTTTGCCGTGGGGGCGCCGCGGGAGACGGAGTTCGGTTTGCGGTTTGATTTCTAGCCGCTTGGGCGGATGCTTGGGCGATCGCACCCGCCCCGGGGCGGGCTTCCAAGGGTTACGATCCTTTGTGCCAGGTGCCAAGGTATTCCTAAGCCACAAAAAAGTGAACAGCCTCCCTCCCCCTCCCCTATCTATTAGAATCATCAACTTCGCGCGGCAAGAATATACAAGACGCACATGTGTGTGTTAGTATTGATTGCCGTGACGGGGCTGGCATTCGTGTGCGCCGCTTCACGGCTTGCCGCCGCTGTGGATACACTTCCCAAGGTCAAAAAAGCCGTCCCCGCCTGCGAAGTATTCGTGCCTCGAACACTCCGTAGTGTGTCCTTGAGGTCCGTCGTATTCGACACTGACCTCAATGTCCAAAGTTGTAATGCTATGCAGCAACTTCTTGAGGTCGTTCCCCTCTCTAATTCCTCCCCTAAGGCTCATCAGTTCGGTAGGGTAAAGAGTAGCGGCTGTGGACGGAATCCAAGTGCCCGGTACTTGAACGTCATTCAGAAATACTTTCCAGCTTGCATTGAAGTTGGTTGCCGGAACTGGCCCGAAGTTCTTAATCTCCGCCTCAAACTCGAAGACATCCGCGTTCTCAATAGAGGGTTTTTCATTTCTGTTTTTGAGAGCGTAATGCAGGTCGTGGCCGATGTTATAGACGCCGACATAGGGCCGTTCGGACGTATCGTAGGTTCGTTGGGTCAGGTTCGCAATTCTTCGAGTCAGGCATCCCTGCCAGAACGTAATTGCGGCATATACGAGGACTGCAACGAGCGTAGCGAGAGAGACAATGTAATTCTTCTTTGCTCTGGCATTATCCTCTTTGCGTTCGGCATCGTGTTTGTTAGCCGTGTCTGGTGGAACGTGTACTTCAACCTGACCCCGGACAGCAATGTCGCCATCTACGTGGCGCTTATATTGCTCTCTGCCGTCTTTGTCTGGGTTGGCATGGCCCTCATTGGAATGCGATTTGGGCTTGTTGGTCATATGCGTAAAATATCTAATCCTGCCGTGACGGGGCTAGGGTTTGGTCTTTGTTTCTCCAACTCTTATGGCGGCAATCGGGTCAAAATAAAGCGCAATTTGATTCTGCTTGAGACTCTCTCCGATCTTAAACATCGGGCTGCCATTTGTCCTACGAAGGTCCATGATGTAGGACGTGTAGTAAGCAGCGCTATCGTCAAAGCTTGGCCGGTACGCAATACAAAATACGATGGAAATTGCGAGAACAACGTCGGGCGGGAACTTGGCATTGGGGAAATCTTTGAGAGCAGTATGCTCGGTGAAGTTTCCCAGTCCTATGTTTATGGGCTGCACGATTGGCGGGACGCTTGGGAAAAGAGCATTGCCCACTCCAGGATTCTTCAGAGCTACTTGCATCGCATTTTGGCACAATCTGTTCCTCTCGCTGTATCCATTGGCTTTTGCAATAGCTCCGATGAGTGGGGTTGGACTCACGTTCGTGGAGAGGGCCGGAGAGTGTCCCGTATTGCTGAGTATGACTTTGACGGGAAGGTTGGCTCCATTGATATTCCAAGTCAATGGTCCATCGAGCATTATCGTGGCATCGATCCAAGGACGCTCAGAAAGCTCCAATTGGCGCTGAGAGATGGCAGACTGCTGAGTCATTTCGGTGAGTTGCCCTTTCATAACGCCCCACTGCTGTTTAGCGTAATGCACGTAATACCCCGTAAGTACAGCAATGACTACTGTAGCGAGTGCGGCAACGAACCCATCTTTAGCGTCAAGCCAGTTAACCGCCTTGACGAAACCATGTCCCACTGCTTTAAGCGGCCTCATTACGTACTGGGCGTAATTGCGGTGGTATTTGGGCTGTTGCTTTTCATCGTCGGATTGGGCGGGATTGGCCGCTTCTGGGGTGAGTGGTCGCACTTCGGTCAGGTCGCTGTCGGGCTGTTGTTGGTTGGTGCTGCCTTCTGGTGTATCTATCATGGTTTTGGCCTCATTGAATTTGAGGTGTACCCGTGTCCGATGTGAGAGTAATCTTGGCCTATGAAGCAACCTGAATACACCGAGGGACCGAAAGCGCAAGAGAACTTTGAACGCATGGCAATAGCCATCTTCAAGGCTCCCAAAGCCGGGGGAAGAAAAGTGCGCAAGAAGTCTAGCAAAACTGCTAGTGAACGCAAGTTGAAAAACTCCGACAGAGACTAGAAGGGGACTTCCGTTGTCCCCGCCTCTGTCGCTTGCGTGCGCGGCGATTCGTCTTTGCCTGTGAGTTCGGAGTAAGTAAGGCGACGGCCAGCAAGACCGGCCATCGCAGCGGCAAAGCGTTCGGAGTCAGTAACCTTGCGGTCACCGTCTTTGCGGTTATTGAAACGGAAAACTTGTTCGTCAACGTACCGGGACAAATGGAACGGCTCGACACAAACGTAGGTTCCCTTCAGGGTCCGCTTGAGCAGGCTCCAGAAGTTCTCCATGCTGTTAGTGTGGACTTGGCCGCGCACGTATTCGTGCGTATGGTTCACCACGTCATGCACGAAGTTGTAGCTCACCTTGTCATAGCCGACCGCGTTATCGGTGTAGACCACCGAGCCGTACCTGATGTTCTTCAGCAAAATATTCTGCAGCGTATCGCGGCTGACATTCGGCACAACCTGAGCGCGGACCTTCCGCGCCTCACGGTCAAAGATTCCCTGAACGATGGTCTTATTCATCAGCGGCCCTCTTGCCTCAGCTTTGGCGCGGCGATCTTTGTGCATGTTCCCCGCTTTGCCGCCGATGAAAGTTTCATCCGCTTCCAGTGCGCCCGAACCACCACCGAGCTTGCCGCGTCCCAGAGTGCGCTCCTTAAGCGCTGTGCGAATCCGCTGCAGCATGAACCATGCCGATTTCTGAGTGATGCCGAGCGACCGCGCCAGTTCGTGAGACGAAACCCCGTTTTTGCAGTTCGCCAACATCCATACTGCCGTCATCCACTTATCAAGCCCGAGCGCGGAATCTTCCATGATCGTCTTGACCTTGACGGTGAACTGTTTCTGACAGGCGTAGCAGAACCACAGGCGGCGCGTCTTGATGAACGAAAATTTCTGCGCTCCGCACCGTGGGCAGTAAATCTCGCCATCCGGCCAGCGAAAGCGAACCGCAGCGTCAAAGGCCCGCTGAGGGTCGGCAAAGTAGGCAATCGCTTCTTGAAGGGTTTTCAGAACTGGCGTCTCGGTAACCATGAAGAAATACTATACCAAATACACATGTGTGTCAAGGATATTCTTACCCTTCGCGCCAAATCGGATTTCGATCTATGGGGCTCAACAACTTGCGGGCAAAATCTTGAGCCGTAAGGAGTTAAGCCTGTGGGGCGGGTGTCAAAGAGCTTGGGATGAAACCCACACTCTTTACTTGTCCGGCGGCTTGGGTCAAGTCTACGAAGGTAGACAGTGAGTCAGCTTCTGGCTTGCCCTATTCGAGCGCCCCGATGCGAGGCGAAGGCTAAACGGCCGGGGGCGTCGCTATCAGCTTTTTTATCTCCGCGCCCAGCAGATCGAAGTGGCGCACGTTCCAAGTATAGAGATGGTCCGCGCCGGCCTTGAGGGCGCATGCTGCGACCAGGCCGTCATACACGGCACCGCCCACGATTCCCAGCTGTGCCATGCGGCGGATGGCGGTGCAGTACTCCTCGCCTTGAAGCCAAACCAAGGTGAGCCGTTGCTCGATGCCTTGCAGCATCAAGCTTGCGGCTTCGGCGCTCATCCGCTCTTTTCCGGGATAGCGGGTAAAGACCGAATACGCCTCCGCCAAGCTATGGGCCGCACAAGCCGCTTGCTTGCGAGTCGCAGATTTAAACATGGGGAAGCTGCGGGCATGGTGGGGATGGTCGGGCAGGAGCGCCGCAACCAGGACGGTGGTGTCGAAGAACCATTTCACCGGGATTTCTTCCGTCGCGGGCGGCGCGTGGGCGGATTGCCCATGAAGCTCAATTCACGCTCGCTGCGAATCTGGCGCAGGATTTCGTCGGTAGCTCCGGCGGGGATTGGCCCCCCGACGCCGAAGACCCAGATCCCTTGTTTCTGGTGCAGCCCAACTCCTCCTCTTCGGGGGCGCAGCACGATGCGGTCTTCCGAGCTTTCCAGTTCGAGCGAATCGCCCGCGCGGAGTTGCATTTCATCGCGGACGGGCTTGGGAAGAACGACTCGGCCGGCTTTGTCGAGGGTTAGGGTGGTTGTCATGGATACCATTATACAATGGCATTTAGCATTGCGAAATGGCATTCGCACGGGGGGAGGAGCCTCGTCCACGGGAACATGAAGTAGAGAAGCTGGATTCCCGGTGGTATAACCTTGCAACTCATAGTTGCTATTGTCGTGATTGTGGTCGTGCTCGGGATTCTCGTGGCTAGCGGAAGGACCACCCTTTCCCGCACATCTCGCGCAGCGGCTTACGTCACTTTAGCCGACCTGATCGAGGGTAAGGTTTGGAAGAGGCAGGCATGGCCTAGAGCCTTAGCCGAGATGCTGGCTATCCTGTTGGTCCACGTCCTGGGCCTAGCAGCCTTTGTCCTGCTTCTCGCTTTTGCTCTCTACCTTATACTGCAGAATACTGCAGAGGTTTGGCATCGACCCTAAATCTCTACTCGCGGCGCGGCTGGAAGCCGCGCCCTTTCAAAGCCGCTTGATCTAGGTTCCACTTTGCGCACAGCCCACTGCCGGGCTTTGCCCGGCGGACAGCCGAGGGCGGCTGTCCCCACTCGAGTTCAATTGCCTCAATTCACGCGTGCAACTGCTGTGGAACGTGCTGTCGTTGGACCTTAATTTTGCTCTCGGCTTTCCGGGCCTGGGCGAGACCGTAGCTGGCCTGCATGCGTACCCAGGTTTCCGCAGTGCTGCCAAAGGCCTTGGCCAGGCGGATCGCCATTTCGGCGCTAATGCCGGACTTGCCGTTGACGATTTTGGTGAGGGTCTGCCGGGTCACGCCGAGAATTCTCGCGCCGTCCGTAATCGACAATCCCAAAGGCTCAAGGCAGGCGCTTTTGACGATGCGTCCGGGATGGGCGGGATTTTTCATGGGCATGGTGTTCCTCCTTGGCTGGTTTCTCCCAGTTAGTGATAGTCGATCAGTTCAACGTCAAATACGTCGGTTCCTTCAAAACGAAAAATGATGCGCCAGTTGGCCCGCACCGTGAGGGACCAGAACCCTTTTAAGCCGCCTTTGAGCGAATGCAGACGATAGCCGGGAAGATTCAGGTCTTGCGGAGCCGTTGCATCATCCAGCACGGTCAAAATTTCCTGGACTCTATCCACCAAGTCGGGACGGATGCCACTACGGTCGTCACCTTCAAAAAGCCGTTTCAGGCCGCGGTGCTTGCCTCTGACCATCAGGATACAGTGTAACCCGTATATTGTCAGTTGTCACATGGATTTTGGTGCTGCGCCCGGCGGACAGCCGGGGGCGGCTGTCCCCACATTGGCACTGATAGCTGACGGCCGATGGCTGACAGCTAGTTAATATCGAACTGCTCCTGATGCAGCGCGGGATCGCTTTTCACGATGATGGTGCGCTTGGTCAGTTCTTCCATCTCATTCAGCAGGCGGCCGTTGTTCGATTTCAGCTCTTTGGCTACGTCCGGATGCACGCGCAGCATTACGTCTTCGTGCTCCAGGTGCTTGGCGATCTTGCGCATCTCCACGTAAATCTCGTTGCAGATCGTGGTTACGGATTTCACGTAGCCGGTCGACTGGCAATAGGGACAGGGCGCGCCGATAGTGCGTTCGAGCGATTGCTTCACGCGCTTGCGGGTGATGGCCACCAGGCCGAAATCGTTGAACTGGAGGACCTTCGAGGGGGCGCGATCGTGGCGGAGTTCCTCTTCCAGCGCCTGCATCACGCGCTGGCGGTTGCGGCGCTCATCCATATCGATGAAGTCGATGATGATGATGCCGCCCAGATCGCGCAGGCGAATCTGGCGCACGATCTCTTTGATCGCGTCCACGTTGGTCTTGACGATGGTGTCTTCCAGGCGCGAGGTTTTGCCGACGTACTTGCCGGTGTTGATGTCGATGGCGACCAGGGCTTCGGTCTGGTTGATGACGATGTAGCCGCCGCTCTTCAGCCAGACTTTCGACTTGAGCGCCTTGTCCATCTCATCTTTCAGGCCGAATTGCTCGAACAGCGGCGTCTCCTTGGTATAGAGCTTCACCCGCTTCACCAGACCCGGCTGGAAGCGGTTGAAGAAGCGGAGAATGCGTTCGTACTCCGGCTCAGTATCGACCCAGATCACGGAGAAGTCGGAGGTGACCTGATCGCGCAGCACGCGCTCCACAACGTTCAAGTCGTGATAAATCAAAGCCGGGGGCTTCGACGCTTCCGAGCGGGCCTTGATGTCGTTCCACAAACCCTTCAGGAAGCGAATGTCGGCTCGCAGCTCCTCTTCACTGGCGCTTTGCGCAGCGGTACGGACGATGAAACCACCCTGGCCGTTATCGCGCTCGCTCATCACGACGCGCTTGAGGCGTTGCCGCTCTTCATCCGACGCAATCTTGCGCGAAACCCCGGTGTGATTGACCGTGGGCATGTAGACCAGGAAGCGTCCCGGGAGCGCGATGTGGCTGGTGATGCGCGCGCCTTTCTTGCCGATGGGTTCTTTCGCGATCTGCACCAGGATTTCCTGGCCTTCCTTCAGCAGGTCGCTGATTTTGGGAACGTCCTGCGACTGGCGGCGGGGAAAGCGGCGGCCACCACCGCGGCGTTGGCCTCCACGCTGGCGATCGTATCCGGGACGCGGGCGCGGCGCTCGCTGAGTGTAACCGGCGGTACCAGCCGGGGCGCGTACCTCGGCGCGGGCATCGACCGTGCCGTTGCCGCCGGCTTCAGCATCGAGCAACGCCTCGGCCTGAGCCTGCGCTTCTTCCAGTTCCAAGTCCTCAGTATCTTCTTCGGTCTCCGCAGCGCCTCCGGCGGGCGCAATGCCCGCGTCCGCCAAAGAATCCATGTGGATCTGATCGACAGTGGCACGCACCTCGGCAATCTGGCCGGCAGCGCGCGTCTCTTCCTCAAACTCGTCGTATCCCTCGTCCGACGATTCTTCGTAGCGAAGCGTGTCGGCCTCTTCCTCGTCGATGGTTTCTTCTTCCAGGGTTCCGGGAGCGGCAAAGAGGGGAGCTTCCGTCCGGCGATCCTCCGCCGGGGCGCGGTCGGAAGGCTCGGGAACGCTCACCATTTCATCGTCTTCCTCAACCAGTTCCTGGCTTGGGGAAGCGGCTTCGCTTATGGCGGATGCAGTACCGGAGCCGCCTGGCGCGGGCTGCTGAAATTCGCGATTCCAGTTTATTGAGGTCGAAGCCGATGAGGATGGCGCTTCAGTCTCGATACGATTTCCGGTTGAGGCCTTGTCTGCCTCATCCTCCGGTTCAGCCACCGCTTCCGCGAACGAAGGGGCAACAGCAGCGCCGGCAGCGCTGCCTGAGGCCTTGGCGAAAATGGGTTCATCGTTGGGAAAGACGGCCGCCAGCGGCGGTGCAACCGAGTCGCCGGAAACATCGTGAGAAGCGGGCGCAGCCTGGGGCTGCGGCGAAGTTCGGCCTTGCAGCGGGGGCTGCTGGGTCAAGCCGCGATACTTGGAAATCGATTCGCCGGGAAGCAGTATGGGCTGGTATCCGGCGGGGGGGCCGAAATGCTGGCCGCGGCCGGACTCTTGAATGCGGGGAGGGCTGACTGGCGCGGGCCCCTCGGGGGCTGGCCGAGCGGAACGGGATTCCGAGTTCCGGTCGCGCGCATCGCTGCGTACGTCTGCCCGTCCCTCGCCCCGTCCCTCGGCTCGTCCGTCGCCACGTCCCTCGCCACGTCCGTCACCCCGGCCATCGCGACGGCCACCACGGCGGCGGCGGCGTCCCCGCCAACTGCCGCGGTCGCGATCCTGAGAGGCTTCGTCAGGGGAGCCTTCCGCGGAAGCCGCGGTTGACGGTAGAGATTCAATGTCGCCTTGATGTTCGGCGTCGTTGGAAGTTCGTCCTGCGCCGGATTCAAACTCTTGTTCTGCCGCGGCAGTTCCCTGATCGGAGTGGGGATCGGCGGTTTCGAAATCCGTGCGCGCTGGTTGCTGCCGCAGATCCTGTACGCCGCGGTTGGCGGGCACAACATCGGTCAAATCCTCGTCGTGTTCTTCCAACTCCATAAAGTCGGAAACGTAGAGGAAGGCGTCGCGCTCCAGGCCGATGTCGACGAAGGCGGACTGCATGCCGGGCAGCACGCGGGTCACACGGCCTTTGTAGATAGACCCGGCCAGGGTGTATTCGTTTTCGCGCTCGAGGTAGACTTCCGCGAGCAGGTCATCTTCCAACAGCCCCACCTTGGTTTCGTGCGGGGTGGAAGATACAAACAACTCTTTATTCATGGACACTCCGGTCCCGCCGTTAAGTGGCGGGTTTTACCGGGGCGGCACGAGGAAGGTAGCGGGAGGATGGAGCGTCGCGATGCTGGCCCCGCAAAGGGGACGGCTGGGGCCGGAGAGGTTTCTCCCGGGCCGAATCCGCTGCACAAGCTTGGGAATCTTTTGCACTGTTCGCTTTATCGCTTGCCGGATTGTGACCGCACTCAGACTGTTTCGGTCTGGGGGCCGTTTCCCTGCCGGCAGCGTTATGGCTTCAATCCTGCCCGGCCTTCGACTGCTCGACCGGCCGGTAAAATGCCCCCTTTACGCGAGGGCGATCGATATTTTCGGGGCTGCGCCCACAGGCGCAGCAACTAGCTCCCTGCTGTCTTCCGGTTCTGATGAACCTGGTTGCTTAAACCCTTAGCGAATCTACAGATTGAGGAAAAGGTTACAAGTGAAGAGCGAAACCTCAGCGGCTAAAACCGCATTGGTTGGGCTCGACTTACGGCACGACTAAAGGTCGCGCCCTTCCCGTTCGGAGTTCCGATCCGGACTTTTCCCCAGGCTGTTCAGCCCGCTAATTCACAAAACGGCGCATTCGAACGTTCATCACCATGCCCAGCGCCAGAAACATGAACAACACGGAAGACCCGCCGTAACTCATCAGCGGCAAGGGTATTCCGGTGACCGGCATAAACCCGACCACCATGCCGACATTGACCAGGATATGGAAGCTCAACACGGCCACCACACCCATCACCACGAACGTGCCGGCGCGGTCAGGCGCCGTTTGCGCGTTCTGAGTCAAACGCATCAGCACTATGAAGTATAGCAGCAGAAGCCCCAGAGCGCCCACGAATCCGTGCTCCTCGGCAAAGGCCGCGAAGATGAAGTCCGTTTGTGGGACAGGCAGGAAAGCCCCATGTGTTTGCGAGCCTTTACCGCCCCACAGGCCCCCTGAGCCAACCGCGATCAGGGATTGCGTAACTTGATACCCCGAACCCTGGGGATCGAGTTCGGGGTCGATAAAACTGGTCAACCTCGCTTTCTGGTAGGACTTTAGAACGTGAACCCGGGGGACAAAAAAGACCGCGCTGATGCCGAGAACGGCCACGAGAGCGACCAACAGCCCTTGTTTCCACTGCATGCCGCCGAGAAAAACTCCCATGACGGCGATGGGAACGTAGGTTAAGGCCGTGCCCAGATCAGGTTGCGCCAGGACCATCAGCATGGGAACGCCAACGATGGCTCCGGCCTTGATAAAGTCCGGCCAGGAAAGCTCGCGATGGCGCATGTCGGCAAAATACTTGGCGACGGCAAGAATAAGAATTAACTTTACCCACTCCGAAGGCTGGAAGTGATTGCCGCCGGGCATCTTGATCCAGCGACGCGCGCCCAGATACTTCTGCCCGAAGAGCAAAACGCTCATCAGTGAGGCCACCGCAGCAATATAAAACCAGTGGATGCGATCCAGCAGGATCTGGTAGTTGACCAGGCTGATGGCGAACATCATTCCGACGCCGCCCAGAACCCAATACATCTGGCGGATGTGTGATCCGGCGAACTTGGTGTGCATGGTGGCGCTGCGGATCTCCCAGACCCCGAGGCCGCAGATCAGCAGCACAAAGCCCAAAAGCAGCCAGTCGAAATCGCGAAATGAAACGTAGCGGCTCATAAAGCAGCTTCCAGCTTTTAGCTCCTAGCTCTTAGCTTGTTCGTGGAATCGCATCCGCGAACAGAAATCATTGGCGTATTCCGGGCGGCGCAGCCGAGGCTGCCAAGGGCCTGGTCGCCATGTCCAAAAAGAAGTGCCCAGCCTGCAGTTTCTGCTCGTTGCCGTCGGCATCGGGCATGGTCCAGACGCCGCCTACTTCAACTTTGCCGCCGTTATTGTCGCCGTTGTCGATCCCGATTGGCGCTTGCTTCGCCATTTTCTGGGGATGCTGACGCTGCTTCTCGACATAGGCCTGGATGACCTGCGAGACCACGTGGGCGGCGAGCGATCCATGCTCGCCTTCTTCAAACAGCGCGCACACGACAATCTCGGCATTGCGCCGCGGCTCGACGCCTACAAACCAGCCGTTATCCTTGTACTTGGCTTTGTCGCTGGCGCTCATCTTCGCCTTGAGCATGTTGCTGACGGTTTGAGCGCTGCCAGTCTTGCCCGCCATATCCACGCCTTTGATCGCCGAAGCCCCCGCCGTGCCTACGGGGCTGACCACTTGCGCCATGGCATCGGTAATGGTCTCCCAATTCTTGGGATCGATGGGAATGGTTGTTTCGTCCGGGACGCTCTGCGCCTGAACGACTCCGGGCGGCAAATCGGTGGGATTGGTGACGTGCGGCCGGACCATTTTTCCGCCACTGGCAATGGCGCCAAAAGCGCGTGCCATTTGAATGGGCGTTGCGGCGACGGCGCCTTGGCCGATGCTGACGGAAATGGTTTCTCCCGCGAACCACTTCTGCTTGAAGTTCTTGATCTTCCACTCTTCTGACGGCATGACGCCGCTGACTTCCTGAGGCAGATCAATTCCGGTCTTCTGCCCCATGCCCAGAGCCGAGGCATATTTGGCGATGCGATCGATGCCCAGCTTTTCGCCGAGCGTGTAAAAGAAGACGTCGCAGGATTGATAAATGCCTTTGACGATATCTACCGCTCCATGAGTCTGGTGACGAGCGGCAATCCAGCACTTGAAGTAGCGGCCATAGAAGGTCCCGCCTCCGGTGCAGTTCACGTGCAAATCCTGCGCGATGCCTTCCTGCAGCCCGGCGGTTGCCATGATGATCTTGAAGGTCGAGCCGGGCGCCAGCTGCGCCTGAATCGCCTTATTCATCAGGGGATGGTTTTCGTCATTGACCAGCTTGCTCCACTGATCGCGCGAAACCCGCACGGCGAAGTCGTTGGGATCGAACGTGGGGCGGCTGACCATAGCCAGAATCTCGCCGGTCCGCGGATCCATGGCGACGATGGCTCCGTTCTTCCCTTCCAGCGCCTCCTCGGCCGCAATCTGCAAATCGATATCCAGCGTGAGCTTCAATTGCTTGCCGGGGATGGCATCGGTTTCGCCGAGCAGCCCGACTTCCCTGCCATGGCTGTTCACCACCGCGCGCCGCGCTCCGTTTGTGCCCATCAAGACGTTGTTGTATTGCCGCTCCACGCCCGATACTCCGACGACATCGCCCGGGTTATAGAGTTCGAACTGGGGCTGGTTGAGCATGTCCTCGGTGACTTCGCCGACATAGCCGATCAGGTGCGCCATGAAGCCGTTGCGGGGATACAGGCGGCGATGCGCCATGATCGTATCCAGTTCGGGCAATTCGTTGCGGTGGGCATCGATGAAGGCCAGTTCGTCGGGCGTGATGTCCTCTTTCAGAAAAATCGGCTGGTACTGAGGCATGGAGCTGAAGTGGCGAATGCGTGTCCGCACCTCAGCCGGATCCAGATGCAAGCCCTGGGCGATGAGGTCGGCATCGGCATTGATGTCACGGGAAGAATCGCGCAGAAGAAGCGCGGAGAACGACGGATAATTATCGACAATGGTGCGGCCTTCGCGATCGAGAATCTTTCCGCGAGGGGCAAGAATCGGTACGTTGCGGATGCGATTCTTTTCGGCGAGCGTGGCGTAAACATCGCTCTGCATCACCTGCAGCCGCCACAATCCGTAAGCCAGCACCAGAAAAATGCCGAGGATCATGTACTGCGCGGCAGTCAGGCGAATCGCCGATACTTTTTCGTCACGACTTAACATCGGGCTTCGGGCTTCGGCTTTCGGGCCTCAGGCGCAAGTGGAAACCTGGCCGACCGCAGATGCCGCTTATCCTCTTGGGGAATTAGCTTTATTGTAATGCGTGGATCGCATCAAGGCAGTCAGTATCCGATAACGAAAGTCACGGGGAGGTCCGATTGAGCTGAAGCCGGAAAGCCGTAGCCCGTTCTTAAGCCCTCTGCTTGAAACGATCCAGAAAAAAGTACAGCCCGACGCCCACAACCGCATTCGCCAGGCCGGCCAGAACTCCCGCGCTCCAACTCCAGTTCACGGAGAGATTCACCATGCCGCGAGCTACGGCGAAATACACGGCCTGATGGAGCAGATAAAAGCCCAGCGTGAGCAGGAGGCGGGCGCCGGCGTTTTCCGCGTCCAGCTTTGCCCCCAGGGACGACGCCCCGTACCCCACGATAGTTTTGGCGATGCCATAAATGCCAATGGGGGCCGGACCCAGCATATCCTGCGCCAGGCCAATTGCCGCGCCTGTCAGCAATCCTGAAATCGGATTGCGCCTTGCCATGGCAAAGAAAATTGTCACCAGCAGCGGCAAATCAAGATACGAAAAAGGCGGGAACACTCTCGGCAGAAACGCCTGCAATAGCAGAGCTAGAAAAGGTACACCAATGGTGACGGGAATGCTGAACCGGTAAACCTCGATCTGCTCGCCCGATGTGTAGGTAATCGGCACGCTAGTGAGGATTATCTTCCGCGGAGGGCGGTTGAGGAGTAGACGACGGGTTCGTCGACTTGGGCGGCAACGGCTTTGCCGCAGGTTTTGACGCCGCCGACGGGGGCGTCGCAGTGGGGCTGGAAGTGTCCAAAACGTTTATGAATCCGTTTGTGCCTGAAGCTCCCGTATTTTGAGGTGGTTTATTCACAACCCGGCTGAAGGAGGCGGGGTTCTGCGCCTTGTTCGGAGATGCGCCGGTCAGAGAAGGATCGGCGGAAACCGTTTTCTGTGCGCTTGACGGCTTGATCCCAGGCTGACTTACCCCAGACTGACGCGTGCCAGACTGGTTGACCGCGCCGCTCAAGGCCAGAGGGGGTGCTGCAGCCGGCGTGAGCGAATTCCCGGTCACCGGCTTATTCGCGGCACTGGTCTGCGGGGTTACGCCTGCGGGGGCTTGTCCACTGGCGGCAACGGCCGAGCCTTGGGCAGTGGCGCTCCCAGTAGAAGAATTTGCCGGCGGCGTGGCTGGTTTGTCGGGCACGGAGGGCAGGCGCGTCGCCAGAACATCTGCGGCTCGCACGCGCACGCCGTGTTCAGACACAGGTTCCCGGTCCTGCTTCTCGATCACCACCAGCACTTCTTCCAGACGGCTCAAATCCGCCGCGGGCTTAACCTTAATATTGAGAAACATTTCCCGTCCCGGACTTACTTTACTCACGGTGCCAACCGGAAGCCCTTTGGGAAAAATCTGGTCTCCGCCGCTGCTCAGCAGAGTATCGCCGGGAGAAACCTGCTCGTCGCTCATCACCCGCTCCAGCATCAGCTCGCCGTTAGGGGTGCCGTGGAGCACGCCCTGCAGCCGCGATTTTTCGAGCAGCGCGCCCACACCGCTGGACTGATCGTTGATCATCAGCACCAGCGAGGTCGAGGGATAGACGCGCAGTACCTTGCCCACGATGCCGCCGGCTGTAATCACCGCCATGTCGGGTTCAATGCCGTCCTTCGAGCCCTTGTCGATATAGATGGAATTGGAAAGATCGCTGCCGCCGGAGCCGATCACCTGGGCGGGCACGGTCTTGGCGACGAACTGCTCTTTAAAAGCCAGCAGCGATTGCAAGCGATGGGCCTGGGCGGCATCCTCGTTAAGGCGGACCTGCTCCAGCCGCATTTGCTCGATCTGCTGCTTCAGTTCGCGATTCTCGGCGCGCACCCCCCGCAGGAAGAAATAGTTATGCCAGAGATTGCTGGTGCCGGTTTGCGCGCGCACGACGGCGCGCTCAAAAGGAGTAATTAAATCGACCGCCCAGAGGCGGATGAGCCGAGTGCTCTCGGCGTTGGGGCCGCGCTTGACCTGCACGGCCAGCCCCAGCACCTGCAAAAACAGCACTCCCACCAGGATGATCAGGTTGCGGTAGCGGCCAAGTACGGATTCCATGACTTCAGTTGTTAGTCCCGAGTCCCGAGTAAAACCGGCCGCTGTGAGATCGGAGATTGTCTCCGCGAACAGAGCTGGCCTGGCCCAGAGAAATCACGACACGCGCTGAATCCGGTGCGATTTGTCTCGGTACCAGGTACTCGCAACCCGGTACTGCTTTACTCGATCGATATTTTTCTTAACAGCTTGAAGTCGCTAAGCATCTTGCCAGTGCCCAGCACGACGCTGCACAGCGGATCGTCGGCGATGGATACGGGCAGTCCGGTTTCTTCCCGGATGCGCTTGTCCAGATTTTTCAGCAGCGCTCCGCCCCCAGTCAACACAATGCCGCGGTCGCTGATGTCGGCGGAAAGTTCCGGCGGCGTGCGCTCCAGGGCTACGCGAATCGCATTCATGATGGTGGAAACGCATTCGCTCAGGGACTCGCGAACTTCGCCATCGTCGACTGTGATGGTCTTGGGCACGCCTTCGATCAGGTTGCGGCCTTTGATCTCCATGGTCATCGGCTTATCGAGCTGGTGAGCCGAGCCGATTTCCATCTTGATTTGTTCGGCGGTGCGCTCGCCAATCAGCAGATTATATTTCCGTTTCAGGTAGTTCATGATGGCTTCGTCCATCTGATTGCCGGCCATCCGCACCGAACGCGAATAGACGATGCCGCTGAGGGAAATCACGGCAATGTCGGTGGTGCCGCCGCCAATGTCTACTACCATGTTACCGCTGGGCTCGGTGATTGGCAGCCCGGCGCCGATGGCGGCGACCATGGCCTGCTCGACCAGGTGCACTTCGCTGGCTTTGGCGCGATAAGCCGAGTCCATGACCGCGCGCTTTTCCACCTGGGTAATTTCCGAAGGCACGCCAATCACGATGCGCGGATGCACCAGCATCTTGCGGTTGTGGGCCTTCTGAATGAAATAGTTCAGCATCTTCTCGGTGACCTTGAAGTCGGCGATGACGCCGTCCTTCATGGGCTTGATGGCGACGATGTTGCCGGGGGTGCGGCCCAGCATCTCTTTCGCCTCTTTGCCCACGGCTTCGACTTCGCCAGTGTTCTTGTTGATGGCGACAATGGAGGGCTCATTGACCACGATGCCCTTGCCGCGCGCGTAGACCAGAGTGTTGGCCGTACCCAGGTCGATGGCCAGGTCGCTTGAGAACAAGCTGAACAATGACCGCAGGTTGTGAGAACGAGAAGAATGAAATCCGTTGCTTGACATGAGCTTTACCTTAGTTCCGATTTTGCCGACAGTTGCTTAAATCTTGTCGCTGGTCGTTGGTCGTTCGTCGTTGGCTTTTCGGTTCTGATTCCAACCTTCGATCTCACCGACCAATCCGATTTGCTCTCTAACCAAGTCCACTGCGGTTTTGCGAACGACTAACGACCAACAACTAACGACCAACGACTAACGACGATTCACTGAATAATGATCTTCTTCTGCTGCGTATTCACGCCACCCTGCGCGGTCTGCGCCGTCACGGTAATCACGGCTTCGCCGGTTTCCAGCGGCGGCGTGAAGTAATGAAAGGTTCCGTCGCTCGAGAGCATGGGAACTTCCCGCCCATTCACCATCACGCGCGCCCCGATCTGCGTCTTTCCCGTCACTTCGATAACATGGCCATGTTGTATGAACGGGTCTAATTCGAGATCGATGGCTTCTTTCTGCTTTCCTTTGGGAATAATCGTGAAGCGGTTCTTTTCGCTCTCGACCGATTCTTTTCCGGACGCCTCGTATGACTGTACCACCCAGTAGTATGCGCCCTCGCCGAGGCTTGTGACTGTAACATCGGCAGTGTTTACTTTCCTGTCGACCAGAGTGGATGAAAAATAAGGATTCCTTGAGATTCTCAGCCGGTATCCCGCAGCGTTGGCCATGGGCGTCCAGGAAAACTCGACGTCTTTTGTGGTCTCGCCGGTGGTAAAGATGGGGGCCATGTTCGCGGGAGAAATTGGGGTGGGCGGCCCGGTGCTCTTGGCTTTTTCCATGTGCGGCTGTGCCGCCTGGAAGCTGACCTTTTCCCAGTTGGCCAGCTGGACGGTTTCGCCGTTGCGGGTGACTTCGCCAGTACCTTTCTTCATCACGATTTCGTGCTGGTCGGCTTTGGGATCGTTATGCACCTGGGCCGCCGATTCGGGGGCCAGAGAAGCTATCGCGCCGGCCACGATCACCTGCGACTTCGATCCCTGAGAGTAAGTCGCGGTCGAAAGATCCACGGTTCCGGTGGAGACCGCAACCGCCACGTTGGTCTGTTGCTGGTCGTTGGCCGAGTTTTCTTCAATCACGATCAGGGAATCCTGTTTCACGGTATAGCTGGTGCCGTCGTTAAAGACGACTTTGGCCATGCCTTCGGAGCCGGTTTGCACCACATCGCCTTTGTCGAGAGGAATGTTGTAGTCGGCGCCGACCCAGCTATTCCCGTTGCCCTTTTTTACCCGCACTGTGCCGTCGAGGGCCGTGAAATGGGCTTGCTGAGCGGTTGAGACACCGTTTCTAGGGGCGGGCGCCATGCCGGCAACCTTCTCCAGGGCTTTGTCGGCAATACCGCTGGCGGCTCTGATGGCGCTCTCGGAAAACTGCGGGAAGCTCAGGCGTATCGCGATCAGAAACACGACTGCGCCGGCCAGTATCATCAGAGCCACACTGCGATACGTGACCGTTTTCCACGCGATGTGGATGCCCGGTTTGCGAGTCTGCGAGGACACGTCGACCAAGAAACCTTGATGCAAGCCTACTGAATATGCGGTATTTTCAACGTTACCACAAGCCTATCCGCAGTCTGAACAGGTAATCAACAGGGAACGTTACCTTCGTTTTGAAGGGATTGAGGATGGTTAATATCGATGTCCGGCGAGAATCGCCGAATTTATTTCTTCCTGGAAGGAATGAGAGCGAGCCGCGCCTAGACTGGGATTTCCGGCAGAAGGTTCATGCGCTTGATCTCAGCCGCGACCCCGAATTGGCTTCCGGTACCCGGTTCGACCCGCACCACTTGCGCATGGCAGCATACCCAACATTTTTGCCCCGAAGTCAGTTCGGGAGGCAGGATGAGGACCAACTCTACTTCGGCGCCCTCGACCATGCGCGATTGGGTGTAGAGGAATATGCCGCTGGTGCTCACGTCGCGGGTATGAGCCTGCCTTTCTGGAGTTCCGGAAGGGTTACGCACTTCGACGGGCAGGCGCGTGACCAGCCTGCGCTGGGTCCGCCTCTCGGACTTAGGCGTTTCTGTTTTCGCCATCATGAACATGCACGCGTCCTCATTTATTTGATTGTTCTTTCGTTTGGCTCGGCTGTATCCGGGGGCAACCGGCTTCGCTGCGCTCCGCGGAGTCCGCCCCCCACCCCTCAGGACTGCAATCGACGTAAAACTCAGAAGCGAAAAACCGCGCCGGTAGAGGCGCGAAGGCTGTTCTGTCTCGAACCGAATGATCCGCTCTGTGCCACGCCGGCGTCAACCCTCCAGGCCAGCAAGCGGGTAAGGCTGTAATCCATGCCCACCGCCAGGGTCTCGGCGAAGAACGTTTTGGAACTGGATATGCCGGCCGCGTTCTCTGCTACATGTACAGCTCCGAACAGAACTTCTGCAAAGGGCCGGACCCGGCGCATCGCGTAGGACCCGCGAATCCCAGCCTGAAAATAGTGTTCGCTGACGCTACCTCCTGTCGGGCATGCTGGCTGCCCGGAAGCGCCGCAAGCGTTCAGTGAAAGGGGCACCGACCCATAGTGTCCGCTGAAGTCGGCGACGACCCCAAAAAACGGCAGAAACTTCTTTTCCCCCGATACATTCCATCCGTTCAGGCTGGCGTGCTGCCCGGTGAATAGATTGGCGCCGGTGAAGGAGTATCCAGCAAAAATGTTATCCCGATTTAGATTCTGCGCGTCGGCGGCACCGGCCAGCATAAGTAGAGCCATGGCTGCGACTGCTGCGCGTATCGAGGCCGGGCCGACTGTCTGGCTCTGAAGCCGGCAGCTCTGGAATGCGCGGTTCTGGAATCGGCGCCTCTCCGAGTTCAGCTCCTCTCTGAGTTCTGCATTGCTCGTCATATCACGTATGGACTTTAGCACTTCGCCACAGCGTTGTAAGCCTGGGTGGGAAAATTTCTGGAGCATTTCCGAGCGAGGCTCTTTGGCCGCAGCCGGCGGCAGGCCTGCGCGGCTTGGGCTGAGTCTTCACCCGGCCGGGCTTCGAGGAAAATGCATTCCTCAATATTTTGGCGGGGGCGCCAAACCATGGGATTTCCACAACGTTGCCTGCCATAATTGCATCCTTACGGCCATGCGTTACTGCCACCTCGCTGGTGCGGTGTTGCTATTTTCGGCGGGCGGCAGCTTTGCCCAGTTGCCGCAGGCACCCTCGGAGAATGCGCCCATCGCAAACACTTCGACGACTGCCGCTGGACCGCAATCCAGCCCTGCCGGCTTTACCGGATCGACGCAGAAGTTTGCGGATCTAAACTTTCGCTGCCCACCGCTGCCCTCGGAGATGTTGTGCGCTGAAAACGGCTTTGCCGGAGATCATCACACGGAGCATCAGCCCGAAGGTTTTCACTGGGGGCGCGCGCTTGCCGAATCTTTCACTTTTCTCGCCATCGAACAGGCTTATGTGGTGCATACCGATTTCCGCTGGGTGGTGTCGGAGAACGGCATACCATTCAACCACTATTGGCGCGATTACAAGCAGTCGCTCTCCGCGTGGGTTCATTCCGGCTGGAGCGACGGCGATCCCAACCTGTTCGGCTATGTCGGCCATCCCATCCAGGGGGCGCTAAGCAGCTATATCGAAATCCAGAATGATCCCAAGAGCGCGACGCTCGAGTTCTCCAACACCAGGCGCTATTGGCGAAGCCGCCTGAAGGCAACGATCTGGAATGCGGTCTACAGCACACAATGGAATCTTGGACCGATCAGCGAGGTCACGGTCGAAAAATATGGGGCGAAGATCCGGCCGCCGTGGAATCAGAATGGCTCATGGCCCTGCACCACCGGACGCTGCTATACCGGCGTAGGACAAATTGACATCGTAATGACCCCGCTGGGCGGGTTGGGCTGGCTGGTCGGCGAAGACTGGATGGACAAGAACATTGCCCGGCGGGTCGAGCGCGGCACGCGCAACCGTTTTCTGATCGATACTGTTCGCTGCACATTCAATCCCATTCGCGCCGGCGCCAACATTCTCCACGGCAATGCGCCGTGGTTCCGCGCACGCGATGCTGGAGGCTGGCTCACATCTTCCCATCCCTGACCATGCGAAAACGACGCGTTCACCACGTAATGGGCTTGATCGTGGTCTTGGTTTCGTATTCTCTCTGCGGGCAGACTCCAGCGGGCAATGCGCAGAGACAGAACTGGGATTTCAGCGTATGGGCGGCGGCGGCGACGGGAGAGGAAATCACAAACTCGTTTACCGAATCGCAAATCTGGTCGGCGGGCTTGTTCTTCGGAAGGATGATCACCGGCGACATCGGCAGGAACTGGCGGCGCGGCAGATTCGAATATGCGGCGGATCTGGTCCCGGTTTTTGAAACCTATGGCAATCAGCGCATCCACGGCTACGGCTTCGACCCCGTAATCCTGCGCTGGAACTCGGCGCGGCACGCCGGGCGGGTTTCGCCTTACATCGAGTTGTCGGGTGGAGGGTTAATCACAAGCGCAAACCTGCCGCCGGGCAATACCTCCAGCTTCAACTTCACTCCGAAGGGCGGCGGGGGGATTTATCTGCGCACACTGCCGCGGCAAGCATTTGATATTGGCTTGCGCTGGTCGCACATCTCCAACGCAAATCTAGGAGTGGATAATCCTGAGTTCAACGGAGTGCAGCTTAGTGTTGGGTATCACTGGTTCAAGTAGGCAAGACAAAACCATTGCAGCCGACCGAGAGCGCCACGAGGGCTAAGGCCTGTTCTAATTGAGAAGGTTTTACGCGGCCCTTGAAGGGCCGCTCTTTCACGGTATTCCACAGTATTCCACCCACTCGTCGATTCATGCCCCAGCGTCTTCGACTCGCGCCATAGTCGGGCCGAATCGAAGGCGGGTAGCCGCCGAGGTTTAGACCTTAGATCTGCGGCCGCTTGAGGCGGGCCGCGGGCACTACGAGGGCTTGTTCCATGGTAGGAACGTTGGTGCCGCGCAGCCTGGCTTCGCCCTCGTGCAGCTTGTCAGACTGGCCGGTCTGGTAGTAGGCCTGCACCAGAAGCTCCATGGTGAAAGGGTTGTCCTGGTCTTCTTCCAGGTAAGCGATGGACTCATCAAATTTCTTTTGATCGACCAGCAGGGTTCCGGCTGCGCCGTTGTAAGAGCTGGCGATGACGCGGTTGCGGCTGCTGGCGGCCATGGTTTCCAGCTGCTTCAAAGAATGATCGGCCAGTTCTTTATTGCCGGCGTGAGCGGCGCGCACCGCGCGGGTGCGCAGAATCCGGGAGAGCTCCTCGTCCTTATCACCGTTCGAGATGGTGATGTTGTGCCCGAGCGACTGTTCGGCCTGCTGCAGATATTTCAAAGCAGCATTGTCATCGGCCTGATACTCGGCGAGATGGCGGTAGGCTTGAGCTTCCTGCAAGTCCTGCTCCTTGGCATGAGCAATCTGGGCGATTTCTTCGAAGGATTTGTCGGCCTCGGCGAACTTGCCGTCGCGCACCCAGGTCATCGCCTTCTGCATGGAGTAGAGCAGTCTGTCGGCTTCATTGTGGGCGAAACGAATGGCCTTGTCGTACTCAATTCTGGCCTGTTCCTGATTTCCCATCAGGGCATAGGTGTCGCCCAGGCCGAGTTGCGAGGTCACAAAATCCGGATCGATCTTAAGAGCCGCACGATAGTGCTGCAGCGAGCCTTCAAAATTTCCCGCCATGCGCAGCAGTTCACCGTAGGAATCCTGAGGATTCGGTTCGGTGGGCAGCAAAGCTACATAGCGATCCATGGCGGCAAAAGCTTTGACGAACTCGCGGTGACGGGCCTCCACATAAGCCAGGTCGTTCCACCCGGCGGGAAAATTCTTATCGATCAGCAGAGCTTTCTGCAGGATGTGCTCCGCCTGATCATCTCCGTTCTCGCCCATCAGCCAATTGGCGGCGAGGTAGAGCAGGTGCTTGTCTTTGGGATACATTTCCAGCAGATCGTTCATGGCGGAGATGCCGCCGATAAAGTCGCCCTCCTGCACCTTGGCGATCCAGGACACCATCAAGCGCTCGCCCGGCGTCGCCTTGGGGGCCAGAGCCTTAGCCTTTTCGCGCGCCCCGTTCACTTCCTCAGGATTGCTGCTGTTGAAGGCGATCCAAGCCCAGGCTACGGCAAGATTGGGATCTTCCTTTACGGCCTCGCGCCACTCGTCGTTACAGCGCTCGAGATAAAGGTTCTCGTAATCCTGCATACCCTTCTCGTAGAGCGCCCGGGCTTTGGCCGAGGACGTAGTCACCGGCAGCGAACCGGTCGAGGCCGGCTTAACATGGTGAGCGAAAGCGGGCACGGTAAAACTCGCGCCGAGAATGGCAGCCAGCAAAAGGTGATAAGAGCGACGCATTAAGGTCTCCGCGAACAGACGCTTTGGGGGAAAGAAGATGAGAGCAGCGTAACATCGCGGTAACCGGGCGGCGTAGTGACGGAAGGCGTACGACGGGTGGCGAGCTGCGTGACCTGACTGTGTGGGGCACTGTGCGAATTCGGCGTTTGGAGTCTTCGTTAGTCGAATGCAAGCCGTGAAAAACAAAGCCCCTGCCTAGGCAGGGGGTTTGCGAGACGGGGGAACGGCTTAGAACGAGAACTTGGCCGCTAACTGTATTCCACGGGGGCCGCCGCCGCCGAGGAATGGGTTACCGATGCCTACGTCGCCGGTGGCCGTGATCTGATAAGCGCCGTTGCCGACTTCCCGGCCGTTGCTGGGTGGCGCAAAACCGCATCCGCAAGCAGTGTTGATGTTAGAGGCGGGGTCAGCGATGAACGCGGGCAGAATCGGGTTGGCGAAGTTCGGATGATTCAAGATATTGAAAAAGTCAGCGCGGAGTTGCATGTTGAGGCGCTCGGTAATGGGCGTGTTCTTGTAGACAGCGAAATCCCATTGCTTGTAGGTTGGACCGCTCAAAGCATTGCGGCCCAGCGTTCCATAGTGCCGCGTGCCAGGCACGCAATCTGAGGCGAATCCGGAATAAGAACCATTGTTCGTGCAGGGCATAGCGAAGGAACTCAGTTGCAGGAATTGCGCAGGATTCCTCTTGTTGTAGACCACAGGCCCAACCAGATCTGGCCGATCATAACCGTCGCCGCCCCCGCTGTAGTCGTCCTCTGCGTTGTAGTTCAGAGTGAAAGGCTGGCCACTCTGCAGGTTGACCGAACTCTGGAAGCCCCAGCCGTCTTTTAGTTTGGCCATGCTTCCGCCCATCTTGGGAAGATCGTAGCCGGCCACCCAGACGAAGCGGTGGGGGACGTTGAAGCTCGACGGGCCATATTCAAGCTGCGGCGCAGTACTGTTCTGCGGCTGGGCGGCGTTGGGGATGAAATCCTCGCCATCGCTGGAATTGTCCAGCGACTTGGACCAGACGTAGTTCACGATCGAGGTGAACCCGTGATAGTTGGTTACTCGCAAACTTGCCTGCAACGAATTGTAGTTGGACTTGCCGGTGGAATTCTCCTGGAAGATGTAGGAGGCGCCGTAGGGATAGCCGTAGTTGCGCGGTACTGCAAAGTCCTGAATTACACCCGATGGGCAGGGTTGAATGCCATTTGCCGGCACGGGAGTTTGGCCGCCACAATCGGCGCTCCAGATTGCCGTTTGGCTCGGCTGGTTGAGGTCGAAGAAACGGAACAGCCGGTGGCCCTGTGAGCCGACGTAGCCGACCTGCAACATCACCTTATTAGAGAGTTGCTGCTGGAAGTTGAGGTTGTAATTTTCCATGTAGGGCGTCTTGATGTTGCGGTCGAAGGAAAAAATATCGCACTCGACGCTGCAACCCGGCGTTCCATAAAGCGGCGTGCCGGGAATGTAGACCCCGTTGGCGTCGACCGCATTGGGGTTCAGGTTCGCCATCTGAACCGGATCGGGACCGATATTGTTGTACGCCGGTCCCGGCGCGAAGAACGTCGGATAGGGGAGGTGGCCCAACGTCATATCCTGCGAGAAGGCATCAAAGAAGAGGCCGTATCCCGCACGAACCACCGTCTTACCCTGCCCGGTTACGTCCCACACAATACTGGCGCGAGGCGAAAAGTCCTTCTTGTCGGGGTTGTAGAGGTTCGGAAGACCACCGGGGCCACCCACCATCTGCAACAGGCCCGTGCTCGGAATGAAGTCGGAGAACAAGTGATTTCTCTCGGCAACCACGCCACTGTAATCCCAGCGCATGCCGTAGTTCACCACCAGGTGGGGGGTGACGTGGAAAGCATCCTGGAGGTAGAGGCCGAAACCGTTCTGATAGGTGTGGCGCAGCGTGTCGCCGGTGTAATCGAAGGTGCTGAAGTTGCTGGTGGAGGGAACCATCTGCAGCAGGCTCTCCAAGCTGTTGAAGCGGAGCCGCCCACGCGAGTATTTGTTGAGGTATTGCTCGATGCTGGTGCGTCGGAACTCGCCGCCGAACTTCACATCGTGCTTGTTGATCTTCCACGAGAAGCTGTCGATGAGCTGATTGTTGGTGTCGACGCGATGCCTTGGGTCGCCCGAGGTCGCTCCCACTTGCGAGAAAAATGCCGAGCTGCCGGTCGGCGTAGGACCTAGCAGAATGATGGGCAGGCCGGATGAATTGCATGTGCCAAAGGTTGCGGGAACGTTGCACAGGCCGATGCTGCTCGGGTCGAAATTCTGATCCTGCGGGAAGAAGCCTTCTGCGAAGCGGTTCCAGCCATAGCGCAGTTCGTTCACTTTATTTCCGGAAAAGATCTTCACGTAGGAGAGCGAGACCAACTGGACACGAGTGGGAGTGACGGTGTCGTAACCGGGAAGCTGCCCGCCAGTCGCGTTCAGCGCGAGCGGGAACTGCTGGGTGCTGTCGCCGAAGAAGTACCGTCCACTGATGTTGTTGTTTGTGTTAAAGGAGTGATCCAGCTTGGCGATAAAGCTGCTCAGATTGTTGAACGACGGCGCGATCGCGGTGTAATCGGGCGTATATTGCGTGGCTGCCGTTAGAGTGGGGGTGTTGAAACAGCCCTCGATAGTGACACCCGCGGTGTTGGTCGTCTCCCACGAATAGGTATTCGGAATGTAGTTTCCCGGGTTATGGGGCCAAAAATTCACGAGGGCAGAGCCTACGGGACTCACTGACCCCCCGGCCCCGGTCACATTGTTGGTTGCCGTTGTGATCAGGCTTGGAGTGGGCACGCAGGCGAGCGAAACTACACCTACACCCTCGCGCTGCCCTTCATAATCCAGATAGAAAAACGTCTTGTCCTTGACGATAGGACCGCCAATCGATCCGCCGAACTGGTTGTTATGGAAGGGGGCTTTGGGAGCGGAAGACGGATCGAAGTAATTGCGCGCATCCAATCCGTCGTTCCGGAAATATTCGAAGAAGTCGCCGTGAACCCTGTTGCCGCCGCTCTTGGTAACGATGTTGACGATGGCGCCGCCGTTGCGACCGTATTCCGGCTCGAAGTTCGAGAGCACATTCATGTCGGAAATCGCGTCGATAGGCAGGATGGCGGACGGCGTTCCGAATACGCCAGCCTGATTGATCGCCGGATCATTGCGGTAGCCGTCATTCATATCGGTGCCGTCGAGCAGATAATTGTTGGAGCGGCCGCGCGCCCCGTTCATCGAAAACTCGCCGTAGGAACCGGGAGAATCGGAAATCTGGTCGGGCGACCCGGCGACGCCGGGATTGAGGAAGATCAGCTTCGTATAGTCGCGCCCGTTGATGGGCAAGTCCTTCACCTCTTCCTGAGTTAGTACGCCGCCAAGATCATTGCTGGTGGTTTCGACCTGGGGCAGAACGTCGCCCTGGACTTCTACTCTAGTCGAGACCTGCCCGGCCTTCATGGCCGCGTCCACGCGCCGCTCGGTGGCCACGTCTACCGCGACACCTTTAGCCACGAACGTCTGAAAGCCGGTCTGGACGACGGTGACGTCGTACGTGCCAATGGGCAATTCCGGCAAGGCGTAGCTGCCGTCGGCGCTGGTGTCGGTGGTGCGCTCCAATCCCGTGGCTACGTTCTTTACGGTCACTTTGGCTCCGGCTACGACTGCGCCCGAAGGGTCGGTCACGGTGCCGAGAATGGTGCCGCGGAAGGTCTGTGCGGAAAGGCTCAATGCGGCCAGAAGCACAAACGCCAGGATGATGCGCGCTCTCATAATGTCTCCTCAGTAGCTTGTTCGGTTTTAGGGAGTAACGCCGGTACAGCAGTAGGACGTTCAGGCCACTTTTTCTGGGAGACCTGCAATTCCTTGCATACTAACAAGATGCAACGACCCGCCGCACAGCAAACAGTATCGGAACCCTATCCCAAGAGTCAACCATTGAGTTTGCGATGAAGGCAATAGATTTTACAAATAAGGCACTCCGGAAGTAACCCGCAATCCGGCAGTATTCGGTTAACTGGGTTGGTTCGGCAGGGGAGGTTTGGCATAGCAGCGGTCAAAATAATCGCCCGGACCATCCGGGAAGCTGGATGCCAGCGGCTGAAACTATGTTGTTTTTGCTGGAGTTACGGCGCGGCTGAAAGCCGCAGCGTTTCAAAATCACCAGCGGCTAGAAATTGATGGCTACGCCGCCGCGCACCGCGCGGGCTGACTGGAGAAGATACACAGTCTGGCCATCGCGTCCCATGACCGGCACATATCCTTCTGCCAGCAGGTTGCGGATGTCGATCAGGGCCTCCATGTGGGCGGGCAGGAAGCCAAAGGTGGGAATGGGCTGGCGGATAAAAAAGCTGAGGTAGGCGTCACTCTGTCCGGGCGACGAGTTAAAGACGTCGACAGGGGTCAGTGAAGTGCCGTTCACCCAGCGGTAGGAGGCGATCCAGCGGGTATGGGTCCCGTGTATGCCGCCACTGAGCTTAGCAGCCAGCGCGTGACGCCGCTGCGTATCGATCCACTGGCGCGCTTCCTGCAGTTCGACATCGGACTTGCCAAGGTCCAGCGCGCCGCCGTAAGCGTAGTCCAGCGTGGCGGTCAGATCGGAGGCCAGTTTGTGCTGCAGCACCAGGCGCACGCCGTTTGTATCCAGGGAATCGCCGGCGTAGGTGAAGGTGCCGGAATAATTGTCGGGCAGCAGGAATCCACCGGCGGCCGTAACCTGGCCGGTGCCGATCAATGCCGTGTTCGCGATGCGATCGCTGAACACTGCGACCTGCATGCTGGTGCCCCCCATGCGGTGGGAGACGCTCACTTCCTGGTGATGGGCGCGCTCCAGCCGGGTGGCGAAGTTAACCATGCTGATGCGGGGATCGGTTTCGCTCAGATCCGCGGGGGAGGAATCAAATCCCTTCTCGGTCCGCGTATCCGGACGCGATGTTGCATACTCGTACTCGACAACTGTATTGGGAGAAAGGTGCACGTCGATCGAGCCGTAGGGCCGGAAAGCGGTGACGTGTCCGAGAAACTGAATGGACTCGAGCTGGCTGCCGAACTTTAGCTCGAGCACATCGCCCACGGCAAAATCATCATCTGCATTCAGCGCCAGCGCCTGCAGCGCCGCGTAATGCAGGTTGGGGTCGGAAGGGGCAAAGCGCCGCATGGTCACGGCCATGGACGGACCCGAACCATCGAGCAGGCGGTGCGCATAACTAGCGCGCAAGACAGCGGAGGGCAGGTTATCTCCGTAGCCGACATTCGCGCTTACGCCGACCCGGTCGGCGGAGAAAATGGAACGCTCCACGGAAAAGCCGGTGCTCATGTCGGAGCCGCTGCCATAGCCGGCAGCCGCCGAGCCCGCCAGAAACGAAACGCTGGCCTTCACGCTGGCCGCGGATTGCTCGGTTCCACTTGCAGGATCGTTTAACACGCGCAGAACCGGGCGGTTGGCCACCGATCTCAGGGTCCACTTCCAGTCGTCACCCTCGGCCGCGCTGCGGCGAGGGTTAACCTGCAAGGCATTCAGAAGCGTGGTCAGGGTGACGTTGACATGCACGCTGGTTCCCGAGTGCAAGCCAACTTTCTCGGTCAAAGCAGGAAGAAATGAAGGGGCCCAGGCCTGTACGGAGTAGAAACCGGGCAGCAATCCGGTGGCAGAATAGAAACCGGCGGCATCGGTAAAGACGGTGAGAGAGTGCGCCGGGCCGGCAATATTGACGATGGCGCCCATCTGCGGACTGCCGGCGGCATCGCGCACGTAGCCCGAGATCTCGCCCGGCCGGTCACCCGCCCAGGCGGGAAGCGACAACGCGACCATCAGCGTCCAGAATCCGAATTGGCGGTAAACACCTAACTGGCGAACGTTCACTCCCACCCCCGGGGAAACAAGCAGCCCGTTACTCTACAGCAAACGTCGCTGAGGGATCAACAGTCTGCTTGGAGATGTTGTCGTTCACTTTGATTTCAATCTTGTATATACCCGGCTGAAGATTGGCGGAGGCGATCGACTTCTGCAACGTCACCTGATCGCCAATGTTACCCATTTTCTCGCTGGACTCTACCTGCTGCACTACCGATTTATTGGTGGCAACGTTGACAATGTCGTACTCGAACGTGGCCGAAGGCTTGTGCGTCTTCTCGTCCACGCCCAGGTTGTAAACCTGCATCCAGAAGTTTACTTTCTGGTCACGCCCGCGCTTGAACAGCGCCGGCTTGCCATCGGCGGGTGCAACCCGGGGCCGCACCTTGGTCACGCCAATCACGAAATTGCCCGTGCTCACGTCTTTGGTTGGCACCGGCTCCATCTGGTCAGCCACGATCAGGGAAGACGTTGACAGCTTGTCGTCGGAATACTCCGGTACGACAATGCCGCGGCTCCACAGGCCTTTGCGGTCTCCGTTCACGTCTTTTATGGCGATCTCAACCTTGTAGCGACCGGGACGCAACGGCAGGGCCTTCCAGTAAACCGAGGAATTTTCCGCTGTGCGGGGCAGGAGTTCGGCGGGCACATCCACCTGCGCGGTGTCTTCAAAGGTTTGCACGACCCGGCCGGTGAGAGTCGACACGCGTCCAAAAATGTTGACGGTCCCGCGCTGCACCCCGTCTTTGTTGGCGAAAGTGATATCGCGATACTTCATCTGGATCGTGATCGGGACCAGCACCGTGTCTCCGGTAACCTTCACAAAATCGGAGCGCACGTCGAAGGGCATGAGGTTGGTGATCAGCTTGGTGTTAACTATTTCTTCCAGATCTTTGAACTTGATCGGGGGCGGCGCCTGCAGCTTGGCAAACTGCTCGAGCCGGTCGAATTGCTTGGTCTGCAGATCCATGCTCGACGGGCCCTGGCCCAGTTGTTCCATTCCTCCGCCTGAAAACCGGTTGGCCTTATTTGACATGCCCATCTGCTCATACAGCGTGAGGCCGGCGTTGGGGGTTTCTTTGAGCGCGTCCTTTTCGGAGCGGTCGATGGTCATGCGATACTCGCCGCACATGCAGGAGTCCACGAACTCAATAATGACTTCCTGGCCGATGCCCTCGAGGTAGCGATAGCGCCAGTCTTCGAATGGGAAGGTCGAAGTTTCGCCGCCGCCCTCATCCATGGGCCGCTCATAGGTTCCACCGGAAGGATGAGAATCGACTTCGTCGGCAGGCCCGTACATGATGTAAATCCGGCCCCGGTCGGTTTTCCATCCCGGAATGCCGGCGGCGAAGTGCTCGTTGGCGTAGGCGATGCGACGGTAGTGCTCTTCTTTGTATTCGTTTTCTTCGGTGTCGGGAGTGGGATCGCGGCGCTGCCAAAAGGCTTCAATAAAATTGTCCCGCTCTTCGTCATTGGAGAGCTGCTTGAAAGCGGCGCGCTCCTGGTCGGTGATGATCCAAACCACGTCCTCGTTAAGCCATTTCTTATAAGTCTTGCTGAGTTCGACGTTCAGGGCCCTTTTCTGCTGCTTCTTCTGTTTCTGGTTGGGCTCGCGCTTCAGGGGATCTGCGGCTTCGGCAGGTTGGGCCTGCGGACTGGGTGCTGCCGCTTCCGGTTTCGGGTCACTGTTCAGTTTCGGGTCATTGGCGGGCGCGGCAGAGGCAGGCGTAGCTTTGTCGCTCTGCGCCGCAGCACCGCCGGCACAGCCTGCAAAAAGCAATGTCAGGAACAGAAGATAACGACAGCCGACCCGGAACATGAGAGGACTCCTGCTACTAATAGAACCTGGTAGAACTCGCGTCCTTGTATTCTAGGCTCTCAACTGGGCGAAAGCAAGGTTAAGTCGCTGCAAAAGAACGGATTTGTGCGCCCCACTGGTTGGACGCGCCACCCGTTGTACCGAGTTGCCCGCCCGCAAAAGGAATATTTCAGCCGGCAACCGGTTCCACGCTCGAGAAACCGAGAGCGCGCCAATGCTATGGGTGGGCTGCCTTGCGCCCGATTATACTAATGACCCTAGCTTCTGACCCTAGCTTCCCGTTGCTATAATTCCTAGTGGCAAGAGTTGTACTCCCCGGATTCGGCGCAGTTGCAACGCTGGCTTGCCGATCCCCCCGGTTACGTTGCGGTATCCGGAAGACCAGCCCTGCATGGAACTTTCATGCCTGTGGGACCGTATCCCAGAATGTGCCCGAAGGCTCGCATGGGACCGGTGTAACAACAGAGGCGTGAAGGGCTAAGAGTGGTTCCGGCAGCGCTGACGGGAAACCTGAAACTCTGGAAATGAAGCTCTGGAAAAAAATCGGGATCGGCGCGGGCGCGGTTGTAGTCTTGTCCGCCGTCGTTGGCTTTACCGTTCACCAGAGCCACAAGAATGTTGTCGCCGTCCAGACCGGCAAAGTGCAGCGCCAGGATTTGTCCTCGATTGTCAGTGCTTCGGGCGAAATTAAGCCGAAGACTTACGTCAATATCGGCGCCAATGCTTATGGAAAGATTACTCACCTTTACGTTCGGGAGGGAGATCACGTCAGGAAGGGTCAATTGCTCGCGCAACTGGAAAACGTGCAGTCCTCCGCGGACGTAAGCGCGAACGAGGCCTCGGTGCAGGCTGCGGAAACCGACGCAGTCGCCGCCCAGGCGGCGCTGAACACCTCCGACGCCGACCTGGTGCGCGCCCAGGCTGACTACGATCGCAACAAGCTGGATTGGGATCGAGCGCAAAATCTGTTCAAGGACGGGCTGATCGCGAAATCCGACTTCGACAGCCGCAGGAACGCCTGGGCTACGGCCGATTCCGGACTGGTGCAAGCCAAAGCCCGCGTCGCTCAGGCCAAAGCGCAGAAAGACTCCGCAGATCGCCGCGTCACGGGAGCGCGGGCCAATCTGACCCGGGTGGCTGACGTGCTGCAGAAAACCACCTATTCGGCGCCCTACGACGGCGTCATCACCAGCTTGCCGGTTCGCGAGGGCGAGTCGGTGGTGATCGGCATTCAGAACGCGCTGGGCAGCATCCTGATGACGCTGGCTGACATGTCAGTCATCACCGCCGAAGTAAAAGTGGACGAGACTGACATCGTAAACGTGCGCCTGGGCCAGACGGCCGATGTAACCATCGACGCCATCCCGCGCAAAGTTTTTCATGGAACGGTTTCCGAAATCGGAGACAATGCCATCGTCCGCTCCACTGGAGTTGCCACTTCGCAGCAAGCCAGCACCAGTGAAGAAGCCAAAGATTTCAAAGTGGTGGTGACCTTGACCGACGCTCCCCCGGAGCTGAGGCCAGGTCTGTCGACGACGGCGAAAATCACCACGGCGGCGCGGCGCAACGTGCTCTCGATTCCCATTCAGGCGCTCACGGTGCGGACCAAGGCGCAGTTGGAGCAGGAAAAATCGGCTCCCGGTTCGGTGCATGCGGCGGCGCCGGCGCCCGCAGAAAGCGCATCCAAAACCAGAGACGACAAACAGGAAGTGCAGGGTGTGTTTGTGATTCGCAACAAGAAGGCGGAGTTCGTGCCCGTAACCACAGGCATTTCCGGAACGACTGACATTGAAGTTCTCGAAGGTTTGCAGGAGGGTGATGAGGTCGTAACCGGCAGCTACAAGATCTTGCGCACAATGCGCTCTGGAAGCAGCATCAAGATCGATAATTCGGTCCCCAAGAAGGAAAAAGACGAAGAAACATAACGTTCATCATCTTCGTGCGTCCAAGACAAAAGCCGGTGCAGCTTCGAAGTGCTACGTCCTGAGGGGTAGTTGAAATAAGAGGTTTTGCAACAGCAGATCGCCGGATACAAACCAGGCTCTCGAGTTCGAAATTCAATCTCGGAGAACGAAGTGGCGCCGGAGCAGGAGAAAAAAATGGCAACCGCAGAAGTCCTGAGTATGCCGCAGAGCGTGGTTTCCGCGCCCCCGCAGGCGTGCATGATCGCCGCCGAAGATTTGTGGAAGACCTACGACATGGGATCGGAGCAGCAGGTGCACGCCTTACGCGGGATCAATCTGCGCATCGGGCGGGGAGAATATGTCGCCATCATGGGGCCTTCCGGTTCGGGCAAATCCACGTTGATGAATCTGATCGGCTGCCTCGACAGCCCCACCCGGGGCGAGTACTGGCTGAACGGGCAGTTGGTGAGCGAACTGGATGACGACGAACTGGCGCATATCCGCAACAAAGAAATCGGCTTCGTGTTTCAAACCTTCAACCTGCTGGCGCGCGCGACCGCTCTGCATAATGTTGAGCTACCGCTGATCTACGCCGGCATTCCCACCGGCGAGCGCATCGACCGCGCCAAGGCGGCCTTGACCGCTGTAGGCATGGAATCGCGTATGACCCACAAACCGAATGAACTCTCCGGCGGGCAGCGCCAGCGCGTCGCCGTGGCTCGCGCTCTGGTCAACCGGCCCTCGATCATTCTGGCGGATGAACCCACCGGCAACCTCGATTCCGCCACCGGGACCGAGATCATGGCCCTGTTCGATCGCTTGCACGCCGAGGGCAACACGATCGTCCTGGTCACTCACGAACACGACATTGCCGAGTACGCGCACCGCGTGGTTCACATTAAAGACGGACTCGTGGAACGGGACGAGCGGAAAAAAACTCAGATCGATTAGTACTGATTTCCCACCCGCGGAGAAGCGGAACCGCGGGGGTCAACTTTTTCCGTTTTCTACGAAACCACTTCCTCCACCGCTTTCGAGGAGGCCACCACCACCTGGTCGCGTCCTCTGCGCTTGGCCTCATACAACGCGGCATCGGCGGAGGCCAGCAGTTCTTTGGGCGAAGTACCGTGTTCGGGAAACGCCGCCATGCCCACCGAGATTGTTATCTTGCCCAGCAATTTACCGTCGTGCATGACCGTCATATCTCTCAGGAACGCGCACAAACGTTCCCCGCGGGAGATAGAAATCTCGAGGCTGGCGGTGGGCAACACTACGACAAATTCCTCGCCGCCGTAGCGGCAAACGAAATCCTCTTCGCGAATGAATTTGGTCAGCGCGGCTGCAGTTTCGCGCAATACCGCATCGCCGGCTTCGTGGCCGTAGGTGTCGTTGAAGCTCTTGAAATGATCCAAATCGATCATAAGAATGCCCAATGACTGATGGGCGCGGCCGGCGCGGCGCAACTCGCGCTCCAGGATCTCATCCAGATAGCGGCGGTTGTATAAACCAGTCAAGGCATCGCGGACCGACTGAGTTCGCAACGCCTCCCGCAGCCTTATGTTTGCAATTGACAGTCCTAATTGCGCGGCAAACGTTGTCTTGAATGAGACCTCGGAGGACTCCAGTTCAGGGGCCTCGCTGGTGGCCTGAAAGTGGAGGATACCCAGGGTTTCGCCCTGCGCCAGAATTGGGATGCACAAGTAGGTATGGTTCACGCCGGCGGCGTGACCGCACTGTGCGGTTGAATCGCCGGCCACCACCAGGTGGGCCTGGCCGGTGCGCAACGCCCAGCAGGCCGTCGGATCAAACTCCGCGAGAGGCAGATAGCAATCGCACCATGACCCGATCACTTCGGTCAGGCTGCGCGAAGGGTTCAGCAAAGCCACCGCCCCGCGGACCGTGGGAAAAATGCGGGGCGCAAAGCCCAGCGCCGCGGCCAACACTTCTTCCCGCGTAAGGCAACTCTGCAGCAGTTCACCCAATTTGGCCAGCATGGTGGCGCGCTGGGAGCGCTCCCGGAGTTGGGTCATCATCTGCTCATGCTGCTGATCGCGTTCCTTGCGGGCCAAATCCTTCTCGATCATTTCCTCCTGCAGAAGGGCATTCACTTCGGCCAACTGCATCGTGCGTTCCAGTATCTGCTCTTCGAGAATCTGCTGATTCTGTTTGTGGGCCTCGATGTCGGTGCAGGTTCCGAACCATTTGACAATCTCCCTCCCGGAGTCCCGGATGGGATTGGCTCGCACCAGGAACCATTTGAAAGTTCCGTCTTTGCCGCGCAGGCGGTACTCCATTTCGAACGGCTCTCCGGTGCTCAGCGAGTTTCCCCACACCGCCACGCAGCCCTCGAGATCATCCGGGTGAATGATCACTTGCCATCCCGTGCCCAGCATCTGCTCAAAGGTCAGCCCGGTGTAATCCAGGCACCTCTGGTTGAAGAAATCGGACAAGCCCTCGGGACCAGCGGTCCAAATGATCTCCGGAACCGCTTCCGCCATGGTCTGGAAATATGATTCCCGTTCGCGAGCCAGGTTGAGATCGCCTTTCTGCGCCGCCCTGAGGCGATCAAAAACCGACGAAGCAATGGCAACCCCCAGCACCAGAAAACTGCTGGCACTGATCGCCACGATGCCAATGGTGGAAATGCCGATCGAGTCGGTCAGATCGGGCGCGACTGTGGAAGAATGAAAGCTGGCAGCCCACATCCCGCTGTAATGCATGAGGGCGATGGCGCAACCCATCAAAAGCGCGCTCAGCATTTTTCGGAGGCTCGTGTGTTGTTCATCCCTTACCCGGAATGCCAGCTTCAGAGCCACAAAAGAGAGTGCAATGGCCAGCCCGACGGAAAAAGCCACAATCCTGGGATCGTAGGTAATCACGGCCGAACAGCGCATCGCGGCCATGCCGATATAGTGCAGGGCCGCGATGCCGCTGCCCATGACCGCGCTGCCGGCCGCTTCCTGCCAGAACTTCTGGTGACGGGCGACCACAAAAAGGGCGACTCCCGAACTGGCGATGGCGGTGAACAGCGAGAGGGCAACCGTGGGAAGGTGATAAGAAACCGGCATCGGCATGGCCAGGGCGAGCATGGCGATGTAGTGCATCGCCCATATGCCCAAGCCCATCGCCGCCGCGCCCGCGCTCAACCAGATGGCTTGCGCGCGGCCGCGCACCGAAGCCACGCGCCCCGCGAGATCCAGCGCGGCATACGACGCAAGCGTGGCCAGGGCTACAGAAAGCGCGACCAGACGGAAATCATAGGTGCCGATCACTACGGTCATAGAAGCCGACTGGCTCGGCGAGCGTTCCTACAGCGTCCTCCTGCGATCGTGACCAGGGCGATCGTGACCAAGGCGAATCCTGGCCGCATGCTCGGCCTTACATCTGACATATCGGCACGATTTGCGACTTGCGCCTTAGAAGGGGCTAAGGTTTGTGGCACGAGGTGGCATCGTGAGGGGATGATCGAGTTGCTGGCGGTGGTTCGATGGAACACGTTTACGAAAATGGCCTCTCTGCCGAGAGGCCATCTTTGATAACCGGAAGGTATGGGGTGGATTACGGTGTGGTACTCGCTGGGCGAACCGCGGTCGCATCGGCAGGAGATGGAGAGCCCGCAAGGAAGAAATTGTGATCGTAAAGATTGCGGTACATCAGCCCGGCAATTTCGGCCGCTTTCGGGCCGAAGGTGGGCCTTCCGCCCTGGAGGAAGACGACGACCACGATGCGCCCTCTGGTTGTATTCGCATAGGAGGCAAACCAGCCGTAGCGCGTGCCGGCATGCGAGCAGGTTCCCGTCTTCCCCAGAACTTCTTCTTCGCTGAAGTTGAGGCCCAGACGCCTCGCCGTACCATATTGCACTGCGCCAGCCATACCATCGGAGATTTCGGGAATCAAAGGAGCAATATCAAGCTGCCGCTTTACCCGCGGTTGAAAATTAACGACTTCTTCGGGCGTGGTGGGATGTTGCAGGTAATAGAGGGTGCCGCCGTTGGCGATGGCGGAAACCATCGCGCCCAACTGCAGCGGGGTCATCGAAATGCCCTCGCCAAAGGAACACATCTTGCCCACTCCGCCCAATCTCTGCGGAATCACTTCCTCGGGATAGGTTCCCGCCTGTTCGCCGGCGATATCGTAGCCGGCCATCTCGCCCAGGCCGTACTGGTGCGCGTAATAGGCAACCTTCTCAAAGCCCAGCTTGCGCCCCAAAGCCTCGAAATAGGCATTATTGGAGTGAGCCAGGGCTTGAGTCAGATTCATGCGGCTGCGGCCGCCCAGCGATATTTCTGTTTGCTTGGAGATCAGGCCTTCGTTCAGCGCGGCCAGAGCTACTGAAAGTTTAATAGTTGAGCAGGGTTGCGCGCCGCTGGAAAGGGCCAGCTTCTGATTCACCATGGCCAGCACGCGCCCGCTGGTCGGCTCGATTGCGACCACGGTGCCATTCATGTTGCCCAGGGCATCGATTGCGGCCTGGCGGACGACCAGATCTTCCCCTTCAACCATATCGCCGCCAGTGATGCCGGCAGCGAACGAACTCATGAAAAACCGCTCATGGTACCGGCGCCTAGCCGCGGGGGATGAGGCGTGCGTGAGAGTTGCAACATGGGTAGCGGTGGTTCTGCCGCGGGCTAAATGGCGCATGCGCCGCCGGGTATGCTGGCTCTCGCTTACTTTTGCCGATTTCGACTTGCTGCCTGGATTCAGCGTGTGCGGGTTGACGTGTGCCGCCCAACTGGAGCCGGCAAAGGTAAAGCAAACCACAACACTGACGACGAGACGTGGTAGGCGCGATCCCCGATTCAACATTCCTGCTTTTCCCCGGAAACTGGCTGGTTGAAGTGCAAGTCTGGTGCCAGGTGTGAGTAACCAGCCGGCTTGAGTTCAACTCCGTGATAGTACGAGAGTTGTGGATTTATGGCAATCAAAACTTTTCGATTCAATACATCATTATTTTTTACTTAACCCATTTTGGAACAATGAGATACCCGGGAATTACTGTCGTGCCATTGCCTTCAGTAACCTGTTACCAAGTTGGATTCTCACCACCCCTGCTGCAAACAAGTTCCACTCTTGAGAAATGATTGTGCCTCGCGCCGCTCACATAATCTCGCCGCGTTTGCGAAGAAATGCCGGAACATCCAGATCGTCCTGCTCGAAGTTCGAGATCATGGCATGGCGAACGGTTTCGTGCGAGATCGCTTCGGCCTGCGCGATACTCAGCGGCGCGGTCTCAACTCCGCCCCTTTCAACCGTTGGCTCGGAGAATTCGGCGAGTGAAATCTCAGCCGCGGCGTGCGCCGCACCGACCGGCTCGGGAAAATCCATCGCCTCCTCGTGCGACGAGGCAAATGAAGTATGCACTTCCATCCGGCGCTGCTGTGCCCGCGGCACTTCGCGGAAGCCGGTGGCAATCACTGTAATCTTGACCGCGTCCTTCATCTTCTCGTCCATGACCGCGCCAAAAATGATGTTGGCGTCTTCGTGCGCCGCGCTCTGGATGATGGTGCAAGCCTGCTGCACCTCGGCCAGCTTGAGCGAAGCCGATCCCGTAATGTTGATGAGAATGCCGCGCGCTCCATCGATCGCGCCGGCCTCGAGCAAAGGCGACGCGATGGCCTTCTGGGCCGCTTCTGTAGCGCGCATCTGGCCATTCGCCGTCGCGGTTCCCATCACCGCATATCCCATGCGCGCCATGATGGTCTTTACGTCGGCGAAGTCGCGGTTGATGATGCCGGGAATGGTGATAATGTCGGAAATTCCCTGCACGCCCTGCCGCAAAATATCGTCGGCGATGCGAAACGACTCGAAGAAGCCCGCGTTCTCCGCCACGGCAAGCAGCTTTTCGTTGGGGATAACAATCGTCGTGTCCACCGATTCCATCAACTCGGCGATTCCCTTCTCCGCCTGATTCATGCGCCGCTTGCCTTCAAACGAAAACGGCTTGGTGACGACCGCCACGGTGAGCGCGCCCATCTCACAGGCGAGCGATGCGATGATCGGCGCCGCCCCCGTGCCCGTGCCGCCGCCCAGGCCGGTGGTGACGAAAACCATGTCGGCGCCCTCCAGCGCTTCGATAATCTTGTCGGAGTCTTCGAGCGCCGCTTTGCGGCCGACCTCCGGATTCGCCCCCGCGCCCAGGCCGTTGGTCAGCTTCACGCCAAGTTGCAGCTTGACCGGCGCCCGCGACATGCGCAGCGCCTGCAAGTCAGTGTTGGCGGCGATGAATTCGATGCCCTCAACGCCGGCATCGATCATGCGGTTGACCGCGTTGCCGCCGCCGCCGCCCACGCCGATGACCTTGATCTTGGCATCGTTGAGAGGATCTTCGTTGAAACTGATGCGAATGCTCGAATCTTTTGTCATTGGTCCTCACCTGATTTGAAATGCCTTGCTCTGCGATCTTTGCGGCGTCTGCGGCCTCTGCCGTTCGACGCTTCCAACTTTCCTGAAAAGCTTTTAACCGCGAAGTCCGCGGAGAAAATCCGCAGAGTGCGCGGAGGAAAACCGGCTGACCTTCTCCAATATTTACGTCCCGCTTATCAAAACCATGCGTCGGTCGCTGCCGATGGCCGACGACCGGCAATCAGCTCGCTATCCCACCAGCATCGCCTTTAATCTCGATCCCCAGCGATCTGCTTGAAAGCCTCGCGCCACGCGGGCGCGCTGGCCGTAGTGCACCATGCCGAGCACGGTGGCATAATCCGCCTCGGCCAAAGTTGCCGGCATTTTCGCCAGAGGCGTCGGCCATGACAAACGCACCGGACGCCGCAATACAGACTCCGCCACATCGAAAATTCCCGGCAGGCGCGACCCGCCGCCGCACAACACGATGCCTGCCAGGCACGCCTCGAACATGCCGCTCTGCCGCAGAGTGTCCCGCATCATTTCGAACAGCTCGCGGGCCCGGGGCTCCAGAATTTCAGCCACCAATCGCTGTGGCAGAAGGCGCGAAGCCCGGTCACCCACCGAGGGCACTTCTACTTCATTGCCTTCGGGAATCAGCGTGACGATGGCGTTGCCGTAGAATTTCTTGATTTTTTCCGCCTCCGCCAGCGGCGTACACATGCCCACCGACAAATCGCTGGTGAAGTGATCGCCGCCGACCGGAATCACCCCCGTAAAAGCGACCGCGCCCTGGATAAAAACAATCAGTTCGGTCGATCCCGCGCCGATATCGGCGAGGCAGACGCCCAGTTCGCGCTCATCGGCACGCAGCACGGAATCGGCCGCGGCCAGCGGCTCAAACACCGTGTCATCCACGTGGACGCCGGCGCGATTTACGGCCGTAATCACATTCTGCGCCGCGCTCGCCGCCGCGGTCACCAGATGCACCCGCACCTCCAGACGGGCCGCCATCATGCCCATAGGATCGTGGACGCCCGCCTGATCGTCCAGGATGAACTCCTGCGGCAGCAGGTGCAGAACTTCCCGGTCGGCGGGAAGCGGAATGGCCCGTGCCCGCTCTACTGCCTGCTTGATTTCGTCGCGTCCAATTTCCCGCGGGCGGGTGCCGAGGCTGATGCCGCCATGACTGTTCATACCGCGCACATGTGCGCCGCCAATTCCCACGATGGCGTGCTCCACGGCCGCGCCCGCTATATCTTCGGCGGTTTCGGCGGCCTTCTGGATCGCGGCCACAGCCTTGTCCAACTCCACGATCACGCCTTTACGCGATCCGCGCGACTCGGCTACGCCGTGCCCGCGGTAGCGCAGCCCGCCGTCGGAAACCTCCACGATGAGCGCACAAGTCTTCGCGCTGCCCACATCAATCGCCGTCAGAAAATGTGCCAGCTGATTCGCCATTACTTATGAAGTCCTCGATAAATTCTTTGCGAGATGATGAAAATTTACTGTCAGTGAGGCGGCCCCGCGCTGGTTTGAGTCTTGGCAATCGCGGGACTCGGCTTCGGCCCGCCGGTCGGTTTCTGACCGGCTTGCGGCTTTGTCTTGGGCGCCCCGACGCCGGGCTTCGTAGCGCCGGCGTCCCGGCGGCTGTCCGGAGGGCGTCCCGCCCGCCGCGCTGGTGGCGAGAACGCCTTCGACAAGTTCGCGCGCTTCTGCGTCTTCTTCGCTCCAGGCTTGGCAGGAGCCTTCGCTTCAACCTTCTTCTCGCTCAACTCAAACGCCGGCTTGGGCACAGTGCGATCGTGCGAGAGCCGCGTAATGAGCGCTGCCGGCTTCACTCCCGCTGCCGCTGCGGCTTTCGCAGCGACTGGGTTCAGAGCCGCCGGTTTGGCTGGTTGCTGCATCTCCGGATTCACGATGATCTGATTGTCATAGCGCAAATCCACCGACTCCAGCTTCTGAAACTGCTGCCGCCACGCCTGGGCGTGGCTCACGTAAATCCTGTAGCGCCTCAAGTAGTCCGACGATCCCAGGTGCACCAGCACATCGCCGGCTGGATCGTTGACTCGCACCTTAATATCCTCGAGATCGGAGAGATCGACTTCGCTCAAATCCTGCGAGTAGCGTGCTCCCCCCGAATCCAGTTCACTCACCATCTGCCCGTAAGTTTTCATCCGCGGAATACGGGTTGAAAGCGGCTCACCGGGATTCATCCCCAGAATTACGGGAAACGAATATTTGTGTTTCTGCGGGAGATCCATCAAGGTGCCGCCGGCATCGATCAGAGAAATTCTGGGGCCGACGCGGGCGAATGCGACCGGGGTGCGCTCGTGAATCTCCACCTGCAGGCGATTGGGGACAAACCTCATCACGCTGGCGGATTCCACCCACGGAATCTGCTCCAGTTGGGCTTTCTGCTGGGTGAGAGGAATAAAGAAAATATTGCGCCCGATATCGCCGCCCAGCACTTCCATAATCTGCGCCTTGGTCACGTTCTGCGCACCGGTGATTTCGATGTCGTCGCTGGATTCCACGCGAAAGCGCCAGGAGTGCTCGCCGTACCGGTACACTCCGGCGGCGATCAGACCGAGCACACACACGCCGGCCGCGACGGCAACGCCCCACAACAAGCGGCCAGCGGTTTTTGGGGGAAGCGAACTGCGGCGGGCGGAGACGCGCTTCTGCGCACGGAGGAACGGAGATCCCTCATTGACATCGAGGTCGATCAGGCGTGCATCGTCCATCTCCAGCTCGTGTTGACCTGGGCGCGCAGCTTGAGAGCTGGGCGGGTACAACTCCTCCTGCGAGATGGACGGCCCCGATTTCCGCGCCATCAGTTCAGGTCAGTTGTCGCTGGTGAATCGCTGAGCAATCAAACTATAGCGTCAAATTGAGACGAGCGATAGATAAAATGTTGGTACTTTTGCACAGGAGGGAACCGCATTGAACACTGCCAGCAGCCATGCACGAGGACCGGCAGCGTGCAATCACTCCAGCCGCTTTCGCGACAGCAACGCTGCGGTCTCCCATTGCGCTTCCAGGCGGGTAATGCGGCGGTCATGATCCCGCATTTCGTGGGTCAATTCCTTCAGCGCTTCGCTGGCACGACGCACATCGTCGGCCAACTTCATGGCGTCTTTGATCGCATCAAGAGTCTGGCCCAGCAGGCTCATGCCTGCCCCGCTGCCTTGCGACGATCGCGGTTCGACCTCAGCTCGGCAATGAGAGTTTCCGCCTCCGCCAGGCTGCTACGCAAAGAGAGCTGCGCCTTCCGGACCTCCTGACGAAGTTGAGCGGCCAGTTCAGCCACAGCCTCTTCCTCTTCGGGGGACGCCCCTTCGCATCGCGTGCGCACCAGCTCTGCCACGCTCACGCCAGCCTTTCTCGCCTCTTTGCGAAGCCAGTCCCGAAACGCGGGCGTGGTAAGCACTTGTACTCGCGCTGTTTTCACGGTAATTCCCAGCCTCTGCGTATGAGCATGCACATGCTCATATAGCATTTTACCCCTTACGCGGCCGGATACTCTCCAGTAAATACGAAAATACCTGATGAGGACGCGGGAACTCCGCTATGCGGCCCAGGGCGAAGTTTGGCCGCATCGTTACTCGTTCTGAACAAAAAAAAGCGGATGCCATATCGGCATCCGCCCGTTTCGCCTGCGAGGCCAGCTTAAATCGGTCCCGCGCTTGCCAAGTCCACATCCAACACCGGCGCTGGAAGATTCAGAACCGGGAGGCTCACGCGCGGCACTCGAACCCGAACCCTGGGACAAACAGGAGAGGGATACGCGACCGTGGCGAACTGCATCCGGGCGAGGCGAGATTCCATCCGCGCTCGATTGGCTTCCAACCGGGCCATGAGCGCCTCCTGCCGGGCAGACATGACCTCGAAGTGGCGGGGGGCATTTTCCGACCGCAGGATTCTGCTTTGGACTCTTGCCACTGCTGTCTCCACGCGGCAGGACGAGGTTTCCTGCTGCGCCGCCGCCAACTTCGTTCGAGCCAGAAACAAGTCGGCACGTCCCGTCGCCATGGCGAGAGCTGGTCCTACCTGCGCCTCGACGCGATCAATCACCCGTCCCACCACCTGGTGCGCCCAGGCGGCACCGCCGTCCTGATAAATTCCGTTCAGCCCCAGCGCCACCACTCCCGCCACCAGCCAACCCCACGCTTGTGTTTTCATCGCCTTATCCACCTGCCAAATAGACGACCCTCTGGCAGATCGGTTAGCGAAGCCGCTAATAAATTGTCGGCAATTTTTACTGGCCAAAAATCCATTTGACTCCGAACGGTTTTGAGTGATAATGCCGTGGTCGGAGGGCCGGGTAAGCTGACATTGCATGGAGGTTGCGCCGATGCTCAAATCCATTGCCGTTGTGCTGGGCAGCTACCTTTTATCGGTAGTTTTGGTCATGGCGACTGATCCGTTGCTTTCTAGTGTGTTTCCAGAGGATTACGTGAGGGGCCGAGTTCCCTCCAACACCGCTTTAGTGGCGAGCACGGCTTTGTTTGTCCTGATTTCGATACTTTGCGCATGGGTGTGCGCCCGCTTTGCTCCGAACCGCGCGCCACGGCATGTGCTGTGGTTCTTCATCGTCGGAGAAGCAATGGGCCTCGCCTTTACTGTTCCCAACTGGAGCAAGGGCTGGCCGCACTGGCACTGGCTGTCATGGTTGCTGACGTGGCCGGTGAGCTGCTGGATCGGTCTGATGCTTGCGGAACGCCGCGCCGATTCGGTCCCAGCCTGAGGCTGTTCTATCAGCACGGGAACACCCTATGCGACCTCAACGCAGCAGTGCCTCAGTTTTGAACTGAGGCACTGCTTTCGCTGCACTTGATGTGCCAGCCTTACGGCAGCAGAGTAGCTGCCAGCACCACCACGTGCGCATTGTTCGGCAAAGTCACGCTCTGCACGGTCTTGGTTGAAGTCAAGGCAAAGCGGTACGCGTACAGGTTGAACGTCCGGTTGTCCTTGGTACCGTTGTCAAAATTCCGGTACTGCATGGCAACGCCTTCCAACTCGCCGTGGTATTTCTGCGGTGTAAACCAATCGCTGAAGCTCTGAGTGAACTTCGAACTACTCCCGTCGGTGTAATTGACGGTGAGGGTCTGGGACGCTTGATTCCCTTCCACGCCCGTCGCCAACAACATAAGGCCGGAGAACTGTCCTGCCGGGAGGGTAACGGTCTGGCCGCTGCAGCCGACAGCGTCGGGCACGTTGGCTGCGCCAAAATCGAACAGAGTGCCGCTAAAAACCCGCGAGGCAGTGAGCAGATTTGCCGAATACGAATAGCCGGTGCCGTCGAGGCCTCCGGTGGTATAGGTCGAGCCGTCAGTGTAGATTCCGTTCACGTTAAATTCCGAAGAAAGATTCACCTCGGTACCGGTTCCCGTGGTGCCAGTGGCGGCGCTCACGTACAGAGTGAAAGTGAGAGTTTGGGTGATGGTGCCGGAGGTGCCGGTCACGGTCACGATGGTCGATCCCGTGACGGCAGAAGGAGTGGCCTTTAACCCCACTTTCTGTTTATTCCCCTGCCCTTGAATGCTTGCTTGAACGCCTTTTGGCAGACTCGACAGACTCAGAGTCACATGTCCGTTAAAACCCCCGAAGTCGGTAATTGAGATCGCGGCAGCGGCGGTTGAACTCTGGTTCAAGAAGACGTTGGTTGGCCCCGACATGGTGAATCCGCTGCTGGCGACGGCATTGTTGATCGCGGCGGCGTATTGCGCCGCAAGTCCGGTGCCGACGAAGTCGTCATAGATCCACATAAATCCGCCGAGGATCCCGCATTGGCTGTGCCAGCCGGTCATAATGCTTTGCACCTGCGCCGGAGTGTCGTCGGCATCCCAAAGACCTGGGAACACGGGAACAGCGCCGAAATTCCATCCCACGCAGGGATTATTTCCGCTGCCGCCGGCGTAGGCCTGCAGGTGAACCCCATCGACCGTGCCGGGAAGCTGGCTGTTGATTTGCGACACGACGTTCGTCCAATAACTGCTGTCGTCGAAAGCGTCGGGCATCACGTGATAACCCAGGTTGCCGAGCATCACGCCAAACTGAATGGTGGTCGGAGAATTGAAGCTGTTCTCGTCGTCGAAGTCGATGGCATCAAGTGCGGGGATGGCGGCTTTCAGAGCGGCAAAATCTTTATAGAGGATGCTGTTCGGTCCGGTGCCTTGAGACTCGACGAGGGAAGTGATGTCTTCCCAGTCTCCGTAATTAGACGAGCCGATGCTGAAAGTAACGCGCTTTACCGTGCCTTGCTTCAACTGCGCCATGTCCGCGGGAAAATTGGGATAGGAGTTGTTGCCCACGTAGACGCCGGCGGAAGTCAGCGGGAACTCGCCGTTGAAATTCAAGTCGCCGGTGCTGCTGACCTCGACGCTCCAGACAATGGCTTCGGTGAACCCGGAGTTCTCGATCTCGGTGATGTTGGGTCCGACATTTCCCTTATAAAACGGCCCGCCGCCGAAGATGCCGGTGAAGCCAGTTTGGGCGGACGCGGGTGAGCCTGAGAATGCTATTGCCAGGAGCACGAAGAAAGAGATCGCCGCGCCGCGCACGAGGAATGAATGACAAACAAAGGAACGAGGGAGAGAAGATAGGTACGATGTCTTTATCGAGGGCTGCACAGGGTCTCCTAGGGGTGGGGAACAATCGCGACGCGGAATCTTGCCTCGCATCCCACGCCGGGAAGAATGGCGCGGCCTCGTCCCCCTCAAGGTCCCTCCGATTATACATCGTGAGGCCGAAAGCCAAGATTTGGCGGCTGTTTTGGCGTGGGCGGGTCCGAAGCGAGTGAGGCCGAAGTAGGAAAGTCCGAGGCCGAAGCCCGCTTTTCAGTACAACGCCTTTTCGCCTGCTGGCCGGGTCTTCCATCTCCGGTGCACCCACAGCCATTGCTCGGGATACTTCCGCACGTAGTCTTCAATGACCGAGGTAAATATCTGCGTGTTGGCCCTGATGTCGGCATCCAGATCACCGGTTCGCACCAGTTCCACAGCAGGGTCAAAGCGCAGCCGGTACTTGCCCAGCGCGGCGTCCCAGATGGTGAAGGTCGGCACCACGGCCGCATCGGTGCGCAGCGCAATGCGCGCGAGGCCGCTTGCGGTGCAGGCGGGGATGCCGAAAAAATCCACAAAGATTCCCTGCGGCGGAGTCATATTCGTGTCGATCAACATGCCTACGACTTCGCCCGCCTTCATCGCCGAGAGCAGTCCGCGCACGAAATCGTCCTTGTCGACGGCCTTGTTGCCGTGCATAGTGCGATAGTGCTCGATGAGGCGGCCGAGATAGGCGTTGTCCATGCCGCGCATGATCACATGCATCCAATGCCCATGCATCGAGAGGACAAACGAGGAAAGCTCCCAGCCGCCAAAGTGCCCGGCAAAGAGCAATACGCCTTTGCCGCGAGCGTAGGCGCGCTCGTAATTCTCGAAGCCGTCGAAGACTACGACCCGATCGACATTGTTCAGCGTGTATCGGGGAAAGTGGCAGACCTCGGCCAGCTGACGGCCGAGCGAGGCGAACTCGGCGCGCAGAATCCGCGCCCGCTCCGCCTCAGTTTTTTCGGGGAAGGCCATGGCTAGATTGCACATGCCCACGCGGCGCAATCTGGAGTGAAGAAGATAAACGATCTGAGACAGGCTTATGCCGACGGCACGCGCCAGCGGCCGCGGCAGGATGCCCATGATTTTGATGAACGGCCAGGCTGCCGCGTACTCAAGTCGCTGCCGCATCGGGAAGCGTGACGGTATCACTCTGCAAAACAATTTTCAACCGATGGGTAGGGGCTTCGGGCTTCGGGCTTCGGCTTTCGGCTTCGGCTTTCGGCTTCGGCCTGCGGGCTTCGGAGGAGGCTCAAATGCAATGTGCCGTGAGGCAAGAGATCTCCAGGTTTAGCCGAAGCCCGATTGCCGAAGCCCGAAGCCCGCCTATTTCGCCGCTTCCTGCGCCCACTTCGCCAGCGTTGTCAGAAACGCGTTCGCTCCTGCCGGCGGCTCTACTTCTCCTTTAAGCGACGCCGGAAAGGAGACCATGCGGCTATAAAACTCGCGGGTGCTGTCCTTGTCCTGCTTAATGACAGCTCCATTCAGGGTTACGCCGGCGAATAGGCCGCGCGCCCGCGAATAAGTCAGGACTTCGGCCCGCAATTTCCAGTCGGTGTTTCCCTCGGCGTGGCGGCCCACCGGCCCGGCCGCAACAGAGGCGTCTGCCCCCAATTCGAACTCACTCGACAATAGATGCTTCATGCCGTCTTTGTTCATGATGAGCATGACCAGGTCGACGGCCTGACCGCCGATCTGAAACCCGACGCTGCCCCCGGTGATGAGGAAAAACGCGGGCGCGCTCCATCCCTTGTCGGTGCGGCAACTAGCCAGCCCGCGGCCGTATTTCCCGCCTACAATAAATCCTCCCTTCAACATCGACGGAACCACCGCGACGCATTCGGAGGAACGAAGCACTTCCTCGGGAATACCTCTGTCGGGGGCAGCCTGAATTTCGTTCAAAATATCGGCAGCCGCCTGGACCCGCTCTGCCACCTTGGTTTCGTTATCCGCGGCAAAACAGAAAGCTGAGAGAGACACGATCAGGGTAAACAGTAAAAATGTTTTCATGGTTCCTCGTCGCCCGAGATTCTCTGGGATTTAGTACTTGGATTGTAAATGATTAAGCGGGCGTTGTATGGGGAGGCAGGATCGGTTGATGTCGGGATCGCGCGGGACCGATTCCGCTAACTTTGGGAAACGCACTTTCTTAAAGCACGCGAAGAGAATCGAAGACGGCTTAGCGCGGAATCGAGAAATACGGGAAGAGGATGGGAGGAAAAAAATCGGGGCCAAAAGCAGTGACCCTAATCGCCGCTTCCAGCCCCGTCTCCCAGGTTCTGTGGTAGGTGAAGCGAGTATGGGGTGAGCTTGCTTTTACTGCAAGATTACCGAGGTCAGTGTCCTAAAGTTACCCAGGCGGAACTAGCGCGGCGCCGGCAAAATTGGCCGGGCGCCGGGGATTGGCCGGTTCTTACTTTGCCGCTACCAGCGAATGAGTAATGGCGTGCACTGAGAGGGCAATCCGATTCTGCACGCCCACTTTGCGCATTAACTTGGCGACGTGCGCTTTGACCGTGCGCTCTTCAATTCCCAACTGCGCGCCGATTTCTTTGTTGGAGCGGCCGGCCACCAGCATTTCCAGCACTTCTTTTTCGCGGTCGGTGAAGGTGACGCGGCCGGCGGGGAAAATCCGCCCCGGGGCCGACGATACCCGCTCAATAAACATGGAGAGCACTTTGCGCGGGGCCCACACCGAACCCTGACTGACGATGCGAATCGCCTGCGCGAATTCCGCGGGCGAGGCCGCCTCGTCCACATAGCCCTTGGCTCCGGAGGCGATCGCCTTCAGAATGGTTTCTTCATCCACGCCCGAGCCGGTCACGATAATGCGCAGATCCGGCCGTGTCGCTTTAAGGCTTGCCATCACGTCAAACAGGTTCTGGCCGGAGCGGTTTCCCAGCAGAATCAAATCGACCTCCTGCAGGGTTGAGATCTCGGGCAGGCTGGCGGAAATCAGTTCGAATTCCGGCTCGGTATCGAACAGCGCGCGAAATCCAACAAAGCGCAACGGATCGCTTTCAACGACGGCAATCTTGATGGTCGGTTTTCTGGCTACTGCTGCTTTCATAGTTATCCCTGTGGGGCGTAGTGTTCCTAAAGCATAACGGCAATTGGGGATGGTGCAAAGAGAAGTGACTGAAGATAAATTACGGGAGTAACATGAAAAAGAAGCGGCAGAGGTCTCCTGGAAGCGAGTTTTGGCAGGCTAATTCCCGGCAGACTGGCCCAGAAAATTTCTTATGACAAGAATTCCGGTTCGATTGCCCGCTCTTATCGCCATGCTCACGCTGCTCTGCCCGGCGCCGTTTTTGCAGGCGCAGGACACCGCTGCGCAAGGCGGCAGCGGTTCTTACAAGCCTAAATTCGCGGGTGATCCCGCCCGCTCTGACTCGGAAGCCGCGGCGCTGGCCTATATGCGAGTCGTGATCCGCGCGCAACGCCAGTTCAACAAGCAATATGGACATTACGCGACCTCTTTGGCCGATCTCGTCCACAGCGGATCGTTCACCAAGCGCATGGTCGACCCGAACCGCGGCGATTACACTGCAAGCTTTAAGGGGAAGAAAGATAGTTACGTTCTAACCATGACGCCCGCCCGTATCGATGCACAACATCGATCGTTCTATGCCGAAGACGACGGCAAGATTCACGCCGACGAGGAAAAGCCGGCTGGCGGGGATTCGCCGGTCGTGAAATGAACGCCGCTGCAGCCTTGTAAAGTCACCCCCCCCAACCGTTGGCGATTCGCCCATCCTGGGACCAATCGCTCGGATATGATGGAGACGTAGCAAAACCAACTTAATTCTATGGAGACCTCATGCCCACCATCGGCGCACCCGCACCCGACTTCACACTGAAAGATCAGGACCAGAAAGAAGTAAAGCTCAGCGATTTCAAGGGCAAGAAAAAGGTAGTTCTCGTCTTCTACCCGCTTGACTGGAGTCCGGTCTGCACCAAAGAGCACACCTGCATGGTCAACGATAAGAAACAATTCGAGGATCTCGACGCGCAAGTCCTGGGCATCAGCGTGGACAGCGTATGGTCGCACAAGGCCTATGCGGATAAGATGGGCATTCAGTACCCGCTGCTGGCCGACTTTCAGCCGCGAGGCGCGGTGGCGGCTAAGTATGGCGTTTTTCTTGAGGACAAGGGCATTACTGGCCGCGCCATCTCCATCATCGACCGTGACGGCAAACTCGCCTGGCACAAAAATTATGACATTCCGGTCGTGCCGGATATTAAAGAGGTCTCGCAGGCGCTCGGCGGAGTGAAGTAAGAGCGGAGTGAAGTGAGGAATCGGAATAACGTGTGCCCCACCCTTCTCGCGCTTTTTACGAGAGGGTGGGGATTTTGATTCCTTACGTCCCGGCCTTAATCTCCGCTGCCTTGCCATCGCGATAGATCACTACCAGGGGCTTGCCTCCATTGGGATAGCGGACGGTCTTCTCCTCCGAAGAAGCGCCCGCATCTGGAACTCCCATTCCGACCGCAAAATCCGCCTGCAGTTCGTTCATGCCCGGCTTTACCTCATGTTGCGATACCGCCTGCCAAACATCGGCAGGCCAGTGTTTGTACAAATCATGGGGGTCTTCAACGTAAAACATTTCGTCGGAATAAATCTTGTATTGACCTTCGCTCTCGAATCCAATCGGCACCGCGAAGCTGTGGCTGTCTTTTTCAAACGTCGCCACCACCTGCTTCCTGCCGGCCGGCGCGGCGACCACCATCACGTCTTTAATCTCCACCCGCTCAATCGGGCCCAGCAGCCCGGCCTCATGCGCAAAGTCGACGCTCTTCCCCCCCGGGACATAGCGGTAATAGGTGTAACGGTAACCTTCCTTCACCCACACCGGCTGTTCCGTCAACTGCATTGCCGACTTCAAATCGAACGGGTGCAGCTTCTTCGGCACCACGTAGTAATCGGCATTGGCATAGCCGGCATTTCTGGCTTGCTTCTGTTTCTCCGCGGCCAGGTAGTCCTCGTGCCTTTCATAGAGAATGTATCCCGCACGCACGCCGGCCACCGCCAGGGCCAGAGCCAGGGCAAGCTGAATTCTCTTTTTCGCTTCTTCGCCCATCATCGAACAAGCTCCTGTTTCGTTCCGCCAACCACGCCCAACTCCCGCGGTCTAGGTTACACTGAACTTAAGTCCGAACGCCTATTCTCATCCCAAGCCGAGCCGGGAGTATATGCCGACTGTCAGCGAACAAGATGTATTAAGCGCCTTGCGAAGTTGCTACGATCCGGAAATTCCCGTCAACATCGTGGACCTTGGCCTCATCTACCAGGTCCACTTCACGCCCGCTGCCGATTCGCCGGAACCCTCCCGGCAGGATGTCACGATCGACATGACGCTCACCGCGCAGGGCTGTCCCGAACATGTGAATATCAGCGCGCAGGTCAAGTCTCGGCTGGAGCAATTGCCGGGGATTCGCAACGCCAGCGTCAACGTGGTCTGGAGCCCGCCCTGGACTCCCGAGCGCTTGAGCCCTGACGCGAGAAAACAGCTGGGCATTGATTAAGCTTCGGTGCGGCGCACCTCAGTACATCGGAGCGCGGCAGACAAAAGCCCGATGCTATCCTGAAAGTGCATGATTCAGACGCGGCGCGGTTTCGATTCCGGCAAAATCAAGCTGGTGATTTTCGATCTCGACGGCACTTTGATCGATTCGCGCCTTGATCTGGTCCATTCCGTCAACGCTGCGCTCCGGCACATTGGACGCGAAGCGCTGCCCGATGATGTTATCGCCAGCTACGTGGGCGATGGTGCGCCAATTCTGATTCAGCGAGCGCTGGGCGGCGAATCCGTCGATGAGGAGGTCGTGCGCCGCGGGCTGCAGTTTTTCCTGTCTTACTATCGCGAACACAAACTCGACCACACCAAAGTTTATGACGGGATTCGTGAGGCGCTGGCGGCCATTCAAAAGCCTTTCCACGCTGCCGGCAATCCGGGCAATGGGTTTCCGCGGAAGCTGGCGGTGCTCTCGAATAAGCCCGTAGGGCCTTCGCGTGCCATTGTCGAGGCGCTGGGATTGGGGCCCTTCTTTACGCAGGTTTATGGGGGAAACAGTTTTGCCAGCAAGAAGCCCGATCCCGAGGGCGCGCGCAAACTGCTGGAGGAAAATGGCGTCAGTCCGGAGGAGGCGGCGATTGTGGGAGACTCCCACGTCGATGTGGAAACCGGACGAAATGCCGGCCTGTGGACCGTGGCTGTGAGTTACGGCTTCGCGCCGCACACGCTGGAAGATTCTTCACCCGACGTGCGCGTGGATTCGCCGAGTGAGATGGGGGCAGTATTCCAGTGAGGGTTGTCGCTCGGGCTGGCTTGCGAAACATCGGCGGATGGTCTCATGTAAACTCATCCGACAATGAGCGATCCGATGGGAAGCTTCACCGCTGCGGAACTGCGGAAGCTGCGCAGCATGAAAGATCCGCATGGAATCCAGAAATTCCTGGATGACGCCCCTTATCACCTCGCCGATACGGCGTGGTCGCCACGGAGAGTGCTGGCGGAGCAGACTGCACACTGCCTGGAGGGCGCCATCTTTGCGGCCGCTGCCCTGCGCGCCAACGGATATCCTCCCCTGCTGCTCGACTTTGAAGCGGAACGCGATACCGACCACGTAATCGCAATTTTTCGGGAGCACGGCTGCTGGGGCGCGGTCGCCAAGTCGAACTATACGGGCTGCCGCTGGCGCGAGCCTATCCATCGCACGCTGCGCGAGCTGGCCATCAGCTATTTCAACACTTACGTCAACCTGCGCCGCGAGCGCACGCTGCGGCGATTTTCGGTTCCCGTGAACCTAAGACGCTTTGACCGGCAGAACTGGATGACCACCGACAAACCAGTGTGGTTCATCGTATATCACCTGTTCGAAATCAAACATTACCCGCTGATCACCCCGGCCATGGCCCGGCGCCTGCATCGCGCCGACGAGCGGCTTTTTCAGGGCGAGTGTCTGGGAAAAGCCTTGAAGAGTGATCGCTGAGACCGGCTGCGTCACAAATTTTGTCAACCTCTTCGGCCCGACGCCCGGGCCAATGCCTTCTCGGGAGTGGTGCAGTTTGAAGAATCGCACCACTCCCATGAATCGCGCGTACGGTGCCCACCCCGCTGGGCTTCGTATGCGCGTCTATTGTGCCGATTGCAGCACCGCAACCTGGTTGCGCGGAGGCTTATTGTTGATCCGCTCCGCATTAATTTCTTTCTCTGCCTTAGACTCGTAAAACTGCTTTCCGATTTGGCTGCCGTGAGTCCACACTTCGGATAGAAAACAGGCTTGGCCGTAGCAGTGGAACACCACCCCCGTGGCCGCTTTGCCGCTTCCCTGCACGCTGTGCACCGGAATGTGGAGTGGGCGCGAAGGATTCTGGGAATCAGAAATGCGGATGATCCCGTCCAGGGGCGTTGCCAGGACGTAACGTCCCGCCTGCAGGTGCTGGCTGCCAACAATAAACTCGAAGGGAACGCTGATGATGACGTCTCCTTCCTTTGTCTGCGCAGCCGCCGCTGCAATGAAAATGACTGCTGCAAATACGGCTCGATGAAGCATCTTCATGTGCCCTCCCATGCGGAGTAAACCGCGGTTATGTCATCCGGGGGGAGTCGGTGACGGATGTTTGCAACCGCCGATCGCCCGCCCAAAGGCCACCGCGGCTGCGGGTGAGAAACTCGCGCTGTAGAATAGTGAAAGAGCAGGCATTTTCGTTTCACGTTTTGTGTGATTTGCGAAGTCACTCGCGGCAGCATCTCAAGACAGCGATGAAACATCGGCATGTGTTTTTGCTTCTGGTGTGCACTCTTGCGTACCGGGCCGCTCCCGCATCCGCACAAGAGAACGGCACGGCTGCTTCACCGGTTCAAGCTGTCTCTCCGATTGATCTAACGCCAGACGCCAACGGCATGCTTTCGCAGGAGCAAATGCGGCAACTGGTACGCGTCGTCACCGGAAATTACCGGGCAAATTACAAGAAGGAGCGCGACTATACCTACATTGACCGGGAAGTCGAAAACAAACTGGATAAAAGTGGCGGCATCAAGACCAGCGAATCAAAAACCTACGAGATCATGGAACTTTACGGCGAGCAGGTGGAACGTCTGATTGCCAAAGACGACCAGCCGCTCTCCGAAAAGGACGCCGCTAAGGAAGAAGAGCGAATCAAGAAGCTGACCAACAAGCGTAAGAACGAAAGCAGCGAGGAGCGCGCCAAGCGGCAAGCGGAGGAAGAAAAGCGGCGGGAGAAGAATCGCGAATTTGTTCGGGAGGTGGCCGATGCCTACGACTTCCGTTTGGCGGGAAATGAACTTCTAGGCGGACGCGACTCATGGGTGATCGCAGGCGAACCCCGGACAGGCTTTCAGGCGCGTGTGAAAGAAGCAGAAATCCTTCCCAAGTTTCACGGCCGGCTATGGATCGACAAGAGCGATCTGCAACTGGCAAAAATGGATGTGGAAGCGCTGGACACGGTCTCGTTCGGCTGGGTTCTGGCACGCATTCATAAGGGCACGAGGCTCGTGTTTGAGCAGACGCGTGTCAATGGGGAGGTCTGGCTGCCGCAGCATCTCAGCCTCAAGTTCGATGCCCGCATAGCCCTGTTTAAGGAATACAACGAAGAAGACGACGAGACCTATCGCGACTACAAAAAGTTCCGGGCCACGGCGAGGGTTGTGAGCATGGGAGAGGTGAAGCCTTAAGCCAGGAGCTTTGCAGCCTGGGGCTGGGTTGCGACATCTAACGGGTTCCGTGGCAATTTGCGAGCCGCGCTGTGTATACTCTGCCTCTTCCAGGGTGAAACATGTCTTCTCCAGTCGTCGTTGGCCCCATCGGCACGAATCCCGGCAGTGCGAATTCCGTTTTTTCAAGCGGACTCGTGAATCAACAGCACGCTTTTCCTGAGCTGACGAAGTCGCAGATTGACCGCATCCGCGCCTTCGGCAAGGTGCGCAAGGTGAATGTCGGGGAGATTCTTTTCGAGCCGGGTGACGTGAGCGTGCCTTTCTTCGTGCTGCTTACCGGGAGCATGGAAATTGTGCAGCCCAGCCTCAAGGGCGAACGCATGATCGTAACTCATAAGGCGGGAGGATTTGCCGGCGAGATGACCATGATCTCGCGCCGCGGGGCGCTGGCGCGCGGGCGCGTGACCGAACCGGGGGAGTTTCTGGAACTCAGCCCGGAAGACTTGAAAACTCTGGTGGCGCGGGATGCGGACCTGAGCGAGATTATTATGCGCGCTTTCATCCTGCGCCGCCTGCTGCTGATTTCCTATGGCCAGGGCAATGTGGTCCTTCTGGGCTCCCGACATTCGGCCAACACCCTGCGGCTGCGCGAGTTTCTCAGCCGCAACGGCCATCCCCACGCCTACATGGACCTGGATACTGACGTGGGAGCGCAGGATCTACTGGACCGGTTTTCCGTAGCCCCGGCTGAAATTCCCGTGGTGATCTGCAATGGCGATAAAGTGCTGCGCAATCCGTCGATCCATGAGTTGGCCAGGTGCCTGGGCCTGAACGCCAACATCACCGCGACCGAGGTGCGGGACCTGGTGATCGTCGGGGCCGGACCCTCCGGCCTGGCGGCGGCCGTATACGGCGCGTCGGAAGGTCTGGACGTTTTGATGATCGAGACGGAATCTCCCGGCGGGCAGGCGGGATCCAGTTCCAGGATCGAGAATTATCTCGGCTTCCCCACCGGGGTTACCGGGCTGGAACTGGCGGGCCGCGCGACCGCGCAAGCGCAAAAGTTTGGCGCCAAGATGCTGATCGCCAGCAGTGTAACCAAATTGAACTGCGAACGGCGTCCCTACGAGCTGAGCGTGAGCTGCGGCCAAACCATTCGGGCGCGCACCGTGGTGATTGCCAGCGGCGCGCAATACAACAAGCCCGGCATCGAAAACCTTACCAAGTTCGAGGGCCAGGGCGTTTATTACGGAGCGACCTTCATCGAAGCCCAGTTGTGCGGGAATGAGGATTTGATCGTGGTGGGCGGCGGGAACTCGGCGGGACAGGCCGCGGTATATTTGTCGCAGACGGCGGGCAAGGTGCACATGCTGGTAAGGTCGAGCCAGTTGTCGGACACGATGTCGCGTTATCTCATCCAGCGCATCGAAGAAAACTCCAGGATCGAGATGCACTACTGCACGGAAATTGTCGCGCTCCACGGCGATTCGCAACTGGAGAGCGTCACCTGGCAGGATAAAAACACGGGCGCGATCTCAACCCACGACATCCGCCACGTTTTCATCATGACCGGAGGCGCGCCCCGCACCGAGTGGCTGCAAGGTTGCGTGGCGATGGACAACAAAGGCTTCATTCTCACCGGGCGCGATCTGGATCCAGTTTTGCACGATTACCACTGGCCTCTGTCGCGCGTGCCGCAAATGCTCGAGACCAGCCTGCCCGGAGTTTTTGCCGTGGGCGACGTTCGCTCCGGAAACGTAAAGCGGGTGGCTGCGGCGGTGGGCGAAGGCTCGATCGCCATCTCTCTGGTGCACCGGGTGCTGGCGGAGGGCTAGACCCAACTTTCCGGGGAGTGCTCGCGTGGGGCCGGTCATCCCCGGCAGGCTGCGGAAAGACGGATGCTTTTGGGGTGGCGCAGCGCTCCAGCGCTAAATCGTTTCTTTTGCGGCCGGGCTTTAGCCCCACAGATACATTTATGGACTTTTTCCCAGACTGCCGGGGTTCAAATATAGCAAAATTGCCGGAGTATTCATCTGACTATTATTAAGGCTCGTCCTCGTGATTATGATCAACTTAGCTTGTCACCCATAACATATCGGAGTACGATATTGTCGTTCACCGTATCTATTTGCCGGTTTGTCCGCAGCCGCTCCAAACGGATGGCCAATAATCGCCGCCACTCACCGCGCTCAGTTTTTGCTCGCTGCAGCGCCGTCTTCGCGCTGACCCTGGTGCTCGCCTCTCTATCGTTTGCTCAGGATTGGGTGCGCACCGGCTCCGGCCTCGGCGTGGAAAAAGTCCGCCTGGCGGTTCCCGACTTCAAACCGCTGAACGGCGATCCGCAAAACGCCGCTCTGCTCAAGACCTTCAATGACACCTTCTGGAATGATCTCGACAACTCCGGGGTGGTCGAACTGATCTCGAAGAGCTTTTATCCTTTGCAAACTCCGGGGCAGCCGCTGGAAGTGACTTTCCCGGCCTGGAGTTCGCCGCCGCCCAACGCCGCCATGCTGGCCTTCGGCAATCTCGCCATTGCGGGCGGCAAAGTGGTCGTGCAGGGCTGGCTCTACGACGTCAAGAATACGGCCTCGCCGCAAGTATTGGGCAAGCAGTATATGGACGTTCCAACCGACGCCGGCGCCCGTCTCATTGCCCACCGCCTCGCCGATGACATCATTTTTCGCCTGGGCGGCGGCATCCCGGGTATCGCCGAAAGCCAGATCTATTTCGTCAGCGACCGGTCCGGCCACAAGGAAATCTGGGTGATGGACTACGACGGCTCCAACCAGCGCCAGCTTACTCATCAGAATTCCATTTCTCTTTCGCCGCGCATCTCGCCGGATGGCTCCCGCCTCGCCTTCAGCTCTGTCACCCGCGCCGGCTGGGAAATTCAGATGTTCTCTCTCGATTTGAACCGCACCGTCAGCTTTCCTCACTTTGGAGGAGGAAACTTTTCGCCCTCCTGGTCGCCCGATGGAACTCGCCTTGCCCTGTCTTCTTCGCGCAATGGACACTCGGAGATTTATATTTGCGATGCCTCGGGTAACAACCTCCGCGCCATGACGACCGGCAAAGGCCCGGATGTTTCCCCCACCTGGAATCGCAAGACCGGGGCTCAAATTGCTTTCGTCAGCGGCAGCTCCGGATTGCCTCAGGTCTACACCATGGAGGCCGACGGCACCAATCAGCAACGCATGACCGATCAGGGCTATGCCGTTTCCCCCAACTGGTCCCCCAACGGCCAATTTCTCACCCTGGCCTGGACCAGAAAATATGGTGCCGGCGAACCCGGCTCCTCCGATATATATTTAATGGACATCGCCAGCAAACAATGGGTGCAATTGACTCACGACGGTGGGCGCAACGATTTCCCTTCGTGGTCGCCGGATGGCCGGCACATCGTTTTTCAATCCAGCCGATCCGGCAAAGAAGAAATCTGGATGATGCTGGCCGATGGCACCAAGCTGCATCAACTCACTTTCACAGGCCGCAATTCACAACCCAACTGGAGTTGGAAATAAAACACTTCGTCACTCGAATTCGATTTCGGGTTCCGCAGGAGGAATAAACGTGGAGAGGAATATGAAGCAAACTTGCAAGGCATTGGTTCTCGTCGGATGTCTGGCCGCCATTCTCACGCTCGGCGCATGCAAAAAGAAGACGGCGCCGGCACCCCCACCACCCCCACCACCACCGCCGTCGCCAACCGCTTCCATTTCGGTCAGTCCGGATACCATTCAGCAGGGCCAATCATCAACCCTGAGCTGGCAGACCTCCAATGCCACCGACGTGTCTATTGACGGCATCGGCGCGGTGCAGGCCAGCGGATCGCAATCCGTCAACCCCTCCACCTCCACCACTTACCACCTGACGGCCAAGGGAGCCGGGGGATCGCAGGAAGCGACCACGCGCCTGACGGTAACCCAGCCGCCTCCGCCCCCTCCACCTTCAACTCAAGGTCCAAGCGAGGAGGATTTGTTCGGAACCAACGTCAAGGATATTTATTTCGACTATGACAAATCCGACATTCGCGCCGACCAGCAGGCCGCGCTTCAGGCTGACGCGCAATTCCTCGCTCAGCACCAGAACATCAGCTTCACGGTTGAGGGACACTGCGATTCGCGGGGCTCAACCGAATACAACCTGGCCCTCGGCGATCAGCGCGCCTCTTCCGTGAAGAACGCCCTGGTTGCCGCCGGAGTCAACGCCAGCCGCATCAAGACCATCAGCTACGGCAAGGAAAAGCCGTTCTGCATGGAAGAGAACGAAAGTTGCTGGCAGCAGAACCGCCGCGGCCACCTCGTGTACCAGAAGTAAAGGGAGGTTTGTTTCACGCTCAATGTTGGAATGGGCACGGCTTTCCGCCGTGCCCGCCACCAGCTGGAAAATCTTGTCATTCCGACGCGGGAGCGAAGCGACGGAGGAGGAACCTACTGGCTTTCGACCCATTGTCACCTGGTTCAGGCAACAATGGGGGAGCCAGGTCCGTCCAACCCGCAGACCGTGGAATCCGTCTAAAATAATCTCGGAGGCATTCTCCTCTTTATGAAACTTCAACGCTGCACATCTATCGCTCTTGCCGTCGCGCTCTCGTGCGCGGCCCCGTCTGCCTTCGCCGTCAACAAAGACATGATTCAGCTGCAAACCCAGGTCCAGCAGCTGCAGGAGCAAATGACCGCGATGCAGCGCGCCTTCGACGAGCGCATGGGTGTCATGAAAAATCTGGTCGAGCAGGACACCGACGCCGTCAACAAAGTGGCCAACGCTCTCACGGGCCTGCAGAACTCTCTGCAAAAGCAGCAGGGAGATTCCTCCGGCAAGGTCGATCAACTTTCTGGACAAATCCAGGCCCTGAACGATTCACTCGATGAACTGAAGGCTCGCCTGGCCAAAGTGACCAAGCAACTCGAGGACATGCAATCGTCCCAGCAAAGCCTGGCCGCGCAGCAGGCCCAGCAACAGGCGCAGCAGCAGGCCGCAGCCCAGGCTCCGCCTCCCGACGTTCTCTACAACAACGCGCTGCGCGACTACAACGGCGACAAGAACGATTTGGCCACGCAAGAATTTTCCGATTACCTCAAGTTCTATCCCAACACCGATCTCGCCGGAAATTGCTACTTCTATCTGGGCGAAATCCAGTTCCGCGCCGGCAACTACCAGCAGGCGGCGCAGAATTACGATCAGGTACTGCAGAATTTTCCCAGCGGAAACAAAGCCGCTTCCGCCCAACTGAAAAAAGGTTTCTCTCTGATCGAACTGGGCAAGCAGGAAGACGGCGTCGCCGAACTCCGCCACGTCATCCAGCGCTACCCCAAATCGAATGAAGCCCTGCAAGCCCGCGAACGCCTCAAGAAAATGGGCGTTTCATCCCGCTCAGGAGGATAGGCCGGGTTTCTGAACGGATGAGCCCGACGTTTTTGAAACGCAACGCGTGAAGTAACGTGGAAGAGCGGCGCTTCAAGCGCCGCGCAAAGACGCTTCAAAAATCAAATGGGGCTTCAGCCCCCGAGGTACCTTCGATGACCAGCATTTCCAAGAACGATCCCGACCGCGGCAAAGGCGCCACCGAACCTGATCCACACGACCACGACGGCAACGCCGGCCTCTCCGGACAGCTCGGCCACCGCGACCAGGACACACGCATTAAAGGCGCAGACACCGACTTCCCCGAGCCCGGTGGAAGCCCGGAACATTCCGGCGAACCCGGCGACGCACCGGCTAAGAAATCAGCCTAACCGGAGATTCCGAGGCCGAAAGATGGCGGCACTGCAGCAGCTGACATCGCGAAAAGATGGGAAGTATGCGCCGCATCACTGCTGTGGCTAAGACCTAAGGGCTAAGAGCTTAAGAGCCAAGAGCTAAAAGCCAACGGCTAAGAGCACTCTTCAAATCGCCATCGGCCCCACTTCTTTTTCCACTTCCACGGTATCCACCATGACGATGGCGTCCCAGGGACAACCGTCAAGGAAACACCCGTCGGGCCCTTTGCTCAGGCACTTCTTGCAGCCAATGCAAAGAATGGGATCGATCGCGATCCGTCCGAATGGCGTGCTGTCTTCGTCCGGCACCCAGAACATGCAATCTTCCACCGGACAATACTCCACGCACGCCGGCGACCCGGCGCATCCCGTGCAGCACTCGGTAATCACCGCCAGTTCTTTCGGTTTCTTCTTGCGCGGGGTGACCAGACCTTTGGACTTGGGTTCAAACTTCATCTCGTCGGGAACCATGCCGACGGCTTTGGTAGCGCCAGGTGCAGGAGGCATGGCGCGATTATACCTTGGAATTCGCGGTTCAGGCTTTCGGCCTTCGGCAAAGCGTTGTCATCCTGAGGCCCGCGTTCTTTGCGGGCCGAAGGACCTTTGGAGCTGTCGACCGCCCCCGCGAGGCCGGCGGAAAGCGCATCGCAACATTCGCCGCTCACATTGCCAGGGTCAGCATTAACGTCAAAAACAACGGACAGAACTGTCCGTTCTACACTTGGCGTCGCTTCGCTCCGCTGACGGCCGAGGCGACTGTCGCCCCATGAGTTGGGGCGGCCTCGGCCCTCCCGGAATGGCACTCTTACGCCTTTCAGCGCAGTTTGCACATTTTTCGCACGCTCGGTTCTGCTATATTGAACCCCTGCGAAGGAGCACACCATGGCTGGAAAGAGTCTCAACCGGGTTCAATTGATCGGAAATCTCGGAAAAGATCCAGAGGTCAAGTTCACGCCTCAGGGCACGCCCGTGGCCAAGATCACCATCGCCACCAACGAGCGCTTCAAGGACAAAGCCGGCGAGTGGCAGGACCGCACCGAGTGGCACAACGTGGTGCTGTGGCAGCGCCTGGCAGAAATTGCCGGCGAATATCTCAAGAAGGGCGGCAAGGTCTACATTGAAGGCCGCCTGCAAACCCGCTCCTGGGACGATAAGCAGACCAACCAGAAAAAGTACATGACTGAAATCGTCGCCAGTGACCTGATCCTGCTGGGCGGACGCGGCGAAGGCGGTGGCGGAGACTACAGCGGCAGCTCGCGCGGCGCCAGCGCCGGCGCCGGCGGCAACAACAACTTCGACCAGCGCGTCCCCGAGCCCGAGCATGCGGCCGCAGGCTCCGGGCCGATTACGGATGAAGATATTCCGTTCTAACTTCACCGGCTTGGGACTGCTTAAGAAGCTCTGTCATCCCGACCAGAGCGGAGCGAATGCGAGCGAAGTGGAGAGACCTGCTGTTGGGGCCATTCCCAGCGCCCACTATATTCGGGAACCGCCCGGCTTCAGCCACGTGATTGGGACGTCGTGCCCAAGCCGGCGAAAGTCCGAGTCACTGGTGACGAGCCTGGCGTGGTGTTCCATGGCTAATGCCGCAGCGAAGCTATCGGCATAGTAAAGCTTGTATTTTGTCTTGACCTCAGCGGCGCGCAGCGCCCTCTCGGGCGTGGCGTCCAGCAATCGAATCGGAAGTGGCCGCATTAAGCTCAGTGCGGCAACTGCGCGATCATGGCCGCGTTCGCGCAGCACGACAGCGTAGACCTCTCCGTAGTTCACCGCGGACATCAGAATTTCATTTTCGCCTCGAATGGCACCTTTCAGCAGATGCCTGACTTTCTCCGCACCCTCCCGTAAATCGACGTATGCGAGGAGAGCGCTGGCATCGAATACGTATGTCGTCACGGCCTGGCTTTTCCTTCGCGGCGCCGTTCCGCTTTCAATTTGGCCACCAGGTCTGTGCCGCCGCGCAAACAGCCCATAACCTGGTCGACGTATTTCTCCGTTATGGGTTGGAGAACAATGCGGCCAAATTGGTCCTCAATAAATCTGACTCGTGTTCCCGCCTCGATACCGTGCTTTCGCCGGAGCGCCGCAGGAACGACAAGTTGGCCTTTAGAAGTAAATGTCGCACTTTGTTCTCTCATGCCTTACATTGTAGCAAAGTAAGACAAGAATCGGAATCAGCCTTGGCTCGGCTTCGTGTCGCCTAATGGTCCTTGAACTTCAGGATCTGGCTGCCAGCAGGGATGAAGCATGCGGCATCCTTGCCCGTGTGTAGTTCTCCAATGTTCGGTCCCGTTTACAATGGCAGCGAGCTTGGGAGAACATTATGACTGAACTAGCCGACAAGAAGTGCGTTCCCTGCCGCGGCGGAGTGCCGCCGCTGAAGGGCAAGGAACTCGAAGCGCTGCACAAGTCTGTGCCCCACTGGAACGTGATCGACCAGCATCACCTCACGCGCGAATTCAAATTCCCCGACTTCGCCCAGGCGCTGGCGTTCGTGAATAAAGTCGGCGCGCTGGCCGAGGAGCAAGGCCACCATCCCGATATTCTGCTGGCCTGGGGCAAAGCCGCCATCACGCTATGGACTCACAAAATCGATGGCCTCACCGAAAGCGATTTCATCATGGCCGCGAAGATCGACCGCTTGGCGGGCTAGACGGAACGCTCCGAGTTGATCCCAATATCGAGATTCGAAAAGCCAGCGGGAAGAGTGTGCGTTTTCCTCCATTCCCCTTTCTCCGGCTAGATCGAAAATATCAAGGAATTCATCCCGCTTACCTCTTTCCGGGCCTTGTCGCAAATCCCCAGAGAGTGGCAGGAATCAGCATCACCATTCCGGTGTAGGTTGCCACTGTCCGGGCAGGAACGCCTGCGTCAAGCAGGCGTCCGCAAACGAAAGCTCCGGCGGCAATGGTCAACATCGAAAAGCCCAGATCGGCCGAGAAGACCCGCCCGCGAAATCGATCTTCGGTGTGAAGCTGCAACAAGGTTGTGGAGAAGACCCACACCGTCGATCCGCCGGCATGAGCGAGCAGAGCGCATGCGCTGGCCATCCAAACTGTGCGGCTGACGCCCAGTGCACCGTATCCAAGTGCGATGGTGAGATAGCCAAATAGAATGCCCAACTGCAGCCGCCGGTCGCTTCGCCCTGCCCAGCGCGCGGAGATAATGGGGCCAAATAGCGCTCCGAGTCCGCGCCCGCCGAGCATGATGCTCATGCCCAGCATCGCTCCGCCGGCAGGATCGATGTTGCGCCAATGCACGGCAAACTCGTGCGCCCCCAGCACTGTGAAGATTACCCAACTCGGGCCGATCATCAACTCGCCCGCCTTCGCGAAAACTGTAGGCAGCAGCGTGCGGTGATTGCGAACATATCGGATGCCTTCGAGGACCGGCGAGAAGTCGACCAGATCGCGGGGACGCAATGGCGCAGCCGATTCCGCGTGCGGCTCCGAAAATCGCATGCCGCCGATGAAAATAGCCGAAGCTAGGAACGAAAGCCCGTTGAGCACGAATACCGCATCGCGTCCGAAGAACGCGGCAACCACCCCGCCCACCGAAGCCCCAATCAGCAGATTCACCGACCAGGTTGCGGAAGACAGCGTGTTGGCGACCAGCACCTCCTGTGGCGGAGCGATGTTGGGGATGACCGAATTACGCGCCGGCTCAAAAAATGCAGCCATCACGGTTTCCGCCAGCAGCAACGGATAAACCAGCCATACCATGGATGCCGAACGCACCAGCAGCATGGCCAGCACAACCACAAAGCGACCCAGATCGGCGGCAATCATTACGTGCTTGCGGCGCAAGCGGTCGTTCACCACGCCAGCAGTCGGACCAACGAACGTCTGTGGCAAAACTTGCAGCACCAGCGCCAGCGCCACTGAACTGGCGTGTCCGGTGAGTTGAAGCAACAGGGTGTAAATGGATAGCGTGTAGAACCAGTCACCGATCTCGCTGACAATCTGCGCCATCCACAACCGCCGGAAATTGCGGTTACCCCGCAGCAGGCGGAGATAGGACCCAAGCGACACCGACGGAGCTGCTAGCTCTGGTTGGGGTTCCATGCGAAGGGCTAGGGTAGCAAAAAGCGGGCGTCGGCTTTCGGTTTCGGCCGAGGCCGCGGGCCCAGCGTTTCTTCGGGTTGACTCCATTTCACAGCCCGCCTTAAGATGCACCCTGCCATTCAGCTAACCGAACCGTGTCGCATCCGTCCGAGGAAGAGGAGCTTATCGATGAAACGAGTTTTCTTGTGGTCATTCCCGGTGCTCGCCGTGGTTCTCCTGGCTGCATTCGCCCTGGCGCAGACAGGGGAAGTCGTTCCGAACGAGAACCTGGTGGCCGAAGGGATTCCAAAGATTCCCGCCACTCTCGCCGAATCCGTGGGCCGATACAGCGAATTCCGCGCTGCCGAGTTCACCAGTTGGCACCCCACGAAGCGCGAGATGCTGATCGAGACCCGTTTCGCCGACACGGCGCAGGTACACCTGGTAAAGTTTCCCGGCGGCGCGCGCTTCCAGCTCACATTCTTTCCAGATCGTGTCGGCGACCCGATCTACGAGCCGGTAAAGGGCAAGTCGTTCTTGTTCACAAAAGACATTGGCGGCGGCGAGTTCTTCCAGATTTATCGCTACGACTTCGCTACCGGCGATACCACGCTGCTCACCGACGGCAAGTCGCGCAACACCAGCCCGCGCTGGTCGTATCAGGGCGACCGCATTGCCTACGGTTCCACCCAGCGCAATGGAAATGACGTGGACATCTGGGTGGTCCGGGCCGCCGATCCCGCCAGCGCGCGCATGGTGGCGCAGATGGAGGGCGGCGGATGGAGCGTTTCCGACTGGTCGCCCGACGGCAAGCACTTGCTGGTGACGAACTCTGTGTCCGCGGCGGAAAGCTATGTGTGGCTGGTCGATGTGGACTCCGGCCGGAAGGACTTGCTGACTCCGAAAGCGGCCGAGACCGTGGCCTACAACAATGCCCGCTTTTCCAAGGATGACAAAGGCGTGTACGTGACCAGCGATCAGGATGCGGAGTTTCAACGCCTGGTCTACATCGATCTGGGCAGCCACAAAGTTACGGTGTTAACTCCCGCGCTCCACTGGGATGTGGACGAATTCGATCTTTCCAAAGACGGTCGCTGGATTGCTTTCGAGGCCAATGAAGACGGCATCAGCGCCCTGCACGTCCTGGACGCGAAAACCAACAAAGAGGTTCCGGTGCCTAAGGTGCCGGTCGGCGTCATGTACGGCGTAACCTGGCGGAACAACAGCCGGGAGCTGGCTTTTTCGCTCAGCACCGCCAGCCAGGACTATGATGCCTACTCTCTCGACATGGCTACCGGCAAACTGGAGCGCTGGACCTTCAGCGAGAGTGGTGGTCTGAATACTTCAGGATTCGCCGAACCCAAATTGATCCATTGGAAGTCGTGGGATGAGCGCTCGATCTCCGCATTTCTGTACAAGCCTCCGGCAAAGTTCTCCGGCAAGCGGCCTGTGATCATCGACATTCACGGCGGACCGGAAGGCCAGGTCCGTCCTGACTTTCTGGGGCGCGATAACTACTACATCAACGAGCTGGGCGTCGCCATTATTTATCCCAACGTGCGTGGCTCGACTGGCTACGGCAAATCGTTTCAGAAGCTGGACAATGGCTTTCTCCGCGAGGGCTCGTACAAGGACATCAGCACTCTGCTCGACTGGATTCAGACGCAGCCGGATCTGGATGCGGGCAAGGTCATGATCACCGGCGGCAGCTACGGCGGTTTCATGACGCTGGCGGTCGCCACCAACTATAACGACCGGATCTGCTGCTCGGTGGATGTAGTAGGACCGTCGAATCTCGTAACATTTCTGGAGCATACGTCGGGATATCGCCAGGATTTGCGGCGCGTGGAGTATGGCGACGAACGCGACCCCAAGATGCGCGAGTTTCTGGAGCGCATCGCTCCCGCCAACAATGCGAAAAATATTACCAAGCCGCTGTTCGTAATTGCGGGGCAGAACGATCCGCGGGTTCCGCCCAGCGAGTCGGCGCAGATGGTCGCAGTGGTTCGGAAGAACGGAACACCGGTCTGGTGGCTGCTCGCGAAAGACGAAGGACACGGCTTCGCCAAGAAGAAGAATCGCGATTACCAGTTCTACGCGACGGTGGAGTTCGTGAAGGAGTACCTGCTGAAGTAGCCCCGTTTTCCGTAGAGACCTAGCTTGCTACGTCTAGCCGGCAGCAAGACGTAGTAAGCTACGTCTCTACCGCCGGCTGCCGCTAAGACTCTGGCCGCAGCTTCAGCTTCAAATCTGCGGCGATCTGCTTGCCGTGGAAGCGGCCATTCTCGATGAAGATTTCGTTGGTACGCGATCCGGCCACGATCACGCCCGCGACATAAATCCCCGGCACATTGCTCTCCAGCGACACCGGATCGCACACCGGGCGGCATTGCTCGTCCGACAACTCAATCCCCATGCTGCGCAGAAAATCGTAGTCCGGATGGTAGCCAATGAGAGCCAGCACAAAATCATTCTTCAACCGTAAAGGTCCGCGTGGAGTGTTGATTACAACGTGATCCATGCCGATCTCCTGCACCGAACTGTTGAAGTAAGCCTCGATGTCGCCATTCTTAATCCGGTTTTCGAGATCGGGCTTGATCCAGTACTTCACATGATGATGGAGTTGCGAGCCGCGATAGACCAGCGTGACCCGCGCTCCATGCCGCCACAAGTCAAGAGAAGCGATGGCGGCCGAATTTTTGCCGCCAATCACCAGCACGTCGCTATCGAAGTAGGGATGCGGCTCGCCGTAATAATGTGAAACCTTGGGCAAATCTTCGCCGGAAATGCACAGTTGATTGGCCAGATCGTAATACCCGGTGGAGACGATCACCTTGCGCGTGTGGTAATCATGCGGGCGGCCGGCGCGATCGGTGGCGGTGATGCTGAAGTTTCCATCTTCGCCCATCACGGTTTTCACCCATTCGTACTGGCGAATATCGAGCGCAAAGTGCTCGGAGACTTTGCGGTAATACTCCAGAGCCTCCTCCCGCGTGGGCTTCTGGTTGGCCGTAGTAAAGGGAATCTCGCCGATTTCCAGCAGTTCCGGCGTGGTGAAAAACAACATGCCCGGGGGATAGTGAAACAGCGAATTGACCAGGCATCCCTTGTCGACCACGATCACTTTCAGGCCGATTCTCTGCGCCTCGATGGCGCAGGCGATTCCGGTGGGGCCGGCCCCAATGACCATAACGTCGGTGCGCATCTCGGGTTGCGCACGATGCTGGGTCTTCGGCAGCGTATCGATGTCTTCGGCGGTGAGAAAGTCGGGCATCAGGGAACCCCATCGGCGCGCTGCCACGATGGTCAGAAACCGATGATTCTAGCACGGGCGGGAGCACGAAATCTGGGGCTGAGTTCGTCGCACTAGGAAATTTCTGCAGTTGCAAATGAGGCGGGGCGAACTTCCCGTTCAATGGTGCGCGCGAGCTTATCCTCGGCCATTTCGAGATCATAGGCAGACTGCAGGTTCAGCCAGAAACCGGCGCTGGTGTCGAAGTAGCGCGCCAACCGCAAAGCTGTATCGGGTGTGATGCCCCGGCGCTCGTGGACAATCTCGGATACGCGTGTTACGGGTACACGCAGATCGAGGGCAAGACGATTCATGCTGAGCCGAAGCGGCTCCATGAACTCGGCACGGAGAATTTCGCCGGGATGGATTGGGGGAAGAAGCTTTCGTGACCTCGCCATCGACGTTGTCTCCTCTTTTCAGGCTAAGGACTGGTGAATCGCGCGCGGAACCTTATTCCACGCCGCTAATGGTAATCGACAATTTCAACCTCGTAAGCGTTGCCATCGCGCCAAATGAAGCACAGACGCCATTGGCCATTGATCCGAACGCTGTGCTGTCCTTTTCTGTCCCCGTGCAATGCCTCTAGGCGGTTTCCTGGCGGCGCAGCCAAGTCGCGCAATTCCGTTGCACCGTCCAACTGTCGGAGTTTCCGACGAGCAATACGCTCCACTACCTGAAAACGCCGGATCGGCTGTCGACGATGAAGCCGCTCAGTTGGCGCGCAACGGAACGACCTGATCACATGATAAATAATATTATGTGAGCCGTTTAACGTCAATCGTTATAGCGACGTTTTGGATCTTGCGTGGTCTAGCGCACATCTCGGCTGCATGGAGCGCGCTATAATTCCCCATTATTCCCACGATCAGGGGAGTCCTCATGTCTACTCTCGCCGAAACCGCTACGCCGACCCGCACCGAATCCGACAGCATGGGAAAGATCGAAGTCCCGGCCAATGTTTACTGGGGGGCGCAGACGCAGCGCTCACTGCTGCACTTCAACATCGGGCGCGACACCATGCCGCCGGAACTGATTCGCGCATTCGGCATCCTGAAGAAAGCGTGCGCGCTGGTGAATCAAGACCTCGGCAAATTGCCGGCAGACAAGGCAAAGCTGATCGCGCAGGCTGCCGACGAGGTGATCTCGGGCAAGCTGAACGATCAGTTTCCGCTGCGCGTGTGGCAGACCGGCAGCGGCACGCAGACCAACATGAACGTGAACGAGGTCATCTCCAACCGCGCCATTGAGATCGCCGGCGGCGAGTTGGGATCGAAGAAGCCAATCCATCCCAACGACGACGTGAACATGTCGCAGTCGTCGAACGATACGTTTCCTGCAGCTATGCACATTGCCGCAGCGGACCGGGTGAAGAACGCGCTGATTCCGGCGATCCGAAACGTACACGATGCGATCGCGGCCAAGGCTAAGGAATTTCATGATGTCGTGAAAATCGGGCGAACGCATTTGCAGGATGCAGTGCCTTTGACCTTTGGCCAGGAATTCGGCGGGTGGGCTGCGCTGTTGGAGCGCGACATCAAGCGCCTGGAGCAGGCGCTCGACGGCCTCTACGACCTTGCTATCGGCGGAACTGCAGTGGGCACGGGCCTGAATACGCATCCCGAGTTCGCCGAGCGGGCCGCAAAAAAGATTGCCGAACTCACCGGACTTCCCTTCCGCTCGCATGGCAATAAGTTCGCCGCGCTTTCAGCGCATGACGAAATTATCTTCGCGCAGGGCGCAATGGAAACGCTGGCTGCGTCGCTGATGAAAATTTCCAATGACATTCGCTGGCTGGCCTCCGGCCCGCGCTGCGGCTTGGGCGAGCTTTCCATTCCCGAGAACGAGCCTGGGTCGTCGATCATGCCGGGCAAGGTGAATCCCACGCAGGCCGAGGCCATGACCATGGTCTGCGTGCAGGTTCATGGCGCGACCGCGGCCGTGGGCTTCGCCGGCTCGCAAGGCAACTTCGAGCTGAACGTCTACAAGCCGGTAATCATTTACAACTTTCTGCATTCGGTCACGCTTATCACCGACGCCTGCCACGGCTACGTCGAGTACATGATCAAAGGCATCGAGGTCGATCGCGCCAAGGTCGACTGGTACGTGAAGAACTCGCTGATGCTGGTGACGGCGCTGGCTCCGAAAGTGGGCTACGACAAAGCCGCGCAGATTGCCCACACCGCGCATATTGAGCACAGCAGTCTGCGCGAGGCGGCGGTGAAGCTGGGCTATCTTACGGGCGAGGAATTTGATCAGTTGGTGAGGCCGGAGAAGATGACGCGGCCGTAGGAAACCAGTTCTCGGTTCTCGGTTCTCAGTTCTCGGTTCTCAGTTCTCGGTTGTCGGTTTTCTGTTCTCGGCGCCGCGTGGTCGTGATCACCACCACCCTCACCAATTCGCGTTCCGGGAACGGTTCGCACTCCCTCTACCTCTCCGCCTAGGAAGTGGCCCAGCGACCACTGGGTTTACTTAGGCATACGTGCCCAGCTTCGTTGGCGATTCGTTATGCAGCAGCCGCGCGTCGCCGGTAAAGGCGACAGTGGATCCGTCGTGGGTTTCGGCCCGAAAATAAAGTTTGGGGGCTTCGTTGCGGCGGGTGCTGGACCGCTCGGTGGAGCTGGAAATGCACCCAAAGAACGGGTGGGTACCCCCCTCCCCCCTTTTTGCAAAACCTCTCGAATCATCGTGATAGCGGGAAATTCTTGGCAAGACCAGGATTTCAAAGAACTTAGATGCTAAGCGCTTTATAAACAGTGACTTAGCGGCGCTACGATTAGCTTGTGTCGACCGTTACGGCCTCGGCCATGATTGCGCAGGTCGTTAGTGGGGCGCAAGTGCAGGTGTCACATTGGGCTTGTGGAAATTCGTTGGCTTGCTAGGCGCGGCCCAAGCAGAAGAATGGGGAACGTCCCGTCTGTCCCCGGATTCTCCGTCCGTCTGTCCCCGGATTCTGTCCCCGGATTCTGTCGGGCGGCGCGACTGAAGCCGCGCCCTTTCAAAGCAACTAAGTGATAGGTCTAGATTGTCCTCTGCCGGTTGGGACTAACCCGTTTTCGCTACGGCGGGCAGGGTCATTTCGTCACTTTCTGCTTCTACCATCGCTGTCCAGGAACGGCGAACCTCAGCGGCTGAAAGCCGCATCCGTTTCGGCTGCCCTGCGGCACCCTTCGGCTCCGCTCAGGGCGGGCTGCAACTCGTGCCCTTCCCGATCTGCCGACGCAAGCCGTCGAATCTTCTGGTCAGCCTTTGAGCGGGTGCGGGACAGTTTCAGGCTTCGGGTTTTATGGATTACCTCTCAGCCAGTTCGATTTCCTGGGTCACAGCCGCGGACTTCTCCTGCTTCCGCGTGGTCGTAATCACCACCACGCTCACCAGCACCAGCAGCGTCCCCGCAACGGTACGCGCGCCCAGCGCTTCTCCGCCGAGGAAATATCCCAGCAGCACTGCAACCACCGGATTCACGTATGCGTACGTCCCGACCTTGGTGGGCGACTCGTGGCCGATCAGCCATACGTAGGCGGTGAATGCGATGATCGAACCGGCAATAACTAGATAGACCAGCGCCAGCCACGCAGCGGAGGACACTGCTCCCGGCTGAAAGCCCTTGAATTCTCCGAGCAACGCGGAGACCAACACCAGCATGATTCCTCCCGCCAGCATTTGCGCCCCCGAGCTCATCACCTTCGATGGTGGAAGGCGCAACTTGCGCATCAGCGCCGACGCGATCGACCAGGCGATGGCACCGACGACCAGCGCAACTGCGCCGTGGCTGTCAATTGCGCCTTCGCCGAATCCGCCCGGGCTTACCAGCACGGCGACGCCGCCCATGCCCAGCAGGAGCGCGAATGCGAGCCGCAAGGTGAGCTTCTGCGTCCGCAGCAGAATAATCTCTGCCAGCGCGGTGAAGGCGGGGATGGTCGCCAGCATGACGGCCGTAATTCCCGAGGGCACACGCTTCTCCGCCCAGAAGACCAGGCCGTAATCAATGACGAAAATCAGCACTGCGAGCAGCATGATTCCCGTCCATTCGCTGCGACCGGGCGAAGGCGTGCCCTTCGCCCGCGCCCACAGGTAGAGGGCGATGCCGGCAGCGAAAAACCGCATTCCGGCAAGCAGAAACGGCGGGACCTCGCGCACCCCGATGCGGATGGCAAGAAACGTCGAACCCCAGACCAGGTAGATGATGGCGAAGGCCAGGAGGGTCTTCCAGCGTTGAGGTCGGGGGGTCGCTTCCATACCTTTTGCTTAGATCAACAGCGGAAAGCTGCAGAAGCAAGTTTCACCTATTAAATGTTTTTATGGGGCTGACCATTCTGGAGCGCAGCCGGAGTACATGGCGCCGTGATCGCTTCAAGTGGACGCGACAGCCGGTAGGACGCCGGCGCTACTCTCCGCATCGCAGCCGGAGCGCCTCGCTGCGCTTGGCGGGACAGCCGAGGCGGCTGTGCCCACATGATTGTGTCCATCGGCGGGCCGACAGCCGGCAGCCGAAGCCCGCGATTAATACGCCCAGCGCAGCAACGCCGCGCCCACGGTGAATCCTGCGCCCACCGAGGCCATCAGCACCAGGCTTCCCTTCTTGAGTTTGCCGTCTTCGATGGCGGTACTCATGGCCAGAGGAATGGTTCCAGCTGTGGTGTTGCCGAAGCGGTCGATGTTGACGATTACGCTCTCCGGGCGGAGGCCCAGGCGGTCCGCGGTGGCGTTGATAATTCTCAGATTTGCCTGATGCGGAATAAATGCGTCAATATCCGAGCCTTTAATTCCGTTGCGCTCCAGCAGCTTCAGGCAGGCTTCGGTCTGCTTGCGGACAGCGAACTTGAAGACCTGCTGGCCGTCCTGATGAACGTAGTGCATTTTCTGGTCGACAGTTTCGTGAGACGACGGATTCAGACTTCCTCCGCCGGGCATGTAGAGAAAACAGCCGCCCGCGCCGTCGACTTCGTGGATGAAGTCGATCAGGCCAACTGAATCGTCTTCGGCCGGTTCAAGAATCACGGCGCCGGCTCCGTCGCCGAAGATCACGCAGGTGGCGCGGTCGGTGTAATCGATGATCGAAGACATCACGTCCGCGCCGATCACCATGACCCGTTGGTGAGCGCCCGTGGCCACAAATTGCGCTCCCGCCTGCACGGCGTAAATGAAAGCCGAGCAAGCGCCGGAGAGATCGAAGCCCCAAACGCCCTGTGCTCCCAATTTGTGCTGGACCAGGCAGGCGGTCGAGGGAAAAAACATATCGGGAGTGACGGTGCCCACGATGATGGCATCAAGATCGCTGGGGGCAAGGCCGCGCTGCGCCAGCGCCCTCTTCGCGGCCTCGACCGCAAGATCGCTGGTGGCTACGCCCTTATCGACGATGTGGCGCTCGCGAATGCCGACTCGCGCCATGATCCAGTCGTTCGTGGTGTCGACCATCTTTTCGAGGTCGGCGTTGGTGAGGAGTTTGGGCGGCACGTAGGTGCCGAGCGCACTGATCTTTACTCTTGTGTTGGCGCGCCCGGGCTTGCTCTGATCGTTCAATGAAGGCTCCTGATAATACGAAACCATGTATTTTGAACGATTGAGACCTGAATGTCTAACTTGGGCTGCAAGCCCGGTGTTGATGTTCGCGGTTCGCCGGTTGTCTGCCGCGTCGCTCAGGCGGCGCGGCGTTGTTTCTCCACTTGCATCCATTCCCGGATGAAGTTCGGGCAGGAGACGATGCCAAAGTGCCGGCCTTCGCCGCCCATGAGGTAAGCAAGCGCGACTCGATCCAATTCCTGCAGCTTCGCCACATTGATCAGAGGCCAAAGCCCACACTCAACCGCGGAGGCAACGAGTTGATCGAGATACGAGATATGCCCTTTAGACAAGACGCCGGAGACGTGAATGGTGACCGAGGGAGAGATTGGCGGTTGGGCTGGATTACGGATCATTTCTGGTCGACATCCTTTTTATGAATTTGTCAGAAGCCTGACACGAGAGTACGGCTAGGTGGTGCATTTCTTTCGTAGAGAGTTGTAAGGATGTGTAAAGGGTTATGACACGCACATTTTGCAGATCAAAGAAAATCCAGCGGGTTACTCAGGAAAGGCGCCAGAAGTCGGAAGTGAGGCCAAGCGAGCGAAATAATTCGTGCGCTTCGTCGACGCTGCGGCGCCGCCAGTCAGGCGACATGCGATCGCGATACCAGGCGTCGGCCAGGTTCCAGGCTTGCTCCACGGTGAGAGTGGCTCCCCGCGGCAGCTTCCAGCTCTTGCACCACTTGTCGATGTGCTCTTCCGACCGGAAGATCAGCATGGTTTTTCAATTGAAGACAATGTCATCCCACCAATGCCTGGCCGGAATGGCGAAGTGGACTATGCCGGGCGGTTTGGTTTCGACCTTGCCCTTATCAACGCTTACAGTCATGCTCTCGCCGCAACATCCACAAGAGGCGAGCACGCGGCCGTCGCCTTGCAGCATGGCGATTACACCCAGCCCGTCCCAAATACAGTTTCCGTACCAGCTTCGCGTCCCAGCATCTGCCTGAGTTTCGACCACAAATGGTGTGGGCACGGCCGAAAGCGGATTCGCCATCAGGACCTCTCTGGTTCCAGGCTGCAGAACCAGCATGTGGGCATCGGCGAGTTGTTGGTAGGCCGCAGCCACGTCCGCCGCGCTGCACGCCAGCGCGGCAGCCACGTCCGTCATTTTCGGACACTGTCCCGTTCCCAGGAATAATTCGTAGAGCTTGAGCCGGACCTGGGTTTTGAAGTCGTCACTGCTCATCGGCAACCAACGCAAATATAGCCCGGAACTCGTAATCCGGAGGGTGGATTTGCCCCGCTCGCAGTTAGACCGCGAAGGACAGTGGGTTCGACAGCAAATAAGCCAGGCACCGGGGGCCCACTGCACACGCAAGAGCCCGTTACCGTTGCTTCCTTCCGGACCTGGCGGGGTTGGCGAGAGTACGTCGCGTGAGACCGATGCCTGACTCGAATCATTCTAACAAACCGCGTAGCAGCGCCGGCGTCTCGCCACCATTTGCGGAAGCCAGCTCCCCACCGCCGTCTGTAGCGCCGGCGTACCGCCGGCCCAACGCCGCAATCTACTCCGGCGTAGCGGCAGATACGTGACTTTAGGTGCAAGAAATTCTCAGCAAACCCTTCCCTTCTTAGTCAGATTCGCAAACAATAGAAGAGCTGACTCACTTAAGTCAGGCGAGAAGCACGAGGGAACAGAGAGCCTTCCCAAACCCCGATGCCGCAAGCCGCTCAATTCGCCCCGATCCCAGTCGCGCAGGCGATCAACAAATACTTCGAGCTTTCCATCTATTTGCTGGTGCTGATGGGCTTTGGCACGCTGGCGAGCACGGGCGGGCTCGACCTGCCGACGATTCTGCTGGTCGGGGCCGCGCTGGCGGTGCGTGGCTATCTGATGGCCAGGCAGCGCCGTATCGTCATCCCGCAACGCTGGACCACGCCGCTCACCATCGCCTACTTCGTGTTTTATGGCGCTGACTACTTCCTGCTCTCCCGGAGCTTTCTGGCGGCGACGGTGCACCTGGTGCTTTTCGCGGTGGTGATCCGCTCGTTTTCCCTGCGGCGCGACCGCGACTACACCATGCTCTCCATCCTGGCGTTCCTCATGGTGCTGGCGTCGGCCGTCCTCACCGTCGACAGTGTTTTTCTATTCTTCTTCGCCGTTTTCATGCTGATGGCGGTGGCCGCGTTTCTTTTGATGGAAATGAAACGCTCGGCGCGAGACTCCCAGTTTCAAGCGCGCCACTCCCGCGATGCGCAGGAGCACCGGCATCTGGCGTTTTCTCTGGCGCGGATCGCGACCGGCCTGGCGGTGATGATATTAGTGGGCTCGGCCGCCATGTTCTTCCTCCTGCCCCGGATGTCGGCGGGGTACCTGGGCGCGTACTCGTTCGGCACGGATTTTTCCACCGGCTTCAGCGACCGCGTGCAGTTGGGCCGGATCGGGCAGATTCAGCAATCCGGCGCAGTCGTGATGCACATTCAGATTGATGGCGACACGCGTGGAATTTATCCCATGCACTGGCGCGGCGTGGCGCTGGAAAATTTCGATGGCAGGGATTGGTCGAACCCGCATGAGCAACGCCACGAGGTCCCTCTGCCACGCGACAGCAATGGCGGTTTTGTGGTTCCCGTCTTCGGGCAGGGAGTTGCCACCTCGCTGGTGCGAACGCAGCAGGCTGAGGGGTTGAGCCGCATCATCCACTACCGCGTGCTCATGGAGCCCATAGGCACGAACGTATTCTTTCTTGCTCCGTGGGCACGCGCCGTCAGCGGAGCCTATCGCGGATTGCAGACGGATTGGGACGGCGCCGTAACCAATCTGGATAATCTCCGGCCCGTGAGTACATACGAAGCATTTTCCGACATCGCGGTGCCCCCTTCCGCCGTACTGCGAGGCACCAGCAACACGGTGCCCGAGTACGCTTTACCCTATCTTCAGCTGCCGCCACTCGATCCGCGCATCCCGCAACTGGCGGCTCAGATCACGAAATCGGCGACCAACAACTACGACAAAGCCGCCCTCCTCGAGCGCTATTTGAGGGGGAATTATGGATACACACTGCAGTTGCCGCGCACCCTTGTTGCCGACCCCCTGGCCAATTTTCTTTTTGAGCGCAAACAAGGACACTGCGAATATTTCTCTTCGTCAATGGCGGTGATGCTGCGCACGCTCGGGATTCCCTCCCGCGTGGTGACCGGCTTCACCAGCGGGGAGTTCAACGACATCACCGGCAACTACGTGGTCCGCGCCCGTAACGCCCATGCCTGGGTGGAAGCCTATTTCTTTGGCTATGGATGGATCACGTTCGATCCTACGCCCGGCGGCGGGGTGGCAACGCCGCAAGGTTGGGCACGGGCGATGCTGTACCTCGACGCGGCTTCGTCTTTCTGGCGCGAGTGGGTAATCAGTTACGACTCCTCTCATCAATATTTTCTGGGCCAGACGTTCATGACGGGCACGCGTGGCTCTTTTGAGCAGGCCCGCTGGTGGACTCAGTTGCACTATGCACGGATGCTGAGTTGGGCGAAGAGGAAACAGGCAGGAGCCGACGGATCTCCTACACGGTGGTTCTGGTTGAGCGCCACGGGCGCGCTGCTGCTTGGGGCGCTGCCGAATACCGGGCGGATTCTCCGGGCTATACGAACGTGGCGGCTGCGAACAAATCCTCAATACGCTCCGCAGCTTGCCGCAGCCGTATGGTACGAAAAAATGGCGCGCTATCTCGCGCGTCGCGGAGTTCAGAAATCGCCCACGCAGACGGCCCGGGAATTTGTGCGACTCATCGAAGATGAACCTCTGCGCTCGCGGGTGGGGGAGTTCACCAACGCCTATGAGTCAGCGCGCTTTGGAGATTCAGCCGAGGAAGCGCAGAAGTTGCCGGAGCTGTACGAACAGGTGGAAATGGCGGCAAAAAAGTAGAGGATGCTCCGGTAATGGCTGCTTTGAATGAGAGTAGCCACAACTCAAGCTAGAAATGCCAGATCACGCCGCCGCCCACGAAGTAATTATGCTGGCGGGTCTTGCCGGTCGGCGCCAGGGGAAAGTCCGGTTCACCCGACCAGAAGTCGCGCACTTCGCCGCGAAAACCGAAGTGGCTGAAGCGGTGCTGAAAGGGATTGAGATCGAGTCCCAACCCTCCCTGCAACACTCCCGACGTGGTCGAGCCTCCAGGATTTTTTCCGCCGTAGATAAGGGTATTGCCCTCGCTGAAATGCGCGATGCCGCCGCCAATGCTCACCCAGGGTGATACGGCGGTGGCAGGAAAAAGATTCAGACGGAATGCCGGGGTAACGAAAATCTGTGTGTAATCGGTGGGAACCACATCGCCGCCGGAATTCAGGTCTTCATCGAGATTAAAAACTGCCGGGATCTCGCCGGAAATCGCAAAAACGTCCCCGCCCATGAGGCGGCGTGAATAATTGATTTCGAACGACAGCCCGGGGCCGGAGCGGATGAAGGGGTTGACCAAAGGCGCGTTCGCACCGTGAATTCCCTGGTCGCTGATGAAGATGCGGCCGATCATCCCGGTCAATTCGTTAGGCTCATCCTGGGCGGCCGCTGAGGAGCCCAGCATGGAGAGCGTCACTGCCACGACCGCCAAAATCGCCGTTTTCCCAGACATCTCCCCTCCAGGATGCGGAATAAAGTTGCGAATCTCAACATTTCTCCGATTAGGTTCAGCGTAGCATGAAAGGCGGGGTTTTTCTGCCCCAGGGTGCTGCCTTTCATGGTGCCTATAGTCACTTGGGATTCAGGGGCTTGCACCCGCCGTCTTGCGCCTTTTCCCCCAGAAATCCGGCACGCCCCGCGCGCACGTCCGATAACGTGACCCCGCCGGACCCGGCGCGCTTAGATGGTAAAATAGTCAGATTGCATGTCCCTCAATAACCTTACTGTGTCACCTCCCGAAAAAGTTTCCGCCTCTGTGCCGGAAGGCCGGCTGGCTGCGGGTCCGCCCAGGATCGGCTTTGTCAGCTTGGGATGCCCCAAGAACCTGGTTGACAGCGAAGTGATGATGGGCCTGGTTGCCCGCTCCGGAGCGGAACTTTCGACTCGGATTGAAGACGCCGACGTGATCGTGGTCAATACCTGCTCTTTTATTGAGAGCGCCCAACAGGAATCAGTCGACGCGATTCTCGAGATGGCTGCGCATAAAGCAACCGGGCGGGCAAAAAAGCTGATCGTCGCGGGATGCCTGGTGGAGAGGTTTCGCGACGAAATCCGCCGCCGCATTCCTGAAGTCGATGCCGTGATTGGAACCGGTGAACTGCAGAGCATTGTGGAAGCTGCGGGAATCGCACCCGCAGCCCCTGCTTCGCAGAACGATTCGCCGTTTGTGATTTTGACCTCTCGCGCCGAAGGCGATGCGCGGGCCGCGCAGGGCCGATTCTCCCGCGACAATTGGAATGGGGCGATCGCCGATCTGCCCCGCTATTTGTACGACGATGAAACTCCGCGCATTTTAGCCACGCCGAAATCGACTGCGTACATCAAGATTGCCGAAGGCTGCGATCACCCCTGCACGTTCTGCATCATTCCGCAATTGCGCGGGCAATTCCGCTCCCGGCGCTTCGAATCGGTCGTGGCCGAAGCCGAGCGGCTGGCCCGGAACGGCGTGCGCGAAATCACTCTGATCGGCCAGGATACGACTTGCTATGGCGAAGATTTCGGCCTGAAAGATGGCCTCGCGCTGCTGCTCGAGAAACTCGCCGGCATTGAAGACCTGCGCTGGGTCCGATTTCTGTACGCTTATCCCAACAAGATCACGGGCAAATTGCTGGAGACGATAGCCTCCTCGGAAAAAATCTGCTCTTACATGGACGTGCCGCTGCAACATGCCTCGGCCACCGTGTTGAAGCGCATGAAGCGTGGAGGAGGCGCCGACGTGTTTCTGCGCGCGATCGGAAAGATGCGCCGCGCCATTCCCGGCCTTACGCTGCGCACGTCGTTTATCGTGGGATTTCCCGGAGAAACAGAAAAAGAGTTCGAAGAGCTTTGCGAATTTGTGCGCGAGGCCCGGTTTGACTGGATGGGAACCTTCGCCTACTCCGACCAGGAGGGCGCGGACGCCTATGGATTGAGCAAGAAACTTTCGCCTCGTGAAATCGAGCAGCGGCGCAAACACCTGATGCAAATTCAGAAGCAGATCAGCAAGAAGAAAAAGAAGGAGCTGGTCGGCCAGGAGTTCGACCTGCTGCTCGAAGGGGCGTCGGAAGAAACCGAGCTGCTGATGGAGGGCCGGACCCCCATGCATGCCCCGGAGATCGACGGCAAGGTCTTCGTAAACGAGTTTCCGGAAGACGCGGACCCCGTTGCGGGTGAATTTTATCGCTGCCAGATTACGGAAGCGCACGACTACGATCTGGTGGCAAGGATTCTGTAGCAACACAGTTTGAGTTCCGCTCCCAACTCAGCGACAATCGGAATATCCCCGGCCATGCCTCGCCAGAGCAAACTGAAACTACGCTGCCCCATCTGCAAGAAGGCCGTCAAGAGCGGCGGCCCGGATTTTCCCTTCTGCAGCGACCGCTGCCGCACCATCGATCTGGGCAAGTGGGCCAGCGGTCAGTATGTGATTCCATCACCGGATACGGAAATAGAGGATCAGGTTCGGGAGCGCATCCCCGAGGACACTGAGGAAGAGTAGTGAAGGATAATACCCAGGTCGCGGCCACCTCAACCGACAATCGAGCCGGCGGCATGGCGCCCGGCAGTAGCGCCGGCGTCCCACCGGCTACAGCACCCCGCATTCCTGCCCCGCTCTGGGCCACGGTAGCCGGCACATTTTTCGGCATCGGACGGTTGCGGCCAGGGCCGGGCAGTTGGGCCTCCGCGGTAACCGTCGTGCTCTGGGCCGCATTGGCCCGTCTGCTTTCGCCTTTGTTCCTAACCGCAGTTGTAATCGCGCTGGTTGTAGTGGTCATCCTTATCGGCATTCCCGCAGCCACGCAGGTGGCACGAGCCTCTGGCAGAAAAGATCCCCAGATGGTCGTCATTGATGAGGTTGCGGGGCAACTGATCGCCCTGATCGCTATTCCGCTAACATGGAAATCCGTGGTTGGCGGCTTTATACTTTTTCGTGGGTTCGATATCGTCAAGCCGCCGCCGGTGCGACAATTGGAGGCGGCTCCCGAGGGCGCGGGCATTGTTCTCGACGACGTTGCCGCCGGCCTTTATGCTCTGGCAGCAATGCATCTTTTGTTGCACTTTAATCTTCTAAAATAGAGTTTCGGCAGTGCGAGTATTTTCCTCATGAGTTTTTCCGATCGCATTCTCGGCAAGAAAAACGTGAACGGCGCACCCCATATCGAATCCGTTTCGCCCGGTCTGGCCCTCGCCGGGGGCGAGGTGCGGATCGCGGGGTCAGGCCTGCGTCCGCCACAGTGGCAACGCCCCCGCGTGCAGTTCGGCGACGTGGAAGGCGGCATCGTGGTCAGTTCCGATTCTTTCGTAGTCGCGCGAGTGCCCGAGGGTGCGACATCCGGCGCCGTGGTCGTGGCCACCAACGGCCATGTCAGCAATGCCCACGCGGTCAAAGTGGCCGTACCCATCGCCGAGAGTCTTCACCCAGTAACCAATCCGGCAATCGACGCGCAGGGTAATATCTACGCAACTTTTTCCGGCTCACGCGGACAGAAAGTTCCGGTCGCAATCTTCAAGATCGACACCAACTACGCGGTGAAGCCGTTCGTCAGCGAGATGATGAACGCCACCGGCATCGCTTTCGATCGGCAGGGCCAGATGTATGTTTCGTCGCGCCATGACGGCGCGGTTTACCGCGTGGCCGCCAACGGCACCATGACCACATACGCCGAAGGCATGGGCGTCGCCACAGGGATCGCCTTCGATCGAAATCAGAACCTTTACGTGGGCGACCGCAGCGGAACCATTTTCAAGATCGGGCGCGATCAGCAGGTGTTCGTATTCGCCACGCTGGAGCCGAGTGTTTCGGCCTATCATCTGGCTTTCGGCCCGCAGGGCGATTTATTTGTGACCGGACCCACGACCTCGAGCTTTGACTGCGTTCACAGAATCGATCCGCAAGGCACCGTGCACACGTTTTACCGCGGCCTGGGACGGCCGCAGGGTCTGGCCTTCGACTCCGTCGGCAATCTGTATCTCGCGGCGTCGCTGGCGGGGCGCCGCGGCATCGTGAAGATCACACCCGAGGGCAAAGCCAGCGTGGAAGTGGCAGGCCACGGTTTGGTCGGTCTGGCTTTCGCCCCCGGCCGCAGCGTGGTTCTGGCCACCACCGATGCGGTACATCATCTTTCGTGGAACATTGCGGGACTGCCGCTGCTGCCGGAGTAAGCTAATGGCGCCGCATTTCCTCGCGGCCGGCAAGATACACAGGTCCTTCGCTGTGCTCTGGATGACAAATGCGCTTGGGATGGCCGATGCCCAACGGGTTCTTCGCTTCGCTCAATAGCGCACTGGACGAAAGTCCAGCCGAGTTCGCGGTACATGATCGACCACCGCACGTTCATTTACACTTCTACCATTTACACTTCTACCCGTGAACGCCGAGATCATCGCCGTAGGGTCTGAGCTGCTCACGCCCTTCCGCGCCGACACGAACTCTCTCTATCTCACCGAGCAGCTCAACCAACTGGGCGTCGAAGTCATCTTCAAAAGCGTGGTGGGAGACGATCGCGAGCGCCTGGTCGCGGCCACGCAACATGCGCTGTTTCGCTCCGATATCATCATTTTCAGCGGAGGCCTCGGCCCCACCGAGGACGACCTCACGCGGGAAGCAGTGGCCGAAGCGTTAGGACTTTCCCTGCACCGCGACGAAGAAGTCCTCGCCGGCATCGAGAACCGCTTCGCCGCGCGGAGCTGGAAAATGGCGCCTAACAATGCGAAACAGGCTGACGTCATCGCGGGCGCAAACGTGCTGCCCAACGCCAACGGCACCGCCCCCGGGCAGTGGCTGAGCGGAAAGTTTGACGGCCCGGAGCGCATCATCATCCTGTTGCCCGGCCCTCCGCACGAACTGAAAGCCCTGTTTGAAGCGGAATGCCGCGACCGTCTGCAGGCGAAACTGCCGCCGGCTTTCATCGCAACCCGCGTGCTGAAAGTCGCGATGCTGGGCGAGTCGCACGTGGATGCCCGCGTGGCGCCCATCTACAAGAAATTTCCCAACGTGCAGACGACCATTCTGGCCGGCGCGGGAGAAATTCAGTTGCACTTCAAATCGCGGGCGGAAAACCTGGAAGCGGCACAAGCCTCTGTAGACGAAGCTGCCGACGCGGTGGAAGAAGAACTGGACGACGCCGTGTTCTCCCGCAACAACGAATCGCTGGAGCAGATCGTCGGCTACTGGCTGCAGATGCGCGCGGCCACGCTCGCCGTAGCCGAGTCGTGCACTGGCGGCCTGCTGGCGGAAAGAATTACATCGGTCGCTGGAAGTTCGCGCTACTTTGCCGGCGGCGCCGTCGTCTACTCGAACGCGCTGAAGACGGAATTCGCCGGCGTGCCCGCCGACATGATCGAGCGCCACGGCGCAGTGAGCCGCGAAGTCGCGGCTGCACTCGCCGAAGGCATTCGTTACCGCTGCGAAGCGACGCTGGGCGTAGGCATCACCGGCGTGGCCGGCCCGGGCGGGGGTACGGCGCAAAAGCCTGTGGGCCTTGTGTTCCACGCTCTTGCCAGCGACAGCGGCACAGAAGTAATCGAGCGCAGCTTTCCCGGCGACCGCAAACGCATCCGCTGGTTCGCAAGTACCCTCGCGCTCGATATGGTGCGAAGGAAATTGATGTAAAGGGAGCTGCGAGCTACGATAGAACGGCACTGCTCGTCGCCTGAAGCTCGTAGCTCGCGGCTATTCCCATGCGCCTCTTTGTCGCGGTTGACATTGACGAAGACATGCGCGGGCGCATCGCCCGCTTCCTCGACAGCGTGCGCGATTTTGCTCCGGACGCCCGCTGGGTGCAGCCGGAGTCTCTTCACGTCACCCTGAAGTTCATCGGAGAAAAGCCGGAAGACGCAGCAGAAACGATCAAAGAGTCATTGAGCAAGATTGAAGCGGACGCAATCCGTTTGAATTTTCGGGGCTACGGATTCTTTCCCAACGCGCGCTCGCCGAGAGTGTTCTGGATTGGCGTCGAATCCGGAGCAAATCTCGCTTCCTTGGCCGCGTCGGTAGACGCAATTCTGGCCGAGTTTGGTATCGCCAAAGAAGAGCATGCCTACAACCCACACCTCACCCTGGCGCGCCGCGCGGGTGGTTCGGGATCTCCGCGCAGGCAGAAAGGAGATGGCCCGAACCGGGGCTTTCAGCCATTACAGGAAAAACTCGCCTCGCTGCCGCCGCCCGAGTTTGGTACCATGACCGCCCGTGAGTTTTTTCTGTATCAGAGCCATCTTTCGCCCGGTGGATCGAAATACACCAAGCTGGCGGAATTCAGGCTGCGGTAGACTTTCGCAAAGAGTCAAAATTGTTAACGCTCGGAATCATCGCCGTCGCCGCCTACCTTCTGGGGTCCATCCCATTCGGCTATTTGCTGGTGCGCATTTTTCGCGGTGAAGACGTGCGCCTCAGCGGCAGCGGCAATATCGGCGCAACCAACGTATCCCGCAAATCCCCGGCTCTCGGCGCGTTCACGCTTTTTCTTGACGCTTTGAAAGGAGCTTTGGCGGTGATGCTCGCCTATGTTGTCGCCGATCACGTTACGGCGGGCCCGCCAGCCTACGAAGAGTTGGCGCTGGCGGCTGTGTTCGCGATCCTCGGCCACATGTTTCCCGTCTGGTTAAAGTTTCACGGCGGCAAAGGAGTCGCAACCGGATTGGGATCCTTCGTCCTGATCGCTCCCAAAGCGGTTGTGGTTGCAGTTGCTATTTTCGTGGCGGTAATTTTGCTCTTCCGCTACGTCTCGCTGGCTTCGATTGTCGCGGTGGCCTTTTTTCCACTTGCCGTCTGGATGATTCATCAATTTTCGCCGCCGCCCGCGGGACTTGCTCTGATAGCTTTCGCTTCCCTTCTCATCATCGCCAGGCACCATCAAAATATTACCCGCCTGCTGTCCGGCACGGAAAACCGCCTGGGAGCAAAACGCGCATGAGCAAGATCGCCATCATCGGCGCGGGCGCGTGGGGGACGGCGCTGGCAATCGTCCTGGGACGAAAAGAAACTCATCGCATCCGGCTGTGGGCGCACGAAACCGAAGTTTGCGAAAGCATCGCGCAGCGGCGGGTGAACGAGAAGTTTCTCCCCGGCCAGCACATCCCGGAATGCGTCACGCCCAGCAACGATCTGGCCCAGGCGCTGGAGGCTGCGGCCGTAGTGGTGAGCGTCATGCCCTCACAACACTGCCGCCGCTTGTTTATCCAGATGCGGCCGCACCTGAGCCCCGGAACTGTGATCGTCAGCGCCACCAAAGGTTTGGAGGAAATCTCCCTGCTGCGGATGACGGAGGTGATTGCGCAGGTGCTGGGCGACGGCCCCCATGCAAGCGTCGCTGCGCTCAGCGGCCCATCGTTCGCGCTCGAGGCCGCTCGCGGGGATCCCACGGCGCTCGCCATCGCGTCTGCCGATACCGATCTGGCACGCACCATCCAGCAGGAGTTCAGTCATACCACTTTTCGCGTCTACACGAACGACGACCCGATCGGCGTGGAACTGGGCGGCGCGCTGAAAAATACCATCGCGATCGCCGCCGGGGTGAGCGCCGGCCTCGGCCTCGGACACAATTCGGTCGCGGCCCTCATCACCCGCGGCTTGGCGGAGTTGACACGACTGGTCATTGCCTGCGGGGGCAAAGCGGAAACCATGTCAGGGCTGGCCGGCTTGGGCGATCTGGTTCTAACCTGCACCGGCGGCCTCTCCCGCAATCGCAGCGTTGGCGTGGAGCTGGGCCGCGGACGCAAGCTGCCGGAAATTCTCGCCGGCATGCACGGCATGGTTGCTGAAGGAGTTTTCACCACCACTGCAGCGGTTGGATTGGCGCAGGCCCGCGGTGTTGAAATGCCCATTACCGAGCAGATGCACGCCATCCTGCACCACGGCAAGAATCCCCGCGAAGCCATTTATGAACTCATGACGCGCAGCGGCAAGAGCGAGATGCCGAGACGGTAAGTTTCCAGGCAGGCGGTGCATTTTCTTGCCAAACCCACGCCCGCCGTGCGCTTTCGCTGGTACTTTGGTAACGGCTTACACTCCTAGTTTTCGCGGTAAAGCGCCCCGCCCACATTAAAATTCTATAGATACCCGTGAACTCTGCCGCCACTTCGCCCGACGGCGCTTCCTCATCGGCTCAAGGTAGCGACTCGTCTGCCACGCCCAATCCGGCGCGTATCCCCATTCTTTACGTCATTCTCGGGGTGCTGCTGGTGATCAGCATCGTTCCCATGTACTTCTATTCGGCGCAGGTGGAAGCTATCAACCGCGACCGCCTGAAGACCAACGAGATGCTGTTGCAGAACACGGTCACCCGGTCGCTGGCCGACGATCTTTCGCAGCACGAGCGCTCGCTGCGCATGATGCTGGCCAATTTATCCTCGGCCATACAGGTAGCCAGCGGCGGCGACATAGGGAGCAAGAATATCGAAGCGCCGGAGTTGCGGGCTCTGCTGGAAAACTTTGTCTCGTCCTCCGACGAACTCGCCTACGCGACCCTGCTCAACTCCGAAGCGAAAGGAATTTCCGCCGGCCGCATCACCCCCGACGCGTTTCTGCAGCGCGAAATGCAACACGGCTTCGACGCAGCCCGCGATGGCCGCGCCTATAACGGCCAGGCTCTTCAAGTGGAAGACGGCAAAACTACGCGAACCGTAGTGCTGGTCAGCAGCCCCGTCAGTTACGGCGGGCGCTTCCTTGGCATGTTGGGGGCCGTGGTGGATTTGCAATTTCTGATTCGCCGACTGCACGAGGTCAGCGGTGGCGGTCTGATTCCCTACGTTGTCGACTCCCAAGGCCGGCTGGTGGCGGCGGGCACTCCGCAATATGTGACCGGCCAGGACATGAAGGATCTGGAAATTGTCCGCAATTTTGTCGACGAGGGAAACAAAGCCCAATTGGCTGCCACGAAAGAATTTTCAGTCCGCCAGGGCAAAGACAATATAGAGATGCTGGGGACTTATAGCCCGGTCACTGCGCTGGATTGGGCGGTGGTCGTCCAGAAGCCGCAGCTGGAAGCTTATCGCGGCGTCTATGAGATGCAGCGCACAGCGCGCCTGCTGGCGCTGCTCGCGGTTCTGTTGAGTATTGGCGTCAGTATTTTTGCCGCGCGCCGAATTACCAATCCTCTGCAAATCCTTACTGAATCCAGCCGCGCCCTGGCGCGCGGCGATTTCTCCCAGCGCGTGCATCTCTGGAGCCGCACCGAAATCGGCGAACTGGCCGAAACTTTTAACACCATGTCACAGGAGCTCGAACAGTTCGTCGAAGATCTGAAGCGCGCTGCCGAGGAAAATCGCGCACTGTTCCTGGGCTCCATCCAGATGCTGGCCGGCGCCGTCGACGAAAAAGATCCCTACACCCGCGGCCACTCCGACCGGGTGACGCGCTATTCGATGATGATCGCCAAGGAAATGGCCCTGCCTCCCGACTTCATGGAAACGCTGCAGATCTCCGCTCAACTGCATGACGTGGGCAAGATCGGCATCGAAGACCGGATTCTGAAGAAACCGGGCGCTCTTACCGCAGAAGAATTTGAAGTCATGAAGACGCACACGACGAAGGGCGCGAACATTCTGCGCCCGGTCACGCAGCTCGCCGAAATGCTGCCCGGAATCGAACTCCACCATGAAGCGCTCGATGGCCGGGGATATCCATATGGCCTCAAGGGAGATCAAATCCCGCTGCTGGCGCGCCTGATTGCCGTCGCCGATACTTTCGACGCGCTGACCACGAATCGTCCTTATCAGCACGCGCACACTCCGGAGGAAGCCATGAAGATCATTCAGAACCTGGCGGGGAAACGACTCGATCCCGTCCCGGTGGCCGCGCTGCTGGCGGTGTACGGACGCGGCGAGATTCGCATCCAGCGCATCGCCATCAAGCGCCCGGTGACCGCAGATGCAGCCTCCAGCGCAGTCGCACCGGTGCCCGCGCAACCGATCCCCGCCCCGGAAAACGCAAACCTGGAACGCAGCCGCGTGTAGCCGAGTTTCGCAATGTCTCCTTTGCGTAGAAATCCCCTCCCCCAGGGCAGAGCGCGTAGCGAAGTCGAAGGAAAACATCACTCTGGCGGGGCCGATATTTCTTCGCACGCGCATCATCAACCCGCCCGCTGCCACTGACCTCCGACCGCTATAATTAAGTTGTCGTGATTCAAACCTTATTCGGCAGCCTCGAAGAAGAAAAACAGCCCGGCCTTTTTGAACGCATGAAGCAGGCGGTCACGCGCACGCGTGAAAGCCTTGCGGAACGTATCGATGAAGTCGTCTCTTTCGGCAAAGAAATCGATCGCAACACGCTGGACGATCTGGAAGCGACCCTGATCGCCGCCGATCTGGGCACAGCTACCACGCAAGAGGTGCTGGACAAGCTGCGCGACAAAGCCGACCGCAAGCAGATCAAAGATGTACACGAACTCAAGCGCCTGATCAAAGAAGAGTTGCTGGCCATCCTGAACACGGCCAATGCGAGGCCGTTGCAAGCCGTGAACGGCACGCCAGAGGTAATTCTTGTGGTCGGGTTGAATGGCACGGGCAAGACCACCACCATCGGCAAGCTCTCGCAGGTATTTCGTTCGAAGGGAAAAACTGTGCTGCTGTGCGCCGCCGACACTTTTCGCGCGGCCGCCATTGAGCAACTGGAAATCTGGGGACAGCGTACCGGCACAGAAATCATAAAGACCAAGCCCGGCGGCGATCCTGCCGCCGTGTTGTTCGACGCGCTGCAAGCTGCGACCGCGCGAAAAACGGACTACGTAATTGTCGACACCGCCGGACGCCTGCACACCAAGTCGAGCCTGATGGCCGAACTCGACAAGATGCGCCGCACCGCCCAGCGCATCATTCCCGGCGCACCCCACGAAACCCTGCTCGTCATGGACGCCACCACCGGCCAGAACGGCCTGCAGCAGGCGCGTCTATTCACGCAATCGGCGGGCGTCACCGGAATTGTGCTCACCAAACTCGATGGCACCGCAAAAGGCGGCGTGGTAGTTGCCATCTCGCGCGAACTGGGCCTGCCCGTGCGATTCGTAGGCGTGGGTGAAAAAGTCGGCGATTTATTACCGTTCGATCCCAAGGAATTTGTGGATTCCCTGTTCGAATAAAGCTATCTTCACCAGAGCCAGAGAGGCACGGATGGAATATTTGGCCTGACTGCTTCGCTGCATTTATTTTTTGGTTCTTCGTGACTCCGTGGCGAAATTTCCAGATGGTTCGCGGGCAATATGGCCGAACACTCAACTGATGAGCAATTTCTGCAACGCGCCCTTGACCTCGCCCGCCAGGGCCTGGGACTCGCCTCGCCAAATCCTTACGTGGGCGCCGTTATCGTCGATTCGCAGGGGCAGATCGCCGGTACCGGAGCTTATACCTACGACGGGGTGAAGCACGCCGAAATCCGCGCCCTCGAGCCCGCGGGTGCGAGAGCGCGCGGGGCCACACTGTACATCAATCTCGAACCCCACTCGCACCAGGGCCGCACGCCGCCGTGTACAGACGCTCTAATCGTGGCGGGCATCAGCCGGGTAGTCGCCTCCATGCCCGATCCCAATCCCAGGGTAAGCGGCCGCGGTTTCGACAAGCTGCGTGCAGCCGGCATCGACGTGGAAGTAGGAGGACTGGAAGGCGAAGCGCGCCGACTGAACGAAGCTTTCGCCCGCTACATTCGCCACAACGTTCCTCTGGTGACCGTGAAATCCGCGATGACGCTCGACGGAAAAATCGGCCTCTCCACAGCAGCGTCTGCTTCGTTCACTTCTTCGACGGCTTCTTCTGCGGCGCGCCTGCGCGAACCGTGCGTCCCTGCTGGAGGATGGATCACGGGGGAAGCCGCCCGCGCTCACGTGCAGCAACAGCGCCATCAAAGCGACGCAATTCTCGTGGGAATCGGCACGATTCTGGCGGACGATCCCTTGCTCACCGACCGCAGCGGAAATCCCCGCCGCCGTCCGCTGTTGCGCGTGATCCTGGATTCGCGGCTCAGGCTGCCCTTGCACTCTCGCCTGGTGCAGAGCGCGGCCAAGGAAGGTCAGAGCGATATCTTAGTTTTGTGCGCTTCGGCGAACGTCAGGAAGAAAATCGAACTGGAGTCCTGCGGCATCCGTGTCGAACAAATCGGGGTGGGTTCGGATCATTCTCTGGATTTTCACGCAATTCTCCGCCGCCTCGGAGAATTGGAAATTACCAGCCTGCTGATCGAGGGCGGAGCGGCGGTGAATGCATCGGCACTCGCCGCAGACATCGTCGACAAGGTTTTTCTTTACTATGCGCCAAAACTACTCGGCGATCCGGATGGGGTTTCATTCCTCGACTCCGCCCGCTCGGGCCAAATCCAACCACTGACCGTGAAGCACGCGCAGCTTCATCGTTTCGACGAGGACATCGCCATCGAAGGATATCTGCGCGATCCCTACGCAGAGTAATTCTGGAGCACTCCAAAAGTCGCTTAGGCGCGTACGCGATTTTCCTGTTCGCTGGTGATTTAAGATAATTGGTCACCTGATCGGAGGGCGCCATGTTCACCGGCATCATTGAAGAAGTTGGCCGCATCATGCGCATCGAACAGCGCGGCGAGAATCGCCGCATCACGGTTGCGGCCGGGAGTATTCCGCAGCAGCTGAAAACGGGCGACAGCGTCGCGGTGAGCGGAGTCTGCCTGACCGCCCTCGACATCAAATCCGGTTCATTCTGCGCCGACCTTGCGCCTGAAACCTGGGCGCGCACTTCATTTTCACGCCTGCACGAAGGAGCGCTCGTCAATCTCGAACTGCCCATGAAAGCCGACGGCCGTTTCGGCGGCCACATCGTCCAGGGGCACGTGGATAGCGTGGGTAAATTCATCGCGCTCGACCGCATCTCCGATTCGGACAATTTCTGGCTCCGGATCGAATTGCCGCCGGCGGTCGAAAACTATACCGTGTATAAAGGATCGATTTCGATCGAGGGCATCAGCCTTACAGTGGCAAAGCTGGAGGGCGCAGAATGCACGATTGCCATCATCCCGCATACCGTTGAAATGACGAATCTCCACTCGCTGAAGTCCGACGACCCGGTGAACGTTGAAGCCGACTTAATCGCCAAGTACGTCGAGAAAATGATGGCGCGCGAATCCGCACCGAGTGCGCTGACAGTGGAAGAACTGGTGCGGCAGGGATTTTAGTGCGGCGAGGGGAATCCAGAGCGTCCGATCCTCGCGCCCTTAAACTGGGCCTGTGCGCCGATTGTCTCCATGCGCGGGAAATCGCCTCAGATAAAGGATCGACCTTTCTTCGGTGCGAGCTCTCGTTTACCGATCAGCGGTTCCCAAAATATCCGCGATTGCCGGTGCTGACTTGCAGCGGCTACGAACAATCGGGAAAAAGTTAAAGGCGGCGGCATCAATAGAAGCCAATTTGCCGGCTTGCGCCTTCGCGCTCTGGCTAAGAGCTTTTAACCGCAGAGTCCGCGGAGAAGTGCCGCAGAAGCCGCAGAGAAAACCGAGTTGCACTCCTAGGAAAGCCAGCCTGCATCGCTGCCCAGTTACGCCGGTGCAAGCCGGAATTCCGCACCTTCCGGTATACTAGAAGCAATGCCGGTGCTGAAAAATATCGCGGCCATCGCCAAAGGCATGAGCATCACCTTCATGGAGATGTTCCAGCCCACGACCGTCGAGAATTATCCCGACGGCAAGGGACCGCTGCGCGGGGCGCGCATTGAGGCTCGCTTTCGCGGCGCCCACGTGCTGCAGCGCGACGAAAACGGGCTGGAAAAATGTGTGGCCTGCTTTCTGTGCGCGGCTAATTGCCCTTCGAATTGCATCTATATCGAGGCTGCCGACAACACCGCCGAACACCGCGTCAGCGGCGCCGAGCGCTACGCGCGGGTATACAACATCGACTACAATCGATGTATCTTTTGCGGATATTGCGTGGAAGCGTGCCCGACCGACGCGATTACGCATGGGCATGGTTTTGAGCTGGCCACCTTCAATGCCAGCACTCTGATTTACCGCAAGGAGCAGATGCTGGCCCCCCGGCCAGCACACATGGGCTCGAACAGCGTATTCAATCAGGCCGACGTGAATGGCGGAGCTCCGGCGGAGATGGTCGCGGGCAGTTAGCTTTACATCGAGTTTCAATCTCACGCCGGTCCTCGGGGCCGGCGTTTTGTGCAATGGGGAAGCAGTCGTTGGTCGTGAGTAGTCGGCGTGACGTACAAATGGCCGACGACGGACGACCGACGACGGACGAGAGAATGACAGATTTTCTACAAACCGTAAAAGAGCGCGTGGTCGTCTACGACGGGGCCATGGGAACCAACATTCAGTTGCGGAACCCTACCCTCGACGACTACTGGGGCAAGGAAAACTGCAGCGAAGTGCTGGTGCTCAGCCGTCCCGATATTATTCGGGACATCCACGCCGACTTCTTCAAAGTGGGCTGCGACATTGTAGAGACCGACACGTTCGGAGGCTCACGGATTGTTCTGACCGAGTTTGAACTTGCCGACCGGGTTCATGAAATCAATGTGAAAGCTGCGCAACTGGCGCGCGAAGTCGCGCAGCAGTTTTCCACCAAAGACCGGCCACGATTTGTGGCGGGATCGATGGGACCGACTACCAAGCTTCCGTCGCTGGGGCACATCGGGTTTGAAGCCATGGCGGCGGCCTACGAGGAACAGGCTGCGGCGTTGATTGAAGGCGGGGTCGACATCCTGCTGATCGAGACCTGCCAGGATTTGTTGCAGGCGAAGATTGCCACCATCGGCGTGATCGAGGCGATGAAGAAGGCGGGCAAGCGCCTGCCGGTAACGGTTCAAGTCACGCTGCAGGAAACCGGAACGATGCTGCTGGGCACCGAGATCGGCGCGGCGCTCACCGCGCTCGATCCCTTCGATGTCGACATTCTCGGCCTGAACTGCGCTACCGGGCCGAAGGAGATGAACGACGCGGTCCGCTACCTGGCTCTGAACTCGACCAAAGAAGTATCGGTGCTGCCCAATGCCGGACTTCCGCAAAATGAGGGAGGCCACGCGGTTTACAAGCTGACTCCAAAAGAACTGGCCGAGTATCACAAACACTTTGTCGTCGATTACGGCGTTCGAATCGTCGGCGGCTGCTGCGGAACCAAGCCCGAGCATTTGAAAGCCGTAGTCGACGCGGTTTCCGGAGTCGAACCGGCGAAGCGCGACGTGAAGAAAGTGGGAGCGGCTTCCAGCGCCTATACTTCCGTCCCGCTCGATCTGGAGCCGAAGCCTCTCATCGTGGCTGAGGAAATGAATACGACGACCCGGGTCGAGCATTTCCGCAATCTCGTTCGCGGCAAGAAGTACGACGACATCCTTACCCTGGCGAAGAAACTGGTGAACGACGGATCGCACATGCTGGACTTGTGCTGCGCCATCGTCGGCGAGGACGAAAAAGGATATATCTCGACAATTCTGGAAAAGATTGCGACCCGTGTGCCCGCGCCGATTCTCGTCGATTCCACCGAAGCCGATGTGGTGGAAGAGGCGCTGAAGCGCATACCGGGGCGGGCCATCATCAACTCGATCAACCTGGAGGATGGAGAGAAGCGGACCTCGCTGGTGCTGCCGATGGCCAAGCGCTACGGCGCGGCGGTGATTGCGCTGACCATTGACGAAGACGGCATGGCGCTGACCGCAGAAAAGAAAGCGGCAATCGCACACCGTATCTTCGATCTCGCGACCAATAAATACGGCCTTGACGCGACCGATCTGATCTTCGATGCGCTCACTCTGCCAATTTCGACCGGGCAGGAAGAATATCGGAATGCCGGCATCGAAACCCTGAAGGCCGTCGAGAAGATCAAAAAAGAATTACCCGGCGTGAAGACAATTCTGGGTGTGAGCAATATTTCATTTGGGCTGGATGCGTATCCGCGGCGGGTGTTGAATTCGGTGTTCATGCACGAGGCTGTCGATCACGGCCTCGATATGGCCATCGTGAACTACACCAAGATTTATCCCCTGTACAAGATTCCGCAGGAAGAAGTGGACCTGGCGCGGAAGCTGATCTTCCGCGACCAGTCGAACGGCGATCCGCTGCAGAAGTACATGAATCACTTTGCCGGGATGAAAGGCAAAACCGTGTCTTCGACCACGGCGCATGTGGATACGCTCTCAGTTGAAGACAAGCTGAAGTTCGCCATCATCAACGGCGAGAAATCGGTAGGCGAAGGCGCGCATAAGAAATCGCTGGAAGATTTGCTGGAAGAGGCGATGGGATCGTATTCAGCTTTGGAGCTGATTAATACCGTGCTGCTCGACGGCATGAAGACCGTTGGAGATTTATTTGGCGCCCGCAAAATGCAACTGCCCTCTGTGCTCGATTCCGCCGGGGTGATGAAGCAGGCGGTCGCCTACCTCGAGCCCCGGATGGAGAAGAAAGTCGGCGGATCGCAAAAAGGCACGATTGTGCTCGCGACCGTGAAGGGCGATGTTCACGATATCGGCAAGAACCTGGTCGACATCATTTTGTCGAACAACGGATTCAAGGTGGTAAATCTCGGAATCAAGCAGCCGGGAGACAAGATTATCAGCGCGGCGCAGGAGCACGGGGCCGACGCGATCGGCCTGAGCGGCCTGCTGGTGAAGTCGACGCTGGAAATGAAATATGTGATCCAGGATTTGCAGCGGCAGAAGCTGGAGTTCCCTGTTATTTGCGGTGGGGCGGCGTTAACCCGCAAATATGTTGAGGACGATTTGCGGCGGGAGTACGCCAATGCGGTGTTCTATGCCGAAGACGCATTCGCCGGGCTGCACGTGATGGAAGATTTAGTTACAGAAGATGGCGCGCGCGAGGCGCGGCTGAAAGATGGCCGCACGGTCAAGGAGTACGCGAAAGCGGCGGCCGTGGATGAAGAAACAGGTCCGGTGTTTTCGGAGCGCAGCGCGGTGGTAGGGGATGCGCCGAATATTCCGGAGCCTCCGTTTTGGGGCGTGCGAGTGAAGACCTACGACGTGCGCGATGTATTTCCCTACATCAACGAGACCGCGCTGTTCAAGAATCAGTGGCAGTTGAAGACGGCTTCGCAGGCGGACTACGTGCGACTGGTGGAGGAGAAGTTCCGTCCGATTAAAAAGAAGCTGGAAGAGGAAGTGGCGGAGTCGGGGCTGTTTGAGCCGAAAGTGGTGTACGGGTATTTCCCCTGTCAGGGTGACGGGAACGATGTTGTGGTGTATCAAATACCGGCCGAGGGCCGGCGGGAGGCCGGCACTGCTGAGCTAATGCGCTTTACCTTTCCCCGCCAGCGCGAAGGCCGCCGGTTGAGTATTTCGGATTTCTTCGCACCGAAATCATCCGGGAAAATGGATGTGATCGGTTTGTCGCTGGTGACGATTGGGCCGAAGGCTTCCGTCGAAACGCAACGCCTGTTCGAGGGCGGCGAGTATACGAAATATCTGTATCTGCACGGCCTGAGCGTCGAGACGGCAGAAGCGCTGGCCGAGTTGCATCATAAAACGATGCGTGAAGAGTTGGGGATCGCGGGTGAGGATGCGCCGGAGATTCGGGACCTATTCCATCAGAAGTATCGCGGGTCGAGATATTCATTCGGCTATCCGGCGTGCCCGAATCTTGAGGATCAAACGAAGCTCTTTGTCCTGCTTGAGCCGGAAAAGAACGTGGGCGTCCGGCTGACCTCGGGATTTTTGCTGGAGCCGGAGCAGAGCACCTCGGCGCTGGTGGTGCATCATCCGGCGGCGAAATACTTTGTAGTGTGACAAGCCGCCTCGCATTTTTCGACATATCATCCTGACCGAGGCATGATCGTCCGGGCTTCACTCAGGCGCAGTCGAAGGATCCTCCTCCGATTTCCCAGCCTTATTATTATCATTATCATTGCCCGGAACCCCGCGCAGATCTCTGTGCCCTAGGCGGGGGAAACCGGCGTCTCATCCTTTTTTGTTCCAACCTGCGAACCACCCAGCCGCATCTTTTCTGCATGATTCGAAAATTACAATCCGGAGAGTATCGCCTGTTTTCCCGAAAGAAGGATTCAAAGACTGGGAAACGCAAGAACCTGGGGACTTTCTCGTCGCTGGCGGCAGCCAAGAAGCACGAGCGCGCAGTGCAGTATTTCAAGCGGGCCTGATTGGCAGAGCGCTGTCATTGTTTGAGCGACGCATGCCGTCGGAGGAGGGTCAAGCGCCGTCAGACTGAGGAGCTTCCGCCGACGTTCTGAACTAAAAGCTGATGGCTGCCGCCTCACTCAGAACGTGCCGGCGAGCCGCAGAAAATAGCTCCTTGGCGGCCCGATAGCGTTACCGGAAAAGAGCCCGCCGAAATCGATTACGTTGAGCCGGTCGTTCAGGTTTTCCACGTCTGCCTGTAAGCGAAGCGCGCGCTTCTCTTTTTTGTAGAGTTCGGCGCCTGCAGAAAGATCGAAAGAAAAGTTCGGCCGGACGCGCCCATCTTCAAAGTTGATCCGGCTCACCACCTGCTGGCCATATTCGGCGACGGCCAGGTTGTAATCTCCGGTAAACGCAAAAGGCAGTCCACTCCCATATTCCGATCCGGCTGCTATCCACAGACGCGACATGACTTGATAGCGCAGCCGCGCGCGCAAAGTGTTGCGCTGATCCTGGGAGTCGGGGAAATGTCCGGTGAGACAAGTATTGGTGGTGGGACACAGTTGGGGGTTGGCGCTGATGGCGTCATCGCCGATGAACAGGCCGCCGGTCACGGGAAACCAGACATTGCCCACAATGTAGGAGTAGCTGAGAAAGCCGGAAAAGCGGTTCCAGTGCGGCAGTTCAAGCTTGGCTTCCGCGCCGTAAATAATTGCTTTACGGAAAGCTATGGGAAAGCTGACCGCAGTGTTGAGAATCTGATCGTCATCGGCGAAGTTATTGACGTAGCGGCGGAAATAATTGGCGTCAAAGCGGAATTGGCTGAGGAGACTTTTCGTCGCGCCGATTTCAAAGTAGTTGCCGTGGGAAGGCTCGACCGGCACCCGGTACACGTTGGGGTTGAGAACTGCCACATCCGGAGAGCTGGCCAGAAGAATATTTTCGAACGCAGGTGTCTGGAAGACGCGGTCGTAAGAGGCATGGATGATCAGATTCGCCGACGGAAAATAGCGGGCCAAGGAAAACCGCGGGCTCACGGCATTCTGATTGACGACAAGCTGGTAGTGATCCCAGCGCAGTCCGGCATTCACGGTCCATCTGCCGAGATGGATCAAATCCTGAACGAAGGCGGATTGCTCCAGGTCGGGGCGCCTGGCGGCGAAGCTGAATGTTGGCGGCGTGCCGCAATCGAAGGGCTGACACACGCCATTCCGATCCGGCGTGAGACTCGCAGTAATGGCGTCACTGAATTTCTCGCGGAGGAATACATTGTCCGACTCCAGACCGGCCTTCCACTCGTGCCGGCCATGATGCAGCGAGACTGAAGAGTTGAAATATCCTTCTCTAAAATGGTTGTTCAGAAACGCAGCGATGGGCCATGCGCCATTATTGGAATTAAGAATGTTGGAGTTGTCCCGGACCATGCCGCGAAAGTCAGCCAGCACATTCTCGGAAAAGATGTGCTGGTACGAAACAATACCCATCGTCTCGAAATTCCCGGCGGTTTGAAGCTGGGGTATTGTGCCTGGCGGATCCTGAAGTGCGGGAAACTGCTGCAGCATCTCGTTGGGAATTTCAAAGCGCGAGAGTTCGTGGCGAACACTTAAACTCAAGCGATCTTTGGGAGTGAAATCGCGGTCATAGCTTAGAGAAAAGTCGCCGGTGGTGCCGCGGTTGGTGTAATTCTCCGGCACCACCGGATTGAGATAGCGCGCAGTTATGTTGCCGGAGGCGCTGCCGCCAAGCGTATTGTGCTCCCATGAATCCTGGACGCCGGCGAAAGCGCCGGCAGTGTCGAAGCTGCCGCCGGAGAAAACTACATCGCCGTGGAGGCCCGGTGCGGAGTCCCGCTGGGTGTTGACTTCGACGACCCCGCCCATCTTGCGCCCGTATTCGGCGGGAATTCCGGCCGTGTAAATGGTGAGCGAGTCCACGTCGTCGGCCTCAATTTCGGGGCCAAAACTGGGCGATCGGTTGTCGGTGAGCGGAATGCCGTCGACGACGAATTGCGTCTGATATTCGGAGCCGCGGGGATGGAGCACCGCGTTGCCTTCGTACAGCCACCCAGGCTGCGAGTTGATCAGGTCGGGAAGCGAACGGCCGGGCAACGATGCTGGCCGATCCTCTATAGCTTTGGAGTCGATGTGGTTAATGGTGGTGCTGCGCTCGGGATCGAGCAGCGTGGTTTCTGCGGTGACGTTGACCGCCGTGCTGAGCGCGGCAATGTTGAGCCTGACAATGTATTCGAGCGGAAGCGCCGAACGAATTTCGACCCCGCCATCGTAGGTGGAAAAGGATTCGCGCCGCACCTGCAGCCGGTAACGGGCGAACGGAAGATTACGAATGGTGAACTCCCCCGACTCGTCGGTGGTGAAGGTGCGGTGGAACTGCAGGGCGTCGCTGGAAAGTTCGATGGAAGCTTTAAGGGGAAGGCCGTCAGGGCCGCTGACTTTGACCCGAAGCTCGCCGGCATTGCTCTGGGCGAGCAGCGGGAGAGCTAGAAAAAGGACCGCGAAGCTGATTGCCGAGCGCACGATGAGCAGTGAAAGAATCTTTATGCTAACAGTTTCGCGCAGCCAGTTTGAATTGCCAAGGGAACCGGAAACCTCGCGGGCGGGCTTTACCTTCGTGTACCTCAGTGACCTTCGTGGTGAATGGGAATGTTATTGTTTTTACAAAATATTGACACCGATCTGACAAACCGGGGGAGGCTGTGGGGCACGATAGCAGTCGAGATCGGCGGATGCCGATCGAAAAGCTTCACGCCCTCCGTCACCGGGAGGGAATGGGGAAACGGGCGTTTCCACCGCAGGGGGTGGGAACGCCAGTTTTTCGTAAAGGACCCACGTAGGGACAGCCGACTCAGCCTGCCCTGAGCGGACTCGAAGGGGCTGTCCGCCGAGCGCAGCGAGGCCGATCTGCAAGGCAGCGGGCGATCTCATCGATCTCACCGCAACCCGGCACGCAGCAAAACATCCGCCGACAGAAACACCGCGAAGACTACCGAGATGACGCCGTTCATGGTGAAGAAGGCGGCGTTCAGTCTTGACAGGTCGTCAGACTTCACCAGCGAGTGTTCATACATCAAGAGCACCGTAACTGCGCCAATACCGATCACGGCCAGCTTGCCGAGACCGAAGGCAGGGACGAGCGCGACCAGCAATATGAGCATGATCACATGAAAGCCTCGGGCAATCCACAGCGCCCGCGGGATGCCAATGTGCCGCGGAATGGAGTGCAGTCCCGAGGCGCGGTCGAAATCGAAATCCTGGCAGGCATAGAGGATATCGAAGCCGGCAACCCAGAACGTCACGGCGGCGGTGAGGAGCAAAATGCGGGGGTCAAGCGAGCCGCGCACAGCTATCCAGGCCGCCGCAGGGGCGATCCCGAGGGCAAAGCCGAGCACAAGGTGCGACCAGCGCGTAAAACGCTTGGTGTACGAATACAAAAGCAAAACCGCGAGCGCAACCGGCGAGAGCCACAACGTGAGGCGATTCAGTTGCGCGGCCGCGAGAATGAAAATGCCGCAGGAGACGATAACAAACGTAGCCACGAAAGTCGGCGAGAGATGGCCGGCAGGCAGCGCGCGAGTGCGGGTACGCGGGTTGGCGCCGTCGATGGTCGCGTCGGCGAGGCGGTTGAAGGCCATGGCAGCGGAGCGGGCGGAGACCATGGCGATGACGATCCAGAAGAGTTGATGGCCGGTGGGAAGGCCGGAAGCGGCAAGCATGGCTCCGCACAGCGCGAAAGGGAGAGCAAAGATCGAGTGCTCCCACTTGATCATTTCCAGCGTGACGCGGAGGTTGTGGAACAAGGGCACGAGACGATTGTAAATGCATTAACGTCAGGTGGAACAAACCACACTCCACTCGCGAACCGTGGGTATTCGTTAGACCGGCACGTGCGTGCGGCAGATAGAAAACAGTAGAACATTAGCAACTTCATCGATTCTTTTCTGCGTTGGCGGGAGGCGACTGGCATCGGCGGTTCGCAGAGCCATGCGGCGGTAGACTTCGGCGATAAACTGGTGCGGATCCATGCTCGAAAGGATGGGGCGTATTGGAGAATCCGTCAAGGGACCTCAACGGCCGCGGCGGAAGCCGATTACGTTCGCACCCGCGCGATTTCCACATTTGACAAGCCTTGCCTCGTGGGGCATTATGGGGTGCGCTAATTTCGTTCTTCCCTCTTTGCAGGGAATCACGGTGACAAGATGGAGGGAGAATATGTCGGAATTCATTCGCAGGCTTTGGACCGGCGATGAAGGCCAGGATATTGCCGAGTATGCCGTCATGCTGGCAGTAATTCTGGTTCTGGTGGTGGGCACGATACGACTGATCGGATCGAACGCGAATAATGCGTTTTCCAACGTAGCCAGCTCGCTGCAGTAAAGCTCGCCGCAATAAAATGTCGGCGCCGGCCGATTGCCGGCTCAAGGGTTTTTGTGACTCGATTTACCTTGTTTGCCGTGCCGTTTCGCTACCGCTTCGTCCGGGTAGCGGCTGCGGCGGCGCTGCGAAGAAATCCAATCAGACATGATGGATTAGATTTCCAAGCAATCTTCGCCTGAGGGCCGCGATTCATGATCGCGGCCTTATTTTTTAGAGCCTGTCCCGAGCGGAGTCGCCCGGACCCTACTCGCGAAACCGCGCCAGGCGGGTTGCAAGTCATTTCCAACCAGCTTCACTGCCCCGGCGCCTTAATCTGCATAGCTGGGTCGCCAAGCAGATTGTAGGTCTTGCGCACGCCCACATCGGTGATCCCGGATTTCGCTTTCAGAATGGCATCTCCCAGCGGCGGATACGGAGGATTGAAGGCATACTGCGCCATCAGCTTGTCCAGTATGGTTTGGGGCGCGGGCTGATTGAGGCTGCTCGAGGCCAGTACCGCGACCGCGCCTCCGTTTTGCGCCAGCATCAAGGTGACGGAGAGGGGCTGCTCATAAACATCCTGGAAAAAACCGTTCAGGCAATCCATGATGAGGAACACGGGCAGCAATGAGCCGTTGGTCAATGAAGTGGCGGCGGGGTTGTCGAAAAGATCGTTACCCGACCATTGGTCTTCCGATCCGTGCCCGGCGTAATTCACCAGTACCTGCCCCGCGTTGATGTTGTCGAGAATTGCCTGCCGCGCCTGCGCAGTGGTCATGGTACCGGCAAAGACGTCGGAGACCTGCAGCGATTTGGGCAACTGCGCCTGCACCGTCTGGCTGTCCTGGGTAAAGGTTTCGTAGTCGTTTACGTCGGCCACCATGAGCGCCTGCGAGGTCCACGCTCCGTTGGTGGATTTCCCCTGATAAGTGGCGGCCTTCCCGGCCACCAACTGCGCTTCTTCCGCGTCGCTGACAGGGAAGCGCCCGGTCGCGAGGGTTGCGATGCCGGTGTCGTTAAAATCCGAGAACCAGTCATCGGACGCGGTCATCATCATGCTGGTGGGCACAATTCTGGTGGGAACGAAATCCAGATACCCGAATCCCAGGTAGTTGCGCGGATCGAGCGATGCGCGGCCATTCAGCAGCAAATAGTGTGGCGGGGTCTGCCAGTTGCCGCTGGCGCCGTGCAGGAAGGCGCGAACGGCCCACGGATTATGCTCGCCGAAAGTAAATTCATCGTAGAGGTCGTCGATGGGCACGACTGCCGACGATTTGCCTTCTTTTTCGTGGGCGCGCACCAGGGGCGCCAGAGCATGGGCGAATGCACCGGGAGTGATCATCACAATGTCGCTTCCCCGCTGCGCACTGTGCCAATGCGAGGGATGATTTTCGCGCAAGCCCGCTGCCGCTAGCACACGATCGGAACCCAGTGCCAGCAGCGTGTGCCGAGCCGAAGACAAACCTCCGGCGCCGGGCCACGGAACCTGCAGTTGCACCGCGTATTGCCCCGAGTTATCCAGGTTAACTTGTGGCGTGATTTGCACCGGTTGCAGAGGATCGGTTATATCCAGCACCATCACCGGGGCGGTTTTGAAATTCGTGATCCTCAGTTCATCGCCGGCGCGGCCGGTAAATTTGAGAAGGTCGGAATCCGCGGCATAGAGATGCGGATACGTGAGGCGAATCGACTGCAGCAGGCTGGTATCGTATTCGCCATTTTGCGCCGTGAGTGTGATTGTATTGCTTCCACTTTGCAGAACCCCGGGGGGCAAGCTCACACTAAACCTGCCCTTGCCTTGCCCGCTGAAAGTTACGTCGCCCAGCGACGTGCCGTCGAGAGTAACCGTCACGTCATGAGGAACGCCAAGGATGACTCCCTGCAAAACCACTTCCAGCTTCGCGGCGGCCATTGAGTTCGGATCAACATTCGGCGCCTGAATTGTCTGTTCAACCGCGACATTCGAAACCAGGGGACCAAAGAAATTCTGTCCGTCGGAAGTGATGAGCGCGGCGAAATAAGTTGTACGCGGCGTGACTTCGACGGTAAAGGGGAAGCTGGCCGGGGGCTCATTGGAGCCGCTGAATGGGGGCAATTGCTGAATGCGCTGCCCCGGTGTTTCCTCCGCCACCAGCCAGTAGACTCTGGCCCCCGTATAGGGCGTGTCAATTCCCGTCCCGTAAAACTCGATCGAGGCCTGCGGACCAAAGCCTCCGGGGCCGGTGGTCGCTCCGCTGATTGCAATGGGCTGCTCCACAGCTTCTGCGTAAAGGTGCAGCAGGGCGGGGTCAACGTTCGGATCAAGGCCAGCTTTTGCCAAGTCGGGCTGGGTCACAAGATGCCAGCCTTCGTGTTCCACCAAAATCTTTACCGCCGGATGGTCCGCAATTGCGAATTGCTTCTGCCTCTGGGCTTGCGTGGGCTGAAAATCCCGCCGGACATTCTCGAGGACGTGGCAACCATCGTTGCCCGAGGCGGCTGGCTGAGCCTGATTTAACTGGTGCAACATCAAAGACGCCGCCGGAATGGAATCTGCGCTCTGCTGAGAGCTCACCGTCGTTCCAGGAGTCACCGGGCCGTGCATGGTGCGCGCGCCATTCACGTCCACATCTTCCAGCCAGTATGCTCCATTCCCGGAATTCGTTGATGAGTCGATCCAGGCATAGGTCTTGGCAGCGTGCTTGGGCAGGGCGCCACTCATCAGCAGCGCGGAACCGGCAATCAATGAGGGATTCAGACGCACCCGCTCGCCTTGCTGTTCGCGATAGACATTGAATCCCAGATTGTGCGCCTCCCCGCCCGTCTTCCACACCAGCACAACATTCTTCGCGCCGCTCTTATCGGTGGCCGCATGGGCGGCGAAGGATTGCAATTTGATCGCCGTGGGATAGGTAATATTCTCGGTCTGCGTCGACGAGTTGTTGCTCAGATTGGGATCGGTCTGATCGGCGGTCACGCTGGCGGTATTCGGCGCCGTGCCCGGAGCTGTGGCCAGCGTAAGGATGGTCACAGTGGCCGTTCCGGCATTCGCCATAGTGCCGAGCAAACAGGTGACCGTGCCGCCGGCCTCCGAGCAGGTTCCGGCGGTAGTATTCGCCTGCAGGTAAGTTACTGATGAAGGAAGGGGGTCGGTAACCGTCGCATTGGTCGCAGATGCGGGGCCGTTGTTGGTGATGGCCAGCGTGTAGGTAAGCGGATCGCCCTCGGCTACGTTGGGGATGGGCGATGCGGTCTTGACGATCGCCATATCGGCGCTGTTGGCATTGGCTACGATCACCGTGGCCGTGGCGCTGTTAGTAGTGAGGTTCGGCACAATATTGCCGGCACTGGCGGTCGCGGTTTCGGCGATGCTGGTACCGGAAGGCGTTCCCGCGTTCACTTGCAGCACCAAGGTAAAGCTGGCTGGGGCGTTCAAGGCCAGAGTGCCGCCGTCAGTGCAGGTGATGGCGCCGGCCGCGCCAACTGCCGGCGTCGTGCAGCTCCATCCGGCGGGCGGCGTCATCGATTGGAAATTGGTGTTGGGTGGAGTGGTTTGGGTCAGCGTTACCGGCGATGTAGCCGCGACCGGGCCCAGGTTCGTCACGGTCTGGGTATAGGTGACATTGCTGCCCGCGGCCACAGAAGCGGGCAGGGCCGAGTTGGTTGTCACCAGATCGGCTTGCGTGCCAAGCGCCACTACGTCGTTGGCGGTCGCAGTGTTGTTGGCGGGGTTGGGATCAGGGGTCGAAGAACTTACCGTCGCCGTATCGTTTACGGCGGTGCCAGCGGATGTTCCCGCGGTCACCTGCACTGCGATCGTGAAGCTGGAGGATCCCGCGGCAAAGCTTGGATTGGAGCAGTTGATGGTTCCGGCGCTGCCAACCATTGGCGTGGTACACGACCAGCCGCCGGGGATCGTAATCGACTGGAAGGTGGTGTTGGGCGGCGTGTTTTCCGTAAGGCTGGCAGAGGTTGCCGTGCTCGGTCCGGCGTTATTCAGCACTTGCGTATAAGTAATGTTATTCCCCGCCACCACAGGCACCGGGCTGGCCACGTTCGTAATCGACAGATCGGCCGAGTCCGCTACATAGACAGTGCTCGATGCCATGTTGTTGTTGGGATTCGGATCGCTGGTGGCGCTGCCCACCGTAGCGGTATCCGCAATCGGAGTTCCTGCCGCGACCGTCGGGCCTACGGCGACGACGAAAGTGAAGTTTGCGCTGGTATTCGCCGCCATGCTGGCGTCGGAGCACGAGTACGGCGCAGTGTTGGTGCAACTCCACGCGCCGCCGGGGCCGGTAAGCGAAACGAAGGTGGTGTTCGCGGGTAGGGTTTCGCTTAACTTGACCGTAGTGGCTGTGGCCGGTCCCGCATTGTTGACGGTTTGCGAAAACGTAATGTTCTGGCCCGCATTCACCGGATTCGGGCTGCCTGCGTTCGTGACGCTGAGGTCGGCCTGCGTATTCGACGCCACGCCAATGGTGACCGTCGCCGAGTTGTTGGCGGTATTCGTATCGTGAGAAGTGGTAGCGACTGTGGCTGTGTCGGTGATGATGGTGCCCGCAGCTGTGCCGCCGGGTACAGTCACGGTAACCGTAAATACCGAGCTCGAATTAGGCGCGACGCTGGGATTGGTGCAACTGATCGGGCCGGTGGTCGTGCAAGTCCATCCTGCCGGCGACGGCATCGAGACAAAGGTTGTGTTGTTGGGGAACGGTTCTGTAAATGACGCTCCGGCGCAGTTGCTGGGGCCGCTGTTAGTCACGACCTGCGTGTAAACAATGTTGCTCCCCGCCGAGACCGGGCTGGGGACGCCGCTATTGGTCACGGCCAGATCGCAAGCCGTGGCCACCGGAGTGACCATCGTCGTGCTGTTGTTGGCGGGGTTGGGATCGGTTGTGCTTGAGGTCACCGATGAATTCGCGGTAATCGACGCAACGGTCACAGTCGAGGCCAGGTTCACCACCACAATAATGTCGGCCGACGCTCCCGAGGCTAAGCTCGCATCGGTGCAGTTCACGTTGCCGGTTCCGCCCACCGCAGGCGTAGTGCACGCCCAGCCCGCAGGAATCGAAACGGATGCGAAAGTCGTATTGGCCGGAACCGCTTCCGTAAAGCTGACCGCCGAGGCTGCGCTGGGTCCGTTGTTGGTGACCGTCTGCGTGTAGGTAATATCGTTGCCGGCAAGAACGGTCAGCGGCGTCGCTGCCGTGCTGAGCGCAAGATCGGCTTGTCCTGCCGTGGCAACGATGTCCGTTGCCGTGGCCGAGTTGGCCCCGAAGGCCTGATTCGCAGCGTTGACCGTAACCGTATCGGCGATAGGCGTTCCACTGGCGGTCGCGGCGTTGACGGTGTAGACGACGGTAAATACGCCACTCGATCCCGCGGCTACACTTGGGTTGGTGCAACTCACGGGCGGCGACGTACAAGTCCAACCTGCGGGAGCAGCTACCGAGACGAAGACAGTATTCGCCGGCGTAGCCTCGCTGAAAGTAGCAGGGCCGGTCGCTGCGGCAGTCCCGGTGTTGGTCACCACCTGCGTATAAGTAATGTTGTTGCCTGCGAGCACCGGATTCGGAGCGGCGGCATTGGTAACGGTCAGTTCGGCCCCGGCAGTCGATCCCACCACCGTGGCTGCGGTCGCGCTGTTGTTGGTTGAGTTCGGATCGCTGGTCGAGGAGCTCACCGTCGCAGTCTCTGCGATGATCGTACCGTTCGCCACTCCCGTATTCACCTTGACCACCATCGTGAACGTGGCCGCTGTGCTTCCTGCGAGATTCAGCGCGGTGCAGACGACGTTGCTCGTGCCGCCGCTGCCCGGGTTGGTGCAGGTCCAACCCGAAGGCGCCGACATCGAAACAAATGTTGTGTTCGCTGGAACAGGGTCGACCAGGGTGGCATTATCCGCGGCGCTGGGACCATTGTTGGTAACCACCTGGGTGTAAGTAATGTTGCTGCCCGCTGCCACGGGATTGGGCGATGCGGCGTTGCTCACGCCGAGATCGGCGCTGGAAACCACACTTGCCACATCTGTGGCGGTGTCATTGGAAAGGTTAATCTCTCCTCCACCCGCGACCGTAGCCGTATTGGTGACGGTTGAAGGCGCGGTCTGAGCCACATTCGCATTGATGACGATGGAAGGATAGCTGCTGTTGCCCGCGAGCACGGTCGAATCCGTGCAAGTCACAGTCTGCGACACGATGGAGCAAGACCACCCGGCCCCGGTGCCGACGGTGCTGGCAGGTGTCAGGCCCACAGGCAGAGTGTCGTTGACCGTAACCGTTCCCACGCTCGAGCCATATGGACTGATGTTGGAAACTGGAATCGTATAGCTGGCCGTAAGGCCCCGCGTGAAATTACCCACGTGGCTCTTGCCCAGCGTCATGTCAGGAGTACACTGCGCTCCCGAGAGCGTGCCGGAAGTTTGCGCGATCGAGGCGTTGGTCACGGTGAAACCTGCCGCGCCGGGCGTGGAACCATAGGGCACGCCTGGATTTTCGGTAAGCCCGTTCGCGCCTCCAGCAACACTTGCGCTGGCTGGGGTGCCGGAAACCAGAACAACGCCGCCGCCACCGCCGCCGCCGGGGCCGTGGCGATTGCCCCAGGTAAAGGGTTGAGAAATCCAGGCGTTACCGCCGGTGCCGCCATTGGCTTGCAGGGTGAGGCCGCTTTCCCCACCGTTAGCCGAAAGGACGACGATAGTTCCACCCGCGCCGCCGCCGCCGCCCGCGTCATTCGCTGTGCCGTTATAGGCGTTTGCTCCGCTGGCGTTGAGCGTCGCCGTTCCGCTCAGAGCGTAGGTGCGGATAATAATCATGCCCCCGCCGGCTGATCCGCCGCTGGCCTGATTATCTCCATTGGAATTATTGCGGTCGCCGGCGCCGCCGCCGCCGCCCATGACGATGCGATTGACGGTCGCGGGAAATGCGACGCCGCCTTCGCCGCCGTCGCTGACATTGCTGCTCCACGAGTCACCGCCGAAGCCGCCGGCCCCGCCATTTCCACCGCCGCCGCCGCCGGCGTTCTGGTCGTTGGCGGCAGGATCGGGATCGGTGCCGCCGCCACCTGCATTGCCGGGAGCGCCACGCGCCATACTGCCATCCCCTCCGGCCGGATTGGGATAGCCCTCGGTCGTATTGGTTTGCAAATAGGTTCCGCCCGATTCGACCCACATTGGAGTCCCGGCAATTCCCTCTCCTTTGGAGCCATGAACCCCGGCTTCCGGTGCGCCGGTGTAGGTGGCCGGTGACGAATGCAGGAAATCATTTCCGTTGCCGGCTCCGCCGGTAAGCTGCAATCCAGCGCCACCCCGGAAACCCTGGCCGCTTACCGAGAGCGTAGCTCCATTCAAGGTGAGGGTAGCGGACGTATCGAGCACCAGCACTCCACCCGTGGAACCATTCCATGACAGAGCGGTGGGCGGCGACGCGGCTTTGAAAGAAGCCGTTGTGTACTGAGGAACAACGATGACCTGATAGGTACTTTGTCCGGCGGTTGCCGACGCAACCGACGAGTGATAAGCGAATACGGTGCCCCCGCCCAACCCCGCGCCCGAAATTGTAACCGTGCCGCCGGTGGTGTTCACCGAGGATTGCGCGGTGACGAATTCGTAGTCGCCAGCGCTGTTGAGAGTTGTAAATCCCTGGCCGGTGCTGCCGTTGCCGTAAAGCACACTGTTGGTGTCGTTGATGCCGGCATCCTGCATCTGGATAATGAGCAGCAGATTGCCGGGAGCAATGGCCGCTCCAGCGCCCGTGGCAGCGCCGACGGGAATTGAAGTTGCTCCCGCCGCCACGCTGGCAGTGCCGGGATAATAGGTGTTCAGAGTGCCTGTGAGATTGTTGCCGGGTTGAGCCTGCGAAACGGTCCCGCAAGCCAGCGCCTGAACCGTAGCTACGGCCGTGTAAGTATTGTTGCCGGTGTTGGGATCGGGAGGTGTGCCGGAATCCGTAACCGTGGCTGTGCTCGGGTATGCGCCCGAAGTGCTGGCGCTGACGACCACCGTGACGGTAGCGGTCATCGCGCTGGTAAAGGGAGTTGGCAGCGTGCATGTAATCGGAGGCGGCGCCGCCGTACAAGTTGTTCCCGAACTTGGTGTGATGGAAACAATGGACATCGTGCCGGGCCACGTAAGCGTCAGCGACGAAGCATTCGCGGGCGAAGGCCCATTGTTAGAAACCGTGGTGGTGTAGGTCGTGTTCTGGTTGACAAACACGGCGCCGCTGACCGCCGTGGTCACCCCGATATCGGCAGTGCTGGGATTGACCGAGATCGCTCCTTCTGACCAGTTGAAGGTGCCGTTGGTAGTGGCGGTGCCGGCGTGAACTTGTGCGACTCCGGCAGTGTTGTTGCAGGTGAGCGTAGTCGGCGTGGATGCGGTGCAGGTGAATGTGCCGTTGTCGGCGGCCTGGGTAAACCCGGCGATCGTGAAGCTATCGCCCGCAAAGCCATTGTTGATGCCGCCGGTGATGGTTCCCGTATAGACGGTACTGGTGCCGAAGGTGATGGTAGCAGTGCCCGGATCGGTTTCGGCCACGGAGGCGAGATTGTTCAGCGTCAGCGTGGTTGCAGACGATGCGGTAGCCTTGAATGTTCCGTTGTTGGCGGCGTTCACAAAACCGGTTACCACGACCGTGTCGCCGTTATAGGCATTGCCGGCGCCGCCCGTGATGGTTCCGTTATATGTGGTGCTGGTCGTCACCGTGGCGGTTGCAGCCTGGGTTTGCGCAACGCCGTTTGCGTTGTTCAGGGTGAGCGATGTGTTGCTGGACGCCGTGCAGGTGAAGGTTCCATTGTTCTTGGGGTTGGTGAAACCGGCCACTACGACGGTCGCGCCAACATAGGCATTGGCGTTTCCGCCAGTAATGGTTCCGTTGTACACGGTCTTCCCGCCACCGGCATTGTTCACACTTGTGAGATTAAACGTAGTGGTATTGGGCGTAACGGAGGAGACGTTCAATCCGAGAGCGTTCGGCGTGGCCGAAGTGAGAGTAAGGACTTCGTTGAAGTTCTCCGAATCGGGAACGCTGGGCGCGCCGGTTCTCGAGCTCGCCACTCCCACCAGATCCTGCGCCGCATTGGAATTGGCGCCGCCGGAAGTAATGTTCCACTGCGAAACCTGGGGACTGTTTACATTGACCGTTCCCAGGCCCACCGCAAGCGTGTCGAAAACCATGCCATTGACCACGCTGGTCACATTCACCTGCGAATTGCATTGCGAGGCGCCGGCAGAAGTGCTGGCTATGCAACCGCTTGACTCTCCCGCGGAGGCAGCAAAGGCGCCGAGCGGCACAGTCTGATCCACATCGGTGAAAACGGTCGCTCCCGCAACCACTCCGACCGTCGCCGATACGGGGATGTCGACTGAAACGACGATGGGGAGGTTGGTGCCCGACGCAGGATTCAGCAGATACCACTGTTCCACGCGCCGTGTATTAGAAGCGTCATTCTGCGCGCCCACAAAATTGAGCGGCGTGCCATTGTATGTAACCCCCACCACGCCGGTGGTGGGCGCGTTCGCGATATTCATGGATATGCCGACCAGCAGCGCGCGATTCGCGGTGGCCGAAGTCGTGTGGTTAAATGTGAGTGTCTGCGTGCCAGGCCCCGTCAGATCAGCCGAGGAACTCGTGCTCGGATTGGAATCAACAACGACTTGCGCGCGAGAGTAGCTTCCACCAATAAGCAGCAGGAAAAGAATGCCGACAAGAGGGCCGCTCGCGCCCGGCTGGCGCGGCGAGCTCGAAGATGACCTTCGTAACCCGATTTTGCGCAGAAGACGGCCCGCGAACGATCGTCCGCGCGCAGCGACAACCATCAAACCGCCTCTAAATCCTGTCAGTTTTGTCCGCACTATTCTTTTTCCGAAGCTGATCTCTTTGGAAACGGCGATGCCAAGGATTTGCTGGCTGCGCACCGGCGGATCGTCTTGCATGCCGCAGTCGCCCCTCGTCACGAAGAAATTATTCTCGTGATCGACGACCACCAGCCGGTGGATTAGAAATCCCTTATCGCCTTTGCTTAAGACAATATCGCCCTTCCGTAATTTGCTAGTAATTACGGGAGTAATGTGGATAATGTCGCCGTCACGAATGCGCGGAGACATGCTCGCGCCGCGCGCCTCAAAGCGGACGGTTAGTCCGGCTCGAAGGCATTGCAGGGTGACAGATTCAAACTGCTCGGAATGCGGACGGTCTTCGCCCGGGTGGTGAGTCACGGAGTGGGAGAAACCTCTTCAGGGCGGGGGAATTTGACTCGCATGGCGGGATCGCCCAGCAGGTTAAATGTCTTGCGGACATCGAGATCGGTGATGCCTGACTTGGCCCGGACGATGGCGTCTCCCAAAGTCAAGTACGGCGGGCGCAGCGCATCCTGCACGATCAACTTGTCGAGCATCGTCTGGGGAGCAGCCAGGTTCAGCCCGCTCGAAGCCATAACTGCAACCGCGCCCCCGTTGGGCGCAAGCATGAGCGTCACTCCCAACGGCTGGTCGTAGACATCCTGAAAGAAGCCATTCAGACAATCCATGATGAGGAATACGGGCAGCGACGAGCCGTTGGTGAGAGTGCCGGCAACGGTGCTATCGAAAATATCGTCGCCCGACCATTGGTCTTCTGAGCCATGACCGGAGTAATTCACCAAAATCTGCCCGGCGTTGATGCCCTTGAGGATGTCCTGCTGAGCCTGCGTCGTGCTCATGGTGCTGGCGAAAACGTCGGTCACATGGATAGCGGAAGGCAATTGCGCCTGAACGAATTCACTGTACTCCGTAAAGTTTTCGGTCCTGTCGATGTCCGCTACAACGAGAGCGCGCGAGGTCCACGGGCCGTTAATGGATTGGTCTTCATATGTCGCTATCTTGCCGATGACCAGGCTGGCTTCGTCCGTCGTGCCGACGGGCAAGCGCCCGGTTGCGATAGTGGGCAGACCCGTATCGCCGAAGTCGGAAAACCAGTCGTCGGAGGCGGTCACGAGGCTGGCCGTGGGGACAATTCTTGTGGGGACATAATCGAGTTGACCAAAGCCCAGATAGTTTCGCGGATCGAGTGACGCCCGGCCGTTCAGGAGCAAGTATCGAGGTGGCGCGTGCCACACTCTCGTGGCCGTTTGCAGGAAGTCACGGATTGCGAAGGGAGTGTGCTCGCCGAAGCTGAACTCGTCGTAGAGTTCGTCGATAGGCACGACCGCGGTTGATTTTCCTTCGGCTACATGCGCTCGAACCAGCGGCTGTAAGGCATCGGCAAAGGCTCCGTACGAGACCATGACGATTTCGCTTCCGGGTTGAGCACTGTGCCAGTCAGAGGGATGATTAGCGCGAATCCCGGCAACGGAGTCGACGCGGTTGGGGAGTATGGCCAGCAGGGTGTGCTGAAGCGAAGCCGCCTTGTTTGTAGTCGACCACGGCACTTGCACGTTGAGCGCGTAATCGCCGATTGTCTCCCGCGTGATTCGGGGAGTGAGTTCCACAGGCCGATCGGGATCTGTAATGTCGAATACCGCCGCGGGCGCGCTGTTGAAGCCCGTCACTCTCAGTTCATCCCCGGCGCGGCCGCTGAATTCGAGGCGGTCAGAATCCGCGATGTAGGAATGGGGATAAGTGATCTGAATGGATTGCACCAGGCTGGTGTCGTATTCCCCGTTCTGGCTGGTCAGAGTAACGGTATTGGCCCAGTCGCGCAGAATGCCCGGCGGCAGGCTCACGTGGAATCTGGCTTTGTCCTGTCCGGTGAAACTGAGGTGGCCGAGAGGAGTTCCGTTGAGAGCGACTGTGACATCGTGCGGAAGGCCAATAATTATGCCCTGCAGCACGAGTTCTAATGTCGCCACTTCACTCGAAGTTTTATCGAAGTGCGGTACATCCATCGTCTGATCCAACGGCGTGGAAGTGATCAGCGGCCCGAAGAAATTATTTCCGTTGGAATTAATCAGCGCCGCGAAGTAAATCGTATGCGGAGTGATTTCCACCGTGAATGGAAAACTCGCCGGAGGCAGGTTCGATCCTGCAGAGTACCCCAGCCGGGATATGCGGCTCCCCGGTTCGTCACCGGCCGCCAGCCAGTAAACTCTTGTTCCGGAATACGGCGTGTCGATTCCCGTCCCGTAAAATTCAATCGCCGCCTGCCGGCCAAAACCTCCCGGACCGCCTGTTGCGCCGGTGATTTTGATGGGTTGTTCGACCGCCTCCGCATAAAGATGGAGGAAGGCCGGATCCACATTCGGATCAAGGCCCGCGCGGATCAGTTGCTGTTGGGTTACGCGATGCCAGCCTTCGTGCTCTACGGAAATCTTTACCGCGGGATGAGCCGCCAGCTCGAATTGCGTTACTCTTTGGATTGATGTGGGCTCAAACTCGCGCAACACTTTTTCGGCGGGATGGCTTCCCTCATTGAATCCTGACGCGGGCTGCGTCTGATTTAACTGATTCAGCATTCGCGCCGCCACGGGAACCCCTCCTCCCGGCTGAGAGCTTGCTGCGGTTTCCGGCGTCACCGGCCCGTGCAGAGTGCGCCTGCCGTTGACATCCACATCTTCAAGCCAATAAACGACGCTGCCCGGCTCGGGAGACGAATCCATCCAGCCGTAAGTCCTGGAGGTATGCTGAGGCAACGCTCCTCTCATCAGCAACGCCGAACCCGCAATCAAAGAGGGATTCACCCGCACGCGCCGGCCGTTCTGCTCGCGATAAATATTGAATCCGAGGTTGGAAAGCTCACGGGCAGTCTTGATCTCGATCAGGTTGCCGGCCGGATATGCGGTGACGGTGAACGACTTCATTGTCACCGCCGTGGCTGATATCGGAATGATGGGCACAGCCTCAAGGGCGTAAGGCGATCCGCCGGTCCACGTCCATGACATGGTGGAGGCGTTGCTGGCAACGCTTCCCTCTCCCGCAACGTTGGCATTCTGCCGGCCAAATTCCGATACCGCTGGACTGGTTGGCGTGAAACCGCTTGCCGTTCCCTGCACACCCACGCCGAGTGTGCTGAATGTAACCCCACCGGTGCCGGGCGGAACTACCAGAACCGTCGCGCTCGTCGGAGTGTTCAAATTCGACTGGCTGTGATTACTGGGTCCCAGCGAACTCACACCCGAGAACGCAACCACGCCGATAGCGACTTGCTGATTGGAATCCAGATTGACCGTGACCGTGTTGGTGCCGTTGGTAAAATTCAACAGCGACCATATTTCCGTTCGCACGTGAGCCGATGTCCCCGCAGTGCCGCACGACCCGGCATTCGAATCGGTAATCGCCACCACGCAACTGAATGACGCCGCGCCAAACGTAACACTCGTCACCTTGTGGCCGTTACCGTCATTCATGGCCACACCCACCAGCAGAAGGTTGGGAGAACCTGTGCTGGCGTCGAACGACGCAATCGAGATGCTGGCCGTGTTCCCAATGTTCGAGCCAGAATTAGTGACGGCGACATTCGCCTTCAGGAACGCGGGGGAGAGGAGTGCGGCAGCGAAGAGGACTGAAAGGTTTAGAGCTCTGTGTGCGCGTGCTTTTGTTGCGCGCGACGGAAGGCTCAGGGATTCGTGAGGCTCGGAATGTGCACCGTGGGTGCTCTTACGGTCGTTACTCCAATCAGTCACGGAATTCCAGGATCCTCTCCACCGCCCGTTCATCCGGCTCGAACGAATAGCGATAGCAGGGGACGGAATCGGCAAGCTGCTCCAGAAAACTCAACGCGTTGTCCACGTATTCGTGGCGGTGAAATGGAACGAACGCGCGGGCAAACAATTCTCCGACAGCCTGGCTCTTGCTAAGCCGGGTGAGCACATTGCCGGAGCCGTGTTCAAGAATGAAAATGCGATGCAACGGAGCACGCTCAGGCAGCGCGAAACATCCTTCGCCGTGCCACGGAGTACCGTACATAAAGATCTGCCTCGGGTCACCGCCGGGCCGAAGTTCGCGAGCCGGGCTTTCCCGTACAATAATGCGGTCGTCGCTGAGGATTTTGACTTTGTGAAGCGAAGTCCAGAGGCGTGCCGTAGTGCTCTTCCCCGCGCCGGAGTGGCCGATGAATAAATTATTCGCGCCATTCGGGCCAACGATGCCGACGCCGTGAAGTTCGATGGCACGCTCCTGGGTTAGGCGGTGCATGATTAGGAGTTCGTCGAGGGGGTAAGCTAGCGGCTCCAAAGGACGCCCGAGCATCGCCTCGCATTCACCATTGATCTGCAACTCGGCCCGACGGAACCGTTCGTCGATAAGCAGCCTCTTGATCGGGCAATCTCCGAAAATTGCAGCCAGAAAATCGAACTCGAGGCCAAGTTCCCCTTTGTGCAGCCGCCACGTAGACCCGGAATCGAAGACCGGCCGTCGTGAATCTGCCCGTAATTTTCGCCGTCGAACGACACGGATGTTAATGTCGGGGCTACCCGGTTCGCCTAGAAAGGGCTGCAATGCGGGAGCCAGGTCACTCCTCGTCCGAGTGTCCCCCGCCACGCACATGGAAACCCCGCCAATCGAAAAACTGCATCCGAGCGATGCGTCCCGATCAACCAGATCGAGGAGAACCGGTCCCGGCTCGGCTGGTTTCTCGTACCTGATCTCCATGCTGGATGAGGCCCCTAGGATCCAACGTTCTGACAGAGAAACGAAGCGCAGGGGTTGTGGCACGCATCTGTCCCCGTCGCCGTCTTGCAATGCCCCAGAACAGCCTCCGCCGGACGCAAGCTGATCGTCGTCAACTGCGGCGGATCATATGTTTTCTTATCCTGGCCCTTATTCGGTAGATGATTCATTGAGCCTCCCCGTTACCACCACTGTTTCAGTGATGGCTGCAGCCCCCGCAACCCGCTGTCGCCGCACTTGAGCTATTCAGGATCGGAAGAATCTGTTGCGGTCCCACCCAACTTTCAATATCGATTTCCCTGCCCGTAATGCGCCGGGCCGATTCAAGAAACTCATCGTTGCGGCATCCACCCTCACAAAATTCGCATTCGCCATGCGAAGGAATCTCGACTCCGATCGCCGCTGCGCGGAGGTGGGCGACATGACAAAGAAATTCGACGGGGCTCTCGCGATCTCCATTTTCCATCTCGCCGTTCGCCGGGCACATTCCACAAAGCGACTGAATACGGCATTGGACGCACTTAGTGGCTCGCGTGCGTTTCTGGGTTCGTAAAGCATAGAGCGAGTGCTGCCACGCATGTGTAAGGCCCAACTGCCTGATGTCGAATGTCTCTTGCTGCGAAACAACGCAAATGCCGATCTCGCCGTAAGGACTAATTGCGAAAGAGTTCATGCCCCCACCACAGCTGTACAAGCCATTGTTGTCCGGCAGAGGTGGGGATTTCTCTAAATCGCGTTTAGCCACCTTGCGATACTCGTTCATCGCCTTTGGCGAATGCATATCCAAAGCCACCACTTCCTCGGGCGTAAGACGCACCGCCAGCGGACTCTGCGAGCAATCTATCCGCGGATTGATCTGGCCGTCGAACTTGAATTCCACACCCAGTTCTTCTTCCGCGAATTGCCGCATGGCCACGACTTCATGCTTATTGATGCTGGTGGCCACAGTCTTCAACTTCAGCGGCAAACCTCTTTCGCGCAGCAACTTGATCCCCCGCAAGCACCGCTCGAACGACCCGGGAATCCGGGTCAGCGCTTCGTAGGTTTCTTTCGTCCGCCCATACAAAGTGATCTCGATCGCAAACGGCGGCCACTCCAGCAGATAGTCGGCAATCTTTTCGTTGATAAGAGTGCCGTTGGTGAACAGCGTAATCAGAAATCCTTTTTTCTTCGCGTAGGTGTAGATCTCGAGAAAATCTTTGCGGGCGAAGATTTCGCCGCCGGTGTAGAGCAGCCAGAAGCAGCCCATCTCGACCAGTTCATCCAACATGCGGAAGTGCTCTTCGGTGGTCATTTCGCGGCTGCGCGCGTCCTGATCACCCATGGGCAGGTTGTTGTAGCAGTGTTGGCACTCAAGCGGACAACGCCGCGTCACCTCAATCGAAACTTGCAAAGGCACGCGCTGCCCGCTTTGCCGCTGGTGCAAATCCGCGCTGAAGGCTCCGTAGGTTACTTGATCCATATTTTCCCAGAAGTGCCCGAACGCCTCGCGTAATCCCATCTGCCTCTTCCCGGCCTGTCCGGAAGAGGCTCGACTTCAATCCGTGAAACCCGCCGCTTCCATCCCTACGTCCGACGCCGACTCTGTTCGATCCATCTCGATCGCCGGCATCGCCACTCGCGGCCTGGTCTCCACCAATTCCACCGAAAGCATGTCGTTCAGAAATTGCGTGACATCGCATTGCGCTCTCTCGGAATCTACGGCATACTCGCGCTCCACGGCATCGACCAACTCGGCCAGATCTCGTGGCGAGTCCAGCAACTGCCAGATCAGCGTGCCCGTGCCATTGAAACTGTAGATAGAAGCCAGGTCGCCAACTTTGCCGCGCACAGGCACGATCAGAGTTTCCCCGGCGACCACGCGCGATACCACGGAACGTGTGCGCACAAACAAATGTTCTTCTGGCCTTAGCACCATGTCGCCATCTCCCAGGGCTGCGATTTCGTAACGCTTCTTAATGCGTAGCTGGTTCATTCGTAGCCGCTTCATTTCGCAAGCTTCGTCTCATCCCACAACACAAGGTGTACAAAATTGAGATTACGGTAGAACTTGCGGGAGCAACAATCATTCTGAAGCGGTGGGTGCTTGGTTGGTTATCAGCGCACTTGGTTCGGCAGTAACGGCTTTCGGGCGAAACAATTCCACCGCACCGGGAACTAAAGACGCTGGCCACTGCCGTGCACCCGCAAGAAAATGTTATCGGGAAACGCTGTCGGGAAGTTGACTGCCTGCGAAGAGAATCGTATCGGCGAGACCGCTGGCGAATTTTGGATCGGTGAGCGCGGCAGGAGTCGAACCTGCGACCCCTGGCTTAAAAGAGGAATGTTTTGGACTCTTGACAGTGAGTTATGTGACCGTCTCGTGTGCACGCCGGAATGGCAGGAGGAGCGCCTAGAGTTTCGAAACCTCATCCTCCGTGTCTGCACACCAAACATTGGCACCGTCGAATGCCAGGCCGGCAGCAGAACCCGCTACTGCCGGCAGATTAAAGGTGCCTATTAAGCTGCCGTCGCTCGCTCGTAATTTAGTTATGTTACTGCTCACGGTATTACTCACCCAGATGTTGAATCCGTCGAAAACGACACTCTCCGGAAACTTTCCTACGGGGAATGTTCCAACCTTGGCGCCGTCACTCGCTCGCAGGACTGTCACGGTGTTGCTATTCGAATTCGCGACCCAGAGCCTGGCACCGTCGAAAGCTATGCCGGTCGGCCCTCGTTCTACCGCAAAGGTACCAACCACAGCGCCATTTTCGCTAAGCTCAGTCACATTATTATCGTTGAAATTACTCACCCACAGGTTGACACCGTCAAAAGCTATGCCGTCCGGCTCAGGGCCAACGTTAAAGGTGCCAAGCACCGCGCCGTCGCTAGCCTGTAGTTTGGTAACGGTATTACTTCCCGTATTCGCTACCCATATATTGCTGCCGTCAAACGCCACAACCTCAGGGCCGGTGCCGACGGTGAAAGTACCAAGCACTGTGCCATCGCTCGCCCGAATCTTCGTCACGGTGCTACTTCCATTTTGTGCAACCCAAATGTTAGCTCCATCGAACGCCATTCCCGAGGGGAAATTCCCCACGGTGAAAGTTCCTAGTATTGTTCCATCGTTGGCTCGCATCTTGGTCATCGTGCCGTCGGCGGTATTGGAAACCCATATGTCAGCACCGTCAAAAGCAACCGCAGTAGGCAGGTTGCCCACTTTGAAGCTAGTGATCTGGTTCGCCGGATACCACCGCAATATTGCGATGGCATTGAAATTTACAGGTTCACTGGTTGATGCTTGTCCTAAAGTTGGGCCGTTCGCGGTCACGCGGCTGGCATTCGTGGAAGGCTGCTGCGCCAGAGCGGGCAAAAGTACAAATAGAAGCACAACAACTGACGCGGCCAAAGAATTGATTCTGCTCATAAGTTTCCGCTCCATTTCTCCCAACGTAGGCAAATTGTTTTACCGCCAGATGTTGACGAATTCGAGCAAAAAGAGAAGCCCGGTTTTGCTACGGGTTAGTGGTTTCTATTTGTCTGCGGGGTTGCCTGGTGGAACCGGGAAGCCACTTAAATTTGGAAGGCTTACAGACCGCCGGCGAATTTGAATTGGTGAGCGCGGCAGGACTCGAACCTGCGACCCATGCCTTAAAAGGGCATTGCTCTACCAACTGAGCTACGCGCCCACATTATTTCTATTTTAACAGTCTACAACGCAGTCGCTTCCGTGCCTAGGTACGCTGTGGTTGCACGATCCCGGCCGGCAGCTCAGAAAGCGATCGGTATCTGGTATCGGCTCCGGACAGAAACTGGCTCACACAGAGGCTCGAGCTTGAACGCAAACGCGATCACTCGCTGGAAACTCCTTGCTTCATACACAAGCATCACGGAGTCTGCCAGGTTGTTTTGGCGGTGAGATTTATCTGCGCCGACGAGCCTCCGACAAACACGTCGAAATCCCCCGCATCCACCGTCCAATCGTGATTCGCTGTGTTGTAGTAGGCGAATGCCCTGCGGTTCAGGATGAGTGAAACGTGGCGCGTCTCTCCAGCGCTGAGTGGAACCTTCACAAATCCCTTCAATTCTTTGACCGGTCGCGGAACGCTGGCATGCGGTTCCCCGACATACACCTCGGCCACCTCAGCGCCGTCACGGTGGCCGGTGTTGGTCACGTCGAAGCTGACTTCCATCCCCGGTTCGGCCGCGGCCGGCGCACGAGCGATGGAAAGATTCTTGTAGGCAAACGAGGTGTACGAGAGCCCGTAGCCAAAGGGGAATTGCGGCTTGACCGGCGCCTTGTCGAAGTAGCGGTATCCGAGGAACACACCTTCTTTGTATTCAATTTTTCTGGTGCCCGGGTTGGGATAATAGTTGTCGTGGGCGGGATTGTCCTCCCACCTGCGCTCCAACGTAACCGGCAGCTTGCCGGATGGACTGTACTCGCCGAAAAGCAATTGTGCCAGCGCAGTGCCTTGCTCCTGGCCGGCATACCAGGATTCGAAAAGCGCGGGAATGTGATCGAGCCATCGATTCATGTCAACCGCGCCGCCGGAGGTGATGACGACGATCGTGTTTTTGTTCGCGGCCGCGACCTGATTGATGAGTTCGTCCTGTGCCGGCGGAAGTTGAAAGGTGCGGTCGGATCCTTCGCTCTCGCTTTCGGAATCGAAACCGATTGCGAGCACCACGGCATCGGCTTTTGACGCCAGCGTTTTTGCGCTGGCATGGACGACCGCATCCGGCCGGACAATGCCGAGCCTTACGCTCGAGCCTCCCCAGTGAAAGTGTACGGAGTATTCGAAACGAATCTTGTGGGCACCGGCGGCCAGCGGCAATCGCACCTGGCTGACCCGGGCGCGGGCCAGTTGCCAGTCGTCGTTTACCAGCTTGTCGTCAACATAGACACGGTAACTGAAGCCTTCGCCGGCCTCCTGCACGAAGAGAACGTGCTCCCCTGGAGTGCTGGGAATAAAATATCCCGACCACCGGGCCGACACGAAATTTTGATTAACGCCATCGCCCAACCCGCGATCGGCATTGATGTGCTGATCGACGCGATGAACCGCCGGTGCGCCGCTCAGATTGGGATTGTTGAACGCATCCAGGGTAATGCCGGGCTCTTTCCCGGCTGCATCCACGGAGAAGAACGTTGCCTCCGCCAGTTCCTTCAGAGACGGAATTCCGCGATCGTAATACACGGTTGCCCCATCGCCCAGGTAGGCGGCGATCCCCTCCAGATAGCTCACTGCATGGAAGGGATGAACGTCGGCACTGCCTCCGCCCACCGCTGGAGCGGGGTAAGCGTCCGGACCGATTACAGCGATCGACTTAATTTTCGCCTTGTCGAGCGGGAGAATGTTGCCATCGTTTTTGAGCAGGACCATGCCGGAGCGGGTCGCTTCCAGCGCCACTTTTCCGCCCTCCTCGTTGTAAAACGGGACAGATAAATCCAATTGCTCCCGATCGAGCCAGCCAAAGCGGATGGCGGTACGCAAGATGCGGCGAACTTTGTCGTCAATTGCGGCCTCTTTGACCTTGCCCTCTTTTATGGCGGGCAGCAGGGTTCGGCGATTCATGAATTTCGGCGACGGCATTTCCAGATCGAGCCCGTTGTTGGCCGCGGCCACGCCGTCATAGGTCGAATCCCAATCGGACATGACAATGCCATCGAATCCCCACTCCTTTTTGGCGATGACATTATTTAGAAAGCCGTTCTGAGTGGCATGTTCACCGTTGACAAAATTGTAGGAATCCATGATGGCGCCGACGTGCGCTTCCTTCACCGCCGCTTCGAAGGTGGGCAGATAAATCTCGCGCATGGTGCGTTCGTCGATGATGGAATCGCCGTCATGGCGCAGAAATTCCTGGTTATTGCCCATGAAGTGCTTGGTGGTCGCGCTCACGCCCTGACTCTGAATGCCTTCGATATAGGCAACCGCGGTGCGCGAGGCGAGGAAAGGATCCTCGCCGAAGTATTCAAAATTTCGCCCGCACAACGGAGAGCGCGAAATATTCAACCCGGGACCCAGCATCAAATGGACACCGCGCGCCCGCGCGTCCCGGCCGACAACTGTTCCCATGCGCTGCGCGAGGTCCGGATCCCAGGTGGCGGCCAGGCCGACGCCGCCAAAGGTGGTCGAGGGTCCGTAGTTGCGCACGCCAAATGGCCCGTCAGCCATCTTCAACCCGGGCAGGCCAATGTGCTTGATTTCGCGAATGTAGAATTCATTGACGCCACCGATGAGGTCGATCTTCTCTTCCAGCGAAAGTTGTTGGAGAAGACCGTTCACCCGCGCTTCAACGTCGGTACCCGGAGCGGCGGACGGCGCTTGAGCACCCGCCAGGGAAAAAGAAATCAAAAGAACAATGGCGAGATGTTTCACTTTGCGCATCATGTTAGCTGGAAGAGGAAAGTTCCCTTCCTCTCTCTCTCTCTCTCTGGGATAAATCAATGGCCAACATCGCGCGCCTTCACTGGCTCGGGCAGGCGGTTGACCGGCGTACCACCAACTCCGGCTCAATGGCAATCTCGGGAATGTGCTTCACTCGTCCCTCGATTCGGTCGATTAATGTACGCGCCGCGATCTCCCCCATTTTTTGCAGTGGTTGCTTCACCGTGGTCAAAGGGGGGTTGATATAGGCGGCGCTCTGAATATCGTCGAACCCAACTACGGACAAGTCGTCAGGCACTCGCAGTCCGGCTTCCTGAAAAGCCGAGATCGAGCCAATCGCGGAAATATCGTTGTAGGCGAACAGCGCCGTGAAAGGCTGCCTGCGGGCCAGCAGTTGTTTGGCAAAGGGGTAGCCGAGGTTCGGAGTAGGATCGTCCCCTTCGAGTTGAACGATTAATTCCGGGTGCATGCGAAGGCCCAATTTCGCAGCCACTTCGCAGATCGCGTCCCAACGGTCGTCGGAATCGACGCTGGCCGTCGAACCTTTCATAAACGCAATTCTTTCGTGGCCCAGATCGACCAGATGCTTCAGCGCCAGCGAGGCGGCGTGGCGGTGATCCAGAACAATGTTGGTTACGCGGTTGATTTTGCGGTGTCCGGCAACCGCTACCGTCGGCAAAGTGGGTTCTTCGGTCAAGAGAGTATCTACCGTGATAAAACCTTCGACGCCTCGTTCCTGCAGCATCGCCGAATAGGTTGTCAGCAGCTTCTTGTCGTGACGGTGAGCAACCGTCAGAAAGAAAAAGTTGCGTTCCCGCAGGTAACGTTCAATGCCGCTGATGACCAGAGAACCATAGGCGTCACCGATTTCCTCTAGAATCACGCCGATGGTGTAAGTCCGCCTGACCCGCAGGGAGCGGGCAAAAAAATTCGGCCGGTAGTTGAGGTCTCGCGCCGCCGCCAAAATTCTTTGTTGCGTCCGCTCAGGCACCGAACGCGAAGCTGAGGAACTGTTCAGCACCGCCGAAACCGTACTGGGCGTAAGCCCGACCCGTTCGGCTACAGATTTCAGGGTCACGGACGGCTGCTTGCTCCGCTCCACCTTCTTCTTGACAGGCTTCATAGGGCAGATATCCTTGCCGGGTTTCCCAGGCCTGTGCGGCTCCCGCTTTTTTCCCCCGGCCTGAATGGCGGATCGTATTGCAGACCGGGGCCGCGATTACTTTACAACATCCGTCAAGCTGCGATTTCCACTTAGAATATCGATATTTTTCACTTGACAACCCAGGGCCTCAGGGACTACAAACTTCGGCAGCACCGAATAGTATAGAAATATTAGCTGAAAAGCCAGTAAAAGAACGATATTCTTAATCGCCTTCAAATTCGGGCAGTTTGGCTGGAGCGGTAGAGTTGAAGAATTCCGATCTGTCAGATCGAAAAACCCGTCTCTGGGGATGGGACCTGCTTTCTAGCTTGGGAGGACTCCATGACGAGCTTCATTCGCTGGGCGCTAGCACTCTGTATTCTGCTGTTCATTACCGGGCCGGCATTTTCACAGAGTAGAAATACCGGCGAGATTCGCGGCACGGTGACGGCGGGGGGGGCCGTGGTTCGGGGCGCTACCGTTACCGTGAGGAACATCGACACAGGCGAAAGCAAAGATTTCGTCACCAATCAGGACGGCATCTACGACACGGTTTCCACCCCGGCCGGCAACTATACCATCAGCTTTACAGCCAAGGGTTTCAAAAAGCTGGTGCGCGGCCCGCTCACGATGCAAGTCGACGTAATCACCGAGAACGCGGAACTGCAGGTTGGGTCCGTGTCCGAAACCATCGAAGTGAGTGCCGGAGGCGCGCCGCTCGTGGAGACCGAAACTGGCCAGCAGGGTGCCATTATGGATTTCAAAACCATTTCAGAGCTGCCCCAGTCGGGGGGCGGGATCACCGGCGCAGACTGGGCTTCTTTCAACATCTACCTGCAGGGCGCGTCAGGCACCACCAACGGGAGGGTCTCGCAGGCCGGGGGCGCTTGGAATGCCGGCGACGCGGTTTCCATCAACGGCAACCTGCCGAACTTCGGCAACTTCCTTCAGGACGGGGCCAGCACCTTACTGCCGGCGAGCTATAACAATGACGATGAGATCTTTGACACCGTTCAGGAGGTTCAGATCAACACCAATTCCTTCTCGGCCCAATACGGCATGGGCGGCGTCATGTTCAATCAGATCAGCAAGAGTGGAACGAACGGTTGGCATGGGTCCGGGTATGAGTTTTTCTCGCAGAATTTTCTAAACGCCAACAACTATTTCAATGAACAGGCGCCTAAGTTGATTCAAAACCCTCTGAACCCTACGGGCCCAGAAATCCCGAACATTGCAGCACAAGTGCCGTATTTGCGGTATCACCAGTTTGGCGCCTCCATTGGCGGGCCTATTATCAAGAATAAGTTCTTTTTCTTCTTCGACATAGACAGGATCGTCAATAACAGCGCGGCGAACGGCTACGTTACCGTTCCTACGGCCGCCATGTTGGCGGGTGATTTCACCGGTATGCAGCCCATCTATGACCCGCTCACCACAACGTGTCCTCAAGGTCCACCAGTATGTGCAGCCGCGGGTCCCCTAAGTCGCACGCCTTTCTCCGCCGAATGCGGCGGCCTCAACATGATTCCGAACGGTACCAACTGCGGCGGGGCGCCCAGCCGGATCGACCCTGTGGCGGCGGCCATTATCGCTTCTAAGTATGGCTGGCCCATTGCACCGCAAGGGGTCGGAAAATGCAACGGTGCTGCCGGGTTCCCGAACGAGTGTTCATCCAACCTCTACCTTGCGCATATCAATCCCGCCCCGGTTCATCGGTATTTTGGGCGGTTGGACTACAACCTGAATGCGAAGAACCGTATCTCGTGGTCAATCAGCCAGAAGGATAACCCCGGGGTCGACAACGGCCTGTTCGCCTGCCCGCTGAATTGCGGTAGCGGGGACGTGGACGGTTACAACACGCAAGTCACCGACACGTGGACTTTGACTCCGACGATAGTCAACGAATTCCGGATGGGTTACACCAGGCAAGGCAACTGGTTCCTTTCCCAGTCCATCGGGCTGAACCCCGCAACCGCATTTGGCCTGCAAGGCACCCACTTTAATCAATTCCCCTTCATCGGCAACTCAAGCATTTATGGCGGATTCGGCGGTCCGTTCGCAGTAAACACGTTGTCGCCCGCCACGGATGCCATTTATATCGAGAACTCGTTTGACCCCTCCGATATGGTGACGCTGGTCAAGGGCAAGCACGTTCTGCATTTCGGGGTTGAGGTGTTGATGGCCCAAGGCAACACCACGGCTTGGGGTTCCAACAGCGCCGGTAACTACGATTTCAGCGGACAATACACTGCAGGCGTAAAAGCTGGAGCGCTGGATACTACCACGGGCGCGGGCTTCGCGGATTTCCTGCTCGGCAACATCGACGCCTGGTCCGCACAAAATCAGGGCCTGACGGGCATGCGGCTGAAGAGCCCACAGGCGTTCATTCAAGACGACTGGAAAATGAGGCCCAATCTCACCATTAACCTCGGCTTGCGCTGGACGGGGAACACGGGCATGAGCGAGGTAAAGAATAAACTTGGCGATTTCGACCAGAATCTGGTCAATACCACCGGCCCCTTCGCGGGCACCCAAGGTTCGATATGGATAGCGCCTCAGGATAACCGAACGACCTTGCAGAAGCCGGTGTGGAACATCTTCCTTCCTCGGGCAGGCTTTGCCTGGTCGTTCAGGCCCGACACCGTCATCCGCGGCGGTGCAGGGCTCTTCGCCTATAACTACAGCATGGATCTCTACGGTGGTGAGGGCGGCGCGCAAATGGGCTTCGGCGCTACGTCACAGGGAAACATCAGCGACCCTCTCAGAGGCTCTGGGGACATTGGCTGGATTTCCGGCACCGGCAACGCCACCCCGCTCTATCTAAGCTCGAGCGCTGCGATGATGGCCAACGCCCTACCCTACATTCAGGGTTCGAAGAACCCTGCGTCCTACACCACCAATCCAGTCTTCAGTCCACCTTACGAACCCTATAACCTCCGACCGGGAGAGATCTGGCAATGGAATTTCACCGTCGAGCACCAGTTCGCGAGGGACTTTGCGGCGTCGGCTGCTTACGTCGGAAGTCACGGGATGAACCTGCAATTCGTCACCGACCTGAATCAAATCACCAACCCGGCCCTGCTGAACTCGGCCGATGTATCCGCCTGTAACGGAGCAACACCCGCAACAATCGCTGCGAGCCCCACGACGTGCGGGCGTCCATATCCGGCGTTTGGAGGCCTTTCCGGTTCAAACTTCAATGCCATCTCCAACTACAATTCTCTGCAACTCGACGTGCGGAAGCGTTACTCCTACGGGCTGACCTTCGATGTCAACTTTGCCTGGTCGCATTTCCTGGATGAACAGGATTCGGCCGGATGGGGTAGCACTGCCGGGTCTCAGGTTTGGCAACTCGGGAACAATCCCGGCGCGAACTACGGGAATTCGAACTTCGACATCCCGCATGCGCTCAAAGGGACCGCGGTATACGAACTGCCGTTCGGCAGGGGCAAACCATTTATGAACCAGAATGCTCTCCTCGACGCTGCGCTTGGCGGATGGCGTATCTCGGGGACGTTGATCTACCAGAGCGGCACTCCGTTTACGGTGTTGGACACCGGTGTTAGCGATTATTCGCAAGCCGGCCAGCTGTTTGCCAACCCCATTGCGGGTGTCTCCCCCTGGTCAGGCACCTGCGCCAATGGCGCGAGCACACGCACCGTGACCTGCTGGTTCAACCCTGCAGCCTTTGAGACACCAGCCGAGCAGGGCAATGCGTCGTTCGGGACCGAACGCAGGAACCAGCTCTTCGGGCCAAGACTGTCGGACATTAACATGTCTTTGGCGAAGACCTGGCATTACAAGGAACGGGCCGGGGTCACACTTCGCGCAGACTTCGTTAACGTCATGAACCATCCGAGCTTCTCACTACCGGACACTGGCGGACCCAGCGGCCAGCCCGACGTGAATAGTCCGGCCTCGGCCTCCGCCATCACGGCCCTCGCGAACGGGCCACGTACGATCCAACTGGGCGCGCGGATAACCTTCTAACGGCCTCGCGTAACAACGAAGGACGGTGGCATATCGCCGTCCTTCTTTTTTGCGGCAGACGGTCGAGATGCTAAGACACGATTCGTCCACCGTACAATCGTGACATGAGGATAAGAGAGTTCGTTGACTTGTTTTGGGTGGTTCTCTGTCTGGTGTTGCTGTCGGGGTTTTCGCAATCTGAACCTGGCCGGCAGCAGCAAATCGAATCACACAACCGCAAGGCTGGCGAGTACTTGAAGCAGAACAGGCCCGATCTGGCGGTGCCAGAATTTAAGGCGATAATTGCCCTCGACCCTAACAATGTGGATGCCAGGGGCAACCTCGGTGTCGTGCTCTTCTTTCAGGGGGATTATACGAACGCGATTCCACAGCTCCGGATGGCGCTGAAGCTTCGGCCAACGCTGTCGAAGATTCAGGCTCTTCTGGGCATCGGAGAGAAGCGGACCGGCGACCTGGACGCGGCCTGGCGCGATTTGGAAGAAGCGTTCCCCAAGGTGAAGGACGAAAAGATTCGCATTGAAACCGGCATGGAACTGATCGAGGTCTACTCGGGGCGCGGCGATCTGGATAAGGCCGCGGCTATTGTGAGCGATCTGCGCAAGGTCGATCCCACGGATGAAGCTGTCCTCTACACCGCGTACCGAATTTACTCGGATCTTGCCGACGAGTCCGTGCTCAGCCTGTCGGTAGTGGATCCGAATTCTGCCCGAATGCACCAGGCGATGGCGCACGAACTGGCAAAACGCGGGAACACCTCTGAAGCGATCGAGAATTATCGCGCTGCGCTCAAAATCAATCCGCAGCTTCCCGGATTGCATTTTGAACTGGCCGATATGCTCAGAACTATGTCGACAGCGGAGGCGCGGCAGGAAGCCGAGAGCGAGTACAAGGCCGCGTTGCAGGTCAATCCTTTCGACGAGCAGGCGGAATGCAGGCTGGCTGAGATTGCGCTTCAGCGCGACGATTTGAACGAAGCGAACCAGCGCTTCGCGCGCGCCTTGCGTCTGCGGCCCAACGATCCGGAGGCGAATATCGGCCTGGCCCGGGTTTTTATGACCATGGATCAGCCGCAAAAAGCCGAACCGCTCCTGAAACGCGCGCTCGAACTGGATCCGACGAGCGCGATGGCGCACTTTCGGTTGAGTACGGTTTATCGCCAGACCGGGCGCGCCGCGGACGCCAAACACGAGCTGGAGGAATATCAAAAATACAAACAGATGAAGGAAAAACTGAGTACGATCTATCACGATCTGCATCCGGACCAGCCCGTGGATGCAAACACAGATAGTCCGCAGAAATAAGCAAAGGACCAGTTGTGCTGCCCAACGAGTTTAGTAATACGTTCTTGTCTCGAAGATCGCGATGAGGAAGATACTTCTTGCAGCTGCGATATGGTCATCGGTTCTTCCGCTGTTCGCCAGGTCCTACTACCCCGCCCGCCTGGACGATCCCAAAGCAGTTTATCTGACTCCCCAGAACTTCAATGTGAAAGGCGACGGAATCGCGGACGATACTGCCGCCTTGCAGCAAGCCATCAACATGGTTCAGGAGAAAACCAACCAGGGCATCGTCTTCGTTCCAGCCGGGCGCTATCGTTTGAGCAAGACGATTTACATCTGGCCGGGAATTCGCCTTATTGGCTTTGGCTCCGCACGTCCGGCTTTTGTGCTCGGCCCAAACACCCCGGGATTTCAACAAGGTCCAAAGTACATGCTGTTTTTCGCCAGCGCGCGTCCGCCCGGAGATGCGCCGCCCCCCGATGCGAATCCCGGCACCTTCTATTCCGCAATCAGCAACATCGACATTGAAATTCAAGAGGGAAACGCCGGAGCGGTGGGCATTCGCGCCCATTATGCGCAGCATTGTTTTCTGGCTCACATGGACTTCCACATCGGCTCGGGGCTGGCGGGAATTCACGATGGCGGCAACGTCGCCCAGGATGTTCATTTTTACGGAGGGCAGTACGGTATCTGGACCCGCAAACCCTCCCCGGGATGGCAATTCACGGTGATCGACGCCACGTTTGAAGGTCAGCGCGAAGCAGCCATTCGAGAGCGCGAAGCCGGGCTCACCTTGATCCGTCCGCGATTCAGGAATGTTCCGACGGCGATTTCCATCGATGCGCATTTCTCCGACGAACTGTGGGTGAAAGATGGACGCATGGAAAACATTACCGGCCCCGCGGTAATCATCAGCAATGAGAAGAGCGCCCGGACCGAGATTAACCTGGAGGATGTCGTCTGCCGGGAGGTTCCGGTTTTTGCGGCTTACCGCGAGAGCGGAAAGCAGATCGCAGCTCCGGCAGAAATGTACGGCGTGAAGAGCTTTTCTCACGGGCTTCACTACAAAGACATGGGAGCCGCGGCTGCGATTCAGGACGTCTTTGAAACAACCCCGCTGAGTTCCCTGCCACAGCCAGTCAAGTCCGACATCCTGGATCTTCCGCCCATGGATACGTGGGTGAATATCCGCTCCCTTGGCGCGCACGGTGATGGCATTGCGGACGACACCGGCATCCTGCGACAGGCCATCGCTGAGCATCGCACGATTTACTTCCCTTCTGGCCAATACCGAGTGACAGACACGATCACGCTGAGGCCCGATACGGTTCTCATCGGCCTGCATCCGAGCGTCACACGAATACTGATTGCCGATTCGACTCCCGCCTTCCGGGGAGTGGGCAGCCCAAAGGCGTTGCTAGAAACTCCTAAAAGCGGAACGAATATCGTTACGGGCATCGGCTTGTACACCAATGGCATCAATCCCCGAGCTGTGGCGGCGAAGTGGATGGCGGGCACGGATTCCATGATGAATGATGTACGCTTTTTGGGCGGTCACGGAACGATCGATCCGAACGCCACTGCGGAAGAAGCTCACAAGATATGGAAGGAGATATATAACCCGAACCACACGGCCGATTCCAACCCGGATCGCCGCTGGGATGGCCAGTATCCGAGTTTATGGGTTACCGATGGCGGTGGCGGGACGTTTGTCGGCATCTGGACTCCCAGCACCTTCGCGCAAGCGGGTTTGTACATCTCGAATACATCCACCGCAGGACGGATTTACGAACTCTCGAGCGAACATCATGTCCGCAACGAGGTAGTTCTGGATCACGCCTCCAACTGGCAAATTTATGCGCTTCAGACGGAAGAGGAGCGCGGCGAGGGCGGGTTTGCGTTACCGCTCGACATCCGGGATTCGAGCAACATTACCTTCGCAAACTTGCATATGTACCGAGTGGTAAGCAGCTATCAGCCGTTCAAGTACGCGGTAACAATGGCTAATTCGAAGAACATCCGTTTTCGAAACGTTCACTGCTACAGCGACAGTAAAGTTTCGTTCGACACCACGATTTACGATCAGACTCACAATGCCGAAATCCGGCAGCGCGAATTTTCGTGGCTGACGATCTCTGGAGCGGCTCCTCCAGCCCATCCGGCGCATCCGTCGCGAGTCCTCGCTGAGGGCGCAAGAGTCACCAAACTTGCAGACGGATTCTTCAATATTTCCGGGGGAGCGGTCGACGCCTCGGGAAATATCTACTTCGTCGACGCGAAATGGCAAACCATATACCGCTGGTCCGCGGGTACGGGCCATCTGTCGAAGGTTCGCGACAATCCTCTCGATCCAGTCCAGCTGTTTTTCGACAAGGCCGGCAATCTAATAGTGGTCTCGTACGCGGGCAATGGGACGGTCTACAGCTTCAGGCCTGACGCAACTGACGACGATATTACGCTCCTGAAAGCGGTACAGGCAGCGCCACGCCCGGGAATGACGCCGGTTCTGCCCGTCGACTACTGGCGCAATGAAAACGATTTTCTCGAAACTATTTCCGTTCCCCAGCCTTATCAATTCATCTCGCCGGAAGGAACAACTTTCCTGCCCGCAGGCGAGGACTTTGTAAGCGGGGAACTTTACTACGGTTCGAAACTGAATGACACGCTGCGAGCGTTCGGCTTCGCCCCAGCCGTGACAGGCCACCCTTTCTACATTTCCGATGAAAACGGCGAGAAGACTTATGTCAGCACTGTCGGCGCCGATGGAACCATCTCGGACTTGAAGGTCTTCGCCGAACAGGGTGGCGAGAGCGTAGCGGTGGACGGCATGGGCAACGTTTTCATTGCTGCTGGTCAGATATTTGTGTATAACCCTGCCGGAGAATTGATCGATACGGTCGACGTTCCAGAGCGGCCTTCGCAACTGCTGTTCGGCGGCAGCGACGGCAGCACTCTGTTCATTCTGGCGCGCAGCTCGTTATATGCCGCTCAAACGCGGCATTAAGCGGTAAACAACCACCAATTTATTTCTGAGGAGACGGACATGGCACGCAAGACTTCGCGACGCAAGTTTCTTGGACTCTCAGCCTTGGGACTCGCCGCGGCCGCGACTCCCGGCAAGCTGGTTCGGCCCACGGCGGCGGCGAGCGAGCGCCGGAACGAAGCCTCGAATCCCAGATCGGATATTTCTATACGGGTAACCGCAGGCGACGAACGTTTTGCCGCCGCGCCGAAGGCCGCATGGCGTCTGGCTTCCCCCACGCCCGGCGTTGACCAGATCCGCCTCAACCCCGGCACAAAATTCCAAACCATACTGGGATTCGGCGGCGCATTCACTGACGCTGCCTGCTATACGTTCAATCGCCTGTCGCCCGGAGAGCGGGAGCAACTCTTCCACGAGCTTTTCCATCCCTCGGAAATGGGACTCAGCACGGGACGCATCTGCGTTGGAGCAAGCGACTATTCGACAAAACTCTACAGCTATGACGACGGCGACCCCGATCCCGATCTCACACGATTCTCGATCGATCACGATCGCCAATACATTCTTCCCATGCTGCGGCAGGCGCGGCAGGCGAACCCGGATCTTTTTCTTTTTTCCTCTCCCTGGAGCCCACCCGGATGGATGAAGTTCAACAACTCCATGCTGGGCGGATCCATGCGCAATCATTTTTTTCCTGTCTATGCAAAATACTATCTGAAGTTTCTGCAAGCATACGCGGCCGAAGGTGTGCCGGTTCAGGCTTTAACCTCGCAAAACGAAGTGGATACCGATCAGGACGGCAGAATGCCGGCTTGCATTTGGCCACAGGAATATGAAATTCAATTTATCCGCGATCACCTGGGCCCGCTATTAGAAAGTTCCGGGCAGTCGACCAAAATTTGGATTCTGGATCATAACTACAATCTGTGGGGACGCGTCCTGGACTCACTCGAAGACGTTAAGTTTCGCAAATACGTAGATGCGGCCGCATGGCACGGTTACTACGGCGCTCCCGAGACGATGAGCAAAGTGCATGACGCCTTTCCGGACAAGGAAATGCATTGGACCGAGGGCGGACCGGATTATACCGATCCCGGTTATCTGACGGACTGGTGCAAGTGGTCTGGAACCTTCAGCGGTGTTCTGAACAACTGGTGCCGCTCCATCACGGCATGGAACCTGGCTCTCGACGAGCGGGGCCATCCCAACATCGGGCCATTTCCCTGCGGGGGCGTAGTCACGATCGACTCGCAATCGAGACAGGTCACTCGCAGCGGACAATACTGGGCTTTTGCTCACTACTCGCGCGCGATTCGCCGCGGGGCCCGCCGCATTGATTCGCAGAGCGACGCTGCCGGCCTCGGGCACGTTGCCGTCGAAAACCCCGACGGCCAGCAAGTGCTGGTGGTGACCAACGCAGGCCCCGCCAGAACTGCCGAGTTGCAGCTGGCAAATAAGGCGGCTACGGTTTCGCTGAAAGAAAATTCTGTCACAACTTTTGTCTGGAAGTAGGTGCGGACCGTCCCCCAGGATGCGATTCGATCATTTGTTCTTCAGTGGGTGTGTATGCCACTGCCCGGGTTCTGCATCGACCGTCGCCAATGTGAAGCGATGAGTTAAGGTAACCTCGGATCATGCTGGTCCATCCAGATCGTCTATTTCCCGCCGAACCTGGCACTCGAAAGATCGCGCGATCGCTCTATGAGCATGTGCGCAGCCTGCCCATCGTCAGCCCTCACGGGCATACGCAGGCAAGATGGTTTGCAAAGAACGAACCCTTCCCCGACCCTGCCAGCCTTTTTGTGCAGCCTGATCACTACATCTTCCGGATGCTCTACAGTCGAGGAGTTCCGCTGGAAGATCTCGGGATTGGGCAGCCGGAACTGAAGAATCCGCACGGAATCTGGCGGATATTTGCGGCCCATTACTATCTGTTCCGCGGCACGCCGACGCACCTCTGGCTCGACTTTGCCTTCCAGGAACTATTCGGGCTGGAGCAGAGACTGTCCGAAGCGACAGCCGATTTCTACTTCGACACCATCTCAGAAAAATTGCGCACGCCGGAGTTCCTGCCGCGCGCTCTGTACGACCGTTTCAATTTGGAAGTGCTGGCCACCACTGATTCTCCGCTCGATTCGCTCTCCGATCACGCGGCCATCCGTGAATCGAACTGGAAGAGAAGAATACTTCCGACCTTCCGGCCCGACCCGGTGGTCGACCCAGAGTTCGAGGGATTTGCCGAAAACCTTGCCAAGCTCGGAGCGACGACCGGGGAAGATACCTTGACATGGGACGGCTATCTGAACGCGCTGCGTGCAACCCGCATCCGCTTTCGAGAACTGGGGTGCACGGCAACCGATCACGGGCATCCAACCGCGCGAACTGCGAATCTTCCCGCAGGCCGGGCCGCCGAACTCTTTCGGCGCGTGATCGCAGGCAATGCCGATGCCCAGCAACGGGAGATGTTTCGCGCCCAGATGCTGACAGAAATGGCGTGCATGAGCCTGGACGATGGCCTCGTGATGCAGATTCACCCCGGAAGCTCGCGCAACCACAACCGCAAACTCTATGAGCGCTTCGGCCGCGACATCGGTGCAGACATTCCCATGCCTACGGACTATGTGGAGGCGCTTCGTCCTTTGCTCGATCAGTTCGGCAACGAGCGCGGTCTGACGATTATTCTGTTCACCCTCGACGAGTCCGCCTACAGTCGGGAACTGGCTCCGCTGGCCGGGCACTATCCGTGCCTGCGCCTGGGGCCGCCGTGGTGGTTCCACGACAGTCCGGAAGGAATGATGCGCTTCCGTTCGCAGGTAACTGAGACCGCAGGCTTCTACAATACTGTAGGTTTCATCGACGACACGCGCGCTTTTCTCTCGATCCCAGCACGCCACGACATGGCGCGGCGAATGGATTGCGCTTTTCTCGCGAAGTTGATCGCCGAGCATCGATTGGACGAGGACGAGGCTTTGGATGTGGCGAAGGATCTTGCGTACAACCTGGTGAAGAAGGCATATCGGCTATAGAAAACAACATGGCGGAGACAGTGGCCTGTAACAACCCGGCGCCAGGCAATTTGTCCTCAACGCGCATTGGACGCGTGCGATGGACCGTGTGCGCCATGCTATTCGTCGCCACCTCGATCAACTACATGGACCGCCAGGTCATTGCCATCCTTAAGCCCACGCTTGAGCACAGCATCGGAATGACGGAAGTGGGCTACGGCTACATTGTGGATGCATTTCAAATTGCTTACGCTATCGGCCTGCTGGCGGCGGGCCGGCTCATCGACAAGCTGGGCACGCGCATCGGCTATATGGTGGTGATGGCGGTCTGGAGCCTCTCGGCCATGGGCCACGCGCTGGCCCGCACGGTGCTGGAGTTTGGCTTCGCTCGTTTCTTTCTCGGGCTCGGAGAATCCGGCAACTTCCCGGCCGCGATTAAGACGGTCGCCGAATGGTTTCCGCAGAACGAACGCTCCCTGGCTACTGGCATTTTCAACTCAGGAGCGAATGTGGGAGCAATCCTGGCCCCCGCCATCGTGCCGTGGGTAACCCTGCGCTACGGATGGCACGCTGCATTTCTGACTACAGGCCTTTTCAGCGTGCTCTGGATTTTCTGGTGGCTTCGCTATTATCGCAAGCCGACGGATCACGCCATGCTGACCGGCGCGGAGCTGCGGCACATCTACCAGGAGGCGGCGGTGGAGATGGGACCATCTCCTTCCCTGCCCTGGCGACGATTGCTGCGTTGCCGCCAGACTTGGGGCTTTTCTGTCGCCAAGTTCCTTACGGATCCGATCTGGTACTTCTACTTGTTCTGGCTGCCCTCATACTTCAGCGCGAAATTCAACCTGAACCTTTCGCATCTGGGATTGCCTCTTATCATTGTTTATAACGTGTCGGCAATCGGCAGTATTGGCGGAGGCTGGTTGCCGGCGCCCTTTCGCCGCCTCGGACTCGCTCCGAATTATGCCCGGCTTGCGGCAATGCTGTTCTGCGCTGCCCTTGTAGTTCCTATTTACACGGCCAGCAGTGTGAAATCGGTGTGGAGCGCCATTGCCCTGATCAGCGTAGCTGCGGGCGCGCATCAGGGTTGGTCGGCCAATCTTTTTACCACATCGTCCGATATGTTTCCGCGCAGCGCTGTAGGCTCGGTAGTCGGTATCGGCGGTATGGCGGGATCCGCTGGCAGCGCGCTTTTTGCATTCTTTGCCGGCCACATTCTGCAACTCACCCACAGCTATACGAGCCTGTTCGGAATCGCCGCCAGCGCATACCTTCTCGCTTTGATCTGTCTATACATGCTCGCTCCCGGATTAAAGAAAGTGGAACTCGCCGTATGAGCCTCTACTGTGCAGACGGCGGTGTCGAAAGCGACCTGTTTCCGCAGTTGCAAAAACTGCTTATAGAAAGTCTTGCGAAGCTGGGGAAACGAGAGCGCGTGCTCGTGGTCCCACCGGACTATAGTCGCTTGCACTCACGCGCAGGCGATCTGACGCGTTGTGCGTGGGAATATTATGGCGATCGCCTTCAGGCCGTTCTGCCGGCCCTTGGCACACACGCTGCGATGCAACCTGAGCAGATCACCCGAATGTTCGGCGCCATGCCCCAGAAGCTTTTCCGCGTACATGACTGGCGAACCGGGGTTGAAACCCTGGGCGAGGTTCCGGCTGAATTCATCCACAAACAATCGGAAGGCAGGCTGAACTACACGTGGCCGGCGCAGGTGAACCGGCTGGTTACGCAGGGCGGCTTCGATCTCATTCTCTCCATTGGCCAGGTCGTCCCTCACGAAGTGATCGGCATGGCGAATTACAACAAGAACATCCTTGTGGGCGCAGGAGGCCGCGAAAGCATCAACCGGAGCCACTACCTCGGCGCAGTTTATGGGATGGAGCGCATTATGGGCCGCGCTGAGAATCCCGTGCGCAACGCCCTCAACTACGCGGCCGATCGCTTTCTTCGCCATCTGCCCATCGTTTACGTCCTTACAGTGATCGGGCGCGCAGCGGACGGGCAGCTTGCGGTGCGCGGCCTGTTTATCGGCGACGATGCGGAATGCTTTCATCGCGCCGCCGAACTGAGCCTGAAGGTGAACTTTGAAATCCTTGATGCGCCCATCCGGAAAGCCGTCGTTTATCTTGATCCACAAGAATTTCACAGCACGTGGCTGGGCAATAAGGCGATTTACCGCACCCGCATGGCGCTGGCCGACGGTGCGGAGTTGATCATCCTCGGGCCTGGCGTGCGCAAATTCGGCGAAGATCCGGCCATTGACGCCCTCATCCGAAAGTACGGTTATTGCGGAACTGCGGCGACGCTGGCCGCAGTGAATACTAATGCTGATCTCGCCAGCGACCTGGGCGCGGCTGCTCACCTGATCCACGGCTCCTCTGAAGGTCGTTTCACAATCAGGTGGTGTCCCGGTCATCTGAGTAAAAAAGAGATTGAAGCGGTGGGCTTTGAGTTTGGCGACTTGAAAACCATGCTTTCGCGCTACGATTCGCAAACGCTTCGCCACGGATACAACCGCATTGACGGCGAAGACGTCTTCTTTATTCCAAGTCCCGGGCTGGGGCTGTGGGCGTATCGCAATCAATTGCTGGAGCGCGGCGTATGATTTTGGTCTTGATGGGCGTGAGCGGTGTCGGCAAGACGACAATCGGCAGGCTGCTGGCCGCACGCACCGGATGGACGTTCGAGGACGCGGACGCCTATCACTCGGAAGAAAGCCGGAGGAAGATGGCGGCCGGAATCCCGTTAACCGATGCCGACCGAATGCCCTGGCTCGCTGCTCTGCATGAGCGCCTGCTTCAATACCGCCAACGGAGTGAGCATGTCATCTTGGCGTGCTCGGCACTGAAGCAGCGGTATCGCGAATTGCTTGCCGAAGGCTTCGCCGGCAACGAAATATATTTCGTCTATCTATATGCGCCCTCTGCTCTGATCAAAGAGCGCCTGAAGGCGCGGCGCCACCACTACATGAACCCGGAATTGCTCGAGAGCCAACTGACCGCGCTGGAGGTACCCTTCGACAGCTGGTCGATCTCCGTCACGGGAAGCCCGCAGGGAGCCTGCTCGGAAATTCTTGGCCGCCTTCGCGAAGCGGGCCTGCTCACTACTGGAGCGGAGAAATAGTGACAACTAATATTTTCAGCCTCGAGGGCAAGACTGCAGTCGTAATCGGAGGCACGTCTGGGATTGGTCGCACCCTGAGCCTCGGCCTCGCGGAGGCCGGAGCCGACGTCGTCGCTTCATCTCGCCGCCACCAACAAGTTGACGAAACTGCCGCACAGATCGCAGTGCGCGGACGTCAAACCCTGCGGCTCTGCTCCGATGTGCGCGATAGTGGTTCGCTCGAAGAACTACTGGCGGCATGCCTCAAGCAGTTCTCTAAAATCGACATCCTTATTAATTGTGCCGGAATCATTAAGAAGATGCCCACCCTCACCGTGCCGGAAGAAGAATGGGCCGAGGTCCTTGATACCAACCTCACTGGCGCCCTGCGCGCTTGCCAGATCTTCGGGAAGCACATGCTGGAGCGGGGCTATGGCCGCATTGTTAATATCGCGTCCCTGAATAGCTTTGTGGCGCTGAACCAGGTCGCTGCCTATGCCGCCAGCAAGTCCGCTGTGGTCTCGCTCACGCGCTCGCTCGCAATCGAGTGGTCCAGGCACGGCGTTACGGTGAACGCCATCGCCCCCGGCGTATTCCGGACCGCGCTGAATGCGGATTTGCTGGACGGCACTCCGCGCGGCCAGGAATTGTTAATGCGCACGCCGATGGGGCGCTTCGGCAGGACCGAGGAACTCGTTGGAGCTGCCGTATATCTTTGCTCCGATGCCGCGTCTTTCGTTACCGGGCAGACTCTGGTGGTCGATGGTGGGTTTCTAGCCAGCGGCGCCAACCGATAGGACGGTGGAGAGAAATAGCATGGAGCACACACGACGCACGGTTCTCACGGGCTTAGGAGTGGTTGCACTCGAGGCGGCGATGTTCTCCCCTGTCAAGCAAGCAGCGGCCTTTTCATTGTCCCAATCGTCGGCCGCAGACCCTGGCGTCTGCCCGTTCCGACTGGCCGTGATCAATGATGAGATCACGCAGGATTTCGAAAGAGCCTGCCAGATCGTGTCGGCCGATTTTGGACTGCATTGGATCGAGCTGCGCTCCATGTGGGATAAGAACGTCACCGAACTCGGCGCAAAACAAATTGAAGATGCTAAGAAACTTCTCGGCGAATACAAACTGCGAGTCACCGATATCGCAAGCCCGCTGTTCAAGACGGATTGGCCCGGCGCCCCGCGGTCGCCGCAGAGCGAAAAACGAGACCAGTTCCACGCCGACTTCGATGCCAGCGCGCAGGATAAGCTGCTCGAACGCTGCATCTCGCTTTGCCAATCGTTTAATACGGATCGGATTCGCTGCTTCGACTACTGGCGCCTGGATGACCCCAAGCCGTACCGCGCGGCCATCAATGGCAAACTGAAGCAAGCAGCGGAACGCTGTGCGAAAGACAACATTATTCTGTTGCTTGAAAATGAGATGTCCTGCAACACGGCCACTGGTGAAGAAGCAGAGGCGCTGTTGAAGGCGATTCCCAACAACAACTTCATGCTGAACTGGGATCCTGGCAATGCTGCGGCTTTGGGAAGCACGCCATTTCCCACCGGGTACGAGTTGCTGCCCAAAGACCGCATCGGACACTGCCACTCCAAGGATGTACTGGTTAAGCCCGATCACAAATATGATTGGGCTCCGGTAGGCGCCGGCATCGTGGATTGGGTTGGGCAGCTGAAAGCTTTGCGGCGCGACGGCTTTCACTATGGGCTCAGCCTTGAGACTCATTGGCGGGGAGCAGGCACACCGGAAGCTTCTACGCGCACTAGCATGGACGGACTTAAGAAAACATTGGCGAAGGCTGGAATTCCCTGCTGATCGGATGGTCGCCATACGAGTTCCAGACGGAGGAGAAGTCATGGTTACACGACGCGAGTTTCTCGATGCCCTTGCTGTTGGCGCGACGGGGCTGGCCGTTAGAACTACTGCAAAAAGCTATAGTCAGATTCTTGGCTCCAATGATCGCCTGAACTTCGCGGTGATTGGCCTGAATGGCCGCGCCTATGCTCACCTCGCGGCGCTAAAAGCGAACCGTAGCGCTGCCCGCATCTCCCATGTGTGTGACGTGGACAGCGATATTCTCAACAAGTTTGCCGACCGCACTCAACAGGAAATGGGCGAGACGACAGTGACGGAGAAAGACTTTCGCCAGATTCTCGAAGAGAAAAACGTCGACGCCATCACCATTGCGACTCCCGAGCATTGGCACGCGCCCATGGCGATCGCCGGATTGCAGGCGGGCAAGCACGTTTACGTGGAGAAGCCCTGCAGCCACAATCCTGCTGAAGGCGAGATGCTGGTGCAGGCGCAGCAAAAGTATCGCAAGCTGGTGCAGATTGGAACGCAGCAGCGCTCTTCGCCGCACACCATCGAGATCATCGAAAAGATTCACGAAGGAATCATCGGCAGGCCATACTTCGCGAACTGCTGGTACGTCAATACCAGGAAATCGATTGGCATAGGGAAAGAAGTTCCCGTGCCCACCCGCCTCGATTGGGATCTGTGGCAAGGCCCCGCGCCACGGCGTCCCTATCGAGATAACGTGCATCCTTATAACTGGCATTGGTTCAAGATTTACGGCACCGGGGAAGCGCTGAACAATGGCACGCACGAGGTCGATGTCTGCCGCTGGGCACTCGGCGTCGACTACCCGCACCGCGTCACATCGTCAGGCGGCAGATACCAGTTCAAAGATGACTGGCAGTTTTACGACACCCTGGTAACGAACTTCGAATATGAAGACAAAATGATTTCGTGGGACGGCAAGAGCTGTCAGGGAATGAAGTACTACGGCCGTGATCGTGGTTCCACAATTATGGGTACTACGGGGACGGTGCTCGTGGATCGCGGTGGTTACGAGATCTATGACCTCAAAGGAAACAAGACCAGCGAGTTCAAAGCCGGCAGTACCGGTTCATCCGCCGACCTGATCGGCAGCGATTCCATGACCGACGCTCACTTCGCCAACTTCATCGCGGGAATCCGTAAAGGTGAGAAACTCAACGCTCCAATCGCGGTTGGCAATGTGGCCGTTACCATGCTGCAGCTTTCCAACGTCGCCTGGGAAGTGAATCGCGAATTGCGTCTCGACACGAAGGATGGGCGTATCCAAAGTGACCCGGAGGCGATGAAGATGTGGAGCCGCGAGTACGAGAAAGGCTGGGCGCCGAATGTCTGACGATCCGATTTCCAGTTTGCCGGTCAAGAAAAGCTCTTTCTCGCGTCGCGATTTTTTTCGCTTCAGCGGGCTGGCTGCGGCAGCGCTTGCCGTCACGAATGATGTCCATTCATTGGCTCAAGCACCGTTATCGGCTACCGAGGCCTTCCCGATTCGATTAGGTCTGGCCAGCTACACATTCCGTAATTTCACTCGCGCCCAGATGATCGGCTTCCTGAAGCTTCTTGGTGTATTCGCTCTAAACGCGAAAGACGTCAAAGATCATCTCCCCATGGATCCCCAGGAGGAAGCAGCCGTGCTGGCCGACTATGCCGCAGCCGGCATTAAACTGCACGCAGCCGGAACTATCTATTTCGCAAAAGATGAGGACGCGGACATCCGCAGCAAGTTCGAGTACTGCAAGCGAGCCGGCATCGGCGTTATTGTAGCGGGCGACCCTACCCCCGAAACTCTGCCACGAATTGACAAGTTCGTCAGGGAGTACGACATCCGCATCGCGATCCATAACCACGGACCGGAAGATAAGTTGTGGCATTCGCCCCTGGATGTCCTGAAGGCCGTAAAGGGCATGGATCCCCGCATGGGCTGCTGCATCGACGTTGGGCATACGGTTCGCGCCGGTACGGACGTGGTGCAGGCGATCCGCGAAGCGGGACCACGGCTATTCAACGTGCACATGAAAGACCTCACGAACTTCCAGGATAAGGAGAGTCAGGTCGCGGTTGGCGAAGGCAGGATGCCCGTGCGGAAGATATTCGAAGGTCTCATCGCTACAAAGTATAAGGGCTTCGTCGATCTGGAGTATGAGATTCATCCCGACGATCCGATGCCGGGCGTGATCGCCAGTTTCGCTTATATGCGAGGAGTCCTCGCAGGCCTGGGCTTACGATCAGAGGCGGAGTCAATTATTGTGCGCCAAACCGCTTAAGCTCTCGTCATAGCCTTCAGCATGGGATCGACACCAACTCGGCCAGGTTCGCTACCGGTTTCCTCGACTGCGTTCACCGTGCTGCACGGCGGCGTTGTTGTCACAGGGGTTGTGACGACTCTTATCGGCCCGCTTCTGCCCATCCTGATTGGCCGCTGGTCTTTGAGCGATCAACGTGCCGGCCTGTTTTTTACGGCGCAATTTTGCGGATCGATGGCAGGCGTCGCTTCCATCGGCCTCCTGATCAAACGAGGTTACCGGAACACATTTGTGTTTGGCTTCAGTTTGATCGCCGCGGGAGTGGCCGGGCTGAACCTCGGCAGCTATGTCGCGGCTCTGGCGGCCGCTGCGGTGTTCGGTTGCGGATTAGGACAGACGCTTGCTTCAGCCAACTTGTGGGTGGCCGAAATCGCGAAATCGCGGCGCGTGGCCGCGCTCAGTATTCTGAACCTGATGTGGGGAGTGGGCGCTATCGCATCTTCCCCGTTTGTGATGCTGGCCCAGCGCCATCTCGCGACTTCGTGGCTTCTGTATGTGATCGCGGCCGGCTCGGCGCTAACGGCAATAGTTTTGGCGGGCATGAATTTAGAGCCTGCAGTGGCCGCGAAGCAGGAAAACACGCAGGAGCCGGCATCCCAGGCAAATATCAGCCTCAGAAGTACGATCAGCCTGGCTGCGCTTTTTTTCTTATATGTCGGATCCGAGAACTCGGTCGCAGGTTGGGTCGCTTCACTGACAAAGCGCATGAACTCCGATTCCGGCGACCTCTGGGCTCTCACGCCCATGTTTTTCTGGGGAGGATTACTGGCTGGGCGGGCTCTGGTTCCGATGCTTTCATTGCGGCGAAGCGAACGCACACTCCTGGTGGGTGGGCTGATGCTGGCTGCCGCCGCCATCTGCTGTCTGCTGCGGGCGGGTACGTTTGCGGCCGTGGCAGCCTGCGTAACCGCCGCGGGATTAGGGCTGGCTGCGATTTACCCGATCCTGGTTTCGTGGCTGGTGAAGGCGTTTGGCGAAAGGTCGAGACGAATCGGAGCAATCATGTTCGCGCTGGCGGGCATGGGCGGCGCCACGCTGCCCTGGTTCGTGGGACTGACCTCGACAACAACCGGCAACCTGCGCGCAGGGTTGCTGATCCCGCTCGCCGGATGCGTTGCCATGTTTGCATTCATCTCAACCTTGACCGAACCGGCATTTCGGCAGGCAAGCCTTGAAGAATAATTGTGAAATTCGCCTTCAGCGACTTTTATGACGTATGGGGAGACCCATAATTCGCAGCATTGCCCTGCCAACTGAGCTACGCATACACACGGCGTTTCAAAGTAACATAGAAGGAAGCTGCAAACCTGCAGGCCGTCGGCTTTTGGCTGCAAGCCTATTCTGTGCTTGAGCGCAGCGCTGCAAGTTTCCTGCCATGGAGATTTGAATGTCCGAATCAGACCCGAAGATTCCCGCCGGCAAGCCGGAAGAGTCTGGCGTCTCGAGGCGAGAGTTTCTCAGACTCTCGAGCATCTCTGCGGCCCTGCCCCTGGTCGCAGGCCCCAAGATGGCGCTCGCGGCGGGAAAGGAAATTCCGGTTCACGGTCCGGGCAAAGTCGCTATGGAATTTTCCATCAACGGCAGCAATTACAAGGCAATTCTGGAGCCTCGGGTCACCCTGCTCGACGCCCTTCGCGATCAGTTCGAGATTACGGGAGCGAAACGTGTCTGCGATCGCGGCGAATGCGGCGCCTGCACTGTGCTGATGGAGAACAAGCCAGTCTACGCATGTTCCGTCCTCGCGATCGAAGCCCAGCGAAAACCGATTCTCACCGTCGAGTCCTTGATGCAGGAGGGCCGGTTGCATCCCATCCAGCAGGCGTTCGTTGACCACGACGCGACGCAATGCGGCTTTTGTACGCCGGGCTTCGTGGTTGCCTGCAAAGCTTTGCTCGATCGAAATCCAACTCCTACCGCCGAAGACATTCGCCGGGGACTGAGCGGCAATCTTTGCCGCTGCGGAACCTACGACGGAATTCGCAAAGCTATCGCGCAAGTCGCGCAGAAGGGAGTGTAAGCGGTGCCCGATTATTCATGGCCCAACGCCAGTCAGCGCAGCTTGATCGGCACTCGCATTAAGCGCGTCGATGCTCCCGCCAAAGTTTCCGGGCACGCCATGTATACGTATGACGTGCACCGTCCCGGCATGTTGTACGGCAAGGTGCTGCGCTGCCCCTATGCTCACGCACGGGTGGTTAGCGTCGATATTAGTGAGGCCGCGAAGATGCCGGGCGTGACGGCGGTTCATATTGTGCAGGGGCCGGGTTCGACGATTCATTGGGAGGGAGATGAAATCGTCGCAGTGGCTGCGGTTGATGAACCCACAGCGGAAGATGCGGTTCGAGCCATCGAGGTCAAATACCACCCATTGCCTCACCTGGTCAGCGATGCCGAACCACCCTGGGATGCGGATCAGCCGCAAGGGCCGCTCAACATGGATGATATTCAGGACATGCTCGACCGTCAGGTCCCCGAACAGGAGATGTTGAGGCAAATCCAAGAGAACGGAATTGCGCGGAGAGCCAGCAATGATCAACTCGCAGGTCTAAAGGCCGACGGTGCTATCGACGATGTCCTGAATGCGATTCGCGCCGCCACAATTCATCCCGAAGCGGTGAAGCGGCCGAAGTCGAATTATCGGAACGCCGCGGCACAGACAGTCGGCGATCCGGATGCCGCATTTAAGCGCGCGGACGTTGTGTCCGAAGGTCTGTACGGCGCTTCAGTTATCACCCACTGCTGTATGGAGAGTCACGGATCGATTTCCGAGTGGACCGGCGACGACCGCCTGTTCACGCATATTTCAACCCAGAATGTTTCCGGCATTCCCGGGCAGATGGCTGAACCCCTGAAAATTCCGGCTAGCAATATTCGCGTCGATCAGGAAAACGTTGGCGGAGGCTTTGGCAGCAAGTTCGCTCCCGATCGCTGGGGAATTTTCACCGCGCAACTCTCAAAGAAAGCCGCCGGCAAGCCGGTGCGCATCATGCTAGAGCGCGATGCCGAATTGAAGGTCGCAGGCGCACGCCCATCCGCTTATGCCCGCGTAAAAGTAGGCGCCAGAAACGACGGCACCCTGATCGCCTGGCAGTCGCAGTCCTGGGGCACGGGAGGTCCCGGCGGCGGCGGTATGCCGCCGATTCCGTATATTTTTCATATCCCCAACCAGCGCAAACAGCACACAGCCATTGCCAATAACATTGGTCCGGCGCGGGCCTGGCGCGCGCCCAATCATCCTCAGGCCGCGGTTATTTCCATGTGTGCGCTCGACGATCTTGCCGCCACACTAAATATGGATCCCCTTGAATTCTTCGGCAGGAATCTCGGCCTGACCGGGCCGCGCCAGGATATTTACCGCGAGGAACTGGCTATCGCCGCCGATCTCGTGGGCTGGAAAGAAAAATGGCATCCGCGCCGCCAAAGCATCTCAAGCGAAATCGCTCGCGGCGTCGGACTCTCTCTTCACACCTGGGGCGGGCGCGGCCACCACAGCGACTGCGATCTCACCATTCACCCGGACGGATCGGTCGAGTTGAAGATGGGTTCGCAGGATGTGGGAACGGGAACCCGTACCTGCATTCTGATCGTCGCGGCCGACGCATTGGGCATCCCCATGGATGCCATTCAACTGCACATTGGCAGTACAACTTATCCGCCATCGGGCGGCTCCGGAGGTTCCGCCACCATCGGCGGCGTGAGTTCCTCTACGCGGCGAGCTGCCATTGACGCGCGCGACGCTCTCTTCGCAAAAGTCGCCCCCGCGCTCAACGCGCAGCCCAGCGATCTGGAGTGTGTGAATGGAACCGTGCGGGTCCGCGGCGATTCCGCCCGCTCTCTTACTTGGAAGGAGGCATGTTCGAGGCTGGGCGTGATGCCGCTCACCGTGCGCGGAAAACATCCCGACAATAAAACCCAAGACCTTACCAACAGTGGCGTGGGCGGCGTGCAAATGGCGGAAGTGGAGGTCGACATAGAAACTGGCATTGTTAAAGTCACGAAAATGGTTGCGGTGCAGGATTGCGGCCTCGTCATCGACCTCACCACCGCCGAAAGCCAGGTTCGCGGCGCGCTGATCATGGGCATCAGCTACTCGCTCTTCGAGGAGAAGATCATGGACTCCGCGACCGGGCGCATGTTGAACCCCGACATGGCATTTTATCGCCTCGCCGGATTCAACGACATCCCCGAGCTTGTGGTTCACATGATGACCGGCAAAGGCTACGACGAGCGCGGCGTGGTCGGACTGGGCGAGCCGCCCGTGATCTCGCCCGGCGCCGCGATTTCAAACGCGGTCGCCAACGCCATCGGCGTGCGCGTGCCTTATCTACCAATTACTCCTGATCGCGTTCTGGCCGCGCTCGATCAGAAAGTGCGCGCCTGATGCGAGCTTTCGAATATGTAAGCGCAAGCGATAAAGCGCAGGCGGTCAGCCTGCTGGGCGCGGGGTGGGGCAAAACTGAAATTATTGCCGGCGGCACCGATCTGCTTGCGCTGATGAAAGATGATGTGGTCTCGCCGCGGCGATTGGTCAATATAAAGGATGTTAAAGAGCTGCAAGGCATCATTTCGAGCGCTCAGGGAATGCGCATCGGCGCGCTGACCACCCTTGCGGAGTTGGCCGACGACGATGCCGTTAGGAAAAATTATCCTGCGCTGGCCGAAGCAGTGACCGAAGCGGCCAGCCCGCAGATTCGCAACCTGGCCACCTTGGGCGGCAATCTGTGCCAGCGTCCCCGCTGCTGGTATTTTCGCAACGGATTCGGCCTCCTGCCCAAAGATGAAAGCGGCAAAGAACTGGTGGCGGGCGGCCACAATCGCTATCACGCGGTTCTTGGCAATCATGGTCGTGCCAAGTTCGTCAGCCCGTCTACCGTCGTTCCCATCCTCATTGCCTATGGAGCCAGGGTTCGCCTGGAGGGAGCGAAAGGCCAACGCGAACTCCCGCTGGAAAACTTTTTCGTCATCCCCCAGACCGACGGCGAGCGTGAACACGATTTGCGTTCGAACGAAATCGTCACCGAGCTAACGCTGCCTTCCTCTTCCGGCATTAACGCCGCCCATTATGAAGTGCGCCAGAAAGAGGCATTCGACTGGCCCCTGGCCGTGGCTGCCGTTGCGCTCAAGATGAACGGATCCGCCGTGCAGGCGGCGCGGGTGGTGCTGGGATACGTCGCGCCGGTTCCGTGGCCTTCCCCCGAAGCCGAACAGATTCTCAGGGGAAATGTAATAAATAAGCAGTTGGCGGAGAAAGCCGCCGCGGCTGCTCTCGCCGCCGCCCAGCCGCTCAGCAACAACGCCTATAAGGTGCAACTCGCGCGCGTCGCGGTGAAAAGAGCCATTCTAAAAGCCGCTGCCGGAGGTCCCGCTTGATTCGCGAATTCGATCGCTTCAACATCCATCATCCCAACCTGTGCCCCGCGCTGCGCTGGAAGGGGCAGTTCATTCTGGCCGAACCCGATCCCACGGTGCCCGCATGCAACGATGGTCTGTTCTGGTGCCTGCACAGCCAAACGTGCATCGGCCCCGACGGCGAACTGGCCGAACCGGGAAACTGCAGTTCAAAAAGCCGCGCCTGCCACGGCACCGGAAGGTGCGGCTAAGCCGACGCGCACATTCCGTAGAAATGTTGCCTGCAACGTCTTTTGCGTATCCATCCACGGCGTCCTGGGCTCACACGATTTCCCTGAGCGGCAGCCCCACCGCTGGCATACAATATCCGTTCGCCGCTTTCTGCCCTATGAGCACTCCGATCGGACTGTGGAAAAAGTGGGAAGGGCAAGTCGTCAATGGTAAATTCCCGCTGCGGCAATTCCTTGGGGGATCGGATCAGAGCGCTGTTTTTCTGACCGAACTGGGCGGCGCCGGAGCACAAAGAGCCGCGATTAAGCTGATTCCCGCCGAACCGCAGTCTGCAGTTCCCGTCCCGGCAACTTCACCTCAAACTCCATCAGCGGACGATCAAGTGTCTCGCTGGGCCGCTGCGGAAAAACTTTCCCATCCTCATCTGCTTCGGCTTTTCGATCACGGTCGCTGCCAGATTGACGATACCCCGGTCCTTTTCGTCGTCATGGAATATGCTGAGGAGAACCTGGCTGAGATCATTCCGGTCCGCGCGCTGTCCGCCGGCGAGGCGACCGAGATGCTGCTTCCCACGGCCGAGGCGCTCGCTTACCTGCACCGCTCCGGACTTGTTCATGGCCGCATCCGGCCTTCGAACATCATGGCTGCAGATAATCAATTGAAAGTTTCCACGGATGCAATCTGCCGGAGCGGGGAACCCTGCGCCGCGAACCTTCGCACCCCATACGACGCACCGGAGATCGCGATCACGGGACGAACATCGGCCGCAGATATGTGGTCGCTGGGCATGACCCTGGTTGCTGTTCTTACGCAGAAAGAGGCAACCAGCCAGATTACAGCCCCGGTGCCCTCAACCATTCGGCAGCCCCCGCGCGAAATTATCGAACGCTGCCTGCAGCTCGATCCTCAACAACGTTGGACCGCAAAGGAAGTCCTCAAGCGATTGCAACCTGCGAGCGCTCCTTCCGCTGCGCCGGCGCATGTCGACAAAGCTGCAGGAGCATCAGCGCATATTTCGGAACATAGTTCAAAGCGATGGTTAATCATTCCCATTATCGCCGCGGCACTGCTTCTGCTGGCGCTGGCGGTGAAATACATGGGAAACCAGCCGCCCATTCCCGCCGCTGAAAACCAGACGGGAAACCATCCTGCTGCCGAGGCTCCTCCGCCGCAGTCCCCAGCACCCTTTTCGGCGCATGGATCAGCGAATGGAAGTTCTTCGCCGAACAAATCGCTTGCGGGGACCGTCCGCCAGCAGGTACCCGCTGACGTTTCGCCGGGCGCTCTAAACACGATCACCGGCAGAGTCAAAGTGAGGGTTCAGGTTTCGGTGGACGAATCGGGAAATGTGACCCAGGCAAAATTTATTTCTGCCGGACCCAGCCAATACTTTGCTAGCCGCTCGATGGCAGCCGCCCGCAGCTGGAAGTTCAACCCACCGCAACGCAATGGGCAACCGGCGCCGAGCGAGTGGACCCTGCTCTTCGAGTTCGCAAGAAAATCTACTCAGGTAGTTCCAACCCAGACAAAACCATAGGATGCCTAACCATCGCCCCTGTCTTTCTCCAGCTTCCAGACAATTTGCCGCAACATCCCCAGCAGGAATTCCGCATCCCCTTGTTTGAGCTGCAATCGCCGCACCATCCGCCGCACCGCAGACTGGAAAGTATCCGACGTATTCAACTTCGGATAATCGCTTTCGCGCAGCGCCGCTAGCAAAGTCTCATAAATTCGCTCCATGTCCGCCGCCGAACACGGACTTTCCTGCTCCGGTTCCAGGCGTGCATTCGGGTCGCGGACCAGCTCGTACAAGCACACAGCCACAGCCTGGCCCAGATTCATCGACTCGTGCTCATCGCGCGTAGGGATGCGCATCAGCCAATGGCAATGGCTCATATCCCGGTTGGAGAGGCCGAATTTTTCCGATCCGAATAACAGCGCGCAGGGCCCGGTCGCAAGATGCCCGCGGATAGTCGGCGCGGCCGCATCCAACCTCTGCAACGAATGCTGCAGATCGCGATGACCGAGTGACGTCGTGCCGACGACCAGTGAGCAATCGGCAACCGCTTCCGCCACCGTCCTGAACTTTTCGGCGCTGGCCAAAACCGGCGCCGCGCCCACTGCCGACCGTGCGCTCTGAAATGCCACATCGTACGGATTGACCACCCGCAGATGCTGCACCCCGAAGTTGCTCATGGCCCGCGCGGCCGCGCCAATGTTGAGAGGATTGCGCGCATCCACCAGCACAACGCGCAATTGATCGAATTCAGCGGGAGCGGACAATCTGCTTTGTATTTTACGGCACTCTAAGGTTTGCCTCTGACCCACGCCCCAATCCACAGGAAAACCGGTCGGTCCCTGTGCACGCCGCTTGCCGCAGACCCTTTTTACACGCCCGTGAAGATGTAAAAACTTTGTCAAACGATTGTCGGAATGCTGAAAATGGGCGAAAACGTTGTAAGCTTCGTGATTGCGGGCCAGCTGGGGAATTTTGGAGCCTGCATCAGGTTTCTTAAGGATGGGTTTATGGGGCAAATCGCAACGCCGATGATTACGGCCAAAATGGCTGATTCAATGAACAGCATTCGACCCTTGGGCAGAATTCTCGTAGTCGAGGACGATCCCTCCGTACAGAAAGCCCTCAAACGCCTTTTCGAGTCGGAGGGCTACGCGGTCGAAGTTCAAGGCAACGGCCGGTCGGCCTTGGAGAGTTTCCAGGCCGCTCCCCCCGCCGTCATTATTCTTGACCTTCGCCTGCCCAAGCTTTCGGGCAGCGACGTTTGCAAAGAAATAAAAGCGCAGGCGCCCACGCTGCCCATCATCGTGCTCAGCGCAACCAGCGACGTGTCGGACAAGGTTCTGCTGCTCGAACTGGGCGCCGATGATTACGTCACCAAACCCTTCAGCCCGCGGGAACTGCTGGCGCGGGTGCGCGCCGCCCTGCGCCACACCGCCAGAAGCGCGAACGTCAGCCGCGTGAGTTTTGACGGGATATCCATCGACTTCAAAAAGATGGAGGTCCTTCGCGACAGCAAGGTTGTGGTTTTAACCGCGCAGGAATTCAAAACCCTGCAGTTTCTGGTACAGAATGCCGACCGGGTCATCAGCCGCGACGAATTGCTGAACGAAGTTTGGGGATATCAGAATTATCCCTCCACCCGCACCGTCGACAATCATATTCTTAAGCTGCGCCAGAAACTGGAACGCGACCCTGCCAGTCCGGTACACTTCCGCACTGTACACGGCATGGGTTACAAGTTCGTGCGCTGACATCGCTTTGGCCTCTACCTCCGAATCCGTCTCGCAAACCCTGCCCGGGTACTCGGGCAGCGCTCTGGTTCATCGCACCCGGCTGCGCACACGTTTTCTCCTGTCCATGGTGCTGATCACCACCGGCCTCACCTTCTTAAGCCTGCTTGTCGTCCGCCAGAGTATGCAGGGCCACGTGCGGGAAGGCATCGTGCAGGACCTGCAAAATTCCGTCACCACCTTCCGCAATTTCCAGCACGATCGCGAACTCATGCTGACACACTCGGCCGAACTGGTCGCCTACCTGCCCATCACCCGCGCCATCATGACTGCATCCGACCCTGCCACCATTCAGGATGCCTCGAAAGACGTGTGGCTCCTGACCGGCAGCGATCTGCTGGTTCTGACCGACCGCGCCGGAAAAGTCGTCGCTCTGCACACCAAATCCCCCGGTTTTACGCGCGATGCCGCACAACGGTATTTTTTGAGATCTTTGAATGAAGAAGACTCCAGCCAGTGGTGGTTTGACGCCCACCATCTTTATCAAACCTTTGCCCAGCCGGTTTATTTCGGATCGCGCACGGATGGTCCGCTGCTCGGTTTTCTGATCATCGGCTACGAAATCGACAATCGGCTCGCCCGGGAAATGAGCAAGGTTTCGGCCAGCGACGTAGCATTTTCCTACGGCGATGAGATTGTAGCCACCACCCTGACCCCGTCCCAGGCGCAGGATCCGAGAGTGCGCGCCCTCGCCGCCGCCTCATTGCAAAACACCCCCCGGAATGTTGAAGTTGGAAAAGAAAATTTTCTAGCCACTTCGCTCGATCTTTCAGGCCAGCAGCAGATACCGGTCCGGCTCACCGTGCTGGGATCGTACGACAAAGCGGCGAAGTTTCTCGGCAATCTCAACCGCCTGCTCCTGCTTCTGGGTTTCACCGCCGTGCTGGTGGGCAGCGCCCTCGTCTTTCTGATCTCGCATACCTTCACGCGCCCGCTGGCCAATCTGGTAGAGGGCGTCCGCGCTCTGGAGCACGGCGACTTTTACCATCCCCTCGACGCCCGCGGCACCGACGAAGTCGCCGAGCTAACCTCGGCCTTCGATCGCATGAGAGCCAGCTTACTGAAGACCCAGCAGGCTTTGCTCGAGTCTGAACAGTTGGCCACCATTGGCCGCATGGCCAGCTCGATCTCGCACGATCTTCGCCATGCCCTCGCCGCGGTCGTGGCCAATTCTGAATTTCTCTGCGATGGCCGCTTAACTTCCGCGCAGCGCGAAGAACTGTATCAGGAGGTCCGCACCGGCGTAAACCAGATGACCGACCTCATCGATTCCCTGCTCGAATTTGCCCGCACCCGGGAATCGCTCAGTCCCACCTACGCCAATCCGGTCGAGACGGTGCAGCGGGCCATGCAGGCCGTGCGCCTGCACCCGCGCCATCAGGGCACTCAGATCGAGGTTCTCAGCAACGGCTCGGCCCTGGCATGGTTCGATCCCCGCAAACTCGAGCGCGCGCTGTACAACCTTCTGCTGAATGCTTGCGAAGCTGCGCCCACGAGCGAGGGAAAAGTGATCGTCACCATCGAGCGGAGCGGTGCTTCGGTGTCGATTGCCATCTCCGACAACGGTCCCGGCATCGCCGAACCTATTCGCGACAAACTCTTCCATCCCTTTGTCAGCTTTGGCAAAGAGAATGGCACAGGCCTCGGCCTCACAGTCGTGCAGAAAATTGTGCAGGATCACGGTGGCGAGGTTTTAATGGAGCGCACGGCGGATGCGCGGACAATTTTTCGCATCATTATTCCAGGACGCGCCCCGCAAGGTTCGTTCGACCGGGGCGAGGAGGAAACTCCGCGTCCTTTGTTTCCTGTACATAGCGACCAAACGACGGAAAACTCAATCCGACATTCGGACACCTAGTGCCGTTTCCCAGGCTTGGAATTTCATGACGATCCGAATGTCGCGCGGAGGATGTGTGAAAAACCCCTGGACCCTAGCGCTTCATAGAGGCGGCCGGTCGGCAGCCGTTCTTGTTCTGTTGAACATGTTCATCGTAGCGCAGGAGGCCCCGCCGCGCGCGGCATCCCCGGCCGTTGACTCGTCCGTTCGTGAACTCGGCGAGCAGGTGCGCGAACTGCGCTCGATGATCGACCAGATGCGCGCCGAAAACGCCCAGTCACGCGCTGAGATGCGCGAATTACGCCAGGAACTGCAGGATACGCGCCGCCTGCTGACTCCGCTGGCAACCGCGACGACCACCGCGACGACGAACGCGATGAACGGAAATCCCGCGGCCTCGGGGAACGCTGGGTCCACGAGCGCGAATTCATCGGACTCCGTGGCGCAGAATTCCGCCAGCTCTGGAATTCCCTCCGACCTGGGCAGCCGGGTTCAACGCCTGGAAGAATCCACTCAGCTATTAGGTTCCAAGATCAACGAACAATATCAGACCAAAGTAGAAACGGCCGCCAAATACCGCGCCCGCCTTTCCGGCATCGTGCTCATGAATGCCTTCCACAACGTGGGAGCTTCCGACAATCTAGATATTCCCGACTATGCCCAACCGGTCCCACAGGGAGTGAATCAAGGCAGCTTCGGCGCCACCTTGCGCCAGAGCGAGATCGGCTTAGAAGTCTTCGGCCCTACCCTCGCTGGCGCTAAGAGTTCCGCCAAAATCGTTTTCGATTTTGCCGGAGGCTTTCCCTCCACCAACAATGGCGTCAACTTCGGCCTGGCTCGTATGCAGACCGCCAGTCTCCACCTCGACTGGAAAAATACTTCTGTGATCGCCGGCCAGGACTCGCTTTTTGTCTCCCCGCTCTCGCCCACATCCTTCGCCTCGCTGGCCACGCCTGCCTTCGCCTACGCCGGAAATCTGTGGGGCTGGACGCCGCAGGTTCGCCTCGAACATCGTTTTGAGCTTCCCGCCCAGCAGACAATCACTCTTCAGGGCGGAATTCTCGACAACCTCGATTGGGAACCTCCCACCTTTCAGTACACCCGTTCGCCCCAGGCGGGTGAACAATCCGGCCAACCCGCATATGCCATGCGTACAGCGTGGTCGCGGCCGGTCTTCGACCATCCCTTGAGCTTCGCCGTAGCCGGCTATTATGGCCGCCAGAACTGGGCGTGGGATCGTTACGTCGACGCCTGGGCAGCCATGACTGACTGGCAAATTCCGATTCTCCGCCGCCTGAATCTCTCCGGCGAATTCTATCGCGGACGCGCCATAGGCGGCCTGGGCGCAGCCATCGGGCAGACCGTCCTGTTCGGCGGCGATCCCACACAGCCGTATACCACCATTCATGGTCTGAACTCCGCCGGAGGCTGGAGCCAGTTGAAGTTCCAATTCACCCGCAAGCTGGAAGTCAACGGCGTTTATGCCGAGGACGATGCCTTCGCCGGCGACATCCGCGGCTTCACCACTGACGCCGACAACTTTGGCATGCCAATCATGGGACGAAATCGCGGCGCGCTCGGTAATCTGGTCTACCGCCCGCGCTCGGATTTACTGCTCTCCGCCGAATACAGGCGACTGCATACTTTCACTATCTATGACGGTGACAGCACCACCAACCAAATTAATCTCGCTATGGGGATACTCTTCTGAACATGCCTCGCGCCGCCCATCGAACGATCTTGACCCTGCTGCTGGCGACTTCTGCTCTTGCGTCGGCGCAGAATGCCGAACTCAAAGGCAAGGTCGAACTCACCAGAAACCATCGCCACCTGAATGACTCTTCGAAAGTTGTGGTCTGGCTCACCCCCTTGGGGAGCACCCCCGCCCCCGCGCCGCCCGAGCAGCAGACCTCAGAAATTCCCAGGCTCGTGCAGCGCGACAAAGCCTTCCATCCGTCGCTGGTGGTAATTCCGGCGGGAGGGAAAGTCGAGTTCCCCAACCAGGATCCCTTCTTCCACAATGTTTTCTCTTTATTCGATGGCAAGCGCTTCGATCTCGGACTCTACGAAAGCGGCAGCACGCAGTTCGTGCAATTCGACAAGCCCGGCATCTCTTACATCTTCTGCAACATTCACGCCCAGATGAGCGCGGTGGTCATCGCGCTCAACACTCCTTACTATGCGATCTCCAGTTGGCGCGGCGACATCAGCCTCGGCAACGTGCCACCGGGACGATACCAGATGCACGTTTTCCATCCCTCCGTTTCTCCCGATGCCCTGCGCGTGGTTGAGCGCGAAATCACCGTAACGCCAGGACAAACTTTTCTCGGAAACCTGAGCCTCCCGGAATCGAACCTGGAACTCGCTCACAAGAACAAGTACGGGCACGACTACGACCCCCCCGATCCCGACAGCCCAGCCTACGCGAGACCGTAACCGTTTAAGCTCAAAACCAGCCCGGCTGCAGAAGCCAACCAACTCCCATGTGGGGATAGGCGCCCTCGGCTGTCCAGCCGGACGAAGCCCGGCGATGCACGCGGAGGCACGATTCCCGGCCCTGAAGGAGCGCGGCCGCACGGGCTGCGGAAAAACGACGCTGGCTGTCCCGAAGTAGTTGCGCGTTTGATGGCCGCTGTGTAAAATCGCGGGCAGCCGCCTGAGACCCCCATTCAAGAGGCCCCCTGTTTTCAGCCCGGCACGCGACTCTTTCCCTGACGCTAAGAGTCCGGAGTCTGCGGCTACGAAAAACGGAAAGAATCCGAGGAGGTCATCGTGCTCCAGACGTCTACCAGTTGGATAAAGAGCCACTTCTGGACCTTTCTCACTTTGAGTTTGGTTGTATTGGTATGCGGGATGTGCGTGCCGGGGTTTGCGCAGCAACCTTTGCAGAGTAATTTTCCTGCAAGAAAATCCGCGACCACTTGGTCTAATCTTCCGCCCGAAGCCCAACGTTCCATCGGGGCAGCACTCGGAGAGGACAAGTCCGGCTGGATACAGCAGGCTGAGCTGACCGCACTCGACGGCGCGGCAGATGACAGCCTCGGCCAGTCCGTCGCGCTCAGCGGAAGCACGCTGGTCGTAGGGGCTCCTTTTCACACCGTCGGGTCGAACGGCTGGCAGGGCGCAGCTTACGTGTTCGTCGAAAGTGGCGGAACATGGACTGAGAAGGCGGAACTGACCGCGTCAGATGGCTTAGCAAACGACAAGTTCGGCTCGTCCGTTGCAATCAGCGGCAGCACGATCGTGGTAGGGGCCTTTCAACACACCGTGGGTTCGAACACCTTTCAGGGAGCGGCGTACGTATACGTGGAAAGCGGCGGGATTTGGACTCAGCAAGCCGAACTGACCGCTTCAGACGGCGGGGGATACCAGGACTTTGGCTATTCTGTAGCCATCAGCGGCAGCACGGTCCTGGTGGGAGCCTATAATCACCCGGTCGGATCGAATGACTCACAGGGAGCGGCGTATGTGTTCGTTCAGGGCGGCACCGAGTGGAGTCAGCAGGCGGAGTTGATCTCATCGGATGGTGGCTTCTCTGATTCCTTTGGTCAATCCGTTGCATTGAGTGGCAGTCTGGCCCTGGTGGGAGCGCCCGGTCACCAGGTCGGCTCGAATCCCTATCAGGGAGCGGCGTACGTGTTCGCGGAAAGCAGCGGGTCGTGGAGTCAGCAGGCTGAATTGATCGCGCCCGACGGTACACTAGAAACTGGGTTCGGCTCTTCTGTCGCGATCAGCGGCATCAGGGGCGTGGTGTTGGACAACGTGTCGGGCGGAGGGAAAACATACTTGTTCGTACAGACCGGCCAAACGTGGACTCAGCAGCAGGAGTTGACGGTGCCGGATGGTTTCTGCGACGTTGCCGAGGACGGAGGCTTATTCGTCGATGGCGCTTGCCTCGGGGAAGCCGCGTATGTTTTCGCCGAAAACGGCGGAACGTGGGGCCAGCAGGCCGAACTGACCGCCTCCGATGGCGGGACACAAGACCTGTTTGGCAATTCGGTCGCGATAAACGGAATCACAGTTGTGGTCGGGGCCCCGAATCACGAGGTCGGCTCGAATACCGGTCAGGGAGCGGCGTACGTGTTTGTGTCGCCGTCGACTGTGGTTACGCTTTCGCCGACTTCATTGATCTTTGGAAGGCAGGCCGTCGATACTACCAGCGCAGCTAAGACTGTGACGATAACGAACACCGGCGTGGCGACCCTCTACAACAGCAGCATTGCCATCACAGAGGGCAATCGCTCTTTTGCCATTTCGAGCAACACGTGCGGAGCCATGCTGGCTGCAGGCAAAGCGTGTAAGGTGGGCGTTACCTTCACACCGAAACAACCAGGTGCGGAGACGGGGGCGCTCATCTTCACCAACAATGCTTCCGGAAGTCCGCAAACGGTGACGCTCGCCGGCACGGGTGTCGCACAAGCCATGCTCGCACCGAGCAGTCACGCGTTCCCCAAGACAAAGGTCGGCAGCACGAGCGCCGCCTACGAGTTTACTTTGAAAAACAATTTAAGCACGTCGCTGACCGGCATTTCATACTCGACGGCCCCCCCGTTTGCCGTATCGGCATCGACTTGTACGACCTCGCTGGGCAGCGGGAAGAGCTGCGCAATAAGCGTAACTTTCTCGCCAACGGTAATCGGTACAGCAAATGGCACGCTAACAGTGAAGGACAGCGCCAACGACAGCCCACAGAAGGCAATTCTGTCGGGAACGGGCGATTAAGACCTTCTGCTTTCAAAAATAGGGAACAGATGGAACATCCTCCATTTCTCGCATGTTTGAAAAATCGGGGAACAGTCCGTCTGTCGCTGGGCCCGTTCGGGTTTGTTTATGGATTTTTCCGCAGCCTGCTGGAGACCGGGAGCGCGCCCCTCCGGCACTCGCCGGCAATTCATATCAATCTGCCCGCCGCCAGATCTTTCACCAGCGACGCATCGGCCTCCAGAAAATCGTACGACGCCAAATCCTTGGGTGCGGACCACTGCAGGTCGCGGAAGATACGATTTTCAATCTCCCCGCGGTAATCGCGGACGATAAAAAAACGCAGCTCTACCATGGAACCGTTCGGGTAGGTATGGCGAAGTCGAGCAATCTCGTCGCCGATCTTGGCGTGAATTCCCAGTTCTTCTTCGAGTTCGCGGCGCAGCGCGTCGCGCGGCTGTTCGCCTTCTTCAATTTTTCCGCCGGGGAATTCCCACTTCAGCGGCATGGTCTGGTGGCGCGTGCGCTGGCAAACCAGCAGCTTCCCGTTCCTCTCGATTACAGCAGCGACAACCCGTTTCATGGCCCGGTAATTTTTGAAATCTGCCCAGTGGATTCTCCACGAGCCTGGAAACCACAATCTATAAACCACTAAGGATACTAAGTTACACGAAGGTTAATCGCCGCACGTGTGGGATCAGTACAACGCTCTCAGGACACTATCGATTTCTCCAGCTTCTTGCCAACAATATCAGCGCAATACTGGACCAGAGCCTCATCCTCCGCCCCAAAGGCCGCCGGGAAGTGGCTGTCGATATCCAGCTCTCCAGCGACCATCCCTTTCACGAAAATCGGCACCACAATTTCCGACTTGGTCTCAAGCGAACAAGCCAGGTAGCGCGGATCTTTGCTCACGTCATCGACGACAATAGTTTTCCCGCTGGACGCTGCAGCCCCGCAGATTCCCTGGTTCAGCGGAATCCGCGTGTGCGGCGTCATCGCCCCCACAAATGCCTCCAGCACCAGCACCGGCGGTTTCGCGCCCGGTTCCAGCATGTAGAAACCGACCCAGTTGTATTTCAGCATGCGCTCGTGCAAGAGCTTGCAAACGCCCTGCATAAGATCTTTGGCCGTCCGCGCAGCTTGCGCCAGCGCCTGGATTTCGTTGCGGACCTCTTCGATTCTGGTAGTTACGGGCATGAGAGAATCTTAACTCAGAGCCGCACATTCGCGGCTGTGGAAGAAGTCACCGCGGTAATCTGCCGGATGCCTTCCGGGCGGGCAAACAGTTCGGGACGAATGGCATAAGCCAGCGCCTCAAGGCCGCGCAGAAGCGTGGGAGCCGGCGTGTTGAGATGTTCGTCGCGAATGCAAAAGACACGAGCGTCGCGCACCGCGCGGATTTCCTGCCACCCACGATCGCCAATGATCTTCTCCAGCGGCACGCGATCGCCCGCGCCGCACCACGCGGCAATTAAGATGTCCGGATTCAGCCGGGCCACTTCTTCGGGAGAGATTTGGCGCCCGGGCGCGCCCAGAAACTCGCCCCCCGCGATCTCAACCAACTCCCCGACCCAGGCTTGCGAAGCGATCAGCGGCTTGCCCCATTCCTCGCAGAAAACTTTTGGGCGCGGAGATTTCGACGCCGCGCCCTGAACCTTGTCGCGGATGTGTTCGATTCGCCGCTGCATGTCCGCGATCACTTCTTCCCCGCGCCCGGATGCGCCGGCAGCCCCGGCGATGGTGGCGATATCGGTATAAATGTCGGCCAGCGTCCTGGGAGCGAAACCCAGAAAACGGGCTCCAGACCTGAGGATTTCAATGACAGCTTTCTCCTGGTAAGGCACGGAGGCGATGACCAGATCGGGGCGAACGGCAATAATCTCCGCCGCCGTGGAGGTCCAGGAGTCGTGCAGGATAGTTCGCGATCCAGCAGCGATTTCGGGAACAACGTCAGCGCAATATTTTGTGCAGGCAACGACACGATCGAGCGCGCCGATCGCGGCCAGAATCACCGTGGCGCTCGGCTGCAAACATGCAATGCGGCGGGCCGTGTGCGAGGCACTCATAAAATCGGCATCACAAAGTTTACGACTGGATGGACCGTAATGCGCCGGAAAGCGCATCCAGCGCCAACTGCGCGGCGTGGGACGAGCCCTGAGGCAACCCCCCAAGCGCAGCGCTCACATCTTCGCGCCGCAGTGCCTGAGCTTCGTCCAGGGTCTTGCCCCTCGCGAGTTCGGTTAATGCCGAGCCGCAGGCAATGGCCGCAACACAGCCTTTGGCCTTGAATCTTACCTCCGCAATCCGGCGCTCTTGCACTTTGAGTGTGAGACGCAGAATATCTCCGCAGGCGGGATTTTCAATTTCGGCCGTGGCATCGGCATCAGCTACTTCGCCGGGGTTGCGCGGATTTTGAAAATGGTCGAGCACCTGCGCGGAATACATTTGGAGATCTATTGTAATTGCCCGGGTAATTGCCCAGTGTAATTAAGTGCGCGTTCCTTCGGGAAAATAAATCCGCCAGCCGCGCTGCCGGGCGATCGCTGCGAGATCGGGATTCGGGTTGACCGCGACGCCAGTTCCAGCCATGGCCAGCATTTCCGTATCCCAACGCGAATTACCGAAGGCGACATCAATTTCATTCTTAACAGCCTGCCGCAGAGCTTGAGGCTTGCCCTCGCCCGAGGGCACGCGAATCAGCCGATCCGTCGCTACACCGTTATCCAGTTCCACTTTCGCCGCCAGAACTCGACTTTCCGGGACGCCGAAATGCTTTATCGCGGCGCGAATCACCCATTCGTTCGACGACGACACGGCCCACACCTCGCATCCGTCCTTCTGCAGTCGCTGGACCAGCTCGCGCATCTCCGGGAAGATTTGGGAAACAAACAGCTCCTCAAAAAAGCGCCCGGCCGCAGCCATCATCGTCACGTCCGCGATGCCCTTATGCAGGGTCACCATCTCTCCGCACATGGTGGTCTCTTCGACTTCGCCGCGCTTGTAAGCGGCGTAGCGTTTTCGCCAAAAGCGACTCAACTCTTCGCGACACTTCCGGTCGGGGAAGACGTCTGCCACGCGCAACTCCCAGTCGAAGAAGCGCTCTCCGGCATCGCCCGACCACAAAGTTCCGTCGCAATCGAAGGCCGCAACGTGCGGACGAAAACGGGTAATGGAGTCAAGAAACTCGTTCGCGCCCGAAAGAAATGTCTGTGCTTCATTGGCGTTCATTGATTCGACGATAACATTGGACGATAACGTTCGACGATAACAAGGATTGACGACAACAAAAAGTTTGTCGCGGACGGCCCGAGCGCGGACTGCCCGGGAGTCAACCCAGCCACTACCGATCACAACAAGACGGTACCGACTCAGGCCAAAAACCAACCATCAACTTCCCTTTCCTCCTGCCGGCAGGTTCGCATAATCCTCCGGCGTGTTGATATTCACCGCCACAAAGGCCTCATTCACCGGCACATATCGGATGTGATTCTGATTCTGATGTTCAACGTCACGAGCCGTTGATGTGACCGGGACCCGCAGAAACGCTTCCATCATCTCCCGGCCCAGCAGAAAGGGATGCCCGTGTTTGCCGGAAAATTCCGGCACCACCGCCCAAACATTTTCGTCGGCAGCTTCGAAAGCGGCCCGCAATAGTCGCATGGCCTCACTGCTTATCGGAGGCCGGTCGACCAGGGTCACGATGGCAGCGTCGCGGCCATAATTCAGCACGGCACGCAAACCAATTTGCAGCGAACTGAACTGGCCGCGACCGGCATCCGGGTTCACCACCAGGGATGCGCCCTGCGCATAGATGGCCGGCGCAAGCACAGGCTCATTCTTTCCCACCACGACCACTACCAGATCCGCGGCCTGCAGCAGCGAGCGAATCGCGGCGGAGAGAAATGTTTCATGGGAGGCCGCTTGTCCCGGCGCGGCTGGCGGCCAAGGCAACAACGCTTTTTCCCGGCCCATGCGCGCAGACTCGCCTGCGGCAAGAATCACTCCGGCGAAGCTTGGAGCGCGAGTCATGAAGAGTCAATTGTCGATTCGTGATCGCCGCCGTGGAAGTGAATTTTATCGCGCGAACAGTTAAGCGAACGACGTCACCTGACAATCATATCAACAACCGGCCGGTTCACTTGTGCTTGTCACGGGGGGCGGCTGCGCCCGGTGCATCATCCGGCAAAGTGCCGGCGGCCTGCGAGTGAAACCAGCTCATGTGCGGGAGCGCCGCTGTGGCATGGCGCCGAACAGCAATCAGCTCGGCGGTAATGGCAACCGCAATTTCTTCCGGCGTGATGGCTCCAATATCCAATCCCACGGGCGCGTGCACCCGATCGAACAGATGCGCCGGCAAGCCTTCCTTTTGCAGCGTTTTGAAAATTTCGATGACCTTGCGCCGGGAACCGATCATGCCGATATAACGCGCGGGGGTCTGCACTGCCCAGCGCAGAATTCGCATATCGTCGCGGTGCCCGCGCGTTACGATGACGATAAACGAAGTCTCGTTGGGATCGAGCTTCTTCATCGCTTCATCGAAATCGCAGGCGTGAACTTCGCGAGCCGCGGGAAAGCGCTCCCTGGTCGCGTAAGAAGTGCGATCGTCAATAATAACCAAATCGAATCCGGCATCACCCGCGACCTTACCGAGCGCCGCAGCCACATGGCCCGCGCCGAAAATGTAAAGTAATGCCGGTGGTAGAACCGGCTCGATAAACACCTCCAGGGTACCGCCGCAAACCAGCCCCGTATCGTAAGCCGGATCCTGATTGAGGTCGAACGTTAAGGTCCGCGGCTTCTCCGATTCCATCACTTCCCGCGCCGCCTGCCAGACGTCGGCTTCGACGCAGCCGCCGCCGATGGTCCCAACAATGGAGCCGTCATCGCGTACCAGCATCTTGGCGGTCTTGAAAGAAGGGATCGAGCCCCGCACGTTGATGATGGTCGCCACCGCACCGCGGCGCCCGTCGCGGCGGAGTTGCACGATTTGCTCGTAGATATCCATGCGGCTAGAAACACCTGGCGGCTAGAAACACCTGGCAGTCTGATTATCCGGTGGTTAACAAGGCAGAGTCAAACATTGCCGGAGAAGCAAGGCCCTGGATTATCTCCCCAGATTCCTGCACTACGCCAATGAGTCCAGACGGCCTGCCAAACCAACTCGATGTTTGGGCGATTCGACACCGGTGTCAATGCTTCTTCGATCCCGGTTTGTGTTAGAACTAGTCTCGCGGACAGTTTGACGAAGATGGGCCTCGGAAAAGCTGGAGACATATCCGGCCCTATGACCCTGTCCCAGCGCGCGTGGATGTGTGGCAGCAGCGCGGAAGGCCGGCGCTTCAGGCGCCGCGCGAGGTCTCGATTAGGACTTGAGCGTCAACCGCGGCCGTCGTAGTTTAACAATTCCGGGCCCTCCCGCTGTGCCGCCAGCGGTTGCCACGACCATCGGCCATAGCCCCGAGGGAGCTAAGAAACCATGAAAGCCGTTCGCATCCACCAATTCGGCGGGCCTGAAGTCCTAACCTACGAAGACATCCCCGATCCTCAACCACGCAAAGATCAAGTACTGGTCCGCGTGCGGGCGTGCTCGCTGAATCATCTCGATATCTGGGTGCGCAAGGGATTGCCGGGAGTAAAGCTGCCGCACATTCTCGGCAGCGACGTGGCAGGCGAGATCGCCGAAGTTGGCGAGTATGTCTCCGGATTCAAACCGGGCCAGCGCGTGTTGCTGGCCCCAATGCATTATTGCGGCCACTGCGAAAAGTGCGTCGCCGGGCTGCAGAATCAATGCCGCGAATTTACCGCGTTGGGTAACACCGTGGATGGCGGCAACTGCGAATTGATCGCCGTGCCCCCATCCAACGTGATTCCTATTCCCGATTCTCTCGACTTCAACCAGGCCGCAAGCGTGCCTCTCGTATTTCTAACCGCATGGCACATGCTGGTGGGAAGGGCCGGCGTTCGAGCGGGACAGACCGTACTCGTGCTTGGAGCCGGCTCAGGTGTGGGCATAGCCGGAATCCAAATCGCCAGACTCTTTCATTGCCGCGTGATCACCACTGCCGGCGACGAGTCGAAGTTGGCCAAGGGCCGTGAACTCGGCGCCGATTACGGCATTAATCACTACAAGCAGAAGATTTCCGAAGAAGTAAGAAAGATTACCAATAAAGAAGGCGTAGACATCGTGATGGAGCATGTGGGCGCGGCCACCTGGGATGAGAGTTTGAAGTCCCTCAAGAGCAGCGGCACGCTGGTAACCTGCGGAGCAACCACGGGGCCGAACGTAGGAATCGACTTGCGGCATCTGTTCGCACGGCAGTTGACGCTGCTCGGCTCTTATATGGGAACCATGGGCGAACTGCATGAGGTGTTGCGCCATGTCTTCGCGGGCAGGCTGAAGCCGGTTGTGGACAAGGCATTTCCTCTTTCCGAACTGCGCGCTGCGCATGAATATCTGGAAAAAAGCCAGATGTTCGGCAAGATTATAGTCAACCCGTAAGCATTACCCCGCCGCCGAGCACGCAGAAGTGGCTGAAGCATACGGAGATTGCTTTGCGGGCTTAGCGGCCTTCTTTGCGCCCTTGGCGGCTAAGATTTTGAGCGGCTCGAGTGTTATTCTTAGAGCGTAGCCGCGAAATCTCAGACCATCCTCATGTCCAATCCCATTACTCCAGAAGCCCTGCCCAGCAACGACTCCACTGAATCTTTTCAGGAAGCTCTCTCACAATTTGAAAAGGGCCACACCCGCAAACGAGCAGAACCGGGGAAAGGGCGCGAGGCCACCGTGGTCGCCGTTTCGGCGGACTCGGTTTTTCTCGATATCGGCTTCAAGACTGAAGGCATTCTTGCCCTCGCCGAACTCGAGGCCGCAGGCAAAACTGCCAAGCCCGGCGAAAAGCTGCAGGTAAATATCAAGGGGCGCGATCCCGAAGGTTACTACGAGCTGACCCTGGGCAAAGCGGCCCGGGTTACCGACTGGGCATCGCTGGAAAAAGCTTTTGCCGAGAAGACGCCGATTCTGGGAACGGTCACGGCGGTGGTGAAAGGCGGGCTGAGCGTCGACGTGGGCGTGCGCGCCTTCATGCCCGCATCGCGCAGCGGCGCCCGCGACGCCGCCGAGATGGAGAAACTGATCGAGCAGGAAATTCGCTGCCGCATCATCAAACTCGACGCGGCCGATGAAGACGTTGTAGTCGACCGGCGCGCCGTAGCCGAAGAAGAAGAACGCGCCACGAAGGATCTGCGCTACTCCGAACTGAAGGAAGGCGACATTGTCACCGGTACAGTGCGCACACTGGCCGACTACGGAGCATTCATCGACATCGGCGGAGCCGACGCCCTTTTGCACGTCGCAGAGATTTCCTGGGGCCGCATTGATAAGCCTGAGGATGTTCTATCCGTGGGCCAGCAGATCACTGTTCGGGTGCTCAAGATCGATCCTGAGAAGCGCCGTATTGCGGTCGGACTGAAGCAACTGCAGGCGCATCCCTGGGATGCGGCGGCTGGAAAGTATCAACACGGCGAGCGCGTGCGCGGAACCGTAACCCGCGTGGTCGACTTCGGCGCTTTCGTCGAACTGGAGCCCGGCGTCGAAGGCTTGATTCATATCTCCGAAATGTCGTGGGCGAAACGCATCAGGAAAGCCAGCGACGCGGTAAAACCGGGCGACACGGTGGAGGTTGTCATCCTGGGTGTGACTCCGGGTGATCGCCGAATTTCTCTCGGTTTGAAGCAGGCGCTGGGCGATCCCTGGCTGGAAGTGCCGCAGAAGTTTCCAGTTGGATCGGCGGTTGAAGGTCCCATTGTGAGCCTCACGAAGTTTGGCGCGTTCGTGCAGGTTGCCGAAGGCGTCGAGGGCATGATTCACATCAGCGACATGAGCGCCGAGAAGCGCATCAACCATCCCCAGGACATGCTCAAGCTGGGGCAAACCGTGCGCGCGCAGGTACTCGAAGTCGACACTGAAAAACGACGCCTGCGGCTGGGCATGAAGCAGCTGGTTCCAACCAGCATCGATGAATACCTGGCCGAGCGTAACGAAGGCGATGTCGTGACCGGACGCATCATCGATGTCTCGGGCGAAGTCGCCCGCGTGGAGTTGGGCGAGGGTATTCACGCGAGCTGCACCCTCACGAAACCGGCGTCCGGCAAGGCCGCCCCAGCAAGCGGCAAGCCTGATACATCGAAGGCCGATCTCTCCTCGCTCAGCTCCATGCTGCAGGAACGCTGGAAAGGCGGCGCTGGCGAACCGTCCGCCAAATCGGACGAAATTCGCGCCGGTCAGGTTCGCAGTTTCCGGATCACGAAACTCGATCGGGCAGCAAAGAAGATCGCAGTCGAGCTGGCTTTAGGCTAACTCACCTGCAATGGCGCGCTGCGCCTTTGTGTGCCTTTGTCCTTCGTGGTTGATGATTTTACGACGCTACCCACGGCGCGACTCGTAACGGATTTCTGCCCCGCTGATTTACAATATGCCCATGGCCCCCGAGCTGAATTTCGGCCCGTACGTCGATCTCGAGAACGGGAAGAAAGTCGTAAAAGACCTGACCTACGGCAATCCCACGCCGGAAGGGCTTGTGCTGACCACGCTCGATTCGGCGGTGAACTGGATGCGCAAAGGCTCCATCTGGCCGATGACGTTCGGACTCGCCTGCTGTGCCATAGAAATGATGTCGATGGGCGCAGCCCGCTTCGACATTGCGCGCTTCGGCGCCGAGGTCTTCCGTCCCTCGCCGCGGCAAAGCGATCTGATGATCATTGCCGGCAGAGTCTCGCACAAGATGGCGCCCGTGATCCGGCAATTATGGGAGCAGATGCCGGAACCCAAGTGGGTCATTTCCATGGGCGCGTGCGCTACCAGCGGCGGCGTGTTCAACAATTATGCGCTGGTGCAGAGCGTAAACCAGGTCATCCCGGTCGATATTTATGTTCCCGGCTGCCCGCCTCGTCCGGAGCAACTCATTTACGCCATTACTCTTCTGCAGGAAAAGATCCAAAAGGAACGCGGGACCATCAAGAAGGCTCTGAATCTGTCTTAGCTGCATCTGTCGACGCCGCCGCTGTATTTCCCTTGCTTAGTCAAGCCGGGTGACATGATTTAATCGTTTTCTTCCTCGGAAGCGATCTTGAAAAAACTGCTCTTCATCAGCGCTCTCATCCCTTTGTTGGGCGCGGCCGGCTGGTGGTATTTCCGCGAACAAGCTCTGCCTGACTACGGGCCCGCGTACCGCGAATACGCCTACGTCAGCAACGGCAAGAGCAACACCGTCAGCGTAATCGACTTGCGAACGTTTGAGCTGGCCAAGACCATCCCTGTAGGAGTGTCGCCGGCCGGCATTGCGGCGAACAGCAAGAAGAATGAAATTTATATAGTCAACTCCGGCTCGAATAACATCAGCGTAATCGATGCCGAGAAGAATGCCGTCGTCGCCACCGTGGGCGTACATGGCAAGCCCTACTTCATCGACGTGGCCGCCGACGGCAAGCGCGCCTACGTCGCCAACTCAGGCTCCGCCAATGTTTCCATCATCGACCTCGAGAAGCGCGCGGTTTTAGCCAATGTGCCGGTGGGCTCCGAGCCAGGCCTGGCGCGGGTTTCACCGGATGGGACGACGGTCGTGGTTTCGAATCGCCGTGATAATACGGTCTCGCTGATTGACGCGGCGCAACTGCGCGTGCGGGCAACTCTGCCGGTGTGCCAGCAGCCGGAGGATATCGCCATCCTGCCCGATTCCAGCAAGGCGTTCGTGACCTGTTCGGGATCGTCACAGGTCGCCTCCATTGCCCTGGAGAATCACAAGCACAGCGGCGAACCCGGCAACGACCGTGTTCTGGCGCTGCTCGACGTGGGACGCACCCCAGTTAGCCTTGCCGTAAAACCCGACGGCGGCGAACTGATCGTGTGCGACTTCGATTCCGACAGCATTTCGATTATTGAAACCGCCAATGACGAAGTCGGCGGCAGCGTGGTGGTGGGGCAGCATCCCGCGCACGCCGTGGTCACCAATGATAACTCCAGGCTATACGCCAGCAACTTCGGTTCTGACAGCGTAGCCGTGTACGACATCGACGCCGGACGGAGGATTGCGACCGTCCCGGTGGGCAGCCGTCCCGACAGCATAGCTCTTTCGCAAGATCAGAATTATCTTCTCGTGCTCGACACGCAGGCGGGAGACGTGACGGTGATTCAGAAGCGGTCCCCGCGAAAGCTGGAGCCGACCGAGTATTCGCTGCTCACCATGATTCCCGTGGGCCTCCAGCCCAACGGAATCGTAGTAAAGGCATTTCGGATCACACCGCTGGGGAAGAACTAAGCTGCGCCAGGTTGAAAGTGTGCGCGGTCGCTACTACACGAGCCGAGAAGGCCGCGTCGCGGGCTACCTTCGGGTACCTTCGTGGTTTCTGAATTTAAGATTACCCGGCCCCATGCATTAAACTGCCGCCGGCTTGGCGCAGAATTTATCTAACGCAGCCTTGAGCTCGGCGGCAATGGCTGGAGCCTCGCGCGACTCGATATCGCGCCGCGGCATCATGTAAACCAGTTGTCCCTCGCGCAGAATGGCAATGGACGGCGATGACGGCGGCTGTCCCGTGAAATAGCTGCGCGCACGTTCGGTAGCTTCAAGGTCCTGCCCGGCGAACACAGAGAATGCTTTATCCGGATGCGCAGCGTTCTGCAGAGCCATGCGCACCGCCGGACGCATGCGGCCGGCAGCACATCCGCAAATGGAGTTCACCACTACAAGCGCGGTACCAGGTTGAGCCCTCAAAGCGCGATCTACGGCGTCGGGCGTACGCAGTTCCTCAATGCCCAGGCGGGTCAACTCCTCGCGCATTGGAATAACCATAATTTCAGGATACATTTATCGGGCTCCTTCAAATTTTCGGTATGTCTTGATTCTAACTTATAACGGGCGAACGATACGGCACTACGATCCGGTTTTCTGCAGCGCATCCTGCGCCGACCGCGCCTCTTCCCCGCTCAAGCCGGATTGCAACGCGGCCTGCAGGCTGCTGTGCGCCTGCGCGGGCTGCCCCGCCGCGAGATAAGCCATTCCCAGGTGGAATTGAAATCTTGCAACCTGCGGGTTCTTCGCCACTGCCGCTTCCAGCGCCGGCACGGCCGACCGGTATAGCCCCTGCTTGTAGTAAATCCAGCCCAGCGTGTCATTGACGCCGGGATCATCCGGTTGCAGGGTCTTCGCTTTCTGCGCCATTTCCAGCGCTTCGCTCAGCGAGCCTCCGTGGTCGGCATAAAGGCGGGCGATGTTGCTCAGACACTGATAAGAGTTGGGGTCCACCTTCAACGCGTCCTGATAAGTTTGCCGCGCCCGATCCAGGTCGCCCACATACTCGTACACCTGGCCCAGCAGAATGTAAGTCGGAATATATTCCGGAAACTTCGAGCGCGCCGCTTCATACGCTTGAATCATTCCCTGCGGCCGGTTCGTCGCCGCATAAATATGCGCCAGCGCGAGATAGCCGTTCACGTAATAAGGATTCAACTGCAAGGCTTGCTCATAGCTACGCTGGGCGCAAGCCCAATCCTTCTGCGCGATGCAAAATTCCGCCTTGGCGACATACAACTGGAAAGCCCTGGGCTGGGCCGCGATCTGCCGGTCGATCCGGGCAGTCGCCTGCTTCGCCTTCCCTTCCTGCGCCAGGATTTCTCCCAGCCCTTTCAGCGCGGGAGCGTAGTCGGGCGCAATCGCCAGCGAATTCTCATACGCTTTTTCCGCGTTGGCGTAATCTTTGCGCGACGCCAAAACTCGGCCCAGCCGTTCCGGTGCCGCTGGACTCCGGGGATTCAATCCGGACGCCAGTTCGAAAGCCCGCTGCGCCTGCTCCAGATCGCCCTGCATCAGGTACGAGCTTCCCGCGATCACATGTGCCTCCGCCACCCAGAAACTTGTCGCAATCACCCGGCTGGCATATGCCAGGGCTGCCGCCGCGTTGTTTTGCTGCAAGCTGATGTTGCCGAGACCCAGAAGCGCAGGCAAGTAGCCGGGCTGAATGCGGAGCGCGTCAGTGAGCGCCTGTTGCGCCTGCAGGGGCTGCTCCTGCGCGATATCAACCTGCGCCAGATAAAAATACACAGCCGGCAGGTCGGATGAATCCTTGATCAGCCCCTCAAGCTCGGCAGCGGCCTCGCGCAGCCGGAACGCGCCCAGATAGGCTCGGGCCCTCAGTAGACGGAAATCAGGGTCTTTGTGGTCCTTATCGCGCTGGTCAAGCCATTGGTCGGCATCCTGCCAGCGGGCCAACTGCAAGTAGCATTCGGCGACTTTCTTAGCCGCTTCCCGGTCCCCATCATTCCTGCCGAGCAAAGCGCGAAAGCGATCGAGAGCGGCAGCGGCATCGCCATTGTCCAGGTAGAAAGTGGCCACGGCGCGCCTGCCATCGGGATAATTGTTCTCATCCGCCTCCACCTGCTCCAGCAGATGTTTGGCATCGGCCGCCCGGTTGCGCTCCGCATATAAGCCAGCCAGGGCCACCGGCAACTCAACCGCTCTCGGATCTCTCCCCATACCCTGCCGCAAAACCTGCTCGGCGCGGTCGGGGGCGTTCTGGCCTTTGTAATACTCCGCCAGGTTGATGAAGGTTTGCGGATCTTCAGGCTTGATATCGACCGCGGTCTGAAAACTTCTTTCCGCGGCGCCATATTCCGCATCCAGCAACTGAGTCAGGCCCAGAACTTCGTAGGTCTGCGGATCGTGCGGATCCAGGCTGATGGCCTGTTTCAACTCATTTTCAGCATCGACATACTGCATCTGGTGGAGGGCAATCTGGCCCAGCAGGCGGTGGCCGCCGGCACTTTTCGAATCCTGCTTCAGCATGGCGTCGGCTTGCTGGCGAGCTTCGGAATATTGCGTCGATGAAACCAGCAAGTCCCCCAGGCGCAACCGTGCATCCAGATTCTTCCCATCGAGATCGACAGCGCGGGAGAGAGACTGGGTGGCGGCCGAGGGATGTTCCTGCTGGATTTGCAGCAGTCCCATCCGGTAATAGGCATCGCCGAGATCGGGATTAATCTGAATGGCCTGCCTGTATTCGCTTTCCGCTGAGCTGAGATCTTTTTGCGCCAGGTACTGGTTCCCTTTTTCGACGTGTTCACGGGCGCGGGTGGTACTGCGGCAGGCGGGAAGAATAGCCACCAATGCGGCAATCGGAAGCAGTACCAGGCTTGCGGCGTTGCCGCGCGAAAAGACGCGCCGACAGAATCGACTCATTTTTGTCTCAGAATCCGGGGGATTGAATTAACGTGTCTCGATTCTATCCCAGAATTCGAGAGGAGCGGCGCGCTGGCTTCGGCTTTCGGGCCTCGCCCAGGCCGGAGATTCCTGAGGCGTGGGGTTAGCCTTCACCGAAGCCCGGCGCCCGAAAGCCGAAGCCCGCTTTGCTCAGTGTTTCTGCTTGTCAGCTTCGATGAGTTGCGCCACCTTGGAATTAGTTCCCACGGGCTCTACCAGCACGACATGCCGGCTGTTCAGCAACATGCGGTCGGGTCCGTGCCATTCGCTGCCGCGGCGCACCAGAACATTCGTAACCGCCTTGGTTTCCTGATTTACCTGGCTTTGGATGTAATAAACGTCGGTCAACTCGGGAAAATTCGAGTCCGCGTTAGTTAGTTTTCCGTAGTAAAGCTGGCCAGTATCAAGCAGAACCGCCGCGTAGGGAGTTGTAATCTCCGGACCTTTATGCCGATGGCTGCGTCCGCAACCGGAAAGTACCGCCAGACAAAACAATGCCGCAAAAAACACGTTCAGCTTCTTCAATCGGGATCCTCACTTGGTTGCGTTTTGCGATTCGACCGCGCAACCCGGACCGGTTTGGCCCGGGCTGCGTAGTCACTACTTTATACCGTGCGATCCCTTAACGCGCAATCCGGGAGATCATCGGCTGCATGATCTTAACCGGCGTGCGCCGGTTGCTGTTCATCCAACCCGCCATCGAAGATGGAGTTCCGATGGCCCGGTTTCCGCCCATGCGAAGATCCGATGCCGGTACATTTACGCGCGAGCTTTCGCTTCCCTCGCGTGCCGACTGCACTGCAACCACCGGCCGGGCAACGTTCGTTGAAAACGCGGGGACGCGTTCCCAGCTGAACACCGGATTCGGCCCAGCACTGCGAGCCTTCGAGGGCTCCAGCCCGACAACCATAATCGGTCTGGCTCCAGACCCGCTGACCCGCTGCCGCTGCGAAGCGCTCAGGATCGGGCTTCTGCTGATCGTGCCGGCCTTCACGCTGCCTGCTTTGGCGCTAGTCCGCACCGTAGCCGGCGCTGAAGCCGCACTCTTCGCCGGAGTCTTGGAACCGGTTGGTCCCGTAACCGACGTCAGAGTGAGCACCACGGTATTGCCTACGTAAGAGACTGAGAACACGTCCGTTCCCACTGTCACCGTGCTGTTGGTAAAGGAACCGGATAGCGTCCCCGTCGAGGACAGAATCGTAAACTGCGTTCCGATGTCAGACGAGGTCAGCACCAGACCGTTCACGATTGCCACGGTCAACGTTCCACCCAGGTTAGCGGTGCCGCTCGCGGTCAGTTCGCTGTAGGTCCCGGTGGTCAGCCCGCCAATGGATACATTCATCACGCCGGTGGCCAGCTGCGTGTAGTTACCAGTGATCGCCAGTAACCCTGCTTTGCCACTGTCGCCCACGTTGATCGTGACCCCGGTTCCAGTGGCATTGCCGATCGACGTGTTGCCGATCAGCGTGCCCGCACCGAAAATCGAACCACCAGTCGCCGTAATGTTGGTTCCTTTGAGGGTTCCATCGACTGTCGTGAGGCCTGCCGTCTGATTGTAGTTGTGGTTGGTGCCGCCCACCGTCAGCGTGCTGCCCTTTTCCACGGTCACCGTACCCGAGTTGCTGAAGTTGGCATTGACCGCCGTGGTCAACGCCGCATTGCCTTCCAGGGTGAACGTGCCCGTGTTGTTGTTGAAGCCCGCCAGCGCATTGGCCGTGCCGTCATTAATCTTGGCCGAAGGACCATTCAAGGTGAGGTTGGCAGCGTTGGTAGTAATGCCACCGTTGGCCGCGGTCAATTGCAGCTTGCCGCCGATGGTGTAAGTTCCGCCGCTCAACGTGCCGCTGCTCAGGTTGGTGAGCACGTTCGATCCCGTGAGGGTGAAGGTGCTGCCCTTGTTAATGGTGAACGTTCCGGTGTTGGTAAAGTTGCCCGTCGCGGTAAAGGTCGCGTTGCTGGCCAGAGTCAAATTCCCCGTGTTGTCAGCCAGGTTGGCCAGGTCGTTGGTGGTGCCTGTCTTGATCGTCCCGCCTTCCAGCGTCAGATTGGCCGAGTTGGTGGTGACGTTGGCGGCAGTGCTGAGGTCAAGATTCCCCGCCAGAACATAGGTTCCCGCCGTCAGCGTCGACCCGCTAATCTGGGTGAGCGCATTCGCGGTAAACGTGTCGCCGGTGTCGATGGTCAGCGAGCCGGTATTGCTGAAGCTGGCCGCCGTGGTGGAGAATCCAGTGCTGGTGCCCGCGATGGTCAGGTGGCCGGTGTTAGTGGCCAACGCGCCCAGCGCGTTCACGTTGTTGGAGTTGATGGTGCCGCCTTCCAGGGTGAGGTTAGCAGCATTCTTCGTGATGCTGAGGCCCGCGGTCGTCAGATCCAGGTTTCCGCCCAGAACATAGGTTCCTGCCGAAAGCGTCTTGTTGTTGTTGGCGCCAACGAGCTGGGTCAGATTCCCAGCAGTAAAGCTGTCGCCGCTATTGATGGTCAACGTTCCCGTATTGCTGAAGCTGGAAGCGGAGGTTGAAACGTTGTTGCCGGTGCCCCCAATGGTTAGCTTGCCGGTGTTGGCCGCAAGCGCACTCAGGGCGTTCACGCCGTTGGAATTGATGGTGCCGCCCTGCAAGGTAAGCGTCGTCGCGTTGGTCGTGATGTTGATTCCAGCCGTTGTCAGATCAAGGTTGCCGCCCAGAACATAGGTTCCGGCGGTCAGAGTTCCGCTGCTGATCTGAACCAGATTGCCGGCGGTGAAGCTGTCGCTGCCGTTAATCGTCAGCGTGCCCGTGTTGTTGAAGCTGGCGGCTGTGGTCGATACGTTATTACCCGTGCCCCCAATCGTCAGCTTGCCGGTGTTGGTGTTCAGGCTCGCCAGGGCGTTGGTGCTGTTGGCGTTTTCAACGGTCCCGCCAGCCAGCGTCAGCGTTGTGGCGTTGGTAGTGATGGTCTGCGTCGCACCGGTCAGGTTCAGGTTCGCATCCAGTACGTAGGTTCCAGCCGTCAGCGAACCGCCGCTGATCTGCGTCAACGAACCGACTTTGAAGCTTTCGCCCGCCAGAATCGTCAGCGAGCCCGCGTTGCTGAACGATCCGGCATCGGTAAACGCTATGCCGCCGATGGTCAGGGCGCCGGCCGATGTGATGCTCGTGAGCCCAGCCAAGGCGTTGGCGTTGCTGTTGCTGGTATCGAGGATCTGCCCGCCGTTCTCCTCGGTCACGTTCGCCGCAAGCGTCTTAATGCCGGTCGTGCCACCCGAGGCAAAAGTAATGTTGCCCCCATTGGCGATATAAGTTCCGCCGGTCAACGTATTCGTCGTGCCGTTCCAATTGGTGAAGCCGGAGCTGTCCACGTTGATCGCGAGATTCTGGCCGGTTACGTTGGCGAGCAGCGTGCCGTTATTGGTGAAGCCCATATTGCCGGAACCCAGGTTGCCCGCACCCTCAATAGTGTTGAAGCTGGTGAGGGTTGGCGCGGTGCCTTGGCCGTAGATGAGATCCGTAAAGCTCGATCCAGCCAGGTCAATGGTTCCAGACCCACTCAGGGTGACCGCTCCGTTGATAAGCAGATAGGTATTGTTGCCGTTCCCCTGCAGGGTGATGGTGCCGGTATTGGTTATAGCGCCGGTCAGTTGCAGTTGGGCATTGTTTTGTACGTTGATGGTTCCGCTGGTAGTCAGCCCACTCAGGTAAGCAACATCGTTGGCCTCAACAAGGATCTGGCCTGTGCCCGAGGTCGTCAGCGTGCCGCCGGTGATGGTGGCGTTGCTCCCAAGCTCAACGGAAGATCCGGTCTGGGCGCTGATAGTTCCACCGGTATTGGTCCAGGTAGTGCCGTTGAAAACCAGCGTGCCGCCGTTCGTGGCCTCCATTGTTTTGGTATTGGTGCCGGATGTAAGCGACTGTATGACCAGGCTCTGGCCGCTGACGTTGGCGTTGATCGTCCCATTATTGGTGAACACACCGCTATCAATGGTCCCCGCACCGGTGATGGTTTCGTCGTTGGTAAATCCGCCCGCACCGTCAAGATTGCCGGTGTAGTTGCCGTTTGTGCTGCCCAATACCAGCGTGCCCGTGCCTGTCAGCGTGGTCGCGGATGGGGCGTAGTAGTAGGTGTTGTTGCCCGAAGCTTGCAGCGTGATGGTGCCATTGTTAGTGATGGTGCCGGTGGCATCGATCTGGCCATTGTTCTGCACGTTAAGCGTGCCGGTGTTGGTCAGCGTGGTCAGATTGGCTGTGTTGTTAGCAGCGACAAAAATCTGCGAGCCCGTGCCCGCCGTACTCAACGTGCCGCCGGTAATGGTCACGCTACCGGTTAGATCGACCGCGGAATTGGCCTGCGCCGTGATCGTGCCACCCGCGTTGTTCCAGCTGGAGCCGCTGAACTCCAGCGTGCCGCCGCCCGTGGCTTCCATCGTCTTGGTGTTGATTGGGGCCGTCAGCCCTGTCAGCAACAGAGTCTGGCCGCTGACATTTGCGTTGACAGTCCCGTTGTTGGTGAATGTGCCGTTACCCAGCGTGCCCGCACCCGTAATGGTTTCGTCGTTGGTAAGTCCGCCTGCAGTGTCAACATTGGCGGTGTACTGACCGTTGGTGCTGCCCATAACCAGCGTGCCCGTGCCCGTCAGTGTGGTCGCAGCCGGGGCATAGTAGTACGTTTGGTTGCCCGCAGCCTCCAACGTGATGGTGCCGTTATTGGTGATGGTGCCGGTCGCATCGATCTGGCCATTGTTCTGCACGTTGAGGGTGCCGTTATTGGTAAGACTCGCGAGATTTGCAACATTGCTCGCCGCTACCTCAATGACCCCGACCCCGGTGGTGGTGAGCGTTCCACCCGTAACCGTCGTGTTAGCGGTCAGAACCACAGTAGAGGGATTGTTGCTGGTGTCGCTGCCCAGGGCCTCAATGACCCCGCCGCTGCCGTTGGTAACCGAGCTGCCCTGCAAGGTCAGATTGCCGCCATTGGTGGCTTCGAGGATGCCATTGTTGGTCATCCCGGCAGAGCCGCCCTGAATGTAAAGCGGCGCGCCCGACACGGTGGGACTGATGTTGGCATTAATGGTGGAGTTGTTGGTCAGGGTCAGCACGCCCTCGCCGATGTCGCCTACTCCGGAGACGTTTTGGTCGATGATGAGCGACGTCCCACCCGCACCAGTGAACTGATTGCCCGCTCCCGTACCCAACACGATCGAACCGGAACCGTTCAGCGTAGCAGTTCCGCTACCCGCGCTAGTCACATAAAGTTGGGTGGCGTTGCCCGTGGCTTGGAGGTTGATTACGCCATTGTTCGTGATCGTCCCGTTGATCTCGGTTGCACTGTTATTTTGCAGGTCGTAGGTACCCGCCAGAGTCAGGCCCGTCAGGAACACATTGTTATTGGCCGCGCCGATGACGACGCCCCCGCCGGTGGATTGCACCGTTCCCCCTGTGATGCTCACATTGCTGGTCAATACCAGGGAAGAGCTGCTTCCCACCGCTTCGATGGTTCCGGTGTTAGTCCACGTCCCGTTGGACATGGTCAAGGTGCCGCCGTTAGTCGCTTCCAGAAGGCCGGCGTTGGTGGACGTAGTGGCCGTGTAAGGACTCAGCTGAATGTTGCCGCCGCTTATGTTCGAGTTGATGACGCCGTTGGAGGCATTGGTGATTTGCAGTTCGCCATTCCCGACAGTCCCCCAGCCGGTGATCGTCGACTGATTTGTCAGTATGCTGCCGCCAACCCCGTTGATAGAGCCTGTCCAGTTGTTGTCGGTGGTGCTCAACACCACCGTGCCTGTGCCTGACAGGGTGGTGTTCCCAGTCAAATAAAGTTCCGTAACGTTGCCCGAGGCGCTCATCGTGATGGTGCCGTTGTTGGTGAGCGTTCCCGAGACTTCCGTAGCAGCGTTGTTCTGAATGACGTAGTTGCCGGTATTGGTGACATTGGTCAGAAACACGTCATTGTTGGCCACGTTGTTAATGACCCCGCTACCTGTGGTCGAAAGAGTTCCGCCCGTGATGCTGACATTAGTCTGAAGATCCACAGTGGAGTTCGCCGCCGCCGTAATCTTCCCCGGCCCGCTCTGCGTCCAGGTTCCATTGGAGAGCACGAGGGTACCGCCGCCGGTGGCTTCGAGCGTCCCCGTATTGGTATTGGTGCAGGTGCTGCACGTGTCGGGATTGACCACGAGGCTCTGGCCGCTGATGTTGGCATTGATCGCGCCGGAATTGATGAAATTCAACTGGCCATTGCCCACCGTACCAGCGCCTGTAATGTTCGAAGAAGTGGTAAGGACCGAACCAGACGCACCGTCGATGTAACCGGTGTAGTTCGCGTCGCTGCTATTTAGGTTGACCGTGCCGCTGCCGCTCAGGGTCAACGAATTCTCCAGATACAACTGGGTAGAGTTGCCGGTGGCGCTCATGGTGATGGTTCCGGCGTTGCTGATGTTCCCATACGCCTGGAGCAGGGCGTTGTTGTCGACCGTAAGCGAGTCACCACTGTTGCTCAGGGTCAGCGTTCCGAAGCTTCCGGTGTCATTGTTGGCCAGACTTACCGTCGCCGATGCGGTGCCAATGGTGACGGCATTGCTGCTGCTGGGCACACCGGCGGTCCAGTTGCCAGACGTGGTCCACTGGTTGTCGCCCGCCGAGCCGTTCCAGCTATCCGAAGTAAGGGGCGGCGCGCTATGTCTTGTCGCGGCCTTGCTCCTGGCGACAGCCACTCCCCCGGCTGCGGCCTTTTTGGATAGTTTGCGCTTCGCTACAGTTTGCGCAGAGGCCAGGCTGTTGATTGTGAACAGGGCTGTAAGCAGGCAAAGAACCGTGACTACGCGAGACGACGCTGGGCGCATGAGACACTCCATTGGAACGGATTCGGTTGGCACATCGATATCGATAATCTTCTTTTTACTTTGGTCGACTTACGTTGATCGACGAAAAACTGCGCAAGACTGTACGAACCACGAGTGGGCTCGTAGAGAGGGCAGACGAATGATAGTCGAGGAAAGAAGTTTGTCAAGATGAAATTTCTTGCAACCCGTCCCCGGACGATTTCGTCCCCTCTTCAGCCCACTTACTAACTTTTTGCAATCCCCGATTTTCAGATTGGAAAATCCGCCACCACTCTTACTGTCGGCGGTGGCGTTCGAAGCACAGACTTCGGCCCCGGTCCAACTTGTTAATCGAGATAGCCCGATCAACACAACGGACAAGACGGGACATCTCTGGACATTTCAGGACATTCGGAGAAAACCGTTGGAAAAAAGTAAGCTTTGGGGATCACTGTCGCAACTTTCTGCACACCACGGGCAACAAAACAACTTCAGTCGTGTTTCTCAATTTGTATGGCACAGCTTGTGGCAGAGCTGAGGGTTCGCTCTCTCGGCGACCTTAGCGGCCGTTCTTTTCACCTCGGCCGTTTCAAGACTTTAAGCAGGCAGCGGAAAAAGAAGTTCGCAGATTGGTTTTGGCTCGGCGTAACACCCAAACCGGAGGATAGCTTCTCAATGGATAAAAAATCGCACCTTCTCACTTCATGCTTCCTGGCTGCCGCGCTGGCTTGCTCGGCGCTGGGCACAGCCTGCGCGCATCATTATTACCGGGTCTATGACCCTTACTACAGCGACTACCATGTATGGAATGATGAGGAAATAACCTACTACCATACCTGGGCGCGCGAAAACCACCGCGACGAGCATCGCGACTTCCGCCATCTTCCCCCGGAAGAGCAGAAGGAATACTGGACTTGGCGCCACAACCACGGCGACCGTGACCATGATCGCCATTAAAGGTGATCGCCATTAAAGGCGACCGCCACTAGCATTACGCAACCGTTGAGTAAGCCGCGAACCCGAGCAGCGGCGTCCTGCCGCCTGTCCGGGGGGCTGCCCTGAACTTGTCGAAGGGGCGCCCGCCCTCGGAACGGCGGCCGGAACCGCCCCCGGCGACCCTGCGCTATTCCTCGCAGCCATCCCGCCTCCTTTATGTTCTAATTCCTCTCGGTTCTTTCGGAGGCTGCATGGCGAAATCTGTACCCCGCAGTTTTCTCTTCGCCATTTTCATCGCCCGGACCACTCCCCTTCCCTGGAGCATCCGCTATTGAACTTCTCCGAAGATATTTCGAGGAATATCGCTGGGGCCGAACTCCAGCAGAGCAAGGTGCTGCGCAAAGAGCTTGGCCTTGCCGATCTCGCCCTGGCGCAAGTCTTAATCGTTGTTGTCCCGGAGTTTTTTGGCACCGCGGTCAAAGCCGGGCCGGCTCACGGCGTTCTCTGGCTGCTCGCCATTCTCTCCTTCTTCGTTCCGCAGGCGCTGGTGGTCGCGCATTTGAACCGCCTGATGCCGCTGGAAGGCGGGATCTATGAATGGGCCCGTCTGGGGTTCAACGATCAGGTCGGTTTCCTGGTGGCGTGGAACGTCTGGCTGAACACCACGCTGCAGGTTTCTCAAATCGCCCTGGTCGCCACCACCTATCTCACTTACGCTTTTGGCGCCAAGGTTGAGAGAACCTCGTCCAATTCAATTTTCCTCTTGATCGTATCCATCGTTCTGATTGCCGCCATGATGGTGGTTGCCCGCCTCGGCCTGAGCGTCGGCAAGTGGGTGAGCAACGCGGGAAGCATTTTTACCCTGCTGGTGCTGGCGGGGCTGGCGGCGCTTCCGCTCTTTCATTCGCGCCATGCAATCGCGCACTATCAGCCGCTCCCGCTGGTGCGCCCCGCACTCACCCTGTTTACCTTCAGCGTATTCAGCAAAATGACCTTCGGAGCCCTCAGCGGTTTCGAAATGGTCGCGATCTTCGCCGGAGAGTCGCGCAATCCCGGGCGCAATCTCGCCCGCTCCATTCTTTTCACCGCCCCTGTGATTGGCATGTTTTACATCCTTGGCACCAGCTCGATTCTGGCCTTCGTTTCGCCTGAAGGGATCGATATCATCGGCCCGATCCCGCAGGCGCTCAGCGTCGCCCTCGGCGGTTTCGGCCTAGCAAAGGTTTTGGTTCCGGTTGTGATTCTTCTCTTGCTGACCAACTATCTTTGTTCCTACACCCTGTATTTTTCTACCAACACCCGCCTGCCCCTGGTTGCCGGGTGGGACTGTCTGCTGCCGGGCTGGTTCACGGTTCTGCATCCCAAATACCGCACCCCGGTGAACTCCATCCTCTTTATGGGCGGGGTCGCGCTGGTAGCCAGCAGCGCCGTGCTGATCGGAGCGGGCAATCAGGAGGCTTTCGCCCTGCTGCAAATCTTGTGCTGGACGTTCTACGGCCTGGCTTACATCACCATGTTTGCCATTCCTTTGTTCTCTTCACAAAAAGGTATTCGTCCGGGTCCGTGGTTGCGCCTGGCAGCTGCCTCGGGAATGCTGGTAACCCTGTCGTTCGTTCTGCTTTCCGTCTTTCCCATCGTCGATGTCCAAAGCAAATCAGCCTATTCCGCAAAAATCATATTGGTAGTGCTCGGAGCAAACGCCATAGGCTGGTGGATCTATCGCGCCGGTCAGCCCAAAACACGACCGGGCAAGTAGCGCAAAGCCGCCAAGCCTACCGGCGCACAAATAAGCGACGGCGTTCCGCCCTCGGCCCGGACAACCCCCCTAGCGCAGGTAAGGATAAAATGAGCCAGTCCGCGCAGCGGAAAGGAAGGGACCAAGTGCTAACCTCGAACGACACTCTGAAAGAGCGCCTCGAACGTTATCGGCAGATCAAGATCACGGTGATCGGTAGAAAATCGAAACGGAAAATTTCCAATCCGGTCTGGTTTGTACTGGATGGCGACAATCTCTATCTGCTGCCGGTAAAGGGATCGAACACCCAGTGGTACCGGAACGTTCTCAAGAATCCAGCAATCGAGATTGAAGCTCGCGGCCCCAAGGCGGAACTCCCCGCTGCCGTTATCAGCGATTCGAAAGCAGTCAAATCCGTGGTAGAAAAATTCCGCGAAAAGTACGGCGCGGAAGACGTGAAAAAATATTATTCAGGCTTCGACGTCGCCGTGGGGATAAAGCTCAGGTAGGTGCTGGCGCGACAGGCTATAGCCCCGTTCGGCAGCTTAAACAGCGCCCACGCCTCAGCGCAAGAATACCCGCGCCGCATCATCCACCCGAATCCCAGACTTCCGCCGCGCCCCGCTGGCCACGTTGTAAGCCACCAGCAAATGCCCCTCGATAATCAGAATTTCCTTCTCGGTGATCCATCCCGCCAGCGCAGCGTGCGGCAAAAACGCAACCCGCCGCGGAGAATCCCCCAGACTCTTCACTTCGACTTCCGGCAAATCCAGCAAAGCCTTTCGAATGCGCAACGACTCCTCCGGATTCGCCTGCCCCTGCTCCGCCAATTGCATGGGCTGGCTGGGCTGAGCCGTCGCCGCGATCGTATAAGCGACGGCGCTCAAATCGGGCGCCAGCCGGCCGTTCTCCGCAAAAAAGCTCACATCATAGTCGGAATTTTTGTATGCCGCGAGTTCGTCGAACACAGTCAAAGTTTTGCCCCTGGAGCGCAGCAAAACCTGATCGTCGCTCTGATTAGCCCATCCGCAGCAAGCCGTGTCGGGAATCGCTTCCAGAATTGCGCCGGCATTCGCCGCATCCAGCACGCGCCGCACCGGTGGATCGAGCAACGACGCGCTCCACTTGCCACCCCGCTGCTCATATAAAGATGTCGCCTTATAAATTGGCTGAGTTTTGCCTGCCACAAACTGCGTCACCAGAAAAAGTCCGCCAACGCCCTCGTCAGAAACCCACAACGCGCCATAAGCACAAGTTTCTTCGCACCCTCCGGTCGGGCATGAACACTCAGGCAGCGCCATCGACGCCACCTCCTCACGTCCCCCGCCGGTCAAATCGGTTCGCCACGCCGACCAACTCGTCCTGGTCGAGAGGTCGACTCCGTCGCGTTGCAGTCTCCGCGCCTCATTCGAAAACCAAAACAGATGCGTGCCATCCTGCGCCAGATAAGCCACGGGCGCCGATTCGGTAATGGCCAGATTCGATCCCGTAGTCGCCGTCGTGCGGGCAACATCGCGCTGCAGCGTGGTCGCCGCGTGACCGTCCCAGACCCACACATTCCTGGCCTCCGCCACATCGCTCTCAACCAGAGGCAAAGCCACCGGCGAAGCGAACAGCATCTGCCCGGCGCGATTAACCAAAAGACTCTGCGGCGAAGACACTGCGTCCCGGGGCACTTTCACAATTTGTTTTTGGGCGAAGGTCGCGGGATCGTACTCTACCATCTCGCCCGGCGCGCGCAGCACCCACAATCGTTTGCCCTGCGCGGCAAGCGGCAGCGACAAAAGAGCGGCGACGCCAAAAATTCCGAGAGTTTTCGGCAGCATCAGACCGTATCGGTTCATCAATCGGTTCATCAATCCGCGCCAGCTCTATAACAATGATGAACCACAAGGACACAAACATTCAGACGGAAGGAATGGAGCCTGGCCTTCGAGTGCCTTACTGTCCTTTGTGGTAAATGATTTCGTTTTCAAACCGGTCACGACAATTCTAAATCCAAAACTCGCTGCGCCTGCGCCCCCTTGCGTACAATAGATGGGACTATAGAATGTCCGTGCGCCCCGAAAATCCCATGACGACCTCTACCGTACCACTCCGTCCGCAAACCGCCGCCGAAATCCCCGCGGTCCCGCTGACCACAGAAGGTTACAGCGTTCTGCACCAGATGATGCGCTTCCGCTGGACGGCCTGGCGCGCTTTGCCGGACGCCGAACGGCAGTCGATTGCCAGGGAAGCCGCCACCGTGCTGGCAGAAATGGAGAAAACTTCCAGCGGGCAATCCGCGCTTTTTTCGCTGATCGGCCACAAGGGCGATCTGATGTTTGTACACTTCCGCAACTCCTTCGCCGACCTCAACCAGACCGAACTCAAGCTCGCCCGTCTCCGCCTGAGCGATTATGTGGAACCCACATCCTCTTATCTTTCCATCATCGAGCTGGGACTCTACGATTCCACTCTCAAAATCTACAAGGAACTCATGGATCAGGGCATCCAGCCACACTCCGACCAGTGGAAAGCCGAAATCGAGTGCAAGCTCAATCGGCATCGCGAGGCCATGCACCCGCGCCTGTTTCCCGAAATTCCGCCGAATCGTTACCTCTGTTTTTATCCCATGGATCGCCGCCGCGGCGAAGCACGGAACTGGTACACGCTGCCCCTTGAAGAGCGCGCCCGCCAGATGAACGAGCACGGCCTCGTCGGCCGCCGCTACGCCGGAGAAGTCAAGCAGATCATCACCGGCTCGATCGGCTTCGATGACTGGGAGTGGGGCGTTGACCTGTTCGCCGACGATCCTCTCGTCTTCAAGAAGCTGATTTACGAAATGCGTTTCGATCACGTCAGCGCCGTCTACGCCCTGTTCGGCCAGTTCTATGTGGGCGTGCGCTGCCCGGCAACCGAATTAGGCAACTTGCTGAACGGAGAACTGCCGAAGTAGAAACTCTTTTCACCACAGGGGGCACAGAGAAAACCCTCTTATGGTTTACTTTTTTCTAGCTTTTGCTTTTCTCTGTGCCCCAGTGACTGTGGAGAGAGATTTAGGAGCACCCATGTCAACTCTAGGCCTCATCGAATACAAAGACGCCAGCCCGGAAGTGCGCGCGGTTTATGACGACATCATGGCCACGCGCAAGACCGACTGGATCAATAATTTCTGGAAGGCCATCGCCCACGATCCCGCCACGCTTAAGCGCACCTGGGAAGACGCCAAGCAGATCATGGCCCCCGGCGCGCTCGATGCGCTGACCAAAGAAATGATCTACGTCGCCGTGAGCGTGACCAACCAGTGCGCCTACTGCATCGCCTCGCACACAGTCGCAGCCCAGAAAAAAGGCATGACCGATGCCATGTTTCAGGAGTTGATGGCGGTGGTCGGCATGGCCAATGAGACCAACAAAATTGTAACGGGCTATCAGGTGGAGATCGACGAACAGCTCAAGGGCGCTCGGTAGTCGGCGATCGCTAATCGTCGGGCGCCGGCAAAGACCATGTGGCGGTTGCCACTGACCACCGGCAGACGTCTAACAACCAACGAACAGCTTCCGCCCCTACTTAGTAATCAACCCCTGCACCAGTGTCCCCGAAGCAGAATATCCCGGCCACGTAATCGAGAACGCGCCCGTTCCCGCTCCTCCCGCGGTGCCAGTCGCAGTGAATATCACATTCGATCCATCTTGCAACGTGCCCGTGCCACTAACCTGAATCGAATTCGTCCCGACCTTAACCGTAGAGAATCCGGTCGTATCCGTAAGAAAAATATGCCCCGACGTATCGAGATAATTGAGCGTTCCCTCGCGGAGACCCGACACTGTTTTCGTTCCCACCAGGAAGCCAAGACTGCCCGTGCCGCTCCCAATGTTGAAGTAACCCTCGCCGCTGCCCACATTCGGAATCAGTCCCGGCCCCGCAGTCTGCTTGGTATACCAGGTAAATGCGCTGCCCGCGGTAATATTGTCCTCCGAGAACGTCATGTGGATGAGACCCATAGGATCGTGATTCAGCTCCGCGTACTCCGCGAGCTCGCGGTTGCCCGGCGGCGTGCTCAGACTGCAATTAGTACCCTGCGTGCAAATCGAGCCGTAATGCACCACCCCCGCCATCTGATCCGACGTCCCTGTCGTGGTGCCGCTCGCCACCACATATTGCACCGAGGGCTTGCTGGTGGTTGTGTTCACGAACGCGTAGAAGATTTTCCACTTTGCATTGGCGAAAATAGTCTGGTTGTTCGGATTGCCCACCACGTCCGTTCCATACCAGAACATGCCAATGTTCCCTTGATCTCCAGCCGTCAACCAGGGCAGCATCGCAGTTGCCGTGGCCGGATCGCCCGGATTATTCGCCTGCAGCGCCTTCGACCACGTCTTCCCGCCATTGGTTGACCAGATTAAATACACATTCTGGCCCGTCTGATTGCCGTTGGTATCCAGCTGCGGCATGCTAAAGGCGACATAGACGTTGCCATCATTATCCACCGCAATGGGAGTAAATACGTTTCCTACGCTGGCTCCTGGCGGCGCTGTAAATGCCAGAGTAGACGTGAAATTGAGCTTTGACGGCGGCGCGCCGTTGGGCAATAGCGGAAGGTTGCATGGCGCCGCGCACGACGCCACATAAAGATCCACTCCATCCGGCGAAGTAAATGCCGTGTACACCGAACTGTTCGGAGTCGGTCCACCCAGCGGGCCGGGATAAGCGACAATATTGGAATGGAAGCCAGTCTCCGGTGTTCCCCCCAACAGCGCCTGATTGATGAGCGCTCCATTGGGATAAGTGATACCGCCATCATCCGACTCGGTAACGATCAGGCTGTCGGTTCCGCTCAAATCTGCGCCCAACTGCAGCGTGATCAGGTAATCGCGCGAAGTGCCTGCGCTAGCCAGCCACATGCGGTCCACAACCTTGGCCGGAGAGTCTCCCGGAACAAATGTGTTGCCTTCATTGGTGGAAGTCTGCAGGTTAATATCGGCCAGGTTCAAACTGGAATAAAAGAGCCGCCCCGTGCTGTCGCCCAGCACCTGATCGGCGGCAAAAGGAATCCCCACTGCCAGGTCTTCGTCTCCTCCGCCCGCAGACTGGTCGGGCTGGCCGAGATAACTAAAACTGTTTCCGAAGTCGGTGGAGCGCCATAAGTCCGATCCCGCAGGCACCCCCTCGATGGCCGAGACATAGATATTTCCAAAGGGATCAATTACGATGCCGGGTTCAATATCCTGTCCTGCGGAGCCAGTCGTCGGAGTCGCCACCAGCTGCAGGTCCGAAGTGAACTCGAACATCTGCGGCCCGAACTTGCCATCGGGATCGGCCGTGTAAGAGCCGGCAATCGTCTGAATGGCCGGGGGCGTGGGCTGCAGCGTCACCGTGCCCGTATAACTCGTTCCCGGCACGCCGCCTGACATGCTGGCATAAATCGTGTAAACCCCATTTGCCGGATGCTCCAGCCGTGTCAGTTCGCTGGTCACAAAACTATTCGCGGAAGTATCGACCGCCGCTCCATTGAAGTAGTCATACATATCGAATTCGTTCGTGTTGCCGCTCCAGGCGAACTGTATGTTTACGCGAAAATTCGGGTGCGCGCTCCGAAAGGAATTCGAAACATTGATGGTCAGCGTAAACACGTCACAATAGCCGGCCGTCTGGCAAGTGGAAGGATCGAAGGTCGCTGGGTTTTCGCTCAGAGTGGCACCGGTGTACGTCAGTGTGCCGGCGCCCGAAAGCGTGCCCGAAGGCGGCGTGGCGGCAGGCACGGATTGAGGGGCAAAAAAAGCTGCAACAGCCAACAACGCCGGCACGCAACCGAACGCACAATTATGTCTTCGCATGGAATACCCTCCGCCCCAGGCACGCGCGCGTCTGCACCGAACAAGAATTGACTTCCAGCCTGCGAATTCAGGGTCTAAAGATGCTACCGCGCCGGATAGTACGGGGAAGGTTCCGCCTGTACCATCCGGAATTTTCCTGACATGGAGTGGGATTTCACTTGAGTCCCACTGGAAGGAGGACCCCTGCTTGGGTGCCGATGTGGACCTTCGAATCTTTTTTTCCTGGTGGTTTCTGAATCTAGGAAAACTATCCACGCTGCCGCGGCAGGCGACCAAATTTAAACTCATGCTGCTTCATATCCACCTTGCGCCCGCGAAACCGCACGCCCTCAGCTTCCAGCCGCAACCGCTGCTCTATGGCCGAATCGCCGCGCAGTTTAATCTCTCCGCCCGCGCCCAGAACCCGTTGCCAGGGCAATCCGTATCCCCGATGCAGCACCCGCGCCGCCAATCGCGCCCCTCCGGGAAGGCCCGCCGCTCGCGCCACGGCACCATAGGTGGAAACTTTGCCGCGAGGGATGCGCCGGATGGCGGCCTCGATTCGCATCCGCGTCCTCGACGATTGATCCGCCGCCTTCGACTTAGCGCTTCCCTTCTTCACAACTTAATCCATCCCAATCGAACCAGCCACAGCGACCCGCTTAAAACCAGCAGCCACAAAATAATTCCTTGCAGCAGGGGCCGATGTCCCACCTGCTTGATGGTCGCCACCGAAATTCCACTGCCGATTAAAAACAGCGTTGCGGTCAATCCGATCTTAGCGACCTTCACTGCAACAGCGTAAGCATGCGCCCCCGCAGGCAGATAGGTATTACAAACCGCCGCCAAGCAGAACAAGCCGATAAACCATGGCCACTGAATCTTCGTCTTGGCCCCGCGAACGATTGCCGTTCCCAGCGACAGCGGAACAATCCACAGCGCCCGGGCCAGCTTCACCGTCGTCGCGACAGCCAGCGCCTCCGCGCCATATTTCGCGGCGGCGCCCACCACCGAACTGGTATCGTGAATGGCCAGAGCCGACCACAATCCAAACTGCGATTGCGTCAACTTCAAAGCCAAACCGATCGTGGGAAAAGTTAACAAGGCCACCGAATTCAGCACGAACACGGTGCCCAGCGCGATCGCCATCTCCTCGTCGCTGGCCTGCGTAATGGGACCGACGGCAGCAATGGCGCTGCCGCCGCAAATCGCCGTTCCGGTCGAGATCAAAAAAGCGGGAACCCGCTGCACCCTCAGCAGCGCGCCCAATGCCATCCCCGCCAGCAAAGCGAAGCTGATGCCCAGCATGGTGTAAACAAAACCGCTGCGCCCCGCCTGAATCACCTGGTGCAGGTTCATGCCGAAACCCAAACCTACGACCGACGCCTGCAGCAAATATTTGGAAGCCTTCTTCGCCTGCTTACCATAAGGATGCGGCAACGCCAGGCCAAAAACCAGCCCCAGCGCCAGCGCCACCGGCGGCGACACGAAACCGCTGGCGCTCACCACCAGACAAGTAATAAAGACGATGCGAGGGATCATTCGGACGAAACACTGCGTACGCTAAGGCGTTCCGCTTTGAAAGGGCATGTTCCTGCCCGGTTGCACAGGAAATCGCTTTTGGGTGGCGCTGCGCTTCCAGCGCCGCAATAAAGTTGTTTTAGATTGGTACAGGGCATGCCTTCAGGCACACCGCTCTCGCCGCATTATCAACGGCGCCTGACGGCGCCGTCTTGAAGAAACCGGCTGCCACCCGTCTATGCCACCCTCCGGAACGATTCAATCGCCTCCTTCTCAGAGTTGTACACATCGAACACCGTCACCAGTTTCGTAACCTGCAGAATGTCATCCACGCGCCGGGTTAAATTCGTCAGCTTGATTGTGCCCCCGGCCAGTTGTGCGCTGGTATGCAGCGCCACCAGAGTACCCAGCCCGCCGGAATCGATGTAGTTAATTTCGCCCAGATTCAGGATGATGCGCTTGTGGGTCGGGATCAACTGCTTCACCTCATTCCGAAGCAGCGACGACTCATCGCCAAAAACAATTCGCCCGCTGCAATCAACGATTAAAACCCCATCTTTTTCTCTAGTCGTCAGCTTCAATTGCATAAATCCTCCGTCGAGTTGGTCAGGTGCAGCATGCACATGAGCCATCCATTAAACGATCTATCAGCCTATCGCTCCAACCGGGTTTTAGCAAACGCCGCGCTGGTAAATAATGCCATTTCCGAACCCGCTCCTTTATTTCGTTCTTTACCGTACTCTGCGACCTGCGGAATGACTTTGCGATCTCTGCGGCAGGGAGCTTTTTCAAAATCCCAGGCCGCAACCACACGGCGGTATTTACCGAAAAGCTGAGCGGCGCGTGTTCCCGCCCATCACGTATAATCATCTCTTCCACCTCATGAGCTACACCGTTCTGGCGCGCAAATACCGTCCGCAGAAGTTCTCCGAGGTTATCGGACAAGAGCACGTCACCCGCACCCTGCAGAACGCCCTCGAACAAGGGCGCACGGCTCACGGCTACATTTTCAGCGGACACCGCGGTATCGGCAAAACCACGGTGGCGCGCATTCTAGCCGCCGCCTTAAACTGCCGTTCCTCCGACAAGCCGGTGGCCGAACCCTGCGGCATCTGCGAATCCTGCACCGAGATTCGCGCCGGCAATGCTGTGGATGTGATCGAGATTGACGCCGCCACCAATCGCGGCATCGACGAAATTCGCGAACTGCGCGAAGCCGCGCGTTACCGCCCCGCGCGCGACCGCTTCAAGATCTACATTCTCGACGAAGCTCACCAGATTACCGACGCCGCCTTCAACGCTCTCCTCAAGACTCTGGAAGAGCCGCCCGACCACATCGTCTTCATGCTCGCGACCACGCAGCCCGAGGACATCCCGCAGACCATCCGCTCGCGCTGCCAGCATTTCAGCTTTCGCGCCGTCAAGTTCGACGACATCGTCGGCCAGTTGCGCGATCTGGTGGGCCGCGAAAAAATCGAAGCCGATGACGACGCTCTCGCTTTGCTGGCCGAGGCCGGCGACGGCTCCATGCGCGACGCGCTTTCCATTCTCGATCAGGCCATCGCCTGCTGCGGCGGCACCGTTACCGCGGACTCGGTTCGCAACCTGGTCGGGGCCGCGCCCGCTCACATCCTGGAACAAGTAATGCAGGCAGTTGCCGGTGGCGCAAGCGACGAAGTATTACGGCAAGTCGATCACCTCATCAGCGAGGGCCACAGCCCCACCCACTTCGCGCGCCAGTTGGTGCGCTTTCTGCGCAACGCCACGGTTGCCAAAGTGGCAGGAAAAGACTCTTCCCTGCTGCAGATTTCCAGTGAAGAGCGCGAGCGCGTCGCCCGGGTTGCCGAATTATTTGGCGAAGAAGACCTCACCCGCCATCTCCAGATCATGCTCCGCACCCATAACGAATTGGGATACAAGCAGGAGCAGCGCTTCCATCTCGAACTCGGCCTTCTGAAAATGGCGCACGCGCAACGCCTGCTTCCCATAGAGCAATTATTGAGCGGTGTGAGCGACGCCGTGTCTTCCTCGGATGCGGGCGCCCCGCGAAGTCAAGCTCCCCCCAGCATCGTGGCTTCGCCGGGAGGCAGCGCCGGCGAAACCCGGCGCGCCGAACCTTCTGCGCGCCCCGCATCCGTTTCCCCCTTCGCCGCCGATTCGGCCCGCAAGGGCAATCCACGGCAGGAAGCATCCGCCGATCCGATTATGGCGAGCGGTTCGCGCGCGGTGACCGGCAACGCTTCAGCGCGAGTTGTCATGGGCTCCGCTGCCCCGGCTGATCCGGCCGAGAGTGCGCCCGAGCCCCGCATCGACTCTCATCCCGAGCTCGAACTGCAACGGAATCCTCTGCGCGAAGTGCAGACCAACGAGACTGCGCCGATTGCGACAGTTCTGGCGCCGGCCCTTGCCTCGCCTCCTTCCATCGAGAAGGTGAAGAACGCCGTGCTGCAGGCCCTCGCCGACGGCAATCAGCGCATTCTGGTTTCCATGCTGGATGCAGGCGATTGGACCGCGACAGGGAACGAACTGGTGATTAGCGTTTCGGAATCGCAGACCGTCGTCGATATGTCGCTCAGTTCCGAAGCCAGAAAACTCGCGATCGCTTCTGCCAGCGGCGTTCTCGGTCGAGCCGTCAAGCTGAGAATTGTCCCCGGAGCAAACGTTGTTCCGGGCGAAAAGCGCAATGGCGAGAAGCCCTCCAACGGTGGTCCGGCGCTCACCGGGCGCAGCCGCGCCGAAAGCGACGCCGTGGTCCGAAGGTTGCGTGAAAAATTCGGCGCTGAGATTCGCACCGTGATCGATTATCGGGAAAAAAGGTAGAAGAAAGGTTTCAAAGTTTCGAGGTTTCAAGGGTCACAAATCGCGCAGCTCCGGGCGAAGTCGAACACCTTGAAACCCGAGGTCCTATGGGCGGATTCAATCTGCAAGAACTGATGTCGAAGGCCAAATCGCAGTACGATGCTCTGCAGAAAAAAATGCAGGAAACCGTGGTTGAAGCCTCGTCCGGCGGGGGGACGGTCACCGCAAGAATGGATGGCCGCAAGCAACTGCTCAGTGTCCGCATCGACCCCGAGGCCCTGAAGTCAGGCGATGTCGAGATGCTGCAAGACCTGGTTCTGGCGGCCGTCAACGAAGCCGCCCGCAAAATCGACGCTCAGATCCAGTCCACTGTCGGCGGCATGTTAGGCGGTATGGGCATTGGAGGAATGTAAGACTGCTGCATCTCAATAAAAATTTGCAGACGCCGAAACTCTTGTCATCCTTCGCGAAGCGAAGCACCCATGCATTTCCTTGCCACGGGCGAACTGCATAGGTTCTTCGCTTCGCTCAGAATGACACTTATGATCGAGTGTCGTGAGAACCACGTTTTTAGCAACCACATTACTTAATTCCCCCATGTCCAAATTCGCCGAACCAATGTCGCGCCTGATCGACGAGCTGAAAAAGCTCCCCGGCGTCGGCTCGAAAAGCGCGCAGCGCCTGGCTTTCCACATCCTGCGTTCCAGCGAGGACGATGCCGAAGCCCTGGCCGCCGCGGTTCGCGACGTCAAGGCCAGCATCCACCTCTGCTTCGTGTGCAACAACATCACCGACGTCGATCCCTGCGTTTACTGCACCAGCGCCACCCGCAACCAGCGCCTGGTCTGCGTAGTCGAAGAGCCAACCAACATCGCCGCCATCGACAAGACCAAGCACTTCAACGGCGTCTTCCACGTCCTGCACGGCGCCATCTCCCCGCTGCACGGCATCGGCCCCGAGCAGTTGCGGATCTCGAACCTTATTTCGCGCGTCGATGCCGGCAACGTCGACGAAGTCATTCTGGCGACTAATCCCACGGTGGAAGGCGAAGCCACGGCCACCTATCTTTCGCAGCAACTCAAGCGCGCCGGCGTGAAAGTAACGCGCATCGCCATGGGCCTCCCCGTCGGCAGCGACATCGAATACACCGACGAGATCACCATGCTCAAAGCCATGGAAGGCCGCCGCGAGCTATAAACACACCGGGGATCGAACCTGGCTGATTTTAGCCGCGTGAAAATGCAGCCCACAGCGCAAGCTATGGGTAGAAAGTTGTAAGGGAACCAGCCCCGGATGGGCGATAGACAAGTTCGCACACTGACTCTTTGAGCGCCGCGACAAGCAGTCTGTTTTGAGTTCGGGTTTTGGCCCGGGAGGTGCGTTCCGATCGGCGCTAGATCCCCCCTAAAAAATCCTACGGCGTGACTTGGAAAATCACCCCCCGCTTGAATGCCCCGCCATGCACCGTCGTTCCATAAATGTTTCCCGCGTTATCGAGAATTACACCGCCCAACGGAATTCGGCCGTCATCGCTGTGGCTGCCGAAGGTGTACAGTATGGTCTCAGTCCAGGAGACGCCGCTCTGACTCAGCTTGAACACCATGCCGCCGGGCTGCGAAGACGACCCGCCATATGGCGTTGCTCCATAGATATTGCCCAAGTCGTCGAGCACCACCCCTGCCGTGGGCTGCCAGCCTTCGCCAATAACATTCTCTTCAAAATCATGCAGGATCGTGGTATTCCACCCTCCGCCGGTTTTCGGCGACACTTCAAATACCGTGCCAGAACTGAACGACCCGCCCCCGATCGACGTGCCGTAAAGATTCCCCGCCGCGTCAAAAACGAGAGTTCCAGCAGGAGCCTGCGGACCCGAAGTATCCAGCGCAAACTTGGCAATCAACTGCTGCCTCCAGGAGCCGTCGGTTTGCGGCACCAGCTCGAAAACCGTTCCCGCGTCGTCCACATTGGCTTCTCCGCCACTTTCCGTAGCCCCGTAAAGATTCCCGGCCCCATCAAAAACCAAAGCAGCGGTCGGATATTGGCCATCCGTGCCGTTACCGAACGCATGCAGCAATTTCTCCGTCCAGTGGCCTCCGACTGAAGGCGAAAGCTCGAAAGCCGTTCCCAAACCATGGGTCCCGCCGATGAGCGTTGTGCCATAAAGATTTCCCGAGCCATCGAGAATTACATTGGCAAGGGGCGCGCAGCCGTCCGTACCGCTGCCGTCGAAGGCGTGGAGAACTGCATAGGTCCAGCTTCCGCCAGATTGTGGCGAGAGTTCAAAAACAATTCCGCAGCCAGGAGCGCCACCATTCGACGTTGTCCCATAAAGATTGCCGGCCCCGTCGATCGCCAGGCTGGCCTCGGGCTGATGACCATCCTTTTCGGCGTCATTGAAATTGTGCAGCATCGTTTCTGCCCAGCCCCCGCCAGCCTGAGGCGTGAGCTTGAACACGATTCCGCAGCCCGACCCGAAGCAGCCGGTGCCGCCTCCGAAAGCGGTCGTACCATAAAGATTTCCCGCAGAACCAAACGCTACTCCTGCGTACGGCAGCACGCCGTCACTAGCCTCCGAGCCAAAGCTGTACAGCACTGTTTCCTGCGCGCGGGCACCTGGAGCACCCGCAAACGTGATCGCGAGAATCGCAAACGCCGTCAGGCCCGATAGTTTTTGCTGGCGTGAAACTCTTGTGCTGATCATTGATTTGCTCCTCCGTGAACGGTCTGAGAGCTGAAGGTAATATGCTGCGCTGTATGTCGGCCTGGTTAGATCCTGTGTCGTCTTCGGCACAGGCGCATCGCCGATGCAGACCCAAGAACAGGGGCGCTTGCGCCCAAGCTAGGGCGTGCCAACTAAAGGGGGAGGATCACCGTGGCGAAAATTTACCACAAATCCGGGTGAAAAACGAGGGCCGAAATCCGCCGCGATTCAGCCGATCGAGATGAGGTTATTCAGCCCCCACCGTCGTCGAAAAAAGCCACGCCGAGAGATCGCGGAACAGCGGTTTGTGCATCCTTTGGCTCTCCTAAGGGATACGAGGGTTTGATGTTACAGGAAACGCTGTATTTGGTTCGCTATCGAACAAAGCTAGTCTCTTAAAGTTCCTCCGCAGATCGGTAGGTAATTTTGGGGCTGCAAGATTCGCGCGCTCCAGTAGCGACTCAGGGGAGGCGAGGATGGCGGCAACCCGTCTGCGTGCAATTGTGGTCGACGACAACGAACTCGTTCGCCACGCTATTTGCAATATCCTCAAAGAGCAACCGGATATCGAAGTAGTCTGCGAGGCCGCCAACGGCAGCGACGCCGTGCGTCTTGCCAACCAGCATCAACCTGACCTCGTGCTCATGGACATCACCATGCCCACGGTCAACGGATTCACCGCCACTCGCATTATCAAGCAGCACCTGCCTCAAACTCAGATTCTAGTCATCAGCCAGTTCAACTCCCCCGCATTCGTAAGGGAGTCGCTGGCAGCGGGAGCGAGCGGGTTCCTGTCAAAAGAGAACGTAGCTCGCGACCTGATTGCCGAGATACGGAGAATTCAGAGGCCGCCCCGGCAGTCCGGCTCTGGCCCTGCTCAGATATAACGAGAGCGCCCGTTTCCAGCCGCAATTCTCTTCAAGCTAGCAATTCTTGCCTACAGCCCACTCCCCATGAAACCTACAAGGCGGGCCCAAGTCATCCCGTTGCCGCAGGTTACAAGCGAACATTATTCACATGCACTGGCAATTGAAATGCCTCTATTTCCCCGTTGAACATGCCAAGGGGGCCCCATGCCGGATGACACCATCGAAGACTGGGAAAAGCTGTCGGAGCTGGCTGCCAAAGAAGAAGATCCGGTTAAGCTCAGCCAGCTGATCGACAGGCTATGCAAGATTCTCGACCAGAAGCAGAAAGATCCAACCCGCTTCGGAACAAAGAACGGAATCAAGTAGCTGCCTGCGGCGATTTCGCCGCCCAACCGGGTCAGGCGGCCGCAGCACGAACCATGTAGCGACAGCCGCCTCGGCTGTCAGCGGAGCGAAGCGACGCCAGGTTGTGTATGCTCCCTCGATTTAACTCACGAGAGGCGCGGTCCGCCGCCTTTTGCCGATGCCCGAAATGTCGCCAATAGTCACAACGATTTTTATGGGCGGGTTTCACTGCTGAAGATCAATTCGCGTCCAGTGCTTCCGGCTCCAGGAAAGTATTTGTCTCATCTTCGGCAGCGATAATACCTTCCGGCAGGCTGCCGCGGTTATATTCCGCCATGCGGTTCTTCCACTTCAGAAAGTCGGTGATGCTCTGCGGCTCCACGCGCACCTCGACACGGCGCAGGCTGGCGAGCAGCAGATTCATCTCATAGCCGAAGCCGGCCGGGCTGCGCAGATTCTTTGCCGAAGGTTGCACTGCTTCAACTCTGCCGTGCGCGTATTCGAGCAATCCCCAACCTTTGGGCAGTTCCTCGAGTCGAATCAATCCGCCGGGAGCGAGATAGAAGCGTTCGCAGCCGACTCCCTGCTCCGGCTTCAGCCGGAAAGGCTTGGCGCGGTCCGCCAGAAAATCCGCGCGGGTGATTTTGCATTCGACGAGCACGGAATGGCAGGCGCGTTTCCAGCCGATGGCGTCAGGCATCTCGCCGCTGGCGCAGGCCTGCTCCGAGAGCACGACTCCGCAGCGGTAACGGCGGAGCCAGTAGACAGCTTTTTCGACAAGTTGGGCGTGGGTCATGAGTGGGCTTCGGGCTTCGGCTGGTCCGTGGCTGGAAGCAATGACATTTGTATCCGTAGACTGGGCGGCGCGAAAGTGACTGCAAAGCTACCGGGGCGGGGATGGTGGAAGTTCATGAGAATCCAACATGACCAACATGGCCATGTCCGATACAATCAGCCCATGCGGACGGTTAACATCAGCGATCTGAAAGCGCAGCTCAGCGCACACCTCCAGCATGTGCAAGATGGCGAGGAGCTGTTGGTCTGCCACCGTAACAAGCCAGTGGCCCGGATCATTCCCTGCTCAGTCGACGACGAACCGCAACGGGAGCGGCGACTGATCGCCCGCGGGGTCCTGGTGCCGTCGAGAAAGAGGCGGCGTTCGCCGGTCTCCTGGCCGGACCCACCGGGGAATATTTCGGAAAAATTATGGCAGGAAGAGCGGGAGGGCCGATAGAACGGCCTCTAGCCTTTTGGGAGACAAGCGCTCTCGTTCTCCTCTGCGCCCATCGGGGAATCACGCCGCGTGCGATCGCCCTCTATCGGCACTACGGGGTGGTGGTATGGTGGGCTACTCCGGTCGAGATTGGCAGTGTGCTGAGACGATTGCTGCGCCTGAAGCACCTGACGGCTGACGATTGGACCACGTCGCGGCGTTTGGCGCTGGATTTGGCGGGGGCCTGGCGGGTCGTCCAGCCGTCGAATGCTTTGCGATCTCAAGCTTCCCAGCTCGTTAATCGTTACGAGTTGAAGGGGGCGGACGCACTGCAACTCGCAGCCGCCCTGGAGTGGTGCGAAGGCGCTCCGCAGGGTGAAGTTTTCCTCGCTGCCGATCAGAAACTGCGAGAGGCCGCCGTTCTCAGCGGGTTCGATGCAAAGCCGATCTAGCCGATGAATTCTTCAGCGTCTTGACCAGCACCGGGCGGTGCAGGACGGATTCCAGCAAGTGGCGTTCGGCAGCAATGGTTTGGGCCGACGGGCTCAGAGCGGAGTAGCCTTCGGCGGCGATAATCAAGGGATCGTTGCCTTTAACTTTGAGCTTTGGGTTTTCAATTTGAATCCGCCGGATGTGGCCGTCGTGACCAGAGTCCAAGGCGTTCGCCAGACGCAGAAGCGCCGCCAGCTGAATTACCGCTTTCTGCTCATCGGACAGCAAGTCGCGCAAGCCCTTATGTTTCCGCGTGGGCAGCGCGCCGTGATGGAAGCGCGCGACGATCGCAGCTCGTAGTATATCGTTTGCCTTCCAGCCGAGCGGGTTGCCGTGGGCGCGAATCAGGTCGAACGTAGCTTTGTGATGGCCTTTCTGACCTTCGGATTTTCCCACGTCGTGTAACAGCGCCGCGGCGAGCAGACTGGAGCGGGCAGAGACGCCGTCGACCGCAGGCTTCCATCCCCAGGCGAGCAGGCCGTCATAGAGTTGAAGCGCGAGGCCCGCCACACGCTCGGAGTGGGCGAAGTCCGGATCGAGGCCATTGGCCCACAGCTTCATGCGGCGCAGGGCCAGAGCCTGAATCTGCTTGCCCTGCGGCAGAGCGGCGCGCCACACATTCCACAGGGAATCCGGTCCGACCATCCTGGCACGATAGCGTTCAATGCGCTTCTTGCGCTCTTTGAGAATTATTTCGTGCCAGAGCTTGCGTGATTGGGCATGAGGAAAAACATGGCAGGAAACCGCGGTCGCCCAGAGCACATCAAGGTCGTGGACTTCGCCGAGCAGATCCTGCATTTCTTTGAGATCGTCGCTCCATGCTTTGTGCTCGACGGGAAGAAAGTTCTCCACTATGTAGCGCAAGCGCTTGATGCCGATGCGCAGAGTGTGAAACGCGGTTTGGGAGCGGTTGCGCAAGGCGCGGTTGTGCAGTTCGCGGGCTTCGGTCCAGCGTTCGAGCGCGAGATGTTTGAACAGCGCGCTGCCCAGGCGAAAGTGGGCGGCCCGCGCAGGCAGAGATTTGCTCCACTGCCGCCATTCCTTGCGGTCGAACTCTTCGACCGCGGCATGGGCTTCGAGCTTCTGCTCGCGCTCGCGGGCGTGGAGGATCTCGATCAGGGCCTGGGCTGCGGGATCACTGCCAGGTTCTTGCGCAGGATGCGGGGCGGACGCATTATTCCGTTCCGCTTCCGGCAATGCGGGCAGGGGTGTCCACGCCACTCTGGGCTTCTGCACGCTTAACTTTTCTGTCCATTCCATCATCACCTGAGTATCGCGAAGCGCGCCGAGCCGCTGAAACAGGCGCTTGCCGGCTTTTTTCATCGCCTTCCAGTTGGGGTCGGGATCGAGCGCCAGCAATCCGTCGGCCAGCGACCGGCAGCGGCGCAGCGCGACTCGCAGATCGTGCACCGGCTCCGGGCTGAAGTCGGCAGAGACCCGTTCGCACTCGTCGAGGACGCGCAGCATCCAGTAGCGGAGGCCGGTGGTTTTCTGGACTCTTTTCTTGTCAGACGTCGCTGTAGACGAAGGCATCTCAGGTCAATCAACTCTCCGTATGATCCCTCATCTTCGTCCACTTTGGAAAGGATTAACCCGACAGCGACTGAGGGGGAAAGGGACGGCGCAAAATGCGTCGTCCCTCGCGGAACAAGACGATCTAGGGAAGGAGCGAGTAGCCGGCGACTTGGCTGCCATTTGCATTAAGGGCGGTCGCATATGCGGTGACGCCGCCCAGCGTGCCGATATCAATAAGCTTTCCGCTCGCTGTCCAGAGAACCGCGTGTAACTCACCGTTGGCCATATTCGACGTACCGGCAATCACTCCTTGAGAATTGATTGCGTACGCATCGCTGTAGTTTCCGCCTGCAATCGTGCCGAGATCGCTCATCCCAGTCGCCGCGTCCCAGACAAACGCATGAACATCGCCACCACCTCGCGTAATTTCCGAGTACCCAACAACCTTACCGGTTGAACTAATGCCATTCGCTGAGCTGTTATCGCCACCCAACGTTCCCAGATCCTGAACCGTCGAACCGGTCCACATCGCCGCATGGGAATTTTCGTAACCGACCACGTTGGATTGACCGATACCAATGCCGTCACTGCTTTGGGTCCCAATCTTCCGCATGCCATGGGTGGGCGTCCACAAAAAAGCGTAGACGGAGTTTCCCCCGCCCGTTTGCGAGTTGCCGGTAACCGCACCGTTACTGTTGATTGCGTTGGCGCCGCTAGAGCTTCCACCCAGCGTACCGAGATCCTGGATGCTACCATCGGCCGACCAAACCGCAGCATGAGTAATCTGAGAGTTAGATGAGTTATACATGTATCCGGCAACCTGGCCGGAGTTGTTGATGCCAAGTGCGCAACCGCTGTCGTATCCGGTGAGTGTGCCCAGATCCTGCATGCCCCCGCCTTGCGTCCACTTAAAAGCGTGTCTCTGAAGATCGCCTGCAACATCAGAGCATCCAACCACTTCGCCGGAAGAACTAATGCCAAAGGCAAAGCTCTGGCTTCCTCCAAGCGTACCCAAGTCCCGCATGCCGGTTGCCTTAGTCCAGAGGAAAGCATGGCTATTCTGAGCCGCGGCAAAAGATGTAAGGGTCAGCAATCCCAAAAGACACAAGTACTTTAAGCCTTGCATAAGACCTCCTGCTAGAGTCAGATTGACGTGAGGGGGAAACGCGCCGACTGGCAGAAAAGTTTAATCGTTGTTGTGAGGCGCGTCAAGCCGATGGGCAGCGAGGGTGGGAGTGATGAGTCCGATCCCTGCTGGTTCGCAGGAACGACTGATGCTGATCTTTGCCAGATTCTAACCGTTACCTCCGTAATGTGCAGGCCCTTACCCGTTGGCTTTAACCTCTAGGTACCTACCAGAGCTGCGGTTGAGGGGTGTGCTATCAACGACGCGACAACATTTCACGCCAACCGCGCGGCCTCCGCACGCGCCTTTGTTCACAGCCTGAATATTCTTATCAAGTACGCGCGCATGTACGGTCCCGACCACAAACGCACCGAGGCGCAGTTCGAGACATGCTGGAATGAGTTGCAGCACGGCCTGCCCACTGCCGGCGATGGCGGATTCCTGCTTGGGGTTTCCGATAATAAGCTGCTGCTGGATGGAATCCCGCTGGAAAGCGGCCAGACCGAACGCAGCTTCGGGCAGCTCCTGACTACGGCCGGGCTGGCCAGCCTGCACTTCTCGAAAGACGTTACAGTCGAGGACTTCGCGCGGCTGGTGAAAGCGTTCACTGCGGCCGGATCGAAAGCTCAGGACGTCGCCAAGCAGATTAAAGAGGCGCTGGCCAGCGCGGGTCAAAAGAGCACCATCAAGATCAATGAAGTAAAGTTCGTCGCGGCCGATCCGCTCACTGGCGATATCAGCGTGGCCGCCCAGATTGCCGCGCAAACTCTGGGCCCGGAATTCAAGCAGTGGCTGAACGATCCGCAGAAGCTGCTGCAATTGATTGCGGCGGCTGAAGGCGCCAACTCAGGCGGCGGGCAAGGCGGAAGTGGGGTTCCATTCGGAAGCGTCCCTAACGTTCCCAGCGGAGGCGGTAGTGGGCAAGGCGCTGCTACCGGCGCTGCGCCTGCCTGGGAAGGCGGAGTTGTTCCGCTGCAGGAAGCCGAAGTGGTGCAGGCCATCCGCTTATTGACCCGATTCGGCCAGGTGCAGGGCGATCCCACGATCCGTCCCGAAGATCTGCAAAAGGAACTTGGAGAAACCGATCCCAACACGCGGCTGAACCTGCAGCAGTTGCTGGGAAGCCTGGCGGCCAAGGCAACCGCCGAACAGGAAGACACGCCGCTGCTGATGAAGGCCGCCGAGCACATGGCCATCCGCTTCGCGCTCGAGCGCTACCAGAAGGGCGAAGTAAAGGTCAACGCCGTCCACCAGATGATGGAGCACATGAGCCGGCAGATGGACTCGCTGCGCCAGATTCTGAAAATTCAGGAAGAGAAGATGAACAAGGCCGGCATCCTGGTGGAGTCGCATGCCGACATTCTCGACCGGATGTTCTGGGCAGAAGTGCCGGAGTCGGGCAAGAAGACGGTGCTGCTGTCCAATGAAGCGCCCTGCGTGCCGCCGAGAAATCTGCGGCAGTTTGTGGAGTTGTTGCTCGATCGCGATGACAAGGAAACTTCCGCCGAAATTCTGAACAATTACTCCGGCTGCCTGGCCAGCAAGGAACCGGACCCGCGCCGCAAAACCGCGATTGGATTGAGCCAGCTCGCCGACCTTTACGCCCGCCTGGGCGGTGACGCCATGGGCACTGCCATCCGCAAAGTCGCAGAGCAGTTGTGCGTGGAAAAAGATCCCGAGCTGCAAAGCCTGCTGAGCGCGGCTTTCGTGCGTCTGAGCCAGGAGGCCAGCGAAGCCAAAAACTATCGGGCGGTGAACGAAGTGTGCGGCGGCATGGAATTGATGCTGCAGCAGCGTCCGGTGATGGTCAATGACTTGCGCCCGCGCGTCGGCGTGGAAAACCGGATTCCCGAATTCATTGAAGAAGCGCTCGACTGTGATCCCGTGCCGGCTGATCTGTTGGTAGTGCTGCGGCGCACCTGCCAGTCAGGAGCCGAACACCTGGCCGATCGCTTCTTCCGCTGCATGCGGCGGGATGAGTGCGACCGCATGGTGGAACTGGTAAAGGAGATGGGCAGTCCGGCTCTGGCGCAATTGCGCGAGATTCTGCGTACCGGCCAGCCCCGTCAGGCCTCAGGCGTGGTCGGACTGTTAAGCCGCCTGGATGTAGGCACGCTGCTCGAGTTACTGCCCGCGCGCATGCCTGAGTGGAACCGCTTCTATCACGACATCGTGGTCCGGCAGATCGCATACGGCGCCGCTCCCGACCGCGGCCGAACCTTGCTGGAACTGGCCGAAGTTCTGGACACGGTCATCTTGCCCGAAGCTATCGACGAAATTGGTATGAGTGGAGACATAACCGCCACGCCTCCATTGATCGCTATGGCCAAGCCCGGGGAAACGGCTTCGCGCTCACCCTTCGTGCAGTTGAAGGCGGTCGAATCGCTGGGGCGATTAAAGGATGCGGAAGCAGTGACGCTCCTCCGCGAAATTGTCGAAACCAAGAAAACCTTTGGCTGGGTACATCCCCGCGAACTGCGGATTGCGGCAGCGCAGTCGTTGTCGAAAACCGATCCCCGCTACAGCGCGCAGATTCTTTCCGATAGCGGCATCGAACCGGCAGAGTTGGCCATCGCGCCTCTGGATACGGCGCCTGCTTGTCCCTGGGTGCGGCAACGGCGCTATGAACGCATGGTGCTCGCGCGAACAGTAAACGCAACTATTGGAAGTTCGTGGGGCAAGTCGAAAGTCTTGATCCGTGAATTGAGTTTGGGCGGAGGCATGGGCACCAAGGAAGACAATCTGCGCATCGGCAGCGAAGCTGATCTCGAGATTTCGGTCGGCATGAGGTCGAAGATTCGCGCTCATGTGTTGCTGCGGCGGGCACGCGTGAATGAAGTCGGATTTGAGATCGTCAACACCGATCTGGAAAGCCGCTATAAGCTGCGCCGGTTGCTGGTTGACGCGTTGAATCGTACGCCGGAGAATAAAGGGCGGGATTGGGCGGGTGAGCGAAAGGTATGAAAATGGCCGGCGAGACGCCGGCTCTGCCAAAAAGCCTCTGCCGCTCGGCAGAGGCTTTTAGTTTCAGACGACGCGAATCTATTTTACCTTGGCAAAGATGATGACCAGGGTGTACAGCGCGAGCGACTCAATCAGCGCCAGGCCCAGAATAAGCGCCAGCTGAATTCCGGGACGGGCAGCGGGATTGCGGGCCAGGCTCTCGGCGGCCGATGCAGTAGCCTTCCCCTGCGCCAACGCGCAGATGCCGGAAGCGAAGGCCATGGAAAATCCAGCGGCGATGGCGACCCAGTTGACTCCACCTGCGGCTGCTTCGCCCTGCGCAAAGGCAGGGACGGCGAACGAAAGTGCGGACAGCACCATAAACAACTTGCTCAGCTTTCCCATTGTGTTTCTGCTCATTGAGTTTCTCCTCGTATGAAATACCGCCAGTGGGTGGTTGACGCCATACCGTGCAGGCGCCCTCACGCTTGCGGTCAGTTCTCAGTTCTCAGTTCTCAGTTCTCAGTTAAAACCGGGGTGGTCTGAGAGAACCGGGAGCGGACAGCTGAGCACTGTCGATGCAAATGGTGCAAAAATCTTCTTTACGAGAGCAATCTATCAACAACGCCGAGTCCTAATTGATGCAATCCACAAATCGTCTTATAGGCCTCGTTCTGAGAACTGAGAACTGGGAACTGCTTCTAGTGTTCTTCCGAAACTGCGCCTTGCAGATACACAGTTGTGAGCAGCACAAAAATGTAGGTCTGCAGCAGCGACACGCCAATGTGCAGGCCTAGAAATAAAATAGGGACGCCGATCGGCACCAGCGAAAAGAAAACAAGGGTGACCATGTCACCGGCGAACATATTGGCGAACAGACGGATTGTAAGTGAAAGCACGCGGGCCAGATGGCTGATCAGTTCAATCGGAACCATCAGGGGCGCGAGCGCGGGCATGGGGCCGGCGAAGTGCTTCAGGTAGCCGACTCCCGCATGTTTGAATCCCTGCACCTGGTAGTACACGAAGGCGCATAGCGCACAGCCTAAGGGAACGATGGGCACCGCCGTCGGCGACTCGAAACCGGGGATCACGCCAATCAGGTTACAGAACAAAATAAAGAAAAGGAGAGATGCCAGGAACGGCGTATAGCCTTCGCTGTGGTGGCCGATGATTTCGTTGCTCTGGCTCTGGATAAATCCTTCGACGCTTTCGAACATGTGCTGCAGTCCGCCCGGGCGATCGACCGAGAGCCGCGAGCGAACCATGAGGAATAGAAGCAGCAGAAAGCCGAACACAAGCAGCTCCATGGCGAACGAGTTCGGGATGGGGGCCGCCGGGTGCTTGGGCTCAATGTGCAGTGCCCGCAGCAGGGCCGTGACCGGGCCGGCGAGCAGGCGGTTCAGGATTTCAGTGAACCAAAGTTGTTCAGGCATAAAAGGCGTTGGGCAATTGGCTCCTGGCTCTTAGCTTGCCGGGATAATGCCGGCTGGCCTGCTAAACTCCACGAGCCAGTGCGGCATAAACTTCGTAAAATGCTTCACCAAGAATTGCGGCGACGGGCAAAAACAAACCCGCTAGAAGCCCGTTCAGGCTCGCGGGTGAAACAGTCAATATAACATAGGCGCCAACGGCCATCAAAAGATAACGCAGCAGAAAACGAAAGACAATTCCCTGCCCCGATTGCGATGTCGCGGCGCCGGTGGCGCGATCCACAAAGCCGGCGATCACGCGCTTCAGCCAGTGAAAGTTAACGTAGGCGATGGCGCAGCCGCAGGTGAAACCGATAGCGGCTCTCACCCCAAACTTCCACCACGCGGCGGCGATCAGCAATGGTGCGAGCACCGCCATGATGCCTCCGATGCGCCGCAACGCGCTGGAGTAGAAGTGCTCGGAAGCCTGCTCTAACGCGCTTGCGGATGGTTGCTGATCGGGCATTGGCGATGGCCGGCGTTTAAATTCCAGAATCTGTCATTCTGAACGGAGCGAAGGATGACAAAATAATAATAATTATGATGACAAGCAATTATCAGCCTTCACAGCTTACTTGGTGTCGCGGAGTGCGGTGCGGATCAGTTCGATGAAACCGGCGGCGATGCCGAGGAGTATTCCAGCGAGATACAACCAGGTGGTATGCAGCCAGTGGTCAAGCGCCGTACCGACCAGCCATCCCACGACCAAGGCGGCGGGAAGAACCAGCGCCAACTGGCTGTAGCGCGCGGCCTGCACCCAGAAATTTTCTCTGCGGCCGGGATCGGGAGTCTTGGGATCGGAATCTCCAGGCATATGCGGCTACTGCTTTTTCTGAATAAATCTCCGCCGCGCCAGATGCGTACTGGCGTCGGGTTTAATGTCGTCGTATTTCATGCAACTGATAGAGCCATCGACTTCCAGAACTGCCAGTGCAACGTCACGCACATTTGCGATGCCGTGCTCGCGCAAAGCGCGTTCCAGTTCGTCCATGCTGACGTGCTCGCGGTCCATATGCGACTCAATCGCCTGTCCGTCATGCACCAGCAGGCTTGGCTCGCCCTGCACTACGTGACGAAAGCGCGTATTCCTTCCCGACAAAGCACCGATAACATAGTTCAAAACTAGTAGTGTAGTAGCCGCCACCACACCGCCTGCAAGCGAAGTGTCGGGCCCCGTCATCGCGTTCTGCACGGAGTTGGAAAGCAGCAGCAGCAGCGTGAGATCGAAGGGCGTCATCTGCCCCACTTCGCGCTTGCCGCTCAGGCGTACGCCGATCAGCACCACCAGGTAAATCACCGCCGTGCGCAGCGCAATCTGCAGCATCACATGCGCGCCCGCGGGATAGAGCACTCCGTTCAATTGGTCGTCACCGGAACCGGAGCGCTTTTCGGCGTGCTCAAGTATCCCGTAACTTTCTTTTTGTCCACGGTCCACACCACCAGCTCAAACAGTAAATGATCGCGCCCGGAGTAGAACTGAATCGGCTCGGCCAGATTGCGGTCTTTTTTCTCGATCGTCCGGTCGTCAGAGGTCACGTTCATGCTGAACTTGCCGTGCTTGGGGTCGGCGGCTTTCAGTTGAAGGCTTACCGTCGCAACCGGCTGCGGCTTGGCTCCCTTGAGCAAGGTGAATTCATAGTAATTGCGGTCGCCCTTGTGCTTCAGGGTTTCGAGATCGGACTGGGTAAGCGCGATCAAGCCGCTCTGCTTGCCCAGGTCGCCGATGGTGCCTTGGAGCCTGGACTTGGTCGCCTCGAGGTCGGCGCGGGTAGAGGCCACGTCGGTTTTCACGCCGCCAACGTCGCTCTTCACTCCGGCGACTTCTCCGCTGACCTGGCCAATCTGTTCTTTCTCTTGCCGCTCGATGCGGGTTTCCGCATCGCGCTGTTGCTTCTGCAACTCGGCGGCCCGCTGCGCCAGTTCTTTCTTGGTCATACCGAGCTTCTGGCCCAGCGTCTCTTCCTGGGCCTCGGCGGATTGCATGCGCTTCTGCAGTTCAGAAACCTTCGCCTCGCTGGCGTTCAAGTCGGATGACAGCTTCTCCACGCGCTGTTGTGTGGTTACGTATCCATAAACTGCGCCCGCGACGAAAAGAATCGCCAGCACCAGCAGAATCCACTTTCCTGCCGTCGACTGCTGCTCCATCTCGACCGGTTCGCCCACTTCCGCCATAGTTCCTCCGCCTTGATTGTGGTGCACTTAAATGTTGTAGCACACGGCGAGCCATGTCAATTAGACCAGGGATGCCACCGCCTTCTTTTACAATGCGGAAGTGAAGACTTGGGACGTGATCGTTGCCGGTGGCGGCGTCATTGGGCTGTCGCTGGCGATCGAGCTTCGCAAGAGGGGCGCGCGCGTTCTGATCGTCGAGCGCGGAGCGCCGGGGCGGGAAGCCTCGCACGCCGCGGGCGGAATGCTGGTCGACTCTCCCGCCGAAACTGCGCCTGCGCTGCAGCCGTTAGCCGCGGCCAGCGCGCACCTTTATCCCGAGTTTGTCCACGAACTGGAAGTTGAATCGGGGTTGCACGCCGATCTGCGGGATTTCGGGGCAATCGCCTTTCCGGCGTCGGGAGACGCACATCGCTGGGAATCCCGCCACTCGCCCCTTTCCACCAAGCAGCTCGCCGATCTCGAGCCAGCCTTAGCCCACCGCGACTCCCTCGCGTTTTATCTGCAGGAGCGAAGCGTCGATCCGCGGGGCATAACCGCAGCCGCGCTGCAAACCGCCAGGCGCCGTGGCGTCGACATCTCATCTGGCGATGCGGTCATCGCGGTAAATCTGTCCGACGGGCAGGTGAGCGGCGTAACCACGGTCAAGACTTTTTTCCCAGCCGAGAAAGTCGTCAACTGCGCGGGCGCGTGGTCGGGACAGATTGCGCCCTATGCATTTCCAACGCGTCCGGTCAAAGGACAGATGCTTTGCCTGGCCTCACCTACGCGCAATCTGCTGAGGCATGTGATACGTGCGCCGGAGGCCTACCTGATTCCGCGCAGCGATGGCCGCATTCTGGTGGGAAGCACGGCGGAAGAAGCCGGATTCGACAAGCGCACCGATGTCGCGACCATTCAACGCCTGCATCGCGCCGCCATTGCCCTGGTTCCTGAACTGCGCAATGCCAAAATTCTGGAAGACTGGGCCGGGCTGCGTCCCGGAACCCCGGATGCACTGCCGATTCTCGGCCCAACAGCCACGCCCGGCTACTACGTTGCCACCGGGCATTTTCGCGATGGCATACTTCTGGCGCCGGTCACCGCCGCGGTGATGGCAGATGTCATCATGGGGGCGAAGCCGGCGTATGACTTGACGCCATTTTCACCGGCGAGATTCTAGAATTTCACGACGAAGGCCACGGAAGTACACGAAGGAACCCCGCTATCGTGTGACATTGTGTCCTTTCGCGGTTTCTGAACTTAGAACGCTCCCCCGCTTGGTAGCGTCTGAAATCTGCGGCCCGGCAGCGCCCCGGTTTCAATCGCGGTATACTGATGCGTTTCAGCCATCTTGCGTCTGCAGCCGCGCTTCGTCGCAACCCGGAAAGGATTCCACTCTATGGCTTCTCCAGCAGTCGATTTCGCCCGCAATAATCAGCAGCGCTTCCTTGGTGAACTGAAAGATCTGCTTCGCATCCCCAGCGTGAGCACGCTGGAGGAACACAAGTCCGACGTGGAAAAGGCCGCCAAGTTTGTGGCCGACGAATTGCGCCGCATCGGCATGGAAAATGTCGAGGTCATTCCCACCAAGGGTCATCCTCTTCTTTACGCCGACTGGCTGCACGCTCCCGGCGAGCCCACGGTGTTGTGCTACGCCCACTTCGACGTGCAACCGCCTGACCCTCTGGACGAGTGGAAAACTCCGCCCTTCGAGCCTACCGAGCGCGACAACAATATTTACGCCCGCGGCGCGGTCGACGATAAGGGCCAGCTCTGGATGGAGGTGAAGGCGCTGGAATCGCTGATGAAGGCCGGCGGCGGCAAGTTGCCGCTCAACGTAAAAGTGATTTTTGAAGGCGAAGAAGAAGTCGGCGGAGAGTCGATCGCAGAATATGTGAAAAAGCAAAAGGCCAAGCTGAAAGCCGATTTCGCGCTGGTCTGCGACACCGAACTTTTCGCGCCGAACCTGCCCACGCTGTGCGTCGGACTGCGCGGTCTGGTTTACACCGAAATCGAGGCGAAGGGCGCAATGATCGATCTGCATTCCGGCGTGTATGGCGGGGCCGCGCCAAATCCATTTTTCGCGCTCATTGAAATCATCAGCAAGTTGAAGGATGCGAAAGGCAAGATCCTGATTCCCGGCTTTTACAAAAATGTGAAAGCCCCCAGCAAAGACGAACTGAAAGCCTGGAAGCGCCTGCCCTTCAATGAAGAGCACTATCGCAAGACCGAAGTCGGATCAAAGGTTCTTACGGGCGAACCCGGCTATTCAGTTCTCTATCGCACCTGGGCGCGACCGACACTTGAAGTTCACGGCATGCCCGGAGGTTTTATCGGGGCCGGCGCCAAAACCGTAATTCCCGCCAAGGCGACGGCGAAAGTTTCTATGCGCCTCGTGCCCAACCAGGACCCCGATGACATACTGAAGCGATACACGTCGTTTGTGAAGAAGCTCACGCCCAAAGGCATCGAAACCACAATCAAAGTGCACAGCAAAGGGCCGGCCAGCGTCGTTGACACTGATAATCCCTACATCAAAGCCGCGACCGAGGCGTTGCACGATACCTTCAAGCAAGAAACCGTCTTCATCCGCAGCGGCGGATCGATCCCCATCGTCAACGATATCTATCAGGCCTTGAAAATTCCAACGGTGATGATGGGCTTCGGCCTGCCCGACGATAACCTCCACGCCCCGAATGAGAAATTTCACATTCCCAACTTTCACCGTGGGATTGAGACGATCTGCTTGTTCTTCGAGAAGCTGGGAGCGAAGTAAACGAACGGGCGATGGCCTGTAACCATATGCGGACAGCCGCCCTTCGACAAGCTCATGGGCAGGCTCTCGGCGATCCTCCAAGCGCAGCGGCTCAGCTTTGCATTGCGGCGTAAGTTCGCCTTATCAGCGGCAGCGCGCCGCTCCGCCAACTCGCCCGTGCTAGAATCGGCTCGTGAAGTCGCGGCGAAAATTCACGGTCATCATCGAGCGGGATGAAGACGGCTATTATGTCGCTACTGTCCCCGCGCTGCAAGGCTGCCATACCCAGGCCAAGAACCTAGATACTCTGATGAAGCGAGTTCGCGAGGCTGTAGAGCTTTGCCTTGAGGACAATAGCAACGGCGCATCTCTGGAGTTGGTGGGCATTCAGCAGATTTCCGTAGGACTCGGCTTCCTCGCCTAAAAGGTAAGGAACTCATCCGAGTTCTTGCGAAGTTTGGCTTCGAAGTAGTGCGCAGCCGCGGGAGCCACTTTCTGCTTCGCCATCCCGACTGCAGAGCGACTACCGTTCCGGTCCATTCAGGCGAGGTGTTGGGCCCGGGACTTCTGCGTGCCATCCTCCGCGATGTTGACCTGTCCGTAGAAGATATTCTCAATCGCCTGTAGCAAATTCTTCATTGCATCATTGCATCGCCTCGGGACCTGCGATAGGCTTATCCTGCTCTCGCGATTCCTCCCGCCTCTTCCTTCCCTCACCGATAAACCGTCTATCTGCTGCAATGCCTGTGCAACCCAACGCGCTCGCTTCTAAGGCCATACAATATATAGTGTTATATTGCTTGACCCCACCCCCATTTCACCGTTACAGTTGCTTAAATTTGTGCCCGCCCTTCCCAGCCGCGGACGGAACGAATCTGAACATGCATGATCTGGCTGGCGGGGGTATCCGCCTGGTAAACAGCGGGCGCGGCAGCATAACGGGCAAACTGGCCAGCGACAACTGGCCAATGGCCACTGCTTTTCCAAGGAGTCTACGTTGCTTAAACTGAAGCGGCTTCAGATTCTCGGGTTCAAATCGTTCTGCGATCGCACCGACCTCAAGTTTCACGGGGAGGGCATCGCAGCCATCATCGGCCCCAACGGTTGCGGCAAGTCTAATATTGCCGACGCGATTTCCTGGGTGCTGGGCGAGCAGTCGGCCAAGACTCTGCGCGGATCGCGCATGGAAGACGTCATTTTCGCCGGCACGCGCGACCGCAAGCCCACCGGCATGGCCGAGGTTTCGCTGACGTTGATTAACCCGGAAGAGTACGGCGGCCCTGATGCCGACGCACCCACTGAGATCGACATTCAGGATGAATTGCCCAGCGCGGCCGCGGTTCTGACCGGCGCTTCAGACGTTCCAGATCGTGATTGGGACGAGGCCGCCCTGCGCACCCGTGCCGCCCAAGAAACGGAGCGCGCCATGGAAGACGCACAGCCGGGCAGGACCGAAGAAGTTGAAGTCCCGCGGTCGAAAATGACGATGATTGCGGTCGCCTTCCCGGAAGACGAACCAACCTTTGCTGTGCCTTTGCATTCGGTTGTAGCCGCGCACTCGTCAGCGGCACTCGGCGGACCGGCGCAGGTGGTGCTGAAGATTCGCCGCCGGAAATTCAACCAGCAGCAATTCCACTCGGGCGAAATCGTAGTAACCCGCCGGTTGTTTCGCTCCGGCGACAGCGAGTATTTGCTGAACGGGAAACTCTGCCGCCTGCGCGACATCCAGGAATTGTTCATGGGCACCGGCCTCGGACCCGAGACCTATGCCCTCATCGAGCAGGGACGCATTGGGCAGATTCTGAGCAGCCGTCCCACCGACCGCCGCGCCATTCTTGAAGAAGCCGCGGGAATCACCAAGTTCAAAACCAAGAAGCGGCTCGCGGAAGCGCGCCTGGAAGACGCGAAACTGAATCTTTCCCGCGTCAACGATATTTTCGACGAAGTGACGCGCCAGATGAATTCGCTGAAACGTCAGGCCTCCAAGGCGGAGCGTTACGCGAAACTGCGCGAAGAGATGCGTGCCCAGTTGCGCGTGGTATTGGCCAGTAAGTTTACCGCGATAGAGCAGGATAGCGCCGAACTCGACGCCCACCTCAACCGCCTCGCCGAAGAGATGCAGCAGCGAACCGAAACCGTGCAGCAACTGGAATTGGAACATGGCGAAGGTACTCAGCGCAGCTACTCGATCGAAAGCGAGATTCGCGAAAACCGCGATCGGCTGAGCGAGCTGGCGATGGAAATCGACCGCGCTCGCGCTCGCCGCCGGCACAACGATGAGCGTTGCGCCGAACTGCAAGTGCGTTCAGCCGCCGCAGAAACGGAGCTGGCCCAGGCCCGGGAACGCCTGCTCTCGATCGAGACCGAACGCAATGCCAACCGGCAGGTACTGGACTGCGCCGCAGCCGATCTCGCCGGCGCGCAGCGTGAACTCGAGTTGTCGCAGCAGGAAGCTGCCGCCGCCACCGCGGCGCTGGCAGACCTGGAAAGCCGGCAGGAAGATTTTCGCGTCGCAATTTTCGATACAGTCTCATCGGCCTCGAATCTTCGCAATCAGCTTGCGCAAGCCGAAGAGCGGCTGGCGGGCGCCGACCGCGAAGCCAACCGTCTGCAAGCCGACATTGCCAATGCCAATTCACAGGTTGAGGCCTTCAGCGGCCAGCGCGGCCAGCTGGCTCTTGAGTTCGAAACGGTTACTCAGCGCGTCTCCGGCATCGCGGAAGAACTGACGCAGCTTCGCCGCCTGATCGAGGCCAAACGCTCCGACGAAGTCAGCGCCAAAACTAATCTCGATGGGCTGCGCGCGGAATACGCCACCGCTCTTGGCAAGAAGGGATCGCTCGAATCCGTGATCGCCGAACACGGTTACTCCACCGAGTCGGTACGACGGCTGTTTCAGTCGGGCGTGATGCAGAGCGGCTTTGCGCCGGTCGGCGTTCTGGCCGACTTTCTGGAAGTCGAGCCCCGGTTTGAGCATGTGGTGGAAGACTTCCTGCGCGACGAATTGAATTACGTCGTCGTCAAATCCTGGGACGCCGCCGATGAAGGCCTCCGTTTGCTGCGCAACGATGTCGACGGGCGCGCGACTTTCCTGGTGCATCCCGAGGATGCGCAGGCTAAATTTTCATTCGTGCTCGATGAAGCCGCGCATTCGGCGCCGCCCGCGGTACAGATCATTCCGTTGAAACACACCATCCGGGTTCTCGATGGCTTTGGAAAATCGCTGGAGGTAATTCTGCCGAAGCTGCGCGATGGTTACATTGTGCCGGGTTCAGACACGGCGCGCGGGCTGGCGCTCGAAAATCCCGACGCATTTTTCCTCTCGCAATCGGGCGAATGCTTTCACAACGTAACTGTCACCGGCGGCAAACAGCGCGCCGAAGGCCCGCTTTCCATGAAACGCGAGCTGCGGGAAGTGCTGCGGCAACTGGGAGAGCTGGAGCGCGCGCTCGCGAATGAAGAGATGAAAGCGCTGACGCTGGGCCGGGAGATCAAGGAACTCTCGTCTCTGCTGGAGCGCCTGGAAGGCGAGAAGCGCGAAGCCGAGCATCAGTCGATGACGTCCCGCCACATGCTGCAGCAGCTTGACGCCGAAATGACCCGCGTCTCCGAGCGCATGAGTATCTCGGAGGCGGAACTGCAGCGACTGGTGGGGGAACGGGCCGGGCAGGAATCGATCATCGCCGGACGCAAGGCTGAGATCGATGCGCTCGAACAGGTTCGCGCCGAACTCGAACAGCAACTCTCTGTAGCCCAGGCATCCCTCGCCGCTCTGCGCCGGCGCCGTGAAGATGCAGCCCAAAACAGTTCGCAGCGCGCCGCGCAAGTGGCGGCTCTGGAAGAGCGTCACCGATCCGCCACCGCCGCGCTGGCGCGCATCGATTCCCTGTTCACTGAAATCGATGACCGCGTGCAATCCCTGGAAACGCAGATCGAAACCGCCGCAGCCGAGAAACTGCGCCGCGAAGCGGAAAGTCTCGAACTCGAGCAACAGGCAACCGACTTTGAGGCTGAGCGCAATGCCGGACAGGCGCGCGAGGATCTGCTGCAATCCGAAAAAGATCAGCTTCGCGCGCGCCTCACGGAGATTGACGATCTATTGCGGAACGCCCGCCAGCTTCTCGACCAGGCCCGCGACCGTCGCGGTGAACTGCAAGCCGCAGGCGCCAAGCTGCAGGCCGACGCCATGTATATGGCGGAGACTTGCCTGAACGAACTCGGGATCGAACGCGAGGCCCTGCTGGCCGATACAACTGTGGCCACTGTCACCGGCGAAGAACTCTCCATGTGCGATCAGTCCTATCGTGAGATGCGCGCTAAACTCGACGCCATGGGCCCGGTGAACATGATGGCTCTGGAGGAATATCGCGAGACCGCCGAGCGCCACAGCTTCCTCGATGGCCAGCGCAAAGATCTGATCTCCTCCATCGAGAACACAACCGCGACGATTCGCGAGATTGACGAAGTTTCGCGGCAGAAGTTTCAGGAGGCATTCACCCGTATCAACGAGAATTTCCAGACCACGTTCAAGAAGCTGTTCGGCGGCGGACACGCTTTTATGAAGCTTACCGACGAGGAGAACTCGGCCGACAGCGGCATCGACGTTGTAGCCTCGCCGCCGGGTAAACGCCTGCAAAGCGTCCTGCTGCTCTCCGGCGGCGAAAAAGCGCTCACAGCCCTGGCCTTGCTGGTCGGCATTTTCCAGTACACGCCCAGCCCGTTCTGCATCCTCGACGAAGTCGATGCGCCGCTGGACGAAGCCAACATTGGCCGCTTCACCGAACTGGTGAAAGAGATGAGCATCAAGACCCAGTTCGTCCTGATTACGCACAGCAAGAAAACCATGAGCATTGCGCCGGTGCTTTATGGTGTGACCATGCAGGAACCGGGGGTGTCGAAGCTGGTGTCGGTTAGGTTTGGAGCGGCCTAAACATCCGGTCATTTGCTATTGCCTCGAAAGGGCGAGGCTTCAAGAGCTGCGGAAAAGATCCGGAAATATGACTCGGGGCTGAAGCCCGGAGCCAACCCGACGACTTATCGAAGCCGAAAGCGCTGCGCCATCCAAAGGCGGATTAATTCCTGGGAGTCGAACGCGTGCGCTATTTTCCTTGAGTTGCAGTTTCCTTCATCTTGACGGGCCCTCAATCGACTGTCATGCTTTGCTCAGATTGCCCGGGTTATTGTCCGCCCAAGGAAAACCCTCATGAGACGTAAATCGCTAGCCTGTCTTTTTCTTTTGACAGTTGCCCAGGTACTGGTCGCGCAGTCCCATCCCGTCCCGCTCATTTACCAGCCTCTGCAGCCAACTTCGGTAGCGCCGGGGCATGCCGCATTTACCCTTTCGGTCGAGGGAACAGGTTTTGTGCCGGGTGCTGTCGTCAAGTGGAACGGCAAATCTCTCAGCACAACCTTCGTTTCTACCGGACTGCTGCAGTCCAGCGTTTCTGCTTCCGCGGTAGCTAGAGCCTCTACCGCATCAATTGCGGTGGCAAATCCGGGCACGATTGTTTCGAACGTGATTTATTTTCCCGTCCGGCAGCCTTCCACAACGGTGAACATGCAAGGCAGCACCATCGAAGCCGGAGAAATTGCGGTGGGTGACTTCAATAACGACGGCAGGCCCGATATTGCCGTGCAAGGACTGGACCAGAACGTTGACACTTACCTGGATGAGAAGGGTGGTTTCATGAGGCTCGCTGGACCCGCGTGGGGCGGCTCCGGAGTTCTGCCCGCGCCGCTCGACGTCACCGGCGATTTCAACGGAGACGGCAATCTTGACGTCTTTGTCTGTTTCTCGGCCGCCGGTCCTAGTAGTGGGTGCGTACTCTATCTGGGCGACGGAAAGGGCGGGTTTGCGCCAATCCCCGGATACCACGTGCTACAAGGTTCAGGGGCAGTCGCCGATGTGAACGGCGACGGCAGGCTGGATTATGTCTTCGACAACGTTGCCGCGGATGGATTGGGAAGCTCCTTCGGCGTGGACCTTGGCCACGGCGATGGCCTCTTCCAGAATAGCCAGGGGATTCCTCTGAATGGCAACAAGCCGGGAGGGACGCCGGTGGTAGCCGACTTCAACCTCGACGGATTTCTTGACGTCGCCGTGCCGGTGGCGAATTATGTTGCCGTATTTCTGCGCAGTGCCGATGGCGCATCCTGGCAGCATGAAGTGGACTATCCGGTTGCCAACCCCGGCGCGCTGGCGGTTGCCGACGTCAACGGAGATGGCATTCTCGACCTGGTTACCAGTGGCGTATCGATTCTATTGGGAAAGGGAGATGGCACGTTCAGTGCGGGCAATTCCATTTCATTGACCAATGGCGGCACGGGAGCGAACATTCAAGTCGGCGACCTCAATGGTGATGGCATTCTCGATCTGGTGACGGCCACAATGGATTCCAATTACAACCAGACGGTGAACATTTTGCTGGGCATGGGCGGTGGATCATTCCAAAATCCGATCACTCTCCCCACGGAACAAGCGTGGTGGTTTCCCGAGGTCCAAATCGCCGATTTCAACGACGATGGCAAACTCGATATCGTGATCGGCGGCCAGGCGAACGTGACCGTGTTCAGGCAACAACAGTAAAAGCAGACGGCGATGGCTGCACTGGAAATGAAGCCAGAGCCAACGAAGAAGGGGGAAGAAGACTCAGAACGCCTAGGGTTTTGAGGTCACTAATCAGTTATGCGGGCGGTTGTAGCGGAAGTTGGGGGCGAATGGATGCACATCCGCGACTTGTGAATTGGCGCAATTTATTGCCGGACCCCGTTATCCACTTTCATCCTCAGCTTTTCCACAAGGTTTCCGCGCCAGTCCCCTTCTATTCCCCGCTTTCATCCCCTTCCCCAACTCCAATGGCATTCCCGCTCAATAGGATACGGACTTCGCCCTGGCCCCACGATCTCTACCGTTGACAAAAATTTCTAAGGGTCTAGAATGTGCCTCGCTCCTTACCCTGTAGAATTTCCAAATGAGCCCAGACATTCTAGATCCCGTTCTTTTACAAACCGATTTTCCCGATCTCCAACTTCATGCCAGCGGCAAGGTTCGCGATGTTTACCAGCTCGATAACGAGCGCTTGTTGTTCGTCGCCACCGACCGCATTTCGGCCTTCGATTACGTGCTCGCGACCGGAATCCCTTACAAAGGGTCCGTCCTGAGCCAGATTTCTCTTTTCTGGTTCGATTTCCTGTCGGATATCGTTCCCAATCACGTCATCAGCGCCGAAGTGAGCAGCTATCCGCAGATCTTGCAGAAATATGCCGATCAGTTGCGCGGCCGATCGATGCTGGTGCAGCGCGCTGAAATGTTTCCTGTGGAGTGCGTAGTGCGCGGTTATATTTCCGGGTCGGCATGGAAGGAGTACAAAGCGACCGGCAAAGTCTGCGGCATCGATTTGCCTGCGGGACTGCGGGAATCGGAGGCCTTCCCTGAGCCGATTTTCACTCCCTCCACTAAAGCCGTCACCGGGCACGACGAGAATATTTCGTTTTCGAAGGTGTGCGAGATCGTGGGCACGGAGGCCGCCAGCACGCTGCGCGATCTCACCCTGCGCATTTACAAGAAAGCGGCGGCCTATGCCCGCCAGCGCGGCATCATCATTGCCGATACGAAATTTGAATTCGGACGCACCGCCAAAGGCATTACGCTGGCCGACGAAGTCCTGACTCCGGATTCCTCGCGCTTCTGGCCCGCCGACAAATATGCGCCGGGACGCTCCCAGGAGTCCTACGACAAGCAGTACGTTCGCGACTATCTGGAGGAGATTCACTGGAACAAGCAGCCTCCCGCGCCCGCTCTTCCGGCCGAGGTCGCCAACCGGACCAGCGAGAAATATCTCGATGCCTATCGCCAGCTCACGGGTCGCACGCTGGATGTTTAGGCGGGAAATCGCCTGCGCGAGAGCAGGCAGGAGATCGCCATGACCACGGCCGACTGGCTGATTGTCGTGGTTATCGTATTGAATGTGGTTTCAGCGGCCATTCAGGGCTTTTTTGCTGAGGCTCTGAGCATGGCCGGATTAGTAGTTGGGTACATCGTTGCTGCCTGGCAGTACCAGCGCCTGGCAGAGTGGTTGATGTCGTTTTTGAAGAACGAGTGGCTCGCCGATATTTTCGGCTTCCTGGCCATTTTTTTTGCCGTGTTGATCCTGTTCGGCATCGCCGGCAGGATCGCCCGCAAATTAATGAAGGCAGCCGGTTTGAGCGGCTTCGACCGTTTTCTCGGCGGGTTGCTGGGAGTACTAAAAGGTGGGTTGGTAGTGGCTGTGGTCTTGATGGGAATGACCGCGTTCACGCCCACCTCGAAGATGCTGGAGAACTCCGAATTGGCGCCCTATTTCCTGGTGGTTGGCAGGGCTGCGATATGGGTGGCACCGTCGCAGTTGCGGGCACGATTCTATGAAGGACTCGATTTCCTGCATCGCGCTCCGAAAGATTTGAGCGGCACTCCCTCTACATCGAAATAACTCGGGACAAGCAATCCAGTCAAAACAAAGTCCACTACAGGCACCACACATTGAGCGAAGAGAGAGACCTACCGTGAAAGATCAACTGGAAGCACTCATCCTGCAGATGTACAAAAGCAACATCCTCTACTCCGAGGGTGTGCGCGAATTCAAGAAGCGATTCATTCTCACCGTTCTTCAGGAAAACAAAGGCAACCAGTGCCGCGCCGCGCGCGAACTGGGCATGCACCGCAACACGCTGAGCCGCACCATCGACGAACTGAAAATCGATGTGCGCCAGCTTCGCGACGGCGCCAAGCGCCCGCCCCGCAGCGCGCGGCCCCTGTCTTTGGATAAGAAAATCGTGCGCTAGCCCGGACCTCTTCGCTGCAGGCACAGCCTCTTGATTCAATCGGCCAAAAATAAAGGCAGCCCGAGTGGGCTGCCTCTCCCTCGCACTGCGTAAAGCTATTGTGAAGCAGGCTTGTGGTGGGTCGTGGCGGGCTTCTTCGCCGGAGTGGGCGCAGCAGCCTTGAGCAGCTTGCCATTGTTCATCACCATCATGAATGGATTGGGGGTATAAGACGCCGGCTCGCCCTGAAAATCCAGGCTGGCGCCTTCCTTCGGAATCATTTTCAGCGGAACCTTTTCCTCGAAGTTGAGCGTGATATCCGGCTTCTTGGCGTCAATGTCATCCGAACTGCCGGCGATATCGAATTCCGTCGCTGTAGCCTTGATGACCGTGCCGTTCATCTGCACCGGTTTCCCCTTGATGGCATTCCATACTGCGTCCTGGTCTTCCTGTTTCCCGTTGGCCAGCACAAACTCCCAAGTGGCGAAATCCATCTTGTCGGGCGTGGTAGCCGCCACCATGTTGTGCGCTTGCTCAGCCGGAGTTGGCGCGGGTTTGATTTCCGGTACGGGGGCGGGACCGGCTTTGGCAGCGGTCAGAACAGCGGGCCACCCATCGTCCGCGCCATGATATTTGACGTACAGCGAGCGCGCATATTTTTCGATCTGGGGCTCAGCCTGGGCGGGAGCGACGGCAGCCGCGCGGGCGGCAAACCAAATGGCATTCACCAGGTCGGGAACTACTTTAGGGTCGGCGGGATTGGGTCCCGCGTAAGCCAGAGCCAGCGGATAAACCAGGCTGAAGTCTTTCTGCGAATCGGGGCCGCTGTCAACCGCGGCGCGCAGCGCTTTTCTGGCGTTCTCATAGTCCGTCGCTTTATCCGTGTCCGTAAGCGTCAGATCCGCCACGCCGATGGCAGCGTTGAAAATCGAAGACATCTGGTCTTTCATCTTCTGAAAATCGGCGTCCGACGTGCCCTCCGGCTTGCTGAACTTACTCAGGCCGTCAAGCCCTGCCTGACCATAGGTCCTGGCCTCGGTCAAATCCTGCTTGTAATTGGTATCGCCGCCCTGCGCCTTCAGACGGTCAAGGAAAGCCAAGAGCGCCAGCGCGCGCTCATTCGCGGGATCGGCCGCAACCAGCTTTTTCGCCGTCTCGATGGTCTTTGGCTGGTTATTCGTCTGCTGGTAGTCCTGCATCAGAACTTGCAGGGCTGAAACTTTCATCACGCTGCTGGGATACTGCGTCAGGAACGCTTCCAGGCCGCTGATCTGCGCCGCCGGATCCTTCTGCCCCACGGCGCCTACGTAGGCGTTGTACTCGGCGGGATCTTTAATCACCGGCGCCTGAGCGGCGGCGGCGGCCGGCTGCCCTGGCGCGCTGGCTGCGGGTGCTTGTCCCTGCGCAGCTGGTGCGGGCGCCTGTCCCTGAGTGGTGGTTGATGTCGACGGCTGTGACTGCGCCGGTTTAGCCGCATCCCGGGCGGCCGCCAGCGTTGCCGCCCCAAGCACAACCGTGACCAGAATCTTTTTCATCAGTATGGCTCCTTGGCCTATTTTGGGGGATCGAATACAAATGCTATGCGAGATGCAAAATCGACTCTCGTACCCTCGATTCGGTTTTGCCGGATTATAAGTACCTTGCGTTCCGAAGGCAAGCGAACCAGCCGGCTGCCTTCTGCGCTATTGTATAAGATGCGCCAACCGGGCCTCGCGTGCAGCTTCTAATTTTCGATTCAAGCCGCTCCCAGGGGGGGCGCATTTCAAGGAGCCAGCGTAATGCCGCCATCCGATTCTGTTCATCCCCTGACCGGGCAAGTTGCGGTCATAACCGGCGCGGGACGCGGCATCGGCGCCGCCATTGCGCGTACCCTGTCAAATCTGGGCGCCACGGTTGTTTTGTGCGGCCGCACTCGCGCCGCCCTCGACTCGACCGCGCTGGCCATCTCTGAATCTGGCGGCAGGGCGGAGCCGATAGCCTGCGATGTGAGTAACTTGAAATCGGTGGAGGCGGCAGCCAAACAGGTCGAGGTATCGCTCGGCCGCGTGGATATTCTGGTCAACAATGCCGGCATCGGCGGATTCGGCGGCCCGTTGCACCAGCTTCCACCCGATGCCTGGGATCAAATCCTCAACACCAACCTGCGCGGCGTCTACTATATGGTTCGGGAATTTGCGCCCATGATGATTCGCGCCCGCTCCGGCCACATCGTTAACATTTCTTCTCTCGCCGGAAAGTACGCTCTGCCCAACGGAGCGGCCTACGCCGCCTCGAAATGGGGATTGAACGGCCTGACCTATTCGATCGCCGAGGAATTGCGCAGCCACAATATCCGCGTCGCCGTGATCTGCCCCGGCTCGACTAATACCGACCTCAGCCCGCACGCCGGCAAAGACCATTCCAAGATGCTGCAACCGGATGACATCGCCCACACCGTAGCCATGCTGGTGACACAGAGTCCGCAGTCGTTTGTGAGCGAGATTCTGCTGCGGCCCACGCAAAAACCCTGACAATGCCAAGGCTCCGTCGCGACGTAGCTTGCTACGTCTCAGCGTGCGGCGTTCCAGAAGACGTGAGGGAGATGGGGCAAAGAACATCGCCGTGTGCGGCGTTTGGGATGGCCGGGAGAGAGATGTTGCAAGCAACGCTTCTACTACCAGGTGTCATGCGGGTTACTTCTTAAACAGATTCTCGAATGCCTGCCGCGCGTCGCTGGGTTTCAGGCTGGCCGGAGTCGACGTTTCCTTCTCGCGAGTCACGCGAATCTCATAAAACGTGCAGTCGTTGCGCGCATCTTTTTTCGGGATCCGCTCCTTCACCGGCTGCATGCACTCGAAGCGGCTACCGGGATCGAAGTACATGCACTGCTTGCAGGAGTGCAATTCGAATGCGCATTTGGGGCATTGCCCGGCTGGCGGAATTTCCTGCAGCACGGTGCCGCACTGCGCGCAGCGCGAAACCGCGCGCGTGCCCGGCATATTCACCGGCTTTGGCCCCATGCTGTAGTCGCGTCTTGCCGGCGGCACTGACGCCGGCTTTTCCCGGGGCTCGGAACGCGGCTTGCCTTCTCTTTCTCGATCCGCGCGCTCGCGATCCTGATATCCATGCTGACGGTATTTAGCTGCCACAGACCCTCCCAAGCACGTGCGCGTATTGTCTCGCCAGCGGCGCTGCAAGACAAGTCCGAAGGCGGTTCACTCCAGCTTCATCCGGCACGCGGTATTTGCAACCCGGTACTGGCTACAATGGAGGCATGATCCATAAAATCTTCCCCGTCGGGCCACTGCAATGCAACTGCTCCATCATCGGCGACGAGGCGACGCGCGAAGCCATGGTCATCGATCCCGGCGACGATATCGAAGACGTCCTGGAGATCCTCCGCAAGCATAACCTCCAGGTCAAGCAGATCGTAATCACCCACGCCCACATTGATCACGTAGGCGGGGCGATGAAGCTGCGCGCCGCCACTGGGGCGCCCATCCTGCTCAACCAGAACGACTATGCGTTGCTGAAGATACTCGACGTGCAAGCCGCATGGATCGGCGTGGCGCCGCCGGGCGAAGTCGAAATCGATCAGAGCCTGACCACCGGCGACACGGTGAAAGCCGGATCGCACATGGCCAGCATCCTGCACACTCCCGGCCACACCGAAGGCAGCATCTGCCTCTACTTCCCCGCCGAGAAGAAGCTGATCGCCGGGGACACACTGTTTGCCGGCTCCATCGGCCGCACCGACCTGCCGGGCGGGTCGATGGAGAAGATCATGCAATCCTTGCACGGTACCGTGCTCGCCCTGCCCGATGATACCGTAGTCGTCCCCGGCCATGGGCCGCTTACCACCATCGGCGAAGAACGCGAGAGCAATCCGTTTCTGATGAAGCGTTGAGCAAGCGCCGCAGCGACGTGGGGAGCAACGTCTCTACGAATTCATTTCCAGCACTCGCCGCAAAGCTTCTGTAAATTCCCCCGCCGCGGTTATCAGGCTCAACACCAGAAATCCATCCCTGGGAAAATCATAAAAATGCCCGGGATGGACCAGCACTGATTTCCGCCGCAGCAACTCGACCGCCAGATCCTCATCGCTCTGCGTCACCGGCACCCGCAGCACCGCGTACCATCCGCCTTCCACGCTCAAACGCTGGCAAGTCTCTTGCCCGGCAAGCTGGCGATCAAGCTCAGCCAGATTTGCCAGGACACGATCCAGCAGCTGACGCTGAATGCTTTTGCTCTGCTCCAGCAGAACCGGCACCGCCCACTGCATCGGGGCATTCATCGACAGAAAAGTATCGGCGATGACTTCCAGCCGTGCCAGGGCGGCTTCGACTTCACTCTCCGGACCGCTGGCGCCTACCCACGCCACCTTCATCTGGGGCAAAGCGGAAATTTTCGAGATTCCGCTCAGCGTAAACGTCAGCACGTGCCGGTTACTGGCAAAGCTCTCTCGCGCTGCGCCGTCAAGCGCGTAATCGAGAAAAACTTCGTCCGCGATCAGCGCGAGTTTGTGGTCACGGCAAAAACGATTCAGCCATTCCCGCTCCTCCCCGCGCACGTACGAACCCGTCGGATTATTGGGATGCACCACCACCACGCCGCGCGTGCGCCCAGTCACAGCCTTCTCCAGCGACGGAAAATCCATCTGCCAGCCGTGATCGTAGATCAGCGGATAAGGCACCAGCTTCACATCCTGCAGGTCCGCCAGAAATTCAAACAACGGATAACTCGGCTTTGGTACCAGCACGTCATCGCCGGGATTACAGAGCAGGCGAAAGACAAACGAATAGCCTTCGCTTGTGCTGGTGGTAAGAATCAGCCGCTCGGGATCGACATCAACTCCGTGCCGCGAGCGGTAGTACTCAGCCACCGCTGCACGCGCCCCCGGCAATCCCCGCGGTTGCGGGTCGTAATCCATGGCCTGCGGTGAAGCCAGCGATTCAAGAATCCCCGCCGCATCGTAACGAAGTCCCGCCCGCGTCGGGTTCGAAATTGTCAGGTCAAGCAACAGTGCTCCGTTCGCCTTCGCCTCTTCCAGGGCCTGGGTGAGGCGGTTGCGCGTCAGCTTCCAGTTGGTGCGGTCGGAAAACATGTAAGAGGTATGCCGGGCAACAGCATACCGCATGATGGCAGGCCGGCTGCATCTCTCACGTCCACTTTCCTCGCTCGCGCTGTTTCCTTTTCCCTGCCATTTCCATTCAATTCGATGCCTCTCAAATTCATTGGCATACATCTAAGTAGCTGTTGATAATCATCTGAAACAAGTTGTAGTTCATATCTACTGTTTAGAGGAGGTAGTATGGCAAGACTCTATTCTCTGGCTAACATAGCGCTGGCTTTCGCGGTCAGCGTGTGTGCCGCGTCAACCCTCTCGGCTCAGGCTCCGGCTGCCAACGGAGTTCCCGTCCGCATGGTGGTCACGGTCGAGCCCCACAAGGGATCGAGCCCGCCGGTCATCAATCGCGAGGACGTTATGGTTTATCAGGGAAAGGATCGCCGCCCGGTCACCGATTGGGTTCCCGCCGAAGGAGACAACGCTGGGTTAGAGTTTTTCGTTCTGATCGATGACGGCTCGGATCCGAGCCTGGGCACGCAATTAGACGATATTCGGAAGTTCATCGAGGCCCAGCCGGCCACGGCAAAGATTGGCGTTGCATACATGCAGGACGGCATCGCGCGCGTAGTACAGAATCCGACCACTGATCACAGCATGGCGGCAAAAGCTCTGCGCCTTCCCATGGGAATCGCAGGCGCCAACGGGAGCGCGTATTTTTCTGTCAGCGATCTGATCAAACGCTGGCCGGCAAGCAATGCCCGGCGAGAGGTGCTCATGGCCTCGGATGGCAGCGATCCTTCTTACGGCGGTGGCGACTTGCAGGATCCTTATCTGGAGGCCGCGATCGACGATGCACAACGCGCCGGCATTGTCATCTCGGCCATTTATACCCCTGGGGCTGGCCACTTCGGGCACAGCTATTGGCGGACCCACTGGGGCCAGCTTTATCTCTCCGAACTTGCCGAGAGAACCGGTGGTGAGGCGTACTACATCGGTTTCACCGGTGCGCCGGTGACGTTCACCCCCTACCTCGATGAGGAGGCCCGCCGGCTGACGCATCAATATCTGCTGACCTTCCTGGCTCAGCCCCCCAAGAAATCCGGGTTGCAGAGAGTCAAGATCAGAACGGAAGTGCCCAAGGTAGATCTGGTAACCGCGGAGGATGTGTATGTACCGGCTGCGCCCTAGCCTGGCCACAGTCCTCGCGTCCCAATCGAGAGCTCCCGCGCGGCCTTTGGGTGATGCAGCGCTTGCAGCGCTGCGATAAGCTGCTTGTTTTGCGCGCGGGCTTCAGCCCCAAGGAACGTTTATGGATCTTTTCCGCAGCCTGCTAGGCCTTGGCGAACGCCTCCTTGTTCACGACGTAAGGCATCTTAGTGATGTCGCCGCCGTAGTTGCCTTCGAGCACGTCGATCAATCCCTGCACGCAGCGTCCGGCCATACCCTTATCGGGATCGGTCGAAAGCCGCGTGATGCGCGCGGCGCTGGCAAAGTGAGGATAAAGGCGCAGGCGGTCGGCAATCGCCGGATCGCGAAGCGGAGAATCGGCTGGCAGCGGCTCTTTCGCGTAAACATCGAGAGCGGCGCCCGCAATCCAGTTTTCGCGCAGCGCCTTAACCAATGCAGCTTCATCCACTACCGGACCGCGCGAGTCATTAACCAGAAAGGCGGTTGGCTTCATCATCCGCAAGGTCCGTTCGTTAAACAAATGATAAGTAGGCGTCGAACTTTCTCCCGGACGCAACAGCGGCACGTGTACGCTGACGAAATCGGCGTGGCTTAACGCCTCCTCGAAGGCCACGTACTTGATCCAGTTCTTTTCTTTCGATATGCCCCGGGCATGCCGCAGGTCCATCTCTTCCTGAATCGCGGAGATGAACTTCTGGTTCTCGTAAGCGGGATCGAAGCACAGCATGTTCATATCGAAACCCGCGCACTTTTTGATCATGGCCAGTCCAATGCGGCCCGTGCCCACGATGGCGATGGTCTTGCCGGTAACCTCATCACCCAGAAACGGCAGGTAGGGATGCCAATATCCCCACTGGTTGTCGCGCGTGAGATGCTCGGCCGGCCACATCTTGCGCGCCAGCACGCCCATCATGAAGAACGCGAATTCCGCAGTGGCTTCGGTCAGCACGTCGGCGGTATGCGTAAAGGGAACTTTGTAGCGGTTGGCATCGGCGCGGTTGATGTTGTCGAATCCGACGGCGAGTTGCGCGACAACTTTCAGCGTGCCCTTCCCCGCTTCGAAAACCGGTGCGTCAATGGGATCGCGCAGGGTGGTGATCAGCCCGTCGATCCCGGATTTGACTTTCTCGATGATGAGCGTTTTCGGTGGCGCTTCCGGCTGCGGGTAGACCTCGACTTCATACCCGCGGTTGCGCAGCAGGTTAATGGCTTCTCCAATGTCACAGGTGGCAAAGACGCGGAATTTCTGGCTCATTCGTTTCCTGGCAGAAAATGGTCGATTAAATGTCTGGGCTAGTTTACTCGAATCTCCAGCGGGTGGACTTCTTCTGGAAGTGGTTCTCCCACTTTGCACTTTGCCCTGCTCTTGCGCTCCTGCCCGTTTGTTGACGATACTGAAGATTAATCCAAAAATTACCCGACATCATGAAAACGACAATCTCTCTTTCTACGCCTTCTCAACTCGAAACCGAAGCTCTCGTCGCCGTCGTACTCAACCAGGCTGATCCAGCCCAAGCCGAAAAAAATAAAGACGCCAAACCGCAACTCAAACTGGCGACGGAAGACGCCTCCGTACAGTCCGCAGCCGCCGATCTGCTGGCCAGCGGCGAACTGACGGGCAAGCCTTTTGAGAGCAATCTGCTGCACAAACCTGCCGGATTAAAAGCTAAACGTCTTCTGCTCATCAGCGGCGGCCCGGCAAAAAAATTCTCCAGCTATGAACTTCGCCGCGTTGCCGGAGCCGCGGTGAGAACCCTCAAAGGCCGCGGCATCCGCAGCTTCGCAATCATCGCGCCCGCTCCCTCCGGCATTCCTGCTGATGAAGCTGTCGGCGCCATTGTCGAGGGCGCGCTGGTGGGCAATTTCGATCCCGACTACTACCGCAGCGACCGCAAAGATCAGAAAATCGACACGCTCACCATTCTTGCCGGCGGCGATCAGAAGGCTCTCGAAAGGGCTGCCAGCGAAGCACAGATCGTCGGTGACTCGCAGAACTTCGCTCGCGACCTGGTGAATGAACCTTCCAACCGCATGACGCCGACTATTCTTGGCGAGCGCGCCCAGAAGATGGCTCAGGAAGTAGGGCTGAAGTGCGAAGTCTATGGCGCCGAGAAAATTAAAGAATTGAAGATGGGCGCATTCTGGAGCGTCGCACAGGGTTCCGACGAACCGCCCGCTTTGATTGTCATGAAATACGAGCCTGCGGGCGCTCCCGAGAAGCCGGTATTAGGCCTGGTCGGAAAAGGAGTCACCTTCGATACCGGCGGCATCTCGATCAAGCCCGCCGACGGCATGGAGAAGATGAAATACGACATGGCCGGAGGCGCCACCATGATCGCCGCCATGCGCGCCATCGCGCTGCTCAAGCCGAAAGTTAAAGTGATTGGCATCGTGTGCGCGACTGAAAATATGCCCTCCGGAAAGGCGCAAAAACCGGGGGATGTCCAGATCGCCATGTCGGGCAAGTCGATCGAAATCATTAACACCGATGCCGAAGGACGCCTCGTCCTGGCCGACGGCCTGCACTACGCCAAGCAACTCGGTGCCACGCATCTGGTCGATGCCGCCACGCTGACCGGCGCAGTCGTAGTTGCGCTGGGTTACGCGAATGTCGGCGTATTCGCCAATGACGACGCCATTTACGAACGCCTTCACAAAGCCAACGAAGAAGCCGGCGAAAAAATGTGGCGACTGCCCCTCGACGACGAATACAAAGAGCAGATTCGCTCCAACATCGCCGACATCATGAACACCGGCGGCCGCTGGGGCGGCGCCATCAATGCGGCCATGTTCCTGAAAGAATTCGCCGAAGACACCCCGTGGATTCATCTCGACATCGCCGGCACCGCATGGATGGAAGATCAAAAACCGTGGATCGCCAAAGGCCCATCAGGAGTTGCGCTGCGCAGCGTAGTCGAGTTCGTGAGAGGCTTCGCGAGCTGAGATCAAATCCATGCCTAAGGTGGAGAAACCTAACGCGGTGCCTGCCCCTGAGATGCCAGAACGCAAATTAGAGGCGCTCGCACTCGGCGAGCTTCGCAGTTTGATCCAACAAGGCATTGAGAGCGGGCCTGCCCTCGACGTGTGGCCTGTTTTCTCCCGCCTCGAGTCCAAGTATGCGGCGATGCGCAAGCCGAAGTGATCCCCGCGCAGGCTGTGCCGATTTTCGCAGTATTCCTGCGCTTTATGCTGCCAGCCTTTCCCTTACAACCCGCATCCTAAACCCGGCCTCGACTGCAGCCGCTCAGCAGTCGCTCGCTTGGGAGGCATTACTTTGAAAGCTCTAATGATCGTTGGAGTCGTTCTGCTGGTGTTGGGTGTGCTTTCCTTTTTCGTTCCCTACCCGCATTCCGAACATCACGGTGTCAGCCTCGGCGACGCGCATGTCGGCATTACGACCCACGACGACGAGAAAGTCCCGCCTGCCGTGAGTGTCCTTCTGGTTGTGGTCGGAGCCGGGTTGATGATCGCCGGCAGAAAGAGTTAGTCGGCGGCGGCCGAAGCCTCCGTTTATTTCCTATTGGACGATTTCCCAGTCCCACGCTATACTTTCGCCCCAGAGTTTGACCGTCCTGGACCCTGAGCTCGCAGGACCGGGACAGTTCGAGGCTTGAGTTTTGCCAGCGCCCTTTTCGTCGGAAAAAATCAGGATTGCAAGAACTCCGCGCGGGAACGGCTTCTCGCAGCCAGCCGCACTCCATGCTCGGGGAGCAACCAATCAATTCTTCCTGGGGAGAACTCACATGTCGCATGTATACATGATTGACCTTCGCAAACTTTGCGTTCGCAAACCCATCCGAAACATTTCACTGCTGACCCTACTTTCCGCAATGCTTCTGGCGTTTGCCGCCGCGCCGCTGTGCGCCCAAACCTACACCGACTTGTACGAATTCAACTGCACCACCTCCACCGGATGTTTGCCGGGTGATAACGGCCATTTGGTTCAGTGGACCGATGGCAACCTTTACGGAACAACCACCGGAGGCGGCACCTTCAACCACGGCACGATTTTCAAGGTAAGCACCACGGGTGTGTATAGCGATGTCTACGACTTTACCGGCACCACCGACGGCTATGCTCCGGCCGCCGCCTTGACCATGGCCACGCTGGACGGCAATCTTTACGGCACCACCATCGGCGGCGGAGCTTTCAACAATGGCGTCTTGTTCCGCTTCAACCCCACCACCAGCACCTTCACCGTCCTGCACAACTTCACCGCCGCGGAAAGCTCTCCTTTGATTGCTCCGGTCGAGGCTAAGGACTTCAACCTTTACGGCACTGCGCAATCCGGAGCCACCTATCGCCTCAGAGTCAAGACCGGAACTTATCAACCGCTTCCCAACCTCGCTCCCAACGTTCCCAATTCGCCCCTCTATGTCGCATCCGACGGTTTTATGTACGGCACCTCGCAACTCGGCGGCGTGAACAATCTGGGCACGGTTTACCGCATGAACACCAAGGGAAACATTCAGGTGATTCACAGCTTTGACGGAAGCGACGGCTCGGAACCGAGAGGCTCGCTGGTGCAGGCAGGTCCCAGTCTGTGGGGAACTACTTACTTTCAGGGCGGCGTCGCCGATGCCGGGACGATTTTTCAGATTTCGCTCAGCCCGCCGTTTCTACTCACCACGGTGCACGTCTTCGACAACACCGATGGCGACTCGCCGACGGCCGGGATCACCGCGGCGTCTAATGGAAACCTCTACGGCACAACCACCTATGGCGGAACCAACCTGGTCGGCACCATTTTCCAGGTCTCTGGCGGAGTATTTTCCCACCTCTTCGACTTTGCCGATCCCGGCGACACGGGAGTAAGCGGCGCATATCCGTACACGACGCTGGTGGAAGATACCAATGGCTTGCTGTACGGACTGACTAACGGCGGCGGCGCCAACTTCGACGGCGTCTTTTACAGTCTGACCGTCCCCAGCTTCACCAGTAACATCACTTTGTGCTGCAACTGGTGGCTCATTCTGGATCAGCCGGTAACCATTCTCGGTCAGGGGCTCACCGGAGTGGTCAGCGTTCAGTTCGGCAGCGTGCAGGCGCGCTTTCAGCCTGGCTCCGATACTTATCTGACGGCGTTCGTGCCCAGCACCGTCATCGACGCGCCCGTCACCGTGACGCTCGCCACCGGCTTGCAGCTTCAGAGCCAGCAAAGCACTCACGTTCTACCGAAAATCACCAATCTCGATCCCTCGAGCGGGGCTGTGGGCACCCAGGTGAACATCGTAGGCGGGGGATTCGCAGGAACCACGTCGGTCGCCTTCGGTGGCGTCCCCACTGGCAACTTCGTGGTTGTAACTCCAGCCATGATTCAGGCCACGGTGCCCGCGGGCGCAAAAACCGGCAAAGTCGAAGTGATCACGCCGAACGGCGCTGCGGCCAGCACCCAGATTTTCACGGTAAATTAAATCACGGTTGAAAACCTCGCGGGACGGACGCCTCGTCCGTCCCGCCAAGTAAAGCGAGGCGCGCCCAGCGAAGGTACCCGGTCCGAGCTCTGTCTGGCAGTGGGTTACCCCGCCACTGACCGGCGAGAATTCCCGCGTGACTCGCGATTTACGCCCCAAATCTTTCCAGAGCGCGAAGCTTCGCCTTGGCCGCTTCTTCTTCCCGGCTCTTTGGCGGCGCGGCTGTCTCCAGAGAATGCAGAAGCCGCGCCGAGGCGGCCGCGACCTCCTCGATGGCGGCCAGAAACGCCGCCTCATTCGCCTTCGACGGCTTATTAAACCCACTGATCTTTCTCACAAACTGTAGCGAGGCAGCCCGAACCTCTTCCTGATTCGCGGGCGGATCGAAGTTAAAAAGCGTTTTGATATTCCGGCACATGCAAGAACCTCAAGCCTCAGAATTCGCGGGAAGGATTCCCGAATACTATTCTGACATGCCTGCGCGCGACATTGCCCGAAAGAATGAAGGCCCGGCAAGGTAAGCAGATTTCTCCGCACCCCACCGGGCCCGAATTGCCCTCGCCGCCTGGATCCAATCCTGCAACCGAAGGCGCAGCGCCTTTGGCTAGAAGCTAGGAACTAGCAGCTGGAAGCTTTCTTACGAATGCCAGCTCACAACCTTGTCCTGCGCCACAACCGGCTGCTGTACCGGCGGAACCGCAGCGTGCTCCGGCTTCGTCTCCTTGGGCGGCGTCAGCACTGACTTTGCCGCCAGCGACTCCGCCACCTCCGGCAGCGAAACCCGCAGCGCCTCACCGATCGTCTTCACGTAGTGAATGGCGACGTTGTCGAGTTGCTCGGGCGTGAGATCTTCCTCCACGTTCATCTTGTTTTCTGCCGGCAAAATCACCGTGGTGACTCCGGCACGCTTGGCGGCCAGCACTTTTTCTTTAATGCCGCCCACCGGAAGCACATTGCCGCTCAACGTAATTTCGCCCGTCATCGCAGTCAGCGGACGGATGTGATGACCCGTCAGCAGCGACACCAGCGTCGTTGCCATGGTCACGCCCGCCGAGGGACCATCTTTCGGAATCGCCCCCGCCGGCACGTGCATGTGGAGGTCATGATCGGCGAAAAATTCCTCCGGAATTCCCAGATGCGTCGCGTTCGAGCGCACCCAGGTCAGCGCCGCCTGCATCGACTCCTGCATCACCTGGCCGATCTGCCCGGTCATGGTGAACCCGCCCTTGCCCTTCATGGCATTGGCTTCGACAAACAGCACGTCGCCGCCTGCCGGAGTCCAGGCCAGGCCGACAGCCACTCCCGGCCGCCGCGTCCGCTCTTCGATTTCGCCTTCCGAGCGAACTTTGATTCCGCCCAGAAACTCCTGCACGATCTCCTGCGTCACCACCAGCTTTTCGGTCTTGCCCTCGGCCAGCCGCCGCGCCTGCTTGCGACAGATGGTGCCAATGGTGCGCTCCAGGCTGCGCACGCCGGCTTCGCGCGTGTAGTGCCGGATAATGTGGCGCAAAGCCGCATCCGGAAACTCAATCTGCTCGGTGGTAATTCCGTTCTCTTCGATCTGCCGCGGAACCAGATACCGGTTTGCGATGTGCAGCTTTTCTTCCTCGCTGTAACCCTGCAGCTCGATGATCTCCATGCGATCGCGCAGCGGCTCGGCGATCGGGTCGAGCATGTTGGCGGTCGTGATGAAGAGCACCTTCGACAGATCAAACGTCACGTCGAGATAGTTGTCGCGGAAGGTCGAATTCTGCTCGGGATCGAGCGCCTCCAGCAGCGCCGACGCGGGATCGCCACGGAAGTCGCGTCCGACCTTATCGATTTCGTCGAGCATGAATACCGGATCTTTGGTTTCAGCCCGCCGGATGCCCTGAATAATCTGCCCCGGTAATGCGCCGATGTAGGTGCGCCGATGTCCGCGGATTTCCGCTTCATCGTGTACGCCACCCAGAGATAAGCGCACGAATTTTCGTCCCAGCGCCCGCGCAATCGATTTCCCTAAAGAAGTTTTACCCACGCCCGGAGGCCCCACGAAGCAAAGAATCGGGCCTTTCATGTTGGGCTTCAGTCGCCGCACCGAAAGGTAGTCGAGAATGCGGTCTTTTACTTTTTCCAGATCGTAGTGGTCGGTATCCAGAATTTCCTTGGCTTTCAGAATCTCGATTTCCTGCCCGGAAGTCTTCGCCCAGGGCAGCACGGCCAGCCACTCAATGTAATTCCTCGTCATCGAGTAGTCGGCGGCCATGGGAGACATGCGCGAAAGCCGCCCCAGTTCCTTGAGCGCCTCTTTTTTCACTTCTTCCGGCATGCCTGCGTCTTCGATTTTCTTTTTCAGGTCTTCGACGTCGCGCTGGCCTTCATCCTGCTCGCCCAGTTCTTTCTGGATGGCCTTCATCTGCTCGCGCAGGTAATACTCGCGCTGCGTCTGCTGTACCCGGTCCTGCACTTCGCTCTGAATCTTGTTGCGCAGTTGCTGCACTTCAAGTTCTTTGGCGAGATGCTGATTAATTTTTTCCAGCCGTGCGCGGATGTCGAGCGTCTCCAGCGTGTCCTGCTTGTCGGGTGTCGAAAGCGAGGGCAGAGACGATGCGATAAAATCCACCAGCCGGCCCGGCTCGTCAATATTCATGGCCACCGTCGAAAGCTCGTCCGATAGCGTTTGCGATCCGGCAACGATCTGCTGGAACAGGGTCAACACATTGCGCTGCAGCGCTTCAATTTCAGAACTATCCGGCGGAATGGCTTCCGGAATGGGTGACACGCGCGCCCGCATAAACGGGGCCAGTTGCGTGAATTCGCCAAGTTTTACCCGCTCCAGGCCTTCGGCAAACACAAACAGGCTCTGGTTGGGCATCTTGACGACCTTGTGGACCACCGCCGAGGTGCCCACGGTATAAAGGTCGCTGGCCTGGGGGTTGTCGACGCGCGCTTCGCGCTGCGCCACCACCACAATAGTTTTATCTTCGCCGAGCGAATTGATTAACTGAACCGAGCTTTCCCGTCCCACGGTAAGGGGAAGCACAGCGTGCGGAAACAATACGGTATCGCGCACGGGAAGCACGGGCAATGCCCGTACATCGTTGGTTTCACGTTGTTTAACAATTGGCTCGGAAAGCGGTTCCTGACTCATTGGCTCTCCTTGAGTGTAACTCACTCAAGCTTAGATGAGATGTTTGCGGAAAGGTTTCACGCCTTCCGTTCAGCGAGGTTGATTCGTATTCTATCGGCAAATTAGGCGGGGGCACATGATTCCCAAGGTACAGCGGCTAAGGGGCAAGCTGAGGATTAGGTCCCAAACGGAAAACTCCGCCCAAGCGGAGTCCGGAGCGGGGCACTCTGGAGGGTTGAACCAGTGTTGGGCTGGGGCAGCCGACACCTCATCACGGGCCGATCTTAAAGATCGTGCCCCAATTGTTGGCTCCGCCTTCATTGGTCGCGCCGTAGATGTAGCCCTGGGAATCGATCACCAACTCCCCCACGGGATATTCGCCATCGCTGGGCCCGCCCTTGAAAAAGTGGACGATCGTCTCCTTGCCAGCGACAGTATCGAACCTGAATACGGCCCCGTAGTCAGGCCTTCCGCCGTTAGCTGTGCCGAGCAGGTTGCCCTGCGCATCACGGACCACACCTGCCTGTGGGGCTTCGCAGTCGCCGGCCAATCCAAAGCTGTGCAGCACGGTCTCCTTGCCCGTCGAATCTACCTTGAAGAGGGAGCCTAGATTGTTGACACCCCCAACGTTTGTAACACCGTAGAGATTGCCTGCCGGGTCCCGCGCCAGATTGCCCATCGGGTATTGCCCATCCGGCGTCCCCGTAAATGAGTAGATCACCGTCTCGTTGCCGCTGGCATCGATCTTATATACGATCCCCGCATTTTTCGGGCCGCCCCCAAACGTCGCGCCATACAGGTTGCCCGCAGGGTCGGAAATCAAGCCTCCAATAGGGTCAGCGCCGTCTGTCCCGCCAATGGAACCCCCTGTGAAGCTGTGGAGCACGGTTTCATTGCCGGCAGGGTCCAGCATGAATGCTATTCCGACATTGTTGGCGCCGCCCAGGGAAGTCGTACCGTACAGATTCCCCTTCTGATCGCGCGCTAAGCCGGCGAGAGGAAGCGCCCCATCCGTGGGTTGACCGGCAAAGCAGTGCAGCACCGTCTCCTAGCCGGTGCGACTGACCTTAAAAACGGCGCCGAAGCAGGATAGGCCGCCCCCGACAGTTGTGGTCCCGTAAAGATTGCCGGCGGCGTCCCTGATTAGACCCGCCTGCGGCTCCTCGCCATCCGGCCCTCGAAAACTGTGCATCAGCGTCTCGCCATGCTTCGATAGCTCGAAGACGGTTCCCAAGTTCACAGCGCCGCCCTTCCAGGTGGTGCCATAAATATTGCCAGCCGCGTCAAGAGTCACCCCTGCCGGAGGGTACCCGCCGTCGGCTGTCGCGCCCTTAAAGGAATAGAGAACGGTCTCCGTTTGCGCGTGTGCTGGATGGCACATGAGGCACGAAACCGCGAAAACAACCCCAATCGCCATGATGGCAAGGTTTCCGCTGTTCCGGCCGCGAGGGCTCGAACGCGAGGAGCGAATGCTGGGCATGGTGGATCCTCCGAGTGCACTTGGGGCGGCACGCGGGGGTCAGTGCTGGCGACCTTTTGCCAACTAACCTAGCGCAGGGGGACGCTGCCGTCAATTTTTTTCCACCCAGGGAAGGGCTGCCTGCGGACTATACTGGCTGACGCGGTCCCCCCTGCCCCGGACGACGCAGAAGTCTTACGGGATAAGGAGGAACCCGTGAAAGACCAGGTTGCTGTCGCTATATAGCCCAACGATGGTTCCGGTCGCGTTGATGCTGGAAGGGAGGGTGCCCTCACCGCTGGCTGTCCCCGCACCTGGAACGTTGAACGTCTTAATCGCACCGCCATTGGACCGCTGGAAAGCATGAAGGACTCCGTTTGAGTCCGAGTACCATCCTACGATGATGCCGGTCGCGCTGATGGCCTGAGGTAAGGTGCCCTGGCCGGTGCCGGTCCCTGCACCTTTGACATCAAACGTGGTGATCGCGCCACTGACCGCACGCACAAAGCCGTGAATGACCAGGCTTGTGTCTCCGTACAAGCCGCAGATAGTCCCGGTGTCGTTGATGGCTCCAGCATACGTGCCGTTGCCATTCCCCGTGCCGGCGCCGGAAACATCGATGGTGGTGATCGCGCCGGTTGCCGCCCGCTGGTAGCCGTGAACCGTATCAGTGTCGTCAATGTACCAACCGGTCAAAGTCCCAGCCTTATTGATACCGGCTGTGGATGGCAAAAAAGTGCCTTCACCGCTGCCCGTGCCGGCACCGGGAGCGTCGAAAGTGGTGATGGTCCCGCCGACGCGCACAAAACCGTGCTCGACATCGGCTGCGTCAAAGTACGGCCCCGCGATCGTCCCCGCGTCGTTGATGTTTTCCGCCTGTGTTCCAGCGGCCCCAGGAGCGTCAAACTCGATGAACTTGTTGTTCGCAGACCGCAAGTAGCCATGAATTACATTGCTGGCGTCAATGTAGTAGCCCGTAATCGCACCCGTTTTATTGATGCCGAAGGCGAATGTGCCCTGGAAGGCCGAGGTGCCCGCTCCAGGCGCGTCGAAAGTGGTGATTGTGCCGTTGGTGGCGCGCACGAAGCCGTGACTGACGCTATTCACGTCAGTGTAGTATCCGGCCACTGTTCCGGATGCGTTGATCGAGTTCGAGAAGGTTCCCTGGTAGGCACCCGTGCCAGCGCCCGGAACATTAATTTTTACAAGCGTGGAAGCACCCGCGGCAATACTCAGCGCCGGCATACTCATGAGCAAGAAAACAAAGAACGGCAGGTTCTTCAACCGAGCGGAACTCGATTTCATAATCGGATCTCCTTGCAGTCTGCTGGACAGTGAAGCGGAAACGCACCACGGGATATCTGACGCCCCGTAGCCTCGGCATTTTCACCGGGGAGAACAAGGTTGTCAAGGGTGAAACAATTTGCATGTCGGTAGCAAATGATGTGTCCGGTTGAGAGCGGCACGAACGCCAGCATGTCCGATCCGATTGATGATCCCGGCAGTCTCGGCATGTTGGCGCTCGGATGGCGCGCCCAAAGCGCGGAGCGTCCGGATCAATCCTGAGTGGGACTTTACTTCGGCGTGAATTGCGCCAGATCGTAGATGCCCAGCTTTTTCTCGAGTTCGGCGACCTGATCGACGACCTTGAAAAAGCCTTCGTCACCGAACAGTTCGTCTTCCTTCTTTTCGAAGTCTTCGCCGAGCGCGGCATATTCGTGCGGGGAAACCACCGAGCGGAAGGCGGGAAACAGAACCGTATCCTCCCGCGCTTCATGCGGACGGTACATGCGAAGAAAGGCGCGCAGCGAGTCGGCCAGCTTGTCCTGGTCGGAGACAAACTTAAGCGTGGCCAGCGAGCCCAGCTCGTGAATCTCGGCCGTGAGCGTGCGCCCCGCCTTGTGCTGGGCCAGCAGGGTATCCACCAGGCCGACCAGCTTGCCCGCCTTGAGAAAGCGCGGAAAAAGAAAATCCTCTTCCAGCTTTTCGTGATAGTCCTCGACAAAATGGCGAACCACGTCCGCCGCGCTGGCCAGCACCGATCCATCGAAAGGCTGCTTCACGGCGAGCAGGTGAAGATGATGATCGTAGATCAGCAGAATCCGGTTGAGTACGCCGTGCTCCCGCATCAGGTCTTCGGCGGGAGAGATTTCTTCGTCGTCTTTCTTTTTCTCCGGCGCGCTTTGCGCCTGGGCGTAAGCGAGCGCGGGGGCGATTAATCCCGCGCCAGCGAGGGATGTTTGTTGCAGGAACTGCCGTCGGGTAGATGAGGATATCGCTGTCATCGCGTTCTCGCTTTCTAAGTCCAGAGCTTCCACTCCAGGTTTGACGTGCCTCCGCAGGAATGGGTTGTGCATCTCAAACCGCCCGGTAAATTCCCAGCACCTTGACGAACTCGGCCACTTCGCCGAGATGTCGCAAGGCATTGCGCGCAGCTTCGTCATCGCCGCGGAGGAAGTCGACGTAGAAAATATATTCCCAGGGCCGGCCCCGCATGGGGCGAGACTCGATCTTGCTCAGGCTGATTTCGCGCAGGGCGAACACGCTGAGCGACTTGAACAATGCTCCGGGAACGTTGCTGACTTTGAACGCGATGGAGGTTTTATTGGCGCCGCGGGGAATCAACCGCTGGTACGGAAGCGAGGCGCCGCTGCCCTGTTTCCGTCGCGCTCGCGCTTTTTGCGGCAGCTTGCGAATCAGGAAGAAGCGCGTGAAATTGCGTTTGTCGTCTTCGATGCCAGCCTGAAGGATCCTGCCGGAGTATTCGCGCGCGGCATGACGGCCGGCGATGGCGGCCGCGTCGGGTAAATGCTGCCCCACGACATGCTTCACGCTGCCCGCCGTGTCGTAGAACGGGACTGGCTCCATACGCGGATGGCGGCGGAAGAAGTCGCGGCACTGGTCGAGCGCCACTGGATGCGATAACACTTTGCGCAGCGCCGCCAGCTTGATGCCCGGCGCTGCGATCAGGTCATGCTCGATGCGCAATAAGTATTCGGCTTGAATAAACACGTCACGCTCCACCAGCAGGTCGGCATGTTCGGCGACTGTTCCCGCCAGCGTGTTTTCGATTGGAATCACGGCGGCGGCGGCCGATCCGCCGGCCACGCGGTCGAACACTTCGACCGAGCGCGCGCAGGGAATCACTGTGCAACCGGGCAACATGCGCTCGGCGGCCTGGTGACTGAAGGAACCGAGTTCGCCCTGAATGGCGATTTTCATTGCGTATTTCGGCACAAAGCAAGGTAACGGCTCAAGGCAGGATGGCGCAAATGGTTTTTGGCATGCGATGCTGCGAAAAAACCGCCGGACTTCTAGCTTGAGGTCCTTAGATCCTTCATCAGCACCAGGGCATCGACTCCGTTGGAATAATAACGAGGGAAGGTGCGCACCACGTTATACGCGTGCCGCTTATAGAAGGACAAGGCCGACACATTGTCCACGGCTGTCTCCAGCTCAACCGACCGGCAGTCGGCTTGGCGCAGACGATCTTCGGCCGCGCGCAACAGCAGCGATCCCACGCCCGATCGCCGGGCAGAAGAAACAACGTCAATGGTAATAATATGTCCGGATTCTCGACGGCCCGCTTCAGCCACAATGAAGCCGGCAATGTCGGGATCGGCGGACGCGCTTTTTCCGGCGCCCGTTCCCAATTCGGGATCGAGCTTTGCCGCTGCGGGAACCGCCACCAGGGTAAATGCTCCCCGCCGCCGCGTGTAGAGCTTCAGTTCGGCCCGGGAATAGGAAATCCCCGCTGGAAAGCAGGCCTGGTCGATGCGCCACAACGTGTCGAAGTCCGCGGGATCGTACTCTCGAATGGCGAAGGGCACGCCGCTATTCTAGCGGGAAGCAGCACGCGGCACGCAAAGTCGTTATTCCCACGGCCCGAAAGCGGGAATTAATTCCCGATTTCCACAACCGATTCGCGTGGCAACGCCCAACCGGACGAATTGGAGACCATTGGCCCCTTGCTTCCCCGCAACCGCGGACGTACCATGAGCATCAGAGGAAGCGTTGTGGGGCGCCTTCTGCTGATTGACGTGGCCGGTTCGGTTGCCATTCTGGCGCTGTGGTACTTCGTGTTTTCCACCTATAACCGGAAAAGAGGAGCGGCCGCGCTGCACTCGGTGCAAAAAGCCTGCGCCGGCAAAGCCCGCATATTGGAATCGCACTGGATCGGTAATTCCCGCCTGCAGGCGCGATTACATTTCGCCTCCCGCTGGTTCGAAAACGCGCGTGTGACCGTAAGGTTCAGGCCCCGTGCGCTCCCCGTGCATTGGCTGGTCAGCTGCTGGCGTCATCAGAAAGAAACTCTGACTTTCGAGGCCGATCTGGGCGGCTCTCCGAGTTTCCATCTGGAGGTCGTGCGGCATCGCTGGTCGGCACACAATCGCGGCGTCTCGCGAAAAAACGACGGGCGCGAGTGGGATGTGTACGAACCCGGGCCGATCATCCTGACCACGCGAACCCATTGGAAGCAGGATCCCAGCGCCGAACTCAGCGCCCTGATGTCGGCGCGGCGGCAGGATATTCTCCGAGTGCGATTCCGCCCGGAATCGCCCCAGTTTTCCGCCACCGTTCCCCTCGACACGCTGGCCGATCCCGAGGCCGCAGCGGGTTTTGTCAGCGCTCTGCGCGAGATCGCGGCCGGGGCTTCGGCCCGGCAGTAAGCCTACTTTCACCGGCTTACCCGGACTTACTATGTGCTGATCCTATATTTCTTGCCTGACTTTATTGGACTAAACTGACAGGGGGTATGCGACGTGCCGATTGAGGGAAAAATCGAATCCCAAGGACAGAGGCGCCCGCCAGATTCGTGAGGCTCCGCGTGTCCAAGGCGGCGGCAATCCTCTTAGCCTCAGCTTTCATGGCTCCCGCAACGATCGCCGCCCAGACCGTGACCAAGCTGATCGGTTTTAGCGGCTGGGGTCCCGTTGGCGAGCCGATCATGAGGCCGGCCCAGGGGCGCAACGGCCAGCTCTATGGAACCGGGTATTCCTCTAGGACCGCGGCTGGGTCGGTCTTCAGCCTAACAACAAGCGGTGGCGTCCGGGTGCTTTACACATTTGAGACGGCCACCGGCTCCGCCCCGCAGTCAGGTCTCACTCTGGCAACCGATGGTAACTTCTACGGCACGACCGGGAGCGGCGGATCGGCCAACCTCGGCGTGCTCTTCCGAATTGGCCCCGACGGCACCCTTACCGTGCTACGCGACTTCACTGGATCCGACGGTGCGGGCCCGATAGCCAATCCAATTGAGGGGTCTGACGGGAACCTGCGGCAGGTGCGGCCACCTTCTACGCGTACACGGCGATTCCGACCCCGACAGGCTCTCTGACCAACGACGTGGCAAGCAGCAGCATTCCGCTCCTCCCCGGAATGGCTAACCACGGGCCGGGGGCAGTTAAGTTCGCGGTTCCGACCGTCGCCGGCGGGCTGGTTTTCGTGGCCGGGGGAGAGGCGAACCCAAATTATTATAAGCCCGGCAAAACCACGACTACGGGCGCCAATTGTACGCCCTCGGCGAGCGGAGGAAGCTGCCCTGGGGGCTCTATACATATATGGGCTGAATTAGGCTGATTGATCGGGCCCGCAGCAACAGAACCCCGAGGTCGCACTATGATCTTCGATACATGGCACCGAGCTGTCGTAGTTGCAATCGTAGCCGCGATCACCGGCGGGACCGCCCTCGCTCAGAGTGTTACGGACCTCACGGTCTTCACGGGCCGCGGGCCTGTGGGTAAGCCCGCCATGATTCCAGCCCAGGGACGCAACGGCCAACTTTACGGGACGGGCTACGGGTCCAAAACGGCAGACGGGTCAATATTCAGCCTGACAACAGACGGAACCGTCCACGTGCTTCATACATTTGAGTACACTGACGGGGCTGCGCCGCAGGCGGGCCTGACCTTGGCAACTGACGGGAACTATTATGGAACAACCGGCGGAGGGGGAACCTACGGACTTGGTGTTCTTTTCCGAATCAGTCCCGGCGGGACCTACACGGTGCTGCACGATTTTTCCGGTTCGGATGGCGCTGGCCCGGTTGCCAATCCCATTGAAGCGTCCGACGGCAACCTCTATGGGACAACCAGCGGGGCGGCTGGCATTTACTCCTCGACGGTCTACAAGTGTACTTTGTCCGGGGGATTCTCCAATCTTTTCACGTTTGACCTTGCCCAGGCTAGTAATGTGGCGTCACCGCTCATCGAAGGATCCGACGGCAACCTTTATGGAACCGCAGCGGATGGCGGTGCATCGGACAACGGCAGCATCTTCAAAATATCGAGGACCGGAAAGCTTCTCAGTATTTACAACTTCCCCGGCGGCAACGGCGGACAGGCCCCATTCGGTGCTTTGGTCGAAGGCCCAGATAGCAGCTTTTACGGAACTACTTTCGCTGGCGGCGACATAGTTCAGCAATACGGAACCGTTTTCAAGATGGACAAGAGCGGCGCGGTTTCGATTCTCTACTATTTTCAAGGGGGATCTGAAGGCGCCTTTCCAACCGGCGGCCTGACTCTGGGAACCGACGGCAACCTCTACGGCGCCACCGCCGGCACTAGCGCTGAGAGATTCGGCACCCTGTTCAAGATCACCCCCAGCGGCCAATACGAGCAGCTTTACGCGTTCACCCCGGCAATGGGGTACGGGCCCAGTATTCCCTTGCAAGACACCAACGGCCTTTTCTATGGCGCGACCGAGTACGGCGGCGGCTACGGCTACGGCGCAATCTATCAGCTCGATATGGGCCTGGGCGAGTTCATCACTTTCGTTCGCGCGTCAGGCAAAGCGGGCTATACGGCGCAAGTCCTGGGCCAGGGATTCACCGGCGCAACCAGCGTCACCTTCAACGGCATCCACGCCGCCAGCTTCACCGTCGACTCCGACACTTATATGACCGCAGTCGTTCCGCAAGGCGCGACTACCGGGCCGGTCGAGGTCACATCCTCCGCCGGCACATTGAAGAGCAACGTGAATTTTCGGATTTTGCAGTAAGGGCGCTGGCCGGTGCGACTGGTCAAGCAAGCTACGCCACCTCAGTTTTGCCAGTCGGCACGCAGACTATCACGGCAACTTATGCGGGAGGAGCCCAATTCCGTCTTTCCCGTCGATCTCAACCGTGCTATTGTTGCGGACCATAAACACACGGGGACTTTCCCGATGCGCAGCCGCATTAGCTGCTTCCATTCCGTTGCAATAACCCTGGCCGCCGTCTTATTCTCCAGCACACTGCTGGCCAGCGAACCTCAATGGGTGGAAGTTCGCTCGCCGAATTTCTCCGTGGTCACGGATGCGGGGGAAAAACGCGGGCGCGAAGTAGCTATGCGCTTTGAGCAGATGCGCGCCGTGTTCGGGGCGCTGATGACCAACGCACACGTCAATCTGCCGATTCCACTTCAGATCGTCGCCTTCCGCAACACAAAAGAAATGAGGCAGGTGGCGCCCCTGTTTAACGGCAAACCCACTGAACTGTCGGGATTGTTCCAGGGGGGTACCGATCGCTGCTTCATCATGCTCGATATGTCGGTAGAAGACCCCTGGCACGTGGTATTCCACGAATATGCACACCAGTTAATGAATGGCAATACCCAGGGCGAACTTGCCCCCTGGTTCGAGGAAGGCTTTGCCGAGTATTTTGCCAGCATTGAAGTCGACAGCAAGGAAGCCCGGGTCGGCAAGATTCCGAACGAAAGCTACGTCGTCCTGCACCAGGTCGGAATGATGAGGATCGCCGACTTGTTGAGAGTGCAGCACAATTCCAGTACTTATAACGAGAGTGGGAATCATCGCAATACCTTTTATGCCGAGTCCGGGATGCTGATGCACTACATCTACGACAACCAACTGCTGCCGAAAGTTGCCGTCTATTTCGATCTGACCGAGAACAAACACCTTGCCGTGGAGAATGCCATTCAGCAGGCGTTCGGCATGAGCCCTTCGCAATTCGACAAGGCGCTGCAGAGCTATATCAATACCGGCCACTACAGGTATTATCCAGTGGCGAATCCCCCGAATATTTCACCCGCCACTTTTGCCGCCAAACCGATGACGGCGGTTGACGCGAGCGCAGTTGTGGCCGATATCCACTTGCACTCCATGGACTATCACGAACGCGCCCTCGCCGAGTTCCAGGAGGTTCTCAAATCCGATTCCAACAATGCCGCAGCCAATCGCGGCATGGGTTATGCGTATCTGCAACAGCACGATTTCACCCAGGCCGCAGAGTATTTCCGCCGCGCCGCTCAATTGGACGCCAAGGATCCGCGCGTCCACTATTACAACGCGCTGCTGATGGTGCGAGAGGGCGGCTTCTGCGCCCGAGCCGATATGTCGACCCTGACCAGAGAATTGGAAACCTCGATCAGCCTTGATCCGACCTTTGCCGATTCTTATGCGCTTCTGGCGTTCGCGCAGTCCACTTCAGGAGATCCGGCCAGCGCACTGGTCACCATGCGGAAGGCGCTCGCGATCAGCCCTCGCAATGAGAACTACCTGGTTAATTTGGCCAGTCTTTACCTGACCAACCGGCAGCCCGATCGGGCCATCGCTGTGCTGCAGTCCCTTCATGCGACCGACAATCCCACGCTTGCCGCACAGGTCAGCGGAATGCTGTCACAAGCGCAACAGGCTAAAGAAATAGCGGAAGAGGGTTTGTCGGAAGACGAAGCATCGACTGCACCCCAAAAAACTCCCAGCGGCGATGACGACCTTGGCAACACCCCTGCAGGCGCTGGGCTTGCAAAACCCAGGCCGGCGAAATTCCTGCAGGGCCTGTTAACCAGCGCGGATTGCGCCACACCGCCGGCCGCTCTGTTGACCGTGGTTTCCGGGACGAAGACATGGAAAATGAAGGTGGCCGACCGCGGTCATGTCATTCTGATCGGCGCTGACGAGTTCTCCTGCTCATGGAGCAAGAAAAAAGTGGCAGTGAATTATCTGGAAACGGCGGAAGGAGAAGGCAGCGTGATCTCACTGGAGATCCGATAGACAACGTGATGAAGAAATCGTATACCGCGACGGGCTTGGCGAGCTCGCTGTATCTCGCTCTCAACATTCTTCCGCGCCAGGCAGGGCGCCAGGGGAGACGAGCCTAATAAATCTCTTTTATGCGACCCATCAGCTTTTTCGATTGTCGGCGGTCCCGCCCCCGCGTTATCCTTCCCTGTTGAAACCCCCAGCTATTTCAACTGCCCTGTGTCTGTTGCAATTGCTAGCCGGAAAATTTTTGCTCACAAGAATAGGAGATTGAAGCACATCCATGCCCAACGAACTGCGTAATTTCCTGGCGCTCACCTACGACGAACTGGAAGACCTGAACCTGGAAGCAAAGGAGCAGCGCAGGAACCGCGTCGCCATCGGCAAAGTCCAGGAAAAGCGGCTGAAGTATCTCACCGACGAGAAGCGGATCAAGGCGGTCACCGTCCTGTTCAGCGATCTTGAAGGCCGCCTGCACATGCTGGATTACGACAAGAAATTCCTGATCAAGAGCTGGGACAACCTCACCTTCGACGGCTCCTCAATCCGCGGTTTCACCGCGCAGCGGGAGAGTGATTTGCGCCTCGGTATCGATTGGGCGGCATTCTACTGGGCCCCGGCCGATGTCTTCGGTTCCGGCAAAGTGCTGGTCTTTGGCGAAGTCATCGATAAGGGCGGCACTTCGTACAACGCCGACATTCGCGGCGTGCTCAAGAATTATGCCGACGCTCTCCACGAGAAAAAAGGCTACACCATGAACGCGGCCAACGAGATCGAAGGCTTCCTGTTCAAAGGCCCCGATGCCGAGCGCCGCTATCACGAAACCGGCAAGTTCGAATACGTTAACACCGGCGGATATTACCACTCGCTGCCCGGCGATCCGCTGCGCACCTTCATCGACACGACGGCGGAAGTGCAGCGCAGCATGGGATTTCAGAATGAAAAAGATCATCCTGAGGTCGCGCCTTCGCAGTTTGAAATCAACTACGGCTATGGCGAAGTTGTGGCGGCCGCCGACCAGATTCAGCTCTACAAGCTGATCTGCCGCCAGGTCGCCACCAACATGGGGCTGACCGCGTCGTTCCTGCCCAAGCCCGTGGTGGGCGTGAACGGCAGCGGCATGCACACCAACGTTTCCATCAGCGAGAAGGGAAAGAATCTTTTCTGGGACGCCAAGGGTGAAGAAAAACTCAGCAAGATGGGCTGGGCATTTCTCGATCGCATCCTCACCCACGGGAACGATATCTGCCTGCTGCTGAATGCCAGCGTGAATGCGTATCGCCGCCTCGATCCACATTTCGAGGCGCCGAATCAGATTAAGGCGTCGCCGGTAGACCGCGGATCGATGATTCGTATTCCCATCGGCAACGAAAAGAGCATGCGCGTGGAAGTGCGCTCGGTCGCACCGGATGCGAACCCGTATCTGGTAATGCTCTCGATTTTCAAAACCGGCATCGACGGCGAAACCGCGAAGATCAAGAACCTGCGCCAGGCCGAGCGTTACTTGCCGGACAACATTTACGACGCGCTGGCCAACTTCCGCAACGCCAATTGGACGACAAAGCTGATGGGCGAAGACGTCAAAGGCCGCTACGCCGACCTGAAACAGGCCGCCGCCGACCGCTGTCCGCGCCAGTTAGGTACGTTCGTGAAAGCTCCAGAGGTGCAATACCACCACGATGTTTACAACCAATTCCTCTGGAATTTGTTCTAAGAAGCTGCAGTTCTGCCAACCAAGCGCCCTGGCCTTCGAAAGCCAGGGCGTTTCTGCGTTCGATCAAATCCCGCCGCCCGTTTGCGCAGGAAAATTGACTCGAACTGGTTAGTGGACTACGATTTGGTCGCACGGTTCCCCCGCCGTGCGAGGCAGCATTGCCTGTTGCCCGTCCTATTCGTCCTGTGGAGGCTTCCATGCGCACGACACGCGTGCTCTCACTCTTCGTCCTGTTCAGCACAATTCCTTTTTACAGCAGCGCCTCGGACCTACCAGTTCAAGCGCCCTCCGGACGATCGTGGGAGATGATCGCTTCGGACGGCGGCGCGAACAATTCTTTGGGCTACTTGGTGGCAATCAGTGGCAACACAGTGGCTGTCGGCGCCTTAGGAGCCAATAAAGTCTACGTGTACGAAAAGCCCGCCGCAGGATGGTCGAACATGGTGCAGATCGCCGAGCTCACTTCGTCTAAAGGTGGCCCGTTCGGCCCGCCTGTAGCCGTTAGCGGCGACACGATCGTTGTGAGTTCGGGACTGAACACTCCTACCGGCGAGGTTTACGTTTTCGTCAAGCCCTCGGGTGGCTGGATGAACATGACGGAGACCGCGATTCTAAGCGATAACGTATCCGGCGACTACTTCGGGGTGGCAGTCGCGATTGATGGCGACACGATTGTCGTCGGAGCGTCAGGCACCTACGACGATCAGGGCGCAGCCTACGTATTCGTGAAACCATCCTCCGGATGGGCGACGACTTCTGCCTTTAATGCGATGTTGACCGCTTCGGATGGCGGACTCTTGGACTTCCTTGGACTCTCGGTGGCCATCAGCGGGAACACTGTGGTTGCTGGACAGCCATTCCACAATGATCAAACCGGACCCGGAGTGGTCTATGTTTTTGTGAAACCTGCAGCTGGATGGGCAACGATGACGCAGACGGCTGAGCTAACTCAGTCGGTTCGAGGTCCATACGATCAGTTTGGTTTTGCAGTCGCCGTCAGCGGAAATACTGTTGTCGCGGGGGCTCCGCAGGCTGACAGCGACGCGGGCGTGGCATACGTGTTTGTGGAACCGCCGACAGGGTGGGCAGACATGACTGAGACGGCCGATTTGACGACCAACCCGGGCGGGCGCTTTGGCTGGACCCTCGGGATCAGCGGTAAACAGATTGTCGTCGGCTACGACGGCTCTGCGAGCACAATTCCGGTCTATGCCGAGCCCGAATCCGGCTGGCAATCGACCTCGACTCCGTCGCTCCTGCTGCGAGCGGGACAAACGGACGGCGGGTTCGGTTTTTCAACGGCAATCAGCAACGGTGTAGTCGTGGCGGGGGCACCTTCTCAGACTGTAAGAGGCAACTCAGACGAAGGAACTGTATTCGGTTTCCAACTGGCCCGACCATAACTCGGACCTGAAGGGATGTTGCGCCGGCCCAGCTCGTGCCACGACGTTTATAACCAATTCCTGCGGAATTTGTTCTAAAAAGCTGCAGTTCTGCCAACCAAGCGCCCTGGCGTATCAAAGCCAGGGCGTTTTAGCGGCGTCTGTAGAGACGTGGCTCTGCTACGTCTTGCTGCCGGCAGAGACGTAGCAAGCTACGTCTCTACGACAGGCTACAATGCCTGTCGGAGGACTCATGCCCAAATCGCGCCGGGAGTTCCTGATCGAAACATCGCTTGGTTTGTTGGCCGCAGCTACCGCATTTCGTGGTTACGCCCAGCAACCTTCTGATCTTCCTCCCGCCTCTCCCTCCGCATTCGGCACGGGCACGCCAGTCGGGCCTGAGGTTTCGGTCACCACATTCGCCGAAGCGGAAAAGCTGGTTCAGTTTGAGTTGACCGCCGACGAGCGAGCCATGGCCGCAGCAAGCTGGCGCAAAACCATGGCCGGGCTATACGAGCGCCGTACCGGCCCGCGCAAGGTCGCACTCGAATCAACCCTGGCGCCAGCCACGCGCTGGAATCCCATGCTGCCGGGGATAAAAAACGGTCCCGAGCGCGACCGATTCATCCGCAGTCAAACTGATCCGGGTCCGCTGCCCGAGCGCGACGACGATATCGCATTCGCGCCGGTGCACCAGCTTTCGCGATGGATCGAGCAGCGCAAGCTGACCTCAGACCGCCTGACCCGCATTTATCTGAGCCGCATCGAAAAGTTCGATCCCAAGTTGCACTGCGTCATCACACTCACGCGCGAACTGGCGCTTGCACAAGCCAGGAAAGCCGACGAAGAAATCGCCGCCGGCCATTACCGCGGGCCGCTCCACGGCATTCCATGGGGCGCGAAAGATCTTCTCGACACCGCCGGAATTCCCACGACTTACGGTGCCGAGCCTTTCCGTAATCGCGTGCCCGCCGACGACGCCGCAGTCGTCAAGCGCCTGCATGAGGCCGGAGCGGTGCTGGTGGCGAAGCTCAGCCTGGGAGCGCTGGCGCTGAACGATGTCTGGTTCGGCGGCCAGACGATGAATCCTTGGCTGCTGGAAGAAGCATCTTCGGGATCGAGCGCCGGCCCCGGCGCCGCGGTGGCCGCGGGCTTGGTCGCGTTCGCCATTGGCAGCGAAACCGGCGGCAGTATAGTCAGCCCATCGATGCGCTGCGGAATCACCGGACTGCGTCCCACCTACGGCCGCGTGGCGCGCACCGGGGCCATGACCTTGTGCTGGTCGCTCGACAAGCTTGGTCCTATGACGCGCAGCGTCGAAGATGCAATGCTCGTGCTGCATGCGATCTCCGGCCCCGACGCGGGAGACATTGCAAGTGTTCTGAGCAAGCTCGACTTCGATGTGGCAGCGACCGTGAAAGGGCTGCGCGTGGGATATTTCCCGCGCTGGATGAACGAAAATCCCGCCACGGCCGTTGACCGTGCCGCTCTGGAAACTGTCAAGAAACTGGGCATGGTACCCGTGGAAGTAGAAATCCCGGACTGGCCGTACGGTTCTCTGAGCCTGATTCTCTTTGCCGAGGGCGCCGCAGCATTTGAGGAACTCACGCTGAACGGAGGGATCAATCAGCTCAAAGCTCAAGTTCCCGACGCCTGGCCCAACATTTTCCGTGAAGCCCGCTTTCTTTCCGCGGTGGACTTTGTGCAGGCCGATCGCTTCCGGCGCAAAGTGGCCGAAGAAATGGAGCGCGTGTTTTCCCAAGTCGACTTGCTGCTTGTGCCTTCGCTGCGCGACGAGATGCTGACCATCACGAACTTTACGGGCCATCCCTCTCTTACGTTGCGCGCAGGTTTTATTGAAGTGGCGAAGGCACGCAGCGATTGGGCGCCCGATCCCAACCACCCCGTGCCCACGTTCTCTCCGCCGCGCCGCGTGCCGCACGGAGTCACGCTGATCGGGCGGCTTTTTGATGAAGGCACCGTTGCGCAGGCAGGGTTGGCACTCGAGCGCTCCTTCGATGTCGCACAAGAACGTCCGCCGGGTTTTTAGATTGAGAGTTTTCTGATAACCAACCGGCCTGAAGGGCGTCTGCTAATTGGAGTGGCTGGCACCGGAATGCCGGCCGTCTCCCAGGAGAACCATCGAATGAAACAGTCACACTTATTTTCTCTGGCGCTTCTGCTGATCAGCGTGGCCGCCCCCGCTGCGGCGCAAGTCAACCCCTACAAAGACGGCACTCCCGGCGTAACCGGCTATCGCTCGGAGGTTCTATCGGAAGTGATGGTGCAGGAAGATAAGCTCCTGCGCCTCGCCGAAGCGATTCCCGCCGACAAATACACTTGGCGGCCCTCACCCGACGTGCGCTCCTTCGCCGAAGTTTTTATGCACATCGCCGCCGCCAACTATAACCTTTACAAGCTTGTCGGTACGCCCCCACCGGCCAGCTTCGACGTTAAAGGATTTGAAAAGTCCGCCACCGGCAAAGCGGAGGTCATCGCCACACTGAAAGATTCCTACGCTCACGCGAAAAAGGCGATCACAGCCATGCCCGATTCCGATCTCGACAAGAGTCTGGATTGGTTTGGCGGCACGAATACCGAGCGCGGGATTCTGCTGTTCATCGTCCGCCACGGCGCAGAGCACCTGGGACAGTCGATCGCCTACGCGCGATTCATCGGCATAACGCCGCCTTGGACCGAGGACATGCAGAAAAAGCAGCCGGAAAAGAAGGAATCGCCGAAAGAAAAACAGTAGCGGATGCGCACCGTGCAAACCGGGACTCCTTCCCGCACTTTCTTCTCGGTGAAGAAATCACCGGGCGAGCTTCCGCCAGACTCGGTGGTCTCCCAAATTCAGAAAACCACCGGGAACCCGAAGTCTACATCCCCGGGTTCCTTCGAGCACCTTAGTGCCCTCCGTGGTTTGGAGCACATTCCAACCCTACCGCGGCGGCAGGCCCGCGTTCAAACTGAACACCGTGCCGTCGCCAAAATGCCCCTGGGTGGCGTTGCCGAAGGAGTCAGTAGTGCCCCACAGCGTTCCGTCCTTGGCCTGCATAAGGTCCATGGGATAGGCTCCAACTGCGGCTTTAGCGTTGAATGGTTTTAAGGTCTGGATCAATGAACCATCGCTCGCGGAAATCTCGACGATGTTTCCGTAGCTGTCGCCCGTGATATCAGCCATCCAAAAGTTGCCATCGCTGGCTAGCAGCAATCCATCCGGCTGGCCCGCGCCATCTTGTGTGGTATAGAACGGGAAAAGCTGCAGATTACTGCCGTCCACATCCACCTCGAAGATTCCCTCGCCGCTCACTCCGTAAATGCCATACAGGCCGTAAAAGTTGCCGTTCGGGCCGAGGGTCAAGTCGCCTCCGTGCGAAGGCAGGCCATTGAACAAGGGAAATTTCAGCAGGACTGTCGATACAGTGTTCGTCGCTTCAGTGTAATGGAAAAGAATTTCACCGCCGGAGCCCGCTGTGAGCCCGTAGAAGGTTCCGTCCGGGCCGGCAGCCAGGGCCCCCGGGTTTTCTCCGGTGGTTGAGAAATCGAAGTTGACCACGACTTTATACGCGCCCGTGGAGGGGGTTACTTGGAAGATGGTTCCGGCGCTTCCGGTCCCGCCGTAATAGGTGGTGCCGTAAACGTTGCCATCGTTTCCCACAGACATGAAATATCCGGCATTCCCGTCGGCACAGTTCGCCTCGGAGCAGAACTTGTGGATGATCTGAAAATCCGAGCCATCCGTGTTTATCCGGTACAAAAGCCCGAATCCGCAATAGCCGTTGCAGCCTTCATTTCCACCGTAGAGCGTATCGCCATAGATCTTCCCGTCCGGCCCCTGGACAACATTTCCCGGCAGATTGCCGTTCGCGTAATTCTTATTCGGACCAGGAGCGAATATGTGCAGCAAAGTAAACGTTCCTGCGGGGGTAACCGAAAAGACCGTTCCGCCGGTGGGAGCCGAGCTACCCTCCATGGAATCCTGCGCTGCGCCGTAAAAATTGCCGTCAGACGCCTGGATGAGTGAATTAGGCCGGCCGCCGTTGGGACAGCCGCCTATCCTGAGGACCGCGTTGCCGTTGCAAACGAAGGTATACACCGCCACTGGGTTGTTGCCGGCGAAGGCGGAACTTACTAGAAGCGCGACCACAGCGACGAGTGTGAGCTTACCTCTCATGGGACTTCCCTCCTGTAGCGAATATCTGTGCAGGGACAGCTTCTGTCACGGCCTTTATATCGCAGGCAGTGACCGGCAGTTGTCACGAAGATGTCAAAAAAAGCACCGAAATAGACGCAGCGCGCGATCGCTCCCCCCGCGCAGCCGCCGCGCGGGAAAGAAAACCAGTCGACCCGCGCTTATCGCGGCGGCAAGCCCCCATTCACGCTAAACGCCGTGCCATCCGCGAAATGTCCCTTGGGAGCATCACCATAAAAGTCAGTTGATCCCCAAAAAGTCCCATCTTTGGCTTGGATAATCTCCACTGGTAAGCCCCCAAGCGGCCCGCCCTTGAAGAAAGGTGAGAGCGTTTGCAGCAGGGTCCCGGCAGTGGGCGAAACACTGACGATGTTTCCGTAGCCGTTGCTGCCATTGGATTCCGCGATCCAGAAGTGGCCGTCAGCACTTCCTCGTGATAGGTAAGACTGGTGCAGGAGCGCAATGGACCGCCGCTTTTATATCTCATCTCCAGAAAGGAGTTGTCATGGGCATGTAAAAATAATCTGCGAGACTGAACTCTGCCGCCCTCGCGCCCGGCGCGTGTGTGCTAGATTCAGAAGCTTCATGGATGCCGCGCCTACCATCATCACTCAGGGCCTCACCCGCCGTTTCGGGGAGTTTGTCGCCGTCGATTCTGTCGACTTGCGCGTGGCGCCGGGGCAATTCTTCGGATTCCTGGGGCCCAACGGTGCAGGCAAGTCGACGACCATCAAGATGCTCACCGGGTTGCTGGCCCCGAGTTCAGGACGCATCGAGATTCTCGGGCTCGATCTGCAGAAAAATCCGGTCGAGGTCAAGCGGCAAATCGGCGTCGTGCCCGAAGGCATGGCGCTGTTCGGACGGCTTACCGGCTCCGAATTCCTGAACTTCGCCGGGCGCATGTATGGGCTGGACCGTGAAACCACCGCCCAGCGCGCCGCCGAGCTTCTCGATTTCATGCAACTCGCAGACCAGCCGAAAAAGCTGGTCACCGACTATTCTCACGGCATGCAGAAAAAGCTGGCCATGGCCGCCGCGGTGATTCACGGTCCCAAGGTGCTTTTTCTGGACGAGCCTTTCGAGGGCGTGGATGCCATCGCCGCCGGCACCCTGAAGTCGATGCTGCAAGGCATGATCGCCCGCGGGGCTACAATTTTCTTGACCTCGCACGTATTGGAAATCGTGGAGCGGCTGTGCAGCCACGTCGCCATCATTCATCAGGGAAGGTTAGTCGCTCAGGGTTCGCTCGAGGAATTGCGCGCCGGAGTGGAGGCACAGACGCCCGCGGGATCGGCCGCCGCCATGAGTGAGGCTCCAACCTCGCCCGGCGAAAAGATGACGCTGGAACAGATTTTCCTGCGGACCGTCGGCGGTGCGCGCCATACGGAGCAGGAGTTGTCGTGGCTGGGTTGAGAATGAGCGGCATAATGGATTTTTCAAATAACCAGCTCACGACCATTGCCTGGCTGCGCTGGCGGATGTTCGTCCATTCGCTGCGCACCAAGCGCGGCCAGCTGGAATTGTTCTCCTATATCGTCGTTGGGTTCGCCTTATCTATCGGGGGATTTGGCGGCGCCTTCGGGATGGCGGTAGCAGCGTCTCTGATGACCTCAGCCGGCAAGCCTGAGCTGATCGCCATTCTGTTCTGGTTCGTGTTTATCTTTTGGCAGCTCTTTCCCATCATGGCGACTGCCTTTGCCGGCGATTCCGATCCCACCGGCCTGCTGCGTTTTCCGCTCGACTACAGGTCTTATTTTCTGGTCAGGCTGGTGTTTGGCGCATTTGATCCGGCAACCGCTTTGGGCAGTTTGTGGTCGTTCGGAATTCTGGTAGGCACATCTTTTGCCAAGCCGGCGCTATTGGCCTGGATTTTTCTGGTCACCGCCGTCTTCATCGTATTCAACCTGGTGTTCATGCAGATGATTTTCGCCTACGTCGAGCGCTGGCTCGCCCAGCGCCGCACGCGGGAAATCATGGGCGTTTTGTTTCTCGTGCTCTTGTTGAGCTTTCAGCTAATCGGCCCGCTGGCGCAGCGTTTCGACAAACATTCCCGGCCCGGCCTGCAGGGAGATCTGCAAAAGTACGCCGAATGGATCATGCCCGTACAGGGAATTCTTCCTCCCGGTCTCGCCGCTGACGCCATCTCCCAGGCCATGCAACTGCAACCGATGAAGGGCATCAGTTCGCTGGTTCTGCTTTCTGCCTTTACTTTGGTGGCGGGTTATTTTCTTCATGTACGGCTGCGGGCACAATATCGGGGAGAGAATCTGAGTGAGGCGGCCGCGGCATCGGTTCGTCCCAAAGACCGGTCGCTGCGCCTGGGGTGGAAGATTCCGGGCTTGCCCACAGCAGCCGCCGCCATCTTTCAAAAAGAAGTGTCATATCTCCTCCGCAGCGGGCCCATGCTGCTTAACCTCATCATGCCGATTTTCGCCCTCCTGATCTTTCGCTTCGGAGCCATGAATGCGGGCCGGCATTCCGGCACCTTTCTGGCCCGCACACCCGGCATGGCCTTTCCCGCGGCGGCGGCATACGCGCTGCTTATGCTTACCAATCAGGTCTGCAACAATTTTGGCGGCGACGGCGCGGGTATCCAGTTCTTCTATGCGTCTCCCGTAAACTTCCACGAAATCGTTCTGGCGAAGAATCTGTTTCACGCGGCCGTTTTGGCCATCGAAGCGATGGTAGCCTGGCTCGCCGTCAGTATCCTTTACGGCAGTCCCGCGCTTTCGATCACCGTCGCCGCGCTCGCCGGACTTCTGTTCGCCGCCCCGGTGAATTTCGCGGTAGGAAATTTGCTCTCGTTCTATTCCCCTAAGAAGGTGGATTATTCTTCGTTCCGCCGGCAGAACCCGCCGCAACTCAGCGCCCTGATCATCCTGGGTGTGCAATTCTTCGTGGTCAGCGTTGGAGCTGCGGTATTTTGGACGGCGCGCCGTTACGGCAACTTCTGGATTGCCACGCTGATATTGCTTCTGCTGGCGGGGATTTCAATCTTCGTATACCGGCTGATTCTCGGTCGCATCGATCAGCTTGCCATCGATCGGCGGGACACGCTGGTGGCGGAGCTTTGCCGGGCATAAACACGAAACAGCATCGAGTCCTTCACTGTGAGATAAATGCCGGAACTTCCCGATATCGCCGCCTACATGACCGCCCTCGAGCCGCGAGTCGTGGGTGAGGTGCTCGAGCATGTGCGCCTGGGCAGCCCCTTCGTCCTGCGAACCGTGCAGCCACCCATTGACAGCGTGGCAGGCCATAAGGTGCTCGAGTTACGCCGGATCGGCAAGCGCATCGCATTCGGCTTTGACAACGACGTTTGGCTGGTCATTCATTTGATGATCGCCGGCCGACTCCATTGGCGCCCGGCGAATGCGAAGCTTGGCGGCCGAAATAATCTGGCAGCTTTCGACTTCCCCAACGGCTCGCTGGTACTCACCGAGGCCGGATCGAAACGGCGAGCATCATTGCACGCAGTCAGCGGAGAGGAAGGCTTGCACCCGCTCGATCCCGGAGGCATTGACGTTTTCGCCGCCGACCTCGATGCATTTCGCGGTGCGCTGACGGCGGAGAATCGCACGCTGAAGAGAGCGCTAACCGATCCTCGCATCCTGAGCGGGATCGGGAATGCCTACTCTGACGAGATTCTACATGCCGCGCAATTGTCGCCGATTGCTTTGACCAGCAAGCTGAAGCCCGATGAGTGGGAGCGCCTGTTCAACGCGACGCTCACAACCTTGCAGTTGTGGATGGATCGTCTCCAGACCGAAGCGCAGACCGCCTTTCCTGAAAAAGTAACTGCCTTCCGCAAAGATATGGCCGTTCATGGCCGCTACGGTCAACCCTGCCCGCGATGCGGAGCAAAAATCCTGCGCATTCGCTACGCCGATAACGAAACGAATTACTGCGCGCAATGTCAAACCGGAGGGAAGGTTCTCGCGGATCGCAGTCTGTCACGGCTGCTGAAGTCGGATTGGCCGCGCACTCTGGATGAGCTGGAATCCTTGAAGCGAAAGTGATCCGGCCTACGTCTTCTCGGGATTCGCCAGAAAGCGGTAGCCGACGCCGCGCACTGTCAACAGATGGCTGGGATGGGCGGGGTCATCTTCGATGTAGCGCCGCAGCCTGACGATGAAATTATCGATGGCGCGCGTGTCGGTGTCCTCGTGCAGGCCCCAGACTTCTTCCAGAATCTGCTTGCGCGAAACCACGCGCCCATCGTTGCGGATGAGATGGCGCAACAGTTCTGATTCCATCAGCGTGAGGTGAATGACGTTGCCCCCCGCACGCAGTTCAAGGGTACCGAAATTAAGGGTCTTGCCGCGGAAAGAGAACGTTTCGAAATCACTTCCGTTGCCCGGGACCGAAGGGGAGCGATCTGCGCCGGTCGCGGCGGCGTTTCCCTTCTGCATCCATTGGCTCCGCCGCAGCAGACCTTGAAGCCGCGCCAGCAGGATCGACAGATCGAAAGGCTTGGGCAGATAGTCGTCGGCGCCCGCGGCAAAGCCTTTCAGCACGTCCTCCGGACGGCCGCGCGCCGTCAGCATCAGCACCGGCACATAATTCCGTGCCGCGCGCAATTCCGAAACCACGCTGAACCCATCCTTGCCCGGCAGCATGATGTCGAGCACGATGGCATCGAAATTTTCTTTCTTGTCGAGCAGCCGATCCGTGGCGGTTTCCCCGTCGCCCACAACTTCCGCCGAATAGCCTTCTGCTTCAAGATTGAAACGCAGCCCTTGCGCCAGGTGCTCCTCATCCTCCACCACCAGAACCCGGCTCATGCCGTCAACCTCGGCAGTTCCATGGTGAAGGTGCTGCCCTGTCCCTCGCCCGCGCTTTCGGCAAACACTCTTCCGCCATGTTTTTCGGCAACGGATTTCACGATAAACAGCCCCAACCCGCTCCCCTTCACCTGCGTCAGCGCGCGGTCGTGGGCGCGGTAAAAGCGTTTGAAGATGCTCTTCATTTCATCCGCGGGAATTCCGATTCCGTGGTCCTGCACCCTGAGCACGACCCGTTTTTCGTCCCCGTTCAGGCGAACCCGGACATCGACATTGTCGCCGGAATATTTGACCGCATTGTCGAGGACATTGAACACCGCGGTGCGCAGATCTTCCGCGTTGCCCAGCACTCTCACCCCCGTCCCGTTGCTGGAGGCTTCTTCGTAGACCAGGGCTTCGGCGGGCAGATGGTGGCGAGAGCGAGCCGCGTCTATGCACTCATGCACAACCTGGCAGAGATCGACAGGAGTTTTTTCCCGTCCCGCCCTCTTATCCCCGGCGCGCCCGGCACGCAGGACCTGCTCGACCGTCTCGGTAAGCCGGTCAGTATCACTGAGCATGAGGCGGTAAAAATCCTGCTTCTGCGCTTCCGGCAAGTCGCGGCGCAGCAAGGTTTCAAGGTGCAGGCGGATCGACGCCACCGGAGTTTTCAATTCGTGGGTGACGGCATTGATAAAGCTGTCATGCTGCTCGCTGCGCCGAATTTCACGCAGCAGGAAGGTTGTGTTCACAATCATGCCCGCAATGATCAGCGCGAAGAAGATGATACCGAAAAACAGCAGCACTCCCTCGCGCCAGTTGAGAATGATCCATCCAACATTGAGGGCAACCGCCAGCGCCACCAGGGTGATGCCCAGGAAGAGGAAGAACACGATGGTACCGCGGCGGCTCGTGATGCGCATGACAGCTCAGCCCGATTTTACCGCGTTTGCGCCGAGGGCTACTAAAACAGGTAACCGGGAAGCCTTGATCGTGCAATACCGGTTTTGGAACAACTAGCGAAGAAGAGAGGCGGTTGCAGCAAGGCAAACAAGCGTCAACAGAGCGACCGTAAAGACTTTGGCCTCTCGTTTCATTTTGGGAGTGATTGGCGGGAAAACGTCAATTGGTCCGCGTTGTATAATCTCCCTCCACATTCGAAACCAGTCGAATGTCTGCCCCTTGAAAAGCTGCCTGATAGCGAGAACCAACCCGAAACCCCACGCAGCAATGAAAATCAAGCCCATCAGGACCCACAGTCCTTCGGATATAGTATGTAAGAAACTGACCTTCAAGGCCGCGCTAAGTAAATCCGTGAATATACCCGCTCCGAACAAACACACCAATACGCCCAACACGCGAAGCTGATTGCGCATCGCGGTATCCAAAACCATGCGTTGGTAATAGCCTTCCGACCACGGCGTCAGAAGAGTAAATCGCATCGGATTTCTCATGATGACGAAGCCAAAGACAGCAAGGGGTAGCTCCACCAGCACTCCAACGACTGCGCCCATACACCCCCCTTTTGCAGCTTCGGTAACAGGATAAAGCAAATTAGCTGATGGAATCATGCGATTTCGCCGAGTGCCGCTTCATAGATACTCGCAGAACAGTTTCTAGGGTCTGAAAAGAAAAACCCGCCGGAACGGCGGGTTCTCATCAAAATAATGCAGAGTGCAGTTGCCTTTTACTTCTAATCCCCCGCAGCCATACCCTCCGGCAGAGCCGCAGTAATCATCCGCCCGTTCGGCGTGGCCACCAGCCCTTGTTCCAGGTCAGCCAATCTTACGCGCTTCACATCCCAGGCCAGACCCAGCGTCTTCAGCGCCCAGATGCCGTACCAGTTCACGTCGACTTCATACCATCTGAAGCCATGCTGCGCTGCGGTGGGATGGGCGTGGTGATTGTTGTGCCAGCCTTCGCCGAAAGTCAGCAACGCAACCCACCAGCTATTGGTGGAAAGGTCGCGCGTGGCAAATCGCCGCGTGCCCCACGAGTGCGTAGCCGAATTCACCAGCCACGTGGCGTGCAGGCCAACTACGGTGCGCATGAAGATGCCCCACATAAGAAACGGCATTCCCCCGATGGCGAACAGGATCACGCCTAGCACGATCATAGGTACGTAATGATATTTCGTGATCCAGACGTGAAATTTATCTTTGGCGAGGTCGGGGACGTAGCGGGCCAGCGTGGTCGTGTCGTGGTGCATCGACTTACCCATGAGAATCCAGCCCATATGCGCCCACCATTTTCCTTCGATGGGAGAATGCGGGTCGCCGTCCTGGTCGGAATATTGATGATGAATGCGGTGCGTGGCTACCCAGAAAATCGGGCCGCCCTCGAGCGCCAGCGTCGCACACACGGTCAGAAAATACTCAACCCACTTCGGAGTCTTGTAGCCGCGATGCGTGAGCAGCCGGTGATAGCTCATGCCGATACCCAGGCTACCCGAGACCCACCACAGGAACATGGCCACAAACAGTGCTTTCCACGTAAAGAAAAAAAGCGCCGCTATGGCGCCGACGTGAAATGCTCCCATGAAAAACGCTGTTATCCAATTGACTTCATCCTTTGCCGCTTGCCGCTTTTCCAGACTTTCCAGTTCCATGATCCGCGAGGGTCCCCGTTCGGCTGGTTTGGATTGCTGTCTTCCTTATCTAACGTATCAAGGGAGCGGGGCATGCCACTGTAATACTTGTGTAATAGCGGCATTTCGGGCGTTACCGAGGTACTAGGGCAGAAACACTACCGGAAACAACAAGGGCGCAACCGTGGTGGCCGCGCCCAGAATTGACGACGAATGGCGACGAATGGCTTACGAATCACCGGGGAATAAACCCGGCGCCAACCCTCACGCGCTCTTTGGCAGTTGCTTCATCGCTTCTTCCATTTCCGCCGCCGACATGTCCTTCTTGTGGGTCCCGATCGACCATTTATGCCCGAAGGGATCGGCCAGTTTGCCGTAGCGGTCGCCCCAGAACATATCGGCGACGGGCATTTCCACCTTGGCTCCGGCCCGCACCGCACGATCAAATGCAGTGTCGACGTCTTCGGTATAAATGTGCAATCCCATGCCGGCGCCGCCCGTCGACTCCGGCGACAAAGCGCCGTATTCCGGGAACTCATCGGCCAGCATGAGGAGTGAATCGCCGATGCGCAGCTCGGCGTGCATTATTTTTCCGCCCGGTCCCGGCATAACGCCTTTTTCTACGGCGCCAAAAGCCTGCTTGTAAAACTCGATGGCGCGCGCGGCATTGCGCACGGTCATGTACGGCGTAATGGAGTGGTAACCCTCGGGTATGGCTTTCACGGTCATGTCGCCTCCTTAATGGCGTGGAATTCGTGGAACAGACTACACCAAAATTCGGAAACGGTTTGTAAATGAAGTGTTACAGCGAGGTAGTGGTGCTTTAGTTATGACCCCACTATCTTACCGCGAGGCTTAGACGGATGGAGGCTGGAATGGAAAGCTCAGGGGCTGCGAAAAAACCTCCCACGGCGGGGAGTGGCCCCCCCGGCCGAACCGGGTGCAGAAAAAGTCGGGCATGCGTGTAGTGCCGGGGAAGAGCGGCGCTTCAGCGCCGCGTAAGGCCTTCGGAATCAGAACAGGCTTTAGCCCGGCGGTCACAATTGTGGCTTCAGCAGCCTCAGAAGCCGCTGGTTTTTGGGGATCTGCGCCCTTTCCAAACCGTGTGGAGTCTCTCCGCCGTCCGGCGCGAAAGTTGGAACTCAGAAGAACCTGGTCACTCCCTCTTTCATCACCACCACGCGCTCTTCAATCCCCGCTGCCCGCGCCTCTTTTTCGAGCAACTGAAGCGGTTCATCGACCGGTTCATGCGACAGCCGGAAGCTTCCATAGTGCATGGGCACCATCCAGCGCGAGTTCAAATCGAGAAAAGCGCGGGTCGCATCCCCCGGATCTGTGTGGACATTGCGAAACGTTGGCGGGTTGTAGGCTCCGATGGGGAGCAGCGCCACTTCCGGTGACAGGCGCCGCCCGATCTCGCGAAAGCCGGCAAAATACGCAGTGTCGCCGGCATGATAGACGGAGTGCTTCCCTGCCCGCAGCACGTAACCGCCGTAGCCGCGATGCGAGTCCTTCAAAATTCGCGCTCCCCAATGCCGGGACGGAACATGCGTGACCGTCAAGCCTCCGTGGCGCGAACTCTTCCACCAGTCGAGTTCGATAATCTCGGCGAATCCCAAATCCGAAACCAGATCGGTGACGTGGCTGGGAATAATGATGGCAGGAGCTTTGCCGTGAGTTCGCAAATTATTCTGCACGATGGCGCGCAGCGATGGCCGATGCAGATGGTCGAAGTGGGCGTGCGTCACCAGAACCAGATCGATTCCCGGCAAGTCGCGAACCTTCAACCCCGGCCGCCGCAATCGCTTCAGCACGAATAACCAGCGCGCAAAGTTCGGATCGATCATCACGCTCTGTCCGCCGATCTGCACAAAAAAACTGGCGTGCCCGATGAAGGTAACGCCTAATTCCCCGTTCGAAACCAGCCGCGGTTTGTGAGTTTCACCGCAAAGAGGGGTAACAGCAGAGTGACGCACCAGCCGTCCGAACTGGGACGCGCGCTTGCGGAGCGCCGGATTACGAAGCGTTGCTTTAATCATCCCGAACCGGGTCTGCTTGTTGGATGAGCGTTGCCACTCGCTGGGTTTTATTTTAGTTCAGGCCACGCCAGAAAGCGCGTAATTCATGCGGTTCCCCAATAACCTATGTTGTTGACCCGTAACAGAAAGTTCAGCGCCCAGAAATATTAGAGCCAACCAACAAGAAACCGCCGGCATTTGAAAATGCCGGCGGCCAACAATCCCAGGAACAGAGCTGAAAAACTTCTCATTGTTTTTCAGTATTCACAATCCAGCGCGACCGAGGAATCTCTCTCGTGCCCTCATCGTCGTAATAGAAGTGCATTTCGTGATCTGACTTCGCGCCCGGGACAGGCTGGTCAGCCAGCCCGCTGAATCGCGGAGCGCTGCCCACTTCCGGCAACGGCGCTTTGGTCGTGAACATCGATTCGCGCAGTGTCGAACCATTGGGCGAAAGCGCGTTGGCAAACACGCCAAACGCATTTCCGTTTACGTAGGAAACACCAATGTAGTCGGCGACCATCGGCCCGTCGTCGGAGTCGGGGAGCCAGGCCAGCTTCATCGGTCCGGCAAGTTGCGCTCCGGCTGTCCAGGTTGAGCCACCATCCGACGATGTAACAAATCCCACATCCAACTGGCACGTGCTGAAGCTGCAATTGGACACCGGGTAATAGTAATAAACAATGGAGATGTGCGCGGTGCTTCCCGAGGTCGCCGGGTCGATGCCGATGCCGGGCAGGAAGTGATCGACCGTGCTTGTAGTCGCGTCGATGGGAATGCGCGTCACCGCGCTCCACGCGGTGCCGTTGCTCGATGAACTCATTACAATATCGTTCGAGCTGCAGCCAGTGCGGAACCGGCAATCGGACCACACCACGAACACTTTGCCTGCGCCGTCAATGCCCACCGAGGGCATATCGAAATTGCGTATTCCCCCTCCATCCAGGTGGCTGTTGATATTGGCGATCACCTGGCTTTTGCCCCAACTCGTGCCCCCGTTGGTGGAACTGAACACATCAATTCCGCCGCCCTGAAACGGCACAATGACGGTTCCGTTCGGCTGCACTACAGGCTCGGCGCCGAGACCGGTGGCATGGTCGGAGGAAGAGAGCGCCTTGCCCCAGGTTTGGCCGCCATCGCTGGAAACGCTCAGCAGGACATCTCCGGTACCATAAGCCTGATCCCATTCCGTGTAGCAGTTGCCGTAATACGGGCTGCTGGTGGTGTCGTCGCAGACGCTCCAGTTCTTATCGTCGAGATGAGTCTTGTCGATGATGATGGGATTTCCCCAGTGAATGCCGTCGGTCGAGCGGCTCACTGCCACGTCCCCAATCTTGCCTGAATTCGAATTCAAGCCGGCCAGCGGTAGAGTCGAAATTAACCACTCTCCGTGCTTGGCGTCGTAAGCCACCGACGGATCGGCAGCAGCTCCGTAGGCGCCGCCTTCATAGTTCACCGTCAGTCCGGGCAGAATGCCATGGGTCCATGAAACGCCGCCATTAGTCGAGGTGGCCCAGCCAATATCGCCGCTGCCCCAGCCGATCGATCCCGGCCGCCGCGCCACATGGAAGGCGCTCACGATCGTGTTTCCCCACGCGAACGTGTCGGGCTCGACTTCAGTTTTGTGAACACTATCTGTGTTGGTGAGGCTGTCGACGCTGATCGGCACAACTTGAGCGCCGGCGGGCAACACGATCGCCAGCGAAATTGCCACCGCCAGCATCGTGATTGGAAAAGAGAAAGAGGAAGAGAAGGACCTGCTTCTACCGCGGAAACGAGGGAGAGTCGTATTCATCGTAGTTTTCCTTGATTCTGCTCGTTAAGGGTTCAAACCTCGCAGGGGGATGACGCCGGGCAAACTCGAAACCGATACGGGGCGCGCTCAGAACTATACCTTGATCGGTTGAACCGTGTCGATGTGAAGGTTCTTGCACATCACGGCAAGGTGAATGCGCGCGCCTTTTGCGAGTGAAGTGCTCGCACTCCCATTGGTGAAAAAGACACACTCCAAGACCAACCTAATTTTGTCGCCACAAGAAAGAATACGAAGATCCCTCCCTTCCTATACCTTCGTGCCCTTTGTGGTTGATGAATTTAAGACGTTACCCAACCGCGCTTGTGCTTGACCTCGGGTGCGCTGTCATTTCTAATCGCAAGTCAGGTATCTCAACGGGGTGAACGGCGCCATGCGAGTTGCATTCTTAGGATTAGGAATTATGGGCCACGCCATGGCCACGAATCTGGTCAAGGCCGGCCACGAAGTTACGGTTTGGAACCGCACGCCGGGTAAGTTGGTGGAGGGCGCCGGCGTCGCCCCTACTCCAGCCGCAGCGGCGCAGGGCGCCGAAGTAGTTTGGATGTGTGTCGCGGATACCGCCGCCGTCGAGAAAATCCTGTTCGGCCCCGAGGGCGTAGAGCAATCGCTGGCCGAGGGCACGATTATCGCCGACTCCAGCACTATCGCTCCCTCGGCCACATTGAAATTCGCCGAGCGCGTTGGCGCCAAAGGTGCCGCTTACGTCGACGCTCCCATGACCGGCTCGAAGATCGGCGCCGCCAATGGATCTTTGATTTTCATGGTCGGCGGCGACGAGGCCGTGATTGAGCGCCTGAAGCCGCTATTCGCCGCCATGGGCAAGAAGATTTTTCGCATGGGCGAAACCGGCAAAGGCCAGGCCACGAAGCTGGCCATGAACCTGCAGATCGCGCTCATCTTCGAGGGCTTCGCCGAGGCGCTCACTCTGGCCACCAAGCTCGGGGTGGATTCGAAGCAACTGGTTTCGTTGATCGAAGCCACCATGGTGCGCTCCGGGGTGGTCGAATACAAAGCTCCCTTCGTGCTGCAACGCGACTTCACTCCAAATTTCCCTCTGCGCCTGATGCACAAAGATATCCTGCTCGCGCTGGAGGCCGCCAAAGAAGCACGCGTGAAGCTGCCCGCGCTCGAAACCGTGGAGGAAATCTACGAAATGGCGACCGAAGACGGTCATCAGGATCTCGACTACGCCGCAACATTAACCCTGCTGGAGAAATGGGCGGGGGTGCAGGTCAAGGGCGAGGCGGCGTAGCCTCGAGACAAGGATCAACCCTGCGACCTCCCCGGCCTTTCTCCGCGAACTCTGCGGTCAAAAGCTTTTGCAGTTGACTGTGTCTCAATAACCCAAAAGAATCCGCAGATCGCGCACATTATTTCCAGTGGGCCCAGTCTGGATGGCATCCCCGAGTACGCTAAATAGCGGATAGGCATCGAACCGTTTCAGCGCATCCGACACCTCCAATCCCCTGGCCTGCGCTCGCCCCGAAGTGCTTCCATCGGCAATCGCCCCCGCCGCGGGACTGTTCCCATCGATGCCGTCGGTTCCGGCGCTGAGCACGGTGATGTTCTCTCCTGCAATTTTCTCCGCACAGGCCAACACGAACTGCTGGTTGCGCCCGCCCACGCCCCCGTTGGTGACTTTCACTGTCACCTCGCCGCCGGAAATCAGGCACACGCGCTCCGATTGTTTTCTCAATTCGCGTAAGCGCTCCAATAAGTAATCCGCCGCCCGCTCGTAGTCCCAGTCGTCACAAGAGTTGTCGATGTAAACCACAAATCCATCACGCTCGGCTGCGCCACGCGCCTCTTCGACAGCGGTCTGGTTCGAGAGAATGGTCCACCAGCGCGAACGGCCAAAAGCCTGGTCGTCGGACTTCGGGGTCTCCTCCAGCGCGCGCCGCTCAAACAATTCGCGCGTGGAATGCGGAAATTGCGGCAGCAGGCCATGCTCCTCTGCGATGCGGTAACAATCGTCCGCGCTGGTTGAGTCCGGCATGGTCGGCCCGGACGCCAGAGCATCCGGGGTATTGTCCTGAACGTCGGAAACCAGCAGCGAAACCTGCTGCGCAGGAAACGCGGCTTGCGCCAGCCGCCCGCCTTTCACTGCGGAAAGATGCTTGCGAATGGCGTTGATCTCGGCGATGGGTGCGCCCGAAAGCACCAGTGCGCGATAAGTTGCGATCAAGTCGTCGAGAGAGATTTCATCGTCGATGGTTTTCTCTACTATGGACGACCCCCCGCCGCTGATCATGAAAATTACCAGCGAGGCCGCGCTTTGCGCCTCCAGTAGGGTGCGAATGGCCGCTGCGGCGCGGAGGGATTCCGCATTCGGCGTGGGATGCCCGCCGCGAAAATAGCGGAAGTGGCGCACCTGCGCCGCCGGCGCGACCGAACTCGCCACAATGCCTTCCAGCGCAGACTCGCCAACTTGCTGCGCCAGAGCCTCCGCCATGGTGTGCCCGGCTTTGCCCATAGCCACGACAATCACGCGCGAGTAGGACTGAAGATCATAAAGGTCTTCGCAGATCCGCAGCACTCCGCGCTCGCAATGCACGTGCCGTGTGAAGGCCTGTGCGATCGAAGCCTTGGCCAGTGCGTGCAGGAAAATCTTCCGCGCCGTCTGCCGCATGCGGCCAAACTGCGATTCGCGGTTGCTGTCAGTCGCCATCACAGGGATTATAAAGATCACGCCTCAGCGTCAGCCGCCTGCAATCGGCACACAGAAGCCATTTCCTGAATATGTGGCGAGCTCACAAGCGGACGTAGCGGTTTAGCCGACAGCTGATGGCCGAGTGCTGAGAGCTTCCTTCACCCAGACCTCGATCGCCTCCCGCAGTTCGCGCAGCCTTCCCTCGAAAAAATGATCTGCGCCTTCAATGATGACCAGCTTTTTCGGTTCAGCCGCCGAAGCCACCAGAGCTTCCAGCTTGTCCCGCGGGCCAAACTCGTCGCGGGCGCCGCTGACGAACAACTTCGGCTTCACACAGTCGCGAAGGAAATCGAAGGTGTACGTGCGCGGCATTTCTTCACCGGCAGCGACCGGAATGGCTGGCGTTCCCGCACCGATCAGCGCCTTTACCCGGTCGTCCGGACAGGCCGCCCGCAGGCCCACAGCCGCGCCGAAAGAAAATCCCGCCAGCACCAGCGGCAGGCGAAACTCTTTCTCCAGCCAGTCGAGGGCCATGCGAACATCATCCACTTCCCCGTCGCCGTGATCGTGCGCACCATGGCTCAGGCCGGCGCCCCGAAAGTTTAAGCGCAGCACGGGAAAACCAAAACTATTCAGCGCCTTCATGGTGTGAAACACGACCTTGTTATGCAGCGTGCCGCCAAACAGCGGATGCGGATGGCATACCAGCGCGGCGTGCGTCGCGGTCTCCGAGCCGGCATTGAGCAGAGCTTCTAATCGCCCTGCCGGGCCCTCGATGAAAAGCGACCGGATAGTTGGATTCGGGGGAACCACCTCACCAGATTACCTGAGCTCTGCGCAACGGGCTACGAGCGCTCTCGCTTTTCAGTTCCTGATGTTGATCCCAGGAGGTTGTAGCTTCGGTTGCTCCCATTCGCTCGCAGCTCACTGCTCAAAGGTCACAGCTAGTTTATGCTTCTTGCTATGGACGCAATCACGCTCACCCGCCAACTCATCGACATCGAATCCATCTCCGGCAACGAAGCGGCGGTCACCAGCTATTTGTATGGCGAACTTTGCCGGCTGGGTTATCAAACGAAGAAAATTCCCGTGCAAGGCGATCGCGCCAACCTCTATGCCACCTGGCCCCAGTATCCGCATCCTGCTGTCGTCTTTTCCACCCACATGGATACGGTTCCTCCCTTCATTCCCTCTTCTGAAGACACCGCGCGCATCTACGGGCGCGGCGCTTGCGATGCCAAGGGCATCATTGCGGCGCAGATTGCGGCGGCGGAGCGCTTGCGCCAGCAAGGCCTTCATGTCGGCCTGCTGTTCGTTGTGGGAGAAGAGCGCGACAGCCTGGGCGCAAAAGTGGCCAACGACTATGCCGCGGCAGAATTTTCCCGAAGCGACAACGCAGGCAAGGCACCGCGCAGATATTTAATCAATGGCGAGCCCACCGAAAACCGCATCGCGCTGGCCTCAAAGGGAACGCTCCGCGTGGAGATTACCGCAGCGGGGCGGATGGCGCATTCGGCTTATCCGGAACTGGGCGATTCGGCGATCAACAAGCTGATTGCGGCGCTTTCGCGGCTGCTGGCCATGCCCTTGCCCAGCAATCCGGAAATTGGACCGTGTACGCTGAATATTGGATTGATCGAAGGAGGACGCGCCCCCAACGTGATTTCGGATCGCGCCCACGCCGATCTGATCTACCGGCTGATCGGATCGTCCGAGGATTTGCGGCGGCAGATTCTTCAAGCCGGGGGCGATCAGGTGAGAGTTGAATTTCCCCTCGAAATACCTTTCTTGCGCATGCGTGCGGTTGACGGCCTGCCCACGATGATTGCCGCATTTACCACCGACATACCCAGACTTACTAATTGGGGCGAGCCTCTGTTGATCGGTCCGGGATCCATTCACGTCGCCCACACCGAAGGCGAGTTCATCGAGAAGCGGCAGTTGACCGAAGCGATTGAGTTATATTGCGTCATCGCGAAGGGGCTGGCGTGAAACTGGCTCCCGGTAAATCAGCTTGGCTGGTAGAGCTTCAACGGGATTACGCGGGCATAGCGCGTGAAGTCTTGATCGGTGGTGAAGATTTGCCAGTCGCGGCGGAGTGCGGCGGCGCAGATTAGAAAATCGATCGCCGATCCCGCGACTCCGCGAGAGCGGCATTCGTTGTGAACCCGCGCGGCTTCTTCATAGTCGCCGATCTCGAGTCGAGGTTCATCAAACGCGCGCAGATGGTCACGCAGTTTTCTGAAGGCGGTTTCGTGACGGATACCGGAGAGCAACTCCTGGCGGACCGGTCCCAGCAGCTGCGCGCGCCCATCGCGGATAAGTTCCTGCAGCGAGCTGGTTTGGCGCTGCTCGCGGAGGTTGAGGCCGGTGACGGTGCGCCGCAGAGCCAGAGACCAGACCGGCGTGTCGACCAGCACCAGCATAGTCAGGAACGCTTTCTGCGGCGCTCCGCCTTGTAGTCGTAGGTGGGATCGAAATCCACTGAGCCAAACGCCTTCAGGATGCGAATCTGCCGGCGGCGCTTGACGTATTCGGCGAGCGCGGCGGTGACCGCTTCCTTCTTGGTTTTGTGAGCTCCCACGCGGCGGGCTTCTTCGATGAGATCGTCGTCCAAAGCCAGATTAGTCGCCATGTGTGGATTATTACACATTACAATGTGTGATACAAGTCAGGCACGCCTTTGATACCAAGGTGGAAAGACAGCACTCGAGCGCGACCTAGCGCCGAACCGGAACCCGCCGGTACTTATCGTCGGCCAGGCTCAGCAACTCTTTACTCTGCTCATGGGTAGCTTTGGACACCGCGCTTTCCAGAGGCAACCACAAATGATCGCGGCCAGGTTCCTCCGGTTCTTCTTCTCTCTGAAATTCCATCAGATAGAAGCGGACTCGTACGTCCTCGCCGTTCAGAGTGAACGACTTGTCATCCAGCTGGTCGATGATGCGAGCCCAAACACCGGTCTCTTCGCGCACTTCGCGCACGGCGGTTTCTGGCATAGGCTCGCCGGCCTCTATGTGTCCTTTGGGCAGAACCCATTCCTGCGGATTTTTCTTGGCTTGAACCAGGAGATATTCGAGATGGTTGTTAGCGCGCCTGACGACCACGCCGCCGGCACGAGTCAAGACTTTCTCTTCGTTCTGTAGGGTTTCTGGGGCTGGAGCTCTACCGCCTTCAAGAGTGATCATGAACCAGTAGGCCTGGTTCGTGGCTTTCACGCGCTGATCTTTATATCTCCAAAACGCGAGAAGAAACAAAATAGCGCCGGCAATCAAGATCAGCATCGCCACAACGGGTTCGGAGCGCCTCGACACCAATTCCCAGGGGATAAGCACACACAAAACAATAATGAAGCTGCGAAAGAATTTGGAATCGGCCTCGAAGCGCTGCACGGTTGCCAGCGCCTCCGCATGGTTGAGCGCGAGCGTTGCCTTGGACCACTGGAAAGTGTTGATTCCAGATCGCCCGGGCAGCCCAGCTAATTGGCGCCGCTTAATTCTCTCAACCTGGCGGAGCGCATCGTCCACATCTTCTTTGAATACCCAACCGGCGAGCCTGCGTGCCAGCGGCGAAAGCCTCTTGCCCTCGGCCAGGCGCTTGACTAGTTGTATATAAGTGGCCCCTCGAAGCGGGTCGTACACATGATCGTCGAGCACCCAGGATCCGATGAGGAAAATAAAATGTCCGGCCAGGTAACTGATGAACAGAAAAACTGCCCAGCCTTCGGTACCCGCAAGTCGGGAGTAGCGTTCCGGCCCCAGCACGCACGCGCCGGCATCGTCTTTCAGCAGGTAAGTGAGCAGCGCGCCGGGCAGCAGAATCGAGAAGAAGTCAACCAGGCCAATGAAAAACTTTTCGGGCGCGATGTCCATGTCTGCACCTAAGAAGTGTCCAAGGTTAGCATTGTTTTCTGCCGCGCGGAAATTTCGCTGGGCGGGCAGACGGGACACCACCCCAGGAAAGCAAAAGCCCCGGTATTCGGCGGCGTCCAAATCATGTGCATAGTAAAATCTGTGGGGATGAATAAATTTGGATTCCTATTGGTCATGCAAATGGCGCTGATGGACTGCGGGGCGGCCCAGGATGTCCACTTCGACGGATCCAATATCTGGGTCGCAAATACGACTAGCGGCAATGTGATGGAGCTCAGCGCCACGGACGGGGCCATACTAGGGACCTTCCAGACGGGCGGCATCGGCCCAGCTGGCCTCGTGTTCGATGGCACCAACATTTGGGTCACGAATGTCGACAGCCTTACCGTAACCAAGCTCCGGGCGGCCGACGGCGCAAATCTGGGCAGCTTCCCCGTGCCCGGACAGCCCAGCGCAACCGCGTTTGACGGCGCGAATGTGTGGGTCGTCTTGTCTAGCGGTTACGTCGCCAAGATGTGAGCGGGCGTAAGGTTGGGAGTGCGGGGTCTCGGTAAGTCACTCGCAGTCGCAGTAGGCTGGAGTGTCGAGGACTCTTTGCGGTCGCTGCCGTTATCAGGAACCGTGCCGACCTTCCAATTTGAGGCGACCATCACGATCTTCTTCTGCCGCGTCGGCCACGATGGCAACAATCATGGCCGCTCGAAAGCGCGGGCCGGGCGGGATCGTGATAGCGTCGCCAGCGTCGTCCATCATGCCGTTGTCACTCATGGCAATGCTGCCTTTACAAGTTCAACTGCAGCTTTAGGATCGGCCACTTCCACGATCAACTCCTGATAACGTTCGTCCTTCAGTTCAATCACAACCGTGTTATCAGGATCGTGAACATCCCAGAAAACCCGCCTGCCGTCCTGATAAAAGGTGCCGGCAGTAAGCACTCCAGGAACGTTGGTGCCGGGCATTCTTATCCCGTGCCACCAACCATGGGCAATTGCAGGGTCGGCCTTGATGTTTGCAATGTGCACCAACGGGATTTCGAGCGAACTCTTGAAGGCCCACAACTGGTCGGCTCCACGGACGTGTACAACCAGATTGCCGCCGGAGATGATCAAATCCACCATAGTCGCCCCGCTAATGTTTGGATGCGCTTGCCAACGTCGCCGGTGCGACACTCGGTGTGCAGTATCGCGCAGGATTGGGTCGCAGGATTATTCGCTGCATTATAGTGATTCCAGTGATAGTGATGATGATAAGGATGATCCGATTCACCGCCGCAGTGTTGTCGCTAGGGATTACCTTGCTAGCAATCCCCGCCATTAGTGCTGGCCTGGAAGATATCCACTCTTTCGCGGCGGCTGTCGATGAGCATTACAACCATCTCCAGACCCTGAAAGCCGAATTCATCGAAATCTATCGCGGGTCGGGGACGGAGCGGACGGAGTCGGGGACCCTTTGGCTGCTTAAGGGCAGTCTTAAAAAACCTGGCAAGATGCGCTGGGAGTATCGTTCTCCTGAGGCGAAGCTGTTTGTAAGCGACGGAAAGGATGCGTGGCTTTACGTTCCCAGCGACCGGCAGGCGCGGCGAACGGATGCCCGGAAGCTGGAAGATGTTCGCTCTCCGCTTGCATTCTTGCTCGGTAAGACAAAGCTGGCTAAGGAGTTAAGTGGATTGTCGCTGGCTCCCGACGTGGCTCCGCTGGAGTCCGGAGACTTTGTGCTGCGGGGCGTGCCCCAGGCTTTGGCCGACCGGGTCAGCGAAATTCTGCTGGAAGTAACGCCCGGGCACCGGATTGTTCGAATTGTGATCAACGAAGGGGATGGATCGTCGACCGAATATCGCTTCAATGATCAGAAGGAGAATGAGGCAGTTTCACAGGGATTGTTTGAGTTCAAGCCCCCGCCGGGGACCGAGACCGTGGAGGGGAGCCTGGAACCTTAATTCCTCACTGCGTGGAGCGTACCTAAGTTCAGCCGCAAAGCGGCGACAGGATGCAGACAAGCAAGCCGTGGGTAGGAGGTGGGAAAGGAACAAGCCCCGCAGGGGCGAAAGGCGAGTTCTCACGCACTCTCTTCAGCCCAAAAGCGGTACCTTTGTGAACTTTCTCCTCTGTGAACTTTCTCCTCAGGCCCCAGGAACCGCGCCCTTTCAAAGCTGCATGGTTACTTGCGATACTGGGATCGGTACTTGGGAATGTTAAACTTAGGCGAGGGACTCCCCGGCAACAATCAACCAGGCAGGCCAATCATTCTCTTAGGCAGTCGGTAAGAAATGGCTGAATTTGTCGTAAAAGTCGCGGACGAGCGTGGCCACACCCATCAGCAGGTGGAACAGGGCTACTCGGTGGCGGAGGTGCGGGAGCGTTTTGCCGCCCAGGGATATCTCGTCCATTGGGTCAAGCCGCAGGGCTTGCTCTCGGGCAGCTTTGGGGCGGGACGCAGCCGGAAGCTGAAGCAGAGTACGTTTCTGGTTTATAACCAGCAGTTCTTGACCTTGATTAAAGCCGGCCTGCCGATTTTGAACTCGCTCGATCTGCTGATCAAGCGGCAAAAGGATGCGAATCTGCGCCAGATTCTCGAAAACGTCCGCGAGCGGGTGAAGGGCGGCGAACTGCTTTCCGACGCCTTCGCCACCCACGCGTCGGTGCCGAAAATTTATACCACCACGCTGATGGCGGGGGAAAAAAGCGGAAACATTGACGAGGTGCTCACCCGCTACATCAACTTTCAGCGCATGGCGATGTCCTTTCGCAAGAAGCTGTTTGTATCGCTCATCTATCCCACCCTGCTGGTCACCGTAGTGACCGTCATGGTGATGTTTTTGTTCACCTACGTGGTGCCAAAGTTCGCCGAGCTGTTCGGCAGTCTGGACGCGAAGCTGCCTGCGATTACGATGTTCATGCTGTCAGTCGGCGTGAACGCGCAGAAATATTTTCCCTTTATCGCGACCGGGCTGGTTGTGGTGGGATTTTTATTTTGGCAGTGGCGGAAAACCGACAGCGGGGCCGATCGCATCGACCGCATAATTCTGGGTTTGCCTCTGCTGGGCGATATCCGGCTGAAACACCAGGTGGCAACCTTCTCGCGCATGTTGGCCACCCTGTTGCAGGGCGGGCTTCCGCTGGTGCCTTCGATGGAAACTGCCGGGCAATCCATGTCGAGCCGGCGAATCCTCAAAGGCGTTATGCGGGCCAGCGTGAGAGTGCGCGAAGGCCAGGGATTGGCGGCCAGCCTGGAACAACAGGGAATTTTTCCCGACCTCGCCGTGGAAATGCTCGAAGTGGGCGAGTCGACCGGCGCTTTGCCGGCCATGCTGAATTCAGTGGCCGAGTTTTACGAGGAAGATGTGCAGACCGCGTTGGGCGCGGCCATGGCGCTGATTGAACCATTGATTCTGATTATTATGGCGGTTTTTGTCGGCGGAGTGCTGATTTCGCTGTATTTGCCGATCTTCAGTCTGGGGATGCAGGGCGCCAACTAAGTTTGCGGAATGCAGGGGCGGACGCCTCGTGCGCCCGATGAAGTGGGGATTTTGAGAATGGCGATGGCTGAGAAGAAATCACTTTTCGTGAACGGACAAAACGGCGGACAGGTGGTGACGACGGGCAATCCCATCACCGACCTCGAACGCGCGCAGGACGTGGCTCGGCGCTACCGCTGCGAGTTCGTCGACCTTACCGACTTCCAGCTTCATCACGAGCTGTTCAAGAAATTCTCGCCGGAGCTGATGTTCCGCTACAACTTCGTCCCGCTGGAAGAAACCGCCGACGGCAAGCTGGCCATCGCCATTGCCGATCCCAGCCAGTTGATGATGATCGACGAGATCAGCCTGCTGCTGCAGAAGCGCATCGTCACCAAAGTGGCGACGCTGAAACAGATCTCGGACATCCTCAAGAAGACCGAGCAGTCGCAGCGCGTTCTGGAAGAGGCCAGCGAAGGCTTCCAGATCATCCGCGAAGACGAAGCCACCGGCGCCGAAGAAACACTGACCATCGACAAGCTGACGGCGGCAGGCGATACCAGCCCGATTATCCGCCTGGTCGATACCACGATCTTCACCGCGCTGCAGCGCCGCGCCTCCGATATTCACATCGAAACCCGCGATGACTCGGTCGTCATCAAGTTCCGCATCGACGGCGTGCTCACCCAGGCTATGCCGCCTATCGGCAAAGAACATCATTCCACCGTGATCTCGCGTATCAAGGTCATGAGCGAGCTGGATATTTCCGAACGCCGGGTACCGCAGGACGGCCGCTTCCGTGTGAAATATAACGGTCGCGCCATCGACTTCCGTGTCTCCATCATGCCCTCGATTCACGGCGAAGATGCCGTGCTCCGCGTGCTCGACAAAGAGTCGATGAGCGAAAAGTTCAAGTCGCTTACATTGGAAGTTGTCGGCTTCGACGAAGATGATCTGAAGAAGTTCCGCCGCTACATCAAAGAGCCGTACGGTATGGTGCTGGTCACGGGCCCGACAGGCAGCGGCAAGACCACCACGCTTTACGCCGCGGTCAACGAGATCAAGACCGACGAAGACAAGATCATCACCATTGAAGACCCGGTCGAGTACCAGCTTCGCGGCATTACCCAGATTCCGGTCAATGAGAAAAAAGGATTAACCTTCGCCCGCGGTTTGCGCTCCATTTTGCGCCATGACCCGGATAAGATCATGGTCGGCGAAATCCGCGACCAGGAAACCGCGCAGATCGCCATTCAGTCCGCCCTCACCGGCCACCTGGTATTTACCACGGTCCACGCTAACAACGTGGTCGACGTGATCGGGCGCTTTCTGAACATGGGCGTCGAGCCTTACAACTTCGTTTCGGCATTGAACTGCATTCTGGCACAGCGGCTGGTGCGCTTGATCTGCGAATCGTGCCGCACTCAGGTCAACTATGCTCCCGACGTTCTGGAAGCCAGCGGACTCGATCCGGCGCCGTGGTCCAAGGTACCCTTGTACGAAGGGCCGGGATGCATCGAATGCGCCGGCACCGGCTTCCGCGGGCGAACTGCAATCCATGAATTGCTCGATCTGAGCGATCGCATCCGGGAGATGATTTTAGCCCGGAAGCCGACTTCGGAAATTCGCCGGGCGGCGCGCGACGAAGGTATGCGGTTCCTGCGCGAATCGGCCCTGGATAAAGTACGCCTGGGCCTGACCACTTTGAAAGAAATTAATAAGGTTACGTTCATCGAGGCCATGCGCTAAAAGCGGCTGGCAGTGGCCAGTGCGCTCTGAGCTTGCTGCCGCCGAACATTGCCAGTGCCCTGCCGGCTATTGCATTTCGCGTGCGTCCGCGTTTGAATTATAGAAAGAGCTTATTTCTGATATGAATTCCGGCTCCAACAGCGCAAAACCAAGGCTGGCGTGTGAAATCGCCGCGGACCGCGTCATTGTCGGCCGCCTCAGTGAGAATGGCCACAGCCTCGAAGCCTGCGGCGCGCGTGAACTCGCGCCCGGCAGCGTGGTCCCCGACCTGGTGGAGACTAACCTGCGCCAGCGCGACGCCGTCAGCGCCGCTGTAGAACAAATGCTCGACAGCGTAGCCGGCCGCACCCACGACGTGATTGCGGTGGTGCCCGACGCCGCCGTGCGCGTCGTGTTACTGGAGTTCGACACCCTGCCCGCCGACGCCGAGGAAGCCGCCAGCGTGGTCCGGTTTCGGCTGAAAAAATCCCTGCCTTTCGACGTGGAAAAAGCCCGAGTCTCCTACCACGCGCAAAAGACCAGCGAAGGCATTCGTGTGGTAGCTGCGGTGGCGCTGGCCAGCGTGGTCGAGGACTATGAGACCGCCTACCGCAATGCCGGCTACAGTCCGGGAGTGGTGTTGCCAGCAATGCTGGCCGCTCTGGGCGCAGCCGAAGCGCAGCGCCCGACCCTGGTGGTAAAGGTCGACTCCCGCACCACCAGCATCGCCATTCTCAATGACAATCAGCTTCGGCTCTTCCGGACGCTCGAAAATACGCGCGGCGTGACCATTACAGGCGACCAGTTGGCCGAGGAAGTTTATCCCTCGGTTGTCTTTTTTCAGGACACATATCATCTGAACATTGAGAAAATATTTGTAGCCGGCATTTCCGATACCCCCAGCGCCGCCCCCGCTTTGCATCAGCAAACCGGTGCGGAGGTGGAAGAATTGGTGAGTTCCTCGCAGTTGGGAGTGAGCACTGGAGGTTCGGTGCCGCGGTGGAGAATGGCTGGAGTAGTAGGAGCGTTGATTTCGTAGTGCAAAAACGTCGTTAGTCCTTGGCCGTTGTCGTTTGTAACGTGCGAGCCAACGACTAACGACCAACGACCGAATCTATGCGTCTTGATATCAATCTCGCCAGCCAGCCCTACGAAGATGCGCGGCAGTTCTGGCTGCGCTGGGGCGTGGGGCTGGCCGTCACCGCGATTGCCACCATCGCGTTGCTTACCATCACCATCACGGGATGGTTCGCCGCTCGTCGCGACCATCGCGAGATCGCCGAATTGCGCCGCGAGATTGCCGTCCGCGACCAGGCGCGGATGCGCGCCGAAGAGTTTCTGAACCGGCCCGAGAACCGCGCTACTCGCGACCAGTCCCAGTTTCTCAACCAGTTGATCGAGCGCAAATCGCTTTCCTGGACGCATGTGCTGGAAGATCTGGAAAAAGTGATGCCGACGCGGGTCCATCTGGTTTCCATCCATCCCGAAATCGATGACGATAATCAGCTCCGTCTGAAATTAGTCGTGGGGGGAGATTCCCGCGATCGCGCCCTCGACCTCGTCCGGAAAATGGAAGAGTCGCACCGTTTCACCCAGACTTACATCGTGACCGAAGGCGTTGGGCAAGGCCTCGGCGACACTGTGCAGTTCAACATTGACGGGGTTTACGTTCCTGACACAACCCCGATCACGCCCGTCTCCCAACCCACCCCGGCCCGGGCCGCGCCGAAGACACCGGTCGCAAAACGGAAGGCCTCCTGATGCCCGACCTGCGGCAAACCCGGAAGAACATCAAGACCGCGATTGCGGTCCTGCTGAGCGTGGACGCTGTAGCCGCTATCGTGTTGTTTTCGCCGCTGGTGGGTTCAACCGAATCCCGGCGGCAGGAGCTCAACCAGCTTTGGAACGAACTGCGCATAAAAACGCGGCAAGTCGAGCCGCTGGCCAATCTCCCCAAGAAAGTAGATATTGCCAAACAGCAGATTAACGATTTCTACAGGAAACGCTTCCCCGCTCAAGACTCCGAAATTGCGACCCAGTTCGGCAAGCTGGCCGCCGCCAACGGGGTCACCATCGAGCAGGCCAGATACAGGGTTCAGGATGAAGAAGTAGGCCGGCTCGAGCCTGTAGAGATCCAAGCGGATCTCACCGGCACTTACGTGTCGCTGGCAAAATTTATCAACGCGCTGGAGCGCGACGACATGTTTTTCATCATCAGCAGCATTTCGCTCGCTGGCGAACAGAAGGGTCCGATCAAGCTGCAAATGAAACTTGAGACATATTTAAAGGCAGGAGCGTAGTGAAGCTGGGAACGGAAAATCGGAAAGAAACGATCGTGGCGGGCGTGCTGGCAGTGTTGCTGCTGGCAGTCGTGGTGTATGAATTCATGCCATCTTCGTCGACCATCGCTTCGACTGGGACGCCGGCAACCACGGCCACCGGGTTCGACGTGCCCCCGAAAAGTCCGGCGCGTCCGGCCGCAAAGCGTGGTTCCGGCCCTCCCGCAAAAAAAGAGCGTCCCGCGCAAAGCCTCGACCCCACGCTCAACCTGAAACAACTGGCCTACACCGAGCAGATCAAGTATGAAGGCTCGGGAAGAAATGTTTTCATCTCGCAGCCGGACCCCGTGATTCCGACCGTTGCCAGCAACGGCACTACGGATCACAAAGAGACACCGCTTTATACTCCTCCACCGGCCGCCGCCCCTCCGCCGATTCCCCTGAAGTTTTTCGGTTTCGCCAGCAAGCCCGGAGAACCCAAGAAGGTTTTCCTCATCAAGGGCGAGGATACGTTTGTCGCCGGCGAAGGCGAGATCATCGACCGCCGCTACAAAATCGTGAAGATTAGCCCAACTTCCGTGGAAATTCAGGATGTGGTGGGCAGCGGTCCGCCGCAGAGCATCCCGCTGACCCAGGGGTAGAGCAATTGATTCAATGAATCATTGAATCGGTGAATGAATTTTATGAGGTTCCGTAGCGCAAATCGGTCGGCAAATCAACCCCGGCGCGGAGAGGCTGGCTATGTCCTGCTCACGCTGCTTCTGATCGTGGCGTTGATGGGGATTCTTGTCCTGGTCGCGACCGTTCCGGTCAAGTTTGCCAATCAGCGCGATCAGGAACAGGAGATGATCCATCGCGGCGTGCAGTATTCGCGCGCCATTCGCGCCTACTACAAGAAGTTCGGCCGCTATCCCACCAAACTTGAAGACCTCGACAATACTAATAATCTGCGTTATCTGCGCAAGCATTACAAAGATCCGCTCAACAAGAACCAGGATTTTCGGCTGCTTCACTATGGCGAGCAGGGAGTCACACTTGGCCTGGGCAGCATCGGCGGAGGAACCATTCCCGGGGCCACTCCAGCGGGGCAGATGAATGGGCCGGGATCGGGCAATTCGGCCTTTGGCGCGTCTTCCTTCGGAGGGTCGTCGTCTTCGTTCGGGGGACCATCATCGTTTGGCAACTCGCCGGGCGGGAATTCATCATTCGGCAGTTCAGGAGTGAATAGCAACGGCGTCTTTTCGCAGTCGCAGGGATCCGGAGGAAACTCCAACAGCTTCGGGGCGACATCAAACAATTCATCCGGAGCGGGCGCCACAGGTAACGGCCAGACTACCGCCCCTGATGGATCGCAAACAACGTCCACCTCGCAGGATTCCAGCAATACCCAGGTGAACGCCAACGGAGCGACCGGTCAATCGTCGGGGAACCAACTGGTGAGCGGCGGCCCGATCGTCGGCGTTGCCAGCATCAGCAAGGAAAAAACGATTCGCGAATTCAACAAGAAGAAAAAATATAACGAATGGCAGTTTGTGTACGATCCCGCGACCGATCGCGGCGGCCTCATCACTACGCCATATCAGCCGGCATTACAAGGCTTCGGCTCGCAGCCGCTCAATGGACAGAACGGTACGCTAGCCCCGGGCATGAACGGCAGCGTTGGGCAGTCTCCCTTCGGCCCGTCTCCTGCGGGACAACCTTCTCTTGGCCAACCGGGACAATCTGGGTCCGGACAGTCGTCGTTTGGACAATCCGGGTTTGGACAATCCGGGTTTGGTCAATCCGGCTTCGGCAGCAATCCAAATTCCGGCGGCTCTCAACCACCACCCCAGCCTCCGCCCAATTCCCAGCAATAAATTCACCATCAAACAGAACCAGGCTCCGCCGATAAGCAACTCATCTGCGAACTCTGGTAGTGTCCTGATAGTCCGTTGATGGGTTAATTCGGCTTCTTGGCCTTTGACGGTTTCTCAAGGCGATGCTGTTTGGCCTTGAGAAGATCGTTTAACTGTGCAACGAACTGTGTGAACTTGTGCGGGTCTTGCTCTTTGGCGATTCGCTCACACAATATGGCCATGCGTTCTCGTTCGTCTGGAGTCACGGCAACCCCGCCTCGTCTGGCAAGATGCGGACAGGAAAAGTCTATCAATCCGCTAGGGAATTGCAAGCCCTATTCCATTGTTCAAACTATTACTGTCAAGTCAACACGCCGCTCTCCGTCCAAAGCAACGCAATTTAGGACACTATCGCGAACTCTGCGGCTCTTCTTTGTGGGCTCTGCGGTCAAGATTTTTTGCAAATAAAATGGCCCCATCCCAGGATGAGGCCATCTCCACAAAGCAAATTTTTTCTGCGAAACCTTTTCTAATTCTAAGCGCAAAGCCCTCTTACACGCTGAACGACGATCCGCAGCCGCAGGTGCTCTTCACATTCGGATTCTCGAACTTGAAGCCCGCTCCTTCCAGGGTCTCGACGTAGTCCACAATGCATCCGTTCAGATACATCACCGAGGTCGCATCCACGAACACCTTGAGCCCTTCCATGTCAAAGGTCTTGTCCATCATGCCCGCGGCATTTTCAAACTGCATGGAATACGAAAAACCGGAGCAGCCGCCACCGACCACGCCAATACGCAAGCCGGCGGGCACAGGACTCTGCTGGCCCATGATCTCTTTCACCTTCGAAACCGCGTTGGGAGTGAGCGAAACCGGAGGCGTTTTCTTCACTTCTGGGGCGTTTGTATTAACGTCAGGGATGGTAGTTGTGGCCATTTCTATCTCCTTGGCTCTAAAGTAAGCTGATTATAGCAGAGGGGTACAAACCCCCTACAAGTTTGATGCCGCCCCAGCCGGCGACGATTCCTCGGTCGCCACTTGTCAAAGGGTCTATAATACGGTCGTTAGGCCCTTCCCAGGAATCTGGATTCTTGTATATGCTGTCTCCAGTATTCGGGAAGTTGCCCGACAGTTTTCAAAATAGTCGAGGTGGCGTATGACTTGGACTCCGTTAATGATCGGGCTTGCCGTAGCGTGGGGAATCTTAACCACTGCGCTGGTTCTCCTCCTTATTTATCGCAGCACGCTCACGATGCATGAAGAAGAGGGGTTGTATCTCGACGACGCGAATTCTCACTTGCAGCAAGAACAAACAGAACTGCTGGTGAAAGTGAACCGCCTGACGGTTCCGGTGTGGGTCACGGGCGCCGGCTCGGGCGTGCTGCTGCTGGTGCTCGCGGGCATGTTCATCTACCAGGGACTCAACGCCGTACAATAAGCTGCTAATCATCTTCGCTGGCCGCGGCAAGCGCTACGCTGTCTGCCGTGCTGTTTGCCGTCTCCGCGATTGCATCCCTGCCGTCGCCATCCCGAAGTCCCCGCGTTTTTACCCGCGGGACGAGGGTCCGCCCCGAGCGGAGTCGAAGAGACCCCTAGTGCGCACTCACCCGCCGGGAGTTAACGGGGGTACCGTCTGAGATTCAGCAACCGCGGCAGCATTTCCCCGAAGCCTCGTGAATACTCTGTGGCAAGATTCGTTAGGTATCCTGGAGTCATTGCTGTGAACCTTCGCAGAAAAGGATTACTCACACTACTTTCGGTTTTCGTAGCCGCGGCGCTTCCCTTTCCTTCGTCGGCCGGCGAACGTTTCGACGGCAAATGGCGGACCACCGTTTCCTGCGCCGCAGCCAGGGACGCGCTGGGCTATTCGTTCCGTTTTATCAGTGAGGTGAAGGACGGTCATTTACGCGGGCTGCACGGCACGGAGGGCGAACCCAGCTCGCTGCTGATTGAGGGCACCATCGACGCCAACGGTGACGGAAAGCTCTACGCAACCGGGCGCACTGGATCCAAGGAATACGTCCCCGGACGCGACACTCCCCGCGGTACAGAATACAGCTACAACATCGACGCCCACTTCAAAGATACGACCGGAACCGGCACCCGCGTCGAAGGCCGTCCCTGCACCTTTCAGTTCGAAAAGCAGTGAGTAGCGCCGGCATCCTGCCGGCTGATCGCGGAGCACTACCGCCGACTTTGTATAATTAAGAGTGTCGCGAAAGTGGCGGAATTGGCAGACGCACCAGACTTAGGATCTGGCGGGTAAAACCGTGGGGGTTCGAGTCCCCCCTTTCGCACCATGGTTCAAAGTCCCAGCCAGGTCAATTCCGCAACAACATCGCTGAGCCGCGCGGCCGAAAGAATGCCCGAGTGTTTGATTAGCTCGATCGCATCACCGGCGAAGCCGCCAAGACTCCAGCTGCCAGTTCCAAGTCGTGCAGGTCTTCCCGGCTGAAATCCTGCGTGAGCCGTGGATCCAATCCCTTGCGCGAAATCTGAATCACGCCCATCACCTCCGAGTGCCGATTAAGAATAGGAACCGACATCAGCTTCTGAATGGGAGCAACTGTCGGCGGGGCGTCGTCCGTTTCCACTCCGAGCGGCTTGATGGTTTCGAAGATGCTGGCATGTTTAACGCGGGCAAAGTTATTGAAAATTTCCGCCTTCTTGCTTAGTGCGGTGTGCGCGGCAATGGCTTTGCTCGAAATCGGGATCGCTCCCGTGGTCCGCAGGTGCTCGGGAAAGATGAATTTCAGCAGCCCGGCCTCCAGGCGCAAAAGCGCAACCTCCGCATATTGAACGTGAAACACCTTCGCCAGCACCATGCTGACATCCAGCGGCGTCACGCCCTCCCCCAGCACAGATCCGAGGGGAAGCAGATTTTCCGGGAGCATGAATTCTTCAATGTCTGCGTTTTCAGGTTTCTGGGTCATAAGAACACTCGCCGGCGGCAATTTCTCAAGCCGTTTGCATCTCGCATTTTCAAAGCCAGACAGCAGGCGTAATGACATCCTACAACCCCTTTGATTTCAGCAAAGTAGCTTATGTTCATGGCCTTTCGCGGCATCCCGCCACACCGCAAACCCGCAACCCCGCTGACATTTTTTGTCACCCCTCCCGCTCCCGCTTTTGCCTGCGGCTTTCCGACAACACCCAGGGATTTCCACCGCCCCATCTTCCCTTCCCGCCGCCAAGTCATTACACTGCCTTTCTATGAGCCTTCCCGCGCAAACCAACGTCAAGCTGAGCAATGCTCCCGACTACCGCGAGTCGTATGCCAATAGTGTGCAGATGCGGGTCAATGTCTGGGATTTCTTTATGGTATTCGGCACCTTGCAACAGCAGTCCGAGAGCCAGGTCGAGATTCGCAATTTTCAAGGCGTCTATCTCAGTCCGCAACAGGCCAAGGCCCTGCTGGGACTTTTGCAGCAGAACGTGGCGGGTTACGAGAGTGCCTTCGGCGAGATCAAACTGGATCCCCGGATGAGCCCATCGGGACCGGTGCATTAGTCCGGGCGTGATTTTCCAGCCGGGACTCGGCGCTTCGCCGCGCAACGGATTCCAGCCGCGAAGCGGCGAAAGCATGCAGCCCACGGCGTAAGCCATGGGTAAAAAATCGGAAAGCAACCAGCCCCGGAGGGGCGAAAGACAGATTCCGCACCCAGACCCTCGATGCCATGGTCAGGCAGATATCCGGCGCTGGTCTTTGCCGGCATCTTCGTCATCATTTTCCTCCTGCATCTTCCCTTACTGCAGCTACCTTACTTCTGGGACGAAGCCGGCTACTACGTGCCCGCCGCGCGTGATCTGCTGCTCACGGAAAGCCTGATTCCTCAATCGACGGTGTCGAATGCCCACCCGCCGCTGGTCATGGCATGGCTCGCCCTGTGGTGGAAGCTTGTGGGCTTCGCTCCCATGGTGACGCGCACCGCGATGCTGTTCATATCTGCATTCTCGCTGCTGGGTTTATTCCGGCTGGCTGAACGCGTAGCCAATACGGGGGTTGCGGTCGCATCCACGCTGTGCGCGGCGCTGTATCCGGTCTTTTTCGCCCAAAGTTCTCTTGCCCACGTGGACTTGGCCGCCGCCGGGCTTACCTTTTGGGCCTTAGCCGCCTTCATGGAACAGAGAATCTTTGCCGCCGCAGTGTGGTTTGCCCTGGCAGCGTTGGCCAAGGAAACCGCAATTCTCGCTCCCCTGGCGATTGCAGCGTGGGAAAGTATCGGCATCTTCGCGCGCAATACCCGGCTGCGGTCCCTGTGGCTGCATGACGAAGATCAGAGTGATCGCCCGGTCACGAGGATCGCCGCCGCGCCGCGTATTGCTTCGCTCATCATCTTTCCTGCGTTGCCGCTCGCGCTCTGGTATGCCTATCATTATGCGCGCACGGGATTCGTTTTCGGCAATCCGGAATTCTTTCGCTACAACGTCGCCGCAACCCTGAACCCAATTCGTTTTCTTCTGGCGCTGGCTATGCGGCTTTGGCAGCTGGTTGGATATCTCCACTTATGGGTTCTGACACTCGCCACGCTGTTGGCGATGCGGATGCTGAAACCGGTGCGCGACGGATATGGCGAGCGCCCGCGAATCGGGATTCCTGCGCAGATGATCTTTTATGTCGTCATAGCAACCTATGCAGTCGCGATGGCATTGATCGGCGGTGCGGTGCTGGCCCGCTATATGCTGCCGGCCGTTCCGCTGGTCATTATTCTGTGCGTGTCAACTTTCTGGCGCCGCATGAGCGCTTGGCGCTCCGCAGTATTTTTTGTTGCGCTGGCTTTCGTGGCAGCCTGGTTCTGGAATCCGCACTACGGATTTTCCCCGGAAGACAACCTCGCCTACCGCGACTACGTTGTTATGCACGAAGATGCCGAGCGCTTTCTCGAAGCCCGCTATCCCATGGCGCGCGTGCTGACGGCCTGGCCCGCCTCCGACGAAATCAGCCGCCCCTGGGTCGGTTACATCACCCGCCCCATGCAGGTAGCGCGCATCGAGGACTTCTCATTGCCGGAAATATCGTCAGCCGCCCGGCAGAAATCAAACTATGACGTGGCGCTGGTTTTCTCCACCAAGTACGAGCCGGGGCCGTCCCCGTGGGATCGCTGGCAAAAGTGGAACGAATTGAAATCCCGTTTCTTCGGCTTCCATCGCGACGCCACCCCAGCAGAAGCAGCGCAAATTCTCAACGGCCGCATCGTGTTTTCCGAACAGCGCAAAGGACAGTGGGTCGCGGTGATTGAGACGAGCTTTGCAGCTCGGGCAAAGCTGACGCAGCCTGAGCTATCATCTGCCGATAAAGGTTCCTGGCCCCATATAATACCGGCGTGGCTTTTCGGGGGCAGGTTCGGGATGGCCTTTACTAGAACTGAGAACCGAGAACTGAGAACTGCCCTCCTCACTTCTGCATCAGATGGCACGAATGAGTCTTGATCACCAGCCATACTTCTTTTCCCGCTTCCAGTTTCAAGGCGTCTCGAGCGGCCAGGGTCAGGTGAACTTCCATTTCCACGCCGCAATCCACCCGCGCCGCAACCAGCATGTCACGCCTTTCCACAGACACAATCTGGCCCGCGATGACATTGCGGGCGCTGAGGCCCTCCGGTTCTTTGATGGCGAGCAAAATATCTCCCGCGCGGATTCCCACGCGCAGCAGCGAACCGGGCTGGGCGCGAATCAGCGGAGTCTCTAGAAGAACAAAAGCTTTCCGCCGTTCGCCCGCCAGTTGGCAAGTCATGGTACCGCGATCTTCGTGCACAAACTGGACTGTGGCGTCGAAAATGTTTTCAAATCCGGCCAACTGCGCCACGCTCTCCTGCAGCGGCGCGCGCAGCACTTGATGCGGTGTGCCCTGCGCAATGATGCGGCCGTTTTCCATCACCAGCACGCGCTCGCCTAACGCGATCACTTCCTCGCGGCTGTGGGTCACATACAGGATTGGAATGTGATGAGCCGGGTTCCAGTACCGCAGATCGTCGATGATTTTGGACTTGGTGGCGGCGTCGAGCGCGGCAAGTGGCTCATCGAGCAGGAGCACGCAGGGTTCGGTAACCAGCGCTCGCGCCAGCGCTGCGCGCTGACGTTCGCCGCCTGAGAGTCTGGCGGGCTTTTGCCGGCGCAGGTGATCGATGCGGAGATCGCGCAGCATGGCCTCGACCCGCTGCTTGCGCTTCGCGCGCGGCAGGTGTGCGAGGCCGTATCCCACATTCTCCTCTGTGGTCAGATGCGGAAACAGCCCCAGATCCTGCAGAACGTAACCCGCGGCGCGCTTGGCAGTGGGAATGTCGATCCGCGAACTCGCGTCAAACAGCGCGCGTCCCCCAACCGCAATCCGCCCCGCATCTGGAGTCGCCAGGCCGGCGATGCAGTCGAGGAGCGTAGTTTTCCCCGATCCGGAAGGACCGAACAGGATTGTGAATCCGGGAGGAGCAATGAAGTCAACTTCTAAAGAAAACTCGCGATCGGCCGACAGCAATGACTTTTTGATGCGTGCGCTCAGGTAGGAATTCGCCGAGTTCGGTGGCTCAGGTGGAGGCATCAGTTTCGTTTATTTGAGCGCAGCGATGGTCCACGCTCTCGGACTCTTGGCCGCGGGCTCAAGACTTTTCCGGTTCAGCCGGTAGACCAGTGCCAGCACGGCGAAGCAGAAGACTAACAGCAACAGCGCCATGGAATTCGCTGCAGCGTAATTGGACGACTGGACCTGATCGTAAATGCCGATGGAAACAGTACGCGTGACCCCGGGAATATTGCCGCCGATCATGAGCACGACCCCAAATTCGCCCATCGTATGGGCAAAGGCAAGGGCAATGCCGGTGACCAGTCCGGGCATAGATAGCGGAACGATCACGCGAAAGAAAGTGCGCAGCGAAGATGCACCCAGCGTGGCCGAAGCCGCCAGCAGTCTGCGATCGACCGACGAGAACGATGCCGCGAACGGTTGCACGGCAAACGGCAGGCTATAAAGGATGGACCCGATCACCAGGCCGGTAAAGGTGAACGCCAGAGTGTGCCCGGTGAGAGATTGCCACCAGCGTCCCAGCGGACTGCGCGATCCGAGCGCCACCAGAACATAGAATCCCAGCACGGTCGGCGGCAGCACAATCGGCAAGCCCACAAATGCTTCAACAAGAAATTTCCAGCGCCGGCGCGAGAAAGCGATCCAATACGCCAGCGGCAACCCCAATACTAATAAGATGGCCGAAACCACGGCCGCCAGCTCTACGGTAAGGAGGAATGCTTGCCAATCGATGGACATTTTTTCTCAACTACTGCCGGCTGAAACCGGAGCGCCGCAATATCGCGGCAACTTCGGCGCTCTTTATATATTCCAGAAATGCCTCTGCCTCCTGCTTATGCGCCGAATGCGTGATTAAGACTACACCCTGATCCAAGGCCGGATACGCGTCAGCAGGCACCGTCCAATATCTGCCCTTCCCCTGCATCGCGGGCGCAACCGCATGAGCCAGAGCGACGAAGCCAATCTGCGCGTTTCCCGATTCCACAAATTGTGCCGCCTGCGAAACATTTTCTCCCAGCACCAGGCGATCGCTCACTTTCTCATACCAGCCAAAATGCTTCAATGCAGCCACAGCCGCGCGGCCGTACGGAGCGTGTTGCGGGTTCGCAATCGCAATCTTTTTTACCGATGGATCTGAGAGGATATCCATTCCTCTGCGTTCGACTTCGAGCGGCGAATCTCTTGGAACCCACAACACTAACTCTCCCGTGGCGTAGCGATACAACGTTGCGCCGTCGGCCTGGCCGGCGGCGATCAACTGTTTGGGATAGTCCATGTCGGCAGAGAAGAAAAGGTCAAACGGCGCTCCGTTCTGGATTTGCTGGGTCAGCGCGCCGGACGCGCCGAAGGAGAGCTTTACGGCAACGCCAGCGCGCTTCTCATAGTTGGCGGCGATCTCCCCCAGGGCTGAACTCAAGTCCGCGGCGACAGCCACAGTAATCTCGCGATTGGCGGCGCTGAGTGCTGAGGGCACGGAAGATCCGAGCAGCACAAGAAGAAGCGAGGCAGCCGAGGCAAGAGCGCGATTCCCCATATGAGATTCCCCTCGTATCTTCACTTCTCGATTGAGAACGCGTGACGGAAAATTGTACAAGCACAACCCCTGAGTCTGCTTGCGGCGCGAGGATGAACAAGGAGATCATTTTTGCAGTGTATTCTTCTTTGGTTCGGTGGGTTTCGACCTCTCTACTTCCGGTAGTGGGCTAATTAGCCCACTACCCTACTTCCCGAAACGGTCTTGCCGTCGCTTTTCTGTCGCTTTTGTTTTGACCACGCCGAGTGGCCCTCCCATACTTCTGATGTTGGCGTTTATGACCCCTTCCAGGTTCATCCGCATCCGGCGCGCTTGTGTGTTCGCGCTCGTACCATTTCTTTTGCTCGAAATAGCTTCCGCTCAAGCAGGCAAAGAAGCAGCGCCTGCCGACGCGGACTCCGATCACGTGCAGCAACGCGCGGAGTGGTTTTTGCATGGCCGCACGATACCGGGAAAATCTGCCGCCGAACTGCGCCGCCGCGCCTATCGGGCCAAGCTGCAGGCACGCGCCGCTCGCGCCCGCGCTCACGCGGCGGCTCCGGCAACTTCCTCAGGCGGCTGGCAGCCCCTGGGACCACTGCCCCTGGCCTCCGATGCCACCGGCGATGGCTTTCAAAACTACAACCAGGTTTCAGGCCGGGCCACCGCGGTAGCCATCGATCCCGCGGATCCGACGGGCAATACGGTTTACATCGGCGGCGCGCAGGGCGGCGTCTGGAAATCGACGAATGCGGCGAACAGCACGGCTAACAACGTGACCTGGACCGCCGTCACCGATGATCAGGCCACGCTCTCCATCGGAGCGATTGCGATTCAGCCGGGAAACGCAAACGCGAGCAACAGCGTGATTCTCGTGGGCACGGGCGAGGCCGACAATTCCGCCGACTCGTACTTCGGCCTTGGCATTCTGCGCTCCGCCGATGGCGGCAGCACCTGGGCATTAATCCCAACAGCGAACGGCGGTTCACTCTCTTTCAGCGGCCTCGGCTCAACCCGCATGGCCTTCAGCAGTGCGAACGCAAGTACCGTGGTCGCAGCCATGGCGGCAACTAATGAAGGAGTTGTCGATGGCGCGCTCAACAGCAACACATACCGCGGCCTCTACACCTCCACCGACGCGGGGCAGACGTGGACTTACAATGCTTTGTTTTCGGGCGCCAGTGAAGCGACTTCCGCAACTTCAGTGGTCTACAATGCGGCGGCGGGATTGTTCTTCGCTGCGCTTCGATATCACGGTTTCTACTCCTCGCCCGACGGTCTGACCTGGACACGCTTGGCCAATCAACCCGGCTCTTCCGGACTGCTGAGCGCCGCTGCATGTCCTCAAAACTATGTCACGACCTGCCCCATTTACCGCGGCGAGATTTCTGTGGTGCCCGGACGTAATGAGATGTACGTATGGTTTATTTCGCTCGACGTAAACGGCAATCCGGTCGATCAAGGCATATGGTTGACCACAAACAGCGGCGCCTCATGGTCGCAGATCAGCGACAGCGGCATCATCAACTGCGGCGACACCAGCGGCTGCGGAGTCGACCAGGGCTTCTACAATCTGGAATTGCTGGCGCTCCCGAATTGCCCCAATGGCGCCGAAATATGCACCGGCAACCCCACCGATCTTTATGCGGGCGCCATCAACCTCTATAAATGTTCCCTCACCTCCATCAACCCGACCTGCGCCAGTACGCCGTTCATGAACCTCACCCACGTTTATGGCTGCAATCCACTGGCGGCGCCGGCTCACGTACATCCCGATCAGCACGCAGCGGCCTTCATCATTCCATCGTCCGGGACCGATCTGATGTATTTCGCCAATGACGGCGGCATTTACCGCAGTCTTGACGGCTTTTCTGACCTGACGACCGGCTCCTGTACAGCTACGAATTTATTCGACGACTTGAATCAGAACCTGGGCTCTATGGCGCAATTCGTCAGCTTCTCGGAGGCTGCGACCGATCCCAACACAATTCTCGGGGGCACCCAGGACAACGGCTCTCCCGCCACGGCGGCTGCTACAACGAGTACGAGTTGGGGAAACGTTTTGGGCGGCGATGGAGGATACAACGCGATCGACTCGTTAAGCGGGAACTGGTTCGCCTCAAATCCGGATACCGGAGCCGGAACTCTCGGCATTCAGGAATGCTCTGCCGGCGTGAACTGTAACGACAGCCTTTTCACAGTTGTCGTGAGCAGTTCCGATGTGGGCGGCGACGATGGAGCCTTTTACTTTCCCTACATTCTGGATCAGCAGTCGGCGACCGCGTTACTGGTTGGAAGCTGTCGCGTATGGTCCGGGCCGCGCTCCGGCGGAACGTTCACCGACCTCAGCCTGAATTTCGATACGCTCGGTATCGGAACTTGTACGGGCAACGAAGTTAATGTAGTGCGGGCATTGGCGGCTGGAGGACCAGCCAATGCGAACGGATCGGAGGTCATCTACGCCACGACCGACGGCCCGGGCCCCAGCGTTACGGTTCCTCCCATCGGCGGGAATGTCTGGGTTACTACGAATGCAATGGCAGTTTCAGGCGTGAGCTCCACTTTCGTGAACACGACCATGAATGGTCCCGGCGGGGCCAGCATCAATCCCAATCAGTTTCCCGTTTCGAGCGTGGCCATCGATAGCTCGGACCCCACCGGCAAGACAGCCTATGTCACCATCATGGGTTTTACGGGCGCGTCCGGCCACGTCTGGCAGACCAGCAATGCGGGCGCAAGTTGGACCGATTTCAGCGGCAGCGGGAGCAACGCCCTTCCCGATTCTCCCGCTAACGCGGTTGTGGTTGATCCCGCCACGCATACAGTGTATGTCGGCACGGATGTCGGCGTTTTCGAAAGCCCGACATCTGCAGCTTCATGGAACGAAGTCGGGCCAAACTCAAGCAGCCAGCAGGCGGGCTTTCTTCCCAATGTTGTAGTCACCGCGCTCGCGTTGTTCAACTCTGGCGGGCAAAAACTCTTGCGCGCATCCACTTACGGCCGGGGAGTGTGGCAATACAATTTACTTGCAGTTCCAAGTTTTGAAATCGCAGTCTCCAACACGCCCCTGACTGCCTTTCTCGGCGCCACGGCCACGTTCAATGGCACCCTCACCGCGGTTAACGGATATAACAATTCGGTGGAACTGAGTTGCATCGCAGGAGCATCAAGTCCTCCCATCCCCTGTACTCCGAACCCAGTCAGCCTGACCCCGACCTCCAACGGCGCGGCTTTCGTAGTAGCCGCAGGCACCAGCGCCATTGCCGATTACAACTTCAATGTGCAGGGCACGGGTTCCGACATCAACAATACGACCGAGGCCGCGGCGGTCACCCTGCATGTGGTCAACCTCAGTCTGACTACTCCCTCGCCAAACGCCATTACCGTTCCCCGCGGCACAACCTCATCGCCCGTGAGTTTTCAGGTGGACGCTCAGGGTTCGTTCAATCAAAGCGTGACCTTGAGCTGCAGTTTCACGCCGGCTATCGCGGGCGCGAGCTGCGCTTTCATGCCCAGTGCAGTAGTCAATCCAACCCCGAGTTCGCCCGCGAATGTCACCGCCACGGTTAGCGTTCCTGCGGGAACTTCGACCGGTGATTACACAGTCACGCTGCAAGCTGCCAGCGAAGGCGCGCCTGCTCCCTTCACCACAACTTTCACCATCACGGTGATTGAGAACCCCGACTTCATTCTCAGCGAACCCGCTGCCTTCCCGAATGTCAAAGCCGGAACCACGGGGACGACGGGGCCGATAAATATCGCGTCTCAGGATGGCTTCAACAGTACGGTGGACCTCAGTTGTCCCGCGACATTCGGAGTCGGCAGTTGCAGCATCAGCCCAACCCAGGTGAGCACGTTTCCGGCCACCGCCACGCTCACGATCAATGGCACCAGTTTCGTCGCCGGAGCATACCAGCTGGCCGTGCAAGGCACATCGGGAGCCATCACGAACTCGCTGAATGTCCCCTTCGATGTGGGCGACTACACGCTCACCGGTCCGCCCTCATTCTCTGCCCCGCCCGGCGGTCAAGCGACCGCGAAGCTCACCATTACTTCGACCTTCAACTACAGCGGCCAGGTCGATGCCACCTGCGACGCTTCCACGCTGCCGGGCGGGCAATGCTCGATGAGCCCGGGGAATCCGCTCTCCGTCGCCAGTGGGGCAACTGTCCCATCGACCGTTTCGATCAACGTCCCCGCTAACGCCGCACCCAATACCTACAACATTATCATCGATACGCAGGACGTTGGCGGAGCGCCCTCTCATGCGCTCACCATGGCGCTCACGGTCACGCAGGATTTCAGCCTGGGTGCGCTCTCGCCTTCGACCCAGACCATCGCCGCCGGACAAAGGGCAAGCTATACCTTCAATGTCTCACCCGCGGGCGCTTCGTTCAGCAACCCCATAACTCTTTCCTGCAGCGGAACTCCTCCCGGCTCGCAGTGTACTTTTGCGCCAAACCCGGTAACGCCGGGAGGCAATCCAGCGAACGTCTCACTCGGGATTGCTACGGGCGCCACAGCGGGCGCGGGCACATACACCTTTGCTGTCACCGGCACTTCCAGTGCACTCTCGCACTCGACCACAGGATCGTTGACCGTATCCAACAGCCTTCAACTTGGTGTGACTCAGCAATTTCCCTCCGGCGATGCCGGAGCACAGATAAAGGCGGCCGCCTCCGTAACCCCGAACTACAGCGGGTCGGTAACGGCCACCTGCACTACCGGCACTCTCGGCGGGCAATGCTCCGTCAATCCGAATCCGGCGCAGGTAGTCGCCGGGGTCGCGGCAACGCTGATGATCACGCTGAATATTCCCAGCAGCGCCGCCCCGAATCCCACCAATGACTATACGGTCGCATTAACCGTGGCAGACTCGTCAGGGCAGCCATCCCAAAGCGCGTCTCTGCCCCTTACCGTAATTCAGGACTTCGCCTTGGGGTCGCTCACGCCGTCCACCCAGACCATCAGCGTGGGGCAATCCATTACATTCAATTTCAGCGTGCTGCCCATCGGAGCAGCTTTTGCCGGAACGGTGAGCCTGGCCTGTTCTGGAGCGCCGGAACCGGCGTGCAGTTTTACTCCCGCATCGGTCACTCCCGGCAATAGCTCGGCTGCAGTGGTGATGACCGTTGCAACTATGGCTGCGTCGAATAGCTCGGCACGCTCTCCCGCCGTTTACGCATTGTGGCTGGTGATGCCGGCACTCGTCGTGCTGGGCTCTCGCAAGCGGTACAGAAATGGCAGGCTCGGCCTTCTATCTTTCTGGCTTGCATTCTGTGCGCTGGCATTCTCGGTCGCTTCCTGCGGAGGGGGAACAGGCAACGGCGGAAACAGCGGCCAGCAACAGGGTAGCCAGCCGGGGACGTACACTATTATTGTGACCGGCACCTCCGGCGCGCTGGTGCATCGGGCTGCCCCAGTGACGTTGATCGTGAACCCCTGACCAGTGCCAACGTTGAGCGCCAGCAGGTATGATTTCGTCGGTGACGGAATCGCGCTACGACGTTGTGGTGATTGGCGGAGGCATCGTGGGCCTCGCCGCCGCGCTGGAGATTACCAGGCGATTTCCGCGTCTTCGTTTGCTTCTGCTGGAGAAAGAACCCCGAGTCGGCCAGCACCAGAGCGGACACAACAGCGGCGTCATTCATTCCGGAATCTACTATAAGCCCGGCTCGCTTAAGGCCCGCCTGTGCGTGGAAGGCGCGCGCGCCATGATCGAATTCTGCCGCGCGCACGGCATCCCGCATCAGGTCTGCGGCAAAGTTATCGTGGCCACGCACCAGGAAGAATTTCCCCGTCTCGAGGAATTGCGCCGCAGGGGCGAGGCCAATGGACTCGCATGCGTTCGCCTCATCGGCGCTGAAGAATTGCGCGAGATCGAGCCTCACGCCAATGGTCTCCGCGCTCTATTCGTTCCCTCCACCGGCATCACGGACTACGCGGCGGTCTGCCAGAGTTATGCCGAACTGGTTCGCGAACAGGGCGGCGCCATTCTGACTTCGCATGCGGTGACAGGGTTGCGGCCTTTCGCCAGCGAAACGATGGTCGAAACCAACCGCGATTGCTTCTCTACCACCTGTCTCATCAATTGCGCGGGACTCTTCAGCGATCGCATCGCGCGCATGGCTGGTGCTGACCCCGGCATCTTGATCGTCCCCTTTCGCGGGGAGTACTACGATCTGATTCCCGGGCGCTCGTCGCTGGTACGGGCGCTCATCTATCCCGTGCCCGATCCGCGCTTTCCCTTCCTCGGCGTGCATTTCACGCGCCGCATCAACGGTACGGTTGACGCCGGCCCCAATGCAGTTTTCGCCTTTCGCCGCGAAGGCTACCAGCGAACCGATTTCAACCTGCGCGACCTGGTTTCATCGCTCGCCTTCCCGGGATTCTGGCGGGTGGCCGCGAAGCACTGGCGCAGCGGCCGCGACGAGTTTTACCGTTCGTTTTCCAAAGCCGCGTTCGTTCGCGCCTTGCAGCGCCTGGTTCCCGCCGTTCGTGAGCAAGATCTGGTCCCTGGCGGCTCCGGGGTTCGCGCCCAGGCCCTGGCCCGCGACGGCACTCTGGTCGACGACTTCCAGTTCGTGCCCGCAGCGCGTATGCTCCATGTTCTGAACGTTCCCTCGCCGGCCGCCACCGCATCGCTGAGCATCGGACGCGTAATCGGCGACCTGGCCGCGAAAAGTTTTGGCTGGGAATAACTGGGCTTTGGAATAAGTGGGAGGCGGTGGGAATCCCTGGGGGTGGGGCCGCAATGCTGGAAAAAATCTGCCAAATTGACAAGCTCACCGCATTCGGACTTTTCGCGGTAACGGCAATGGTGGTGTGCTACGCCTTCGAGAACCGCAGCCGATGGTTCGTTCTGGGGTTCGCCGTCGCCTGCGTTCTGGGATCAGTCTACGGTTTTCTGCAGGGCGCATGGCCCTTCGGCCTGGTTGAAGCCGTCTGGTCGGTAGTAGCGGCAAGGAAGTGGTGGATCACATCCCTTCCAAACAGGCCATGATGGGGTTTACGTTTGCGCTTGCCTCGTTTTATATATCGTGTTACGATGCTTCTGCCGTTGCCTCCCCCGGCGCATTCCCCCGAAACAGGTTGATTGATTGGCTCAGGGTTACTGAAGTTCCCGAGTCCGCAGATACTGACTAGAGACGAACTTCTCTTGACAGGCTTTGCCGGCCCGGTCAATATTGAGGGAACCCAGTGCGCTGGTCTACCCCCTTACGACCGACTTTTTCGCGCTAACCTGTATTTCAAGCCGACGAAGAGGAAATTGAGCATTTGGCTTCGATGAACCCGATTTTCGCCGTTGCTGTCTTTGCCCTGGATGCCGTTCGCGCGCTCGAGCACTTGCCTCAGCGCTATTAAAGACCAAGTATTTGCACTATTTAGTTCGCCATATCTGAGGAGGAAGCGTTGGTCATTACGAAGCCGGATTTTGACGTTGCCATCATTGGCGGTGGGCCCGCGGGCGGTTCCATGGGAGCCTATCTCGCCAAGGCGGGCGTGAATTGCGTGGTTTTCGAGCGCGAGTTGTTTCCCCGCCCCCATGTGGGCGAGTCGCTTGTGCCTTCTTCCATGCGGGTTTTCCGCGACCTCGGTTTTCTCGAGCAGATGGAAGAAGCCAAATTCCCCCGCAAGTTCGGCGCCGCCTGGACCGCCGAAGACCAGGGCGCTTACGAGATGAACTTTCAGGGCGGCTTTAAAGATAAAGATAATAAAGATGACCAGGTTCACCCCGAGTCCTACGTCGACATCCGCTTCAACGAGCGCGAACAGGCCGGCGTTGACCGCGAATACACTTACCACGTCGACCGCAGCAAGTTCGACCTGATGCTGCTGCAGCACGCCAACAAGCTGGGCGCCGCCGTTTACGAGGGCGTCAAAGTCAAGGCGGTAGACTTTGGCCCTCAAGAGCCGATCGTGCGTTTCAATATGGGATCGAAGGAAATGGGCGTGAGCTGCAGGATGGTCATCGACTGCAGCGGGCGCAACACTTTCCTGGGCAACCAGATGAAGCTCAAGATCAAGGACCCGGTGTTCGATCAGTACGCCATCCACACCTGGTTCGACGGCTATGATCGCCGGGCGTTCGCCAAGAAAGACGCTCAGCTCGACTTCATCTTTATCCACTTCCTGCCCATCTCCAACACCTGGATCTGGCAAATTCCCATCACCGACAGCGTCACCAGCATCGGCGTGGTCACGCAGAAGAAAAATTTCGCCAAATCGCGCCTGGCCCGCGAGCAGTTTTTCTGGGATGCCGTGGGAACTCGTCCGCTGCTGAAAGAAAATCTGCAGAAGGCCGACCAGATGCACGGCTTCAAGGATGAAGGCGATTACAGCTATGCCATGAAGCAGCTTACCGGAGATCGGTTCATGCTGGTTGGCGATGCCGGACGCTTTGTCGACCCCATCTTCTCGACCGGGGTCAGCATCGCATTAAACAGCTCGCGCTTTGCCCACCACAACGTTCTGCGCGCCCTCGAGAAGAATGACTTCACCCGCGAAAGCTTCTCCGATTACGAGACCACGCTTCGCCGCGGCACCAAGAACTGGTACGAATTTATTTCTGTTTATTACCGCTTGAACGTGCTGTTCACCTATTTCGTCGGTGACCCGCGTTATCGCCTCGACGTGCTCAAACTGCTGCAGGGCGACGTCTACGACGATGCCGCGCCGCCGGTGCTCGACAAGATGAAGAAAATGGTTTCCGAAGTGGAGCAGAACCCGAAGCATCCCTGGCACAAGCTGCTCGGAGACATGACGGTGGACGCGTTCAAAGAAGCCAGCAAAATGTAGGGAATCCCAGGAGGAAAAGTTGGTTATTACAAAACCGGATTTTGATGTCGCCATCATTGGCGGAGGGCCCGCGGGATCGTCCATGGGGGCGTATCTGGCCAAGGCCGGAGTCAACTGTGTGGTCTTCGAGCGCGAACTGTTTCCCAGGCCGCATGTGGGCGAGTCGCTCGTTCCATCATCCACGCGCGTTTTTAAGGATCTCGACTTCCTGCCCCAGATGGAAGCGGCCAAGTTTCCGCACAAGTACGGCGCAGTTTGGACGACCGACGATAAGAAAACGCCCTACGTTCATGACCTCGAGGGCCTCGCTCCCGATTGCAACGTCGATATCCGCTTCGACGAGCGCCAGCAGACCGGCGTAGATAAGAATCACACCTACCACGTGGACCGCGGCAAGTTCGATCTGATGCTGCTGCAGCACGCGAACAAGCTGGGCGCGAGCGTTTACGATGGGATCAAGGTTTCTTCCGTCGACTTTGGCCCCAAAGAGCCCATCGTCCGCTTCAACATGGGATCCAAGGAGATGAACGTTACCGCTAGAATGGTCGTCGACGCCAGCGGCCGCAACACGTTCCTCGGCAATCAGCTCAAGCTGAAGGTGCAGGACACGGTATTCGATCAGTACGCCATCCACTCCTGGTTCGACGGCTACGACCGCACCGTCTTCGCCAAACGCGACACCAATCTCGACTACATCTACATTCACTTCCTGCCCATTTCCAACACCTGGATCTGGCAGATTCCCATTACCGACAGCGTCACCAGCCTGGGCGTAGTCACCCAGAAAAAGAATTTTGCCAAGTCGAAGGCCGACCGCGAAAAGTTTTTCTGGGAGTCGGTTGCTTCCCGGCCCATGATTGAGGAAACGTTGCGCAAGTCGAACCGCATTCGTCCCTTCAAAGACGAAGGCGATTACAGCTACGCCATGAAGCAGCTCTGCGGCGACCGTTTCGTGATGGTCGGCGACGCCGGCCGTTTCGTCGATCCCATCTTTTCCACGGGCGTCAGCATCGCGCTCAACAGCTCGCGTTTTGCCCACAAAGATATTCTGGGCGCTCTGGAAAAGAACGATTTCTCGCGCGAGAGTTTCTCCACCTTCGAAAACACCCTGCGCCTCGGCACCAAGAACTGGTATGACTTCATCACCGTGTACTACCGGCTCAACGTGCTGTTCACTTATTTCATCAACGACAAGCGCTACCGCCTTGACGTGCTCAAACTGCTGCAGGGCGACGTTTATGACGACGCCAAGCCGCCGGTGCTCGAGAAGATGAAAAGCATGGTCGCCGAGGTTGAACAGAACGAGAAGCATCCCTGGCACAAGCTGCTGGGCGATTTGACTTCAAACGCGTTCCGGCCGGAGTTTTAGGCACGGCACGACGGTTTTTTGAACTGGCAACTTCGCAGGGAATCCCCCAGCCAGCGACGGTGAGGATTCCCTGTATTATTATTGACCACCATGCGGGCGTGACGGCTGGACGCAATACGCGTCCGAACGGGTGACGGGCGAATGGCACACACAAGCCGAAATTTTATTTTCGCATACGCCTTGCTCGTGATCCTGCCGCTGGTTGGATTAGCCGGAGTTCTCAGGACCGGGCGCAGCCTGGTGCCGCCGCCCTCCATCGATGGCGTCTGGACGTTGCAGCTTGATTCAGCCCCGCTCTCTGCCCTCGCCTGCGGCAACATTCTCGCTGCCATCCCAGACAAAGCCATCGTGATTTCGCAGTCCGGCAGAACCCTCATCTTGAACGCTGCCGCAGGATCCAAGCTTTCCGGCGCGGGAACGCTCGAAGGGAACGCGCTTCGCGGTGTAATCGCATCGCCGCCGGATTCGCCGGTTCAAGCTAATTGCCCGGCCAGCCGCTCACTGTCTCTGAATGCCACGGTCGAGCAGGCCGGAGACTTCAGATCTCTGACTGGCACGCTCTCGGTTATGGACTGCGCCGCCTGTCCTGCCGTGGGATTCCGCGCTGAACGCCAGAAGCCCGCCGCGCCGAAAGGCGGCAACTGATGCCGAACCTCTTTACCCTGGTTCTGCAGATCACGGTCATTCTGGCTGTGTGCCGCATCATGGGCAGCATCTTCCGCCGATTCCACCAGCCGCGGGTGGTGGGAGAAATGTTTGCCGGCATCCTGCTTGGTCCATCGTTACTGGGCTGGGTTGCGCCGCACTTCTCGGCTTATCTTTTCCCGCCGTCAAGTCTGGGATTTCTTAACGCGCTGAGCCAGGTCGGCGTAGTGATTTTCATGTTCCTGGTCGGCCTGGGGATCGATCCCAAGGAACTGAAGCATCAGAGCCACGCTGCCGTGCTGGTGAGCCATGTCAGCATCACGGCTCCATTTGTGCTGGCTTCTGTGCTCGCTCTTTTTCTGTATCCCAGACTATCCGACGATAGCGTTTCGTTCACCAACTTCGCGCTCTTCATGGGCGCTGCCATGAGCATCACTGCGTTCCCGGTTCTGGCTCGAATTCTCATCGAGCGGGATATGATGCATAGCCGGCTGGGGACCGTAGCCATCGCCTGCGCTGCAGTCGACGACGTGACGGGCTGGTGCATTCTCGCTTATATCGTCGTGCTCATCCGCGCCGCTCATCAGGCAACCTCGATCTGGGTAACGCTGGGCGGCATTGTGCTATTCGCCCTTATTATGATCTACGGCGTCCGCTTCCTGCTGCGTGGCCTGGAGCGCACCTTCCACAAGTATGGCGAGATCAGCGAGAACCGCATGGCGTTTCTGATTCTGCTGGCGCTCGCTTCGGCCTTGTGCACCGAGCGGCTGGGAATTCACCTGCTGTTCGGTTCTTTCCTGATGGGTGCGATCATGCCCAAAGAACCGAAGTTCGTGCGCTACGTTCTCGACCGTTTTGAGACCGTAACCATTACGCTGCTGCTGCCTCTGTTCTTCGCCTTCACCGGCTTGCGCACCAATGTTCGCCTGATGCAGGGCCCGGCGATGTGGTTCTACTGCGGGCTGATCATCCTGGTGGCTGCGGCGGGCAAGCTGGGCGGCTCCATGGCGGCGGCGCGGCTGAGCGGCATGTCGTTGCGCGACGCGGCCGGACTGGGCACGCTCATGAATACTCGCGGCCTGATGGGACTGGTGATTCTCGATATCGGGCTGGATATCAAAATCATCTCTCCCGCTCTGTTCTCAATGATGGTGGTCATGGCTCTGGTGACTACATTTATGGCCGTACCGCTGCTGGATCTAATCTGCCCGGATCAGGCCCTGCGCACCGCCCCGCAGCGAGTTGCGGCGCCGGAAGCGTCTCTTCAGGAAATAGCCTAGAGCTGACCGGCTGGCCCCATGCCCTTCCACATACGCAACTGTGGATTTCTCCCTGAAATAAATTCGGCTTCGGTTAAGTGAGGGATGCCCGTGTGGGATAGTTACCGTCTCATAGGCTCCCTCCCCCCACCCCCCACCCCCTGCGATGTAGTGCAATCATCGAGTTGGCGCGAAATAGCCGATTGAACTATGGGACTCAATGGCTTGCGGGGAAAATCCTGCTGTTAAAGAACTTAGAAGACAGAGTGGCCGGTAACGAATGCCAAAACGGCACCGCGGCTATTATGCGGCGTTACGGCCTCTGACATGATCCCCGATTTGAAATTCGTGCGCAAGGTCAGTCGTCACATGGTAGCTGTGGATTTCTTTTCGCTTATCGCACTGTCGAGACCTCAGGCCAAAACCATGCTAGAGTGGGTCACCCGCCAGCCACTTGCGCTAGCATAGGCTCAACCTGAGCCCCAGGAGCCCAATGTGACGATCCGGAAAGCTGCCTTGCAGATTGCAGCCGTGGTACTGCTCATCCTGATGGCGTTCAACACCTATCTCGCCATCGATCACTTAAAGCGAATCCAGGCGACTGCGGCGCTCAGCCTCGAGAGCTCTGATGTGCAGGCTGGCATCGCCCGCGTCTGGCAGGATTTCACCGACATGGAGACCGGGCAGCGCGGCTACCTTCTCACCGACGACCCGGCCTACCTGCAGCCTTATGTTGACGCGAAAAACGGGATCGCTACCCACTTGGCCAATCTTCGCTCCGCCTTAACCAATCGCCCGCAATCCGAGCAGGCGCTCGAAACCCAACTGGAATCCCTTGCCGCCTCGAAACAAACAGAGATCGAGCGCACCATCGCTTTGCGCCAGCAGGGATACCGCCACCGCGCCTTCCAGCTCGTGCAAACCAACCAGGGCAAGCAGTACTCGGATCAGGCTCGCTCTCTCGTCTCTTCATTGTCTTCCCTGGAAAACGGCCGCTTCACCGCACTCGAAAAACAGAGGGACACCAACTCTCGCCAGGCCATGTCGCAAACCATCGCCGCCAATTTGTGTTTGCTGGTGCTCACCGCAGGCTTCTTTCTGCTCATCCGCTTTCACGAGCGCGCCCTCGAACAGCAAGCTGCACGAAGCCGGCAAGCATTAGCCGAGCGCGATTCGCAGCTGGAGAAGCTAATCAGGCTATTTTCTGCAGCCGGCGGCCAGACTCGCGCTCAGATTGCAGTCATCGAAGAGAATGTCAGCCTGTTGCTCGAAAAATACGACGGATTTTTGCCCCCGCTCGGCTATGCCTGCGCCAGGCAGATCAAGGAGGCAACCGCACAACTCGAACAACTACGCCAGGATCTGCTCGGCCCACCAGAGTCCGATATCCGCGAACAGGCGGCCTAACGGGCGGCGCCACGGGTTTGGGTGGCACCAAGAGACCTTAGCCGCACTGTGTGCCGCGCACATTCAATCTAGCTTCGGGCGAATACGAAGGAACCATTGCCCACGCGGAAAAGCCCCGCCCAAGCTGAGCCTGGACGGGGCACCTCGAGTCGGAGTCAAGCTGAAGGCTTAGTTGCGTGCGCGGCTGGCTAGTTCCGGCATGGAGGCCATGGCGCGCTTCGCCAGCGGGACAGGAACGGGCGCGCTGCGAACTACTTTACTCAGCGCTTTCCCCTGCGTGCTCTCCAGAGTTCCGGCACACTGCACGCAGGTGCTCGCCACCGCGGGATTGCCGATCAGGTCTTTGCGGAAGCGGAAAGCGTAGAGCACGACTTCGACGCGGCTGGAGACTCCCAGCTTGTCGAAGATGCGGAACAGATAATTCTTTACGGTGTGTTCGGTCAGTCCCAATTGGCTTGCGATCTCGCGGTTGGAGAGTCCCTCAGCCACGCAGCGAACCACATCCTGCTCGCGCTTGGAGAGCATGGCCTCGCCGCCGGAATCGACTACCTTCATCGGTTCGGATTCGCACAGGGCTTCGAGCAGGAAGCGCAGCTCGGCGCTGTTGGCCCAAACCTGCCCTTTATGAACGCTGCAGATGCACTTGGCCAGCGTCTTTGGCGATTCGGTACGCGAGAACACGCCTTTCGCTCCGCAGCGGAACGCTTCCACCACGGCTGAGCGCTTCGAGGTATCCATCAACATGACGACCCGAGTGTCGGGATGGGTTGCGCAAACCTGACGGATAAGATCAAACCCCGTCGTCGATTCTTCCAGAACCGAGCTCATCAACACCACGTGCGGTTTTTCGTCGGCCACGGCGGCCAGAATCGAGGCCGATTTGGGATCGGTTCCCGTGACATAAAATTGGGTGTTCTGCGCCAGCGCCTGGGCCAGCAACTGACTGCTCATGCGCGTGCTGTCGGCGGCGAGCACGCGGATTCTTTCGGAGTTCTCGGACAGCGGTATTGCCATTGGAGCTATTTTTTCTTCTGCTCTTTGTGCCATTAATTTATCCCCCTCAGGACGGACAGTGAAATTGAAAGGACGACAGTAAATGTTCGCGCTTCAGTTCTCGCGCTTCATTCAGGGAAAGCGTTTCGGTTGCGACGGTTTAACTCATCGTGACATGCACGAGCGGGACACGAGAGGTGGGGCGCTCCGAGCTCGATCGTCCTGGACGGGTAGAATTTCTACTCTTCCAGAGCACATCGTTACAGAGACTTTAGTTTACGCTGATTGGGGGCGTAAATAGCACTTCAGTGCCATATGGGGAAAAAGGGGTGAAAGTGCACAGATACTGGTGCAATACCGCGGAAAAGCCACACCAGTGAGGGTTTTGGCGGCCTAGCTCCGGTGGAAAAGTCGGAAAAAACACCAAAATTACCTCCCCACTGAGGAAAATCTTGTCGGTTTTAAAACTCCGCCGCTGAGTACGACTGCGTTGGGAACGTGGCCGGGACCGATGGCACCGTGATGGTGTTGTTGGTTGCGCCGGCCTGGTTGGGATCGAAGACCGTGAAGCCTACTCCCGGCGATGCGGATAAAGAATAATTGTTGTTCGTGGGACTCGAAGCGCCGAACGGATTACTTAGCTTGCTTCCGGAATCTTCGCCTGCCGATTGCCACTGCTGCAGCGTGGAGTAAATATTGGTCTGCGCGCAGTTGCCGATCTGGTTCGGCGGGTCCTGGCTGCTGTAAAACGCGTAGGGAGTGTTTCGCAGCGTGCAGCTATTGCCGCTGGGAGCGTAGCAGTACATGTTGCTCTGGAAATTGACGGTCGCGGGCAGGACAGAAGAACAGTTGCCGCCGAGGCAGGAATAACATCCGCCCTGGATGTTTGCGACATCGTAGACAACCAGATTGTTGGTGAAGTCAAAGAGCTTGTTCGACGCGGATGAGGGTGTGCATCCCTGTTGCTTGATCGACTCGCGTCCGAAGGCGAGGATGTTGTTCTTAATCGTGTTCTGAGCATTCGCGACTCCCTGCGGCCCGCAGGTTTGCGCCACGGTAGCGGCCGACACGCGATACACCAGATTGTTTTCGACATTTACATTGCCGCTGTAATTATCGATGTAAAGACCCTGGCCGCCGTAGCCATCCGAGTCAAAGGTCGAGGCGTCGGTCACGTCATGGCAAACGTTGTTTAACGCCTGATTGCCCGTGGGAGGAGTCGCGCCCCGAGGGCTGGTGTTGAAGTAGACGCATCCGAAATCGTTGGTGACGCCCTGCCCCAGGTTTTGAATATTGTTGAAGGATGCGACGTTGTTGCCGGTTAAACTGGAACCGCCAACCGGGCAATTCAGCGCTCCGATGTTGATGCCGCCGCTGTAGCCATCGTAAATATCGTTGTGCGTGTAAGTGTTGTCGTGATTACAGCCCTGCGCAATGCCAAAGCCCTTGGCGATCACGCGGCCGAAGGCCTCGATCACATTGTTCTGAACAGTGGTGAACTGCGGCAAATTGGCGGAGGTGTCAGTGTTCTGCGCGAGTTGACCGACGCGAATGCCGTGTCCGCCGACATCGAAGATGGCTCCGTTCTGAAATGCGTTGTTCGAAGTGGTAGCGCTGGCGGAGGTGGTCGAGAAGTCGATTCCTGTGCCGGCAGTCTGGGTAATGGTAACGCCGTCGAACGTTACATTCTGGCAGTTCTGGCAGGAAACCGCGCTGCTGACGTCTTGATCAAGCCGGTTATAAAAATAGCCTGCCGCGGGCACAGTGAAGTTGTCATGCTCGAAGCTGAGGCCGGAAAAAGTAACGTACTGCAAGCCGTTCGCAAGCAGGACTTGCGGGGTCGATACCGGCATCTGCGGAATGATAACCGTGTCGGTATTCGGATTCTCTCCCGCATTTGCCAGATAGGTAAGAGTCCACGGAGTGTGCGAACGATCGAGAAACCACTGGCCCGGCTGCGATAGCGCATCCTTAACATTTTCGACCAGATAGCGATGGCCGGGGACGAACCCGCTGCTCGCTGCATCCTGATGAATGGCGCCGGTGAGATAAATGATCTGGCTGGACGCATCGATGCAGCCGATCAGCATCTTCGACATGCCCATGATCTCGAAGCTGTCGATGGCGATATCGCCGGCGGGATAGGAATTGCCGCTGGCATTGCAGGGATTGCCCGGCGGCGGGCTGAGATTCGACCAGTTTGGATTAATGGGATCGCTGGCGTGGTATTGGAAGCGATCGAAACATTCCCATCCCAGCCCGATGACGTAAACGCTGCAGTTGGGATCGGGCGGGGGGCCAGTCGAAGATCCCGGCAGGTACACGGTCGCCGCTACACGATAATATGTTCCAACGTCGCTGCCGCTGGAGTTGCCGACACGCGGGCGCAACCGCCGCTGGCCGTTATAGAACAACTGCTCGAAATACTGCGCGCTGCCGGGCAGAGTGGCGGTCCACTCGCCGCCGTTACCTTGGGTCCAGTTGGTGATTTGCATGCCGCCGCTCACCACCGGAGATTCTCCGGGATAAGCCTGCCAGTAAATCTCGACCGCGGGCGTGCCCGAATCGGCAGAAGTGAAGGAAAGAGGCAGCGTAAGAAAATAGGTCCCCGCGCGGAGCATCACGACAACTGAATTTGTCCGCCCGGAGAGAATTCCGCGAACCGCCTGCTGCGCGTGCGCAATGGTCGCGAACGGTGAGGAAAAGTTTCCCGGACCGGAGTCGCTGCCGTTGGGAGCCACAAAAAAATCGGCGCTCGGCGTGGGACTGATCGTAACCGTCACAGAGGCTGACTGACTGGCTCCGGCAGCGGTTGCGGTTACGGTGACAGTTCCCCCGGTTGGAATCGTTGGAGGCGCCGTGTAGGTGGTCTTGGCTCCACTCGCCGTGGTGGTGGAACCGAACGAGCCGCAACTTCCTGTTGGGGCGCAACTCCAAGTAACGCTGCTCCCCGACTCATTCGACACTGAAGCGCCAACCGTCGCCACGGCTGTGACCGCCATGGTTGCGGGCGGCGCTGGTTGCAGAGCGATCGAAACGGCCGGCGGCGTAACCGCGTTAGGAGCCGCGGACGTTCCCCCGCCACATCCAGCCAGAGCCAGGATGCAGCCGAAAAGGCACAGTGTTGGGAAGAACCGGGTAATGCGGTCGGGGGCCAAAACCATCTCCGATACGAAGCGCTGATGACTAACCTTAACACCGCCCGCGCCACAAGGTTGTGGATACCCTCAGCTCGCTTGGCACAGAGGGGCATCGAATCCTATCTTCATCTCTCCGGTTAAGACAAACCGTTTAGCCAGAAGTAGTTAAAGAGAGAAGGTCATGCCGGACTTTGGTCCAGTAATAAGTCTTCGCTTTTTGTTCTTAGAGGCGAATGCCTCCATACTTTCCGCCTCTTGTTGCCTCTTCGCGCCTCCACTATCCTCGAATTCAGGTTGGATGGTGCGGCGCAGGCGTTCGAATATCTCCCCAATTTGTTGATCATTTATTCGTTAATCATTTGCCGGGATGGCGCCGGAAAAGAATCACTTGATTGGAAGAGCATTCGGGCAAACAACATTGCCTCCCCATAAATGAGCTGGCCCGTTTCCCCCGCACAGCTTGATTACCCGCGGTTAAGCAGGAGTATGAAAATGGTTCATTCATGCAAGTCGTGCTGGCGACGTGCGCGTCCCCCTTTTATCTCGAGTGTGGCCGGGGCTTTTGCCCTCCTGCTGGCGGCGTCGGCTCCCTGGATTGAAGCACAGGTCACTCAACGCGGGGGCGACAACCGCCAGGGCTTGTACGACAGCGAAATTTTTCTGACTCCGGAAAACGTCAACGTCAATCTGTTTGGCAGTTTGGCCAGCGATACCGTTGACGGGGCGATAGCAGGGCAGCCGCTCTACGTTCCCAGCGTGAATATTCCCGGCCAGGGCACCTTCAACGTGATCTACGTAACTACGCAAAACGACAGCGTGTACGCGTTCAACGCCGACGCTGTAGGAACAAGTACGCCCCTGTGGTCTGTAAACTTTCTCAACACGGCCAACGGCGTGACGGCCGAGCCCATTGCCAATCAGGGCTGTTCGGGTGTAACCGGGTTCACCGAGATCGGCATCGAGAGCACACCCGTCATCGACACCACGACCAACACGATTTATCTGGTGGCCAAGACCCAGGAGCAGTCGGGCTTCACTTACAACTATTACTTCCGCTTACATGCGCTTGACATTACTACCGGTGCGGAAAAGTTTGGCGGCCCGGTAGTGATCAACCCGTCAGCGAGCGGGGAGATGGTAAACGCGAAAACCTATCAACAGCGGACGGCGCTGCTGGAAATGAACGGATCCATCTTCATCGGCTTCGGTTCCAATGGATGCGATACGGGCGCCCATGGATGGCTGGCCGCCTATAACGCTTCGACCCTGCAGCAGCAGGGCGTATTCAACACCTCGCCTGCGGTTTCATACGGCGCCTCTATCTGGATGTCTGGTGTGGGTCCCGCCGCAGATGCGGAGAACAATATTTACCTGATTACCGCGAACGGGACTTACGACGTGTACACCGGCGGATCCGACTGGGGCGATACGATGATGAAAATTACCTTTAACGGGTCGACTTTCACTGTCGCCGATTCGTTCACGCCCTACAATCAGGCCACCATGGCGCAGCAGGATCTCGATCTGGGCGCGGGCGGAGCGGTGCTGCTTCCCACCCAGACCACTGGACCGCCCAACCTGCTGGTGGCGGCGGGCAAGACCGGCACAATTTATCTGGTCAACTGCGACTCTATGGGCGGCTACAACAGCACCCAGGACAATATCGTGCAGGAACTGCCGGGCGCTGTGACCGGCATCTGGGGCGCGCCGGCGTATTGGAACGATGCCATCTACTTCGCGGGCCACAACGACAACGTCAAGGCATTTCCCTTCGTCAACGGCGTCATCAGCACCACCCCGGTAGAAAGCCTTTACGCCTATACCCTGCAGGGAATCCCGGTGGTTTCGGCCAATGGCAGCAATAACGGCCTTGTGTGGCTGATTCACAACGTCACCGCCAACAGTAATTCCACCGAACTGGCTGTCTTCAACGCCAGCACTCTGCAATCCAATCTGGCCAAGGTTTACGATACACAGCAGGATAGTTCGCGCGATGCGCTGGGCATAGCGCCCCACTTTGCCACCCCGCTCGTCGCCAACGGCAAAGTGTATGTCGGGACCAATGCGCAGCTGAAGGTTTATGGACTTTTTCCTGAGCTGAATCCATCGGCGGGTAATTTTCAATCAGCCACCGTGGACACTCCCATCACGCTGACGGCACAGGCGGTCAGCCCCTACACGGGCGTGGGAATTTCCGGTGTGCAAGTCACATTTGCCGATGGCGGCAAGGGCGGACAATTTAATCCCACGACCGCAACCACCAATTCCAGCGGCAATGCCACCACTGTTTACACTTTGCCCCGCACCGCGGGCGCAGTAACTGTCACCGCTTCGAGCAGCGGATATACCACGGCTACCTTTTCGGAGACCGCACTGGCCGGGCCGCCCGCAACTGTCAACACCGTTTCCGGCTCCGGACAGTCCGGACCCGTCGGCACCGCTCTCCCCGCCCCGCTCGTGGCCAAGGTGAAAGATGCTTACGGCAACGTTGTGGCCAACGCGCAGGTCACGTTTGGCGACGGCACATTCAACGGCAGCTTCCAGCCGAATCCTGCGACCACGGGCACCAATGGCCAGGCCAGCACAAACTTCACTCTGCCCACCGTTGCCAAAAACAGCTTTCCTGTGACTGCCGCTTCCGGCAGCGCGACGCAGGCAACCTTTCATGAGACTTCTTTAGCCGGATCGCCCGCCGGCATCTCCACCAGCGGCGGCAACAAGCAAACCGGCAAGCACGGCACGCAGCTGGCAAAACCTCTGCAAGTGTCGGTGACGGATCAATACGGCAACCCGGTTCCGAACATTACCGTCAGCTTTATAGACAATGGTGCGGGCGGCACTTTCTCTAACCCCTCTCCGGTAACCGGTACTCAGGGAACGGCCAGCACCTATTACACGTTGCCTAACATGCCGGGAACGTGGACCATTACGGCCAGCGTCAACAGTCTGCAGGTAAACTTTACGGAAATTGGAAATTGAGAACCCGGATGTAGGGCCGGATTTTGCAAAGCGGTTGGCTTGGCTGGAAGTGCTGGAGGGAAAGATTTCGTGTACAACCCCCTTCCGGCAACAATTCAAGTGTTACAGGGGACCTGATCTCGTGCGCAAGACGAACCCAGGGGTGCTTTTAGTAATCGCGTTGTTCGTGGGACTTTTGGTTACACCGCTGACCGCTCAAACCGTGAACAGTTTCGAAGGCATAGACGCCTCGCAGCTGTCCCACCCCTACTTTGATGTCGATCCCAACGGAGCCGTTGGAACCAGGCAGTTCATGGAATGGACCGACGTTGCCTTCCAGGCATACGACAAGGTTACCTACCAGCCCATTTGGGCGACGCCACAAAGCGGCATCAGTCCGTGGACGAGCAATGGAAATTCTTCCTGCAACAGCATCAGTGGAGACGGCCTGGTTATCTTCGACCGGCTGGCGCTGCGCTGGGTGGTTGCGGCGCACTCCTCGCAATCGAACAACTATAACTTCTGCATCGCTGTGTCCGATACGGATGATCTGAGTTCTCCATCGCTCCAGTGGTACACCTATGTCTTTCCCATGAATTCGTACCTGGGCAAGAATGCGGAAGGGAACGTATATTTTCCCGACTGGCCGAAGATCGCCACCTGGCCTGACGCTTACTACGTGTCGATGGATTTGAACGATATAAATCAGGGATATCGCGAGGTCGGCTTTCTGGCCTGCGCTTTCGACCGCACGAACATACTGATCAATGGCACCGCCAACCCACCCATCTGCTTTGAGCAGCCCAATCCAGTCACCACCAGCGTTTACCTTGGGCACAGTTTGATTCCCGCAGATGTGGAAGGAACCACGCCTCCTCCCGCCGGACGTGATGAATTCTTCACCAGTATTCAGAATCCGGCGCTCGACGGCAAGACTACGACATCGACCACATTCAACTTGTGGGACTTTCATGTGGACTGGGTGAATCCAACCAACTCAACCTTTACCCAGACCACTCTGACCGAGACTGCGTATGAGCCGGGGTGCTATCTCGCCGGCAACCCCGTCAACACCGAGTGCGTGCCCGAGCCTTCCACCTCCGTGACCGGCCAGCATATCGATTCGGTGGGCGATCGCTTCATGCCCAGCATGTCGTACCGGAATTTCGGAACCTACGAGTCATTCCTCGTCAGCCACACGGTGCAGCCGGTTTCCAACAATCGGCAAACCGGAATTCGCTGGTACGAATTGCGCGACAGCGGCAGCGGCACACCCTCCATCTTTCAGGACGGAAACATCAGCCCCGACAATTCCACTTATCGCTTCATGCCCAGCATCGCCGAGGATGCCAATGGCAACGCCGCCGTGGGCTACAACATTTCCAGTTCGACGGTTCATCCCGGCATGAACGCCTCTTACTTCAGCCTCACGAGCCCGGCGGGAGCCACCGAAATCACCCTCTACGACGGCGCCGGCGACGAGGAAAACAGTTATCACATGGGCGACTACTCCAGCATGACCGTCGACCCTGAGGATGGCTGCACCTTCTGGTATGTGAATCAGTACTTTCCATCGAATCAAACCGGATCGCAGATCGCGTGGGGAACACGCATTTCAAACTTCCTGGTTCCCGGTTGCGGCAATCCGACGCTTTCGCCCGGCAGCCTTACCTTCCCCGGGCAGGCAGTCGGTGTATCCAGCGCGCCGCAAAATATTACGCTGATCAACAGCCAGCAGGTCACGCTGAACATCTCCAGCATTACCTTCACCGGAACCAATTACACGGATTTTTCGCAATCCAACAACTGCAATGGGAGCGTGGCGGCGGGCGCAAGCTGCACCATCAGCGTGACCTTTACTCCCGGCGCCGTAGGCACCAGAACGGCAACGCTGAATGTATTCGATGATGGCGCCAATAGTCCGCAGACCGCAGCCCTGACGGGCACCGGACTGGCTGCCGTGTCTCTATCCTCCAGCAGCATCAGCTTCGGCAGCGTCTTTGTTGGCAGCAAGGCCACCGCCAACCCGGTGACGCTTACCAATAATCAGAGCGTGCCGCTGACCAACATCAGCATTACGATTATCGGCTCCGCAGCCTACTCGCAGGTGAACACCTGTGGAACCAGCATCCCGGCCAACGGGACCTGCACCATCACCGTGAGCCTCGCCCCGACTACTACTGGAGCGCAAACCGGAACCGTGAATATCGCTGACAGCGCCAGCAACAGTCCACAGACGATTTCCCTCACCGGCTCGGGCATGCTGCCCTTGGGATTGAGTCCCGCCTCCCTGAATTTCGGCAACCAGACCGTGGGAACGACCAGTGCGGGCAAGAACATTAACATCACCAACCACGAGAAAGTCACGGTGACCTTCAACAGCGTAACCATCACCGGAAACGATCCTTCGGATTTCTCCCAGAACAATAACTGCACGAGTCTCGCGCCAAATGCGGTTTGCACGGTCACGGTGACCTTCACCCCGCAAGTCAAGGGATCGCGGACAGCGTCGCTCACTATCAGCGACACCGCCACCAACAGCCCGCAGACGGCTAAGCTCTCGGGCACGGGCGATTAGCGAGCAGGCAAATGAACGCAGTAAGATTTTCTCAGCGTTCTCTGCGGAATTTCTTCGCGCCCTCCGCGGTTAAAAGCTTTTGATTGCATACGCAGCCAGAAGACAGTCAGCGGGGCACGCGGTAAGCCGGAGCCAAGTGTTGTACCAAAAACGAATTCTGTGAGAAGGTTGAGTCTTGCGAGAACGAGCATCTTCTGTGCTGGTGGTCGGCGGGGCCGGATACATTGGCTCCCATGCGGCGCGCGCTTTGCGCCGCCACGGCTTCGACGTGCTCATCTATGACAATCTCTCGCGCGGCCACCGCTTCCTGGCGGAAGGCTTCGAGCTGATTGAAGCTGATATTGCCGACGGCGCTCAACTGGCCCGCGCCCTCGAACGCGTCAGCGGCGCGATGCACTTTGCCGCCGACTCGCAAGTGGGCGAAAGCGTGGACCATCCGAGAAAGTATTTCAGAAACAACGTAGAAAAAGGTTTGGCTCTGCTCAACGCCTGCATCGATGCCGGCGTGCATAAATTCATTTTTTCTTCCACCTGCGCCGTCTACGGCATCCCGGCGAAAATGCCGATCACCGAAGATACGCCGCGCCAGCCGGTAAATCCTTACGGAATATCCAAGCTGTTTTTCGAAAGCGCCCTGGAATCCTATGGCCGCGCCTACGGATTACGTTCGGTGAGCTTGCGCTACTTCAACGCCGCCGGGGCCGACGAAAGCGGAGAAATCGGCGAGGTCCACGAGCCGGAGACGCATTTGATTCCGTCGGCATTAAAAGCGGTCACGAAAGAGCGCGGACCTCTCGAATTGTTTGGCGACGACTATCCCACGCCCGACGGAACCTGCATTCGGGATTACATTCACGTCAACGATCTGGCCGAGGCCCATGTGCTCGCATTCAAGCTTCTGGATGCGGCTGCGGGTTCGGCACAATACAATCTGGGAACGGGCATGGGAGCTTCAGTGCAGGAAGTCATTGCCACCATCGAAGAAGTGACGGGCTCGCCGGTGCCCCGGCGCATGGGGCCGCGGCGGGCTGGCGATCCTCCGGAGTTGGTGGCCGATCCCCGGCGCGCGCAGCAGGCCCTGGGATGGAAGGCGGCGCGCTCCCTGCGCGACATCATTCGCACCGCGTGGATATGGGAGCAGAAAGTGCGTGAGCGCGGGCTGGGCGCACGCCGCATGGCCCCGGTATAACGCAAGTTTTTCAGGATTTGAGTAACCAGAAACTGAGAACTACATGGCAAGCACATTATCTGGGAAAAAAGTCGCGGTGCTGGGCGCGGGGAAAATGGGCGGAATTCTGCTGCAGGCCCTGCTGAAAAACGGCCTGCTTTCGCCCAAGCACACCACTGCCACGGTAGCCCACGAAGACCGGGCCAAGGCGCTGGGCAAGAAACTAGGCATCAGCGTGGGCACCGACAACGTGAAGGCGGCCGAGAACGCAGACATTATTCTCATCGGCGTCAAGCCGCAGGTTGTGGAAGAGGTCGCGACGCAACTTCGCGGACGGCTCACGCCGCGCCAGTTGGTGATCTCGGTGGCCGCATCGGTCCCCAATAGTTTGATCGAGAAGGCGCTGAACGCCGACATTCCCGTGATTCGCGCCATGCCGAATACTCCCTGCTCTGTGGGCAGCGGAATGATCGCGATTGCCAAGGGAGCCCATGCCGGTCCCAAACATCTGGAACTCGCCACCACCATGTTCAGCGTGGTCGGCCGCACCGTCGTGGTCGATGAAAAGCACATGGATGCGGTCACTGGCCTTTCCGCCAGCGGCCCTGCCTACATTTACATCATTATCGAATCGCTCGCTGAAGCGGGAGTAAAAGTGGGCCTGCCTCGCGACATCTCCACGCTCTTAGCCGCGCAGACCACCATGGGCGCGGCGCGCGTGGTGCTCGAAACCGGGGACCATCCCGCCCTGCTCAAAGACTCCGTCACCACCCCCGCAGGCTGCACTGTGGATGGCCTGATGGAACTGGAAGAGGGCAAGCTACGGGTCACGCTGATCAAGGCCGTGGTGAAGGCTACGCAGCGCGCCAAGGAGCTGGCCTACACTTCCTGAAGCCTGACGGTTGGTTACGCCTGTGCAGCCCCGTGGCACGGCGGTGCCATTGGCCCGGAATTCGCCTGAGGTTATGATCTGTAGCAAGGTATTGTGGGCGCTTTGTCTCCCCTGTGGTCCGCAGCCGGATAAATCCCAGGTTAAATGCCCCCCTCGTTTGCCTGATCCCAACATACATGGCACATACAAGCACTTTGCCGGAAAGTTTGCAGTGTATCCGTGTCCTGGCGGCCGACAGCACGCGCATGAACAGCCAGCTGCTGGCCAATGCCCTGGTTCGCGATAAGCGCTTTTCCCTGATCGAGAGCGAGCCTGCAGCTCCCGCCATTCTCGCCGCCACCAGCGCGGAGAAGCCGGACATCGTTCTGCTCAGCGCGCGCCTCGAAGACAACGCCTCTCTGGGATTCCAGGTGGCACGGCAGTTAAGGGCCGCACATCCTCAGGTGCGCATCATTATTCTGCTCGATGCGGCTGAACGCGCCGCTGTTGTCCAAGCCTTTCGCACCGGCGCGCGCGGCGTCTTCTGCCGTACCGAGCCTTTGAAGTCGCTCTCAAAGTGCATTCGCTGCGTCCACGATGGGCAAGTGTGGGCCAGCAGCAACGAACTGCGTTATCTGCTCGAGGCTCTTTCGCAGGCCGTGCCGACTCGCATGGTGGGCGTGGGCGGCGTACCGCTTTCCAAGCGCGAACATGAAGTGGTGCACTGCGTGGCCGATGGCCTTTCCAATCGCGAGATTGCTCTCCGCCTGAATCTCACCGAACACACGGTCAAGAATTATCTGTTCCGTATTTTTGACAAGCTCGGAGTTTCCAGCCGCGTGGAAGTTGTTCTCTATGCTTTTAATATGGCTTCGCCGATTGCTCCCGCACCGGCAACTACAGCTACACCGGTAAAGCTGCGGACGCTGCCATCGCAGGCGGGGCGCAGAACCGCAGGCGGGAATGGTGCATGGCCGGAGGCATGATTCTCTCCGCGGCTCACTGCCGCTGGGGCGGGACGCGTGCGGCAGTGAACGCTACGTCCCGGTACCGAACAGTTCGATGACTTGCGGTTTTGACGACGCGCTGTCGATGATGGTGATCGTCCCTTGCGCCGCGCCCTGCTTCGTAGGCGAGAAGGTTGCGCTGATTGTGCAACTCGCGCCCGCGGCAACGCTCGCGCCGCAGGTCGAGGTCACGCCGAATTCGGAACTGGCTTTCATCGACGCGATCCTCAACGCCGTGCTGCCCCCGTTTGTGAGGGTGACCGTTTGCGGGTTGCTGGTCGTGCCGACGGCTTGCTTTTTGAAATTCAGCGGCGTGGTGGGCGAGAAGCTGACCACGCCGGTATTGAGAAGAACCGGGACGTTATCCGATCGGTAGGATGGGATTGCGAGGTCGACCTTATGGTCTCCGTTGAAGTCGCCGATGCCCACGAAGCGACTCTGGTCTCCGGCTGGGTAGAAGACGCCGGGCTGGAACGTCCCATCACCGTTTCCAAGAAACACACTCGCCCCTGCGGGCATGAGAAACTCGACGGCAACGATGTCGGGAATGCCGTCCCCATTGAAGTCCGCAACTGCAGCGTAGGTTGGATTGCTGGCGGCGTAGTTCACGGCGGGCTGGAAGGTTCCGTCGCCGTTGCCGAGCAGCACACTCACGCCGTTCGCAGTGTTGGCGCCACCGTTGGCGATCACCAAGTCGTCGTTTTTACTGCCCGTGAGGCGGGCCGCGACGATGGACACCGGATCTGGTACCGGGTAGCTTGCGAAGTATGTGAAAGTCCCGTCTCCGTTGCCCAGCATGATCTGCGCTGAACTCTGTGGGCCGGACTCCAAGTTGGCGGCTAGGTCGAGTTTGCCGTCGTTGTTGAAGTCTCCGACAGCGATGGCGTTATCCTCAGCAGGCAACGGGGACTCGATACAGGGTTGGAACGTGCCATCGCCGTTTCCCAGAAGCACGCAGAGGGAGTCTGGAAGAAGAAGGACCAAATCCAGAATGTGGTCGTTGTTAAAGTCTCCGGGCAGAACCTGATACGCAATTTGTGGGGACGGATAGTATGTCGCCGGCTCAAAGGTTCCGTCGCCCCTCCCTAGTAGCACGTCGACCCCACTGACCCTGTCGTAATAGTAGACCGGCACGACTATGTCGAGGTTCCCGTCATGGTTGAAGTCGCCCTTAACGGGAGTGCCGGGGCAGGGGTCAACCGAATAGTCGACCGGCGGCTGAAATGTGCCGTCGCCGTTCCCGAGCATAATGCTTACGCGGCTCTCGGCTGTGCAAGTGGAGACTACCAGATCGAGCTTGCCGTCGCGATTGAAGTCGGCGACCAAAGCCCCCTCCGGCGCTGGAACCGCTGGGTTGATGGAGCGGGTTTCGAACTGTGCATTCGCCCGCTGGCCAAGCCAAGGCAAACACGCAAGCGAAAGAACGATAATGAAGAGCGTCCGAAGGTTTTCTATCCGCGGCATATAAGGACAACTCGTCATTGCTTGGAGAATTTGGCTGCGTACTATATCACGGATCAAAGTCAGGAAACCGACAATCCTGCGTGGGGATTCAGATCCGGCTCAGCTCCGAAACTCGAACCTACTTCCCTTTCGTGGCCGCCATTTCCAGCAGGATTGGTTCTGACCCGATTGCAACCACGCCGCCAGAAATCGCCGCCTCGCTTCCATTCAAATCACGAAATTCTACGAACGGCGCGGCCGAATACCTCCATGTAATTCCGGTATCGTAAGAGCGCGACGCGTTCCACACGATTCGCGCCGGCTTGCCGTCGGCACGGGTAATGTCGCACGTCCAAACATCGTGGTCGGCGGAACAAGGTTTACTAAATGTCGAGCCCACCAGCCACTTGTAAACTTCACCGTAAGCGATGCCAGCCTTGAAAACGCCGCTGGACGCGTCCCACAATCCGCCCCACGCCTGGGGATCGCGCCCCATGTCCCACATATACCAGTAAGCCCGGGTCACGCCCGCCGAAGCCTGCAGAATCAGCCAGCGCGCCACATAGGCTGCCTGGGCGTCTGCATCGGGCATTTCGCCATTGGTGCCCCAGCCTCCTTCGGTGGTCCAGAATGGCTTTCCGCCCATGCCGCCTTGATTCATGATGGAACGGATCGTCTCGATTTTGCCGGGAACAGTATCGGGACAAACATCGGAGCGAGTTTCGCGAGGGCATCCGCTTCCGACGAAAGTATCGGGAAACGGCGCGGGAACGATACCGTGCGTGCGCGCAGCGTAGAGATGCACTGCGACCGCGTCGGGATAGTTGCCGTATTGCTTGTATGCGATGAGAAAGTTCTTGAACCACTCGTCGTAGGAGCGGCTATCCCCGTTATCTTTTGTGTCGCCGGTGGTGGCTGCGGAGATATCGGGCGTGAGAGTAACGCAGGCCTTGCACTGCGCTTTGACGATCGTGACCATGTCCGAGCACATTTTGGCGCTCTCGGCATAGGTGCCAATCCAGAAGCCGTCAAGGTTAGGCTCATTCCAGCAGGTGAAGGCAACGATGCGGCAACTTTTGTTGGGAGCTTTGCCGCTGCAAACATGGTCGAGCAGGCTGGTGACAAATTCTTTGAAGTAGCAATCGGTGGTAGTGGTGCCCCGCAGCGGTCCCTGACACGGAGCCGGGGTCATCAGGTCAGCCGGAGGCGAGCAGTCGGCCTCATCGCGGCTGGGTCCGCAGGTGGAGTGCGCGTTGCGCGCCGCCCAACCGGGCGTGCGGCTGAAGGTGTAGAGCACATCGACGTTGTGGGCGCGAGCCGCGTCCAGCCAGCGGTCAAGCGTGCGCCAGTCGTAGCGATTGCGGCCGTCGCCTTCCAGGTGAAACCAGGTCGTCAGATTGCCCAACATGCGCAGGCTTCCGAAGGGAACGCTGGGCCAGGGCGTGGTAAGGCGGTTGATGTGCATGCCGAAGAAGGTGCGGTGGATGGGAGCGAAGGAAGAAGATGAATTCGGAGCGTGCCCGGTTTGACCGGCCGACAGAAGGGTGAGTAAGAAAAGTAAAATCACGCAGGATTTTTTCATGATATGCCTGTCGGTATCTTATCGCGGATCCCGATTTAACCACGAAGGGCACGAAGGTTCACGAAGGAATGCGTACTGTGCCTTCGTGTACCTTCGTGCCCTTTGTGGTTGATGAATTTAGGAGACCGACCAAAAACGCAAAGGCGTGGCAGCATAAAAAGCCACCACGCCTTGTCTTATTTCATACCTCCGTTATTCGCCGTGATTAGGCGGTAATTCTAGACAGCGGCGACGAAACAGAATCCCTTTCGCGCGCCGGACCCGGAACCACGGCGAACGGCACCTTGGTCAGCAGAAAATTATCCATGAGCAGCGCGTCGATGCCGGAGCAGGAGTAGCTGCGAATCGCGTCAAGCGGGCTGACCACCAGCGGCTCGCCGAAAAGATTGAACGACGTGTTGATCAGCATGGGCGCGGGCGACTTCAGGCCGAAGCGCTTCAGCAGATCCCACAGCGCGGGGTTTGCCTCTCTGCTTACGGTGTGCAGGCGAACCAGCCCGCCGGGAAGCACGAAATCTTCGGGAAGGCCTTCGACGCCGGGGCGAACCCGCGCCAGCGAATTCATGCTCTCGCACAGGCCGGAACATTCGAAATATCGTGGCGCATCTTCGACGGGCACAGAAACCGCGAAGGGACGGAACCACTCGCGGTGCTTGATGAAGTCGTTGAGATTCTCTTTAACGTACGGCGCCCAGGGCGAAGCCAGCACGCTGCGATTGCCCAGCGCGCGCGGGCCAAACTCAGCGGCGCCCTGGAACCACCCAATAATTTTCCCTGCCAGCAAAAGTTGCACGGCCTGATCCGTCTGCTTCTCGCGCATCACCTGAAAAGAAAAACGCGCTTTGCAGTTGTCGAGCACGTCTTTGATGTCGTGGCGCGAGTAACCCGGCCCCCAGTACGGAGCGGCGCGATATTGCTTGCGCGGCATCTGCTGCTCGTGATGTTGCAGGTACAGGGCTGCGCCCAGCGCGGTGCCGGAGTTTCCCGGAGCGGGCGGAACGAAAATGTGGTCGATCCCCAGACTTTGTTCGAGACCCGCCACCAGCAGGCTGTTGTTGAACAAGCCTCCGCCGAGGCAAACGTCATGCACGTTGTGCTCAGCACAAAGCGACTCGGCAATCTGGCTAACCCTCTCCGCACAAGCTTGTTGCACGCTCGCAGCCAGGTTGCGTCGTTGATCTTCCGTAAGTTCGGCCGAATTTTTCGGCAGGCCGGTCTTCTCCCAGAATTTGGGCGAAAGCACGAAGCGGTCGCCGACGCCGTGGTCGAGATAGCTGTAGTCCAGGCGCAGAGAGCCGTCTTTGGATTGCCGCAGCATGTCGCGGAACACTTCGCGATACGCGGGCTCGCCGCCCAGGCTCAGCCACTGGGTCTTGTGCTCATCGGCGTGGGACGCAAATCCAAGAATCTCGGTGATGCGCGAATAAAGCCAGGCCAGCGAGTGCGGATAAGGAATTTCGCGCAGCTTGCGCAGGCGCGTGCCTTCGCCAATTGCGACCATGCCGGAGCGGCCATCGCCATCGTCATCCATAGTGATGACCAGGGCGCGGTCGTAACGGGAAAGGAAAAAAGCGGCGGCGGCGTGACTGAGATGATGCTCGACGTTGACGATTTTCTTGTCGAGATGAGCGCCGGTCTGATGGCGGAGCAGGCGGACGTAGCCGAGTTCGCGGGCCAGGCGTCCGACTTCGCGAACCTGGGCATGCCCCGCGGCGACCGGATCGAGCGGAGAAATCCTTGCCCCGGCGGCCGACCGCCTCACCCAACCCCGCAATGGAGTCGCGGTCAGGGCGACGGCGTCAACGCTCTCCCAACCCGCTCCAGCTTTCGAGAGGCAGAACTTGATGGCAGCTGCGGGCAGGCCGCGGGCTTCCTTTTGACGGGAAAGTTTGCTCTCTTCGATGACGGCGCGGATTACGCCGTCTTCGACCAGGGCTGCCGAAGTGTCGTGACCGAACGATGATAGTCCGAGAATGCGCATGGGTTTTCAGGGATGAATGGGAGATCGTTGTGGCTCGTGCGTAATGCCTTGCGGCGGTTGTAGGGATCGTTCGACCGCGCAGGACCGGCCCTCGCCGATCGCTTAGCTCAGAATGACAGACCTGACGACGACAATCGCGATGACAGTCTTGAAAAAGTTAGTCGCCGTCGCCGACCGCTACTGGATTGGCTTTCAACCGCTGCAGTAGCGGGCTGTTTTGCGACAGGAACTCGAGGTGACCGCACTTGGGGCATTCCAGCATCACGTTGCCGCCTTGCGAACCGTAGGGCAGAAAATTCAGCTTGGTAAAGACGTAGCTGTCGATTTCGTGTTTGCAGCGCAGGCACTGCACGCCGCTGATGGCGCGGGCCGCCGGCTTCTTTTGCATTTGGGAAACACTCGATCGGCTGGTTTTTTCGTCGCTCATATTTCCTGACCCACCCCTCGCCGGTCATTTCTCAGCGAGGGCAAATTGGCCTTCCGAAGACTGAACATCAGAATAACCCAGCCTGGCCAATAACGGTCCGGCATGCTGTTGCACAAGTTGAGCCTGCCCGCCGGTGAAGCTGGCACGCCAGCCGCCGGCCGAACCGCTGCGAATGAAGCGCCCATTGGCCGACGCGCGTTGCGGCGTGGCCTTCTCTTTTTCCTTCATGCGCGCCAGAGAATTGTTTTCGATGGCGGCGGGAATCCGGACTTTAACCTCGGGCATGCGCAGGAAATCGACGATGCGCGAAAGCTGCTGCACCGGATTTTGCTTGAGTTCCTCGAAGTTCACGGCCAGAATCTCGCCTCGCCCCGCGGCGGCATTCATCCATGAATTTACATGGTCGATCCACGAGCAAAAAGGATTAACGCCCGTACGCAGGAAGCGCTCGAGATAGGCGTCGAAATCGTCGTCGGCAAAGCCCAGAGCTTTCTGGTAGGCATATTCCGAAAGAGCCACGTCGCGCGGATCGCGCACCAGGTAGATCGCCTTCTTATATTCCGGGCGGAAGGCTTCGTGCGTCTTGATCAGGCGCCCGCTGCCCGGCAACACGGCGGCGCCAGCCTCGTGCTTGCCTACGTCAGGAAGCATCTCGTTGGTGTTGGCGAACCCGGAGGCCTCCCCTGCGAGAATTTCGAGAAGCATGAAGCGCAGCCAGGTGCTGCCGGAGCGCGGATACGATCCCACGAAAACGTCGGTGGAGCGGAACCCGCGATGGCGCATCCAGACCAGCGGCATGCGCGCCGGAGTTTTGGATAGAGTGTGTCGAACTTTACGAAGTGTGGTCATGATCTCTGTTTTACATCTGGCAAAACATTATGTAGGGCGAAACTTTATGTACGGCAAAACATAACCCGGCAAACTAATTCTGATTCGATGCCTGTGACAGCACAGGTTCTGGCGCTGCAACCGGGACGGGCTGGGCTTTGGCCCCGCGATAACGGCGCAGGACTCCGATGGGGGCATGGCAATAAACGAACGCGGTGAAACGATCGAAGGCGCGCAGGGCGCGGAAGTGGATTTCATCGCCCGCCCGTTCCAAAACTCCCGCTGGTTGTGCATTTCCCGCGTTCCGGGGATAGATCGGCCATGCGCCGTCCGATTTTTTCTTCCAGTAAGCGACGTAGCGGGCGATTTTCGCGCTCAACTCCGGCGGGAGAGCCACCTTGATTTTTCCATCCACGCCGATCTTTTCAGTCTTAACTCCCGCGTGCTGCGGGGCGTCATAAATCGCCGACCGGTCGGCGCCCGCAGGCGAGGTCATGCGCGCATCGAATGGAATGTCGAGGAAGGCGCACACCCCGCGCATCACGATCTCGGGCGACTGCACCATCTCTTCGTACTGAATCTGGTGCAGCAAAACTCCGCGGCGCACCAGGGCGTCGCATTCCCGCTTCATCTTGCGATAGCCAATCAGCGCACGGTGCGTGATGCCGCGTTTGGCGAAAAATCGCGATCCCCGGCTCGCCTGCACGATGCTCCTGCAGGTATCGGCCGGGTCGCGCCAGATCACGATGAAACGCGCGCCGGGGAATTCCCGCGCCAGCGGCTGCAGAGCGTCGAAGTAGTTTGGCGACTTGTCGCCGTAGAGATTTCCCTTGGCATACTGCTGCCAGATTTCGGTGGCGGCAGTTGAGTAGCTGGAAGCGCGAGCCGGGAGTTTGCCGGCATCGATCTGGTGGCGGCTGAGGGCGTTGTTCCAGAACTCCCATCGCTCCAGCCAGTCGCGCTTGCTGTGGCCGCCACGGAACAGCGAGCGCAGCAGGAGCAGATCGCTTTCATAAGTCAGCGCGATCTGCGGGTGCTGGTTCAGTAGCGTGTACAGCAATGACGTGCCGGAACGCCAGATGCCGACTACGAAGATGGGTCCCCGAAAATTGTCGTTGGTCATTGCGTGGGTTCGATTAGCAGATCCGTGGGAAAGTCAAAGTCCCCACCCGGTCGCATCGTGCGCGACACGGATGGGGCAGCTTGCCGATTCCTTCTTAGTCGCCCTCAACTCCGGCCAGTTCCAGTGCGTCGGAGGTGACCTGCGAATGAATCCAGGGATAGGTGCGCTTGAGGCCTTCCGCCAGCGAGATGGAGGGTTCCCAGCCCAGCACTTCGCGCAGCCGGGTATTGTCGCTGTTGCGTCCGCGCACGCCCTGTGGTCCCGTCAGGTTGTGGCGCTTCACCAGCTTCTTGCCGCCGATGCGGGAGATGACATCGACCAGGTTATTGATCGTGGTCAGCTCGTCTGTGCCGAGGTTCAATGCGTCGCGATGATTCGACGCCATCAGGCGAATCAGGCCTTCCACGCAATCGTCGACGTACATGAACGAGCGGGTCTGCTCGCCATCGCCCCAGATTTCAATCTCGCCGCCGTCTTCGCAGAGAGCGACTTTGCGCGAAATGGCCGCGGGAGCCTTTTCCTTGCCGCCGTCATACGTCCCCAGCGGGCCATAGACATTGTGGAAGCGCACGATGCGGGTTTCGAAACCGAAGTCTTTGTAGTAGTAGCGGCAGAGTTCCTCGGCGAAGAGTTTCTCCCAACCGTAGCCCGGCTCGGGATCGGCGGGATAAGCGTCTTCTTCCTTCAGCGCGGTCACGTTGGGATCCTTCTGCTTGGCCTGGTTGTACACGCAGGCGGAAGAAGAGAACAGGAAGCGCTTGACGCCATTTTTGTAGCTGGCATCGAGCATGTGGGCGTTGATGAGAATGTTGTTGCGGCTGATATCGGCATGATTGGCGGTGATGTAGCCGATGCCGCCCATGTCGGCCGCGAGGTTGTAAACCTCGTCGATGCCGCCGCGCGTAGCCAGCAGGCAGTTTTCGATCTTGCGCAGGTCGAGAACTTCCATCTCATCGGCGGGGCTGGTTTCGTATTCCGGCAGTTTGAGATCGGCGCCGCGCACCCAGTGCCCGTCCCGCTTCAGACGTTTAACCAGGTGGTGGCCGATGAAACCTCCCGCGCCGGTTACGAGTATCCGCTTTTGCTTGGTCATAAGTGCTTTCTCTCCTGAATTGATTCTGAATTCTTTCCCTGCGTATATGGGCAAATCTTGCGGGAGGACTTGTTGGATCGCCAGCTTACGAAAAGCCGAATTACAAAACAGCCGGATTTTAAAAAAGCCAGCTTACGAAAGCCTTTCTTTCGCCGCTTCGCGGCGGACTCCAATTTCGACTCAGAAAATCCGTGGCAGCAGGTGCTCCAGGCACACCGCCCAGGCGAACTTCGAACCGTTCACGATGTAACGCTGCCACAGCCGCTTGGGCTCGGCGCACAGCCGGAACAGCCACTCCAGCCCGTTTTCGCGCATCCACTCGGGCGCTTGTTTCAGGCGGCCTGTGTTCAAATCGAAGGCCGCGCCCACACCCAGCATCACTGGAACGTTGAGCGTATTGCGGTGCTCGAACATCCAGCGCTCCTGCTTGGGCGTGCTCAGACCGACCCACAGCACGTCCGGTCGAGCTTCCTCCACCAGACGCTGCACTTCCTTTTCTTCCGCCTCGTTCAACGGCCGGAACGGCGGGCAGTAGGTTCCCGCGATCTGAATGCCGTAACGCTCCTGTTCGGCTTGCGCCAGAGCGTCAGCCACTCCCGGCGCCCCCCCATAAAAAAAGTGGCGATACTTCGGGCCGGTTTCGCGGCAGAACGTTTCCATCAGTTCGGGGCCGTAAACGCGCCGCTTCATGTTCTTGAAACCCTGCCAGCGCCCCAGCCACACCAGCGGCATTCCGTCTGGAACCACAAGGCTCGCGTGACTAAGAATGTTGCTGAAATCGGCATCTTCCCGTGAGACCGAAACCCCATGCATTCCGGTCACGGCCACATAACGCGCCGGACCGCGTTCTTCAATCCACGACCCCAGAATCCTGATCGCGTCGGGAATCTGCACCGCATCGACGCGCACGTCGAGCACGCGATAGTTCGGAATCATGGTCTGCGGGTTTTCCAGGACAGCGGTGGACACTTTAGATTTTCCTATTTCTTGAATCGATTGCTGATCATTCTGATACCACCTTAGCCCACAGGCGTGGGGGCAAGCTGCCACGCGGGGATTTCCTTGACTTCCGCCTTCTTTCTCGCCGCCGCCAGCAGGCGATCGCTGACGAAAACCATCGAGAACAGGATCATGAAGGTTCCATCGGGACGGCTTCCAAAGGCACGGCTCACCATGCCATTGACAAAAATATCGAGGAAGATAGCCAGGCAGCCGACCGCCAGTTGATGCAGCGGATTGCTGGCGTCGACCGCGCGCATCACCTTGAAGAGATTGCGGACGGTCCAGCCCAGCATCATTACGAGCACAAAAAGGCCAATCAGGCCGTTGTTGTACATCACCTCAAGAAAGCCGTTGTGCAGGTGGTTGGGCATCCAGTCGACGTCGATTTTGTAGGAGAGGAAGCGCGACGACATGAAGCCGCGGCCCAGAATCATTTTTTGCTTGATGAGCTGCCAGCCTGCGGCCCAAACATCGGACCGGCCGGTAACGCTGCCCGCCTGGCCGCTATCCACATAGAACTTCATGTAGGTCCCCAGCGGAGTGAACATCAGCAGAATCGCGGCAACCACGGCCAGGATGAGCAGGAAGCGCGCAGCGGCTTTGACCTTCCCCCGCAGCGTGTAAAACGTAAGCGCGCCCAGGATGCAGCCCACAATTCCCGTCTTGCCGCCGGCAACCAGCATCATCACCATGCCAAGCAGCACAAAAAGGCCTTGCGAGATGCTCCTTTTGCCCGGTTGCGACAGGGTCAGAGTGTAGAGCACAACCAGCCCGGCGTCCACCGAAAGCACGGTCGGCGCGGTGGCCACATCGTACAAGCGCCCGGTCGCCAGAGTTTCCGGATTGGCAAACAGCCGGATAATCGGAATCGAGATCATGAAGACCAGCGCCCACTGCGTGACCTTGAGGAAAGTACGCAGATCGCCGATATCCTTGCTCTCGAAGTTGCACGCCGCCAGCAGGGCGATCGCCAGAAACAGTTTGACGATCCAGGCCAGCGAAAAGAATCGCTGCTCAGCGTAGGCGCAGGAAAGCAGGCAAACCACGCCGAACCATGCTACCCACTTGTACGATCCCCGAAATAGCGTGCGCAGGTACTGGCTGTGGCGGCTGGTGTAGAGCACTAAAACCACGCCGACGAACGCCCACATCATGGCCTCGGAAACCGCCCCCGCAGAGAAGCCCTTGCCTTCGGCGTCGTCGGTGACATAGGAAAAAATCGCCTCCGACCCCATCAGCACCCACCACAACGCAAAAAGCAGATTGCGGCTGCGTAACTCGGCGCTGGGAGCCGTGAAAACCGCAAACCACATGAGCGCAAAGAACAGAGCGCCCACCGCCATGATGGCAATCGACTGGTCGGAAGAAAGCGGCAGAAACAGGACGAGCGCCACCATCGTGACCGCGCCCAGAATCAACATCACCAGGATCGACCGTCCGCGCCCGTCGGGCCGTTGTACCCCCGCCGCCGTCGCCGAATTGAAAAAAGAAGACAAGATTTACGCAGCCCCCGAGCCTTTCAGCACGGCCGGAATGGTCTTCAGCAGAATTTTGAAATCCAGCAGCAGCGACCACTTGTCGATGTACAGCAGATCAAGCTCCATCCACTGCTCGAAGGAAACATCGCTGCGCCCGCCGATTTGCCACAAACATGTTACCCCGGGGCGAACGCTGAAGCGGCGGCGCTGCCAGTCTTCGCTGAAACCTTCGTAATCGCGAAGCGGGAGGGGCCGCGGTCCCACCAGGCTCATGTCGCCTTTAAGCACGTTAAACAATTGCGGCAGTTCGTCAATGCTGGTCTTGCGCAGGAATTTTCCGATGGGGGTGATGCGCGGATCGTTCTTGATCTTAAAAACCGGCCCGCTTACTTCGTTCAGGTGTTCGATTTCTTTCATCCGCTTTTCGGCGTCCACCACCATGGTCCGGAACTTGTAGATGCCGAAATGCCGCTTGTTCAGCCCCAGCCGGTTCTGCACAAAAAACACCGGGCCCGGCGAAGTAAGTTTGATGGCCAGAGCAGTGAGCAGAAAAACCGGCAAAAGCAGCAGGCTCATGGCACCCGAAACCAGAATATCGACCACCCGTTTGATCACCACCGGCCAGCCTTCCGGGCTCACCGTATTGTGCGTGATCACGGAATCGTCTTCCATCACCACCACGCGCGTGCGCCCCGCCTTGCCATCGAAGAGATTGGAGATGAAGCGAACCAGAATTCCCTGCTCTTCGCAAATGGTGGCAACTTCAGTGGCCCGGCTATGCAGCGAGCGCATGGGCAGCGCCACCACAACTTCGTCGACCACGTTGGCGCGAAGATAGGGCAGCAATTCGTCAAAATTGCAGGCCAGGCTGAATCCCGACTGCGAGAACTCCTCCATGCCCGTCCAATCCTGATCGACGAAACCCACAATTCGATAACCCAGGAACGGGTTGTCGCGCATTTTTTTGGCGAATTGCACGGCGCGGGGGTTGGTGCCGACGATGATCATGTCGCGCAGGTTGCGGCCATGAAGGCGGGCGTTGCGCAGGGCCAGCCGCATCAGCACTCGTCCGGTTGCGGTCGCGCCAAAGACGGTAAGCCAGAACACCAGCATAAACTCCGGCGTCCACAGGTCGATATGCACCAGGAAGTGGGCGGCAAGAATTACAACCGTACCCAGCGTGGTCGCCTTGAGAATGTCGTAGGTTTCATCCCAGCGGCCGGCCAGGCGCCGCGATGCGTACAAACCAAACAGAGAATAGATCTGATGCCAGATCAGCAACAGGACCGCGAACACCAGAAAGTTCTGGATCTTCACCCGCATCGCAAGGAACTCTGCCAGCGACACCGCAGATTTTTGCGAAACGATAACCGTCGCCAGGCCGAAGGCGAACATCACCATTGCCAGGTCGAAAAACTTCATCGAATTCAGTAGAACCTGCCGCCTAAAATGGCCCACGCTGGCGACTCCTGAGGACTTGCGAATTCTGGGTTAGGAATGTGGAACTTTTGTGGGGGGGAATTCGAGTAAGCGCAATAAATGCAATAAATTAAGCAAGACCCGAAATCATTACGATCCGATTCCGGTGTCGGGGGTGCGGCGACCGGCGGCCACGTCGCTGACCACTCGGCTGAAACCTTGCAGTTGCGTTGCGATCTGTTGCATGTACGCTTTGGCCTCAGCCGGGCTCAAAACCTGCTGCGGCTTGTGTCCATTTCCGTTTCCACGCGCGCGAGGCCAGCGATCGGCATCCGACGCCCCGTCTGCTCCCTCGCTCAGCGGCGCGGCCACCGCGACCGGTTCGTCGGCAAATATCTGCGAAGTTCCCGGGCCGATTCCCAGCGCAGTACCCGAAGCCTGCGAAGTATGTTTCGTGATGTCGAGATCGCTGATGACTTCATCCACAATCTCGCTGTCGATGACTCTTTTTTGCAGCGCGCAGCCCAGCGACAGGCAGTTAAAGCAGAGATTATTGATGTTGCGCGGAATGCCGCCGGTAAAATCCGATACCCGAATCAGAGCGTCCGGAGTAAACATGGGGCCGCCCTGGTAGCCGACCGCGCGCAGCCGGTGCTGGATATATTTATTCGTCTCTTCGAAGGAAAGCGGCTTCAGCCCGGTCATCAGAGATACCCGCTGGCGAAGCTGCAGCATGCCGGGGCGGGCAAGTTTGTCTGCCAGCTCTGGCTGGCCGGCGAGAATGATCTGCATCAGCTTGGCGCGTGGAGTTTCGAAATCCGACAGCAGCCGCACCGTTTCCAGCACCGAGGGTTCCAGGTTCTGGGCTTCATCGATGACGACGATAAAGCGATTGCCGGCGCGCGCCTCCTGCAGCAGGCGCTTGTTGAATTCTTCGTGCATGTGCACGAAATCGCGGTCGTCGCATTCGTAGCCCAGCTCGGCCAGCAGAAAACGCATGAACTCCCGCGAGTTGCATTGCGTCTGGAACAGGAAGGCGGTGCGCGCCGAAGAACGGAATTTTTCCAGCAGGTGAAACAGCAGCGTCGTCTTGCCCATGCCCGGAGGCGCAATCAAGCCAATGAAGCCGCGTCCCGCCTCGATGCCGTAAACCATGGAGGCGAGCGCCTCCCGATGGGCCGGGCTAAGGTACAAAAACCTTGGGTCTGGCGTAACTCCGAACGGCTGTTCCCGCAATCCGTAATAGTTTAAAAACATCCCCGAGTCCTTTTCTTACTAGCCTGTTCTTGTGATCCCGATTCCTTGTGGCCCGATGTTATTGCCGGTAATCGAGATCGTCCGCTTCGCCGTCCCCGCCGGTGGCGGTCGCGACTGCAACCTTCCCTGCCCCGCTGCCGTTACCATTCCCGTTGCCGGCATGATTCCCGTTCCCATTGCCGTTTCCGTAGAGCGGAACCGAAGCCAGCACCGGAATCCTAAGCTCCGATAACACTTCAGCCGGTGTGCGGAATGAGGAATCCAGATATTCCTGGGCGAACACCAAGGCCGTACTTACAACCAGCGCTAAAAGGAGTCCCACCAGGCTGAAGATCCAGGCAGAGCGAACCGGTGCCAGCGGCGCGGTCGGCTGTTCCACCATGGCTACGTTGAGAATGCGGGTGCGGTCCAGCGCCTCTTCAATGCGGGCTTCTTCCCGCTTATGCAGATACAAAAGGTAATTGTCTTCGTTGGCCTTGGCTTCGCGCAGCAGATCCTGCTGTACCAGCCCGGTTTCTTCGAGCTTTTGCGCCCTGGTCTGATAGACGGCGACAATGGCCTGAGTGGCGGCTGCCCGCGCTTGTAATGCGCTGTAGTCCGCCTTCGCCTTGGCCAGTTCTTCGTTGATCCAGGCATAAGTCGGATTCCGATCGGTGGTCTGCTCTTTCAACGGCTTGGTTTCTTCATCGGCAATGGCCGTTTTAGTCTCGGCAATCTGCTTGTCGATTTCCTGCACCAGCCGGTAGCCGGATTGATATTTGGTGAGCAATTCGGTGCGCTTCAACTCCAGCGTCATCAGCGTGCTTTTCAACTGCTGCTGCACCGCGCCGTCGTCGGTTTCGCGCAATTGCGTGGTCATGCGGTCGGGCGTTGAGCCGGCCTGCTGCTCGAGATTGGCAATTTTCTTTTCCGTGGCTGCCATCTCCGCCCGGGTCGATTCCAGCGAAGCCGCAAATTCGTTCAGCTTCTGCAGCGTGATGTCCCGTGAAACCTGCGGAGCCACCCCGCCCTGTTCCTGTGAGAAGTTCCTCAACTGCGTTTCGGCCAGGTCCAGCTCATGCTTGTAACGGTTGGTTTCCTCGTCGAAAAACGCCAGCTGCCCGGCGGGACGGTGAATGGCAACGTGCTTCTCGATGTATGCATTCACCAGATTGTTCAACACCGTCGCGGCATATTTGGGATTGTGCGCGCTGTACGTAAGCTGAATGACGTTGGTTTTCTTGATCGGTTCCACCACCAGGTGCGAGCGCAGCCTATCCACGGCTTTGGCGATCTTTGCGTCCGGGGTCATTCCATATTCCAGAAACCAGAGCGTGCTCTTCTTGTCCTGCAGATCGGAATCCACCGCGGCCTTGCGCAGCACGTCTTCGCTGGTGATCAGATTGGCTTCGGAATTGATCTCTTCTTCCGTCACGTCTTCCCTGACCTGCATGGGATTGTTCTTTTCCGCGCTGACCACCGGGTCCACGCGTTCCCGTTTCACCAGAATCTGGCTCTTCGACTCGTAAGTCGGCGGGACCAGGAACATGGCCGCAATGCTGCCCGCAAGGATGCCGCCGAAACAAAGCACGAATGCGCGCTTGTGGCGGAAGCCGATGGTGAGCAGATCGCGCAGCGTGAAGTTGAACCCGCCCGAGCTCGCCGTGCTGAAGTCTTGTTGTGTCATTTCAAATCTCCTCTTGTCCCCTCGGAATCCGTCAAGCTCTACGGAAGCTGTTTGTAAGCACCCAGTCCGGAATTGGGGATAAAGGGCTTAATTTTGGAAAGTTGGTTCTTCGGAACGATCACCATATCTCCGGGACGAAGCGTCGGATCCTCGTGCAGATCGCGCCGCTTTTCCATGTCCTTGATGTTAAAAATCTTCGCCGAGAGCCACTGATCGTTGACCCGGCGGAACAGCAGCACTTGCGAGTGCTTGGCGCTGTCGGTAAATCCGCCGGCAATAGCAACCGCCTCCGTCAGGGTGACGGTGCCGCGCATATCGTACTTGCCGGGATGCGCCACCTGGCCATCGGCAATGAAATACGGCTTCTCGAAATCTTTCAGTACCACCACGATCAGCGGATCGTTGAGAATCTTGCTGTAAGAAGCGCGGAGCGTCTGCGTCAGTTCCGGAATGTTCTCGCCCGTAACCCGAACGTCTCCCACCGCTTTCAACGTGACAAAGCCATCCGGCTGCACCGTGACGGTCTGATTGAATTCGGGGCTCAACTCGAACGAAACATCGAAGGTATCGCCGGCCGCCAGGCGGTAGCGGGCATCGCGCTGCTGCAGTTGCGGCGCGGCCGATTGCGACGTTGTGTCAGCCGCAGGCGCGGAATCCGATAACGCTGCCGCTACAGGCTGGACGGTTTGCTGGGCCGACAAAAATGGCGCCATCCCCAGCAATAAAACTCCCAACCCGTGCTTAAATCCCGTCTTCATGCGACTGGCCTCCAAAATCCTGACTTTGGTCTGCCTGAAACTTGCAGACTGTAATTGTAAGTCCCTGGAAACAGGTTAGAAAGGAAAACATTTCTCAGGGCGGTCGTCACCGTTCTGCTTCGGTACCCCGGCTACAGCTCCGCCCTCTCAGTCACATTTTGTGACCTGGAAAAAGAGGCGGCCAAAACACCTGTCCGACCGATACGAAAAAAACGGTCTTAGCACTTCGGTAACATTTGATTTAATGGGGGGATAGCTTACTGCTCAGCGAAAGGGACGGCCCGCAAATAGACTGCCCCAATTGACTGCAAGAATATCGGCGCTTGCACAATCCTGCAAGTGGTCAAAAAGCTTAGAGACGAAAGTCTCTTAATGCCTTCGATGTCTCTCTAATCTATTTATAATGAGCGGTTTGCGTACCCGCCCCAGAGTGCAAAGTTTATCCCTTTGGCAGATTCTTAAGGTATCCGTCGAGGGTTTGAGCCACCGCTTCGACATTGGGCTCGTCGAACATATAAGCATGGTCTCCCGCAACTCTGTAATAATCGATACCGCCCGCCAGATCTTCCCATCCCAGCTTGAAATCGAAATAAGGGCTCTTCGGCCATTCGCTCGACTGCATCAGCACAATTTTTCCCGGATAAGGCTTCGGTTCATATTGGCTGAATGCGGGATGAACAATCGAATCGGTGTTTCGGAAGTCGTCGGTGTGCCCCTCGCGATCGGCGTTAAACCGCCAGGTGATGCGCTCGATTTTGCGCCGGGCTTCGTCCAGCCGGTCGCGCAGGTAAGTCGCGGTTTCCCCCGAATCCATCCGCAGTAAATTGGCCAGATGATATTTAATGCGCGCCGTGTACCGCCCATCCTTCAACGGATTCTTGTAATATGCGTGGTTGTGCGCATCGAGCATGGCTAGGAGCGCGATCTCTTCTCCCTCTCCCATAAGTTGCTGCGCAATCTCGTAAGCGATCACCGCATTCACGCACAGCCCGGCGATGTAGTAGGGCCCGTGAGGCTGCACTTCGCGCATGGCTTTTACCAGATAGCCGGCGATATCTTCCAGCCGGTGCGGGATAGGCAGCTTAATGCCATCCGTATAGGGGAGATCAACTCCCAGGAAGGGACGGTCGGTTCCCAGCTTTTGCGCCAGCAAGCGGAAGCGCGGGCCGCCGCGAATCCAGAACAGCGGCGGCAGAGATCCTTTTTGTTGAATGGGGATGATGGCGCGGTCGCGCAGCGACTGGCGCGAGACCCGCAACGCCTCCGCCATCTGGGCAATCGTTGGCGACTGAAAGATGAACGCCAGCGACAGATCTGCGCCAAATTCCTTCTCCAGCCACAACAGCAGCCTCGCCGCCAGAAGAGAATGCCCGCCCAACTCGAAGAAATCCTGGTTGACGTCGTCGCTGGAGGTATTCAGAATGCTTTTCCAGATTGCCAGCAGCCGCCGCTCCACGTCGTTGCGGGGCCGGGTAATTTCAGCGCCTGCTTCCGGCTCAACCATCTCCATCGTGGCCAGCTTTTGCCGGTCGATTTTCCCGTTGGCGGTACGCGGCAGATCGTCGGCAAACTGGAAGGCGGCGGGAATCATGGAGGCCGGAAGCCGCGTCCGCAGAAATGATCGCAGCTCCGAGGCTGAAGTGGACTCCCCGGAACGCAGAACCAGAAAGGCGGTCAGGCGGGAATCGCCCGCTGCCTGCGGTTTAGCTATTACCGCCACTTCACGCGCTGCCGGATGCTGACTTAATGCTGTCTCGATCTCATCCAGTTCGACCCGCTGTCCCCGGATCTTGACCTGCAGGTCGGATCGCCCCAGAAACTCTATATTTCCGTCCGGCAGATAGCGCGCCAGATCGCCGGTGCGGTAGAGCCTGGGTTCGCTGAGAATGGGTTCGCTGAGAATGGATTCGCTGAGCCTGGATTCAGCATGTGCGGCAAAGCAATCCGGCACAAAGAATTTTCCGGTCAGTGCCGCCTGGTTGAGATAGCCGCGCGCCACTCCCTCGCCGCCAATATAAAGTTCGCCGGAAACCCCCGCCGGCACCGGCTGCATGTGCGGATCGAGAATATAAGCGCGAGCGTTGGCAATGGGACGCCCAATGGGAACGCTTTCCGCTCCCCCCGGCTCGCATTCGTATACCGTGCTCCACACCGTAGCCTCGGTCGGGCCATATTCATTGAAGAGCGACGTTCCCGGCAGAACTTCATAGTGCAGGTTGACCAGCTGCCGGGGACAACTCTCGCCCGCCAGTATTACGGAGCGCAGCGAGCGTAGCCGGTCGCCGCCGGCACTTTCCAGTATTTCGCTGTACAGTCCGGGGAAAGTTAGCGTGTGTGTGATCTGGTTTTCGAATATCATGCGGGCGATTTGCCCGCCTTCCCAGCGAAATTCCGCGGTTGGAAAAACCAGTGTTCCGCCCGTGGTCAGCGTGTGGAAAATCCCTGCCACCGAACTATCGAAAGCGTACGAAGAAAGCAGCAGAAATTTTTCGGGAGGCTCTTCATAATACTGCAGGCGCGCCTGATTGGAGTACGCCAGATTGCGATGCGTCACCAGCACCCCTTTCGGAATGCCCGTCGAGCCTGAGGTGTAGAGGATGTAGGCAATATCCTGCAGATCGGAACCCGATTCCCTGACGCCAGGTGCGTCGCCGCGTTCCGTGTCCAAAGATAGCTCGTCCAGAAATAAAGTCGGGGCCTTCGCCGAAAGCACGGTCCCGGCGGAGATGTGCTGCGTCAGCAGCACCTTGGGCCGGCAATCGTCGAGGATCAATTCCAGCCGCTGCTTCGGGTTCGTCGGATCCAGCGGAACGTAAGCCCCACCCGCCTTCAGCACCGCGAGAATGGCAACGATCATGTCGAGCGAACGATCAAGGCAAAGAGCTACCGGATCATTGCGCCTCACTCCCATGGCCTGCAGACGACCAGCCAGCCGGGAAGCCCGCTCCTCGAGCTCGCCGTAGGTCAATTCCTGGCTTCCGCAACGCAGCGCAGTCGCGTGCGGCTTCTGCTGCGCCACGGTTGCGAACAGCTCATGAACCGGAATCGGATCGAATGCTACAGCCGTGTCATTCCACTCCACCACGATCTGCTCACGCTCTTCTGCAGTGAGCATGGGCAGTTCGCTGATCGGCCGGCCTGGATCAGCCGCAATTGACTCCAGCAGCGCCTGCCAGTGTTCGGCCATTCGCCGGATCACGTCAGGATCGAAGAGGGCGGTATTGTAGATCAGGCGGCAGAGCAGCCCTTCCGCGCGATCGTCCAGCACCATGCAGAGTTCGAATTTGGTGGCGCCGGTTTCAACTTCGATGCAGGTCAGGTCCCACTCAGGCGAAACCGGCGACAGCGGCGGCTCGAGCGAAAACAATATCTGGAAAAGCGGGTTGCGCCGCGGATCGCGCTCCGGCTGCAGGTCCGCTACCAGGCGGTCAAGCGGCACTTCCTCGTGCGAAAGCGCTTCCAGCGTGGTGCCGCGCACCCGCTCCAGCAATTCGCGAAAAGTCGGGTCGCCGGAAAGTTGCGCCCGCAGCGGGATGGTATTGAGAAAATACCCGAGCAGATTTTCGCTCCCCGGATAGAGCCGCCCCGCCGTATTGCTTCCCACCAGGAAATCATCCTGCCCGCTATAGCGGTAGAGCAGAACCTGAAATGCCGCCAGCAGCGCCATGAACAACGTCACGCCCTCTTCATGGCACAGTTCGCGCAAAGCATCGCTCAAACGCAGGGGCAGCATTACCGAATGCATGGCGCCGCCAAAGCTCTGCACCACCGGCGCAGGATTCGCCAGCGGCAGATGCAACGACGGCAGCGGTCCGCTCAGTTGCTTGCGCCAGTATTCCAGGTGAGACTCGGAGACGTGCGACCGGTCGCGCTGCCACAGCGCGTAATCGCCGAACTGGAAGTCGAGTTCCGGCAGCGGCGAAGGCCGTCCCTGGCAGAAGGCATCGTACAGGGCCGCCAGCTCCGGCAGGAACACCCGGTATCCGCTGAAGCCATCAAAAATCAGGTGGTGAAGCACCACGTAAAGCCGCTGCTCGTTATCAGCCAGCCGCACCAGCCGGGCACGGAATAAAGGACCGGAAGCGAGATCGAAAGGCAGGCGGGCATCCGCCGTAGCCAGGCGCACGGCCTCCTGCTCGCGCTGCTCGGGCGGAAACGATCGCAGGTCGATTTCTGGAATTTCCACTGGGAATGCCGGGAGAACCCGCTGCGAAGGTTCACCATCAACCACGGGAAAAATCGTGCGCCAGGCCTCGTGGCGGCGGACGATTTCACTGAAGGCTCGCTCTAGAGCCGGTAATTCCAGCGGGCCGCGATGCCGCACCGTCAAAGGCTCGTTGTAAAGCGCGGTGTTGGGCGCAAGTTGCGCGTGCAGCCACAATTGCTGCTGCGCAAAGGTGAGCGGCAGGACTGCGCCCTCTAATCGCGGCGCGACTTGAGACGGCGTGGAGACAGTCTCGAGCTGTGTCCGGAAATAGGCTTCCAGAAGTTGCTTGCGTCGAGTATCGGTGAGAACTTCAGACATCGCTGGCCTGAGCGCGCGTCGAAACCGCGCTTCTTCCCGCTAAACCGTCACGCCTTCCGGCTCCGCCACAGTCACCGGTTTGCCGCATGACGCCATGGCAAATTCGTAGGCCTCTTCCAGCATCCGGATGTTCTGTTGCGCCGTGTATTTCTCTTCAAACCGCTGCCGGGCGCGGCGTCCCATTTCTTCCGTCTCGACGGGGTGTTCCCACGCCCATCGCGTCTTCTTCCGGAAATCCTGCAGGTCGCCCACGGCAAAATGCAAACCGGTCATGCCGTCTTCGATGATCTCTTCCATCGCGCCCAGCCGCGAACCGATGACCGGCAGTCCGCAGGCAAAGGCTTCGGCAATGGTAACCGGAAATCCTTCGTACCATTCGCTGGGAAAAATCAGAAACCGCGCGTCTTTCATTTCCGCCAGGGTTTCGCTGCGAGGCAATCTTCCGAGATAAACAACCGATGGAAGCTTTCCGTTTTTCAGTTCGGCTTCCACCTGCTCCCGGCATGGACCGTCGCCCACGATGTGCAGCGGAATCCCGGGCATTTCCTTCCACGCCTCTAACATCGCACTAATTCCTTTTGACTTGGACAGCCGGCCCACAAACAGCACGTACTTGCCGGGTCCGGTTTTCGCGCCCGGATCGGGCAGAACGAAATTCGGCTTCACCCGGATGCGATCCCCAGGCAGCCCTCCTGCGATGTACTTGCGCCGGGAAAACTCCGTGAGCGCGATGTAGCAGTCGACCATGTTCGACCAGGTGCGCGCCCGGCGATGCACATCCACCATGATAGTGAGGACAGCGGTACCCAGCTTCGATCCCTGAAAACAACCGTAGCGCACGCCCCGTAGGACGCTGTGATCCAGGCATTCCTCGCAAACTTTGCCGTCGCGATACAACTCTGCGCCGGCGCAAAGCAGGCGATAGTTGTGCAAAGTCTGCACCACCGGCACGTTTTCGCGGCGGCAGGCATAGTAAATCGACGGCGAAATGCGTGGAAAAAGGTTATGGATGTGCACCACATCGGGCCGCGACTTCAGCAGCAGTTCTCGAAACTCGCGGTGCCAGCGTCGCGACCACACGCAATCCACTGCCATGCCGATTTTCTTCGACACGCTGTCGGGATAAATGTTCTGCTCTTCAACCTGCGTGACCCGATGTCCGTACTCGCGCAGCAGGCGCGCCTCTGACTCGAACACCTGGTCCTCGCCGCCCGCGATCAGGTAGCGATTGTGCACCGAAATGATGTTCAGAGGACGCATGACTCACTCGCAGAAATTTCCTTCACAATGCCGCTTCCTGTGCCTGGCAGGGAACTCCAACTCCTGCCTCGGCAACCTTGAGCGTGGCCAGCTTCCGCTCCAGCAGGAGAAATGCGACCGCCACATACAGCACATTCGCCAGAACCATGCTCCAGATCACGCCCCGCAGTCCGAAGTAGCGGGTGGCGGGAATGCCGACGAGGATCGCCACGACGCTGGCCGCTCCGTTGGCAAAAAACAGCGACCGCGGATATTCCATGGCGCGCAACACAATCGCCGGACCCAGAGCCGCACTCCAGATGATGGTTTCCGCCGCGAATAAAGGCAACAGCGAGCTTGCGTCCATATATTTGCCGGCGTAGAGCAGGTTGAACAGCGGACGTCGCAGCGGAATCAGCACAATCCAGTAAGCAATCGCTCCTGCAACAAATAACGCTGTCAGCTTGCGGGTGAGCGCGCTCGATCCGGCACGTCCTTCGGAACCTTGCACCCGCGCCGCAAAGGGCAGGAACAGCATTGAAAGCGCGGCGTAGGTCTGCAGCACCGGGCCGCCCAGATTCATCAGCGCCCGCAACTCTGCCGTCACCGCCAGGCCGGAAAATTTGCTCACCAGCGGAATGTAAACATAGGTCGGAATCCAGCCCACGATGCAGGTTCCCAGCGCCCACTTCCCGTACTCCCAGTGCTTTTTCCAGGTTTCGCTGAGGTGCATCTCGGCGGTCGCCGGCTCCAGCTTCGCCTGCAACTGAAAAAGCATGATGACGCCGCCCACCAGCGCCGCGAAGCCCATGGTGAGGAACGCGCTGAAGGCGGTCAGCCATCCCAGCTTGTAGATGAGGAACGAACCCGAAACCACCAGGATGCAATAAAATGACGAGCCAAACGCGGCAGGGCCGGGAGACAGCTTCAAATAAAAGCTGCGCCGCCCAAGTGCGTGAATCAGGATGAAGGGTGTGGCCGCGGTCATGCCCGCAAACGCCATGGCGGCGGTATGCGAATACGATCGCGCCACAATCGCGGTGATGGCCATGACCACGCAAATAATGGCGGAGACTCCCCAGTGCAGCCAGAAATTCGACTTCAGGTAGCCGCGCAGGTTCTTGCTATAGGTTGTTCCGGAAAAAACCGAGAGCGGCTCCAGCAGCATGGCCTGATACAGAAACGTGACCAGGATAAAAATGCTGAACACCAGCGCGTAGGCGCCGTATTGCTCCGGCGCCATCCACCGCGCCAGCAGGATTCCCAGCAGAAAATTCGATCCCGAGTAAAGCCCGAAATCGAGCAGAGCAAGGCCGCCCTTCGTCATCCAGGGAAAAAACTTCTCGATCATGAACCGGCGGCTGAGCAGGGGAATGCGCTCCGGCTCTGCGCCTTTGATCTCCGCCGCTTTCACTTCGTCTGGCAAACTCACCGGCACTTCAGGTCTCTCCTTGCAATCTCGGGTATTCTGTGAAATTGATCTTGACCAGCTACCGCGAACTCAGCGAACCCACCCGCGCCTCATCCATCCGCTCGGTCCGGGCCCGGTCCAGCCGGGCGCACAAAGCTGCTGCCAGCTGACGCACATTAGGCTCATTCAAAATGTTGCCATGGTCGCCGTCGATTGCGTGAACTTCCAGCCCACCCGCGGCATACCGGTTCCAGCCATTCTGCGCGTTTTCCAGCCCGCGCAGGGCCTTCTCGCTGGCGCGAAATAACGTGATCGCGCCAGGATACTTCGACGGACGATACTTCTGCTCGGCCACCGCGCAGGCCTGGCGAACTTCTTTCACCGGAGCAGGCAGCGAAAGCGCGTCGATCCGTCGCTTAATGCCCCGGCCATAGCGAACTGCGCGCTTCTTCAAGTACACCATTTTCTGTTCCGCCGAGAGCGAAAGAAAGCGCCCCAGCAGCGAAGAGTTCGCCTGCTGCCCCACAAAATATGTATCCACCAGGGCCAGCAGTCCGATTTCCTGTCCCGCATCGAGCAGCCGGCGCGCCATTTCCAGTGCGACCAGCCCCCCGAACGAGTAGCCCCCAAGATAGTAAGGACCTTCCGCCTGCGCTTTGCGCAGGTGCTCGCAATAAAGATCCGCCATGGCCTCGACTTGATTGAGAACCGGCAGCTTTCCATCGATGCCCTGCGCCTGAAAACAGAAGAACGGCTGATCCTTGGCGATGTGTTGCGCCAAAGCGTGAAAGCGCATCACGGTTCCACCCAGGCCGTGTACGAAGAAGAAAGCGGGCTTGGTCCCCGCGGATTGCAGAGCGACCAGCGGCGACCACGCAGTTTCGCCGGACTGAATCAGCGCAACCATTTCTTCTACCGTGGGAGCCTGAATCAGCGCCGTCAGCGTCAATTTTTTTCCGAATGCTTTTTCAATGCGGCTGGTCAGGCGTAACGCCAGCAGCGAATGCCCACCCAGGTCGAAGAAGTTATCGCGCAGCCCCACTGATTCCCTGCCCAGGACCTGCGCCCAGATTCGCGCCATCCTGATTTCGGCTTCGCTGCGCGGCGCCGCCGAGGCCTCGATTGACACCGGCTCCTGCGCCTCAGGCTCCGGCAATGCCCGGCGGTCCACCTTGCCATTGGGCGTGAGCGGAAAACTCTCCAGGAAAACCACGTGCGCGGGAACCATATATTCCGGAAGCTGCTTTTTCAGATAGCCGCGAAGTTCCGCCGCGTTGGCTTTTTGCGGGGACAAAATCACGTAAGCCGCAAGCTGCTTGCCGCCGCCCGTGTCGCGCGCCACCACCACTGCCTGCGCCACCGCGGGATGCTTTTCAAGAGCCGCTTCAATCTCTCCCAGTTCAACGCGGAAGCCGCGAATCTTCACCTGGAAGTCGATGCGGCCGATGAATTCGATATTCCCATCCGGCAGCCGCCGCACCATGTCGCCGGTTTTATACAAACGCGCGCCCGATTCGGTCGAGAACGGATCTTTGATAAATTTCGCGGCCGTACGCTCCGGATGATTCAGATATCCTCGCGCCAGCCCCACTCCGCCAATGTGCAGCTCTCCCGGGGCGCCCACCGGCACCGGCTGCAAATCCGAATCCAGAATGTAAAGCCGCACGTTCGCAATCGGCCGCCCGATGGGAAGATTATCCGGAAAAGGTTTCTTGGGATCGGGCTCGTAGGCGGAAGCGATCACGCTGGCTTCCGTGGGTCCGTAGGTATTGACCCAGCGCACGCGCGCGCCACCGGCTTTGAGCCACGCCGAATACGCCGATGATGAAGCCTTTTCGCCGCCCACAATCAGCAGCCGCAGGCTCTCGGGCAGCACCTGCTCGCTCTCGGCCAGCTCGTGCACCAGTTCGTGCCAGTAGGCGGTGGGCAGATCGAGCGCGGTGATTTTGTGTTTCCCAACCCAGCCCAGAAACTCTGCCGCCGTGAGCGGAACCTCGTCGCCGCGGGGAATCACGCAGCCCCCCGCAAACCACGTGGGAAAAATCTCTTCGATGGCGATATCGAAGCTGATGGAAGCAAACTGCAGCATGCGCTCCGCCGCCGTCAGCCCGTACACGTCAATGGACGCGAATCCATGATTCACCAACCCGCCGTGCGTGAGCTGCACTCCGCGCGGCGTACCCGTCGAACCCGAAGTGTAGATAACATAAGCCAGGCTATCAGGCGTGGTCGCGCACGGCAGGTTCTCTCCGCTCGCACTTGCCAGCAGTTTCTCGACGGAGCTGAGGGAAATAATCTCGGCTTGAGCCGTCGCCTCGGGGTCGCTCGTCGAGCGCAACTCCGCGAACAACTCCGGCTGCGTAATCAGAACCGGCGCCCGCGAATCGCGCAAAATGTGAGACAGCCTCTCGCTGGGATATTCGGGGTCCAGCGGAACGCACGCCCCGCCGGACTTGAGCACTCCCAGCAGAGTGATCAGCAAATCCGCAGAGCGCTTCAGGCAAATCGCAACCGGCACTTCCGGCCCAACCTTTTTCCCGCGCAGGAAATGAGCCAGGCGGTTGGCCCGCTCGTTCAGCTCGCGGTAGGTGAGCCGCACCGAACCGTCCTCGATGGCGATTGCCTGCGGGGTTCGCGCGACCGTCTCTTCAATGATTTCATACACGCACTTGTCGGCTGGATAAGCCTTTTCCGTGTCGTTCCACTCGAAGAGCAGCCGATCACGCTCAGCCGCGCCGAGTAATTTTCCGCCGATAGAGCTTTCGCTGATCGATTTTCCGCTGTCGGCCATGCCGGCGTCAGTACCTCCCGTCGAACTCTCAGGCGCTTGCTGATTCTTATCCGCCTTTGCCGGGATAAACTTCGCCGATGGTCCCGGGTTTTCCAGGCCTATCTTCAGTGAAGTCAGCCCGCGCAATCCAAGATTGGTGCGCCAGTGCAGTTCCTGCGGCTGCATGTGAAACCTGGGAAACCGACGCAGCAGTGATTCGAAAACAGCCTGCCCCTCCAGCCGCGCCAGAGGCGCACCGAAGCAGAAATGAGCGGCGTAGCCGAACGCAACGTGCCGATTATCCTGGCGGGTAACATCGAAGCGGTCGGGATCGGGGAAGCGCACGGGATCGCGATTGGCCGCAGCCATCACTGCGATCACGGCCTGGCGCTTGCGAATTTGCCGGCCGCCCAGTTCGCAATCTTCGGGAGCCAGACGCGCCGTATGCTGGCTCGGGCTCTCAAAGCGCAGCATCTCTTCGACTGCCGAAGGAATCAGCGACAAATCCGCGCGCAACTTTTCCGTCTGTTCGGGATGGCGGAGCAGCGTCAGAATTCCGTTCCCGATCAGATTGGTGGTGGTTTCCTGGCCGCCCACCATCGTGATAATCACGTTGGCGACAATTTCCTCTTCATTCAGCCGGTCGCCGCCGGCCTCCGCCGTGAGCAACGAATTGATCAAGCCTTCGCGCGGATGCTTCCGATTCTCCCGCACCGCCTCGCGGAAGTAGGCAGTCATATCTTCCACGGTACGGAGCATGGTCTGCGCATGCTCGGGATTGTGCTGGAAATTGCCCAGCATCTCCGCGAAATTCGCCGACCACTTTTTGAGCCGGTGCCGGTCTTCCACGGGAACTCCCAGCATCTCCGCCGTAATGATCGCGGGCAGCGGCTCGCCCAAATCCGCGATCGCATCCATCGAACCGCGGCTCTCAAATTCGTCAAGCAACCGGTCGACGATTTCGACGATGTGGGAACGCAGCGTGTCGATTCGGGCAGGCGTAAAAGCCCGCGAAGCCAGGCCGCGCAGGCGCGTATGCTGCGCCGCATCCATGAACAGCATCTGCTGCACCATGAGGCCCGCAATCGGGCTGAGGTGCGCCAGACCCATCGAAGCGAGCTGTTCGGGCGTGGGCGTGCGGTTCGCGGAATAAGAGTGGAGCACTTCCAGAACGTCGGCGTAGCGGGTGACCACCCAGGCGTGCAGAAAGGGATCCCAGTGGACGGGATCTTCATCGCGCAGGCGGCGGAACAGCGGGTAGGGATCGGCCAGGACTTGCGGGTCGAGCAGATGGTACAGGCTGAGAGCTGCGTCGGCGCCCTCTATGCGGGATTTCGGCTGGGCGCCCGACGGCACTACTGGCTCTCCTGCACGACGGCGCGAGAAACTCCGGAAGCGTCTCCATTGCCCGCGCCGATTTTCACCAGAATCAGATTCTCTACTTCCACCGACATCTCCTCGAGCGTGGGATGGTCGAAGAGCCCGAGCAGGCTCAACTCCACGTCGAATGCCTCTTTGATCTTAGTAATGAGCTGCGTGCCCAGAAGCGAGTGTCCGCCCAGCAGGAAGAAATTGTCCTTCGCGCTCACCCGCTCCACATGAAGCAGGGGCGCAAGAATCGCAGCCAGCCGCCGTTCCACCAGCGTCTGCGGCTCCACGAATTCAGTCTCCGGCAGCGTGTTCGATACGTTCAGCAAAGGCAGTGCGCTGTAATCGACCTTGCCGTTGCGGGTCAGCGGCAGGGTCTGCACCTTGCCGAAGACCGAAGGAACCATGTACTCCGGCAAGCGCCGCGAGAGCGCCTCCCGCAGGCTCGAAACCGTTACCTGCGCATCCGGCCCCAGTACCAGATAGGCGGCCAGGCGCTTCTCTCCATTTCCCCCGCCCAACGGCACCACCGCACTGGACTCGATGCCGGGGAAAGCGTTCAACGCGGCCACAATCTCTCCCGGCTCCACGCGAAAACCGCGAATCTTAATCTGCTCATCGACCCGACCCAGGAATTCCAATTCTCCGTTGGGCAAACTGCGGGCCAGATCGCCGGTGCGATACAGGCGGCCGTTTCCGGCGTCCCGGGGATGGCGCACAAACCGCTCGGCGGTAAGCGCCGGATTATGCCGATAGCCGCGCGCCACGCCGGCGCCGCCAATATAAATCTCGCCCGCATCTCCGGCGGCCACGGGCCGCATGCTCTCGTCGAGAATATGGATCGTGGTGTTATCGATGGGTCGCCCTATCGAAGGCACACCTGCCGAAGGGTCAGCTGCGACCGTTCCCGAGGTCGCCACCACCGTGCCCTCCGTGGGGCCGTAGTTGTTGACCAGCGCGAACGGAATTCCTTTTGCCGGGCGTTTGCGCAATGCATCCGCGCCGGTCAGCAGAATGCGCAGCGGCGTCTGCGCCGGCCACTGCAGCGCCAGCATGCGCTCGGCCGTCGCGGTCGGCAGAAATGTAATGGTGATCCCGTTCTCCACCAGCCAGTCCCGCAGCGCCTCGGGATTATTCCGGATCGCCTCTTGCGGAATCGCCACACTCGCTCCCGACGCCAGATACGGCCAGATTTCCCACACCGCCGCATCGAACCCAACCGCCGCCTGAGAACTGGCCCGGTCGGCGGCGCTTACGTTGAAAGCGCGAATATGCCAGTTCACCAAATTCATCAGGCTGCCATGGGTGATCTCAACCCCCTTGGGTTGGCCCGTGGAACCTGAGGTGTAAATGACGTACGCCAGATCATGGTGCGAAATTTCCACCGGCAGATCATGGCCGCCGTGAGAAGAACTCACCTCGTCCGAACCGATTACTGCCCATGGCCCCTCGGGAAGGCGCGCGCGCAACCCGGGGCCCGCTACCACCGCCGTGACTTGCGCATCGGCCAGCATAAACGCCAGCCGCTCCCCGGGAAGAGCGGGATCGAGCGGCAGGTAAGCTCCGCCCGCCTTGAATGCCGCCAGCGCCGCCACTACCGCAGCCGCCGAGCGCTCCATGTACACGCCCACCAGGCTTTCCCGTCTTACTCCCGCCGTACGAAGATGATGCGCCAATTGACTGGCCTGGCGATTCAGTTCGCCATAGGTCAAAGTCGAGCCGTTGCTGACGATCGCAACCGCCTTCGGGTTCGCCTGTGATCGTTGTTCCACCAGCTGCAGCACGCAGGCCATACCGCTGCCTGGCGACGGAGGCTTCAGTTGTTGGTCTTCGATCAGTTGCGTTTCGGGTTCCACGTGATTCCTTTCAGTCCCGCCACTTTTGGCGAGGCCTGGTCACGCGTCAGTTGGGGGATGGAACAGACGCTACCAAGTGTTTTCCCGGGGTCTCCAGCAAAATATCCGGCGGGCCGGACCGTGACAGGGGCAACGATCCTTCCAGTCGGCGATCCATTGGATCGGTTACTTCCGCTTCCGAATTACCAGTTCCTCAATTGTGTTCACGCTCTTCAACGTGTCGGCGTTGATTTCTTCATCGCTGACCCGCACTCTCAACTCTTCTTCCAAAAAAGAAACCAGACGGAAAATGCCCAGTGAATCGATGACTCCGGTCTCCATCAGTGATTCGTCGTCCGCGAATGAAGTAATGCCCTTGGGTTCGGCCAGATTCTCCTGGATAAACTGGTGGATCTGTTCCTTGAGAGTAGCCTGGGTTATAGGTGTTTGGTCAGTTGCCGACATTGTGAACTCCCCTCCTGAAAAACTCCCTGAATTTTCCAATACTTCTGGTCTGCAAAAGTTGTGAAACAAAAACTACGGAGCCACTACAGTGGTGGCCTGGCGCACGCTTTCCTGCGTCAAGGTCACGCGGTCCACTTTACCAGTGGAAGTTTTCGGCAGCTGATCGCGAAACTCGATCGCTTCCGGAATCATATACCGGGGAATTCGGGTGCCGCAGTATTGCTGCAACTCCGCAGCGCTGGCCCCGCTTCCATCGTGGAACGCGACCACCGCCTGAATGCGGCTGCCGACAATCTCGTCGGGAATAGCCACGGCCACGGCCTCCTTCACCGCCGCGTGGCTGAGCAGCGCGCTTTCAATCTCGCCCAATTCAATGCGATAGCCGCGGCTCTTGATCATGCTGTCGCGCCGCCCCAGAAAATAATAGTTTCCGTCTTCCGCCAATTGAACCAGGTCGCCGGTGCGGTACATCTTCTCTTCAAAGTGCGGCTGGAAAGTATTAGGCAGCACCATCTTCTTCGTCTTTTCCGTATCCGCCCAATAACCGTAGGTGACCGACGGTCCGCGCACATAAAGTTCGCCGGTTCCGCCGGGTTGCGTAACGATTTCGTTCTGATCGCTCACCGCGAATACTTCCGTGTTCTCGCACGCGATGCCAATGGGCAATTTATCCATGCTGGCCAGCCGCTCGCGCTCCACCTTGTAGTAGGTGCAAACGTTGGTTTCGGTCGGACCGTAAAGGTTGAACAAATCCACGTGCGGCAGCAGATTCGCCAGTTGCTGCAAATACTTCATGGGGAACACTTCTCCCGCAAACAGGATGATGCGCAGCTTCTCCAACTTCTCCGCACTCAAATTCGCATGCAGAAGCAGCAACGTCAGCGCCGAAGGCACCGAGTACCAGATCGTGATTCCCTTGCTCTCAATGAACTCCGCCAGCTTCACCGGAAACAGTGCCAGATCTTCGGTGACCATATACAGCGACGCCCCCGCTTCCAGCGTGTTGTAAACATCGAACACCGAAAGATCGAAGTGCAGGGGCGCGTGGTTCGAAAGCCGGTCTTCGCTCGTAACTTTGAAAATGTCGGCGCACCATTCCACAAACGTCAGCGCATTCTGATGCGTCAGCATCACACCCTTGGGACGCCCCGTCGAACCGGACGTATAAAGAATGTAGGCGAGATCAGTTTCAGTGAGCACTACCTTCGGCGCATGGTCAGCGGGATACTGCTCTAACATCGTCCAGGGAAGCACCCGGCCGCCATTGGAATGCTTCGGCGCTTCGTCAATCAGCAAACTGAAATCGAGCGCTTCGATGATCGCGCTGTCCAAACCTTTGCGCTTATCCTCGCGCGTAACCAAAACCCGGATGCCGCAGTTGCCGATGATGTAGCCCACGCGCTCGGCCGGGGCCTGGGGATCGAGCGGAACGTAGACTCCGCCTGCCTTCACCACTCCCAGCATTGCAATCACAGACTCAACGCATTTCGGAAAATAAATTCCCACCCGATCGCCCTTGCGCAGGCCGCGCTCGCGCAACAGATGCGCCAACTGGTTCGAGCGCTGCTCCAATTCCCGGTAGGTAAGGCTCCGCCCGCGCGCCCACACCGCCAGCTTTTCCGGATAACGCGCCGCGCTCTTTTGCAACAACTGTTGCAGGATATAAGCCATGTTCTTTCTGTATCCGTTCTGCCAGTTCTCCAGGTCGGGGAGTTATATCAAAGTCCCTGAAACCCGGCAATGATTACCCTCTGAATCTCGGATGTTCCCGAGTAAATCTTTCCCGAAACGGCGTCGCGAAGGTCGCGCTCCATTTCATATTCCGCCATGTAGCCGTAGCCGCCGTGAATCTGAATAGCGTCGAGGCAGGTCTGCACCGTCGCCTCGCTCACATACAGCTTGGCCATGGCAGCTTCCTTCAACGCATGACGGCCCTGGCTCTTCAGCCAGGCCGCTTTGTAAAGCAACAACCGCCCCGTCTCCAGGCGGACTTCCATATCGGCCACCATGTTCGCGATCGCCGAATATTTTCCGATGGGCTGCCCAAACTGCTGGCGCTCCCGCGCATACTTGACGCAGGTTTCAATCAGCCGCTGCATCATGCCCAAATGGCTGGCCAGGATGCAGGTCCGCTCCCACTCCATCGAGTGGGTGAAAATCGCCTGCCCGCTGCCTTCCTTGCCCAGAATGTTTTCCGCCGGAACTTCCAGGTCTTCCAGCGAAACTTCCGACATGGGCGAAGTGCGCAGGCCCATCTTGTGGAGCTTCTTGCCCAGCACCAGCCCAGGCGTTCCCTTCTCCACCAGAAACCCGGTTACACCATTTGGACCCTTCGCCGGATCCACATTCGCGAACACAACAAACAAATCTCCGTGCGTCGTGTTCGTAATAAAAGTCTTCGTCCCGTTGATGATGTACTTATCGCCCTTGCGCTCGGCCCGTGTCTTCAGGCTGTATGCATCGGAGCCCGATCCCGGCTCGGTCATGCAGTGCAGGCCGATCCACTCGCCGCTCACCAGCTTGGGTAAATATTTTCGCTTCTGCTCTTCCGTGCCAAAAGCCATCAGCGGAAGCTCGCTGGTCCACATGTGCGCGTTCAGCGAGAACAGAAAGCCATTATCTTTGCAGCCATACCCCAGAGCCTCCAAAGCGCACGCTGTAGTTAAGGTGTCCGCCCCGCCCCCGCCATATTCCTGAGGAACCGGCAGGCCCTGAATACCGAATTCCGCGCATTTCTTAAAAAACTCTCTGGGAAATTCCTCATCGCGATCCCGCTGCCCGAGATCGTCGTTCAATTCCTGCTTGGCAAACCGGATCACTTCCTTGCGAAACGCAGCTTGCTCTTCACTCCACGAAAAATCCAAGGTCTTTCTCTCTCCCGTTCGTACCGAATCTTTTTACCGGCTGCTGGTTTTCTCGGCGACGGGCGGCGGAGGAATCGCGCTCCCATTGCTTCCCGCAGCTGCAGCGGGCTTGTTGCCGTTGCTTCCCTGCCCATTGCCCGCGGCCGGTTTTTGTTCTTTACTGCCGTCTTTGCCGGAGTCTTTGCCGGAGTCTTTGCGGTCAATCGCCCGCCAGGGAAACTTCTTCGGCTTTCCTCCCGGCAGCTTGATGCGCGCCGGCACGCCCATAATCGTGATGTTGTCCGGCACATCGGTCAGCACGACGCTGTTGGCCACCACCACCACATTGTTCCCAATCTTCACGTCGCCGATGATCTTGCAGCCCGCGCCAAAATACACGTTGTCGCCCACGCTCTTGCAGCCCGAGTTGATCAATGTCCCGGTGGTAAAAGTGCAGTTAGATCCAATCTTCACCGGCGGGATGAAAACTCCATACGGCGTATGAATCACCATGCCGGGGCCAATCTCGGCGTCAGGAGAAATGAATATCCCGAAGAACATCTGGTTCAGCCGCTGCCAGATCAGCGCCGGAATCATCAGCAGCTGTTTGACCACCGGAATCTTCAGCTTCAGCACCCAGTGCGAATACCGGTAGCAAACAATCGCCGGCGTCTCCACCCGCATCAGAACGCGCAGCAAACCGCTTTCCATCGTCCGGTGCCCTGTAGCCGCCGCGAAATCCGCGCGCAGATTCTCGAACATGTAGCCTTCCCGTTACCCCAAATGCCCGCGCCCCGCGGGCCAGAATGCTGAGTTGAAATTACCGAGTTAAAGATTGCCGAGTTAAAGATTGCCGAGCTAAAGATTGCCGAGCTAAAGATCGCCGGGTTAAAGATCGCCGAGTTAAAGATCGCCGAGTTAAAGACTGCCGAGTTAAAAATCGCCCGCTTAAAGCTTGCTGTAAATCGAATCAGGAATCGGGAACGTGCGCTGGTTCAGCACCGCCCCCAACACCCGCGCCTTGGCGTTTTGCAGGTCCTGCACCGCTTTGCGCGCGCTCTCCCGCCGCGAAGCGTTCGCTTTCAGCACCAGAACCACGCCGTCGCCGCCAGAGCCCAGCAGCACCGCGTCATTGGCGTCATTCAGCGCCGCCACGTCCAGCAGCACATAATCAAATTCCGCGCGCAACTCCGAAAGCCGCAGACGCATCCGGTCCGTCGAAAGCAGGCTCTGCGCTCCTTCCGCATTCGATCCGCAACTGATCAGCCACAGATTCGCGCGCCCCACATTGTGCGCGTAACTGCGCACCGGCTCCGGCTTCATCAGCGCGTCGGAAAGACCAGCCTGATTTTCCACCGAGAATTGCTCATGCAGCCCAGGACGCCGCAGGTTGGCGTCTACCAGACAAACCGATCCCGAAACCTGGCTGGCCAAAACATCGGCCACCCGCGCGCAAACCCAACTGCAGCCATTGCCTCGCTCCGGGGCGGCAAAAACCACGCTTCGCGGAGAGTCATTGCCCGGCATGATGAACAAACGCTGCACCAGCTTGGTGAATTCCTCCACTTCGCTTGCAGCCATGCTCAAGGAACTTGCCACCGGTTCGGAGAACACAACCGGCTGTTCGATGGGCCGTTCAACCTCCTCCACATCCGGTGTCGTGTAGAGGGCTTGTTCGCGGCCAATTCTTTGTAATAGCTCGAAATTACGGCTCATGAATTCGTTTCTCCCATGTCCCCTGACCGTCTAGTCAGCCTACCATCTTTCCCACACGTTCCCAACCTTACAACCGGTCCTCAGACTCCCGGGCGGCACCCCAAAATCTGCCCCAATCGGAGTTTCGAACCCCGCGGTCCCGTTTCTGAACCAGCATTAAGCCAGCCTTAAACTTGGGGCCGTTGCGCCTGCGCCAGATGGTTGCTGGATGCCGGCGTGATGTTGTACTGGCGGATTTTGTAGAGCAGCCCGCGGTAGCTGATGCTCAACAGTTTCGCCGCGTGCTTCCGGTTCCACCCGGACTCTTCCAGCGCGCGGCTGATGGCATGAATCTCCGTCTCCGCCCGCAGCGAGCGCAGAGCCGCCCAGCCATGCGAACTTCCATTCGCCGGCGCACTAACCGTCGGGCCAGACAACGCCGGCGCCGCCGATTGCGTTTGATCTTCCGTTTCGATCATTTCCTTCGTCTGCGTTTCATTCATAAATGACCTCACCCTTTTATCTTCTTTACGATCCTGTTCTTGTGTGTTTAAGTACCGGGGAGATTGCTTTCCAAATGCGCTTCAGACTGGTTCCACTTCGTAGCCTTGCAGCCGGATGGAAACCGAACGCTGAATCAGTTCCACCGAAATCACCAGCATGCGGTCGCTTTCCTGTCCCACTAGAATGCCCTCCGTGCCGTTCAACGAACCGCTTCGGATTCTTACCCGCTGCCCTACCTTGAGAAAAGGATGGCTCTCCAGCGGCACCTTGGCGGCGATCAGGTTCTGTATGTGCTCGATCTGGCGGTCGGGAATGGGCATTCCCTGCCCGTGCACCCCCACGAAAGCCACGACTCCCTCGGTGGTCAGAACCCGCAGCCTCTGCTCCGGCTGGTAAACCATCCGCAAGAACGTGTATCCCGGGAACAGCGGAAGCTCGACCAGTTTCCGGCGGTCGCTCCATTGCCGCATCTGGGTGGTGACCGGCAGAAACGTCGAAAAGCCCTGACTCTCCAGTTGCCGCACCACCATCTTTTCGTGGCGTGAACGCGTCTGCACCGCGTACCAGCTCATGGCCGCAGTCTCGCGGTCATTCATCTCTTTTAACCCAGTCTTGAACTCTGAGCCGAAGCCCGCCATTCGTGGCTCCGCCCTCTGAGTCCCAGTCTGCGACCAGGAAGAATCTGTCATGCATCCCAAGATGCGACTCCTCTGCCGTTGCCCTCAAGCACAAAGGGCACGCGATACCAATCGTTGTTTCTCTGTTTGGGGGGAGATACAGTTCTAGCGACCCACGAATCGGAGCGCCGGGCCGGAGTTTCCTCCAGCTCCCGCTGCCGAAGTTGTGTTCAGCCTACGGAAGATTGCAAGATGTTGCAAGTGGTCAAAAGCCTTGGTGACAAAAGACTCCAAGGCGCAGCAGCAGACGAAGGAACTACACGTACTCTATTGAAACAATTGCACTTAATTAGATGGCAAGTCGCCTCTTAGTCCTCCCGGGACCGGGGCAGCGCGAAGTATTCATTATTGGTTTCGGTCGTAATTGATTTCTCGATCTTGTCGACGGCTTGCTTGGCGTGCTGATTGGTCAGGGCCTGGCGGATTTCTCCTTTCGCCTCCTCCACCGTCAGATGGTCCTTGGACTCGAGTTTGTAGATGTAATGCCCGCCCGAGTCGCTCATAACCTGCGAAACCTCCCCCGGCTTAAGCTCGAAAATTGCCGTCTGGTTCGCCGGCAGCGCAGTCCGCCGCACCTTGTCCATGCGGGTCGTCGGAGTGGCCACTTTGACCCCCGCGGCTGCAAAGGCCTCCCGCTGCAGCTTCACGAAATCTTCTCCCGCGGCGGCGCGCCCCCGCAGATTTTGCGCCAGCTCCTTGAGTTCCCGATCCGATCTTTGGGCAGCATCTTGCGCCGGCCCGCCGTCTTCTTTCTTATCCTTATCTCTATCTCTATCCCCATCTCTATCTCTATCCCCATCTGGGTTTTGTGCCAGCCCCGGCTGCTTGTGTAAAGGCACAACCAGCCGTTCCATCGTATATTGCTCGAATTGCTGCGGATTGTTCTGGTAATACTCGGCAATCTCCTGATCCGAAACGTTGGCCGAATCCTGCTGCAGCTTGTGCGTCATGGCCTGGGTCAGGATCTGCATGCGCGAGAAAACAATCATCTGTTCGTACGGAGCCTGCTTGTCGATTCCCAGCTCCTCGGCTTTGTGCGACATCACCAGCAAACGCGGATACAGGCTCGCCAGTTGCTGTTTCACCGATGTGGTCATGTTGGGATGAATCGCCGCCGCCATCATCTCAAATTGCTCCCGCGTGATCACGGTCTCGCAGGGCGTCGATGCGGACGCTGCCTTCCGATCGGGGCAGAAATCTTTGATGGTCAGCACCGGCGCATCCATCGCAACCGTGCTTTCCGGAGAAGAAGTCACGGCGCGCCGCTCGGCCTTCGATCCGACCCCGCTGGGGTGATTCTGGCCCCATGCCATACCGCCGGCCAGCAAATACAGCAAGCAGATTCCGTGCCTCATGCACTTCCCCCCGATCAATCCTGAATTTGGATGAAAGATCAGCCTTGGCAAAAATAGCATAGCCCCAAACCTCAAGAGCAATAGTAACCGCCAAGAGTGGTACCCCGCTCCGGGCTTAGAGGGCGCGCCCTCAAAGAACGCACGCTTTGAATGGACGAAGCTTCCAGCCTCGCCGCCCCCCTGTCTTCTCGCCACGCACTTTACTTTCGTAATCCCACGCCTTCGCCCGAACCCTTTACTCGCACCCGGTTTTGCATATAATTTTTATGTACGTCACAGCGATTTCTTGGCCACAGCCCGCCATGCCTGCCATCGAAATTTTAGGACTGGAAAAGACTTACACCGTGGGTTTCTGGCGTAAGCAGACCAAGCGCGCCTTGCTTCCTCTGCACTTCACCGTCGAGGATGGCGAGGTCTTCGGCTTCCTCGGCCCGAACGGCGCCGGTAAAACCACCACCCTCAAGCTCCTTATGGGACTGGTCTTTCCCACCGCCGGCTCGGCCCGCATCCTGGGCCATGAATGGACCGATCCCGCCGTTAAAGCGCAGATCGGCTTTCTTCCCGAGCAGCCGTACTTCTACGACTACCTCACCGCGCACGAGCTTTTGCAGTACTACGCGCAACTCTCCGGCGTCCCCGCCAAAGAACGCAGGCAGCGGGTCGAGAAAACTTTGCAGCAGGTGGGATTGCGCGATGTTCAAGGCCTGCAACTGCGCAAATTCTCCAAAGGGATGTTGCAGCGGGTCGGCATCGGCCAGGCCATCCTGCACAATCCCAAACTGGTGTTCTTCGATGAGCCCATGTCGGGCCTCGATCCCGTGGGCCGCCGCGAAGTGCGCGACCTGATGGAGGAACTGAAGCACGAAGGCAAGACCGTATTTTTCTCCACCCACATTCTTTCCGATGCCGAAGCCCTCTGCGACCGCGTCGCCATTATTCATAAAGGAGAACTTCGCGGCGTGGGCGCGGTCCAGGACCTGACCTCCACCGTCGAGGGAAAAGTCGAAGCCATTTGGGAGGGCACCCAGATACCGGCTTCCATGAAAGCTCTGGGCGCGGACTGTCGCGTTTCCGGAGATCGCGTTCGCGCCATCGTCGCCGAAACTCAGCAGGACGCCGTCATCGACGCCCTGCGCCGCGAGCGCCTCCGATTGATTTCGATCGCGCCGGTGCGCACTTCACTGGAAGCGTATTTTGTGGAAAAACTGCGCCGCGCCGAAACTACGGCCGGCACCACCGCGTGAGCCGATTGGCGCAAGGAATATAGCTATGGGAACTGCCATCACCTACATCGCCTCCAACACCTTCCGCGAGGCCGTCCGCGACCGCGTGCTCTACAACCTCATCGCCTTCGCCCTGCTGCTCTCCGGCGCCGCCATTCTCGTCGGACAAATCTCCATCGAGATCGAAAAACTCGTCGTCATCAATCTCGGCCTCACCGCAGTCTCGCTGTTCGGAGTAGTAATCGCAATCTTCATCGGCATCGGCCTGGTCTCTAAAGAAATCGAAAAGCGTACTCTGTACACCGTGCTCTCCCACCCCGTCCGCCGCTGGGAGTTTATTGTCGGCAAATTCTTCGGACTCGCCGGCACGCTGGTGGTCAATACGTTCTTCATGGCGATCGGCGTGTTCGGCGCGTTGTTTTACGTTTCCCACAAATTCGTGCGCGCCGACGCTCTGGTTCTTGTCGCCCTCTATTTCATTGTCCTCGAATTCTTGATCATCTGTTCGCTGGCGCTGCTGTTCTCGTCATTTTCTTCGCCCCTGCTTTCGGCGGTCTTCGCCTTTTCGCTGTTCGTCATCGGCAGCTTCGCCGAGGACCTGCGCAACTTCGCCGGTATGGCTCACGGCTTCTCCCGCTGGCTGGCAACGGGAGCAGCTTACCTGGTCCCGAATTTTTCCGCATTCAACGTTATTTCTTCCATCGCGCATGAACAGCCGGTTGCGGGACAGTTGATTCTTCAAAATACGCTCTACGCATTTTTCTACGCGGCCATGGCTCTCAGCGGGGCCGTGCTCATCTTCGAGCGCCGGGATCTGAAATGACCGCCCGGCAGAAAACCACGATCATCGCCTCCGCCTGCCTGGTCCTGTCTATGGCTGCCAGCTCCTTTGTGCTTCATCGCGTCGACCAGCTTCGCCCTCAGGCCACGCTCGATGAAGTTCTGTTCATCAGTTCTCCCGCCGTAATCAAGCGCGCCAGCCTCGGATACGACGGCCTTATGGCCTGCATCTACTGGACGCGCGCCGTCCAATATTTCGGATTCCGTCATCACAATTTGGCGCCCAGTTACAACCTGCTCGCCCCGCTCCTTGAAATCACCACCCGCCTCGATCCCCACCTGCTGGTCGCCTACGAATTCGGCAGCAGCTTCCTGGCGCCCCCGCCGCCCCACGGCGCCGGCCAGCCCCAGCGCGCGATTGAGCTCATGGAATTCGGCATTCAGAACAATCCCGATAACTGGCATCTTTATTACGATCTCGGCTTCGTCTATTACATGGAGCTGCACGACTACAAAAAAGCTGCCGAGGCCTTCGAGCGCGGCTCGCACGTCCCCAACGCCCACCCATTCCTGAAAGTGATGGCCGCGCAAATGGCGCAACATGCCGGTGAATATCAGACCGCCCGCATGTTGTGGTCGGCCACCTACCAGACCACGCCGGATAAGCAGATTCGCGAGAACGCCATGGACCATCTCCGCGCCCTCCGCGTCGATGAAGACGTCGAACACCTGCAGCAGGCAGTGACGCACTTCGGCGAGCGCACCGGCCGTCTCCCCGCCAGCATGGCGGAACTCATCGCCGCCGAAGGAATCCACGGAACTCCAGTCGATCCCGACGGCCATCCCTACAAACTGACTCCCGAAGGCCGCGTCCAGCTGCGCGTCCCCGACGATTTTCCTTTCGCCACAAAAGGCCTGCCTCCAGGCTACAAACCAGCCCCCAAATACCATCAACTGTAATCACCAGATCTAAACACCAGCATCTAAACACCAGGGAAAACAGTGAAGGCAATGTCATCCCGCAGAGAACGAAAGCTCTCGGAGGGATCTTACGAGCCTGGGCAGTCGCATAAGCGCCGCAAAGATCGCCCAGCCTGCACGTTCCACCGTCTCGTATGATGACCTGAATGCCGCACTCCCCCACCCTTACCCGCTCCGCCCGCCAATACTGGACCCGTCTCGCGGCTCGCCGTGGCGGCCTTCGCGCCACGGGCCAACTCGTTGCCGATCTATGGGATTTCCTCCGCGACTCCACTCCCGCCCGCCGCCGCCAGCGCTACGGCGACGCCGATTACGACTGGCAGCATCGCGTCAACACCACCAGCGGCGCCCTGAACTGGCGCAATCGCCTTCTCGGAGTTTTTCACTCCCCCTACCAGCCCACCGAAGAATCGTTATTTCACGAGATGCTCGAAGCCCTGCGCGCGCAAGTCCACTCCGGCTTCCACAGCTTCACCTTCATTGATCTCGGTTCCGGCAAAGGCCGCACCCTTCTGATGGCCTCCAGCTATCCCTTCACCCGCATCATCGGAGTAGAACTCCTTCCCGAACTTCATCAAGCCGCTCAGGAAAATCTAGCCAGCTACAAAAGCGAATCGCAGAAGTGCCGAGGCCTCGAGTCCATCTGCGCCGACGCCATCGACTTCACCTTTCCCCCCGACCCAACCGTGCTCTATCTCTTCAACCCATTACCGGAAGCCGGACTGCGCCGCGTGATCGCGAATTTAGAAAAAAGCTTGGAGCAAAATCCCAGGCCTGTGTACGTCCTCTACCACAACCCGCTGCTGGAACAAGTTCTAACCGAAAGCCCGGCCCTGAAAAAAATCGCCGCAACCCACCAGTACGCCATCTACACCGCCCGTTGATTCTGCGCTGGCCCATCGGCCTGTCATCCCGAGCGAAGTAGGCGTCCCCGCGATAGCGGGGACGCTAGGCAGTCGAAGGACCCCATGTCTGCTGTAGCTATCACCGGCCCCGGCAAGGCATTTCCACGGCATCACCACCCGCTACTACGGCAGCGTCTGCTTCTTCGCGCCAGTCGCCGTCACCTTGTCCTTGATCTTCTCGTAAGTAGCCTGCGGCACAATTTTTTTCTTCAGCAGATCCTCCTTCGTACCAAAGGGCCGCGCATCAATAATATTTTGCGCAATATCCGGACCAACCCCCGGCAGCGCCGCCAGATCCTTCTTGCTGGCAATATTCAGATCGACGGGCTGCCCGTTCGCCGAAGGCGTATCCGCCTTCTCGCCCGCCGTCATCTTATGTGTGTTGGAAGGATAAGAACTCTGGTTCGTAGGCGGCGGAGCAGCCTGCTGACCCTGCTGCGCATAACAAACGCTGGCCAAAAACGTCAAAACCAAAATCGCTGCAAAACGAGCTTTCATTTTCGAGCCTCCTGTGGCAAACCTTGGATGCTCTCCCCGCCGCAAGCGTTTACCTCAGCCCGCACCATCGACCCTTATCCGTCGACTCACCGCCAAAACGTCATCCCGATCGAAGGTGCGGCCACGCAATAGCGAGGCCGCGACGCAGTCGAAGAACCTGCCCTGTGTTTGCCGGAGGGACCCCGTGCTCCTATGCGGCGCCACCGGTCAATCAAGGTGTTTCGATGAAGGCCGCAGGTACAGGAAAAAGCACCCTCGGCAGGCCCGGCGCTCCGAGCACTGCGGTGAGGCTTTTTGAAAAGGCGCGGCTTCCAGCCGCGCCATAACCTCGGGGACGTTTCGAATACGGTGGAAGAGCGGCGCTTCAAGCGCCGTTCCTTTTTCGCTCCGAACCCTGTATTCTTAGGCACCCAAAAAAGTGCCTATGCTGAACCTCACCAAAGACATTCAGTCTCTGACCACATTCCGGCGCCGCTCCGGCGATTTCATGAAAGCTTTGAAAAGGAGCAAGCGGCCCGTCGTGCTCACCGTAAAGGGCAAGGCTGCCGCCGTCGTGCAGGATGCGGCTGGCTATCAACACCGGCTTGACGCCGCCGCGCGGGCCGACGCAGTCGAGGGTATTCGCCAGGCGATGGAGGACGTGAGAAAGGGCAGAGTGCGCCCGGCCAGGCAATTCTTCCGCGAATTCGAAACCCGGTCATGGCATACACCGTTAGCCTTACCGCCGCGCCCAGCGCGACCTCGCCCGCCTCTACGATGACATCGATGCCGCAAATTCCCAGGCCGCCCGGACTCCATTGACATGTATACGCTAATAGCGTAGGGTCAAACAGTGTACTCCAACAGCGTACGAGACTAGGCATGGAGTTCATTGAAGCGCCTGCGTTTACGCGTTACCTTTCGCGCTATCTGAACGATGAAGCCTATCGGGAGCTGCAGTCTAAACTCGCAGTTAATCCCGATCTCGGCGATGTGATGCCGGGCACGGCGGCTTTAGAAAAGTACGCTGGGCTGACGCACATCGCGGCAAGGGCCGCCAGAGGCGGGCTGCGCATAATTTATTGCCACTTTAGATCCGATAATCAGATATGGCTGGTGACTCTCTACAACAAGAACGAAGCTTCGGATTTGACAGCGGGAGAGAAGAAGGCGCTCAAAGCAGCCGTCGAAAAAGAGACTGAAATACGTGCCCGTCTGCGTAGAGCAGGCGACAGGCAACGGAGGACACAGTGAGGGCGAAGCGGGATATTTTCGGCGAAATGATGGAGGGAGTTGCCGCCATGAAGGGTCATCGCGCAGGCAAGCTGACCCTGCGCAGCTATAAAGTCGATGTCGTGCCGCTTCCCAAGGTGGATTCGAAGTTGCTGCGGGACACGCGAAAAAAGCTGCGCTGCTCGCGGGCGGTATTCGCACGCAAACTGCGGATTAATGAAAGAACGCTGGAGAAATGGGAGCAGGGACGCGCGAAGCCAAATCCTCAGGCGGCCGCGCTGGTGCTCCTGGTGCGTAAGTATCCGGATACGCTGGCCAGGCTGGACACGCTTGCCGCGCGCTAACTCGATGGCGAGGCTGCCCTATCCGGCGGCTCCCCGGCCTTCCTTAACCGGTTAGCAGGGCAATCCATGTTGATGCAGGCACCATTGTGTCTCCCGACCCAATAATAAAGCTTGCCAGGATCTACTTATGGGGGTTCTCCGACACCCCCGCGCGCAGAAAGGTTTAGACTGGGCTGGCGATGACCCCCACCCTGAACTCCCTCTCCCGCGCCTCCTCCGCGTATCTCCGCTCCGCCATGCATCAGCCCATCCAGTGGCACGAATGGGGAGAAGAAGCCTTCGCCGCCGCCCAGCGCGAGAACAAGCCCATGCTGCTCGACATCGGCGCAGTGTGGTGCCACTGGTGCCACGTCATGGATCGCGAGTCCTACGACGATCCCGAAGTCGCCGCCATCGTCAACGAAAATTTCATCGCCGTTAAAGTCGACCGCGACGAGCGCCCCGACATCGACAGCCGCTATCAAGCCGCCGTCAGCGCCGTCAGCGGCCAGGGCGGATGGCCCCTCACCGCCTTTCTCACCCCCGACGGCAAGCCCTTCTACGGCGGCACCTATTTTCCTCCCGCCGACGGTTACGGCCGCCCCAGCTTCAAACGCGTCCTGCTCAGCATCGCCGGCGCCTACAAAGAAAAAAACGGCGACGTAGTCGAGCAAGCGAAAATGGTCGAGAGCGCGATTTCTCAGGCAGAGTCTTTCGCCGGCAGCAGCGGCCGCATTTCCCTGTCCATCGTCGACGCCATCCAGAAGTCGGCCTTCACCATGTTCGATCCCCGCAACGGAGGCTTCGGCCAGGCCCCCAAATTCCCCCACCCCTCGGCTCTGGATTTACTGATTGAAAGATACGCAAGGGACATGTCGGGAGAGCCGCCCTCGGCAATCCCGGGAAGCCAAGCTTCCTTGCGCGATCTCATCGTCACCACCCTCGAGCACATGGCCAACGGCGGTGTCTACGACCAGCTTGCCGGAGGCTTTCACCGCTACTCCGTCGACGAGCGCTGGGTCGTTCCCCACTTCGAGAAGATGTCCTACGACAATTCCGAACTCCTGAAGAACTACGTGCACGCCTATCAAGCCACCGGTTCGGCTTTCTTCGCCAACGTCGCCCGCGACATCATTCGCTGGATGGATGAATGGCTGAGCGATCGCGACCGCGGCGGCTTCTACGCCTCGCAGGACGCCGACATCAACATGGACGACGACGGCGACTACTTCACCTGGACTCTCGACGAAGCCCATGCCGTGCTCACCGAAGAAGAAGGCCAGGTTGCAGCCCTGCATTACGACATCAACGAGATCGGCGAAATGCACCACAACCCCGCGAAGAATGTGCTGTTCATCCGCGCCCCCATCGACGAAATCAGCCGGCGGTTGAACCTCCCTCGAACCCGCGTGCGCGAACTGCTCGATTCCGCAAAGAAGAAAATGTACGCAGCGCGCTTGCAGCGCCCCACCCCCTATGTCGACAAGACGGTGTATGTCGGCTGGAATTCCATGTGCGTCTCGGCGTATCTGGAAGCTGCGAAGGTTCTCGGCATGGATGGCGCCCGGCACTTTGCGCTGCGCTCGCTCGATCGTATTTTGGCAAATGCCTGGAAGGCTAATGCCGAAGCGGGCCAGGGCGCCCGCTCCACTCCATCGCGTCTGCTCCACGTGGTCGCATATTCCGATCCCGCAGCCCAACTCCGCGAAGTCCACGGCCTGCTCGATGACTACGCCGCCACCGCGCTGGCCTGTATCGACGCCTACGAAGCCACCACCGACCTAAGCTACTTCAAGTTCGCGCATGCCATCGCCGATTCCATGATCGCCAAATTTTTCGACCCCACCTCCGGTGGATTTCTCGACGCCGAACCCGGCGATACCCTCGGCGTGCTTTCCACCCGCCGCAAGCCCCTGCAGGATTCCCCTACTCCAGCCGGAAATCCCATGGCGGCCATCGCCCTGCTTCGCTTGCACCACTACACCGGCGATAGCACATACCGCGATAAAGCCGAGCAAACTCTGGAAGCCTTCGCCGGCCTCGCCCCGCAGTTGGGAATTTTCGCCGCCACTTACGGCATCGCCGTTCTCCATTTCATCGAGGACCCCGTACAGGTCGTAGTCATCGCCGGAGAAAAATCGCAAACCAAAGCCGGCGCCCTCTTCGCCGCCGCAGTCTCATCTTTTTCTTTTAACCAAAGCGTGCTCCAACTTTCTTCCAGCCACGCCGTCGCGGAAAATCTCCCTCCCGCACTCGCCGCCACCATCCCCCACCTTCCGCAATTGAAATCGGGTGACCCGTTTGCCGTGCTCTGTTCCGGATTCGCCTGCCAGCCGCCCATCCACGATCCCAGCCAGCTCCGCAGCGCTCTTCAATCCGCTCTCCAATCCACCCTGCACAACCAGCCTCTTCAGGCAAAAAAACAGGGCTGACGGTTTATGTATGAAGTCCGTCAGCCCGAATATTGCGAGCCCTAGGGTTCGGCCCAAGTTACCTATGGTTACTTTGGTGACCTTGCGGCCACCCGGCAGATGCGGTTAACTGCCTTCTTACAGACCGCCACCCTTGCTGGGTGCGCACTTACCTTGCAGCGTTTGTTGTGCTGGGCACGTAAGTATTGGGCCTCCGTCCGGGGTGGGAACCTGTGGAACGGCGGCTGCTACGTACGTGCCCACTAGTCCAAACATCAGGACTGAAATCCTGAATGCCTGTTTCATGGGGTCTACTCCTCCCACGCCTTTCCATCCCGTTACATGGGCTTTTCGGCGCGGGAGAGGAATTATAAAGCACGAGTCAAGCCCTTCCGCAACAATTATTTACCGGTTTCGAACGCGCCTGCCAGTGTTTCTCCGGCAGCTCATCGGGCCCATTTCCGGAAACTATTGCAAATACGGGTTTTACCCGATGTTTCCTAGGGTTTTACCCCGAGATTTGCCGCTCTCTTCCGTTCCTCGCCGGAGCACCGTAACTTCCGAAAAAATTTACGAAATCCGGAATTCAAGCCCCCGGAAATGCCAAAACTGGAAAATTTCGCGATGGGCATGACGCGTTGTCTTCGATCTTGAACCGACCAAATACTTCGACTGGCGCTGCGGCGCTCGAACAACCTCACGGACAGCAGCAGAGCCGGCGGCACGAAACTGCGAAGCTGCAACTACATTTCGAGCGTCACGAAATTCCTCCCGTGCCCCGGGATGAAATCGAAACGGCTTACTCGGCATCAGGAAATTCTTCTTCGAGCTCGCGCAGAACCTGTTCTCCCGGAATCGTCTTCACCCGCCCCAAACGAACGTCATCCACCCGGCGCTTAATCTCATCCGCCCAGGCCTCTTCAACCCCTTCTTCGACCGGCTCGTCATCCAGACTCTCAACCAGCAGGTCGATCAGCAAGCCGCGCTCCTTCACCGAGAGGGCGAGTGCCTTGTCCAGTACTTCCAAAACCTGCGGCGTCATCTGCGCCATACCCACCTCGCTATCGCTTCATCTTACACCCGGCAGCAAGCCCAGGCACCCCAATCCCCCGTTTCCTTTCAACAACTTACCCCCACCCAATCCCCCATTCCACCGCTAAACCCCATTTTTGCCCCATCCACTGAGATAAGGATGCGCCACGCCCTCTGCCTCCCATAGGATTAGTCCCAGCAAACTCCTAGGGAAACGTGTACAAACCAAGCGGTCAGCCGTATTTCCCATAGGGAGAGCCATAGCTGTTTGGATGTGCCGGCTGAAAACTCAAGCTGGCAGGAAAAGATTTTGATTAAGCCGAAGGCCGAAGCCCGACAGCCGAAGCCCGACAGCCGAAAGCCAGGAGCCAAGAGCCCAAAATGCGCAAGCCCATCAAGTACGTAGAAGCAGCCGCCGTCGTCGCCGCCAAGGCAACTTGGGCGATCTTTGACCGCGTCAACCGGATCAAGCCCAACCCTTCCCCCACTCCCAAGTGGTCCGACAAGCCTCTGCTCAAGTCCTACGAAAAGTCGAAGCCGCCCCTGGGCTGGCCCCGTTCCACCGACTCGCTGTGTCCGAAGTGTGTGCCCGAAATTCGCCAGCAGATTCTTGACGGCCATCTGCCCCACGAAGTCTTGATGAACGAGAAGGTCGGCGAGATCAAAGCCACCATCATCGAGCGCGACGGCAAAATCCTGATGGTCAAGGACTGCCCCAAGCACGGCCACTTCGAAGACGTGATGTCGATCGACACCGATTTCTCCCAGCACCTCGAAGAAGTTTTCCCCGGCCGCGACATCGCCGCGCATAACGACGAGAAGCTTCATCATCACGGCTCCTCCACCGTAAAGTACGGCCGCGGCTCCGTATTGACCATCGATCTCACCAACCGCTGCAACATGATGTGCGATCCCTGCTTCATGGACGCCAACCAGGTCGGCTTCGTTCACGAACTAACCTGGGAAGAAATCAAGACCATGCTCGACAACGCGATAACCATTAAGCCGCGGCGTCAGATGAGCGTGCAGTTCTCCGGGGGCGAGCCCACGTTGTCGCCGTACTTTCTCGACGCCGTCCGCTACGCCCGCAAAGTCGGATACAACTCCGTCCAGGCCGCGACCAACGGAATCGAATTCGCCAAGAGCTTCGAATTCTGCCAGCAGGCCGTAGAAGCCGGCCTGCGCTACGCCTACCTGCAATTCGATGGCATCGGCAACGCCGCTAACGCCCACCGCATGGTCGGCAACCTGTTCGATGTAAAGCTTAAAGCGATAGAAAACCTCCACAAAGCCGGAGTGGAAATTGTCCCCGTAGTAACCATCGTCAACGGCATCAACAACGAACAAGTAGGAAGAATCATCAAATTCGCGCTGGACAATCCCAAGACCATCAGCTTCCTGAGCTTCCAGCCGGTATCGTTTACCGGCCGCGACGAAGCCGTCACCGACGACCGCCGCCAGGCCCAGCGCTACACCCTGAGTCATTTGGCGCACGACGTAAAAGGCCAAACCGGCCTCGGCGAACCCAGCCGCGACTGGTTCCCCATCAGCTTCATGGGCACCTTCTCCGACTGGGCCGACCTGATGCACGCCCAGGACACCAACAACGACTGGGGCCAGCTAAGTTGCGGTTGCCACCCGAATTGCGGGACGGGGATGGCGGTCATGATTGACAAGGAGACCAAGGAGGCCGTGCCCGTCACGGCGTTCCTGCATGGGGACCAGCTTGCTAAGGATATTGCCAAGGTAAATGATGCGGCTCGTGGCAAGTTTTGGACGGCCTTTGGCATGGCGCTTTGTCTGATGAAGAACTACGATCCGTTTCAATCGCCGACGCATTTCAAGCTGGCAGACCTGTTGAGCAAGTTTGACAAGAACTACAACGTTACCGGACGGAACTACGGGAAAGTAGGCCCGGATCGAACCGTCGACGATGTGATGAAGCGCCGCCAGGATCGGTGGAACTTCCTGTTCATCGCGGGCATGTGGTTCCAGGATCTGTTCAACTATGACTTCCGGCGGACGGAGCAGTGCATTATCCCTTACGCCACGCAGGAGGGTGAGATTTCGTTCTGCGCCTACAACACGGGCGTGGGCTGGCGGAACATCATCGAAAAGATGCACATGACGGCCACGCTTACCAAGTGGTACGACGAGCACGGGCGGCACGAGATTTTTGCCGGCGGCAAGAAAGTAAAGATGGAAGACGAGACCCATTCGCTGCTGCTGCGTGACGACCTGGTCACGAACGAACTGCAGCACGATCTGGACAAGCTGGGCATCGCCAAGAACGCGCGCGAGGAAAAGAAGCGGGCGCGGGATGCGAAGGCAGCTCTGGCCGTCGACCATTCGGAAACTCCGGTGCCGGGACATCGCGGGCCGGTGAAGAATGACGAGGCTTACAATGCGCGCATGGCTTCGCTGTATCGCGAAGTCGTATTAAAAGAGAAGCCGGCGCAGTCACAGGATGGATTCATTCCGCTGGGGGCGCTGGGCAAGCCTGCTGCGCCTAAAGCGGACGTGCCGGAGCCGGTGGCGGGGGATTAGCTATCAGCCGTCAGCTTTCAGCTATCAGCAAGAGACACGGGCCGCCTGCGGGCGGCCCGAATTGTTTTGCGGTTACGGGGGTGTGGAGAGTCAAACCGCCGGCAGCATCGTACCCGCCCTTGCAAAGAACGCGAGGATGGGCACCCTCTTCGGTGGTGGCGCAAGCGTGGGCCAGCCCGCATCCCCCGAGTTAAAGGAGTTGGAGTTATACGGCGGCGTGGTGACCGCTGCGCCCTCGCCGCGGCTGCGGTCGCCCACGAACTGTCCGGCTTTGCCGCTATCGCTCCTTGCAGGACAGTTCGCCCGTCAAGAACAGTTCTCAGTTCTCAGCTATGCGGGCCGCTTGGGGCGGCCCTATTATTTTTAGCCGCGCGCTAAGGAAGCTCCGATTAAGTCCACATGCCGCGTAAAGCGGGTTTCTCGACTCCGCAGGATTGCCCGTAAAGACAGGCAATCCCGCTTCGCTCGAAATGACAGTTAGGGTTTATCAGAGATTCCCTGGGAACATCCCGTCTGAATTCCGGATCATGCTCGAGGTCGCAGGTTCTTGCAGCATCTCAATAGAGCCGTTCGGCTCCAGACGCGGTTTTACAAAGAAAAGACATTGACACCGGCGCAAGACGCGATAGAATCATGCGACTACTAGAGGGAATAGTAGCTGCTGAGCGCGACCCAGAGAGAAAATCCAAAGCTATCGCAATTTGCATTCTACCTGGTAGGGTCCTGCAGGCCTGCAGTCCTTCATTTCGAACGAAAAAGGAGATATCGGTTGACGGGTGCCCGGATTGCGTTCTGCCATTTCTTGTTGCTAAGCGTTGGGGTCAGCATGGGCCATGCCCAAGATTCTGGCAACCTGGAGCCTGAGAAAAAATCACCGACCTCGGCAACTGCAAATAAGAATGAGCCTCCAGCCGACCGGGTGATACTCAAAGCCGGCGGGGCGAAGGTGACGCGGGAGCAGTTCGAATCAACCATCGGCGATATCGAGCCGAAGCCGGATCCTGACAAAGCCCAGGCTGCAGGAAAAGAACGCCGCCGGATGGGAGACGACTACGCTTCCGTACTGATGCTCTCGCAGCAGGCCATCGCAAACCATCTCGACTCTTCTCCGGAGGTTCGCCACAAATTGGAAGTTGCCCGCCTGCAGATTCTTTCCGACGCTCAGTTCGCCATGCTGCTGAGTCAGAGCAAGCCTTCGCCGGAAGAGATGAGGCGGTACTACGATTCGCATCTGTCTGACTTTGACCGAGTGCGGCTGCACCGGCTGTTTATATGGAAGGTGGGAGCGGGCTCGAAAAATACGCGGGGGCTATCGCCGGAAGACGCACAGGCGCGCGCGGCCGCGATATTACAGTCATCGTCTTCAGGCGGCGATCCGTTTCAACTCGCGAAAATGTTTAAAGACAGCGATCTGGGAATCTTTGACGCCCAGCCCCTGACATTTGAGCGCGGGCAATTGCCTGGAATGCTGGACAAAACGGCATTCTCGGTTAAGCCCGGGCGGTGGGCTGAAGCGGAAGACACGCCGGACCGCCTGATCCTGATTTATGTGGTGGCACGGGATCGCCAGCCCCTTCCAGAGGTTTCTTCCCTGGTCGAAAAATTAGTTCAGGGCGAAAAGATGCAGGGGAAGTTAAACGAGCTGAAAAAGAAGTCTGATATTTGGATGGACGAGTCGTACTTCGGCAGCGGCAGTGCGGTGGTGAAAGACCCAGGAGAGCACCAGCCTGTTTCCAAACCACTTTCGGAAACTGGAAACTAGAAAAATCAGGGGACACATCAATGAAAATAAAGACGTACAGCAGAACGTTTGCTTATCTTGCGCTTTCAGCCCTCTTGCTGGGAGCGTGTGCGATGCAACCGACGTCAGCAGTCGCTCAGATGACCTCGGTCGGCATCGATTGCTCTCAGATTCAGGCATTGGGATTGTTGAAACAGGACAACCTCGGAGCGGGGCGGGTCCTGATCGAGTGCGGGGTGGTGCAAGGCGGACACGCAGAAAAAACCAGCGGCCTGCCGCTGACGCCGCCTGATGTCCGGGTCAGCAACCGCAATTGCAGCAGCGCGTCGAGTTGTACGAAGAGCGAGAATATGGTCTTTGCCAACACCTCGAATCCCCTGAACATTGTGGTGAACTACAACGATCACAATGGATCGAGCTATTCGGGCACGTCCTACTCGAATGACGGAGGAACGACTTTTACCGAAATTTCGCCAGCGCCTTTTGCCTCCGGCCACGGCACCAATTACGGCGATCCGATCGTTGTCTACAACAGCAAATTGGGCAAGTTTTTTGGAGGCGATCTGGTGACCGGGTGCGGCGGCTTTGGCCTCGGGCTGTGGAGTTCAACGGACGGCGTGACCTGGAGCACGGCATCGTGCGTTCATAACGGCGGCAGCGACGATCGCCCCTCCATGTGGGTGGATAACGAACCGACGAGCGGAACCTACGGACGCATGTACGTTTCGTGGAACGATTTCACCGTCGGCGTCGGAGCCCTTTCCGTGACTCACTCGGATGACGGCGTGACCTGGGCAGCTCCGGTACGGGTGGACAATACTTCTACCTTCGCTCGCGACGTTCAGATCACCGGCTCGCCGGTGGGCGCGACGAGGTACGAAGGCGCCAACAGCACGGTATTTATCGCCAGCATGGATGAGGGCGGCGGAGGGTGCGCTACCCGTCAGAACATGATTTACAAGTCTCTTGATGGCGGCCTTACCTGGACAAAGATCCTGATCGGAGCGCGATTCAAGCCGATCTGCGACGCCCTTTGTTCCAGTAACTCATACTTTGCCCAGGTGAACCCCATCATCCGGCATATGGGATGGGGAGAGCCGGGAGTGGGTCCCAACGGTGTTGTGCATTATGTTTTCGCCGGCCTGGGCACCAACGGCGATCCTGGCGACATTTTTTACACTCGCTCAGCGGACAATGGCGTAACCTGGTCGACACCGATCGTAATCAACTTTGGGCCGGACGCGCCGTTTAAGGAACAGTGGATGCCCTCTCTGTCCGCCGATGCCGCGGGCGGCGTAACCATCTCCTGGTACGACCGGTTCCTGTCTACGTCGGCTTGCAACAAAGTCGGCGACGCAGGCTGTAACTACGTGCGGGTTTCCCGACAGTCGTCGGACAACGGCGTCACGTTCACGGATAAGCCGCTCGCCGTCAGCGGGCTTATTCCGCAGCCGGCACAGGCCGATTCCGGAGTGGTGAGTTGCTACGCGGGTGATTACGATTACGACACGACCCTAAGCGGCAGCGCCTTTATTACCTGGACTGACGGCAGCCGGGTGGTCGGAAGCACTCACGTTCAGGATGTAAACTTCTCGGCAATTCCGGTACCATAACTCAATTCCCAGATTTTGGGAGATAGTGGTGCAGTGCAAACTGCACCACTTTTTATTTGCCCAGGATGATGCGGGGGCCGGGCATGTTTCGCTGACGCCGTCCACACTGTAGTGTTGCCAGCGACTGGCCATGATAAGCGGGTCGCTATCGCTCCTCCCCGGATAGTTCGCCCGATGTATGCTGCTTTTCTGTGAGGGTTCCGGCAAAAGTCAGGCAGCGGACGGGGGCGTCCGCTCCACACAATCGAACTCAAAGGCGGGGGGGCAAGGTATCAGCAGAAAGCAGGTCCCTCGACTCCGCATTGAGCGTCCTCCGGACACTCATCCTCCGCTCGGGATGACAGAATTGAGCAGGGCGATGGAATACACTTGATCGCTTGCACTTTCGCGAAGAGGCCCGCGACTTGAAACGTAATAGATCCACTCTCAGCCGTCTCCGCACCGAGCAAACCAACCAGGCCGCGGACGATCTCGATCGCAAGTCTTCGCTTGAGATTGCACAGCTCATCAACGGCGAAGATGTCACCGTTGCCTTCGCCGTGAGCCGCGTCCTGCCGCAGATCGCGCGGGTGATCGATCTGGCGGCGGCGGCGCTGGGGCGCGGCGGGCGGCTTATTTACGTGGGCGCGGGAACCAGCGGGCGGATTGCGGCGCTGGATGCGGTGGAGTGCCTGCCTACGTTCGACACCGATCGCGTGCAGTTCATCATGGCGGGAGGCGCGAAGGCGCTTGCCTCCGAGTCGGAGATCAGCGAGGACGACGCCAAACAAGGCCGCAAGGAGATGGCGCGGCGCAAGCCGGGAAAGAACGATGTAGTGATCGGCATTGCATCCAGCGGGCGCACGCCTTTTACCGTCGCCGCGGTGGGTGAGGCGAGGCGGAGAGGCGCGCGAACTGTGGCGCTGACCTGCAACGCGAATTCGCCGCTGGAGAGAGCGGCAGACCTGGCCATTGTCACGCCGGTTGGTCCCGAGGTGCTGGCGGGATCGTCTCGGATGAAGGCTGGTACGGCGCACAAGATGGTGCTGAACATGATTTCGACCGCGACCATGACGCGCCTGGGATATGTGTATGGGAATCTGATGGTCAATGTTTCTCCGAAGAATGAAAAGCTGAAGCAACGCGCCGTCGCAATTCTGCAAGCGGCGACAGGAGTCGATCGTGAGATGGCGCAGCGCGCCCTGCGGACCAGCGGCAACCGCACTCCTGTGGCGCTGGTGATGCTGGCCGCCGGAGCGAGCAAAACTCAGGCGGTCGACGCTTTGAAAAAAACCAGGGGGCACGTGAGAAAAGCGATCGCGGTGGCCCAAAAGTAGTTCGGTTTCCGCCCGACAGAATTTCCATCTGAAACGTTTACGTACTCCCCTGCACTATTCCCATCAGGTAGCCGACGCCTTTGACCGTATAGGAGGGTGAGCCTGTGGAAGAGTCTGCCATAGTGAAGCGCAACGCCGTCATCCTGGATGCCCTGGTCAAGATGGGCCTTAGCGCGGCAGCCACGGTATGCCTGCTGATTTTCGGGGCGGCTGAAAAATACGGCTGGCCGCAAATGCTTGGGTTACTGTTCCTGCATGCCGTCGGCTTGATGCTGCTGGGCAGCTCTTTGAAGACCGGCGAGCGCGATCTTGCCATCACCGCGCTCGCGCTGGGAGTGCTGTGGAACCTTGGCGCAATCCTATGGCTGATTTCGCAATCAGGAAGCTCGTTCGGTCCGAACGGTTGGGAAGAGAGACCGGTTCCAACTACCGATGTGGTGGGCGCAACGATTCTTATCTATTGGTTTGGCGGGAGCATCCGCAAGCTGGCAAAGACTTCTTAGCGGCTTGGCGGCCGGTTATTCAAAAGGAGCTTGAACTGGAACTTCGGATGGCATATACTTTTGTATATGCCAAAGAGCGAACCCAACGGGATCAGGCGACGCAAAGCAAAAATCTTCATGAATAACCGCAGCCAGGCGGTGCGTTTGCCTAAAGACTTTCAGTTCAAGACAGAGGAAGTATTCATCCGCAAAGAGGGTAGCGATGTAGTTTTGTCGCCACGCCCGTCGGATTGGTCGTCCTACCTGGCAGAGGGCCCGGTTGCATCTGCGTCTTTCATGGAAGGCGTGGAAGACCTGCCCGTCCAGGAGCGCGAACCTTAATGCCGGGCTACATGCTCGACACCGACACCTGTTCCTACATCATGAAGCGCTCCCATGATGCGGTCCTGAAGCGGCTGGCGAAGGTTGCCGTCAGTGACGTGTGTATTTCCGCGATCACGAAATCGGAACTTTTGTTTGGCGTCGAAATTTCTCCCAGGCGACGGCAGGATGAAGCGGCGCTCGACGCATTCCTGGGCTACGTCGAGGTTCTGGATTTTCCCGACGGGGCTTCTTTGCACTACGCCAAAATTCGCGCGGAATTGAAGGCTCGTGGCACGATGATTGGCGCCAACGATCTGTCGATCGCTGCCCACGCCCGCAGCCTGGGGCTGACGCTGATTACCAACAACACGCGGGAGTTCAGGCGGGTGCGCGGCTTGGCTGTCGAGAATTGGGCGACTGGTAGTTAACTAATATTGTCATTCCGTCGCGCGGCCGGCAAGCAGGAACCTGCTCGGGTTCCGGCAGCACTCCTCGTTGGTCGGCGGAGCCAAATTCGGCGTCGCTCAGACCAGGCACTTCCGAAAAATCGGGGAGGGCCGTGCAGTCACGTCACAAAAAAGCGGCCCGCCTGTCACGGCGAGCCGCATCTACAAATCATCCTAAGACTCGCACGAACCGGACGGCGCTAAGGCTTCGCCTGCGCCCTTGCTCCGTGGCGGTTGATGCAGCCGTTGACCGGATCTTCGTAATCGGCCTCGGCGAAGGGGCGCATGGCGAAGGTCGGAGTTTTTTGCACGCTGCAAGTTTGTCCGCCGCACGTGCACGTGATATTCGGCGGATTGCCGGTGCAGACCGGGCAGGTCGAGCCGTTGCAGACAAATCCGGTGGCTCCTTCTTCGACCTGAGTGCAACCGAATACGCGGTTGACCATGAGGCAGGAGTTGGGCGTGGAGCTGTTGTTCGCGCTGTAGTTGCAGGTGGAGGGAACGCTGGCGGTAGTGAATTGCGAATAGTAGTACCAGGCCTGGGCTTCGGAAGGATTCTGCCAGAAGCTGTCGTCATCGCAGAGATAGGCACTGACGGCAGTGTTGGGATAGGTGTAGCTGGCGTCGGAAAGCCCGTCGACCACGCTGGTATCGGCCAGAAGTTGCTGCGCGGCCTTGGTGTATTTATACGTCTTGCTGGAACATGGAGGATCGTTGTTGAGTTCGGTGCTGATGTTGGTGGCCGATCCGCCGAGGTAGTTGGGAGCGTCCGACCAGGTTCCAGCCGAACTGCTGCAGCCCATGGCGTAAACGCCGTTGCTGTTGGGACAGACGTCGACCGCAGGGTGCAGTGGAGGGGTACAACCCTCAATCAGGTTGCCGTACTCGGGTCCGGAAACGTACGCGGCTTTGTCGAGGAAATCGCCGGCGCCGTAATAAGTCATGGCATAGCCGAGGCCGCCTGCGCCGCCGCTCTGGCTGTGGGCACACATGCCGGCGGTCGTAGTGTTGAGGGGGTTGGTCAGAAAATAAGTGGTGTAAAGAAAATTGAGGAAGGTGGCGACGCGGCATCCGGCGACCTTAAGGCTTCCGGTCGATGTACCGGTGAGTTGCCACCAGTTGTCGAAGGCAAATTGCACGGTCTGGAAATTGTCGTGATAAAGGTCGTAGGGAAGCTCGCCTTTGTAGTTCCCCGGCAAAGTGAAAGTGCCAAATTTGCTGGGAACAAAAACCAGCATGCCGTTCGAGGCCACACCCGGTGTGGCGACGCCGTAGGTGACGCCCAGGTCTGCAGTCTCAGGACAGCTGATGTCGGCGTGGTAGCAAACGGTGGCGAGTATGTTGCCGTTGCTGGTGGTGGTGACCCAGTCGGCGGCGTGGCCGCCCAGACTTGTGGGACAGGTTTCGCTGGTCACGCTGGAAACTGAACCCAGCGCGTACTGCGCCAGTGAGCTTCCGGATAACGCCATCCAAACCAGGGCCAGTGCGCCGACAAAAATGATTCGCTGTGCTCTCATCAAAGGTCGCCTCAAAATGAAGGTGTCTGATTTTTCGGTTACGGGGGATTGTTGGGGAGCGGCGCTCACATACGCCGCTGCGTCATTCTCTGACGGGCGTGCAACGCAGTCAAGATGAAACATTTTGCAACCTGGGCGGGAACGGGCGCGGGCTGCGCGAAAAGCGGGTCCGGAGTGGGGTAGGCGGTCTATAGATGAAAGTCTCTTGTGCGGGTCTGGCCCTCGATAGTAGGTTTGTAAGCACGTTCTAGTTTATCCCCCCCGAGTTCTTAAGAACACAAATCCGGAAGGAGAATCTTCAGGCATGTCCGTTTCCCGCGCATTCTCTCGTGGTTTAGTCGCTTTCGTGCTGGTATCGCTCGCTGCGGCGCAGCAGCCCGCTCATACGCCCGTGGCCGGCGCGCCTGCCCGGAAGCAGACTCAGGCTCCCACCGGGGCTAAAGATATTACGGTCATCAACCACATCGTTTACATCATCAAAGAGAACCGCAGCTTCGATAATTATTTCGGACAGTATCCGGGAGCGAACGGGGCGACGAGCGGCTCGACTTCTTTCGGCGCGGTATGGCCGCTCCTGCCGACTCCGGATTACGCGTATCCGTTCGATCCCGAGCATGGATGGGCCAGCGGCAACGAAGCCATCGACGGCGGGAAGATGGACGGGTTTGACCTGCTGGCGGACTCGAACATCAACGGCCAGGGATATCTGGGATATACGCAGGCCTCGCAGAGCCAGCTTCCGAATTATTGGACCTACGCACAGAATTACGTGCTGGCCGATAACGCATTTTCTTCGATCCAGTCGGATAGCTTTACCAACCATCTCTACACGGTGGCGGCGCAGGATACGGGCGCTCTTTTCATCACCGGGCCGACGAGTGCGGGCGGGGGATCTTTCGGATGCGATGCGCCGGCAGGAACGGCGGGAGTGACCGCGGATGAGGCGGGCAACATCAGCAAAGTATTTCCTTGTTACAACATTCAAACTCTGGCCGACTCTTTGCAGAGCGCGGGAATTTCATGGAAGTTCTACGCGCCGCCCGAGGGCCAGCGCGGTTATAACTTCTCCACACTCGATTCCATCAATCAGATTCGCAACGGCCCGCTCTGGGCCACCAATGTGGTGAACGATTCCACTTTCGTGAACGATGCTGCGACCGGGCTGCCGGCGGTGAGCTGGCTGGTGACGGGCGGGGCGGCCAGCGAACATCCCAAACACGGCGCGCTGTGTGCGGGCGAGAACTGGACGGTGCAGCAGATCAACGCCATCATGAATGGGCCGGACTGGGATTCAACCGCGATCTTTCTGACCTGGGATGACTTCGGCGGCCTGTATGATCACGTAGTTCCACCGGTCGTGGATAACTGGGGACTGGGGCCGCGGGTTCCGTTCCTGATTATTTCGCCTTATGCGAAGCAGGGTTATATTTCGCACACGCAGTATGAATTTTCGTCGGTGCTGAAGTTCATCGAAGAACGTTTCGGCCTGGCGCCTTTGACCAACCGCGATGCCAATGCCAACGACACTACCGACAGCTTTGACTTTACCCAGACGGCGCGGTCTCCGCTCATCCTGAATACGCGCACTTGCCCGTTTGTTTCCTTGAACACGGTTCCATTCGGCAGCCAGGCGATCGGCACCAACAGCACTCCGTTCACGGTAACGCTGACCAACTGGGGCACGAGCACGGTGACGGTAGGGACGCCGAGCATCAGCGGCAGCGAGTTCAGCCAGACCAACACCTGCCGCGGCAGTCTGAAGCCGAATGCTACCTGCGCTGTAAATGTGACCTTCAGCCCGAACGCGCTGGGAAGTCAATCGGGGACGCTGACCGTGCCTACCAATTATCCGGGAGGCCCGTGGACGGTGTCGCTTGAGGGAACCGGCAGCCAGATGGGATTCGACATTGCTTATCCCGGCCTGAGTTTTCCGTTGATAACCATCGGGACGGGAGCGCTCACCAAGCCGGTAACCCTGACCAACCACTCGACCTCGACTCTGAATATTTCGAACGTGCAGGTTGTGGGCGGAGCATTCAGCCAGACCAATACCTGCAACGGATCGATCACGGCCGGAGGCTCGTGTACGGTGAACGTCACGTTCAAGCCAACCACGGCGACGTTGCTGCCGGAAAGCAGCGCGTACTATGGCGATCTGGTGATCTACTCCAACGATCCGGCCAGTCCGCAGCAACTGCGGATAAGCGGAACCGGCACGGCGGTCAGCTACACTCCGAAGTCACTGACATTCGGCGGGACGCTCGTCGGCAGCACCAGCCAGCCGATGATCGTCACCCTGACCAATCACGGCAGCAAGACGCTGACGTTTGGAAGTCTGACCACCGCGGGAGACTTTGCCCAAACCAATACCTGCTCAGGCGGCATCGGTTTCAATACCAAGTGCACCATCAGCGTGACCTTTACCCCGACCCAGAAAGGCACCAGGAATGGCACGCTCACTCTGGTTGACAATGATGGCAACAGCCCGCAGGTGATCAACCTGTCGGGTACGGGAGACTAGTCCCGGGAAAACTCACAGTAGGCATTTGCGTAATCGGCGCAGGGGCTGGCGGAAGAACGGCAGCCTCTGCGCTTCTATTTTGTTGGGGGCGCGTTCAACAAGAAAAGCTCTTGACCGCGGAGCTCACTGAGAACTGCCGCGGAGGCTGCCGAGAAGCGCATGGCCCAAAACTTCGGCTTCGGAAGGTGGGTTTTCGGCTGAAAGTCTTACAACCTTGGGCGGGAGAGGAGCCAACAAGCAGGAATCCGGCCTAACACTTTGGTGCCGATTTGTGACTGTAATTCGTTGGTAGTGTGCAACTTTGAGGTTAAACATGTGTTAAGAATGTAAAGGTCGTAAGACCGCGTTGGCCATGAAATCAGTCGCCTGGAGATAAGCTATGACCTCCTCTTCTCTAATGCCGGTTCGGCGTCTTTGGTTGTGCGCAGTCTGTGCTGTATTAACCCTGCTCAGCGGTTGCGGCGGAGGGACTTCGACGTCGCGTTCAGCGCAGATACCGGCAAATTGCTCCATTAGCATAGAGGCTTTGAGGCCTCCCTGCCCGACGGGAGTCTCCGAGTCGTGCGTCACGCCCTCGTGTACGACAAGTGATCCCACTGGGAATGCGTGCGGGACGCTTTCCGAACCCAACTGGAACGAATTCAAGACCATCGCGGGAAGCTCGCCCATTCATGGAGTGAATCTGGCGGTTCCGTGGACCAGCATCGATACGGGCCAGCCCGGCACAGGAAGCAGCGAGTATGACTTTACGGCCCTCGATGCCCAAATCGGTTATTACAACACGAATTATCCGAGCCTGAAGGTGAATCTCATGCTGATACCGATCAGCTATAGCTCGAATGGGAACAATCCCACCGGCGGCGTGAACTATTTCACGCCGTCGTACGTGTTTACGTCCTCCTGGGCGCAAAGCGTGGGAGCGAGCACTCTCGATGTGGTCACCTGCCCCGAGTCTGGCTATGCGGGTAATGGAAGTCCTACCTCTGGTTATCCCGTGGTTTATGAGGCGCCTTTCTACAAGGCGTATGAGAATTTCATCCAGCAGGTGATCGGTCACTACAACAGCGGATTTCCAAATATTGGGTACATGCGATTTGGACTTTCCGTCGGCGACGAGACTGATGCCTATTGCACGGCCGAAATGCAGGCTCTGCCGGCTCCGAACACGTTCCCCCAGACTGCCGCTCCCTCCGCCTCCTTCTGGGAGAACTACATCGGCATGATGAGCAATTACGAAAAGAGTCAGGCCCCGACGTTCACAATTATGAATTCGCTGAACTCGCTCAATACCGACGCCGGCCCAACGCTGCCGACGTTCGAAGCACAGACTGCGGTAACGAATGGCTTCGGTTTCGGATCCAATGGATGGCAGGCTAGTGATATTCAGGCATCTCAAACCGACCCCACCGCCTGTACCTCCGACTGGTGCGCCTTGTTCGACAACGATTACCTGACCGGGGTGCCCCTGGAGTTGCAGCCTGCGACGCCGAGCGATCCTTCTGGCGGGGGCACTACAGGGAGCCTGGTGAACCTGGTGCCGACAGCGGTGCAAAATCATGCCACGATTCTTGAAATCGCGCTGCCTGATTTGTACACAGCTTTTGACCCCAACTATTCACCCCAGTATTACAGCTCCTACAACGCAGCCTTGGGAAACGCCTGCTCGCAGTAGGGCTGGTCGCGGGTGCGGCGGCGCAGGGAAGGAAAAGTCCACCCACAGCTTGCGCTGTGGGGCTGCGTTCTGACGCTGCTCCGCGGCTAAGGCCGCGCATGCAGTTTGTCTGCGCTGGATAACTTTCAGTGCACCCAGAATCTCGAGGCGGAGCCCACCCGAGAGCATTCCCACAACGATAGAGTCTTTTCGTAACGTGCAGGCCTCAGGCCGCGATGGACGGACGCTCGCTGCGCCCGCGAGACGGCCGAGGCGGCTATCCCCGCATGTTACGGGGGCTAATTAGTCATTGGAGCCAGGAGGAGGCACGGGGCGTAGCCGGGGACCAGGGTGATGTTGCCGGCAGGCTGAAGGCGGATGACAAGGTCATCGGCCGAGCAGTAGGCGCGCGTGCCGCTCATACCGCTGATGGGCGTAGCCGTGGCATAAAACTCGTTGTTGATCACGCTGGCGGGGCCGGGCAAGCCGGTGGCTGCGAAATTGTAGCCGCTCTTGGGGCCTCCGCTGGCAACCGACTGATCGATAAGGCAGGCAGTGAGAATCGTGGGCGTGCAAGGATCCGGACCGCCCAGGGGGCCCAGGGTAGCCGGGAAGCCGATGGTTTCGTAGGTGCCAAAATATGCCACTTCGGCAACATTGATGGCGTGGATGGAGCCTGCGGCGGAAGAGTCATTCGCGGCCATGCGGGCCCGCAGCAGGTTCGGGATGGCGATCGCGGCGATAATCAGGATGATCGCAACCACGATCAGCAGCTCGATCAGGGAGAAGCCCTTGTGTTTTCGCATGGCGTTTATCGACCCGAAAAAGTAATTGCACTTCAGGGGCCAAGGCCGGGGGCGATTGGGCGGGTGATTACCGCCGTAACCGAGTTGTGTTTCAAGCCGTTAGCGCTCCCAGGCTCTTCTGACAGAAGGAAGCGCGTTATGGCAGCGCTGGAGGAAGAGCTGTGCCAGCCAAAGCGTGCGCGGGATAAAAGCGTGCATGAAAAACAGGGCAGCGAATTGTTCTCGCTGCCCCTTCCCGGTTTCCTTTCGGGCTGAAGCCCCGGTTCGTTTCAGGAATTCTCGCGGCGCGGCTGAAGGCGCTGACTTTCAAAGCGCCGCATCCTTTGACAGCTACTTAGTTATTCATGGGCGCCCATCCCAGGCAGTTGGCGTAGCTGCCGGGCACAACCGTGGTGCCAGCGGCGCCGTTGCGGATCACACCGTCATCGGCGGCGCAGAAAGACTTGGTTCCCGAGGTATTCGAGATGGGAACCGCGGTGGTGTAGAAAGTGGAAGGCGCCGCAGCGCCCGGGGCGGTGACGACGACGGCGAACGTGTAACCGCTCTTGCCATTGCCTCCGCCATTGGTGGCCAGATTGTTATCGATCAGGCAGCCATTCGCGGTGCCCGGAACGCAGGGACTAGCGCCACCGCCCAAGCGGGCCAGCGTGCCGTAACCAACGGTTGGATAGGCCCCGTAATAGCCGACTTCGCCGACGACGATAGTGTGCTCGGAGGCGGCGGCGGAGGAATCGTTGGCCGCCATACGGGCGCGCATCAAATTCGGAATGGCGATGGCCGCGATGATCAGAATGATAGCTACCACGATCAGCAGCTCAATTAATGAAAAACCCTTAACCCTTTGCAGTCTCATGTGTCCCCAAGTTCGCAGGATTTCTGCCGACCCGCAGGCAGATTTTAGAAAGATGAAGGAATCATTGCATTTCCCTGGCCAAGTAGGAGGGAGGCGATGGCGGCAAAATGCACCCCAGGATCCATAATTTGCCGAAATAAGCCGTACAAAAACGTATCGCAGCGAACGTGGAAGAGGATGGAGTCGCAAATCGTCACCAAGGTTGCCACAAATTGTCAGAATGAGACGAGAAACGGGTGGGACGAAAACTTAAGAACGGTAAGGGATGAGATGTGGCGTTCCGGCTGGGTTTAGGGCACAGCGTGGGCAGGCTGAGGGCGGCTGCATTCTACAGGGTGGAGGGCGGGTGTATCCACAAGGCGTTCGGGTGGGCCGCCTTGCCGAAAAAAATCAAGGGCAGCGGGTTGTCCGCTGCCCTCCGGTTCTGCACCTTTCCAGGTGCTCGCCGAGTCAAGCTGTTAGTTGTTCATCGGAGCCCAACCGAGGCAGTTCGCGTAGCTGCCGGGCACAACCGTGGTGCCAGCCGCGCCGTTGCGAACCACACCGTCATCAGCCGCGCAGAACGACTTGGTTCCCGAAGTGTTCGAGATAGGAACCGCAGCGGTGTAGAAGGTCGGAGGAGCCGCAGCAGCCGGAGCAGTGGTCACAACCGTGAAGGTGTACCCGCTCTTGCCGTTGCCGCCGCCGTTGGTGGCCAGGTTGTTGTCGATCAAGCAGCCATTGGCCGTTCCCGGAACGCAAGGCGTCGCGCCGCCGCCCAACTGAGCGAGCGTAGCGTAACCCTGAGTGGGATAAGCGCCGTAATAGCCAACTTCACCGACAATGATGGTGTGCTCGGAAGCAGCCGCGGACGAATCGTTGGCCGCCATACGGGCGCGCATCAGGTTCGGAATTGCGATAGCTGCGATGATCAGGATGATGGCAACCACGATCAGCAGCTCGATCAGTGAGAAACCCTTCTGTTGTTTCCGCATCTCTATTTTCCCCTCGTTTTGAAATCGTTGCTGGTCATGGAATGACGCAGTCGGGCTTGATATTCGCACTTCCCTAGCCAAACCAGCTAGTTACCTTGGTTCCTGCCGCCCTGTGGGGAAGGGCTTTATTTTCACTAGAAGAGCAAACTTCCGATCTATTGTACCTCGAATTGGAGGCTGATTTCCTGCCAAAATCTGTCACGGCGTTGACGGTTCGCGGCATGTTCCCTTGGGGTCAGGCGCCTTCTTAAGAACGGCTGGGGAAGCCGATCTTGCACCTGGAATGCGATGGTAGGAGGGCATTTAGTACAAAGATCTCTGGTGAGAGACGGAAGGGGAGTACCGTGCCATGAGTAACCTCACCGGGCCGAGTTTGCTGCGCGTTCCAAATCAGCACCTCTATAATTACGGAAGAAAAGCCAAGGATTGAACATTGTCAGCGACAGCCAGTGCGACAGCTACAGCGCCTGTGACGGTTTCCGCGCCGCCCGTCCAACTACCCGGTTCGCGTGAAAAGCGAAGCACGATTCTGTGCCTTCTGCTGTTGCTTGTAACCCTGGCTTTCTACAATCCCGTGGTCCATAACGGCTTCACCAACATGGACGACGACGGTTACATTACGGCTAACGCTCACGTGCGGGCAGGTTTGACGTGGGAGACGGTGAAGTGGGCGTTTACCAGTTTTGACGCCGCGAACTGGCACCCGCTCACGTGGCTTTCCCATGCTCTGGATTGCGAAATTTTCGGGATGAATCCGGTGGGGCATCATTATGTGAATGTCCTGCTGCATGCCGGGAATGCGATCTTGTTATTTCTGCTGCTGGAGGGCGCTACCGGGCTGACCTGGCCGAGCCTGATGGTGGGAGCGCTGTTTGCGCTGCATCCCATGAACGTGGAGTCGGTGGCGTGGGCCTCGGAGCGGAAGAATGTGTTGAGCATGTTCTTCTTTCTGCTCACGCTGCACGCTTATGGATGGTATGTGCGGCGGGGCGGAGTCAAGCGGTATGCGGCGGTGTTCGGACTTTTTGCCCTGGGGTTGTTGGCGAAATCGGAGATCATCACGCTGCCTTTTGTGTTGCTGCTCTGGGATTACTGGCCGCTGAGGCGAATGGCAGTTCGCAGTTCTCAGTTCTCGGTTCTCAGCCGGGGCGCGGCTGAGACGGTTCCAGGCGATGAACCGGCTCCGCATTCGTTTGCTTTTCTTCTGGCGGAGAAGCTGCCTTTGTTTTTGCTTTCGGCGGGCAGCGCGGTGATGACTTTGCTGGCGCAAAGTGCGGGCGGGGCGATGCATACGGCGTCCACTTCGGGGCGGTTGGGAAATGCGGTGGTGGCTTATGTGCGGTACCTGGGAAAAGCATTCTGGCCGACGCGGCTGGCGGCGTTTTATCCGCATCCCGGCGAGCTTCCGGCGTGGGAAATTGTTGCTTCGGCGATCATTCTGCTTTTGGTGACGGCTTTGGTTTTGCACTGGAGAAGGCAGCGATATCTGGTTGTAGGTTGGTTCTGGTTTCTGGGGACGCTGGTGCCGGTGATTGGATTTGTGCAGGTGGGGGCGGCGGCAATGGCCGACCGCTATGCGTACCTGCCTTTTATCGGATTGTTTATTGGGGTGGTGTGGGCGGTGGCTGAACTTGCGCAGGAGCGAAAGTTTGCGGCTGCCTGGCTGGCGGCGGCTGTGTTGATTGTGGCGGGGTTAGGAATTGTCAGTTATCGCCAGGTGGCTTATTGGCACGACAGCGTAACCCTGTGGAAGCATACGCTGAGTTTGACCGAACGCAACTACGTGGCGCATTGGGCGCTGGGTTTCGCTTTGGCTGAGAAGGGTCAAAGCGAGGAGGCGATGAGTGAGTTCAAGGCCGCCGAGAGCCTGCACAGCTATGCGGCGCTGGACCGGGTTGCGGTGGCCGCTTACGAGCGCGACCACGGACACGCGCAGGACGCGATCGAAGAATACCGTGGAGCGCTGGACGTCGCGCCGGATGCGAAAACCAGGGCCATTGTGCTGAGCCGGATGGCTTCCGCTTATATGCAGACCGGGGATTTCGGGCGCGCACGCACGAGTTGCGCGGAGGCGCTCAAAGAAAATCCCAGAAATGCCACTGCGCTGGTGGACAGCGGACTGCTGGCGGAGCAGGATGGGGATTTCGTGCTGGCGGCAGGGCAATTTTCGGAGGCCATGCGCGTTGCCCCGACGGATGTGGGCTATCTTTTGCTCGGCTATGCATGGCGGCGGGCGGGGCACATGCAGGAGGCGTATGAGGCGGGCGTACTGGCGCAGCGGATGTCCCGTGACTTCGCGCAGGCGCAGCAGACGGTAGCGCAGTTGCTGGCGATGGCTCAGGTTAAGTCCGAGTAGGTCATTCCGGATCGTTTTTGCTTCAGATCGTTTTTTGCTTCAGATCGTTTTTTACTTCAGATCGTTTTCTGATTCAGATCGTTTTTACTTTCAGATTGTTTTTTACTTCTGACAGGCAGGATTGAAATCTTTGTCTTCCAGCGCGACCGCTCCCGCGATCCAACGCACGATGGCTTCCCGGACGGAGGCGCCGTTGTTTATTTCGCGATCAAGACAGAGTGCGATTTTGTGTCTTCTGCTGGCGCTGGCGACGCTGGTGGTTTACAACCCGATCATCCACAACCAGTTCACGAATGTTGACGACGACACTTACATTGTGGGGAATGCGCACGTGCGCGCGGGGCTTACGTGGGCGACGGTGAAGTGGGCGTTCACGAACTTTGACGCCGCCAACTGGCATCCGCTGACGTGGTTGTCGCATGCGCTCGATTGCCGGCTTTTTGGGCTCAATCCGGCGGGCCCGCATTATGTCAATTTATTGCTGCACGTGGCGAGCGCGATTCTTTTGTTTTTGCTGCTCGAGGGCGCGACGGGGGTGATCTGGCCCAGTTTTCTCGTGGCGGCGCTGTTTGCCCTGCATCCGGTGAATGTGGAGTCGGTGGCATGGGCGGCGGAGCGGAAGAATGTCCTGAGCATGGTTTTCTTCCTGCTCACGCTCCATGCTTATGGGTGGTACGTGAAGCGGGGCGGCGTGAAGCGGTATGCGGTGGTGGCCGCGCTTTTCGCGCTGGGATTAATGGCCAAGTCGGAAGTTATCACGCTGCCGTTTGTGTTGCTGCTGTGGGATTACTGGCCGCTGGGGCGGATGGGCGGTCCAGTTCTCAGTTCTCAGCTCTCGGTTCTCAGTGAAAGGCGCATGGCCGCGGGCGCTGGGGCAGTCCCTCCGCGGCCGTTTTGGTTTTTGTTTCTGGAAAAAACTCCTTTGATGGTGCTTTCGGCTGCGAGTGGAGTGCTTACTTTGCTGGCCCAGAGTGCGGGGCACGCGGTGCGGAAGCCCTCGCTGTGGGTGCGGTTTGGGAATGCGGTTGTGGCTTACATGCGTTATCTCGGGAAAGCTTTCTGGCCGGCGAAGCTGGCGGTGTTGTATCCGCACCCGGGGGCGTTGCCGGTGTGGGAGGTTTTAAGTTCGACGGCGGCGTTGATCGCCATCACTGCGCTGGTTTTGCATTGGCGAAGTCATCGCTATCTGGCGATGGGCTGGTTCTGGATGCTGGGCGCGCTGGTTCCGGTGATAGGAGTGGTGCAGGTGGGCGTGCAGGCCATGGCTGACCGGTATGCGTATATCCCGTATATAGGTTTGTTCATCAGCGTGGTGTGGGGAGTGGCGGAGCTGACGCAAAAACGGAAGCGAGTTTTCAGTTATCAGGTGCTGGCTGTGGCGGCTGGGGTGGTTCTGGTGATGCTGGGAGTGGTCACGCGGCGGCAGGTGGGTTTTTGGCACGACAGCGAAACCCTGTGGCGGCATACCCTGGCGGTTACACAGCGAAACTACATGGCGCACGATGCGCTGGCCCGCGCGCTGGCCAAGGATGGACGAATTGACGAGGCGATTGCCGAGCACAAGGCGGCGGAGAAGCTGAACGCTTATTCTTCGGCTGAGATGATTAACATTGGAGCGTTTGAGCAGGAGAATGGGCATGTGCGGGACGCCATCGATCAGTACATGCAGGCGGTGAATGCCGCGTTGGATGCGAAGGGGCGGGCGGCGGCGCTGAGTTCTGCGGCTTCTGGATTTCTGCAATTGGGGGATCTGCAGCGGGCCAAGAGGAGCTACACGTACGCGCTGCGGGAAGATCCGGACAATACTGCGGCGCTGGTGGGGAGCGGATTGCTGGCGGAGCGGGAGGGGGATTTTGGCACGGCGATAGCGCGGATGTCGCACGCGGCGCAGGTGGGGCCGACGGACGTGAGTTATCTCCTGTTGGAGCAGGTTTTGCGGCGGGCGGGCCGGGCGGCTGACGCTGACGAGGCCGCAGCGCAGGCGCGGCGAATTTCCCAGGACTTGGCGGCGGCGCGGAGGTCGGCGGCGCAGGTGATGGAGGCTGCCGGGGTTAAGGGCGAGTAGGATGGGTTGCCGGTCAGTTTGACGTGGGATCTGTGCATCCGTGCGACTCATCATCCCGCGGGGGAAAACGCGGGACTTCGGAATGACCTCCGGGACTACAATATTCTCTCGGTATGCCCGATTCTATCCCTGACCTTCATGTTCACGCAGATGTTGCCCGTGCGTGGACGCTTCCTGCCCAACTCTATTTTGATGAAGCGGTTTTTGCGGCGGAGAAAGAAGCCATTTTTTCCCGAACCTGGCAGGTTGTGGGGCATGGCGAGCGGGTCAGAAATTCTGGCGACTACTTTACTACTGAACTGGTAGGCGAGCCGCTGCTGATTGTGCGCGGCGGCGACGGCGTATTGCGCGGGTTTTATAACGTCTGCCGGCACCGGGCTGGGCCTCCGGCGGAGGGTTGCGGATCGCGCAAACTATTTCGCTGCGGATATCACGGGTGGACTTACGATCTCGACGGATCGCTGATCAGCGCTACCGAGATTGAAGGTGTGGAGGAATTTCGTAGCGAAGATTTTGCGCTGGCTCCGGTGCGGGTGGAGGAGTGGTTCAATTTTGTGTTCGTAAATTTGAACTCCGAAGCGCGGCCCTTGCGCGAAAGCCTGGGAAAACTGGCGGAGCAGGTCGAACGCTTCCCGTTCGGCGGCATGAAATTGTTCGAGCGCCGCAGTTACCAGATGCGGTGCAACTGGAAAACTTATGTCGATAATTATCTCGAGGGCTATCACCTGCCGAGCGTACATCCGGGATTGAATCGCGAACTGGATTACAACGCTTATGTGGTCGAGCCTCATGCGAACTATGTGCGGCAGTTCAGCCCGATTCGCGGGGCGCAGGCTGGAGATGCGACTCCGCGGCGATATCAGGAATCTCGCGAAGATCTGGCGACGGATTACTTCTGGATCTTTCCCAACTGGATGCTGAATTGTTATCCCGATAATGTTTCGCTGAATATTGTCTTGCCGGCCGGGCCGGAGAGTTCAGTTGCGATTTTTGAATGGTATTTGCCGGAGAAGGATCATTCGAGCCCGGCGGCGAAGGCTGCGGTGGAGTTCAGCGATCAGATTCAGATGGAAGATGTGAGCATCTGCGAGCGGGTGCAAAAGAACCTGCGGTCACGCAGTTATTCCCGCGGCAGGTACAGCGTGAAGCAGGAAAATGGAGTGCATGGGTTTCATCGGATGTATGCCGAGGCCATGAAGCGGGGCTGATGATGGCGAGGACCACCTCAGGGCTGAAGCGCGCCGCTCCTCCACGGTATTCCACGCATTCGAGCAGGTTCGGAGACGCTTCGTCAGATGCTTGTTCCCAAAATCTTTCTTTCGATTTGATCTAGAGTCTATCGTCCCGGAACATTTTTTCTCGCGCCGCGGCGATGATTTTACATTCGGTTCATAGAACTTCGTGTAGGATGGGTTCCTCCCTCCCCGGTCTCGCGAGCCAGGTGCGCGAAAATTCTCTGTGGAGGACTTCCCTCTCTCATGACACAGAAATGTTTAGTCGTATTTCTCTCTGTGACCGCGCTGGCGTTGGTAATGGCGAGCAGCGCGGCCGCCAGCGAATACAAAGTGATCTATGCCTTTCAGGGCGGCACCGATGGGTCGAATCCCGAAGCGCAGTTGATTTCCGACTCCGCGGGAAATCTTTACGGTGTGACACAATTTGGGGGAACCCACGGTCAGGGAACAGTCTTCAAATTGTCCAACTCCGGAGGGACGTGGAGCGAAAGCATTCTGTACAGTTTTACGGGCAGCAGCGATGGCGGCGAGCCGCTGGGGCGCCTGGTGATGGATTCAGCGGGGAATCTTTACGGGACCACGGAAGGGGGCGGGGATCCGACGTGCGTGCAGGGTTCCGGCTACTGCGGCGTAGTTTTCGAGGTTTTTCCGGGAGCGGGTGGAACGTGGACCGAGAAGACCCTGCTCGAGTTCACGACTGCGAACGGCCGTGAGCCCATCGCCGGATTGACGTTCGATGACGCCGGTAACCTTTATGGCAGCACGTTCTTTGGCGGAGCTGACGGATGGGGAACGGTGTTTGAACTCTCGCCCAATGGCGACGGCACCTGGACGCAGACCGTTCTGCACAACTTCAACCTGGACGGCAACGGCGGCAAGCCCAATTCCGACCTGGTCTTCGACGCCGCGGGAAATCTTTACGGAACCACCGCGAACGGGGGCTTATTGCAGGATTGCCTGGACAAGTTCGGCTGCGGAACGGTGTTCGAGATGTCGCCGCAGGCTGGCGCGGGGTGGACGGAAAAACCGCTGGTTGCGTTCAACGGAAAAAATGGCACGCCACCCACTGGCGTAGTCTTCGATCTCTCGGGCGACCTTGTCGGCGTGACCCCGGACGGTGGAGTGGGAACGTGCAGCGGCTTTATCGTGAACGGATGCGGGGAGGTGTACGAGTTGGTGGCGACTGCGGGCGGAGGATTCAAACCGAAGGTCATCCGCCAGTTCCAGGCCGAGCCCATTGCCACGCCGAATAATATTGTTGTGGATTCCGCGGGAAATATTTATGGCACGTCGCTCGCAGGCGGCATCAACGCCTGCAGCGGCACTCAGCCTTGTGGAACTATCTACAAGGCTGCGCCCAACGGAAGCGGGGGCTACACCTTCAGCCTGTTGTATAAATTTCCCGGTGAAAGCGCCAATGGCTTCTGGCCTTACGCCGCACTGAACATCGACAGCGCGGGGAACATCTATGGGTCGACTGGAAATGGGGGCGATCTCAGCTGCGGGGTTTCCGGGGGATGCGGCGTGGTGTTTCAAATCATTCCGTAGTGCGGGAACGATCGTGTTTGGGGAATTTCAACGCTAAGGCGGCGAAGGTACACGAAAGAACATTTGTGGCCTTCGGGTTTGTTCAGTTCGATCCAGAGAAAATTCGTACAACTGAGGCGGGTCCATCCGTGGTTGCGGGTTGGCCCGCTTTTGTTTTGGGCGCAGGGCTTCGCCGCTCCATGGAACGTTATGCGCCGGCTGCGGCGGATCTGGCCAGGGGGACGGTGCTTTGGGGCTCGGTTTGCGGAATGGATAACAGCTGATGGGTCCAAACCGCTGTGAGAGCTGTGGTCGCGACGATGCAGGCCCAAGGCACGAGAGGCGACTTGAAGAAGAACGGGATGGCGAAGCGGAGCAGGACCAGCCAGAGTAGAGTCAGCGTGGCTCCGCCGAGGAGCGGCATCAGACGATTGCGCGATTTCAGCGGCACGGAGTGTGTGCCGAGAGCTTGCACGGCAACGGCGAAGGGGAAAGCGACTACGAGGTCGATGAAGTAGTGTTCTCCGGTTCCGAGCGTGCCCAATATTGTGGCGAATACGTAAAGGACTGCAGCCTCGCGCACCAGGCGTGAAAATGGCCTGCAGTTGAAGGCCATGAGGATGGCCCATGCCATATGCAGGGACGGCATGGCGTTGCGGCAAATGTCCGGGCTCATGACGACGTGAGTGAGAACGCGCCCGCGCAGCATGAGATCGCGCAAGTGGGCATACGGAATCGGCGCATAGGGAAATTGACGACCCACCAGATAGAGCGGACCCGCAGCCGGGAAAATCAGGTAGAGAAAATATCCCAAAAGGCCGGCGGTCATAAAGATTTCGAGCAGGGAAAGCGGTGTGGACTTTTTCAGCCGCAGGTGAGCCGCGTAGACAATCGCCATGGCAAGCGGGAGGGCGGCGTACAAGCCGACTCCGACGGTGCCGATGAGGGCAGAACTCCGGAACAAGCGGCCGACCAGGAAGCCGGGTTGAAAGCCCAGGCTGCCGTCGAAAGAGTAGGCGTACACGTCCATTGTTTTGGGGAACAGCAGGCTGCTCAGGTTCAGGAGACGCGATGACCCGAGAACAAAAAATGTGAAGCCGGCGGCGGGGAGCAATATGGACTTCAGTTGTTTTTGCTCTTCGCCCTGAGCCCAGACCGCGCGAAGACCGAGGACGAGGAAGCTGACCAAGCCGATGAAGCCGAGGCAGGCGCCGAGATCGAAAGCGGGTTTGGCTGCGCGATGCATGACGAACTGGTCGATGAGGGCGAGAGCAGAACCCCCGGCGACGACCCCAAGTATTTCCCAAAGGCGTGGTCGTACGGCAATTTGAAATACGAAGGCGCTGGCGAGGCCACAGCCGACATATTGAACGTCGAATGGCAATCCTGCCCAGGCAAGAAGAAATATGAGGCCGAACAGGGTTGCGATCAGAATCCTGCCGAGACGGGCCGCAAGACGAGGGTCGTTGACCGGCTCGGCGGCTGTGATGACGTTGGGCTCGACCATGAGGCTCCCAATACAGAAATTACAGATATCCAATGGCGATCATACGGGAGGGGCGGGTGGTCCTCAATGGATGTGGTTATTGAGGGCGCACGGAAGTAACTGGGGCTTTTGCGCCTGGTCCTCAGCGCTCCCTGAGCAAAGGAAATTCAGGCTCTTGAAACGGTAGGATTTCTCCGCTCCGCGCTCTCGCTCGGGGGTCGGAATGACAATAGATAAGGGGCGCCGTTGCAGGATCATCCCGCTTTTATCAGGAGGCAGGTTACGTCGTCGTGTTGCGGAGTCGCGCCTACGAAGAGGTCGATTTGCGCGAGCATGCGGTCGAGTAGTTCCTTTGGGCTGCATGCGCATCCGTTGTTGATGTCGTTGAGCAGACGGGTCTCGCCGTATTCTTCCTGCCGGGCGTTTTCGGCTTCCACTAAGCCATCGGTAAAAATGATGAGCCAGTCTCCGGGTGCGAGGGCAACGCTGGCGGAATCGTATTTGGCCTCCGGCTGAATGCCGAGGGGCAAACCGCCGACATCGAGGCGCTCGATCAATCCGCTGGCGCGGCGCAGGATGGGGTTGTTGTGTCCGGCGTTGATGTAGGTAAAAACCCGGCGGGCGGCGTCGTACTCGGCAAAGAAAGCGGTAGTGAAGCGCAAACCTCCCTGGCTGTTGGAGCAGGCGTACCGGTTCATGTTCGCCACCAGTTCAGGCAGGGCGACCTGGGCGGTGGAAAGCGTTTTAAGGCTGGCCTGAAAAGTAGCCATGAGCATGGCCGCGGGAATGCTTTTGCCGGCGACGTCGGCGACGGCGAAGACGACGCGATTCTCTTCGCTGGTTTTGCCGGGGCGCGGGAAAACGTCGTAATAGTCGCCGGCGACGGTATTGGCAGGGCGCGTGATGTACGCGATGGAGATGCCGGGGATTTGCGGGGGCGCGCCGGGCAGGAGCCAGGTCTGGATCTCACGCGCGATCTGCAGATCGCGCTTCATAACTACGCGGTCGGCAATTTCGAGCATAAGCAGCAGGAACAGGAGCAAGCCTCCCCAAAAATGGAAGTCGAACTCGACTACGTGGAGATCGTTCTGGGCATCGTGATAGCTGAAACCGCTGCTGGGAAACACCAGCATGATCAGAGCCACGAGCAGTAAAATGCGGCGGGCGGGCGAGAGTTTTTCGAGAACGGCCCAGAAAAATTCCCTGACAATGTGCATGTGGCGGCCGCGCTGGGTGAGGCCCTCCGGAGTCTTGGCGGCCACGTCGCGCGAATAGAGGCGGTAGCTGGAACGGGCTTCGGTTTCAAATTGCGACCAGAGTTGGGTCAGCTCCATTCCTTCAGTGACGCGACGCCAGAACTGGCCCAGGCGCACTCGCATAGGAGGGCGTTGAGCGGGAGCCGGTGGGAGAGCGGTCGCCATGGGAAGTTCGATTATAGAGGAAGGGAGTTGACGGCTGATTTTTCGACGCCGACTCGGAAAATTTCCTCCGTGGTTCAGTCTGCCTCAGGCAGGCCATGCGCACTGGGAGATCCCTTGCCCCGCTGGGAAAACGCGGGGCTTCGAGGGAGGCAACAGCCGAATATTTGAAGCTTGAAGTGAGGCTGAAGCCGGAGGCCGTGGCGATAACCTCGCATGTCGCGTATCCTTTTGAGCGATGTCCAGCACTACGACAACTTTATCTCCCGCACGGAACGACCGCAAAGACCTGGGCCTCATCGGCATCATCTGGGCCATTGCGCTGGCCAAGCTGGTCTTCCACATCTACTTCAACAACCGTTACGGATACTTCCGCGACGAATTCGACTACATTGCCTGCGGCGATCACCTGGCGTGGGGATATGTGGATCAACCTCCTCTGATTCCCTTCCTCATTCATATTTCGCGCGCCATCCTGGGAGATTCCCTGCGCGCCATACGTTTTATTCCGGCGCTGGCGTCTTCGCTTCTTGTGGTGCAAACCGCCGTTCTGGCGCGGGAATTCGGGGGAAGGCGTTTCGCAGTGCTGCTCGCGGCTATTACTGCCGTCGTCGCGCCGCAGTATATTTCCAACGGCAGCCTGCTGGGCACCAACTGCCTCGAACCCAACCTGTGGATGGGGTGCGCCTATTTCGCCATCCTCGCGATCAAGCGCGACAATCCCCGCTACTGGGTTTGGTTTGGCGTGGTGGCGGGTTTGGGCATGGAAGAGAAGTACACCATCGCCCTGTTCGGATTGGGCATCGTCGTCGGGCTTCTGCTTACGGCGCAGCGCCGCGCATTTCTCAATCCCTGGATTTGGCTGGGCGGGCTGGCTGCTTTTCTCGTTTTTCTTCCGAACCTGCTGTGGAATATCCACTATGACTGGCCCTTTGTGCAACTGATGCACAACATCAGAGCCGAAGGCCGGGACGTGGTGCTGGGACCGGTCGACTACTTTGCGCAGCAGTTGCTGCTGGTGAACCCTTTTGCCGCACCCATCTGGCTGACGGGATTGTTCGCGTTGCTTTTCTCGCAGCGGCTTCGACCGTACCGATTTCTGGGATGGTCTTATCTGGTTTGCTATGGCGTCCTGTTCGCTTTGCACGGGAAGAACTATTACCTTGCACCGATTTATCCCATGCTGCTGGCCGCGGGCGCGGTGGTCATAGATGAGGCGATCAGCCGGAAGAATTTCGCGTGGCTGAAGCCTGTGATTGCGATTCTTCTGCTGGCTAATGGAGCATATCTGACGCCGATTGTGGTGCCGGTTCTTTCGCCGGACGGTTTCTTGAACTATGCAAACTATCTTCCGATGAAGCTGCCTGTGATGGAGCACGACCATGCGCGGGCCGCGCTGCCGCAGTGGTACTCGGATCAATTTGGATGGAACGAAATTGTGGCCGAAACGGCTGTTGCCTGGAACCGGCTGTCGGACGAAGAACGGCAGAATGAAAACTGCGGCATCTTCGCGCAGGATTATGGGCAGGCCGGAGCTATCGATTTTCTGGGCCGCGCGTATGGGCTGCCGAAAGCGCTGAGCGGCCATCAGACCTGGTTTCTGTGGGGGCCGCGCGGATACTCCGGCAACTGCATGATTGTTCTGGACGACAGCCGGGAAAGGCTGGAACAACTCTGGGAACACGTCGAATATGTGGGCACGTCGGCAGACAATCCTTATGCGCTGGAGAAAGAGATTCCTATTTTTATTTGCCGGGGGGCAAAGTTCGGGACGCTGGCGCAGCTTTGGCCGGAAGTGAAGCGCTGGCGGTGAGGCGGCGGTTTTGACTTGGCGGTCGTGAGTGCGCGGGAGATCCCTCGTCCCGCTGATGAGAACGCGGGACTTCGGGATGACGCCACAAGGATGTAATCTGCGGAATTCTTGAACCTGACCCACTTGCCGAACGCTGCGTTACTTTACCGCCGAAACAAATAGCTGACCTTCACAAAGAACAGACGGCCATCGTTGATGAGCCGGTTACCGCGAACCAGCCCGATGCCGTTGGGATCGCATCCCACGGTCTGTCCCGCGGCCGGCAGGCAAAGGCTGGGGATCAGGTTCTCCAGGTTATTGTTGTAGCCAATGTAGACGGCTGTGCCGGGATGAACCAGATAGGTGAGCAGAAAGTCGGAACTGAAATCTTTTGTGGTTTGCAGAGAACTGTAATTCGGATTGGCCAGCAGGCCGTTGTACTGCAGGATGGTGCGCAGGGACAGCGCGCGGGTGAACTGGTAGTTCCACTGGCTGCGGATGATGTGGTTGTTGAAGGAAGCGTGGTTGGCCGCGCCGTTGAGCACGCGGTCGAGTATGTAGGTGTTGTCGATCTCGAGATGCCCGCTGGGCTTGACGCTCATCGTATGTTGGATAAAGGTTTCATCGCCGGTGATGGGAAGCTGGCCGGTGGGGACGACGATCAGCACGGTTCCGTCGCGAATTATGGTGGTGCGCCAGGTTATTAACCGGGTGGGGCTGCCCTGCACCACCAGGCCGCCGATATCCTGCGCATACTTGTGATCGCTCGGCAGGCCGGTGAAATCGATGGGCCTCAGGACGTCTGCCTCATAGGCTCCAATGGGGGCGAACAGCAAATTGTGCCGGAAATAGAAGACCCAGTCGGCACTATAGTTGTGCAGCAGTCCCACTCCGTTGTGATCCCAGATATCCCGGGTGTTGATTTCAGGACCATAAAATACCAGGTGCTTGCCTTCGGGCCGCAAATAAAAATGGAAATACTGGCTGGCGTTGCGGATATCAACTCGCGGAACGTAGCCTGCCTCGGTGTGAAAGCCGGGAGTGATTTCCTGGAACAACATGTCGTATTGGAAGCGGCGTCCAGACCCGTTGAGCACGGCTTCATGGTCCTGCCCGAAGGCATAACCGACGGTGGGCGGAGCGATGGTGCTTCCGGCGGTCGTGTTGTTGGAAGTGTTCAGCGCATTGACGACGTCACTCGTAGCGTAGGTGGAAGACACGAGGCTGCGAAACCATGAGGTCCAATTTTTTCCCAGGCGGATGCTGGCATCGAGTCCGCCAACACGGTTAAAGTTTCCGTCGTATTCGCGGTCCACGTAAACGGCGCCGATGCTGCTCTGGTCGCCAATATCGTGACTGACGCGGCCCACGGCAAAATAAGCGCGGGTGCCACTTAGCGGGCTGTTGTCGGGAACCAGGAGGCCGGGCGAGCGGTCGTCGGCGAGAAAGAATCCCAGGTTCCACGGGCCCTGCTTTCCGGTAAGGCGCGCGCCGAAGCTGGGCTCGATGATGCGGCGGGTAAACAAAATCTTTGAGGTCTGATACGCGCCAATGTTGGTGTCGCTGAAGAAGTTTGAATTCTCCAGAAAAAATGGGCGTTTCTCCGGGAAAAATACTTCGAAGCGCTGATTCACGGTGTTCTGCGGCTGGTCGGTCTCGATTTGCGAGAAATCCGGATTGATGGTCGTATCGAGCACCAGACTGTCGTGGAAAACGAATTTGGAATCGAGCCCGATTTTGCCCTGAAGATCGCGATTATCGAAGACGGGGCGAATGGGATCGCGGTCGTCGACCGAATGCAAACTGCTGAGGTATCCGTAAGGGTTGAACTGCATGTTGCGGCTGGGGGAAACCCCTTCCACGCCGGTGATTATTCCCTCTTGGTTGAGGCGGCCGGAGATGCGGCTGGAAACCCGGGGCCAATAATCGTATTCATCACTGCGAGCGATATAGCGCATCAAAGTGACGCCCCACACCTGCTCATTGGCGGGATGGAAACGAATGCTGCGAAAAGGGACGGACATCCAGACCACGTACCCTTTGTCGGTCAGCTTGCTGCTGGAGTCCCAGACCGTATCGTAGGAATAGTCGGCGCCGCTGTCTTCGGACCAAAGGGCATCGGCTTGCACGCCCCGGGGATTTACGTCGAATAAGAAGCCGTGACGCTGATCGTGAAAAGTGTCGAGGGTCAATTCAATGTAGTCGTCATCGGGAGGAGTGACGGCTTCGCGGCGGGTGAGATGCCCGCGGATCGCCTTGGGGTCTTTGTCCCAGCAGACCCAGATCATATATAAGTTCGCCCGGTCATAGCCGAGGTAGACCTCGGTGCGCTGGGTTGCAGGCTTGCCATCAGATGGCGCCTGCTGGATAAAGTCTGTGACTTTGGCCAGTTGGGCGGCGTCGCCACGTGGGGTCATGTCTGCAAAATCCTCAAGCCGGGGCGGGTTCGTGACGCGTGGGATCCGGACCCCGGCTGCGCCGGCAGCGGGAGCGCCGAATATTAAGAAAGCTGTGCCCAGCAGAAAAACATCAAGCCGAAGATTCAGCCGGTGGACGGACATCGATTTTCAGTCTGGACGAGGCAAACCAGCTCGCCGGAAGTTAGACCCGACGGCAACGAAAACGTTAGTCAGAGGTTGAAATAACAGAACATTTGTTCGGTCTGCTAAATCGTGGATTCCCCACAATGGCGCTTGACATGGGAATACGGCGTCATCAACAATCTGAATTCACTTTATATCGTTCTCAATTGTTCCGCCCAAGTTCCGCAAATCACATGAGGTTTCTAATGCTGCTTGCTATGCGCCTGGCCGTCTTGATGTGTCTCCCGCTGTTTCTCGCGGCGGTACTTTCCGCGCAGAACGTAACCGTCTCTCAGCCCACAATCTGGGTGTCCCAGCCTGACGTCGCGGGGTTTGAAAAGATCGAAAACGACCGGCTCGCCGCCGGCCGGCATGCGATTGACACGCTGCTCGCGGTCCAAGGCCCGCGCAGCATTGAGAACACGCTGGTGCCCTACGATGAGGCGGTGCGGCAGAATAACTCCGCGGGCTACCTGGCCGGGTTGATGGAGCAGGTGCATCCGGAGGCCGGGTTTCGCGACCGGGCCACGGCCATGCTCACCAAAGTGACGGCGGCGCAGACTGCGATTGCACTGAACCATGATGTTTACAATGCGCTGGCGGCGCTTGATCTCTCCAAGGCCGATGCGGCCACGCGCTATTACGTGCAGCGGCAGTTGCTCGAATTCCGGCTGGCCGGGGTGGACAAAGACGAGGCCACGCGGGCGCGGCTCAAGAAATTGAGCGATCAGGCCACCGATGAGCAGTCGATGTTCGATCGCAACATTTCCGACGGGAAAAAAGAGATCGAAGCTGATGCTTCCGAACTTGCCGGGCTGCCCCAGGATTACATCGACCGCCACAAGCCCGATGCCAACGGCAAAATTCATCTGACCACCGATTATCCCGATGCGTTTCCTGTATTCACCTTCGCCAAAAGCACGGATCTGCGCAAGCGCATGACGTTTGCCTTCAATACCCGGGCGTATCCGAAGAATCAGGAGGTGCTCAGCAGCCTGCTGAAGACGCGGTATGAGATCGCCACGCTGATCGGTTATTCGTCGTGGGCCGATTACAACGCTGCCGACAAGATGATTGAAAAGGGGCACAACATTGCGGACTTCATTCAACAGGTAAAGGACGCGTCGCGGCCGCTGGCGCAAAAAGAATTCGAGATGCTGCTTGCGGAAAAACAGAAGACGGATCCGGGCGCAAAAGAAATCTGGGACTACGAACGGGCATATCTGGCCGAACTGGTCCGGCGCAGCAAGTACAATTTCGACTCGCAGTCGGTGCGGCCGTATTTTCCGTTCCCGCAGGTGAAACAAGGAATTCTCGATTCGGCTGCGGATTTGTTCCACGTGAGTTTTCAGCAGGAGCCGAACGTTCCCTCCTGGGATCCTTCGGTCGAGACCTGGATCGTGCTCGATGGGGGAAAGCCGATCGGCCGCTTCTATCTCGACATGCATCCGCGGCCGGGAAAATACAGCCACGCGGAGATGGTTCCGGTGCTCGATGGTATCCGGGGTAAACAACTGCCGGAGGCAATTCTGGTCTGCAACTTTCCCGTGCCTACGGCGACTGATCCCGGACTGATGGATTATGGGGACGTGGAAACTTTCTTCCACGAGTTCGGCCATCTCATGCACCACATTCTCGGCGGGCAGCAGCAGTGGGCGGGCATCAGCGGCATCAGCATGGAGTCCGACTTTGTCGAAGCGCCTTCGCAGATGCTCGAGGAGTGGATTCGCAGCCCGCAGGTTCTGGCCAAGTTTGCCCGGGATTACAAGACCGGCGAGCCGATTCCTGCCGAACTGGTGGAGCGCATGAATCGGGCTTCGGCGTTCGGGCGCGGGGGCTGGGTCGACCGCCAGAATTCTTACACAGCGATGTCCTACGATGTCTATAAGACCAAGCCGGAGAACGTGAACTTTGACGAGGTCACGATGAACGACAGCCGTACTTACACGCTGTTCAGGCCTCAACCGGATACGCATATGTGGGCGTCGTTCGGGCACCTCGGCGGGTATTCGTCGGCTTACTACACTTATTTGTGGGATAAGGTGATTGCCGAAGATTTCTTTTTGCAGTTCGATCGTCACAACCTGCTGGCCGGAGACGCGCCGATGAAATATCGGCGTGTGGTGCTGGAGCCGGGCGGGTCAATGTCGGCAAACGATCTGGTGAAGAATTTTTTGGGGCGGCCTGCCAGCATGAAGGCATTGCAGAATTGGATGGGTGAGGAGTTCGAGACTGCGGCCGCAAATGGCAGACCATAGGGATGCTTCGACTGCGCCGTGAGGAGCTGTGGTCCTCACGGCGTTGATCAGCATGACAAACCCATCAGTACGTGAACGACTGAAGTTCTGTCACTCCGGAGTCTGGGCCATCCACATATCCGGTGCGATGGCGTGGGTTGAGGGCGATGTGCGTCCCGATTACGTTAAAGGCGTTCGAGAAGTTGAATCCGTTCAGCGATTCCACGAGGTTGCCGTTGATGTCGTAGACCTGAATGCTGCTGCCCGCTCCCGTGCTGGAAAACGATTGCGCTACGAAGAACAGTTTGTTGACGGGATCGTACTCCACGTCGGAACCGCTCTGGAGTTGGCCGTTCGCGCCCGGCAGCACGACCGCGAATCCGGTTTGCGTGCTCAGGTTGTAGAACTCGACACGGAAATCCAGTTCCGTCGTGGTCACGGCGATGCCGTCTTCCGAGTCGACGGCGAGGCCGTTGATAAATCCCTGATGAAACGGCGGCGGACCCAGTATGCCGGTGAATTGGGTGACGACCCCGGTAGTCAGGTCGACCAGCGCAATCTGCGGGGCCGGACCACCGACCGTTCCATCGGATGCCGCCACGACGGCTTGATTGGTCACACTGTCGTACCCCACCTGCGGCGTGTCGGCGAACTGAAAGGTCGAGTCGGTGAGCGTGACCTGCGGTCCGAAAGTATTCGCGGCGACGTCGGAGCCAAACACGATGGTGGAAAAAGTGTTGTTATTGTCGAAGAAGAGCACCGCCGTGGTTGGAGTGCTCTGGGTGCGGCTAATTCCGACAATGATCTGATCGGCGTTGAGCGGTGCCTTCCATGTGCTGGTGAACTTGTTTCCGCTGAGCGGGTTCAGCTCTTCGTAAATGCGCTTGGTTACGTATAGCCCGGTGACATGTTCGCGCTCTACCAGGCCCACGCTGGTGCCGACGACTCCCATGGTTACAAAATTGTCCTGAGTTTCGGTCTCGCCGACGACTTTCAGAATTTTGCCGGTAGCCTGGTCGAAGGTTTCGACGGCGGCCAGGACGTTCCCGTTGTTGAGAAGTTTATCTTCGCTCAGGACGCCTTCGGTGCCGTTCTGATCGATGTCGAAGCCGAAAATCTGGCCGCCGAATTTGCTGTGGACGAGCGTGCTGCCGGCGCCTACTGGACGTGACGTCTGTGGCTGGCCGGGCGATTGAGCCACGCACTGAAGCGATAGTCCCAGACAGAAGGCGCACAACAGAGTATAGGCTACTGCCGTGCGCGTGCAATGAACGTTCATCCTTTTCATGACGTATTCTCCTATGAGCACAATGGCTGATCCCGGCTTTCCCGGAAACAGAAATGTACTGCCTTGGGCGGGTTGGGATGTCAGAGGCTTGTAAAATTTGTGGGCTGTTCTCGGCGGCAGTGGGGCAGGCTGATCCCCGGCTGTGTGCTGGGGGATATCCCTCGGCCCGCTGATGAAAATGCGGGACCTTCGGGATGACGCAGGATCTTAAATCGATGTTTGGTCATTACAGAAAGGTGTATATGCGCAAGTCATTATTACTCCTATTTATTGCGGCCATGAGTCTGTCCCTGAGCCACGCCCAGGATGTTCGCAACGGCGAAGATTTGTTGCGTTCTATGCACGATCGCTATGCGAAGACCTGGTACGAAACGCTGACCTTCACGCAGAAGAGCACGACCTACAATCCCAATGGCACCAGCAAAGCGGAAACTTGGTACGAGGCGGTATCGGCGCCGGGCAAGTTGCGGATAGATATTGGCGCGCCCAGCGATGGGAACGGCTATCTGCTGATCGATGGGACGCTGACCATCTTTAAGGCGGGCAAGGAAGTCGGCACGCGGCCGCTGGTGAATATGCTGCTGGTGCTGGGCTTCGACGTTTATCGTCAGACTCCGGAGACTACCGCGAAGGTCGCGAAGGATGACGGTTACGATCTGAGCAAAATTCACGAAGAAACCTGGCAGGGGCAGCCGGTTTACGTGGTGGGCGCGGAAAAAGGCGACTTGAAGGCAAAGCAGTTCTGGGTGGAGAAGAACCGGATGTTGTTTGTCCGGTTGTTTGAGCCGACGCAGGGCGATCCGGCGAAGTTTCAGGACATTCGCTTTGAAGATTATCGCGAGGTAAAAGGCGGATGGGTCGCGGCGAGAGTGGAGGTTTTAGTCGACGACAAGAAAGTTTTCAGCGAGGAGTATTCGGATATTCAGGTGAACCCGAAGCTGAATGCGGCGGTGTTTGATGCTAAGCAGTACGGGGCGGCGCATTGGGAGAAGCCGTAGCGACCTCACCTGCGCTTGGCAATCACGGAGTCGTTGCCCGCCATGCGGTGGCGATCAGCAGTACAATGAGTGGCTATGTCGAGTCCATGGCAACTTTTAAGTCGGCTATTTGCAGCGATTGCGATTGCAGGCGCGTTTGCAGTGGGATCGATACCGAGCGCCGGTCAAGCGCCGGCGTCGAAAGAGTCTGCGCCCGATGTTCCGGATGCGATTCAGGTGCCGGCGGGCGAGGAAGTTATCTTCTATGCTCACGCCAAGGGATCGCAGGTTTACACCTGCCATGCTGGCACTGACGGGAAGTTCGGTTGGGCGCTGAAGGGCCCGGAGGCGGAGCTGCATGATCGCGCCGATAAGGTGATCGGCGAGCACTCTGCGGGGCCGACTTGGAAATTGAAGGACGGGAGCGAGGTTACCGGGAAGGCGGTCGCGCGCGTCGATTCACTGGATGGACAATCTGTTCCGTGGCTGCTGGTGAAAGTTGTAAGCAACTCCGGTAAAGGTGCACTGGCGCACGCCACAACCATTCAGCGTGTTCACACTCATGCCGGGCAGGCTCCGGCTGAGGGTTGCGACGAGGCGCACAAGGGCGCTGAAAGCAAGAGCGCTTATACGGCGGACTATTATTTCTTTGCGCCGGCGAAGTGAGGCGCAGCGGCGCTCCTGCGCATCAAATATGTGATTGTTAGGATCCAGAAATTCAACTGATACCTCATATGCGAGAAGTTGTCATTGCATCCTCCGTTCGTACTCCTGTGGGACGTGCTTATAAAGGCACGCTGCGCGCCACGCGTCCCGATGAATTGGCCGCCGTCGCCATCAAGGGCGCGCTGGAGCGCGTGCCGCAACTCGATCCCAAAGAGATAGAAGACGTAATCCTGGGCTGCGCCATGCCCGAGGCCGAGCAAGGAATGAACGTGGCCCGCATCGCCTCGCTGCGGGCGGGGCTGCCGGTGGAAGTTTCGGCGCTCACCATCAACCGTTTTTGCTCGTCGGGCCTGCAGTCGATCGCGATGGCTGCCGAGCGCATCATGAGCGGCGGGGCAGAGGCAATTGTGGCCGGCGGAACAGAATCCATGACGATGATTCCGATGGGCGGGCATAAGGTTTCGCCGAATCCGTGGCTGGTGGATCATTATCCCGACGCTTATTTGAATATGGGTCTCACGGCGGAACGCGTGGGTCAGCGTTTCGGCATTACGCGCGAACAGGCAGATGAATTCTCGCTGCGCAGCCATCAGAAGGCGCTGGCAGCGATTCAGGCGGGCAGGTTTGAAGATGAGATTGTGCCCGTAGCCGTGAGCTTTGCCGTCCCCAACGGATCGAAGCCCAAGCGCCAGGAAATTGTTTTTAAGATGGACGAAGGCCCGCGCGCCGATACGTCGCTGGAAGCTCTGCTGGCGCTGAAGCCCGCGTTTCATATGAAGGGCACGGTCACGGCGGGAAATTCTTCGCAGATGTCGGATGGCGCGGCAGCGGCGGTGGTGATGTCGGCGGAGCGCGCGAAGGCGCTGGGGATCAAGCCGCTGGCGCGATATGTTTCGTTCGCCACGGCGGGATACAAGCCGGAAGAAATGGGGCTGGGGCCGGTGTTCGCCATTCCCAAGGCTTTGAAGATGGCCGGGCTGAAGCTGGCCGACATTGATGTGATCGAGTTGAATGAGGCGTTCGCCGCGCAGTCTCTGGCGGTGATCAAAGAGGCGGGCATTGATCCTGAGAAGGTGAATCCCAACGGCGGAGCGATTGCGCTGGGACATCCTTTGGGCTGCACCGGGGCGAAGCTGACGGCAGCTCTCATTCGCGAACTGAAGCGCCGCAACGCGCGCTACGGCATGGTGACCATGTGTGTGGGCGGAGGGATGGGCGCGGCGGGGATATTCGAGAATCTGAACTGAGATACGCCCCGAAATCGGGGTGTGGCAACCATTCTGAGGGGTACGGCATCATTGGCATCAGGTGTAACCGTAGCGTCACAACGAGGTGGTTTATGCGGCTCGCAGGATTAGTTGTAGCGGCTGTTTTCGTCATTCCTCAGGCTGCCCTTGCGCAACATTCTGCTGCCCCCGCCTCTTCCGCCGCTCACACCTCGTCAGCACCTTCCGCAGGCGCCCACAGTTCCAGCGTTACCTCTGTCACGCGCGGCTCGGCTTCTCCCAGCGGCGCAACGGGACTCCACACCGTAGCCGGGACGAATTTCAAGGTGAATAATCGGCGTGCAAGCGACAGTGTCATGGCAAAATCCAGCGCCAATGCGCGGGACCCGAGGCCGGGGTTTTTCTCCTTTCTGCACAGAAACAAACCCGATAAATGCAAACACTCTTGTGCGCCACCTCCGGCGCCAGTTCTCGCGAGCAGTTCCTTCAACCCTGCAGTCACGCCTTTGGCGGCAGCGCTCCCCGGCTGTCGGGTGCTAGCCCTCCCCAATCGCGGCATTCCATGCAATATGTATGCTCCATGTTGCCCGTGATTGACAACAAAATAGCGTGTGCGGGTCACGCAATCTGCAGCCGAAGTGCGCATCCTTAGGGCCTTTGCCCGCCTGGGCACATAAGAGCAAGGACTTTTGTGCATTCTCTCGCTACAATTAGGGGTTCACCCGCGTTTCAGTGACGGACTTTGGATTTTGAAGGAATCATCATGGCGACTACAGCAATTCCCAGGACCAAAATCTCCGGCGGCAGCTTTCTACTGGAAGAGCGCCGCCCTGGCGAAGTATTCACGCCCGAAGATTTCACCGAGCAGCAGCAACTCATCGGGCAAACGACGGAAGAGTTTGCCCTGAATGAGATCGTGCCCAACATTGAAAAGATTGAGCACAAAGAGTTCGCCGTCACGCGCGATCTGCTGAAGAAGGCCGGCGAATTGGGACTAAGTTCGGTGGAGATTCCGGAGGCCTACGGCGGGCTCGAAATGGATAAAGTTACCGCTGCCGTGATCGCCGACCACATCGCGAAATACGCCGGCTTTGCCACGACCTGGGGCGGACACACCGGCATCGGCACGCTGCCCCTCGTTTACTTCGGCACGGAAGAGCAGAAGAAGAAATATTTGCCGCGGCTGGGGAGCGGAGAAATTGTTGGGGCGTACGCACTGTCGGAAGCGTCTTCGGGCTCGGATGCGATGAACTGCCGCGCCCGGGCGCAGCTTTCACCGGACGGGAAGCACTACATTCTCAATGGCGAAAAAATGTGGATCACCAATGCCGGCTTCGCCGACCTGTTCACGGTTTTCGCCAAGGTCGACGGCGAAAAGTTTTCCGCATTCCTGGTCGAAAGAAATTTTCCCGGTTTCTCGGTTGGCGGGGAAGAACACAAGCTGGGGATTCGGGGATCGTCGACCTGCCCGATCATTCTGAACGATTGCAAGGTTCCGGCGGAAAACCTGCTGGGCGACATCGGCAAAGGGCACATCATCGCCTTCAACATTCTCAACATCGGGCGCTTCAAGCTGGGTGCGATGTGCGTGGGGGGCGGGCGCGTCTCCCTCGAAAACGCCATCGGCTATGCCAAACAGCGCAAGGCGTTCAACAAAGTCATTGCCGACTTCGGCATGGTGCGGGAGAAGATTGCCAACATGGCGACGCTGCTTTATGTCGGCGAATCGCTGGTCTATCGCACGGTCGGGATGATGGACGACGCGCTCGGCGAGGTCGATAAATCCGGCGCGAATGCGACAAAGGAAACGCTGAAGGCCATCGAGGAATATGCGGTCGAATGCTCGATCATCAAAGTCTGGGGCTCGGAAATGATCGACTACATTGTCGACGAGACGGTGCAGATTTACGGCGGCTACGGGTTTGTGGAAGAGTATCCCGCCGAGCGCTCCTATCGCGATGCGCGCATCAATCGCATCTTTGAAGGCACAAACGAAATCAACCGGCTGATCATCACCGGCTTCCTGCTGAAGCGCGCCATGAGCGGGCAGTTGCCACTGATGCCCGCCATTAAGAAACTGATGGACGAAGTGCTCTCTGGACCGTCGATGGGCGAGGAAGTTGAGGGCGCACTGGCGGACGAACGCAAGCTGGTGGGACAGGCGAAGAAACTTGGCCTGTTCGCCGCAGGAGCAGCCACGCAGAAATACATGCAGGCGATTCAGGATCAGCAGGAAATCATGGGCGCCATCGCCGACATGACGATTGAAACTTATGCCATGGAATCGGCAGTGCTGCGGGCGCAGAAAATTGCCGAAGCGAAAGGAGAGGCTGCCGCTTGCCTTCCGATCGCGATGACCCGCGTCTATTTGACGCAGGCGATGGAGAAGGTTGAGTCGGCGGCAAAGAAGGTGATTGCCGCGGTCGCGGACGGCGACATGCTGCGCACCCAGCTTGCGATTCTGCGCCGCCTGGCGAAGTACGAGCCGTTCAATACCATTGAACTGCGGCAGCAGATTGCGCAGAAAGTGATCGAGCGGGGGAAGTACACGCTGGCGTAGCCAGGCCTTACCTTGCGGGCCTGTCGCTGGCTGAGCCGTAATCAAACCAGTACCCCCGCTGCTCGTTTCCCGACAGGTGCCGCGTGTTGTATTCCAGAAGATAGTTCACATGCGCGTCGTCGAAGGGAAACGACTTCTTCGGCGCGTACGGATATTCTCCCATGCTGAGAAACGGCAGCGGCGCAACGAAATTTCCTTCCGCGGCGTAGAAATCCATATCCTTTTCATAACCATTGGCGGCGAAAAAATAATCGCGCACCCAGCCCTGCGGCAATGGCGGCAAATTTGAGGGATCGAAGTCGAGACGCACTTCGTCGCCTGAGCCGAATACCACCAGCTTGTCATCCACCGCAGTGAGCAGCGGTAGCACGTCGCCGTAGCGGGTGTAGGTTCCCGCAGGGCGCGTGTAGGGGCCCGTCGCGCTCGCTTGTTCGTAGATATAGTTCACGTTTCCGGGTGGCGTGCCTTCGATCTTGAGCGGGAATCCGTGGAATTGCAGGTCGGCGCGGATAAGGGGAACTTCAGTTATGCTGACCCTCCGCGCCGGATCGTAGCGCCGCCGTCCCGGCGGCTTTGGCGCAGTTTCAGGAGTAGGATTTTGCGACGGCCGGCCAGAGGCCGACGCTACTTCTGGCGTCGGCTGCTCGGTTCGGTTGACCAGAATGCTGTCCCAATAGACCTGCAGATTGGTGGTAATGCGGACCTTCTGCGTGCCGGGGGGCAGTTTGCCGGTAAGGTCGGCGGTCATGGTGCGCGGGCCGCCAGCAGGGAATCCCATGTCGTCGATCACACGCGTCCACTTGCCGTTCGCGCCTTTCTCGTTTCCAATCAGCGCTTCTACATACGGAGCGATTGCCTGCACGGCCGCCTGCGACGCGGCGTACATGCTGTTGGCGGAAAAATATTCGACTTCGCCATGCATCAGCAGCCAGAGCGGGCCTCCGCGATACGGCTCGCCCAGATCGAGCGTGATGCTATGCGGTTTGGCGAATCCCTGGAATTGAGTCAGCGCGAAGTCGCCGATGTAGCGATGGGCTTGCAGATCCGGCAGAACGTTGTGGCCGTGTTCGTCCCACGCGCCGGCGGGAGGCTTTGCGTCGCGGCTGACGACAACTTTGAATTCTGGATACGGAGGGTTCGACGCGAAATACTCGTTAGGATAGACGTCGAGATCTTTCGGATGATCGACGGCTAGAAGGCGCACCCGATCGAGGTAGACGGCCTCTTCGAGTGGTTCCATGAATCGGAAGCTGAGAACCGTCGTTGGTCGTTGGCCGTCAGTCGTTGGCGAACCCTTGTCATCCTGAGTTGCGGCTCTTTGCGACGAAGTAGCTGTGCAACTCGCTGCGGAATACATGGGTCCTTCGCTTCGCTCCGCATGACAAGGTGCTTGGGCGCCATCGCGCGCAGGCTTCTCACGAACTGCACCTGTCGGAATCTTCACCCATTCGACCGGACGCGGGATGTCGCGCTGGCCGGGGCCGATCCAGTGGCCGACCACGCCCGCGCCCAGCATGTCGGCGACGAACTCGTAGCGCTCGCCGTTCCAGGCGAACAACGTGGGGCAGGAGCTGCCGCGGCGGTCGATCTCGGTGAAATCCTGTTGCTTGTCGCCGGCGACGTTGATTTCATCCTGCAAAACGCCCGTGGGCCACAACATGCGCACGATGTCGGCTTGTTTCGCGTCGCCGAGGCCGACGGTTAGATAGGGCGAATTCTGGCCGAGGTAGCCATTCGATCCGTAGATTTCGAATTTCTGCCGATTGCCTCCGGCGAAGACTTCCACTTTCGTGCCGATGGCGCTCTTGTTGTCGGCGAGTCCCTTGAGCGAAAGGCGCAGCCAGTGATTCTGATTGCCGCCGTCTCTTTCATTGCGCAGCAGCACGGCGGGACCGTGATTCTGCGTGATCAGCAGATCGGTGGCGCCGTCGTTGTCGTAGTCTCCGGTGATGATGGCGCGCGGTTCTTTGAGTTGAATTTTGTCGAGGCCAACGTCGGAAGTGACGTCTTTGAATCCGTCGGGGCCGAGATTGCGGAAGAGTTTAATTTCGCCCTTGCCTTCTTTGGTTTCGCCGACGGCGACCAGGTCGACCCAGCCGTCATTGTCGTAGTCGATGGCGGCGACGCCGTAAGCACGCACCCAGTTCGTCTCCGGCAGCTGGACGCGATCGAAAGTCTTGCCATCGTTGTTGCGCCAGAGGGTGAGGCCGGGCGACCCCATATGTGTGAAAGCCAGATCCATCCATCCGTCATGATCGAAATCGAGAACAGCGGCGCCTACGGTCTGCGCGGGCATTGGAGAGGACCAAGGCTTGCGCGGCAGAAACTTTCCTTCACGAGGATTCTCAAAAATAGTGGCGTCTCGGCCTGTCACGACCAGGTCAACGGCGCGGTCATTGTTATAGTCTGTACCAACCGCAGCTGCGCTTTTTGGATCACCAAACGGACCAGTTACGGCCGTTACATCCGTGAAGGTTCCGTCTCCGTTGTTGCGCCACAGAAGGCTGCGGGTGGGCGGTGGACTTGGATCTTTGGATGGCCACAAGGTTTGACTCGACTGAGCGATAAAAAGGTCAAGGTCGCCATCATGGTCGAAATCCACAAAGGTAACACCAACACTCGTTAGCATCGGCGGGAATACGCCGTTGAGATCGGCCTTCGTTTGCTGGACTGGAACCTCTGGCGGGTAAGACTGGGTATCCGTCTGATCGCTTTTTGACCCGGACGTTCCGCTGCCTATGCCGTGGAAAGAGACGTCAGGGAACATAGGTGTAGGCACGTTTTTAAACCCGCCTTTGTTGTCGTTGTGAAGAAGAGTAAAGCCTCTTGTTGAAGTGAAAGCAATGTCCTCGAAGCCATCGTTGTCATAATCACCGACTGCACAGCCGGTGCCATGGATACCTGATTGAAAACGCAGCTTATCGTCCGCGTTTTCAAATCGCCCATTCCCCACATTGTGATAAAGAGAAGTTCCGCCACGTGCACCATCATTTGCTACAAAAATGTCGATCTTGCCATCGCTGTCATAATCCAAAAAGCAAGCGCCACTGCCAAGATTGTACGGAAACCCGTAGTAAGGTTCGACGCCGGTTCGATCGGGATTAAAAACCAGTCCAGCCGCCTTTGTAGTATCCACAAACTGCACCTTGGTCTGCGGGGGCGCCTTCAACATTGCCAATGGCGATTCCACTGCGCGCGAGTACCTTCCTTGCTCGCCGTAGGCAAGGCTGATGGGCGCACCGAGTTTTTTCTCCGTGATGTATTGGAATTTCTTCAGGTTCTCGCGGGCGTGGTCGATATCGCCGGATTGCTGGTAGGCGCGGGATAATCCGAATTCGGCGGAGGCGTGCAGCGGGTTGAGTTGCAGCGCGTGTTGAAAGGCTTCGATGGCCTGCGGAAATTGACGCGCCTGCACGTAGGACGCGCCGAGGAAATACCAGGTGTCGGCGTCGTTGGGATCGATTTCCGTTACGCGCTTGAATGCTTCGATGGCTGCTTGCGCATCGCCTGTATTTTTCGCCAGCAGGCCGAGGTTGTATAGAGCATGCGGATTTTTAGGATCCTGCTTGAGCGCGTCTTCGAGAGCCGCTTTCGCTTCGTCGATCTTCTGCAGGTTCAGGAGGGCGATGCCTTCGTTCAGGCGGGCTATCGTCAGCTTGGGATCGAGTTCGGCGGCTTGCTGGAAGTTTTTCAGTCCCTTCTCGAAAAGCTGCTGGTTCATGTAGGCGCAGCCCAGGTTGTTCAGGCGCGTGGCTTCGGTGGGATTTGGTTTGGTGGCTTGCGGCGCTGTGGTGAGGCCAAGTGCGGCCAGAAGCATGCCGGCTAGTGCTGCTGAGATTCGGGGAGTCATCTGAGTAAGAATTTAACCACAAAGGGCACTAAGGTACACGAAGGGAGGCGAATCGGCCCGCAAGTTTTCGACGCTCGCCCAACAACAGATTCCCTTCGACTCTGCTCAGGGCAGGCTCTCGTCGCATTCGCTCCTCGGAATGACAAGGTTATTTTTCAACAGTCTTTTTTTCTGATGCGGAAACCGGCTTACCGTAGGGACGGCTGGCTATTACGCCCTTCCCTTCCTGCACCGTGATCGTTTGTCCACCATTCACGTTTGAGAGTTTGTCGATTTGCCCGCTGGGCCATTGAATTTCGATGCTGTCGGCTTTGGTTTGCGCGCCCAGGCCGAGGGTGAGGACGAGTTCGCTCTGCGAGAGATAACTTGATCCGGAGCGCAGCATTTTTGATTGCGTATCTTTATTATTATTCGAAGTTATGCGCACTACGGCGCCGATGCCGTCGCGGTTCGACTTTGTTCCCACCAGCTTCACGCGCAGGCTATGGTGGGCTCCGCCTTCGTTGTGGAACAGGACGGCGGGGCCGGCGTTGGTGGTAATGAGAACATCGAGGAAGCCATCGTTGTCGATGTCGGCGTAGGCGGCGCCGCGGGCCACTCGGGGTGCGGCGAAGGCGGCTCCCATCTGAGCAGTCACCTCCTGGAACTTGCCTCCGCCGAGGTTGCGGAAGAGGTGCGCGGGCTCGGCGTAGGTCACGCGCTTCTGTACTTTCTCAATCGCGTCTTCGATGTGGCCGTCGGCGACGAAAATGTCGGGCCAGCCGTCGTTATCGTAATCGAAGAAAAAACAGCCGAAGCCGAGCGTGACCAGCGTGGCGCGGCCGACCTCGGATTGTGGCGCTTCGTCCACGAACAGGCCGTTGCCTTCGTTGTGGTAGAGCGAGACCATCTGATTGGCGAAGTTGGTGATAATCACGCTGGGATGGCCGCTGCGGTCGTAGTCGGCGGCGTCGGCGCCCATGCCCGCGCGCGCCACGCCATCTTCGCTGAAGCCGATGCCTGCTGCGACACCGCGCTCTTCGAAGGTGCCGTCTTTCTTGTTCAGATAAAGTTTGTTGGGCTGCGTGTCGTTGGCGATGAGAATGTCGGGCCAGCCGTCGTTGTTGTAGTCGAGGATCGTGACGCCGAGACTCTTTGAAGTGGGATCGCCCAGGCCGGCTTTCTGCGTGGCATCTTCAAACTTTCCGCCGCCGAGGTTGTGCCACAGCCTCACTGACGTTCCCTTGTACGACTCCGGCGTGCAATAGGATTTGTGGGCGCCGTCTAGCGTGCAATACAGGTCGCCCTGCTCGCTCCATTGCACGTAGTTCGCGACTACGAGGTCGAGTTTGCCGTCGCGGTCGTAATCCACCCAGGCGGCGCTGGTGGAGAACTCGCTCGGTCCCCAAAGGCCCGCAGACTTTGTCACGTCGGTAAAGGTGCCGTTGCCGTTGTTGTGGAAGAGATGGCTCTGGCCTAACGCAGTAATGAAAATATCGTCGAAGCCGTCGTTGTCGTAGTCGCCGATGGCTGCGCCCAGGCCGAACATGGGCACGGCAAGTCCTGCCTGACGGGTTACATCGGCAAAAGTACCGTTGCGATTGTTGTGGTAGAGCTTTGGCGTGGTTGCGCCGGCGTGCGAGTGTCCGGGAAAATCGTCGCCGTTGATGAAAAGAATGTCGGGGTAGCCGTCGTTGTCGTAGTCGATGAAAGCACAGCCGGGACCCATGGTTTCGGGCAGCCACTTCTTGCCGAAGGCCCCGTTGTTGTGGATGAAGTGGATGCCGGCGGGCGTCGTGATGTCGCGAAAGTGGATCTGGGCATGGGCGGGGGCCTGCAGAAAAATCATTAACCACAGAGACACAGAAACGCAGAGAACACTCGCGGGGGGCTTCATCTTGATCCTCCCGCGTCCAAGGCGCTGGACGCGAGCCGGGCTTTGCCCGGCCGGACAGCCGGGGTGGCTGTCCCTGCATGGTTCGTGATGGACGCCAGCGGAACGGACACATGCTCGTGAATCGCCTGGCGCTCGTTGTTGTCTTCGGGATGAGACTGGCGATAGGGGCCGGTAACGGTTTGCGATGACTCGTCGGCTTTGAAGCGCAGGTAGCGGGCCTGATGTTCTTTGGCGAGTTTTTCGTTGCCGAGGCCGTTGTAGCTGAGCATCAGGTTGTAGTGCGCCTGCAGGTCTTCGGGATCGATCGCGAGCACGGACTGGAGAGTCTTCACGGCATCGGCATATTTACGTTGCAGGAAAAGAATGCGGCCGAGATCGTTGAGGGCAACGCGGTCGCGCGGATACTGGCTCAGAACAATGTGCAATCGCGAGGCTGCACCTTCGTAGTTACCATCGGCGCGCAGGACGCGGGCGTAGAAATAATTTGCGCGCGCCAGATTTGGAGACAAGGCCAGCGCTTTCTCGAGCACAGTGCGGGCGCGCTCCATGTCGCCTTCCTGCACGGCGCAGCGGCCGATGTTGACCCAGCCATCGGGATTGTTGGGATCGGCTTCCGTAACTTTTTGAAATGCGGCGGCGGCTCCTTTCAAGTCGCCTTGCAGAAACAGGCCGATTCCGTAATCGTTCCAGCGCTGCCATTCCTCTTTAAGAGCGAGAGTTTTCGGCGGCGCGGCGGGCGCGCCATGCGCAACGACGGGCAAAGTCACTTCGTCTTCCGCCACGGTGACGATGGGGACGTCGGGAATCTTTTCCTGCTTCGCCGAAACACCGCTTAGCGATGCCGTGAACACTGTGGGACGATCGTCGTAGTCGGGAGTGACTGAATTTGGCGCCGCCGGGTCGGGCTGTCCAGCGAAGGCCTCATGGGTTCCATACCAGGAGAATTTGCGATAGCAGAGGCGCGAGTGCAAGGTGATTTTGTTGCCGGCATTCTCCGGAATAAACATGCGGTAATGAACTGTGTCGGCCGCGCCGGGAGGAATCAGTCGCACGTACACGACCGCCCGCGTCGCCCAGGCGTTGCGCTTGTTGATGGGGTTGCCGTGGCCATCGATTTGCAGCGAGCGGTAGAAGTGCGCGCCTTTTTCCACCGGGCCTTTGCCGTTGTCTTCGACCATGCCGCTCCAGAAAATGGTCTGGCCCTTATCGTCAGTGGCTTTCAGCTCGAGCCAGGTGTCGTAGGCATCGACGGTGCCTCCGGGAAAAAAGTGGCCGACTTTTTTTGTGCGGACGACCACGTCCACGCGCACGGTATCGCCGCGGCGCAACGCGGGATGCACGCGGTTCAAAGGCGTGGTAACGGGAGCGATCTCACCTTCCGCGCCGGGAGTGATTTTGGTTTCCGCTTCTTCTCCGACCGCGAAGGTTGTGGCGAGATCAGATTGACTGACGGCTCCCGACTTCAGCGCTGCCTGCTCCGGCGACAGGGCGAAAATATCCACGGTGAGGGCACCGCTCTTTAAAAAGCCTTCGGTCAGTTTTAGCTGATCGGCATCTTCGTTTGCTGTGGGGACTGCCGTGTTCGCGCCGGGAAAACGGTGGGAGTGGACGAATCCAAGAATGTTTCCTGCATCCTGCGAAGGTGAGGCGGGCATGTGGCAATCGGCACACTGCTGCGGCTTGGGCGGATAGTAAAAAGAGCGCGCACCCTGCCCCGACACTCCGCTGGCCTGCCAATTGTCATATTCATTGAAGCCGCGGAACCAGCGGTAATGATTTACCGGAATATCCAGATGAACTTTGTGGCATGAAGAGCAGAACTCCGCGGTCTGGGTGCGCATGAACGGTTTGAGGAAGGTGCGGCGGTGCGGCTCGGGGTTGAGGCGGATGACGAAATCGTGGAGCGCGCGGGCCACCGGATTTTGCGCGGCTGCCAGTTCGTGCAACTTGGGATACTCCAGGTAAAAATCTCCCTGACCCATGGTGCTCTTCACGTCGGCAATGGAGTGGCACATCATGCAGCCGAGCCCGGCCTGCGATTCGGGTCGATGCACGATCTGCTTGATCGGCGTATCCATTAAGCCGCTGTAAAGCACGGCGGGATCGTGGCAGCCGCCGCACCATTTCGAGGGTTTGGTGCCGATCGTATCCTGCATGTATTCGATCGACTTGCGATACCACTGGTTGTTGAAGGATGAAAAATGGTGCGCGGAGCTGAACCACTGGTTGTAAATGTCTTCGTGGCAACGCTTGCAGGAGTCGGATTCCATGAAGAACTTGCTGGGAATTTTCTGGTTGCCGTAAACCTGGGCGGAGCTGGGGAAGAATGCGCCTTCAGGCCCATCGCCTTCGCCGTTCATGTTCTCCGGGGGCATGGCGGGATTCTGAATCCGGCTCCGGGTTTTCCAGCTTTCGCGGACATGCCGCGCACCGTAGGCGATGCCCGCAAGCAGAATCAGAGAGACCGCTACGCGGAGCGCGGAGGCTGCGCGGGTTACGGACAACCATCCTCGACGTCCTGCCGCGTCGGCGATAAGCAAGCCAACGCCAGCCAGCGAGACGATGATGTGAAGATAGAGCCAATTCCATTGCGCGCGCGCGGTTCCCGTCTTAATAAGGATAAGGCCAGAGACGGCGCCGGCAGCCAGGAGCAACCATCCCACGCGGGACAGCCACGCAACGTTCCGAAGGCTGCGAAGCAGAAACGGAAGCATGAGGAGTGCGGCGATCGCTCCGCCTAACGCATGGACGAGCACCACGACGGCGTAAAAAATGTTCGCTTGAGGGAAAGCGTAGAGATAAGCGGCCGAGATCACCAGCAGCGGCAGCAGCCACGGCAGGGCGCGGGCAGCAAAGCTTTTGGATCGAGATTTTCCCGGCATTGAGACGGTACGCCTACTGAGGACTCAGTCCCCACTATGACTGAACCTGCGCGTCAGCAACGTTACCCAGATCTGCGGTCCGGGGAAATAACTGAAAAATACTATGAGACCGGATCAGGAAATGGGCGGCTTTTGCCAGCCGCCGCACTGCTTCTCGAGCATGGCAGCAACCCCCAGGACCTGCTCTTCTTCCCACGGCCTTCCCACAATCTGCACCCCGATGGGCAAACCCTCGGGTGAGCGGCCGACGGGAACCACAGCGGCGGGATTGCCCAGCAGATTGAAGAATTCGGCATAGCTCCACGCGTCGAGATATTTGACGGTCTTGCCGGCAATCTCCCAACTGCGTTCGCCGTGACGGAAGGCTGGAATGGCGGCGGCGGGACAAAGCAGAATCGGATACTTTCGCATCTGGGCGAAAACCTGGGCGCGGACAAGATCGCGGCGAATCCACGCGTCGAGTAGCGACTCGCCGGTATGAGATGGTTCAGTTGCGGCCCATTCCAGAAATTCTCCGAGAATCGGGCTGAGGTCGGCTTCCCTGCCCCGGAACATGGGACGCAGCAGCATTCCGCCGGCAACGACAAAGAATTCGTGCCACAAGCGCCGCGCTTCTTCGAGGCCCTGCGGCCGAAAGGGATCGACTTGAAATCCTGCGTCGCGCAGGGCTTCTGCTGCGGCGCGCACGGCTGCGTGTGTTTCGGGGGTCACGGAGGTGCGGCCGTCATCTTCGAAAAAACCAATCCTCAGCTTTTTCACTTGCTCGTCGTCAGGCCAGCGCAGGGGAACTGGTGCGGCGCAGGTGTCGCCAACATCCGGGCCTTGCATCACCTCGAATAGAATTTTCAAATCGGTGACGGTGCGCGCCATGGGTCCCACCACTCCAATCAGAGCGAACGGGCCGGCTGATGCGGGATAGTGTCCGGTGGCTGGAATGCGTCCCGGCGTCGGCTTGAGACCGCAGATGCCGCTGAAGTGGGCGGGCACGCGAATCGATCCACCGCCATCGCTGCCCACACCGCCCGCAGACATACCCGCCGCAATCGCCGCCGCCTCGCCGCCGCTGGAACCGCCGGGAGTGCGCTCGAGGTCCCATGGGCTGATGGTGCGGCCATAAAGCAGGTTGTCGGTTTCCCACGCCATGAGCAGTTCGGGAGTGTTGGTTGTGCCGAGGATGATCGCCCCGGCATTTTTCAATCGCGCGACCAGCGGAGCATCCTGTTTGGCTACACATCCTGCGCGCAGCCGGGTTCCGGCTTCACAACGCAGCGCGGCGACTTCCACGGAACTTTTGATGCTGACAGGAACACCGTGCAGCGGACCAAGCGCCTCATTGTGCATGATCACCTTCTGCGCAAGCCGAGCCGCCTCGATCGCCCGATCAGCCTCCACTTGCACATAGGCATTGAGCTTTGGATTCAGCTTCTCAATCTGGCGCAGATGGGCTTCGACCAGTTCAGATGCAGAGATGTTCTTGGTCCGGATTTGCTCGGCCATGGCAGCGGCGGAGAGAAATGTCAGATTGCTCATGAGGTTTTGGATCTCATGGCACGGTCGAGCATTCGTTTTTCATCGCGGTTGAGCGGGCGCGATTCGCCTTTCGCCAGATCGCCTAACGGCAACGGGCCGATGGCGACGCGGATCAGACGCAGAACCTCGATGTTCATGGCTTCCATCATGCGCCTGATCTGGCGGTTTTTGCCTTCGTCGAGAACAATTTCGAGCCAGCAAGTTTTCTCTCCTGCGCGCAAAAGGCTGACTTGCTTGACCCGCAAAACATCGCCGCCGATTGGTATGCCGCGAGCGAGAGTGTTGAGAACTTCTTGATTTAGTTCGCGGGAGATCTGCACATGATAAGTTTTGTCCAGATGGGTCTCCGGGGCTGAGACTCGCGTTGCCCAGACTGTGTCGTTGGTCAGCAGAAGCAGGCCCTCGCTGGCTTTATCGAGGCGGCCGACGGGCGCGAGCCACTGGCGGTTCGCCAGATTCGATTTTCCGCCCGAACACTTTGCTTGCAACAGGTCATACACCGTTTCCCGTCCTTTTTCGTCCGAGGCCGTAGTCACCACGCCGCGTGGCTTGTTCAGCATGAGGTAGATTTTCTCTTGCTGTTCAACCGCGTTGCCGTCGACTGCAATTTCATCGTGGCCCATGGAAACCGGCGTCTCCGGGTCGCGCCGGAACTTTCCGTTCAGGGTGACGCGGCCGGCGCGAACAAGGTCGGTTGCGCGCGATCGTGAACTGTAGCCCAGTTTCGATAAGGCGCGCGCCAGCCCGATCTTGCGCGTCGTTCTCCCGCTCACTGGTTCATGCTAACCGATCTTGGTACGATGTTTATCACCGGGAAACGAAAGGAACCTTTATGGCTCAGCAGCATCCTCCGCGGTTTCTGAAGATTGTGGACGACGCCAAAACCCGCGTCCGCGAAACTAATGTTGAGGAAGTGAAGAAGAAAATCGATCGCGGAGACAAATTCGTTCTGGTGGATGTGCGGGAAGAAAGCGAATTCGCTAAAGACCACCTGCCCAGCGCGATTCATCTGGGCAAAGGAATCATCGAGCGCGATATCGAAGCGCGCGTGCCCGATCTGGGCGCGGAGATTGTGCTTTACTGTGGCGGCGGATTTCGTTCGGCGTTGGCCGCCGATAATCTGCAGAAGATGGGCTACACGAATGTGATCTCGATGGACGGCGGCATTCGGGACTGGCGGGAGAAGGGATTTCCGCTGGTTAAGGATTAGGGCTTTCGTTTCGGCTTTCGGCTTTCGGCCAACCCCTGGTGATTAGTGCTGTAACGGAGGAAGCGCTACCTTCTGCTCAATTCCCTTCTCTTCGACTATCGTGTAGATAAAATCGGCCGGTACATCATGCAGGCCTTCGGTCTCGCCATTGGGCCAGCGAATGGTGACTTCGCTCATCTTGTCGTTTGCGCCCAGGCCGAAGTGCAGGCGCAAATCGTTTTGTGAAAGATAGCTGGCGCCGCCCCGGACTTCGTCGAATTGCGCCAGTGCGCCGGCTTTGACGGTTACGCGCGCACCGATCGCGGCTTTGTTGCTTTTCGTCCCCACCAGCTTGAACAGCACACGATGGTTTGCATTCTGGTTGCGATTCATCAGCAGCGTCGGCGGCTCGCCTACATTGAGCACGACGATGTCCACGTTGCCGTCATTGTTGATGTCGCCAAAAGCAGCGCCCCGCCTCGATTCCGGCGGCAGACTCGCCAGTGCCTGGGAAACATCGTCGAACGTGCCGTCGCGATGATTGCGAAAAAGCAACATGGGCTGCCGATATGGAGTGCCGCCTGGAATGGAATCCACTTGCGGGTAGACGTGTCCGTTCGCGATGAACAAGTCGAGCCAGCCATCATTATCCATGTCGAAAAAAGCGGTGCCCCAGCTGACGTAGGGATAGGTAGGCCTCATCAATTTCGCGCGTACGCTGACATCTGTGAAATTGTCCTTTCCCATATTGTGATATAGCGTCGAACCCTGCTCGACAAAATTTGTGACGATCATCGACAAGCGGCCCTCATGAAGATAGTCGCCCCAATCGACGCCCATCGACCCTTGCGCCAGCCCGTCGCCGCTGAGAGCGAGGCCATCCAGCAGGCCGACTTCTTCAAAAGTTCCATCATGCTTATTGTGATAGAGAAAATTTGGGCCGGCGTCGTTGGCCACGTAAAGATCGGGCCAGCCGTCGTTGTAGTAATCGCCCCAGGTCGCGCCGAGGCCATAATAATGATGAGGATCGTCCACACCTGCTTTTTTGGAGACTTCTTCAAACGTCCCGTCGCCCTTGTTGTGAAACAGCAAATCCGATTCTCCGGGCAGGCCCCACGGGCCGCACTGCACCAGCACTCCTTTGAACTTGCAGAATCGCGGGTCGTTACCGAACTGGGGCAGGTTGTCGATATCAACGTGGACATAGCGCGAGACAAAAAGATCCACACGGCCGTCACGATCGTAGTCCGCCCACGCTGCTCCCGTGCTGAATCCGCCTGCGCCCACGCCGGCTTTCTCGGTTACGTCTTCGAACTTGCAGTTGCCCAAGTTGTGGTAGAGCGCATTGCCGCCGTAACCGGTGACGTAGATATCCTGCAAGCCATCGTTGTCGTAGTCGGCCACGGCCACGCCCATGCCCCAGCCTTTATGGCTGAGGCCCGCGGATTTGGTGATGTCGCTAAAGTGCGGGTCGCCGTTATTAACGGAGTCCTGATGATAGAGCGTGATCATGGGATCGCCGCCGCTTTCTTTAAAGCGCTGAACGGTGGATCCGTTGACCGTAATAATATCGAGTTTGCCGTCATTGTCGCAGTCGATCAGGCCTACGCCTCCGCTCATGGATTCGACAATGTATTTCTTATCGGGCGAGGAGATGTGCGGGACCGTGAGGCCGGCTTTCTGGGCGATGTCTTCGAATTGGGGAAGCGGCTGTACTTGCCCCTTTTGCGCGGATGCATCAGCCGGCGGTTTAGCGGGAATAGCTTGGGCTTGCAGAGGAGCGTGTAGAGGTGATCCCATCCACAGACAGGAAAGACAGACGGAAAGCATGGCTCGCATAAGAAGGAAGTTGATTATACAGTCTCAACTCCGGCGGGCGCGGCGGGGCTAGAGCCAGTTCCTACTTTGAAGGATCACGCGGCGCTGTAAGCGCCGCTCTTCCGCGGTATTCCGCGCGCCTGTAGTTTTCCGCAGCCTGTGAAGCCGCACCCTGATATGAATCGCTTATCGCAGCGCCGAAGGGCTGTGTCACACAAAATCCATATTTTGCTGCAAAACAAAACGCCCCAGACTCGATTTGAGTCTTGGGACGTCTGTTGATCAGCCCTCCCCCAAGTGCTGCTCAAGAACTACATTACGCCTGACCGCAAAACTCGTATATGGCTCTCTCGTGCCATAACTAAATCCTAACTCCTAACTTTCGGATGTTGTCTTAAGTCTGTGGGCGTAAGAGTGATCGAACTTGCCCAACCCGCGGGTTACGTAATGACCGGGACATTGCTGGCTCCGGCGGTACCGAAGACCCTACGGTAGCGCTCGATTTCTGCAGTCGGGCCGAGCGCCTTGGCGTAATTATCGGAAAGCTTTACGGCTGGCCGGCCTTCCACGCTGGAAACCTTGCCGATCAGGCTGATGGGGGCAAACGCGCCGCTGCCGCCGGGATCGCAGTCGCGAAAATCGTTGGTCAGCAAAGTTCCCCAGCCGGCGCTGAAGCGAATGCGCCTGCCAGCCGTCCATTTGCTGCGATCGTGGAAGTCGGAGGCGTTGGTGAAACTACCGGCGTTCATTCCGCGAGCCATGGTCCCGCCGAAATAGGCGTGCAGGCCGAGAATGTCATGAACATCGAGGGAGTCGGAGGCGATAATCAGCTTGTCAGGAGCATTACGGCCACGCGCTTTCAGCCACTCGATATATTCATCGCCGGCAACGTAGGGGTCTTTGCTGTCGATGCGCTGGCCGGTCCAGTCGGCGGCCCAATCCGGAGCGCCTTCCAGAAACTGGGTGGTTCCGAAAGTGTCGGGAAGCATGATGCGCAACGCGCCGTCGTAGGTTTGCTGCCACAACTCGAGCACACGATATTGCGAAGCCTTCAACGCCTCGTCGTCGGGCGCAAGGGCTGCCAGGACCATGGGAATCTCATGCGCGTTCGTGCCGATGGCTTCCAAGTCGTGCTTGTGGGCAAGAAAGGCGTTCGAGGTTCCAATGAAACCGCTGCCCAGGTTCGCCGCCATGGCCTCCACAACGTATTCCTGCCACAGAAAGCTGTGGCGGCGGCGGGTGCCGAAATCGGCCACGCTCAGGTTGGGCACGCCGCGCAGGCGTTCGATCTTGCTCCACAGGCGGGTCTTGGCCCTGGCATACAAAATGTCGAGGCCGAACTCGCTCAGCTTTTTCAGATTGGAGCGCGTGCGCAGTTCGTTGATGATGGAGAGCGAATACAGCTCCCACATTGTGGTTTCGGTCCACAGGCCGTCGAATGAGAGATTAAGGCGGCCGTCTCTGTGCGAGAGTTCGTAGTCCGATAGGCGGAAGTCACGTTCCAGCCATTCCAGAAAAGCGGGCTCAAAGATACCACGGCGCCCGTAAAAGGTATTTCCTGCCAGCCATACCAGTTCTGACCTGCGAAAACGGCGGCTGCGCGCGTGATCGAGTTGGGCGGTGAGCTCTTCTTTGGGAAAGGTATCGACCGGGCCGCCGGAGCGATTGAACACGGAGAACTGCACCCGCGTCTTCGGATAATGCTTCCAGATGAACTGCAGCATCAGCAGTTTGTAGAAATCAGTATCGAGCAGCGAGCGGGTGACCGGGTCGAGTTCCCAGTTGTGATTGTGCGCCCGCTCCGCGAAGTTGACGATCATGCACTGCTATCGTCGTATGCGGGCGCAACAAAAAGCAAATCCCGCCGAAATGAAAACCGGCGATCCCAGCTATACGATTACGATCTTAAGCTCCAGTTCACGTTCGAAAAAAGCTGCAAGAGAGTTAGCCTCGCGCTCTACCTCGGCGCGCGTTGCTTTTGGGAGCTTGCTGAACGGCTCGACTTCTACTGCAAGCCTCTTCCCTTTGGGTTTGTAGGACCACACGCCGGAAATCTCTCCATCGACCAGCACAACCGGCGAGATCCAGCCCTGATTGCGATATACGCGCTTGTAATTCTGCCTGCTTAGCAAATGGTCTTTGTCGCGGTGGGCGAGCAGGTAGGTGTCGAAACTTGGGAGGAGCCGAACACAAACATTCCCTTCCGCGCTCTTGCGCAGGAGATTCCAATCTTCGCGCAGCAGCAAACTATTACGGCGATCCTCAGAAATTTCCGTCAGGTCTGACACCATCAGCGGGGGAAGCGCCTTTGCCTCTTGCATAGGAATCCCAGCCCAGTGAGAGAAATCCTGTGGAGTCGCGGGGCCGTAGGCGCGCAGGTATTTGCGGAACAGTTCGCATTGCGCCTCGGTCGTGGACATCTTTTTATTCGGATTGGGCAGCCAGCCATCGGTGCGGACGAACACGACCTCATTCCCCTCGCCCGCTCCGTAACAGATCAGTCCTTCCGCGAGGGGTATGCGAATCATGCTCCAGGAAAGTTCCATGAAACTGCGCACGCGCTTGCTGACTTTCGGGCGGACGGCGGCGGCGATGGCCGTACGGCGCAGCGGCGCGGCAGACAAAGCGTCCATGATCAGCGGGGTCAGCGCTTCCCCTTCTTCGCGTTCAATGCCACATCTGGCCATTGCGCGCAGGGCCTGGGCCACGCGGCTGGGGCGCAGCGCGGCGATGTACAGCGAAAATTCCTCGCTGGGGATGATATGGATGGTCTGACGCATGAGAAAGGTCTTTACCAGCGTGCGGCGCTTCCACAGGGCAGCTTGAATCTCGCCCCGCGTCACGCTGTGGTTGCGCGCCCAGATTTGCAAATACGCGGCCGACATTACCTGGGCCTGCACGCCGCAAACGTCGCGGCAGATGGTGACCGCATCGGCCGGCGGTTCATCCAGCAGATGATGACGGCGCAGCCGGAAGCGGGCTATCTGCTGGTTCCGAATTGGCGCGGTGGTCTTCACGATTCCAACCAATATACCGCTGCTTCGAAGGGGCAACCGGTGCCGGTTCCCTCAGGGCATCATGCCCATTTCCAAAAAAAATAGGGAGCGGCGCGGCTGAAAAACCTGCCTGACCCGAACCTGCGTTTGGGGAAAGCTTACGGAGCGCAAGCGCGCTGCCCTCAGGTTGCCACTAGCTGATCTGGCCCAGAATCGCTCTGGCTTCGGTTGCGGGGTCGGCGGCTTCGGTGATGGGGCGGCCTACTACGATGTGGCTGGCGCCGGAGGCTATCGCTTCGGCGGGAGTGACTACCCGGACTTGATCGCCGTAGCCGGAGCCGGCAGGGCGCACGCCGGGAGTCACAATCGCGAAGTCGTCGCCCAGTTCGGCGCGCACCGCGGATGCCTCCCGGGCCGAGGTCACGATGCCCCGGCATCCGTTGGCCAGCGCCAGCGCGGACAGGCGCAGGACTTCATCCCGCACCGTCCCTCGAAAGCCGATTTTCTCCAGATCGTTTTCGTCGAGGCTGGTCAGCACTGTCACCCCGAGCACGAGCAATCGGGGATTGACGGCGCGGGCCGCTTCCACCGCGGCGCGAAGCATCTTGCCGCTGCCGGAGGCATGAACGGTGAGCATGCTCACACCGAGCTCCGCGGCTTGATGCACCGCCGCGGCTACGGTGTTGGGGATGTCGTGATATTTCAGGTCAAGGAAGACGCGCCGGCCTGAGGCCACCAGCCGCCGCACCACTTCCGGACCTTCAGCGGTGTAGAGCTGCATGCCGACTTTGTAAGTCAGCGCGCAATCGCCCACGGCTGCGACGATCTTATGCGCCGCCGATGCGGTGGAGACATCGAGGGCAACAATCAGCTTCTCGCGCGGATCAGGCGAGCTTAACTTCCCTGAGGGGGCAGGGATGCGGTTGGGCAGCGCAGCCAGCATCCCTGAAAGTGTAGACGGTTTAGCGAAATTCCGCTACCGGATGGTTGTAGGCGACCGTCTCGTAAACCTGCCGCTGGTGGACCTTGGGTTTAACCAGATCCAGGCGAACTTTTTGCAGTCCCTGATGCTCGAACTGCAACACCTGGGCTGCGCCATACGAAAGGTCGATAATCCGGCCCGCAACAACCGGACCCCGGTCGTTTACCTTGACCACGACCGCCTTCCCGTTACGCAGGTTGGTAACCCGGACATAGGTTCCCAAAGGAAGCGTCGGGTGAGCTGCAGTCATGTCGTACATGTCGTAGTTTTCGCCGCTGGCGGTCGGCTTGCCTACGAAATACTCGCCATACCACGAGGCTGTGCCTACCTGGTACGGTGCGTTTTTGCCGGTCTGTTTACGGATCTCTGGCTTGGGGTGAACGGGGCTACTTGGCAGTGAGGTCGCCTCCGAGCTGTTTGGGGCCTGAGCCGCTCCCAGGCCGACGATCAATAGGCCGATCATCAGTCCATGAGCTATACGTCGTCGCATTCAGTTCTCCTCGCATCTCAAAAGTCGTCCTAGCTAGGCTGTTTTCTTATAACGTTCTATAAATGCTAGAGAGGGGGGAGCGCCTTGTCAACCCGGAAGTCGCTGTACTATAGTGACGGCGTAGTTATCGATAGCTTACGTAACTTGTTGTTAATCATGATGGATGCGAACTATGTCACTCAAAACAACTAGCTTACATATGTACTATATAGTAACTGCGCGAGAATGCGTATTACTGGGATTATTTTCATCCTCAATGGATTCAAGGACTTACGCACAATCTTCTATAAGTTGTTTTAATTCTGTATTTTAGGTACAAGGTTGCCATGGGGAACAAATATTTTGGAGTGGGATCCGGGGCGGGTTTCTGCTTATGAAAGCCTTTAAGACTATGGAGGTTCATGGCTGACAAACCGCCCGTCGTGCTGACTATCGCCGGATTCGACCCCTCTTCCGGGGCCGGGGTAAGCGCCGACATCAAAACCATTGCCGCCCACGGCTGCTACGGCGTTGCCTGCATTACAGCCCTGACGGTGCAGTCGACTGCCGGAGTGCGCCGAATTGAGGCTGTCGAGGCCGATTTGGTAACCGAGACTCTGCAAGAACTTGCATCCGACATTCCCCTGGCAGCAGTTCATATCGGGATGCTGGGCACGGGAAAGATCGTTAAAGCTGTAGCCGAATTTCTGGCTCAGCGCTCGGGCAAGGCCAGACTTCCGAACGTGGTTCTGGATCCGATCCTCAAATCGTCCTCAGGAGCGCAACTGCTGGACCCGGCGGGAATAAAGCTGCTCGTCGAAAAACTGATACCGCTGGCCGATGTGATCACGCCGAATGTGGACGAAGCCGCCGCCCTGACCGGGTTGAAGATTACCGATCTCGAGGAAATGCGGGCGGCGGCGGCGAAGTTCCGCGAGATGGGTTCGCAGGCCGTGGTCATTACGGGCGGGCATCTGGAGAAGGCTACTGATCTGTTGAGCTTCATGAGCAAGCGGGGAGTGGAGGAAGAAGTTTTCAAAGCGGAGCGGCAGCGCTCGAATTCCACCCACGGCACAGGCTGCGCCTTTGCCACCGCGATGGCGTGCCATCTGGCCCTGGACCGGGGGCTAGCGGAAGCAGCTTTGCTGGCGAAGACCTACGTGTCGGCCGCCATTGCCGCCGGGCACCCGCTGGGGCGGGGCATCGGTCCGGTGAATCATCTTTATCGCATGAACCAGCAGCGGCGGGCGGCTGGGAATGGAGGCGAATCTTAGCCGCGGCACGCAGGGTTTCGCGAACGGCCCCGCGGAACGAGGGCGGGCAAGAAAATACATATAAGGTTATTTGGCGTCGCTGTCCGAAGGCTTTTTTAGCAGAATGCCAGCTACAAACGAGGCGGTTGCGGCCAGAAGCCATTCGATCCGCCACATCTGAATCGCCTGGAATTCGGCGAGATTTGAGGCTTTGTAGAAAAGGCTGACGCCGATGGCACCGGCCACGCAGCCCAATCCGATGATGAAGGCGATCAAAGACGCGGTCGGCAAGCCTACCCAGCGCTTGATCTCATGGAAGTGAAGATAGCGCAGCCAGTCGGGAAAAGAGATTTTGCGCAATGCCGCCGTTGCAGAAACCACCCAGCTTCCGGCTCGGGCAATACCGTGTTTCCAAAAAACGGCCAGGCCAGCGTGGGCATCACGGTGGACTATTTTGGGACGCCGGGAACCGCAGGCGTGGCAAAAACGGGCGCCGATCATGTATTCGGTGCCACAATTGCCGCAGGCCTCAGCCATGTCATCAGTCGAGGCTCCGGGGGTAACGGTTACCGCAGCGGGGAGGGCAGCCTCGACCACCGGTTCGAGCACGGTGGGAGGCCGCCAAAACTCCTGCTGCGTGTCTTGCGCTGCTTCAGCCATAGGTAGGAACGCTTACTATGCGGAAGGCAAGCCGACAGCCAAACGAGGCCGGCGAATAAAACGTTTTCAACTCAAACGCTTGCGGGTTTTTACGCATCTACGTTCACGCCGCTCCGCGCAATAATTACGCGCACCTCCGCGTAAAGATCGCCCGGCGAGGACGGGCCTCTTTGGGTATTTGACAGAGAAAATTATAGGGACAAGAGCCTTTGAAACCCTGCAATTGTCTCGCATCTGGCATGACCCCTTTGGTTCCTGTCATGCTCACAAAAACATACGCTAGACTAAAGCGCTAGGGGATGACGGTGATCCGGTCGAGTTCGATTTCAGCGAAAGGGTGGATGGGCCAGGGTCGCTTGTTGGCTTGTGGCCTCATCATTTTTTCCTTGGGGGCATATGGGGCGCTGGCTTACCCGGCATGCGCCCAAATCATCGCCGAGGTGAGCCCACCCGCACAAACGGTTGCCGCGATCTCCGGACGCGATCCGCTGATCGAAGCCGGTTTCGACTACTTCTACAATATGGACTACGACCGGTCGGTGCAGGCTTTCCAGAAATTCCTGGACAAGCATCCGAACGACCCTTCCGCGGTCAATCATCTATTGTGCACCGTGCTGATGCGCGAACTTTATCGCATGGGAGCGATGAACACGGGCGAGTATGCAAATGACAGTTTCATCGGGCAGGCGCACCGGCCTGCCGATCCCAGGGTGAAGGAGCAGATCAAGCAACTGGCCGGACGCGCCGAAGGGCTTGAGGAGCAACAACTCAAGGCCAATGCGAACAATGTGGACGCTCTCTATGCCCGCGGGGTGACCCGGGCGCAGTTCGCCGTATATACAGCACTGGTGGAGCGGGCCTGGCTTTCCGCCTTGCGGAACGCCGTGGGGGCGCGGCACGATCACGAGCGGGTGCTGGAACTCAATCCTAACTACCTGGATGCGAAACTGGTGGTGGGCGCGCACAACTACGTAATGGGCAGCCTCCCGTGGAGCGTAAAAGCTGCGGTCGCCCTGGTGGGACTGAGCGGGACAAAAGAAAAAGGATTGGCTTATCTGCGAGAAGTGGCGGTCGGCGGCGGGGACAACAGTGTGGAAGCCAGGGTGGTATTAAGCCTGTTCCTGCGCCGCGAGCATCGCTATGACGAGGCGGGTGCGCTCATGCACGACCTGGCGGCGCATTATCCTCGGAACTATCTTTTCCCTCTCGAGGAAGCGAATCTGCTGCGCGCCGGCGGGCATGTGCAGGAAGCCGCAGCCGGTTATCGCAAAGTGTGGCAGGCGGGCCGCAATGGCAAGTATGACGGCCTCCATTATGAAATCTCGGCGTGGGCGCTGGGCGAACTGCTGCGCACGCAGAAAGACTATCCGGGAGCCGCGTCGGCCTACGAACTGGTGAACGAAGCTCCCAATCCCGACCCGGAAATACTGCAGAAAGCAAATCTGGCCGCAGGGGAGATGTACGATCTGCTGCAGAAGCGCGATCTGGCGATGAAGAAATATCAGATCGTGCTCGCCGAAAACGGAAGCACGCCGCCGGCGGAAAAGGCGCGGGCTTATATTCGGGAGGCGTACCGGGAGTGAGGGAGAAATAACATCAAGTTGTCATCCTGAGCCAAGCGGAGGACCTATGTAATTTCCCCCAGCGCCGATGCCCTATATGTATGCCTGCTGCTGCCTTCTAGCTCGTTGCGAACCTCCGGACTCTCAGCTAGCAGAACGTTACCAAAGTCAGCCTTGCATGATCTTAATCTCCAAGCGACAATGGAAGTACTAGAATCAGCGCCAGAAAAAGGAACCCGATGGCCGTAGCCAAGCTAAAACGTCCGAAGGAAAACCGGCTCGAAGAACTGGCTGAACGCATCGCAGCTGAGATCAACGAACGCGCCGATAAGATGACGCCTGAGAACCGCGCCCGGGCCGACGCCGAGACTAAGAAGATTGCTGACCGCGTGCGGCGTCGAACTCTGCGAGGGTGACGTCGATCCGCTCTTTAGCGTAACCCCACCTCTTGAGAAGCGCCTGCAAATCCTGCCGCGTACCGTTGCGAAATATTTCGAGTACTTCGTTCCGCCGCCCTTCGTGACCCCTGATCGCGTCCATGTCGATCGGCCGCCTTCTGCCTCGGCTGCCCTCTTCACGGATTACGTCGCTCAGATCGTCACGTTTTTTCACAAAACGATGCAGCCTCCCCTTACCCCACTCAGCGGTACGCTTCGCCTTTGCCAATGCCGCTGGAGGAAAAGAACGGGTTGCCAGAAACCGTTCACAGGCCCTGGACCTGGTAGCGCGACCTGTTTCCAGAACCTTAGAACGCGTCAATCCCCGTAACGCTCTGTCCAATGATCAGCGAGTGCACGTCGTGGGTGCCTTCGTAGGTCTTCACCGACTCCAGATTCATCATGTGGCGCATGATCGGGTAGTCGTCGGCCACGCCGTTGGCTCCGAGGATGTCGCGCGAGAGCCGTGCGCATTCTAGGGCCATCCAGACATTGTTGCGCTTCGCCATGGAAATGTGCTGGTGCTCGACTTTGCCTGCATCTTTCAGGCGGCCGACTTGCAGCACTAACAGTTGTGCCTTGGTGATTTCGCTGATCATCCAGGTGAGCTTGTCTTGCACCAGCTGGTGCGAGGCGATGGGCTGGTCTCGCCATTGCTTGCGCAGCAGAGAGTATTGCAGCGCCGTGTCGTAACACGACATGGCCGCGCCGATCGCTCCCCACGCGATGCCGTAACGCGCCTGGTTCAGGCACATCAGCGGAGATTTCAAGCCGTCACTCTTCGGCAGCAGGTTCGCTTCGGGGATGTGAACATCCTGCATCGACAGGCCTGAAGTGACTGAGGCGCGCAGAGACCATTTCCCGTGAACGTCTTGTGAGGTGAAACCCTTCCGGTCTTTTTCGACGAGGAAGCCGCGAACCTTGTCGTCCTCATTTTCAACTTTGGCCCAGATGACGGCGACATCGGCGATGGTGCCGGAAGTGATCCACATCTTTTCGCCGTTGAGAACGTATTCCTTGCCGACTTTGCGGGCACGCGTTTTCATGCCGCCTGGGTTGGAGCCAAAACCCGGCTCTGTAAGCCCGAAGCAGCCGAGCTTTTCGCCTTTCTGCATGGCCGGGAGCCAGGTTTGCTTTTGCTCGTCGCTGCCGAATTCGTAGATGGGATACATCACCAGCCCGGACTGCACGCTGACAAAGCTGCGCACGCCGCTGTCGCCGCGTTCGAGTTCCTGCGTCATCAGTCCGTATTCGACGTTGCCCATCCCGGCACAGCCGTAGCCTTTGAGCGACGCTCCGAAGAAGCCGAGGTCGGCCATGGGCTTGACCAGTTCCCGCGGAAAGCGGCCGGCGCGATTGCACTCTTCGATGATGGGAATGAGGTTGTCTTCAATGAACTGGCGGGTGGTATCGCGCACCAGGCGCTCCTCTTCGGTGAGCAGCGCATCGAACTGGATGAAATCGACACCCTTGAATTTGATGGCAGGCATAGGAATTCTCCCTCACGATAAGCAAAACATATGAACGTAGCAGGCGCGAGGGAGCGGGGTCAAACGCGGCGTGGCTCAATCTGGCCGGCCTGCCGAAATCGCGCACTAATCTCCCATCCGTTTAGCCGTGGGCGGGCGCTCCAGATTAGGCCGCTCCGAGGTCGCACCTTTGTGTAATCCGAGTTTCAGGACGTGACACCTCTCATGGACGGGAAGCCCATGCTTATCAATTTTGCAGGTTTCGAGTTGCACAGAATTGCCGCAGATCCAGCAGGTGTGAGGAACTTTTTGTGTCGATGCCATGGCAAATCCTCCGGGCGCGGGCGCACCTCAGTTGCACAAACTCTCCGGACGGACCGGAGGGAAGATGTGGACTTGATAATACTAGTGTCGCACTTTCGGAGAGAAATATCGAGCGCCAGCGCTTTCACCTGCTATCCTTGTGCCAAATTGGAATATCGAAGCGGCCGCTGTTCAGAGTAATTCCCGGAAGCGTGGAATCCAGCGCGGGACGCAACGGCGATAATTTTCGTAGGATTCCCCGAACTGACGGAGCAGCGTCGGCTCTTCGTAGAACACCACGAAGAGGTGGGCCACCAGAAGCATCGCTGCAGCGTACACAGCGGTGCGCAGAGAGCGAAACAGCATGGCTTGGCCCAGAATCATAAGGGCCACGCCGATGTACATGGGATTGCGGACGTAGCGATGGAGGCCGCTGACCACAAGAAATTTGGTTGGTGCAATGGGCGCGGGCGTCCCCAGGCCACGAACGGCAAACTCCCACGCGCAGCGGAAATAGATGCCGGCTCCTATCGCAATGACAATTACTCCCAGCACCGCCAGGGACTGGAACGAAGGTCGAAACCCTCCCACCAGGTAATAAGGAATGAGAACCGCCACGGTTCCGGGAACCACGTTCGTGAATATCAGAGTTTTCAGCAGCGGTCCGGCAACACGCATCCCAATCCTCGTATTCCCCCCGCGGCGAGACACCCTTGGCACGCTTACTGTAAAATAAACCACGGCGGGAAGAAAACTGACGCAGCCCGGTCTTCCACGGGATTCCAGATTTCGCGATTTCCAAACCATCCCATCGACAAACGTCCCGATCAGCCGGACGCGTTGCTGCTCACATATCGAAAGTAGGAGAACCGAAACATGGCAGTAGGAGCGAAGATTGCAAAAACAGCCGACCGCAAAAAAGTAATGGACACGAGCAAGAGCACGGATTGTCCCAAGTGCGGCAAGACAACGCGCATTGTCAAGCGCGTAAAGGACCGCGAGCGCGGCATACCGGGCGGCATTTACATTTCGTGCTCGGCGTGCGAGTTTTTCGAGAAGCTGTAAGAACAGTTTCTAATTTCTAATCTCTAATTTGGCCGGACGCGGTGGCTTCCCTGCTCCGGCCTCGTTTTTCTGGCCTCGGTGTTCCCCCCTCGAATGGGCGCGCGCTTGTATTAAAGCGCCTCTTTCACACCTGCCGCCAACCTATATAAGCGGCAGCCTTGTCGTGAACTTCATACCAACCGGAGAGCAACCGTCCGCGAGAATGCGCCATCCAAGCTTCGCCCCAGTTTGGGGTCATTGGATTGGCTTTGGGCAAATGTTCTGAAGGATGGCGTTCCGTGAAACTCAGCGGCATCGTTCTCAGTCTGGTGGTGGCGGTCGTTTTGCAATCGGCTTGCGGCGGCGGCAGTGGCGCCACCGCTTCTAATGGCAGCTCTTCCGCCGGAGGCACTGGTGGAGGAAGTACCGGTGGCGGCGGGAGCACGGGCGGTGGCGGCGGCACGGGCGGCGGCGGCGGTACGGGCGGTCAAACTTCAGTGCCCCAATTCAGCCACGTGTTTCTGGTGGTCGAGGAAAATCACAGTTACAGCGATGTGATCGGCAACTCGAACATGCCGTACCTGAACGGGCTCGCCTCAGCGAACGGCCTGGCCACTCAGTATTATGCCGACGCTCATCCGTCGCTGCCGAATTACTTTGAACTGACGGTCGGGGCGGGAACCTCGATCACGGGAACGGAAGGAGACGCGTGGATGGGAGTCATTTCGCAGGACAACGTCGTGCGCGCCCTGACCAATGCCGGCAAAACCTGGAAGTGTTACGCGGAGGGTCTGCCCTCTCCCGGCTATCTGGGCGGCGACACCGGCGCCTATCTTCAGCATCACGATCCCTTCGTTTACTTCTCCGATGTGCAGGCCAGTGCCACGCAAGCCGCCAACATTGTGCCTTTCACGCAACTGGCCAGCGACATGGCGAACAACACTCTGCCCGATTACGCCTTCATCGTTCCCGACGTGAACGACGACGCCCATAACTGCCCCGTCGGCATGAGTACGTGCACCAGCGACCAGATGCTGGCCGCGGCCGATCAGTGGCTCTCTTCAAATATCGCTCCCTTGCTGTCCAGTACCGAATTCCAGAATTCGCTGATGATTGTCGTCTTCGATGAATCGGAAGACAGCGACACGCAAAACGGCGGCGGGCACGTGCCCGCAGTCATCGTAAGTTCTATGGCGAAGTCCGGGTATCAGTCAACCACGCTTTACCAGCACGAGAGTACGCTTCGGCTGATGATGGAGGGCCTGGGCGTTTCAGATCTGCCCGGCGCCGCCGCCGGCGCCCCGGACATGAGCGAATTCTTCAAGTAAAGTCCGCAGGAAGTAATCCTCTACACCGCTACGGTAACCGAAGTCTCCGTCCTCGTCACCGGCCGGTACAGAGTATCCCGCTCAATCGGTTCACGTCCGGCCGCGCGAATCAGGCGTTCCAATTCCTCCCGGCGCATTCCCTGCGGCGTAGTCGCGCCGGCGTCGTGATAGATCTTTTCTTCGATCACGGTGCCGTCCATATCGTCGGCGCCAAAGCGCAGCGAAACCTGCGCGATCTTGGCCGTCATCATTTGCCAGTAAGACTTGATGTGCGGAAAGTTGTCGAGCACCAGCCGGCTCACCGCGATCTGCTTGATGTCGAGCATCCCCGTGGTTTTCGGCAGGTGCTGCAACGGCGTGTTATCGGGATGAAACGCCAGCGGGATAAAAGTTTGAAATCCGCCGGTTTCCTCCTGCAGGGCGCGCAGCTTGAGCAGATGATCGACCCGGTCTTCGTCATTTTCCACGTGGCCGTAAAGCATGGTCGCGTTCGACTTCAATCCGATCTGGTGCGCCAGCCTCGCCGTGTCGAGCCATTGATCGCCATCGATCTTGTGGTCGCAGATGATGTGGCGGACCCGGTCGGCAAAAATCTCTGCGCCGCCGCCGGGCAAAGAATCCACCCCTGAGGCCTTCAGTTGTTCCAGCGTCTCGCGAATCGAAAGCCTGGCCCGCTTCGACAAATACGCGACCTCAACCATCGTGAACGCCTTGAGATGCACCTGCGGAAAGCGTTGCTTCAGGCCGGAGCACAGATCAAGGAAATACTGAAACGGCAGGTCGGGATGCAGGCCGCCGACAATGTGAAATTCGGTAACCGCCTCGCTGTATCCCGAGGCGGCAGTTTCGAACGCTTCATCAAGCGCCATGGTGTAGGCGCCGGGGGCATCTTTCTTGCGGCCAAAGGCGCACAACCGGCACGCTGCGACGCAAACATTGGTCGGATTGATATGCCGGTTGACGTTGAAATACGTCTTGTCACCGTGCATGCGTTCGCGCACGTAGTTGGCCATCCAACCCACGGCCAGAATGTCGCCCGTACGGTAGAGGGTGAGCGCATCGCCGGAGCTCAAACGCTCGCCGGCCAGGACCTTGGCCTGGATAGGCTCAAGGCGCGAATCGTCAGTCTGAAAGGGATGAAGCCCGGGCATCTGTTCGATGATACCGCAGGTTAAAGATGAATCACAGCGCGCAGTTAGGAGCGGAATCAGGGGGCTGCGCCGGCGCCTGATTCCGATAACAGTATATGATGTTTATTGACATTTCCTGTTATACTCAACCCGCATCGTATGCAGGAGGAAACTCGATGAACATTTCCCTCACTCCAGAGCTCGAACAGATGGTAGACGACAAAGTCAAAAGTGGGCGCTACGCTTCCGCGTCGGAAGTAATCCGTGAAGGGTTGCGGCTCTTGGAAGAGCGGGAGCAGTTCAAACAGCAACGACTAACCGAAGTGCGGAGGAAGATTGACCGGGGAATCGAACAGTTGGACCGGGGCGAGGGTATTCCCGGGCCTGAAGCGCGGGCGCGACTGCGGCGGGCCAGAAGCGTAAAGTAACTGCGATGTTCCCTTATGTTCTGTCTGCGGACATATTGCAGGACCTGCAGGACATCTGGGAGTTCATCGCCGCTGACAATGTACCCGCCGCAGACAAGTTGGAGGATGAGTTCTTCGAGGCCTTCGAGATGTTAGCGAAGCACCCGCGAATGGGACATGCCCGGTTGGATCTCACGGAGCGAGACGTAAGATTCTGGCCAGTTGGTCAGTACCTGATTGTCTACCGCAGTCTTCCGGCTGTACTCTAGGTTGTCGCCGTTTTGCATGGAGCGCGCGATATCGCAGAAGTGATCCGGAAGAGGTAGCCGCTGCGACCGAGGGCAAAATCCAGCACCGGGCTGCCCCGCTTAGCGGTCTGCGGTAATGCGGTCGCGGATCTTATCGTACTCGGCGCCCGACACAATGCGGCGGCCGACCAGATCGTGCGTGCTGTCGTAAGGCCGATCGGCGATGATGCGGTCCGCGTCGTGTTCTGACATTCCCGGCAGCCGCAGCAGGTCTTCGCGGGACGCCTTATTGATGTCGATGGTCTTATCGCTGCTGCTCATGCCCTCCCGCACGCCTTCGACAACGGCCTTGGTATCCTGCCGCATGGTTTCAGTAGCCTCGGCGGTGCGCCGGCGAATTTCATCGGGATTGTCGCGATGTTCGCTGCAGGCACCGAGAGCAACGATCAGCGGGAGGATTGCGACCAGAGTCAGACGCAGATGTTTCATAGAAATGAGATGCCAGACCAATACTCACGGTTGGTGAGCATGTTTTTAAGCAAGAGGGTTTCTACGTAGAAGTCTGTACCGGCTGAGCCCTTTCTTGCGACCACCCTCCCGTTCCCAGGCGCATCGTAAATGCCAGCGTTGCGCCCCATCGTTCGAAATCACAGTCTCGCGCAGGAGGAATCCATGAAAACAGTTCTTAGCATCATCTTCTCGGGAACCCTGATAGTGGGCTTAGCATCGGCGCAGCAAGCTGCACCCGCGGCTTCGGGATCTCAGACCGCGCCGCAGGCCCAGGCTCCCGCGCCGCCTCAGCAACAGATGGCTCCTGCAACTCCGCCATCGATGCCCCAGGCTTCCCCAGTCCAGCAGAATCAGACAACGGACCAACCTTCTGCAAATGCTTCAGCACCCACGAAGGTCGCCCCCGGCACCGTAATTCCAGTTTCGCTGACGAAGAGTGTCGACGCGAAAAAAGCGAAGAACGGCGACGAGATCGTGGCCAAGGTGACGCAGGACATGAAGACGAGCAGCGGTGAAGTTCTGGTACCCAAGGATACCAAAGTCATCGCACATGTGACCGAGGCACAGCCGCGCACGAAAGAACAAAAACAATCTGAACTGGGCATCGCTTTCGACCGTGCAGTGCTGAAAAATGGCAGCGAGATGCAGTTGCCGATGTCGATCCAGGCAATCGTCGGTTTGTACAACAACCCCAGTCCTGGCACTGGCAGCAGCGCCGGCAACGATCGTACTTCGGGGACGACTCCCGGAGGCGCGGCGACCAATTCTTCCGGCGGCAGGCCGAGCGGAATGGGCGCGCAACCTGCTGTACCCACCGCGCCTGCGGCAGATAACGCGGCGGCAGATGCACAGAATGGATCCGGAGGCCGGCCTCCAATCACCGAGAAGACCCAAGGCGTGATCGGAATCCCCGACCTGGAATTGACCGCAACAGCTCCAGATCCAGCGCAAGGCTCTTTGCTCAGTTCAGACAAGAACAACGTGAAGCTGGAGGGCGGAACCATGATGCTGCTGCGCGTGAACCGGTAGTTGTTATAGAAGAAGAAGAACAGGAGAGGCCGGCTACGCGCGGCCTCTCTGCGCGCTTCCCTCTGCAGGCGCATCCGTTCTTCCCCGTCCTCAGTCCTGTACAATTTTGCTTCCGATGAATTTCCGCGCGAAATGGCGGGCGTGCGCTATCTGCGTGCTGGCGCTGGCATGTGGCGCCCTCGCCGAACCGGTCGCCAAACTTAAAGCCACCGACTACGTCAACGATTTTGCCCACGTGCTTGACCAGCCCACGATCGCCCAGATGGACGATATCTGCCGTCAGATCGACGAGAAGGCTCACGCCCAGATTGCGGTGGTGACGGTTCACTCGCTCGACGGCTCCGACATCGAAAGCTATGCAGTCGATCTTTTCCATCAATGGGGCGTGGGCAGCAAATCCAAGGACAGTGGAGTACTCATCCTCTATGCGATCGACGATCATCGCGCCCGTATTGAGGTTGGCTACGGGCTGGAGCCAATCCTTACTGACGGCAAGGTGACCTCATTCCAGCGGGAGGCGATCCCGCTCATGCGGAGTGGTAACTACAGTCAAGCGCTACTGCTGGTCACCACCCGTGTCGCGGATGTTATTGCACAGGATGCCGGAATTCAAATTGCCAAGCCACAAGCCCCTCCGGTTGAGCCGGTGGGCCAGCCGAGCGCAGGAATAACCGTTGGCGGCATTATCCTGCTGATTGTTGTCATAATCATCATCCTTTTCACTCCTCTCCGCAGTGTTCTGTTCGCGATGCTTTTTTCCGGCATGTTTGGCGGAGGAGGATCGAGGGGAGGCTGGGGTGGCGGCGGGTTCGGTGGCGGCGGGTTTGGAGGTGGTGGCGGGCTTGGTGGTGGCGGTGGGTTTGGTGGGGGCGGAGGTTTTGGCGGATTCGGCGGAGGCAGTTCCGGCGGCGGCGGAGGCAGCAGCAGTTGGTAATACCTAAGAGGGACGCACCATGGTTCCAGAAAAACAAATCAACGATTTCGTAGAACGCCTGCGCGCACTAGCCGGCGCGAATCTCGAGAGCGTCATCCTCTTCGGATCGGCGGTTGCCGGAGATTTTCATCCCGAGTTCTCCAATGTGAATCTGTTCTGCGTGCTTCGTGACAGCTCGTTCGCGGCTCTCCAAGCGCTGTCTCCGGCCGTGAAATGGTGGGACAAGCAGAAGCAGCCTCCGCCGTTGTTTATGACGCGTGCCGAAATCGAGCGATCCACCGACGTATTTACCATCGAGTTTCTGGACATGCAACGGCACCACCGCGTGCTATTCGGCGAAGACGTGGTCGAGCGCTTGTCGATTCCGCCGAACCTGCATCGCATCCAGGTGGAATACGAACTTCGCGAAAAGCTGTCTCTGTTGCGGCAGCACTTGCTGCTGGCCTCCGGCGACGATTCCAGAATGTGGGATCTGCTGCTGCGTTCGGTCTCCTCGTTTGCGACTCTGTTCCGGCATGCGCTGATCGTACTCGGCCCCGATGCGCCGCTGGCCAGGCGCGATGCCGTATCGGCGCTGTCGAAGCAGATTGGATTTAATGCTTCAGGCATCCTAGATGTGCTGGACATCAGAGAACGAAGAAAGAATCGCAAGAACTTCGACGTGACCGATGTTTTCGGCAGATATCTGGCCGCTCTGGAGCAGGTGACAGCGGGAGTTGATAGAATTCTCGATTCCGGCGGCCAGGGTTCTGTATGAAGTTGGCGTAATCTTCAGGAGACTCCTATGAACAAGGGTTTAATCGCAGTACTCGTTGTACTGGCGGTTCTGGTGCTAGTCGTTTTGTTTGCGTTTGGCCAGTACGTGAGCGTGAAGAATACGCTGGTCAGCAAGAATGAGGCGGTGAAGGCCGCGTGGTCGCAGGTCGATATTGTGCTGCAGCGGCGCGCCGATCTGATTCCCAATCTTGTGGAGACGGTAAAGGGCTACGCGCAGCAGGAGCAGACAGTTTTCGGCGACATCGCCAAAGCGCGCTCCGCTCTGCTTTCTGCAGGCACGCCGCAAGATAAGATCGCCGCCAACGGCCAGCTCGATGGAGCCCTCGGGCGATTGCTGCTGATAGTCGAAAACTATCCCCAGTTGAAGTCGAATGAAAACTTCCTGCGTCTGCAGGATGAACTCGCGGGCACGGAGAATCGCATTGCCGTCGAGCGCAAACGCTACAATGACACGCTGCGCGATTACAACACCTATGTGCAACAGTTCCCCAATAGCTTCTTCGCAGGGTTTGCGGGCTTCAAACCGAACGAGGCTTATTTCGAAGCCACGCCGACTTCGCGCGAAGCGCCGAAGGTGAATTTTTCGAATCAGAGCGCGCCTGCTCCGCAGACGAATCCTCAGCCCGCTCCGGCGCACTGAACAGTGTCGCCGCTTTCGATAATTGGGGTGTCTATTCTAAGCGCCTCCGGCCAGCTTCTTCTTCGCTTGCGGCCGGGCGAACGCGTTGGTGGGATTGTGAAAATTTATGGCTAGCACTTTACGGTAATAGTCCATTGCTTGCGTCCGATCTCCGGATTTCTCGAAGGCTTCGCCCAGCATTAACAAATTCAGCGGGTCCTGCTGGTCGGCTTTCTGCAGATCGGCGATCGCAGACTTGTAGTCTCCGGCGTAATAAGCAACGTAGCCCGTAAGATAAGGAAAAAAACGCGACTGGTCGGGATTCTTGGCTTTGTCGAGCGCCACTTTCGCCGAGTCCACATGCTGTTTGGCTTCCTCGAGTTTGCCTTCGCGGGCTGCGATGCGCGCCCGAGCATTCTCCCAGCGGAAGAGCCAGAGGTTCTTTTCGGCATCGGCAAGATTCGGCTTCTTCAGCGCCGTCTCGTATCCCGAGTTGTACCACTTATACGCGTTGGCGGTGTCGCCCGATTCCAGATAAATCCGCGCCAGTTCGTTCGCGGTCCCGGCCGCACCGGTGAAATCCTGCGCCGCCATGCGCGCGTCGAATACCTGCTGCTCGAACTTCGCAGCCTCGCCGGCTTTATTCTCGAACGCGTAAGAAAATGCCATGGAACGCAGGGCCTGCTGTTTGGCGTCGGGGGGAGCGAGGGCAATAGCCTTCGCGAAATGCTCGCGGGCTTCCGCATAGTCGCCTTTCAGATCGAGCGCGATACCGGATTCAAGGTGCGCCTCGTACAGGTTTGGCGACGTCTGCAGCGCCTGGCGATACAGCGCGAGTGCCTCGTCCTGCCTGCCTTCGCTATTCAGCTTTTGACCTTGTTTTACCAGGTCGAGCGGAGCAGGAGCGGGCGTTTGTTGTGCGCAAGCAGCACTGGTGAGTAGAAAAACAATCAGGGTACGCAGCATGGATTCCTCCAGGACGTACTCATTCTACCTCTGCTTGTCGCGCGAGTTCCTGCCGGAAGATAACCAGGACGATGTACGTTCTAAGCCTGAGCCGGTAACTCCCAGCCCTCGTCTTTCATTTTTTTGTTGGTCCAGTGCTGGAGCTGCTCGAAGAGCAGTGGATCGATGACCGTGAAGCGCAGGCCGACGCGGCCTTCGCCCCCAAACCATACGATTCGCGCCTTCGCCCGGAAGATCGTGTCGCTCTCGGGCAGGGGAAAACTTACATCGAGCAAACCGGTAAACTTCATCGGCTCTTTCAGGCCATCGAGCCCCATGCCGCCGGTGCTCAGGTTTACCCCCTCGACGCAGGCTTCGTGCCCGTGCTGGTTTTTCAAGGCCACCGCGAACTGGATGCGGGCCCGGAAAAACTTCTGCTGCTCCAGGCTGATGTAGCCCAGCGAATTCGCCCCCTCACCCGAAACCGCGTTGATGTTGTATTCCTTTAATTTCCGGCTCAGGGTGCGGCGGGAAATGCCCAGTTGTTCCGCCGCCTGGCTGCGATGGCCGCCGCTGCGCTCGAGCGCGCGGATGATCATCTGTTCTTCCATGCCATCGAGATTGCCGACAGGAATGGATGCAGACTGCCGCTGCGCCGCGGGATTGCCGGATATTGCGTCCGTAATTTGCGCCTTGTGAATCTCAGGATGCTTCGCTTCCACCGATACTCTGGCCACCAGGTTGCGCAGTTCGCGAACGTTACCCGGCCACGAATGTGAAAGCAGGGCAGAAACCGCATCGGGAGCGAACGAACTGCTGGGACTCTTCAGGCTGAGAAAATGTTCGGCCAGGGCGACAATGTCTTCCGGGCGTTCCCGCAGCGGCGGGACGCGAAGCTGAAACTGGCCTAACCGGTGGAACAAATCCTGGCGAAAACGTCCGGCAGCGACCGCGGCTTCCATATCCTGATTGGTGGCCGCGACGATGCGCACGTCGACCTGAATTCTGCGGTGCCCGCCCAGGCGGTAGAAGGGATAGCCATCGAGTACGCGCAGCAGCTTGACTTGCGTCTGCAGTTGCAACTCGCCGATTTCGTCGAGGAAGAGCGTGCCCTTGTCGGCGAGTTCGAAAAGACCGGCCTTCGACGAATCGGCGCCCGTGAACGCGCCCTTCTCGTAACCGAACAACTCGCTTTCTACCAGGTTTTCGGGAAGCGCCGCGCAGTTGATGTCGATCCACGGCCGGCTCCGCCGGTGGGAGGATTGATGAATGGCGCGCGCAATCAGCTCTTTACCGGTTCCGGTTTCGCCGGTGATCAATACGCTCTCGGTATGGCCGGCCACCCGGTCTACCATGCGCATGAAGCGGTGCATCAGCGGAGTTGCCAGAATCAGGTTGCTGCCGTCGATGTCACGTGAAACAGTATGCGCAACCTCCTCTTCTTCTTTCTCCCCCGGCGCTTTTGGGAATGGGGCACCTGGATTCGTACTTTTTTCGATGGGCCGAACCAGTGCAATCATCCCTGCCGGACCGGAGTCGCCGTTTTGCATCAGCGTAATCGCCAGCTCCGCCGCCAGTATGCTTTTCGATTTTGTCTGAAGCCGGCACGCGGATCGATGCTCGCCGCTCTTCCGCAGTTCGCCCTGCAGGTCGCGCAGCGGGTGTCCGGCCTCATCTTCCACGACAAAATCTGCCAGTTCCCGGCCCATGACCTCCGAAGGGCGATAACCAGTAATCTTTAACGCCCTCTCATTACAGGCGGTAATCTTGTCGTGAGGATCGACGATAAAAACCGCCGTACTTTCACTTGCGGACTTCGCAGAAGCCGCAGCTCGTAAGGCTCCCGAGTGGGACGATCCCCCAGTGGGGCCTGTAGCCGGCAACGGCCGACGCAGCGAATTGAGATCTTCAGTTGGCATCCCGCACATTTGGAGTTGATCTTGACACACACTGCCTGTAACACAGGAACCTATGCGTCGACAACGCGTAACCGAAGTAATGGTTACTTCAGGCACAGGCGCTGCAAACCATATTCCTTGCTTCCTGGTCCCCTTTCGGAACTGCCACTTTTACCGTTACTTCAGTAAGCTTCTTTCCAGTCTCTAACAACCATAGGATTTCACTGAACAGCTCAGCCGAAGTGTGTGCGGGAAGATTCCTGGCACGCTGCGGACGCCGTCTCTTTGCCTCCCCGGCGCACGAAGCGACCCAATGTCGACTCGGACGAAATTATTTGTCGGAAGCACGGCTGCGCTGGGGGCGGCAGTGCTCACTTTCGCCCTGTTGCATTGGCAGTCCGCCGACCTGACACGCTTCCTCTGCTACCTGGCCGTAGCCCTTCTCGCTTCCAGCCTGAAGGTTCAGTTGCCGGGCATTGACGGCACCATGTCGGTAAATTTTCTCTTTATTCTTCTCGGCGCGATGGAGTTGAGTCTGCCCGAGACTCTGGTCATCGGCTGCACTGCCACTCTGGTGCAGAGCGTGTGGCAGACGCGCAATCGCCTGGATCCCATCAAAGTCTTGTTCAACGTCTTCGGGATGATGGTCAATGCCAGCGCGCTTTGCTACATCAGTTACCACTGGCTGAGCTCGAGAGTCAGCAGCAACAGACCCATCCTGCTCATGATTGCGGCGCTGGTTTTTTTCCTGGCGAACACCCTGCCGATTTCCGTCGTCATCGCGCTCACAGAAAATAAATCGAGCCGCAAGGTTTGGTCGGAGTGCTATTTCTGGTCATTCCCCTATTACCTGGTCGGAGCCGCGGCCGTGGGCCTGGTGGGCATCATCAACTGGCGCGCGGGATGGCAAACCTCATTGCTCGTGCTCCCCGTGATTTATTGGGTGTACCGGTCTTATCGCCTCTATCTCGGCCGCCTTGAGGCCGAGAAAGAGCGGGTGGAGATTGAAAAACAGCACGTCGAACAGATTGCGTCTTTGAACATGCGCACCATCGAAGCTCTGGCGCTCGCCATCGAAGCCAAAGACCACACTACCCACACCCATCTCCAGCGCGTTCGCACATATGCGGTCGAGATTGCCCGGGAGATCGGCCTTCCCCCGGACGAGATCGAAGCCTTGCGGGCCGCAGCTTTGCTGCATGACATCGGCAAACTCGCCGTGCCCGAACACATCATCAACAAGCCCGGCAAGCTCACTCCCGAAGAGTTCGAAAAAATGAAGGTGCATCCGCTGGTCGGCGCGGAGATTCTGGAGCGCGTGGCCTTTCCCTATCCCGTGGCGCCTATCGTGCGCTCGCACCACGAACGCTGGGATGGTTCGGGCTACCCCGCAGGCTTGTGGGGCCAGCAAATCCCCATCGGCGCGCGCATCTTGTCGGTGGTCGATTGCCTCGACGCGCTCGCCTCGGATCGGCAGTATCGGCAGGCTATGCCGCTCGACCGCGCCATGGAACGGGTGAAGGAACGAGCCGGAACCTGGTTCGATCCCACTATAGTAGAGGTTCTCGAGCGCCGCTTTGTGGATTTGGAACGCCTGGCTCAGACCCACGATGACGGCTTCGTTCCCGCCGGCTTCTCCAAAGAATTGCGGGTGGAGCGGGGCCTCGCTCCCGGCGCCGGCTTTGAACGCTGGGATACTCCCCAGAACGAGTCCGACTTCCTCACCTCAATCGCCTCCGCCCGGCAGGAGGCGCAGGCCATGTTCGAACTGAGCCAGGATCTGGGCAACTCGCTGAGCCTGAGCGAGACCCTGTCGGTTCTTTCGATGCGCCTCCGCAAACTGATCCCTTACGACTCCATCGCGGTGTTTGTGAACCGCAATGGCTGGCTGCTGCCGGAACTGGTCAGCGGAGAAAATTTCCGCGTCCTGTCATCGTTGAAAATTCGCGTGGGTGAAGGGCTGTGCGGGTGGGTCGCGGAGAATTGCAAACCCATTATCAACGGCAATCCGCAGGTGGAAGCTGGGTATTCCCCCGACCCGAAAAGCGGCCTCCTGTCTTCGGCTCTCGCCGTTCCGCTGGAAGGTCTGAACGGTGTGGTGGGCGTGCTCGCCATGTATCACTCCGCTCAGGATGCATTTACACCCGATCATTTGCGCATTTTGCTGGCGGTCGCTTCCAAGGTCGCGCTGTCGGTGGAAAACGCGCTGAAGTATCAGCAGGCCGAAAGCTCGGCCACCACTGATTTCCTCACCGGCCTGCCCAACGCGCGCTCGCTTTTTATGCATCTGGCACAGGAAGTCTCGCGCTGCCGCCGCATGAAGAGTTCGCTGGCGGTAATGGTCTGCGACATCGACGGCCTGAAGAAAATCAACGACTCATTCGGGCACCTGGAAGGGGACAAACTGCTGCGCGAGTTCAGCATGCGATTGAAGGAGGCCTGCCGCGGCTACGACTACGTAGCCCGCATGGGCGGCGACGAGTTTGTCGTCACCGCTCCCGGGCTCACTCCTGAGGCCGCTCAGGACAAGGCGAACCGCCTGAATCAGGCCGCCATTGAAGCGGGACGCCATACCTGCGGCCGCGAAGTGATTTCGTTGAGCGTGGGAACCGCCTTCTGTCCGGATGATGGCTATGACGTCGAGGCCCTGCTGGCCGAGGCCGACCGCCGCATGTATACGGTAAAACAATCTCATCATGCACTCAGAGCGGCCAGTCCGGATGCGCTGGCGCAAGGCGCGGCAGGAAAATGATGCGAAGCCTGCGATGGAAAATCGCCGCGCATGCGCTGGCCCTGTTCGCCACCGTCCTATTGGGAGGATTCCTCTCCGCCACATTTGTGCGCCTGGCCCCCGGCTTTGAGGCCGATGAGCGCGAACTCGATCCCCATCTGAATGCCGAGAGCGTGCAGGCTTTGCGCGGCGCCCGGCACGAGCAACACAATGTCCTGCGATTTTATTTCTCCTATATGAATCGCGCCCTGCGCGGCGACCTGGGAACATCTCTCGCACTGGGACAGCCGGTGCGGGAACTTTTGCGCGATCGCGCCCCGCTCACGCTCCGCCTGCTTTGCTCAGGACTTGCATTCGCCTGGGGACTCACGCTGAGTCTGGGATTGAGCGCGGCCTGGCTGCGGGTTTCTACCTACGACACGCTCACTACTTTGGTCAGCGGAACTTTCCTTTGTATTCCGGCGGCGGTCCTCGCGTTGCTATCGGTGTTGTGGAATGTCTCCGGTTCACTCGCGATTGCCGTGATTGTGTTCCCCCACACGTACCGCTATACGCGGAATCTGCTGACGAAGGCTTACTCCCGGCCGCACATGGTCGCCGCCCGGGCAAGAGGCTTGAGTGAAGGACGGATTCTCTTCTGTCACGCCATTCCGGTTGTCGCTCCCCAACTGATTGCTGTTGCCGGAATATCGGTGAGCATGGCGGTAGGTGCGGCAATCCCGGTCGAGGCTCTCTGCGGGTTGGCTGGCCTGGGACAACTTGCCTGGCAGGCGGCGCTGGCCCGCGACCTGCCTTTGCTCGTCAACATCACCATTCTCGTGACGCTCGTAACCTTGCTGGCCAACTCCAGTGCCGATGTAATTGGTCATGCGCTGCGGAGGCACGAAGCATGAGCCTCTGGCAAAAGCTGGCATGCGCAGTTCTGTTGCTCGTGGTGGTTGCCGCGAGCGCGGCGAACTGGCTCGCCCCCGGCGGCTATGCCAAGCAGTATCGCGAAGAAATCAGCGCTCGTCCTTCGCGGGCGCACTGGCTGGGAACTGACGATCTGGGACGCGACCGCTTTGCGCGCGCGCTTTACGGAACCCGTATCTCGCTGCTGCTGGCCCCGGCTGCTGCGCTGCTCTCCACTCTAATGGCTGCGCTGATCGGAGGATTGGCGGGCTATATCGGCGGAATCTGGGCGCGGATGGCGATGGGAGTTACCGATTTGTTTCTTTCGTTGCCGTGGTTATTTCTGTTGATCACTGCCCGGGCTTTGCTGCCCTTGAATGTGCCGCCGCTGGTGTCAGTGCTGGTGACTTTTCTGCTCCTCGGACTTCTCGGCTGGACGGCCGCAGCCAGAGTGTTGTGTGCGGCCGCCGGCTCTATGCGTGCTTCAGATTTTGTGCGCCAGGCGCGCGCTGCGGGAGTCCCGGCACAACGGTTGTTTTGGGTGCACGTAGTGCCGAATCTCAAGCCGGTACTGTTCGCGCAGTTTTGGATTTCGATTCCGGTGTTCATCGTGAGCGAGGCGAATCTGGGAATTCTCGGCCTGGGCGTGGCGGAACCGATGCCCTCGTGGGGCAGTTTGCTCAGGGAGTTGGAAGGCCTGGTTTCCGTGGGTGAGGAGCCCTGGAAGTTCGTTCCGCTGATTTTACTGGTGGTTGTGGTCACATCGTTTCAGTTGGTGCTAAGCCGGCAGGAGGAGCTAACCGCATGAAGCATCGCGTAAATAGAGGTCGCACGGGCAGAAATGGGTCATCCAGAGCTGGGTCATACAGCGACCGGTCATCGGCGAATTTCTGCCGGCAAACACTTGCCGTGGCCATGCTTTGCCTCGGCCTGCTGCTCGGCCGTGCAGCCGCCCAGGGTGGGGAACTCAGGTTTTGCCTGCGCACCGAACCGAAGACTTTCGATCCGCTCAAGGTCGATGACGATGCCTCCGCCGCAGTCCGCTATCTCACCGGCGGCGTGCTGGTGCGAGTGAATCGCCAGACTCAGGAACTCGAGCCGGGGCTGGCTTTGTCATGGAAGGTTTCGAAGGACGGCCGGCAGATTTCGTTTCGCCTGCGCAGCGGAGTGTCGTTTTCCGATGGCACCAGCTTTTCCGCCGAAGATGTCGCCTACACAATTCAGCGGCTGATGGACCCGGCTCTGCATTCGCCCACCGGCGACGCTTTCCGCTCCGGCACCGGGAATGTAGAAACGAAAATAGTTTCGCCCACCCAGATCGTTATCACCTTTCCGGCGCAAGTCGCGCGGCTCGACCGCCTTTTCGATCAGGTCGCGATTCTCTCCGAGCATTCTCCGAAAAAAGAAATGGCCGTGCTTGGTCCTTTCATGGTGGCCGATTACAAGGCCGGCGCCACGGTTCTGTTGAAGCGCAATCCCAATTACTGGAAGACCGACGCGCAGGGGCACAAACTCCCTTATCTCGACTCCATTCGCCTCGATATCCAGCCCAATCGCGATGTCGAGATGCTGCGCTTCAAACGCGGCGAACTCGACGCGATCAATTCCCTCGACAGCGAATACTTTGACAAGCTGGCCTCGACTTCGCCCGAACTGGTGCACGATGCCGGCCCGTCGCTAGACAGCGAGCAGGTCTGGTTCAATCAGGTTGCAAAGTCGCCGATTCCCGCATACAAGAAAGACTGGTTCCGCTCGGCGACCTTCCGCAACGCCGTCTCAGAAGCCATCAATCGCGATGACTTGAGCCGCGTTGTCTACCACGGGCACGCGCAGCCTGCGCTGGGGCCGTTCTCGCCGGCGAATAAATTCTGGTTCAATGCCAGACTCCAGCCCCCAACCTATAATCCGGATGCCGCTCTCAAATCCCTGCAGTCGGAAGGCTTCCGGATGGAAAACGGCGCGCTGAAAGATAAATCCGGCAACCCAGTAATCTTCTCCATCGCCACCAACTCCGGCAATAAAGTGCGCGAACGCATGGCCGTGTTGATTCAGGATGACCTGCAGAAAATTGGCATCCACGTAAACGTGGTCACACTCGACTTCCCTTCCCTGATCGAGCGTATGACCCAGACCTTCGACTATGAAGCGATCCTGCTGGGCCTGACCAATGTCGATCTCGATCCCGACGGAGAGATGAACGTGTGGTTGAGTTCGTCCGAGAATCATCAGTGGAATCCGCAGCAGAAGAGTCCCGAAACTCCCTGGGAAGCGGAAATTGACCGCCTCATGCGCCTGCAAGCCTCATCGAGCGATGCCAGGAAACGGAAAGAAGCGTTCGATCAGGTGCAGCAGATCGTGGTCGATCAGAAGCCCTTCATCTTCCTGATCAACAAGAACGCGCTTTCCGCAGTTTCTCCGTCCGTGCACGGCGCCGCTCCGGTGATTCTGTGGCCGCAAACATTCTGGAATGCCGAATCGCTCACGGTTTCGGCGAAATAGTCGGCCACGGATTTGAACAGATGCTGACGGATTCGAAAGCCACAGAGCAATAATGTCCGGTAACTAAACATGACACTCGCGACCCCGCAAAATCCGGCTCTGCTCTCGGCGCACTTCTCCGTGAGCTATGCGGGCAAGCCGCCAGTTCTGCAAGATGTTCAATTGGAAATCCGCAGCAGCGAGGTCTTAGGTCTGGTCGGGCAATCAGGCTCAGGCAAAAGCACGCTGGCCATGGCTATTCTGGGATTGCTCGATAAGAAGCGGGCCCACGCCGAAGGCACAATCAATTTCCAGAACTCGGACCTTCTCAAACTCTCGGAAAGTGAATTGCGCTCCCTGCGCGGCCGCGCCATTGCGCTGGTGCTGCAGAGCCCGCTGTCTTCGTTGAACCCGGCATTGAAAATCCGCACTCAGCTTAGAGAAGCCTGGCGCGCCCATGCCGCCGGCACGAAGAGCGATTGCGCCAACGCGATCCAAGCCTCGCTGCAAAGTGTCTCACTGCCCGCGACCGACGACTTCCTCCGCAAATATCCTTCGCAGATGAGCGTGGGCCAGGCGCAGCGGGTTCTTATTGCCATGGCGATTATGCACCGTCCTGCGCTCCTCATCGCCGACGAAGCCACCAGCGCCCTCGACGTGATCACGCAATCGGAAATTCTGGCGCTGTTTCGGCAGCTCAACCGCACCTTCGGTATGGCGATCCTTTATATTTCTCACGACCTGGCTTCCGTTGCAGGGATTTGTGATCGCATCGCTATACTTCATCAAGGCCAGATTGTCGAGTGCGGCGCGACGCCACAGATCTTCGCAAATCCGCAGCACGAATACACACGGAGGTTAATGGCGGCAATACCCGATTTGCCGCTCGCGAAGGCTCAGTTGCACGGCAAGTCGGATGCGGCAGCGGCTCGCTAACATTCTTTTCTATTTCCGAACTTTTCTATTTCCGAAATCCTGCTTCTTTTATCGTGCTTCTTTTTCCTGCCCGCGGTAAATCGCAGGGACCATTCCTGAGCCGTCTCTCCGCCTCCACTGGTAACCAGCAAATCGGAAACCGAAGTAATTACGGCTTCCAGCCTCCGAGACAAACTGTCCCGCGCCCTCGTGTGCAGGACAGACTGGCCCAACTCCGAAAAGAGGTCTCACATTATCCCCAATGTTTACAGGCATTTACAGTAAATACTTTGGCCCTGGCCGTGCATCATCGAAGCCGGGTATTGAACACTTTGCTCCACACTCGTCCGTTGCTGTCAGGAAAGGTGAATCTAATGTTGCAGAGCCTGAAGCCAAGAAGCCCGAGCCGCGGCGAACGTCGCAGCGCAGCCTGGGGAAAACGCTTGAGCATGGTGGCGTTGCTGCTGGTGGCAGAGGCCGCCTTCGCGCAGCCGGCCAACACCGCGGGCAACCCGGGCGGCAAATTCGCCCCAGACCTAGCTTCCGTTGTTGCCCTGGCGCATCGAGGCGCGGCGGCAAACCAGACTGTCAGAGTGATCGTGCAATACCGCCAGGTGCCGACTGCCGCCCATTACGCCACGATGCAAAACCGCGGCGGCAAGCTGCACGCCAAGCTGCACATGATTAAGGGTGCGGCCTTTACCGTGCCGGTTCGCGCGCTGCCGTTTCTGGAAGCCGATCCCGAGATCGTTTCTGTGAGCGTCGATCACCCCATGAACGTGATGGACGATCTGACCAACGACGTTACCGGCGTAGAGTCGGCATGGACTTCCGGTTTCACCGGTGCGGGCGTCGGCGTTGCCGTGATCGACAGCGGCATCAACGACAGCCATCCCGATCTGCGCGACTCCACCGAAACGGTGTCGCGCGTGGTTTATCACCAGGATTTCACCGGGACAGCCACCAGCAATTCGAGCGGCGCACAATATGATCTCTACGGGCACGGCACGCACGTAGCCGGCATCATCGGCGGCAACGGGTACCTCTCCGGCGGCCAGTACGAGGGCGTCGCTCCGGGGGTCAGCCTGATTGATCTTCGCGCCCTGGATGCCAACGGCGCGGGCACCGACAGCACCGTGATCGCGGCCATTCAGGAAGCGATTGCGTTGCAGAACACCTACAACATTCGCGTCATCAACCTCTCTCTCGGCCGCGGCATCGGGGTCAGCTATACGCAGGATCCTCTGTGCCAGGCGGTAGAGTCGGCATGGAAGTCCGGCATCGTCGTAGTAGTTGCGGCCGGCAACTATGGCCGTTTGAGCGTGAATGGCAGCAACGGTTTCGGAACCATCACCGCTCCCGGCAACGACCCGTTCGTGCTGACGGTGGGCGCGACCAAAAGCAATGGTTCGAGCTCTGTTTCCGCTCAAACTAAGGCCAGCTTCAGTTCCAAAGGCCCCACGACCTACGACCACGTGGCGAAGCCCGACATTGTTGCCCCCGGCAATGCCATCGTTTCCCTGGCAGCGCCTGGCGCCACGCTCGAAACCGCTTATCCCGCAGAACTGGTCGCGGGCAGCGATGGCAATAACGACTACTTCACCCTGAGCGGCACCAGCATGGCGACTCCGGCCGTGGCGGGGGCGATCGCGCTGTTGCTGCAGGAACAGAGCACGCTCACCCCCGATCAGGTAAAGGCGCGGCTGATGAAGTCGGCCCGCAAGATGGGGCTCACCTCAACCTCGGCTTATGTGCCGCACCTGTTCCAGACCTTCACCGATTTCTACGATCTGTTTTCGGTGGGGTCGGGATTGCTGGACGTGCAGACTGCCATCGTCAATACCGACCTGGCTCCGGCCACGGTTGGTTCGGCCCTGTCGCCTTCAGTGGTTTACAACCCCCTGACTGGCATAGTTACACTGGTGAATGGAAATTCGACTGTTTCCACGAACTCCGTTGTCTGGGGCAGTTCGGTGGTCTGGGGATCTTCAGTGGTTTGGGGAGCCTCCGAAGTGAGCGGTTCGTCCGTGGTTTGGGGTAGCTCTCTGCCCTGGAACAATAACCTGCTCGGCGCCTTTAGCGTGGTTTGGGGCTCCAGCACTGGCACGGGAACTCAGGCCGCAAGCGTGGTCTGGGGAGCATCCGTGGGTAGTACAGACGCCGCATTCAGCGATGCCGGCGACGATGAACAATAGCCGCGTGAACAAATAACAAAGAGAGGAGAAGATCATGAAACCCAACACACGGCAAACGAAAACTTTCATCGGCGCAATGGCAGTCGCAGCGATCGCAGGCACGGCATACGCCGGAATGGCCAGCCACACCCTGCACCTGTCCTACGCGCTGGCAATCCTGGCACTGGCCGCAGCCACCTCGCGCATGAAAGTAAAGCTGCCCGGAATTGACGGCAACATGTCGATGAACCTGCCCTTCCTGCTGATGGCTGTTGTAAACCTCAGCGCGGCGGAAGCAGTCGTCATCGCCAGCATCTCGACCGTGGTGCAGTGCTGGCCGAAACCGGGGAGCAAGTTCAAGCCGGAGCAGATGCTGTTCAACGTCAGCATGATGGCTTTCGCCACCAGCATGGCCAACCTGATCTGGACCGCAGGCTGGCTGGGCAAGGGGGCGTGGGCGTCAGAACCGCTGTTGCTCGCCTCGGCAACCGCTGCCTTTTTCGTGGGGCAGACGGCGCCGGTCGCGGCCATCATCAAGGTCGCCGAGGGTGTAGCGATGCGCCGCGTCTGGATTAGCATCGCGCAGCTCTCGTTCCCGTACTTCGCCTTGAGCGCGGGCATGACCTCGATGGTGAACCTGGTCAGCTATCACTTCGGATGGCAGGCAGCTCTGGTGGTGTTCCCGGTGATGTATGCCGTGCACCGCTCGTATCGCCTCTACTTCGGCGCGGCAGCACAATCAGCGGCAAACACGTCGTTGACGAGAACCGCCGCCGCGGGAGCATAAACTTCGGGACCGCGACGGGCGCAAGCCCGCTCGCATCCCATAGCCGGTCACTGCTTAGTGACTAACATGGCGTTCTGGCACAAGCCAGAACGCCATTTTCATTTGAGGGGGCCCGTCCCCTCCTCACCCGCCACAGAAGTACCGGAAGCGCGCCAGGATGAAGTTCCCCTTCCCCGATTTCACGGTATCTCGAAGACAATACCGAGATACTGAGACCCGCCCGTTTGAGTTGTGCCGTAAAGGTTACCGGCCGAGTCGAAAACAACAATGCCCTCGGGAAAAGCGCCGTCGTTCGGCGATCCCTTAAAGGTGTGGACCACCGAATAACTCGGCTGTCCTCCCCCTTGCAGTTTTAGTTCGAAAACCACGCCGGCTGATGGTCGGGTAAACGGTGTACGCCCAGGCTGTTGAAAGCCTCATGTTTGAATCGGGGACCCTCCACTCGCCCACCCTTGATCGGGGGCCTTCGTAATCGAAGGCTGCTATTTCTGCCGGCTCCGCATCTGATGCACAACAATCCGGTTTAGTTCTATGGCTTAAGAAGAGAGAGGAAAACAAAATGAGCATCTGGACAATATTGTTCGTAGTACTGCTGATAGCGTGGATTGGCGGCTTTACCGTATTCCACGTGGCCGGCGGTCTGATCCACTTGTTGCTCGTGTTCGCAGTCATCTCCCTGATACTGCATTTCGTGCTGGGGAGCCGGGCAGCCTGAGCTAACATCCCGCGGGCCCTGATCTTCCCGATCAGCGCGGCCTGATCAGCACGGCCTGATCAGCGCGGCCCGGGAACCTGAGGTCCGTGGCGCCCAGCTTTGCAGCGCACGCAAAAGCTGGGTCGTCAGAGGGTTGACGCGGGTGCCCCACCCTTGCGTACTTTGCAAGGGTGGGATTCCCCACTGCTGAAAGCGAACGCCGCCCCCGTCGGGACTGGCCCAAGTTAGCCCAAGCCCGGACTCTGGAGCGTGCTCCGTTCAAGCTTCGCTTGAGTGGGGCTTTTGCGTCTCCCGCCCAAGGCACGATCCGCCTCGGACCTCGCTACTCCCAAACAAATCCACAGCTCCATTGTGACATCTGCACTTGCGCCGCACATTCAATTCATCGCATCATGGCGCAGCACATCGAGGAGAGCCGTCTCGAATCGCGTGTGAGCGCGGGAAAAACTCGGGCTAAGTTCTTTGACGCCAAGATTTTGCCCCTAACTGATTGAGCCCCATAGTTCAATTCGCATTTTCGCGCTAACGCGAAGATTCCAATAGACCGCAAGGGGGGTGGGGGGTATCCCAGTCTCAGCACCGGCAACAGACCACGCGCCCCGCACAGAAATTTATTTCAAAGAAAAATCCACAAGCCAAGCCACCCCGAAAGCCGATAGCCGAAGCCCGAAGCCCGCTTCCCCCCCGACAGGAATTGTACAAACTAATGACATCCTGTTGACAACCCATCTGACGCCAAAACTTAGGATCGCTGCGGGTTCGGGCAGCAGGGAAAAAGCCCGACCAGAAGCCTGGGCAATGCTCCATCCCTAACTCGCTCTACGCATATTCAAGGAGAAAATCGCATGCAGCGTCTATTTGGCCGCTTACACATTTCCGTCCTTCTCGGGCTGGTGCTGGTTATGGTTTCCAGCTCTGCCTTCGCACAGTACGCCAGCGCGTATCTTACTTCCAATCAGACCGGCAAAGCCAAGTACACCGATCCCCTGCTGCAGAACGCATGGGGATTGGCCTACAGCCCGGACAACCCGTTCTGGGTGAACGACGAAGCCGACGGTTGGTCAACGTTGTACAACGCTCAAGGCCAGCCGCAGAGCCTGCAGGTGGTCGTTCCTCCGGCCAGCGGCACCGGCTCGGGCAGTCCCACCGGGATCGCCTACAACGGTTCGACACAATTCAAGATCGATAGCTGGACTTCGGTCTTCCTGTTCGCCACCCTCGACGGCACCATTCAGGGCTGGTCGGACTTCAACCCCGGCGCGACACTGATCGCGGTCACCGCCAAGGGCGCGTCCTACACCGGCCTCGCCATCACCAGCCATACCTCGAATAACTTCCTGTTTGCCGCCGACGCCGCCAATAATAAGGTGGATATTTACGACGGCAACTTTAACCTGGTGTCGTCGTTTACCGATTCCAGCATTCCGGCAGGTTTCGCGCCGTTTGGAATTCAGGACATCAACGGCCAGGTTTACATTACCTACGCCTCCACCAGCGGCGGGGCAGGCGGATACATCGACATCATGAGCGAGAGCGGAACTCTGGTAAAGCACTTCGCCCATGGGTCGCCGATGAACCAGCCCTGGGGCCTGGCTCTGGCTCCTTCGAATTTCGGAACGCTCTCGAACACGATTCTGGTTTCGAACAACGCCACCTCCGGAACCATCAACGGCTTCAACGCCACCACGGGAAAATTCGTGGGCACGATCAAAACCACCGCCGGCAAGGCGATCACGATTCCCGGACTGTGGGGAATCGAGTTCGGCGGCGGCTCGACGTCGAACGGCCAGAAGAATCAGTTATTCTTCACCGCCGGCCCCAGCGACACCAACGGCTACTTCGGAACCATTGTTGTGAAGTAAGTGGATGGTTTCGCGAACGCAAGGAAGGCCGCCTGTGATGGCGGCCTTTTTTCTGCGCGAACGTTCTCTCGCGCTTCTTTCTTGCTGGTTTTTTTTGCCAGTTTTTCCCGCGATTCAAAGCCGCGTCAGTTGGGCATGACCACGCTGTCGATCACGTGGATGACGCCGTTCGACTGAAACACGTTGGGAATGGTCACGAGTGCCGTTCCGCCTTTTTCGTCCTTCAGCATGATGTGCGTGCCATCGTGCAGCGAGGCCCAGAGCTTGCCGCCTTCCACGGTGGTAAGTTCGGCAGTGCCGTTGCCGCTTTTGATCTGCTTCTTCAGATCGGAAGCACTCCACCGTCCGGAAACGAGGTGATAGGTGAGGACTTTCGTCAATGTGGCTTTGTTCTCCGGCTTCAGAAGCTCATCGACGGTGCCGGCGGGCAACTTGGCGAACGCTTCGTTGGTGGGTGCGAAAACGGTGAACGGCCCCGAGCCTTGAAGGGTTTCCACTAATCCCGCAGCCTTGACCGCGGCGACGAGCGTGGTGTGGTCGGCGGAGTTTACTGCGTTCTCGATTATGTTCTTGGTGGGATACATTTCCTGCCCGCCGACTACGGGATTTTTCATTCCGGCAACGGCTGAGGTGACGGCGATGGCAACGATGGCCAGCACAACTGCGAATTTGCGATTCATTTTTCTTATCCTTGTCTTCAGATTTGGGTTATTTTCAGAATTGGGTTTCTTGACCCTCGCCTACAGTACGGAGCGGGTTTGAATTTGGATTTGGTGGCTTTGCCGGGGTGGGAAAATCCACTTTGGATTAATATCTGGAAATAAGATCCGCAATGATGACAAAGAAGCAGATTGGAGCATCGATAAAAACTCGCACTGCTGAGCCGGCAGATGCTGAAAATATTGCGCGCGTGGTGAACGGCGCGTTTGGCCCCGAGCGGTTCTTTATTGATGGTGACCGCACGAGCACGGAAAAGATCGAGGCGCTGATGCAGAAAGGAAAGTTTCTGCTGGCGGAGGAAGCGGGGGCGCTGATCGGGTGCGTCTACGTGGAGTTGAGCGGGGAGCGGGGATATTTTGGGCTGTTAGCCGTGAATCCCGCATCGCAGAGCAGCGGGCTTGGATCGCGCATGATCGAAGCGGCAGAAGAATACTGCCGTGCCGCAGGCTGCCGTTTTATGGACCTGACCTTTGTGAATCTGCGGACGCCTCTTTACGAATATTATCGCAAGCGCGGCTACGCGGAGAACGGAACCTTGCCATTTCCCACCGAACAGACTGCCCCGAAGATCCCTTGCCACCTGATCAAGATGTACAAGCCGCTGAGCTGACGCGGGTTCACCAGGGTGGAAGCGGCACAGAATGATTAGCACCAGATGAATGCTGATCGCTTTAATGCTGATCGAAGAGTTCGCTGCGGTCGACACGCTCGCCTTTGAATACAACCAGCGAAATTCTTTCTGTCGCGGTGATGTCTTCAAGGGGATTGCCATCGACGACGAGCAAGTCAGCATCGTTGCCGGGGCGAATCGATCCCACTCGGTTCTCTTCTCCGAGCAGGCGCGCGGCATTGGCGGTTGCGGCCTGCAAGGCCACGGCAGGCGGAATCCCCGCTTGCACCCAAAGCTGAAGCTCATGCTGCACTGTGGGCCCGTGGATCACGAGAAGATTTCCCGCGTCGCTGCCCGTGACCAAAGGAACGCCGTGGTCGTGCGCGCGCTTCAGGTTGTCCACGGCGATCGACATGTCGATGGGATACTGTGCCAGAGCCTTGCGCATGGATTCCGAATCCGGAGAACCGAGTGCTTCCTCGGTTCCATGCAGCAGGTCCGGTGGGCTGACCTGCTGAACCAGCGAGCGCTTGAGCAAGTCTGTTTTGCCGGCTGCAAAATCTTTGAATGCTTCGCCGACGCTGAGCGTGGGATCGTACGAAGTTCCCTGTTTTGCCATTTGCGCAAACAGTTCATCGGGGATTTTTTCGCGGAAGGAGCCGTGCTCAATGGAATTCGCCTGCGCGTTGACGGCATCGGCCACGTCGCGGGCGTCTCCCGTGTGAACCGCGAGAGGCAGGGAGTCCACTTGCGCTGCCTGAGCGACCCCATCGAACAGCGTGGTGTCGAGCCGGTTGAAAACCCGCCCGCCAGCGCCCGCCTCAAGAATGGCCTTGATGCAATCCACTCCCCGCTTTTTCAACTCATCCACCTGCCGGCGGGCTTCATCGCGGGAAGTGGGAATGCGCACGAATTGTGCGTCGAGGCTGGCGCGGGCATTTTCGGGAAGGCCTTTGAAATATTCCGTGCCATGTCCGCCCGCGGCGGTAAAGAGCGGCCCGCAGGTCTGCAAGTCCGCGCCCAGAATCTCGCCGCTGCTCACTTTGGAACGAACCTTAAGAATGCCATCGAGCATATCCCCGACGCTGCGCACGGTTGTGACCCCGCTGTAAAGATATGCCGCCAGATTTCGCCGCATGGCTTTATCGGCATCGTATTTGCTCATGTCGGCGTAAATGCCGCCCGGCGCGCCGAGATGGACGTGAACGTCAATCAGCCCGGGGAGAATGGTTTTGCCGGCCGCCTCCACGGTTTCGGCTTTTAGGGTTTTCGGATCGGGACCGGCGCCTTCGTAGACCTCCGCGATTTTTCCGCCGCGAACCAGAACCGATCCGCTTTCGATTACTTTGCCGTCGCCGACGAAAATGCGCGCGCCGCGAATCAGGAAAGTATCGCTGCGGGCAAGCTCACGATTCAAGATTTTGGTTTTTTCAATGCCGGTCTTGGCGTGCATCTGCCATACGCCCAGCACGAAAAACGGCAACATCACACCCGCCAGCCACAGCTTGGCTGAGTTTTTTATTTTGTCTTCTTTTTCCCAGCGAAATAGTTTGTAAGAAATAAACAATCCAACCGCTGCCGTGAGCAGCAGAGCTAATGCCGGTTGAATATTCTCCGCCATCCCCTGGTTCTGCTTGAGCATACCTTCAATTCCCTGCACCATATAGGTAGCGGGGAGAAAATAAGTGATCTCGAGCAGCCACTGCGGAAACATGGAAGTGGGAAACGTGGCCCCGCTCAAGAACAGCATGGGAAGGTAGATCAGCTGAACCAGAAGCTGGCTTTCCTGCATCGAGTTGACGACCGAGGCCAGAATTAACCCGATAGCGCGCATTCCTACGATGGCAAAGGTCACGAAAATCAAAACCGACACCATCGACTGCGGGAAGGGCATGCCGTAGATAAAATGTGCCAAACCAAAAATCAGGAGCACATTCGGCATATAGAGGATCCAGCCCGTCACCACGGAGGCCACCAGCAACGGCGCCGGCGTGATGGGAGTGACCTTGTAGCGGCGCAGAATGTTGGCTTCACGGTCCTGGACGGCGCGGATGCCGGCGCCCATCAGGCCGTTGCTGAGGATGCCGATTATCAGCACCATGGAAATGACGATGGTCATGGCGGCGCCGCGCTCGCCGTGCATGGCCTGGCCGAAGATGAAGAAAAATGTCAGCGGGAAAAGATAATTAAAGAAAATGACGGACTTCTGGCGCAGGGCCAGTTTGAGGTTCAGAACGATGAGTGCCTTGTAGGCGTTCATTCGCGCAGCTTCTTTCCGGTCAGTTCAATGAAAACATCTTCCAGGCTTGGCTGCTTGAGGCTGACGTCCGTCAGTTCCATGCCCTGCTGATCGATCCACTTCACCAAATCCACCAGAGTAACTGCGGGGCGGCGCGAGTGCACGGTGAGCGTGCGGCCGTTTGGCTCCAGCTCGCTCTGCGTCGCTTCCGCCCACGCCGGGAGCTGCCCGGGGAATGGCGTGGCGCAGGTTACTACAATGCTTGACGCATTTCTGCTTTGTTGCTGCAGGCGGGTGGGCGTGTCGAGGGCGATGATGCGGCCTTCATCGATGATAGCCACCCGGTCACACAGGCGTTCCGCTTCCTCGATGTAATGCGTGGTCATCAAAATTGTTCGATGCTCCAACTTGAGTTCTTCAAGCAGTGTATGGATCTCGGCTCGCACCTGCGGATCAAGTCCGGTGGTGGGTTCGTCCAGAAAAATGAGCTGCGGGTCGTTGAGCAAAGCCAGCGCCAGAGCCAGGCGTTGCTTCTGGCCGCCGGAAAGGGTGGTGTAGAAGGCATCGCGCTTTTCCTCCAGTTGCAGGCGCTGAAGTAATTTATTCAGATCGACATGGCGGGTGTAGAACGCGGCAAATACCTGCATGGCTTCGTGGACGCGAATTTTTTCCGGAAGATTGGTGGCCTGCAGGCACACGCCGATGCGATCCTTGAGTTGCCGGCGCTGCCGGTCGGGGTCGAAGCCGAGCACCGCAACCTCGCCGCTGGTGCGGGCGCGCAGGCCTTCGAGGATCTCGACGGTAGTGGTTTTACCCGCGCCGTTGGGACCCAGCAAACCGAACACCTCTCCGGCCTGAATCTCAAAATCAATTCCTTTTACGGCGTGGACGGTGCCGTACGATTTTGTCAGGCCTCGCACCGAGATAGCTGGTGAAACGGAGTTCATGCTGGGATGCATAGGGTATCGGATGGGAAAGGGGCAAGTCAAAAACGACCTTTGCGGATCACAGTTCAGGTGGAGATCAGACAAACAGCAGGCACGCCCTTGCGCAAAGATCGGCGCGAATGATCCGTCTCGCTGGAATGCAACTATCTAAACTTCTGCGGCAACAAAACCTGCTGCAGATTTTGCTGAAGGAGAAAAACTCGATGGCTGCGACCAAAAAGTCTAAGGGGAGCAAAAGAAAGTACAGTCCGAAAGCAGGCAAGACGGTGGAAAGCGCGATGCGCCGGCGCAAGCGGGGCACGCTGAAGTCCGGTAAAGGCGGCAAGGGAGGAACGGTGAAGAGCCGCAAACAGGCGATTGCGATTGGACTGTCGGAAGCGCGCAAGAAAGGGGCAAAGGTGCCTGAGAAGAAATAGTCCAGCCTTGCACAGATCTTTCGGGACTCCCCTTTTCTTTCCCCGCGGGGTGCAAGGAAACTTACCTCACCGGTCTTTGTGACGGCGCTCACAGCTCCATGTGACTGCTGTCATGGTATGGGAGATGGCGCACGCGCAGACTAAGGCATGGGTCGGGGAGGCGTCTATGCCGAAAGATCAGCGGGATATTTTAGAAGTATTGAAGTTCGAATTGAGTTTTCTGGAACAGGGCGGCTACGGCAGACTGCCGCGCGAGGCGTGGCGAGCCCGGCTGGTTTTCCTGGATTCGCCGACTTGCATCAATTTCAATCATGCGGCTGAGCGCATCCGATGCGCCGAATGCGAGCTCATGCCATTGGTTCCGGAAGCAGCGCGCGATCAGGAGACGCCATGCAATCATATTCCGCTCACCCGGAGCGGAGATACTCTCGAATCGCTGTACAGAACGGGGACCCAGCGGGAAATTGAAGCCGCCCTTGGTTCGTGGTTGCGGGCGACGATCCAGCGAGTGGAAGGAGAACGGGCTGGAAAGGCGGCCAATCTGTAAGTTCGGTTCTCGGTTTTAGTCGTCCTGTTTCTGGCACCGGCTCGTGTTTACCGGCTCGTGTTTACCACCTTTGGCCAATCGGCCACCTGTTTTCGCTGGGCGGCGACAGCCGAGGCGGCTGTCTCCACATTAAGGATCTGTGAAACCCTGACAGCTTCGGCAGGCTCTTAGACCGCGTGGGTTAGACTAAACAGGAGCCTGCGACCATGACGCTGAAGCTGCGTGGTATTGAAGCCTGTGTATTCGACGCTTACGGCACGCTGTTCGACATCAACAGCGCCGCCAGCCGCGCTGAAGACTCGGTGGGAGAAAAGTGGACGCAACTGGCCGAATTGTGGCGAAGCAAACAATTGCAGTACACCTGGCTGCGCAGCCTGGCGGGACATCATAAAGATTTTTTGCAAGTCACCGGCGATGCCCTCGATTTTGCTCTGGAGACGCTGAATCTCGAGGATCCTCTGCTGCGCGCCCGGCTGATGAATCTCTATCTGGCGCTGAGCGCCTACCCCGAAGTTCCCGAAACTTTGCAGCAGCTGAAAGCTGCGGGGATGAAGACCGCCATTCTGTCGAACGGAAACCCTGTAATGCTCGGCGCCATGGCCGACAACGCGGGCATTATTACGTTTTTCGACGCCATCCTATCGGTGGAGGAAGTCAGGGTCTACAAGCCGCATCCCTCGGTTTACAGACTGGCCTGCGAGCGCCTGAATATGGAGCCGGAGCGCATCTGCTTCCTCTCTTCTAATGGCTGGGATGCTTACAGCGCAAAAGCTTTTGGTTTTCGGGTGCTCTGGTGCAATCGCTTCGGCCAGGTGGCTGAGCGGATTCCCGATATGCCGGATGGGGAAATCTCGACGTTGGCGGAGTTGCCGGGGATCGTTTTGGAGTAGAAACCGTATGGCTTACGCCAGATTGTTGCGGGAGCTTGAACTCCTTGCGGGGCCCGGGTTTTGTGGCTTTGGTGCTTGACAGGTCCATATCGGATGGAACAAAATCACGGCCTGTAAGCCTTCACAAGCTTCACCTGTCTGCTATCGGCCGAGGGCAGAGGAAGGCAACGCTCACCGAAGCAGTGGCAACCAACCACGACCGCAGAATTCCGAGGGAGGCTCTCATGTTCCAACGCAGTAAAGAAGTTGCTTTATTCACGTGTTTCGTCGTCACTTTTTTCCTCGCCGTCAACTCAGCCGCTTTTGGCAGCTCGTTGAAGGCGTCCGGGAATTATGACGTGGGGAACCGTCCAGTTGCCATTGCTGCGGGCGATTTTCGGGGAGACGGGAGAGTCGATCTGGCCGTGGCTAATGCCGGGGGCAAAACCGTGAGCGTGCTCTTGAACCGGGGGGATGCGACGTTTAGCGCCGCTGCAGAGTATGAGGTTGGGGTGACGCCGGGGCGAATCGTGGTGACCGATGTAAACGGCGATGGCCGTGCCGACATTGCAGTAGAAGATGCGGCCGGCATGCGGATCAGCGTGCTCCTGGGGCGAGGAGATGGGACCTTTCTGCCGCATGCGGAGATGGGTGCGCGGCAGGCGCCGGAGCTCTCGCGACGGCTGCAACTACCCGTGACGGCTCATACCGGTACGCAGACTGCCTCGGTGGTTTTCGCCGACTTCAACGGGGATGGGCGCATGGATGAGGCGGTGGCGATGTCCGGCAAGAATATGATCAACGTGTTGCTGAGCGTGGCCGGGAACGGCGGCGGCAGCGGCACAGACATCCTGCTGAACAGCGGATTTGAATCGGGAACGCTTTCGCCATGGTTCCAAGGCCGCAACTTCTGCGGCGGAGGAGGGTGCGAGCCGTGGGCCGACCTTCTCTATCATCCCATTCAGGGCTCGTGGGATGCGGGCAACGAAGGCAATATGGAACTGCGGCAGAATTTTTCTGCCACAGACACCAGCACAATTACGCGCGTGGCTTACTGGGTACGGCAGCCTAATGCCGCCATCGCGGAAGCTTTTGATTTCTTCTACACCGACGGGTCGGACGAGGAATTTGTGGTTTTCCTGAACGGCGCTGGTTGGCAATCGTTCGATGTGACGGCCGACCTGGCCGCGGGAAAATCGCTCACGGGATTCTCGCTGTGGGGCTTCAGCAGCAGCGCGACAACCATGCCGATTACATTCCTGGATGGAGTGGAGATCTTGGTGAATTAAGGGAATGGCTGGCGGTAGGCAGCGGCCCCGAGGTAAACCGGAGAAGCGACCGGGCCGGCAGGTTCGCCGGCCCCGGTTGGGAGGGCTGTCGTCAGGCTGTAATTAAAGATTCCAAGGCAACGCGACTGGGAATCAGCAGCGTCGCGCCGTGCTGCTGAATCAGTCTCTGCTTCTTAAATCCTGCGAACAGGCGGCTCACGGTCTCGCGCGAAGTCCCAATCATCTGCCCGATTTCTTCATGGGTCAGCGCCATTTTCACCTGGCAGGATTGCTTCGCCTCGGAGCTGTGATCGAGCCAGCCGACGATCAGCCGAGCCAGCTTTTCGCTGGCCGAGTCAGACAGCATAAGGTCGCGAATTTCGCGGCAGGTGGAGGTGTAGTCCTGGCTTACATGCTGGGTGATCCACAGGCCGATTTCGCCGTGCTGGCGCATGAGCTTCAGCAGATCGCTCTGACGGACGAAGGTGATTTCAGACGGTTCCTGAGTTTCGGCGGTGGCTTCGTACTCGCGCCCTGAAATTACAGAGGCAACTCCCAGAAGATCGCCCGCCTCGGCGATGCGCAGAATCAGGGTTCTGCCGTCGTTGCCACACACCGAAAGCTTTACCCGGCCGCGGCGCACAATGAACACTCCACGGGGATCTTGAGCCTCGGCAAACAAAACGGCTCCCGTAGGGTAAGTTGTGGTGAGGGCTACCTGCTCCAACGCTTCCACGACTCTGGAGGAAAGTTCGCCTAGCGCCTTATCGGCGTCCTTCGGCAGCTCATTGATAACTTGCGTCGCCATATTAGCCTCCGGCCTGCACGGGTACATTGGCAGGTTCTTGGCCGTTTCTCCTGTATTCCGCAGAGGTTTGCGATGCGTACCTAAATGATTGCAAACAGCGGGGTTAATTGCAGAAAGCTGATGTTCACGGGGAGGAACTCTGTATCCAAAGTCCCCGGCGGTGCGTGATTCCACGCACCAGGGTGAGTGATCGCCATCACCACGCGTGTGTGACGCAGCTACCGATGCCGCAGTTCGTTTAACGGATACGTGGGCGCTCCTTACCGCCGGTCGTCAGCCAGGGCTTTGTGAAGAGCATTGAGCAAGGCAGTTCGAGTGAAAGGTTTTTCCAGCAGGAATCCCTGCCTTAAGGATTCGCTCCCGGCCATTAACTCCCCGGTGTAGCCTGACATATAGACAACCTTGAGGGAGGGGCTGGAGCTGGTAAGGCGTTCCGCCAGTTCGGGACCGCTCATGCGAGGCATGACGACATCGGTCAACAGGAGGTCGGGTTGACCGGGATGACTCTCTCCCCATTCCAGGGCAGTCATGCCGTTGGATGCCTCGACGACCGTGTAGCCTTGTTCACGCAGGAGCTGACGAGTGAGGCTCCGCATGATCTCATCGTCTTCTACCAGCAGGATGGTACTTCCCTGCAGATGCAGAGGGGACGGCTCAGGCTCTTGGGTGGACATGGATGCAAGCTTAGCTTCGGCCGAGGGCAGATACACCTTAAAGGTCGTGCCTCTTCCCGGCTCGCTGTAAACCCAGATATGTCCCCCGCTTTGCTGGACAATGCCGTAGACCGTTGCCAGACCAAGCCCGGTTCCCTTTCCCGGCTCTTTCGTGGTATAGAAGGGCTCGAAAATTCGCGACACTGTGGCTTTGTCCATACCGATACCGTTATCGCTGACCGCCAGCATGACGTACTTTCCCGGGGCTTGAGGCTGGTGCCGTTGGCTGAAGTCCTCGTCAAATTCGACGGCGTCAGTTTCCAGAATGAATCTTCCGCCGCGAGGCATGGCATCGCGCGCATTCACGGCGAGGTTCATCACAATCTGATCGATCTGGCCGGGATCGGCCTCAATCACGGCTGACCGCGAGTGCGGTACCATCAGAATCTCCACATCGTCTCCCATGAGCGGGCGCAGCAGTTTACCGATTTCTTTCAGGCGGTCGTTCAGATCGAGCAGCACCGGCTTTATCATCTGCTTGCGGCTGAAGGCGAGTAGCTGGCGAGTGAGTGCGGCGCCGCGCTCCGTGGCCTTATCGATGTTTTCCAAATAAAGAGAAGTTTCCGCCGCGGAATCGATGCGGTCGCGCAGGAATTCAGTGCAGGCATGGATGATTCCCAGCACATTGTTGAAGTCATGGGCTACGCCCCCGGCCAGCCGCCCGACGGCTTCCATCTTCTGCGCTTGCCGGAGCTGCTCTTCGGCTTTGCGCTGAGCCGTGATGTCGCGCGCAATGGCGGATGCGCCGGTAATTTCACCGTTGGGACCGCGCAGGGGAGACACTGTGATGGAGACATTCAAATGCCTGCCATCTTTGGTCACGCGCACCGATTCGTAGTGCTCGATGCTCTCACCGCGGGAAATTCTCTTTAGAATGTCGGTAATTTCGTCGGAGCGATCATCCGGAACGATCATGTGTATCGGCCTGCCGACGGCTTCTTCCGCTGTATATCCGTAACTGCGTTCCGCGCCCCGGTTCCAAGCCGTGATGATGCCGTCGAGACTCTTGGCGATAATCGCGTCCTCGGAGGTATCGATAATCGAGGCCAGCCGGGCGCGGTATTCTCCCAGTTGCTCCGCTGTGCGGCGATGCATTTCCTCGCTGACTCTTTGCCACTCCCATTCGATTCTTTTGCGATCGGTGATGTCACGAATAGCGCTGAGAACAATCGTGCCGCCTTCCGCCGTCACCGGACTAAGGCTTATTTCAACGGCGAACTCGGAGCCGTTCTTGCGCCGTCCGGAAAGCTCCAGATCCGCACCCATCCGCCTGGTCTTGGGGTGCGCGGCAAAATCTTTACGATGCTGGTGGTGAGCCCTGCGAAGGCTCTCCGGTACCAGGATTTCGATTTTTTTGCCGATAAGCTCGTCGCGTTCGTAGCCGAAAATCTGCTCCGCCTGGGAGTTGGTCTGAAGGATGACTCCCTCGGCATCGACCGCAACAATAGCGTCCGGGATGGCCTCGAGCAAATTGCTGGATAGGAGCAATTGCGTCATGGCCCGCGCCGACAACGCCGAGGACTCCGCCTGATCGGAGGGTGCTGGCATAAAGGCTCCATTCCTGCCGAGTCTTAATCTAGTTCCTTGCCGGGCTGAGTGTAAAGCAGGGGGCGAGATCGGGCTGAAGAAAGACCTGGAAATGCTGGAGATCGAGCATGACAGCGATCAGATTCAGCAGGTGGCGCTCAATCTCCTGCGCAATGCCATTCCGGCGATGGATGGACCGGGACGCAGCATTGGTTGAACTTATCGCCCGCGATGACAGCGCCAGGAAGCCTGTTCACGCCGATGCCGCTGTTTTCTTCTGCACGAAGCACTCGCGGCAGAAGATCGGACGGCCCTGAGTGGGGCGGAAGGGAACGGTGGTTTCTTTCCCGCACTGGCAGCACACTGCCCGCGTTTCCACGCGGGAGTAGCGGTTTCCATTGCCCGGGACGGGAGGCGCCGAAAGCACGGCTACCCGCTTGGACTTGCAGCTTTTGCAGCGTTTGGGCTCGTTTTTGAAGCGCTTGTCATGAAAAAAGAGTTGTTCACCGGCGGTAAAAACAAAAGATGCGCCGCAGTCGATACAGGTCAGTACCTTATCCTGAAATTCCATTGAGGATGGCTCCCTTGTGCCCGTGGTGCGCCCACCACACGCGGGGAGGCGGTGGCGCAGAGCAAACACAGGTTATGTACATCCCCCCTCAAACTGCCCCTGGACTCGGCCCGCCACGCGCCTGGACGGCGCGTGGATACAGCTTTCCCACCAGTTGCCGAACTCGATTGATTGTGGAACGATCCCTTCCGCAACTCACCTGGTGGGGGCCAGATCGAGCAGGGCCACCCCGGGACGGGGCAGCCCTTTACTGCTTCAGTCTTGCTCCTTGCGAACTTTCTTGCGTGCGCGCTTGCGTGCGAGCGCCGCTTTCACGCGCTTTTTCTCTCCCGGTTTCAGGTAAAAGGAGTGGCGCTTGACCTCTTTGATGATGTCTTCCTGCTGCACCTTGCGCTTGAACCGGCGCAGGGCATTTTCCAGAGATTCACCCTCCTGCAGTCGAATTTCCGCCAAACAGACACACCCCCAAACTCGTCCGGTAGGACCGACTATTTATTACAAGGATTTGACTGGAAGTCAAGGGGGATGTGAAAAAGTTTGCGGACTTATGCACCCGGCGCTCTTAAAGGGGGACTATCTGGTTCAACTTGAGACGAACCGCCTGGGCTAGCGTTCGCTGGCGAAGGTCGAAGGTGTAGAGGCAGTTTGCGTCGAGCTCGAGAGCCGCCGCTATGTGCAGGATATCTGCCGTCCGAGTGCCCAGTTTGGCTGTGGTTCGCCGGGACAACTGGCATGCCCGCTCAAGAACCGCGTCTGGCAGTCCGCGGAGTTGGAAAACTCCGTCGCGCAAATCCTTTCCGAACACATGCAACGAAGACTGTGCCTGGGCGGGGGTAATTTCCTTGCGAGAGACCCTCAGTCCCATCGCATTGACGACTTCCAGTTCTCCGAAGGTAGTCACATAACGTTCGCCGACGGGCGCTTTCATAGTGTGGGCAGCTGCGGCTGAATTAACGTCCGGAGTGTACAAGGAAACGATAAAGCTCGGGTCGGCGTAAACCTTCAAAAGCGGCTCCGGTCGGTGGACATCAATTCGGCCCCACTTACCGCCAGGATCTTGTCGCCATAAATCGAGTGCAGGCGCGCCGTGAAATCGGGAATCTCCCGGGCGGTTTCCGTGTGTTCGGGTACCAAGCGGGCAATGACGCGCCGGCGCTTGGTGATTTGGATTTCTTCACCCTGGCGCAGAAGGCGCTCGATCTTCTTGAATGCGTAGCGCAAGTCGCGAATCGAGGCTTTTTTCATGTGATACATTTTAGCATCACATATTAGAATTTGCGATATAGGCATTCGCACGGGTGCGGGTTGCGCTTTAGAAGATAAACTTCGCCCCCAGCTGAATCTGCCGCGGCGCGAATGCCGCGTTAGGCTTCAGGAAATTCTGCGGCATCTGGTAATACGCCGGGTATGGCACGCCGTTGACGTAGGTCGTATAGGGGGTGAATGTGGTGGCATTCACGGTGAGCCCGTTGGAGGTAATTTGGACGCGCTGGTTATCGCGGTTGAAAAGGTTGAACGAATCCGCGGTCAACTCCAGCCGGTCGCGGTGGGCAATGCGAACCTTCCGCACCAGCCGGAGATCGACCGACTGGTAGTCGGGCCCGGTAAAGCCGTTTCGGGTGTAGCCGGGCAGGCGATCGTTCTCGTAGTTGCCATCCTGATTGGGATCGCCATCAACCGTAGCGTTAACGGGCCGCCCGCTGCCGGCGGTGACGATGCTCGAAATCTTCCAGTCGTTGAAAATGTGGCCAAGCAGCTCGTGTCCGCGGTGGAAGGGACGAGGCTCGATGGAGAGTGCTCCCACAAAGCGGTTGCGCTGGTCGGTCACGCTGGGTCCGCGCTCGGCGTTGGGTGCGTAGGAATTTTGGACTTGTGCGGGCTCGCCTGCGACCAACGCATCCTGCCCGTCGTCAATGGCGCGGGCATAGGTGTAAGAGAGCCGCAGATAAGTTCCGCGCGACACACGCCGGTTGATGGTCACGGTTGCGCCATTGTAGAGGCTTCCGGCGGCGCTCTGGAATTCGTCAATCGCGCCGAGTTGGGCGATGGGCCTGCCCAAAGGATTAATGCAGGGTGGAATCGGGCAGGTTAACGATTGGGTGAACTGCCAGGTGGCGAACGAATCGACGGTGTAGAATCCGCCCTGAAAAATTGAGCCAGTGGAATCCAAAAGTGGATAGGTAAGAGCGACCGGCTGCGGCAGATTCACATCCAGGGCGCGAATAAGATGTTCCCCGTGAACGTAGAGGTAAGAGACAGCGACGGTGGTGTGGTCGGCGACTTCGCGCTCCAGCGTGAGGCTCGTCTGCTGCACTCGCGGGGTAGCGAAGTTCGGTGCGAAGGCGGAAACGTTATTCGTGACCCCCTCAGTGAATCCAGCGGGCAGATTGCAAGAGGAAGCTGTAAGCGCGCACGCGGCCAGCGGATTCGGATAAGTGGGAAAGACCAGATGGTCGTAATAGTTTGAATTATTCAGAAAAACCTGCGAGTTGGTGAGACCATTCCCGGTCGCAACTGCAGAGCTGTAAATCTGAGGAATGCGCACATAGAAAATTCCGTATCCGGCCCGGATCACGAACGGGCGGGTCTTGCCGATGGAATACGCCAATCCAGCCCGCGGCGCGAAATTACAAGGATTCATTGGAACTTTCCCGGAGGGCGGAAACAGAGGATTGGAAACCAGCCCTGCGGAGGAGAACGTTTGCAAGTCCCATCGAACTCCAATAGTCACCGCGAGGCGGTTGTTCAGGCGAACCGTGTCCTGGGCGAACGCCGCATAATCGTTGCTATCAGGATTGCTGGAAGCCGGGCCGAAGTTCTGCAGATAATATTTCGGCATCGCATGCGCGTAGGCGCGCAAAGGCGAAAGCACCAGGCCGCCCTCCTGCGGTTCAAATGTGAAGGGGTCGACTTTGATGGGGTCGAATATGTACTCGCCGCTCTGCTGGCTGGGAAAGAAGTCGTAATCCCAGGTCACCAGCATGTCTCCGCCAAACTTCAGCGAATGCCGGCTGGTATCGAAGCTCAAGGTTTCCGCCAGCTGCGCGCGGTGTTCGCGGGTGGCGCGAGGCAGCAGATCGGAGCGTCCGATTCCGTCCATAAGGCCGGTAATCTTGACCAGTGTGTCGTTGGTGTTTGTATAAGATTGCCGGAGGTCACGCGAAAACTGCGCCCGCAAATGGCTGATCACGCGCGCCGAAATTCCCGAAGTCAAAGCAACCGACCCGGTTTCGGTAGAAACGGTTTCTTCTCCATTGTCCGAGATGGAATCGAAAGTGACCGGACTTGCGGGATCGAGGAAAACGTTGTTCGATCCCCAATAGCGGGAAGCGTTGAAACGCACCGCCAGCTGATTTCGCGGTGTGAGGTTGATATCGAGTTTGGCGTAGGACGCGTTGCCGATCTGCGCGGCAGGATAAGCTCCCGCGAGGTTCGACAATTGCGCCGCCGCGGCGAATACCAGGGCCTGATCGCTGGCTTCATAATCCCCCGGCGTGTAAGGTCCGGCGCCGGGCTGCGGCGTCACCTGCATGGAGCCGTTGAGGAACTCGACCACATCGGGCACATGAAAAAAGTGCTGATCGAATCCGCCAAAGAAGAAGATCTTATTTTTCTTGACAGGACCGCCGACGGTGCCTGCCCCTTGCTGCTGCCGGCTGTGCGGCTTGAAAGTCATGAACGCATCGGCAGCGCCGAAGCTGCTGTCGCGAATGTAGTAGAGTCCGCTGCCATGCCAGTAATTCGATCCGGATTTGGTCACTACGTTCACCACCGCCCCTCCCGAGCGCCCCAGCTCGGCGCCATAGGAGTTTGAGGAGACACGAAATTCCTGCACCACTTCGTTCGAAAACTGATACGGCGCTCGATACAATCCGCGGGCCTGGGCAAAAAAGGCGTTGTTGAAATCGCCGCCATCCACCAGAAAACTGTTCTGAAATCCGCGCAGCCCGCCGAAAGCAAGATCGCCATTGGTGGCGGATGTAAGGCTCCGCGGATCCTGCGTGACCCCCGGCGAAAGCAGCATAAGATCGGAAAACCTGCGCCCGTTGAGGGGCAGATCGGAAATGCCGCGTTCGTCAATCAGAGTCGAAACCGCAGCCGGTTGAGTTTCCACCAGCGCTGGCGCGCCGGAAACGGTAACTGTTTCCTGCGCCCCGGCAACGCCAAGGTGGAATCGAAGTTCAGCGGCGGCGCCCACATCGACATGAAGTTGCGGTGTAACCTGGGGCGACATTGCGTTGGCCACCACCCGCACAACGTAATCGCCAGGCGCAAGCAGATCGATCAAGAATCGCCCTTCGCCGTCTGAAGTCGCCGTGTGACGCACGCCGGTAGCAACGTCGACGGCCGCAATCGTCGCGCCGGGAATCAATAAATCGTGAGCGTCAACCACCGTGCCGCGGATGGCTCCGGTAGCGGCGTCCTGAGCGAAGCTCGGCTGCCCAATGAAGCAAGTTAACAGAACGACGGCGGCAAACAGGCGCGGCATGGCAAGTCCCACCTATTCAGCAGGTCAGTCTCGGAGGGACAAGTTCACGCGCCACCGGTAGGCGTGCGGTTGGGAAACCGATTCCTTTGTAGCACGCGGAGGGAGGATTTGAGGCTGGCGGGGAACTTCTTTTTTTGACCATTCCCGGAGTGGGACATCCCCGCCAGCCTAAAAGAGTCGGAATGCTCCTAAGTCAACTCAGTTCATCTCCTCCGGCCTGCGCCAAAAAGGCAACGCCCGCGCACCCTGGGCAAGATGGCCAAGAGTGGCGGGTTGAGGAGCAGGGAGAACCAGCGGCCGCGAAGCATCGGAGCGCTCCTCTGGGCCGCGCGTGGCTCCAGTCACGATGGCTGTGTTGGGAACGTTTTCATAGGCGTATCCCGTAATTGCGGGGACGGTGCCAAGCGTGACATGGGCCCAACCGTAAAAAGTGTTGCCGCCAACAGTGAACTTCAATCCAAGAAATCCGCCTTTGTTGCCGTTCCACTCGCAGTGCTGGGTGCCGGGATTTCCGTAGGTGCCAAAAATGGAGGACATCGGCAAGTAGCGGGACTGGAAGTTTTTGCCTGGTCCGACATTGCGCCCCGGGCGCAGCTCTGCGGCGCATTCAATGCCGGCAAAGCTATTGCTGGCTCCGATCCCATTTCCTCCCTGCGCCGGATTCACAAAGAGAAACACGCCAAACGTGCCTTCCGGAGGCCGAACCCCGGGACGGCTGCCAGGGTGCGCACCGGATATGACGATATTAGAGAAGGTGAAGTCGACTACTCCATCGTGATTCAGGTCAACGGATACAGCGCCACCGTTGGCTGGGATGGGAATGTTCGACGGTGTGTAAATGATCTTTGCTTCCGCAGGTTGAGAGAGGGCGAGCACTCCAACCCCCGCCCCGACTGCAGCGGCCGCGTAGCCAATCAGACGTTTGTCGAGGTTGGCGGGAAGATGAGCAGTGGAACTGGTAAGCGGGCGATTACTGGCTTTGCTGCGTGCCATGGTGAATTCTCCTCTCATTCTTGTGGGATCGTACGGAGCTAACTAGGCCGGATAATCGCGAAAACTTTACCGCCAGGTCGAATATCTGTCAATGGCCGATTTTTCCTGATCTCAAAGCTCGCGAAGACATTCCTGGATGGAACACACGCAGAAAACAAAGCCCCGGCAGGACTGGTTGATCCTGCCGGGGTATCACCTCCGCGGTTAAAACTTATTTCATCGCTTAGTTGATGGTCACGGTCAGCGGCGTACTATGGCTGATCGATCCCGATGTGCCGGTCACCATCAATGTTGCTTGCGATGCCGCCGGCGTGGATGCATGGCTCGAACTATTGCCTCCGCACGCGACGGTGAACAATACGAACATGAGCAGCAGTCCTAACATGCTGGTCCAGAGAACCCGCGTGCCTTTGGAAACCGCTTTACGCTTGCGCATGAGCAAAGTGCCGAACAAGCCCAGGCCCGGCAGTAAAGCTGCCATGCCGGACCGGCTCCCGCCGTAGCCGTTGACCGGCGGCGTCGCGGCGGCGCTGACCGTCAGCATGGCAGGCGCTGTTCCCGGCGAAATCGTTGCCGGAGAAAATGCGCAGGTCAATCCCGAGACGGAGGAGCACGACAGCGTAATCTGGCCGTTGAACCCGCCCACTGCGCTGGCGCTGATCGAAATCTGAGACGAACTGCCCGGGGCCACCGTGACACTCTGTTTCGAAAAGGCCAGCGAGAAGTCCGCACTGGTCACAGACGCCGCCGGTACCAGCGTGGCGAACAGACCGCTGGTCTGGCTCGCGCCGCCCGCCGTGAAGTACAAAGTGTTCGGATCGCCCGTTCCGCCCGCTCCAAACACCATCTCCCATAATCCGGGATTCACTATCACGTGGTTGGACGAGTCGGTAACCTGGCCAACGAACTTTCCGGTGGCATCGAAAGCGTTGATGGTTCCATCGCCGAAGTTTCCCACCAGGATATCGCTGGAGAATGTTCCGAACGACGCCGACGCCGCAACCACACCCCAGGGTGCGTTGAGCGTGCCGCCGGATGCGAATGTCTTCACGAAATTGCCGTTGGTATCGAAGATGTCGACCACGCCCAAACCCGCGCCGATGTTGGGATCGTGCTTGGCCGAATCCTGTTGCGCATAGGCAACATAGATTTGGTTGTTGACGATGTGAATGCCGTGCGGAGCGTATCCCGCCGGCAGGTTGGGATCGGTGAATGATCCGGATAACGCCGTGGGGTTAAAGTTGCGATCGAATACGTCGATCTTGCCGCTGTTGAAATTAGCCGCGAGAAGAAAAGTTCCCGAACCGTTATTCAGCAATGCCAGGCCCTTGTAGACAGCGCCGCTGGGCGAGTTGTCGACGGCAACCACGGCGTTGGCCTGACCAGTCCAGTTGGCGATGATGCCGTCTTCCGTGTCAAACAGAAAAGCTCCGCCGCTAAAATAGCTGCTGCTATTGGCCACTGTGCCCGTCGGGCATCCGGGAGAGCACGGGTTCACCGAAGCGCTGGGTATTCCCACGACAAGCGTCTGCTTGTTGCCCTGGGCATCGTAAAGCGTTGAGGTGCCTCCATTATTGTTGGCGATCCAGAATGGTTGTCCCGGGATAAAGGAAATTCCCCAGGGGTTCGAGAGTTGAGAGTCGGTGTGGTTGGCTACGCCGGAAGTATTGGCGACCAGGTTGGTTTGCGAGTAGCCGCTCTGAGCCAGCATGATTGAAGGAATGCTTAAGATCGCGAGCAGCCCGGCTAACATGAATTTGTTTTTCAAAGTCTCCTCCAGATTGTGCGAATCGGCTGTGATCCGAGTCGTTGATTGTTCGAGCACTGGTAAGGGGCTCGCAGTGTGCCAGGCCTGTAGCATTGCGATCCGCTTACAATCTGGAGATTAATCAGGAAGGAAAATGCGTGTGTCACTCGGGTGTCGTGACTTTGTAAAAAGATATACTCTGCCGAGCAATCAGGAAAGCGCGGTCGAAAGGAATGGCAGCTGGTTCCGGCAGATTAGAGTCTGCTGCCATAACAGCTGCCGTTAGCAATCGCAGTTAATTCATCTCCTCAGGCCTTCGCCAAATAGGCAGACTTCGCGCCCCATCGGCCAGAATACCGAGAGTCGCGGGTTGGGAGGACGGAAGGGCCGGCGGTTGCGAAACGTCGGAGCGCTCATCGGGACCGTGGGTAGCTCCAGTTACGATGGTGGTGTTAGGTACGTTTTCGAAAGCGTAGCCGGTTATCGCAGGGACTGTGCCCAGCGTGATGTGCGCCCAGCCGTAAAAAGTCTGTCCACTGACGACGAACTTCAGGCCGAGGAAGCCGCCTTTATTACCTTGCCATGGGCAGTGCAAAGTTCCGGGGTTCGAAGAGTCGCCGGCAATATCAAACAGAGGGAGCACGCCCTGTTTAAAATTCTTGCCCGGTCCGACTTTGCGTCCAGGCTGCAGCTCGGCGGCGCAGGTTCCATTGGTAAAACTCGTGATGGCTCCGACCGCGTTTCCGGGTTGGACGGCGTAGATGTTGAGAAAACGGGAAGAGAAGCCCAGCGGTTCACGCCCGTCGCCGCGTGCGCGGTCACGGAAAGCGCGGGAGGCATTATAGAAGCTGAAGTCAGCTATCCCGTCATGGTTCAAATCCAGTTGGACAACGCCTCCATTGACAGGGATGGGAATATTGGAGGGCGTGTAGACAATTCTTGCCTCAGCGGGTTGGGCCAGGGCAAGACTTCCAACGCCAGCTGCAGTGGCTGCCGTGGCGTAACTGAACAGTCCTTTGTCGAGAATCGGAGAAAGACCAGCGGCAGGGCGGTTTTGTTTGTGCTCTTTGCGAGCGCGATGCGGCGTCATGGAGAAGCCTCCTTTAGAGCTGCTTCCAGAATCGGACGAAAAACGCAAAGAGGGAGGATGATGGCGGAGATTCTAGACCTGACTCCGCCGCCCGTCAACGTGAAGGATCTTGCGTAGTGCATGCGCTCTCGAGTGAATCGCCTCGCAGAGCGATTTAGAAACCGCGACCAAAAACAAGGGCAGCTGGTTCGGGCGGATTGGAGTCCGCCGCACAAGGCCGGATAATCGCGGAAACTCTAATGGAGGGTAGACGGCCTATCAATAGAAATGCGGCATTTTGGAGGGGTCAATTTGAAAATGAGCTGGTATCAGGCCATACCTTCATGCCTGCTAAGGTGAAGAATTTTGCAACCTGTGATATTCATTCGAGATGGTGTTCTCTTCAGATTCCTTTTCCGTTGCTCTGACATACTTGGGTGATGCATGATTCGGTCCTTTAAGGGGATGAAGCCGGTGATTCCGGCGAGCTGTTACATCGATGAGTCGGCGCAGGTTATCGGCGATGTGGTGCTGGGAGAGCACGCTTCGGTGTGGATGAATGCGGTGATTCGCGGCGACGTCTATGCCATTCGCATCGGAGCGCACTCCAATGTGCAGGACTGCAGCGTGTTGCACGGCATGAAAAACCAGTACGGCGTCACCGTCGGCGAGTACGTTACGGTGGGCCATTCTGTAACCCTTCATGGCTGCCTCGTGGAAGACCGCTGCCTGATCGGCATGGGATCGACGATTCTGAACGGCGCGAAAATAGGGGCGGGATCGATCATCGCGGCCGGCACCCTGATTCCCGAGCGAACCGTGGTCGAGCCGGGCAGTTTGTGGATGGGCTCGCCCGGAAAATTACGGCGCAAGCTGGATGCAGGCGAGGATGAGATGATCATGCGCTACGCACGGAATTATCTGGGATACGTAAAGGAGTATTTGCGGGAGAGATAGTACCGAGTCGCGAGTACTGAGTTGCGGACATCGAGAATCCGGCGCGACATAATAAGGTCTGTCATCCTGAGCGGAGCAAGCCGGCGAGCGAAGCGAACCGTCTGGCGCAGTCGAAGCATCCCTACTTTGTATGTGCGGCGTCGGACGCGGGAAGGCATTCTCCCTGCGTACTCGAGAAAATGCGGAAAGCAATGCCCTGGAGAGCTTCCCGACGGGCCTGTGTAAGAAATCGAGTTGCATGGGGTCGTTCGACTGCGGCTCAGGATGACACGCTGAGAACTGGGAACTGAGAACTGAATGATCAAAGCAGTCCGAGGAACGCGCGACTTGCTTCCGCCGGAAACGGCGTTGTGGAACTTCGTCGAGTCTGCCGTGCGCGATGTTTTCCGCGCCTACAATTTCCAGGAAATCCGCACTCCGATTTTCGAAAGCACCGAACTCTTCGCCCGCGGCGTGGGCGAAGATACCGACATCGTTTCCAAAGAAATGTACACCTGGGAAGATCGCGGCCGCGCCGAGAGCGACAAGGACCACTCTCTCACTCTGCGCCCCGAAAACACTGCCGGCGTGGTTCGCGCCTACATCGAGCACAAACTCTGGGATCGCGGGCTGAACAAGCTCTACTATATCGGCCCGCAATTTCGCCGCGAGCGCCCGCAGAAGGGCCGCTATCGGCAGTTCTACCAGATCGGAGCTGAAGTCATTGGTCCCGCATCGGCGGGCAGCGAGTCTCCCGCGCGCGACGCGGAATTGCTGGAGATGCTGGCTACTCTGCTCGACCGGCTCGGCATCGGCGGATGGACTCTGGAGCTGAATTCCATCGGTTGCCCCAATGATCGGGCCAGGTTCAACGAAGCGCTGCGCAAGGCGCTGGAGCCAGTCGTGAGCCAAATGTGCTCCGATTGCCAGCGCCGTGCTGTCACCAATCCGCTGCGCGTGTTCGATTGCAAAGTTCCCGCCGATCAGCCCATCATCGAGAAACTGCCGCGCATCAGCCAGTTTCTCGACGAAGACTGCCGCAAGCATTTCGAATCGGTGCAGGAAATTCTTAACAAGGTCAGCGTCCCGTTTACCTTGAACGACCGGCTGGTGCGCGGGCTCGACTACTACACGCGCACCGCCTTCGAGTTCACCCACGGGGCACTGGGGGCGCAGAATGCGATACTCGGAGGCGGCCGCTATGACGGTCTCTCCGAAACCCTCGGAGGCCCGGCCGCTCCCGGCATCGGCTTTGCCATCGGCGAAGACCGCCTCGTGATGTCTTTACAGGAATCGGCCTCGGCCGAAGGCATTCTGAAAAAGCCGGATGTGTACGTAGCCGCGCTGGGCGCGGGGATGAACCCGGAAGCCGCCCGCCTGGCGCATGAGTTGCGCCGCCACGACCTGGTCGTTGACTTGGGCGATGAGACCTTTCGCCTGAAAAAATCATTTGAAACTGCGACGAAAGCTGGCGCCAAATATATTCTGATCGTCGGCGAGAACGAAGTGAAAGCCGATGCCTTCGCTCTGAAGAACCTGGAAACGGGCGTGCAAGTGTCGGTACCGCGGGCAGAGCTGGCGGCGAGGATTCGGAGCTGAACCGATTTTGCGGAAAAAACTCGCCCTTGGGTGGCTTTTGCTTCAGGAGTGATCTGCCTTAAGGACAAAGGAGGCGGTATGAATCGCTCTCGAGTAATCATCTGCACAACATTCTTGATTGCGGCCACGCTGGCAACGGCGCAGGGTCCAGCCCCGAGACCCCTCACTCCGCTGGAACAGAAGTTAATCTCCGCCGAACAGCGTCTGATCGAGGCCAAGAAAAAAGATGACGATGACTTCTTCAAGCGGACGCTCACTCAGGATTTCACTCTGGTCGGCGTAGATGGCAAGCTGCTCGAGGGCGAGGAAGCCGTAGACAATCTCGGGAACTCCGATCTTGTGGAGTTAACGCCCTACGATCTGAAAGTTGTGCCGGCGGGCGAGAGTTCAGCGATCGTCACTTACGATGCTATTGTTCGCGAAACGAAAAAAGAAAATGAGGGTCCGCCACCACGCTACCAGCACTTCACTTCCGTCTGGATCAAGCAGGCAGGTGGATGGAAGCTGAAGTTCCATCAGTCGACTCCCACGCATTGGGGAGACTGGTAAAAACAAGTACATTTCTTATTGTGCGGCCGCCTGCAGTTGGAGAACGCGAGCAGCGAGAAATCTGAAATACTTTTCCATGCCCTCGCCGGTTTTTGCAGAAACCCTGAATACCGGCATGCCGGGGCGCACAGCCTGGATATTGTTGTAAGCGGTCTCCCAGTCGAATTCAACCGCCTCTGCGAGGTCGATCTTCGTGACCACGGCAACGTCGGCGCTGTTGAAAATTGTGGGATACTTGAGCGGCTTGTCCTCTCCTTCGGTCACAGAAATCAGCACCAGCCGGAGGTCTTCGCCCAAATCATAGGAGGAAGGACAGACTAAATTGCCAACGTTTTCGACAAAGAGAAAATCCAACTGGTTGAGGTCCCATCCTTCCAGCGCGTCTTGCACCATGGCCGCTTCGAGGTGACAGAGAGTACCAGTCGTAATTTGTTTGACCGGGGCCTGGCTGCGTGCCAGACGCAGCGCATCATTCTCCGTGGCAAGGTCGCCGACCAGGGCGGCGACGCGGTAGTTCGGGCGGAGAAGGGTCAGGGTCTTTTCGAGGAATGCAGTCTTTCCCGAGCCGGGGCTGGAGACCAGGCTCACGACGAACACTCCGGCGGCGTGAAAACGGTCGCGAAGGCTGCGCGCCACCACGTCGTTCTGCTTCAGCACATTCTTTCGGACTTCGATTAAACGGGGTTCGGGGCGCATTCCTGTATCTCCAAGGCAACCACTTCGAGTTCCCTGCCCTGCACAATCTCAGAGCACGGAGTGCCGCATTCAGGACAGCAAAATAACTGTATCGAGCTGAGAGGGCGTCGCTCCCGGCACGCCGCGCAAAAGATGACCACTGGAACATCCTCGACGATGAGCTGCGAACCCAGGAGCGGGCTATTTTCACACGCCATCTCATAACAGGAAAGCAGCGCCTCTTTCACCACGCCGGAAAGAGCCCCCACCTTCAGGTGAACGGCGCTGATCTGAACACCGCGGTGCTCGGCCTCTTCCTCGGCCAGTTCCACGATGCTCATTGCGATAGAGAGTTCGTGCATATCTTGAATCGGCGTTATTGCATCGAGTTACTCTTCCACGATGCAACCGCGGCCTTGCCACCCGACTTGGACCACCTTGCCGTCTTCTACGAGGATAGGCACCGTGCGCTGTCCTCGGGAGATTTCGCGCATGCGGCTGCGCGCCGAAGGATCGGTTTCCACGTCGTACTCGACAAACTCGTTGCGATTCCACTCCAGCCATTCGCGCATCTCGCCGGTATGAGGACAGCGAGCCGTCCCGTATAGTTCAAGCCTGGCCACGGCTTAGTACCTCCCGGTTCGACGCCTCTTCGCCCAGGGCCTGTAGCGATTCGCGGATGACATGATAGATCGACGCCTGTACTTCCTGAATGCGAGGAATGTAGTCGCAGTTCACCACGATGGGAAAGTGCGCCAGTTGCTTGCGCTTGATCTCGCCTCCATCGTAGCCGAGCAGTGCCACGGTCAGCATATCCCGCTTCCGCGCCTCTTCCAGCGCCATGATGATGTTGCGTGATCCGCCGCTGGTGGAAATGCCGATGGCTATGTCTTCCGGGCGCGCCTGTGCAATCAATTGCCGAAGGAAAATTGCTTCCGTGCCAATGTCGTTGGCGACGGCCGTGATGTTCGCAGGCTCCAGAGAAAGTGAAACCGCGGGGATCGACTGATAGCCCTGTGGCGGAAGCACGCAATCGATGGCGAAGTCGTTGGCGTCGGTAGCCGATCCGCCATTTCCGAAAACAATGATCTTGCCGCCCCGGCGCAAGCGTTCGTGAATAGCAAGCGCAGCGTTGCCAATCTGCCCGGCTTCCTCCCGCGCGACCTGCGCGCGCAGAAGGGCATCGTCGTGGACTTTCATCAAAATGGAAGATGCCACTTCAGCAACCAGACCGCCGGTTCCCTGCTTTTCCGTCCCTAGAAATGGATAGAGAAATCCCGATTCTCCCACGTCATGGCCGAGTTCGCGATGCTCGAAGAAAACGTGCACCGTCTCCCACAGCGTGTGATACAGAATTTCGATCATCTCCTGATGCAGGAACGGGTCTTGCGTGGCGGGAGCGACAGCGTAGGAGCCTTCAACGCCGGGCAGCGCGAAGGTCATCGCGTCTTTGAGGCGCGCTTCCTGGAGTGTCGCCCAGACTTCGGGATCGCCTTCGGGTGGGCCGAACCCCATAACGATGTCCTTGGGACGCAGGATCGCTTCGAGCCACGGTCGAAAGAGTACGGATAGATCGAGCGCCGGCAAGGCGCGCTTACCCACAATCACGGGATGAACGAACTCCACAGAAACGTGCTGAGCATCGGTGGTATAAGGCCCGCGCCCGAAAGCGAGCAGACGGCCGCCGCGCAGGAATCGCTCCGACATTCCATGGCAAGCTTCGGCCAGCCGCGGGGCTTCGCGGGAGAAGAATCGCTCGAACAGTTGATTGCGTTCCAGCAGACGGTCTTCGACGTGGGTCGCGATTTTGGAGGCGGTGGCCGTGGCGTTTGTGTCTGACGAGTTGGAATTCATACTCATCGTTAATCGGCAACGCGATTCAGCAAATGCGTGGCAAAGGATCGCCCACCAGCATATCTACGATTCGGCTGCCCCCGTAAAGGGTTGTCACCAGTACCGTTCCGGCAGGCTGCTCGCGGACTTCCCCGATCACCTTCGCCTCACCTCCGCCCGGCGCAAGGCTGAGAGCATTGATCGCGGCGTCGGCGTACTCCGGGGAAACAACTGCCAGGAACTGTCCCTCGTTCGCAATGTGCAGGGGATCGAGTCCCAATAACTCGCACGCGCCGCGTACTGTGTCGCGCACCGGAATCTGATCTTCGAAAAGCACCATCCCCAGGCCGCAGTCACGTGCCAATTCGTTGAGGGATGTGGCGGCACCGCCGCGAGTAGGATCACGCATCCAGCGGATACCGGGTCCGGCCGCGCGGATGAGAGCTTCGACCAGGGGAAGGACAGAGCGCGTATCCGATCGAAGATCTGCTTCCAGATCCAGCTCGCCGCGCGCCAGCAGGATGGTGATGCCGTGATCTCCAATGGGTCCGGAGAGCAGAATTCTGTCGCCGGCGCGCACCGAACCCGGGTCAATGGTCACACCAGGAAGCATGCGGCCGATGCCCGTCGTCGTCACATACATCTGGTCCGCTTTGCCATGCTCGACGACTTTTGTATCGCCGGCGGCGATGCGCACACCCGCGTCGCGCGCGGCTTTCGCCATGGCTCGAACCTCGGCTTCGAGAATTGGCGTGGGCAATCCGGCTTCGAGCACATACGAAACAACCAGAGCTTCTGCTCTCGCTCCGGAGACGGCCAGGTCATTCACTGTGCCGTTGACCGCAAGCTCCCCGATCGAACCGCCCGGGAAGGTCAGGGGCTTGACCACAAAACTATCGGTCGTGATGGCAACTGTTGTGCCATTGATGTCGACCTGCGCCGCATCTCCCAGGGGACCGGGCGCGGCGCCGAACAGCAACGGAGAAAAAAGGCCTTCGACGAGCTTGCGACTCGCTTTTCCTCCGGCGCCGTGCGACATTTCGATTTGCGGATCGCGGAACCGCGTGGGCGCAGTCATGGCTCGCCCGGCGTCGGGAGCGATCACGCAACCGAGGTCAGACTTACCATTGCCGCCTTGCGGTGTTCGTAGCTGTGATAGGCTGCGCATGATCCTTCCGATGAAACCATGAGTGCGCCGATAGGATGCTCCGGCGTACACTCGCGGCCAAAAAGTTTACACTGATGCGGCTTCAGCACGCCCTTCAACACTTCTCCACACTGCGCGGCTTTGGGATCGGTCACCCGAACGCCGGGAACCTCAAAGCGCTGTTCGGCGTCAAATTGAGCGTACTTGTCGTTGATGCGCAATGCCGACTGCGAGATAAATCCCAAACCGCGCCACTCGAAATAAGGACGTAACTGGAAAACTTCAGCCATGGCCCTGAGCGCGGCGCGGTTGCCTTCCCAGGGAACGACGCGCTTGTATTGATTTTCAACCCTGGCCTCGCCCGCTCTTAACTGTTGCAGCAGCATGACGATGGATTGCAGCATATCGAGCGGTTCAAAGCCGGAGACGACGATGGGCTTGCCTTCGTTATGGGCGATCCACTCGTAGGGGCGGCAGCCGATGACGGTCGAGACGTGGCCGGGACCGATGAAAGCGTCGAGCCGCATGTCGGGAGAATCCAGAATGGCCCGGATGGCAGGAATGATCGTGACGTGATTGCAAAATACGGAGAAGTTGCGGATGCCCTCGGCTTTGGCGCGCATCACCGTGAGCGCCGTCGATGGCGCCGTAGTTTCAAATCCGATGGCGAAAAACATGACGTGCTTGCCGGGATTAAGCCGCGCCAGCTTCAGCGCATCGGAAGGCGAATAGACGATGCGCACATCCATGCCACGCGCCTTGTGCTCGAGCGGGCTGCCTTGAGTTCCCGGGACGCGCATCATGTCGCCAAAAGCCGCGAAGATAACCTCCGGCTGCTGGGCGATGGCAAGGCCATCGTCGATTCTTCCCATGGGCAGCACGCACACCGGGCAGCCGGGGCCGTGAATCAACTCGATGTTTTCCGGAAGAATGTCTTTCAATCCGAAGCGATAAATGGCATGAGTGTGCCCGCCGCAAACCTCCATCATGCGGTAATGGCGCTGGGTTCCAGCGAGGCGGCGTATCTCTTCCGCCGTCTTCGAAATCAATTCCGGTTCGCGGAACTCGTCTACAAATTTCATGCGGATCGCTCTCCTGACGGCCAGATTACAGAGATCAATTCACGTCCTCCAGCCCGTATCCTTTGACCTCCTGCATCGCTCCCTCAATTTCTCCCAGCATGCGCAGGGTATTCATCTGGTCGGCGGCATCCTGCTCGCTGATCTTGCTCATGGCAAAGCCCACATGAACCAGCACCCAGTCGCCAGGAACAGGCTTATCTTCCTGCAACAGGCCGAGATCGATTCTGCGCCGCACGCCGACTACATCGACCAGCGCGGAGTCCTCATTCTCGGCCGAGATCTCGACGATCTTTCCCGGTATGGCTAGGCACATGCTGCATCCTCCCACGATTTCATGATTGGCTCCATCCCCATCCATGCGAAAACCCTCGCAGCCTCGATCATCCCTGCTTGCGAGCCGTAATATTGAACGACAGCTTGAGTTCGTCCTTGAGCTTAATGGTTCCTCCGGCCGCGGAAACGGGGCTAATCTCGTAGTCGCTCTGGCGTATCGAAAAATCTCCCGCGGAGCGCAAGTTAGAGCCGTTTACCGATACGCGCGCCGATACCGGCTGATTACGCTTCACCCCGTGTAGCGTCAGCTCTCCATTGAGCGCCATCAAATACTGTCCCTCGCCCGTCTTGCTGACGGATGCTTGAGAACTCTCGTACACAATGTCAGGGTACGAATCGGATTCGAGAACCTCCACCTGCATCCGATGATTTATTTCTTCGCGATCCTTCGCGCTCACGTCACCGGTGACGGCAAGCGAAGAGGCATGAACCGTCATCCGCAGGGAACTTTGCTCCAGTGCATCGGGATTGAGCGTGATTTCGCCCTCCAAATCGCAAATGGCAATGGTTGGACTGTGCGCAAATGCCGAAAGCAGCCCAGCAGCGAACGCTTTGACGGTAAATGTGCTCCCCTTGGCGTCAATCGTGTAATGATCCGTGCCAGCCTCCGCTGTTACCGATGGGTCGACGGCGTAATGCACTTAAGAACCTCCCGTGAATCAGAATGCCCCTGCTCAACTCGATTCTGTCATTCCGCTTTGCGAGCAACATCTGTTTACTCGACAAGCGCTGCTCTTATGCGGGCCTGTCATGACTTACTAACAGGGGTCCTCGTGAGTTCTTCGTGCTACATGGAGCGCAGTTTCAAATAGCGGTCCAAATCCGGCAGCGCGCCTTGCGCCAGATCTCCCAGCCCGAACTGGTTGAGGTAACGCCGGGCAATCGGATTGGAAAGAATCAAGCCCGTTCCGAAAACCACGAGAGCCACTCCGCTCAGCATGAATAGCGTGTCCTTATCACTAAAGCTGCCGTTGCCATTATCTTTTGCCACGGTAATCTCCTTTGCATTGCAGGATTTTCACTGGGTCAACCCCGGGCCGCCCTTGGCCGGATGATTGCCGGCCAGTACTTTATCGACCAGCGACTCAATCAACCTGACTGCGTTGTCGACGACCGCCTCAACCGGGGCGCTGAGTCCCATCTGTCCTTCTTCGCCGCCCAGAGTCTGCGGCTCGCAGCCGACCAGCAGCACGTTCTTTACCTCAATATTCATCGCCCGCGCCATGCGCAGCACGCTTACGGGATTCATGGCATGAGCCTCGATCGCTGCCTGCGGCGGGTTCGGATCGCCGTTCGGATCGCCCTCCGGACCAGTGTTCGAACCATCTAATTCCTTTAACTCCGGTTCGATGACATACAGCGTGCCCGGAGCCTCGCCGTGCGGACAGGCATCCACCAGAATTGTGGTTTCGTAACCGTCCTGCAGCGCGTACGCCAGATCGAACCCTCGAATGCCAAAATCGGCGACCCGTACGGCTTCCGGCAGGTTTATACCGGCCAGCCGGCGAACCACTTCCACTCCAAACGCGTCATCCCCAAGAAAGATGTTCCCAATACCCGCCACCAGGATGGTTTTTTTCTGTGCGGTGGAAGTTGGCGGGAACTCATCCGGCGACAGCGGCTCCACTTCTTCCGCGCCGAAGAAAAAACGATGGCCGGGCTGGCGAAGCATGCCCATGTCTTTTCCCGGATCGTCGTCGAGAACTACGCAGACGTGCCGCTTGCCTTCGTAATCCTGTTCAATGCCTTCGATGGTGGCAATCTGCCCGGCGAGCGCGATATCCATCACGTCGCCGCCCGGGCGCGGGCGCAGGCGCACACGGCTTCCCGGCTTCACTTCGATTCCGGAAATTTCCAGATGATCGAGCGGGGTTTTCTCTTCGAGGAGCTGCCATTCCCACTCGTTCATTGCGTCTCCTCCCGGGGTGAACGAAGATGGCGTAGCGAAGGCTCGACCGGGCGCAGGCCGCGCAGCACTCCGTGCAGCTTCATCAACTGCTCGACCGGCATGCTCTCGGTGCGTTCCAGCATCTGGCGGGCGCGCTCATCCGACTGGCTCATCTCACGCTTCTCGTCGTCGGTCAGTGTCATGATGCGCAACGAAAGAATTTCGTCGATCTCAGTTCCGTCGAACAAATCACCGGCGCTTTCCGGAGCGATCTGGGGATAGTCATAAAGAATGATCGGCGAAGAGAGCACAGTATCGCATTGGCCTTCTTCCCCGACGAGCACCGGCCACGTCCCGATATTCTTGCAATTTTCGGCAAGCTTGCTGAACTGCTCGGGAGGGGCCATCAACGAGATGAATTTTCCATCCTGCACCCCCACGACGGTATGCGCAGAGGCCATCGAACTCAGCAAAGCCTGGTCGCGGCTGGAATTCTCAAACGCTTCAAAAGGGGTGGTGTTGCGAATCAGCACGCCGATTTTGAACACCCCGTCATCAATTCGTTCACTTCTGATCTCGACTGTGCCGCAAAGAGCTTTTCGTTCGCGCACGATCACGCCGGCTGCTTTACCGGTCAAGTCCAACAGCTGTTCGAATTGCTTTTCGTCAGGGTAACTGAACCTCTCCTGGACGGGTTGCCAGCTCAACGCCTGCGCGTTGTATACCGGCAAACACCACTCCCGTTCAATCGCTTCCTGCCAAGGTTGGTAGACGCGGCCGTTTAGTTCAAGTTTTTCTACCAGCCGGAATTCTGGTGTTTCATCGGGTGGCAATTCGCTCACCGGAGCGCTCAACTCACCGACCGACCGTGCGACCAACTGCAGAAAACGTACTCGCACTTCGATGGCGGCCAGCGAACTGCCCTCGACCAGGCATTCCGTCTGCATGGTCCAGGCTTCGCCGCCTTTTTGCGCTTCGCTGTAGGATTGCGGGCAGAGCACGCCAAAATTCCAGCGTTGCTGATTCTTTACCGACGAGGGGCGGTAGGGATAGAGCATGTATCCCTCGTACAGCACGGCTTTCGCGATCTTGTCCACGGTCGCGAGGTTCATCACATCACCTTCTCCGCTTCTTCCGCCGGGATGATGCTCTCCAGCACTTCTTCCCAGGTAGGAATGCCGTGCTGAACTTTGTAACGATACAAGCGATCGAAAGCATCCTTGTGAAGACAAAGCCAGGCGCTGTTGGGATAGTAGGATTCCATCATCTCGCGCCAGACTCTCACCGGAAATTTAAACCGCGCTTCCTTGTCCCAGGAAATGGGCGCGACTTGCAGGCCGCCTTCGCCACTTGCATAAAAAACTGTCCCGCTGAACTGCACGCAGACTGGGACCTCCCCGTCGGTGAGTCCGTCGAAGTACTTGGTCGCGGCCACGTTGAAATCGAAGCTGCACGGCACGGGCAGATCAACCAGCGTCGTTCCTTTGAACGAAGGTACGACCAGATTGGAATGAGTCCACAAAAGATTGCGCAGAGTCTGTCCCCACCGGCTGGGGTCGCCAAAAAGATCCTGTAATCGCTCCTGATCCTCGGCGGTGTATTTGCGACGCGTAACTTCAAGCTGGATCTGGCAGCGCAATGCCACTGTGTGAATTGTCTGCTCAGGATTGACGTCAGTCAGGCGAAGTTTGAAGGCCAGCAGCGGCGACGCTGCATTGGCCACAACTTCGGCGCCTTCGAGATGGAAGCTCAGATCAGGCATGAGATTCCTCCTCCGCGCAGAAGTTTACTCCGCTCTCGATCGGCGCCTCCACCCCTCGGGACTTCACACTGCTGAAAAACTCACCCAGTTCTTTCCATACTTCCGTACCGCCCGAGAGGCCTTTCCAATGCATGCGTATCAGGCCCACCAGTTTGTAGCACTCGTCGATCGGAAGCAGGTAGTATTCCGCCGCGGAATATCCGCGGGCATAGCCTAAACGGTTCACCAGCAACCCCTCCACATCGGACTCCATTTCATTCAGAACCGGGTTGCGGGAAACAATGTCGTTCCAGGATTCCAACGACAGAAGAGATTCGGTCGCGCCCGCTGGACTCGGATAAAGCGCGATCACGCGCTGCTCAAGGCTGCTGCGGAAGAAGAACGCCATATTGATGGGAACCATCAGGCTGTTCCACTCGGAATCGCTCAGGCTGAAGCCGGCAAGGGAACGGATCCGGCGCGGCACGCGCTTGAACTTCACGCCCTGGCCGCTGAACAGAATCGCGCAGGCTTCGCAGGTACAGACAATCTTGCGCTGCGCCAGTTCAATCAGGTGCGGATGGTCGGGGCGCAGGCCAAGGCTGCACAATTCGCAACGTTCCACCGGCCGTTCGCGGCGCGCAAACTGGCGCAGTGTGCCAAAGCCATCGGCGGATTGTGAGAATTGGTCTGTTGCCATGTACGCCCTGACGCAGCGCCCGAAGGCGCCAATCAAAACAATTATTCTGTCGGCATGCCTGAAATCACACTCTGATACGAAGCTCCAGGGGCGCTCATCAGTTTGTCCAGGCCGACGAATCCACCGGCGGGCTTTTCTTCCAGCCCTTCAATAACCAGCGAAGTCAGATCTGGCGCCGCGTCGTACATGGCGCTCTCCAGTGTGGCTTGAACGGTTTTTGCCGTTGAGCCACAGGTGTGTGAACCGGTTTCTACCCGCACCCGGATCGCGCCCTGGTTCACGCCCAGCAGCTCCACTTCACAGCCCTGTTTCCGCAGCTGGGGGCGCAGCCGGTCCACCGCCTTGGCCACCCGGGTTTCCAGATCCTCGGGGTGGAGGCCGTAAAGAATCAGAACGCTGCTCACCAAAGAATCGCGGCCCATCCGGTCAATGATGTGCATCCCGGATTCGCCTGCCTCGGCCACGATTTCGAGGGCCTTCTCCAGGGCCGCCCCGTGCAAATCCATGAGCGACTGCACCAGATTCTTGGTTGCAGCCCGCACCGCCGGGTCGGCAATCGATTCGATCTCCTGAACCAGCGCGCCGATCCGCTGCACCTCTTCGCGAAAATCCTGGCTGTCGGCCACAATGCTCCTTGTCGAAACCTCAGCGGCTGAAGCCGCCTTGGATTTTTCTACGGCGCAGCTGGAGGCCGCGCCCTTTCCAATCACTCACCGGCTACCGAAAAAGACGGAGTGAGAGTGCAGTTTCGAGATGCCGGCGCTCCACCATGGGATCCGCCGGCAATTCCTGGCAGCTACCACTCTCACTCCACGATCAACCATGAAGCAGGCTTAGGGTTGCAGGCCAAACATTGGAGAATGGTGTGTCTCCAGCACTTTGCCATTCCCCAGATACATGTGTACACCGCACGGCAAACAAGGATCGAAACTTCGCACCGCACGCATGATATCGATTCCCTTGAACTTGTCCGGGCCGTTTTCTTCGAAGATCGGCGTGTTCTGCACCGCGTCCTCGTACGGTCCCGGAGTGCCGTAAATGTCGCGCGGATTGGCATTCCAGGGCGTTGGAGGATACGGATGGTAGTTGGCGATTTTGCCGTCTTTAATCACCACATGATGCGAAAGCACGCCGCGAACTGCTTCGTGGAAGCCGCAGCCAATGGCATCTTCGGGCACTTTGAAGTCGGTCCAGGTTTTGGTGTGTCCGGCGTGCAATTCGGCCAACGCTTTTTCCATGAAGTGCAAGGCGGCGCAGGCAGCATATACCTGGAAGTAGGTGCGTGCCCGGTCGCGCTCGATGGCATTGCTCCACTTGGGAATTTTCCACTCGAATTCGACCTCGGGCAGTGAGGTGGTCTTCGGCAGGTACATCTTCACGCTGTGACCCGTGGATTTGATGTATCCGATATCCACCAATCCGGCGAGCGCCGTCGCCCATAGGCGGGCGATGGGACCGCCTCCGGTATCCATCGCCAGATGATCTCCGGTTCGCTTGTCCAGCCAGCGCGGAGACATCACCCAGGTGTACTTGCCGCCGAAATCGCGCTTCTGCGGCCGCGGGATCGTCGTCTGGTTCCACGGGTGGTTCTTGTCCACCGGATTTCCCAATGGATCGGTCTTCACGAACGTCTGCTGGTTCTTCCACTCGTCGTAATAAGAACTGCCCAGCAGGATGCGGATGTTCAGGTTGATATCGACCAGATCGGTGGTCACCAGCTTGCCATCGACCACAATTCCCGGCGTGACGAACATGCTGCGGCCCCAGTTCGTCATGTTCTTGTAGGTGTAGTCGCAGTGATCGGGATCGTTAAACGATCCCCAGCAGGCCAGCAGGACCCGCCGCCGGCCGACTTCTTCGTACCCGGGAAGCGCCTGGTAGAAGAAGTCGAACAGATCATCGTGCAGCGGCACGACCTTCTTCATGAACTCGACATACTTCATCAGCCGCACCAGATAGTCGGTAAAAAGCTGAATGGTAGGCACAGTGCCGACCCCGCCCGGATACAAAGTAGACGGGTGAACGTGACGCCCTTCCATCAGGCAGAACATTTCCCGCGTCATGCGGCTCATCACCAGAGCTTCGCGGTAGAAAGCTCCGGTGAACGGGTTGAGCGCGGTCATAATATCGGAGATGTTCTTGTATCCGTGCAGATTCGAGTGCGGCGCCGGCGTCGACTGAGCTTTCGCCCAGACTTTAGGATTGGTCTCCTTGACCATCTGCTCGCAGAAATCCACGCCGACCAGATTGTCCTGGAAAATATTGTGATCGAACATGTACTCGGCGGCTTCGCCGAGATTGACGATCCATTCGGCGATCGGGGGTGGCTTGATGCCGAACGCCATATTCTGCGCATAGGTGGCGCAGGTGGCATGGTTGTCGCCGCAAATGCCGCATATGCGGCTGGTAATGAAGTGAGCGTCGCGGGGGTCCTTCCCTTTCATGAAAATGCTGTACCCGCGAAAGATCGACGAGGTGCTGTGGCACTCGACCACATGGCGATTCTCAAAGTCGATCTTGGTGAAGATGCCCAGGCTGCCCACGATCCGGGTGATGGGATCCCAATTCATCTCCACCAGATTCCTCTTCTTGCTCGAAACATCCTGGGTCGGTGCGGTAATGGTGCTCATTGATCGCTCCTTTATCGTCTCGGTGGATATCTTCTAATAAGATCGTGGATGGTAACCCGTCGTCAGTTCAGCACGCGGGTGCCGCCACTTGGGTTCTTTGTTCACGGTGGATTGCGTGAGCGAACGCAGCGCTCGAATGGCGCGGCCGTAGGCGCCCACCGCTGCGCTGGAAACTTTCCCTCCGGGCGGTTCATCCATAAACGGCATGAATTTATCGGGGAAGCCGGGCATGGTGCAGCCAATGCAGATGCCGCCCACGTTGGGGCAACCGCCGATTCCAGCCATCCACCCGCGTTTGGGCACGTTGCAGTTCACTACCGGGCCCCAGCATCCCAGCTTCACAATGCATTTGGGCGAGCCGTAGACTTCGGCGAAATCCCCCTGCTCGTAATATCCGGCTCGATCGCAGCCTTCATGCACCGTCCTGCCGAACAGCCACGTCGGGCGCAATTGATCGTCGAGCGGAATCATGGGCGCCAGCCCGGCCACCTGGTAGAGCAGGTACAGTACGGTTTCCATGAAGTTGTCGGGCTGTACGGGACACCCTGGAACGTTGACTATGGGCAGCCCGGCCTTCGATTTCCAGTCCCAACCAAGGTAATCCGCAAGGCCCATGGCGCCGGTGGGATTGCCTTCCATGGCGTGGATTCCACCGTAGGTGGCACAGGTGCCGCAGGCTACCACCGCCAAGGCTTTGGGAGCCAGGCGGTCAATCCACTCGTTGGTGGTGATCGGCTGGCCGGTCGTGGGATCGGTTCCTAAACCGGCCCAGTATCCTTCCTTCTTTATATTTTCGTTCGGAATCGATCCTTCGACGACGAGAACGAACGGTTCAAGCTGGCCTTTCTCGGCCATGTACCAGAATTTCAGGAAGTCATCTCCGTTCTCATAAGCCAGGACGGGATTATGCAGGTGAACCTTGGGAAGTCCAGGGATGGCTCCCAACAGTACGTCTTCGATACTGGGTTGAGTAGCTGCGGTAACTGAGACCGAGTCTCCGTCACAGCCCAGACCGGCAGTGATCCAGAGAATATGTACCTCGGCGACTGGCGATGGTTTTTGGGTGACGCGACCGTACGGAGCTGTTTCCGCTGCCATAGTTCTCCTTTCCCATATCAAGCGTTAAGAACCGAGGTCGAAAAATCCGCGAATCAGGAATCGCGTCCTGCAGAGGAAGACCTTCTCGAGAGAAAGACCTTTCTGGGAGGGGATTCCAACTGTGAACATTAAGTGTGCGCCAGTAGAATCAACAATCGGGGGGATACCTGACAAGCGGGAGCGCCACTTTTTCGACTTGGGGGAATGACTAGGAATGCCATCGGGGACTCCCTTATAGCAAGAGAGTTAAATTTTTGATCTGTGACTGTTAATCAGGCTGTTACAGGATGTGCCCGGGCGATGCCTCACACGGGCTTTTCGTTCATGTTCCATTGGATGGCGTGCTGCATGAGTTCGCGGGCGCTGCGCAGCGACAACTTTTCCTTGATGTGGGCCTGGTAAGATTCGACGGTTTTAATGCTGATGTGCAGTTCCTCCGCGATCTGCCTCGTGGCGTGACCTTCCCCGATGAGGCGGAAGACCTCGAGTTCGCGGTCGCTCAGGTCGGAGACCGACGAATTGCGCAGGGTGCCGGAGCCGGTGATGTAATGCTTTAACATCTGGTTCGCGATGCGTTCGCTCACATAAACTTCGCCGCTCAGAATCCGGCGCAGCGCGACCAGCACTTTTTCCGTGGCTTCCTGCTTCATGATGTAGCCGTTGGCGCCGGCACGCAACGCGCGCTCGGCGTATAGCGACTCATCGTGCATGGAGAGAATCAGCACCGGCAGCGCAGGATGAGTGTTGCGAATGCTCTTTAACAGATCGAGGCCGTCGGGGCCATTCAGCGAAATATCGACGATGAGAACGTCGGGCTTGGCCGAGACCAGAACGTGCATCGCCCCGCTCGCTTCTTCGGCTTCGCCACAGACCACGAGATCGGGCTCCCGGTTGATCAGCAGCGCCAATCCCTGGCGCACGATGGGATGATCATCCACCACCAGGATCCGTTTCTTGATGACGCCCTGATTCTGAGACGAATGGTTCGGCGATTTATAAGTCACGTTCATGGTTGCTCTACTCCGTCGTCTTCGCTCACCCCGGCCTGCCGCCAGACTGGAAACAAACAGGTCACCAGGGTTCCGCCGGTGGATACGCGATGCACCTCCAGGGATCCCCCAACCATCCTGGCCCGGTAGTTCATCAGGTGAAGCCCCATTCCTTTGTTGCCGGGTACAATGCTGCCGATGCCGTACCCGTTATCCTGAATAGTAAGGGCCCCGTGCTGCTCGTTGGCGGCCAACCGTATCACAATCTGGCGGGCATGGCCGTGCTTGATTGCGTTGTTCACCGCTTCCCGGGCAATGTAATAGAGATGAGTGGCCACGGTGTCGTCATGGATCAGCACCGGAGCGAAACACTGGAACCGGCAGCTCACCGCAAATAAATCTTCCACCTCGCCCGCCCACTGCTGCAAGGCCGACATCAGGCCGTGTGCGTCAGAAACCACTGGAAGCAGTCCGCGCGCCAGTTCGCGTGTCTTGTGAATGGCCTCATTCACAAGGTTCACGATCTTGGCGGCGTCGCCGGCCTCGGGCAGGCCTTTTTCCACCAGCTTCTGTTCCTGCACCTTGCTCATGAAGGCGATGCCGGTCAGGTGCTGCCCCAGGCCATCATGCAGATCCTGCCCAATGCGGCGCTGCTCGCGGGCGCTGATCTCCAGAATTGTTTTCTCCAGATGTTTGCGCTCGGTGATGTCGCGAATCGCGCTTGAAACCAGCACACCTTCCTCCGTTTCCAGCGGGCTGAGGCTGATTTCCACAGGAAACTCGTGCCCGCCTTTATGCAAGCCATAGAGTTCTTCGCCGGCTGCTCCCATGGGACGAACCCGCGGCTCTCCAAAAAAACGGCGCCGGTGCTCTGGGTGTTTGTGGCGCAGACGCGCCGGCACCAGCAGTTCCAGTTCTTTGCCCAGCAACTCTTCCCGGCGGTAGCCGAACAATTTCTCCACCTGGGCGTTGACCAGAACAATCCTGCCCTCGGGATTGACCACCACGACCGCGTCGGGCGCGGCTTCCAGCAATCCGCGAAACTTGGCCTCCGCTCGCTTGCGTTCGGTGATATCGATTCCCGAGGCGATGACATAAGAGGCCGCTTCACTGGCTCCCGGCAGCACGGTGGTGGACCACGCAATAATTCTCTGTCTGCCGTCCCGGCTCACCCAACCGCTCTCGTACTCCTGCGGATGCCGATCGAAGAGCGTCTTCCGGAAGGACGACTTGAAGATTTCCACATCTTCGGGAATCAGGAACAAGTCCCACAGCAGTCTTCCCTGAACCTCTGCGAAAGAATATCCTGTCATCTGTTCACAGGCCCGGTTGAAACGGATGATCCGTCCTTCCGCATCCAGCACCACTACCAGGGCGCCCACCGTATCCAGGATGGCGGAAACGACATTGCGCTCCTCCTGTAACGCCTTCTCGGTGCGTTTCAAATCGGTGATGTCAAAACCCACACCATGAATGAACCAGGGCTCGCCGTCAGCCTTGCGGATCATCTTGGCTTCGCAATGAAACCAGATGACCCGGCCGTCCCGCGAAACCACCCGATACGCGGACCGCAGCGGATTGCCGGTAAGAAACATCTCCGCCGCTTCCGTGCTCCAGCGCTGCTTGTCTTCGGGATGGATGTGGCTATACCAGCGAATGGGATCTTCCAGCCATTCTTCCTGCGAGAAGCCCAGCGCGGCTTCAATCTGCGGGCTGACGTAGGCCTCGCCGATCCCGCGGTCCAGATAGGCCATAAACACCACTGCGGGAATCTGCTCTACCAGGGCGCGGTATCGAGCTTCCAGATTCGGGAGTTCTGCGTCGTTGAAGCGTGGTGAATCTTGAGACCATCCCTGATCTGCGCGTTCCGGCGGATACACGACATGTCTTGCCGTTGCGGGATTGTGCTGGCGGATGAAGACTTCGGCCAGGTTTTGAAGAATTGCCTCAGCCTCGGATGGACTCAGTTCGGGCTCGGCAACGGCAGAAACATGATCCCGGGCAGAACGATCGCCGGGAGAATGATCTCCGGAAAAATGGTCGCCGGAAAAATGATCTCCGGAAAAACGATCGCCGGAAGATTGACCCTCAGTCGCCTCGTTCGTTTCATCCCGCCACGAGAAAGGAACCATTTGTATCCCACACTACCGCGCAGGTTTGCGCCAGCTGGGCTCCTTATTTAGCGATGCCTGCGTAAAGCGGCGCAAAGCGTGAATCGCGCGTCCATAAGTTTGCACCGCTGCCGACGACAAAAGCGAACCCGGCGGCTGATTCATAAATGGCATGAACTTGTCGGGAAAGCCGGGCATCGTGCATCCGATGCAGATGCCGCCGACATTGGGGCATCCGCCAATGCCGCCCATCCATCCGCGCTTCCCCACATTGCACTGGACCACCGGCCCCCAACATCCCAGCTTCACAATGCACAGCGGGGACCCATATTCTTCGGCAAACTGCGCCTGCTCATAAAATCCGCCGCGATCGCAGCCTTCGTGTACGGTATTGCCGAAAAGCCACGTGGGCCGCAGCGCTTCGTCGAGCGGAATCATAGGGGCTCGGCCTGCCGCCATATAGAGCAAGTACAACAGCGTCTCCATGAAATTGTCCGGCTGCACCGGACACCCCGGCACGCATACAATCGGGATTTCCGCCTTCGACTTCCATTTCCACCCCAGATAGTCTGGAAGCCCCATGCATCCTGTGGGGTTGCCTTCCATGGCATGAATGCCGCCATAGGTGGCGCAAGTTCCCGCCGCCACTACCGCCCAGGCCTTGGGCGCGAGGCGGTCGATCCATTCACAGGTCGTGATCGGCTGACCGGTTTTTGGGTTCGTTCCCAGCGATGCCCAATAGCCCTCTTCCTTATTGTGTTCATTCGGGATCGAACCCTCCACCACCAGAATGAAGTTTTCCGCCTTTCCCTCAGCAGCTTCATGGAAGGGCCTCATAAAGTCGTCGCCATTGGCCAATGCGAGAAAGGGATTGTGCAGGGTCACTTTCGGAATCCAGGGAATTTGCCCGAGCAGGACATCTTCAATACTCGGCTGGGTCGCCGCGGTCATCGCGATGGTGTCGCCATCGCACCCCAGGCCGGCCGTAATCCACAGGACATGGATTTCGGGCAGGGCGATTTCAGGGATGGCGATCTGACTCGCGGAACGAACCTCGGCATCCACCATTTCGGTTTCTCCCCGAAGCCAAAAAATGACCAAGCCCCAAAAACGAGCAAGCCCGTTTCCGTTCCCTTCCCCCAAATCCAACCCGGAAACTGTGCGCTAACGGCTGTCGCCTAAGTTACCACGATAGGGTACACATTGATAATTCCGGCGTATTCAACCGGGTGCTCTCTCGCCCTGCGGAAGCCGTAAAGCAAGCATGGAAACGGTAACAAACCGGTCCGTGGGCTGCAGTCGATCGGGTCGAACTCACGGCAAGAAACTGCATTTCGCCAGCCTCCGAGTTTTCCTGGCTTCTCTTTGCCCAATAAAGACATCCAAGCGTGAGGTCGTTGACTGCCAAGGAGGATGTCCGTGAAGAAATTGTCGGCAATCGCCAGTGGGGTGGGAGTAGTGACACTGCTTTTCGCAGGATATGTGTTTCTCAAAGCACTCCCGGATCTGGGCCGTTACATCAAAATAAGCAGGATGTGACCGTGACCGTCGAGTCGCAGAGTGGGTCGATGTCAACGTACGGATCAACCGCTGTAGCGCCCCGGTTCGCAGGAAGAGCCGGCTTGACCCAGGACTCGAGAAGCAGTCCCTTTGCATTTATGCGGGTTTTGTTATCCCCCATAGTGAAATCTCGCTCGCGAATCTCCAATCTGTTCACAGAATGAACAGTGTCGTTGAGGTACTGATGACCGACGCGGCGCTAAGCAAGAGTCGCGCTTACATTTGTTTGAAAAAGCCGCGGAGCCTCGAATGGAAAGAGGCTCCGCGTGACCTCCGAGCGCTATAACATTCGGGGCTACTGTGGAACCTCGAATACAACGCCGCATCCGCCGGGTTGGTGGCCGGGACAACCTGTTTTGTTGAAGTCGAGGTCGCCGCCTGCCGATGCCGTACCAAAGACATTGCCGTTAGCGTCCACGGCAACATGGTCATCCAAAGGTTCAGCTCCGTCAGTCGAACCCAGGAAAGCATACAGAATCGTCTCCGTCCAGGTTGTGCCGCTGGAGTCGGGCGTCAGCTTGTAAACAACGCCACAACCGACCGGGACAAATCCGCCGACGCAGGCGGTGGTAGTGCCGCCGCCGTTTTGGACCGCGCCGTATAGATTCCCCGCGGCGTCAATGGTCAAGCCGTTAAAGGGATTGAGCCCATCCCTGCCGCCGTCAAATTGGTGGACGATGCTCTCCGTGACTGTTCCGCTGCCTCCGGGCGTCAGCTTGAACACTAAACCGCCCAAATCATTTCCTCCGTTTACAGTCGTGCCGTACAAGTTACCCTCCTGGTCTATCACCAAGTTCGTAACGGGATTGAAGCCAGTGGCGTTGTCCGAGAAGCTAAACAGCGTGCTCTCGGTCCAGGTTCCGTCGGTATTGGGCGTCAGTTCAAACACCGTGCCGCAAACATCGTCGGTTCCGCATGTCGAAGACTTGCTACGGCCGCCCACTTGCGTCGTACCCCAAAGATTGCCGGACTTGTCGAATACCAAGCCTCCCAAAGGATTGCGGCCGTCAGCGTTCTCTCCAGTGAACCTGTGGATCACGTTTTCCGTAAATGTCCCGTTTGCATTGCGCTTCATCTTGAACACCGTGCCGCAACCGTGGTTGCAGAACGTGTTGTTCACGCCGCCTCCACCGGAGGCGGTGGCGCCGAAGAGATCACCCGCTTGGTCAAGGATTAAGAAACCACTCGAGCTGCATCCATCGCTGTTGCCCCCCAGGAACTTATGGAGGATAATCTCCGTCCACGCTCCACCCGTGGTTGCTGGAGGTGTCAGTTCATAGACGATGCCGCAGCCACCAATCCCGCCACTCGATGTGGTGCCGTAAAGGTTGCCCGCCGGGTCGAAGACCACGCTACCAGCGGGATTACCACCATCTCCCGTTGCCTGCGAAAAAGCGTGAATCGTTTGGAATGTAAATCCGCCATTCGCGTCCGGCGTCAATTGGTAAACCGTGCCGTCCCCGAACTCTGTTGAGCCGCCCGTATCGGTCGTGCCGTAAAGATTTCCTTCCCCGTCGAAGGTGAGTCCCGCAAATGGAAAGCTACCGTCACTTTTGTTAATAAAAGTGTGCAATACCGTCTCTTGAGCCGCGCACAAGGAACTGGCCGCAAGCCCTATCGCCACCGTCGCCATTGCTAGCTTTTTGCTCATGGCGGTCCAACACTTTCCGTAGTTCATTTTGTAATTGCTCCTTCTTGAAACGGTTTTGAGTTCGTACTTTAGCGGTAACCGCGCTTGTGAGCTTTTATTCCATAAATATCTCGTCTCTTCACAAGTTATGCAGGTTAGACGCGGCGACCAATGGCGAGATGCGGATGGGATGTCATTTGATTGTCAACTCTTCGTAGAAATCTTGTAAACAAGCGGCGGGAACGTCGCGGGAGTGTGGAGTAGAGAGGCGTCGAATAACTACGGGGGCTGGCTGGCGACATCACTGTGACTCAGACGGCGGCCAGGCGACGATCGACAGTGTCGGTAGTGCCGTGCGAGTCGCGCATGCGTCCGGCTTGATCTAGGACTCGAGAAGCAGTCCCTTTGCCATGGCCCAAAACCTTTCACCGTCGGGGCGGCAATGCAGATCCAGCCGCGTCGTGGGTCGCGTGGCCACCGCGAGATGCGGTTCGTGATTGCTCACGCGCCGTGCGTGAGTTGAGCGCATCCCGTCGGCAGTACAAAAGCAGTACAAAATTCTTGGATCTAACGTAAGCGGTTGGAAAATCGGGGCAAAAAATTGGCTCCTCAGGTAGGACTCGAACCTACAACCCTTCGGTTAACAGCCGAATGCTCTGCCATTGAGCTACTGAGGAGTGTAGAGCGGCATTCATTGCACCGGCATCCCGGTCGAGAGGTCCTCGAAGGTAGCCGCGCCATGAATCCTGACTTAATATAACATTTAAGCCGCGCGCGGGACTACCGCGGCGCGCTACTCGTATTGTTAAATTAAGACTTCTCGACCGGACCATCACACGAAGATTCAGCCTTGCAGTCTCTTTCGCTGACCGGTACGGCCTCTCTTTCGCCCCGCCGCCGCTGCTTCCATTTTCATCCTGACTACCTACGGCTTGGCCGGCCGGCATCTTGTGGCGACTCAGACATTTTACGCGCTGCGCTTCATGTTCGACTGCGCTTGGGGCGGGCCATGCGGGATACCGGCACCCGTACGGGTTGGTCTGAGAACTTCTTTCTTGCTGTTAAACTCATCGGCGATGAACTTTCTTGCGCGGCAGAAGAAACTGCGGGGGCAGCTTGCCTTGACCAGGCTTGATGCTTTGCTGGTCAGCCATCTTCCGAATATCCGATACCTTTGCGGTTTCACCGGAAGCTCTGGCTTCCTGCTGGTCATGGAGAGCGGCAGCGTCTTCTTTACCGACGTTCGCTACGACACGCAGGCACGTGAAGAGGTGCAGCGCGCGAAGGTGGTCATTGCGCGCAAGGCGTTGCTGAGCGCGGTCGGGGAGTGGATCGCGGCCCGCCGGAAGAGATCGAAGCGATGGATACTCGGCATTGAAGCCGATCACATGACGGTTGCGGACAGGAAGAAGCTGGCTGACCTTCTTCCCGCCGGGTTGCGGCTGCGGCCAGCGCCTCCGCTGGTGGAGCGGGCACGCCTGGTGAAGGACGAAGATGAGTTGCGGCTCATCCGCTCGGCAGTTCAGTTGGGGGCAACGCTTTTCGACCGCGCGCTCGAAGTATTGCGGCCGGGGGTGAAAGAATCCGAGGTAGCCGCCGAGATGGAATACGCGGCGCGGCGGGCGGGAGCGGAAGAGATGTCGTTCCCTACCATCATTGCCTCGGGAGCGAGGTCGGCGCTGCCGCACGGCCGAGCCTCGCAGCAGGCCATCACTACGGGAGCATTCGTGGTCTGCGACTTCGGTGTTATACTCCATGGTTATTGTTCGGACCAGACGCGCACCGTTTGGGTGGGCGAGGCCTCAGCTTCCAGCGCAAAGCAGGCGCGACGCGCCTACGAGTCGGTGCGGGAAGCGCAAGAAGCGGCCATTCTGGCGGTGCGCCCGGGGGCAACGGCCGGCCAGGTGGATGCGGCGGCGCGCAAGGTATTGCGCAAAGCCGGGCTGGGAGGTTATTTTACTCACTCGACCGGCCACGGCGTAGGTCTGGAGATTCACGAAGTGCCCCGGCTGGCAACCGGGCAGACCGAAGGGCTGAAGCCGGGTATGGTGATCACCATTGAGCCGGGAGTATACTTCCCCGGCAAATGGGGCGTGAGGATCGAGGACATGGTGGTGGTCACGGAAGGCGGCTGTGAAGTCCTGACGCCGACCAGCAAGGATTTTCTGGCTGTTTAAGTCTTCTTATAAATTGATTCGCAAGCGGTTCGGTTCAAAAAGTCAGATTTGAACGGATGAAATCGTTCCCCATGTTTTCCGCTCGGGGAACGGAATCGCGGGCAGTCCCACCGTATACGAATGAATCAAAAAGAGCTGAAGGAACTCATCGAGTTCTTAATCGAAAAGGACATTGCCGAGTTCGAACTGGAACGCGGCGACGTCAAGGTGAAGGTCAAGCGCGGCGGCTCGCAAACCGTTGTGTATGCGCCTGCCAGCGTGCCCAAAACTGCGGCCGAAGCGGCTTCCGACTTGCTGCAGGCCGCGGCCGCAGTCGTTCCCGCCGCGCCTCCTACCGCCGCGCCTCCACCCCCTGCCGAGGAAAACCTGCACATGGTGAAGTCGCCCATTGTCGGAACGTTCTATGAGGCGCCCTCGCCGGGCGCGCCGCCCTTCGTCAAAGTTGGGGACACGGTGGAAGTGGGACAGGTTTTGTGCATCGTCGAGGCCATGAAGCTGCTGAACGAAATCGAGTCGGATGTGGCCGGAGAAATTGTCAAGAAGCTGGGCAGCAACGGCCAGGCCATCGAATACGGGCAGGAGTTGTTCGCCGTTCGGGCCAAGAAGTGAGCAGGTTGGGAACTATCTGGTGAAACCGGGCGCGCACTGGCGCGCTTTTTCGCGTCTGGTAAGAGAAGCAACTACAGAGCCTGCGTCTGCAGGAGTGCGGGAAGCCGGCTGCGGACGGCGGACGGCCTGAGGACGGCCGTCCCCACAAGTGATTTTAGATGTTCAAGAAAATTCTGATTGCAAATCGCGGAGAAATTGCGCTGCGCATCATTTGCGCGTGCAAGGAGTTGGGCGTGCATACGGTCGCCATTTACAGCGAGGCTGACCGCCATTCTTTGCACGTGCGCTTCGCCGATTCGGCGATCTGCATCGGCCCTCCGCAACTGGCGCTGAGCTACCTGAACATTCCGGCGGTAATCAGCGCCGCTGAAATCGCCAATGTTGACGCCATCCATCCCGGCTACGGATTGCTTGCGGAGAACGCCAACTTCGCCGAAGTGTGCGAGGCCAGCGGGATCAAATTCATCGGCCCGCGCCCCGAAGTTACGCGCTTGATGGGCGAGAAGGAGAAAGCCCGCGCCACCATGAAGCGGGCGGGCGTGCCCATTCTGCCGGGCTCGGATGGAATCATCGCTTCTGAGGGCGAGGCAGTGGAGTGGGCGCGGCAGGTGGGCTTTCCCGTGATCGTGAAAGCCTCGGCCGGTGGCGGCGGCCGCGGCATGCGCATTGTACGCAACGAAGAAGAACTGCCGGGACTATTTCGCGCGGCGCAATCGGAGGCTGCCGGCGCGTTCGGCAACGGCGATTTGTACATGGAAAAATACGTCGAGCATCCGCGGCACATCGAGTTTCAGGTGCTGGCCGATGAGCACGGGAATGTGGTGAGCCTCGGCGAACGCGAGTGCTCAATCCAGCGGCGGCACCAGAAATTGCTAGAAGAATCGCCCTCGACCCAGGTCACGCCCGAGTTGCGCGATCAAATCGGCGCGGTGCTGTGCAAGTCTTTGGCGGACATCGGCTACAGCAACGCGGGGACAGTCGAGTTTCTGATGGATAAAGACCGGCGGCTGCATTTCATTGAGATGAACACGCGCATTCAGGTAGAGCATCCGGTTACGGAGATGGTGACGGATGTGGATCTGGTAAAGAGCCAGATCATGATCGCGGCGGGCGCGCACATGCGCGAATTGCTGCAGCAGCCGATCGTACCTCGCGGGCACGCGATTGAGTGCCGCATCAACGCCGAGCATCCCGAGAAGTTCACGCCGTCGGCGGGAAAGATTACGGCATTTAATCCCCCCGGTGGCACGGGGGTGCGCGTGGATACCGCCGCGTATGCGGAGGGGATAATCCCGCCCTACTACGATTCTCTAATTGCGAAGCTGATCGTTCACGGAAAAGACCGCAGCGAGGCCGTATCGCGGATGTCGCGGGCGCTGGAGATGTTTATCGTCGAGGGCGTGTTCACCACGATTCCGCTGCATCGCAGGATTCTTGCCGATCCCGAGTTTCGCGCGGGAAATATCGATACCGGCTTCATCGAAAGGTTCCTGGCTAAGAGTGGGAAAAAGGATTCGGCCGCTTGATTTCTCTTCCGCGCCTTTATCCGATCGTGGATGCAACTTTCTTTTCCACGACCGAAGACCTGGTGGTTTTTGCAGAGGAACTTGCCGCCGGGGGATGCACGCTGCTGCAATATCGCAACAAGAGCGGGAATGCGCGCATGATGCTGGACCAGGCTCGCGAATTGCGCCGGCTTTCGCGGGCGAGGGCGCCCGTGCCACACTTGCGGCTCATCATGAACGACCGCGCCGACCTGTGCCTCGCCGCTGACTTTGACGGCGTGCATGTCGGCCAGGACGATTTGTCACCTGAGGCCGTGCGAAAAATAATCGGTCCTGAACGCTGGCTGGGAGTCTCCACGCACAATCCGGAGCAGCTTTCCGAGGCGGCCAAAACCTCGGCAGATTACCTCGCCATCGGCCCCGTATTTTCCACTTCGAGCAAAACCAACCCCGATCCACTCGTAGGCCTCGAAGGGGTGCGGCGGGCGCGGCTGCTGACCCAAAAACCGCTGGTGGCGATTGGTGGGATCACGCGTGCCAATGCAGCCGCGGTGATCGAGGCCGGGGCCGATTCCGTGGCGGTGATATCCGACTTGTTACGGGATCCCCGCAAATCAGCAGAGGAATTTTTCCGCGTGTTGAGGTAAAGTCGTTGGGGCGAAACTGCGTCGTTGGTCGACGGTCGTTTGTCGTTGGCAAAACCGAAGCCCCGTATATCTTTTAACTGACTCCCGATGGCGAACGACCAACGACTAACGACTAACGACCAACGACGTTTCACGACTCCGGAGGAGCCCTGAGTACACCGACAACGCGCCCGGCCCCCAGCGACCGGGAAGTTCGTAGCCACCAGGATCAGGAACTGGTGAAGGGCCTTGGCCTGACCAGCGCCACCATGCTGGTCATGGGGTCGATGATCGGCTCCGGCATCTTTATTGTTTCCGCGGAAATTGCCCGCGAAGTCGATTCGCCAGCATTGCTCATCGGCGCCTGGGCTGTCGCCGGTTTCATGACCATCGTCGCCGCGCTCAGCTATGGCGAACTGGCGGCGATGATGCCCCGCGCCGGCGGCCAGTACGTTTACCTGCGCGAAGCGCTCGGGCCACTGTGGGGGTTTCTCTACGGCTGGACCTTATTTCTTGTAATTCAGACCGGGACGATTGCGGCTGTGGGCGTGGCCTTCGGCAAGTTTCTCGGAGTTTTCTTTCCCGCGATTTCTTCTTCGCACTGGATTCTGCATCTCTGGAAAGTCCCGCCGATCCGGATTGGACCGATGGTTCTGGGCAATATGGATGTGGGCATCAACACGCAGAACCTGGCTGCGATATTGCTCGTCGTGTTTCTCTCAGTAGTCAACATCTTCGGCGTGAAAACTGGAGCGCTGATTCAAAACGTCTTTACCGCAGCCAAGGTTTCGGCGCTGCTGGGCCTGGCCTTCTTCGGCGTGCTGCTGGGGCGAAGCGCGCAGGCGATGGCCGCAAATTTCAATGGACATTTCTGGCAGAACGCCAGCCTGAGCGCGCAGCACGCGGTGCAGGTGGGCGTCGGCGGTCCGATTGCGATGGTGGGAACGCTCACTATTCTCGCCGTGGCCCAGGTGGGATCGTTATTTTCCGCCGATGCCTGGAACAACGTCACTTTCACGGCCGGCGAAGTAAAGAATCCCAGCCGCAATCTGCCGCTTTCGCTGGCCCTGGGCACGGGAGTGGTAATCGCCCTCTACATCGCGTGCAACTTTATTTATCTGCTGGCGCTGCCGCTAGACGGTGCGGCGGGTGCGGCGACCATTCTGGGGCGGGGAATCAAGTATGCCGCCGAGGACCGCGTGGGCACTGCGGTGATGACGCAGATGTTCGGCGCGGCCGGCGGGTTCCTGATGGCGGGGGCCATTCTGATTTCCAGCTTCGGCTGCAACAATGGCCTGATTCTTTCCGGCGCGCGGGTTTATTACGCGATGGCGAAGGATGGCCTGTTTTTCCGCAGCGTCGCAAAATTGCATCCCATTCATAAGACGCCGGCGGTTTCGCTGATGGTACAGATGGTATGGGCGAGCGTCCTCTGTATCTCGGGGAGCTACAACGACCTTCTGAGCTATGTAATTTTTGCGGTTCTGGTCTTTTACATTTTGACGATTGTGGGGTTATTTGTGTTGCGGCGCACGCGGCCCGACGTCCCGCGACCCTACCGCGCCGTGGGATATCCGGTATTGCCAGCAATTTATATTGTGATGGCCTTATTCATTGATATCGTATTATTGCGCTACAAGCCGCAATACACGTGGCCGGGGCTGATTGTGGTGCTGCTGGGAGTCCCGGTATATTACGCGTGGTCGAGAAGTGGCAGAATGCAAATGGGGCCTTCGCGCAGCTGACTGTCCGCGCAGCCAAGGAGAAATTCAGAATGGCGAATCTTTTCGCGAAAAAAGACCTGCCTACTTTAATGAAAGAAGCAGTCGAAGTTGAAGGTGAACACAGCCTCCGCCGCGCATTGGGACCGTTGAATCTGCTCACCCTGGGCATCGGCGCAATCATTGGCGCGGGAATTTTTGTGATAACGGGGCAGGCAGCGGCGCAGTTTGCCGGCCCCGCGATCGTGATTTCCTTCGTGCTGGCGGGCATCGCGTGCGCCTTCGCGGGACTTTGTTATGCCGAGTTCGCCTCCATGATTCCGATCGCGGGCAGCGCTTATACCTATTCCTACGCCACGCTGGGGGAACTGGTTGCCTGGATTATCGGGTGGGATTTGATTCTGGAGTATGCCTTCGGGGCGGCCACCGTGGCAGTTGGATGGAGCGGCCACTTCCGGGCGTTCCTTAAGGATGTTGGCCTGAGCCTGCCCGCCATGCCCACCTCGGACTTTACTCTCTTCGGCCTGCCCGTACATTTGAAATACGACTACATCGGCTTTCTGGTGATCATGGCGATTACCACGGTTTTGGTGATCGGCATCAAGGAGTCGGCCAACTTCACCACCGCCATTGTGATTCTGAAAGTCGCTGTGGTTTGCATGTTCATCGCGCTGGCGGGCGCGTTTTTGTTCTCGCATCCGGCGCAGCCCAATCACTGGCACCCGTTTATTCCTCCGAACACCGGCACACGAGGACAGTTCGGATGGTCGGGAATTTTGCGCGGGGCTGGAGTCGTCTTCTTCGCCTATATCGGCTTTGACGCGGTTTCTACCGCGGCGCAGGAAGCGAAGAATCCGAAGAAAGATATGCCACTGGGCATCCTGGGATCGCTGGTCATTTGCACCGTGCTTTACATATTAGTTTCCGGGCTGCTGACCCGCCTTGTGCCCTACGATCAACTCAATGTTCCCGATCCGGTGGTCGTCGGCATCCGGGTTACGGGACAACAGTGGGCCACGTTCCTGGTAGAACTTGGAGCCATCGCCGGCCTGGCCACGGTCATGCTTGTCATGTTGCTGGGCCAATCGAGAGTTTTCTACTCCATGTCGCGCGACGGCCTGCTGTGGCCATGGGCGGGCAAGATTCATCCCCGCTTTCGCACGCCGTACCTTAGTTCCATTGTGGTTGGAGTTTTTGTCGCTATCCTGGCCACCCTGATCCCACTCAACGTGCTCGATGAAATGACTAGCGTAGGCACGCTGCTGGCTTTCGTTCTGGTGAGCGCTGGCGTCTGGGTGATGCGCAAGAGCCATCCCGAATTAAATCGCCCCTTCAGGACGCCGATGGTGCCCCTCGTGCCCATTCTCGCCATCCTTTTTTCCACGCTGCTGATTGTGTCGCTCTCCTACTGGACGCAGCTAAGGCTGGTTGTTTGGCTGATCATTGGCCTGGTAATTTACTTTGGTTATGGGCAGAAGCACAGCAAAGTGCAGGCGGCGCTGCATACAGCGCCGAAGCAGCCCAAGCCGGCGCCCACTATGGCGGATTAGAATTTGCCTTCGTCTTCGGCCCTCCGTTCAGCGCGGAGGGCCTTTTTGTTTTATAGTCGGTCGGTGGCCGCCGGTCATCGGCTAAGAACCTGAAAGCGGAGTCGGAACTGCCAATAACCGACGGCCGACGACCGATAACCGACGACCGCCGGCCGACGACCGACGACCAGTTTTATGAAAATCGTTTCCGCAGACGAAATGCGCGCCATCGACCGCGTTACCAGCGAGCGCTTCGGCGTACCCTCGCTCATGCTGATGGAGGATGCGGGGGCAGCGGTTGCCGATTATGCGCGCTCGCATTTTCCAGATGCGCACCGCATCGTTGTTTTCTGCGGCAAGGGCAACAATGGTGGCGACGGTTTTGTGGCCGCCAGACGATTGCACGAGCGGGGCAAACAGATTGAGGTAGTGCTGCTGGCGGATGCGAATGACGTGCGCGGAGACGCCGCGGTCATGCTGGGCAGATTGCCGGTCGAGCCGACCGCTGTGACATCCAGCGACGTTCTAAGAAGCGAGCGGGTGCGGACATCGCTGCACGCCGATCTCTACATCGACGCCATTCTCGGCACCGGATTCAAGCCTGCCGTGGGCGGACTTTACGCCGAGGCCATTGCGATTATCAACGCGAGTTCGGCGCCGGTGATTGCGGTTGACATTCCGTCAGGAGCAGATGCAGATGCAATGACGCCGCACGACGGCGCCGTCGCGCGCGCCGATGCCCTTGTCACCTTCACTGCGCCCCGACCCGCGCACATCTTCGGCCGGCTGACAGAAAGCCCTACGGTGGTGGCTGACATCGGCTCGCCGCCAGAAGCGATCGTCTCTTCGTTGCAACTCAACGTGATCACTGCCCGCGATATCGCGGCGACGATTGGGCGCCGGCCGGCGGAATCCAACAAAGGCAATTACGGTCACGTGCTGCTGGTTGGCGGGTCGCTCGGGAAGGCGGGCTCGGTGGCGATGGCGGGCATGGCTGCTCTGCGCGCCGGCGCAGGACTTTCGACCGTGGCCACGCCGAAATCCGTGCTGGCCACGGTCGCCGGGTTTCATCCGGAGTTGATGACCGAGCCATTGCCCGAGACCGAAGCGGGAACCATTTCCAGCCGAGCGCTGGCTAAAGTTGAGGAACTTTCCAAAGGAAAAAGCGTGCTCGCGATTGGCCCGGGAATCTCACGCGAACCGCAGACGGCGGAATTTGTGCGGGCCTTGGTGGCAAAGCTCAAAGTTCCAGCGGTACTGGATGCGGACGGCCTGAATGCGTTTGAGGGGCAGGTTGAATTAAACGGCAACGGGCGCACGCTGGTTATCACTCCACACCCCGGGGAAATGGCGCGGCTGGTCGGCTGCACGATTGCAGACGTACAAAAAGACCGGCTGGGAGTGGCACGCAAGTTTGCGCGCGAGCATCAGCTCATCGTCGTGCTGAAAGGCCATCGCACCCTGGTAGTACGGCCCGATGGCGACGCATGGGTAAACACCACGGGCAATCCGGGCATGGCCACGGGGGGCACGGGAGACATTCTTACCGGCATGGTGGCGGGAATGATGGCGCAAAACCCGAAGGATGTTTTCATGGCCGTGCTTGCGGCCGTGTATCTTCACGGACTCGCAGGAGACGTGAGCGGCGAAAGTTTGGGCGAGCACTCGCTGGTGGCAACGGATCTTCTCGCCGGCCTGCCTGAGGCATTTCGACGATCACAGAAAGAAGCCACAGAGAAGCTCGCCTGGGTTGTACACGGCCATCGGTCAACGGCTGCCTGACATCAACTTTTCCACCTCTTCCGCCTTCGACGGCAGCGCGCCGCTCAGCTTGACCAGCTTGCCCTCGGGATCCACCCAATAGTCGTCTTCGATGCGCACGCCGAGATTTTCTTCGGGAATGTAGATTCCCGGCTCGATCGTGAACACCTGCCCCGGCCCCAGCGGAACGGTATAGTCGGTGGAGTCGTGTACGTTCAGTCCCACGGAATGGCCCAACCCGTGGATGAAATATTTTCCCAGCGGCTCGCCGTGCAGGTCTTTGCCGTGGGCGTTGATGTAATCCTTGGCAACTTTGTAAATCGAGTCGGGACTATCGCCCCTGATGGTCGATTTGCCCGAAACGAAGGCATCGGCGGCGGCCTGTTGCGCGCCCAGCACGATGTCGTATATCTCGCGCTGGCGCGGCGTGAAGTGGCCGTTGATGGGCAAAGTGCGCGTGATGTCGGAGGCGTACATCGAATATTCGCCGGCAGCGTCGATGACCACCACGTCGCCCGATTTCATGACCTTGTCGTCGTCCGAATAATGCAGCACCGTGGAATAAAAGCCTGAACCTACGATGGGCGCGTAGGCGACGCGCTCGCAGCCGCGCTTATCCCATTCATATTGCATCAGAGCGGAAATCTCGCGCTCGTTGACGCCCGGCTTCACGGCTTTGAATGCGGCGAAGTGCGCCGCCACCGAAGCGTCGACCGCTTTACGAATCAGCGTGATCTCGCCTGCGTCTTTGACCGTGCGCAGCGACGAGATCATGGGCTTGACATCCTGAAAAGAGAGATAAGCGTTCAGACGCCTAAGAAAATTCAGCGGCTCGGTGGAAGGTGAGTTCTCGCCATGCGAGCCAAGGTCAGTGTAGAGGCCCGGACGGGCGCCGGTAAGATACTTGGCCACGTCGTCGGGCAGTTGTCCCATTTCTTCGACGCGGTCGAAGCCGGTAATCTTCGGCGCTTCGGGATTGTCCGCGCCCAGCTTGGGTCCCGTCCACTTCTCCTGAGTCAGGTTGCGCGGAGGCAAGTAGAGAATTTCGCTGTAAGAACGCGCCGGCGTATCGCCTTTGGCTTCCGTGGCCGAGGCGATCAGTAAGGCTCCGCCCGGTTCGGCCAGGCCGGAGAGATAGTAAAAATTATCGTCCTGGCGGAAACCATAAAGGTCGTTGGGACCGTCGCTCTCCGTTCCCGCGAACAGGACCACCACGCCGTTAACTTTTTTCGCCAGCGCCTCCCGGCGCGCACGATAGTCGGAGTTCGGCTGGCGATCGAGGGCGAGGGTCGAGAGTGGGATGAGAAGAATTATGGAAAAGAGGATGGAAAGAAGGCGAGCCTGGCGTTTTCGCATTGTGTTGTTTATCCGTTGTTTGGACGCGGGTTTTGGGATTCGGTTATCGGTGGTTGATCTTCCAGCAAAAAGCCGGCAGCTAAAGCCGGTCTGATTCTCGATGCTTTACCCGGCGCTGAAGCGCGCTCTTCCACGGTATCGCACGCATCCCCGAGTATTTTCGCAGGAGCTGGAGGCCGTGCCCCTTCAAAGCGTCCGGCGCGCGGCCCATCCGAAAAGCCTTTTCACACGGCATTTACTCACTGTCGGGTTTCGCGCCCGGCAAACGCTTCGCCAGCAGCTTGATCTGTCCATTATGGTTTGACTCGTGTTCGCACACGTGGAACCACTTGCAATAATTGTTCGTCGGCCCCCACGGCCACCCGGCATCGATCGACATGAGCCAGTCATCGTTGCGCTTGCGGAATTCGGCGAACGTCCTCTCCCTCGTCTCTTTCAGAATTCCCAGATAGTAGTCGAGGTCGTTGCCTTTGATGGTCTTGCGCCCGGGTTCGCCCAGGCCCATGGCTGCGTCCCACTTCTGTTTCACCGCATCCGGCCAGCTTCCCCACGCTTTGCCCTCGAAGGTATTCATCTGGTAGTAAGTCTCGGTGGCGGCGAGGTGCAGAAGCAAGGCTCCGATGCTGTTGGCTTTGGCGTCCAGCAGGTAGTCGAGGTCCTTCTGCGATAAGCCTTGAACTGAGCGCAAGACGCCGGCGCGCATCCACCTCATCATGGAAACCAGGGTGCCGATCTGCGGCGTGAAACCCGCCTTGGGCCCAATGATGTTGAGAGCCTGTTCCTCGGGCGAGGCCAGCGAAGACAGCGGTCCAAATCCGCAAATGCCGGTAACGCCCAACACGGCTGAGGTCTTGAGAAATTTTCTGCGAGTGCGCGGTGTGTGAAGTGTTGTCATATTCCTCGTGTGGCCGATGCAAGCGGCCGATGGAAAATGGCCCCATCGAAATCGGCACACATTGTAACATCCGCTTCAGGAACCGCGTCGCTACACTCCGACGGGGAACGGCTTGGTGTGGCTTTCTCCCGCGAGTTTCACCCCGGAGAAGCGGCCCTGCAGGAGCGACATCAATCCTGTGCACCAGTAGCCCACAACGAACAGCAATAGGAATGGCACGGTAACGAAGTTCTCGTTTTGAATGGCATAGAACACGGTAAGGGCAAAATAAGCGCCTACCAGCAACTCCACCCACGGAACCCACCCCAGGCGCTTGCGATATTTGGTTGCGTCGACTTTATCCTTCTTCGATTCCACGTTGTACTTGGGCGTGCGCGCGAAGGCGCTTTCCTTTCCGATGAGGGCTTCAATCACGGCTTTCGTGTTGGTGATGGTCAATCCGATGCCGAGCGCCATCAGGAAGGGCAAATACAGCAGTGAACGCGGCCAGGTTTTGGGAAAAAGTTCGCGTTGCGAAACCAGATAAAAACTGGAAATGGAGAATGTGGATGCCAGGAAGAGAGGCAGATCGATAAACAGCATCTGAAACCATCCCTGATAAAACCGGATGATCATGGCCGGCAGCATCAGCACTGAGAGCACAATCATAAGCGGGTAGCTGAGGTTCGCGGTCAGGTGATACCAGGCTTCAATTTTGGTGTGGAGCGGGGCGTCACTCTTTAGAACGCGTGGCAGAATTTTCTTTCCCGTCTGGATCAATCCCTTGGCCCAGCGCGCCTGCTGGGTTTTGAACGCGGTCATTTCCACTGGGAGTTCGGCGGGGCATTCGACGTCCTGCAGGTAGATGAACTTCCATCCTTTGAGTTGGGCGCGGTAGGAAAGGTCGGTGTCCTCGGTGAGGGTGTCGTGCTGCCAGCCGCCGGCGTCGTCGATTGCGGCGCGGCGCCACAATCCGGCGGTACCGTTGAAGTTGAAGAACACGCCGCTGCGGGCGCGGCCGGAATGCTCGAGCACAAAGTGGCCGTCAAGCAGAATGGCTTCAACCTGGGTGAGAAAAGAATAATCGCGGTTGATGTGGGTCCAGCGGGTTTGCACCATGCCGATCTTCGACTCGGTGAAGTGATGAATGGTGCGCAGCAGAAAATCTTCCGGCGGGGTGAAGTCGGCGTCGAAGATGGCCACGAATTCGCCCTTCGCCGTTTTCAAACCTTCAGCCAGCGCTCCCGCCTTGAACCCTTCGCGGTTGGTGCGGTGATGGTAGCTGATGGGATTGCCCAGCGCCGCGTAGCGTTCCACCAGGTTGCGGGCGACCTCGACGGTTTCGTCGGTCGAATCGTCGAGCACCTGAATGTCCAGCTTTTCCCGCGGATATTTAAGTCTGCAAACAGACTCCAGCAGCCGTTCGACCACGTACTGCTCGTTGAATATGGGCAGTTGCACGGTCATGCGCGGCAGTTCCGTGAACAGCGCCGGGGGCGCGATGGTGCGCTTGTCCTTATGCTTGAAATAAAGATAGACGAGAATGTAGCGGTGAAGTCCATATCCCGCCAGCAGGACCAGCACGATGAAATAGGGAATGAGAAGTGCGCGATCAAAGGCGTCGGTGTGGTAAAGACCCTGGAAGGTCTTATCCAGAAGATGCTGGCGAAGGTAGGACCCAATGCCTTTGGGAGCGTCCCAGTCAGCCAGCAACGTTAGGATGAAATGAGAGTGGAACAAGGGCTTCGGCGGAAAGTCTTATTCTACCGGATTTCCGTGGATTTCCCGAGCTTCTCCGCTCCTGCTGGAGTGAGCCGGAGCCTTACGCGAGGCTCAGCCTTCGCAGCCTCGCCGTTCTTGGAACTCCACTCCAGCAGCAGCTTGGCTAGCTTCTCAGCTGCCGAATGGGATAATCCGTGACCGCGGATCTCGTTGCAAACTTTGTGATATTTTTCGCTGAGTTGCTCAGCCACTTTAAAGCATACGTGGACATTATTTTTCAGAAATTTGAGAAAGTCATCGCGTTTGACGAAGTTGACCTGACAGGATCGATGGTTTCGGCGGTCACTCCGCAGGGTCTGCCGGAATGCAATCACACCCCGTTATTGCCGCGCCACCTCATGGCCGGAGCCTGATCCGGCAGCCAATGGCGCGGGATGCGGTGTGACGGGAATCACAACCCGCTGTGATGCACTTGGCAGACTGGCCATGGGCCCATCGTCCATTCTTACCTATGTATCGGCGAAACAGGGTTGAGCGACTTGAACCTGGGGGAAAGATGAGAACGAATCCTAAATACAAAACCATGGACGCCAACGAGGCCGTCGCCTATGTGGCCTGCCGCGTCAACGAAGTGGAGAAGATTAGTACCTCTTTATTCACGACAATGCCAAAGCGGAGGCTGGATTGAACTCCACCAAAACAACGGAATCGCTCTCACTGCCAGCAACTCCAGCGAGACAGCCCCTCCCCGAAAGATACGGGCTGGACGCCATGTTCGACCCGCATTCCGTTGCTGTCATTGGCGCCACCGACAGGCCGGATACGGTGGGCCGGACCGTGTTGCAGAACCTGTTGCATCCCAGTTTTCATGGAAAAGTTTATGCCGTGAATCCGCAGCGGTCTGAAATTCTTGGCCTGAAGACATATAGGAGCATTCTTGATTTGCCGGAACGAGTCGATTTGGCCGTGCTTGCGACTCCTGCGGCAACGATTCCTGCCCTCGTCGGCGAATGCGTGGACGCGGGAACCAGCGCCGCGGTAGTCATTTCCGCCGGATTCCGCGAACGCGGCGCGGAGGGCTCTGCTCTGGAACTCCAGATTCAAGCCCAGTTGGCGCGCGGGCATATGCGACTGGTCGGTCCAAACTGTCTGGGGGTGATGAGTCCCGCGGTTGGCCTGAACGCAACATTTGCCAAGGATGCGCCGAAGCCCGGTAGCGTGGCATTTCTTAGCCAGAGCGGAGCGCTGCTGACAGCCATTCTCGATTGGGCTCACCGCGAGGAAGTCGGTTTCAGCGCGATCGTCTCCACCGGCTCGATGCTCGATGTGGGTTGGGGTGATTTGATCTACCACTTCGGCAACGATCCGCATACCAAGAGCATTCTGATTTATATGGAATCCGTCGGCGACGCGCGGTCGTTTCTCTCGCACGCGCGCGAGGTGACGCTCAACAAGCCCATTATTGTGATTAAAGTCGGTCGCTCCGAAGCCGCATCGCGGGCGGCAGCTTCGCACACCGGCGCCCTCACCGGAAGCGACGAAGTGCTCGACGCCGCCTTCCGCCGCACCGGGGTATTGCGGGTTCAAAATCTGGCCGACCTTTTTTACATGGCGGAAGTGTTGAGCAAGCAGCCGAGGCCGCGCGGTCCCCGGCTTACTATTGTCACCAACGCCGGCGGCCCGGGAGTGCTGGCCACAGATTCCCTGGTCGCCAACGGCGGCGAACTGGCTGTGCTCTCCGAAGACAGCCTGCGGAGACTGAACTCATTTCTACCCGCACACTGGAGCCACAACAATCCCATCGACGTGCTGGGCGATGCCGATTCCGAGCGCTACGGCAAGGCGATCGAAGTTGCGTTGCAAGACCCGAACAGTGACGGGCTGCTCGCGATTCTCGCGCCGCAGGGCATGACCAATCCCACCGACGTCGCAACCCGCCTTAAAAGCTTCGCCAGTTCCACGGGCAAGCCTCTGCTGGCGAGCTGGATGGGCGGAGTCAGCGTCGCCGAAGGCGAGGCCTTGCTCAACAGCGCCGGAGTCCCAACATTTTCCTATCCCGATACCGCAGCCCGCGCCTTTACTTACATGTGGCGTTATACCTACAATTTGCGCGCTCTTTACGAGACCCCAAGCCTGGCGGAGGGCCCGGAACTTAACGATGCTGCGCGGGCCGAAGCCGCCAGGATCATCTCCAGCGCGCGGGAGAATAAGCGCAGGTTGCTCAACGAGTTCGAATCCAAGCGGATTCTGGCGCTTTATGGCATCCCGACGGTCGAAACTCGCGTAGCGCGCAACGAAGAAGAGGCTGCTCAGCATGCTCGCGAGATCGGCTTCCCGGTGGTGCTCAAGGTTTTTTCCAATACCATCTCCCACAAAACTGACGCGGGCGGCGTGATGTTGGACCTGCGCAATGAAGGCGCCGTGCGAAGCGCATTCCATTCCATTGCCCGCGCGGTAACGGAGAAGGCTGGAGCCGAACATTTCTCAGGTGTGACCGTGCAGCCCATGGTGAAGTTGGATGGCTATGAGCTGATTCTGGGCAGCAGCGTGGATCCGCAATTCGGCCCCGTCCTGCTGTTCGGCTCCGGCGGACAACTGGTCGAGGTTTTCAAAGATCGCGCGCTGGCGCTGCCTCCACTGAATACCACGCTGGCCCAGCGCATGATGGAGCAGACACATATTTTCCGGGCGCTCAAGGGCGTGCGCGGCCGCAAGCCGGTGGACCTGCTGGGGCTGGAAAGTTTACTGGTGCGCTTCAGTCAGCTCGTGGTGGAGCAGCCCTGGATCTCAGAGATCGACATCAATCCCCTCATCGCTTCGCCGGAGCGTTTCCTCGCGCTCGATGCGCGGGTGGTTTTGCACGATCCGGAGACGCCCACGGCCGAACTGCCCAAGCCCGCGATTCGCCCCTACCCCTCACGCTACGTCGCTCCCTGGACCATGAGAGACGGGGTGGAAGTGAATATTCGCCCCATCCGGCCGGAAGACGAGCCGCTCATGGTCGCATTTCACAAGACGCTCTCGGAGCGGACGGTGTACCTGCGTTACTTTTCCTCGTTAAGCCTGCGGCGGCGCGTGGAACATGATCGCCTGCTTCGCGTCTGCTTCGGCGGTTATGATCGTGAGATGGTGCTGGTGGCCGACCACAAGGACGCCGCCACGGGCAACCATCAAATACTTGGCGTAAGCCGCCTGAACAAATTGCGGACCGACAATCTGGAAGCTGAAGTCGCTGTCCTGGTTGCGGATCGGTACCAGAACCAGGGCTTGGGCACGGAACTGCTGCGCCGCAGCATTCAAATTGCCCGCGACGAAAAAGTGATTCGCGTTGTCGCCGAGATCCTGCGCGATAACGTAGCCATGGAAAAAGTCTTTCAGCGTCTCGGCTTCAGCTTCCGCGCGCTCCGAAATTCGGATTCGATTACCGCACTTCTCGAACTCTGATGCGCCAGGAATAGTCCGGCGCAGACACTCCCCGACCGTGAGAACCGCCAACCAGCATGCGCGAGTACATGCTGGCTGTCGTGCTCTGCCGAAAGCCTGAACTGATCGGCAATGCCCGCCGCAGTTGTACTACCGTAACTGGCAGCGCGGTGCGTGTGCATCCCGCCGTGTGTATATTGAAAATACCCCGTGATTTTGCTCGAAAACATTCCGCTCGCGCCGCTCACCACCATCAAAATCGGAGGCCCGGCCAGGTACTTCGTCGAAGCCACAGACGCCGGCGAAGTGCAGGAAGCGGCGGCCTTCGCGCGCATGCGTGATCTTCCTCTATTTGTCCTTGGCGGGGGCAGCAACCTGTTGATCGCCGACGCCGGATGGCCCGGCCTGGTGTTGAAAATCGCTATTTCTGGCATCGATCAACCCAGCCCGGACCAGCGAAACACAGATCGAGACAACCCCCTGCATGGCAAAGTTTTTTTCGACGTGGGCGCGGGCGAGGCGTGGGACAAGTTCGTTTCTCATGCGGTCAGGATTTGCTGTGCCGGAATTGAATGCCTGAGCGGCATTCCGGGCAGTGTCGGCGGCACTCCGGTGCAAAACGTGGGCGCCTACGGGCAGGAGGTTGCCAACACGATTGCGTCCGTGCAAGTGCTCGATCTCAGGGATAATCAGGTGCGCGAACTCTGCCGGGAGGCGTGTGAATTTGGATATCGGACAAGCATCTTTAATACTACGGAGCGCGGGCGCTTCATCGTGCTGCGAGTCACCTACGCGCTCACGCCCGAAGGCGATCCCTGCATCAGCTACGCTGACGTGAAGCGCCAGTTCGAAGGCCGCGAAACTCCGCCGGATCTTGCCGAAACACGCGAGGCCGTGCGCCACATCCGCGCGCTCAAAGGCATGCTCATCACCCCGGGAGACCCCGACAGCCGAAGCGCCGGGTCCTTCTTTAAGAACCCAGTGCTTTCGGAAAAACAGCACGACGACTTGAAAAAACGCGCTGCCGCGCGCGGGCTGACCGTGCCGGTTTACCCCGCTCTCGAAACCCGCAAGAAAGTATCCGCTGCCTGGCTGGTCGAGCGCTCTGGATTCACGCGGGGCTACGGCTTCGGCCGCGTGGGCATCTCCAGCAAACATGCTCTGGCGATTGTCAATCGGGGCCGGGGAACCGCAACCGATGTTCTCGCTCTGAAAGAACAGATTCAACACCGCGTGCAGGAAATCTGGGGAATTCTCCTGGAGCCTGAGCCGGTGCTGGTCGGCTTCTAACCTCTCAATTATTCCCAATCCCCGGCAAGTATCGCCCTGCCCGCGCGTTCTTCCAACAAATTCCTGAACAAACCCCGCGGAGGAGCGGTCTTCATGAGTGAGGCCAGGCGATTGACAGCGGGAGAGGCGATCCTGAGCGAGGCTGCCACCGAGTCCGCGATAACGACGCGCAGCCGGGATGAAGTGCTGGAAACTCTCGTGCGGCAATACTCGCGCCTGGTCTACAGGATTGCTTACACCGCGCTCAGAAGCCACTCCGAAGCCGACGACGCCACGCAAGAAACGTTTCTTCGAGTGTTGCGCTATGGGCGGAAGCTGGAGCAAGTAGAGAACCATAAGACCTGGTTGGCGCGCATCGCGTGGCGGGTGGCGGTCGAGCGCAGCCAGAAACGCGGACGGTATCGCGAAATTCCGTTGGATGATCCCGAAAGTCCGGTTGAGCAGGACTCAGGTTCCCAGGTTTCGGCGGAGGACGCGGTACAAGGCGGCCAGCTCAGTGCAAGGCTGCAACGGCTGATTTCGGCGCTGCCTGAAAAATTGCGGCAACCTCTCATTTTGTCGGCGCTGCAGGAACTTTCGCCGCGGGAAGTCGCGGCAACCTTGGGAATCAGCGAAGCCGCGGTCCGTTCGCGAGTCTTTCGGGCGCGGCAGATTCTGCGTGAAAGGTTGAACGAGTGCGTCGCCAAGGCATGAGGATCAACAGGAAATGAGCAGCCATCACAATCCGGAAGGCCGGCATCCACCGGGACTGAATCAAAGTCTCCTGGAACGCGAGCTCGATGCGGCGCTTGCGAAATACGCGCGCGTCGAGCCAAGGCCGGGGCTGGAGGAGCGTGTGCTTGCCAGTCTAGCGGCAGAGCGGATACACCCGGAAGTTCGGCAGCCGTGGTGGTGGCTGGCATTGCCCGCACTGGCTGTGATGCTGACGGTGCTGGGCGTCTCCCATGTCTGGAAGTCGGCCAAGCTGGAGCTGCCCGTGCACGAATCTTCCGTTCCGTCTCTGCTGCGACCGTTTTCTCTGATGCGGGATGGCGGCGGCCGGCAGATTTCTCGCGCTCACAAGACGCGCAAGCCACCAGCCAGGCGCTCCTTGCTGGTTTCTGCTGCACCTCCGCCGGGTGCAGCCACCCCGAAATTGGATCAATTCCCCTCACCGCTACCTCTGAGCCGGCAGGAACAAATCCTGGCCGACTACGTCGCGCAGTTCAGCGAACAGGCTTTCCTGATCGCGCGCTTCAACAACGAAGAGATTCAGAGGGAACAGATTGAAATGCTGGGCAAGCCGCAAAGCGGCGCCGATCCTGCGACTTTTGACGAGAACAATACAACCGCTCGATAGGAGAATCCATGCTGAAAATCCGTAAGTGTTTGCTGTTGGGAATCTTTGGGCTGGCGACTACGCTGGCAATCGGAGTGCCGGCACAGGAGCCGGCCGTCTCCGTGAAGACTCCCGCCCAGACCGAGAACGCAACTAACGAGAAGGCGGCCGCCACGCGGGATACCCCGCTGGCGGCTTATCACCTCGAATTCCAGGTGGAAGAGATGGAAGACGGTAAGAAGATCAATTCGCGAGAATATTCGACAAACCTGAGCACCAACGAAGGAAATGAAATCAAGATCGGCACACGAGTACCGGTGCAGACGAAAGAAGGCGAGTTTCAATACCTGGATGTGGGAACGAACATTTTTGCGAGAATCGGAGAAACCCGGGGTCAGTCCGAATTAACCGTTCGAGCCGAGATCAGCAACTTTGCCGACGAGCAAAGTCAGGATCGGCACGATTTGCACCCCATCATTCGCCAGATGAAAATCGGCGGCAGCACCCTGCTCCCGCTGGGTAAAACCATCGTAATGGGCAGCGCTGACGATCCCAACTCCAGGCGGCAGTTCCAGCTTGAAGTGACGGTGACGAAGCTGAGATAGGCTGTCAGTTTGGAGGGATCGGCCTCCAATCTGCGGAAGGTGGGTGAGAACCGTTGCCCGCCGGCCTTTCTAGAGACTGCGGGCAAGGCGGGCAGGATGGCAACACAATCGGCGCCGCCCCAGCTCGCGACCCCATCTTCTCAACTGTTGGAGGGGCAGGGTGCAGCGGGCCGGCTCCGGCGGCGCCTAAGTTTATTCATCGGCAAGACTTGCCAGCGCTTGAACTGGGCCATGAACACTGTTCGCGTGAAGCAGACAGGTTGGGATACTTGTAAGGGATGAGGGCATTAGTCACCGCGAATGCGGAGGCAGTGATTGACGGAAAACCCACCCAGCCCAACCTGATCGCAACGATTTCTCGCGGGCCGCGCCCGCCCGATTTCCACAGCCCCCTTGTGACAACTGACCTTGCGCACTGTCCCCGCTTCGTTCCATCATTGTCCCGGCAGAGGCAACACACCCGGCAAACAGCATCAAGGGAGCCAGGGCTAAAAATGGCTCGTAAGTCCCGTGTTTTCTATCTCTTGACCTCTAAGTCCTTTATCGTGTGTTTTTTGCCGACAAAATCCGGCTAAACCGATGATTCTAAATATTTAAGGTTGGGTAGGGGTAGGGGGTAGGGGAGGGAGGTAACCAAACGATAAACTTATAATAGGAACGCGACAGCCACTCCCAGCCGGCCGTAATTAATTTCAGCTCGGAACTGGCGGCCCATGGAAGTTGTCGTGCTCAGCGGCGTGGGAGTGTAACAGGCGGGAGCAGTCAGAAGTTTTCGATCATCCAAACATTGGCGTCGATGTTCCACCGGCAGATTGCCAAGTGGCGGCCATCCGGAGATGGCACCGCCCAGGGTGCCGACGACCCAGAAAAAAAGGGGTAGCTGTTCGATTGGACACTGCCCTCGAACTTCCAGAGGACATCGGCGTGACCATTCAGATCGACGCGCAACAGGGCCGATCCATCGTGCGTAGAACTGGAAACCAGCAGTCCCTTACCATCGGCAGTCCAGTCCAGGCTCTGAAAATCGCCCCAGGCTTTAACTTCGAGATCACGCCCACTCTGGTCTGTCAGAGAAAGTAAATGGATTACGCTGTCGGATCGTTTAAGAATGGCGATGCGCGAGCCGTCGGCGGAAAGGTCCCAGGCGTACTCGGCGTCCGGCGAGGACTGCGTTGCGAATACGGCTAACTGCCGGCCTCGGCCACTTACCGGATCAAGGGCCGAGAAACTGAGGTGCTTGTTGTCGGAAGTTCGTTCGGCAAGCGCACACACGCTAGACGGTAATCTCGAACAGCGCAGAGAGTGGATTTTTCCCAGCGTGGTCGTTAACACGAGTTGTGGCCGGCCTCCCGCGACCGGGATCCTCATCAGTCGGACGGGTGCGGTGTCGCTACTATCTTTCGGAAGGACCAGATACAGGATCGAAGCTCCGTCCGGGCTCAAGCGCGGAATCACCATGTCCAACAGCCCGCCTCCGGTGAACTCGATCCCCTCCTCCAAGACAGCTCCGACAGGTTGGGCACTAGCTTGGTCCAGGGGCTGCTTGAAAATTTCCATTCGACCGTTTCGATTGGAGGCAAAAATGAGGGTCTCGCTGTCGGCCGTCCAGCCTCCCGGATAATTTCGCCCTTCGTTGAGCGTGAACCGCTGCGGCGTACTCGCCGCCGTTCCGTTTGATCCGAGGTCGGCGAGATACACTGCGGTCTGGACCGACCCCTTGCGGAACGCAAGCCTCTTCCCGTCCGCGCTCAGGCTGGTTTCATCCATGCAGAAACCCGACCAGTTGGTTAATCGCCTGGGTTTCCCAAGCGGTCTCCCCGTGCGTGCATCCACTCGACTCTCCCAGAAATTGCAGGTGTTGGATCTGGGATCGTCGGTGTCCTGGATGGAAGAGATGATCCGCCCATCCCGCGACCATGCCCAGTCGGCTAAGGCAAAGGCATCTGCGCCCGAGAGAGCCGTAGTCGGGCTCCCGCCCTTCAAACTTCGACTTTCGATCGCTACTTCATCTTCCTTGTCGCCAGTTCGATACCACTTGACATAAGCCAGCCTCTGCCCGTCCGGAGACCACTCCGCACCCGCAAAGGCGGAATGCTCGTCAGCTTCAAAGAGTTTGCGCTGTTGTCCACCATCCAGACTCATCAGCCAGATTTCGCGATAGTAAATGTCCCCCAGGTTCGATCCAAAGGCGACCGAGGAGCCGTCTCGTGAAATCGCCCACGCGAACGCGTCGTCACGAAGTTTCCGCGGCGCTTCCCCGGTCAGCGGCACGAACCAGATGCTCGTTCGCTGACCATGTGGAATCGCATTTGCCAGAAACCCCGTGCTTTCGTGGCTCCAGTTGGGGGGGATGTTCCAGCTTACCTGCATTCCCCGGAGGCTCTCCGGCTCGGGAATGTCCTCCGTCTCACCGGTTGCGATGGTCTCCACATGGATCCCCTTCAAATCCGCGTACGCCAAATAGTCTCCCCCGGAAGAGATGGCTGCGCCAGTTACGGCGTTCTCGCTGGAATTCGCAGTGAGCTGCCTCTGCCGGAACTCAACCACGGTTAACGGCCGGTGTTTGCGAAACCAGAGCAGCAAAGCAGCCGCGGCCACCACAACCAGCATAGCCACAGCCAACCACTTCATCCGTGAAGAAGAACTGGCTCTTGCCTTAGGCCTGAGAATAGGGACGGGTTGTTCAGCGAGAGCAGCAGGCTTAGCGTCGTTCTCGACCTCCCCGATAAAGCGGTAGCCACGGCGGGGCAGCGTCTCAATGAATTTTGGCTGGTCTGCCGAATCGCCCAGGGCTTCTCGAAGCCGGTTTACCGCCTTATTCAAGCTTTGATCGAAGTCGACAAAGACTCCGTCCGGCCACAACTGCTTCACCAGTTGGTCGCGGGTTACAAGTTCGCCGGGGCGCAGCAGCAACAGGGTAAGAATCTTTAGCGGTTTTTCTTGAAGGTAGGACTTGTTACCGTTCGAACGCAGTTCTCCGGTACTGAGGTCGAGCACGAAACCGGAGAAGCGAACGCTCGATTTGGCGGGAACTTCCATCGAGGACCACCTACCTCGAACAAACGGGAGCATTCTAACACTGCCCGGTTGTCCTCCGTCGTATAAGACACGTCCGCGGCTAAGCTACTGACTTGCCGGGCACTTGCGATTGGTCAGCAATAGGTCATACACAGGTCCGGACAAGGTCATTGACCTTGGAAGGCAGCGGGTTCAAAGTGCCTCTGCGACCTTGAAGCGGAGGCGAACATGAAATTCATGCTCCTCGTCATCCCCGTGATAACGCTGCTTCTGGGCTTGTGCCTGATGGGCGCTTGCGGCAGCGGCGGAGCCAGTCAGAGCTCCTCCACCCCGCCCCCTCCTTTGCAGATCACCTCGGGCCCGCTGCCGTCAGGAACCACCAATAACGCGTATGCTGGGAGCGCAGGATTTCCTCTCGCAGCTTCCGGTGGAATAGCTCCGTATACATGGAGTTGGGCCGCTGCCTCAAGTTCCTCGCTCCCGCCAGGACTCTCCCTTAAGCAAGCAACGATATCGGGAACTCCTACTGCCCCGGGCTCCTACGACGTAACTGTGACGGTATCGGATTCAGAAGCACCGGCCGCACAGACGAGCGAGACCTACGCGGTCAGTATAGACATGCCGCTGGCGATCACTTCAGGCGCGCCACCCGATAGTACGGTCGGAGTGGGCTATGGCTCAGCCAGCATTGGAGACTTCAGCTGTGTCTGGACCCCGGTCGAGGGCTGGCACTATGCCTGCCAACCGTGCAGCATTTCCGCCGGTTCATGTCCGGCAACTTCGTGCTCCAATAGGCCGCAGCCGGGCAAAGCCTGCTTTATGACACAGCAGGTCTCAGGCGGCTTCACGTTGACGGCGACCGGAGGCGTGTCGCCCTACATCTGGACCGCAACCGGCGTGCCTCCGGGACTCAACCTCGATGCGAGCAGCGGCAATATTTCCGGTACACCTGCGGCAGCAGGAAGTTACTCCGTAAGTATCACTGTGAGCGATTCCGAATCGCCGCCGGCGCAAGCGAGCTTGAACTACACAATCGAAATCGACAGCTCATCCTCACAGTAAAGGAACACAACGAAAAGCCACCACGGAGGCAAATATGAAATCCCGAACATTGACGTGGATTATTGCGATCACATTGTTGACAACTCTGGCAATCCCGCCCCGCTTCGCTGCCCAGGACCAGAAGAAAACTCACCATCACTACAAGCTCGTCGACATGGGCACGTTCGGGGGGCCGGAGAGTTATCTCGTCACGGGAAGCGGTCAAGATTTTGTCGGCTCGTCGGTACTAAACGGTGGGGGGACGGTGGCCGGCTTTGCGGATACGTCCCTGCCCGATCCCTTCCCGAATTTTTGTTTCTCTGACTGCCTAGTCGCGCACTCCTTCCAGGCCGGAAGCGGCGGCGTTTTGACAGACCTCGGCGCGCTTCCGGGAGGCGGGAGCAGTGCCCCCATATGGATAACTGCAAACGGACTTATCGGAGGAGTCTCGGAAAACGGCCAAACCGATCCCTTGTATCCGGGAGGCTTCCCGGAAAATCATGCTGTCCTCTGGCAACAGGGCACGATCCTTGACTTGGGTACATTGCCGGACGGCGGATACCAGAGCGAAGCCAACGCCGTAAACAACTCTGGCCAGGTAGTGGGCACGGCCCTTAACACGACTGCGGACGCCAATTCCATGGCCGTGGGAAATTACTGGTACTTTGACGTCCCCTACGGATATCAGGAACGAGCCTTCCTATGGGACCAGGAGCAGGGTATGCAGGACCTGGGCACGCTCGGTGGCGCAGATGCGGAAGCCCTGTTCATTAATGAGCGTGGACAAGTGGTTGGTCACTCCTACACTGGCTCGACTGCGAGTTCCCTCTGCCAGTACCCACTACTCACAGATTCTTTCATTTGGGAGAAGAACACCGGGATGGTGGACCTAGGCACCCTGGGAGGCACTTGTACTGAGGCTACTGACCTCAACCAGAAAGGACAAGTGGTCGGTTCGTCGAACCTTGCCGGAGACCAGTCGCAGCATGCTTTCCTGTGGTCGCATGGCGCCATACACGACCTCGGTGGCTCGCTCGGAGGAAGTTTCCTGGGAGCATACGGAGTCAACGAGTATGGGGAAGCCGCCGGCTATGCTTATCATCCCGATAACACGATTTTCCACGCTGTCCTGTGGAGGGGAATCGGCCAAATGACCGATCTGGGAGTAATCGGCGACGATCAGTGCAGTTATGCAGCCGTGATTAACGCGAGCGAACAGGTCGCCGGAAGTTCAATATCCTCCTGTACCACCGAAGAGCCGGCCTTCCGCGCGTTCCTGTGGGAAGACGGCTCGATCTTCGATCTGAATACTCTGATTCCGCCCGGTTCCGCCCTGTATCTGCAAGTCGTACAGGCTATCAATGACCGCGGCGAAGTGGCCGGGCAAGGCGTAGATAGCAGTGGCAACAACCACGCTTTTCTATTGATCCCGTGCGATGGGAGTCATCCCGGCGTCGAGGGTTGTGACTACAGCCTGGCAGACGAGTCCACGGCGGCATCGAGCGCAAGACCTCGCTATTCTCCCAGCGGAAGCCCACGCATGCGTTAATCGGGACGAACGAATCGCTTTCACTTTCGCGGCCTTGCCAGCGGCTCCGCGAATTAGTAAAGGCTCCCGCAACACTGAGAATTGGCTGTCCAGACACGAAACCGCCGCCCTGACAGGTTCTTCAGGACGGCGGTTTCAAATCTTCAACTGCGCTGCCAGTCTGACGGCACGTCTTACATCTGACGCTCTTACGTCTGAATGATTCGCGGCGTGATGAAGAAGATTAATTCCTGGTTCGTGGTCTGCACCTGGACGTGCTTGAACAAGTTGCCCAGGATCGGAATATTCCCCAGTACGGGTACCTGATCGATGTTGACCGAGTTCTGCGTCTGGATGACGCCGCCGATCACCACCGTGCCTCCGTCGGTCACCAGCACCTGAGTAGTAGCTTGCTGCGTGATCAACTCGGGGTTCCCCTGCACTTCCTGGCCGAAGTTCGGCGTGGTGTTTTCCACGTCCACGTTCAGGAAAATCGTGTTCTCCGAAGTGATCTGCGGAGTCACCGTGAGCCGCAGGAAGGCATCGACGTAGGTCACAGTCGGAGGACCGCCCAACTGAGCCTGGGTCACGATCGGTACGCGCACGCCCTGTTTCACCAGAGCCTGAATATTGTTTTGCGTGACCACCCGCGGCCGCGATAGAACCTTGAGCAAGCCGCGCGACTCGGCCATCGAAAGCACCGCATCGATGCGAACCGTGTTGCTGGCGTTCAGGAAGGTCAAGCCGCTGGTTGGCGCGGTAGAGCCAAGGTTAGAGAACAGCGGAATCGATGCCCCCGTGGTTGAGCCGGAGCCTGGCACCGTAATGTAGCCGGGGGTCAATCCACCCACGGTCGTGGGCGAGCTGCCTACCGCGGACGCGCCGCCGATGGCGCTGTGGCCATCGCCCCAGCCGAAGCCGAGCTGCGTGCCGATGTCGCGGGCGAACTGCCGCGTCGCCGCCACTACCCGCGCCTCGATTTCAACTTCCTGCGTCTTGCGGTCAAGCTGCGTCAGCAGGCGGTCAATTACGGGAATGACCTTCGGAATGTCGCTGACGATTACGGCGTTGGTCCTCTCATCGGCAACCACATCACCGCGAATCGAAAGAAACTTCTTTACCGTCATCATCACGTCTTTGGCGTGGGCGTAGCTCAGGAAACGCGTGACCGAGACTTTTTCCACCGCCAGCGCTTCCGACTCGATCTGCGCCCGGCGCGCATCGGCTTCCTTCTTCAGTGTGTCGACGGTCGCAATGCGCAGAACGTTGCCTTCGAGCTCGCGCGCCAGTTCGTTGTTCTTGAGCACGATGTCCAGAGCCTGATCCCACGGCACGTCGTCCAGCACAACAGTCAAGGAACCATGCACATTGGGATCGAGCACGATGTTAAGTCCGCTGATCTCGTGAATCAGGCGGAAGAAGTCTTTCAGGTCCACATCTTTCAAGTTGACGGAAATCGGTTCGCCCGTGTACTTGGGGCCAGCCGAAGCGGGTTGCTGTCCGGCTTGCGCTCTCTGCTCCGCCGCCAGGTTGACTGCGGGCTGGATGCCGGTGCCGCCGGTGCTGGAACTCACGCTTTGCGACGAAGATTGCGCCGCATTCATGCTTACGGGCAGCAACTCTGCCGCGGTCTTATCGGAAAATTTCGCCGCCGCTTCCTGCGCCCGATCGGCAGGCTCATTTGCCGGATCCGCAGTAGCGGGCTTGGCCGCGTACTTAGGCTCGACGAAGACAAAGTCGGTCGAGGCGGATTCGGATTTCTGGGTGGCGTCGCTGGGGAGAGCCGCTGGCTCAGAGATCGCCGTCGGAGCCGTCGCGTCCGCAACTCGGGGGGCGAATGGAGACGTATTCTTGCCCTCCGCCACCGGTGCACTCGCCGCTACCGCCTTGGGAGCGACAGCATCGGCCGCAGCAGCCGTATTCTGCGCGTGCAGCGTCAATATCAGCTTGCCATCCGCCGACGGATTCAATTCGTAGCGGCAGGCATGTTCGAGGTCGACTACTACACGGGTAGTCGGAGGCATCTGGCCGTCCATGCCAATGCGCACGCCTTTAACCCCGGCGCTCCCCACCGCGATGCGGCTCTGCCCCGTGGCCATCACGGTTCCGGGCAGGTCGACCACGATGCGCGCGGGCGAGTTCGCAGTGCTCACCTTGGGTGCAAGCGCGCCGCGAGCGCTGATCTCGACCCGGATCTCATCCGCGCCGCGGACCACATTCACCCGCTGCAGTTCGTTGCGCTGGCCCGCCGGTTGTGATCCCGGCATCTCGGCGGCCGGAGCCACCAGCCCCAGGAGCAGCCATGTTAGGAACATACTCAGCCATTGCTTTCGCATTTCGCCTCTCCCCAACCGCGGGCCTGGCCCGCGTGTCCTTCTTTGAACTCGTTTTTCGGCGCTCCGGTCTGCCGGCGCGCCGTTCAAGCCTTAAACCGCAGGAACTGAAACCCGCTTTACGACTTCCCGCGTGGATGCCTTGCCCAGTTTGTCCTGCACCGTCTCCTGGAACACGACCGAATCTCCCGTAATCCTGACTACGTAGCCGTTGAACACAGGATCGTTTTCGTGCAGAAAATACGCTTTGTTAATGCTGTTGGTCACCACTGCAATAAAGCCGCTCTCGGCTTTGACCACGCCGCGCAAATTGATCTGCCCGATCTCCAGACATTTCTTCCCGCTCGAGCACCCGGAGCCGGAAGGAGCCTGTACCACGGGACTGAAGAAGGGATCACGCTTGCCTGACATCGCCCATTTCTTCTCTTCCGGTTTGGGCGCTTCTGCAGTCTTACTGGGACTGGCCTTGAAGGCGCCTTCCACCATGTGATCGGCGGCAATCCTCGTGGTAGCGGGAGCCGCAGACTTGCCTGCGGACTTGGCAGCCGTGGTTTTGGGCTTTTTCGGAGCGAACGCATCGTGGGGCTTCGCCCCCTGCGCCGCGGTGGCGTTGCTCTTGCTCGCAAGAGCCGCTGGCTTGGCCGCGGGCTGACTTACAGCAGGCATCGCCGAAACGGACGGTTTGGCCGGCGAACCCGCCGCCGGTTTGTCCTGTGCCGCCGGGATACCCGACGCCGCCAGGGCTTCGTTGGTCTGGTTCGTCTTGATCTGCTGCAGCGATTTCGCAACGCTGCGAGCGTTGTCGATGGCGTCCGGGTTCTGCGCCCAGGCCGCCGTCGTCATGATTGCCACTGCGAGAATGCCTGTGGTCAGCTTCATAAGCGGTTCCTACTTGCTCACGCCGGGTATCGCATTCGGCTTGGCTCCGGGGGTTACCGTCGCCGGCTCCAGATCGTGACTGTAAAATGTGGTCGCAGTAAACGTCGCCACCACGCTCTCATTCGGAGCGTAAGTATATGTATGTTTTACTTTCGCTTCCGTCGGCTTCTTGGTGGTCGAGACCAGCAGGCCGCTGATGTTCACAATGCGCTCCAGCTTGCCCACGCGGTCGAAGAAGTTCAGCATCGAGTAATACGGCCCGTCCAGTTCCAGATCGAAGGGCATCTCGGTGTAATACTCCTTCGTAGCGCCCTGCTTGGCAGCATAGCGGCGCAACTCCACGCCGGCTTTCTGCGCCTCGCCGCCCATGGTCTCGATAAAGGTATCGAGCTGCTTGTCATCGGGAACGATTTTCCGTTCGATCTCCAACTGCTGCTTCAGGCTGGCCAGCTGCCGTTCCATGTCTTTCAACTTCGGACGGTAGGACTCCAGTTCGTTATTCTCCCGGACCTTTTCCGCCACCGCCTTCTGCGCGGTCGCATTCTTATCGATCTGGCTCTTGAACACTGTGAAGTAGAGCGCCGCGGTTACCAGCGCACCTCCAGTGACCACCGCCAGCCATTGCTTCACGCCCGACAGTTCATTGAAATTCATCGCCATAAGTTCCGCCTATCCAAGTCCCGCGTACCCAAGCTCCGCCGCTTACGACTTCCCCTTCTCGCAGGTCAGCGTGAATTGAAACGCCTGCATGTCCTTAACCTGATCGTCCTGGTAGGTTTCCTTGATCTCGACCGCCTTGAAGAAGCCCGTCTTCTGCAGGTTCGCGATCAGGTTCGCCACCGCGTCGGTGGTCAACGCGGTGCCATCCAGCTGGACGCTGGGCCCGGTGTCGTCCATTTTGTTGAGCCAGACGGCTTCCGTTCCGTTGACGGTTTCGCCCAGCATGGCCAGCAGGTTGACCGGCCCGGCCTGTCCGGCGCGCAGTTGATCGATCACGTCCACGCGGCGTTTATAGCTGTCGGCCTGCTTCTGGCGCTCCAGAAACTTCGCCTTCACATCGGCCAATTCGCGATTTTTCTGCTGCGCCGCTTCCATCTGTTTCGCAATGGTTTTTGCCTGCCGGTCCAACCGGTACCAGTACCCGAAATTCAAGAGCCCAGCCAGCAATACGATCACCAGCACCTTCAGCTTGGGCGAACCCATATCGCCCATTTCCATGGCGGGCATGGTAGGCAGGCTGCTGCCGCCGGCGCGCTTGCTTTTTGCTTTGGATGATTCGAGCAGATTGATTCTGATCATAGGGATTCAAAGCTCCTCAAAGCCAGGCCCACGGCGACCGCGAGCTGGCCCGGATTCTGCTCTACCAGTTCCGCCCCCCGCCCTTCCGTCGGCGGCACCACGCGCTGGAACGGATTCAGCAGTTCCACCGGCATGGAAAACTCCTGCCGCAACGCTTCCATCAGGCCCGGCACCTTCGCCGACCCTCCGGCCAGATAAATCTTCTCGATGTGCTCGCCCGCAGCGCTGGCGCGGAAGAAGTCGAACGTCTTCTGAATTTCGAGCACGATGATTTCCGTCACCTGCTGCAGGATCGGCGTTTTCGCATCCTCGCTTACTGTTCCAACCTTCTCGCCCAGCTTCAGCCTCTCCGCGTCGTCGAAATTCAGGTCGAGCTCCTTCTGCAGCGAATCCGTATACTGATGCCCGCCTACGCTGACGTCGCGCGGAAACAGCGGCGTCGTTCCTTTCACGATGTTGATGTTCATCACGCTGGCGCCGAGGTTCAAAAGCGCCACCACCTGGCCGGGCGCCGGCTGGTAGTTGTACTCGTAGCAGTTCTGCAACGCCAGGGCATCGATGTCCACAATAGCGGGGGTGCGTCCCGACATCGAGAGTACGTTGGTGTAGTTCAAAATCTTGTCCTTCTTCACGGCCACCAGCAAAACGTCCATCTGCGGCGATCCCGCTTCTTCCGACAGAATCTGGTAATCGAGGCTCACATCGGCCAGGTCGAAGGGAATGTGCTGCGCGGCTTCCTTCTCGATGGTCTCAGCCAGTTCCTGGTCGCTCATCGAGGGCAGCGAGATCTTCTTCACGATCACGGAGTGCCCGCTCACGGCTGTGGCCACCGCCTTGGTCTTGATCAGGCAGTCGGCGAATAGCTTCGAAATCGCGCTCGATACGGTTCCCGAGTCCACGATCATGGAGTCGACCACAATGTCCGAGGACAGCGGCTCCAGGCCGAGGTGCGCCACTTCAATCTGCCCACCCTTTTTCTTCAACTCAACGGCCTTAATACTGGAAGAGCCCACATCCAGACCCACAATCGTCTTCGATCCCATTCCAAACATGTGTGCCCGCCTTTTGTTCGTGTGCCGCGGACGCCCTCGCCCGCGACGGTTTTTGTAGCGCCGGCGTCCCGCCGGCCTTGCTCTTTCATGCTGTAAGTGCCGGCGAGACGCCGGCGCTACAGCTACTGCGATCCCGCAGCCTTCATCGCCGCCTTACCTTTACTCTTCACCCGCGGCTCCATCTGGCTTGACTTCTCTTCCATCCACTGATCGAGCTTCGACTTTTTGAAGCGCCAGCGGTTGCCCAACTTGAACGCGGGAATGCTTTGTTCGCCCACGTACTTATAGAGCGTGTCCGGACTCACTCCCAGATACTGCGAAGCCTGACGAATGTTCATCACTTCTCGCGAGTCCGCCATAGTTCCTGATCCAGTTCCTTTGCCCGCCACCCCGAACCCTCCCGCGCCAGTATCCCCGGCCCGCAGGTTTTCTTCGGAAACTCCCTCGCCCTCCATGCCTGTCCGGGGGCGCTCAGTGTCCCGAGCATATATCAGCCCCGGAAAGCCCCGGCTCAAAGCGAATTACCGCGTTTTATTGGGTTTTACGGGTCTTTTCTGGAATGGCCGGGGAGGCGGCTTGAGGGGGAAATCTATATGTTGTGGTGTTGCCGATTCCAGGCGCAATTAGGAGTATTTTGACTGGCAACCGGAATCGTTCACCTCGGAGCCTGTAACTGAAGTACTACAGACGGTACGGAGGTACTACAACGATGGCTCAACCGACTCAATCCACAAGGGTTAACCGATCCCCCCGCCGGGCAAAGCCCGGCGAAGTCAAGAAGTTGATGGCGTCGGAGTAGGGCGCACCAAATCTCTGCTGCGGATGTGATCGCGCGCCAAACGTACATTCGGTCAGACCGGCGCACATCAATATGGTCGAAAGGCTCACGACAGCGACGGTCGAACCGAAATAAGATTTCTAGCCGTGGAGCGCGGCCTGTGCCGTGGCGGAGCAGCAGATGATGCTTTCAAAACTCGACCCGAAAAAAATCGCCAACGCGTCAACCAAACGAAAAAAAGCCAGTCTTAATGAACTCGCGGCCAAGCGGCTGTTGGCCTATGCCAGTGTCGCGGGTGCGGGTCTTGCTTGCATGCCTCGCGCACAGGCGGAAGTCGTCTATACCCCTGTTTATCGCGACATTGAACTCAGGTACGCTGTCGACCTCAACAATGACGGCATCGTCGACTTTCGCATCTACAGTTTCGAATTGAGCAGTTTTTCTTCGCTATCGGTAAAGCCGGCGGTTAAGGGAAACCGTATTGCCCGCTCTCACAGTGGCAACTGTGCTCCCAGAAATGGCGCGGCCGCGTTGCCGGCCGGCGCCGTCATCGGTCCGACCGGGTCGCTTAGCAGGGCGGCCACGTGCATGTTCGCCGGCTTCAGCGGGAATTACGGGCCGTGGGTGGACGTGCAAGACCACTATCTTGGCCTGGCCTTCGTGATCGATGGGAAGACCCATTTTGGCTGGGCGCGCATGAGCACGAATCCAAATTATTGCCTTGGGTGCAAAGCGCGCATTGAGGGTTACGCGTACGAAACTGAACCGGGTAAGGCGATCATCGCGGGGGATGAGGGCGGCTCGGCGCAATCAACCATGACGCCAGGAAGCCTTGGAGTCCTGGCGCTGGGAGCGCAGGGAGTCGAGTTCGCAGAGCAGAAAGGGACGCCCTAAAGCACCCTGCTGTGTTTTGGCGGCTTAGGGCGCGGGTTCAGGCGGCGCCTGAAAGTACAGTACAGATTCCTCATTTCGCGCCCTAACTCTACGAAATATATTCCTTGATATATTCGTCCTGGGTGCGGGCCAGTTCCCCCACATCGCCGTCAAAGATTACTTTGCCGTCGCGCAGGATCAGGAAGCTCATGGGGACATCGCAATGCTGTCCGGGGGGCAGAGAGATCATGCGATTAGTTTTCTGGTCGAACTGATGGGTGGCCATGGTGAAGGCGTCCTGCAGCCGATGGGTGACCAGCAGGGCGCTGGTTTGGTTTACATCGCGCTGCTTCACGATCAATTCGATGATGGTGTTCGAGGTTACGGGGTCGAGGCCTCCGGTGGGCGAGTCGTAGAGCAGAAGTTCGGGCTGCGTGACCAGCGCGCGGGCGATGGCTACGCGGCGCCGCATACCTCCACTAAGCTCTGAGGGATTCAAGTTCAGGGTGTGCTCCAGTTCCACGAAGCGCAACACCTCGCGCACTCTAAGGTCGATCTCGTTGTCATAAATGCCGTGCTCTTGAGTCAAACGGTAGGCGACGTTCTCGGCGACGGTAAGGGAGTCGAACAAAGCGCTCTCCTGAAAAACCATCCCGATTTTCGAGCGCAACTCGAATAATTCTTCCTCTTTCATCTTTGTGACGTCCTGCCCGAGAGCCAGGATGCGTCCCGCGTCCGGCCGCAAGAGTCCGAGGGCCAGTTTCAAAATCAGGCTCTTGCCCGAGCCAGCGACGCCAAAGATGGCCTTGGTTTCGCCGCGAGCCAGACGGAATGAAATTCCCTGCAGAACTTCCTTTTCAGCGAAGCCCAATTCGACATTCTCGAAAACGATCGCCGAAGAAGAATCAGGCAAGCTCGCGGCAGCAGCGGACTCGAGAGGCAGGGTCGGGGCCGGCATATGATTAGTGAAACGTCAGCACTGCCATCAGTAACCGGGTCAGGATCAAATCGACTGCGAGGATCAGCACGGACGCCGCCACCACAGCTTGCGTGGTGGCGCGGCCAACGCCTTGCGTTCCCCCACGCGCGCTCATGCCGTAGAAGCAGCCGACCGTGGCAATGATGAAGCCGAACAGGACCGGCTTCACCAGTCCCATGAAGACGTCCTGAAACACAAGGGTCTGCCAGGCGTTTGACCAGTACTGGCGGGCATCCAGGCGCAGCAGCAATTTAGCGATGAATAAGCCTCCGGTCAGACCGACCAGATCGGAGATGATGGTCAGAAAAAACAGCATGAAGACGGTCGCGCTTACGCGCGGCGTGACCAGCTTCTTCATGGGGTCGGTGCCGAGGGCGCGCATGGCGTCGATCTGCTCGGTCACGATCATGGATCCCAGTTCGCTGGCCATGCCGGAGGCGTTGCGGCCAGCGACCATCAGTCCCGTGAGCACGGGGCCCAGTTCACGCACCATCGACGTGGAAACCAACTGGCCGACCAGCGTGATGGAGCCGAATCGTTCCAGCGTGTTCGAGGTTTGCAGCGAGAGTACGGCGCCGGTGAAGAATCCGGTAAGCAGAACGATAGGCAGCGAGCCCACGCCGATCAAATCGGCCTGTTGCACCATGTCGGCGAAATAAAAAGGCTTGCGAAACAGATTGCCCACGGCCTGGCCGCAGAACAACACGTAGTCCTGAACTGTCTGAACCTTTTCTTTCGCGAGGTAGCTGGGGGAGGTTAGTTCCATGCGCCTTGACAAAGGGGCGTTCGGTCGCCGCTCACCCGAACTATAGCAGAGAACGCGGCCAGCTTCAGCGCCAGAGAAACGGCTCCACCACCAGTGCGAGCTGTGATCTCGAATCCTTTCGCCAATCAACCGTCCGCCAAATCTAAAGATTTCTTTAGAACTCTTTAGAGGCAACCGTGTTAGAAGAGGCTGTGGGGGAAAAGATTGCATGGGGATTCAACTTCTGATAACGTTTTTTCGCCCAGCATATCAGCTCCCGGCCCGTCGGAAATGCCGGTGTTGTGTATGCGCGACGCCTTCCCTCCGTTATTAAACTGATTTCGGCGACATGGGGAGTCGCGGCCATCTGCCGATTGATATGCAGCTGCCGTGGAGTGGTGAAATGGCCGCCGTATCTGGTCATATCTATATGAGGTCGATGTTGAGGAATCATTGGCAGGAAGCTTAAAGCAAGAAGACTCAGGTCGGGAAGTTGAGAGTTCAGGAGGCGGTAATGAATCGCATTTTGAAAAGCGAAAGAGTTCACGGATTGATGGCACTGCTGTTGTGCATGATGGTTCCCGCAATGGCATGGAGCCAGAAAAAGTCAGAAGCTCCCAAATCGGCGCCGGCGCCGCACGCCAGCGCGCCCAGTCACCCGTCTGCGCCATCCCACGGCTCGACACAGTCGCACGGGTCGACACAGCCGCACGGCTCAACGCCCTCGCATAACGCAACCGGCCATACTGCGACCACAGGCCATACGGGTTCGACCACGCATGCCGGTACCACGAGTCATGCCGGCGGAACAACCTCCCACGCCGGCACTACCAGCCATACAGGAACGACCAATCGTCCCGGCGGCGCAACCACGCACACCGGGACGACTACGCACACGGGCACGACGACTCACGCCGGCGGCGCCGCGACCCACACGGGCACAACGACCCATACCGCTGCCACTACTCACGCCGGGGGTGCCGGCAGCCACACCGCGCCGGGTAGAAACGTCTCTCTCAAAGGCGGAGGCCATGCGAGCATTCGCCCCAACGGATCGGTTCGTTCGATTGATCGTAACGGCATGCACATCGAGCACGGGGTCCATGGCGGACGCACTGTCGTAAGCGAGCACAATGGGGCGCGCATAGTCACCCATGGCCGCTCCGGCGGCTACGTCCAACGGGCCTATGTTACCCGTGGCGGACGCTCTTATTACTCCCGCACCTATTACTCTGGCGGCGTATACCGCGTCGGAGTTTATCGCGGCTACTACTGGGGCGGCCACCCTTATTACGGCTGGTCCAACCCGTACTGGTATCACCCGGGATTTTACGGATGGGGCTACCAGCCCTGGGGAGTATCCATCGCCTGGGGCGTCGGAGCCTGGGGATGGGGCGGAGCGCCGTGGTGGGGCTTCTATGGGGGATGGTGGAATCCTTATCCAGTTTACGCAGCGCCATATTTCTGGCTCACCGACTATTTAATCTCGACGCAACTGCAGGCGGCGTATGCCGCGCGACAGGCGGCAGCGGCGGATGACGCAGCGGTCGATGCTGCGGCCAGCAGTGGAGACGGAGACGCAGCTCCCGCGGCGGCTTCCAACAATGCGACCCTGTCGCCAGAAGTGAAGCAGGCGATAGCGGAGGAAGTGAAGGCGCAGCTGGCGGCGCAACAGGCGCAGGCGGCTCAGCCCCAGGGGGCGAGCGCGCCGGCCCCGGCCAGTGCCAATGCGCAGGAGGTACCTCCCGCGCTCGATCCGGCACACCGCACGTTTATCGTCGATACCGACGTGACCGTGGTGGCCAACGGCCAGGAGTGCGCCTTGACGTCGGGTGATGTAGTCACGCGGCTCACGGATACTCCCGATTCAGACCAGACCGTCACTGCCAGCGTCTCGGCCACCAAAAAGTCAGACTGCGCCGCCGGGCAGACTGTCGCCGTCAAAGTGGACGACCTGCAGGAAATGTACAACCACTTTGAGGAGCAACTGAACAACGGCCTGGGCGAAATGGCCAAGAAGCAGGGCACTAACGGTATGCCGAAAGCGCCTGATACCAGCACAACGGCCTCAGACGTGCCGCCCCCGCCTCCTGACAAATCCGTGCAGAAAACTCTGGAAGACCAGCAGCAACAGGCTGATCAAACCGAGACCCAGGTCAAGCAGGAAGCCAGCAGCGGTCAATAGAACCAAGTGTCCTGCGAGTAGTCGATGATCCAGTAAAGGGAGCGTCATTCCGTGACGCTCCCTTTGCTCAATAAACCGCTTCCCCAAGCGGATTATCCGGGTTACACTCCGGGGTCGAAGTTTGCGACGAGCTTGAAGTGGAGGATCTACATGCCACAAAAATCCCTCAGTTTTATTTGCAAAATATTGCTTTCAATGGCCGCGCTTGCAGCGACTGCCGTTTTCATAACGCCCGTCGCCAGCGCGCAAGCTCCTACGCTGCAGGAGCAACTGGCCGCGCAATACAAAGTAGTGAAGATGGGATCGGACACCGGCGGGTATTCCGTCATTGAGAAGGGAACGCTGCTCGCCATCCAAAAAGGAGGAATTCTCGGCGTCCCTTATTCCGACCAGAGCATTCTCTCGACGAAGTTTGAGAGTGGCCAGGTGCACCCGCCGAACACCATGCTGTCGAAGGGGATCGGCTTCGGCATGAAGAAATTCGGCAAGGAGCAGACCACGCACCTGTTCGCCGTGGGCGACAAAGTTTATCCCACGAAGATCGATGTGAACGTCGCCAAAGACACAGTAACCCTCGGCATCGTGGCCTGCGACACCTGCAACAAAACCGACCCTCCCACTTACAACAAGGCAAATGTGGTCTTTCAGTTTCCCAAGGGATCGTTGGCCGCCGCGAGCGCTGGTTCCGTGGAAGACACCATCGGGATGTTGCTCTCCATCAGCAGCGATGATGCGCAGGGCGGCAACCAGGGAGATCAGGGCGGCCAGGGCGGAGATCAAGGGGGTCAGCAGCAAGGTGGACAGGATCAAGGCCAAGCTCAGGGCCAGCAACAACCGGCCGCGCAGGAGCAGCAGGCAGCCGAACCGGCCAGCATTGAGAAGGGCATGACCACCGATCAGGTTGAAGCGGCTATAGGCAAACCGGAAAAGAAAGTAACGCTCGGGACCAAAGTGATTTACTACTACAAGGATATGAAGGTTATCTTTTTGAGTGGGAAGGTTAGCGATGTGCAGTAAGTGATCACCAAAGCTGCCAAAGAACCCTAATCGCCGGCGCCGGTGCCGGTGCCGCTGCTGCCGGCTTGCCGTCGGGAACGACGCAGTAGTCGTCTTCGATGCGCACGCCGAGGTTTTCTTCGGAGATAGGAATCTCCGGCCTTCTGTCTTTAATCGCTCCTTCCCGATTGAGATGTCGTACCCGCCAAGTCCTAATTCCCCATCCCACTGCTACAATGCCCTGTTTCCTATGAGAGCGGTTGAGCCTTTTGGTCCGCGAACTTACGGACGCACATCCGCGTACTGTCTTGTGAGGGTGGGCCCGTTGCTGGCCCGGCAAAAAGCAGGTTCCTCACCGCGCCTTCGGCCCGGTTCGGAATGACAAAGTTGGTCTGATGGCTGACAGCTGATAGCTAACGGCCAGGTTTTCCCGGAGAGCCTAGTTTGGAAGACGTTCAGGTGGTTGCGATGCTGGTACGACGCTGCGTTGCCGGCGATGCCGCTGCCTGGGAGGAAATCGTCCAGAGTTATCACCGGAGAATCTACAACATCTGCTACCGCTTTGCGGGATCGGGTGATGACGCTGAAGACCTTACGCAGGAAGTTTTCATCAAGATGTACCGCACGCTGGCGAGCTATGACAGTTCGAAGGGTGCGTTCGTCACCTGGGTGACAACGATCACCCGCAACCTGCTGGTGGATCATTTCCGCAAAACCAAGCAGGATCGCATGACGGACTCGATCGACGCAGCCTCGCCCCATGAGGACGCGTTGCCGCTCAGTGAGCAAATTCAGGACCAATCTGCGCCTCCCGATGCCCGCGTACGCAGCCGGGAAGTCGGCGAAACCGTGCATGCGGCCCTGGCAAAGCTTTCGCCGGAGTTGCGGGAAGCTGTGATTCTAAGGGACTTACAGGATTTTGATTACCGTGAAATCGCAACCGTTTTGAAGGTTCCGGAGGGTACTGTGAAAAGTCGAATAAATCGTGGCCGGGCGGAACTAGCACGGCTTTTGCAACGTACCTATAGGCAGGTGATGTGATGCCAGACCAAACCAGTAACGGAATGCAGTGTCACGAGTTTGACGGCCTGCTGGCGGATGCGATCGATGGCGTCCTGGCAGGGGTTCAACTCGATGCCTTCCAGGTCCATGCGCGGAGTTGCTCTGCGTGCGGGCCGCTGCTCTCCGAAGTCAAAGCGGGCCGCAACTGGCTGAAGGATCTCACGGAGGCGGAGCCTCCCGCCAGCCTGGTCAACAGTATTCTGGCATCCACAACGGGCGTTGACACCCAACGCCTGCGGGCGAACGTGCCGGCCGCACCCTCACGCGTTACATGGTGGGAGCGGGCGCAAGCCTGGATCTCAGGCGGCTTGCAGACGGTGCGGCAGCCGAGATTTGTCATGTCATTTGGCATGGCTTTTTTCTCGCTGTCGGTGGCGTTGAGCGTGCTGGGCGTAAAGCCTGCCGATTTGCGGCAGCTCAGTTTGCGTCCCACCGCGATTCGGCACACGTTCTACAACACGCAGGCCCGCGTGGTGCGGTATTACGACAACATCCGGTTCGTGTATGAACTGCAGGCGGCCGCGAGCAGAATCAAACGCAACGTCGCGCCCGCCGAACCTGGTTCACGAGGATCAGGTCCTGGAGAATCGGCGCCGGCGAAAGAAAAAGAGCACAAGAACGACACAACACAACAGCCCGAGCAGAAGCAGGACCGCAATTACAGCCAGCATGTCGAGCAACTCATGCTGGCGGGCGGTCGGCTGGGTCCATCGGTAAACGATTCGTCGATCAACGAGCCGTCTGTAGTGTCGGTGACCACATACAGGAGGTTCGTATGAACTGCGCCACTCACAGCGATATTGCCGCAGTGGCATTCTGCCGTACTTGCGGCAAGCCGCTCTGCGGTACTTGTACCCGGGATGTTCGCGGGGTGATTTATTGCGAGCCGTGTCTGGCCGCGCGGTTGGAAGGAACGGCGCCGCCCGCGGCGGCGTTTGTGCCGCCGGTGCAAGCGGTGTATCCACCCGGCAGTCCCGTACCTTACGCAAGACCTTCCGGTTCGGGACCGAATCCGGCGGTGGCAGGAATTCTGGCCGGATTTTTCCCCTTCGGCGTGGGCGCGGTTTACTGCTCGCAATACGCCAAAGGACTGGCGCACCTCCTGATCTTCATCATGCTCATTTTCGGCGCCGGTCACTCTGGCAGTTGGGATTGGCTGTTTGGGCTGGGCATTGCGTTTTTCTACGTCTACCAGATCATCGACTCGGTGCGCACCGCCCGCGCTCTGCAGGAGGGCCAACCTCCGCCCGATCCCATGGGTCTGGGCCAGACGTTCAGCTTGGGCGAAAAATTTGACGGCGGGAAGATACCAGTGGGCGCCGTGGTTCTCATCGGACTGGGCGTGTTGTTCCTGCTGCACACGATGGGCATCTTTGAAAACGGCTTCGAACGCTTGTGGCCGCTGATTCTGATCTTCCTGGGCGGCTGGATGTTCTACCGGAACTGGGAGCGCTCCCGCAGAATCTGCCAGTGCGGGCGCTGCAGCACGCGCTGGCTTATGGGTCCGGCGATGGTGCTCACCACTGGCATTCTGTTCATGTTCCACACCTCGGGCGTTGCCGATCTGGACCGCACCTGGCCGGCGTGGATTCTGGTGGTCGGCATCGTCAAGCTGATCCAGAGTAGCGCGTCGTCGGTGGGGCACATTGGCCCGTTGCCGTCGGCTCCGCCTGCGGCTGCGCCACCGTCGCCAGCGCCGCCTGCGGCTTCCGATCCGGGGTCGACTTCGACTGGGGAGGTGCGCAATGTCTAGCCCGATTCCTCCTCCTGCGCAACCGATTCCGCCTTATGGTCCGCCACGGCGCTACCGGCGCTCGTTTGCCGGGCCGGTGGTGCTGATCATCCTGGGCATCGTGTTCCTGCTGGGCAACCTGCACATGCTGTCGTGGGCGCGCCTGGGAACTTTGTTCGCGCATTACTGGCCGGCACTGCTGATTCTGTGGGGCGTGATCAAGCTCATCGAATATCAGCAGGCGCAGCGCGACGGCTTGCCGCATCGCGGCATCGGAGTCGGCGGAGTCTTTCTGATGATCCTCATCGTCGTTTGCGGGCTGGCCGCAACCCAGGCTTCGCGCTTCAACTGGGGCGAACTGCGGGACAACCTGAACATCGACGACAACGACCTCAATAATATTTTCGGGGAAACCTACAACTACGACGATCACCTTGAGCAGGACCTGACACCTGCCATCACCAGCCTGCGGGTCAACGACGATCACGGCGCGGTCCGGGTGAGCTACTCGAACGAAAACAAAATTACGGTAGCGGTGCGGAAGCGCATCGGCGCGGAGAGCAAAGACGACGCCGACAAAAATGATTCAAAGACCAAGCCAACGCTTTCGACGACCGGCGGATTGCTGACTCTCGACGCCCGGACTCAGGCGGCGGGTGACCACGCGGTGGAGAGCGATCTGGATATTTCGATCCCGAGGAAGATGGGAGCGCAAATTATCTCGCGCCGCGGCGACGTCTCAGTGACCGGACGCGACGGAGAGGTGGAGATCACCAGCCAGCACGGTGACGTTTCCGTGGAGGACGTAAACGGCAATGTAAAGCTGAACCTGGAGAAAAGTTCGGCGAAGGTCGAGCAGATCGCCGGCGACGTGCACATCGACGGGCGGCTGAACGAAGTTTCGGTAACCGATATCAAAGGATCTCTGCAACTGGATGGCGAATTTCAGGAGAGCGTGAAACTCGCGCACATTGCCAAAAGCGTGAGCTTCAAGTCTTCGCGCACCGACCTTGAGTTCTCGCGCCTGGATGGCGAACTCGATCTCGACTCCGACGATCTGCACGCCGACCAGATCGCCGGCCCGGTGCACCTGACAACGCGATCGAAACAGATTCGCCTGGAAGATGTATCGGGCGACGTGCGCCTGCAGAATGAACATGGCGGCATCGAAATAACCATGCGGTCGCTGGGCAATGTGCAGATCGACAGCCGCAACGGCGACATCCGTCTGGACCTGCCCGACAAAGCCGGTTTCCGCCTTGACGCTCGCACTCGCGACGGCGAAATCCAGTCGGACTTTCCGGAATTGAAAATCGAAAATGGCGAGCACGAGGCCAAGGCCAGCGGCAGCGTGGGCAATGCCGCGGCTCACATTGTGCTCAATAACGAACACGATGGCATCGAGATTCGCAAGACTTCGTCCCAGGCGGGCGGTGCCCTGCCCGCGCCGCCGAAACCTCCGGCCAAGCCGGCCAAGGCGCTGCCGGCGCCCAAGTCGAAAGTGGAACCTACGGAGAACTAGGGAAACCAGCCATTGAGCCATTGAACCATTAATTCAATGGCTCAATGGCTGGTCCTGCTCCGCCCTCCGTGCCGCGCACACCTTTGCCTTCCTTTCGGCCATCTGCGAAACTGACCCTGTCTCCGTTGCAACTGAGAACCGAGAACTGGGTCATGGGCCGCATTCACGTCCTTTCTGAGACTGTCGCCAACAAGATCGCCGCCGGCGAGGTGGTGGAGCGGCCTGCCTCGGTGGTCAAGGAGCTTCTGGAGAATGCGCTCGACGCGGGCGCTACCCGGATCAAGATCAGCGTCGAGGCGGGCGGCAAAAAGCTTATCCAGATTACCGACAATGGCTGCGGCATGGTGCGCGACGATGCCATGCTTGCCTTCGAGCGCCATGCCACTTCGAAGATCAAGGACGCGGAAGACTTGCTGAGCGTGGCCACGCTGGGATTTCGTGGTGAAGCTCTGCCTTCGATAGCTTCGGTATCGCGGCTGCGGCTGGAGACTTGCGCAGCGGAATCTCGAGGCCAGGTTCTAAGCTCGCCGGCCGCGAAGGTCCCACCGTCGCCGGGGGACGGCGAAGATGGCGCATCCTCATTCATTACGCAGTCGGCCATGACAGGGTCGGCGGCGCAGGTGTCGAACCCGGGAACCATTATCGAGATCAACGGCGGGAAGATGGCGCGTGTCGAGGAAGCCGGCCTGCCCGCCGGAACTTCGATTACCGTGCGTGATCTCTTCTTTAATACCCCGGCGCGAAAGAAATTCCTGAAAGCGGAATCGACAGAACTCTCTCATATCGCATCGCTAGTTACGCATTACGCGCTGGCGCATCCGGAAAAGCATTTCGAATTGCATTCGGCCACGAATGCGATGCTGGTTGCTCCGCCAGTGGCGGGCTACGGCGAGCGGGTTTATCAGGTTTTCGGCAAGGAAACGCTCGACCAATTGATTGCTGTGGCAGCGACGCAATCTTTGGAGCGGGTGGGCCTGCCCCAGCCTCCGCCCTGGAGACGGCAGGAAGAACAGGACGAGGAAAACCGCCGCGAGGCAACGCCCGGCGAGATGCGCCTGCACGGCTTTGTTTCGAAACCGGAGATTCAGAAACTCAACCGCAACTCGATCTTCGTCTTCGTCAACGGGCGGCTGATTCGCGACCGGTTGATCCAGCACGGTCTGACCGAGGCTTACCGCAACATCATTCCCCCGACTGTCTTTCCGGTGGTGCTGCTGTTTCTGGAGATGCCGCCGGGCGAGGTGGATGTCAACGTGCATCCATCAAAAACGGAGGTCCGTTTCCGGCAGTCGACGGTGATGCACGATTTCGTGCGCGACACGGTGCGCGCCGCTTTGATGAAGGCGCGACCCGCGCCGCAATTCACCACCGAAATTCACGCCCACGCTACCGCCAGTTCGGGTCTGACGCCGGGCGGAAGAGAATGGGAGCCACCCTCTGATCTGGCCTCGGCATCAGCGCCTGGGCCCGCGCCATACGAACCCGGGGCGGGTGGATTCGCCTTGCAGGCTCCGGTTCCACCTCCGATTTCCGCGCGCTTTCAGTTCGAAGGCGGAATCGCGGTGGAAGCCAACGCCGCAATTCCGGTGGCCCGCGGTATTCTCGAACACTCGTTCACTCAGCAAATCGAATCCATCCCCGATAATGGCTGTGCGCCCGCTATCGACGCGTCCGATGGTGTGGTAGACGGAGATTCCACTCTGGCGGCACTTTCCACGCTTCGGCCCCTGGGACAGATCCGCAATTCGTTCATCCTCGCGGTCAATGAAGATGGATTGTGGATTGTCGACCAGCATGTGGCGCACGAACGCGTGCTGTTCGAGCGCATCCTGAAGCAGCGTGCGGTGCAGAAAGTCGAGAGCCAGCGCCTGCTGATGCCGATCGTGCTGGAGCTGTCTCCGGCGCAACAGGCCGTCTTTTCCGAGATCGCTGACGAACTCCAGCACAACGGATTCGAGGCCGAGCCTTTCGGCGCGCGCAGCGTCGCAGTAAAAGTAGCCCCCGCCGGGGTGGACGCAGCCGCAGTCGAGCGCATGCTGCATGAACTGCTGGATCAAATCTCGCGCGAAGAGCAGTCATTGAACCTGGAGAAGATTCGCGGGCGCATCGCGGCGTCGATCGCCTGCCATGCAGCCATCAAGGTCAATATGCCTTTAGAGCAAAACAAAATGGACTGGCTGCTGGCGGAACTCGCGAAAACCGACCACCCGATGTCCTGCCCGCACGGCCGCCCCGTCGTTCTGCGGTATTCTGTAAAGGATATCCAGAAAGCGTTTAAGAGAATCTGACTTCAGCCGTCAGCTATCAGCTCTCAGCTCTCAGCAAGAAACGCGCGTGGGTGAGGAAAATGGCGAACGATTCGTTGTCGCTTTGCTGAAAGCTGAGAGCTGATAGCTGACAGCGCACATATGACCGATCAGGAACTACTCCAGCTTCGCCGCGAAAAGTGGCGGCTCGATGGCAAGCCCATCCGCACCATCGAACAAGCGCGGGTGTTTATTGAGACTGTAGGTTTCTGCCTGATGTATCCCGCGCGCCCGAGTGTGGCGCTCCCCACGTTTATCGGCGCATTCGCCGGCTCCGACGATCATCTTCCCACATGGCAGCACGCATACTCCGATCCGCGTGCGCTGGAAGCGACGGGGCTCATGGTGCGCCTGCTGCGCGAGCGCGCGGCTTACGAGGCCAAACTGCTCGACGAAGATAATGCATTCCTGGTGGCAGCGTCGGCCTTTCCGTTTTTTTATGCGCTGGTGGGTGAGCGCAACCCCAAGCTGGCGCCCAAGCCGGGGCCGCATTCTCCGTTTTCGCCGCTGGCTTGCGATGCCTTCGAACTGATCCGCAGCGATGGGCCGATCTCCAAACAAAAGCTGCAGGAATGCTTGGGAGGGAGCATCTCGCTGGCCGCGCTCGATAAGGCTCTGGGCGAGCTGTTCGCGAGGCTGCGCATCACGCGCGTGGACTACAGCGCGAGCGAAGGCTCGGTCTGGGATGTGCTTTACCGCTGGGCGCCGGAAGCGGTGCGCGAGGGCGTGAATCTATCCGTGCCGCAGGCGCTGTCGGCGCTGCTGTCGAAATATCTGGACTGCCTGGGGGCGGCGGAGCAAGCGGATCTGGAAAATTTCTTTGGGAGAATTGTCGCACGATCACGGGTGAAAGATGCTGTAAATGCTCTGCTGGCGGCGCGCGAGCTGAGCTTTGTACATGTTGGAGGGAGGTCGATGCTGCAGATTACGCCGGTGAAGGAAGCGGCCATGCCCAACGCGCGGCCCAATCGCGCAGCAGGCAGATGACGGAGTAGTTTCACTTTGTCTGAGAACTGTGGCTCTCACCTATATCGCGGGCGGCTGGCGCCTTCGCCCACGGGTCTGCTCCATCTTGGCCATGCGCGCACTTTCTGGACAGCAGCCGAGCGGGCACGCGAGCGCGGCGGGCAATTGATTCTGCGCAATGAAGATCTGGATGGTCCGCGCTGCCGCCGGGAATTTGTTGATGCCATGCTCGAGGATTTGCGCTGGCTGGGGATTACGTGGCAGGAAGGTCCCGATTGCGGCGGAGCGTTTGGACCGTACTCGCAGAGCCAGCGCCGTGGCTACTATCTGGAAGCGTGGAAGACTTTGTGCGCGCGCGGGTTGGTTTATCCCTGCAGGTGTTCGCGCAAAGAAGTGGCGCAATCGGCGAGTGCGCCGAACGATCTGGATGATGAGCCGATTTATCCCGGAACTTGCCGGCCGGTTTCTAGTGCGGCCGGCGCGGGATCTGAACCAGGCGCCCGCCAAGTTTCGGTGAAAGGTGGCGATTCCGCTCAGCTTCGCCACCGCGGGACAGCCACTTCGACAGGCTCGGGGCCAGCTCAGGCTCTCTTCACATGTGCATCTCCCGCAGGAATGAACTGGCGGTTTCGGGTGCCGGATGGCGAAGAAATTTGCTTCACCGACTTGCATCAGGGGCCGCAACGCGTGGTTGCCGGACGGGACTTTGGGGATTTCATCGTATGGCGGCGGGGCGATGTTCCTGCGTACCAACTCGCGGTCGTCGTGGACGATGCTGCCATGCGCATTACCGAAGTGGTGCGGGGGGCGGATCTTCTGAAGTCGACGGCGCGCCAGATTCTCTTGTTCCGCGCGCTGGGATTCACGCCGCCCGAGTACCATCACTGCGATCTGGTCCGGGATCGGGCTGGAATGCGGCTGGCCAAGCGGCACGATTCGTTGAGCGTCCGCAAGCTGCGGGGGTTGGGATGGACGGCGGAAGAAGTGCGCGGAGGTTGAGCCTCCGGCGGCGGCTCTCCGCAAACCGACTGGTCGTTTCCGTGTACAATTCTTATTCTCTGTGATGAGCCTGCATTCGTTGATTGGTCTTCTTTGTGATTAATCAGCGATTAGCCGCAACCTAAACGGCCTGATGAGCGACGACTTCAGCACGGAAAGCCCAAAACGAAAACTCATCATTGCCATCGATGGTCCGGCAGGCGCGGGCAAGAGCACCATCGCTTCGCGGCTGGCGCGCAAGCTGGGCTATGTCAATCTGGAGAGCGGAGCCATGTACCGGGCGCTGGCGCTGAAGGCCATCGGCCGCGACCTATCGTTTGACGATGAAGCCGCGCTGCTGCGTCTGGCGCAGGAGTCGCGCATTCAGCTGGAGCCGACGGTCGGCGGCAACCGCACTTTGCTCGATGGGCACGACATTTCCGCGCGAATTCGGGAGCGCGATGTCACCGAAGCGGCCTCCCGCGTCTCGGTGCATCCCCAGGTGCGGGCGTGGATGGTGGCGCGCCAGCAGGAGATGGGCGCGGGTGGCGGAATCGTCATGGAGGGGCGGGATATTGGGACCAAGGTTTTTCCGGGTGCGGATCTGAAAATTTTTCTGGATGCCGATCCCGTGGTGCGGGAGCAGCGGCGCATGGACCAGCAGAAGATCAAAGGCGAGGTCGCGGCGAACCTGGCCGCAGATTTGCGCGCGCGCGATCAGCGCGACAGGACTCGGGCGGTTTCGCCCCTCGTGGCCGCGTCGGATGCGGTGGTCATCGACTCTACGAACAAGAGCGAGGACGAGGTGCTGGCGCAGGTGGAAGAGCTGGCGCTGAGTCGATTGAGGAAGTAACCGCGTACGCCCGATCGCATCAGGAGCGCTGGCGCCTCTCTTTGCCGAATAGTTTCCTGTGCCAGGTTCACTGCGGGGTCGAGGGGCTGACGGGGTTGTCGTTCTTCAGCAGCAGCCAGGCGGTGACGCCGCCGATGGCTGCGGCTCCGACTCCGATGGCGATGGTCGAGTTCAGCACGCCGCCGCCGGCTGCGGGTGCGGCGCCTGCGGCGCGCTTCTTATTTTTCTTGTCTTTATCTTTGTTGTCGCTGCTCTGACTGGATTGCTCGTCGCGGGTGGTTTCCTGGCCCTGAGGCAGGGTCACGGTTCCGCTGTCGTCGGTGATGTTGAGGTCGCCCTTGCGGGCGGCGATGCGCACTGTGCCGTCGGTGTCGGTCACATTGAATTCGGTCCACGCGTTGGAGACAGGCGCAATCTTCACATCGCCCGCGGTGGCGGCCACGCTCTTGGACGTGGAAACGCTTATGCCGCCGTGCTCAACCTTCAAGGAAGCGCCCTCGAACTGAATTAACGAGTCGCCGAGAACCGTGATGCTGGAGCCGGGGGCGTGGATGTTGGCTGCCGAGTCGGAGCGGGTCTGCACCAGATCGCCGGCAAAAATGGCGGAAGATTTGGGAACGTGAATGCCGTTCAACCAGGCAGCGCCGTCGGCATAAAGCATGGCCGCGCCAGAATCGGCGGCTAAAAGTGCAGCAGGAAACGTCAGCAGAAGCACGCAACTTACCATCCTGCGGAAAGCAGCCATGCCCATCCCACACTCCGTTATTAACTTAGTTGGTGACCGTTAACGCATCCTACCCTCCATTGTTCTTGGCAGTCAATGCTATTTGTGCTGTGGAAAGGGCGTGTCTGTGGAAAACTTCTTAATGTGCGCGGGGCCTTTCACCATGGAGGCACGGAGGCCGCCGCGGTTGGACATCAGTGGATTTTGCGCGCCACGGGAAGTCGCGTCCTTATCAAAGCAACACAAAAGCGCGGTGTTTCCCGCTAGCTGTGACCCTGACGGTTTACCGCCACTGGTCTACGGCTTTCCACCAGAGCAGGCGGAGCCATTCGTCTACGAAGGTTTTAGCCCACTGGCGGTGAGTCCACCAGCGGGGGCCGAACTGTTGGTCGTCGCGGGCTCCGGCAATGGAGTATTGATAGCCGGGGATCAGGCGGCGGAAGACGCTCAGGGCGCGGCGGGTGTGAAAATCGGAGGTCACGATCAGGACGCTGTGGGCGTTGGCGCGGGCGAGGCAGCGGGCTACGTCGTCGGATTCGGATTTGGTCGAGAGTCCGTCAATGGGGCAGATGCTCATGGCCGAGCCCTGAGGCAGGTCCTGAATGTATTTCTGGGCTAGCTGGACTTGGGTGAACTCGTAGAGCGTGGCATTGGTGGGCACGTCGAGGATAATTTTTTGGCCGTAGCCTTGAGCCAGGAGTTCGAGGGCGCGTTGGGGACGGTGGTTGGTTTCTCCGGCCAGGACGAGGATCACGTCGGAGGGGCTCGGGGATTCGTGGATCAGGAAGTATCCGGCGCGGGAGGCCAGCCATAGGGACGCGACTGCCAATAGAAGGATTGCTGACAGCCAACGGACTGAGCGGACCTTCGTCATTCTCTCCTTTTGATTTCAGTATTGATTAAGCATTCTGATCAACCACTAAGGGCACGAAGGTACACTAAGGAACGCCCGATTGCTTCGTGTGAATTGCTTCCCTGTGACCTCAGGCTGAAACGCTATCATCATTCGCTATTCCCTAACTATTCATTCCCGACTTGGGCGGGTGAAACCAGTTTGCCACGCCAAACGCTGGTGCGGGGCGGTTTGGGCCGCACCTGCGTGCTAGAATCCGAGAAGAAATCTACCCGCACTCAGAAAAGCAACAAATCACCGGAACAAATAATGGATCATTCCGCCGTCGCGAGTTCATCGAGCACACTGAAGACAAAGATTGAGCAGCGCCAGGCGCAGGTTGGGATTATTGGCCTGGGATATGTGGGGCTGCCTCTGGCGCTGCTGTTCAGCGAGCAGAAGTTTAAAGTCACCGGCTTCGATATCGATCAGAGTAAAGTCGATGCGCTGACGCAGGGCAATTCTTACATTTACCGCATTGCGGCCGAGGAAATAGGGGCGGCGAAGGCGCAGGGATTTTCCGCAACCGCCGATTACGCGCGGATCGAGGAGATGGACGCGGTCATTATCTGCGTGCCTACGCCACTTAACCAATACCACGAACCGGATTTGAGCTTCATTACGGGCACGACGCATGCGATTGCGCCCCATCTGCAGGCGGGGCAGTTGATTGTGCTGGAGAGTACGACCTATCCCGGGACCACGGAAGAAGTGATGGTTCCGATTCTGGAAAAAGAGAACCGGAATGGGCTAAAGGCTGCCCGCGGCGTATCTACCGGCGAGAAGGAATTCTTTGTGGCCTTCTCTCCGGAGCGCGAAGACCCGGGAAATACGACGGTGGCCCGGCGGGACATCCCAAAAGTAGTGGGAGGAGTGAATCCGCAGGCCTCCGAGCTGGCGGGCGCGCTTTACGGGTCGATCTTCCACCGGACGGTGCCGGTGTCATCGCCGGCGGCGGCGGAGATGACCAAGTTGCTGGAAAATATTTACCGCTGCGTGAATATCGCGCTGGTGAATGAGCTGAAGCTGCTGTGCCTGCGCATGGGGATCGACATCTGGGAGGTGATTGAGGCGGCTTCGACCAAACCGTTTGGGTTTCATCCTTTTTATCCCGGGCCGGGGTTGGGAGGACACTGCATTCCGGTGGATCCTTTTTACCTTTCATGGAAGGCGAAGGAGTGGGACTTCCGCACCCGATTCATCGAACTGGCGGGCGAGATCAATGTGAACATGCCGTACCATGTGCTGGCATCGGTGAGCGGAGCGCTGAACGGCCACAAGAAATCGCTGAACGGGTCCCGGGTGCTGGTGCTGGGCGTGGCATATAAAAGGGATATTGACGATCTGCGGGAGTCGCCGGCGCTCACGATTATCGAACTGCTGCAGAAGGAAGGCGCGCAGGTCAGCTATCACGATCCGTACTTCCCATTCATCGGCAAGGGCCGCAAATATGATTTGCAGATGAAGCGGGCGGAACTGGAAAAGCTGGGACAATACGATTGCATCGTGATCGTCACTGACCACTCCGACTACGACTATCGCAAGATTGTGGCCGAGGCGCAGTTGGTGGTGGATACGCGGAATGCCACCAAGGGAATTGAGAGTCCGAAGGTAGTGCGCTGCTAGCCGGAAGTGCCTCGACCAGCGAAGCTGGCCGGACACATGCAAGGGTTTCAACCGATGCCTGGCGAGTTCGGGATGCAAAACCCGGCAGGCAGTGAACGAACTTGCAACGTGTTTGCACGAAAAAGACACGGTAGCGTGTAAGATTTTGCTTCCGCGCCTTCTGGCTGCTGCGAAGGAGAAGCGTAAGTAATTGAAACATTGCAGGATAGGTTTTTGGGCGGGCCGCCGAATGGCCTTTGCCGTGCAGGTTTTGGTCTTAGGGGAGTAAACTTGATGCCTCGTGGCTTGGGTCCGAGATTAATGGCATCAACCCAGAACCGAGAACCCAACTGAGAAACTTTTGACCCGGAACCGGTGTTTTTAGCTGTGACCAGCACAGGTGAGACGAGTACAGGTGATATGAGTTCATCTGCCCCACAAGAAGCACTGTTCTCGCTGCTTCCCGCGACGAGAACACCGTGGACGGAGTTCCTGTTCAGCACGACCACGCAGGCAATCGCAGTGGCCGCCCTGATCTGGATGCGATTGCTGTATCCCACCGTAATCGCCGCGCCCGAGCACAGTTTCCGTGGCGTGCAGTTGGTGAGCCATCCCGTGCCGGTGAATCATGAGCCGCAACCGCAGGTGCGATTGAAGCCCGCGCTGGTGGCCGCGCTCGATCCTCCTCCCGACGCACTGCGCCCCCCCGCTCCGCGACCGAAAAGTCCGGTGAAAGCGGAAGATACTTCCGCGCCAAAAGTCGAGATTGCGCCCAGGAAGATCGAACCGTTGCCGCCGAACGCTGCGCCGGTGATTCCGAAACAGGGTGTGAAGACCAACGTGTTTTCCACCGGTAGTTCGGCTACACCCACGATCGCGCGCCCGGCATCGCAGGTGCAGACCGGGGGGTTTGGCGACCCGAACGGGATTCCTGCCCAGGCGAATCAGGGCAAAGCGGTCAATATCGCCGCGGCGGGGTCATTCGATCTGCCTGCGGGACCGGGCTATGGGAACGGGACGGGCGGAGCCAAGGGCGTGTCCGGAGTAATAGCGAGTTCTGGGTTTGGCAATGGTACGGCAACTCCGGCGAACCGTCCGCGGGCGTCGGCCTCGGTGCAGCAAAGCGGATTTGGAGAGGCCGATGTGGCGGCCGCGCCGACGGTGCGATCCCATCCGGTGGAAGCGCCGGTGCGGGCAATTCCGGCGGAGATTATTTCGAAGCCGACTCCGGTCTACACGCAGGAGGCGCGGAGCCTGCGGATTGAGGGTGAGGTGTTGCTGGAAGTGGTTTTACAGGCTTCGGGCAATCTTCGCGTGGTACGCGTGGTGCGTGGGTTAGGGCATGGCCTTGATGACAATGCAGTCAGGGCGGCCGAACAGATTCATTTTAAGCCGGCGACCAAGGATGGGCAGCCGACCGATTCCACGGTGGTGTTGCACATAATTTTTCAGCTGGCCTAGTTCTCCGTTGGCATTAGTCACTCCAGAAGGTTCTTTATGCGTATGTTTCGGGTAGGTTCCCTGTCGTTATTGCTCTTACTAGTCTGGTCGTTTCCTGCGTGGTCGCAGGATGCAACCTCTTCTTCGTCACAGCCGGCGGTTAGCGATGCCGCTCCGGCCCAGGAAGGCGGAAGCTTTCCTTCACCGGCGCCGCGGTCCTTCGATGAAATGATGGAGCGGGTGGTGCAGAAAGAACATCTTTTCGTGGCGCAGATGCGCCACATGCATCCCATGGTCGAGACCTACCTGCAAAACCTGAGGACCGATAAGAATGAAAACACGGTTCCGGTAAAGGACCAGTATTTCCTAGGGCGGCTCGATATGAGCGACGGCCCCGAAGATACGTCGTTCGTGGGCCAGCCCGGCTTTGGACGGCGCATGCTGAACCGGCTCACTTCGGTTTATGCCATGCACTTTCTCCCGCTGGGATTTGCCCAGATGGTGGTGCTGGATACGGACTTCCAGAAAAAATATTACAACTTCACTTTTGTGCGCCGTGAATTTCTGGGTGAAGTGCGTTGCGTAGTGGTCGACGTGGAACCCCGGACCGATGCCGGCACCGGCCGCTTCATGGGGCGCATCTGGATCGAGGATCAGGATTACAACGTTGTCCGTTTTAATGGCACGTATTCTCCCCATCCCAAATCGAGCTACTACCTGCACTTCGATAGCTGGCGTCTGAATATGCGGCCGGGCACGTGGCTTCCCGCGTACATCTACAGCGAGGAATCGGACCTGAAATACCGGATGGGCAAGAGCCTGAACTTCCGGGCGCAGACCCGCCTGTGGGGATATGACCTGAAAGCCTTCAACAAGAATTCCGAGTTCACCCAGATTCTGGTGGATTCGCCGCAGTCAGTGAAGGATCAGAGCGACGTTGCCGCGGATGCGACACCGGTGGTCGCCGAGCGCCTGTGGCAGCGGCAGGCGGAAGACAACGCGGTGGAACGGATGCAGAAAATCGGCCTGCTGGCGCCTGCCGGGGATGTCGATAAAGTTCTGCAGACCGTGGTAAACAATCTGCTGGTGACCAATAATATCGATCTGCAGTCGGACGTGCGCTGCCGGGTTCTGCTGACTTCGCCGCTGGAAAGTTTCACCATCGGCCACACGATTGTCATAAGCCGCGGTTTGCTGGATGTATTACCCGATGAAGCATCCCTGGCCATGGTTCTGGCGCATGAACTCAGTCATATCGTGTTGAGCCAGAAGTTCGACACCAAGCTGGCGTTCAACGACCGCATGTTCTTCCCCGATGAGGAGTCTTTCCAGCGCTTTGACTTCAGGCGCCGGCCGGGGGACGAAGACGCGGCCGACGCAAAAGCGCTTGAGCTGCTGAAGAACTCTCCTTACAAAGACAAGCTGGGAAGCGCCGGGTTATTCCTGAAACAGCTGCAGGAGCGCGCACCCGACCTCCCGAACCTGATCCGGCCACATCTGGGCAACAGCCTGGCCCAGGGCAAGGGCATCCGCATGTCGGCACTACTGGCGACAGCGCCGCAACTGGAACCGCAGCGCGCCGATCAGATTGCGGCGTTGCCGCTGGGAGGGCGCATTAAGCTTGATCCGTGGACCGATCAGGTGGAACTGGCCAAGGCCAAACCGGTCGCGCTGACTTCATCCAAGGAGAAGATGCCTTTTGAGATCACGCCATTCTTCCCTTACCTGACGCGGATCACGGCGCCGGGAAGCGAGAAGGTTGCGCTGACGGCACCAGCCCCGAAGTGAGAGGCGGCGGGGCGAGAGTGCATGGAGTGGGTTGCTGCGCCAGAAACTTTCTGGTTTGCTGCGCCACGCACAAGCACAGTTTATCCGCAGCCTGTAAAGGCGCATCGAATTTTGCGATCTTTGCGGCGCGACAGGAAGCCGCGCCCTTTCAGAGCAGGAGCTACTGAATTGCGCTGCTGACGTTGGAGAATACGTTGTTGGCGTTCGAGCCGATGAGCCGGACCGTGCCCACAACGATCACAAGAATTACGGCCAGCATCACCGCGTATTCAGCGACATCCTGCCCGCTCTCATCCTTCCATAGTTTTAGCAGCATACATGGGCTCCGTTATTCGGAATTTGCTGTACATGACCCCTCGCTTATCGGGGGCACTTACTCCGTCCGACACTGGATCGGCTTCAGCAGGGGCCTGGTCGTATTGATTTTATGATAGAGGGCCGTCCGGGGACCGCCAATAGCCCGTAAGTGCCATTGGGGTTACTTTGGCGCAAGGCTGCGAGTTACTGTCAGCCAATGCTTTTCAGAGGCAAGGATTGGTTCACGGCAAAAAGAGCCAGCTCCAGCCTTGTAGAAACTCCTAATTTGTCGAAGATATTGCTCAGGTGGTGTTTGACTGTATCTTCGCTGATCTTGAAGTACTCGGCGATCTCTTTATTGGAGTATCCCGCCACCACGGCGGCAACGATTTCCAGCTCGCGGGGCGTGAGGCCGAATTTTCGCTGGCGCGCTTCGTCGCTGGAAGACTGCACCAGAGTGCGCAGGTATTGCACCAGGTTAGAGACGCTTTCGCGGCCCACCCAATACTCGCCCGACATGACGGTATGAATGGCCTTGAGCAGAAGCTGGGTCGCGGAATCCTTCAGCACCACGCCACGAGCGCCGAGTTGCAAAGCTTCCACAATCTGGCTTTTTTCGGCGGCGGCGGTGAGCAGAATGACGCGCACGGGAGTGGAGGTGGCGCCTGTGCTCAGATCGCGCAGCGCCTCCAATCCCGGATGCTTGGGCATGGCGAGATCCAGCAGCAGAATGTCGGGCTTTAACTGCCGCGCCAGCCTCACCGCTTCCGCTCCATCGGAGGCTTCTCCGATCACCTTCAAGTCCGGCTCCGCTTCCAGAAGCCGTCGCAAGCCATCGCGGAAAATTGGATGGTCGTCGGCAATCACGATGTGAACGGGTTGTGATCTCTTAAAATTCATCGGAAACTTCTCCATCTTTCGGAACTTTGATTTCCAGGCGTGTTCCCGTACCGGGATTCGATTCTACCGTGAGCGCGCCGGCAATCAAACGCACGCGCTCCTTGATGATGGTGGGGCCCTTCCCCAATTGGTCGAGTTCGTCCTGGGTCAGCCTGCCGGAAAAGGGGAATCCCTTGCCATCGTCCTCCAGGGTAAGGCTCCATTGGCTGGGGGTGGAACTGAGGCGCACCAGGGCATGCCGCGCCTTGCTGTGCTTGCGCACATTGACCAAACCTTCCTGCACAATGCGAAGCAGTTCGCGGCAGATTTTGTTGGGCATTTCAATTTTTTCCACATCGGTGACGAAGCGCGCGGAAATTCCGGTCTCGCGCTCGAAACGCTCGACGGCGTCAATGACCACGCTGAAAAAGCGGCGGGAGTCGATGTCGATGGATTTCATCTGCTGCATGAGTTCGCGCAGTTTGAGAACTTCTTCGCGCAGCAAACCCTGAATGCGGCCGAGTTCCGGCCCCACGACGGCGGGAGTTGTCTCGGCCTGGCGGCGCAAGACATCGACCTGCATTTCGACTGCAATAAGCGATTGCACCGCCCCATCGTGCAGTTCTCTGGCAAAACGGGCACGTTCGGCGGCGCCGGCGCGGCGGCGCAGGCGGTGAAGCAAGTAGACGTTGTAAACCGCGGGTCCGATCTGGCGCAATAAGTCGAGCAGAAAACGCAGCTTCTCGTGAGTGTCGCCGCGCCAGATGGGATCGAATACGAAGACCCGCCCCCGCCATTCCCCCCCAAACGTAAAGCAGATTCCTACCAGAGAACGGAACGGGTGCCGCTCGCGCAGCCGAGCCAGCGAATCGGAGGAGGGTGAGGGGACGGGGTAGCCATCGCCGTCGAGCGCAACCACCGACCAGCGATCGCCCTCAGTGGTTGCGTAGCACACGTCACCGGGAAAATTCTCGAGGTAACCCTGGGCCTCGCGCGGACTGGAATCCAGCCACACGAAATCGGAAGGCGCTCCATCCTGCCGCCGCACTTCCCCCAGAAACGTTCTGTGGCTGTGAATCTCCTGCGAAGCGATCAGCAACCGCGGCGCCGAGTACAGGTCGATTATTTCTTTGCAGATTTGCTGCAGGGTTCCGGTCAAGCCGGCTTCGACGCGCACTTTCGACAGCATGCTGGTAACAATCACCTTCTCGGCGCGCAACAGCTTCTGCTGCTGAGCGAGATAGCCGAGGAGCAGTCCCATGACCAGCAGGTAAACCGACAACATGAAGAGGCGCTTGGGCTCGAACTCGGTTACGTTGATCTGCAGACCGGACAAAACATGCCAGGGCAAGGTTCGCCCGTGCACCGCCCAGACATGCAAAAGGACAAAGCTCTCGGCCCACAAGAGAACAACTTCCGCCGCCGCCGTGCTTAAGGTCTCCCAGACGCCCCAACGATAGGCGGCTGCGGTTAACACAAAAACGAAAAACAAAAAGAAGGGGCTTCGGGGACCTTCGGCAAACACTGAAATGAATGCCGGCCAGACAATGTCCGCGGCATGGACCATGAAGCGGAACGAGGCGGTGGACTCTTTACGCCGCCGCAGCAGCATAAGGATCCCTATGCCGTTGGCCAGGTAGAAGACGAAGAGGCCATAAGCGGCGTTGGAATGGCCCAATTGGGTTGGGTCCATACGAATCGCAACCAAGGCCGAAACCGCTAGAAAGACGCGCGCGGTCGCGAGCCAGCGCTCAATGCGGCGTACTTCGCTGGGATCGGGGCTGATATCGAGAGCAGCCTGCGTTTGTCCTAGAAAGCGTTGTTTGACTTCGACGTGCAAATTTTGGTCGTCCGGTTTGGAAGGAACTTTTTCACGGCCCAGGGAATGCTTCGCATATTATTGATACGAAAGAAATAGCGCAAGCAAATCTTTTCTACCCGTCAGCCCTGAGCCGGGGGGCCCACCTACGAATGCCGATTTTTCGGTGCGCCACAGATTACTTCCGTAATCAGACTCCCGTTCCAGTCCAGGTCTAGAATGGCGCCGAGGGCCGCTTTTCTTGCGCACCTATTCTAAAGTATGGATCGGGGTGGTAGCTGCCTGCGTGGCCACGCTGGCCCTGGCCGCGGTCGTGCTGCCGCAATCCTTCCGCCTTACCGCACTCAGTGACCTGATCCAATGCGTGCTGCTTTTTTCCGCGACCATGGCCCTGGTGCCTCAAATCCTGATCGCACGAGGCCGGCTGCAGCTTTTCTGGACGCTGATTGGCACCGGCATCACATTCTGGTTTTCCTATCAGTTATTCTGGACATACTACGAAGTCTGGCTGAAAAAAGACGTTCCAGATTTGTGTGCAGGGGATATGATCCTTTTCCTCCACATTGTACCCCTGATGGCGGCGGTAGCTCTGAGGCCTCACGCCCCGGAAGATGAGTATGCCGCGCGCCTGCGCCGCCTGGACTTTGCCCTGATGATGGTTTGGTGGGGGTATCTTTACCTGCTGTTTGTCATCCCGTGGCAGTATGTGGTGCCCGACGTGGCGGCTTATGGCGGCAATTTGAACTGGCTGTACCTGATCGAGAAGGCGGCTTTTCTCGGCATTCTTCTCCTGGCCTGGAAGGAGAGCAAAGACGGCTGGAAGATTTTCTATGCCAACCTGTTCGGGGCCAGTTTCACTTATGCCGCCGCTTCGCATCTCGCCAATTGGGCGTTGAGCCGCCACACTTATTACAGCGGAAGCTTTTACGACATTCCCCTTGTGGCCTCGATGGCGTGGATTACGGTGACGGTCCTGGTTACGCGAGAACATGCGCCGCAAGCCGGCGTGCGAACGACCTCGACTTCCCACGGTGTGTGGCTGGCCCGGGTGGGAATGATCGCGGCCTTCTCGCTTCCGTTGTTTGCTGCCTGGTCGCTGCTGGATCCCTCAACTCCGCAGCGCATACGGTTTTTCCGGCTGGTGCTGACCCTGACCGCGGCGCTGGCCATGGGCACCATGGTGTTCGTGCGCCAGCACCTGCTGGATCGCGAACTGCTGCGCCTGCTGCACTACTCACGTGAGTCGATGGAGAATCTGAAGCGGCTGCAGGCGCAGATCACGGAGTCGGAAAAACTGGCGTCCATCGGGCAACTGGTAGGGGGAGCCGCGCATGAACTCAACAATCCCATTACTGCCATGCTGGGCTACTCCGATCTGCTGCTGCTGAGCCGGCCGCTGAATCCGCAACAGAATGAGTTGGCGGCAAGGATTGGCCAACATGCGCGGCGGACGAAGTCCCTGGTAGCGAGCCTGCTTGGCTTTGCAAAACAAAGCCCCGTGGCTATGGCCACGGTGGACCTGAATACCATGCTGCGGACGGCGATGAAGGTTTTGCAATCCAAGTTTGAAGCCCTCAATATTGAGGTGCGCGCGCATTTACCCAAGGAACCGCTCCCGGTCCGCGGCGATTCCAACCGGTTGCTGCAGCTTTTCTCGCAGGTCATTCATGATGCGCTGAGTGCGGCCGATCAATGCGGCAGCCACAGCCTTGACGTAATTGCAGAATCTAGAGACGGGGTCGCGGTCGTCACCATCTACGACGCCGAGGGGGCATCCGGCGCCGGGCGCGATCCCACCCTTTCCGGCTTGGGACTCAGTGCGTGCCAGAACATATTGCAGCAACATCAGGGACGAATTCTGTGGCGCCGGGAGCCGAACGAGCGGGCGTGCATACAAATCGAGCTGCCGATTATTCCGGCGGGACAGGGGAAATCGATTCCAGCTGGGGCGCAGGCGGTGCGCCAACCTCCGTCGTTCGCTTAAGCTGGCCGCAGGCCGCGTATATGTCCCGCCCCCGCGGTCGCCGCACAAAGGCCGGAACTCCAGCCTGGCGCAGTGTCTGTTGAAAAGCCGCCACTCGATCGGCGCTGGGAGTCTCGAAGTCGATCCCGGGACCGGGATTCAGCGCGATCAGATTGACCTTGCAGCGCAATCCACTTAGAAGACCGGCGACCTCTTTCGCGTTTCCCGGAGCGTCGTTCACCCCGCCCAGCAAGACGTACTCGAAGGTAATGTATTCCCGGGCGCGCAGCGGCACTTCTCGCGCCGCGGCAATCAGCGTTGCAAGAGCCCATTTCTTGTTGAGCGGCATCAACTGCGTGCGAAGCGCGTCATTCGAGGCGTTCAAAGAAATCGCCAGCTTGGGCCGGACCGCCTCTTGTCCAAACTCACGGATGCGCGGCACAATCCCCGCGGTTGAAACCGTCATGCGGCGCTCGGCAATGCCGACCTCCTGGACCAGCAGCCTCACGGCCTTCATGAAATTCTCGTAGTTCAGGAAAGGCTCGCCCATTCCCATAAAAACCAGATTGATGCGATCTCGCGGCGGAGAAACCTGCTGATCCTTGAGGACGGCGCATACCTGGCCCACGATTTCGCCCGCAGTCAGGTTACGCTTCACGCCGAGGAGGGCAGTGAGGCAGAATCGACAATCCACCGCGCACCCGACCTGGCTGGAGATGCAGATCGTGGAACGGCGGTTCTGGGTCGCGCCGCCCTTCCAGGGCTGTGATGAAGGTCCTTCACGATCGCGAGTGTCAGCCTCGGTGTGTGTTGCATCAGCATTCGCCACGTCTCCAGCCTCGCTCCCATCTCCCGCTTCGCCGCCATCCCCTTCAGGCATCCAGACTGTTTCCACCGTCTGCCCATCGGCGAATGAGATCAGATACCGCACGGTGCCATCCTGTGAGACGAACTTCTGTTCGATCTTCGGAAAGCCCACGGTGACGCCGTTCTTTGCCAGTTGTTGACGGAATTCCAACGGCAAAGTCGAGATATCGGTGAGGGTCTCCACACGCTCGCGGTAGACCGCTTCGGTGATCTGTCTGGTCCGGTATGGACGCTCACCGGCCTCGCTCACCAGAGCGGAAAGCTCTTCCTGGTTCATTCCTAACAGTGGCACGCCTTCACCCGTCTTCGGCCCTCTGGCGGCGTAGCGGAAACGCCTCGCCAGGAGCTTCTAACCATCTGATTCTAAAGCATTACCAATATCAGTAGCCATGTAGCCCGGTCCAACATCTAAATGTGCAACAATATTAGTTTACCTCTGGGCCCAGTTCGCTAGCCGAACCAGCCTTCCAGACGAACTAATAAAAATCATTATGGCAAAAGAAGTTCGCAGCATTCGCAGGCAGGTGTTGCCGCATGGCCTCACCGTAATTACCGAACAGATGGAGCACATCCGCTCGGCCTCGATCGGGATTTGGCTCGAAACCGGTTCGCGCGACGAAGCGCCGCAAATCAACGGTATCTCCCATTTTATCGAGCATATGGTTTTCAAGGGCACGAAGCACCGAACCGCCGAGGAAATTGCCCGCCAGGTCGACTCCATCGGAGGCAACATGGACGCATTCACCTCCAAGGAGTGCATCTGCTTCAACGTGAAGGTGCTCGACGACCATGTTCCGGTCGCGCTGGAAATTCTGTGCGACCTGGTGCTTTATCCCAACTTCAATGAACAGGATATTGCCCGGGAGCGCGGCGTGATCCTGGAAGAAATCAAGATGGACGAGGATAATCCCGACTATCTTGTCCATGAAATCTTCACCCAGAATTTCTGGAAGGATCATCCTCTGGGCAAGCCAATCCTGGGGACCAAGGAAACGGTCAAGCGTTTCGAGCGCGAGGCTGTACTTAATACTTATTCTCACCGTTTCGCTCCGGGGAACATTATTGTGGCTGCGGCCGGGCATCTCGATCATGACCGTTTTGTGGATCTGGTGGTCAAGCACTTCGAGCATTTGAAGCCGGCGCAAAACGGCTTCCATTCGGCGGAGCCGAAAATTGTTCCCCGCATTGTTCTGCGCAATAAGAAAGCGCTGGAGCAAGTGCAGCTTTGCATTGGAGTGCCGGCGTACCCAATCGCCCACGAAAAGCGGCACGCCGGCTACATTCTCAATACGCTGCTGGGCGGCGGCATGAGCTCGCGGCTGTTCCAGAATATCCGCGAACGGCAGGGGCTGGCGTACTCCATTTACAGCGACCTCAATCCCTATCGCGACACCGGATGCATGGCGGTGTATGCCGGAACTTCGCTGGCCTCGGCGGCGAAGGTTGTACAGTCGGTGGTCAGCGAATTTCGCAACCTGAAAAATGAGCCGGTTCCCGCCGAAGAGTTGCGGCGCGCGAAGGATCAGCTCAAAGGCAGCCTAATGCTCTCGCTGGAATCGAGCACCTCCCGCATGTCAAACCTGGCGCGGCAGGAAATGTATTTCGACCACTTCCAGGATCTCGACGAACTGATTGAGAAGATTGAAGCCGTGACCGTGGAAGACCTGCAGAGCCTGGCGCAGGAGTTTTTCACCACGGAATCGATCGCAGTCACCGCGTTGGGTAATCTGAACGGATTAAAAATTTCCCGCAGTCAGCTGGTCTGTTGACCAACATCAGCCTCCGTTGAGGCACATCCGGTCGTGGGGTCATAGCGTGGATACGAGGTAAGATCTTGGTGCTGCGATTGCTTAGGCTGTGCTCGGCGGTTTTAGTTTGTAATACAAATTGTATGCGTCCCTAAAATCCTGTACATCAAGAGAGAAGCAATCGAGCAATCCGTAAATCTGCTCATAGCCGACAATCGTCCCTTGCTCACGTGCCTGAACCGGATACGTGATTGGATTAGGGTCTGCTGGATGTTGACTTGCTAACTTGAATCGCGCATAGTTGGCGCGCTCCCGGCTGTAAGTGAGTGCCGGGAAGTGCTTAGCCATCATTTCGAGAAAGGCCGGAAATCCTAGGTCGCAAAGCTCATCGGACGGCCCGAGCCACCGCAACTTCTCGAACGGGCGTCGTGACTCGCCCAGCGGGTTTCTTTTCGGGCGGGAAGAGGGGTTGGGTGATTGGGGGATGTTCACTGGTGACTGTCTTCCATTTCTGCTCAAGAACGGGCGGTATCGTGGCCCGTGTTCTTAACTTCCTTCCGTTCTCGTGGGCGTAAGTAACTTCCGTTCGCAAAAGGTCAAGAACGTTATCGCGTGCTTCGTCATAGCCGAGTCCGGTAGAGACATAGCCAGTTTCCAGACACGTTGCCACCCAGATGTTCGGGTTGTTTTCTCTTGGTTCAAGCAATACGCGGAGAATTGTTCTAGTGGAAAGTTCGGGCTGTTGTTCGGTTGGGGCGACGATAGGCATACACACCTCATCAATATCCTGAAGAGGGATTTTCTGTCGCGAAGTTTACGTCCCGCCAGAGTCCCTGTCAATATATTATCAGTCGCCATTTTTTCACAGTACTTAAACTGATGCCCCGATCAATTCCTCTACAGTCCACACGCGATCTGTCAATTTGCCCTCTTGGGCCGGAGTCACGCGCAAACTGCCGTGAATCCGTGCGAAGTTGTAGTACCAAAAATGCAATGCTAACGCGGCTCGTAAGTTTTCTTTTTTCTTGCTGAAAGCGTAAGTGAGGCGCGTGAGCCGTTTGCACCATTGGCGCAGTGAGCCGTTCTTGCGCTCTACATGCGATGTGCAAGCGCGACTTAAGTCAGGAGTGCCACTCCCTACGGCTTTTTCTACTGTCACGAACTGGCCGGGACTATATCGTTCGCGGCCGTCTTCCGGCTTGTCGTACACCTTGACCACGACACTGTGACTAGCGCGGTCTGAAAGTTGCAGATCAATTTCGGGAATGTAGGAGGGCCACGCATCAGTGGAAATGTCGAACTTGCCTGCCGTCGCGTTGCGAACTTTGGAGATGAACGCATAGGTGTTGTCGCGATCGCGCTTGCCGAGATGCCACGCGATTACGAGTTTGCTCGTGCGCTCAAGGCCGATGTAGACGTACTGGCTGCCGATATTCTCATCATTCATTTCGTGGGGCTGTAAATGCCCCTCTTTCTTGAGGCAGTACGTCCAGCATTCATCAAGTTGAAGATCGGTGACCGGAATATTTCGCAGCGTCCGTTCCATGAATCGTTCGCAGCAATCGCCCGCAGTCTTGAGCAGATTCAACACCGTGCGCTTTTCGACATCGCAGAGCCGCGATGTAGAGCGAACGGAATTTCCTTCCGCAAGGCAGCGGAGAATCATCGTCACCTTTTCGACAGGGAGCCGCACGTCCGTGCCGAAGGGCTTAGGCTGTGGCTCTGAGAATCGCTTGTTGCATTGCTGACATTTCCAACGCTGCACTTTCTTCGCTCCGTAGAATCCGGCTTTGACCATCTGGGAACGGCAATTGTGGCACGTCATTTCCGCCTTGCTTTCTTCGGGCGGACGCGCCAAAATAGCAGTGGGTGTAGAAACCCTGCCTTTGGCTTCGGCCCGAGGCTAGGCCCTGTGAGCAGTTGACGCTGCTTACGGGGCTGATTAGTAGCATGGAGGGCGTGGAGGGAGTTGAACCCCCGACCATCGGCTTAGTAGGCCGCTGCTCTTGCTCAGAGTTACCTGAGAGTTTCCGCTGAGCTACACGCCCGCATTCCATGTCCGTAAATATACCTCCCTACCTGATTCCAGTCAAGGTAAAACTGATAAAAATAATTAATCCGGTGGAGGCAAAATTTCGCTTGCTATCTCCTGCTGTTAGGTATAATATATCTCCAGTTGAGGAGGGGATAGCCTTATGGCTGAAGCTGCAAAAGTCCCGGTTGTGATTGATGAAGAAAGTAAGAAGCAGCGGACCCGAAGCCCAGCGTATCCGTACTGCAATCTAGAGACTGCCATCACGAGAGCGCGGGAATTTCACAAGGAAGAACGCAACAATCCCGCCAACATCTCAATTGCAGGAAAGCATTGGGGCTACAAGGAGAATAGCAGCGGAGCCTTTCAAACAGCGGCTGCACTCATCAGTTTTGGGCTGATGACTGATGAAGGCACGGGCGACAAGCGAAAACTGAAACTTACTCCAGCCGCGCTTCGTATTTTGCTTGATGCCGACCCAAACTCGACCGAGCGTGCCCGTCTCATTCGAGAAGCGGCCTTGTCGCCTAAGATTCACCAGGAATTGTGGAAGCGGTGGGGCAAAGACTTGCCCTCAGTCCATTCCCTCAAAAACACCCTAATTTTTGACTGGAAACCACCGTTTAACGAGAACTCTGTTGACGGTTTTATCAAGGAGTACAAAGATACAATTAAATTTGCAAAGCTCCTTGAATCTGATACAGTGGCCTCGGAGGTCAAAGATAACGGCGAAGAAGCCAGCAACACTCCATATGTCGCGCAAATTGGCGATTGGGTTCAGTGGGAACACAATGGAGTTTTGGGGCTGCCTGAGGCGACGCAAGTAAAGGGTTTTTCTCCAGATCGTGAGTGGGCGTATGTGAACGGTCAAAATGGGGCTGTTCCCACACGCGAACTCATCAGGGAATCTGCCCCCGCTGCTAAGCCTCCGGCTCCGGCCAATACCAATACCGGACAACGACAGTCGCCGCCAAAATCAAACACTATGCAGGAATTTGTGGTTCCTCTCTCTGACGGTGCGAAGGCTGTCTTTCAATGGCCGACAAGTCTCAGCACAGAAGATATCGACGACCTCAAGGATTCACTGAAAATCTTGGAACGCAAAATTACGCGCTCTGTGGGTGCGAAGGAGCAGCCGAATGCCAGCGAAGAAAACTAACGTTGCGAGAATGCCGAAGGCAAGCGACGATGGCACCGCTTCAGCCCTCTACGGCTTTGCAAAGGAATTGAGCGCCTCAGTAGATGAGGTTGCGAAGGAATTGCGGCCTCTCTATCACGTGGAAAATGTTGCCGACAATGTAGGCGAATTGGCATCAGCGATTGCGCGGCTGGCAAGTGTGACTTCGCTATCCGTCATAGCTACGCATGGAACTGACGAGGACCGTGCGGCTGTGGTGGCACAACTAAAACGCCTTGAGGATATTTCGGACTGAGCCTTTGCTCCTTTTTTGGGGTGGAGATCGGCGAGGCCCTTGGATTCCGAGGGCCTTTTGTTTGCATTTCCCATATCCACACTAAAGCACCACTACCGGCACATCCAAACCGGTTGATTGTTCAAGCCGGTTTGGTGTAACTTCCTTGCGCCCGGCGAATCTCATCTCAGTCTGCAGGTGCAGACCTGCCGGACATCCTTAACAACTCACTCAGGAGAAAAGCGTGAAGAAGATTCTCTGCAGTCTCACCCTGGCCTGTATTCTGGCGGCTCCCTTGGCCGGCTTCTCGCAGGACGCGATGAAGCAGGACAGTTCCAAGACAAGCACCATGAAGAGCGACTCGACGGCAAAGACGGACGCGAAAACCGGCACCAAGAAAGCCGCGAAGCCCAAGGCGGCCAAGACCTCCGGCAAAGATTCGATGAAGAAAGATGACAGCATGAAGAGCGACAGCGCTAAGAAAGACACCATGAAGCAAAACTAACCGCACCCGAACGGAGCGTGATGAAGCATTCGTAGTGGCGCTCCGATTTTTGGGTGCCGGCTCGCTCCGGGACCATGAAGGAAATATCTTGGTCCAGGCGATACTTCCGGTACTGGTTTGGGCCCCAACCGAGCCAGTACCGGGGAATTTGGCTATCGGCAAACAGCAGCATGGCCCTTTGCGTACCTTCCTTGTATCTTAGGTTAGAGACAGTTCCTGGTTTATCCTTCAGGCGGCGCTGTTTTTCAACTCAATCATGGCATCATCAAAAAAACGTAAGCGCGTGCTCAGCGGCATGCGCCCCACCGGAAAACTGCACCTCGGCAACTATGTGGGCGCGCTCGATAACTGGGTGCGCATGCAGGACGAGTACGAATGTTTTTTTGTGGTGGTCGACTGGCACGCTTTGACTACAGATTACGCCGACACCTCGCGGGTGAAGGAAAATTCTCTGGAGGTCGCGCTGGACTGGCTGGCGGCGGGCCTCGATCCGGAGAGATCGGTATTGTTTATTCAGTCGCACGTGCCGGCTCATGCCGAACTGCATCTGCTGCTCTCGATGATCACGCCGCTGGGCTGGCTGGAACGGGTTCCGACATATAAGGAGCAGCAGCAGAATATTAAAGATAAAGATCTGGGGACGTATGGATTCCTGGGCTATCCCGTGCTGCAGGCGGCGGATATTCTCATCTACAAGGCGGATGTGGTTCCGGTGGGCGAGGATCAGGTAGCGCATATCGAACTTACCCGCGAGATTGCGAGGAGGTTCAACGGGTTTTATGGTCAGCGCGGGGAGGTTTTTCCTGAGCCGCAATCTTTGCTCACGCGGGCGCCGAAGCTGCCGGGCACCGATGGGCGCAAGATGTCGAAGTCGTATGGCAATACGATCCTCCTGACCGATCCTGAGCCGGTGGTGCGGCAGAAGCTGAAGACGATGGTGACCGATCCGGCGCGGGTGCGGCGATCGGATCCAGGAAATCCGGATGTGTGCCCGGTAGGCGATTTGCACAAAATCTTCAGCAGTAAAGAAACGATGGCGAAAGTGAACGAAGGCTGCCGATCGGCGGCCATTGGGTGCATCGAGTGCAAAGGATGGGCTGCCGATGCGCTGGTGCAGTTGTTGAGTCCGATGCAGGAGCGGCGCAAAAAATTCGAGGAGAATCCAAGGCTGGCTTGGGATATTCTGGAGAGCGGCACGGAGAAGGCGCGCAAGGCGGCTGCCCAAACCATGGAACACGTTCGAGATGCGATGGGCATGTCGCTCGCTTATGAGCCGGCAACGATGAAGGGTGGGAGCTAGGATGAAAGAGAATGTCGTTCGCTCGGAAGAGATCGCGCCCCAGCCGGTTCCGTTCGTAGTGCCGAGCCGCCCAGTTGGCAAGCAGGCTGATGTCCGACCGTCAAGCGGCGAATCGAAGGAGAGCGATTCTCCGTTTGCCGTTTCCGTGACCGACGTTTATGAAGGCCCTCTCGATCTGCTGCTCGACTTGATCCGCAAGCAGGATATCGACATCTACGATATTCCGATCGCCCGCATCACCGAGCAATATCTCGCCTATGTGGAAAAGATCCGCGAACTGGATGTGAATGTGGCGGCCGATTTTATTTACATGGCGGCGGTGCTGATTCACATCAAGTCGAAGATGCTGCTCCCGCGCGATCCCTCGGCGAAGGCGGAGGAGTTGGAAGATCCGCGCACCGAGCTGGTGAACCGGCTGCTGGAGCATGAAAAGTTCAAATCGGCGGCGCAGATGCTGTTGCAGAAGCAGCAGATCGAAGATGCGGTGCTGACGAATCCGGCTCTGAAGGAATTTGTCGATGCCGAAGGGACCGAGCCGGAAATTGCCGCGGACGTAATCGATCTGGTGAAAACCTTCCAGCAAATTCTGGAGCGCGTGCGCACGCGCCCGATAATTAATGTTGATGAGGAGACGGTTACGGTCGGGCAGATGATTGATTATCTGCGGCAGCGCCTGGCGATGGAATCACAGCCCATCCGGCTGAAGCAGCTTTTAATGCGCGTGCCTTCGCGGCAGGCGCTGGTGTGCATGTTCCTGGCGATGCTCGAACTGGTGCGCTTGCAAGCGATTCAGGTGCGGCAGGACCGGTTGTTCGGCGAGATCGCCGTGCGCAAGCACATGCACTTCGAAGAGATCATGAACGAGCGCGCGGCGGTAAGAGATGATTGGCGGTAGGACAGTAGCGAGTACCGAGTCAAAAACAAATGAGTCTTAAAGCTCAACTCGAAGCCATTATTTACGCGGCGGAGACGCCGGTCACATTAGAGCAGATGGTCCAACTGGTGAAGGCGGGTCTCGTCGCCGAGGGTGCTGCGGATGAGACCGAGGTTAAGTCGCGGGTGCGGGCCGCGCTGGAGGAACTCATCGCCGACTGCGCTTCGCCGGATCACGGCATTGAGATTCGCCAGGTGGCCGGCGGGTATCGCATGTCGACCAAGCCCGAGCAGCATGAAATGGTGCGCGGGTTCGCCAAGAGTTTGAAGCCGCCCATCCGGCTGTCGCTGCCGGCTTTGGAAACGCTGGCTGTGATTGCCTATAAACAACCGGCGACCGTGCCGGAAATCAACGAGATTCGCGGCGTGGATTCGGGAGGCGTGATAGCAACATTGCTCGACCGTAAGCTGATCACGACTGCGGGACGTAAGCAGGTCATTGGACGGCCTATTCTTTACAAGACGACGAAAGAATTCCTGATGCGTTTTGGCTTGAAAGATGTGAATGAGTTGCCCAGCATGGAGGAGTTCGAAAAACTCGTGGCGGAGTCGTTTCAGTCGGAGTTGATTCCGGCGGAAGAGGCAGGGCCAGCAACGGAAAGCGACGGGTCTAAGCAGGAGGAAATGATTGAAGCTCCGGCAGAGGTTTCCGATTTAAAATCCAGCGCCTAAAGGCGCCCTCATTTTGCAGCAATCCCCGGCCTGGCTGAAGTCATGTCCTGATGCCAATCAATGCCCAACCGTGATACGAGTAACACCCGGTAATCCAGAGTCTTTTCACATGCCTGCTGAACGCTTACAGAAAATCATTGCTGCGGCTGGAATTGCTTCCCGGCGCAAAGCTGAGGAACTTATCAGCGCGGGCCATGTGAAAGTGAACGGGACAACCGTTACCGAACTTGGAACCAAGGCTGATCCGGAAAAAGATCACATTCGCGTTGACGGCAAACTGCTGCAAGGCGCGCAGCAGCATGTCTACCTGCTGCTGAACAAACCCAAAGGCTATGTCACGACGGTCAAAGATCCGGAGAACCGGCCCACGGTGATGCAGTTGATTCGCGGCGTCAAGGGTCGCGTTTATCCGGTTGGGCGGCTCGATTATGCCAGCGAGGGCCTGCTGGTGCTGACCAATGATGGCGCGCTGGCGAATAAGCTGATGAAAGCGGCGTCGGGTGTGCCCAAGACTTACGTGGTAAAGGTGGCGGGAACTCCGAGCAACGATGCGCTCGAGAAACTGCGCGGGGGAGTGTCGATCGAAACCGAAGACCGACGCCGCGTGCGTACCGCGCCTGCGGCCATAAAGCTGTTGAAAGAAGCGGCGAATCCGTGGTATGAAATCACTTTGACTGAGGGCCGGAATCGCGAGATTCGGCGGATGTTTGAGAAAGTTGGACATCATGTCGAGAAGATCAAGCGCGTCCGCTACGGGCCGCTGACTCTGGACGTTCCGCCGGGGAAGTTCCGCTCCCTGACTTTGAAAGAAATAGACCGCCTGAGAACTGCCTGCAACAAACCAATAGCATCAACCAAGCCATCCGTGTAATGATGTGCGGCAAGCATGAGCCGCTTTTTCGATCTGGTTTCCAAACCGGCCCGTGACCTGGGCACGTCGAACGCTCCGCGCACCACGGCTGCGGCGTCCGTTAATCCGCTTCACCTCATCAAGCTCAACTCCAACGAAAATCCGTTCGGGCCCTCCGATCGTGCGATCGAGGCGATGAAGAGCGCTTTGGGTGCAGCGAACCTTTATCCCGACGACGATTGCAGCCAGTTGCGGCACAAACTTTCGGCGCATCATGGGTTGCCTGCCGATCACGTCTTTATAACTGCGGGATCGACAGCCCTGTTGAGCCTGCTTTGCCAGACGCTGCTGGCGCCGGGCCTGAACGCGGTGACGAGCGAGCGCTCATTCATCGTTTATTCGCTGGCGGTGCAGGCGGCGGGTGCGCACCTGATCGAAGCACCGATGCGCAACGACAGCTTTGACCTGGAGGCGATTCTGGCGGCGATCGATTCGAACACGCGAATCGTCTTTCTGGCCAATCCCAACAATCCCACGGGGACGATGGTTGAGGCCGATGCGGTTGAATGGTTTGTCGCGCAGATTCCCGGCCACGTGGTTGTGGTTCTGGATGAGGCTTATTACGAATTCGCCTCGCACTTCGCCACCCTGCGCAAGTTGAAGTATTCGAATTCGCTCGAATATGTCCGCCAGACCGCGAGCGTCGTCGTGCTGCGGACGTTTTCGAAGGCGCATGGCCTGGCGGGATTGCGCGTGGGATATGGCCTGGGCCCTCCGGAACTGCTGGGATATTGCTCGCGTATGCGGAATACATTTTCCGTTTCGTCGGTGGCGCAGGCGGCATCACTGGCGGCCGTTGACGATGACGAGCACGTAAAACGTGTCGTCGAGAACAATGCGATGCAGTCGCGCGTGCTCTCACAGGGATTGTCGGCGCTGGGATATCGAGTCGTGCCGACCTCGGCTAATTTTGTGTACTGCGATCTGGGAGAAGATGCAGGGGCGGTGGCGAATCGACTGGAGGATGAGGGCGTGGCCGTCCGTCCCCTGGGTTCGTGGGGAGCGCCGAATTGCATTCGCGTGACCATCGGGAAGCCGGAACAGAATCAGGCGTTCTTGTATGCGGTGAAGCAGTTGAGGTCGCAGGCTTCGGCGTGAAAGTGCCCGCTCCGCATGAGCAAAGGAAAAAATTCCTTCGTAGGCTGAAGCCCGGGTTTTCTTAAGAGCTTTACGCAGCGCTGAAGCGCTGCGCCACCCAAAATCAGATACGTTCCGCTTCGCCACTCATCTCTGCCCGTTGCCGAGAAGTCTCAATACGCAGCCGGTACCACCGCATCTTCCGGATAGCCGGGGACTCCAAACTCGGGAACGTCCAGACCCTCCTGCTCCGATTCAGCACTGACTCTCATGCTCCTGGCTTTGTTGACGCACCAGAAGACGACATAGGTCGCGCCGAAAGCCCAGACAGCGTAGAGCGTCGCTCCCATGAGTTGGCAGAGGAACTGGCGCGAGTCGCCGTGCAGCAGGCCGGTTACGCCTTGGCCCGCGTGGCCCAGATAACTCGTTACGCCGACACCGTTCCATCCCGCGCCGTAAGCGCCATCGGCAAAGATGCCAACGCTGACGGCTCCCAGCCAGCCACAGTAACCGTGAACCGAAATCGCGCCGCAGGGATCGTCGATTCTGAGATAACGTTCGTTGAAGAGGACGCCGAAGCAGACGAGGCATCCGGCGAGAATGCCGATGATAACTGACGACGTCGGCCCAACGAAGGCGCAGGGAGCGGTGATTGCGACCAGTCCCGCGAGCATTCCGTTGCAGGCCATGGTCACATCGGGCTTGCCGAACAGAATGTACCAGAGCAGCATAGCGGCGGCCGAGCCAGCAACCGCGGCCAGGTTTGTGTTAACCGCTACTACGGAGATGCGAAGGTCGGTCGCGCCCAGCGTGGAACCTGGGTTGAAGCCCATCCATCCAAATAGCAGGATGAACGTGCCGGTAACGACGTAGACGATGTTGTGTGCGGGGAAGGCGCGGATTTTTCCTCCGGGACCGAACTTGCCTAGACGCGGCCCGAGAATGATAGCGAGGGCCATGGCGCAGAATCCGCCGACCGCGTGGACGATCGTTGATCCTGCGAAGTCGACATAGCCGTGGCCGAGATTCATGCTGGAACCGACTTGCGAGAGCCAGCCGCCGCCCCAGGTCCAGCAGCCGGAGATGGGATAAAGAATCGCGCCGATGAAAAGTTCACACAGCAGGAACGCCCAGAAAGTGATGCGCTCGCAGACCGCGCCGACGATGATGTAGCCCGCGGTCTCCATGAAAACGACTTCGAATAGTGTCAGGCAGTTGCTGCCCGCGTCGTAGGCGGGCCCGGTGAGAAAGAAACCTTTGCCGCCGACGAAGCCCCATTGTCCGCTGCCGATCAGAAAATGATTGAGCGTAGGGACGCCGCCGAGATTGGTGGGCGCTGCGTTGATGGCGACGGCCCCGAACTGGAAGGCATAGCCGACGGCGTAATACGCGAGAAAGGCGAAAACGTAGGCGGCGAAATTCAACATCATCAGGTGGCCGGCATTTTTCTTCCGCACCAGCCCGCAGGTGAGCAGGGCAAAGCCGGCTTGCATGAATAAGACGAGATAGCCGGTGTTCAGAGTCCAGGCAAAATTTGTGGCGACGCGAACGTGCCCGACGCTGTCAGCGAGCTTTACGGCAAGCGGCTCTTTCGCGGCCTGCGCCTGATAATCGTCGAATGCCTTTTTGTTGGCGGCGTAGTCGGGAGCGGATTTGTCAGGGGGCTCGGTAACGACGAAAGTGTTGCCGGCGGCATCGACTACGGCGGTTTTGTCCCCGGTGGCCGTACCCGAGGGATCGGGCTTCGGACCCTCATCGGCGAAGCATGATGTCGAGAGGCCTAAGCAAAATGCAGCGGCCAGGACGATGAGGACAAAAATCGACGCAAGCGACAGGCGGCGCGAGTGCCTGTCGATTCGTTTTGTCATGTTCGATTGCTCCTATTTGCAAAGGCTGGGCAGTCTTCCGGCGGGCGCGCTCACAACCCGCCAGAAAATGCCGATACGCACGCAATTGTAAACAGCTGGAGGCAAGGGCTGACCGGGGAAAGTAAGGCGACGACCGCCACGGCGTTCCATCGCAATCCTCTCTCTATGCTGCCGAAGATAAAGGGCGGGCGAAAGATGAGTCCAATTGAAATTTCTTATGGGGGGGATTAGAGAGAGCGATAGTCCGGACGAGAATTTCTCAAGATAGGTTTATGCAGAGGCGTAGAATCTTCGAACGGATGGCGGGCGGCCATTCAAGCCCGCTTTTGGTTTGTTAGGACACTTCCACAACTGAATCGCGGGAGATCGACGGCTTCTATCCACGCTCGCGGCCTTCGCGCACAACTGCAACCAGATCGGCAGTCGAGAATCCCAGTTTTATGCCTTTCACCTCCAGCGGCGAGGCTTTGGACTTTCGCAGAGGCAGAATGCGAAACACGGACCCGTCGCGGCGGCGGATTTCCACCGCGCCGTTGCGCTCGGCTTCATCGAGCACTGTCGCAAAATTTCCCCGCGCCTCAGAATAGCTGTAGGACTTCATCGGCTGCCAACCTCCATTACGTCCAGTTTCAATTCACGCGCGCGTTCTCTTAGTCCGCCGTCCAGCGTGAGCAGCGGTGTCAAGGTCGTCGTCACTCACCGGGCTATCACGGCCGCGTGAGCTGCACCGTACAAGCCCGCATCGCTCCCCAGCAAAGCGCGGGTGACGATAGTCTTTCCTTCCCCGCGGCTTTCGGTGAGCGCGGCTGCGCCTTCTTCTTTGCCTAGAGAAGTGCTGCCCAGGGGATCGTCAGGCGCGGTGGCGGCGTAGACCTCGGACCGCTCGCGCAGTTCTGCGAACATGTTCGGCGCGAAGGCGTCCCATGCGCTGGCCACGCCGCCTCCTATGACGAACATATTGAGGTTGAGAATGTTGATCACGCCCGACAACATGATCCCAAGGTAGCGTCCAGCGGTGCGGAAGATTCGGCGGGCATGTTCGTCGCCTTGAAGGGCGAGATTGTAAATCGCCTTGGCGCCGAATTCGGGGTCGTCAGAAGAGGCTTTGGCTAGCGATGGCGCTTCGCCGCTGGCAATGGCCTCGCGGGCCATGCGCACGATGGCGGTGGCCGAAGCGTACTGTTCGGCGCATCCGCGGCTGCCGCAGCCGCAGGGATGACCCTCGGGTTCGACGTTCACGTGGCCGACCTCTCCGGCCATGCCATTCATGCCATGCCAGATTTTGCCTTCGAGGACGATGCCGCCGCCGATGCCCGTGCCCAGCGTGATCACGGCCATGTTAGGAACCCCGCGGGCAGCGCCCAGCCACTGCTCTCCCAACGCCGCCACGTTCGCGTCATTTTCAAGGACGACTGGCGCACCCAGGCGGCGCTCGATTTCCGCGCGCACCGGGAAATCTTCCCACCCGGGAAAGTTAGCCGACTTCCGAATCATTCCGCTCGACATATCAATGATTCCCGGCACGCCGATGCCGGCGCCCGCCAGCTTTCCCGTCCCCCGGTACTTGGAGGACAGGTGCTGGATAGCCTCACACATTTCGTTGATGACGTGATCGCGGCCGAGCGAGAGTTTAGTCCCGAGCGTTACTTTTTCGAGGAGCTGGCCTTGGCTGGTGATGGCGGAGATGCGCAGGTTGGTGCCGCCGAGGTCGACACCGATGGAGAAGTCAGGCATGGGAGAAGGTTAGCAGAATTGGGCGGACGAGGTGGCTTGGTGGGTTCAATTCGAAATCTTCCGCGATTCCGTCCATTTAGTCTCGAAGTCCCGCGTTTTCGCCAGCGGGACAAGAGATCTCCGATGCATATAGTGCCAGGGCGTTGGAATCCCCGATTACTTCTGGCACTTGCGGCAGTAGTGGCTGCTGCGGCCGGCGATTACTATGCGCTTGATGGGCGTTTTGCAGACGACGCAGGGCTCGCCTTCGCGGCCGTAGACTCGGTGCTGGAGCTGAAAGAAGCCTTCTTCGCCGTCAGCATCGACATAATCGGAGATGGATGAGCCGCCGAGGGCAATCGCTTCTTGCAGGACTTCTTTGATGGCAATAAGCAGTTTGGCCAGCTGCTCTCGCGAAATCGTCGAGGCGCGGCGGCGCGGGCGGATTCCGGCGCGGAACAGAGATTCATCCGCATAAATGTTGCCCACGCCGCGTAGCAACTTCTGGTTGAGCAGCGCGCTCTTGATGGGAGTCTTGCGGCCGCGGAACAATGCGTTGAATCGTTCGAGGTCGGCTTCGAGCGGCTCGACACCGCCCGCATCGAATTCTCCGCGGGCGACGCTGAGGCGTCCGAAGCGGCGGGGATCGACGAAGCGCAGTTCCCTGCCCGAAGCCAGTTTTAGAATTGCGTGGGTGTGTTTGAGAATCTCTGATTGCGGATCGCAGACCTGCAGCCGGCCGGTCATGCCGAGGTGGACGATCCACTGAGCCGGGGCTAAAGCCCCATCGGATTTTGTACGCTTTACGCGGCCTTGAAGGGCCGCTCTTCCACGGCGCTTCTGGCCTTTGGCCAGAGAAAGTTCGTCCGAAGGCTTTGCTGCGGGGTTTTTCGCGGAAACGGGTGCCCGCGCCGCGCCTGGTTCATCTGTGTGGGGTTCGAGGTCGAAGACGATGTGTTTACCCTGGCGGCGCACTGCGGAAATCCGGCTATGTTCAAGCGTAGCCGCGATCTCTCGCGCTGGTGACTTCAGCGGCTCCGGCTTTTGACCCAGCCAGACGGACTCGATTACATCTCCCTTTACGCGACTCGCCAGGCCACGCGCGATGGTTTCTACTTCGGGCAGTTCAGGCATGAATGGGTAGTTTACCGTGAAGACGTGGGGAGGAAATTCGCAGAGCTCTCAGCGCAAACACTGAGATCGCCGGGCTGGTTTTCTCGGCGATCCCGGTGTGCTCCGCGGTGAAGCAATTTGCGGAGAAAGGCTAGTCTTTCAACGGAACTACGGTTTGGCCGTCGCGGCAGAAGGTGGCCACTTTCTGCAGATCGCCGTTGGTCTGGGGAACGGTCATCACCGGGCCATAGCAGTAGACCGCGTGGCCGGTGGCGGCAAAATACCAGCGTCCACCTTTGGAGTGCTGCACGAGTTGGCCGGAAGGCTGGCGAACGGGCTGCGGCGGCTTGGCAGCCGCCAGACTGAACAACAAGGCTAGGGTCAGAACCTTCATTACCGCCAAACTTTCCAACTGCTGAGCGAACAACCTACCTGTCAAAATCTAAATCGTACGCAGCGCCCGGCGTTGATCCATCCAATCGGACGCGGGCACGGGAGGGACCGGGGGCTGGGCCACTTTCCCGTGCGAATGCTTGGGCTGTGCGGAGGGAACCTGAGCCGACGGGGTCTGCCCCTGGGTCGAGGGCGTTTGCCCGCTTTTTTGCGCTTGCGCTGCGCGCTTGTCGCCGATGGCCTTTCCCTTCGCTCCCCAAAGCTCTGTGCTGTCGCGCAGCAGGACTTGGATAAGATTGCGCTGCGATTGAATGGCCGAACCTTGTTCAACCACGAGCAGGGTCATGAGTCCGTAGGAGACGAGGAATAGAACCGTGAGCAACGGCAAAAGGCTCCGCTTTTTCTTCGGAACCGCGATTGGCATCACCGCTGTATAACCGAACAGAGTAGTCAATTGGCACCCCAGCCTGACCCGCAATCGCGGGCACCTTACGGAGTGCAGCTTGTGAACCAATATGCGGAAGGCTCGCAAGCTGCTGAAATGGCGTTAATTAGGTGTCGCTCGCAGCGGCACGGGTGGATTGCCAAGTGCAATTCGATGCACACTTTGAGCAGGGGCGCGTTGCTGGATGCTGCGCGGGCGCAGGCGTTCGGCTGGGCTGGTTCTCTTTAATCCGTCGTTCGACCTCACGAACCCGGAGAGACTTATTTCCCTAGCAGCAGCTTGGCGATGGTCGCCAACTGCATGTTTGACGTACCTTCGTAAATCTTGCCGATCTTGGCATCGCGCCAGTATTTTTCGACAGGATAATCCTTGGTGAATCCGTAGCCGCCGTAGATTTCGATGGCCAGCGAGGTGACGCGCTCGGCGACTTGCGAGGCGAACAACTTGGTCATTGCGGCTTCTTTGACGAAGTTGACGCCGGCGTCTTTCATCCGGGCAGCGTTGTAGACCATAAGGCGGGCAGCTTCGATCTCGGTGGCCATTTGCGCGATCTGGAACTGGATGCCCTGGAACTCGGCGATGGCCTTGCCGAATTGCTTGCGCTCGACGGCGTATTTCGCGGCAAATTCCCAGGCGCCGCGCGCCACTCCCAGCATCTGCGCGCCGATGCCGATGCGGCCCTCGTTCAAAGTTTCAATAGCGATCTTGTAGCCTTTGCCGGGCTCGCCAAGAACGTTTTCTTTGGGGACTTTGCAATCTTCCAGAATCAGTTCACAGGTGGATGAGGCGCGGATACCGAGCTTGTCCTCTTTCTTGCCGACGCTGAAGCCAGGGAAACCCTTCTCGACGAGGAAGGCGGTGATGCCTTTATATCCGGCCGCGGGATCGATCGTGGCGAAGAGCACAAAGAGTCCGGCTTCCTTGCCGTTGGTGATCCAGAGCTTGCGCCCGTTGAGGATGTAGTCGGAACCTTTGAGCTGGGCTTTGGTCTGAAGGCCGAAAGCGTCGGAGCCGGAACTGGCTTCGCTAAGGGCATATGCGCCGACGGTCTCGGCGGCCATCCTCGGCAAATAGTGCTTCTTTTGCTCGGGGCTGCCCCAGCGCAAGAGTGCGTTGTTGACCAGCGTGTTCTGCACGTCGACTACGACGCCGGCGGATGCATCCACGCGCGAAAGTTCCTCGACCGCGAGAATTGCCTCGAAAAACTTTGCCCCGCTCCCGCCGAATTGCTCGGGGATTTCGATTCCCATTAGTCCCAGCTGGAAGAATTCGTGGATGAGATCTTTTTCGAAGACGCCTTTTTCGTCCATTTCTTTGACTAGAGGACGGATCTTGTCATCGGCGAATTGGCGGATGTTGTCGCGGAAGAGGACTTCGTCGTCGGTTAGGGTGGTCAGGGGTGTTGGAACAGCGGCTTGCAGCGCAGTCTCGGGCATAGGGTACCTTCAGAAAGAAAATGCCAAACTGATGATTTTAGCATCGCCGGAGACGAGCAGACATTGGAGTTACGCAAGCCGGACCGCTCGCAAGTGGAAAGATAAGAAAGAAGCTGGCACGGTTGCGACCGGACGTAAAGTTCTTCTGGCAGGCTGTCACGGAAGGATTGGTATTTCAGGCGCCACGCAATGCACGAAACTCGGCAGAGTCACCTCGCGAAATGTGCTGAAAACAGCATCATCCCAGTTAAACGGCGCCGGCGAGTTCTTTAGGAGCGGCGGTGGTGACGGCCTTCCCTACTGCGGCTAGCGCCACTGAAGCCACGCCCTGGACCGCGCCGGCCGAGGCAACTGCTTCGGGCTTGTCCACCCGCACTCGAAATTCGACGCGTTCACACTTCGACATGCTGTCATAAAAGCCGCGATACGCGTTGAGTTGATCCCGAAGGTCCACTTCGAGCTCGGTATTGCATACAGAACACTTAGGCGAGACTAATTTCTCCAGGTAGTCTTTAGTTTCGAAATCAAAAATCGTTCCATGGCCGCAATTCCCACATCTCAGACTGAGCACGTGAAGTTCCCGGACATTGAAAATCAGTTCCTGCTCGCTCATTGGAAGACGCTCCCGTTATAAAGTTATCGGCCAGTTGTTGGTTGTGCGGGAGTTACTAAAGGACAACTGTGCATCCAAACGCACTTGTAAAAAGGCGGGACCTACACAGATTGATGTTAGCAGCGCTTGGAATGCACCAGCTTCAGCGAATCCGCCTGCAGGATCCGCTGGATCTGATTGCGAGCGTGCACCGACCAGGGACCGGTAGTATCGAGCTTGATGTATGCTTGCCAGTGCTTCAGGGCCTTGCGCGGCTCGCGGGTCTTTTCGAAGGCGAGGGCAAGGTTGTAGTGCGCGTCGGCATAGGTGGGGGCGAGTTGAATCGCCATCTTGTAGGTCTGGATGGCTTCCTGCACGCGTCCGGTTTCATCGAGAACATTGCCCAGGTCGAAGTACGCCAGCGCATAGCGCGGATCGGATTGCAGCGCGGCGCGGTAGTGTTTCTCGGCGAGATTGAAATCCTGGCGGTTGTAGTATAGCGTTCCCAGATTAATGTGCGCGGCGGCGTGGTTGGCGTCGCACTCGAGCACTTTCTGGTAGGCGGCCAGCGCGGCGGTCTGCGTAGTTGGGTCTTCTTCCAGGGCGATACCGCGCGCGAACCAGACGGCAGCGTCGTTCTGCTGCGGAGTCGGGTCGGAAGTTGGAATCGGTGTGCTCGATATGACTTTTTCCCGGGGCGAAAAATCCATGACAAACTGACCGGCGATGGGCTCCAGCAACCGCCCCTCGTGGCGGAAGGCCACGCGATGATTGCTGGTGGATGACGCCCCGGCGTCGAGCAGAGGATTCGCCATGCCGGAAACCTGCTTCTGCATGGCCTCCAGCGACTCACGGATTACCGCGGGACGAACTCTCATGGCGCACAGGTCGCGAACCTTTTTTATTTTGAGCAAGTCGGCAAACGAATAGCCGGTTGAGGCAGCAATGATCCCCGCCCGCTCCCAGTTGGACAACTGGCGCGGCGTGAGATGAAGAATGCGGAGTAAATCTGCTCGACTGTACACGACGGCACGCAACCCCTCGCGCGGCTGTGCGCAAGAACGTTACGCGTCATTATGCTGAAGTTGGGGCGGGAAAGGCAACTGCAAACGCTTGTGGAAATCTGTGGAGAACCTGGTTGATTTACATGCAGCGAAAATGGTGCAGTCGGCCGGAAACTGGTTCCTCACCGGGTTTTCGGCCCGGTTCGGAATGACAAGGGTGCCAGGAAGTTATACCGCTACGGCCGCCTGGTATTCCTCGTACGTCCCCTTGAAATCGGTAATCTTGTGGTCGCTTTCGAAGTGCCAGATGCGCGTGGCCACTTCGTCAATCAAATCGTGATCGTGAGTCACTAACAGCACAGTGCCCTGGTAGCGCTGCAGTGAGATGTTCAGGGCGTTAATGGCTTCGAGGTCGAGATGGTTCGTCGGCTCGTCGAGGACGAGCACGTTAGGCTTCTGCAGCATCAGCTTGCAGAAGAGCAGGCGGGCGGCTTCGCCGCCGGAAAGCACATGGGTGGATTTTGTGGCTTCGTCGCGCTGGAAAAGCATTTGTCCCAGCAGGCCGCGAATTTCCTCGCCGACAGCGGCGGGGTTCCACTGATGCAGCCAGTCTAGTACGGTCATTCCGCCCTCGATCAGGCTGCGGTGATCCTGCGCGAAGTATCCGATGGAGGCCTCGTGACCCCAGACCACTTTTCCGGAGTCAACGAAGGGGCCGTCGTAGCCGCTGGTCTTGCGCAGTTCGGCATCCGGAGTTGTCGGCGAATTGGCCAGCAGCGCGTTCACCAGGGTGGTCTTCCCTGCTCCGTTGCGGCCCATCAGAGCGATTCTCTCGCCGCGCGTAATGCTGGCGGTAAAGTCGCGAATGACTTTCTTGTCGCCGTAAGCTTTACTCAGGTGCTCGACTTCAAGAACGTGTTTGCCCGACGGGCGCTTCTGTTCGAACTTGATGTAGGGCCGCTGAATGTTTGACTTGGCCAGCTCGGTCACTTGCAGGCGTTCGACTTCTTTGCGGCGCGATTGCACCTGGCTGGATCGCGTGCCGGCGGAGAATCGGGCGATGAATTCGTTCAACTGCGCAATCTTCTTTTCGCGCTGCGCATTCTGCGATTCGACCTGCGACCGCACTTGCGTCTTAGCGAGCACCATCTCGTCGTACGATCCAGTGTAGGTGATGATGGTTTCGTAATCGATGTCGGCGATGTGGGTGCAGATGCTGTTGAGGAAGTGCCGGTCGTGCGAGATGGCGATTAAGACGCCGTCGTAGGCGTTCAGAAATCCCTGCAGCCAGTGAATTGAATCGAGATCTAGGTTGTTGGTCGGTTCATCGAGCAGCAGGGCCTGGGGATGCCCGAACAGCGCCTGGGCCAGCAGCACGCGGACTTTCTGTCCGCCCTGGATCTCGGACATTTTTTTGGAGTGGAGTTCTTCCGGAATGTCCAGGCCGTCGAGCAGAATGGCTGCGTCGCTCTCGGCGGTGTAGCCGTCTTCCTCGCCGACAATGCCTTCGAGTTCGCCCAGTTTCATGCCGTCGGCGTCGGTCATCTCAGGCTTTTCATAGATTGCATCGCGCTCCTGCATGGCGGTCCACAGGCGTTTATTGCCCATGATGACGGTGTCGATCACGGAATAGGCGTCGAAGGCGAACTGGTCCTGGCTCAAAACGCCCAGCTTGCGCGGACGGACGACGGTGCCTTTTTGCGGATCCAGTTCGCCGCTCAGCAGCTTCATGAATGTGGATTTGCCCGAGCCATTCGGACCGGTAAGGCCGTAGCGCTTCCCCGGCGTAAAGGCTACCGAGACTTCATCGAACAGAATTTTTGCGCCGTAGCGCATGGAAACATTACTGACTGAAAGCATGGTTCTGGTTTCTCTTCTTCTGCGCTTCTACCGGGAAGTGCTCGGGAAGCGTTCATCTGAGACTGCGGGGAATTTCCGCTAAATACGGTACGCAGCTGGAGCTAATAGAATATCACGGTGGATTGGAAACCTCAGATGCCACCGGACCAGGGGTCTACTACGACGGCGGAAATGTCATCAAAGTCGCGGACGTTGCGCGTGGCCAAGGTCGCGTGGCGGGACAGAACGATACCTGCAATCATGGTGTCGTGCAATTCGCGAGGACGACCACGGGGTTTTCGCGAGGCCGTTAGAGTGCTGGCATGCTCCGCAGCTTCAGTGTCGAAGAAAAGAATTTGCTGGTTCATACGCGCAGTTATTTCTTCGAAGGCACGTAAAAGTTTGATTCGCCGCCTTTCATGGGCCAGAGTTTCTAAACCTACGCGGATTTCAAAAACCGTGATCGACGTCGTCCAAAGCGAGGGCCATGCCTGCTGGTCGAGCCAGGAAACCACGTTCCTGTTTGGAGCGAGAAGCATTAACTCCGACAGCACATTCGTGTCCAGAACGATCATTCGTCGAACTTGGGAATTTTGATCTCGTAGCCGCGAATCTCGGGAATTGGAGATTCCAAACCAATCTTCGAAAAGAGCTTGGATATCTCGGTCCCGAAGCCTCCCCTCGGGCTGTTTTCTTCTTTGTGCACTGCGGCGCGCAGGATGTCGCGGACCTCTTCTTCCATGCTGCGGCCATTGCGTTTGGCGCGGCGCTGCAGGCGGGTCTTAACGCTGTTTTCGATATTGCGCACCAGAAGCTGAGCCATATCCCCTCCTTCACGAGTGATATCATGATATCACAGTGGATGATATCACGCTATCAACCGGGTCAGTGCCCGCCCGTCAACTCCCTGACGATCGCCCCTACAAACTGTTTGGCATCGCCGAAGAGCATCAGTGTGTTGTCGAGGTAATACAGCGGGTTGTCGATGCCGGCAAAACCGGGGCTCATGCTGCGTTTGATCACCATGACGGTGTGGGCTTTGTCGACATCGAGAATGGGCATGCCGAAGATGGGGCTGGATTGGTCGGTGCGGGCGGCGGGGTTGGTGACGTCGTTGGCGCCGATTACCAGGGCTACATCGGTCTGCGGGAAGTCGCCGTTTATTTCCTCCATCTCAATCAGGCGATCATAAGGAATGTCGGCTTCGGCCAGCAGAACATTCATGTGGCCGGGCATGCGTCCGGCCACGGGGTGGATGGCGAAGCGGACTTCGACTCCCTTCTTGGTGAGCGCGTCGTAAAGTTCCCGAACCTTGTGCTGCGCCTGCGCCACGGCCATGCCATAGCCGGGAACGATTACAACTTTGCTTGCCGCGCTGAGAATGGCGGCGGCTTCTTCGGCTGTGGCGCTGCGGACGGGCTTTACCTCTGCCCCGCCGGCGGCGGCGGCTTGCACCTGGCCGAAGGCGCCGAACAAAACATTGGTGAAAGAACGGTTCATCGCCTTCGACATGATGACGGAGAGGATTAATCCGGAAGATCCGTCGAGCGCCCCAGCAATGATGAGTAGTTTCGAGTCGAGCACGAAGCCCATGGCGGCGGCAGACAAACCAGCGTAGCCGTTCAAAAGCGAGATAACGGTGGGCATGTCGGCGCCGCCGATGGGGATGATCAGGAAAATTCCGAAGAGCAGCGAGATGCCGACAATGAGCGGAAAGAATTGTTTCGCATCGGGATGCACCACGAGATAAACGGCGCTGCCAACGGCGACGGCAAGCAAAAGGAAGTTGACGAGATTCTGTCCTTTATATGTGATCGGGCGCTGCGGCAGAATTTCCTGCAACTTTCCCGCGGCCATCAGGCTGCCGGTGAAGGTCAGCCCTCCGAGAATCACTTCCATCGAGAGCACCGACATCATGAACTTGGGCACGTTCGGCGTACGCAGATAAAATTCCGCGGTGCCCACCAGGGTGACGCATAACGCGCCGAAGGCGTGGCTGAGAGCCGTCCGCTGCGGGACCGCCGTCATTTGCACCATGCCCAGCGGGATGCCGATGCCACTGCCCAGCACCAGGCCGATAACGATCCATTTGTAATCGACGATGCCGTGGTGAAGCAGCGTGCCGGCGATGGCCAGCACCATGCCGATCTCTCCCGCCCAGATGCCGTGGCGGGCGGTGGCGGGCGAACTCATCCACTTCAGCGACAGAATGAACAGCGCGCTGGCGATCAGGTAGACGACTTCGATGATGTGCTGGCTTCCGGCGAACTCGGTCATGGTTTTTTCGCCGCCGGACGGCTGGTCTTGAACATCTTTAACATGCGGTCGGTGATGAAGAATCCGCCCACAACGTTACTGGTGGCGGCGACTATGGCGATTACGCCCAGCACGGTTGCGAAGTGACTCTTACGCTCGCCCACCAGCACGATCGCGCCGACGACGGCGATGGCGTCGAGAGCATTGGTGAGCGACATCAGCGGCGTGTGCAGCAGCGGCGAAACGTGGCGAATAACTTCAAAACCGATGAAGCAGGCCAGCATGAAGATGAAGAGCATGTCGATCAGGTTATCGCCCATTCGTTCCTCCAGCTCAATTCTGAGTTTTCAGTGTCAGCATCAGTCACAAAAACAATTTCCCCCCAGCAAAAAAAGTCAACGGCTAGCGGAGAACTTCAATGCGAGTCACGGGATGAATTTCCGTCCAGCTATTGTCTTTGTCCACGGCGAAGGTACCTGTTACCCGGATTCGGTCTCCCTTGTTGGGAATCGTCAACTGCTGCCGCCAGTCACCGCAGGCGGCTTTGGCTGAGTCTCCGGCCGGGGTGTGGTCGCAAATGATCTCTACCACTAGCGTCCGATGCGCATGCGCCATGTTGAAGACGTTTAGGACCGACTTCTTGTCGGGGTCGAGCGCAATGTGTAAATCGCCGTCGAATTCCCGCCATGTGGATTTCACGCGGCCTTCAACCACGGTGCACGCCTCAAGGACTCGCAGTCGCTCTTTGTCGTAGACATGCGCCCACAACTCAGAGTTGCAGTTTTCAGCCGGCAGCCTAACCGGCGCGCGACCTGGATAGCAAAGCCAGGCCGTTACAAACAGAAGAACGAATGCGCCCGCTACTACAAATTTGATTTGCGAGCTTCGAACCACCAACCCTCCAGGCGTCACGGTCTAACTGATAAATCTCACCTGATGGAACTTTCACTGCTGATTTGTGAGACCGAATCATGCTCGTAATGTCCCGCTATGAAACTCGCCCGTTAAGATCCCTCCACGACTCCTGAATCACTTAACCGTCAGCGCCTGGAGTTTATAAAATTCCCGCACTCTGGCGTTCACGATTTCGCCGTCTCGTGTCACCATGGTTTCGCGAATGATTTCGTCCTGCATGTTCAATTGCGGCTTGCCATCTTTCATCATGTAGGCAAGAAAAGTGGACACGTTGCGGGCGTACATCTGGCTGGCATTGTACGGCACGCTGCTGGCCAGATTGATGGCGCCGATGATGGTGACACCTTGAGCCTGAACCGTTTCTCCGGTCCGCGTGAGTTCGCAATTGCCGCCGCGCTCCGAGGCCAGGTCGACAATTACCGATCCCGGCGCCATGCCTTTAACCATCTCCGCAGTGATCAGCACCGGCGATTTCTTGCCGGGAATCACCGCCGCCGTGATAACGACATCGCTCTCGGCAACCACGCGCGTGAGCAGTTCACGCTGGCGGGCGTAGAAAGTTTCATCCTGAGCCGTACCGTAGCCGCGCGCATCCTGCGCGTTTTGCGCCTCGATGGGTAACTCGATGAAGCGGCCGCCCAGGCTCTGCACCTGCTCTTTGGCCGCCGGACGCATGTCGTAGGCCGAGGCCACCGCGCCCAGCCTGCGCGCCGTAGAAATCGCCTGCAGTCCCGCCACCCCTGCGCCGACAACGAACACGCGTGCCGGAGTTATGGTGCCCGCGGCGGTGGTCATCATGGGGAAGATTCTGATGGATGTTTCCGCAGCCAGCAGCACGGCTTTGTAGCCGCAGATCGTACCCATGGAGGAAAGCGCGTCCATGCTTTGGGCGCGCGTGGTCCGCGGCATCAGTTCCACCGCGAATGAGGTGACCCCGGCGGCCGCGATCTGCTGAACGATTTCGGCGGAGCCGAACGGCCGGAGAAAGCCTATTACCCATTGGCCACGGCGAAAAAGGGGCAGGTCATCTTTGCCGGTCACATCATTGGAGCCGTAACAGAGCACCTGCACCAGAATGTCGGCGCCGGCGAATACGGCGGTCCGGTCGGAAACAATCTTGGCCCCCTTTTCGACGTAAGCTGAATCGGGGTAGCCGGCCTCTTCGCCCGCCCCAGCCTGCACCAAAACTTCCACCCCGGCTCTGGCGAGCATTGGAACAGCAGAGGGAACCAGCGCAACCCGGCGCTCTCCGGGATAGCTTTCCTTGGCAACACCGACAATCAACTGTGTCTAATCCTTTCGCTGCGGGTAGCCGAACTCGGCAGAGTATCAGAAGGGCGGGAGTAAAGAAAGCTGGAGCCGACGAGGGTAGTGTCCTACTATATCCGCTGGTAAGAACGGGAAAAACCGCTTAAGATGTCCCCGTTCCTCTCGCCCTGACGCACACTGGAACGGCATTCACTGGTAAGAGGTTCACGCTTATGACGAACGCAAGTCCAACCGAAAACATGGCCAACCAACCGCCTGCGGCCTATGGGCTGGCCATAATTCGTCTCACCATTGGCGCCATGCTGGTATGGGTCTTCTTCGAAAATCTCGGGAAGGGCCTCTACTCGCCCGCGGGCTACGCAGGCCTGATCAACTCTTACATCAAGACGAGTCACTCGCCGGCTGCGTGGAAGGCAGTCATGGGGTTGGCGGCAAGTCACGCCGCGATGGCCGCTCCCATGCAGGCAGTAACCGAAATCTCTCTCGGGATACTGCTGGTCATCGGCCTGCTCACGCGCCCGGTCGCTTTTGTAGCGTTTCTGTACCTGGGCAGTCTTTGGATTTCCGAGTGGGGTACAGCGTGGATTTGGGAGCTGCTGGTTCCGGTGCTTGCGTCGCTTGCGCTCGCGGTGGGCCGGGCCGGTCGAGCGTGGGGTGTCGACGCACTGCTGGCGCGGCGCTGGCCTTCCTCCCCGTGGTGGTAACTTGGGCGTGTTCACTTGAGCGAAGATCAGGTGCGAGTATCGGTCATCATTCCTACGCACAACGAAGCGCGGTCTATCGGCCGCGTGTTAGCTGATCTCCCAGCCGATATTGTCACGGAGGTTCTGGTTGTAGATAGCAATTCAACCGACGGGACTCCCGAGATCGGCGTAAAGATGGGAGCCCGCGTGCTTCACGAACCTCGCCGGGGATACGGTCGCGCGTGTTTAACCGGGATCGCGCATGCGAGCGCCCCGGATGTTGTTGTCTTCCTCGACGGCGACTACAGCGATCGACCGTCTGAGCTGCCACTTCTCCTTGCTCCCATCATCGACGGCCATGCCGATATTACGCTGGGTTCGCGCCTGGGTAAGCAGAGCGTTCGTGGAGCAATGCCTTGGCACGCCGCATTTGGCAACCGCCTGGCGGCCTTCCTGATCAGGCTTTTGTATGGTCTAAGAATAAGCGACCTTGGGCCGTTCCGGGCCGCGCGAGCAGATGTTCTTCGCCAGCTCGAGCTCGAAGAGACCACCTACGGCTGGGCGGTCGAAATAATTCTAAAAGGCGTGCTCGGGGGATTCCGCATCATTGAAGTGCCGGTCAGCTATTATTCGCGCATCGGAAAATCGAAGATCAGCGGTACGCTGAAGGGCACAGTCGGAGCGGCATGGTTCATCCTCTCCCTGATAGTGCGCTATTATTTCCGGCGTCGAACAGCCCGAACGCCACGGCCCGCGTGAGTCTTGGCCAAGCGATTTCCTATGGGATCCTCCAGCGAAAATACAGCACATTTACCCAACTCGGGCTGCACGCTGGTAATCATGGCGAAAGCGCCCAGGCCCGGTATGGTCAAGACCCGTTTAACTCGGAGCCTTCCCGTGGAAGCCGTCACCGAACTTTATCGTTGCCTCTTGGATGACACAATGGCGCTGGCGCGCTCATTGGGCAATACCGACGTTGCCATCATGTGCCCGGCATCGGATGTCGAAGAGCTAACTCAATTGACGCGAGGGGTGATCGGCGTCGTGCCGCAGAAAGGGGAGGGCCTTGCCGCAGGTCTAACCTCAGTGTTTGCACACTTCGCAGCGCCCGGCCGGCAACGGGTCGTTGCCTTCAACAGCGACAGTCCGCATCTGCCGGCTTCGGTCCTTGACGGTGCGTTCGAGGCGCTCACCGGGCACGACGTCGTGGTTGGACCGACACATGACGGCGGCTATTATCTCGTAGGAGCCAAGGCTTCCCATGCAGGACTTTTCGATGGCGATGGCATGGGCACTACAAGTGCACTTGACGCACTGCTGGCGCGCGCCCGCGGACTGCGGCTTTCCGTGAGCTTCACCGATATCTTCTACGATATTGATGTGGAGGGCGATTTAACCAGGCTTGATGCCGAACTGCGGCTCGCTCCGGTGAGAGCGCCGCGAACCGCGGCCTGGCTGAAGGAGTGGGGACAGGCGGCACAGTTCCGGACGGGCACGGGAGACCTGTGAAGCTCACGCCATCCGGCAGAGTGTATGTGCTCGGCGTCGTCATGTTGATGGCGCTGACAATTTGCTCGCGCAAGTTCAGCAGCATGGGTGGACCGTCATTCCTTATGGCGCTGGGCGTGGCTTGCATCGCCTACCTCTTCGCCATTCGTGAGTTCTTTTCCACTCAAAGATTCCCGCGCCGCGTCATCATCATCGGGCTGGCGTTGGCTGCGGTGTGGCATCTTGCATTTCTACTCACGCCGCCAGGTTCGGATGATGACATTCATCGATATCTTTGGGATGGCCGCGTGCAGCGGTTCGGCTATAACCCTTATATTGTCGCTCCCAACGATCCTGTGCTCGCCGGTTTGCACACACCCGAGACCCGCACGCTGAACCACCCCGATCTCCCGAGTCCATATCCGGCGGGCGCTGAGCTTTTCTTCCGCGCCGTAACCGCGATTCACGAATCTATTTTTGTGCTGAAAGTTGCATTCGTAGTTTGCGACCTGGCAATCGTTCTGGTATTGCTCGATATCTTGCGTGGCAGCAAGCAAGGACTGCACTGGGTTCTGGCTTATGCGTGGAACCCGCTGCTGGCAACCGAAGTGGCGGGCAGCGGTCACATCGATATCGTCGGCGTGCTGCTGCTGTTGGTGTCACTCGCCGCGCTGGGACGGCGCTGGCGTAGGGTTGCGGCCGTGGCATTTGCACTGGCGGTTGGAGTGAAACTGCTCCCCATTGTATTGCTGCCACTCTATTGGAGGCGGGTGCGTGTGCGCGACGGCGCGCTGGCGGCAGTCGTTGCCGGACTTCTATACGTGCCATTCTTGAACCACGGGCGGATTCCGTTCGGCTCGCTCGGAACTTATATGCGCAGTTTCCGCTTCAATGATCCCGTGTTTGCCACCCTCGAGCAAGTGGCGACGCCGGAGTTTTCACTCGGGCTGGCGGTGCTCGCCGGATTTCTTGCTGCAATCTGGCTGAGAAGGAAGTCCGTGGCATTGTCGCCGGACACATTTGCCTGGCCGATGGCAGCGTCGCTTCTATGTGCACCGGTCGTATACCCCTGGTACCTTCTCTGGCTGCTGCCATTCGTGCGCTCCACCTCGACCGTGCCGATCATCATCTGGACAGTTAGCATCATTCCGACCTATTATGTGTGGCATTTGCGTGCGCTCGGTCGTCCGTGGGTACTTCCCGGCTGGATTATGCCGCTGGAATATGGATGTGTCGCGCTGGCCGCTGCGCTCATCCTGTTGCTCCGAATCGTTCGACGGGCCGCGCCACAGTCCCCAGGCCCCAGTTGCCTCGGATCTTGATAACGCCAGCACAGTTTTGCTAACATGCGACCGCATCTTGAAGCCCCTCGTCATCACAACATCCTTTTTGGAATTCACCAGGGGGATCACCGATGACAAATGCGACGACAATCACGAAATCGAAAAAGTGCTCTACGCCGCAGGAACCCACACGAACGGCGGACGGGACGATTAGCCTCGCGTACCTCTGATTTCCGGGGCTCATAACAGGTAAGAGAAGCTTTTCTTCGCAACGCGAACTAAGGGATTCGAACAGCTTCATTGGCCAGTTTTCATGAAGCACACAGATCGAATGTGGAGGAGAAGAAAATGTACAAATACGCGGTGCTGGTCGCAGTGGCAGCAATGGTAGCGATGGGCCTGCCCAGCAGGCCTGCTTCGACAGCCGGATCCTGGCGGGTGGACGTCCGGCATTCCGATGCCCAACTCATCACCGACGCGACAACCGATTATGGAAAAACGAAATTAGACGTAACCCTCGGCTTCGCCCGGGTGAATGGTCGAGTCGAACTGGACAATGACAACCTGGCCAGGTCTTCCTTCGATTTAAGAATCTATCCCGCCGGTTCTATGACGCCCGATATTGATGAGGACGGGAAGTTCCTGAGTGAGTGGATAGCTAATCTGTCGAATCATACGTTGGTGTGTTTCCACTCCAAGGGCGCTGTCCGGACGCCTGACGGGCGGATACAAACCACCGGCAAACTGATCCTGACTCGCGTGGATCGCAATGTCGATGCGACCCCGAGCGAAGCCTACGCCGGTCCCGTATATGGCCCGCCAATGATCCATCGCGCTTCGCACGAAGTCACTTTCGTCTTCGATTTTCCCGCGGCCGACGGCAAGGGCCAGAAAGATGGTGTCATCGCCGCCTCGGGATCGACCCGCATGTTCCGCGAGGATTACCCTCAATTGCTGAGGGCTGTAGTCAGCACCTACTGGCCGCCCGTAGTTCAGGATAAAAGCTGTCCAACACCTGCCAGCGCGGGTGAGGACTATCACGGCTCCCAATGCACGGGAACACTTCTGATGGCTCCTTCGCTTCCCGAAGCGCCCTATGCCGGCAACGCCGAGGACTATCCCGGCCCAGCAAATTTCAATGCCCTTGTCGGGAATCATCTGAACATTCTGGTTCACCTGCGTCTGTTGGCGAGGAGTTCCGGACAAACACCGGCAGGCGGGGACTAACCCGTCATTAGTCTGCTTTCGGAAGCGCTCTGCGAAGCCTGCGCCTGTATGCGGCAGCCTTTGCCCGTCGTCCAAGTCAACATCGTTACAAATTCACCGAGGAGGATTCCTTTGACATATTCGAGCCGTGTAACGGTCAGCGGTGTTGTGGGATTCTGGATCCTAATCCTTGTTGCAACCTCTACGGCGCAACAGCGTCCGCCAATTTTCGAGAAGATGACTAAAACCTATGGCCTCGATTCGTGGGACAAGATCGAGGCGATCCGCTACACCTGGAACATTCAATTCGGCACATTCAATTTTTCCCGTTCCTGGGAATGGGAGCCCAAGACCACCCAGGTCACCTATGAGGGGAAAGATAAAGATGGCAAGCCAGTCAAGGTTACATACAAGCGCTCCGAGCTTGGCAGCCAGCCCGACACAGTGAAGAATGACGTAGACCCGGGTTTCATCAATGACAACTACACGCTCCTGTTTCCGTTGAGGGCTGCATGGGACACCGGAGCTGCAGTGATCGACGCCGGCACGTATAACCTGCCCGTGGGCGGCGGCATGGCAGAGTTAGTCGCCGTGAAGTATCCACCCGAAGGAGGCGGCTACACGCCCGGCGACACCTGGGAGTTCTATGTCGCCAAAGATGGCCGGATCGAGTATTGGGTTTACCAGCGCGGCGGGACTAAAAAGCCGAGCCTTGTCTTCGCCACCTGGGGAGGGCAAAAAAAGGCAGGTCCTCTTCTTCTCTCGACCGATCGCCGCGGCTACGCCGACGGCACGCCGCTACGGGTTTGGTATACGGATGTGGCGGTCAAGGTAACGGGGTCAGATAAATGGATGGATGCGCAGTAAACGAAAGGGAGCCTTAATCGATCCCAAGTTTTTCGGGCGGTCGCACTCCCACGCCTACTCTTGAGCCGCCGGGGCCGGTTACGGTGCAAGAGGGCGCGAACGGAGTGGTTTGGGTGCGCAGCCTTGGGATTCCGGACGCTGAAAAATGAAAATCCCTGTTACGTACTTCAAGACCGCCGATGTTGCGGGCCTTAAGATTTTCTACCGCGAAGCCGGGGAGCCGTCGAAACCGACCATCGTCCTGCTGCACGGCTTCCCCTCCTCGTCATACCAGTTCCACGACCTCATTCCGCGTCTGGCGGATCGGTTTCATGTCATCGCGCCCGACTACCCCGGCATGGGATATAGCGAAGCACCGGACCCGGCCGCCCTGCGACCGGCCTTCGACGACGTGGCCACGGTCATGGACGAATTCATCGCCCAGCGCGCGCCCTGGCCACTCGTCTTATACATGCACGACATCGGCGGTCCGATTGGAATGCGCATCGCCACGACCCGTCCCGAGTGGATCGCCGGCCTGATTTTTCAGAACATGACCACTTCGGTGGAGGGTTGGAACCCCGAGCGCCTGAAGGTGTACGAACGGCTCGGGGGCCCTGAGACCCCAGAGAACCTGGCCGAGACCGAGCAATTGACCACCGTGGACCGCGACATGTTTCTTCACAAGAGGGGCGCGCGCCAGCCCGATGCCCTGAATCCGGATAATTGGGCGATCGATGCCTATGCTTTCTCGATCGCGGCCAAACGGGTCTTCATGTCGAGGTTGTTGATGAACCTCGCGACCAACATCCAACACTACTCGAAATGGAACGCCTATCTAACGACCCGGCAGCCGAAGTCGCTGATCGTCTGGGGACGAAATGACCCGCTGTTCGTGCCCGCGGCCGCGGAATTCGTGAAGAAGGTTGTGCCCGCCGCCGACCTTCGCTATTTCGACGGTGGCCACTTCGTCCTTGACGAGTACGCCGATGCGATCGCCGATGCGATCATCGAGACGTTCTCCTCTTGAGCCGTTCTTCCCTTAATTGCCTCTGCCCGCTTTCCACACCCTGGGCGGCAGTTTCTTGAATTCCGGAACTCCAAGTGCTCCTCTCGCTCCCGCTTTGGAGCACAGCTTTTCTTGGGAACTGCAGGACTTCTTAGTTCGCGAAGTGGTCCCGAATAAGATTACCTGGCGATCACCACGGTAGTACAGGAACTGCCTACCTTGGGCAGATCGCGGGCCGCAGCCATGTGCACCTGCAGGCTTCGGCGTTCCCCGCGAACGATCGGGCAATAATAGTCTGGCTCCAGCAGTGCGCCCTGCAGGCGTCGACGTCCGGCGCAGCCGCCGTGGCATGAGTCCCGGAACTCGCAAGGCTGGCATGCCCCGGGAAGCGCGCGGGCTTGCTCGAAGGGCGCGGAGTCCAGAATATCGAGACCCATCGAGATCAAATCCGAAAGCGGCTCTCCTGTTCCTGGCCAATAAACGCAGGGTTGCGTCGTGGCGCGTGGCGTGACCCTCACGGTGCCTACGCCACATCCTCCCCGCAGCGGCGGCAGGCCCGCCATCGCCCGAACCAGCGGCTCGCCTGTAGCGATCACTTCCGTTTCCGCAAAGAGACGCTGGAACCCCTCCCAGTACTCGGCGTAGGACAACGCATAAACGTCGGAACGCACCGACTGGTACACGTTCACCCGCAGGGGAGCGCCAAACCGTTTGGCTACTCGCGCTACCTCGGCCAGACGCAGGTAGTTCGCCTTCATCATGACCGCGATGATGGTTACCGGCACGCTCAGCCTTACACAACGTTCCGCCTGCTGGTGAATCAGTTCCCAATTGCCGTTTCCGCGCTGTGCATCCTGCTCGGCTTGCGTCGGGTAATCGAGAGAGAACTCGATATCGTGGAAGGCGCGTAGTTCGTCGTCGTGAAGAACAGCAACGCTATGGCCGTTGGAAGTGATGGTGAGCTTGATGGGCTGCGTGCGCAGGTAGGCCAGTATCGCCCTGAACTCCGGATGCATGCCGTTCTCGCCGGTGCCGAGATTCACGGAGCGGACTGGAAGACGTTCCATGACTGACTTCACTTGTTCCAGCGAGAGACGGTCTGTGCGAGCTGGATCGCGGTAACAGAAGGCGCAGGCGAGGTTACATTCGTTAGTGAGCCCGAGTCCCAGCGAAATCGTGGCGCCGGCCGCGCCGGCGCCGGATGGGACGGACGAAGATTTGCCGGCGATGCTATTCAGGATCATTCTCCATCCACCATCAGGCCAGGCGCGCGAAGCATTGGGTATAGCGGGCGACCGCGGCATACTCCGGCCGGATGCTCAGTTTGCGCTCCAGCGCAAGAATCTGCTCATACTCGGCGCTGCGGGAAATCCGCGACGGCAAGTAATCCGCAATGGCGCGTACACCCCGTTCCGCAATCACCGTCAGCGACGCCTCTGCCAGCATGGCTTTCAGGCTGTCGGATGTAAATAGCCGTACCCGGCCTCCATACAAAGACTCTTTTCCCCACTCAGCCGTAAGGTTATTTTCCGCAACTGCCAAATCGCCTGCCTGGATAGCCGCCTTGTATACTTCTCCAGCCCGGTTTCGGACCAAAACTGACAGTATCGCTGACGAATCGCGCAAGGCTCGAGCCGCGCCGCGCAACACGGCAACCGGTTCGTCGAGATACTCCAGCACGTTGTGGCACAGAATCACATCGAACGATGCGGGGGCAAACAAGTTGGTCAACTGCGTGGCCTCCCCACACTGCAGCACGACTTTGTCCATAACTCCTGCTTCCTGTGCTCCCCGTTTCGCGATATCCAGCATCGCCGGAGACGAATCCAGCAGTGTAACCTGCATGCCAAGACGCGCCAGGTGAACCGCCGTCGCTCCCGTGCCCGAACCGACATCCAGAGCATGCAATGACGCTTCGGCGTGGGCGCGGGGAAGAAACTCCTGCAGATTAGCAAAGGCTAAGTCGGAGCGTAATCGGCCCTCGGGCGTCTCCAGATACGCGGCGTACTTCTCCGCCTCACTCTGGAATCGTTGGTCTTCGGCTTTTGCGCTCATCTTCATGCCACAATCATTTCATGCTGTCGTTCACGCGACATGCAAGCGCAGTCGTTCCCCGATCCAGTCACTGGCGAGAACCAATGCGTAGATCAAGAGGATGAGGGTCGTCAATCGGGGATAGAAGCCGAGTTGCACGTTGTTGTAGATTACCTGCCCTAATCCGCCACCGCCAACCAGACCTAAAATGGTTGAGGCCCGCAGATTGGTCTCCCACCGCAACACAGTGTAGCTGCTCAGCAGAGGGCGGGCTTGCGGCCAGATCGCCCAGACCAACACTTGGAGGGGACTTGCGCCAAGCGAACGCAACGCTTCGACCGGCCGAAGCGGCACCTCCTCCATGGTTTCCGCATACAGTTTTCCAAGCACGCCCGCCGTGTGGAGTCCAAGGGCAATCGTTCCCGCGAACGGCCCGATACCCACAGCCAGGATGCAGATGAGAACCCAAACCAACTCCGGAATGGAACGCAGAATATTAAGCACCAACCGCGCGCTCCAAAACAGAAGCCAGCGCAGCACTCGATCAGTGACCTCATGTTTCCCCGGAGAATCGCCGCGCACAAAGGTAAGAGTGGACGTTGCCGGCACCGCCAATATGACCGCGAATGCCATACCGGTCACGGTGCCCATCAACGAGATGGCGATCGTTTGCAGCAAAGCCGCCCCCAGAGTGCTTACGAAAGCCCAGCTCAAGTCCAGGGGCAACATGCGGCCGACAAAGCCGGTAAGCCTGCTGGCAATCCCCGCTTGCCTCAGGGTTTCGGGTGCAAAACCTGCGAGCGCAAAACTGGCCGCCGTCACGAACAAAACTGCCGTCCAGGCCACGAACCGGCGAGATTTGTTTGTCGTCACCTTCAGAGAAGATCTACCAGTGATTTCCCTCGCACTCGTTGCCCCGCTGACGGAGCGAGCTCGCAGATAGCGGCTGGCTGCATCCGTGACGATGAGCAGCACGATGAAAACGAGTAGAAGAGTCAGCACCTGGCCGTACTCGAACAATCTCATGGAGACGCTGATCTCATAGCCAATGCCCCCCGCGCCCACAAACCCAAGGACTGCCGCCGCCCGCACGCAGCACTCAAACGAATACAGCGTATAGGCCACCAGATGAGGCACGGCCTGCGGCCAGATGCCGCGCAGGAATATCTGCATGCGCGTGGCGCCCGTGGACTGTAGCGCCTCAAGCGGTCGAGGATCCACGTGTTCGAAGACGTCAGCATAGACGCGGCCGAGTACGCCGCTATAGGCCACCGCAAGAGCGAGTGTTCCGGCAAGCGACCCGAGTCCCACCGCTGCCACAAAGAGCAAGGCCCAGACCAGGTCGGGCACGGCTCGCAGAAAACCCAAGATTGTCCGTGCCAGCCGGCTTGCCACCCAGCCGGCTCGGTATGCGAAGCCTTCATCGGCGGCCGCCAACACCCCGCGGTTCCACAGCGTGCCGGTGGCCAAAACTCCCAGCGGCAGAGCGACGATAAGAGAAAGCAGGGTGCCCGCTACTGCAGTGGCCATGGTTTGCGCCACGGCACGCAATACCGTGCGGAGAAATTCGGGCGACAGATCGGGTGGAAAGAGCCGGCTCAGAAAGTTCCAGAGCGCGGCGGCTGTGGCAGGTCGAAACAAGACCGCCGGCCTCACCTCGGCAAAACGCCAGGAGAATGCGAGCAATGCACATGCCGCAACTGCGCACAGTATCCTCCGTGAAGTTATGAGTGGGTCGTAGCCCGCCGAGAATCTATCGAGCGCAGCGGAATTTGTACTGGGAGTAGTCGCCATCTCGATCGGTTGATTCGCTCCCGCGCGCATACAAAGTGTTCAGGAGGTCACACTGCACCTCGCATTGAGGCACATCAAAGGAAAGTCCACCCGCTCGCAGCCCCACCACCCGCGGAAAATACCGCGTTGCTAAATCGACTTTGTGGACCGCCATGATCAGCGTCTTTCGCCCGTCTCGCGCCAGCCCAGCCAGTAGCGAAGTCATGGTTTCTGCCAACTCCGGATCGAGCGATGCCGTAGGCTCGTCAGCCAAAATTACATCTGGCGATTGCATCAGCACACGCGCAGCCGCCAGGCGCTGTTGCTGGCCGCCCGAAAGTTCATCAGCCCGTGCTGCGCGCTTGTCTGCCAGACCCACCAGTTCCAGGGCATGCAGCGCGAGTTCCGAGTCAGACCTGGTGGGCTGAAGGATGCCGCGTAGTGTGTTGAAAAGGGACATCCGTCCCAACGCGCCGCAAAGCGTGTTCTCAAGAGCGGTCAGCGAAGGAACGAGGTTGTGCTGCTGATAAATCGTGCCCACTCGCCGGCGCATGGCTCTCAGCCCGCTGCCGGTCAGTGAAGCGGTGTCGCGCCCGTCGAAGCAGACCGAGCCGGCAGTCGGCCGCAACGTCCCATTCAGCAGTCGAAACAACGTCGTCTTGCCGGCGCCCGATTGACCAAGAAGCGCGATCTGCTCGCCCGGACGTACTTGCAGCGTGACTCCGTCGAGCGCCGGAACCTGCTCGCGGCGTTGCAGAAAGACTTTGCTCACCCTGTTGAGCGAATAGATCACTTGAGCAATCTCACTTTAGAAGTCCTTCGGCGACAGCCGCCTGCCGCAATTTGTCGTAACTAGAGTCCTCAGCGCGCAGGTATTTAGTTGAATTGAGCAGGTCAAGAAGGCCCTTATGCTCCGGGTTCGATGCATCGAGCTGCAGCAAAGCATCGGCAAAACTCTCTCTCAGCTTGGGATCAAGGCCCTTGCGTGCGGCCCAGACATAATCGAAGAAGGCGGGCGTGGTGTAAAAGACCCGCACTTGCTGCGGAGTGATTTTTCCCGCCTTCATCATGTTGCCGAACACCAGTTCATCCATGGCGCCCGCATCCACCTTGCCGTTAGCGACTGCCAGCGCAGTCGCGTCATGCCCGCCGGTGTAGAGAGCCTTGGCGATTACAGTTTGATCCACGTTGGCGGCGCGCATGTAGTATGCCGGCATGAGATGTCCGGAGGTTGAGTTTACGTCGCCGAAAGCGAAAGTGTGTCCCTTCAAATCGGCCAGTGTGTTGATGCCTGATGTAGGCTGAGTAATGAACACACTGTGAAAGTTCTGGTCGCGCTCCCGCTGCACCAGGGGAACCACACCGGCCCGCCGGGAAGCTTGTACAAAGGTAAAGCCGCCAAGATAGGCGATATCCACCCGGTCGTTGGAGATAGCCTCCACCACGGCCGCATAATTTGTTGGAACCACCAGTTCGATTCGAGAGTGGGTCTCCTTCTCGAGATACTTCACCAGTGGCTGGCTTTCACGCACGATCTTTCCCGGATCGGTCGTAGGGATCATGGCGAGGCGCAGGGTTTGCTCCCCTCCACCACCACGGCTGCAGCCGACCGTAACCAGCAACAGAACCACGGCGACCCCAAACGCCATCTTCTGCATAATCATCCCCCAAGATTCGGCATGAGAAGCCACAGTTCCTCCCGGAGAAGCGGTCAAGCGTGACGAAAAAGTCTTTGCGGAGGCCCAGCTTCCGCTTCGACGGGCTCTCCCTTGCGCGTGGGAAGGATAGCATCTGGCCGCGGCAACCGCACAGTCGTTGTGTCCAGCGCCATCGTTGGACACGCGCAACTTTGCTTGATACGAGGGAGATATGCGGCACCGAAACTGCCGATCCAGCCGAAGGTCGAGGTTGTGACTCGGAGGCTCACGGGCAGCCGAAGAATGGAGCCGACGATCGGACTTGAACCGATGACCTGTCGATTACGAATCGACTGCTCTACCAACTGAGCTACGTCGGCTTGCCATCGATTCTAAATGCGTCGAGGGGATGCGTAAAGAGTGCAGGGGTTCGGCAGCGGTCGCAACAGTACAGGAACGAGTTCGATCCCAATCCCCGATCTCCGGGTTAAAAGCCCCTGGTTCTCGAAACAACGAAGATAATTCGCCTCTATGCGGCCCGGGCCGCGACGATCGACTCGTATTCCTGCTCCGATTCCCGCGGCAACAGCACCCACATCGTGTAGATGCCCAGGGCCGTGCCGAAGGGGATGCTGGTGAACAGCGAAATGAAGGCGAGGATCAGAACCAGAGTGCGGGCCCAGGACTCCCGCTGCATCAGGCCGAAGCCGGCGGCCAGGCCCACGGCGGATTTCACAAGCACGAAGGAACCGATAGCGCTCAGCAAGGGATGCAGAAAAAGCGGTGTGTTCATCCGGCCGTAGGCGAAGATCGTATTGGCGATGATCAGAAGAACCAGACCACCTACGGCGTTGAAAGCCGAGAATGCCAGCCACAAAATGCTGAGCAACTGCAGGTGCTGCTGCACCCGTCCGCGGCGCGACGGCATGACGGCGACACCGCCCGCGATCTGTTTGCCGCAACGGCTGCAAAATGCCTGGCCCGCCTGAACCGACGCCCCGCATGCATCGCAGAACATAAATCCTCCTGTATCTCTCGAAAAGTGCTCGGCCTCTTGCAAATGCCCGGTGTACCGACGAACAAATCGGTCTACAATCCGATCCCTTGGATAATACGTAAATCCCGCCCTCGGAGTTTCAGAGCAAACCCTCTGTTCGGCTGCGAGGTTAAGCTCAACGAAAAGGCCGCCCGGCAACAGGGCGGCCTCCTCTTTTCAAGGGAGAATAGTTCCAACGGAAGGCAATAGAATCCGTCAAAACTTTCTGGACAAAATCTTATGAGCCGAAAAAGCGGGGTGTCAAGCAATTTTTGCGAAATAAATGCTTTTGTTTTCAATGACTTAAAGACTCGATCAACAAGGATTGAAATCGTCCCAATTTGAGACAAATTGCCCCAAGGGCGCTAAGCCAATGCCTTTAAGCGACTTAAGATCGATCTGGATGACTGGCTGGCCGCGAGGGTTCAATCGCCGAGGCGGAACCGGAGGGATTCCCGATGTGCAAGGCAATAAACTCGGTTTGCCCGGAGCGGCCAATAACTCTGCCCGGGAAGAAGCGCCGCAGCAGCACGCGAATGCCGCCGAAAGCTATCCCCGTGGCCAGAGACAAAGCTCCTACAATGATGCACAAGAGAATAATGTTGACCAGCAGATTCGCGATGTTGTTTTTCTTGTCGAAATAAGTGTTCTCGTTCCAGGTAACGCTGGCGTCATAGTTCACTGCGCCCAGCAAGGTCTGCGCGTCGCTTTGCGAAAGCGGTCCGGCCGCGATGGCAATAATTGGTCCAGTGCGCTTGTCGAAAAACGGCCCAACGTTTTCGACTGCCGCGACCCCCGGCTGGGGCTGCGCCGCGTGGTGGGCGGCATCGATGCGGCGCAAATGTTCGATCGCCAGGGCCGGCGTGGGATATTCGATCAGCATGAGGGTGGCTCCGCCCCCGCGCGTCGAATACTGCCCCAACACTACCTCCGGACTGGCGCTGAAATCCACGAGATCGGCGGGCAGCGGAGAACCGATCGCTCCGAGAGCCAACGGTCCCTCGGCGTATTTCTCGGTGTTGCTTTCGTACCCGTGGTGAGGCATGAATGCCAGAATCGGAGGCAGATTGCCGAGGTTTCCGGCGGGATGCGGCAATATGCCGGCCAGTTCGCGAAGGCTGGCAGCCGACATCACCGACAATTGGCTGAACGCCGCGTCGACCAGAATATGGCCGCGGTAGAAAAGAACACGCTCGCCAAGCGATGCCCCTTGATCGCCAATCTGCTCCCGAGCCATCTCAGGCTGCAGGTAAAACGTGTATGCGCCAAAGGCTCCGCTGGCGTCGGCAAAGCGGGCAGCGCGGATTTTCAGAGTGCGGCCGTCGTCGCTTTTGTAGGTCGCGCTTTCAAAATCGGTGAAACTGTATTCCTTCAGCAAAGGAGCATTTGTCGGATCCGCAACTTCCGCATCTTTGCTGGATTCGGTTGCACCCTGCATCTGCCATCCGGCAAATGCCTTAGGTAGGATTGGCGGGGGAGATGGTTGCGGAGCCGGAGCGGACGCAACGGCCGCCGCGGTGAGACAGAGAACGGCGATTATTGTCAGCAGGCTGTCAGGACCCCGCTTCGAAGCACGGCTCGACACAGAATTCCCTCCTGGTGATTAGACCACACAGAAGGGGGAAAAGTTTCCAGAGGTAATTGGGCCAGAGACGCCTCGGGGATTCATTGCCTTATGAGATGGGGTGCGGCGAGGCTGATGAATTCCCGCAAAGTGATGATCTTCGTAGTTTTCCAGAATCTGGGAAAGCGCTTCGGGTTGCCGGTCACTAGGTAGTCAGCGCGGGCGGCCTCGGCACATTCAATAAACTTATTGTCATCGGCGTCGCTGGGCACTTCGAGACGACGAGCCGGGGCTACGACATAGCTATGGTTCTAGATGAGTTGCAATAGTTGCTGCCTCAGGCCCTTTCGAATACGCAGTTCAGGCCGCGCCAGCAATGCGCATATTCCTCCGTTATCCGCCGGGATACGTAGAGGCGCGCGGGCTTGGTAATGGCGAGGAGGAGGACAGTTCGCGGCAGGCCTGCCGGCTTGATGGCGGCGGAGACCAACAAGTTTGTGTCGATGACGAGCCGGAGGGGAAGCATTTAGCGTCGCGGCATACGGGAGCGGGCCGCCGTAATGATCTGATCAATTCGCCGAGTGGTCAAGGCGCTGGTCCCGCTGCGCTCCGACTCCTCTCCGAGAATTCTTAACACCTCGGGCTCGGGGGCGGCCAGCCTAACGTAGTCACGGATACTGAGCAGGATGGGTTTGGGGGTACCGCGCTTCTCGATCACTAGAGAACGCCGCTCGTCGTCCACCCGACGAAGAAGCCTGCCAAAGTTGGACCGGGCGCTCAATGCAGAAACCACGATAGCGCTATTCTTGCCCGGAATCGATGTGGTCGACATAAACTCTCCATTTCAGATGCATGAAGTGTACGGTTCGGCAGATTAGCAGTCAATAAGCGGTCCGATACACCTGGACCGTCGGACAGCCGACGGCTGTCTCCACGTTGCATTGTTCCTTCCGTCGACACTACTGTGCGGAGGCCTTCTCCATCTTGCTGGCCACCTTCACGCCGCTCAGGCCGTTTACATACCGGGCGATGCCCCGGTAGAGGGATTCGGCGATGCGCTCGCGGTATTCGCTGGTGGCGAGTCGGTGCTCGTCGGTAGGATTGCTCACGAAAGAAATCTCGGCCAGAATCGAGGGCATATTCGCTCCGATGAGCACGATGAAGGGAGCCTTCTTCACGCCCCGGTCACGAATCGCTGGGCTTTTCGCGGCCAAGCCGCTGTGCAGGGATTGCTGCACATCCCAGGCGAACTCCCGCGACTCCTCGATCTTTTCCTTCATCGCGATTTTCTTCACCAAGTCCTGCAGTTCGTAGATCGATTTCTCCGATACGGCATTCTCGCGGGCCGCGACTTCCAGAGCCTCCGGCGATGAAGTGAAGTTCAGGTAGTAGGTTTCGACGCCGCGGGCGTCTTCATCGTGGCTGGAATTAGCATGTATAGAGACAAAAAGATCGGCGCGGGCCTGGTTGGCGATGGCGGTGCGGGTTTCCAGCGGGATGAATGTGTCATCCTTGCGCGTGTAAACCACCTCTGCGCCCAGACGCGTCTCCAGCAATTTGCCCAGCCGCCGGCCCACTTCGAGGACGAGATCTTTTTCTTCCAGCCCGTGTGGGCCGATGGTGCCGGTGTCGTGGCCGCCGTGTCCGGGATCGATGACGATTTTCCCAATCTTCAGTCCCAAAGCGCGAATCAGCGAGCGGTCGCCGGAGGCGGTAGGCCGGGCTTCGCGAATAGTCAGATCGGAGGCCACTTTCGCCTTGCCCAGAACCAGCGGCGCCGACTTGGCGCGAGAACTTGCGTGGGGCATCCGGGCCGACGATGCGGCGGAGTGGGTCGCGTCGTCGGTGTCATCGTCATCCGCGTCGACCACCTTCCTTACGATCGTTTGCGGCTTGGCGGAGGGTGGCGTTGAAGACGCGCTGGGATGGTCGCCGGCTTCCGGTGCTTCCTGTTGATTTTCATCAGCCTTTCCCGCACTGTGAAGCGCGGGGCCGGGTTTCACCGGAGACGAACTTACTTGAGCGCTGAGAGCTGCTCTGGGCGGAGCCGCCACATCCGCCTCGGCCGACAATGTTTCGCCGGAATCCTTTTCCGGCTGGCTTTCCGGGTGCGCCCGGCCCCCCTTGCCGTGAATGTCGATGATCAGGCGATAGGGATTGGGCAGCAGAAACGCGTCGTAGTCGGAGAGGTTATCGACATCCAGCACAACGCGGGTGCGGCCGGGCGCGAACTGCGCCACCCGCACTTTTTTCAGGAATCCGTCGTCTACGTCAAAACTCTTGCCCACCAGCGTCGAGGCCAGCTTGGTGCCGCGCAGATCGAAGAAGATGCGCGCCGGGCTTTGAATGCGCTGCGAGGAAAATTTAATGTCGCCTTCCACATCGATGGCGACGCGCGTGTAATCTCCGCTGGACCAGTGCCGGATGCCGGTCACGCGCGCCAGGCGCTTCGATTTGGCTTCTGCGGGCCCAGCCTTCTCCGGCGCTGGATGCGATGCAGTATCGGCCGGGGCAACTTCCTTCGATGGCTCTTCGTTTCCTGCAGCTTCGGGTTTCGAATCGTCACTGCTTTTTGAGAGCTGCTTCTTGTTCAGACTCTTCTGCGCTAGTGCGACGCGATCGGCGTCGTGGGCTTCGCGGTCTAATTCCGCAGTCGCCTGGCGGGCATCATCGGCGAGGTGATGGTCGGGATAACGGCGCACGAATTCTTGGAAAGCAGCACGCGCGGCGGCGGAGTCGTTGAGGTCGTCTTTATAAATTTCGCCGATGGTAAACAGGGCGTCGAAACGGTATTTGCTGCCCGGATACTCGCGGCGCAGGAAGCGGTATTGGGCAATGGCCTGGTGCAGAATTTTGTCGTCGTTGAAGCGGCGGCCCATTTCCACCAGGGTCTCGGCGACCGCCACGACGCTGGGATCTGCTTTGGTGGATGTGGGCGCCCCCAGGTAAACATAGCGGTAGGCATTCAGGACGCGCTGGTAATCGTGATGGCTGCGGTCGGCGGGCGGACGGCCGTTCAACGCCTCGCGCATGCGCTCGGCCATGGCGAAATGCTGGCGCGCCGAGGAATCGGAATGGCGAGGCCGGGCATGCGCCGGTACAGCGGCGAGCATGGTGAATGCGAGAAACGCTCCCCACAGACTACGCTGGCGCGATAAGTTCGTCACAATAACCAGCCCGTGCCTTCGTCCTGATTTGTTGTTGCCCTGGGTGCCAGAGAGTTAAATAGATGCCGCCAAACCTATTCGGTGTTGCTAATGTAAAGCACACCTCGCGCATCCCGTTGCACCATCAGGGGATTGTGCGAGGCGCCGGAGCTGAAATCGGAGCCGCCGTAGTACAGGTTGGTAATGCGCCGAACATAATTCTGGGTTTCGGCGAAGCGGGGTATGCCCGAACTGCGGGCCACCGCTCCGGCGCCGGCGTTGTAGGCGGCCAGGGTCAGCTTAACGTCGCCACCATAACTTTCCAGGAGCTGCTTCAGATGCCGGACTCCGGCGTCCACGTTCTGCTCGGGATCAAACGGATTCTTTATTTTTAACTGGCGCGCGGTTGAGGGCATTAACTGCATCAGGCCCATGGCACCCTTCCGCGAAACGGCGTTGGGATTGAAATTCGATTCCACCTTCACGACCGCGCGGACCAGGTTCGGGTCCACATTGTGCCTGGCCGCAGCCTGCTCGATGGCCGTGTCGACGTCAATTGGAGTCGCTACCGTATTGCTGAAATTGGCGGCCTCAATTTTTGCGCTCGCCGCTTGGCTCGACTCGTGCCCCAAATATCGGTTCACCTCGGCGGCAGCCGACCGGGCCGCGCGCATCGTCGGCGCGTTTGCCCGCGGGACGGGCTTCCACCGACTCTCCTTTGAGCTCCAATACATCAGCGAGCGCCGCGAAGACTCAGCCTGAACTGGACGCGCCGGAGTAACCGGAGAATCGTTCACAAAGACTCTGCGGCCATGGTCGTCGCTGGCAGTGATGCCGCCCGAGTTTTCCTCCCCGTCATGGGCGCGGAGCTGGGCGGAAACGGAAAGCGAGGTCACGGCTAAGGTGCTGGCCATCAGTGCGATTTTCAGGCGTTTTCGCATACCGGGCTTTCCCTCACTTGCTAAAACGTCGCGAAGGCAGACCACACCCTCGCACGTAGTTACCCGGAACCTGACGGAGAAATTCTAAACCAGAGTAAGACGATTATAGGGCTTGGGCGAGGCCCCAGCAATGCATCCGAAGGGCGTAGAACCACCAGAGTAATCTGAGTAACCAATTGAAAATAGGGCAATTGAATAGTGCTTAGGTTACCGTGGCTTCGAGAGCCAGGCTCAAGTCGTCAAGCGAGAGCGATCGCAGCAGGTTGCGGCGCATGCCGCGTTCCACATCCGCCAGGCGGTCGGATGCCGCCGCGATCCAGTCGAAAGTTGCGGCTTCGGCCAGTTTCGTGAGCTGGCTCTGGATGTCGGTGTTGTGCACCAGTTCCGGCGTAGCTGATTTCAAAGACATTAAGTCTCGCAGCAGCGAATACAGTGTGCGGAGCAGCCGCTCGGTCTTCTCCCTCCCCTCGGCGCCCGGGCGGTAGGCTTCGGTGATTTTGAAAAGCGGGGTGTGCTCGCCGCCCAGCAATGCCGAGTTGAGAATTGCCAGGGCATCACTGCGGGCGGCAACATAAGCTTCCACGTTAAAGTTGCGGGCGCGCCCCAGCGCGCCTTCGCTCAGGCGGGCGACCAGGGATCGCTGTTGCGGCTTCCACTCCGGACGATGCTCAGCCAGGTAGCGTTCCACTTCCTCCTGCGGCACAGCGCCCAGGGTGAAGACCATCGAGCGCGATCGAATCGTAGTCAGCAGTTCTCCCGCGTTTTCCGTCAGTAGAAAAATTGTGGCGAACTCAGGCGGCTCTTCCAGAACCTTCAACAGAGAATTGGCTGCCTCCTTCATGAAAGCCGAGTCGGTGAAGATATAAACGCGCTCACGCGCTTCCGCCGGACGGTAGTAGATGGTTTCGATTACGCGCCGCACCTGATCGACTTTGATCATCATTTGCGGAGGGTCGGGCGGGATGATCAGCACATCAGGATGGGTCTGCACGAAGAGCCGGGTTTCCTTCTTATCCGTCTCGCGCAGGCCTTCGCGCGCTTCCACGGCCTCGGCAAAGCGGGTATCGAGATCTGCAGCCAGGGCAATTCGGCGGCAATTCGTGCATTGGCCGCAGAAATCGGGTAAACCATCGGTTTGGGGCGGGGTAAGACAGTTGAGGGCCTGCGCCAGCATCAGCGCCAGCGTGTATTTGCCAGCTCCCCGCGCGCCAGAAAGAATCACGGCATGCGGCAAACGCTCGCGCCCCAGCATGTCGCGCAGCCGGTGAACCGTTTCACTGTTGCCCTGAAAATCGGAAAAGCTCATGCTGTCAAAATTTACCACGGAGGCACGAAGGCACAGCACGTAAATTCGCTGATCTGGGCTCCGTTAACTCTTCCCCTTCCGCTGCTGGCGGGGCTCGCTAGCGTCTGGCGAAATCTCCAACCTTAAGATTTGGCTTTAACGGATGACATGAATCGAAACCTTAAGCCTCAAACCTTTCCACGCCCGGTCTGCCGTATAGATGGGTGCTTTAAGCGCGATCCCGAGAGCCAGGCAGGCACGGTCTCCTAACGAAAGTCCCAGCGTTCGAGTCAGCGGCAACAATTCCCCAGCAATCTTCGCCTGTTCTGTGTCGAAGTCCAAAATCTCCGGAATGGGCGCGGTCACAGCCTCCCAGGCATCTTCGCGACCGATTCCCCGCCCCAAAAGTTTCCCGTAGGCCTCGGCTACATTCACTGCGCTCATAGCGATGTTCTCCAGCAGATGAGATTGCTGGCTGAACATCTCCGCTCCCGGCTCACCATGAAGCATTGCCAGAAGCGCGGAAGTATCCAACACGATTCTACTCACGGCGCGCAGCCTCGCGCCGCTCGGCAATCAACTCATCCACAAGAGAAACTGTGGAGGGCACATGTTTGTGCACGAGTTGCTGAGCCCTCGCCAGGCGTCGGCGTAGAGTTGTGATCTTCAATTCGTCGTTCTCGATACGAAGTACCAGAGTGTCGCCGGACCGGACACCGAGAGCACGACGAAAGGAAGCGGGAATGACAACCCGACCGTTCTGGTTAATACGGGCAAGACTTTCCGCTGGTTCCATGACATTCCCAATAATATGTCATTATACCGATTATGTCAAATATTATTAAAATGACACTCCGCCGAAGATGTTACGCATTTCTAGCCGGCTTGAGTCTTTTCCCCACCATCTCAATAATCCGCCGGTGCGTCTGGGCGGGCGTGCCGCTTGCATCAACCGGCACAACGCGCTCCCGCTCGCGGGCCGCAAGGGCGCGGTAACCTTCGCGCACGCGCGTGAAGAAGGCGCGCGTTTCCTGCTCGAACCGATTCTCGTCGGAAGGATGTTTGGCTGCGCTCCGGCTTACGCTCCTATTCAAGGCCGCTAGGTTGCGGCGCCGGGCTCGGCCAATACTTTCGGCGGGATCGGACTCAAGCAGAATGGTCAAGTCGGGCTGCAAATCGCCACACAGAATTTTGTGCAGTTTCAGGACGCCCTCGCTGCCCAGCTTGCGGCCGCCGCCCTGGTAGGCCTCGGTGGAATCGGTGAAACGGTCGCACAGAACGATCTCTCCGCGATCGAGCGCCGGCGCGATCACCTCGGCGATATGCTGCGCACGCGAGGCAAACATTAAGGCCATCTCCGCCAGGGGCGCAAGGCTTTGCGTCTTGGAATCGAGCAGGACGCGGCGAATCTTTTCCCCGGTAGCCGTCCCCCCCGGCTCGCGGGTTTCCACGACTTTGTGCCCGGCTGCGCGCAACCACTCCGCCAGTTTGCGCATTTGGGTGCTCTTGCCGGTGCCGTCGAGGCCCTCGAAAGTGATGAATTTTCCGCGGCGCGACATCGCCGCATGATAACAGCGCTGGTGCCTTGCTGTACTGCCGCTCGCGCTGGCTGATAGAATCTAAAATTCTGTCGGGCAGAAAATCGATTCACTACCCAGGGGGACAAAGAATGAGACTCTCAAGAATCTTGGGAGTGGCCTGTACTGTTTTATCTTTATCGATCGCCGGTTGGTCCGCAACTCCGCCGACAGTAACGATTTTCGTCGACGCCACTTCCGCTCCGCGAAAAATCTTTCATGCAAAGTTGAACATTCCGGCGACTGCCGGAGATTTTACGGTTTATTACCCGAAGTGGATTCCCGGCGAACATGCGCCTGACGGCCCGGTGGTTGACCTGGCTGGATTGAAATTCAGCGCGGGCGGCAAGACCCTGAAGTGGCGGCGCGATCTGCTCGACGGTTTCACTCTTCACGTCGAAGTTCCTGCAGATGTGACCGAGGTCGACGCCGAACTCGATTTCCTCTCGCCCGCGACCTTCGAGGGCGGCTTCTCCGCCGGGTCCTCCGCCACCGCCAAGATGGCGGTCATCAGTTGGAATCAGGTTTTGCTTTATCCCAAGGGCTTCAAGTCTGACGATCTTACCTACGCCGCCACGCTGAAGCTTCCCGCGGGCTGGAAATATGGGACGCCGCTGCCTGTCGCTTCCACCAGCGCCGACAACGGGCAGACAGAAATTAAATTTCAACCGGCATCGCTCACCACGCTGGTGGACTCGCCTGTGATCGCGGGAGAATTTCTCAAAGTTGTCAAACTTGCCGACGATCCGCTCACCGAGATGGACATTGCCGCGGACAGCGCCGCCGCGCTCGAAGCTCCGCCAGAAGTCTGGGACCACTACAAGAATCTGGTGGATCAGGCGCAGAAGCTTTTTGGCGCTCACCATTATCGCGACTATCACTTTCTCTACAGCCTGAGCGATCACGTGGCCCACTTCGGGCTCGAGCACCACGAATCCGACGATAGCCGCGTCGAAGAGCGCGGACTGACCGATGAAACTGCCCGCAAGGCTGAAGCCAGCCTGCTGCCGCACGAGTACGTACATTCCTGGAACGGAAAATACCGGCGTCCCGCCGACCTCTCGACCCCGGATTATCAGCAGCCGATGCAGGACGATCTGTTGTGGGTATACGAGGGCCTGACAAATTATCTGGGCACGGTGCTGACGGCGCGCAGTGGCCTGCTCACCCAGGAACAAGCGCGTGACGATCTGGCCTTAACTGCCGCTGCGCTCGATCACACGCCCGGACGCGTCTGGCGCAATCTGCAGGATACTGCCGATGCAGCGCCGCAACTTTATTTTTCTCCGCAGGCCTGGCATTCGTGGCGCCGCGGCGTGGATTTCTACGATGAGGACACGCTCAACTGGCTCTGGGTCGATGTCATCATCCGGCAGCAGAGCAAGAACAAGAAGTCTATCGATGATTTCTGCCACCTCTTTCACGGCGCTCCCAGCACCGGACCGATGCTCAGGACTTACACTTTCGACGACGTGGTCAATACACTGAATCAGATCGTTCCCTATGACTGGCGCGGCTTCTGGATCGAACGCCTCACCAATCACGGTCCCGGCGCGCCCCTCGACGGCATCGCGGGCAGCGGATGGAAGCTGGTCTACGACGAAACGCCGTCGGAGATGCAACGCGGGGCGGAGAGCAACTGGCATGGTGTCGACGTGGCCGACTCGATCGGGCTCGATCTGCGCGAAGATGGCCGCGTCGGCGACACCATCGAAGGCATGCCTGCTGCGACCGCTGGAATCGGTCCCGGCATGAAGCTGATTGCGGTTAACGGGCGCAAATACTCTGCCGAGGTTCTGCGCGACGCGCTCAAAGCCGGCAAAAACAGTGGCGCGCCGCTCGATCTTCTGGTTGAGAACGACGAGTACTACAAAACCTATAAGCTCGATTACCACGGGGGCGAGCGCTATCCGCACCTGGTGCGCGATGAATCGAAGCCGGATTTGCTGTCGGAAATATATAAAGCAAAGTAGTTTTCAAATCCAGTTATCAAAATTTAGCTGCTCGCATCAGGGGAGCTAACGGGGATGGATTCCGGCTGGTGGATCGCGCCTCAGCGTTCTTCACAAATCGTGTGCGCGTCCTCCGCAATTGAAGCCTCATCGGGCAAATCGAGGCAGGGAGTCCACGGAGAACCGGCGCGGCACAGGCTGAGAATCGCTCCGCTGGCGTTTCTTTTTCTTCTATGCACTCTTCCACAACTTTTCTCCCAAACTTCCATCCTTGGCTTTACGCCGTCTCACGCCGCGCACCAGGTCGAGTTGGAAAACAAGTTCAAGGCCATTCCCTCTCCTGACGAAGAGCGCCGGCAACATCGCATCTTCACTGCCGAGCCGCACGTGGCCGGCTCGGCGCGCAACAATGAATTGGCTCGCTACATCGCCGACCAGTGGCGGACCGAGGGTCTGGAAGACGTCGTCATCCGGCGCTATGACGTTTACGGCTCCAATCCGAAATTTACTTCGCTGGAAATGGTTGCGCCGGTTCACTATCGCGCCCTCCTGCGCGAGTTGCCCGTCTCCGGCGATCCCGACTCGAGGAACAAGAGCATCAGCTCGGCGTGGAGCGGCATGTCGGCCTCCGGTGAAGTGACCGCACCGCTGGTTTATGCGCACAGCGGCAATCCTGAGGACTACGATCTGCTCCGCCAGCAAGGCATCGATGTCAAGGGCAAGGTTGTGCTGGTCCGCTATTCCAATCCCTACAGCTATCGCGGATTCAAAGCACTCACCGCGCAGCGCGAGGGAGCCGCGGCCATTCTCATCTACAGCGATCCTGCCGAAGATGGATACAAGAAAGGTAAAACCGATCCTGCCGGCCCGTGGGGACCGGAGTATCACATTCAACGCGGCGCCATCACTTATGACTTCATGGTGCCCGGCGATCCGCTTACGCCGGGATGGGCTTCGGTCCCGGGCGCGAAACGTATTCCCGTCGATGAGGCGGTATCGATTCCGAAAATCATGGCGCTGCCCCTTTCCTGGCACGACGCCAAACCGCTGCTCGCCGCCATGGACGGCCCCGTTGCTCCCGAGGGCTGGCAGGGCGGATTGCCGCTCAAATATCACATCGGTGCCGGCCGCGTGCGCGTCCATGTCAAAGTTGAGATGGACAATTCCATTCAGCCCTATTACGTGGTTGAAGGACGTATTCGTGGCGCGGAACTCCCCGACGATTGGATTGTGCTGGGCAATCACCGCGACGCCTGGGTCTTCGGCGGAGTCGATCCCTCCAGCGGCACCGCGGCGCTGATGGAGTTGACTCGATCTCTGGGCAAGCTGGCGAAGCAAGGCATGCGCCCGCGCCGCACGCTGGTCTTCTGCAGTTGGGACGGAGAAGAAGTTGGGCTCACGGGTTCCACGGAATGGGGAGAGCAGTTTGCCGATGAACTGCGGAAAAAAGCGGTGGCCTACATCAACGTGGACGAAGCCACCTCCGGCCCAAACTTTCACGGCCAGGCAGTAGCGTCACTCGCGCCCATGCTGGTTGAAACCACGCGCTCCTTGCAGGATCCATCCGGCTCTTCGCTGTATGCGGCATGGAAAGAGTCAGTCGCCCGCGAACGCCGCGAATCACAACCGACAGACTCGGGCGGCCTCAACGTGAACGATTCGAATCTTGCTGACACCCGCATCGGCAGCGGCTCCGACCACACGGTGTTTCTTAACTTCGTGGGCGTGCCCGTGCTGGGGCTGGGTTTTGAAGGCCCTTACGGCGTTTACCATTCCGCCTACGATGATTTTTTCTGGATGAACCATTTCGGCGATCCCGGCTATCGCTATCACACTCTGATGTCGCAGTTGTGGGGCGTGCTCGCGCTCCGCCTGGCCAATGCCGATCTCCTCCCCTTCGATTTCGCCAGCTATGCCGATAACATCCGGCAGTTTGTGAATGAAATGGCGAAGGGGAAGGACTTGAGCCAGGTTCATCTCAAGCCCATATACGAAGATATTGATCATTTCGAAGCGGCCGGCAAACGCCTCAATGACTCCGTCGCCCTCGCATTATCGACCGGCGCAATCGACAGCAAACTAGCAGCGACCATCAACCACGGCACCATGCAAGTGGAGCGCAACTGGCTCAATCCGGATGGCATTCCTGGCCGCCCTTGGTTCAAGCACATTCTCTACGGAGCGCGCTTTACCTACGCACACTTGGAGTTGCCGGGATTGACCGAAGCCGTGGAAAAGCAGGATTGGGAAACTGCGAAGCAGCAGTCAGAAATTCTGCGTCAGGCGCTGCTTAACAACACGAAGCTGGTGAACGAACTGAACTCCGGCCTGAACCTCGAAGACACGCCGAGGAGGTAAGAGCTGCGGCCGTCGGAATGGCCGGGCAACAGGTGTGGCCTGGCCTTCCTTCCGTCATTGAGCGTGTACGACACTCAGTCCAAGCACTTTCTCGAAGCAATCGAAATCATGGTCGCGGTGCAGCAGTTCGTGCTTGGCTTGCAGACAGAAAGTGGCGATCAGGCAATCGATAGTCTTGCGGACGGTGTATCCGCGACGGCGCAACTCACGGTAGTTCTCCGCTGCGAGAATGGCCAAGTCGGCCCCGCCAGTTCCAAAAATCTCAAGCTTCAAAAGTTCAGAGCGCACCTGCGCGAACTCTGCTTGATTCTCAATTCCCTGTAACACCTCACAAAGAATCAGATCCGTCAGCCCGAGCCGTTGCCGCGTCAGATGTTTCTCCAGCCAATTTGTTTCGGGGGTTTCGGAGCCGCGCAGGTACTCGATCCAGACAGTAGTATCGACGATGACCATGGGCTTGCCTTAGGTGCGAACCCGGCCCAAGCGCAACTGATCAAGATCGCCGGCCCAGCGTATTTTTCCACGGAGACGCCGGATGGAGCTTTGAGCGTAAGTTTCGGCAAGGAGCCGCAATCCTGCCTCAACTGCGGCCTTCTTGGTTCGAGCCCCACTCGATCTCATCGCCTGCCGCATCAAGCGGTCATCAATGTCAATATTGGTTCGCATGTAGCACCTGTATCCATTTTGGCAGGGTCAAAACCGGTATGTGTAAGTATCGCAGATTTGTGTGTATTGAGCAAACACACAATCTGGCATTCGGCGACCCTGGTTTTCTGGTAGGCGCGGCAGGACTCGAACCTGCAACCGCCGGATTAGAAATCCGATGCTCTATCCGTTTGAGCTACGCGCCCCTGACGAAAATCTATCACAAGGTCCGGCTGGGGTATCATGCTGTGTCGCATGGCTCCCGCGAATCCATCCCGGCTGGCTTACATCGACTGGATGAGGGGATTGGCCTGCCTGCTGATGTTTCAGACGCACTGCTATGACTCCTGGCTCAGTCCCGCGGCACGCCAGGGAAAGTTCTTCATGTACTCGCAACTGGGAGGGACTTTTCCCGCCCCGCTCTTCTTATTCCTGGCCGGGGTGTCGTTCGCGCTGGTCACGGAAAAGCTCTGGAAGAAAAATCTGCTGCCGGGACAAATTGCGCGGGCCACGATCCGCCGCGGCGCTGAAATCTTCGCCTTTGGCCTGCTGTTCCGGCTGCAGGAGTATGTAATCGCGTGGGGGTGGGCGCCGTTCAGCGACCTGCTGCGCGTCGATATTCTCAACACCATCGGCCTTTCCATGATGCTGATGGGAGTGCTTTGCTGGCTCGTACTTAGCGTGAGCCGCGGCCCGCTGACGAGGCTGGCCCTGGTTTTGAGTTCGGTGGGGACCGCTTTGCTGATCTCGCTGCTGACTCCGCTATTGTGGACCACGTGGCGTCCGCAGTGGTTGCCGTGGCCGCTCCAGTCCTACATCAATGGCGTACATAATCTGGGCACGCCGCAAGCCTGGCTCTTTCCGATTTTTCCCTGGAGCGCTTTCGCCTTCGCCGGACTCGCCACCGGATTTATTTTGCAAAGCGAACCGGCGCGGGCGCGCGAATCAAGCATCTTCTTTCTGGCCGGCGGTGCAGGATTGTTGCTGGTGGAAACGGGACTCTGGCTCGACCGCCAGCCGCACCAACTCTATGCGGTCTACGATTACTGGCACACCAGCCCCAACTTTTTTCTAGTGCGCCTGGGATTGCTGCTGGTGATTCTAACCGCGAGTTATGCCTGGTGCCGTTGGGGCCCCGGGCAGTGGGGATTCAGTCCGCTCATTCAACTGGGGCAGGCTTCGCTGCTGGTTTACTGGGTCCACCTGGAATTGGTGTATGGGCGTTTGTCCATTCTTCCCAAACGCAGCGACAGCATACAAACCGCATCGCTCGGATTACTCACCATCTTCCTCGCCATGCTTCTGCTCGCCTGGTTGCGGACGCGGCTAAAAGGTCGAGGGGCGGAGATGCTGGGCTGGTTCCGGAGTCCGGCGCGTGCAAACTGAATTCAAAACTTGAAGAGCTGTAGGGCAGCCGGCGAGCTTCGCTCGCCCGGACACTCGAGGCAGCTGTTCCCACATGGGCGGTGCCAGCCTCAAGCTACCGAAACTGCTTTGCGAACTCCACCACTTCCCGCTCTGCCCAGCGGCCATCGTAGGCCGCGTCGCCGTCGCGCTCGCCGATAAAGGCGCAGTGCCCTCCATCCGGGGCCTCAACATAAGTAATGTTGGGGTTGGCCAGCAGCGCCTCGCGCGTCTCGGTGAGGATGCGAATGAAGGGATCGTTCACAGCATGGATGACGAGCGCAGGCCGGGCAATGCGGTCGATCACATTCGCGGCCGCGGCACGCGCGTAGTAATCGTCGGCATCCGAGAATCCGCAATAGTGCGCCGTCACGCGGTCGTCAAACTCCCGCAGCGTTCGGACGCCTCGCAACCTCGAGCGATCAAAGCTGCCGGGGAAATGCCGCACCTTGCGGCGAAAACGCTGGAACAATTGCAGCAGAAAATAATATTCGTAGACGCGATTGGCCGGCTCGTGCAACGCATCGGCGCCAGCCGCAAGATTCACTGCCGGACAAACCGCGGCGACGCCCCGGAACTCCCCCGGACCATCGCTTCCCCACTCTCCTGCCAGCTTCAAAACTAAGTTGCCGCCCATGGAGAATCCAACCAGCACAAAGCCAGGGATTGCATCCTGCTCAATCAAGTTACGTGCCACTACCGCGACGTCCGCCGAGCGGCTGGAGTTATAAAGCGTAGGCGCGCAATGATCCATGCCGCCGCAGTTGCGCTGGTTCATCAGTACCACGTTCATGCCCGCGGCCAATCCATTCCGCGCCACGCCCAGCATGTATTGGGACTCGGTTGACCCCTCGAGCCCGTGCACTACGATCAGCGTCAAAGCGTTTCGCGCTTCCTGCCAATAGCAGTGGCAGAGCACGGGCACGCCCGGTTCCACTTCAATCAAGCGATCCTCAGCAATGGGCAGGTTAACGCGGCGTGGCAAAAAGAAAGCGGCAATCGTCTGCACATGCCCGCCGCGCAGCCACCGATGCGGCCGGAAAACGGAGGGAACGAATGCCGCGGGCACTTGCGCCAGGGCGTCGCCGCTTTCGATTCGGGAACTCGAAGGTGCAGCTTTTATCGCCTGCGTTTGCGAAGTCCCCATAAATCGATTCTAATAGGTTCAGCGCGATGTGCGGGAGCGATTCGTCATGCCAATCTTTGAATACGTCTGCCAGGAATGCCAGCACGAGTTTGAAACCCTGATCTTCGGCCGCGACAAGGCCAAGTGCCCCAAGTGCCAGAGCCAGAAGCTGACCCCACAGCTCAGCGTGTTTGCCGTGTCTGCCAAAGGTTCAGGGGGATCGTCCCCTGGAATGTCGGCTTCCGCGGGCGCCTGCGGATCTTGTGGCGATCCTCGCGGCCCGGGCGCTTGTTCGCTCGGCGATCTCGACTAGATTCGGTTCGTCCCACGTTTCGTAACCAAACTTTCGACACGGGTTCGCCTGTGACTGCGGTTACCTTTGTTTCCCTGCTGGCCGCGCCTACGATTCTCTGACCCCCGGAAAATCTAAGGAGCATGCATGGATCGGCGCCGCGAGTCGCGTGTCTTCGTTGACCTTCCCGTTCAGATCTGGGGCATGGACGCCCACTCCCGTCCCTTCACTCAGCCCGCCAGCCTGCGCACCATCAGCGGCCGCGGAGCTACCCTGCAATGCGTAGACGCGCAACTGAAGCCGGGGGATATCGTTGACGTTTTATATCAGGGCACTAAAGCTCAATTTCGCATTGTGTGGTGCGGAAAGCCCGGGACTACACTGGCAGGAGAAGTCGGGGTCGAGAATCTTACCGCAGGCACGAAGTTCTGGGACGTGGACCCGCTGCGCTGCGCGGCTTCAGTCGGCCAAGGGTAATTACGAACTGCCAGAGGGACCCCAGAAACTGAACGCTCTCAGCTTATAACTCGAGGCTCTGATTGAAAGTAAAAATGGGGAGGGCGGGGGAAGGCTGAAACCCGCGTCAGGCGCGGCGATTGGCAGTATGATTCAATCCCTCGGGTAACGCAAGCATAAAAGCAAAAGCGGGCGAGAATCCTGTAAAAGCTGCAGAAACCTTCATAGTTTGCGCATTCAAACCAGCAAAAGCTGCAAGTTTCGTCTTCGGCGGCGCTTGAAAAGTCGCCCCGGGGGCACAGCACGGGCCCGGTCACAGGGTTAACTTTCCGACGCAACTAACGGAACAATCTCAAGCGGTAGACTTGCGGGATAAACTTGCGGGATAAACTTGCGGGGTAAACTCTCGGGGTAAGCTCTCGGGGTAAGCTCTCTAAGACATGCAGGTCAAGATTCTGGGCTCGGCGGCGGGTGGCGCATTTCCGCAATGGAATTGCGCGTGCGCTAATTGCCGCTCGGTAAGGGCAGGAACATTCCGCGGAAAACCTCGCACGCAGACCGAGGTGGCAATCAGCGAAGACGGCAGTTCGTGGTACCTGCTGGGAGCATCTCCCGACCTGCGGGTGCAGATCGAAGCCACGCCGGAACTGCATCCCCGCGAAGGGTTGCGCCAGTCGCCCATTCCCGGCGTGCTGCTGGCCAATGCCGATCTGGATCACGTCCTGGGATTGCTCCTGCTGCGCGAACTTCAACCTTTGCGCATTCACGCCACAGCGGCCGTGCGCCGCATTCTGCGCGAGGACAACACCATGTTTGCCATGCTGCATCGAATTCCAAATCAAGCCATGTGGACTGATTTTGCGCCTGGCACCGAATTCGAACTCTGCAATCCCCGCAACGAAAAGTCCGGCTTGTGCTGCCGCGCGTTGTCGCTGCGTTCGCATTATCCGGCTTACGTAACGCCGCAGCGATTATCGCAACTTAAGGCTGGAGAAGCGTCGCTTGGTTTCATCATTCATTCGCACTCGGGCAAGCGTCTGGCTTATATGCCCGCCGTTCCAGAGCTTAATGAATCATTCCTCGAGGAACTAAATACATGCGACGTTCTGCTGTTCGACGGCACGTTTTGGAGCGACGACGAACTGATCCGGGTGCAGAGTAGCGGCCAGACTGCCCGCCAGATGGGACATACTCCCGTGGAAACGATTCTTCGCCAGTTGGCGGCGCTGCGCCGTCCGCGTAAAATATTTATTCACATCAACAACACCAATCCCATGCTGGACGAGGCCAGCTCCCAATATCGCCAAGTGCGCGAGGCAGGGTGGGAAATCGCGGAGGATGGATGGCAGTTCGACCTGTAGAAACGCGTGAGAACGAAGTTGCTCCCGAAGATGCGCGCCTGCTCTCGCTGGAGGAGCTGCGCGCGCGATTACAGGCTACGGGTGAGGAGCGCTACCATCACAAGCATCCTTTTCATTTGCTGATGCACGAAGGCAAGCTCAGCCGCGGACAACTGCAGGCGTGGGCGCTGAACCGGTATTACTACCAGAGCATTATTCCGGTTAAGGATTCGATTATTCTGTCCCGCGGTCCCGATCCTGTCTTTCGCCGCGCCTGGCGCAAGCGCGTGGTCGATCACGATGGCGACGCCACCAGTGAAGGCGGCATCAAGCGCTGGATAAAACTGGCGGAAGCCACGGGTCTTGATGCGGCGCAGCTACGGGCCGGACAAGGCATTCTTCCGGCGACGCGCTTTGCGGTGAACGAATATTTGAACATTGTCCGCAGCCGCTCGTTGTTGGAAGCCGTTGCCTCCTCATTGACGGAATTGTTTTCGGCGAAGCTGATTACTTTGCGCGTGGAGAAGTTGCGGCAGCATTATCCCTGGCTGGCGGGAGGTCTCGATTATTTCGAAGCCCGCCTGTATCAGGCGCCGGAAGATTCGCAGTTTGCCGTGAACTACGTCTACGATCACGCCAAGACGCGCGCCGAGCAGGAGCTGGCGATCCAGGCCCTGCGCGACAAATGCGACATTCTTTGGGCCCAGCTCGACGCGCTTTATTTTGCCTACGTGCAGCCGGGATGGCCGCCGCCGGGTGCCTTCCTGATTGAGGGCAGCTAGTATGAGCCTTGGGCTCGGCCAAAGTCGTGTCATTCCGACCGGAGCATTGCGATTGGCTTCATCAATCGCAACGCGAAGTGGCGGAACCTGCTTTTGCTTGCCGCTCCACTGCGGCTTAAGTTCATCCTCGGTACGTATTTTCGGGAGACGCCACTAGCATGCCCCCTCCCGAAGATTCCTCCCAGCCACGCCTGGCCGCAGGATGCCGCTGGGGACCGGAGAGCAAGCCCGGCACAGAACAGGATCGCGTCATTCTCTTTCCCGAGGGCGCAATCAAGCTGCAAGGCACGGGGCGCCAGGTGCTGGAACGCTGCGACGGCCAGCGCACCTTCGGCGAGATCATTGCAGAACTACAGCACGAGTTCGCCGCTGCCGACCCCGCCAAGATTCGCAGCGATATCAGCTTGTTTCTGGAGCAACTGCGACATAAGAGGATTGTGGATTATTAGAGCTCGTTAGCCGCGGAGCACTCTTATGAGACCACCTCGAAGCGGCCTACGCCAATTGCTCCCATCCCACATCCAGCGCAGCTCCCAGCTTCTTCCACGTGCTCACCGACCCGGCCTTGCGCTTGGTCTCGATCGCCGCTATCAGCGCGCGCGATATCTTCGCCTTCTTCGCGAGCCGCTCCTGCGTGAGCTTTCTGTACTCACGCCAAATACGGAGAGCGGCCTCACCTCTCAGCCTGCGCTCGATAATCTCCAGCGGTATGAGTTCGTCTTCTCCATCGTCGAGGCGGGCCTTCGCGGCATCGTAGGCTTTCACATCGGCAAGCATTTCGGCATCTGCCATGAGCCTCTGCAGTTTCTCAACCGGAATGACGGCGAATTCCCTACCCTTGCGAGTAATAGTTTCGATACGCATTAATAGACTCCTCCCCGCACGCCTACTTCCAAGACCCACAGCTCGAGACAGTCGTCGTGCAGTTCATAGATCACCCGCCAGTCGCCAATTCTCAGCCGGTAGCCCTCGCGTCCCTGAAGCTTGCTGACATTGTTGTGTTTGCCATAGGGATCGGCGGCGACTTCCTTAATCTTTCCCACAATTCTCTTCTGCCAGTTCACGGGAATTCGAGAAAGAGCCTTCGCGAATGATTTTGTCGTGACGACCGTATACGCTGGTTGTATTGTTACCACGGGTAACAACCTACGGTCAAGCGTGAATTGCGAGCCGGCACCGGTATTGACTTCGACACCGCGCCGGCCGCGAATATTACACCGCCAAAAAAAGGAAGGGCTCCCGCCCCTCCTCAGCCCGAGCAAAGACCTCCGGCCAATCTCATAGGTCATGTATCCCAAAACCCGGATTGTTGACCCTCGGATGGTAACCTATGAATACCTGAGATTCATCTGCATCCATGGTTTCCAACCCTCTAGCCCTCATCGCCGAGATCACGCATCGCTGCCCGCTGCACTGCGTCTATTGCTCGAATCCGCTCGAGATGGCCGCCGTGAGTTCGGAGCTTTCCACTCAACAGTGGCTCGACGTTTTCCGGCAGGCGGGGAAGCTGGGAATGCTGCATGCTCATTTCACCGGCGGTGAACCGCTGGCGCGGCCCGATCTCACCGAACTCATCGCTGGGGCTCGCGCGGCTGGCCTTTACACCAATCTCATCACATCGGGGATCGGTCTTGCCGAAACTCGATTGCAGACGCTTGTCGATGCCGGCCTCGATCATGTCCAATTGAGCTTTCAGGATTCACGCGAGACTGCAGCCAACTGGATTGCCGGAGCCAAGGCCCACGCGCACAAGGTCGAATTGTCGCGGCTGATTCGCCGGCACAAGCTCGCGTTCACCGTAAATCTGGTGGTGCACCGGCAAAACATCGATCACATTGAGGAGATGATCTCATTCATCGAGCAGCTTGCACCTGACCGCATGGAGATCGCTCACACTCAGTATTACGGCTGGGCTCTGAAGAACCGGGCCGCGCTGCTGCCGACGCGCAAACAGCTTGATAAAGCTGCTCAAGCCGTGGAGGCTGCGCAAGCACGCCTTTCCGGCATGATTCGCATCGATTATGTCGTTCCCGATTATTACGCGCGCTTCCCCAAAGCCTGCATGGGTGGCTGGGGCCAGAAATTAATGCTCATCAACCCCTCAGGCAAAGTGCTTCCCTGCCATGCTGCGGAAGTGATTCCAGATATGAAGTTCGAAAACGTGCGCGAACAAACCCTCGACTTCATCTGGCAGCAGTCGCCGTCGTTTCAGAAGTTTCGCGGAGAAGCGTGGATGCCCGAACCTTGCCGCAGTTGCGATCAGCGCGCGCAGGATTTTGGCGGATGCCGCTGCCAGGCTCTATTGCTTGCCGGCGATGCCTCTGCAACCGACCCGGCCTGCTCACTCGCTCCCGCGCACCACATTGTTGAAATAGCGCTGGCAGAAGCGAATTCTGGCGATGCCGTTTCGCAGCCGGTTTCCGCTTCGTCATTCGTCCAGTTGCAGCAGCGGGCAGAAGGCTTGTGGAGCTATCGAGAGAATCCCGAATAGTGCCGGTTACAGGGGAAATCGAGACTTAAAAATTCTGCCTACCAGCGAAATCCAAGCGTGATGGGACGAAAGTCAGTAGTAACCCCATTGTTTGATCCGTGGACGAAGCGGTATTCGACATAAAACTCCGCTCCGCTGGGAAACTTGGCGGCCGCTCCTGCGCCGAAGTCGTATCCGAATTCGTTCTGGGTGGAATTCACAAAGTTGCCGCTGAGAGGGATGCTGGCGTTCGTACATCCGGTCCACCACTTCCAAAAACTCGTGCAAGGTGATCCGGGAACCGTCGTATCCCCACTCAGGCTGCCGGTGCGATGCAGGAAGTTGGGGCCGACCAATATATATCCGCTGTAGCGGCTGGTGACTGGAATATTGACGATTGGATCCAGCGAGAGCGAATAGACGTGGTTCGTAGCTCCTGTAGCCTGCGCCAGTTCAAGGGTGGAATCGCGCAGGGGCAGGTCGGCAAAAATAAAGTCGGCGCGCAGCCCCAGATATCGGTTGGCGTTGCGCGCAACTCCGGCCGAGGCCACAAAGCCGCCCTGCCGCACGTAAGTGCGCGTGGTGCTGCCGTCCATGTTGGCGCCCCCGCCCACGTTGAAGGTCCAGTTCTTGTAATCGTGCCGCCGCTTTCTTCTTCCCAGGGCAATGGATTCTTCATCGGCTGGCTCCTGGGCGCTTTGAGTCTGGGGAGCGCCAGGAGTTGTTTGGGCGGGCTGTTGCGCCGGCGCAGACTCAGGTGGCGGCGCCGGGGTTGTCTGGGCGAATCCCTGTTGCACTAAAAGACCACCTGCCAGCAGCAGAGCCAGCGCACTCGCGGTGGCGAACTTTCCGATCATCCATTCTCCTCCCTCAACCGGGCGTCGCGGACCGTAGCGCTCGGCATGGAGAGGCGCCATTATTAAAGGTTCCGCTGGTGATTCCTCGCAAGCAGGCTTTGACCTCAGCGCTTCTACCTGAGCGCTTCTACCTGAGCTCGAGCGGGAAGCAATATATTACCAACTCTGATGCCGATTCGGGGAAATGCGCCGCCTGCGAGCGCACACGCTACAGGTTTAGCCTCGCCGCCTCTTCGCAAATCCTCTTCCAGGCGTTCTGCACATGTCGCGCCTGGGTATTGGTTTGGCCGACGCACAGGCGCAGGGTCAACTTTCCCTTGAGCCGGGTGTGGGTGAGGAACAAATCGCCGCTGCGGTTAAGACGATCCATGATGGCCTGATTCGCCGCATCCCCAGCTTTGTGGCGGAAACAGACCAGATTCAGCGGTACCGGGGCGGCCATTTCGAAGCGATTGTCGTTTCGCACCCAATTCGCAAACTGCTGCGCCAGGCGCACGTGCTCGCGGATGTGGTGTTGCAAGCCTTCCGCCCCATAATGGCGGATCACGAACCACAGCTTGAGCGACCGGAACCGCCGCCCGAGCTGGATGTGCCAGTCACGGTAGTCGATTACGGCGCCCGACTCCGTGGCCTGATTGCGGAGGTATTCCGGCAGGATGCTGAGAGTCTGAATCAGCGCCTTGCGGTCGGCGACCCAGAAGCAGTTACAGTCGAAATTGGTGAACATCCATTTATGCGGGTTGAAATTGTAGCTGTCGGCAAACTCGACACCGTTCTGCACATGACGAAATTCGGGGCAAAGCGCTGCCGTGCCCGACATGGCAGCATCCACGTGCAGCCACAAATTGTGCTGGCGGCAGACCTTGGCTATCTCGGCGATGGGATCCATGGCGTTTGACGAAGTGGTTCCGGCCGTTGCACAGACAAAACAAGGCGAAAAGCCTGCGCGTTTGTCCGCCTCGATCTGGGCGGCGAGCGCGGCGGGATTCATCGCAAAGTTTTCATCGACCTCGATGAGTCGAAGATTCTGGACGCCGATCCCAGCGATCATCGCAGCTTTTTCGAGCGACGAATGTGTCTGCGTCGAAGCGTAAGCCACGATGCGGCCGTCGCACCCTTTCTGATTACTGGTGTAATTCGTCGCGCGCTCGCGCGCCGCCAACAGGGCGCACAGCGCGGCGCTGGAGGCTGTGTCCTGAATAACGCCACCGCCCGTGCTCGATGACAGAAATTTCTCGGGCAGCCCCAGCATGGGCACAAGCCAGTCGAGCACATGGGTTTCGAGTTCGGTGCAGGCGGGACTGGTGGACCACAACATGCCCTGCACGCCCAATCCCGAAGAAAGCAGATCGCCCAGGATCCCCGGCCCGGAGGCATTGCACGGGAAATAGGCAAAGAAATTCGGCGACTGCCAGTGCGTGATTCCAGGAAGAATCACTTTCTCGACATCTTTGAGCAGCGCTTCGAACGCCTCGCCCTGTGCGGGAGCATTGGCCGGCAGCGACGCCCGAATCTGTCCCGGTTTCACCTGCGAGAGCACGGGAAAAGATTCGATACGGGCATGATAGTCGGCGATCCAGTCGACTACGGCATGGCCCTGTCGGCGGAATTCGTCGGGCGTCATGTGGAAAGATTTTTCTTCAGGCACCGTGCTTGACCTCGGCAAAGTTTCCGGTTTCCTTCGTGTACCTCCGTGCCCTTAGTGGTTAAGGTCCCACGCGCGCGGAGAAAACTGAACCGCGAAGGGCACGAAGGTTCATCAAGGACACCAATCAGTCCAGTTTGCCAAAATATACGCGCGTCTTGTATTCGAATGCAGCCCTGCCATTGACCGCGTGAGCATCGAAGATGTGGCGCAACTCGCGCAGCATCGGCGCATACAGAGGATGCTCAGATCCCGGGGCGTACGACGACGACAGCAAGCGGCCTTCCACCCCGGCATAGTCGAACACCTGTTGCATGGCGAAGAGACGCTCTTCAAACGGCGCCGGATCGAAGAATTCGTCGATCTCTGCGGTAGTGCGCTCGTGGCGCACCTCCTGATAGTCAATCGCGAATTTCAAGAGCAATTGTTCATAAGCGCGCAAAAACGGGGTCGAGTCAGTCACGCGCTCGTTCCACATCAAGACCAGCCAACCCCCGGGTCGCAGTATTCGCGCGAACTCGCGCCGGGCGCTCTGACGATCGAACCAATGTGCGGCCTGGGCTGAGGTTACGAAATCCACGCTTCGATCCGGCAAAGTCGTTTTCTCGGCGGTTGCAGCGATGCTGGTAAATTTCGAGAAGTCAGCCAGCAGGCGTTCGCCCGCCGAGCGCATCTCGGCATTGGGCTCGATTCCGTAGACGGCATTGCCATGCTCCAGCAACTGCCGGGTCCAGATGCCCGTTCCCGACGCGATATCGGCAATCACGTGGCTGGCGTTCAGGCCGCATTGCGTCTTCAACATTTGCAGCACTTGCGGCGGATATCCCGGCCGGTAGCGAACGTAGTTTTCTACGCGGTCGGAAAAACGGCTGGTGGCATTCGAAGCCGGCATGACTCTAAAGATTACCAACTTTGCGGTGGCCGCGCAGTTCGCTATTAGGTAGTGGGCCACTTTGACGTAGCCACTACCCGTTATTTAAGCCGATTCGTGCATACAAAACTGGTTGGAGCCCACAATCGTCGACCTCTTGCGATTTCCCGTCATTTAAAATAGAACCAGTCAGAGCACGGAGGCGTATGCGCTGGCTGCGCGATCTATTGCACGGAAAACCGGGAGGACCGATGGCAGCGTTGGGTACAGGCGCCAAAGCGCCGGAGTTTGAGCTGAAGGCGATGGACGGCAAGAGATTCGTTCTCCAGGAAGAATTAGGCCGCGGCCCGGTTGTGTTGGCCTTCTTCAAGGTTTCTTGTCCGACCTGCCAGTACGCGTTTCCGTTCCTCGAGCGCCTGCACAAGGCCTATGGGCACAACAAAGTAACTCTGATTGGAGTTTCGCAAAATAATCCTCGCGACACATCCGGGTTCACCAGGGAGTTCGGCATCTCGTTTCCTGTACTGCTGGACGATACCGAACGATATCCCGTGTCCAACGCCTACGGACTGACCAACGTTCCCACAATATTCTGGATCGCGCAGGATGGTGAAATTGAGCTTTCCAGTGTGGGCTGGGTGAAGGCAGATTTCGAAGAATTAAACCGCAAAATAGCGGAGACCGGAAACACGCCGCCAGCCCTGGTCTTTAAGCCGGGAGAAGATGTGCGCGATTTTCGCGCGGGTTGAGGGTCGAAGAACTGATCCCGCCGGGGGCGGGAAAGATTTTAGGCGCGGCGAGTTGATCTCGCACCGGGCTGCATTGTCATGTAAGGACGCAATCGTCCGCCCGCGGAGCAAAATGTCGCCGGGTTACGGCAGTTCGTTTGCGGGTGGGCCGGTTGCCCGCCGCCGCAGAGGGCTGGCGGTAATCTACAAGCCGATTCTCTCCATCCGCTACAATTCTCTTAATTAATAGGCGCTCTTACTGCGATAGCACTTTTCTGCGCCCTTGAAATGGCGTAAGGGAGAGCACTGATTTATGGGATGGATGCGGAAAACAAGGCTTGTTGCCGGCCTGCTTGTGGCTTTGAATGTGGCAACGGCTGCAGGCGGAGCTCCGGCGCCCGCCGCTGCAAAGCGCGAAGCTGTTTCGGTTCGCCTGCCGGGCGCGGCATTCGCCGCCCTGGACACCATCACTCCCGACCACATTCGCTGGCACGTACGCTTTCTATCGCATGATCTGCTGGAAGGGCGCGGAACCGGCCAGCGCGGCGGCGACATTGCCGCGGAATACATCGCCACCCACTTTGCGGAGTATGGATTGAAACCGGCGGGAGATAACGGAACTTACATGCAGAAGGTGCCGCTGGTGGGGATCACAACTCTGCCGGAGACACAGTTTACCCTGGCCCCGAAACACGGCGCAGCCATGAATCTGAAGCCGCTTGAGGACTATGTTGCCTACGATCAGACGCAGCAGGAGCGCTCCGACGTGGACGCAGAGATTGTGTACGTGGGCTATGGAATTGAGGCGCCCGAATACAACTGGGACGACTATAAGGGTGTAGACGTCCGCGGAAAAGTTCTGCTTATGCTGGTGAACGAGCCCCCCTCGGATGATCCCAGATTTTTCAAAGGCGCGGCTCTGACCTATTACGGGCGCTGGACCTACAAGTATGAAGAAGCGGCGCGCAAGGGCGCGGCCGGCGTGATCCTCATCCACAAAGCGGAGATGGCGAGTTATCCCTGGGAAGTCGTGCGAAATTCGAATTCGGGGGAAAAGTCGTATTTGAAGCTGGAGAGGCCGGCGCTGAAAGTCGCGTCCTGGGTGCAGTTGGATGTGGCCAGGAAACTGGCCGCGGCCGCCGGCAAGGATCTCGACAGGATGATGGCGGAAGCTCGCACGCGCGAGTTTCATCCCCTGGAGATGGGCGTGAAGTTGAAGGCGCAAATGGTGAGCAAGGTGCGCAATTTCGAATCGAACAACGTGGTAGCGATACTGCCCGGTTCGAACCGCAGGACGAAAGACGAGGCGGTGCTGTACACCGCGCACTACGACCACCTCGGCATTCGTCCCGATATGCCGGGCGACAATATTTACAACGGAGCCGCCGATAACGCCACCGGCTGCGGCATTCTGCTGGAATTGGCGCGCGCCTTCAGCGTGGCCAGGGACCACCCGCAAAGGTCCATCATTTTCGCCGCTGTGACCGCAGAAGAGCAGGGGCTGCTGGGTTCGGAATATCTGAGCAAGCATCCGCCGGTAGCGGCCGGGAAGATCGCGCTCGATCTGAATTATGATGACGTGCCGCCCTTGGGCGCGCCGGAAGAGGTAGAGGTCAGCGGCGCCGAGCGCACCACGTTTTATCCGTGGGTGCAGGCGACCGCGAAGGAATTCCGGCTGGCGATTCGCCCGGATGCGCGGCCGGAGGCGGGACACTTCTACCGCTCCGATCACTTCAGTCTGGCGCGCGCGGGGATTCCATCGTTTTCGATCAATGAAGGGATGAAATTCAAGGGCCACGACGAGGCCTGGGGGATGGCCAAGAACCAGGAATTCGTCGAGAAACGCTATCACCAGCCTAGCGACGAGTACCGTCCCGAGATGGATTTCACCGGCGATTCCGCGATGGCGCGCTTCGGATTCGCGCTGGGATGGGAAGCGGCAGGCCTGGCTCGGCTCGTCGGCTGGCAGAAAGGCGATGAGTTTGAAGCGGCGCGGGTGAAGAGTCAATAGCTGGCCGCGTCGCGAGTCCCGAGTACCGGGTACGAAGCGGCGAAGCTTGTGCTGACTCTCCTCCAGCGCATACCCGGAATTCGCGACCGCAAATTTGGCACAAGCAGGGCGCTCACGTTGCCTGTGAAAATTCCGTCATCTAGTTTTTACAATTCCCTCCTTGACTTTCCGATAGGACCAAACAAGAATGTTTCCTCCTCCCCGAATCTCCATTAAGGAGCATCCCGCCATGTCAGTGAATACACGTTCTGCGTCGGCGTCGCAGTCCGACCGAAGACCGCTTGAGTCAGAATCCCCCGATTGACTTTCGTACGAAACCGAACCAGAATACGTGGCGCTTCTCGTCCACGAATCCAGCGTCCGCGAATCTCAGAAAAGGAGCGATCAGCGATGCCGCATAACTCATCTACTCGCCAACTGACGCCGACACGTCCAAGAACAACGGTAAACAGCAAACTCGACAAGAATCTGGCCGCGTATGTGCTTGCCGCCACCGCTGCCGGAACCGCCATCTTAGCGGCTTCTCCCAAGGCTGACGCTGAGATCGTCTACACGCCGGAACACGTCCTGCTCAAAGGAAGCTCTACCTACCAAATCGACCTCAACCACGATGGCATCAACGATTTCGGCCTGCAGATGCTCCCCATATTCCATTCGTCGATGCTGCTGGCGATTCCCGATGTAAACGGGAATCAGGTCGTACGGCCCCCCGTCGGAAGTAATGAGGCAGTTCCCTTAAATTTTGGCGGCCCTATTGGCCCGAACCGCCAGTTTGCCTCAAAGACGACTTATGGCGGAATCTTTATGGCCCTGAACGGCTCTTATGGATCGCTCACCTGGTTCAATGGGCCGTGGGCCAAAGCCTCCAATAAATACTTGGGACTGAAGTTCCTCATCGATGGCGAGGTTCATTACGGCTGGGCGCGATTGAGCGTTATGAAACGCTATTCCACTCTAACCGGCTATGCCTATGAGACGGTAGCCAACCAGCCGATTCCTGCAGGCAAAGAGTCCGGCACAGACATAACCGCGGCGGCCTATCCCGGCCAACTGTCGGAACCGCTTTCGCCGATGGCAGCCCTGGGCATGATGGCGCGCGGAGCGAGTGGACAGGCGCTGTGGCGGCGCGAAGAGGAAGCGGCGTAGCGAGTGATGGCGGCAAATTGGCCGGCCCTAATTCGCGGGACACGGCGCTCCTGCCGCCTGCCACGCTTTTACCTTCGCGGAAAATTCATCGTGGGGCATGGGAACCGGTGTGCGCCCCTCCCCCGGATTCCATCCCCACATTACCAGCTTATCTTCGGTAAGATGTTCGACCAGTTGGTCAAGGTTCCGGCCGCGATTTTGCTTCGGATCTTTAATCGATTCGCAAAGTTGCGCGTCACTTAGTCCCTGCCAGATCATGGGCATCGCCGGAGGCGGCAGATGCCAGCCGGGCGCGCCGGGCGGGAGATGCGCGCCGGGGACGTTGTGGTCCTGATGGCAGGTACTGCATTTTTCTGCTGTTTCTCCCATGCCGGCTGGGCCGCGGCGCACGTTCATAGTGTGCGGATGGCCATCGTCACCCTGCCGCGGGAAATCTCCCTGCGAATGGCAGTTCATGCAGCGCGGGTTGCGCAGCACCGAAACGAAAGCGCCGAACAGAGCGCCGTCACTGCTGGCGGTTGCCTTCGGCGCCGGTGAGGAACCTGCCGCAGATACCTTTCCGGAAAAAAGCAAGGCTCCGGCGGAGCCCAACACCAGCAATAAGAGTGAGACTCCGTAGTTGCGCTTCATACGGCCTCCGACAGGCGAATGGGTAAGCGGCGAACTCTTTTTCCGGTCACGGCAAAGACGGCATTGGCGATGGCCGGAGCGGCGCAGGGAACGCCCGGTTCACCGATTCCTCCAGCTTTTTCTTTGCTCTCCACAATGTGGGTTTCGATTTCCGGACACTCGTTCATACGCATCACCGGGAACGTATGGAAGTTGGTTTGCTGCAGCCGGCCTTTCTCAAACGTCAACTCCTGAAACAGAGCGGCCGATGCTCCGAAGATTGCGCCACCTTCGGTCTGCGCCGCGATGATTCCAGGATTCACATATTCTCCGCAATCAATGGCGCAGACCATGCGGTGCACGCGAATTTTTCCGTCGGTCACCGACACCTCGGCAACGTGCGCCGAGTAGCTGCCAAAGGCGAAGTGTACCGCGATACCCCGTCCCCGGCCTTTCGGCAGAGGTTTATCCCAGCCTGCTTTCTGGGCGGCGAGATCGAGCACGCCCAGGTGCCGCGGCTGCTTTTGCAGCAGCCCGCGCCGAAACTGATACGGATCTTTCTGTGCCAGCGCGGCCATTTCGTCCACAAAACATTCGACGGCAAACGCGGTGTGGGAATGTCCCACGGAGCGCAGCCATTGCACCGGAACTTCAATCTCTGCCTGATGCGATTCCACGCTGATATTCGGGATACCGTAGGGAAGATCGTCAACGCCTTCGACTGAGGCCGGGTCGTATGCCTTGCCTTTCATCATCATGGCGGCGAATGGCGTGCCGGCCATAATCGACTGCCCCACCAGCCGCGATCTCCAGCACAGTGCGTTTCCGTTCGCATCCACTCCCCCCGCGATGGCGTGCAGGAACGCGGGGCGATACCACCCACCGTTCATGTCATCTTCGCGGGTCCAGATTACTTTGACAGGAGCCCCAGCCGCTTTGGCGACATGAACGGCTTCCACGGTAAAATCGGAAGCGGGATTGGCGCGGCGTCCAAATCCGCCGCCAAGAAATGTCGTATGGAGCTGAACTTTTTCGGGCGGCAGACCCGCGACCTTGGCAGCACTTGCGCGGTCGATCGTCTGGAATTGTGAGCCCGTCCACACCTCGCAGGAATCCGCGCGCAAATCAACCACGCAATTCAGAGGCTCCATCATCAAATGCGAAAGGTACGGAACCTCGTAGACTGCCTCCACTTTTTTCGCGGCGCCAGCCAGAGCCAAATCGAAATCTCCGTCTTTGCGTACACTTGTGCCCGCGGTCTTCGCACGCTCCCGAAAATCCTGCATCATGCGCGTGGTGTCAAAATCCGCCATGCCGCCTTCGTCCCACTCGACTCGAACCGCATCCCTCGCCGTTTTGGCTTGCCAGAAGGTATCGGCGATCACGGCCACGCCGCTGGGAACAGCGGCGATTTTCTTCACCCCCGGCATGGAGCGCGCGCGCGAATCGTCAAAACTCTTCACTTTCGCTCCGAAAATCGGAGGCCGCGCGACCACCGCCGTCAGCATTCCCGGCAGTTTTACATCGATCCCAAACTCAGCTCGGCCGTTCAACTTCATCGGAGTGTCGAGGCGCTTGATCGGTTTGCCGATCAGATTGAAGTTCTTGGGATCCTTGAGTTCCACATGTTCCGGCGGGGTCATCTTTGCCGCCGCGCTGGCCAGTTGGCCGTAGGTGAGCTTGCGATTGGATTTGTCGAACACTGCTCCGGATTCCGTACGGCACGCCGCTGCGTCCACATTCCACTGCTGCGCGGCGGCTGCGATCAGCATGGCTCGTGCCGCGGCGCCGGCCTGGCGGAATTGCTGCAATCCCGACCAGACGCTCGAACTTCCTCCCGTCATCTGCATGCCAAAGGCCGGGTGATTGTATTTCGGATCGACCGGGGCTGATTCGAATCCGACATTATTCCAGTCGGCGTCCAGTTCATCGGCCAGCAGCATGGGAAGGGACGTGTAGACGCCCTGTCCCATCTCGGAATGGTTCACGATCACAGTGACCCGTTCATCGGTCCCGACGCGGACGAACGCGTTCGGCATAAAAGTCTGCGCTGTCGATTGCTGTGCAGTCAGCGTGCCGATTCCCGGAAAGTGAAAGCCAATCAGCAAACCGCCGCTGGCCGCTATGGAAACCTTCAGGAAATCCCTTCGTGCGATGCTTGAACGGATCATCGACCGTCTCCCTTCGCTGCCATCTCGGCGGCCCGGTGGATGGCTCTTCGGATACGCGGATAGGTTCCGCAACGGCAGATGTTCCCGGTCATCGCCGCATCAATTTCCTCGTCGGTAGGCTTGGGCTTTTCGCGCAGCAAGACGGCCGCACTCATCAATTGTCCCGATTGGCAATAGCCGCATTGCGGCACATCCTCTTCCAGCCAGGCTCGTTGCAGCGGATTACTCAAATTCGGCGAGAGTCCTTCAATGGTGGTTACGGATTTCCCCGCCGCCCGCGATACCGGCGCTACGCACGAGCGCACCGCCTCTCCATTGATATGCACCGTGCAGGCGCCGCACTGCGCCATACCGCATCCATATTTTGTTCCAGTAAGGCCAAGATTTTCGCGGATCACCCAAAGCAGTGGAGTCGAAGGATCGACATCAAGGTCGACGCTCTTACCGTTAACCGAGAAACCAAGCATGGTAGTTTTCCTTTTTCCCTTAGGCGTTCGCCAACGCGGCTGCGTTGCCAAGGATTTTACACCGCCGGCGACTCCTGCCTCTGTTGGTTCGCCTTAAACGCTTGCAACTTGAAATATGAGACTGACCCTGTAACCTCGGTAACTTTAAGCGACGCGCCCACAATGCTAGCCTCAGTATGTACATGTGTAATCAGTAGTTTCCGAGCACATTTTACATCTGCGAATGCCACGATTTCCTGTCTTCCGCCTGGGAAAGGATCCCGAAAGGCCGACGCTGCCGGGCTTAGTCTCGGCCACGCCTTCCATTGCGCTCGAAGGCATCGCCGTGGGTGTCGATAATCTGCGCCACGATGTCGCGCTCAGCCCGCGATTTGTCGAAGCCGCGCGGGCGCACATCATGCGCCTGATCGTGCGCCACGGCGAACTGGAAGGTTTGCTGGCGGCTGAAGTGCCGCAGCAGACCCAAATTCCCTCGTGGATGAAGCCCGCATCCTCCGATGCCGGCCGCAAGCCTGCCGAAAGAAACGAGTGGAAACCGCTGCTTGCCGAACTGCACCTGGCGGCGCTGAATCGCGCCAAGAAAGAAGAAAACATTTCCATCGACCTGCTGGCTCGGCTGGCGGTAACCAAGTTTCTCCGCACCGAGTTGCAGTTGCAGTTCGCGCAGGTGCTGGAACGTTGCCGCGTCTTGCTCAAAAGCTATGACAGCGTCCGGCAGGGCAAAGCCGTGGAGTATCGCGAGCGGGTTGCCGCATTTCAGGTGCGGAAGAAAATCATCCTGCGCAAGACCGGTCAGGATGTCTTTGAAACGCTTCGCGAGATTGAAAAAGAAACGCTGGTGCGCACCCGGCGATCGCTCTTCGGAGAAGCCGGAGCCGAGCAGGCAAATCAGGCGGAGGCGAAAGAAGCCGGCGGGGCTGCCCTGCGCAGCTACGGGCTGTTCGTAAACCGGCTGGCATTTTCCGAGGATGGCCGCGACGACTACCTGTGCGCCGAACATTATGTGATGGTCGGCAACTGGGATCGCGATCCCGACCGTTACCCGCGCCTGCGAGATGTAGTCTGGGGTTTTCTGCGTTCGCTTTACGGCGAGGAAACGCCCAGCGAAACCATCGACGCATGGATATGCGCTCCGGAGAATGCGCGCGCGCTGGTGGGAACGGGAACGCCGGATGAGTCCACGGCGGAAGGGGCAGCGCAGCAGGAACGGCTGGCGAACTGGGTGCGGCTGCTCGAAGACGAGCAGGTCATGGAATGCGTGATCGCCTCCTATAACGTCGTTCCTCTGCTGAGCGAGTATGCGCCGCGAATCAATCCGCAGCAGTTGAAGAATGCGCTGATCTCGCGGCCGGAGTGTGACCGCGTGGAGCGCATGATCCAGGAGCATGGCAAACTCTCGCCCGCCAGCCTGTACGCGGCGGTCGGCAAAGTTGCGGGATGCCGCGGCGCCGAACGGGCCAAGGTTGCCGCGCGCTTCCTGCAGGATTTTTCCCACTACCACCGTGATCTGCGGCGGCTGGAAACTTTGAATGCGGCGCTCGACTCCGTCAATCTGGTCGCCACAGAAAAGCTGCGCGAGCTTTCCCGCATGAACGGCACGCTCTACGAATTTCTTCTGCCCGAGGAGCAGCAGCAGCCGGAAGAAATCCGGGTGCTGCGGCATGTGGTGCTGAAGGCTGATGTCCGCGACTCCACGCGGCTGACCCGCACGCTCATGGATAAAGGCCTCAACCCGGCATCGTACTTCAGCCTGAATTTTTACGATCCGGTGAACAAGCTGCTGGCCAAATACGGGGCGCAGAAAGTTTTTCTCGAAGGCGACGCCATCATCCTCGCCATCCTCGAGCGCGAGGGCGAGCCTGAACTTGCCGTAAGCCGGGCCTGCGTGCTGGCGCGCGAGATGATCGAAATCGTGCGCGGATACAACCAGCTGATGCAGCGCTCGGGAATGCCGGGGCTGGAACTGGGCGTCGGCATCACGCTGCAGGAAGCGGCCCCGCTGTATCTGATGGATGGCGAGCGGCAGATCATGATCTCGGAAGCGCTGAACGAGAGCGACCGTCTTTCGGGCTGCAACAAGCGCGCGCGCAAGGCAATGGGATCGCAAGCCGGGCCGTTCCACGTGTATGTGTTCCAGCCGGAGAGCGCCGGACCGAATTCTGCCGGACCGAACTCTGCCGTACCTAACCCTGCCGGACCCAACCTTACCGGACCGAGCACTGCCTCGGCGAACAAAGCTGAGGCGGCGCCGGGCGAAGGCGCACAAACCGAATCTGCCAATCCCGAAGACTCGATTCTCAACTACAACCTGGGCGGCATTCGCATGAACGAAGCCGCCTTCCGCAAGCTGGAGCAGGAAATTTCGCTGGTGCCGCTGACCGTGAAGCTGCCGCCGGCGATGGCGTCGGACAAAGCCGAGTACCACCTTTCGAGCGGCACCGTGCCGGTGGACCGCGACATCTTCCGCAAGATTGTGGTGCGCGCCAGCCGCGTGCCGCGCATCCGCCTCGAAGACTTTTCGGTTCAGGGATGGACCGAGCGCACCTACTACGAAATCTGCACCGACCCCGCCATCTACGCCGCGCTGGAAAAGAAGAAGGGCGCTAAGGCGTAGGGGAGATTCTCCTTCATCAAAAAGGCTCGATTTTCCACCTGCAGATCCAGATAAAAACATTCCGGATCAGCCTGCCTAAATCTATGGAAGCAAACCACTTGCAGTCTTTCGATCCGGCATTGATCCGGCTAAACCTATGGATTTAAATCACTTGCCCGCAAAATATTAAAAGCAAACGGGTTAGCGGAAAATGGGGTTGGTTAAGTTCCTTTGCAATCATCGAGGCTCCAGCAAAATATTGCTGCGAAATGAGTTAGCCTGTTGCTATTCAGTTGTCAAAGGTATTGTGCTGCAAGAGATAGGATGGCCTGCAAGGAAAGCGAAGTCAAGATAAATCCGGATCATGGTAAAGATGGCAGTCCATCATGGTCAGGCCGAACTTCATGCCCTTAGTTGCGGTTATTGAGAGGCTTCTATTTAAAGGCTTGACTGTTGGATGCGTATGAGTAGGATAACTTCGTTCTTTCGGGACACGAAAGTCTCGCCTTTCGGCGGGTATCTCCAGGTCCAGCCACATGGCGCGATCTCCCCTGCTAAGAAGCAGTCATAAGAGGTCAAGCAATGAGCGATAGTTCACACCGCGCAGCGACACTACCCGAAGAGTTTGCCGTAGTTCAAAACCTGACCCAGCGAGGAGACCTGGCTGGAACCTTCGCACGACTAGGCGAGATTCTTGCGCCTTCGAAACTGCGCGCGGCACTCAAAGTCCAGCTTTTGGATGATCAGAGAGAGCCAGCGCGTCGCACCTCCTACTTTACGGTCACAATCGGCGGAGGCAAGGCCAAAGTCACGACAGACCAGGCCGCCAAGGCTGATATCGAACTTATTACTACGCCGGAAACATGGTGGGAGATTGCGGCGGGGAAACTGGCGCCGCACGAGGCATTCCGCCGTGGCCGAATGCGTGTGCGTGGTGACTTCGGGCTGGCGCAAGATCTGCTTAAGCACGCCGCTGGATCACGAGGGCGAACCCACTTGTGCAAAGGGAGAAAGTAATGCAGGTCCTAAACACGGGCACGGTTGTCAATATTACGATCATGGATCTCAACGGTTGGACCCAGGGATATTTCTTCCTGCAGGATGCAGTTACCAACCAAATTGAAGTATTCATTCTGTGGGCCGTGCCCGATGGAACGACGGAATGGGCGCCCAAGTGGATAGAACGCGGCTTAAGTGTTTCCCTGTTGCGGCAGGCGCTTGTGAGCGGGACGCAGGTTGGGGTCTGGCATGATGACACGTCGTCTGTGGCCGACACGGTGGAGATGGGGTCGTATCTGGTTTAGAAACCGGTCAGTCCGCTTTTGAGATGAGCCCCAACTAAGAATCCAGATAAAAAACGCAAGGTCATGAACATTACTTCAGTTGCTCCACCAGCAGAGCCCTGTGCCCCGCAAACAAGTGTGGGAGCGGGATATTTTGACGCACCGGCTCAACTGCTCGACTTTCGAACCCCGACCGAGGGACGACTGCTATGGGATTTGCGGGTGGCTGCGCAGGACCTGGATGGCAACAAAATACTGAAGCGAGCGGCGGGCCGAGTTGCGGAAAATTTTGTAGTTCCGGGAACCACATCTCAGGCTGTCATTACTGCGATGACGCAACTGGCCGCCACGGGCGCTAGCGCTTTTGCCGCCTGGTCCGCCAATCCCACGACCGATTTAACCGGTTACCTTATTGGGGAAGGAATGCCGGCAGGGGCGGCGGCAACAGCCAGCCAGAATATAATGTCCGATTTCAATGCGGCGGTGCAGGCGGTGCGGAATCCGGGCGCCGGCATAGCCGAGAGCTCGCTGCGCCAGGGCTTGGGCAACGGAAATTGGATCGCGGTCTCAGGAGAAGATGACTCGCCGGATTTTCCTGTGAATGTTTCGATTGCCCCGTACCCGCAATATCATTTGGATCTCACGATTCCGACACCTCAGGGACCCGGCAACAGCGTTAATGTCAACATTCGCTACATTGTGGCGTCGAGCCAGTCGGTTGCGGGCGGGCCCTGTAGCATGACGTTTCAGGGCCAATGGCCGCCACAGCCTTACATTCCACCCGGGGATGAGGTAATTCTGTTTATCCACGGGGAAGCGTCGCGCGCAGAGGAAGCTTGTGACCTGATTCCGGCGCTTTTCTCTGTGGCTCAAGCGGCAAACCGCTCGGTCACTGTGATCGCGTTCGACATGCCGGGATCAGCTTACAGCACAATGGTTCCACATTTGAGCGTTGCACCGTGGCCTCCCGCAGCCGTCATCCTGGGGAAGGTGGAAACTTCAGGTTTTGCGGGTTCTCCGATTCTCGACTTTGTCCAAAGAACCATCGAAGCGTTCGTGGAAGCGCTTATCCTGCCGGGGGGCAACCCGATTACTGCCATTGTCGGTGGGAGCCTGGGCGGCCACATGGCGCTTCGACTGGCATCCAGCCAAAATGCATGGGTGACCAATGTCGTCGCGTGGTCGCCGGCGTCGGTTGAGGACCACAATTTCTCGTTGGGAGGAATCCAGATTTCACAGCGCGTTCTCACGGATCCCCAACTAACGAGCCGGGCCAGTGACGCAGAAGTTCAAGGCTCACGAGCGGCGTTTTTTTCTGCGGTTTGGGATCAGAACACCTTCGATCCGGGGCAGCCGTGGTTTGATATCGGAACCATAGCAATTGCGCTGGTCTCCGCGGGTTTTGTTTTCAGCGTGGGAGGTATTTTTGGAGTTTTTTTTCTGGGATGGCTTGCTGCGGCACTTCTTGCCCTGCCGACGGTTCCCCCGCAGCCCACCATGTGGTACCGGGACAGTTGGGGGCCCGCGGTTGCCGGGTCTCCGTTCGGCGCCGCAAAACAGGCTTACATGTTCGAGGGTCGTCTTGATCGCCGAGAAATCTATTGCCAGACTTCCCGCCAGTGGCACTGGCGGATTTGCGAGGAATTGCTGGGCTTTACCTTCGATCCGCAAAATGTCACCAAACGGCTTTTATTAATGGTGGGCGAGTTGGATAACTATCCGGAAGCACATTTCCTGGATAACGTTAAGGCTTTTGCCGGCCAGTTGAGTGGCCCAGGTGAGGCGCTGACTGTGCAGAACACGGGGCACTCCATTCACAACGAGAGGCCATTCTTTCTTGCCAATCAAATACTGACGTTCGCCCCGCCACCGGCCGGCTTAGGCAATGATCGAGATACCTGGCTGTTTGCCGAGATTCTCCCGTCGCTTTAGCCATCGCATTCCGGCGCGAAAAGATATTTCCCGGCCCGGCCCATCACCCACCTGGAACCCCGAGCGCACTCGTGCCCTGCGGAATGGGATCCAAAAATGTGGCTTGGACGTCCACGGGCGTGCCGTTTTTGCGGCTAACTCGCGACTCGCAACTCGGGACTGGAAACTACTGGCCGGCACGGGCGGGTGTGATTACCAGGCGGCCGGGAGCTTTCTTTTTTGCTTCCGGCTTCTCTTCGGAGTAAGTGAGATCGAGTCCGCCTTCTTGCGGAGCGGCATTGGCTAGCGCCGCGGCCAGGGCGCGGAATGAACGGCTTACTTCCTGGCCTTCCTGCAGAACTACCGGTGTGCCGTGGTCGATGGCGGGCGAGATCGCCTGAAAGGCGTTGGGAATCTTCCATAGAACTTTGCAGCGGGTGGAGTCTTCGATATCGCTGTCGGTAAAGCCGGGAATTTTCTTGTGCCGGTTCAAGACCAGGCGCAGGCGGTTGCGTCCGGCACCCTCTTCGAGGAAGGCATGGATGCGGCCCGCGCTCCACAGGGAAACGACGTCAGTTTGCGCGACCATGAGCACGGCATTCGAGAGATCGGAGAGCAGGCGGGTGGTGGCGTCGAGGCGGCTGGAGGCATCGACGACGACGTAGCTGTAGTGATTCACCAGCAGATCGAACAAGCGGGCCAATTCCGCGGGCGTGGGAATGGAGGGATACGGCTGCTGGGGACCGGCGAGAAGATGCAAGCCATCTTTGCAAGTGGTCATCAGGCCTTCGAGCAGAGAAGCGTCGAGCCGGTGGAGATTCTGGAGAGCATCGGGAACGCCGAAGCTGGGGCGCACGTTGAGGTGGAGTTGAGCGTGGCCCACGGGGGCGAAGTCGACGAGGACCACGTTGCCGTGAGACTGCTGCAAAGCGAGGGCGGTATTGACGGCGGCAGTGGTGGCGCCAGCGCCTCCTTTGGCGCTGAGAAAAGTGAAGACGCGGGCTTTACCGGCGCCGCCGCGATTGCGGCTGCGGTTGGAGCTGAAGCGAGTGAGGGCTTCGAGAAGGGCCTCGGCGCCGGCAGTGTCGTCGAGATATTCGCCGGCTCCGGCGCGCATGGCGGCCACGATGGTGGCCGGCTGCTGCATGGTCCCATTGGCGAAAATGCCCAGCTGCAGGGTGTTGGCCTGAATCAGTTCGATGGCTTTGATGGCGCGCTGGGGATTTTCTACGGAGATATCGACCAGCACGACTTCGGCGCGCTGATCCTGAATCTGGCGCAGGATGGAATCCGTGGGACCGGCAGGAAACCCTGCGTGGGCGAAAACGATGCGGGCCAGGCGTGTAGCTTCAACCCGATTCTGCAGCTCCGGCATGTGTTCGCGGTTTTCGGTAAGGAGGGCTACGGCGATCCCATGCATAGCTCGGTTCTCGCTGATTTCTCTCGGTGTTTGCATGTTAGAAAGAGAAAGTGTAGTTAGCCAAGTGACCTAAGTAACAGCGGAGACGATTGATGCGCATATTGGCGCGAAGCGGGGCCTTGTATCACTCGAAAACATGAGATGAAGGACGCTGGAGGAGATCTAAAAACCGTTCCGCACTGTGAAATCATTCTAAGCCATGGCGGGCAGAATGGAAAGAGTGGGAGTAACGAAATAAGATCGCGTCCCAAAAGCGTCAGTTCGCGGCGACTCGCGGGGGAACGGGCGTGGGAGCGGCGGGGCGTTCGCTTTCGCAGGCGGCGTGCAGGGCGGAGATGCGGCGAAAATCGGCGGGAGTATCCGCCGCCTCGGGCAGGTATTCGTAACCGTTGAGGCAGACGGCGACGCCGATCTTCGTCTCGGTTTTGGTCTCGGTTTTGGTTTCGGTATTACTTTCGGTCTCGGCCGCGGGCCTGGATCCGTTATCGGCGGAGCGAACAATGCGCAGAACCCGGCCCCGGCAGCGTACCGGCATATTTTCGCCGAGTGTGATTTCCGATGGCATTTTCAAGGTAAGTTCAACTTCCGCTCCCTCGGCTAGAGCCATATCCGTAAAAAGGAACGCCCCACGGGAGCTGACATCCTGGGTAAAGCCGAGCCCTTCGGCATTGCTGGCAATATCGCGCAAGGCGACCGGAAGGTTGAAGGCGAAACGCTGTCCGATGCGGCGTTCAACACCAAGCGACGTAGGAGTGGTCATCATCGTGTCACTTCCAGATCGTGTCACTTCCAAGGCAAGCAGCGGGCAGAGAACAGTGCAACTGTAGCGCAGTTCGGGGCTTGTGGGAAGCTAAAAATTTATCCGCACGGACGGCAGCGGGTTGCGGCAGATCGGCCTGGCAAGATTGCGAGAAAGGCGAATCGTCGCTTTGAATTTCTGAAAAATGCCGCAGCGCGTCTGCTGGCGCAGGTTTCCACACGCGATATCCAAGTTATAGTAATCCGAGGGGCTGGCGCAGTCATCCAAACAACGTGTCAGAAACGAAATTTCCAATTCAGGAAACGGCAGAAGTCGCCGATGCGGCCACTCCGCGGGCATCGCGCTGGCAGGCAGCCGGGCGGGCACTGCGGCATCGCAACTTTCAGCTTTTTTTCTCCGGACAACTGATTTCGCTGATCGGCACCTGGATGCAGACGGTGGCGCAATCGTGGCTGGTCTACCGGCTGACGGGGTCGGCGTTGCTGCTGGGATCGGTGGGATTCGCGAGCCAGGTGCCGGTTTTTTTGTTTGCGCCGATTGGCGGCATCACCGCGGACCGCATGAACCGCCGGCACATCGTCATAACTACGCAGATTGCGGCAATGGTGCTGGCGCTGATTCTGGCGGCGCTCACGCTCTCGCACAGGGTGCAGGTGTGGCATGTGTTTGTGCTGGCCAGCCTGTTGGGCGCGGTGAATGCCTTCGACATTCCCGGGCGGCAATCGTTTCTGGTTGACATGGTGGGCAAAGACGATCTGATGAACGCCATCGCGTTGAACTCTTCCATGTTCAACGGGGCGCGCGTGATCGGTCCGGCGATTGCGGGAATACTGGTGGCGAAGATTGGCGAAGGCTGGTGCTTTTTTGCCAATGGGGCGAGTTACATCGCGGTGATTATCGGACTGCTGCTGATGCGGGTGCATAGCCCGGCGCGGGCGGTGGGGGCGTCTCCGCTGGAACACATGATGGAAGGCTTCCGCTTTGTGAATGAGACCGCGCCGATCCGCGCCCTGCTGATGCTGCTGGGACTGGTGAGCCTAGTCGGAATGCCTTATGTGGTGCTGATGCCGATTTTCGCCGACCAGATTCTGCACGGCGGGGCGCGGGGATTGGGGATTCTGATGGGCGCAACCGGCGTGGGCGCGCTGCTGGGCGCGCTGACTCTGGCCTTTCGCCAGGGCGTGAAGGGGCTGGGGCGGTGGGTGGCATGGTGCAGCGCCGGTTTTGGTGTGAGCCTGGTGGTGTTTGCGCTTTCGCACCGGTTCTGGCTTTCGGTGGTTCTGCTGCTGCCGGTGGGCTACACGATCATGCTGCAGATGGCATGCTCGAACACGCTGATTCAGGTGATGGTGCCGGACGCGCTGCGCGGCCGGGTGATGGCGGTGTATTCCATGATGTTCATGGGCATGGCTCCGATTGGGGCATTGCTGGGCGGGGCTTTGGCGGAACGATTAGGTGCGCCGTTGACGGTGGCGATGGGAGGGTTGGCGTGCCTGGCGGGCTCAGGTTGGTTCGCGCTGCATCTGCCGAAAATTCGAGTGGAGGCGCGGCGGCTGATCGTGGCGCAGGCGGCGGCTGGGGGAGAGCCGAGTGATATGGGGCCGCAGGCGGTGGAAGATTAGCATTCATTTTCTTCTTGTGCGGTAAGAGCGGAGTTTACCTCAGGGGCTGGAACCCGGAACATTCGAGACAACTGACGCGGCGCTGAAGCGCCGCCCTTCCACATCATCTGCACTAATTTCCACGTTGCTGCAAGACTGTGCCCAGGTATCAAGAAATCGAATCAAGCCGATTTGCGGCGCGCGATTCTACGCTCGCATATTTCTTGAACATCGGCGAAGGATCGTGATATATCGGCACGTATCTCACCGCGCAATCGCTTGGGCGTTCGGTTCGCGATTCGAGCCGGGTGAGCATCCGTCGACCAGTTGGAGGACAACATGACTTCCCTTCGTAAGTTGATGACACTGGTGCTTTTCATCGGGGTCTTCGCAGGAATGGTTTTCGCACAGGGCGGCGCTACGGGCGCGATTGGAGGAGTCGTGCAGGACGCCTCGGGCGCGGTCATTGCGAACGCCAACGTCAATGTCAAGAGCGAGGCCACCGGTGAAGTGGTGCGCCAGACCACGAGCGACACTTCCGGATCGTTCACGGTAACGCTGTTACCCGTGGGCAACTATGCGGTGGAAGTAACCACGCCCGGTTTTCCGGTGACTACATTTCCAGGCGTTGTGGTGCGCATCACGGAAACCACGCGCATGACCGCGGTGATGAAAGTGAGCACGATCAAGGAAGTGGTCGAGGTGCAATCCCAGGTGGAGCAGGTCAACACCACCGATGCCACGACGGGCCAGTCGCTGGGCGCGCAGACTATTACCGATCTCCCTCTGGCCACACGAAACTTCCAGCAGTTGCTCACACTCTCCACTGGCGCAGCCTCCGACTTGAACGCTGCAGCGCAGCTCGGACGAGGGGCGGTCTATATTCATGTGAATGGCGGCCGGGAGGACAACAACAATTATCTGATCGACGGCATCACTGTCGCCGATTATGCCTTCGGCGAATTGACGTATACGCCGCTGCCCAGTCCGGACGCGATTCAGGAATTCAAAGTAAGCACCAGCCTTTATGACGCAACCCAAGGGCGCAACGGCGGGGGCAACATCAACGCCACGCTGAAAAGCGGAACCAACCGTTTTCACGGCGATCTCTGGGAGTACTTCCGCAACACGGCGCTCGATGCCAACGATTATTTTCTGGGCAAGGTGGTCATCAAGCAGAATATTTTCGGCGGGGACATTGGAGGGCCCATTGGTTCCGAGGGCAAGTTTGGATTTTTCTACTTTAATCTGCAGGGCACACGGCAGCGCAGCGGCGATTCGCCGGGGACGTTTATCAATACCAGCATCCCTTATGTTCCGCTAGCCGATCGCTTGTCCACAACCGCGATGGCGGCCGATTGCGGGGTAACGGCCCCCATTGATCCCGTGGCTTTCACACTGATGGGGTACAAGAGCAATCAATTTGGTCCAGGAGCGGGAGGATATTTATTTCCCCTGCCCACTGATGCCCCCACAAACACTCCGTGCGGCACCGGCGTACCTTTCGTGGTCACCGATCCGGGGAAGTTCACCGATAATCAGTTCACCCTGAACTGGGATCGAGAATTCCGCAACGGCAAAGACCGCTTATCCGAGCGCTTCTTCTGGTCGAACTCCGATACCTTTGAGCCGTTCGGCGCGGATTCTTACGGCATACAAACCGGGTGGCAGCCGGGCGTGAACAACCTGAATTTTCCTTTGGATATTCCCCTGCACAGCCGGTTCGGCAGCATCACCGAAACGCATGTGTTCAACAACAGCCTGATCAACGAATTTCGTTTCGGAGTCAACATTATCAGCGACAAACTCAACAACGTTCCTCCTATTACTAACGGGCAGGCCGGCATCAACCTGCCCACCGCCACGGGAGTGAACGGACAGGCCGGCGATCCCAACATTTATCGGTTCCAGTTTGATACGTTTGCCTTTGGCGCGTACCCCACGCAACTGCAGTCGGCGCTTTCTGACAACTACACCTGGGTCGACACGGTGAGCTGGACCAGGGGTGCGCACCAACTGCGTTTTGGAGGAGAGATTGACCGCGTGGCCATGCGGCGCAGCCTGCCCATCGCCGACAATGGACTGTTATTTTTCATCTCGGGTGCGTCCGGATTCGGCTCGGACTTTCAGAGCTTTCTGGCGGGCGCGCCATTCCTGGGTGAAGGCGGGGGCGGACTAGGGAACCACGATTACCGGATCCCTAGCTACGCGTGGTTCGCGCAGGATGATTACCGGGCGAGCAAGACGCTGACTGTGAACATAGGATTCCGCAACGAGTTTGTGGGAGCGCCCTACGATACGCTGTGCCATACGGGTAACACCGATCCCACGCTGGCGATCACGACCGGGCAACCTTACATCTATCCCAAGTGCATCAGCAAATTCGGGCTCACGGGCATCAGCGGGACGCTGAATCCAGCGGGACTCAACAACGAATACGCGACGGTCTGGGAGCCGCGCGTTGGGTTTGCCTATGACGTCGGGGGTCACCATACCACGTCGATACGAGGCGGGTATGGCATTTACAGCGTGCGCGAGGATTTAGGGGCTGTGGATAATCTCGCCATTGTTCCGCCGACTTACCCATTCTTGGTGGGTTTTCTTCCGGGAGCGGACAGCCTGACTAATCTGTTTGCGCCGGGGTTCAATCCAGCGTTCCCCAATGGCATTCCGGAGTTGGGGGCGCTGCCCACACAGCCTTATGCGCCCACAGCGGCGATCCTGCAGGGATTCAATACCACAGGCTGTGCATTCCCGAATCCGCAAGCCTGCCCCCCAGTGTTTAGCGGCAACGTGAACGGCTTGATCCAATTGGCTGTGCCGCTGCACTGGGTCGTGGGAACTACGCAGCAATGGAACTTCACGATTCAGCGCGAACTGGGGCGGGACTGGTTCGCGGAGCTCGGATACGTGGGCACAAAGGGCACGCGGCTGCGCTCGACCTACGATCCCGATCAGGCGACGCTGGCTACGCCTCAGAATCCAGTGGTAATTCCTGGGCAAGGCTGCGCGAATCTGCAAGCGCAGGGCCTCTCCTGCACAATCGTGGATTCCACGGCGGAGAACGCATCCGCTCGCGCCCCTTACATCGGCATTGCGCCGGGAGATTTCGAAGACTTTGCGCCCAACTCGGATTCGCACTACAGCGGGTTGCAGGCCACTCTGGCGCATCGCTTTGGCCACGGCCTGTATTTCCAGAGCGCCTATACCTACTCCAAGTCGATTGATGATGTCTCCACCGCTTCCGTGGCGTTCCTGACGCGGGTTAACGATCAAAACAGTGCGAAGGCATCGCGTGGCCTTTCCGACTTCGACCGGCGGCAACGTTTTGTGACCAGCGCGGTCTACCAATTGCCTTTCTTTTCCAATTCCAGCGGCGTTACCAAAGCAGCGCTGGGAGGCTGGGAGGCCAGCGGCGTGGTGATCCTGCAATCGGGAGCACCGATCACGGTTTACGATCCAGCCGGGGGTACGGCTTATGCGTTGGCGAGCACGCCGTCGTCGACCGCTACCTTTAATCCGGGGTTTAGCTGCGGCAACGCTCCAAGCAGGGGCAGCCCTGAATCGCGGATCGCTAACTGGGTGAATCCAGCCGCCTACACGACTGATCCCAAGGCGACACTTTCGAACGGAAGCATGAGCGATGCCACAGTGTATGGCGACACGCCGCGCAACTGCATCATCGGGCCGCCACAAAAGAACGTCGACTTCACGCTGGATAAAACGTTCAAGCTGGGCGAGCGGCAGAGCATCCGATTCCGGACCGACTTCTTCAACCTGTTCAATCACCCTTCGTTCCAGATTCCGGCCTTGGCTGCCGTCTCATCTGCGGGGGGATCGGCGCCGATTACGTCAACCGTGGGCACGCCGCGGCTGATTCAGTTCTCGCTGAAGTATGGGTTCTAGCCCGCACTATTTGAAGGCTCCCGGCGGCAATCCGGTGATGCGGATGCCGCCGTGGCCTTTGTGGCGGATGTTGAGACCGATCAGCAGCGCGGTGATCTGCTCCAGAATGCGGGCGTTCTCCAGTTTTCCGCCGTCGATGGAGCGGACACCGGGAATTTTCGCCGCCAGAGCGCGTGCGAGTTTCGATGCGTTTTCGTCATCGCTGCATACGATTACATCGCAATCGAGAGTTTCATCTCCGTTCAGCAGCTCGGCCGACAGATTGTGAAAGGCGGCGGCCACGCTTACGCCTTTGGGCACGAGTTCGGCGGCTTGCTGTGCCGCTGAACCTTGCCAGACGCCGAGCGTGCGCGAGGCGCGACCGCCGACCGATGCGGCCAGAGGAACGGTGGCGTCGATCAGAATGCTGCCCGCGCGGATTGCGGGCTTGAGTTGCTTGAGCAGTGCTGCCTGGCCTTCGAAGGGCACGGTGAGCACCAGAACATCTGCGGCGGCGCACACCGCCGAGTTTTCCATGCCGGAAACGCGCGCCTGATTTCCTGCCCTCTGCCTGATGTCATCCGCCGTTTTCCGGGCGCGGTCTGAATCGCGCGATCCGATGATGATGGTCTCTCCTGCGCGGGCCCAGCGCAGGGCCAGCCCCATGCCTGCTGGACCCGTGCCGCCGACGATGCCAATGGGGCGGACGTCAGGCAAATTCCGGCTCCAGGGTTTCTTCGGCAATGAAATCTTCCAGCGGCAGCTTGAGCTTGATGCGCGTGTAGACCGTGTTACGTTCGGCAGGAATGCGGCCTGCTTCCAGAATCAGCGCCTGAAAATCCTCCGGGCTGGTGTATTGGCCGGCAGTGGCTCCGGCTTCGCGGGAAATATTTTCCTCCATCAGGGTGCCGCCGTAATCGTTGGCTCCGGCGCGCAGGCAAAGCTGCGAGAGATGGCGGTTCAACTTGACCCACGAAACCTGAATGTTGTTGATCGACCCGGCGAGCAGCAGGCGCGCCAGAGCATGAACTGCGAGATGCTCGGCCAGGGTCGGACCGGAACGCGCGAGACCCTGATGAAAAAGCAAAGTGTTCTGATGGACGAATCCCAACGGGACAAACTCGGTGAAGCCGCCGGTTTCATCCTGAATCTGGCGCAGCAGCAGCATCTGGCGCACCCAATGTTCGGGGATTTCGGTGTGGCCGTACATCATCGTGGAGGTGGTGCGGATGCCGCAGCGGTGAGCGGTGCGGATGACTTCGATCCACTGCGCGGTGGAGAGTTTGTTGCGCGAGAGAATGTTGCGCACTTCGTCGTCGAGGATTTCGGCGGCGGTGCCGGGAAGCGTATCTAGGCCGTTGTCGCGCAGCATGGAGAGATAATCGCGGAGCTTCATGCCGGTAAGCTCAACGCCATAGACGATTTCCATCGGCGAAAAAGCGTGAATGTGCATCGCCGGGACTGCGCGCTTTACGGCGCGCAGTATGTCGCGATAATAAAACGGAGGCAGGCCATGGGGCAGGCCACCCTGAATGCAAACCTCGGTTGCGCCCAGTTGCGCCGCTTCGATGGCTTTTTGCGCGACCTGATCGCGATCGAGGAAATAAGTGTCGGACTCGCGCGGTCCGCGGCTGAAGGCGCAGAACTTGCATCCCACAAAACAGATATTAGTGAAATTGATGTTGCGATTCACTACATAGGTGACGAGGTTGCCGCAGAGTTCCGAGCGCAGCAGGTTGGCCGCGGCGAGCAGGCCGAGCAGGTCGTCGCCCGCGGCATGGGCCAGCGCGTAAGCCTCTTCCCGGGAGATGGCATTGCCGTTTTGCGCTGCGAGGATTCTTTCCAGCGAATCGCGCACGGCAGGCGTGACTTGGGCTGCGATGGCGGACCAGTCTGAATCTGCGAAGTTTTCCAGTTCTGAGTGGGAGAGTTCGCGCCGCACGGATCCTCCTGTCGGGGACGTGGCTTGCTGGCTTGCCTCTACCGGCAGAGACGTAGCCCAGCTACGTCTTTACAGTTTAGCGGAAGTATCAGCGGAATAGGTCATTTGCTTTGGGACGCAGCAGGTCGCTTGTGCGGCCGCTCGCACGTTCGTAGTGAAATCCGCGGATGATGCAGGCGGGAGTGTGGTTGAGCTTGCCGCAGACTAAGCCGGCGGCGCAAGCCAGTTCGTCGGCAACGGCTTCCAGGCTGGCGTGGAGTTTATAGCCGTGGGGATCGCGGCGGCCGCGATCGTCGCGCAGCGGCTTCATGCCTGCGATGCCGATGCAGAAATCGACCAGGCCTTCGCGCCACGGGCGGCCGAAGGTATCGGTTATGAGCACCGGTATGTGGAGCCTGGTTCGCTTCATGATTTCGCGATGAAGTTGACGAGCCGATCGGTCGGGATCGGCGGGGAGCAGCAGTGCGTGACTTCCACCGTCGACATTGGAAACATCCACGCCGCTGTTGGCGCAGATGAAACCGTGCCGGGTCTCGGTGATAAGGACGCCATTCTTGCGGCGAATGATGGCGCGGCTCTCGCGCAAGGCGAGCTCGATGACGCGGGCATCGAGGTTGTATTTTTTGGCCCAGGCAATGGAATCAGGTGAGGGTTTGATCGTTGCCAGATCGACAATGCGGCCTTCGGCTTTGGAGATGATTTTGTGCTTGACGATCAGAATGTCGCCGGTTTCGAACGCGAGGTTCAGTTGCCGCATCGATTGCAACAATCTGAATGGGATCGAATCGCCCCGTTTGATTTCGCCGGAAACAGGGATGCCGATGGCGCGCAGATGGGGGTAGCGCTTTTGTTTCGGGCTCACGCTGGCTCCGTTCCGGTGGGGGCCAGCTGAGCGCCAGTGCCCCACTTGCGCAGCAACTTTTGCGTGCGAGTCTCTCCGGGCTGCGCGAGAAGCCGCTGCAAGTCTTCGGGATTATCAACATCCACAGCGACGCCCGGCAGTTGCAAAACGATGCACGGCTTGCCCGTGGATCGGGCGGCTGCGAGGTGTGGCTTGAAGCTGTCGTTGCCGAAGCGCAGAGGAAATAAATTCGCGGGGCGGCGCAGGGCGGCATTAGTTCCGCGTCCATCGGCGGCCGGAACCAGCACTGAGCCTTCGCCGGGAGCATGCGCGAGAATCTGTTCGAGCTCGCTGGCCTGGATCAGCGGAATGTCGGCGGGAATGACCAGAGTGCTGTTGATGCTGCGCTCGACGCATATGCGAGTCGCCATCTCGATGGCGCCGGTTTCACCGGGATTGGCGGCGTCGGGGATCACTTCAAAATCATATTGTTGCGCAAGTTCGAGTGCGAATGGGTCGCTGGTGACGATCGCGCAGGCCGGGCGGTGACTCCATGCAGCGAGCGCGGCGGTGACATCGTGCAGCATGGCTTGCGCCAGTTCGGTGCGCGAAGGCTGATCGAGCACGGCCGCAAGCCGCTGCTTCGCCGACGAAAGATTCTTAACGGGGATCAGGATCACGGCTGGCCGGCAGCGGGAACTGTCTGTTTGTCGGGTGGGGTTTTTTCGGAATCGCCTTTGGGGCTGGCGAGTGCCAGCACGGCTCGCGCGAGCGCGGCCCGGTCTTCGGCGGTGCGCATCACGGATTGCGCGCACTGAACACGCAAACCGCTTTTGCGAAGGGCTTCGGCGGCACGGGCATCGCGCGCATCGCAAACGAGAAAATCGAGAAAATCTTCGTAAGCTTTAGCCACTCCGGCGATGGAACAAGGCAGTCCCTGCGCCGCCATGAGAATGCCCGCGGGCCCTGCGACCGGAGCATTGCCGATGATTGGGCTGACGGCGGCAACTTTGCCGCGCGCGCTGCGCAGCGCCTCGCGAATTCCGGGCACGGCGAGGATGGGACCAATGCTGGTGATGGGGTTGCTTGGGGCGATGAGCACGGCGTCCGCCGAGACAATGGCTTCGATCACTCCGGGCGCGGGCTCGGCGTCGGAGGCTCCGGCGAAGCGCACGGAGTTCACGGGATCCTGAAACCAGCGCTGCACAAAATATTCTTCGAAGCTTAGTTCGCCGGAGGGAGTATCCACGCGGGTCTCCACGCGCGAATCGCTCATGGGCAGGATGCGGGCTTTCACGCCCAGCTTCTCGCAGATCGTCGTCGTGGCTTCAGAAAGGGTTTTGCCTTCGGCCAGCAGGCGCGAGCGCAGCAGATGTACGGCGAGATCGCGGTCACCGGTGTGGAACCAGGTCGGCTCGCCAAGCTGACCCATCGCCTGCAGGCAGAGAAACGTATCTCCCTTGACTCCCCAGCCGCGCTCGCGGCTGAGCAGCCCGGAAAGTACGTAGGTGATGGAATCGATATCGGGCGAGACGTAAAGCCCCCACCACAGCAAGTCGTCGCCGGTGTTTACGATGATCGTGATTTCTTCGGGCGGAATGATTTGGCGCAGGCCATCGATAAACTTTGCGCCGCCGGTGCCGCCGGTAAGCACGCAGATCATGCTGCCCTCTTTTTGGCGAGACCATCGCGATCGCAGGCGGCCTGAAGTTTTTCGGCGAGAAAACCCGGACGCGACAAGACCTGCGGCAGGAATTCGGGATAGACCGGCAGGCGCTGGCGTAACCGAAATCCTTTCGCTTCGGTGCGAAGGCGCAAACCCTCCAGATGCGGCCAGGGCCTTTCGGGATTGATGTAGTCGGGTGTCAGCGGCGAAACTCCTCCCCAATCATTGATGCCGGCGTCCAATAAGTCTTCATAATACGGCGCATTCAGGTTGGGAGGGGCCTGAATATTGACGTTGGGCATTAACAATCGAGCTACCGCCACGGTGCGAAGCATCTCGTCCCGGCTGGGCTCAGGAACATCGGCCATAGGGATGGCAGGCTTGGCGCGGAAATTCTGTACGATTACCTCCTGAATGTGACCGTAGCGCTGGTGCAGTTCGCGGATGGCGAGCAGGGTATCGACGCGGTCTTCCAGAGTTTCGCCAATACCGATCAGCAGGCCGGTGGTGAAGGGGACCTGCTGCTTTCCCGCCTCTTCGATTGTGCGCAGACGCTTCGCCGGAACTTTGTCGGGAGCGTTGTCGTGGGCTGCGCCGGGGGCGAGCAGAGCGCGGCTGGTGCTTTCGAGCATAAGGCCCATGCTGGGCGAAACCGCGGCCAGGCGGGAGATCCACTCGGCGCTGAGCAGGCCGGGATTGGGGTGCGGAAGTAAACTGGTTTCGCGAAGGACCAGCTCACACATAGCTTCCAGATAGTGCAGCGTGGATTTGTAGCCGAGATGGCGGAGCGTGTCGCGCATTTCGGAGAAGAGCAATTCCGGCTTGTCTCCCAGGCTGAACAGGGCTTCAGTGCAGCCGAGTTGTTCCCCGGCGCGCGCCACGGCGAGAACTTCATCCGGAGTCATGGTGTGAGCACCGGACTCGCCGGGATCGCGGCGGAAGGTGCAGTAGCCGCAATAATCGCGGCAGAGATTGGTCAGGGGCAGGAAAACCTTGCGCGAGTAGGTGATGATGCTGGGTTTGAAATTTTCTTTAGCGGCGCGGGCAGCGGCGAGAATGCTGGGGAGATCATCCTGACTGCAGCGCATCAGGCGTAGAGCGCGTTTCCCGGAAATCGGCGCCTCATGTTGAAGGTCAGCGACGTCCGCAAAAGAAGCTGGCTTTGAGGCGATCGAACTGACAGACGTTAAAGTCACAGTGAAGGTTCCGTAGACGTCTTTATGCATCGAATCATACATCACCCGAATGGGTCCGAGACGTGAGAGCGGGTGGCGTTTGCGTCAACGTGCGGTGGTGGTAATGTAGGCAGTCGCGGGAAAATAGCTTGAGCAAGACATGAGCCTGGACCCACTTGAATTCCGCAAGGCGATGGCAGGTTTTGCCACGGGGGTGACAATTATCACTCTCGATGTAGAAGGCGAAGTCCTGGGCATGACGGCCAATGCGTTCTCGTCGGTTTCGCTCGATCCGCCGCTGCTGCTGGTGTGCGTGGATCACTCGGCGCGCACGCACGCGCACCTACATGCGAAGAAACGTTTCGGGGTCAACATTCTGTCGGAGAACCAGCGGGTGATTTCAGAATATTATGCGCAGCCCGCGCACACTCATGAGCACGCCGAGCAGGAAGCTGGAGCGCGCTTTGACCGTACGGAACAGGGAACACCCATATTGCGTGGGGCGCTGGCCTATCTGGAATGCCGGCTGCAGTCGACCCAGGAGGCTGGCGACCATACCATATTTATTGCTGAAGTACAGGACGTGGTTACGCGCGAGGGTCAACCGCTGCTGTATTTTCGCAGCAAGTACCGCCAGATTGGTGAAGAGCTGCCGGAGGGAAAATGAGGCAAAATAAGGAAGGCCCGGCGCCCTGTGAGAGGGTCGCCGGGCCAGAGGGACTCGCAGACTTTGTCATTCATGGTTCGCGAACCCGCCTGTGGAAGGCAAGGGTAGATGTCACCATGACGTTGTGACAGATATCACATACAAGAAACAGCGTTTTATGCTAGGCGGTCACTTTTCGGGGTGACCGAACATCCAATGTATAGTCTCCGATGTATGGTCCAATTCATGCCGGAGCAGCATTTGAAGGAGCATAAAGTTCATGACGGAAAAAATGGAAAAGGTGGCAAAGAGCGAGGCAGAGTGGAAGCAGCAGCTTACCCCGGAGCAGTATCACGTGGCCCGGGAGGCGGGAACGGAGCGGGCTTTCACCGGAAAATACTGGAAGACCAAGGACGACGGCACGTACCACTGCGTTTGTTGCGGCGAACCGCTGTTTGATTCTTCGACGAAGTTCGATTCGGGCACGGGCTGGCCCAGTTTCTACCAGCCTGCCGGGAAAGACAAAGTCGAGGAACACAAGGATTCGACTTACGGAATGGTCCGCACCGAAGCCCGTTGCGCCCGCTGTGGAGCGCATCTGGGGCACGTGTTTGACGATGGTCCAAAACCGACGGGATTGCGGTATTGCATGAATTCGGCCTCGCTGGATTTGAAACCCAAGGAACAGAAGTAAAAATTCCGCAGGAAAATTGGGGATAAGAAAAGGGGCACGCTCTGGCGTGCTCCTTGCAGCTAAGGTCGCTATTCGATGTGGGCCTTTCATAGCGCGGCCGAAGGCCGCGCTCTTTCAAGGCGTCTTAACAATCAAATCCTCGCGAGTTGCTAGGCGCTGGCGGTTGCAGCCATGGCTCTTGGCGGCTCGACCGTCGTGGGCTTCGGTGTCTCCGCTTGTTTTGCGTGAGCCTGATGCTGTTTCTGCTCGCCGCTGCGGACCTGGATTCCGCCCTTGAGCACGGCACCATCTTCCACGCTGATCCGCATGGTGGAAACGTCACCGGTAACGACGCCCTCGCTGCGGATATCCACACGGTCGGTGCAGTCGATGTTGCCGGCAACCTTGCCCATGACCACGACCTCGCGGGCAGTGATGTTGGCTTGCACGCTGCCGTTGCGGCCGATGGTGACACGATTCTCAGGCAGGCTGATCTTGCCTTCGATGCGGCCATCGATATAAAGCGATTCGGAGCCGATCACTTCGCCTTTGATCACCAGCGAGCGGCCGATGGTGGCTTGCTCAATGGGAGCGCTGACGGTTTTGGTCGGATTGTAGGAATTCGGATTCGACACGGGCGAACTTGACTTGGGGCCGTAAGAGTTTTCTGAAGACTGGAGCATGCGACCTTCCTTGGTCCCGCGCGTGGAGCTCAGGAAGCACCTGCGGGGGTCTGGGTTTAGGCCGCCGGATAGTTCGTGTCCCTTTGGCCATGCTGACTATCGCACATAGGTAAGTAATTTCTTAGATTACGGAAGAACGTGTACGCGCGGGTAGGCCGGGAGTGATGAGGATCCGCCGCGGGCGCGACGCTTCCAGAGCCTGCGTGCGGACGTGCCTTTCGCCCTTTCGGGGATTGTTCCTTTTTTCTATCTACCCACAGCTTGCGCTGTGGGCTGCATTCTGACGCCGCTACGCGGCTAAAATCTTGTGCGCTGTTCCATCCGCTCCATTCAAGACAATTCGGATTCCTCGAGCGAGTGGCTGAGGTCTTCCCATTCTTTGAGGCGGGCGGCGTGGGCAGTTTTGTTCACTTCAAGCTGCTTCGATTGGCGCTGGGTTTCTTCGGCGCTGACGAACTCCTGCAGGGCGGCTTCGTCGCGCGCGATGGCTTCTTCGGCGCGGCTGATTTCTGCCTCCAGCTCGCGGACGCGGTCTTCGATTTTCTTGCGTTTAATCGGATTCAGGCGTTTCGCCCTAGCCGGGTCGGAAACGGCGGCGGCCGTGGCCGGGCCGCCGTTCTGGGGCTGCGGCGCGGGCTCTGGCGCGCTCAGTTGCCGGCGAATTTCTTCGTTCTGCTTGACGTTGCCGCCCTGCTTTCTCCACAGATAGTCTTCGTAGTTGCCGGGATAGACTTCGACTTTGCCGTCGCCGATTTCGAAAACCCGCGTGGCCAGCCGGTCGATGAAATAGCGGTCGTGCGAAACGAAAACGACGGTCCCGGTGTATTCCATGAGAGCGTTCAGCAGGACATCTTTGGCGCGCAGGTCGAGGTGGTTGGTGGGTTCGTCGAGCAGCAGAAAGTTCGCCGGATGCAGCAGCAGGCGCAGCAAAGCATAGCGGCCGCGCTCCCCGCCGGAAAGGACGCCGATCTTTTTGAAGACATCCTCTTCAGAGAAGAGAAAACATCCCAGCAGGCCGCGCAGTTCGGTTTGGGTCGAGCGCGGGGAGGCGTTGCCCAGATCGTCGAGAATGCGGGCGTCCTGATTGAGTTCTTTATATTGATCCTGCGCGAAGTAATCGGCCTCAACGTTGTGGCCGAGGCGGAATTCGCCGTGTGTCGGCAGTTCGGCGCCGGCAAGCAGTTTGATCAGCGTGGACTTCCCTGCCCCGTTCACGCCCACGAGGGCGATGCGGTCGCCACGCTCGATCAGGAAGCTGACGTTACGGAAGACTTCTTTTTCCTGGCTTGCGCCGCCACCGTTCGTCGAGGCGGAAATTCTTGCTGGATATATCTTGGCCACGTTTTCGAACTCGGCCACGATGCGGCCGCTTGGTTTTGGCTGCGGAAAAGAAAAGTGAATGGTCTTTTCTTCGGGTGGAATCTCGATCCGCTCTATCTTTTCCAGTTCTTTGATCCGGCTTTGCACCTGTTTGGCTTTGGTGGCCTGATAACGGAAGCGGTTGATGAATACTTCCAGTTGTTCGATGCGGTCGCGCTGGTTGCGGTAGGCAGCCTGCAACTGCTCGTTGCGCTGAGTTTTCTGCGCCAGATACTTGTCGTAGTTGCCGCTGTAGAACCAGAAACGCTTGTTCCAGATTTCTGCAATCTTGCTGACGGTTACGTCGAGAAAATAGCGGTCGTGCGAAATCAGCACCACGGCGTTGGGATAATCGTGGAGATATTCTTCCAGCCAGTTGCGGGCTTCGAGATCGAGATGGTTGGTGGGTTCGTCGAGCAGCAGCAGGTTTGGTTTCTGCAGGAGCAGCTTGGCGAGGGCGAGGCGCATCTGCCAGCCGCCGGAAAATTCGTCGGTCTGCCGCTGCCAGTCTTCTTTGGAAAAGCCCAGGCCCATCAGGACGCGGCCGACATCGGCTTCAATGGAATATCCGCCGCGGGTTTCGAACTCGTGTTGCAGAGAATGATAGCGGTCGCCCACCGCGGCATATTCGGCGCTGGTGTGGTCGAGTTCGGCGATCTGGTGGGTGAGGGTCTCCAGTTCCAGCTCGATGGCGCGCAGGTCGTCGAACACCGACATGCATTCGGCAAACACGGTGCGGCCGGAAAGCGACAGGCCGTCCTGCGGGAGATATCCTGCAGTCGTTCCCTTGGCGATGGTAAGCGCGCCGTAGTCGAGCGTGTCCAGCCCGGCAAGAATCTTCATCAGCGTGGATTTGCCGGTGCCGTTCGCGCCGACCAGGCCGATGCGGTCGCGGGGCGTGATGAGCCAGTCGGTGTTTTCGAAAAGAAGTTTGTGGCCGAATCGTTTTCCGGCGCCGGAAAGCTGAATCATGCTGAAATTATCGTCTCATAAACTAGCTGCGAGCTGCGAGCTATGAGCGAGCCAGGCGCGGTGGAACTATAGGAAATCGTTCGGAGGAGCAGTTATTCAAAGCCCGAAGCTCGCCGCTTGCAGCTCTTGGCTATGAGTGCGCTGCGGCGCGGCCGTTGCGGGAAGCGGCATAGTTGCCCCACAACGCACTGTGAACTTGAATGCGTTCCATAGCGCGATCGATTACGGATTCCAGTTCGTGCGCGTACTTTACTTCGCGGCCTTTGGCCAGGCGCTGGCGCGCTTCCTCGGGACTGAACCATGTCGGCCGCCGGTTGGGTTCGTCCGGGCGTTGCAACTGGTTGACTTCCATCAGGAAGGCTTTGACCACAAACTCCTGCACTCCGCCCGGCTGCCAGAAAACGCCTTTGGAGTGGATGTAGAGATGGAAGTGGCGAGGCTCGATGGTACCGATTGCACCGGCTTCTTCGGCAGCTTCCATCTCGGCAGACTGGCTGTGCGAGAGGCGGGTCTCGGGTTGTCCTTTAGGAAAAGTCCACTTGTTGCCGCCGTTGGTGTTGACCAGCAGGAATTCCACTTCGTCGCCACGCTTGCGGTAACACACGGCGGCCACCTGCAGCGGCAGCGACTTCGCGACGCGCGGCGAACCCATGGGCGCCCTCCTGCCTACATCCTAGATGCCGCATATTGCGGCAGTGTTAACGTGCAACAAAAATTGTGCAGTAGGGGAGTTACTGTAGTTACCAAAATGGGAAAGGCCCAGTCGCAGACCAGACGGGACAGCACGTCGATTATTTCGCATTGCGCAAAAACGGTATCTACGGCCTTTTTCGCCGCGTCCAGGCTGTTGAGAGTGGCGGGGAGCGCAATGAAATTCGGATGGCCGAACTCAGACTGCTGGATTCGCGGCGAGAGTCCGACGACCGTGAAGCCCGCATCCAGCAGGACTTCTGTGACGTGAGTTCCGAGGCCTCGGTAAGCGTCATGGAAGCAGGGTTGCTACTTTAACCCCGTCACGACGTACGCCTCGGAAAGAACCTGCACGTACACATATGCGTAAGCGCTGCCGTCGCTGGAAAAAATTGGCGCGCCCGTTGCCGTAATTCCTGCTCCTGTGGCCTCGCCAAAGCTTCTCCAGAGATCCATTTTCCCGCTTGCAGGATTAGCCTTGTAGACCTTTGCTACCCTCTGCCCCACGCGGCCGGACGCCACATACAGTGAACCTCCATCCGGCGACCACCCGGAGATGTAATAGCTGGAATCGAGCCCCGGTATCGGACGAATGCCGCCGCCGTCCAGCGGCCAGATTCCCCAGTTTCCGTCCGCTCCCAGCACCACCGTGCTTCGGCCGTCGGGAGACAAATTCACCCCTGCAACGCCCTCTGGAGTAATGGCCTTGGAATCGCCGTTGCTGAGGTCGATCAGGTAATCGCGCCCGGCGTGTCCAGCTTCAATGCCATAAGCCAGCAGGTGCTTGCCATCGGGCAACCAGGCAATACGGCCATAGCTTACTTCGTCGTGTGTAAGTGGCCTGGTCTCACCCGCTCCCGTGGGCACCAGGTTCAAAGGCCCTCCCTTGGCCAGCCTTGTGATCGCCCACTTCGCGTCGGGAGATAAGCCCAGGGCATCCCCCTCCCCGATGCGGACAGGTGGCGACCCGTCCGTATCCCGCAGGTAGACGGTGTAATTCGGACCACCGCCTTCGCCTTCTTCCTCGAACACAATCTTGTGGCCATCGCGACTGATGGCGCGCGCGATCGACCAGCCAAACCACCCCAGTTCGCGTTCTTCTTTTCCGCCGGGCGCCATACCCCGGATTCCGATCCGCTCGCGGTGAGTCACAGTCAGCACCGCGCCGTTGCGTGTGTCTTGCAGCCATAGGCCTCCGGGCACATTCGCGATCGTTCGTACTTTGCCGGAAAGAGTCGCGCCATGCAGGTTCAGGGCGCTTCCCGTGTTCGAGCAGGCAAACCAAATCTCGTCGCCCAAGGGCGGCCATTCAATACCTTCGATCGACTCCCATCCGGAAGAAAGCTTCTTTTCTTTCTCGTTACCGTCGGCGCCGATCACGGCGACCGAACCCTCGTCGTCGCCTCCCGTATTTTCATGGTCGGCAAAGGCAATCCACTTGCCGTCCGTGGAGATTTTGGGATTGCTGATCCAGTTGATGCTGTCGAAAAGTACCTTGCCAATGGGATATTCCAGACGCCAGTGGCTGTTCTCCGGCAGGTAACGGACTACCGCCATCTTTTCTCCGTCCGCCGCCCAATCCGCGTCCTGCACGTTCTCCAGCATCTCCCGCGGCGTTCCTCCGCTGAGCGGAACCCGCGCAAGAGTACCTCGGCGGGCGTAGCCTGGCATGACGACGGTATTGAGCCGGATCGCCAGTTCTCCGGTCTTCGAGATCGCCAGCAGTTCGGCATTCTTCAGTCCGAGCTCGCGCGAGCCGGGGTCATCGGTGCGAGCGAGATACAACTGGTCGTCTTCGCCATCCCACGACGCGCTGTAAACCACGCTTCCGTCGGGTGCAAAACGTGCGTTGCCAATGGCGCCGGTGCGGAAAGTGATCTGCTTGTACTCGGTCAGCGGCACAGGACCGCCGGCCCGCCCCAGCCACCAACCTGCAGCCAGCATCACGGCCGCGAGCCCAACCGCGCCCACCACCGCAATCAGAAACCTGCTTCGGGAAGGCGCACTCGCAGCCGCCGTCACCGCGGTTCTTGCTGTGGTGCTGGAAATCCCGGAAAGATGCTCGAGATCGAATGCGATATCGCTGGCGGAGTGGAAGCGCTGCTCGGGACTTTTCTCCAGACAGTGCTGCACAATCCGCTCCAGCGCCGGAGAAACATTGCGATTGGTCTCGCTTAAATCCTGGGGATCTTCCTTCAGGATGGCGCTCATCGTATCTGCGGCGGTATCGCTGTGAAAAGCACGCCTGCCTGAGATCATTTCGTAGAGAATCGCGCCGAAGCTGAAAATGTCGGAGCGCGCGTCTACGGCAATGCCGCGCACCTGTTCCGGCGACATGTATCCCGCTGTTCCCAACACAATCCCCGCCTCGGTGGCGTGAGTCATGGTGGGCAAGGCTGTGTGGTCACCGGTTTCGGGCTGAGTCAGTTTAGCGAGGCCGAAATCGAGAATTTTTACGCGGCCATCTTTGGTGATGAAAATATTTTCCGGCTTGAGATCGCGGTGAATAATTCCTTTTCCATGGGCCGCGGCCAGGCCGTGCGCGATTTGCAAGGCGTAATCCAATGTCTTGCGCATCGGGAGTGGTCCGCTGCGCAGGCGATCGCGCAGGGTTTCTCCCTCCAGCAGTTCCGACACCACGTAGGGCGAGCCTTCGCTGGTGCCGATATCGAACACGGCCAGAATGTTGGGATGGTTCAGGGCGGCGGTGGCGAGGGCCTCCTGTTCAAAACGGTGAAGGCGGTCGGCGTCCAGAGAAAACGCCTGCGGCAAAACTTTGATCGCTACTTCACGCTTCAGACGAGAGTCGCGGGCGCGATAAACCTCGCCCATTCCTCCCGAACCCAGAAGGCCGACAACTTCGTACGGCCCGAGTTTTGTGCCAGAGTTAAGGTTCATGAGTGGACGGATTATAAACCAGGGTGAAGGGCTGAGTTACGAAACTGGTGCCGCGCTAAAGTGGACTCGTATTGTCCTTTCGACGTCCCGGCACTTTCGTGCCGGTCTAATGAATTCCGTCGCTGAGCGACTGCGGAGTGTTTTGTGCCACCTGACCGGACGTCGTCCGAGCTTCGTAACCGACTCGAAAGCAGAATTTGAGGAGATCTTAGGCCAGTTCTCGCCGCAGTTCCTCCTGTCCCAACTCATTCTCCCAGCGCGCCACCACCAGCGTGGCGACGCCGTTGCCGATCATGTTCACCAGCGCGCGGAACATGCTCATGAAGCGGTCGATGCCGAGGATGAGCGCCATTCCCGCTACCGGTATCGTGGGGATTACAGACAACGTTGCTACCAGCGCGATGAACGATGCCCCTTGTACGCCGCTTGCCCCTTTCGAGGTGAGCGTGGCGACCGAGAAGATAGTCATCTGTTGCAGCAGCGTCAGGTGTGTGTTGGTGGCCTGGGCCACGAATAGGGCGGCCAGGGTCATGTAAAGACTGCTGCCGTCGGTGTTGAAAGTGTAGCCGGTGGGAACCACCAGGCCGACCAGAGAGCGCGAGCAGCCCAGCTTTTCGAGCTTTTCCATCAATGTTGGAATGGCGGTTTCCGACGAACTGGTAGCCAGCACCAGCAGAATTTCTTCTTTGATGTGCAGGAGAAATTTCACAATGTTAAATCCCGCGGCCCGGCAGATGGCTCCCAGCACGATCAGGACGAACAGAATCGAGGTGATCCAAAAAGTGGCGATCAGTTTGGCCAGCGGCCCCAGCGAGCCCAGCCCGTATTTGCCGATGGTGAAGGCCATGGCGCCGAAAGCTCCGATGGGAGCGAACAGCATCAGAATATTCACCACGCGGAACACGACGTGAGTGAGCGATTCGAGCATTGCGGTTATCGGCTTGGCTCGCGAGCCTGCCGACGACAGAGCGAAGCCAAAGAGAATTGAAATGAAAACCACCTGCAGGATGTCGCCTTTGGCAAAAGCGTCGGTCACGGTGGTGGGAACAATGTGCATCAGAAATTCGGTGACCGTTTGCGCTTTGGCCTGGCCGGCGTAGTCGGCGACGGCGCGGGCATCGAGCGAGGCTGCATTCACGTTGAAACCCTCGCCGGGGCGAACCACGTTGCCGACGACGAGTCCAATGGCGAGCGCGATGGTGGAAACGATTTCGAAATAGAGCAGGGCCTTGCCGCCGACCCGGCCGACTTTTTTTAGGTCCTGCATGCCGGCGATGCCGGTGACCACCGTGCAGAAAATGAGGATGGTCACAATCATGGTGATCATGCGGATGAAGGCATCGCCCAGCGGCTTCATGGCGACGGCGCGCGCGGGGCTGAGATATCCCAGGATCACGGCGATGACCATGGCGACGAGAACCTGTGCCCACAGGGAGGCGTAGAAAGGCTTGCGGCGGCGAGGGGCGGAGGGTTCGGCGTCGAGTTCGGAAGTCGTCGCTGGCATGGGTTTGTCGCTGCCGATGATGATGGGCCCTTAGAAAGCTAATTTGTGGAAGGGACAGCCGAGGGCGGCTGTCCCACATGATCTGTATCGTCTTCCAATTCCGCGGCCAATCTTCAGTTCGCCGGAGACTGCAACGTTTTCACCAGCCAGGGAATGATTACTTCCTTGAAAATTCTGGGATCGGGCCACACGCCGACCTGGCGGCCCAAATGACCGCCGCTGGGATTGATCCACGCATCTTTCGGCACGTCGCCTTTGCTCAGCAGCAGGTATTCGTCGTCGATGGGAACCTGCGTGTCGTTCACGCCTGCGAGAATCAGCATGGGCGACATGGGCTTGCCCAGCAAGCTCTGATGAACCAGCGACAGCTTGGGCATGAAGTCGGCCATCTCATCCAAAGTGTGGATGTTTTCCATGACGCTCATCAGGGCTGGAATCTGATCGAAGAGATATTCGCGGTTGCCCACGAGCGAGCTCATCAGGAAATCTTTTTGAAAGAATTTATCCACGGGTGGAGATTGCGCGCTGCAGCCACGCAGGCGGGCATGCTCGACGATGGCCATCTTGGTCGCCCAGTACGCGCCCCAACTCACGCCGTGCATGGCCAGGCGATTCTTGTCGACCTCGGGCCGCGATTGCGCGTAGTCGATGACGCGCGACAACATGCGATTCGCGGTCTCACTGACTTTGATCGGATTCTGTCCCGTGCCCGGTCCGTCGACTGCAAGATAGCCAATGCCGAAGGGCAGAATCGCGCTGAAGCTCTCGGTCAAATCCTCTTTGCGGCTGTCCAGGCCATTCACCGCGATCACCAGCGGCACCGGGCCTTTCGCATTTTTTGGCAGGCGCAGGTAGGCGATGATTTCCTTACCCTCGAACGGGATGTGCACGACTTCGAGCGGGGGATCATAGAACCTCGCATGATCCAGAAAAGCTTCGATGGCCTTTTCATACGAGCGCTGTTTGCCCGGAGACGCGGGAATCGGCCAGCGTCCGAAGGAATAAAGCCGCCAGGCACGGATGTAATCCGCGTTCGCTTTGGCCGGATCAGTCTTTTCGAGCGACTTGGCTTCGTTGAAGTAGCGGTCGGCGACGCGCATGAAGCCGGCGGCCCATTCGTCCTTATCTTTAGTGTGGACGGTCTCGAGAGCTTCTTTCACATCGGCGGGGTCGAGACCGATCAGGGGATACTGCCCGACTTCGGCCCGGCGAACGGCCTCGGTTTTGATTTCTTCGATGGTACGCTCGGGGTGCGCCTTTTGCTCGGTGCTTTCCTGAGCGAAGATACTGCCGGAAATAAATGCCACAATTATCGAAAGAAATATCGCGCCAGAAAATTGCATTTTGGTTTTCATAATTTTATTTTGCATAACTCCCTTTGCTTCAAGACACTGCACGAGCGATCCGCGAAAAAAGGCCGGACAGAACTGCGCCCGGCCTCTCTCGCCACCTCCGGTAAGACTTTCATTGGACCAGCTAAAACGTGAACTTTAACCCCAACTGAATGGAGCGTGGGCCACCCGAGCCAACGGCTGGGTTCGCCGCCGCGATGTCCGGCGTGGCGCAGCCGCAGCCGAAAGGACGAACCGACGGATCGTTCAAGCCAAATCCATTCTGACCGCCGTATGGGTTGGCGAAGTTGGGATGGTTAAAGATGTTGAAGAACTCGACTCGCGCCTGCAGCCGCATGGCTTCTCCGAAGTGGAAATTCTTAGCCACGGAGAAGTCGAAGTTCTTGAAACCATCGTCCTGGAACATATTGCGGCCCATGTTTCCAAAATGGCCGAGCGGGGGCGCCATCATCACGGAGTTTCCCGCGGCATAGCAGCCGAAGTCGTTCAATGACGTCGTCTCCGCCCCGGGAGTGCCCCCATCTTCCGCCAAGGCGGAAGCCACGCATCCGGCCGGCAACGGAGCTTGGGGATTCCCCGGCGCAAAGTAGGGTATTCCAACACCGCGCCCGGCCTTGAAGTCGGAAGGGTTGCCCAGCTGGTTGGTTCCAGCACGGTAGAAGCTCCACCGAATCGGGGTGTTGGCCGGCGGGCTCACCGGCAACGGTCCTACGCCGGCCGCATCCGTTCCTTCATCCATCGGCCCCCAGAACTGCGGAGTTTGGAGGGTCACGATGGAGTTGATCTCCCAGCCTTCCAGAGCCTGACCATGGCCCCGGGGCCCGGGAATGGCGTAGGTGAGCGAGACGGTTAAACGATGACGAATATCGAAGTCGCTGTTGGCATACTCGGCGGCAACGTTGTGAGCATTCTGCGGCAGACCAGATCCGTAGCCGAAATCCCAGTTCGCGCCCACATCGTCGGATGCGTGCGAATAGGTGTAGCCCGCGACCATGCTCAGACCGTGATAATTGCGCGCGTTCAACGTGACCTGCAGTCCGTTGTAGTTTGAACGGTAGACATTTCCCATCTGGAAGATATTGCTCAGAAAAGGAAATTTACTGTTGTACGGAAGGCAAAGCTGATCGGCAGAGTTAGTGTTCGAATCGAAGCAGGCCGGATTGTAGTCACTGCCCGGGGGCGGCTGGTTGATGTCCCGAATTCCGGTCAGATTGGATCCGTGGTTGCCGACGTACGCAGCTTCCAATGACAGGTTGGGACTAAACGCGTGCTGCATGTTCAACGTCCAATTCCACACGTAAGGCGTCGTCAGGCCGCGGTCCACGGTCATAACCGGGCAGGGACTACCGAATCCAACTGCCACGACTGGCGAGCAATTGACTGTGCTGCCACCGTACAGCGGCCCATTGGCTGCGTCCCAGGTGGTGGGATAATTTACAAAGTTCTTTACCGTGACATTTCCAGTGGTAATCGTGCCCCCGGATGTGTCTCCTGCAAGGTCAATCGGAGCTGCGGTTGGAACGCTGCCCGGACCAAAAGCATTGTTGAAGGCGATGAACGACTGCCAATTTACCGTCTCATAGATTAGTCCGCCGCCGCCACGAAGCACGGTTCGACCGTTGCCGCCGATATCCCACGCGAAACCGAAACGGGGACCAAAGTTGGTGTGGTCCGGGTTATAGAGGCTGCTGATCTGATGGCCCACTTGCACCAGGCCGATGTTGGGATCGAAGTTTCCCAACAGATTATTGGCTTCCTGGGGAACGCTGCTGAACTCGTAGCGAAGGCCGAAGTTGACGGTCAGATTCTTGGTGGCTCGAAAGTCATCCTGGGCAAACAGGGAGTACGCCCAGTTGTGCAGTTGCAGGGTTGGGTTTCCTACTTCAACCGTCGACTTAAATGGCGCGCCCGCAAAGAAGTCTTCGAGTGGTGCCGAACCGTTGGGACCAGGGTTGGGGCTTATAACGCCGCCCAGAAAATTGACGCTGCCCCGAGCGTTGCCGTAGGCCGCGTTTCTGACCTTGTTGTAGTGGAGTTCGCCGCCGAATTTCAGGGCGTGTTTGCCCGCCGTATAGGAGATGTGATCGACAAACTGCGTGATGGAATCCGGTCCCTGAAACTTCGGCCACTTGAAGCCGCCCAGGCCGGGAAAAAAGTAGCCGCCGAAACCGATGCGCGGCAGACCCCCAGTTTCCGGACCGCTCACGCCTGTATCCAGACCGTACGCCGAAGCCGGCGTTTTGAGGTCGCCCGGCAGAGTCGGTTGGTACAAACGGTTGTATCCAACCCGGGCTTCGTTCACCAGGCGCGCAGTGGGAGTCCAAATCCAGCTGCCCCCAACCACCTGCGCACGGGTGTGAATGTCGGAGAGCCATTTCTGCTGCAGTTCGGGAAAGTCTTCCACGGTCCCGGAGTTGTTGCCGAAGAAGTAGGTTCCGCTGATGCTGTTGCGGTCGCTCAACTTGTAGTCGACTTTGCCGACCACGTTATCGACGTGGACGACATTATTAAACCCATTCGTAATAGAAATGCTTTGGGCGTTGTTGGTGGGAAATCCTGAGCCGTTACAGATCACCCCGCCGCCTGAAAGCGAGCATCCTGAAATCAGCAGGCTGGCAGGGCTGACGATGACCCCGGCCGCCACTGCAGCCGGTTGCGTGATGTCTGCAATCGCATCCGGAATGCTGTCGGCGCAGTCGCCGGCGAAGCCGAAAGAGCAGGTTCCATTCGGCGTCATATGGACCATCGACGGACTGGTCACGCCACCGTACGAGTTGCCCACGTTATAGCGCTGGCCTTCGTAGGCGGCGAAGAAAAATGCTTTGTCCTTGATAATTGCGCCGCCCAGGCTGCCGCCGAACTGTTCCAGGGTGCGGGTTAGTTTTGGATTGGGAGCGTCGTTGAAATAGTTTCTCGCGTCCATTACTCCGTCGCGTCCAAAACCAAACGCGCTGCCATGCCATCTGTTGGTACCAGACTTCAGGCCCACGTTCACGACCGCGCCCGGTTTCCACCCGTATTCCGCCGGCGGGTTCTGTTGCAGGTTAAATTCCTGAATCGCGTCGATGGGAAGAATAGTCGCCGAGTCTCCGGCGATTCCAGAGCCGTTAATGATTGCCTGCCCGGAGTAGGGCTCGCTGTTGAATAAACCTTCGATGAAATAAGCGTTATCTTCGGCCCGCAGCCCGTCGGCGCTGGTGGTGGAGAACCCGCCACCCGGATAACGCATTACGCCCGGGCGAAGCTGCAGCAGGTTTTCGTAGTTGCGGCCGCTCAAAGGCAGGTCGTTGATTTCTTTATTGCTCAGCGTGCCTCCGAGCGTCGCCGAAGTTGCGTTCAGCAGCGGGACTTCTTCCACCACCGTGATGGTTTCGGAGACGTTGCCGGGTTGCAGAGTGAAGTCGGCGCGCACGTCAGTGGCGACCTCGACCGGTACGTCGGGGCGCTCCGATACTTTGAAGCCTTTGGCTTCGACGCGAATTTTATAAGTTCCCGGAATCAGATCGGGGGCGACGTAGTCGCCGGAAGCGCCGGTGACCAGCGACCGTGAAGTGCCGCGCTGGGTGTCAGTCACGACTACGGTGGCGCCGGCGACAGCAGCCCCGGAGGAATCGGTGACGATGCCGAGCACACGTCCGGCCGTGGTTTGAGCCAGCCCCGGTAATGGCGTTAGCGTCAGGGCCAGCAACAGAACAAGTTTGCGGGCTGCCCCAGTCGTATTCCTGCCGAAAGACCTCGCGGTGCTTCGGAATGTCATCGGAAAGCCTCCATAATTCTGGTCCGACAGCCATACCATTGCCGAACGAATGAAGTCAAGCAAAATTCTCGATGAAGCCCGGTTTTCAGCCCGCCGTGCGCCTGATTAGTAAATGTTTTCTTGCCCGTAATGCATTGCTCTGGTGTGCAAAATCACAGTGAGCAAGCGGGCTTGCAATCAGTCAGCAGGGAGTGGTATCGTACTAGCTGTCATACCACCATACCTGAAGACCAATGACGGCGGCAGAACTCAACTTGTCAGAAGTCCGCGCATCCGCAGTGGACCTGCGGTATAGTAGCCAGACCATAGGCGGTCCCCCGAAACCGCCGCGTCCGGGAGAAGGCCCTGTGTATAAGGTGGTTCGCACTTCCCGACTCTACGAACAGATAGTGCAGCAGATCGAAGCCTCAGTGCTCGACGGCACTTTGAAGCCCGGCGATCAACTTCCGGCGGAGCGGGAGCTGGCGCAGCGCCTGGGCGTGAGCCGCACGGCGGTGCGCGAAGCGGTGAAGGCGCTCCGTGAAAAAGGTTTGGTGGAAGCCTACTCCGGTCGCGGCACCTTCATAACCGACGGCACCTCGAATGCTGCGCGCCAGTCGTTCGATCTGATGATCAAAGTCGGGCAGCAGGAGGGATCGCCTCACCTGGCCGAGTTACGCCTGATCCTGGAACCCGGCATTGCCGCCCTGGCGGCGATGCGCGCGGAAGAGGAACATCTTGCCGCCATGCGGGAAGCGGTTGCCGTGATGGATCGCTCGCAGAAGGATCCGGCGGCATATATCGAAGCCGATCTGGATTTTCACCTGGCGTTGGCGGAGGCGGTGGCCAATCCCCTGATTTTGTCTCTCATCGATTCCATCGTGGGGCTGCTGCGCGAGCAGCGAATCAAGATTTTCAATGTCGAAGGCGGGCCGCAGCGCGGGCAGTTTCATCACAAGCGCATTCTGGAAGCAATGGAGCGGCGCGATGCCGAGATGGCGCGCACCGCCATGCGGGCGCATCTGGAACAGGTGCGCCAGGATTCGAAAGCCCTGGGCGCGGGCAAGTCCGCGGGCAAGCCTGCCGGCAAGCCGGCGCCGGTGAGTTCCCGCAGCACGTAAAACCCGCAGCAGAGATTTAAATATCTTAGCGGCAAGTTCGTAGCCCGGGCGGAGGATTTTCAGCAAATGGCAAAACTTGGGTTCATCGGCTTGGGAGTGATGGGTAGCCAGATGGTCAACCGGCTGCTGGGCAAGGGCCATAGCGTCACCGGCTACAACCGCACGCGCGCCAAGGCGCAATGGCTGGTGGAGAAGGGAATGAAGTGGGCGGATTCGCCGCGGGCGGTCGCGGGCGCTTCCGATTTCGTTTTTGCCATGGTCACCAATGCCGCCGCCACCGCTGCCATCACCGAAGGACCGGATGGGATGCTGGCCGGCTTGAGCGCGGGCAAGGTGTTCATCGACATGAGCACGATCAGTCCGAATGTAAGCCGTGCGCTGGCCGCGAAGGTACGCGAAAAGGGCGCCGACATGGTCGACTCTCCGGTTTCCGGCAGCGTAATTACATTGCAGGAAGGCAAACTCTCAGTGATGGTGGGCGGGCGGAACGAAACCTTTGAGAAAGTGAAGCCGCTGCTGCTCGATATCGGGCCGAAAGTTACGCACGTCGGCGACAACGGGCTGGCACTGTCGATGAAAATCGCGGTGAACCTGAGCCTCGCGGTGCAGATGCTGGCCTTCTCCGAAGGCGTGTTGATCGCAGAAAAAAGCGGCATCGCGCGCGCGACTGCGGTTGATGTTCTCTGCCACAGCGCCGTGGCTTCCCCCATGATTCAATATCGCGGGCCGTTTGTTCTGCAGCAGCCGGAAGAAGCCTGGTTCGATGTCAACATGATGCAGAAAGACATGGTCCTGGCGATGGAGTTGGGGCGCCAGCTCGACGTTCCTTTGCCCTCCACTGCGGTGAGCAACGAATTCCTGACTGCGGCTCGCGGCATGGGCTGGACCAAGTATGACTTCGCCTGCATGTTCGACGTGCTGGCGGCCATGTCAGGCGTGAGCACTCCGGTGACGGCTGGAGGTCCCAGGAAATGACAACCGCCACATCTCGTCCCGAAACCGGGCAAGCCGCTGTGACTGACAAGGCAAAATGGCTTCACGCTTACCGGCAGATGGTGAGTATCCGCCTGTTTGAAGAGCAGGTGAACGAACTTTACACGCGCGCCCTTATGCCGGGGCTGGCGCACTTGTACAGCGGTGAAGAAGCTGTGGCTGTCGGAATTTGCGAGGCTCTGCGCATCGACGACTATATAACCAGCACGCATCGCGGTCATGGACATTGCCTGGCGAAGGGCGCGTCGCCCGACCGCATGTTTGCCGAGTTGCTGGGAAAAGAAGCGGGCTACTGCCGCGGCAAAGGCGGATCGATGCACATCGCCGACCCGGCAACCGGTAATCTGGGGGCGAATGCGATCGTCGGCGGGAGTGTGGGGATCGCTACCGGCGCGGCTTTTGCTGCGAAGAGCCTGGGCACGGATCGCGTGGCCGTCTGTTTTTTTGGTGAAGGCGCGCTGGGACAGGGATCGCTCTACGAAGTGATGAACCTGGCGCAGTTGTGGAAGCTGCCGGTCATCTACGTCTGCGAAAACAATCAATACAACGAGTACACACACTACAAGGAAACCACCGCCGGAACCATTTTAGGGCGAGCCACGGCTTTCGGGCTGGAGGCCGTGATGGTTGACGGACAGGACGTTCGCGCTGTCAACGAAGTGGCGGCGGGGCTGGTGCAGCGGGCACGCTCCGGCGCGGGACCGGCCTTCCTCCAGTGCGATACCTACCGTTACAGCGGCCATCACGTTGGAGATATCAATCGCGAATATTACCGGCCCAAGCAGGAAGAGCATCTGTGGAAGAGCGACCGCGATCCCATCAAAGTGCTGGGATTGTGGCTGATGCAACAAGGCTATGCCGATGCCGCGGCCCTGGAAGCAATCTCGCAGGAGGTCAGCAGCGTCATCGAAAGCGCGGTGAAATTCGCCATGGACGCGCCTTATCCGAGCGTGGACGAAGTGGAGAAGCATGTCTATGCCTGATCGCGAGTTGACATTTGCGCAGGCGGTGCGCGAGGCGCTGGCCGAAGAAATGCGGCGCGACTCGCGGGTATGCATTCTGGGCGAGGACGTGGCCGAGGCGGGTACGCCGTTCAAAGTGCTCTCCGGCCTGGTGGAGGAATTCGGCGCGAAACGAGTGGTTGATACTCCGATTTCTGAGGCTGGCTTTACGGGCGTGGCCGTGGGCGCGGCGCTGACCGGAATGCGCCCCGTGGTCGATATTATGTTCGGCGACTTCATCACCCTGACCATGGACCAGATGGTCAACCAGGCGGCCAAAGCACATTACATGTCGGGCGGGCACTGGAAAGTTCCCATGGTGATGCGCACCACTCTGGGCGCGACCCGGCGGTCGGCGGCGCAGCATTCGCAATCGCTGCACGCGTGGTTCAGCCACGTGCCGGGATTGAAAGTGGTTTTGCCTTCCACTCCTTACGACGCGAAGGGCCTGCTGAAATCGGCAATCCGCGATGAAAATCCCGTGGTCTTCTTCGAAGACAAGATGATGTACAAGCTGAAAGGCCCGGTGCCGGAGGACGACTACACGATTCCGTTGGGAGTAGCGGATATCAAGCGCGCCGGCGACGATATCACTCTGGTCGCAACCAGCAGCATGGTGCAGGTCGCGCTGGGCGCGGCGACTTTGCTGGAAAAAGAAGGCATCAGCGCCGAAGTGGTTGATCCTCGAACCACGTGGCCGCTGGACGAAAAAACTCTGATCGACTCGGCGAAGAAAACGTCGCGAGTGATTGTGCTCGATGAAGGCTACGGCCGTTACGGCGTGACCGCTGAACTTGCCGCCGTGATCGCTGAAGGCGCATTCTACGATCTGGACGCGCCGGTGAAAAGAATGGGAGCGATGCACGTGCCGATTCCGTTCTCTCCGCCGTTAGAGGATGCGACGGTACCGACGGAAGAGAGCGTTACCGAGGCGGCTCGACAATTGTGCAACAAATCGTAGAGACGTAGCTTGCTACGTCTTTGCCGGCGGCGTTCCTTCACCGATGGTGACGAAACGGTCCCTGTCAGGAACGTTGCGAGCAGCGCCTTCACGACGGAGGATTTATGGGACTCAAAACTCACGGAACCATGGCGGTCGACTGGGAACAGCGAATTGACTTCGACCGGCTGCGCCGCGAACGCCTGCAGAAAGCAAAAGATTTGCTGAAGAAGTCGGAGATGGGCGCGCTGCTCTGCTTCGACATGAATAATGTGCGCTATCTGACTTCGACGCACATCGGCACCTGGGCGCAGGACAAGGCCAACCGCTTCACCCTGCTTCCGCAGAATGATGAGCCGATTCTGTGGGATTTCGGATCCGCCGCCAAGCATCATCAGCAGAATTGTCCGTGGCTCGATGGCCGCTCTCGCGCAGGAATTTCCATGTTGCGCGGCGCCATGACGCCGGAGATGGGTCGCGCCGAAGACGTCGCCAAAAAAATCCGCATCGAGCTTGAAATGCGCGGCCTGCATAAAGAACCAGTGGGCATCGACATCATCGAACTTCCGGTGCTGTTCGCGCTGCAGCGGGAAGGAATAAGAGTTGTCGATGGCCAGGCGCTGATGTCAGAGGCGCGAGTCATCAAGACGCAGGATGAAATCTCGCTGCTGAATACTTCCGCCATGATGGTCGACGCCGCTTATGACGAGCTTTACCGCGCCATGAAGCCGGGCATGCGAGAGAACGAAGCGGTCGGCCTGGTGAGTAAAGTGCTCTACGATCTGGGTTCGGAATACGTCGAAGCGGTGAATGCAATTTCCGGCGAGCGCTGCAATCCGCATCCACACGTGTTTTCCGATCGCGTGCTGCGTCCCGGCGATCCCGTCTACTACGACATTCTGCATTCCTACATGGGATATCGCACGTGCTATTACCGCTGTTTCACGGTGGGTTATTCGTCGCGCGCCATGGTGGATGCCTACAAGCGCTGCCGCGACTATCTCGACGCGGCCATCGACCTGGTTCGCCCCGGACGGACCACTGCCGAGATCGCCGCGGTCTGGCCAAAAGCGGAGGAATTCGGTTTCCCTAACGAAGAAGCCTGTTTCGCGCTGCAATACGGCCACGGCATCGGCCTCGCAATCTGGGAAAAGCCGGTGATCAGCCGGCTGGTTTCGTTCGAGCATCCGGTGACGATTGAACCGGGCATGGTGTTCGCGCTCGAAACTTTCTGGCCTTCGACAGACGGCTGGAGCGCCGCGCGCATTGAGGAGGAAATCGTGGTCACACCGACCGGGCACGAAGTGATTACGCGTTTTCCCGCAGAAGAATTGCTGGTGGCGGGCGCACACTATTTCACGGTGAACGGACCGCTGCCCACGACTCGTGAAACTGAAGCTCCGCCCAGCGAACACGTGCTCGATATGATCGAAGCCAGCGCGAAAACCGAGCGCGTAGGAGTTTCGGACTGAACGTTATCTTTATGTTTTCTCTGCGACCTCTGCGGAATTTCTCTGCGCACTCTGCGGTCAAAAGCTTTTAACCCCAGAGTCCGCGAAGAACTGCCGCGGAGTACGCAGAGAAAGTCGATCTGCACCTAACCAAATCTATGGCCTTCAGCGTAGTCATGCCCGCCCTTGAGATGGCGCAGGAAACCGGCAAGCTCATTGCGTGGCGCAAGCAGGAGGGCGACCGCGTAACTAAAGGCGAGCCGTTGCTCGAAATCGAAACCGACAAAGCTGTGGTTGAAGTCGAGGCCCCGGCTGACGGAATTCTGGCGGGAATCTCTGCGCAAACCGGTTCCGATATTCCCGTTGGCCAAACCATCGCGTGGATCGTCGCGCCGGGAGAAAAACCTCCGGCGGCGAGTGAGTCGGGCGCAGCGCCAGCGGCCAAAGCAAAGACGGAATTGCATGCCGTTCCGGCTGCTGCAAGCGCCGCGCCATCTTCCGTGGCGCAAGCCGCGAAGATTTCACCAAAGGCACGGCGGTTGGCGAAGGAACTGGGCGTGGATGTCGGCACGCTGCGCGGCTCCGGACCGGGCGGGGAAATTCTCGCATCTGATGTGCAAGCGGCGGCCGCACCCGTCGCTACGGGCGAGAGCAAGTCAACCAAAATCGAAGTGCCGAGCACGGTTGGCCGCCTGATGGCCGAGCGCACTACGCAAAGCTGGACCACCGTTCCCCACTTCTTCGTCACCCGCGAAATTGACGCGCGTGCGCTCAACGAATATCGCGCGCAGCTCACGGCAGAAATCGAGCGGGCGCAGGAACTTCGCATCACGCATACCGATCTGCTGGTTGCGTTGACGGCGCGCGTGCTGCTGAAACATCCACGCCTTAATTCAAGCTGGACGCCGGAGGGCATTCGCATTCACGATCACGTGAACATGGGCGTGGCGATTGCGGTGAACGACGGCGTAGTCGTGGCCGTGATTTTCAATGCACACACCGCGGGGATCTCAGAAATCGCAAAACAAAGAAACGAGATTGCCGAGCGCGCCCGGGCCGGCAAACTGCGTCCCGCCGACCTCGCCGACGCCACATTCACCATCAGCAACCTTGGAATGTATCACGTGGACCAGTTCACCGCGATTATCACGCCGCCGCAAGCGGCAATTCTCGCCGTGGGCGGCATCACGGAACGCGTTGTCGCGGTTGAAGGCAAGCCTGCCGTGCGTCCGATGGTAACGCTGACTTTATCCTGCGATCATCGGGTCGCCGACGGCGCACGGGCTGCGTTGTTTTTGAATGATCTGGCCGAGGTGATTCGCGACCCGACGAAGATCCTTTAGTCTGGCTTTTCAGAGCCAAGAGACCGTGAAAGCCGCCGTCCTCAGCACGCCGAAGCAGCCTCTTGATATTGAGGATGTGCCCAAGCCTCGACCCGCGGCCAGCGAAGTCCTGCTTCGAGTCCGCGCCTGCGGGGTCTGCCGCACCGATCTTCACATCGTCGAAGGCGAATTGCCGCCCAGGAAACAGCCGCTCATCCCCGGCCATCAGATCGTTGGGATCGTCGAAGACGGCGCCATGCCTGAGTTGCCCCGTGGCACACGTGTCGGAGTGTCCTGGATGGGCGGCGTCGATGGGAGCTGTCCTTATTGTCGCCGGGGAATGGAAAATCTTTGCGACGGGCCTGTGTTCACCGGATACACCGTCAACGGCGGCTATGCGGAGTATGCTGTGGCGCGAAGCGATTTCGTCTACCGCCTCCCGCCGGAACTGGACGATCTGCACGCCGCACCATTGTTATGCGCGGGCATCATCGGCTTTCGCAGTTTGCGCGTGGCCGGAATTGAACCGGGCGATGAAGTTGGCTTATTCGGCTTCGGCGCGTCCGCGCATCTGGCTATTGCGGTCTTGCACTCGTGGAATTGCGACGTATATGTTTCGACACGTGGGGCTTCGCACCGCGCCTTAGCTGCATGTTTGGGTGCGAAGTGGGTTGGCACTGAAGCCGAAAAGCCGCCGGTCGAACTCGACCGTGCCGTGACCTTCGCCCCCAGCGGAGACGTGGTGATCGCCGCGCTTTCGAGTCTGCGCAAAGGCGGTGTGGTTGCCATCAACGCCATCCATCTCGATCGAATTCCAGAATTCGATTACGACCGGCTGCTCTGGGGAGAGCGGCAAATCCGCAGTGTTGCCAATATGACCCGCGCCGACGCGAGAGACTTTCTCAAAACTGCCGCCGCGATTCATCTGCAGCCCAAGGTCACAGTGTTTTCCTTGGAGCAGGCTAACGAGGCGCTGGCCGCGGTGAAGAATGATGCCATTGACGGCGCCGCTGTGATCGTTCCATGAATTCTCGCGAGACCGGGCCGGAATGAAGCGAGTTGAACAAAGAATTTTGCGGCGCTTATAATCTCCCACCATGCGGAAGGTAGTTCTCGGCCTGGGCATCAGCCTCGACGGCTATATCGCGCGTCCCGACGGCGCCGTTGATTTCCTCTTCATGCCCGGGGATTACTCGATGGCTGCCTTCTTCAAAACGATTGACACCGCTATCATGGGCCGCAAAACTCTCGATGCCGGTCTCAAGATGGGCGGGGGCAAGTTCGATAGCGGCGGCCTGGCAATTTACGTTTTGTCCCGTACCCAGCCGCCGGGCCAGGGAGATGGGTGGACATTCGTAAACGACTCTCCGGCTGATCTGGTCGCGAAAATCCGCCAGCGCCGGGGCAAGGACATCTGGCTCATGGGCGGTGGCGAACTCGCGCGCGAGTTCCTCAAAGCCGACCTGGTCGATGAACTCCATATCGGCATCATGCCGGTCTTGCTTGGAGGGGGCATCCCGCTGTTTCCTGCCGGTTTCCCGCAACGCACTTTTTCGCTGATCGAGAACAAAACTTATTCGCGAGGCATGATCGCGCTCAAGTACAAACGCGATCGTGGAAAAGCGAAGCGTCCAACCCCTGGCAAGTCGCGGCGTCGTAAGTCCTGACCTTACTTAACCTCGATCACCGCCAGCCCATACGGCGGTAGCGTGAGGGACATCTCTCCATTGCTCAGATCGCGCCGTTCAGGCGGGGGAAGCTGGGCAGCTTTCCGCAGCGCCGCAATCTGAACCTGCGTAGGATAACGGGGCGCTCCCATTTTTTCGTAAGCGGAGTGCACATCGCCATGCTCGCCGTCCACGCGCGAGATCGAAGCGTGATGAGCGCTCGCTCCCTTAAATCTCAAAGTGATCGTCCGGGCACTGCCGGGCGATTCTGGAGGAGCGTAGTTCCAGACTGCAACCACCAGAGTTCCATCTTTCCTGCGCGTCACCAAAGCGGTGTCGGAATCCAGATCGATCCGTTGCTCGCCCAGCTTGTGCAGAATTTCGAAAGCGGCGAATGCCGGCTTGGGGATGCCGTCTTCGGCCAACAGCCCGAAGCCACCATAGAACGGCTGCTTCACTACACCCTGCTCTTCGAAGACATCGGAGAATGTCCAGTACGACATCATGTCGACCAGGCCATCGCACTGGCGGATGGTGTCGGCGATCCACGGCCCCATGTAGACCGTGTCGGTGACCGCGGGCTCGTTCATGTAGCTGGCGTTGAACTCGCTCCAGATCAGGGGAAGCTGCGGCCGGACGGAAGCCTGAATCTGGTCGTGAACTTTTCTGATTGCCCGGCACACAAACCGGTCGCGGGGAATTTTTCCGTCGGTTCCGAAGACTTTGTTGGCGTCGTCGTTGCCGTAGACATGCGAAGAAACAAAATCTACCGGGACATTGTTATCGACGCAGTGCTTGATGAAGGCATCCACCCAGGCCGCCTGGGCGGTCGAAGGCCCCCCCACGCGCAGGCGCGGGTTCACGGCTTTGAGCGCGCGCGATGTGTGGTCGTAAAGTTCCCAGTAGGTTGGCTGCCGGGGATCGCCAGCCCAGAAATCCAGATTGGGTTCGTTCCACACTTCGAAATACCACCGCGCGACTTCGTCGGCGCCGTAGCGCTCCACCAGATGCTGGGCGAAATGCGTAATGAGCGCGTCCCACTTCACATAATCTTTGGGCGGGGAGATGTTCTGGTGATACCAGAACGGATGGAGTGCGTCCCGAGCCGCCAACTTTTTCGGCATAAAACTAATCTCGACAAAGGGGCGCACGCCATCGGCGAGCAGGCCATCGTAAATCTGATCGACGTAGGAAAAGTTGTAGACGGGATTGCCTTGCGCGCCTTCATCGTACACCCCGACTTCATCGTGAAAGATGGCGTGGAAGCGGACGTATTGAAAGTCCGTGATCTGCTTCACTTCGCGCAGGTCGCGGCGATAACTCTCGCGCAGGGCAAGAATGGCGCGTCCCGAGCCGAACATCTGTTCCCAGAAATGCTGCAGGGGATGGGCGGGGGCGGAGGCGTCGACGACTATGACCTGAGGGTTCGACGAACCGGTTGTAACCTGTGCAGAAACATGGGACTGAGACGCCGCTAGGATAGCCGCAGAGAAAAGAACAATCCGGATGGCCGTGCTCATTTAAACGATCCTTTAAACGATCCTTCAGTTCGCAGGGTTGGACGGCAGGACCGCAGGTCCTGCCGCCCAGAAATGTCGAGTATAAGACTAGAAACTGAAGCGCGCCTGCAGTTCGAGCACACGGCCCGCCAACCCCGAAGTTGCTGTGCCGAATAACGGGTTGGCAAAAGGCGCTCCACCATTGTTGTTGGTACTGATTAAGGTCGAGGTGCTGCCGAAGCTGAAGGGAGCCAGATTGAGCTTATTAAAGGTATTGTAGGCAGTCATGCGCAGTTCGATCCTGGCGGCTTCCCCAAAAACGCTGGTCGTGGGAAGACCAAATTCTTTGGCGACCGTCAGATCAATGTCTTGATATCGCGGGCCACGGAAACTATTGCGTCCGATTCCCGGGAAATCCGGAGAGGTACCTGTGGTCTGGAGAGTGAAGTAAGGATTGAGCGGGTTGGCGGCGGAGACGTTGGCCAGAGCTGGAAAATTACCGGAAACCGGAGGCAAGAACGCCGAGGTTTCGTACTTGTGTCCGGCGCCGCCATTATATGCGATTGGCCGGACCGGGCAGAGAGTCGTGGCGCCCAGTACCGGGCAAAGATTTGAAGCTACCGGAGTCCATGGGTAACCGGAGTGAAACTGGAAGATTCCATTGAGTTGCCAGCCACCAACAACCTTGGCGAGGAATCCATTGTTGTTGTGGAAATTGGGCAGATTCCAAACCGCGAATGCGCGAACGTTATGCGTGGCATCGTAGTCCGAAGGGCCGCGCTCGGTGGCGTCGTCGGTGGGGAATGTCTGATTGGTCACGAAGCCAGGGCCCTCGGCGGAAATCTGATCGAGCGACTTGCTCCAGGTGTATTGGAAATTGGCCGAAAAGCCGTGTCCGAAGCGATGCTCCAGTTGCGTGTTGAGGGCGTTGAAATCCGAATTGGTGTCAGGCGTGAACGTGTACACCTGGCCGACATCGGGATTGGGATTCGGGTAAAAATCGTCCAGGTTCTTGATACGGAGCAGGTGATGGCCCGCGCTTCCCTGGTAGCCCAGTGTGAACACCCAGTTCTTCGGCAGGCTGTCCTGTATCTGAAAGGAGTAAAGATAGACATAAGGAACCGGCATGTTGGTGGGCGTTGCGTAGATGTTCGGCGGGCTTTGGTTGGTCAGGATGGTTGGCAATCCATTGGCCGGATTCAGGGGAGTGATCAACGCCGGATTGGCCGGATAACTTTGCGGGTTATTGCTGGTGCCGAGGTTAAAGGCAATCTGGCCGCCAACAAAGGGCGTACCGAAGCTATCAGTGGGCTCGCCGGCGGTTCCGCAGCAGATTCCATAGTTCGCGACATAGGGTGGATTGTTGCGGGTATTGTCGAAGGTATTGTTGTCGAAGCGGTCAAACGCAATCCCGAAGCCGCCCCGAAAGACAATTTTGTTGTCATACATCATGGGACTCCACGCAAAACCCAGGCGCGGCCCGAAATTTCGCCAGGTGGGATTCCACATTTGGCTGGGATGGGTAGCCACGCCGTCCTTTAGCCCGTTGATGGGATCGTTAGTAGGCTCGAAGTTCGCCAGATGGCCGTGCGCCTCCGTGGGCGGAGCATAGAATTCCCAGCGCAGACCGAGGTTGACGGTCAAGTTGGGACGAAGCTTCCAGTCGTCTTGTATGAAAGCTCCATAATCGGAGGTCCGGTAGAACTGCCCGCGCGTAGTGGGCGCAGCCCCGGTCAGCGGATTCACTTCTATCTGTTCGAAAATCGGCGTTCCGTTGGCGAAATTCCAGAAACCCTGGAAAACCTGCTGGGGGCGAGCCCCGCCAATAAGGGAATCGTTGTCTTGCTCGCGGTTGAACTCGAAGCCGAACTTCAATGCCTTGTTACCCATCACCTTGGAGAGCACATCGCGGAAGGAGAATGTGTTTTGCGCCAAAATTCCCGGCGAATCATCCCCCTGCTGCGCTCCGTAGTAAATGTCCTGCCCACCCGGCAAAGGAAGGCCCTGTATCTTGATCTGAGGGATGGCCCAGTTCACCTGGGGGTTTGCAGTGATGCCGTTGTAAGAGTATCGGGTGAAATTGAAGCGCGCTTCGTTGAGCGTCGACGAGTTAATGGTCCGTACCCAGGAAAGGAAGCCGCTGGGACTGAAGGTTTTTGTGCCGAGATCATCCATGGGCCGGCCTCCCGATGCGGCATCCGCAGCTATTGTGTTGTAGAAGGTAAGAAAGGTATTGGCAGAAAATACGTTCTTGCCGGCGTTGTAATCCACACGGATGTTGTACTGATTGCCACCGGTAGTTGCCGGCAGGAAGATTTGTGCGTATTCGAGGTCTGGAACGCCGTCCAGTCCTCCACCCGTGAAATTCGCCGGAATAGGTGCGGGACAAGGTATGGTTGGAGGATTGCCTGGAGGCGGGCAATTATTCCCGAAGCTGTTGATGTAGGTGCCGTAGGTGCCGCCCGGCGAGCCAATGTCGACTCCTGTTCCAACCACCGCACAAGGCTGATTGGCAATCACCCAGAGCGCGCAGCTGGGAGTGAGCAATTGCCTAATGCGGGGGGCCACGCCGGTTTGCTGGAGAATTGTGGCTACAGGCTCGCCTCCACGATCACCGGCAATCAGCGAATCCAACTGTGGCGTTTCCACCCACTCGTTTTGGAAAGTCGTATTCTTAGCGCGTAATCCCTCGTAGTTGAAGAAAAAGAAAAGCTTGTTTTTGATGATCGGTCCCCCGAGGGTGGCGGCGAACTGACGGAAGGCGTCGTCATCACGTACCGTTGGCGCAAATCCGACACCCACGTTGTAGCCGTTGAACTTGTTAAAAGCGTTCAGGTTAGGATCGTGATACAGGAAGACTCCGCCGCCGTGGAGCGCGTTGGTTCCCCCCTTGGTGATGGTCTTAACGTGGGCTCCCGAACTGCGTCCGTCCGAAGCATCGTAGTCGTTGGAGAGAACCGAGATCTCCTGCACCGATTCGATGCTGGGCGTGATAACGGCCGCGCCGCCCCACTCCAGGCTATTGACGCTGACGCCATCCACCAGGTAGTCATTCGAGGTAACGCGCTGCCCGTTGGCGCTGATAGGCTGCTGATTCTCAACCTGGAAGATGGCTGTGTTGGATCCGCCGGGGCCGGCGGAAGCACTGACGGCGCCGGCGCCATTAGGAAACCCGGCAGAGCGACCATCGCCAAAACGTGCGCCATCGCCGAAAACTCCGGGTGCCAGGCGCAGCAGTTCATAGGGGTCGCGGTTGATTTCGGGCAGGCTCTGCACCTCCACTGCCGAAAGCGTACCCTGCACGCTGGCGTCCTCCGTCTGCAGGGCGGGGGCACTGGCGCCATTCACCGTCACCGTCTCCGCCGCGCGGCCAATCTCGACCGTGATATCTAATCCGCGGGGGGCTTCTGCCGCCACCGCAACATCCCGCGTGGCCTCGTTCCTGAAGCCGCTGGCAGCTACCTCAACCGTGTACATCCCCGGCGGCAGTTCGCCGAAGCGGTAGAAGCCTTCCGGGCCCGTGGTCGTGGTTCGGACCACACCCGTCGCCTGGTCGGTCGCCGTAACCTGCGCGCCGGGAATCTTGGCGCCGGACTTGTCTTGCACCGTTCCCTGGAGTGTGGCACCGTATTGGGCCAAAGCCACGGTGGTCAAGAGAAGAAAGAAGACAGCAGCAACGAAAACGACGCGAACCGCAGCGCAGTGCTTCATGACTTGCCTCCAATTTTCCAAATTTTGAGAACCAGGTCTGCAGCCGTCACCGGCCCGGTCATCGCGTAACGATGTCAGGACCTTTCCGCACTGCGGATGCTGTTGGGACGCGGGTGAGTTGACGCAGAGCGTTCAAAGGTTGCCGGAGAAGAAAAATCGGGCAGAGGTTCATTCCCTGGGTCACAGCATCGGCAACGGAGGGTTTCGGAGGATGGGCCTGCTCTTCTTTTGCGAACATCTTTTGCGAAAATTGCAGCCCCATCTTTTCAATCTTTGTGGCCGAGACCTTTAATTTAATAACAAACACTGGAAGATGTTGGTGAAGGCCACAACGAAAAACATCCTGCGCCAGTCACGAGATCTGCGGCGCCCTCTGAGGGCAAGGGCGCACGTATGATAAAAATGAAGCTCATCCGCAGGGCCAAACTTTGGACAAGACTGATACGCCAGCATCGGCCGCCGCTTCCCCTCGCGCTTCGCGGACTCCCCCTTCCGCCTGCCGCGTGGCGTTGGTCGGCTTTGGAACTGTGGGCCGCGCTGTCGCCCGGATCCTCTGCGAGCGGAACGACGGGCTGCTGCGGCTGACCCAAATTTGCAATCGCAAGGTCGACCGCAAGAAGGAAGCCTGGGTCCCTTCCGACGTGGTCTGGACTGAAGATTTTCAGGCTGTCCTCGATTCCGACGCCGACATTGTGGTTGAGTTGATCGGCGGTCTGCATCCCGCCGGGGATTTGGTGCGGGGAGCATTGAATGCAGGCAAATCGGTGGTCACGGCGAACAAGCAACTGATCGCGCGCCATGGTCCCGATCTGCTGCAACTGGCCAGCGCGAATGGATGCCAGCTGGAATTTGGCGCGTCGGTGGCCGGCGGGGTTCCCGTTCTGCCCGCCCTGCGGACGGGTTTGTGCGGCGACCGGCTGCACGGCATCGCGGGCATTTTGAATGGCACCTGCAATTACATTCTCAGCCGCATTGAGACGGCTCGCATTCCTTTCAGCGAAGCGCTCGAGGAGGCGCAGGCGCGGGGCTACGCGGAAGCCGACGCCAGCGAAGATCTGGATGGCGGCGACGCCCGCGCCAAGCTGGCGATTCTTGCGCTGGCTGGCTTGCGAGTGCGGGTTTCGCCGGCGGACATTCGCGCGCGCACTATCCGGGGCGTTGACGCAGTCGATTTCGACTATGCCGCTGAGTTGGGTTGCACCATCCGCCAGATTTCCCGCGCCGATTTGAAGGACGCCACTCTGTTCGCCGACGTGGGACCGAGCCTGGTTCCGGCGGCATCGCCCTTCGGGCGCGTGCAACGCAATCTCAACCTGGTTCTGACCTCCGGGCAGTATGGCGGCGACATGGCTTTTTTGGGTGCCGGCGCGGGAGGAGAACCTACGGCGGTGGCAGTGGTTTCAGACCTGATGTTCGTTGCCGAGAGTCTGTCGGCGGCAGTGCGGGCACGGCCCCACCGCACACTTCAGCTGGCATCGCCCAAAGTGAGCTGCGATTTTGAGACCCCGTGGTATCTGCGATTGGTGGTGAAAGATCAGCCGGGAATTATCGCGGGCCTGGCGGCGATTCTCTCGGCGCATCAATTGAACATCGACGCCGTGCTGCAAAAACCCGGCTTTGATAAGAACTCGCTGCCCTTCGTGGTGACCCTTGAACCCTGCCGCGACGCGCAACTGCATCCGGCACAGCAGGAAATATCGACGCTGCCGTTTGCGCTGCGGCCGTGTTTGTGCCTGCCAATCCTGCGCTGATCCGTACTTAGACACCAAAAACCACGCGCGTCCCTGTGGAAGGCATGATGAGCTTTTGCGTCATCTCACGTTGCACCGCCATCATGGTGCGGAAGCCGGTACAGTGCATGGGAATCAGATAGTCGGGATTGATTTCTTTCAGGGCTTCCACGGTCTTGCTGATGATCTCATCAGGATATGGGGCCAAGTGCCACCCGCCAACCACGGCGTGCACCTTCTCGATTCCGGTGGACTTCTGAAGCTGGCGGACAGAGTTGATGATACCCGCATGACCACACGATGAGATGACGACCAGGCCTCGGTCCTTCACGTTGTATGCAGTTGCGTGTTCTCCCCAAAACATGTCCTTCACCAAGTCCCCTGGCTTGGCTTCAATCTGAACCGCACCGGGAGGGAAGTGCATGGCAGCCTCGCAGCCGGAGCCGGTTGCCCCCGCTTCCAGCCGAGCTGCCGGCGGAGACGTCTCGAAATCGGTGATCCGCGGAATGTGACCTGAGGTAATCGCATGGCCCACCACCGTGGTCGGCTCCTCCGCGAGCACGACCTTCAGCCCTCGCGCCTCCAATTCATCACGCTTGAGCTCACCATAATCGAGCTTCTTCCCCTCCGGTGTAAGTACCCAGCGATGGCAGAACGTATCATGCCCCCCTGCATAGAGGGTAAGCCCTGGTCTGCCGCGTCCCTGGAGGCTCGACGCCACGTTGAGCAACCCTCCGTAATGGTCCACGTGACCATGGCTGATGATCAGTGCATCGGCCTGTGCGGGATCGACTTTCAAACCTTGGTAGTTGTTGGTAAGGGTGCGTGGCGTGAGCGCAAAGTCCAGCAGTATCTGCTTTTGCTCCGCCCCTCGGAACGATTGCAGATGAAAGGCTAGCCCATGCTCTGACAGCAGCATCACGTCCGAGCCGTAGGGGAAAGGCAAGGTATTTCGTGTGACGGCGACATTGCCAATCTTCCCGCCCTTGGCGAAGATGTCATAAATGTTATCTACCAGGTTGGTCACGATGAGCTGATCTACGGTAGGAACGTCTTTGGGGGCAGCCAATAGGTTCCCGAACCGGCCTGTGCCGCCCAGCAAGACCGTCCCGCCTGCAATCGCTCCGAGCTTCAGGAATTCGCGCCGGTGCATACTCGACCTGGACTGGTGATTTGGAATTTCCGCTTTAGTTCCCAACAGCCCAACACTATACAACCACCGAGGGATTGCAATGCACTTTTTTCTGCGCCGGGTTCAGAGGCGCGGCACAATGTCCAGTCGGCCCCGACGCGAGTCCCGAAACTGCTGACCGCGGCCTTCCCATTCGTTCTTGTCAGACACCCCTCCGTCCCCTCTGACTCTGACTAGTTAGAAGCGTCATCCTGAGCGAAGCATGATCGGCGAAGCATGACCGGTGAAGCATGATCGGTGAAGCATGATCGGCTGAAACCGATTATGCGCAGTCGAAGAATCCCTTGCACCTGCGTACTGCAGGCGGCGTCGCAACAGAGTTTCTATGCCGCCCTGTGCCTACTTCCAGAACGGATTTTTCAGGCCGGCGGGCGCGAGAGCACTATTGGTCTGAGTTTCGGTGCCGGAGTCATCTGAGATTTTCTCGTCCTGCAAACGAGAAGAAGGCTTCGGATCTTCCTGGCAGTAAGACGGCATCTTGGAAGAAGGGTATTCTTGATTCATGGGAGAACCTCCACAATCTTTATGATCTGGTTCCATTGAAACACTTTGAGAGCGATCTGAAGGCGGCAAAATCTCGATGCCTCGCATCGAAAATTCAGCAGGCCGCGGAAAGCTGCTAGGATGTCTGTCGCCGAATCTCCTTTAGAAATCCCTTTTCAAAGGCAGGAACGTAATGAAATACCGCAAACTCGGCCGGACAGGCTTTGAGGTCAGCGACGTCGCTTATGGGTTGTGGGGCATGAGCGGCTGGAGCGGCTCCGACGATGAGCAATCCGTGAGTTCGTTGCAGCTTTCGGTCGACTCAGGCTGCAACTTTTTCGATACCGCCTGGGCGTATGGAGAGGGCAAGAGCGATGCGCTGCTGGGCGAAATCATGCAGCGCAATTCTACGAAACGCCTGCACGCTGCATCGAAAATCCCGCCCGCCAACGACAAATGGCCGGCCCTGCCGGCGTACAAATACCTCGATGTTTTTTCCCCGGATCACGTGCTGAAGTACGCCGACCTGATCCGCAAGAAGCTGAGAGTGGACTCCATCGACTTGCTGCAGTTTCATGTCTGGGATGACAGTTGGACGGACAACCCCGACTTCCGCTCGACTGTGGAGAAGTTGAAGGACGGGGGATGGATTCGTTATTTCGGATTAAGCCTGAACCGCTGGGAGCCGGAAAACGGCATCAAGGCTTTGCGCACAGGATTGGTCGATGTGGTGCAGGTGATCTACAACATTTTCGATCAGGCGCCCGAGGACAAATTGCTTCCTCTCTGCCAGGAACTCAGCGTAGGCGTGATAGCCCGGGTGCCGCTGGATGAAGGCAGCCTGGGCGGCAAGATGACTCTCCAGACACGGTTCCCCAAAAGCGATTGGCGCTCCGGCTATTTCGGCCCGGAGAACCTGGGCAAAACGATTCAGCGTGTCGAGAAACTCAAGGCGATTCTGCCGGCTGGCATGACGCTGCCGGAAATGGCGCTGCGCTTTATTCTGTCTCATCCTGCGGTCGGCACAACGATCGTGGGGATGCGCGATCCCGGGCACGTCCGGCAGAATGTTGCCGCCAGCGACGCCGGGCCGCTGGACTCAGGCCTGCTCGCCGAATTGAAAAAACACCGCTGGGATCGCAAGCCGCAGCGCTGGTCGGATTAGGCCACCGCCGAAGTTTGGTGCAACGGCCGGCCATCTAGTGCTATGCTCTTTGGGCTGACAAGGCTGCATCGAGTGGAGAGACGGGCGGAAGTGGGAATGATAAGACGGTTTTCAATCTGCGGGTCAGGTTCCAAGCCTCAACTGGGGCCGTTCGAGCAGCAGGTTCTCCAAAGGCTTTGCTCACGTGGCAGCGCCACGGTCCGCGAACTGCTTGCCGACGGCAAGGTCCATCAGGCCTATACGACGGTCATGACGACCATGGACCGTCTTTATAAGAAGGGCCTGCTCGACCGGGTCACCGAAGGCAGGGCGTTCCGCTACACTCCTCGCTACACCCCCGAAGAACTGCAACGGGGCACAGCGCTTGAAAGCATCCGGCAACTGCTGGGAACCGGCGATGCTTCGTCGCTGCCTCTCTCGTATCTGGTGGAAGAACTCAGCGCCCATGACGCGCAGTTGCTGGACGAACTTCAGCTTCTGGTCGAACGCAAGCGCCGCGAACTGCGCGGAATAAAAGATCGGAGGCGACGCTGATGTTTGCCCTGCGCGGAATCACGGTGTCGCTCACTTTTTTTGTCGTGATCTACTGCCTTCTGTCACTCCTGTTGGCGGTGACCTGGCGCTCCCTGCGGCTGCTGCCCTCGAAATCTGAATTGAGCCTGGCCAACCGTCTGTTCGGGTTGCGAATTCTTCCCATGGCGGCCTCCGCCGTGATCACCCTGGGCCTGGTTGTACCATCGTTCCAATTGCTGGAACCCCGTTCTATCGAGGAGGACATGGGCCCGATGCCGCTCGTATTGGGCGCCTGCGCGCTCCTGCTGATTGCCTGCGGCGTCTTCCGGGTGGTGGCGGCCCAGACTCGCACCTTTCGCGTGGTAGCACGCTGGATGGACGGCGCGAATCCCCTCGCCGTCGAGTCGGACGCGGTAACGTTCCGCTCCAACCGCGGCGTACCTCCGCTCACGCTGGTGGGAGTTTGCAAGCCAAAAGTCCTGGTGGCGGAGTCTGCCATTTCACTTCTCAGGCCCGAGGAACTGCGCATCGCGCTGCAGCATGAGGTCGCACATCTGCGCTCGCGCGACAATCTGAAGAAACTGGTTTTCCGGTTTTCTCCCTTTCCGGGGATGGCTGAACTGGAAAGCGCATGGTCACAGGCGGCGGAGCTGGCAGCCGATGATGCAGCAGTCTCGAATCCGAGCGATGCGGTTGATTTGGCGGCGGCTCTGGTCAAGCTTTCGCGCCTGGTGCCCGTGGAAACCCTTCCCCCCTGCACGGTTGGCTTCCTGACCGGCTCCATCCATTCCCGGGTCGCACGCCTGCTGGCATGGAATGAGGTGAGCCGCTCCAAAGAAGCTCGGAACCATCGCTGGTATGCCATCGTTCCGGCACTCGCCGCGCTTCTGTGCGTGTTTGCAATTTACGGTCCCGCTCTCGCCGTGACCCACCAGATCACAGAGTGGATGGTTCGTTAAGGACGGTTCGCTAAGGATGCTTCGCTAGGATGCTTCTTTAAGATGGTTCGCTAAACAGGTTCGGTCAGTAACTCCAGGCTGCCCATATCTCCTCCGCCAAGACCTCATTTCTACCGAGTGGAACCTCGTGCCTACTAGCACTGGTAGTAGGCGTTTCGCGCTGCTAGGCTCCAACTGGCGGCTCCTTGCAGGAGCCCAACGATTCTTGCATCCTGAATGAAAAGGTTCATGCCCGGCAAAACCTCGTTTTTTAAAATACGGATATTCCTCCCGTTCGTCAGCTTCGCAGGCTTGGTTTCTTTGATTTTTCTGTCGCCGGTGGCATTGGCGCAGAACCCGAATGGATCGTTGCGTGGAACCGTCCAGGACGCGACGGGAGCTCGGGTTGCCTCAGCCAGAGTAGTGGCGAAGCTTGCGAACTCATCCCTCGGCCGGGAGGCCACCACGGAAGATCGAGGCGAGTTTCGCCTTGACGATCTTGTTCCCGGAACTTACCACCTGACGGTAAACGCTGCCGGCTTCGCTCCGGCGCAAGCCCGGGTAATCGTGGCCGTGGCTTCAGTCCGCGATATTACAGTGGCGCTGAAGCCGTCATCGGTGCAGGAGACGGTGAAGGTTCTGGGGGAAACTTCCTCCATTGCCAGCGCGCCGATCGATCTGGCCGGCGCGGTGAACCAGGGCGTGGTGTCTAGCCATGATCTCGAAACTTTGCCGCTGGCGGCGCGCAGTTTCGCCAACATCGCATACCTTGTGCCCGGCACCGAACCGGTGGAACCCTCCGATCCCACGAAGGCGAGAATAACGGCGGTTTCGACGGGAGGAAGTTCGGGTTTGAATAATGAGCTTTCCGTCGATGGGGCCGACAACTCCGACGATTGGATTGGCGGCTTTCTGCAGAATTTCTCGCCCGACAGCATTCAGGAATTTGCCGTGCGAACCTCGAACGAAGACGCCGATACGGGCTGGACCACTGCAGGCTCGGTCGTAATCACCACGAAGGTTGGAACCAATGAGTGGCACGGAAGCGGCGCTTTTTATGACCGCGAGGCGGCGCTGAACGCGCGCTTTCCCATCGAAAATCCGGCGGAGACGTGTACGAACGGAGTTTGCACGCATAATCCGAAGCAGCCATTTTCCCGCCAGAACTATGTCGCTACGCTGGGCGGCCCGGTCGTCAAAGACAAAGTCTGGTTCTTCACATCGTTCGAGAATGTGCACGAGAACGCCAGCATCGCTTACAGCCCGGCCAGCATTGCACAGTTTGACGCGCTGTCGCAATTGGCGGCGCAAGGATTGATCGGCGGCATCCCCTCTATTCCTGTGCCCGGGTCGGTTCCGGTTCCCTTTCGCGATTACCTCGGTTCGCTGCGCCTGGACTGGGCGCAATCGCCGAAGTCGAGCTGGTTCCTGCGCGCATCGGCCGACAGTTATCTCACACACAATGCGCTGGTGCAGCAGGCCACGCTGCCATCGACAGGACTGACCACGCATAACAATTACTGGAATCTGGCGCTGAGCAATACCTACACTTTCAGTTCAAGCTGGCTGGGCAACCTGGTTCTTGATGCCAGCCTGTTGCACCTTACGCAGACGCGGAATTCGAATCTGGGCTTCGCTATACAGTTTCCCTTCAGCGTGACGGCGCTGACCGTCTCTGGTTTCGAGACCTTCGGCGACAATCAGTTTGCCACTCCCATCACGCTTTTCCCCGACCTGCGCAATCAGGACAAATATCAGTTCCGCTACGACCTGAGCCACGTGGTGCGTGACCACGCGTTCAAGTTCGGAGTTGACTTTATTCACGAACCAGTACTGAGCGGCGCGTTTGCGGCTACGGCGGAGCAGTTCATTACATATCCGTCAAACCCCGATTGTTATGTGAACCCGCCCGGTCCCGACTGCGGCGGAATTACCCCCGCTCTGCCTTTTTATTTCACTCCGCCGGGCGCCATGTGTAATCCGCCTCCGGACCCGGCTACTGGCATTGGCTGCACCTTCTCTCCCGCGGGCGACGGAAGCTTTTCGCAGAATGTTCAACGGCTGGGGCTCTACGCCGAAGATTCGTGGCGGGTCTCGCACCAACTCACCGTGAACTACGGATTGCGCTATCAGAGCACATGGGGACTATTGACTGGTTCGGGACGAAGCCAGGCCGATAATGCCGCTTATGTGACGCTACAGGCATTACAGATTCCGCTTGTGCCGAGTGTTCCGAGTGACTATCGCAAGCAAATTGCGCCGCGCCTTGGGCTCGCGTACTCGCCCGGAGCGAGCGGGAAGACGGTGATCCGCGCCGGCTTTGGCATGTACTATGACGATCTGGCGCAGAATGGGTGGGCGACTGCATTTCAGGGCGTGAACAATTCGAACTTCACTACGGGAACGTGCAGCCTTATCGGGGGCGCAGGCTCATACGCGCTTACAGGCGCGGGCTGCCTGGCGGGCGGAAGCGGCGCAACCGGCAATCTGATCGGCTCTCGTTACAAGACCCCCTACGCCATCCATACCACCGGTGGAGTGCAGCACGCTTTCAACGACCACTGGCTGATGAGCGCCGATTACGTCCACGAGCAGGGCAATCACGGATACCGCGGCTTCCCTTACAGCAGCGGCACTAACTTATTCACTCCGCTCATTCCAGCAAGCGATACTGCCGACCAGATGAACGTCGTGCCAAACGTTAATGTGTTCGAGTCCGACAATCGCTCCAGCTACAACGGGCTGATGCTGCATCTGCAAGGCAACATGCGGCACTTCAATCTGGTCGCCAACTACACGCTCGCGAAAGCGCAGACTTGGGGATGCCTGCTGGGCGAGCTATTTGATTACGTCGATGGCGTTTGCCCGAATGAGCCCGGCCAGCCGAATGCCGGATTCCTGAACACCTTCGGCCCCGGAGACTACGGGCCATCCGGCGAAGATGTACGCCACCGCTTCGTGCTGGCGGGGACGGCGCATCTACCCGGCGGCTTCGAACTGAGCACGGTCACTCAAGTTGAGAGCGCCCGTCCGATCACCATCACCAACGCGGATAACTCCGACCGCATTTATGTCAATGGAGCTTACACCAGCCTCGACGAATTTCGCGGCGCGCCGTACATCCAGTCGGACCTGCGGGTAACCCGCCCTTTCAAAATCAAGGAGCGCTGGCAGATCGATCCCTTCGTCGAATTCTTCAACCTGTTCAACCGTAATAATCCCGGCGCGAACTTTGCGGTCAACGTGGCGCAGCTTCCGGTTCCGGCAGCCCAGATGACGCCGAACGCGCAAGCCATCACCAATATCACGAGCGTTTGTTCGAATGTGGCCTGCTCCCAGACCGCGTCCATCACGAGCTTGAAGCAGTTGGAAATACCCGAGGGCGCGTTGGGAGATTTCTTCGGTCCGGGGACGACGGTAGGAATTCCGTTCGCGGCGCAGATTGGGGTGCGGGTGAATTTCTAGCGCACCCCGATCTGGTTTTGTGCAAACGCTAAGAGTTGCCGCCTAGGGCGTGATTTCGAACACCGTGCCGTCATCATTCACGCCGCCCCCCACAGTCGTGCCGTAAAGATTGCCCGAGGCGTCAAAGATCAGGTTCCCGGCGGGAGTCTGTCCATCCAGGCCGTTGCCGAACATATGCAGCCGGGCTTCGGTCCAGCCGCCGCCCGTTCTCGGACTGAGCTTGAATACGGTTCCGAAGCCGTACGCCCCGCCGGCTGAGGTTGTGCCGTAGAGATTGCCGGTGGAGTCGAAGATCAGGCTATCGACGGGATCAACGCCATCGTCGGAGGAGTTCCCGAAATTGTGCAACACCGCTTCAGTCCAGGCTCCCCCACCTGTGGGCGACACTTCGAACACTGTGCCTGAATTGTTGTGATCGCCGCCGTAACTCGTCGTTCCGTAAAGATTACCGGAGGCGTCCATGATCAGGCCGGCTTGAGGCAACTGCCCGTCACTGCCCTCACCAAAGGTGTGCAGGATCGTCTCCATCCATGACCCGCCACCAGTAGGTGACAACTCGAAGACGATCCCATCATTCTTTGCGCCGCCCAGAGTGGTTGTGCCGTAGAGATTGCCCGAAGCGTCCATGATCAGGGTCCCCTCGGGAGCGCTTCCGTCGCCGGAAATGCTGCCGAACTGATGCACAATCGTCTCCGTCCACGGCCCGCTAACGGTGGGTGACAACTCGAACACAATCCCTTTTCCGCTATTACCACCCTGAACAGTCGTGCCGTAGAGATTGCCGGCAGCATCGAGAATCAAACCGGCGAACGGATAGGTTCCGTCGATGGAGTTCTGGTTGAAGCTGTGCAGAATCTTCTCCTCCCAGGCGCCGGTCGTTTTGGGTACCAACTCGAAGACATCCCCATAGCCGTACTGGCCGCCGGAAGCCGCTACTCCGTAGAGATTCCCGGCGGCGTCGAAAATCACTGCGGCAAAAGAGCCCGTCCCATCCTTGGTGCTGCTGCCGAAGACATGGATTGCCTTCTCGACCCAACCGCCACCCGAAGCGGGCAACAGCTCGAAAACGGTTCCATCGTTGTAGGTGCTTCCGTATGGGGTGGTGCTGTAAAGGTTGCCGGATCCGTCGAAGATCAGCCCCGCCGAGGGGGCTAACCCTCCAGTACCCGTACTGCTGAAGCTATGCAAAATCTTTTCTGTTTGAGCGGCCGCTTGCGTGGCCAGCAGAAGCGAGGCCAGGGCGAACATAGCAATAGCCACACTGAATCGGAGAGAAAGCTTCTTGCTTCGCATGGTGAATCCTCCTTATCGCGAGACGACGGGCAACGAGTCCTTTCAGACGAACGGCGCGAACCAGGGTCGACGATCTTGTGGAGTGGACAGAAACTCCTTCGTTGGGGAGGGGATCTAACTTATACCTGGCGAGTAAATGAAGTCAACTGCAAAATCGGTGTGCCGCCTTTGCTTTTCAAGTCTTTGTTGAGTTCTAGCAGGCTGCGGAAAAACTCTGCCTTTGGGTGGCGCAGCGCTTCGAGCGCTGCGATAAGTCGTTTGTTTTGCGCCTGGGCTTTAGCCCCCGAGGTACGTGTATTTTTTCCACAGCTAGAATTTTTGCGAGCCGGCGATCACTGATCCACTCCACTGCTGCATGGGATGACTGGCGCCGCAATCAATGCAGCGGGTTACATCAAAGCGCGAGCCGCAACTGGGGCACGCCGCGCCGGTCTGAAAAGTGTCGAAAGCCTGGCCGCACTTTCCGCACTTCCAGAATTCTCCCATCGGCGGCGACATTTTGCAGGTGGGACAGGCATACTGGGGGCGGCGCGGCAATTTCGCGAAACGCGATAGCGCGCGAGCTTGCTGCAGTCCACTCCAGCAATTCATGAGGACGAAGACCGAGATGGCCCCTATCCATACCGATTGCGCTCTTATCGCGATAAAGATAAAGCCCGCGGCGCCGATCAGGCCGATCACCGCAGCCGCCATCAAACTGCGCGCGCGCCCCAGCACGAACCACAACAACGCGCGAAGAATCTGGCCGCCGTCCAGGGGATAGATGGGAAGAATATTGAAGATCAGCAGCCACAGATTTATGCTCCAGACGGCTTGCAGCAACTGACGCAAATCGGGCGCTCCCTGCAACCAACCTGAAGTGTCGCTCAACGTCCCGAGTACGTACAAGATCACCAGCAACGCCACGTTCACCAGCGGCCCGGCAGCAATGCTCCAAAGCGTAGCACCGGGGCGCTGCGGCGGATTTACGTAGGCGATTCCTCCCAACGGCCACAGCACAATGTGATCTGCTGTTCCTCCCACTTGCCGGCAAGCGAGCGCGTGCCCGAATTCGTGCAGGGTCACGATCAGGAACAGCGCCAGATACTCCAGCACATTCCAGGTGATGGACGAATAGCTTCCTTTACGCGTGCTGATTTCATACGCCGCCACCAGGAACCATGACCAATGCAGGAAGACGTCGATCCCGGAGAAGCGAAACAGCCGGATCGATCCTTGCTGAGCACCGGGCTGAGAACCGGGCTGAGAACTGGGCCGAGGACTGGGCATGTGCAGCAGTCTATCGCACCGGGCGCGCGGGCACACGATGACTGATTTGAACCGGGGCGCCCTTCCCTCGCTCGCGGCAAGCTTTCACCGCAAACTCCGTCGAGACGCCGGAGAAAGGTCGCAAGAAAAAGTAGACGGGACAGGCTGGGCGGTCGGGGGTAGCGGCTAAAAAAATCTGGGGTGGGAAACGGGAATCGAACCCGCAACCGTCGGAGCCACAGTCCGGTGCTCTGCCAGTTGAGCTATTCCCACCGCCTGCTTGATTATAGCAACTGGGTTGGCCGCCCGAAATCCAAGTTTGCGGAGGGATGCTCGGAGGCCGAAAACTACTTGTCCTCCAGCGTAATATCTCCTACCGAAACGTGGGCCCGCAGTTCGTATTTGCCCTCGCCATGGTATTTCAGGGTCTTGCCGAGCCAGCCGCTGACCTCGCCGCGCTCCTTGCCGCTGCCTCCTCCGCTAACGTCGCCAATGCTGGCGCTGGCGCGCACCAGGCGATAGGACGCGTTATCGTCCACGATTCGAATATCGCCCACGCCCAGTTCCAGATCCTTGTCGCCGTCGACGCGTTCGATCGTGAGATCGCCGACTTTTGCGTGCACGTCAAGGTTGGTATTGGCCGGGACTTCGAGTTCGACGTCGAACTGAGTGTTGCCGCCGGTGGGCGCGTGAAATTCCAGATTGGCATCGCTGCCGTGAACGTCGAAATCCACGCGCGCGTCTTTCAGGCGACTTTCCCGGCGCGATTTGACCGTATAGTGCACGCGGATCTGGTTGGAGTCGCAGCGGAGAATTCGCAGGTCGCCCACGCTCAAGCGCACATGCAACATTCCACCCGACATGAAGTCGCGAGAGTCGTTGTGACTTTCTTCGTAGTTCCAGTGGTCAGAGGCGGCACAAAAAGGCGCCAGCGCAAGGCAAAGGAACGCCAGCAACCACACTGAACGGACTAAAGGTTTCCGAGGCATAGGACCTCCAAATCGCGCGAACGCCTGTTTGGAATACGCGAGAGGCGCGCCGCCAGTTCCCCGAAAACGGGAGACGCTTCAGCATTCGCGGGCAGAGCGTGCGGCTAAGCCTGCCGAGGGAAGTGTCCGCGCCGAACTAGCTGTGGAAGTCGGCCACGCCATCCCACACCAGTTGGACGGCGATGGCGAGAATCAGAAAGCCGAAAATCTTGTTGATGGCCCCCACCGCGCTCGGCCCCAGCCGGCGCACCAGCGGTCCGCCTAACAGGAAGAAGAGATAAACACTGAGGGCGATGGCGGCGATTCCAATCACCATTCCCATATAAGAAGCGGTGCTGTCGACATTGGCCGCCAGGCCCATGACCACGCCAATTGCTCCCGGCCCCGACATCAGCGGCATAGCCAGCGGGGTGAGTGAGATATCTTCCTTGTCCTCGGCTTCGTGGCTCTCTTCCGGTGTAATGCGGGCATGAGACGTCACCATGCCCCAGGCCGTGTTAGCCACGATCAGCCCGCCTGCAATTTTCAACACTGGCAGCGAGATGCCGAAGAAGGAGAGCACGAAGCGTCCGAAGAAAAGAAATGTAACCAGGATGACGAACACCCAGATCCCGGTCTTCAGCGCAGTGTAGCGACGATCTTTCGCGTCCCACGACGAAGTCATACTGAAGAAAATGGGAATCCCGCCGAAGGGATCGACGATGGGAAATAGCGCCAGAAACGTGGCCGCCGCCGAGCGCGGCAGCGTGCGCAGTAGCTGGCCGAGAGCGTGGGGAGCGTTCATTGCTCTACCTGTATCCTTCCAGCGCCTTTGCCCCGCGCTCCAGCGCAGCCGCCAGAACTGCCAACTGTTGACGCGCACGTTGCGAATCGCCCTTGTCGAGAGCCTCGTTAACGCCGGGAATCACGACAGCGGCATAGCCAGTGTATTCCCCCGGAGCGTAGATGGCGTGCCGAAACCAGGGGCGGTGCGGCAATCCCTCGGGCACCAGCAACCCCCGCTCCGCGTTCAGCAGCGCCTGGTTCAGCCGCGCCGGATCTCGCGGCGGACTCTTCTGCCTGGCTAACATCTTCAGGCCCGCTTCTTCAAAATGCCGGGCAGCCGCGTTGACAGCTGCAAAATCAAGCGCCCGCTCGCCGAATTTATCCGCGGCCCTTTTCTTCGCCGCCTCCAGGTAAGCTTCAATCTCAATTCCGTACTCTTCGTAGTTGTACGGCAGCACGTCGGCGTCGGACATGCGCAGCGCCTCCAGGCCGAACACCCGCGCCATCTGCTGCTCGTAAACGAAATCGGGATCACCGAACTTCTTAAACCACGCGAAGTTGTCGAACGCCGAGTGATACACGCCATACGGGCCGGTGGAGCTGATATCAGTCGAGGGCACACCCAGATGCTGCTGGAAGGCGCTGTAATCGGAGCCGCTGCCCAGATCGCCCACCGGCACTTCACCTCGGGTGGGCGCAGCCGGCGGGCGCCGGGTATCGCCGACCGTTTCCGGCATCGGACCGCCCTGATCGAGCTTCTGCCAGGCCTCGTACACCGTCCCGCCTTTGGGACTGGGTACGGCCTTGGTCAACTCGCGCAGAAACTGTTTCAGGCTGGGCACGGCGGAAGCGCCAAACTTGGGACCGCAATCGGCTACATCCATGTTGAAATATGCGGCTGCATGGCTCAACTCTGCTTCATGCTGCTCCGCCCATTCGGTCGAACCCATCAGGCCCTCTTCTTCGCCGTCCCAACTGGCAAATATAAGGGTGCGCCTGGGCTTCCAGCCCGATTTCAGCAACTCGCCCACGCCGTGCACGGCTTCGAGCATCGCCGCCGTGCCGCTGTTGGGGTCGACAGCGCCATAGACCCAAGCGTCGCGATGATTCCCCGCTACCACCCACTGATCCGCGGAGTCGCCGCCAGGCGCCCGGCCGGTCACATCCCAGAGAGTGCGGAATTGGTAATCCTGCTTCAGGTGCATCTTCACCCGCACCGGACCCGGCCCGGCGTGATAGGTGAAAGGCAGCGCGCCTTGCCACTCTCGCGGCGAGTCAGGGCCGCCGAGATGTTGAAGAATCGGCCACGCGTCATGATAGGAAAGCGGGGTCACCGGAATCTTCGGCATCTGCGGAGACTCCGATGGGGGCGTGCGTTTACTGTCTGGCAACGACGGCAGAGACGCGATTCCGGGAGTGGTAGGATCTCCGGGAAATTCGAACATATATCCCACGGAACCGCGCTGCACGCCGGTGTCGGGACGCCACGGCCCGTCGGGATATTTGTCGCCGCGCCGCCAGCCATCGTCGAAGGGGTCAGAATAGAGAATCACTCCCGCCGCGCCATGTTCCTGCGCAATGAAGACTTTTACTCCGCGGAAATTCTGCCCGTAGCGCATCAACACAATTTTGCCGCGCACATCGATCTTGAGCTTCGCCAACTTCTCGAAATCTTCGAGAGTTCCGTAGTTGGCATAGACAACTTCGGCCTCGACGTCTCCCGAGGGCGACATGCTGCTGAACGGCATTACTACGCGCGGGTCGCCGTCGTAGGGATCGCCCTCCACATGCTCGCGCGTCGGCCCGTGCATCTCCACTCCTGCGGGCGCCGTGACATCCACGCTGATCTCGAAGGGATAGTTGATCCAGACTTTGTATTCGACGATCTCGGTATCGAGGCCGGCCTCGCGGAATTTGCGGGCCACGTAATCTGCCGTCGCTTTGTCCTCGGGAGTGCCCGCCATGTGCGGCGCTTTAGTCAGCGTGCGCAGATGTTCTTCAGCAAGTTTGGGATCGGGGACGGCGAGAAAACGGGCTTCGATGGTCAGTTCGGCAGCGGGGTTACGAAAGCCGAAGATCGGTATGTTCGAGGCGGGGGACGCACTTTTTCCCACCGGCGAGGACGCTGCCAGCAGGATGGCGCAGAAAAAAATGGCTATGGAGAAGATTCTCATCAGGTTCCTGTGGCGAAAGTTAGTAAGGTAACACAGGAGTACGCTCTCCTGTGGTGCGCCACGCTTATTCGTTTTTTGTTCGCTTATAGCACCACGTTCACCGGATGCACCAGTTGGTGATATAATGCCATCATGAAGCGAGCTACGATTACGCTCCCAGATGACCTGGCTGTAGTCGTCGACGAATATCTGCGCGCTCAAGATGCTCCGCCTGCACTCACCAAGCTGATGCAGGCGGCACTGCGGGAGTACCTGCGGGAACGGGGATTTCCTCGACCTTTCCGGCCACTTAAGATTACGCCCGCCCCGCGAGGTAGCGGGATCTCGGATGTGAGCGTGAATCACGACAAATACTTCGCCGAGGGAAATGAGTGAGGAATGCAGTGCTGGCGGACGCGGGCCCGCTCTATGCGGCGGTCGACCCCAGCGACTTGCACCATCAACAAGCGCTGCGGGAACTGGAGAGATTGTCGCACGACCATTGCAATGTGATCGTTTCTTTCTCCACTCTGCTCGAAGTCCATTCTCTGGTCCTTCGGAAGATCCGCCGAAGCGTTGCTCTGCGATGGCTGGAGGAGATGGCGTCCGCAACCCTGATTAACCCAACTCCTGAAGACTATCGACAGGCCTGTGCAAGACTTGCCGATTTCGCAGATCAACCCATCACGCTGTTTGATGCGACGCTCGCCATCCTGGCCCTGCGCACCGGGCTGACCGTGTGGACTTACGATCATCACTTCGAAGTGATGCGCGTTCCGGTTTGGCGGTGAACGCGACCGGCGGTGGAGGCGTCATGGCCACGGTTGAGGCCCACAGATGTCAAGCGTTGCGCAAATTGCCAGACCGAGAAATTTCCAATTAAGGAGGAGAATATTCCATGGGCGGGAATCGATTGGCGTAAGGTCATTTCCGGGTCACAGGAAGATTGAGCCGAGGCGGAAGTTCAGCGCACCTGCCCGGTGCCCACAATCTCGTACTTCGAAGAAGTCAGCTCGGCCAGTGCGAAAGGGCCGCGGCAGTGAAGTTTCTGAGTGCTGATGCCCATCTCGGCGCCGAAGCCGAACTCGGCGCCATCGGTGAAGCGCGTCGAGGCATTCCAGTACACTGCGGCTGAATCTACGCCGCGCAGGAACTGGCGCGCGTTAGCCTCGTTGCGCGTCACAATCGAATCGGAATGCTTCGTCGAATAGCGGTTGATATGGGTAATTGCCTCATCCACACTTGCTACCACGCGCACGGCCATGCACAGCCGCAAATATTCCTCGCCCCAGTCCTGCTCGGTAGCGGCCCCCATGTTCGTATCGGCGGCAATGCCGCGTGACCTGGCATCGCCGCGAACTTCGACGCCGGCGTCGATCAATTTCTTCACGATGCGCGGGACATACTCCGCAGCAACGCTTTCGTGCACCAAAAGTTTCTCCGCCGCGTTGCAGACCGAGGGCCTTTGCGTCTTGGCATTAATAACGATGCGATCCGCCATCTCGAAGTCCGCCGTCTCATCGACGAAGATGTGGCAATTCCCTGCCCCAGTCTCGATCACCGGCACCGACGAATTCTCGGTGACGAATGCGATCAATCCCGCGCCCCCGCGAGGAATGATCACGTCGACCAGGCCGCGAGCTTTTATCAGTTCCTGCACGGACTGGCGCGTGGTGGAATCCAGCAGTTCGATTGCCCCGTCTGGAACTCCCGGCACGGCGGCAAGAATTTCCACCAGGCGCTGATTGCTTTGTGCCGCTTCTTTGCCCCCGCGCAGCACGATGGCGTTGCCGGTTTTCAATGCCAGCACGGCAGTGTCGACGGTCACATTTGGGCGCGATTCGTAGATGATTCCGACGACCCCCAGCGGCACGCGAACTTTGCGAATGCGCAGGCCATTGGGGCGAGTCCACTCGGCCAGGGTTTCGCCGATCGGATCGGGCAGCGCTGCCACATCGCGCACACCCTGCGCCATTTCCTTAGCTCGCGGCGCAGTCAGTAGCAGGCGATCGCGCATGGCGCCTTCAAGGCCGGAGCTTTCCATATCGCTGCGGTTGGCCGCGAGTATGGACTCAGAGTTGGCCTCAATAGCGTCGGCGATGGCGAACAGCAGAGCATTCTTTTCACCGGTCGAAAGCAAAGCCAGCCTGGTGGCTGCAACGCGCGCGCGCAGCAGCTTTTCCTGGGTGGAGGCCGGGCTCACCGTGGTTGCCATTACCGTTCACCGTTCCGCGGAGGAAAATAAGTTCCAGTTTTTCGTTCCATGGCCAGAGTTATTCCTTGCGGATGGCGGCCATTCACAATAGCGACGTGGACTCCGCCCTCACTGGCCAGTTTGGCGGCGCGTAATTTTGAGATCATCCCGCCGCGCCCCAGCGCGCTTTTGCCGTTGCACTGCGCTTCCAGCGCGGGCGTCAGCTTGCGCACCACGCGCACCAATTTCGGTTTCTTTCTGCCGTTGGGCATGTAGAAACCATCGACATCGGTGAGCAGCAGGAGCCAATCGGCCTTCACCGCAGTCGCCAGCAATGAACTCAGTTCATCGTTGTCGCCGAACGCGCCCACCAGCTCTCGCACTGAGACGCTGTCGTTTTCATTTACGATTGGGACAACCCCCAGCGCCAGCAACTCGGCCAGCGCATTCTGCAGATTGCGGTAGCGTACCGGCGAGGTAAAGTCATCACTCGAAAGCAACAGCTGCGCGACAACTTTTTTTCCGAAGAACAGCCGCTCGTAGGTGTGCATCAGCTTGCTCTGGCCGACCGCTGCGCAAGCCTGCATGCCGGGGACGTCGCTGGGACGTTTGCGTAAAGCCAGTCCCGACATACCCGCGGCGATTGCGCCTGAAGTCACAATCAGGTACTCGTTCTTGCTGAGATCGAATTGATCCACCATGGCGCGCAATAGATTCGCGTCAATCTGGCCGCCGGGGGCGATCAGGCTGGTTCCGACTTTGATGACAACTCTCATGCTCTGCAAAACGTGACGGTTACTGGAAATGGTATCGCACCCGCGAAGGGGAGACTCCGTCTTCCCGTCGCACGCTTACTGTCGCTTGGTTACTAAAGTCGTCCGGATTTGAGGCACAGGGAATCCGGCGGGGAAGGACAATACCTTATCCTGCAACGGATTTGGCTTTCTGGCAAGATGAAAAATCCTGCAACCAGGAGCGTGACGACGCGGCGTCGTGGCTGAGAATTCCCGTGTGGCGCAGAATCTTTCTGGCCAGTCCTGTAAGCGCAATGCGATCAAGCCGGTCGGCCGCAATCCATTTTCCCCTGGCGCGCGGCAGCGCCGCAAGACGCCAAACCTTGACCGTGTAATCTGTGACGGTAATCGAGTGACGCAACGTGAACAGCGGCTTCTCGCCCGGTTTGTCTGCCGCTTCCGGCAACTCCCACATGCCGGCCATTAGAGATGCATCCTGCGGACGCTGGACCAGGAATGCCTCGCGCCGGCCAGGGCCCCCACGATGAACCAGCGCGTAGTGAATCTCTTTTTTTCTCTGCGGCACTGCTTTCTTTCCGCCCTGTAGCTCGCCGCGGGTCGCGCACAATTCGATCACCGGGCAGGTTAGACACGCGGGCGCCCGAGGCGTACACACAGTCGCGCCCAACTCCATCATGGCCTGATTGAAATCGCCGGGACGTTGCGTATCCATCAGATCCGCCGCCGCTTTCCAGACCGGCCCGGCAGCCAGCCTCGTCCCTGACACTCGTTGCAAGACGCGCTCTACATTGCCGTCAACCGCGGCAACCGGCTCGTCAAAGGCGATGCTGGCGATCGCCGCCGCGGTGTAGCGGCCGACGCCGGGCAACTTCAATAGCTCCCGAGAAGTCCGCGGATATTTCCCGTCCAGTTCTCGCGTAACGTGCTTAGCCGCCGCGTGCATCATGCGCGCCCGGCGGTAGTATCCCAGTCCGCTCCAGGCCGCCAGCACGCTGGCCTCGCGTGCCGCGGCCAGTTTTTCAATCGTCGGAAAGCGCCGCAGAAATTCGTGGTAATGCCGGATCACCGCCGCCACCCGCGTCTGCTGCAGCATGATTTCGGAGAGCCACACGCGGTAAGGATCGCGGCTGGCGCGCCAAGGAAGGTCGCGGCGATGCAGATCGTACCAGGCGAGCAGTTTTAGGCGAAACACCGCCGTCGTTGAATTCGGCCATGCTTGAGGAGTGCGCGCGGAGGTCAAGGTGTATTTTGCAACGACCAACTGGTATCAGTCTAAGACGAACTGACGTCCAGGAAGGGATTTCTCACCTGCACAGTACCGTATCTGCGGCCGTGTGTGAAGTCCTCCGAAAGAATTTCAGCCATGCCATAGCGTTCGGCGTAGGCCCAGACTTGTGCATCGAACCACGAAAGCCGATAAGTAGCCATGCCTCGCAGCGCCGTTCTCACCATCAGTTCATCGGGGTACAGGATGGGAAATCCGAGGAGCAACTCCTCGGCTTCGCGAAAAACCTCTTCAGCCGTTAAAACCGGCTCTCCCATCCAGCGTAGTCTGGGCGCTGCAGCCATAAACTCCACGATGGCTTGATGCGGGATGTACAGCACTCCAGCGCTCAGGGATTCGCGCAACAAGTTTTCTGCCATCGACTGCTTCCGCGGATCGCGAGGGTCCCAGCGGTAGATCAGGATGTTGGTATCAACGAGGGAAGCCACGGGGCAAGCCTCGATCGTCGTTGTAAAGTTCCTCGCGTGTCCATCCTCTACCCGAGGTCTTGGGTTCTGGACGCGGCCTTCCCTTTAGAAGTGCCCGTTCACGCTTGCGCAGTCTTTTCGTGCTCTCATCAAACAGCTTCAATCGCTCTTCAGGGGTCAATCTCATTCCGTTCTTTGCTTTGCGCCGCGCTAGTTCCACCCTGATGCTCTCGCCCGCGGGGATCCATTCCAGTTCGTCGCCGGGCTTAATGCCATACTGGTCCGCGATTTTCTTAGGGACCGTAAGTTGCAGTTTGGAAGTCACCTTTGGCATATCCTTACTTTATCAAGGATTGTGTCCTTACTGCAAAAATCGCTCTAAATTTGGTAGTGGTGCAATTTGGCCTTCTTTGCGTCCTCTGCGGCACTTCTCTGCGACCTCTGCGGTTACAAGCTCTTGACCCTGAAGCGAGTCCTCTTTCAGCCGCGAAGGTCCCGAGGACGGCTGCTTTGCGACTCCGATATTCAAACATTTTGCGGACGCTCGGCATCCAGGGCAGTTTGGTCCCGTTCCGCCATTGACCGGCACACCCGATCACGAAATAATACCTCTGCCCGGCATCTGCAATCCGCGTGACTCTGTTCACGCCCAAAAGCATCGAGAAGCACCATGCGAGGAGCATCATGAACGACTTCAACCGCAAAGTCGAGGACGCATCGGCCCGCGTCGGCAAAAGCATTGGCGACGCCGCCGAGCGCCTGGAAAAAGAGATTCCGGAATTCATCAAATACCTGAACGATGAAGTGGTTCCCGCAGTGCGCCAGCACTCCACCAAGGCCCTGCGGGTGGCGAGCGTAAAGCTCACCGAACTGGCCGACTACATGGAACAGCATCCCCCGGCGCGCAAGTGAATCGAAGCCGCACCATGCCGTCTGTGCTTCTGCTTCTCCTGCTGGCTATGCTGCTGGCCGGATGCGGACATAAACAGGCGCAGGTTGCGGTTCCGCCACCGCTCGAAGCTTCTTCCGCCGAACCGCCGCTCGCACCCAATCCGGGGGCGGCGAAGACCGCTCATCTTCCCAATCCTGAGGCCGGCGACCTCGCCGAACCTTCCATTCCCGCGGGTTCCAAGCCGCTCGCCTCCGAAATCGGCCGGGCGAGCTGGTATGGTCCGCCCTATCACAATCGCAAGGGATCGAATGGCGAGGTCTATAACATGCACGCCATGACGGCCGCGCATCGCACCCTGCCGCTGGGGACAGTGGTGCGCGTCACCAACCTCAAGACCGGGGACACTGCTCTGGTCCGCATCACCGACCGTGGCCCATTTATCGCCGGACGCATTCTCGATCTCTCCCTGGCCGCCGCCCGTAAACTCGATGTATATGTCCCGGGAACTGCCGAAGTAAAAGTCGAGGTGATGCAGACCCCCGCGCCGCTCGACATCGGGGGGAAATGGGCGGTGCAGATCGGAGGCTTTCCGCACGAACAGGAAGCCGCGAAAGTCGCCGATCACCTGACCCGCCGCTACCGCACTGCGAAGGTTCTGCGCTTCGCCAGCCCCGCCGGAGACTGGTGGGTGCGTGTGCGCGTGCTGGATGATGACCGCGCCCGCGCGCAGCAACTGGCCACTGAGACCGCAACTCCGGAAGGCGCGGTTTTTCTGGTCCGGCTCGATTGAGTTTTGCGGGCAAACGTTGGCGCCGCGCGGAGGCATCGGACGCGGGCTGACAGCCGCCGTACCAGCGTGTTATGGTTCGCCCAGGAGAAGTGCAAAATGAACGATCCCGACTGCCTCTTCTGCCGGATTCTGCGCGGCGAGATTCCCGCCAAAAAAGTCTATGAAAACGAGCACGTCTTCGCCTTTGAAGACATCAACCCGCAAGCCCCGACTCATGTGCTGGTGATCCCCAGGGAGCATTTCGCCGGATTAAAGGAGGCTGAAGGCGGCCACGCTGAGATCATCGGGCGCTGTCAGCTGGCGGCGGCTGAGATTGCACGGCAGCGCAAGATCGAGAACGGATATCGCACTGTACTCAACGTCGGCCCGGGTGCGGGGCAGTCTGTCTTTCATCTCCACGTGCATCTGTTGGGAGGACGGAATCTGGGCTGGCCTCCGGGATGAGGCAAGGCAGTTGTCAGTTCTCAGATCTCGGCCCTGAGCCGCCGCGGTTATTTTCCGGCCTTGACCGGTGCCTGATCGAGTAATTACAATGTAATTACATTCTATGCGTCTCGAACTCACTCGTATCGGCAACTCCCGCGGCATTCGCATTCCCAAGCCGCTGATCGCGCAGTGCGGACTGGGCGACGTCGTCGAACTGAGTGTCACTCCGGCTGGCCTGGTCATTGCTCCACATCGCAAACCGCGTAGCGGATGGAAACAAGCGTTTCCCGCGTCCCAACCGTCGGAAATATTGCTCGATGCAACTATGCCCAATAACTTCGATCGCGAGGATTGGAAGTGGTGAGCTACCCGCGGCGCGACGAAGTCTGGCTCATCGCGCTCGACCCCTCGAAGGGATCCAACATTAGGAAAACCCGCCCGTGCCTTGTGGTCTCACCCGATGAGATGAATGAACCGTTGCAGACCGTCATTATCGCCCCAATGACAACGACCTTGCGCAGTTATCCCACACGGGTGAATCTTACATTTCGCAACAAGGATGGCCAGGTTGTCCTCGATCAAATGCGGGCAGTTGATCGTCAGCGTCTGGTAAGCAGATTGGGAGTTGTCTCTTCAAAGACCGCACTTGCGGTTTCCAGAGTGCTCGTAGAAATGTTCGTTCGCTGACCTTCGTTCGCTGGAATCAGGCCTGCGGCAACTGCGGCTGAGCCGTGGGGCTCTCATCTTCGGGCGCGCCGTGCCGGCGCAGCAACTGGGGAAGGTTCTGCGAGAAGGCCGACCGCGGCAGCACCATGTCGCATCCCACTTCGTGCGCCTTCTGCTTCAGATCGCCCTGCACATGCGAAAGAAAACCGATGATCGAGGTTCCCTTCTTCAGCTTCGACTTCAGCTTGGGAATGAGCGTCAGCGGTTTTGCGTTGACATTGTTCAGGTCGAAGATGATCAGGGACGGTTTCTCTTCACCGTTCTGCTGCATGCGTTCGCCCAGGTCTTTATCGTTCTTGACGAACTCGACCTTCACGTTGAGCTTGCGCGCAGTTTCCTGAATCTTGGTGGCGAAGAACAGATCGTCGACAAAGGCAAAGATCCGGGAGTTGGTATCTTCGCGCGCAGGCAAAGGTTCGGGATCGGCCGGCATGAAGGGTGCGGCGAAACCGGACCGCGGTCCGCGGCGCCCACCCTGGCCGTTGCCGTTGCCGGCTAAGGCCGCGCGATAACTGTGGTCCATGGGCGCGGTGTAAATGCCATCCTGATTGTGCCGCGACTGAGCCCCGCCGGGGCGTGCTCCGCGCGGATTGTTGGAGCGCCGTCCGCGACGACGCCGTCTTCCTCCTCCGCCACCGCCGGAGGGCCTTCCTGGTCCTGCGTTCATAGTCCTCTCAAAGCTGCGCACCGCGACGTTTGATCCGGTGCAGCGTGATTAGGTTGCAAAATTTCGGGCTTCCCCATTGCTCGCGGCAGGTTTAACTCAGCGGCCCCGATTAGACTTTCCGCGGCGTCGCATCCTCAACCGGCAAATTCGCGAAGGCGCCCGGAAAAATGGCTCGTTCTGCCTGCATGGCGGGTTAGGCTGGACGCAATCGTGAACCAATCGCAATCAACTGTTCTCTGGTCAAACAAACTCGCACTGACGAACCAATTTAAATTTTGTGTATCGGTTATCCGTCGGAAAACTCGCGCCGCCGGGAACGGCCTGGGGCGCGGAAGGCCTACGCGGGAACGCGGCCAATGAGAACACCTTAATGGTACTCGCCTCGGCCCCTCCGCGCAAGGGCAAGGTGGGCCTGCTTTTGCACAGGAGGACATGGCTGGCGGTGTCGGGGCGTCCGAGCTTATTAAGGCGCGGTCACATTGAGCGTGATCGCGACCGAACTGGTGACCGGATTCGCGCCTCCGGTTGTGGCGCTGATCGTCACCGCGTACTTGCCCGCAGTCGTGCCCGGATTCGCCAGATTATTGTTACTGCTGCTGCTACTGCCGCCGCAGGAGCCTAGCCCCAAAGTCGCGCACAGGAGAATCACAAGCATTCCCAACATGCGCACACCCCGCGTGCGCGATCCCGCCATAAAAACAATTCCAAACAATCCCGGCAGCAGCAAGGCGTAGAAAACGCGGCTGCCGCCCAGCGGCGGGCGCATCTGCGAAGTCGCAGGCGTGGTCATCAGGCTGAGGGTGACGGCGCTGGCGTTCGTGGGCTGGCCGTTGTTCGGCAGCAGGCAGGAAATTTCATTCGTAGTCAACGACGGCGACCCGGCGCAGGTGTAGGTGAGCGGCAGGGCGGTAGTGGAGTTGTTCACGAAATTAAGCGGCGATCCCGTTCCGGTGATGCCGAGATTGACCTGCGCAGTTGCGCCCAGAGTGACCGCATACGTGCCCCCGGCTCCGCCATTGGTGGGGACGAGGGTGAAGCTCTGGTTGGTGGCGGTAACCGTGAGGCTCACCGTGGTGGGGACATTCGTAGTACCGTTCGTGCCAGTGACCGTGACAGTCTGCGCGCCCGAAGGCAGTGCCATGTCAGCGGCGCTGGTGATGGTCAAAACGACGTTCTGTGAGTGTACGCCGTCGAGCGTGACCCCTCCCGGACTGAAACTGCAGAGCGCGCCCGCGGGCAGGCCCGCCGTGCAACTGCCGGGGTTGGAACTGGTGGAGTTCGTGAAGTTCACGGTCCCCGTGAACCCGCCAACCGGCGCAATCGTGATCGTGGTCGTAACAGTCTGTCCGGCAGAAACAGTTAGAGCCGATGGGGTGGGAGTCATGTTGTACGGCGCAGTTACTGTCACAGCCACAGCTGCAGAGGTCGAGGGCGCATTGATGCCGCCATAAGTTCCCACGATGGAGTTCGTTCCCACCGGAAGAGATGTAGTTGTGAAGCTGCCGGTGCCGCTGGAAAGCGTGGCCGTGCCCAGCGGGGTGGTAGAGCCATTGTTGTAAAAGCTCACGCTCCCGGCAGCCCCCGCGGGAGAAACGGTCGCGGTGAACGTCACGCTGCCCCCCACCGAGATCGAGTTGGTAGACGGTGAAATCGACGTTGTCGTGGCCGTAGACAGCTCGCCCCAGGCCGTCGCCAGCGTGTTGGCATTGACCGAGCCGAGTCCTGTCACCTGGTCATAACCAACTCCGGCGCTGAATCCGAACTGGAAAGGAGCCGTGCCCGGGCAATCCAGTGTTCCTTGCGTGCACGGAACGATGTTGTTCCCCGATTGAACGTCATTCATCGCGGCCGGATTGTTGGCGGCGATGTAGTAGAGGTTCGGGTTGGCGTTACCGATGCCAAAGCTGCTCTGGAATCCATTATTGACTAAGTATCCGTTCATCAGGGCGACGATGCCCGCAAAAGTAGGAGCCGCCGCTGACGTGCCGCCGACAACAGTGAGGTTTCCCCCGGCTCCGGTTCGGAAACCGCTGGTGCAAGTGGCCACGATGGAACCGTTCGCGCCGTCCTCGGAACAGAACAGATAACCGTCGTGATCGGCGGACGCGTTCAGGGCCAGATCGGGCACGTCGCGCTTGCCGTCATTGGGCACGCCGGCGCCTGTCTGCCAGCTGGCCTCGCCCGCCGCCTTCGTGAAAAAAATGCTGGCGCCACCGCCGGAGGCAGAAATGAACCCGCCCGCCTGAATATCCTGCGTGCTGTCATTCCAGCCCATCTCCGGGATATAGGAAAGAGCGGAAGAAATGGCGTCCGTGCCGCCGGTCGTGCCGGCCCAGTATTGAGTTGCAGTTGCATTTCCGTTGCTGACAGTGCCTTCGGCGTCTCCCTCAAACTCCGTGCCACCCATGCCGGTCACTTCAGGAATGGCGGCGGGTATATCGACGGCGAAGCCACGGGTTGCGGACTTCACCTGGAAGTCGCAGTCGGCGGCGCCGTCGTCACCGGACGCCGACATCACCGTCTGCCCCTGCGAATTAGCCTGCTGAATCCATCCCCGCATGGTGTTGGCCTGGGCGCTGCCGATGTTCACTTCGCAATTGCCATAGCTGTTGCTGATGACGTTCGCGATGTTCTGGTCGACCGCATATTGCAGGGCGTCGAATGCTCCAAACTGACGATTTGTACAGTTATCCCCAGGTTCCAATCCGGCATATACCAGGGTGATACTTGCGTTCTTGGCAACTCCGCCCGACCACTCCACGTCGAGATCGGATTCGCCTTCATCCCCCGAGCAGCGAGTCGAAGTTCCGGTACCGGGCTCAAGCAGTAGCGTCGGGACATTCGCCGCCAGGCCGGCGGCGCTGCGGAAATTGGCAACGTCATTCAGGTTGATCGAGCTTTGCCCCGTAGTCCAGATCTTCAGCCCGGTTCCATCGATACCGCTGGTATAGAGCGGCTGGACATCGTAGATGGTGGCGAAATCGCCCGGCGCTAAGAAATGATTGCCGGTAAGGTGCGAGGTGAAATGCGGGTCGGCTTCGGGCGAGACTTGCTGAATGCGGAGCCGCGGCTTGAGGCTGAAGTTGTGCAGATGTCCCATGGCCTGCACCGATCCCGCAAGCGCCGCCGGTATCGACGGGTTGGTCGCGTTGGCGAAATGAATCTCACCATCGATCAGGTAATCATGAATCTCCGTACTGAAAACCGATTCGATCTGCGCCACCGTGCCATCGAAAGAAATCTGGTTGCGCGCATTCGCCACCGAAGTCACGGTGAAACCCTGCGACTGCAGCCATGAAGCAACCTGGTCGATATCGTTCTGCGTCATGCCAAAGCGCTCCGCGAACTGCGCTGGCGTGAGCCATTTGTGGTAGTTCGGGGAGGAACGATCCTGCTGCTCCGCCAGCAAATTGTCGAGATCGGCCTGTTGCGCCGCCGACGGCTGGAAAGCCAGAGTCACCCCATGCAGCACCTTGCCGCTGTCGGCGCGGCCAATATCGAAGCGAGCCTGCGCCAGACCGTGTACATTGCCTGTCAGTGCCACCTTCTGGCCGGAATCAATCGGTCCGGTAATGCGGTCGGCCTGAAACGCGAAGCATAAACTGGGGATAAATAAGGGCAGTAATACCTTCTTAAACCTCTTCAACAATCGCATCAAACGCTCCATCTGCAGGGTAGGACTGGGGTGCTGGGTGTTTCTTAGCTTATACGGCTTTATTGCTCTCTGATCAAGTATCGCAGGAATAAGGTTGTACGGAAGGCACGAAAGTTGCTACCCGGCGGGGTTTTTCGGACATCTCGGCGCAGCTTCTCCGGACCAGGTGAGCCACCAGACGCAAGGCGCCAGCCAGCCCCGGGCCAAGGATTTCGACTGCGCGCAGGCCGCTGCTCGCAGCTCGCCTACATCCCCAGCAGGTTCAATTGCAGCTTGGCGTATCCCCGCTCCTGCGCCCACAGATTTAATGGGACGGATGCGAGTTCGTCCACCAGCGGGTCGGCGAGGCCGTTTTTCGTGAGGTCGACGGACTTGATGTAAGTCTGGCAACTATCGCAGCACTCGACGCGAATATGCGGCAACTCCGCGGCCGTGTAGACCGGGAGCTTGGCGTAATTCTCCTCGCCGCAGCCCGGGCAAACAATGCGGCGGAACTCCCATTCGGTCAGGCAGAGTCCGCATACAAGATTGCGGCTGGCTCCGTCGCCTTGCTGCCGCATCACGCCCAGCGCCGGTTTGCGATCGCAGAACGGGCACATGGACTGGCTGTAGCCGGCCAGTTGCAGCATCGCCCGTGAGCGCAGCAGTTCCGCCCAGGGCTGCAGAAAAGCGTGGGCAAGAAAATGTTCGGGATCGGATGGAGGCTGGCGGGAAGACCAGAAAGTATTCAGCAAATCAGACCGCGCCTGCGACGATGCGACGCGAAGATCGTGCGCGACCTGGGCCACGCGTGCCGGCCCGTAGTCTTCGACGACATTAAGAAACCGCGGAAACCCCGCCATGAGATCGGGCGCGGTGATCAGTTCAGGGGCAGCGGTAGCGCCAGCGTCTCGCTGGCCGTCAGCCGGGCGCTCCGCACGTGACAGGGCCGGCGAGACGCCGGCGCTACCATCAAGCTTCCGGTAAAGCTCGTCCTGAAACCGCGCTATCTGCACATAAAATCCCAGGATTTCTGCGGCGAAGGCTTGCTGCGATGCGAGCTCTTCGGCGCGACGAATCCGGCGCTGGTAAACGGTTGGGGCAGCCACCGGGCGATTATGGGGCTTTAGCTGGTGCCACGCAAATCGGAAGCGACCCTGTCAGATAAAGTTCCCGCGCCATTGACTCCGGTCAACCCGCGGGACTATAGTTTTTTTCATCTCTTGGGGTGCAGTCCGTTCGGCCGGTGATCGAAACTTGATTGGGTCGCTGATCGAAGTAGTCGGAGGACGCGCAAATGGAGCTTTCCCGCAGAACCTTTCTCAAAGGCACGCTCGTGGGTGGAGCGGGCTTCTCTCTTCTGGGATTCGATCTCACTCCGGCCGTCGCCCAGCTCAAAGAACTCAAGATCGCGCGCGCGACCGAGACGCGCTCCACGTGCCCTTATTGCGCGGTGGGATGCGGCGTCCTTATCTACACCATTGGCGACAAGGCCAAAAACGTTTCGCCGCAGGTAATTCACGTCGAAGGCGATCCCGATTGTCCCACCAATCGCGGGACCCTGTGCCCGAAGGGCTCTTCGCTCGAGCAGGATATGCTCAACCCGCGGCGGCTCACCAAGCCCCAGGTCCGCCGTCCCGGCGCCACGGATTGGCAGGATATCTCCTGGGATGACGCCTTGAATGAGATTGCACGCTGGACCAAGAAAACACGCGACGATACTTTCGTGGAGAAGGACGCAAACGGCCGCACCGTGAACCGGTGCGAAGGCATTTCCTTCATCGGCGGCTGCACCGATACCAATGAGTTTAATTACCTGGTCGTGAAGACCATGAGGGGGTTGGGCCTGGTTTATTTAGAAAACCAGGCCCGTGTTTGACACGGCCCTACGGTCTCAAGTTTGGGACCAACATTTGGACGCGGGGCCATGACCAATGGCTGGGTCGACATCAAGAACACCGACATGATGTTGATCATGGGCGGCAACCCTGCCGAGAACCATCCCTGCGGATTCAAGTGGGCGATGGAGGCCAAGCGCAACCGCAACGCCAAGCTGATCTCCGTCGATCCCCGATTCACCCGAACGTCTTCCACTGCAGATCTGTTTTGCCAGATCCGCGCCGGCACCGACATCGCCTTCCTCGGCGGCGTGATTCGCTATGCCATCGAAAACAACCGCATCGCGAAGGACTATCTCGTCAACTACACCAACGCCGCTTTCGTCGTGAAGGAAGGTTTCAAACTGCCGGAGGACGGGCTGTACTCCGGGTTTGACGCCGCCGCGGGTAAGTACGATCTATCCACCTGGAATTATGAAGGATCAGGAGGTTCTGGCGGGCAATCGGGAACCACTGGCCATGGCCCTGAGCCGGCGCCCGGCAAGGTCGGAGGAGCGGCGCCACCTCCCGCTCTGCCCGCAGACGTCACGTACGATCTCACTCTGCAGCACCCGCGGTGTGTTTTCCAATTGCTGAAGCAGCAGTACTCGCGCTACACGCCGGAGATGGTGGAACGGATTACGGGCATCCCCAAAGATCAGTTCCTGAAGGCCGCCGACATGTTTACTTCGGTCCGCAAAGATGGGGACATGAAGAAAGTCGCGACCATCATCTACGCGGTGGGCTGGACGCAGCACACTTTCGGAACCCAGATCATCCGCACCGCCGCCATGATTCAACTTCTCCTCGGCAACGTGGGAAGAGCAGGGGGCGGAGTCAACGCGCTTCGCGGCCATTCCAATATTCAAGGCGCCACCGACATGGCCGGGCTCTACGATTCTCTGCCGGGATATCTCAAGGCTCCAGTTCCCGCTGACACCGATCTGGCTGCGTATCTGAAGCGGACCACGCCGACGGCCTCAAAACCTTCGCCCTGGGCTTCCTTCAACTACTACTCGAACACGCCGAAATTCTTCGTATCGCTCCTGAAGGGGCTATACGGCGATGCCGCGAAAAAGGAAAATGGATTCGGCTTCGATTACCTGCCGAAAGTCGACCGCGATTATTCGTGGACCCACATCTGGGACGACATGTACAACGGCAAAGTGAAGGGCATGATGGCGTTCGGCATGAACGGCGTGATGATCGGTCCGGATACCAACAAGAATATCAACGCGCTCAAGAAGGCCGACTGGCTGGTCGTGGGCGAAATATATCCGGATGAAACCAGCGAGTTCTGGCGAGCCCCGGGCATTACTGCCGACGAGCAGAAAACTATCAACACTACGGTGTACCGTTTGCCCTGTGCCGGATTCGCCGAAAAAGACGGGAGCATGACCAACTCGGCGCGCTGGGCAGCGTGGAAAAATGCGGCCGTTCCACCTCCCGGCCAGGCGCGCCTTGATCAGGACATCGTCGCCCAGATTTTCCTGCGGGTTCGCGATCTCTATAAGAAGGAGGGCGGAAAATTCCCCGACCCCATTCTGAATCTGAGCTGGGCCTATGCAGACGCCGCTCATCCTCCTCTTTCGCAAGTAGCGATGGAGGTAAACGGCAAAGCTCTGGCGGATTTGACCGATCCAGCCACAGGACAGGTCATTAAGGCCGGCCAGCAGTTGCCTGGTTTTGCCTGGTTGAAAGATGACGGAACTACCATCTGCGGCAACTGGATTTACTCCGGAAGCTGGACGGAGGCAGGAAACCAGATGGCGCGTCGCGGCACCGAGGACCCCTCAAACCTGGGCATCTACCAGAACTGGGCGTGGTCGTGGCCGGCAAATCGCCGTGTGCTTTATAACCGCGCATCCTGCGACCCGGATGGCAAGCCCTGGGATCCCTCCCGCAAGCAGGTATGGTGGAACGAAGCCGCGGGAAAGTGGGTTGGCAACGACGTGCCCGATTTCAAACCCGATTCCCATCCCAGCGATCATATGGGCCCATTCATCATGCTTCCGGAAGGCGGTGCGAGATTGTTCGCTCCCATCGGCGTGCTCGCCGACGGTCCCTTCCCGGAACACTATGAGCCCATCGAGAGCCCCATCAAAAACCCGCTACATCCCAATCAATCGAATAATCCGCTGGTGAAAAAGTTCACCACGCCGTATGACAAGTTTGGAACTCCGGAGGAGTACAGCATTGTCTGCACCACCTACCGGTTGACCGAGCACTATCACTATTGGACGAAAAATAATCCCATGAATGTGCAACTGATCCCCGAACCGTTCGTGGAGATTCCGGTGGAGCTGGCGAACGATTTGGGCGTGAAGGGCGCAGAAAAAATCAAGGTGATCAGCGCGCGCGGGACTTACATCGCGAAAGCCTTCGTCACCAGGCGAATCAAGCCCATGACCATCGATGGCAAGAAGGTCTATCAGATCGGATTGCCCATCCACCAGGGTTTTCGCGGAATCGCCGAAGATGCAGGAAGAGATGCGCGGACGCCGGCGAATTTGCTGACGCCCGCTGTCGCCGATCCGAATGCCCACACCCCTGAAACCAAGGGATTCCTAGTGAAAGTTGAGAAGGCGTAGGGAGCGATCATGAGCCAGGCCTCAACGGAAATCGTCCGCATTTCGGGACACGCCGGGACCGTCCCCGGCGCCGGGTTGGACCGCGAATTCCGGGTCTGCAAACTGGTGGATACAACCACCTGCATCGGCTGCAAAGCCTGCGAAGTGGCCTGCCTGGAGTGGAACGGTTACCCCTTCAGCGAGACCACCTTCGACAACAGCTACCAGACTATGCCGGAGACGGCATGGAATTACTGGAACCTGATCAAGTTCAACGAACATGAGCGCGAAGACGGCACCATGATGCTGCTGATGCGCAAGGACCAGTGCATGCACTGCGCCGATCCGGGCTGCCTTGCCGCCTGCCCAGCCGACGCCGCCATCGTGCAGTACGCCAACGGCATCGTCGATTTCCAGGAGGCGAACTGCATTGGCTGCGGATATTGCATGACCGGGTGCCCGTTCAATATTCCGAAGTTCAGCCCGGAGGCGCGCAAAGTTTTCAAGTGCACGTTGTGCAATGACCGCGTGTCGGTCGGCCTCGAACCGGCCTGCATCAAGGCATGCCCCACGGGGTGCCTGCATTTTGGCACCAAATCGGACATGAAGGAACTGGCGGAGACTCGCGCCACGCAACTTCGCGAAAATTCCGGATACCGCGACGCCGGAGTTTACGATCCTCCCGGAGTCGGCGGGACCCACGTGATCTATGTCCTGCACGATGCCAAAAATCCCGGATTGTATGGCGGCTTGCCCAAAGATCCGCATATCCCCTTGTCCGTGCGGCTGTGGAAGCATCCGCTGAAATGGATTGGGAATTTTGGGATTATCTTCGGCGTTGTGGGTGTCTTCATTCACTACTTGCGATACGGCCCCAAGGTGGTGAAGGAAGACGAGGAGCAATCTCACGGAGGATCCCGATGAGCAGCGAACCCTATCTGCTCCCCAACGGACGCGTCTTGCGTTATACGTTTCAGGAGCGGCTCGTGCATTGGTTGGCAGGCCTCTCCTACGTGTACCTCCTGCTCACCGGACTTGCCTTCTGGAGCCCTTGGCTCTTTTGGATCGCGATTATTCTGGGTGGCGATACTGTTTCTCGCGAACTGCACCCCTGGTTCGGACTCGTCTTCATCGTCGGAGTGTGCTTGATGTACCGAATGTGGCACCGGCAGATGAAGGAAACTCCAGCCGACAAGGACTGGTGGGCGGCCATTGGACATTACATTCGCAACGAAGACGACCAGGTGCCTTCCGCCGACCGCTTCAACCCCGGCCAGAAGCTGTTGTTTTGGGGCTTCTTTTGGAACGGCATCCTGCTTCTTATTACCGGCCTGATTCTGTGGCTTCCGCAATATATTCCATGGAGCTTGCGTTTCCTGCGCCTGGCTGCGGTGTTTCTGCATCCGGTATTCGCGCTGGTCACGATTGCGCTTTTTATCATTCACGTGTATATGGGAACGGCGATGGAGCGTGGGGCGTTTGGCTCAGTAATACGCGGCGATGTCTCGCGCGCCTGGGCCGATCATCACCACCACAGCTGGTATCAGCGGCTGCTTCGCGACTCCGACGCGCGAAAGTGAATGATGCGAAGTAGTATCGCCGTGGGCCGCGGCAGCTTTACGTCAATAACGTCCGAGCAAAATTTACTTTCTGGTTGACTCCGGATTTGCCCCGCCCGCATCAAAATCTTTGCTTTGACCGCGCCGCTTTGCCATACACACTGTAATTACCGGAGAGGACTTCATGCGCTCTTTTTCAACTTCTGCCACGGCCGTTGCGGCAATTATTTTCCTTCCCCTATCGCTTCTGCTCGCCGATGTCGACGCCAAATTTCATAACGCGCCCGAGTCGGCGCAGAAAATGAAAAATCCTTACGAAGGCCAGCCCGCAGCAGTCGCCGCCGGCGGACAGCTTTACCCGCGCTATTGCCTGTCATGCCACGGTCGGCGGGGTGAAGGTACGGGCAATGTGCCGTCCCTGGTGGATGGCAAACTCGAGACGGCCACGCCGGGCGAGGTCTTCTGGTTCATCACCAAGGGCGATAAAGACAATGGCATGCCCTCATGGGCGCAATTGCCCGAGAAACAGCGCTGGCAAATCGTGAGCTACGTCAAGTCCATGGGATTGCCGCAGAAGGGACACACAGCAACCGCGCTGCCCCCAGATACGGGCGGATCGACCATTACAGCCCCGCCTCCTACGCCGCCCTTCACCGACTTCCGTTATGAAAAGCCGGGAACTGTTCGCAAGATTACGGCGAACGATCTCCCAAAACCCTATGCGACGCGGTCGTCGAACAATGGGCCGGATGTGGTGGCGCGTCCCGAGAACGTCTTCCCGGTCGCGCCCGCGGGATTTAAGGTTGAACTGTACGCCACCGGCCTGGACAATCCGCGCACCCTGCTCACCGCGCCCAACGGCGACATTTTTCTCACCGAGAGCGATGCCGGACGCATCCGCATATTTCGCGGATTAACCTCCGATGGCAAGCCGGAATTGTCGGCCGTTTTCGCCACCGGCCTCAACCATCCCTACGGATTGGCCTTCTATCCTCCCGGGCCCGATCCGCAATGGCTGTATGTCGGCGGCACGGCGGAACTCGTTCGCTTCGCTTATCACGCCGTAGACCTGAAGGCCACCGGCTCGCCCGAGCATGTCGCCGACCTGCCCGATACCGGCGGCCACTGGACCCGCGCCGTTGCCTTTTCACCGGATGGTAAAAAATTATTCGTCGCCGTCGGGTCGGCTTCGAACGTGGACGATCCCGACACGCATCCCGGCGAAAAAAATCGCGCCGACATTCTTGTGTGCGATCCCGCGAACTGCGCATTGAGCGTCTATGCCTCCGGCATTCGCAACGCCGGCGGCGGTCTCGCGATAAACCCGCAGACGGGCGAACTGTGGTGCTCAGTGAACGAACGCGACGCGCTCGGCGACAATCTTGTCCCCGACTACATCACCCACGTGCAGGAGGGCGGATTCTACGGCTGGCCATGGTGGTATACAGGCGGGCATCAGGACCCGAGGCACGCGGGCAAGCATCCCGAACTGAAAGATAAAGCCATCGTCCCGGATGTGCTGCTACAGCCGCATAACGCGTCCCTGGAGATTACTTTTTATCAGGGCCAACAATTCCCCGCCGAATACAAGGGGGATATTTTCGCCTCCCAGCATGGCTCGTGGAACAAAACCGTGCGCGCGGGATACGAAGTGATTCGCGTGCCCCTGCACCAGACCGGCCACGCCAGCGGCGAATACGAAGACTTCCTCACCGGATTCGTGCTGCCCGACGGCAATGTCTGGGGACGCCCGGTAGGCGTGACCGTGATTCCCGACGGCTCGCTGCTGGTCAGCGACGACGGTTCGAATTCGATCTGGCGAGTCAGCTACACGGGAAAGTGATCCCGTGTGTAGAAGCTGAATATTCCAAAAGCGGAACGTCGACATTCCGCCTGGTCGAGTACCGCCCTGCGCGGTCTTGACCGATTTACCGCGCAGGTTCCACTACGATGACCTGAAGAGAATCGGGCACCACAGTTCGGCGCGGATGCGGCATGTCCGGCGTTGCCGGAGGCGGGGGACCGAACTCCGCCGTTACCAGGTAGACCCGTCCAGTCGAAACGTCAAGCGCCATGGTCCGAGCGCCTTTTTCTGTTTTTACATTTTGAAGTACGGGAAAGCCAGGCTTGTCGGCCTCCACGATGGTCAGCGTCCCGTCGCCTCCGTTGGAAGAGAAGGCCAGTCCATGGTTCGGATCGAAGCCGGCAGCATCGGGCGAATCGCCGATAGCGGCCAGGCCAAGGACTTTGCCGGTTTCGTAGTCGACGACTGCCATTTTTCCGCCGTCGCAGACCGGGAAGAGCCGGTGCTTAACCGTATCAATAGCCATGCCGGAGGGCGAGTCGCAGCCGGGCAGCGGCCAGGTCGCAACCGCTTTACGGCTGGCCGCGTCGAATTTGACGATCTCATTTTTGTCTTCAATGTTGAGGAAAACCAAACCGTGCCCATCCACTTGAGGAAATTCCGGCGTGCCCGGTATCGGCACGGTGGCGACGACGGTGTTGGAGGCGGTGTCCATCACGGAGATGTTGCTGCTGCGCCCGTTGAACGCCCACACGGTTTTCGTTGCCGGTTCGAACACAATTGCGTCGGGATTAGTGCCGGCCGCAACCGTAGCCACAACCGAAAAGTCGGCGCGATTGAAGACCACGATGGCGTTGCCCGCGCCGTCGCTGATGTAGCCCGTCTTCCCATCCGGATTGAGCGCAACCCCGTGCGTGCGCTTCAGCCCGGTAATGGCGCCGATAACTTTACCGGTGGTGGTGTCGACAACCTCGACCCTGGCATTGTGGGTAACGTAGAGCCGGTGGGCCGCGTCGTCGCTCAGCAGGTAATCCCAACCGCCCTGCCCGCCAATCTTCCAGTGATCGGCAACGTGATAGTTCTGCGCAGAGGATACGGCGACTACAGAGAAAATGGCGGCAGCGATCGCTGCCTTATAGAGGCGCATGGTGAGCTCCTGAAATAGTCTCGGCGTTCCTGCCGGTCCACTGAGTTTTACTATTGCGTCTTAAGTGTAGCTGAAAAAGTCGTGAATGAAGACTGGACGAAGGTTTCGTTTCGTGATCAGGTAGCGTAGCTTCGCAGGCGCAGACGTTCGTGGTACCCGCCCTTCGCAAAGTGCGCGAGAGCGGGGCACCCACTTTTGTTGGCGATGGCTGCGAGATCAAGAGCCTGGGCCACCCGCCCAGGACATTGGCGCGCTTGGTTCAACTCACGAAAAACCCTCCTGTAACTTGACAGCCCGGTGCGGCCTAATGGGCTCAAACAACCAGATTGACAGAGCGGGTACAAAGGCGTACATTTTGTTCTGCGTTCTTTTGCCAGTCCCCCCCCAGGACGCAGCCACCCTGGTTTCGCGTAGGTTCTATGAGAACTACTCTGGCCCTGGCCCTCGTGCTGTCGTCTTTTAGCGCGCCGGCGCAGGGCCGCTCCCCGAGCGCTACCCTTCAACAACTTGCCCAGGTCACGGGAGCGCAGTCTGGGATTAACTTCGGATGGGCTCTCGCACTCAGCGGGAACGCCATGGTCGTTGGAGCGCCGCTCGCGTCGTCCGGCTGCCAATCCTGCGGGGCCGCCTATGTCTTTACGTCCGCGGATGGGAACTGGAGCAACGTGACGCTCGTGGCCACGTTGACTGAGAGCAACGGGGAAACGGGCGGTGGCTTCGGAACATTTGTATCTATGAGTGGCAGCACAATCGTTGTGAGCGGAACGGACGCGACTACGAGCGAGGGAGCGGCTTACGTTTTCGTGGAGCCAAGTGGTGGGTGGCAGGACATGACTCAGACAGCTGAGTTGACTGTCTCTGGCTTGGAGCCTTTCGACAATCTCTTCAGCGTCGCTATTAGCGGCGACACGGTGGCAGTTGGCGTGCCAGAGGCGGCATCGAATAAAGCCTATGTTTACGTCAAGCCCGCGGGGGGCTGGACCAGCATGACCCAGACGGCTCAACTTGTAAGCACGGAGAGTGCATTTAACCGTGATAGCTTCGGCCTCTCTATTGCTGTGAGTGGAAATAATGTCGTCGTCGGAGCCCCAGGCGCGAGCGTCAGCGGCGCCTCTAAAGAGGGCCTCGCGTTTCTCTTCGTGAAGCCGAGCCGCGGCTGGGGGGGCAGTGTAAAACAGAGGACCGAGTTCATGGCCTCCGATGGAGCGATGGGGCTGAGCCTCGGTAGTAGCGTATCGGCAAGCGGCGAGACCATTGCCGTTGGCGCACCTGGAGCGTTGGTGGGCTCCAACTTCAACCAAGGAGCTGTCTACATATTTACGAGGCCCTCGGGCGGATGGCCGTCAACCATGACTGAAACTACTAGATTGACAGCCAAGAACGGAAAGGCTGGTGCGGAATTGGGGGACCCTGTCGTCCTAAGCGGTAACATCTTAGCAGCGGGGACACCCGACGTGCGGACGTTCGAAGGATTGGTCGAGGTGTTTTCCAATCCATCGCCGGGGTGGCAAGATGCGCATGAAGTGGCAGAGATATCGGCCTCTGATGGCGAGCCGAATGATCTGTTCGGCCATGCGGTGGCCTTGGCAGATGGCGTAGCGGTAATCGGAGCATATGGCTGGCCGAGCGGAGGCAACGAGGGCGCGGCCTATATCTTTGGCACCTCTCAGTAATGCGCCCGTCAATTCGAATTCGGGGACAGACGGGACATTCCCCATTTTTCCCGCCCAATGTGGGAATTGACCGGCCCCGATTCCACGAAATTGCGCTCCGTCCTGCTGCGATGCGAGCCGTTTCTGATATTTTCTGCCCATGGACCGCTTCGCTCGCGTCGTCGTGGTCGATGTTCCCCATCATGTTACCCAGCGCGGAAACACCCGGCAAGTGATTCTGGCAGGAGATGAGGATCGGAGACGAGGTAACGTCCGCAAACCCAGGAATTGAATGGTGGGCGCTATAGGATTCGAACCTATGACTTCCACCGTGTGAGGATGGCACTCTACCGCTGAGTTAAGCGCCCAACTGAGTCCATTCATTCAAACATTTTGCGGGCGGTTGCGCAACTGGGACACAACAGGGTTCCGCCCCCGGCCCAATCCCGGCCCGAAGCCGGCAGTTCCATCCAGCATCGGCCCGTGGTAGCCTATCGGCGTTGGGGGCTGAAGGCAGGTTCAGGTCGCCGGACGCCACCATGCCGAAAGTAACCCTCATGCCGGACCCAACCAGGCCTTCGCGCGCCCGCGTATCTGCCTCACCGGCGGGGACTTCCCAAGGTTCGCCCGAGCAGGAAAGTCAGCAACTTTCCGCCCGCGGCGGGGTTCGAGATAGTGTGAGCACTGCCGCCATGGACGGGGGCGTCCTGATGGCTGCGCTGGGGCCTCGCCCAGGCGCGAGTCTGCAGCCGGCAATCGCTGGCGCCGATACTTATACCGACGCCGAGATCATGCTGCGCGTGAAGGCCGGAGATCAGTCCGCCTTCGATTATCTGGTGCAGAAATATCGCCGCCCGCTGGTGAGTTTTATGTACCGCATGGCGCGCAACACCACCGCGGCGGAAGATCTGGCGCAGGAAGTTTTTCTCCGCGTCTATCGCTCGCGGTCAACGTACGAAGCCAGCGCCAAGTTCACCACCTGGCTGTACCGCATTGCGACGAACCTGGCAGTGAACCACGCGCGCGACACGCGGCATGAGCGCCCGGAAGTGACGGTTAGCCTGGACGAGCCCGACGAAGAAACGGGCACGACCATGGATGTGCCCGACAGCACGATCACGGCGGAAGAAAGCCTGCTGCGGCGGGAGCGGATGAAGGCGATCCGCGCCAAGGTTGAGGCGCTGCCCGAGCGGCAGAAGCTGGCGGTGATCATGCACAAGTATCAGCAGATGGATTACAAGCAGATTTCTGAGGTGCTGAAGCTGAGCGAGTCGGCGACCAAGTCGCTGTTATTTCGCGCCTATGAAAGTTTGCGGGAACAGTTGAAAGAATTTGTGTGAGATCGTAGCGCCGGCATCCTGCCGGCACGCCGTGCGGGCGGTACTCCCGCTGGCCGGCCCGAGCGGAATGCAGGCGCTACAGAAGCAATACTGGCGAAGAATCAACGCTGGCGAAGAGATGATCAAGGGGAAATGGTTATGAAGTACGAAGAAAAGTGCGACGAGATTCGAGAGATCATGCCCGATCTGGCGGCGGGACTGGTGGAAGCGGCGCCTTCGGTCCATGAGCACCTGGCGGGTTGCGGAACTTGCGCGGCCAAGCTGGAAGAGTTCCGCCAGACCATGGCGTTGCTCGACGAGTGGCAGGCGCCGGAGCCGTCGCCGTATTTTGACGTCCGCCTGCAGGCCCGGTTGCGTGAAGAAATGGCCAAGCCCCAGGCAGGATGGCTGGCATGGCTGCGCCGCCCCGCGCTGGCCGCGGCTTTGACGGTGCTGATGGCGATTGGGTTGGGAGTGTTCCTCCACTCGGGCGGAGATCACAACCCCAACGATAATGTCGTGGCTCGCAACGAGGCTCCGGCGCCTTCGGGCCCGGGTACGGCAGTGGGTGACCTGCAGGCGCTCGAAAATAATCACGATCTGTACTCCGACTTCGATTTGCTGGATGATGTGCAGGTGCAGCAGGATGTGGTCGAGACTCCCTAGGAGAATGCCGGTTCAGGATGAGGATTGATTTCGGCGAATCTCGGGTTAAGCATATGGGGCGGGGAAAATTCAAAACCGGATGGATGTCGGCGGCACTGCTGTCCGCAGTGAGCGCTCTGCTCTTCGTGTCTCCGGCTCTGGCGCAGCATGGTACTGCGCATTCCCCGCAGGGGCGTCAGTATGCGCAGAATTCAAGGCCGCCCGCGCAGAACTCCCGGCCGCAGGCACAGCCTCGGCAGAACGGACATGCGGGCGACTGGCTGCGGCAGCATCAGAATATGTCTCCTGCGGAGCGGCAGCGCGCTCTTGAAAACGATCCCGGCTTCCGCCACCTGCCTCCCGAGCGGCAGCAGCAGTTGCGGCAGCGGCTACAACACTTTTCCAGTCTTCCTCCGCAGCAGCAGCAGCGCATGTTGAACAACATGGACCGCTGGGCGCACCTCACGCCCGAGCAGAAGAATCAGGCGCGGCAGATTCACGGCCAACTGCAGTCACTCCCTCCTGAGCGGCGGGGCCTGGTGACAACCGCGGTGCGGCACTTGAGCGCCATGCCTCCCGAGCAGCGCGAGCGGCTCATCAATTCGCCGCGCTTCAGGAGCATGTTCTCACCCCAGGAACTCGACATTATGCGCGGAGCCTCCAAGCTGCCCCTGGCGCCGCAGGAGAATCGTCCGCCGGAGTAGGGCGTTCTCAGTCTGATTTGGGTTTCATCGCCGAAGGGGGGCTGGCCCGCCCTTTCCCAGCAATTTTACCCTAGCGGCTGCCCCGTCCTTGTCTCTGCGTACTTTGCAGAGACAGGGCGGGGACTTTGACTTCCTGGATTTCACACCACTCTATGAGAGACGACCTCGACGCTCCAGAAGCGGCACAACTCCAAGCTGCTCCCTCTTCCGCGCTGTCCACTGCGACTCAATCTCCACCACTCCCTCAACTCCCGAAACATAATGACGGAAGCTGTTCCACGCCCACTCTTCGGGGCTCGACACCAACCCTCTTCGCACTGGATTCCGATGGATGTACCGCAGCTTCTCGATCCGTTTGGCTTCGCCCCACACATTGAAATCGTAATATCGAGGCTGCCAGAAAGAACCACCCTCAGGCGAACGTAACTGGCGTGCGACATTCTGCTTCAGCATCTGCAAAGCCAGCGAAAGCTTCGCCCGCTCCGGCTCGCTGACCAGCAAATGAACATGCTCGGGCATAACCACGTATCCAGCGATGTAGAACCCGTACCACTTCCTCGTCCGCTCCAGAGTCTGCTCGAAGATGTCGCGGGTCCGCGGGGAACCAAGCAACGCCGCGCGCTGGTAGCAACTGAACGTCAGGAAATGGAGACATCGCGCGTGTTGAAATCGTCGGAGTCCCCAAGGCATAACGGAAACAATCGTAAGCCGAAACGGAACCGCCGCAGCGTGTGCAGACACGGATTTTTTCAGCTATTCCGAGAGTGGGAATAGTGGATGGGAAGTCAAATTCCCCGCCCTGTCCCTGCAAAGTACGCAGAGACAAGAGCGGGGCAGCCGCGAGAGTAAAATGTTCCCGAAAGGATGGGCCAGCCCCCACTTCCATTCTCGCGGATGCCCCGTCCTTGCATCTGCGCACTTTGCAGAGACAGGGCGGGGGTTCAGAACGCCGGAATCTTGATAACAGTATTGTTATTGGTGTTTGTCACCCAGATGTTTCCCCCATCGAAAGCCAAGGCGGTGGCGTTGGACCCAACTGCATACGTGCCGACAACGGTGCCATTGCTCGCCAGCAGCTTCGTAACGTACGCACTGTTCGGGAAAGCGGCCCAGATGTTCGTCCCATCGAAAGCCAAGGCATAGGCGGCGACGTTGTTGTATGTGGCCAACACCTCTCCATTGTTCGCTGACAGCTTTGTCAGCGTGTTCTGGCCGCCAGCCCAAATGTTGGCTCCGTCAAAACACACGCCAACAAGCTGACCCCCCGGAAGGGAAAACGTGCCGACCACCTGACCGCTGCTGGCCAGGATCTCGGTGATGGTGCCGCCTCCGTCCACAATCCACATATTGGTTCCGTCAAATGCTATGCCAAACGGGGTGAAACCCGCTGAATAGGTTCCGATCATGGCCCCAGTGCTGGCGAGCAGTTTCGTAACCGAATTACCTAAGACGTTTGTCACCCAAATGTTGGCGCCATCAAAAGCTACCTTATTCGGGTAAGCTCCCACGCTGTACGTACCGAGAGTTGCCCCGGTGCTTGCCAGCAGCTTCGTGACCGTACCACTCGAGACATAATTTGTAACCCAGATGTAGGTTCCATCAAACGCGATCCCCAGCGGAGTGGTGCCGGCAGAATATGTGCCAACCAACGCGCCAGTGCTGGCCAGCAGCTTGGTAACCGAACCACTGTATGAGTTTGTTACCCAAATATTCGCTCCGTCAAAAGCGACGCCTTCGGGAGCGCTTCCGACGGGGTAAGTCAAGCTGCTCCACCACTGCAGTAGCGCCACGTGTCCGGGAGGAGTCCCCGCGGGCCCCTGGGGGCCCTGCGGCCCTTGTGCGCCGGTCGGGCCTGTTGGACCTTGCGGCCCGGCAGGGCCCGGGGACCCTTGCTGTCCTTGTGGGCCCGCAGGTCCGGTCGCACCCGTTGCGCCTTGCGAACCTTGGGGTCCCATCGCACCGGTTAAGCCCTGCGCCCCTTGTGCTCCCTGTGCCCCGGTCGCGCCTTGCTGGGCCAGCACCGCCCATTGGGTCTGGCTCGTGTCGGGCTCGTTGCCGGTGTTGCTGCTCACGAGCGAAATGTAACTTGAGCCGTTGTAGAAGACCGCAGCTCCCATGTTGTAGCTCGTCGCGTTTGACCACACTCCTTGAAAGCTGACTGGCGGCCCTTGCGCACCTTGTGCTCCGGCGGGGCCCGCGGCTCCCTGCGGTCCCACAGCTCCCTGCGGTCCTTGTGGTCCCATTGCGCCCGTCGAGCCCTGTGCCCCCTGTGCTCCGGTTGCGCCTTGTTGCGCCAGCACCGCCCACTGGTTGGGACTGGTGTCCGGCTCGTTGCCCTGATTGCTGCCGATGAGCGAAATGTAGCTCGATCCGTTGTAGGAAATCGCATCACCTGAATTATAAGAATGTGCCGTTTGCCAAGCTCCCTGAAATGCGACTGGCGGCCCCTGAGCTCCGGTTTGACCAGCGGGCCCTGAGGGTCCCTGCGGCCCTTGAGGTCCCTGAGCTCCGGCAACACCCTGCGGCCCTTGTGCACCTGGCGGGCCGGGTGCTCCGGTCGCACCCGTTGCACCGCTTGCCGCGGCCAGTTCCCACTCCCCAGTCGGCAACAGATTGGACGCGGTCGGTTCCTGCGCGCAAACCTGAGGCACGGGCGTGACTGTCAAGACGATCGGAATGGTAGTCGGAGGGCATCTACCAGAGCCCGGAACGCAAAAATAGGCAGCGCCGTTCGATCCGAATAAGCCGCCGTCAGAGCTTCCAGCCGTATACTCCATGCCCAACGTGTCGAAAAAAGGATAGGTACTGTAAAGGATATTATCTGTCTGAGTGAGGGGTAGGGAATTCGGCGGCAGCAGGGTGAGTGGCGCGCCGTTCATCTGGCCGCCGTTGATCGCAGTAATCAGATAGGTATTGTTCCCCTGCGGAGTCGTTGCGAGACTTCCCGTTCCGTAAATTCCCGCAGCCGAGTAATAGAAGTTAAACGTGTTGCTCGACGCGCCTTGCGGATAAGCGCAGCGGTAGGTCTGTCCCTGATCGGAAACCACGTCATTCAGAGCGTAACCGCCGCCGCTTAGCCAAGGGCCGCGCGCATTGACACCAGGTCCTTGTGGACCGGTTGCGCCCGCTGGCCCGGCCGGTCCCACAGACCCATTGGGCCCAATCGGCCCTTGGGGCCCTGTCGCGCCCATCGGGCCCGTCAGACCTTGGTCTCCAGCCGGCCCTTGTGGTCCCATCGCGCCGGTTGCGCCTTGCGGCCCCATTGCGCCGGTCAAACCTTGTGGTCCCTGTGCTCCCGTCATGCCCTGCTGCGCCAGCAGTGCCCACTGCGTGGGACTTGTGTCGGGTTCATTTCCGCTGTTATTTGCGACCAGCGAAATATAGGACGAGCCTGCGTAGAAAACCGCATCTCCCAAGTTGTAGCTACTCCCTCCCGACCAGTTACCCTGAAATACGACCGGAGGACCTTGTGGACCCGCTGGACCCTGTGCGCCAGTTGCGCCCGTTGGCCCTTGCGGTCCCGCTGGTCCCTGCGTCCCGCTTGGCCCGCTAGCTCCCTGTGGCCCCGCGGGACCCTGCGGCCCTGCCGGACCGGCGGGGCCTTGCGGGCCGATGGCGCCCAGGGCCATATCGAAGGTGAAAGCATTCCCCAGGCTGTTCTTAATGGTGAGCTGATAGCTCCCCGCTTTGGTCCCAACCGGTAAATATGCGACCACAGTCGTGTTACTGAATGAAACCACCGTGAGAGTGCTGATATTGAAAGTCACTGTGGGCGCCTGTCCTGACGGATCGAAGCCACCGCCTCGAACCGTGATCTGGTTCGTCTGGTTGCTGACCGAAACACTGTCGATCACGACAGGCGTAGCGGCGAGAATAATCTGCGTTGTGGTCAGTGCAAGCAACATCGTAAGGCAACAAAAGAATCTGGTCACATGACCTCCTTAGTCCGGCACTGCAGTTACTCACGGATGCAACTGGGTCAAGCCGCCTGTCCGCCTCGCCGAGACATTCTTCTCCGCGGAATCGGAAAGGCTTCGTTCGAGATTGGGGCCCCGAAAGAAATTGCTCACCGGCTTTTCAAATCTGCCGATTGCACCGCTCATCAGTGGTGGGGTTGATGAGAGTTTGAGCGAGGCAAGGATGAAACAAGAGTGAATTCGTGTCAATCCCACTTTTGTGTAATGTCTGTCGGACATTTCGGATACAAGTGTTCGATACCTGACAATCAGATCGTGGATTCCGTCTGCATATTGGTGTGAACGCTCGGAGGGGGCCGGCCAAAAATTTCCACAGCCCCCATGTGACATCTGCCCTTGCGCTCATCCGCAATTTCGTATCATCATCGGCCAGCAAAGGGAGTAGATGAGCAAACGACGGCATGGGCAAAAACCGGTACTAACTCCTTCGCCGCCAGGATTTTGCCCGCAAGTGACTGAGCTATATAGTTCAATTCGCGATTTTCCCCTAAGTACCTGATTCCAATAGATCGGGAGGGGTAGGGGAGGGGGGTGTTGGGGGTAGCTGAAAGATAAAATCGGTCAGACCACCGCAACCAACCTTCACGCCCACCAAGAATAAATCTCCACGCGATTCCAGTCCGGGAATGAAAAACCGGAGCTAATGACGAACGGCGCCGCCCGCCGCCCGACGACCGGCGACCGAAGACCGACGACAAACGAGTCTCTAGTCTCCCCACTCTCAACCCCTCAGTGAAAATCATGCGAAACCGTCTCCGCCTTGGTGACGAACAACGGCTGCACGCGTTCCGCTTTCACCGAGATCACGTTGTCCTGATTCTGCAGAATGCCTTCAATAGCCAGAAAGCGCTCGGAGGTCAGCAGCAGGCGGTTCTGGTGAAACAGATCGGGCGTGACGATGGCGTTGGCCACTCCAGTTTCATCTTCCAGGCTGAGAAACACAAAACCCTTGGCGGTGCCGGGACGCTGGCGGGTGATGACGCAGCCTCCGATGCGCAGGCGGCGGCCGCTGGGCAGGTCGCGCAGTTCGCTGGCGCGGCGAATGCCCATGGCATTGAGCCACTCGCGGCGGTAAGCCATGGGATGCGGTCCCACGGTGAGGCCGGTGCCGTGGAAGTCGGCGACCAGCCGCTCTTCGTGGTTCATAGGCTGAAGTGGCGATGGGGAATCGGGTTCAGGCTGCTGCTCCAGCAGCGGCCCCGATGGGCGCACAGCGCGCTCGACCTGCCAGAGCGCGTCGCGGCGGTGAAGCTTCGATTCGCGAGTCCCGAGTCCCGAGTCCCGAGTAAAGTTGCCGGTACTGATCGAGGTTTTACTCGGTACTAGGTACTCGGTACTCGCGACTGCATTCAACGCTCCGATCTCGGCAAGAGTAGTGAGTTCATCTTTCCGCAGTTCGGGAACGCGGCGGGTGAGATCGTGAATGGAAGTGAAGGGAGCGCGCGAGCGTTCGCGAACCAGCGCCTGCCCAGCCTCTTCGCGCAGGCCGCGCACGTAGCGCAGGCCAAGGCGGAGGGCAGAAACGAGTTGCGAGTACCTGGTACCTAGTACCGAGTTGCGAGATTCCTCCGCCCCACGCGTGCGCTCGGAGGTCGGAATGACGAAGGTTTTACTGGGTACTGGGTACTGGGTACTGGCAACTTCGTTCGGGACTCGGGACTCGGGACTCGGGACTGGTTCTAACGTGCAATTCCAATCCGACTTCATCACATCCACCGGCAGCATCTTCAATCCATGGCGCTGCGCGTCTTTGGTGATGGTTGCGGGAGAATAAAATCCCATCGGTTGGTTGTTCAACAAGGCAGCTGTAAACGCGGCGAGATAGTGACTCTTCAGATAGGCGCTGGCATAAGCGATGAGCGCGAAGCTGGCGGCGTGCGATTCAGGAAATCCATAAAGCGCGAACGAAGTAATCGAAAGAATGATTTCTTCCTGCGCCTTGGGCGAGATTCCATTCTTCGTCATGCCGGCGCGCAGTTTGGCTTCGATTTCTTTCATGCGCGCCTGCGAGCGCTTGAAGCCCATGGCGCGGCGCAGGTCTTCGGCCTCGCCGCCCGTGAAGTTGGCGGCGATCATGGCGATGCGCAGCAGTTGCTCCTGAAACAGCGGGACGCCGAGCGTGCGCTTGAGCACAGGTTCCAGCGAGGGATGCGGATACGTAACCTCTTCGCGGCCCTGGCGGCGCTGCAAGAACGGATTCACCATCTGCCCGACAATGGGCCCCGGACGAATGATTGCCACCTGCACCACGATGTCGTAAAAACGCACCGGGCGCAGGCGCGGCAGACATGACATTTGCGCGCGGCTTTCCACCTGGAACAGTCCGATGGTATCGGCCTGCTGCAGCGCGGAATAAACCTGTGGATCGTCCGGCGGAAGATGCGCGAGGTCCACCTCTTCGTGATAATGCCCGCGAATAAGCTCGATGGAATCTTTGAGTACGGCCATCATGCCCAGGCCAAGCAGATCGACTTTGATGATGCCCATATCGGCGCAATCTTCTTTATCCCATTGCACGACGACGCGGCCAGGCATGGAAGCGGGCTCGAGCGGCACGACAGAATCGAGTTGTCCCTGGCAGATGACCATGCCGCCGGAGTGCTGCCCGAGATGGCGCGGCATATCCTGCACGGCGAGGCATAGCTCGTAATATTTGCGCAGGCGGGGATGTGTGAGATCGAGGCCGGCATCGCGGAAGCGGCGGTCGAGCGCGTCGTTCTCGTCGCGAAATTCCCAGGTGGCGACGGCAGCGGAAATTTTGGCGAGGGTTTCGGGATCGAATCCCAGCGCCTTGCCCATTTCGCGCGCGGCCATGCGGTTACGATAGGTGATGACGTTGGCGGTCATCGCAGCCCCGCGCTCGCCATAGCGGCGGTAAACATATTGAATAACTTTTTCGCGCTCATCGCCGCTGGGCAGGTCGAGATCAATATCGGGCCACTCGCCGCGCTCTTCGGAAAGGAAGCGCTCGAACAAAAGTTCCATGCGGATGGGATCGACAGCCGTGATGCCGAGCGAATAGCAGACAGCGCTGTTGGCGGCCGATCCCCGGCCCTGCACCAGAATGTTTTGCTCGCGGCAGAAGCGGATGAGATCCCAGACGATCAGGAAATATCCGGCGAGCTTTAGTTTTTCAATGAGTTTTAATTCTTTTTCGATTTGCAGGCGGGCGCGGGTTTGCGTGGATGAATCGGCGCGGCCATAGCGGTCGTGAAATCCCTCACAGGCACGGACGCGGAGGAACGAATTCATGGTTTCGCCTTCGGGCACGGGATAGCGCGGGAATTCGTAGCCGAGATCGTTGAGCGTGAATTCGAGGCGCGAAGAAAGTTCGAGCGTGTTGGCAATGGCTTCGGGAAAGTCGGCGAAGAGTTGCTGCATTTCCTGCGCGGATTTCAAGTGACGCTCGGAGTTGCGGGAGAGCAGGCGTCCGGCAGTGGATAAAGTCCGGTGATGACGGATGGCGGTGAGGGCGTCGCAGAGTTCGCGGTCTTTCGCGGTGGCATAGCAGACGCCATTGGTCGCGAGCAACGGGAGATTGAGCGATCGCGCGACAGCGATGGCGGCGCGGTTGCGCGATTCTTCTTCGCGATGAAAGTGGCGCTGCAGTTCGACGTAGACATTATTTTGGCCGAATATGCCGGTCAGGTACTCGACTTGCCTGCGGGCTGCATCGATGCCGCCTTGCTGCAAAGCCGCAGCCAGCGGGCCGTCGGCGCCCCCGGTCAGGCAAATCAGGCCATGGGCATGTTCTTCCAATTTTTCTTCCTGCACTGCGCCCTCGCCTTTTTTGGCGCGCAACTTCATTTTGGTGATCAGGCGGCATAGATTTTGATAGCCGTCGCGGGAAGCGGCGAGGAGGGGAAGACGGAAGGCGCCACGGCTGATCTCATTGCGGAGACGCGGAATCACAGAGAAATTCCTTTGATTGTTCTTCTCCGTGTCTCCGTGTCTCCGTGGTAAAAATGCGGTGACCTCCGCTCCAATATGCGCCTTGATGCCGATCTTCTTGGCCGCCAGGTGGAAGCGCGGCGCTCCATAGACGCCATCGATATCGAGCAGGGCCATGGCAGGCATACCGAGCCGGGCGCAGATGTTCGCCAAATCCTCGGGCAAAGAAGAGCCTTCGAGGAAGCTGAACGCGGAGCAGGAGTGAAGTTCGATATACATTGAAGCATTGAGCGATTGAGTGATTAGTCATTTGCGCCTCAATCGCTCAATGACTCAATCACTCAATGATTCAATTCATTCAGTCATACGTGCCTTCCATAAACCAGACTCCATTCAACAAATCGTGCACCAGGCGATAAAGAGCGATGCCCTCTCCATTCTGCAAGGCGATGTCCCATTCGTCGCGCGACCAGGCTTCGCGTTCCCACCAGTCGCCGGAATTGCGCCAGGGACCGGCCTTCCAGAGCACACTTCCCTGCACTTCTTTTTTTCTGGCGCAGGCCACGCGTGTGGGTTCTCCGTTTTCCAGGGTGACAGCGGCACGCAGGGGCGGACGGAACATGCGCAGGGCTGTGATAGTGGCTTCTTGCGAGTGGTTAGTGCCGAGTACCGAGTCCCGAGTACCGAGTATCGAGTTGCAATGAGGCGCTGCCGGCGCGAAGCGCTTCATGCGGAAGCCTTCGGAGCGGTGTGTGTCAAGCAACTCCAGCGAGCCTACGCGAAACTCACCGACCAGGCTGGCAATGCGCGCCAGCGTGAGTTCCAGTTTTTCCGGTTCGGGCGACGGAGGAAGAAAAAGACCTCCTTGCGCCGATCGCGGATGCGCCGGTTCGGCTGCCAGATGAATTTTCACGATGGGCGCGCCCGGCGGATGCGCGTTCAAATCCAGTTGCAGAAGTTTCAGAAACAGTTTGGCATCGAGCATGGGAAGGGGCAGGCGGAGAGTACGCCGGAATTGTTGATGATTCGTTTCCGATGATCGATTGAGTGCCGAAAAGCTTTCCAATTCGAGTGTAAGCTGCAATCCTTGCGTGGCCAGAGCGCGCGAAGCCAGCCGCGCGCAGATTTGTTCGAGCAGGCGATTCAGCAGAAAAGCTAACGGCTCCAGCAGCACAATGGGAAATTCCAGTTCGACGGCTTCTTCGAATATTGGAGGCTCCTCAACCGGAACCAGCGTGCGTGAAGCCGCGCCCCGCGCCAGTTGCTGCAGGCGCAGCCCTTGCTGTCCCAGGCGCTCACTCAAGGCCACTTCCGGCAACGCGGCCAGGGCGCGTAAATTGCGCACACCCCAGCGGCCGAGAGTTTCCAGCAGGCGGTCCGCTTGTTTCTTTTCTTCGTCTTTATTTTCGCTGCCAAACAAAACTTCAATAGGCAGCGAGCCGAGCTGTTCGGCTTCCTGGCCGGATGGAATCAGGGTTACACCGGAGAATCCGCGAGCTGCGATTACGGCCGCATCCGGATTGGAAGCCATAGCGACATTGGCGGCCAATCCCAGATCTGCGGCGCGATTGAAGATGGCGCGGGCAATTTCAGGCAGCGAACCGAAAAGAGATTCCATGCCGGCGAGATCGAGAATTGCGGTGTCGGCCGCGGCATCTTCCACGCAGGGAGAAAAAGACTGCGCGCAATCGAGCAGGGCGGCGTGCGCCGCGGACTCCTGCAAGGAAGAACGCGGGCGCAACGCCAGTTCGGCGCAGAGTTCGGCTTGCGCTTTGGTCATGCCGGGAGTGATGCCCATGCGGCTGGCTTTTTCATTCACCGCAAAAAGTTTTTCCAGCGGAGGCATGCCTTCGAAAATGGCTATGGCCTGCGCGCGCAGTTCCGGCTCGGCGCGGCAAACTGCGGCCACGGAAAAGTTGGGCACGAAGATGCAGGTAAAAGGCATTGCGCCATTGACTCATTGAGAGATTGAGTCATTGAATCAATCTCTCAATGATTCAATTCCTTCATCCCGCCCAGGCGGTTTTACTGGCGAACGTGATTTCAGCGGAACCAGCCGGTTTGCGTTCCCACCGGGAACGAACTACTTCCGCTGTGATTTCCAGTCCGGTGAGCAATTGCGCGTGAGCCGGCGTCAGGATTTGAAAATCAATGGAATGCTCTCTTGTCCGATTGCCGGCCGCGCCCCTCATTGATCCCATCTTTATTAATAAGGACGAGCAGCTTCCCGCGATGGCATGGCTTTCGAGGGCGAGCAGGACCGTGGGCGTATATTCAACCGCGCGGCGGAAGCGAAACCACGTAGCCAGCGGGATGCGGCGCGCTACCAGCGGCGGCAGATCGCCGAGATCGAGGGCGATCAGCCCGAAGCCGCCGCTTTCCAGCAGCAGGTCGGCGGCGCGCAGCAGTTGTTCCAGGCGATGCTCGGCATGATGTGACTCATATTTTTTATTGCTCTCCGTGTTCCTGCGTCTCTGGGGTGAGCCCTCCCCGCAGCGCACCCACAGCAGCCGATCCAATTCCACCCCGGCTTCCGCGGCAGAATACGGATCGAGAGCGTCACTGGCGTCGACCACCGCGCAGAATTCGCCGCGGCGGGTGGCGGCAGCCAGAGCGGCCAATAATAAGGTGGTGCGGCCGGAAGTGGCAGGGCCGCAGATTTCTGTCAGGCAGCCCCGCGGAAGGCCCCCGGTAAGCGTGTCTATAGCGGCGATGCCGCTGGATACCGTCTCCGGCGCGGGGCGCGCGATAAGGCGCGAAGCGGGAGTGACCTGGGCAAGTTTTTCACTCCTGAGTGCCTGCGGGAAATCTGCGGGGAGCACTCTTTGCGGCGAGCGCGATACCCCGAAAAGCTCTGCCCCGGAAGGCTGCGGACGCACCACAGCATCATTTTCGCCATCAAAAACGAAAAAGCGGCCCTGGGCCGCCGAAGTGGAAACCACTGCGGAAGACATAGAATCCTCAAGATTTTCAGGGAACGCCGGGGTGAAGATCCGGAGGCGTATTCGCTTTTTATTCGCCTAAGAGAATTCTGGCCTACGGAGACGGGTTTGTCAAGCCCCCCTTCGGAGTGGTGCGGGTAAATACCTTGCAGAGGACCAACAGCTTGGCCGGAAAGTCGCGATCAAATTTTTGTCCTCCGAGATCGCCACCAATAAGCATGCGAAACAACTCCTGCCAAGCCACATTTTGAAATTTCCGTCCCATCGGCCCCAAGTCCTGTTTGCTTACCTCAGCATTCTCCGCCCGTCCAATCCCAACAGCACAGCGGTCAGGCGCGGGTGCTCCATCCAAAATATCGAATCCCAGGTTGCGACCGAGCCGGCTGTTCGATTCCCAAGTTGAGGAGTGCTTCCATGCACAAGATTCGTCTGTTTGTTCTGTTGTCCAGTGTTTTGTCAATAGTCAGCTTCTGCCACGCCCAATCCATCATGCTCGATCTGCCGCGGCAGAGTCAGCATGCCGCGGTCACGCAGCGCATCGGCATTACCGATATCACCGTCCATTACAGCCGGCCCCTGGCCAATGGCCGCCAGGTCTGGGGCAAACTGGTCCCTTACGGGCAGGTCTGGCGCGCCGGAGCCAATGAGAACACCACCGTCGCCTTCACCGATCCGGTCACCATCGAGGGCCAACCGCTCGACAAAGGTACCTACGGATTGCACATGATCCCGGGGGAAAATCAATGGACGGTAATCTTCTCCAAAATGTCCACCGCCTGGGGGAGTTTCACCTACAGCCAGGATGAAGACGCGCTGCGGGTCACCGTGAAGCCCCAGGCTGCTGAATTTCACGACGCGCTCACCTACGATTTTGACGACGTGAAACCTGACTCCGCTATAGTCACCCTGCGCTGGGACAAAGTGGCCGTCCCTTTCAGGGTTGGGGTCAACGTAAACGATATCGTCGCCGCCAGCATTCAACGCCAAACTCGCGGGCTCAATCAATATTTCTGGGAAGGGTGGGACGAGGCTGCCAACTATTTCCTCTCCAATAAAACCAATCTTGACGAGGCCCTGAAGGACGAAGACCGGTCCATCCAGACGGAAGAGCGCTTCGACAATCTCATGAACAAATCCCTCATTCTCGCCGCATTGGGACGCAAAGATGACGCTGCCTCTTTCCGCAACCAGGCGGTGGAGAAAGCCAGCGCTCAACAACTTTACTTCTATGGCCGCCAGTTGCAGGGGGAGAAAAAACAGGATGAAGCCTTCGCGCTTTATCGGACCATTGCCAAGAAATACCCGGCCGAGTGGACCTCGCATGTCGGTATGGCCCGGGTTTACAGCGGCCAGGGCGATTTCGATAACGCGGTGAAGGAAATGCAGACCGCACTCACGTCGGCGCCCGATTCCAATAAATCAAACCTGCAGAACTACGTGAAGCGGTTGCAGTCGAAGGACGACATTAACCGGTAGGACGGAGGACGCAGCAAGAGGATTGTCATCCTGAGCGGATTGTCATCCTGGGCAGATTGTCATCCGAGCGGAGCAGATGGTTCGCCATAGCGAACCATCTGCGAAGTCGAAGGACCCCTGCACCCTCACGCCTCCCCACCGGCGCTTCAGGGAGTTCAACCCGATGAACACAATCACGATGAACACAATCACGCGCGGGCAAGCGGCGGAAGGCAAATTAATCTGCCGGCCTTTACCACACCCGGCACGCGTTCGCCCGAACCATCTTCTGTCCCGCCTTGCAGCCGAAGGCGCCGGCAAATTCCGGCATGTTGGAAACCACGTTGTTGATGCGGAAGACCGGCAGCGAATGCGGATCGGTGGTCACCGCCATTCGCGCTATTTCTGGCCGGACGTTGGCGCACCACGAGTAGGCATAGGAAAGAAAGAAGCGCTGGCGATTGGTCCATCCGTCGGGTCCTTTGTCGTCGAGTGACTTCCCTTCTTTTTTGAGTTCGGCCTCGAGCGCATACAGCGCCAGATGCATGCCTCCGTTGTCGGCCGTATCCTCGCCCTGCGTCAGCAAGCCATTTTGTTTCACGCCGGGGCCAGCCTCGGGCACGTCCTGCGTATATTCATCCGAGATGCATTTGCCGCGCTCTTCATATTGTTTGGCGTCTTCCGCAGTCCACCAATCGCGCAGGTTGCCGTTGGCGTCGAATTTGCGGCCCTGATCGTCGAAGCCATGTGTGAGTTCGTGGCCAATGACCATGCCGATGGCGCCGAAGTTTACGGCATCGTCCATCGTCTTGTCGAAGAATGGTGGCTGTAGAATGCCTGCCGGAAAATTAATGGTGTTGAGCTGGGGATCGTAGTACGCGTTGATGGTGGCCGGCGTCATCGTCCATTCGCTGCGATCCACCGGCTTGCCGATCTTAGCCACCCAGCGCTCGAATTCAAATGAAGACGCCTGCCCGATGTTGGAGATGTAGCTGTCGCGGGTGATCTTCACGCTGGAATAATCGCGCCAGTGCGAAGGATATCCAATCTTGTCTTCGATGCCCTTCAGCTTGACGATGGCTTGTTCCTTGGTGGCCGGAGTCATCCAGGTGACAGTTTCAACGTCGTTGTGCATTGCATTCTCGATGGCGTGAACCATTTCGAGGGTCCGCGCCTTGCTCTCCGGCGGGAAAGCGCGATCCACGTAAGCCTGGCCCAGAGCCTCGCCCAAGTTGCGGTCTGCGTTGTGTACGCAGCGCCGCCAGCGCGGTTCGTTTTCCTCCTGCCCGGCGAGCGTGCGATAGAAGAAATCAAAATTTTCATCCACCATCGCCTTGTTCAGGAACGGCGCTGACCGGTGAATCACCTGCCAGCGCATGTAGGTCTTCCAGTGCTCGACGGGATGTTCGGCCAGCAGTTTCTCTTCGGCGCGGAAAAAATCGGGTGACGTCACAATGTAGTGATCGCTGGCCGGAGCCTTCACCGCTTTCAGATAAACATCCCAATCGATGGAAGGCGTAAGGGCGCGAAGCTGCGCCAGGCTCATCTTGTTATTTACGTTTTTCGGGTCGCGGCGCTTGATGTTATCCATCTGCGCCTTGGCCATGGCGGTTTCCAGTTCAACCACCACCCCGGCATCGGAGGCAGCTTGCGCTTCCGCTTCTCCCGCCAGCGTAAACATTCTTTGCAGGTGCGCGCGATACTTTTTGATCGTCTCCACCGACTTCTCGTCGGTATTGATGTAGTAGTCGCGATTGGGCAGGCTCAGGCCGCCCTGGTCAATCTGCGCCACTACCTTCGAGGCATCATCGTAGTCCTGCTGTCCCGTGAAGCCGAAAAACGGAGAATTGATCTGATTGTCGCTCTGTTCCCACGCCCCCGGAAAAATATGGTGGAGATGAGCAATTTCGACGGTAATTTCCTTCTTTGACCGGATGGCGGCGATACGATCCAGTTCCGGCTGCAGCGGCTTCAACCCGGCCGCTTCAATCCCGCTCTCGTCCATGCAGGCCGCCCAGTAGTCGCCAATTTTCTGTTGCACCGCGGTGCGGTTGGGATCGTTCTTGCTGCTCGCCTCCATGGTCTCGCGCAGAACGGTTTCATTCCACACTTCCAGGCCGCTGCCCGTGGTCCAGTAAACCTGGTCGGAGGGAATCGGATTCGCGCTGAGCCACTTGGTGCAGGAGTATTTATAAAAATTGTCGCAGGGATTCAGGCTCTGATCGGTGAGATTGGGGTCGAAGTGCTCGAGTTTGGCGGGCTGTTCCTTATCCGCGGTAGCGCTGTTGTTGGCGGCGAGAGATGAGTTGAACGAAGCCGTTTGCCCTGGAGCAGCCAGCGCGATCAGAAAGAGAAAAAACAAAATGATTCGGCGAATAAACATTGAGCCTCTTTGCAGGATGAATTCGGAGCGCACTCCACCGCTCCTTAAAACACACGCACAATCAGGCACAGGTTCCGGTCTGTACAGGGACGAGACGGGCTGCAGCCTCCGGTAGAACAACATACTACAGACGGGCGGGCAGGTCGATGGTGAGCACAGTGTGAGCCCCGGCTTTGCGGTTCTACTTGGGCGTTTCGAAGCGGTAGCCGATGCCGCGCAGTGTTTTTAGATAACGGGGATGGCGCGGATCATCTTCAATTTTCTCCCGCAGCCGGCGCACGTATACATCAATCGAGCGGGGAGTGACAAACGGCGTCTCTTTCCACACCGCATCCAATAGCTGATCTCGAGTGAGCACGCGGCCCACGTGCGAAGCCAGATACTCGAGCAGGCGGAACTCGCGGACGGTGGTGAGGACCACTCTCCCCTGCACCTGCACCGTCATGGAAGAAGCGTCGATTTCGAGATCGCCGAGCCGCAACACTTCCGGCGCGACCGGAGCCTGCCGCAATCCGCGAAGCACGCTGCGCACGCGGGCTATCAGTTCGCGCGGGCTGAACGGCTTGGTGATGTAGTCGTCGCCACCCAACTCCAGACCTTTCACGCGGTCGGCTTCCGCCGTTTTTGCCGTCAGGAAGATGATGGGCGTGGAAGAAAGCGTGGGAGTTTGCCGAATCTGGCGGCACAGATCGAATCCGTCGGTCCCCGGAAGCATTACGTCCAGCAGAAAAAGCGACGGCATCTCGCGCAGGGCCTCGGAAACCACCGATCTGCCGCTGACAAAGCTTTGCACGTCGAAGCCTGCGGCCTGCAGGTTGTGGGAGATCAGGCGGGCGATATCTTCTTCATCCTCAACCACAAACACCAGAAACCGAGGGGCCCCGGCTACGGCAGGGTTATGTAGCGGTTCGTAGGCGTCCGTGGAAAAAGGCATTGGCACTGGGAGTTGGACCGGAGCGAAATCATTCATCGTCCCGAGTTTCTGCATGGAATGTAAATTGCCAATGTTGCGGGAATGTTGCTTGCGTGTTAACGAATGATGAATTTGAGAAAGGCAGTTGGCAGTACCCGGTTCTCAGTTCTCAGTTCGGACAAAGGCAAATGCGCCATGCGATCAAAATCCCGGTATGACTCGCCCATATCGGTCCTCCAGGAAGATTCTCGCAATAACGCCACCGGCCTGCCTGTGACATCTGAACATAGTTCCACAAGAAAACTGTGCATCCCCATCTCGCAACCCGCACGCGAGGATCTGAGAACTGAGAACTGAGAACTGAGAACTGAGAACCGAGAACTGAGAACTGGAACAGCTTCCTACGTTGCTGCCCGTTTCTTGGGCGCGTGGCGAAGGCTGCGGCCTTCGATCAGGCTGTAGAGGTCTTCGGCGAGATTGGTGGTGTGGTCGCCGGCGCGCTCCAGGGCTTGCGCCATCAGGAGCACATCGAAGCTGGAAGGATTTTCAGAAGCGTGCTCAGTCAGATGCTTCTGGAACATGCCGTGGCAGATGCGATCGATGTCTTTATCCATCTGCAGCACCTTGCGCGCGCACTCCAGATCGAGCGTCACAAATCCGCGATAGACCAGGTCAAGCATCTCGCGCACAGCCGACGACATTTCCACCAACTGGCGAACATCCGCGGCAGGTATCTTTGCCGTGCGTGACTGCACCCGGTGGGCGACGCTCATCATCAGGTCGCCAATGCGCTCCAGATTCGTCGTGCATTTCAGGCTGGTGAGCAACTGGCGGGCCCGCACCTCGTTCACCCGCGTGATCGCCGCCGGCAATCGGTCATCAATGTAGCGTTCGATGACGTCGAGTTCCTGCTCGCACTCCTTGATCGCCAGAAAAGCCATGCGCGAGGAATGTGTCAGCAGATCTTTGACGTTGAATGCAGCATCGCGGGCAATGAGGAAAGCCTTGAGCGCGGTTCGGCTCAGTTGGTCGAGGGAGCCGGCGGATTTTTTCACAGCTCTCCCGGTTGTTTCCGGATTCTGACCAGTCATGGGAGCTGCTGTACCGCCCGGGCCGGGATCTTCCATTGCGGTTCGCGATGTGACCTTGCGGGGCATCTCGGCAAGTGTAAACCCGGATTGTGAACGGACGGTAAACACACTCCGAACCGGGTTTCCGGTCTCCAAATCGGAGTTGTGCGGAACTTCAATGATAAACTTCCCGCAAGTGTTTTCCGCTCGCAGAGCTGCGCCATGTATTCCCGTGGGCTCGCCGCCTTCTGCGCGCGGCCCGGCATCATGGAACTGCTTGAACATTTGCGCCGCCAGTTTGCCTACGACGCGTGGGCCAACCGCGAGGTGCTCGCGGCCCTCAACACTGGTGCGCAACCGGCTGCGCGCCCTCTCCAGTTGCTGGCTCATATTCTTTCCGCCGAGCGGCTGTGGCTGGAGCGGATAACACACCGGCCCCAAAGCCTTCCCGTATGGCCGGACTTCACCCCCGAGCGATGCCAGAGCGAGATTGCCGAATTGGCGCGGCTATGGCGCGAGTTTCTCGGCGGGTTGTCGCCCGCAGGACTCTCCGGGAATATCTCCTACAAAAACAGTAAGGGCGATCCCTGGACCAGCACGGTAGAAGATGTTTTGACCCATGTGCTGCTGCACTCGGCGTATCATCGCGGACAGATTGCCAGCCAAGTCCGCGCCGGGGGCGGCCAGCCTGCATATACCGACTTCATCCATGCGGCACGCCAGGGTTTGATCTGACCCGAACGACGTCACTCGCAAATTGAAAGAATGCAGATTGAAAGAACAATGATGATCGAGGGGCGGACGCCTCCTCCGCCCGCGGAGCAAAGCGACGCTGGCCGCCACTGCCGCCGCATTCTGTCGACACAGGTATGTGCCGTAAAGCTACTGTAGTTCCGCAGCGATGGCTCCGCACCAACAGCAGCAGGTACGGTAATATCTCTGCAATGAAGAAACTCACGGTTGTGATCGCTTTGTTGCTCTCCGTTGCCGCTCAGGGCGAGGACGAGCAGAAGAAAATTCCTCCCATGCCGGTCGCGGTATCCGGCAACGCTGTGGCCGGAATCAAAGGTGGGCTTGAGATCTTCTCTTTCATGGGCGTTGGTCCCCGCCGAACCTGGGACGACGTCACCAACCGCGTGTTCACTCTGGACCTGGCTCATCCCAAGTGGCGCGAAGGCCACACTGTGCCCGGAGTTGCCGGCCGCCTGGGCGCCTCCGCCGCCGGCGCAAAAGGCCTGGTTGTCCTGATGGGCGGCTATGTGGTGGATGCCCAGGATACGGAACTCACCGTTCCCGACGTCAACGTCTATGAGCCGGGTAATCGCCGGTGGTCGCGCGGCAAAGACATTCCGGTTCCAGTCGATAGCGCGGTGGCCGGAGTCGCACATGATCGCTTTGTCTATCTGATCGGCGGACGTTCGGCCAACGGCCCCGTAAACAACGTCCAAGTCTACGACATCGAAAAAGACTCCTGGAGCCAGGCCACGCCATTTCCCGGCACGCCGGTCTTCGGCCTCGCCGGCGGCCTGTCTGACGAGAACATTGTGATCGTCGATGGCGCCAAGCAGGGCCCGGAGGGCGGTCCGCGTTACATCGCATCCGATGAATGCTGGCTGGGAAAGATCGATAAGAAAGATATGAATAAGATCGAATGGAGCAAGTTGCCCGCACATCCCGGCAAGGCCCGCGTTGCCATCGCCGGCGGCGGCTCCAGCCATGATCACAGAATCTATTTTTCCGGCGGAACCGCCACTCCCCACAACTACAAAGGCGTCTCCTATGATGGCAGCCCGACGGAGATATCGGACCTCACCTTCGACTATGATCTGCACGCCAAAAAATGGGAGACCGTCAGCGAGACCACCTTCGCCGCAAGAGCCGACACCCGCGGCATTGTATTCACGCCAATCGGCCCTGTGGTTATCGGCGGCATGGTAGGCAAGAACCTGGCGGTCACCGCAGGCGTAACCCAGGTGCCGCGCAAATAAAGCGGCTCGATGTTCGCTGAAAGTTTGGATTCGGCACGACCGGGTGGAGCACGAGCTCCACAAATTACGGAGAGTAAGAATGCTTGGAATACCAGGGAAGAGCGGCCCTTCAGCGCCGCGTTAAGGGCCTCATGATCAGACGAGCTTCAGAGGGTTCGTGAGAACTATCGCTTACGGACTCGGGTGGAGCGCGCGCGTGATTTCAGCCGCAAAGCGGCGACAGAATGCAGCCCACGGCGCAAGCCGTAGGTAGCAAGTGGGAAAGGAACAAGCCCCGGAGGGGCGAAAGCCGAGTCCTCACGCACTTCTCCTCAGCCCCCGTGATCGCCTATCAGACTCCGCCACATGTCTTCGCGCAGCCGGCGCAATGGTTTCCGGCCTCTCCCTCCCATCTCTGGTAAATTAATCCTCATCCCCTGCAGATCTTTCGCACGCATCACAGAAAAACGTCAGCCACTTCATGGAAGCCTTAAGCCCAACTCTCGAGAAAGAGAAGCCGCACACCCTCTGGGCCTCACTCGTAGAAGCCGTCCGCGGCTCGCATCAGGACTACACCGCCGGCAGCCTCAATCGCGCCATCCTGCTGCTGGCCGTGCCCATGGTGCTGGAGATGGTGCTCGAATCCCTGTTCGCCGTGGTCGATGTCTTCTGGGTCGGACGCCTCGGCGCGAACGCAGTAGCCACCGTAGGCCTCACCGAATCGCTGCTGAGCCTGGTGTTCGCCGTAGCCATGGGCTTGAGCCTCTCCACCAGCATCGAGGTCCGTGGTGCAACTGAGCAGACCGGAGATCGGATCTTGGTGCACTACCGTCGCGCCCTCCTGCGCGAACAATGCTAGACTGTTCGCCAGATTTCCCCGCCCGCTCTGCGCCGAGGTGCACGGCGCATACACGTGGCCTTCTTTCGGGAGCAAACCAAGGGATCAATACATTCACAAGGAGCGATTGCAATGTCGACAACCACTAAGCCTGCTTCGTCCGAATGGGTATTCGACGAGGAGGCTTTCCTAAAAAAAATCCCCTTCCCCGTGGTGCCGACGAACCTCAAAGGCGCTTACTCCGTCATAGCGCCCCCTGATGATTTCGATCCAAACACGGCCAGCCCAAGCGAGCTAGTCAAGAATGGCATTTTTTGGCGCCGTCCTGCGGCAACCGATTCCCCCGCGCTTCGTGAGGCGTGGCAGAAGGCCTTCTCGCACAAGTGGCTGGCCAAAGATCGAGAGGTACCCGTTTTTCAACCGGGGGTTCGAAGGACGCACGTTTTGAAAAGGCCGCCAAAAAAAATCGCGGACGCGAATTATCTTACTTTTAACTGGGCTGGCGCGGCCACCCTAAGCGGCGGCCCCTACACGGGAGCGGTTGGAATGTGGAAGGTACCCAGCGTGCTCAGGCCGCCCTGGCCTCCCTCCGGGTCCGGGGATCCCGATGCATACATGTCGAGCTCCTGGATCGGCCTGGACGGCTACAACATTTCCGTCGACAATTCCAACGACGTGCTGCAATCCGGGGTTGGGCAGGACATCGACGGTAACGGCCATGCGCACTACAACGCCTGGTATGAGTGGTTCGTCGACATTGATGTTGAGAAGAATATAGGGCCCAAATACGTCAGCGAGGTGTCGATTCCGACGGTGCCTGTAAAGGCCGGTGATGAAATATTTGTCTCTGTTCAATACATCGGCAAGAGCTTCGGCTATATCTGGTTGGCAAACCGGACGACCGGCAAGCATTTTGCAATCGTATTGGCGCCTCCGCCCAATGCCGACTTCGCCGGCAACACCGTCGAGTGGATTATGGAAGACCCGAACGGCGGTGAAGACTACACCTCCCTGGCGAAATTTACCCCTGTCATATTCACCAGCGCCATAGCGTGTACCGCTGCCGGCGGCACCAGCAATCCTGAAAATTGCGACACTCTCAATATTTACACCAGCGGCGAGAGAGTTCTAACCAGCACGGACCTCGAAAACTATTCCGCGGCCATCAGTTGTGTATCGGACGGTCTTCTCTCCTATCAGGATTTCGGAACTATCTACAATGTTTCGAATCCAGCGATCGCCGGCTTCGACGACTGGCTCGAATTCAAATTTCTCTTCGGGGGCATGAACCAGGGCGGGCAGGGGCGCATCTACGCAGTGGACCAACAGGGCAGGCTGTTGTCCTACGGGGATAACGGAGACGTCGGGAACGTTTCGGATCCAGTCACCCTCGCCAACGGGGGATGGCTGGACTTCAAATTTCTCTTCGGCGGCATCAACCAGGCCGGCGAAGGGCGTATCTACGTGGTGACCCAACAGGGCGCGTTGCAGTCCTACGTCGATAATGGAACCTCTCTGTCCGCTCCAGCGACCCTCGAAAATGTTGGGTGGGCGAATTTCAAATTCGTTTTCGCCAGCACAAACCTGGCGGGGCAAGGGCGCATCTACGCCGTGGACCAACAGGGCCAGTTGAAGTCCTACATCGATAACGGAACCCCCTTGTATCAAGGGATCGTCGGCAACGACGGCTGGCAGGAATTCAAATTTCTGTTTGGCGGCACGAACCATGCCGGGCAAGGGCGCATCTACGCGGTGAACAAGCAGGGCGAATTGCTATCCTACGCGGACAACCCTGCCGGAAACAACCCTGCCGGGAACATCTCAGTTCCGGTGACCGTCGGCAAAGACGGGTGGCTGGAGTTCAAATTTCTCTTCGGCGCCAACAACCTTTCGGGACAGGGGCGCATATACGCGGTGTTTGCCAGCGGCCAAGGAATCTCCTGAGGCGGTCTGGCCCACCGTACGATTTCCTATCGCAGGCACCATAACGAATGAGGCTGCCCCACGCTTCGCTCTTTCGAAGCGTGGGTACCACGGGGGATGGTATTGGGGCCCGGGCGGACGATACCAACCACGCGCGAAAAATCGCCGCCAACTTTATTTTCAGGCAGGAATCCACAGCCCGGCCAGGCAACCTTTACCCGCCGAATAGAACTGAGAACTGAGAACTGAGAACTGAGAACTGAGAACTGAGAACTGAGAACTGAGAACTGAGAACTGAGAACTGAGAACTGAGAACTGAGAACTGAGAACTGAGAACTGAGAACTGAGAACTGAGAACTGAGAACTGAGAACTGAGAACTGAGAACTGA